>Ga0265297_10000005_pt1 | contig 957374 bp, 867 predicted proteins | sample Munlanlwell13791_FD_192502 | JGI IMG/M metagenome (GOLD analysis project Ga0265297, IMG submission 192502) | Leachate microbial communities from a municipal landfill in Southern Ontario, Canada - Leachate well 137-91 | ecosystem: Engineered > Solid waste > Landfill > Unclassified | place... | reverse complement strand
CCGCCTGTGAAATTATCAAAATCATTACAACCAGTTATCGGACCCCAGTTGGTTCCTTCGCATTGCTCGCCTGTATCGATCCGGCCATTGCCGCAAGAGCCACTGCTGCCGCCCGTGCATTTAGAGGTATCAAATTCACATTTGGAATCACAGGTCAAAGTGCCGCCTGTGAAATTATCAAAATCATTGCAACCGCGGATCGGGCCCCAGTTAGTTCCTTCACATTGCTCGCCCGGAGAAATTATTCCATCTCCACAATTTACCCCGCCACCGGTGCACAGCGCTGTATCGAATTTGCAATTTGTCCCGCATTTTAATACACCGCCTGTGAAATTATCAAAATCATTACAACCAGTTATCGGACCCCAGTTGGTTCCTTCGCATTGCTCGCCTGTATCGATCCGGCCATTGCCGCAAGAGCCACTGCTGCCGCCCGTGCATTTAGAGGTATCAAAAAAACAATTCGCATCGCATTTTAATACACCACCACTGAAGGAATCGAAATCCGAGCAACTATTTATCGGACCCCAGTTAGTGCCATCGCATTGTTCCCCGGCGGTAATTAAACCGTCACCACATTTATTATTATTGGCCCGCTCGCATTTGCAGGTGGCATAATTGCAGCTGCTATTCTGATTAGTACAAAAACTATCATCAGAACGCTCGCACTCCTCGGTGCTTTCCACCTTAGCATTGCCGCAAACCGCGCTGCTTTGGGTGCAACTGTTGGTATCAATATTAATTGCCGGAAAATAAACCGTTTGAGTTTTATCCGTTACCGCATCTTTATAAGAATAAGAACAATTCCCGGAACAAATTTCTCCTTGTGTGATACTATCTTTATCGGCCGTTACCTTAAAATTCAAAATATGCTTAGCGTTATCAGCTAAATCGGCCAAATTCCAAATAATGCCATTACCTACTACTGTCGCATTGGGAATAATGCTCACCGGATCAAGCTTTAGAAAAGATTTCAAAAAATATTGGGCAGTAATATTGGTGCAGCGGCCGCAGGTTTGGCTTGCCCCCACGCTACTAGCTCCCGAGCCGGAAGTGCAATCATTAACATAATTATTAATGTCTTGCGAGGCAGAGCTGAAAGTAGAACCAATATTAAAATCAGCAGTCTCATAAGTTTTGCCATTGGGAGTAGTAATAGTTTCTTGGCTTTCCTTTTTAACCAAATCATAACACGCTTGCTCATAACCCGCCCCATTCTGCCAACCATTAGCCCAAAGACCCACAACATAAATAGCCTTGCCGGAATTTTGGGCGCTAGAAGCGAAATTCCGATAGTGCATCCAACAAGGATCGGTTGTATTTATACAAGTAATATTGCAATCGCGCTCCGGCCTCGACATCCACAATGAATCATAAGGATAAGGGTTGGTATAGGCACCGGGATTACCATCGGGATAGGCCGTCGGTACGCCATCCGTAAATAACACGATAACTTTCTTTTTAGCGCTACCTTTATCAAGAATAGAAGAGGCACTCATAATTGCCCCGCCTAAATTGGTAGTAGACTGTTCGCAAGGGCTTTTATTGGCATTAACATCAGTCCAGTATAAATTTTCTTTAACCTCACCAACGTAGGTCACTTGGTCGACATAATTTTTAAGCTTATTGAAATCATTAGTAGGCTCTATAGCCTGCGGGAATGAAAGCCGGCAAGTCGGTTGGTTGTCATTATACCGATACGGGAAAGTTACTATCCCTATCCGGACATTAGCGCTTATTTTGGAAAGCTTGTCGATAAAATTCTTCAGCTCGGAGCGGACGCGCGAATAATCGACTGACTGCATTGAACCGGTCCTGTCCATTGCAATAACAATATCGGCGTAGGTATTTGACGTCCCTGTCCCGCCGCAGCCCGGATCGCTGCCACCCCCTGTCCCACCACCACTGCTACAACCATCATTAAGGCCGCTATTACATACGACATCTAAGCTCGCTTGGCAGGTCACTGTCGGCTTTTGCACGCATTTGCAAGTTTGGCAGTCATACCCGGCAGAACATGAAGCATTAGCTGAAGAGTCGCAATCCTCACCTGCGTCCAGTTTTTTATTGCCGCACAAACATAACGCTGAAGTGTCATATTTGCATTGGTTTGTACAACAAGTTGTGCCCGAAATTGATGGATCGCACTCCTCACCACTATCAAGGGCGCCATTGCCGCACTTACTCGCCGGAATCACACATTTACAAGTTGAAAGATTACATTCCGTGGCTGAGCCATATCCCGTGCAAGCATACCCGGTCTCGCATTGCTCCCCATTGGATAATTGCAAAATCCCGTCCCCGCAGCGGCCGCCGCAATTTGTATCCTTTTTGCACGTTGAAAGGCAGCACGTTGTGCCAGAAACCGAAGGATCGCACTCCTCACCACTATCCAATTTCCCATTACCACAACTATTCCCAGCATTACACCCGGCTTTTTCCTGTTCTTTACTGACATACAAATAACCGACATGTTTATAGCCACAACTGGAATTAATTTTATTCCCATCGCAACGGCCATAAGCGTTTTCGCAAATTCCCCCGTAAATATCATAGTAGCCCTCGGTCAGACAAGTTGTGGTCGAATAGGTTGCCTTCTCGCCCTGCTGATAGGGCAAGGGCCCGGGAATGGATTGCTGGTTATAGCGCAGGCCATCAAAATATGGCGGAGGTAAATTTATCCTGGGCGAACCGCTTTTATTGAGGTGAAAATAAATACTTTCCGTAGTGACGGGGCCATCACAATTTGTATACCCCTTGGCGGCCGGATCGACGTAATATTTTATACTAAAAACACCGTCAGTATAAGAAGCGCAGGTATTATCCGCCGCAATAGACGATTCGCATCCCTCCCCTTTGATATAGGGAGAAGTGGGCGTCCCAAATTTCGGACAATCACAGGTTGCAGCCCAAACCACCTGGGTGGCAAAGAGGAAGGCGGCCGATATTAAAAAATAAAATATTTTTTTCCCGTTCATAATGGTTGTTGCTTTTTAGCTCTCCAGGCAAAATAGGCAGCGATTAAAACAGCGGATAAGACTGCCCCTAGAATCCAAGCCCAGGTGTAATCCTTTTCCATATGTATATATTCTATGGAACGAGTGACCCCACCGGCCTGGGCTGTTATTTTATAATGATTATTATATTTGAATTTGGCTTTTTTGGAATATTCTTGAGTCACATATCCCGGATCGTAAAATACAACCTTACCCTTATCGTCCAAAACTTCTACCGCCACATTAGCTTTAGCGGCCGAATTACATTTATTTAATAATTTTACCTTTATCAATCCGCCTTTTTCCACAGAGATTGCCATACTATCGGGCTGATCCTTAAAAGCATCACAATTATATATCAGCTCAACCCGATCAACTAAATTGCCGTTTTTGTCATAAACCTGCGATTCCAATTTCAATTCGTCATAATTATTAGAAAAAACAAAATCTCGCCTAAGGGCCATGACCAATGGAGAAATTTCTCCGCCATAATCAATCCTCTCAATAATATTATTATCCTTGTCTTTCAAGGTAATATAAACTTTTCCCTTAAATGATTTTTCATAGGAAGTGGAATGAAAACAACCAACAATATAAGAAGCAGCATCTTTGGAAACGGGAAATTTTTCCAGAGCCAAGAAAGCCACTTTGGCTTGTGGCCCCTTCCCGCCCATACCAAAACGCAAACGGAAAATAGATTTGATTCCGCCTTGGCCCACAACCTCAACAGAATAAACATAAACCCCCTCTCCCAAACCGCTTATTTTATCAGAAATCTCGATAGTTCCAGCTCCAGGAACTTCCTTTTCCTCAACAATAGCCTGTCCCCTTTCGCTTTGGAGCTGATCCCAATTATAAATATGCTTAGTTACCCGAACTTTTTGCGAATCCTTTCCGGAATTAACTAATACATATCCAATAGCTACATCTTTATCCTTCTCGACATATGGCATCGAGCCGGTCGGTGATATTGTTTTACCATTGAGTTTCACATTAGCCTTGTCGACATAAACCTCCCGGACGTCCCCGGAATTTCGAATATTAAAAAATGCGTAAGTGCCCGCATAAGCATCACTAAATGGCAGCCCCACCATATAAATCTTTTTATCTAAAACCAAACTGGCGGCCGCTGCATACGCACCGCTATTCAAGCCGTTGGGAATCTGCCATCGGAAATCGAAATCGGCTTTAGATTCCGGAATTAAATTAAAATTCTTCTCCAAAACAAATTCATCTAAAAGATAGCGCACCCGCTGGTCTTCGGGATTAAGCCGATAAATTTGAACGACAATATTGCCTCCGGTGACAGGAAACTGATTAGTATTCTCGAGAGCGCCCGAAAAGGAAACCGTCTGCCCAGTCGAATAATCTTTGGCCGAGGGTTGAACGGTCATCCTGACACTATCCATTTTATAATACTTCAGGCAATTATCCGTTTCGTAAGAAGGTATCGCTCCTGCATTGTCTGTTTTTGCCTCTTGGGCTATCGCTACCCCAGATAGGAAAAACAAAGAAAGCAATATTGTAATTATAAATTTATTTTTAGCCATATATTTAGAATGTGGTTCCCGTATTCTTAAATTCTACATTAATATTGAATTTTGTAGTAGTGACATAATCACAGGAGACGTTCAAATCCTCGTCATGAAAGCGCAATTTCAAATAAATATCCTGAGCCTTTTCAAAAGGAATCCGGAAATATGCCGAGCCTTCATTAATCCCCTTTTCCGGGGCAACTTGTTGCGGATCGCTATACCACTCCCAAAGCTGCGAAGGCGGAACGGTTACCTCAACTGGTTTGCCAGCTTCATCGATTAATTCTTTTCCGAAACCCTTGAATTCAATATACTTCCTAACCGTGTTCACGCGCTCCACCTCTATCATTGGTTGGGCGGCGGGGCGGCGTTCAATGGAAAATTCGAAAGGATCAGAAGGCTCTGACCAAAGCCCATTGTCTCCTTGAACGGAAACAACGGCAAAATACCGCTCAGGCGAGCCGGTAAAACGCAACTTATTTTCCACACCGTCTCCGGGAATATTTTTAACAGCCATAGGCACAGCCGTTCCCTCTTTATGATCGGTTAAAAGATTTTCCTGCTGGTAAACTACCAAATTATATCCTTTTTGCGGCGAGGGGCTTTCCCAATTAAAAGTGATTTTGGCCGGATATTGGCAATAATCAACGCTGGTCGACTTAAATATCGGAGTCGCCGGCTTTTCTGGCATAATATCCTTAACTTCAAATTCGATTGAACCGAAAAAGTCCACGTTAATATCGGGATCGGTCACGGAATACTCGCAACGCACACTACTATCCAAAGTAATTCCGGTGGCTACTGACACCAAAAATCTTGATGCCTCGCTTTGCTGGCTAACACTTAATTCCACCTGCTTACCCTGCGAGGTCGAAAAGCACTTCATTTTATATTCCAAATTACTCTTTGCCGGGTCCGCATCAATTTTCACATATCCCCGACCCTCGTATTTGGCGGAAACTTTTAACTGTTGCAAAGCTTTAATATTAAAAAGGAGTTTTTGCGGGGCGCTGGCGGCAATACAGCCTTGATTCAAATAAATATTATCGGCAGTTTGATAAGAATTGAGCTGAGGAACGGTAACATTTATTTCAGCCTCGGGGCTAAGTTCGGAAAGAGTTGGGTTAGCAGCTTTGACATAAATCCCGGCGCTCTTTTTAACTAATTCAAAATGGCTACTCAGCGAAACATGAAAATCTGGCAAATTAACTGGATTATCTGCCACGGCACCTAATTGGAATGGCACGCCATTATCATCGTAAGCCTGACTAATAATTAATTTTTCATTATTTTCAAAGTCGGCTTGGGCGTTATCCGAATAAACTATTTTTTGCCCGCCAGTATTATTGTAGCCGCCATTGCCAAAATTAGTGCTTGGCAATACTAATGGTTCGATAACTAAGCGCAACGTCTGACCTTGCGGCAGCGGCTCGCTAGACCCGGATTCATATTTTATTCCCCGGTTTTCGTCTAATAAATAAATTTTATATTCTGGATTTACAACATAACTCGCCTTCAGATCAATATTAGGTTCCTTATAAGGCGAAGGGCAATTGGCTGCTGAACATTTTTCCAAATAAATATAATTTGGATCCCCGGAGGCGAATTTTTTGCTGCCAATCCTTAATGCGCTGCAATTAGCCAGAATGGTCTCTTCATCTTTCAAAGAAAAGGCGCGCTCTGCATATTCGCTGCAATTTTGTTTTTGTTGGTCGCGGCAAGCCCGGACATTCAAAATATAATCGCCCAAAGGCAATTCGTTAGCTGGGTAGGCCCGATTGGAAGAAATGGTGTCCCGAACAATTTCTGTCGAACCGCTCAATAAAACATATTCGTAATATTGCGCCCCAGATACATAATCCCAAGAGAACAACGGTTTTTTCTCAGAAATGGAAGTTGAAGATGGGCTAGTAATAACGGGCGGATTCAAAATTACCCCGGTTATGAAATGCCAAGCCGGACACCAATTAGAACAATTTTTCAAAGTCGAATCAGCGCAGGCATTAACTCGCCAATAATAATGTTTGCCCCAAACCAAAGGCCCGACATTGACGGCATTACTATTAGTATCCCCTTCTTTTATCATAGCCCCGCCTAAAGTCGTTTCATAAAGGGCATACTGATAATATTTCCCCCCATTAACCATTGACCAACTAAGTTGAGTAGAAAGCGAAGTAATATTCTCATCGATCTTGGGGCTAAGCGGCATTGGGCACACTAATCCTGATTTACTGGATAGAGTTTTTGCCTTTAATAAATCGCCTTGTAATACCGTGCTTGAGGCTTGAGCTAGTGCCTTAAAACAAATTTCCGTATCGGGTGGAAGCTCTAATAAATCAAAGCTAAAGGCCACGGGCGAAGTAGCGGTTTGCCACTTTGTCTGCGAGAGCATCTCGGGAAAGGCACAAGGATAATATTGAAACCCGTAAAGAACATTTTTATTTTCGCCTAGCCCCATAAGCTCGCCGTTAAGCACCATTGATTGCTCGGAAATGTCTGAGGCGGGCTTGCTGGCTACGGAAAATTCCAATGTTTGACCGTTGGCGCAATCAGCACAATTATCAATTGTTTCTCCTCTAGCTGCTTGGCAAATTTTATCCAAATTGCACTGTTGGCAATCTTGAGGGCAGGAAGAATTATTTTCACCTAAAGCCGGCTCACAACTGGCATTACCGCAAGAAGGGCTATTTTTCCCATCATCAGGATTAACCACTGTTATCCCACCATCTCCAGTAGCACATTTTTCCACCCAAGGCATATTAATTCTAGTAGTCAAACGCTCTTTGGTTGTCGGATTAATATGATAAATTGTCGCGGCATAAGTGCTGGTAAATGATCCCGGCCTCATAGTGATGATATAATCTGAACTGGTGGCCTTTATTTCTATGCCACGCCATAGCCAGCTATGGATAATGCCACCAGTCGAATAGCCAAAATCAAATCGCTCGGCGGAAGGTTTGGAACTAACATAAGACTCTGCAGCCGGAGAATATTCGTATTGCAAATCAATACCCGAACAGATTATTTTTTTCCCGGGCAAACAGGTTATTTGAAATTTAATAATCTTATTGCAGGAAGCGTCGCTGCTAATAAAAGGGTGAACTGATAAAGATCCATTAACTAAAGTATTGCACGAGTTATTACAAGTGGCTTGCATTTGCGATTCTAAGCCGCTCACATTAGGAAAACAAATTTGGCTGGCATATTTATCCAGGCAGGCTTGTGGTTCAGAAAAATTTTCCACGCTCAGTTGACATTGCCCGTTGCCATCACTTTGGCAATACCACCATTTAACATTACCGATGGTAGGAGGGGTATCGGGCTTCACGCAAGTGAAGGCCTCGCAAACATCACAAGCCTGGCAAACCGGGCCCAGCGGCGGGCGCGGCACTAAACCCTCACAGCACTGCCGGTTTTGGCATTGGCCTACCTTCTCCCCTTCCTTGGCACAAGCGTTGTTTGGGGGTGTGCTTGTTGGAATAAAAGGCTGAGAAAAATTTTGACACGCTGTGTTGCAAGCCTGAGCATTTTCTAAACTAAAACATTTCGAGCCAGAGATAGAGGGCGGAATAAATTGCGCCATATTAGCCTCACACTCCTCTTCGCTTGCAAATAATTCAATGCTGGGGCGGCAATACTGCTCTAAACCGGAAGGACAATAAAGGTAGGGCATTTTTACGCCTTCATTTAAGCTAGGATTTTCCGGAGTACTCGTTGTTGCAGTATTTGCCCCACCGGCAGATAAACCGTTGCCGATCACCGTACTGTATTCTTCACCGCTCGGACATTGCCAACAGACAAGGGAGGCCTGACTATTTATTTTTATGGGAACGGTAATATTTTTTTGCTGCAATAAATCATAATACGTAAGTTCAGCCGAGCGCTTGCCACATAAAGGAGTCAGAAAAGAAAAATATCTGGAATCGTTATCATTGGCAAAAATTATTTTTTTCCAAATGTCCTCATACATTGTCTGTCCGCCAGAATTGGCCTGCGAACTGACGCTAGGATAGGGCGTGCCATCCTGCAAAGTAACATTGGCCGAAACATTGCTAAACTTCAAAATATTCTCTTTCTTGCAATCAATTTTTGAGCCGGAAAGACATTTTATCTGAATTTGCACCTTGGCAAACGTCTGAGAATTGCAGGCCATTTTAGCCGTTACCTGCAAAGAGCCTTCACCGGTTTGAGCTAAAGCCAAACTGATTACTCCTATGATAAATAGACTAATAATAGAAAATATTACAAATTTAGACTTCTGGCTCATAACTTTATTATATTTGCGGGCCTTTGCTCCTAAAGATAACATCCGTCCCCTCAATAAGCTTGATGGGCGCAGAACAATTTTTGTTATCGACAGTATCGGAGTGTGTAAATTCCAAACGGACTTCTATCGGTTCGCGCAGTCTGAAGGGGTAAGTTTTTTCCGGCTTATATCCAATAATAGCATCCTCATCACCGTAAATTGGCTCCCCTCTTTCGGCTATAACAGCTTCCCCCAAACCCTTATACCAATACCAAGAATTAGCATCGGGGGCGCTCATACCAATACTCTGCTGGTCGGCATTTAGCTCACCATAAAATGTAATTTGGCGCGTTTCCGGATTAGCCACATATTTTTTAGGACCGCTAACAGGGATAACTGGAATGGGCCGCGGCTTGGCCGGTAAAATAAATTCAACTGGGTCTGAAGATTCCGAAGTTAACCCATTTTCCGCTTTAACAATTACCGAAGCTCTTAAATTGTCCCTATCAGAATCATCTCTGTTTGTGAAATCAATCTCCCCTTTACTCCCAACAGCCAAACCCTTTCCAAATACTTTGATGCTTTTTACATTTGATCCGCCCGTAACAGGGTCATTATTTTCATAACTCATGATCTGTTCCCAACCATCCTTGGTTTGCCTCTCGATATTAATGGTATAGGCTATTTGCGTATGAGATGTTTCTTGGCTTGGCTTCCAGCTGAAATTAAGAATCACAGGATAAGAGCAATAATCTATTTCCGTCAAAGAAAAAACTTGTTTTGGTGGGGCATTTGAATCGCAAGGCGGCATGGTCAGGCTTATTCCAGAATATTGGCAAATTAAAGATCGGCCCTTAGCTGGAGTATCTGGATAAAGATTCCATTTATATTCAGTCTTCTGATCTTTACTGGCTGCAACACTCTCGCCGCCCTCATAGGAACAGGTTGGCTCCACGGCGCACTGTAAGCTGGCACAATTAAGCGCTTTGCAATCTTCCACCGGCGGACCGATGGTAAATTCTAAAACTTGCGGCACCTCTTGAGCGTCGAGACAGCCTTGGTTATACCACAGATTATTTATAGTTTGAAAAGTATTAAGCTGAGGAATAGCTACCGACAACTGCATTTTATCCAATTCTGACCCGCCCAAGGCACTATCTTTGATAGTAACCGAAATTTCCCCACTACCGGAATCTTTTTTGATTTCAAAGTAATTTCCTCCATCGACGGTTAATCCTGGCTTAAATAACGGATTATCCATAATGAATCCGAAAAACATTTCATCCAAATTCCATTCAAGCTCTCTGTCACCATCATAAATCGGCAGCTGATCAGCAACTTTAGCCTCAATTGCCGGAGTAGCCGATTGGTAAAGGGAAAGCACGTCTTGAGCCATATCAGCTGGGATATTATATGTTCCTCCCCCAGCCCGACTCTTTTCGACTAAAGTATTATTGGGGACTTTTAACGGATCGACTATCAACTTATATTCTTTATGATTGGAAGGTAGAGCGGAATTAGTGGGATATTTAGTACCATTTACTTTGTCTTGCAGATAGATATCATATTGGGCAGTATTAACATAATAGTCTGCTTGGAATTCTCCGGGTGTTAAGCCTAAATCAACCGCCTTGTCGTATAAATAATCGCTCTTATTATTAATAGGATAATCGGGAGAAAGGGCACCATCATCACAAGGCCAAGTTTTACCGTTGGCACACATCATAAAATACCCTTCCTTTTTATTGTCACTAGAAATCCGCAATGTGCCGCATTTGGCCTTAAGTTGCTCATCGGTTTTAACTGAAAATTTGACCTCTGCATACTCGCCACAAATCACCATTTGCTGGTCAGAGCAGGCGCGAACTTTTATCAAATAATTTCCCAAGGCCAAATTCTTGGTGGCTGAAGCGGTTTTTTCTTTGGTCAGTCCGCTTTCGGCTACCTTGGGAATACCTAAAGCGGGACTTTCCCTCTCTATGACCCACTCATAATAATTCCCGCCAGAAACATATTCCCATTCAATCAAAGGTTGAGTAGAGGTAATGTCGCCACTGGGCCTAATAATTTTAGGCGCGGCCAATAAATCTCCGGTAATAAAAGACGAAGGCATGCACCAACCAGAGCATTCTTTCATTGTACTGTCTTTACAAGCATTAACCGCCCAAATATATTGCCGAGCCCAAATGAGAGAATTGGGCGCCACTTTGGCATTAGGAATAATAACACCATTGGCCTCAGAGGGTGCAGACATGTTCCAAAAATCCTTAAAAATCGCATAACGATAATAAGTGGCACCAGAGACGCTTGTCCATTTAAGTTCAGGAGTCAGGGTTTGAATTTTAGTGCTATTAATCGGAGAAGATAAATTCGGACAATTAATACCGCTAGAAGGAGCTAAAGTCGTAAACTCTTTTTGCCCGCCGGTGAGCATATTATTTTTATTGTCCACATCATAAGCCGAGGCCTCGAAACAATACTTCATCCCGGGGAAAAGATAATCGAGTTTGGCTTCAAAAAGCCCTCCGGCCTTCGTCTGCCCGAAAGCAGCAATATAGCTTTGTCCTAAATGCAAATTATCTCTAGCCTTCTCGTCGCAAATATAATAAGAGAGATAATACTGGGCGGTCTTAACATCACCCATACCCGGGATTGTTCCCCGGATAGTGGCAGAGTGATCACTGACATCATTGGCATCCAAAGTGATTATGGAAAAATTCTTAAATTGCCCACAATCTTTCGGACAATTAAGAAAAGTTTCTCCCTTGCCAAGATCGCATTTACCATCAGAATTGCAAACTTGATTTTTGCAGTCACTAGAACAGTTTTCCAAAGTTTCTCCGACCGCCACATCACAAATCCCGTCTACCCTGCAAATATCAACTCCGCACTTCGGGCTCAAAATCATATCGTAAATGGTAGCTTCACCATTACAGCCCGCGGCATTACACCCGTGATAAACTTTATTTTTCCCGAAAGTATAATTAACCATTTGGTTGATTTGGCCATCGGGAAAACTGACTTGAAACCTCAGCTGAACTTTTTGAGAAAATTTACCAACATCCCAAAAAACATTTTCCCCGGATACTTGCGCCTTGTAATCAGAATCAGAATAATCAGAAATAAACTTAATCCCTCGGCCGCTATAAAGTGTTAAATAAACTTTGGCATAATTTACAGTTGCTCCATCGGAAGGCTCAAGCGCAATCAATACATCTCCCCTATTACAGCCGGCAGCCGGAATAACACTAGAGCAAATCTCCACTACTCCTGCCGCCGTGCCTAAACCGGAATTAACGCAATTCATCTGTCTTTCTTGAACTGGGGGAGTATATGTTCCCGAACAACCAGGGCGCTCGACATTGGAACACTTTGAACCGCAAGTGCTAAAACCATATTTATCCCAACTGACTTGCTTATCGCTCAAAACCCAACATATATCCTCGGAAGAATTCGCGTATATCCTATTTTCAATTTTCCTATAATCTTTGACCGAAGAAGACATAAAAGCCCTCGCACAAACGGTATCGCCCAGCGCCGCATTGGAAAGCATTGAGCTATTTAACAGCACACCATTAGTTAAAAATACGACAAACTCTTTTTGAGAAAGATCGCAATACTTCGGGATATCCCTCCCCCCTGTAGCATCACAAGTTACCGCCACATTTTGGTAATCGCCAGAAAAAATATTCTTCCCGTTGCGCAAGTTATAAATTTCAAATCCAAAAATTGCATCTTTATATATCGTATTGTTCGGATCATCAACCCTCCCTCTTAAAGAAAACCCATAAGCATTCGTTGAGCCTCCAACTCCCGCGGTATGTATCGCACAGACTGCCGAATTACAATCTTTAGGACAATTAAGGATTTCATCGCTTTCACATTTACCATCCCCGCAAACTGATGATTTGGGGCAATCCGCAGGACAATTTTGATAGCTTTCTCCGCTCTCACAACTGCCGTTGCCACAGACAATCTCTTGTTTTTGGGGTACGGTAAAACAAACCTCGCCTCCAAATGCCACTGTTTGATTTTTATCAATAGTCCCGCCATTGGCATCCATTGCATACGCCTTATAGCAAAGGCGATTTTTCCCTTGAAACTTAGGTAATATTGGAAAACCGTAAAAAAATGCATTTTGCGCAGGAAGGGCAAAGCGCGCCGCCCCATTGAGAACATTTGCACGAACAATACTATAAGTATTGTTCGGATCGCTCATTATCGGCGTGCTTCCTTCGGGATAAATTATAAAACCCACGTCCAACACGGCAATTCCTCCCAGATCTGCAAGCTCGCCATTCATCATCAAGCCTCCGGGGGGATTATTAAGCTCAAAGGGCAAAGTATTCACAATAATTTTCCCTGAGGTATATTTGCAATCGCTTGAACAATTCGAATAGCTTTCCCCTCTCTGGGATTCGCAAATATTATTCTTATTACATGAACAATCTTGAATGCAATTTGTGGAATTTTCCCCTAAATATGTCTCACAAGTGCCATTAAAATTACACGGACAATCACTGGGGCAATTAGAATAATTCTCACCCGCAGAAAATTCACAATTAAAATCTTTATTGCAAATACAGTCAACGCAATTTTGCCTAGATTCGCCATTTTGCGGCTGACATGTTCTGTCATTATTACAAGCATTTTTCGAACAATCATAATCACAGGCACCCTTAAATTGGGATTCTTGGCACCAAATCCCATTTTTGGCGATATTTTTTAACCAAAGCGTCTGGCTGCAATCTGTCGCATCGGAAAAATCATTAGTTGGCTGGCAAGATGCTCCCCCGCTTGCCGGGCAATAATAAAAAGTTTTTTTAGCCGGACCACAAGACGCCCGACAGGAATCCATGTTTTCAAAACACGCAAAGCCCCACCGCTGCTGACATTGTTGCAATGTATCGGTCGTTGCCGCACCCAAATCAATACAGCTATTATCGCGGCACCCGTATAAAACCCTCGCCCCAGAGCCACTGCACGCCCCGTAACAATCGGGGTCGGGATAACAGCTGATTCCTGTGTAGCTCATACAATTAGCCTTATACACGCACTTTCCGGTTTCGCATGCGTAAACATTCTTACTATAATCGCCGGACTTACAGTCGTTCGGACAATTTGTAGAATTTTCCCCGGTTTCGCAGCGGCCATTATTATTACAGCCTATACCCCGGTCACAATCGGCGGCACAATTAGTTTTATCTTCCCCCCTCTGCGATTCGCAATTCCCATTATTATTGCAACCGCAATCGCTGGAACAATTTTTATCCGTTTCCCCTAAATATGCTTCGCAAACAGCATTATTGTTGCATGGGCAATCACTGGGACAATTAGCATTTGTTTCGCCCGAATCGCAATAAAAATTCTTGTTACAACCCGCACCACTTCCAGAGCTGCACGATCCGGAACAATTAGAATCCTCAAAACACGGCTTGCCAACTTTGGATTGGCAGGTGGCCAAAGAATCGGTAGTTTGACCTAAGAGCGCACAGGAATTATTTCCCCCGACGCAAGCATAAACATTACGATCCAAAGTTGCGTTACAGGCGCCATTGCAATTTGGGTCAGTATAACAAGTCCCTTGAACTTGCCTTTGACAATCATCAATATCTTGAGCCGTCAAAGAGCCGCAGCCGGTTGAAGGGGCTTTGCGACAAGCATAAAAAGTTTGCGCGGCTTTAATTTTGATAATCTGCGGAGCAGCCATATCCAAAAATACAGCCAAAAGCGCAAGAGTTAAAAATAAGAAAATATGCCTTTTCATTGTTGGAATGTTGATTGATGAAACTGGACAGGAGCCGCGGAAGCTTTGTCCATTTGGCGCTTAATAAAGAAAAATATAATTAAAGCAATAAGACCAAAGCCGACGACCCACCAAATCCAATCATAATTTGGCTTGGTCGATTTATATTCAATGGAGCGCAAAACCGCATTAACTTTTGCCGTAATTTTGTAGGTTTGCCCACCTTTCAAAGAAATATTTTTTGACAATTCGTCGCCTTGAAAATCCTTCTCCAAAAATATCTTCTTGTTGGCTCCACTGATTTTTATCACTTCTAAACTAATTCTCCCCTTTACCTGCGAGCCGCAAGAATTAACTCCGAAAGCCTTGATTGTGTTTTCCTTTTCGTTGACTTCTATTTTCACATCCCGGACCTCATTATCAAAAGATGAACAATCATATTTTATCGTTTCTTGGTCGAGTAAATTTCCACCCCGATCGTAAATTTGTGATTCCAAAATTACCGCATACCTTTCCTTGTCCGCCTTAAAATCGTTTTTAATAGCAATAGGGCTATAACCGATTGGACCACTATATTCTACCCGCTGCAAAACGCTATTGTCAGAGGCATCGCGCAAAGTTAAATAAACCTTTCCATCTACCCTATCCCCCGGGACAATGGACTCAAAACAATTAAAGATAAACATGTTTTGATCCTTTTTAATCGGCCAACTACTTAAGGCTAAAAACTTAATATGGGCCACAGGCTTGTCTCCTTTTACTTGAAAACGGACTTTGGCAATAGATTTAACTCCACTCTGGCTTTCGACCACTAATTCATACAAATAAGCCCCACTATTAAGACCTTTGGTCGAATAATACAAATTCAGCGAACCGCCGGCATTTAGCGTAGCCTTTTCTGTTTCTTTTTGGACTATCGCGTCCTCGCTTAAATTATCCCAAAAATATATTTTTTTTGATATCTTTATTTCTTGGGATTTATTGGAAAGATTTTTGGCTGTAGAAACAACTTCGATCGGCTGGCCAGCCTTAACTACCGGAATTAAGGAAAAATAATTATATGTCTGGCCGTTAAAAATAATATTTTTCTTGTCTACCGCTACCTCGCTGGCGTCATCAATGGAGCGGATATTAAAAGTCGTAAAGGCCTTATCATAAGCTTTTTCATTAAATGGAGCTCCGGAAATATAAATACTTTTATTCAGAGTAAAAAATGCTCCAACGGTATATTTTCCGCCAGAAATTCCCGAGGGGGCTCGCCAAGCAAAATCAATATTACGGATTTCGCGGGCATTAAGCGCTACATCTTGGACAAAAAATTCATCAACTAGATAATCCGGGGCACCACCTTCACCCGATTGGCGATAAATCTGTATGAACAAATTACCTTGAGCGATAGGAAAATTGTTTGCATTGCTGACTTTGGCGGTTAATTTAATCTCATCGCCGACTTTATAATCAGGAGAGGAAGCACTAAGACTGATAAGTACAGTATCAGGCTTAAAGTATGCAAAACAATTTATTGGAGAAGCCATACCTCCCCCGCTTTGATTTGTAACCGTTCCTTCATTTTGCTGACTTGTTGCCGATTTGGTTGCGAGTGGTTTTTTAGTAGCCGCAGACACACTAAAAACAATCGTTGCCAAGAATGCAAACAATACAGCAAAAAAGCAAAGAACTGCCTTTTTTCTTTGCATAATTATTTATTATGTGCCCTTATTATAAAGCCTTTAAGGTAAAATTGGAATGCAAAAACCCCCATAACCTGTGGGAAAGTTAGCTACTGTTAGCAAGAGCTACAAAATATCAAAAAATAAAGCCCAGATTTACTGGGCGCCGTGAGGTCGCTTGGCAGTCAAATAACGATGAGCGGCTGTTAGGGTATTCTTGGCGTTCTTAAACTTCATAGCCTTTAAGGCGGGAATAAATTCGAGCCACATATACCCCTCGTGTTCGTCAGATATTACCACATTGGCCGTCCGCGTTCTTGCCAAAAACAGAGTAACCACCTTAAAAATCTTTTTACCTTCGACAACGAAAAAATATTTGATATGGCGCTTAAAACCTCTGACAAACTGAAGATCATCAATGCCTGTTTCCTCTTTTACTTCCCTAATACAAGCCATTTTCGCATTTTCTCCGGACTCAATGTGACCCTTGGAAAAATCCCAATAATCTTTGCGCTTTTTACCCGGCTGGTTAGTGTAATGTAAAAGCAGGTAATAAATTTTTTTACCTTCTCGACGAAATATTACTGCTCCAGCCGAATGCTCCAAAGGCATATCAAATCTTTTCCACCTTAATAAGATTAGTTGTCCCGGCCTGCTGAGTAATAGTCCCGCACGTCACTACAATAGTATCTCCGGCTTTAGCCACACCCATAGCCTTAACAACTTCAACGGCTTTATTTATGGTTTGCTGGCTGGAGGTAAATGGCTTAACCTTTACCGGCATCACTCCCCAGCTAAAAGATAATTTGCGCAAAGTGTCCTCTTGGCTAGTCATAGCAATAACATAAGCTTCGGGCCGATGCTTAGAAATCAGGCGGGCGGAGGAGCCACTTTCAGTAGCGCAAACGATTACTTTGGCATTCAAATTCTGAGCAATCTTGCAAGCTGCGTCAGCAATAGACTCAGTCGAGCTACTACCCGGCGTCACGGCATATTTTTCGATAAGATCCATAAATCGCTCATTCTGCTCAGTATTTTTAATCACTTTAATCATGGTTTCCACGGCGCGAGGCCCATACTTGCCCACGGCCGTTTCATTGGAAAGCATAACTGTATCGGTGCCATCAAAAACTGCATTAGCGATATCGCTCACTTCAGCGCGGGTGGGCGTAGGATTTTCTACCATAGAGATAAGCATCTGGGTAGCGGTAATAACCGGTTTGCCTTTTTTACGACAAGCGGCGATAATCCGCTTTTGGATTACCGGCACCTGTTCTACCGGCAATTCCACACCCAGATCACCACGAGCAACCATTATCACATCGGAGGCATCAATGATCTCGTCAATGCCTTCAACCGCTTCCCATTTTTCAATCTTGGCGATAATAGGCACAATCCGGCCATTTTTTTTCATTAAACCGCGGAGATCTTCGATATCTTTGGCGGAGCGCACAAAAGAAAGCGCCACCATATCAATGCCCGCGCCCAAAGCGAAGGCCAAATCTTTTTTATCTTTTTCGGTAATGGCCGGAATGCGCACCGAGGTTCCCGGAAAATTTACTCCCCTGCCCGTGCTGATTTCACCATCATCAACCACCTTACAATGAATTTTATCCCCTTCGATTTTTGTGGCGATTAATTTAACTAAACCATCATTGATATAAATTTCCTTTCCCGCTTCTATATCTTTAAGAATTTGCGCGTGGCTGATAGAGGCGATATTTTCGTCTCCCTCGATTTTTTCCGTAGTTAAAATGAAATTCTGCCCCATCTTAAGCTTGGCATAACCATCTTTAATTTTACCCAAACGGATTTTGGGGCCTTGTAAATCTTGGAAAATTGTCAAAATCGTGCCCGCAGATTTTTCTATGGCACGCACATTATCAATCATCTGCTGTTTTTCCAAATAATCTCCATGCGAAAAATTCAAACGAAAAATAAAGGCACCTGACTCCACGATTTTGGCGATCTGCTCTTTTTGCATACAGGCCGGGCCCATAGTCGCAATGATATTGGCACGACAGTCAACCCTCTTTGAGATAATTTCTTCTTTGCTTAATTTTTTCATAATAAAAATTAGGATTTTTTTCTCCCCTTCTATAGGAAGTATTTTGAGATTGTCTCGCCTCAACCGTTATTTAACGGATAAAGGCGGAACCTAGTTGAACTTTACACCATAAAGACCCACTCTGTCAAACAAAAAAACCGCCCTTAAATAAGGCGGTTATAAAAATACTATCAGATTTTTAGCCCTCGGATCGGTTGTTTTTTAATTCTTCATAGAGACAAACCCTGCCGGACAACAAATACTCCTCTATTTTAGCAGCCATACTATCGCCAATAGAGGGTAAATCCATCAAAAGTTTTATGCCACCCTGCCTATAAACTTCTTCGATATCCTCGGCCATTTCATCTATCGTAATGGCCGCTTGCTGATAAGTTTGCGGCTTAAAGGCCACGCCCTGGATTTCGAGCATCTCCCCTATTTCAAAAAATATTTTGGCTATCTCCTGATTTTTCATTGCTCGCTAAATAAATAATTTAATAAGGCTTTTGCTCCCAGTTTAATATAAACATAGACGCCCACGCAAGCCAATAACAACTCTGAAATGCGCAAAACGATAGAAAAGGCCACAGCAATGCCGGGCGGTAAACCCAAAGCCCCAAGGGTAAAAATCTGCGCCACTTCCATGCTCCCCAAAGCTCCCGGAATTAAAGCCATCATAGATATATAGGAAAAGCCTTGCACGAAAATTGTTTGACCCAGAGTCAAAATCTTACCGGTTAAAAAATAAATTGTAGCCCAAGTTTGAATTAGAGAACAACTAGCCTCCAGACAAGCAACGAAGAAAAATCTTTTGATATGCTTATTTGTTTTCAAAAACTCAACAAAATTATTAAACCGCTCGATAACCGAAAAAGCCACCTTATGCTTTTCCGGATTAATTTCAACTTTAATCTCTTTATGCAACCATTTAGCCTTACGGGACGTACGCATTAAAGCAAAGCCTAAGATTAAAATCAGCAGGATGAAATAAAACACGTTCTCCTTGCCATCTAACCAAAAGTAATACATGATCCCGCCCAAAATAATAAAAATATTAAGGAAGAGAATAAAACTTTTTTCTATTAAAATACTGGGTATTATCTCCTCGCGCGAACGCTTAATTCGGGTTTCTACCGTATAAGCTTTAGCAATCTCTCCCCAGAGGCCCATGGCCGGGGCAAAAAATCCGATGGCATAACTGCCAAAATAAGCTTCTAATAAATGGCGGTAAGGAATTTTAATATCATATGATTTCAGAATTAATTTCCAGCGCAAGGCCCCGAAAGAAATAATGCCTAAATTCAAACCGACTACTGTTAGCCAGCCCCAAATACTTATACGCTTAAGATCACTCCAAATTTCCGCCCAACCCGAAAAAGAGGCTAAAGACCAAAATAGGGCCAAACCCAAAATAGTAAAAAAAATTATCAACCAAGTTTTTCGCATGTCAATGTTGACAGTATGTTTTACAGCCGTAAAATATAAACATAATATACTTCTAAATTAACACAATTTATGAAAGAAATAAAAGTGGCGATTTCTGGTTTGGGCAATTGCTCTTCCAGTTTAATCCAAGGCATATATTATTATAAGAACATAAAAAATGACGATGAGCTCGTTCCGGGTTTGATGCACAACGTGGTCGGGCCATACAAAGTCGGCGACATTAAAATCGTGGCCGCTTTTGATATTGATGCCCGCAAAGTCGGCAAAGATGTTTCTGAAGCCATATTTGCCTTGCCGAATTGCACTAAAACAATTTGTAAAGACATTCCTAAAATGGGGGTCAAAGTCCAAATGGGACCGGTTCTTGATGGTGTCGCTGACCACATGAAGAACTACCCGGAAGAAAGACGCTTTGTAGTAGCTAAGGCCAAACCGGTTAATGTGGCGGCCATGCTTAAAAAATCCAAGGCTGACGTGCTTATTAATTATATGCCCGTGGGCAGCCAACAAGCCACCGAATATTATGCCAACGCCGCGCTCAAAGCTGGCTGTGCCTTTGTAAATTGTATGCCAGTCTTTATTGTTTCTGATCAGAAGTGGGCGGAAAAATTCGAAAAAGCCGGGCTCCCCTGCATTGGAGATGACATCAAATCCCAAGTCGGCGCTACTATCACCCACCGGGTTCTTTCCCACCTCTTCGCTCAACGTGGAGTAAAAATTGACCGCTCTTACCAGCTCAATGTCGGAGGCAACACTGATTTCTTAAACATGCTTGAGCGCGCCAGGTTAAAAACTAAAAAGCTTTCCAAGACCGAAGCCGTAGAAGCCGAGCTTTCCCAACGCCTCTCTTACGACGATTTACACATCGGCCCATCAGATTATGTTCCCTTCCTTAAAGACAATAAAGTCTGCTTTATCAGAATGGAAGGCCGCAAATTCGGCAATATCCCGATAGAATTAGAACTGCGCCTCTCGGTGGAAGATTCCCCGAATTCTGCAGGCGTAGTAATTGACGCCGTCCGGCTGCTTAAAATTGCTAAAGACCGCAAAGTGGGAGGCCCAATACTTTCCGGGTCGGCTTACTTCATGAAGCACCCGCCCCAACAAATTTCCGACGAAAAGGCGCGCGAAATGATCGAAGAGTTTATTCTCGACAAACGCGAACGCTAAAACAAAAAAGCAGACTTTCGTCTGCTTTTTTTGTTACTTATTTTCTTTTTTCTCCCAAAACTCTTTAGCTTTTTCAAAATAGCTAATCCTTTTTTTAATTTTATTCATCTCTGCAGGGTAAAACTCAAGCAGCCTGTTGCATAAATTGAGCATCCATTTTTTGCGGCTATTCGAGGAGATTATAGTCACAGTATTAGCATTAGCAATTTGAATTTGCCCCCATCCTAGAGCGCCTACCGTTAAACAATCCCAATCAAGAAACTCAATCGGGACAAAAGTTACATTTTCAATAATAACCTTTGAAACAGCAACCCTGTAGTCTATTTTGAGAATGCAAAAATAATTTTTGTCGTTCTCGTAGAATTTCGATAACCTCTGCACCGAAGTTAAATTTGGCATGTTAAATACCGTATCCAAACGATGCGTTTTTACATCAACAGCATAATAGAATCCTTGGTTATCAATAAAAGCCAAATCTGCCAAAGAACGACGGGCAAAATTTGCAAAATACTGACCGGCAATATCACCGATAATATCCTTAAAATTATCAGAAACAATACTCTCAATAGCATCTCCGACGGCTCGAGGACTATTTTGCGTCCTCTGTGATAAAAAATTATTTTGCTTATTCAAAAAATCTTTTACCTTTTGAGCTAACTCTTTATGAGTATTAGTATAAAATATCGGACTTTGTTCTTTCATAATAATGCACCCTTGGCTTTGCTTAGTTTATCCTTCTTACTGCTTAACCGTTCATTGAGGGTATTTCGTTCCCAAAAAATATTATCCTCATATCCCTGGATATTTTTATTGTCTTTAGCCATATCTAACCTTTTTTCTGCAAGGCAACAATATTTTTCATCAATTTCAATACCGACAAACCGGCGGCCAAGTTTGCGAGCTACTACAGAAGTTGTGCCCGAACCTAAAAAAGGGTCAAAAACTATATCGTTTGGTTTAGAGCTGGCCAAAATAACCTTAGCAACTAACTTTTCCGGCTTTTGGGTTGGATGGTCTGTATTTTCCGGCATAGACCAAAACGGGATGGTTATATCGGTCCAAATGTTGGAAGGAAAAGTTATTCGATAATTCCCATCAGCAGTAGCCTGCCAATCTTTGGCCCCGCCATTATTATCCTTGTAAGGCGCTAAAACCTTTCGCTTCATTTTTACCTCATCAACATTAAAATAATATTTATTGGAAAGGGTGCAAAACCAAATATCCTCAGAACAATTTTTCCAATTATTGTTAGCCCCCCTGCCCTTTTCTCTTTCGAAGGTTATGCGGTTTTGAATTTGAAAATATTTTTTCGCAACGTTAAAAATTGCTCCGGAGGTTCGCCAATCACCGCAAATATAAACAGAGGCCTCGGGCTTGAGAATGCGTACTAATTTCGACATCCAAGAATCGAGCCATTCCTCATATTGTTTTGGACTAAGTTTCTTAAATGTCGTAGCGTTAAAATTCTTTTGCAGATTATATGGTGGATCGGCAAAAACTAAATCCACAAAATTCTCAGGAAGGTGTTGCAGCACCTCAAAAGCATCCTGATGAATGGTTTTATTTTCAATTTCGCGCACACTAACTGGCCTATTTATGGTTAATAGGCGTTGACGCAGTTTCAAAATATCTCCTTGGCTCAAATTAATAGTTCTATTCCTTGGTGCCCTATTTTTTTTCTCAGCTTTCCTGTCCATAAGCCTAATTTTTCCTTTAGTTGCTCATTACTTGAATATCTTATACCCTTCCCGCACCACCTTAGAAACTTTCATACCGAATTCTTTGCCCTTGAGTGCCTTTTTAATCTTTTCGTGATTAAATTGCATAGAGGTGATAATCTGCTTAAAATCCGTATCCTCTCCGCCCACAAAATGCAGTTTATCTTTTAACTTCAAATCTTTCTTGGCTTTTACAACCGCCACTTTTAGCTTATCAAAATAATGCGTGACAATACCCACCAGCTTCTCCCCTTTCAAAGGAGCGGGCTTAAGTTTTTTAATTATTTTTTTGGCTTTCTTTGCCGGCTTTTTAACTTTCTTTTTTATAGCCATATTTTTATTTAATTTTTTTAGCAATGGCAAAAATACTCATGGCCTTTGGCGGCTTGCCCTCCTTCCAAACTTTTACAATCTCTAAGCCGCTTTTTTTCAAAAGATTGGCCAGCTCATTTTCTGTAAAGCAATGAAAATAACGATGAGCCACGACTTTTTGTTCAGAATTTTTCCAAGGAAACATAATATCCCCGAAATCCATTTTATTTTGCCCCAGAAATTTCCAAAAAGTATTTTTGGCTAAAATCGAAGCGGCCTCCGGGATTATTTTCAAATCCCATACCCGAAAAAGCATTTTACCCCCGGGTTTTAAGACCCTCATTTGCTCTTTAATAAAGCGCGAGCGTAAATCATTGCCGGGAATATGATGAGCTACTGAAATGGAAAGCAAATTATCAAAATAATTATCCTCAAAGGGTAAACGCAAAACATCCCCCTCATAAAAACGGCCTTGCGGATATTTTTCCGTTGCCAATTCAATTAATTTTTTAGAAATATCCAAACCGTAATAATCAATACCATACGAAATTAATGCCTCAAAAACCGCACCCGAACCGCACCCCGAATCCAATATTTTCCCGCTAGGCCCTAACTGCGCAATCGCGCCTTTAAGATAGGTTGACAAGTTAAGCCTTGTTCTTGCATAATCAGGAGCAATAAGGTCATAACTTTTCTGGGTATCTTTGAGGATTTTCTCCTGCAATTTCTTATCCATAAATGAAAAACTTAATTGAGCAAGCAGTCATAGAGTTCATCAAATCCCAGCCCAATACTGCGGAGGATTTGGCACGCTTTAAGCGCGAATTCAGCAAAAAATTCAAACTTCAAAACATCTCTAACGTTTCCCTGCTTTCAGCATACCATAAACTGCTTAAAACTGGCAAAATTAAGGATAACCCAGCCATTAGAAAACTTTTTATCAAACGCCCAGTGCGCTCGCTTTCCGGCATTGTTAATATTTCGGTTTTAACCAAGCCTTATGAGTGCCCGGGGCGCTGCCTTTATTGCCCACAGCAAAGCGGCATGCCCAAAAGCTATCTTAAAGGCGAGCCGGCGGCCCAGCGCGCTTTTGATTTGAAATTTGACGCAACCAAGCAAGTTGCCCAGCGCCTGGAAGTTTTAAGCCAAAGCGGGCACGCCACGGATAAAATCGATCTGCGCATAATCGGCGCCACTTGGAGCGCATACCCTAAACAATATAGAACCAAATTTATTCGCGATTGTTTTGCTGCTTGTAATTTGTCTAAAACAAAAGTTGCTACCTTAGCCCAAGAGCAAAAAAAGAACGAAAAAGCCAAGCACAGGATTATCGGTATTGCCGTTGAAACTAGGCCAGATTGCATTGATATAAAAGAAATCAAATTCTTGCGTGAATTGGGCGTCACTAAGGTAGAATTAGGCGTCCAGTCCATTTTCGATAATGTTTTAGAACTAAACAAACGCGGGCATTTAAGCGACAAAACAATTTTAGCTACAAAACTTTTACGCAATGCCGGTTTCAAAATCGCCTATCAAATAATGCCCAACCTCCCCGGTTCGAATTTCTGCAAAGATTTAGAAATGTTTGAAATTCTTTTTAACGATAGCCGCTTCCAACCAGACTTTTTGAAAATCTACCCCTTGGCCGTCTTGAAAGAAGCGCCACTTTATAAACTCTGGAAAAACAAAAAATTTAAGTCTTATACCCTTGAAGAACTAAGCGCTCTCTTGGCCCAAATAAAATGCAGCCTTCCCTACTATGTTAGAGTGGAGCGCGTTATCCGCGACATTCCCTCACAGTATGCTCTTAATGAGGCAGCTAAAGTCACTAACTTGCGCCAGCATATTTTAGAAGACTTAAAGAAAGCAAATAAAGCCTGCCATTGTATCCGCTGCCGGGAAATCAAAGGAGAAAAGCTTAAAGAAAACTCCTTGGAACTTTTTATCGAAAAATACCAAGCCGGCGAAGGGCAAGAATTCTTTTTATCTTTTGAGAATAAAGAACGCACTAAGCTGATAAGCCTTTTAAGGCTGCGCCTGCCATTTGGCGAAGCTATTTTGCCAGAATTAAAAGATGCCGCCCTTATCCGCGAAGTCCATACCTATGGCCAGCAATTAGAGGTTTCTAAAAAAGAAAAGTCGGCCAGCCAGCACCAGGGCCTGGGTAGAAAACTTTTAGAGATTGCCGAGCAAATCGCCAAAAAGAACGGCTATAAAAAAATCGCGGTTATCTCCGGAGTGGGAGTCCGCGACTATTATCGCAAATTCGACTACAAGCTTTCAGGGACTTATATGATTAAGGAATTATAAATCATTCCTTAACTTTTTGTATTCCTGCTTTACTACTTCCCTGTCGTCCCAAGGGATTTTTTTGCCCTTTTCTTCAATGCTTGGCTCGCAACCTTTGCCCGTAATAACCACTATGTCGCCAGGTTGCGCTAGGGATAGAGCCATCCTGATGGCTTCGCGGCGATCGTATATTTTTTTAGCTTCGCGCGCTTTAACCCCTTTGGCCACATCCTCGATTATCTGCATAGGATCCTCATCAAAAGGATCTTCATTGGTGATAATAATTTCTTCAGCGTATCTATCGGCAATTTCCCCAAGAGCCGGGCGCTTCCATTTATCGCGCCCGCCCCCCGCCGAGCCCAAAACCGCAATCAATTTTTTGGCCTGCGGCTTTAAGGTTTTATATAAAAGTTCCAAAGCAATAGGCGTAAACGCATAATCAACAATCACCCGAAAAGGACTATCCATCACCTCTTCTCCCCGGCCATCAATCTTTTTGAACTTAAATAAAATATTACTCAAACGCGGCAAATCAACACCCTGCTCTAACAAATAAGCGACAACAGCCAAGGCATTATAGCCGTTATATTCCCCGACTAAGTTAACGTCAAACTGCTGCCCTTTTACTTTGAACTCTACTCCCATAGTCCCAACCTTAAAATCATCAGCTTTGATTATTTTATCAATAGCGGGCTTTTCGTTTTTATCATCCACGCAGTAGCCAATCTTTTGCCTGGCCGCAAAATCCAAAAAATATTTTGCCTCTTTGTCGTCAGTGTTGACTATATGGATAGCCCGAGGCGTTTCTTTGAAGAGGCGCCCTTTGGCGTTCTTATAATTTTCAAATCCACCGTGCGCTTCAATATGTTCAGGGCTCAAATTCGTAAAAATAACCGCATCAAAATCAATAAAAGAGTGGCGGCTTTGCTCTATCCCCTGCGATGTAATTTCTAAAACCGCATACTGGCAATTTTGTTCCTGGGCTTCGCTTAAAAATTTTTGCACAAAAAACCTACCCGGCATGGTCATGCGGGTTTTATTAGAACGAAAATTATCCCCTAAGCGGAATTGGATAGAAGAGGCGCTAGCCACGCGAAAGCCGGCCTCTTTAAGCGCAAAAGAAAGCATTTCCACCACTGTTGTTTTGCCATTGGTCCCAGTTACGCCGATTACTTTGAGCTCCTGCGAAGGACTACCATAAAGGCGCGAACCAATCCAAGCCAAACAAAAATGATAAAAATTCACCAAGGATTTGGGAAAATATTTGCTGATAGTCATCTTATTTACCGATATTTTTCAAACACCATTTCACTTTATCTTTTATGCCCTCAACTTCTTTGGGAATATTCTTCACCAGCTCTCCGGCATCTTTGGCTTCAAAACCCAAAGAGACAAGCGTATCGATTATCTTTTTTTCTTCCGGAGAAAACGCTTTTTGGCCCGCCTTCAAAGAACTGATTTTACCGCTTAATTCCAAAATAACTTTCTGAATTTTTTTAGTCCCCACTCCTTTGATTTGAGCAAAAAAACCCTCATCGTTACACTCAATCGCTTGGCGCAAATCATCAAGAGTCCCAAGTGAGGCAACTTTTAAGGAGGCTTTAGGGCCAAAGCCGGAAATACTGCTTAGAGTTTCAAAAAGCTCCAAACCACTCTCCTCACAAAAGCCATATAATTCAAAGCCATCCCGCTTAATTTCCAAGCTCGTATAAAGCTCGGTTTGCGTGCCTCGCGAGAGCTTATTTAGATCCCTTTCGGGCATAAAAACCTTAAAACCAATACCATTAGCCTCCAAAACAGCATAGTTCAAGCCCTTAGAAATGATTTTGCCCTTCAGGTAAGAAATCATGGCTTAATTATAATAAAGTTTACGCCCTAAAAGCAATCTCCTCTTCCCCTCTTGCTAAATTTCAATTTATATGTTATTTTATTGGTAAACAGATATGCCGATTACAACTTCAGCCAAAAAGGCTCTGAGGCAAAACTTGAAGGCTAAGCTCGTTAATGCCAAGCAAAAGCGTGAGCTCCATGATTTAGAAAAAGAAATCATTGATTTATGCTCCGCCAACAAGGATGAGGCCAAAAAACTCTTTCCTAAATACATGAAGCTTGCCGACAAGATGGCTAAAAGGAATATTATTGCCAAAAATGCTGCAGCCCGCAAAAAGGCGCGCATCGCCAAAAAGCTCAAATAACTTCAAACTAAAAATCCCTCCGCCAACCGGCAGAGGGATTTTTTAGACCATATTAACAACCAATTCCAGCACTAACTCCGGGTCTATCTGCCCGGTTTTAGCTTGAATATCCAAGTCGAGCAATTTTTTGTAAATATCTTTTAATTGCAAAAGACTATAGTCGTGCGCTTTCTGGGCGGCTTTTTGGGCAACAAAGGGGTGCATTTTAAGCTCGGTAGCGGCTTCGCGCTGGCCCAAACCGCGCTCCTGTAAATCTTTTACAACCAATACGTTGCGGATTTGGGAGGCAATCATACCAAGCATGGCCTGTGGGTTTTCGCCGTTTTTCAAATGGCGGCGCAATAAAGACATAGCCTGGGCCTTATCCCCTCCCAGCAGCGCATCCATGGTTTGAAAAATATTTAACTGTACATTGACCTTAACCATTTTCTGGCAATCTTGAAGAGAAATCCCTTGGCCATCTTTATAGGCCGCTAATTTTTGCAACTCGTGATAGAGCAACCAAGTATCATGACCGCAGTTAACCGCGAGAAATTTCACGGCCAAGCTTTCGGCCTTGGCGCCCATTTCCTTTAGTTCTGCGATAATCCACTTTTCTAAAGCCGAACCGGAAAGCTGCTTGCATTCCTTGGCTTCACCGATTTTTTGCAAATAAGTTAAAATAGCATCATTTTTGCGTGGCATCTGCGATTCGAAAAACACCACGATATTATCCGTATTCTCTAAAATATTCTTGCGCTCTTTTTGAAATTTCTCCTTAAAATCAGCATCAATATTAGCTATCAAATCGTAAGCCACGCACAATTTTTTAGAGCTAAAAAGTGAGTCACTGCGCAAAATTTCTTTGAAATATTTGAAATCTATTTTTTTAGAAAAATCTAAAATCTCTAAAGGTAAATTTTTATTTTTAGCCTGTAACTTGGAAACAAGGGCGAAAAGCTCCCTCTTGGCCTCAAAATTATTTTCTCCAAAAATCAGATAAATCATATTTATTACGGTTTTTGACAACGCGGACAAAACCGGGCCGTCCGCCCGCCCACCTTAACTGTATTTAATTTATTTTTGCAACGAAAGCAAATCAATTTGTCCCGACCGTAGACTTTTCTAGCTATATCGAAATTACCCTTCTCCCCCGAGGTGTCGCGGTAATCCGAAAAACTTTCGCCTCTAAGCTCCACTGCTTTTTTTAGAATGGCGATGCAATATTTATATAAATTTTTCAGCTGAACTTTGGATAGGGTTGAAATTTTTGCCAAGGGGTGAACTCTGGCCGCCCACAGGATTTCGTCTGAATAGATATTGCCGATCCCGGCAATAATATTTTGATCCATCAACACTTGCTTTATTTTGCCTTGTGGTTTCCGGCTTAAAACATTTTGGAAAACCGCCAAAGTAAACCCGGGCTTAAGGGGATCGGGTCCGAGCTGCAAACCCTTTTGCTCGGCTAAATCTTGGGCATTAAAAATTTCTAATTTAGCAAATTTCCGGATATCTGTTAAGGCCAGCATGCCTTTTTTATCCAAAAAAAACATTACGTGAATAAATTGGTTTGTCCAATCATCTTGAAGCGGACCGACATTTAATGACAGCCACTTCCCATTTTTTAGCTCCCATTGCCCGTAAAGCAAATGCCCGGTCATTTTCATATGCGCCAGCATAATCTTGCCCCCGCTTAAATAAAACAAAATATTTTTACCCAGCCGCTCTATTTTATTTATTTTTTTACCCTTTAACTCTTTTTTGAATCTTTCAAATTTTGGATTCTTAAAAAGTTTAGGAGCGTCAGTCCAAATATCAACAAAGGTCCTGCGAAGGACCTTGTGATTGAGCTGAGTCACTATTGTTTGAACTTCAGGAAGTTCAGGCATAGAAAATTATTTTTTCAAAATGCCCTTTACCTTCTCAATGATTTCCGAAGGCGTAAAGTGCGCTTTGATCATAAAATCAATGGCGCCAAGTTTCAAGCCTTTCTCAATATCCTCCTTTTGCCCCAGATTAGACAAAATAACAACAGGAATGGCAGCAGTTTTAGCATCTTCCTTCATCTTGGCTAAAACATCAAAGCCGCCGATGCCCGGCAAAATTAAGTCCAAAAGCACAATATCGATACCGGGTTCTTCTTGGGCTTTTTTTAACCCCTCTTCCCCATCAACTCCTTCAATCACTTCAAATCCTTCATTAAACAGCTTTTTGACAATAAGCTCCCGTAAAAAACTATCGTCTTCTATGATTAAAATTTTTGCCATATTTTTGTAATTAAACTTTTCCTATTTGGCGGATTACTTTATCGATTACTTCCTCGGGATCAAATTCGGTTTTAACCAACCAGTCTACTGCGCCTAATTTTTGCGCCCTTTCCAACTCCACCGGTTGCCCGGAATTAGAAACAATAATAATCGGAATCTTATTAAGCTCAGAATCAACTTTTATTTTTTCCAAAACTTCAAAACCGTTTACCTTAGGCATTATAATATCAAGCAAAATCAAATCGGGCTTAAAACTTTTAGCCTTAGCTAAACCCTCCTGCCCATCCAAAGCTACCTCCGCTTCATATCCTTCATCTTGTAATTTGTTTTTTAGCAGCTTAGAAAGGATTTCCTCATCTTCGATTATTAATACCTTTTTGGGCATATTTGTTTCATTTTAATGAAAATGCGTCTGGTTTGCAAATGTCTTTAGGAATTCGCCGGCAGAGTGAAATAAAAGGTTGTCCCCTGTCCTTCGATAGAATCAAACCAAATCCGGCCGCCATGCGCTTCAATGATATTTTTAGTTACAAACAATCCCAGGCCTGAACCGGAAGTTTCGCGACGCAAAGCATTGGATGAGCGGTAGAATTTCGTGAAAATCCTGCTCTGCTGCTCTTGGGGAATGCCGATACCCGAATCCCGGACAGAGCACTCTATCTCCTTGGCGCTTGAGTTGAATTTTAAGAACATTTCCACTAGCCCGCCCTCGGGCGTATAATTCATGGCGTTTTCTACTAAATTCTCCAAGGCGATCCCGATTTGTTCCTTATCCAAGGAAATCAAAGGCAAGACCTTTTCCGGCTTATGAAAAACGAATTTTAGTTTCTTAGTTTCCGCTAAGCTTGAATGTTGTTCAAAAACACTCTTGGCAATGTCCTCCAGCTGAATCTTTTCCATTTTTTGCGTAAAGCGTCCCTCTTCGATACGAGAGACATTAAGCAAATCATTAACCACTCGGATAAGCCGTTCAGTCGAGATAAAGCCTTTATTCAAATACTCCTCTTGCTCTTTGGTAACTTTTCCCCAATCACCATCGCGCATCATTTGAAAAATCCATTTAATAGCCGAGAGCGGCGTGCGCAACTGGTGGGCAGCAATAGAAACAAATTCACTCTTAGTGCGCTCAACCATCTTCTCTCTGGTAATATCATGAAAAGATACCAGCTTGGCCCCAATCTCCTCACCCTTCTTAATATATATGGAAGAAACTTCCAAAATTAAACTCTCCCTAATTGGCACTTCTTTGCGGTAAAAAGACTCCACCCCTTTAGGGAAAATCTGGCTTAAAAAATTCAAAGCGGGTTCTTGGGTTAATTGTGAAAGTTTTTTCTCCAAAATGGCCTCTTTTTTCAGTTCAAAAAAAATTTCGAATTGCGGATTTACCAAAGAGACTTTGTCGTCTTTATCAAAGACAACCACTCCATCGGCAAACCCATTAATAATAGCTAAAGTCTTATCGCGCTCAGAAATTGCCAAATCGCGGGAATTAGTGGCATCTTCAGAAAGATTTAGAAGAGCTTTTTTGAAATTTTCAATCTCTTCAGACTTAAGCTGCAGATCCTTAAATTGGTCTTCCAGTTCCTTTTGGCGGGCTTTAACCTCCCCTTCCAAAAGGCCCACGCGCTGAGATTTAATCATGGCGTATTTGTAATCCTGTGCCATCTTATTAAATCCGAGAGCAATCTGCGCGATTTCGTCCCCGCCCTCAATACGTAATTTGTAATCCAAATTTCCCGAATTAATCTTTTTTACCCCTTTATCTAATTCGGAAATCGGCCCTAAAATCCTAAAGATAAAAATGACCGCTAAAATAAAGAGCAAGATCATGGCCGGGATAATAAAAGAAAAAGTTTTAATAGTGCTGCTCACTACCTGATCCATGACCGGCCCATAAGAAATATAATAAATAAGAGTATATTTGTGAAAACCCAACTCCTCAATAATCGGATAAACCAATTTAATAACCAACTCCCCTTGGTTAATGGTTTTAACTTTAGACTGAGTAATAACATCTAAAACATCCTTGTCTGAGCCGCTTAGGGTGCGAAAGTCTTTACGCGAAACATCTTTAGTATCAAATAAAATATTACCTTTAATATCAACCATTTTCACCGATTCAACGACCGGCATGGTGGCTAATAATTTTTTCGAGGCCGTTTGAAAATTTTCGAAATCATTAAGGTAGTATTTAGTGTAAGCGTCAAGAAAACTATTGGCGGAAAATTCCGCATAATTCTTTATCTTATCGTTTTCCTTGGCTATTAATTGATTGCGAAAAACATAAACCCCGGCCGCCACTTGGGCTAAAACCGCCACCAAAACAAAGCCGATTAAAAATACCAATAATTTGTATCTAAGACTTGAAGGCATTTTTAAGTCTCTTTCGACTTTAATTTATCCAGCTCTTTTTTAATTTCCAACATCCGCACCTCCCGGCCAACCATTAGCTTATTGGCGCGCTCCAATTCTTCTACCTTTTTTTGCAGCTCCTGGGTTCTATTTTTCACTTGTTGATCGAGGTTATTAGTCAGTTCTTCCAATTCTCGCGTGCGCGCCTTAACCCTGATTTCTAAAACTACTTTAGCGTCCTCAAGGGTCTTTTTGGCTTTTTCCAATTCCGCCACTTGGGCCTTAACTTCATCTTGCAAAAGAGCGCGCTGTAAATATTCAAAAGACATGCTCCTGATCAAGGTATAAGCAATAATACAGTAGGCAAAAAATACCGCCCAAAGCAGAATTTTCAGCCACCCGGTTTCGCTGATTAAAAACGGCACCAAAAAAAGAATAAGCCCGATAGCCACCACCAAAGCTTGGGTTAAAATAACTTTGATACCAAACAGCTGTTGCTTGATTATGGCGAAAGCCGTAAACCCTAATAAAAAAATACTGGAATACTCGCCATAAATATAATAAGCATTCTGGTAATTGCCCCCGGCCACAATGGGAAGAATAATATTAAAAACTGTCGCAGCCGCTCCGAAGATAGCGGAGCCGATTAAAAAATATTGGACTTTGAGTTTGTCCTGCCGCTCTAATTCCGGGTATTTTTTGAATAAAACATAATAATAATATATCAAAGAAGCGGCGGCCCAAATTAAAACCGGAATCTGAAGAATTCCGCCTTTTTGCACGGAAAACCGCCCGGCAATATCAACTTCCGATACTATTAATGGAGTTAAAGAAATTACCAACCAGATCAACCAACTTATAGTATAAAACCAATCCACTATCTTGTTGCGCTTGCCCTCTTTAGGAAAATACGAAATAAAATAATATGTCGCAATAAAAAATATTGAGACGAAAACCCAACAAATTCTTCCAGCCCATAAGGAATAAAAAGCCGCATTCTCTGGAGGGAAAATATATCTGCCAAAGCCTGAAGCAAAGTCCGCATCAATCCAAAGCAAAAGGGATGCTACCCACCAAAAAAATACTATATTTTTCTTTTCTTTCTTATTAGAAAGAAAAACAGCCAGTGCCAGAGTGAGCCCGGCTAGATTAATAACGCCAATTATCAGCTTATTAATTAATTCAAAATCGACCTGCATGGTGTGGTCGATTAAATCTTACCATAAGTTGTCGCCCTTGGCACCATTAAAGCCTGTTAATTAAGCTAAAAAACTTATACTCCTTAAATATCGCTTCAACTTTAGCTTTTTCAAATTTCCCCCAAATGCAATCTTCTTTTTTGAAGGTAACCGGCGCATCGAGCCGCGCAGCGGCCAACTTATAAGAAAGCTCGATTAAATTTTTATTTTTGAGCAGTAAATCTTTGGTTTTTTGATTCAAATCCCAAGCCTCGCCACTTTCAATCAAAGCGAATATTTCCTTAATGCCTTTATATTGCCCCAATAACTCTTGAGCAAATTTGGGTCCTAGGCCCTTACCGCCGGGAATATTATCTGAAGCATCCCCGGCTATCGATTTATAATCAATAACTTGATCGGGATTAACGCCAAACCTCTCCCGAACTTTTAACGCATCATAAATTAGGGTGTCTTTAATGCCCTTACCGCCCAAGCCGTAAACTTTTATTTTATCGTTTACTAATTGGGTATTATCTAAGTCCCCGCTGACAATATAAACTTCGCACCCCTCCCCTTGCGCCTGCACGGCGAGTGTGGCAATTAGATCATCAGCCTCAAAACCTGAGACCCCCAGAACGGGCACGCCAAACACTTTCAAAATTTTTTGCACGTGAGGAATTTGGGAATACAAATCGTCTGGTGCTTTGGCCCGGTGCGCTTTATATTCTTGATAAGCCTCGTGGCGAAAATTTTTACCTGCCACATCAAAGCAAGCCAAAACGTATTGCGGGTCTAAATCCTTAATCGCCTTCAAAAACATAGCCATAAAACCATAAACCGCCTGCACCGCTTCCCCATTACTCAAGGTTAAAGGCGGTAAAGCGTGATAGCTTCTATGCACCAAAGAATTAGAATCTAAAATTATTAGGCGATCGGATTTCATTTTAATGAATAGTAATCTTTCTTGTCTTGGGATCGATATACTCAAAAAAAGCTTGTTTGCAGGAGGGCGGCAATAATGACTGGATATTCTCCGGCCACTCCAAAACCACAAAATTACTTGGATTAGAAATTATTTCGGAAAATCCCAAAGCTTCCGCCTCTTGGGCCGTTTTTAACCGATAGCAGTCAAAATGGAAAAGATGGGAGAAACCCCTTTTGGCGGGAATTAAATATTTTCGAAAAATTACAAAAGTCGGGCTGTTTATATTTTGTTTTACCCCCAATTTCTTAGCTAAGCTTTTAACGAAAGTAGTTTTTCCGCTACCCAAATCTCCAAAAAGAGCCAAACAAGCCGCCCCAGCCTTTGGTTTATCTTGGATTACCTCTCTTAACAGCCGCTCAGCTATTTTTTTAGTCTGAGCTAAAGATTTGGAAGAAAATTCCTTTTTTTTCTTTAATTGACTTTTGGCCTTTTTTGCCATATAATTTCAGGGATTTATGCAGGAGGAGAGGATAAAAAACCTCATCTCGCGCTCAGAGACTATCCTAATCGTTCCGGCTAACCCCAATGAGCCGGAAAGCTTTAATGCGGCCTTAGCGCTTGCCCATATTCTAAATAATATGGGTAAGAATGCAAATATTGTAAAAGAAAATATTCTACCACCCTTGGAATCCTCGGAATGCAAGGCGCACCTGACTATCAATACCAGCGGACGCGACATTTCCCAGATATATTATGAAAAAGACAGGGATAAGCTCAATATTTTTATTGATTACAAAAACGGTTCTATTTCTCCCGAAGATATCTCCTTGGCAAATGAAATCCAACCGCCGGAATTTGATTTATTAATCACAATCGGGGTTGATAATTTAGCCACTTTGGAGGATTTTGCCGAAGATAATTTCAAACTTTTTTACGAGAAACCTATTATTAATATTAATAATAATTTAGAGGCAGAAACCTTTGGGCAAGTTAACATTCTTAAAGATAACCCTTTAGCCCAAATCATTATTGCTTCATTTTTAGATAAAACTTTACTCGACGAAAAAGCTATTAATCTCTTAAAAGAGAGTGCGGTTTGTTTTGCTCAAAAAGGCGGCAGTCAAGAAAAGCTGTTAGAGATATTGGAATTTTTAGCCGGGAAAAAAAATTCCCCCAGCCCAGACGAAGAGCCAACCTTAAAACCAGCCTTTGCCGATTTAGCCCAAGCGGAGGAGCGCAACCAGAGGACAAGATTTGTGACTCGGGCAATGCAAAACATGGAAATTGACCTAAAATCAAATATTCCTCTATTTTACATAAGTGCGGAAGACTTTTTGGCAACGGGCTCAAATGTAAAAAATGTGGCTGAGGTGGCAACCTTAATCAAACAAAATCCCAGGTTCAATTTTCCGGGATTTGCCATAATGTGGCAAAAACCTAATAATAAAGACAGCTTTGATATACTTCTCTACTTCCAAAAACCGGAAAAAATCAAAAATGCGTGGCGAATTTTGGGCGGAGAGACTAAGGGAAATGTTTTACTTTGCAGTATAAGTAATAAAGACGAAAACCAAGCCAAAACAATAATCACTAATATATTATGAATTCAAAAATCACCGAAGAGTTTATTATAGAAGAGAATTATTTTAACCGGCTCTCTTCTGTTATTAGTAGTATTGGTGATTTTAAGAATTTTTTTGAAGCAGAAAAAGGCCATGATATCACACTCTTACTGGCCTCGCTTTTGGCGACGGCAATTGCCTTGCGTGTCTCCGATATCCATATTGAGCCAGAAGAGTCTGATTCAAAAATCCGCTTTCGAGTAGATGGCCTACTTCAAGACGCAGCTCAAATAAACCCAGAGGTGGCCAAAACTATTTATTCCCGCATCAAACTTCTTTCCGGTATTAAATTTAACGTAACTAATAAACCCCAGGATGGACGCTTCGCTATAAGTGTCGGGAAAAAGCAGATTGAGGCCCGCGTCTCCCTTATCCCCTCTAATTACGGCGACTCAATTGTTATTAGAATATTAAACTCCGAAAATATTCTTGATTTAATTGACTTAGGCATCCGCCCGGATATTTTGAAAAATTTCGAAAAGGCCATTGCCCAGCCTAATGGGCTGATTTTAGTCACTGGTCCGACCGGCTCAGGTAAAACCACCACGCTTTATGCAATATTAAAACGCCTCCAAGACCCCACGGTCAAAATAATTACTATTGAAGATCCAATCGAATACCGCCTGGAGGATATTACTCAAACCCAAATAGACTTGGAAAAAGGTTATTCTTTTGCTGAAGGCTTGAAGGCCATTGTTCGGCAAGACCCTGATGTTATCCTAGTCGGTGAAATCCGCGACAACGAAACTTGCCAGACGGCTATCCAGGCTGCCCTGACCGGGCATTTGGTTTTAGCTACTTTACACACTAATGATTCCGTTGGCGCTATTAATCGTCTTATGGCTTTAGGGGCTTTGCCACAAAATATCGCCCCGGCACTTAATTTGGTTGTGGCTCAACGTTTAGCGCGAAAAATTTGCCCGGCTTGCGCCAAAAAACAAAAAATCTCTACCCAAGAATACGATATACTTAAAGAAGAGATTAAAGAATTACCTCATAATATTGAACCGAAAAATTTTAGCAAAGAGCTAAAACTCCCCCACCCTGTGGGCTGCCCAAAGTGTAATAACACCGGATATATTGGCCGCATAGGACTTTATGAAATGTTTTTCTTGGATAATGAAATGAAGGATTATATCGTCAAGGAAAACTCTACAATTAAAATTAAAAAAATGGCGCAAGATAAAGGTTTAATAACTATGCGCCAAGACGGGATCTTAAAAGTTATAGAGGGTATAACCTCCTTAGAGGAAGTGCAAAGAGTTGTGGGACAATAAAAAACAGCCCTTGAGCTGGGGGGATTTACTTTAGCTTGAAGCTCAAAGTTCGAAATTATTCCGAGGAGCGCTCCAGCCGAAGCCAAAACGTCCATTTCTAAGAATAATCCCTATTTCCCCAGCTCAAGAGCCACTTTCCGCAATTCTCTTGCTGCTGACATACTATAACCTATATTATAATGTTTGTCAATAGTAATACCCAAAACCACACATCAGCCCTCCCCGCTCTTGATAACCAATTAAGACCGAAAAATTGGAGTGATTATATTGGCCAAGAAAAGGTTAAAAAAACCCTACAAATAATGATAGGGGCCTCTAAGAAGAGATCTGAAGCTTTAGACCACATCCTCCTTTATGGCAATCCCGGTCTAGGTAAAACTACGCTCTCCTATATTATCGCAAAACAACGCGATGTCAATATCCATGTGACTTCCGGGCCAGCACTGCGTAAAAGCGGAGATTTGGCTAGTATTTTAAGCAATTTAAGCGAGGGGGATGTTTTATTTATTGATGAAATCCATAGGCTTAATACTATCTGCGAAGAATTAATCTATCCTGCTATGGAAGATTTCAAGCTTGATTTGATAGTAGGCAGCGGGCCAATGGCACAAAATATGGAAATTAATCTCCCAAAATTTACCCTTATTGCCGCCACCACCCGTATTGCCAACCTCTCCTCCCCTTTACGCTCAAGATTTGGGGCTACCTTTCAATTAAACCCTTATGCAGAACAAGAATTGTCGGAAATAATTCTAAAGTCCGCTCAAATACTTAATATTACTATTACCGCTCAGGCTGCCCAACTTATTGCCCAAAGCTCGCGGGCCACCCCCAGGATTGCCAATCATTTGCTTAAAAGAGTTCGGGATTTTGCCCAAGTTAACAATCTGGATATTATTGAGCCGCAAACTGTAAAAGAAGTTTTTGATTTTATGGAAATAGATTCGCGCGGCTTAGGACCAGAGGATCGCAAAATCCTCACCACCATTATTAAGGCTTTTGATGGTGGCCCGGTTGGCTTAAAAACTTTAGCCGCCGCCACTATTGAGGACGAGGATTGCATTATTGATATTTATGAACCCTATTTATTACAATTAGGATTCTTAGAAAGAACCGCCAGGGGTAGAAAGGTTACGAACTTAGCTTATGATTACCTGAAAATGAAAAAAATCGGCTCAACTTTAGTTTGACAAAAATCGATTTTCTTGTAATAACTATTTTGAAAATTATTTACTAATATCATGTCAGGTCATTCCCATTGGGCAACAGTAAAACATAAAAAAGGCTTAGAAGACGCAAAACGCGGTAAGATTTTTTCTAAATTGAATCGAGAAGTCAGTGTGGCTGTCCGGGAAGGCGGGCCTAACCCCGACCATAATACCAAGCTGCGGATGTTGATAGAAAAGGCGCGCCAATACAATATGCCTAAAGATAATATTGAGCGCATTATTAAGAAAATTAGTGGCGGTGAAGAGGCGGAGATTTTAGAATCATTTTTATTTGAAATGATTGGGCCTGGAGAGGCAGCCATTTTGATTGAAGGTATTACTGATAATAAAAACCGCACCCTGGGAGAATTAAAAAGGATTACTACTAAATTTGACGCTAAATTGGTTGGTGAAGGTGCCTTAAAATGGCAATTTTCTAAAAAGGGCATGATAGAAATAGAGGCGGATTTAACCAAAAAGGAAGAATTGGAAATGACCGCTATCGAGGCTGGAGCCGATGATATTGAATTTGGAGAAAACTCCATGACAATTTATACCTCCCCGGAAAACATCGATACAGTACGTAAGGCTTTAGAGGCTAGCGGATTAAAAGTTAAATCATTTTCAATTATTTGGATTACTAACGAAGAAAAAAGTATCACTCCAGAACAACAAGCTTCTTTGGAAAAACTTTTTGAAGCCCTTGATGATAACGACGATGTTCAAGAGCTTTATACTAATGTCAACTTCTAAAATATGTTAATCCTTGGGATTGACCCGGGTACCGCCACGACTGGATTTGGCTTAATAGAATTCGAACCCCAAACAAAAAAATCGACTAAAAAAATACGCTACATTGATTGTGGCGTAATTTTAACTTCAGCCAAAACCGATCACGCTTTACGCTTGAAGGAAATTTACGAAGGGTTGGTTTATTTAATCGAAAAACATAAACCAGACGCTATCTCCGTGGAAAAGCTTTTTTTTCAGAATAATGCCAAGACCGCTATGACGGTAGCTCAAGCCCGAGGTATGACCCTTTTGGCTTGCGCTAATTATAATATTACTTACGAGGAATTTACCCCCAACCAAGTTAAAATGGCTCTAACTGGTTATGGACGGGCTAATAAAAAACAAATCCAAAGGATGGCCCAATTAGCTTTAGGCTTGAAATCTATACCCTCCCCCGACGACGCGGCTGATGCCTTATGTGCCGCAATTTGCCTAGCTAATGCTTACAACCTTAAGAAACTGTTAAAAAACACTTGACAGCGCTTTTAGAATTTCTATAATCCCATAAGAATAACAAAAATAAGTAAATAATATTTTTGCATACATAAAAATATGTTTTTCCAAGAAGAAGAAAATAAAATATACTCTTTCTGGGGGGATATGACTAACGAAGAAGATGACGATACGGAATATGGCTCAGAAGAAGATGGGGAGGATTTAGGTATCGAGGAAGATCTGGGAGAGGGTTCTGAAGAATTAGAGGAAAAAGAAGAGGAAGAAGAGAGTAGTAACGACCACGACGACGATATATAAAAAAACCATCCGGCTACCCGGATGGTTTTTTTGTTATTTAATCTTTATAAACCGACGCTTTCCTACCTGTAAAATATCACCAGCTACAACATCTACCTCTTGTTTATAATTTTCAATTACGGTGGATTTTAATCTAACCCCCCCTTGTTCAATAAGCCGCCGGGCTTCTTGTTTAGATTCGGCTAATTTAGCCAAAATAATCAAATCAACAATATTAATCTTGTTTTGAGTGACCTCCACTTCAGGAATGTCTTGGGGGATTTCTTTATTTTTGAATATATTTTCAAACTCCCCCAAAGCCTTTAGAGCTGTTTCTTGGCCATAATACAAGGAAACGATTTCTTGGGCCAATAAAGCTTTGGTGTCTCGGGGATTTTGGCCGTTTTTTATACCATCTTCTAGAACCTTTATTTTTTCAAAGGGATAGCGGGTGCAGGTGATAAAATAATCAATAATATATTCATCACGCATAGACATAATCTTGCCAAACATATCATTAGGCTCGTCGGTAATATTAATAACATTCCCCCAAGAAGTCGACATTTTACGGCCATCTAAACCCCAAATCATTTTTAACATCATAATATTTTGGGGTTTTTGTTTATAAAGCTCCTGTATAAATCTCCCAGCCTGCAAATTAAAAAGCTGATCCTGGCCACCAAGCTCCACATCGGCTTTAATAGCAACCGAATCGTAACCTTGAAATATCGGATAAAAAATTTCATGTAAACCGATTGGCTTTTCTTGTTCCCAACGCTCTTTGAAATTCCGACGCTGAATCATCTGTTGGGCGGTATATTTTTGGGTAATAGAAATTAATTCCCGGACGGAAAGCTTATCATGCCATTCACTATTATAATGAACCTCTGCCTCCCTTAGATTAATTATCTTTCCTAGCTGCTCTAAATACCCCACCATATTTTCCTCTACCTCTTCCTTGCTTAAAACTTTACGCATCGCCTCCTTATCGGAAGCATCTCCGATGGTAGCGGTAAAATCACCAATAATTAAAATAATTTTATGCCCTAAATCCTGGAAATCTTTTAACTTCCATAACTGAGTGGCGCGGCCAAGGTGGATTTTTTTACCAGTTGGATCAATACCTAATTTCACTCGTAATTGCTTACCAGATAAAAGAGCTTCCTTAAGGTTTTTTTCATCAACCAATTCTTCCACCCCCCTTGACAGTAACTCCTCAATTTTGCTTAAATCAGTGGCAATTTTCATAAATTTATTATATCATTAATCGTAAATTTTGAAACTTGTCAAAATGACTAAATATATCGGAATTAAACGTTTATGGTCGTGGATTGTTGAAAATATTTGGCTAATTTTACGATCGGCAGCAATTTTGATTCTAATTGGTTTAATTGGGGTTGTTTTATTGATGATTTACTTTACGAAAGACTTACCGCAGCCTGAAATTTTTAACGAAATCCAAACCACTCAAAGTACTGAAATTTACGACCGCACTGGAAAGGTTTTACTTTACAAATTAGGCCCAGAAGATAGGGAGTTAATCACTTTAGACCAAGTACCTCAACACTTAAAAAATGCCATATTAGCTACCGAAGATTCTCATTTTTATGAACACCCTGGGGTAGATATTAATGGTTTAGTGAGAGTGGTAGTTTGTTTTGGCCAATGTGGTGGTGGCTCAACTTTAACCCAACAATTAATCAGAACTACTTTTTTATCGACTGAAAAAAGCATCGGAAGGAAAATTAAAGAAATCACCCTTTCCTTACAATTAGAGCGGCGCTATTCTAAAGATCAGATATTTGAATGGTATCTTAATAGGGTCCCCTACTCCGGCAATATTTATGGCGTTCAACAGGCAGCCAAAGTTTATTTTGGAAAACCCGCTAAAGATCTCTCTATTAATGAAAGCGCTTTATTAGCCGCCTTAATACAACGGCCTTCATACTTCAGCCCTTTTGGCTCTCATGTTGATGAATTAATGAAGCGGAAGAATGATTACGTGTTAAAGAGAATGTTAGATGAGAAATTTATCTCCAGGGAGGAATATGAAAAATATATAAAAGAGCCTGTTGGTTTTGTTAAAAATAAAGACAGTATTTTAGCTCCCCACTTCTCTTTATATGTCAAACAATTACTTATTAATGAATATGGTGAAGATTTTATCAATGAAAACGGCTTAAAAGTTTATACTACCCTGAATTGGGATTTACAAAAGGAGGTTGAAAGAATTATTAAAGAAAAAGGAACTTATAATGAAAAATTTAATGCCTATAATGCAGCCGCGGTTGTAGTTGACCCAAATACCGGGGAAATACTTTCTATGGTTGGCTCTAAGGATTATTGGGGCCAAACAGCACCTCAAGATTGCACTAGTAATTGTTTATTTGACCCGCAAGTAAATATGACTGTTTATGGCAATGGGCGGCAACCTGGTTCAACTTTTAAGCCTTTCATTTATGTCACAGCTTTTAAGAAAGGCTATAATGATAAAACAATAGTTGTGGACGAACCGACTAATTTTGGGAATTGGGGCGGCAAGGATTATACCCCAACCAATTATGATGGTTTATTTAGAGGGGCGGTTACTATCCGCTCAGCTTTAGCTATGTCATTAAATATTCCCGCAGTTAAAACCTTAATGTATTTAGCCGGGCTTCAAGATTCGGTCAAAACCGCTCAAGATATGGGTATAAACACGCTTAAACCACCTTATGGGCCATCAATTGTGCTTGGAGGCTGGGAAGTTAAGCCCCTAGAAATTACTTCGGCCTTTGGGGTATTTGCCACTGAAGGAATGAGGGTTGACCCCCACCCTATACTGAGGGTAGAAAATACCAGTGGAGAAGTAATTAAAAAATATTCTCTTACCCCTAAGCGCGTTCTTAGTGAAAAAGATGCCAGACTGATTAATAATATCCTCTCCGATAATATCGCCCGTTCGCCTATGTTTGGGCCAAGATCCAATCTTTACTTCGATAATTACGCGGTAGCGGCTAAAACCGGTACTACTAATGACTTTAAGGATGGTTGGACTATTGGCTATACCCCTAAAACAGCTATAGGGGTTTGGGTAGGAAATAATAATAATGCTGCCATTAAAAAACTTGGTGAAACGATGGCGGGTCCAGCCTTCCATCAAATTATGCAGTATTGCCTCTACTTATACCCACCTGATAAAGAATTTACTAAGCCTTAAAAAAATACCCACTCAAGTGGGTATTTTTATTTCTTTCTCGATTAAGCTTAGGTATTTTTGATTGGCATTACCAAATAAAGGTAATTAGGATCACTTATTGATTTAATAACTGAGGGACCACTATCGCCATTCACCTCGAATATAATACTTTTTGATTGAGGGCTTAAAACACCATCAGTTAAATATTTATAATTAAAGCAAATCGATTGTTCTTTACCTTCAACCTGAGCTTGAATATGTGATTGATTTTCACCAATATCGGTATTTTGTGAAGAGATATCTATCCCACCATCACAATTAATATCAACCCTAATCTCATTAGTTTTATTGGAAAATAAACTGGCAATTTTTAATTTGTTTGCAAAATCGTCAGTTACCACTATCACTTTTGTTTCGTTTTGTTTAGGAATAATGTCTTTATAATTCGGGAAATCACCCTGAATAAGGGTAGAGGTTAATTGGACCTTCGGATGATTAACTTCTCTATAATAAGATTCCAATAAAATTTGATTGGTATTAAAATATATCTTTACACTCTCCTCCCCTGCAAATATATTTATTATCTCTTGGGCGGTTTTTTGGGGAATTATAAAAGAATGATCTTTTTTGAACCCTTCCTTAATAAATATATTTTTTTCCGCCAAACGGAAACTATCAGTTGCGACCAAGCTTAATTTCTCTTTTTGAAAATTCAGATAAACACCGGAAATCTCTGGGCGAGACTGGTTTATTGAACAAAAATTTATAATCTGCGCCAAAGCCTCGCAAAATTCCTTCGCATTGATTTCAATCGTATCTTGATTATCAATTTCCGGTATTAAAGGAAATTCTTGAGAATCAAACCCTTTGATTTGCGCTTTATAATCATCACTCTTTATATCGATTGAATTACCCTTGGAGTCGATATTAACCTTTTCATTATTAATCGTAGAAATAAATCCGGAAAATAGCCTTGAGGGCACTACTAACGACCCTTCTTCATTTATTTTAGCCAATACCCAATACTTTATCCCGATTTCCAAATTAGTACTAACTAGACATAAAAAATTCTTTTCTGTTTTTAAGAGGATGTTATTTAAGATTGGTAAAGTAAGGTTTTTGGAAACTATCTTTTCTACAACAGATAATGCTTTTTTTAGATTTTCCTTCAAAATTAAAATTTTCATAAGCGAGTAATATAATTAATAAAATTATTGTTGTTGTTATATGTGTGGATAATTAGCGAATTTGGAATTATTCTCTTTCAAATCAATGGTTTTTATTGTGGATAAATATCTGAACAAATCTGTGCCTATTCGTAATTATACAAGTGAAATCTCAATAATTAATCTTTTTGTTTTTATATCCACAATTCTTCCATTTTTAATACCATAATATCAACAAAGAAATTAATAATATCCCAACAAAAAATCCACAAACTTATTAACAATCAACAAGAATAGATCATCTGTTTTATCGTGTCTATTTCATCAGAAAAACCATCAACGTCTTTAATAGCAGATTCAACCTTTTTACAAGCATAAATAGCAGTTGTATGGTCTTTACCACCTAAAAAACGACTTATCTCCGGGAAGGATTTTTTTAATTCCAACCTCAATAAATACATTGCGATTTGGCGCGGCCGGACAATTTCCTTTTTCCTTGATTCGCTATAAATATCTTTTTCTTTTAAGTTATAAAATTCGGCCACAACTTGCACTATCCTCTCAGGATTTTTTTGTTTTAAGGTTGGAGAGATAATGGTTTTTAGTATTTTCTTTGCCCCCTCCAGATCAATCTGCTGCCCTGTCAGTTTATAATTAGCGATTATTTTATTAAGCGCTCCCTCTAATTCGCGCACATTACGCTGAATGTTTGTGGCAATATATTCATAAACATCTTTAGGTAAATCCACCCCCTTTTCATTAGCTTTCTCCATTAAAATAGCGATTCGGGTCTCGAAGTCTGGGATAGCAATATCAGCAATCATCCCCCCTTCAAAGCGGGAGCGGAGCCTATCTTCAAGGGCGGCAATAGCTTTAGGTGGCCGATCCGAGGAAAGAATTATCTGTTTATTTTTTTCGTATAAAGCATTAAAAACATTAAAAAACTCCTCTTGAGTTTTTTCCTTTCCAGATAAAAATTGGATATCATCTACAATTAAAATATCAACCTTCTTATAATTAGCCTTTAACTCTTCTATCGTCTGATTATGGATGGAATTAATAATATCACTAGTCAAAGTTTCAGAAGGAATATATTTAATCTTTTTTAACGGAAAATCTTTAGCAACCTGATTGCCAATCGCCTGGAGGAGGTGGGTTTTACCAAGACCTGTTCCCCCATAAATAAAGAAGGGGTTGTAAACTGTGCCCGGATTTTTACAAATTGCTTGAGCGGCAGCAAAGGTAAGCTCATTAAAAGCACCGACAACGAAATTTTCAAATTTATATTTAGGATTTAAGTTTGTCTCTTTATCGGCATTAATCTGGTCAAAGAGCGGTGCGGTAGAAGTAGGTATTAAATAATTATCCTCCTCTTTTGGTTTAGGTTGCTGGATAGGATTAACCTGATATTCAATATCTTTAATAGAGTTATCAAGGGAGTTTAAGATCTTAAGTATTTGTTTATGGTATTTATTCTGGATCCATTCCTTTGAGAAGCTGTTTGGAATAGAAACTATTACCCCTTTTTCTGTTCTGGTAAATATCGATGTCTTAGTAAACCAAGTCGCAAATTGCGCCTGAGTGATGGCTAATTGTATTTGAGCAAGGACAGCTTGCCAAAGTTCTTCATTAGTCATGTTGTTATGTTGTTCAATTCTTGTTCTTATTTTATTCGCGCCTTGAATAATGTCAATGAAATCAAATATCAGAACATTTTTCCACAGAAAGTTAACATCCTGTGGAAAAGCTGTTAATAGGATGTTGGTAATATAAAAATAGTTTGACTAAAGAGTCAAATTTTGTTACTATGCGTTTAGTAAAAAATATGTCGTTTACATACCAACCAAAAAAGAAAAAAAGAGCCAGAACCCATGGTTTTCTTAAAAGAATGAAGACTAAGGGAGGTAAAAAGCTCATCAATGCCCGCCGGAGCCGTGGCCGCAAACGCTTAGCCGTTTGATAACTATGTTCCCAAGATCATTGCGATTAAAGCGCAATAATGATATCGGTAGAGTGCTTAAATCCGGAATAGCTATAAAAGGAAAATATCTTATTATTAAAATCGTAACCAATAACCTGCCTAACAGCAGGTTTGGTTTTATCACTTCCTTGAAGGTTTCTAAAAAAGCGGTAATCCGAAATAAAGTAAAAAGGATTTTAAGGGATATTGCCCGAAAGCAAGCCAAGACTTTCACTGACCATAAAGACATTTTAGTGATTGCCCTTCCCACTTGCGCTCAGGCGACCTATCAACAATTGAATATTGATTTACAATCCTGCTTTGCTAGAATCAAAACACTCAAATGAATTTCTTTATCGAAGCCTACAATACAATTTTATTCTATCCGCTGTTTAATTTATCTCTTTGGATATATAACAGTTTGCCGATTAAGGATTTTGGTATTGTAGTGATTTTAATTACTTTAATTGTTAAGGCTATTTTATTGCCATTTGAAACCGGCGCTCAGAAGCAGCAGAAAAAAATGAAGGATATTCAGCCCAAAGTAGAAGAGATACAAAAAAAGTTCAAAGATGATAAGGAGGTTCAGGCCAAAGCTTTGATGGATTTATACCAACAAGAGAAATTAAACCCCTTTGCCAGTATCTCGGGGCTATTTATTCAGTTGCCGTTTTTATGGGCAATATTCCAAATGTTTAATCTATTTGCTCAACATTTCGCGACTGGGAAATGGGCCCAAACTCCCTTTTTATACCCAGGGATTGCATTACCCGCCGCTATCAATTACAATTTTCTCAGCATTTTAGATTTGAGTAAAACAAACTTATATTTAGCTTTTGGGGTGGTTATTCTGCAAATTATTCAAATGAGCTTGGTTTCTGGAGTTAATGTTTTCAAAAAAGCTAAAAACCCTGAGGAAAGAATGATGAAAAATATGAATATATTTTTCATGGCTTCCTTTGTCTTGATCTTAGTCCGCCTCCCCTCTGCCCTGAGTTTGTATTTTCTCGTTTCCATCATCGCTTCATTAATTGTGCAAAAAACAATATTAAGTAAGTCGTAAATTTATGAAAGCAGAAGAAATAAAAGTGATAGTAGCGGAGTTTTTGGAAAAAATGGGATTTATCGGTGAGGTAAATGTCGAGCTCGGCCCGGAAGAAAATGCCTTTGTAAAAGTGCAAAGCCCCGACTCTAAATTTTTGATAGGGCGCAATGGTGAGGTTTTAATGGATTTGCAGGCCCTCTTAAATAAAGTGGCGCGCCGTCGCACAACCGAGAATATATTTATTGATTTGGACGTTAATGATTATAAGGGCCAGAAAGCGCAATTTTTGAAGGGTTTGGCCAAGCATTATGCCCAACAGGTTTTGGGTAGTGGCTTAACTAAGGAAGTAGATGGGTTTTCGGCTTATGAACGCAAGGTTATCCATACAGAGTTAAAAAAATTCGCCGGCGTGGCTAGCGAAAGTAAAGGAGAAGAACCTAGGCGTATCTTGGTAATAAAACCCACTCAGAAAATATAAAAAATCCCCGCTTAAAGGCGGGGATTTTTAGATTAAAGAATTGGAAAGGTCATAAGATGTGTGCCACAAGATTGCCAGATGGCGCATGCGATTCCCAAGGTCCACCAATTACGGTTGGAGCAGACGCACTCCCCTATCTCCCTGTTATCGTTTAGGTTGGGGTCATTGCCCTTAAAAACTTCTCCTTTAATAAAGCCCAAATAATATTTATCGGCTATATGAGGATTGCCGCCATAAACAAGCGACATGTCTTGGCCGTTATAAAACTGGGAGATCATGACCGCAATACCGTTACGCACCCTAACTGATTTAGGAAAGTTGTTGCTGGTCGGAGAGCAGTTGATTTCCAGATATTGCTGTTTCATCGCGGTCTCATTCTCACTGGATTTGTCGATTAATTCGCAAAGGCTGTCCGGGAAATATTCTCCTTCTGAATAAACTTCTACATCGGCAGGTTGGCGGTTGCCTACTTCTAAAACTTTAATTGATTTGATATCTAATTGTTTACCCTCACTATCAGCCCAAGGAAATGTGGCAATACCAGAAGGATTATCTTCGGTTCCCTGCGGCGACCAGCCTTGGTGATAGGGCGGGGCGAAAACAACACCTTTGCCCTCATAGTTTTTTCCTTCCCAAGCCACTATCCCGATTCGGCGCCTGGGGTCAGCGCCATTATAAATTCTAAAACCGATTATTTTCCCCGGAATATTGCTGTAATCATTCATATATTCGATATTGGCGATATCGCCGGAGATATAAAAAGGTATAACAGCTTTAGATGGTTGGTTTATTTGCGATTGCCCTACTCTTTTATAAATATAAACCCCGGGCTTTAATTCGTAAGTAATTAAAGAGCCTTTATTATATATTTCAGGGAGTGGCATGCTGCATTCTACCGCCCTCTGGTCTTCGCCGCCGGCTTTAGGTGCTGGGCATGACCAATTATAAGCGGCTTCCGTTGGTTCTCCCGAAAAGTTGCGCCCGGTAAAAAAGTAAATTTTAGTTGAAGTGATTCGTTCTTGAGGGATTTTAATAGTATTGCCCGGCGGATCAAGGGTGGTTAAATCGGCTACATAATAGGGAGCCATTATTTTATCCTGCATAGAATTTTCGATACTTATCCCGGTAGAATAAGTCGTTAAATTCATGGTTGTTAAAGCCGGATTAATGGTTTGCAAGATTAAATAGGCTAAAAATAAAATAATAACTCCGACAAAGGCGGCAAAAATCCGATCTTTTGATTCTTTGACCTTTCCGGCATTACCCGCGGAAATATACCATTCGAATCCCGAAGAAATTATCACCCAAAGAATGATTAATCCGGCGGCCATAATAATCAGGGTAAAGATATACTGGATATAATCGGGCAGCAGTGGGGCGCGGTTGCCTTGGAAAATTGTTAGCCCATTAAAAGTTTTTGGATAATTAATTTGCCCGGAAGTTCGGACGGTTTGAGCTAAAGCGGTGCTACCCCATAATCCCGCCAAGAGCGTTAAATATAAAAGAAGAGATTTTTTCATAAAGATTAAATATTTTGATAAGAATAACAAAAATAATCTAAATGGTTGGTCGGTTCATCTGGCAGCGTGCCATAACTTTGCAGAATAAAATCTATCCGCAGGGGGCCTTTATATTCCATATCCCCCTCCCCAATGGCTATAACATCTTCTTCTTTGGCGGTGGGGGTATTACAGCGCAAAAATCCCAACCGGGAAAGATCAAGTTTTCTTTTTATATATTCCATTTCCACGACATAATTTGACGGATAAACTACCGGTAAACTGGTATTAATTTTACCCCGGAATATTTGGTTATAGTTTTGGTAAAATGTTCGATAAGGATCTATTGAGCGGCTAGCAATAATTATATCCCTTAAACTGGTGCCGCTAACCCTTTCGATATCATCGGTGGGCGGCTTAGCCTTCTCGATAAGGTCCAAATAGTTTTGGCTGCTGCGAGTAGCGGTTTCAAATTTTTCTGTTAGGAGTTTGTAGTTCTCCTCGGCCGCTTCCATATTACACATAGTTTTAGGTTCGGGAGGCAGAGGCTTACAATAACAATCCTGCGGGCCATTGGCATTGGAGGGGCAATCAAATTCGCAGCGAGCCTTGCATGAGGAGGGGCTGCAAGAATCGGAGAGTTTCAGCAAACTTTGGACAGAATTAAGATAATCCTCCGAATCGTCGGTCATCCCGCCAATTTCATTGCTGATATCGGTTAAAAACCTTATTGCATGGAAAAAGGCATCTCCGATCGGGATGGCGTCGCGCAAATAAGCTTCATTTTGATTTCCGCTGGAAGTATATTCTACGATCGTTGAAGCATCGGGTGCCGGAGTAACGGAAACTGCTGCCCCGCAACTACGCAAGGGCAAAATTAATAACAGGAAGAATATAAATTGGTGGATTTTTATTTCCATTTTATTGGATAAACCGCAAAAGACATATCTTCATTTACTACCTCGCCGCAAGAAAAATAGGAAAATTCTCCCCTGGTGAGATAGGGTTCCCCAAAACCCGGGTCATTGATATACATTTTATCCCCCTCGACTTTTGTTACTAAAACATAGTGGTTACAGGCAAAATCCCCTTCCCAAGAGCAGCGGGTTTTATTGGCGCGATATGAACGCCCTAAACCAAAATGATCGCAAAATAGCAAAACGCTTTTACCTAAATCATTAGATTGGTGTGCGATTGCATCAAAAGATTTTCTGTAGAGTGGTTGTAAAGTCAGATTGATTTTTTCTAGCCAATTTCCTAAAGCCTCCTCGTCCCAAGTGCCGTCGGCAAGGTTGCCGCCGTAGTAATTCATATAATAAAGCACCCGGTAAGGGTCCGGAGCATCACCTTCCGGGCGCAAACAAGACCCTCCAGCCGTATCCATACTGGAAGACGGAGGGTTGCTGCGGATGTAAGAGAGCCAGCTGCGGCGAGTGATAGCATTAAATTTATACCAATAGCCGATAGCCATAGACAAAGAAGTGTCGGCGCAGCCGCTTTTCCATAAAGGCGCTGCTCCACCTATGCCGCGCAGGCAGTTTCCCCAAGCGCCATCACCTTGATACCACATGGGGTAGTTTCTGGGTAATTTATTGGTATCGCTTGGCGGTTCGGGCAAAGGCTGATCACTATCGTCTCCCGGGTCAAAGTTGGGGTCTTTTGTGCCGCTAGCGGCTCCATGGCTGTAACGTTCTGCATCGGTAATGGGGTCAACATTCATATTCTTCATAGAATGTTGGGCTTGAATAATTGCAAGCCCGGCCTCTTCTTTATTGATATAAAAAACGGTCGGGTCAAAAGTTTTTCTGTCGAAAAGAGGCTTCCACTCCGGGAAAGGATTGGTGTCGTATTCGATAATTATGTTTTTGCCCGCGTCTTCACGCAAAGCCAAAAAGTCATAATAGCCAATAACGTTTATCCCGTCGGTCAAATTAAGTAAGGTATTAACTGCGCTTAATTGGCGTAGCGAGCTTTTAGGTGTTTCAAATCCTTTGCCCTGTTTTTTCATTTCCGAGCGGACGGCGGCGATATTATCTTTTTGCGCGGAAATTTTTTCCGTGATTTGGCTTTTTAGCGCGGCGAGTTTTTCTTTGTCACAAGACCCATTGGTGCAAATAGCGTTACTGCAAGGAGAAACATTATCTAAGCAGCGCGATTGCCCGCAGGTGCAGGCCTGCATCGTGCTATAAAATTCTTCAACCAGCGCCTGGATTTCTTTATTATTTTTTTTTAGCTTCTCCGCCCGGTCAGCTGTCCCGGTAATGGATTTCATGAAATTTTCGCTAAAAGAAGCTTCAGTGATTATTTCTCCCAGCGGGATAGCCAGATAGCGGGTGGTAACAGTGCGTTCTTTGCCCTGCAGGGCCTTAAAATTGTAAGCTAAGGGCTTCAAATTTAAGTCCAAGGAGTTTAGGTTCGGACTGATGGTGCTTAAAATTAATGAACCGGCCAAAAGAATAATCAAACCCAAAAAAGCCGAATAAATTTTTCCTTTGGCTTCATTAGATTTGCCGGGATTGCCCGAGGCTAAAAAATAAGCAAAGCCCTCCCGGACGATTATAAAAATTACGATTATGGCGGCGGCATAAACAGCCAAGCGATATAAGTAGGCAATATATTGGCCTAAATCCGGAACGCTATTGCAATTAAAATTCGGATAATTTACTTGGCACCAATTTCGAAAGTCATTGCTCGGTATAACCGGGGTAACTATACCTTCATTACTCGGTATAACCGGTGTAGGTACTGCTTTAACTTGGGCAAAGGTCGCGCAAGGAAAAAGAATAACCGCCAAAGCGGCTAGCCAAGAAAGCCAAAACAGTTTTTTGATTATTGGATTTTTCATCCCCCAAATTTTTTGGCCGCAATGATTTTTTTAACCTCATCGGGACTAGTGGTGATGAATTGGTTTTCGGCGTAAGAGGCCATCGCGCGCATAACAACGTGTTTTTGTCCCGCAAAGAATATCCCCTCTCCTACTGGAGATTCCAAGAGGAGCATTTTTTCTCCGTCTGTCAGGTTAAAAGTTTGCTGAACGGTTTCAATAGTGGCGCTGGATTGCTTCATTAAAAAAACAATGGAAGAATTGGTGACTACCGGTTTGCCATATTCTGACTTCATGAAGTCTTCAACGTCTTGAGTAATAGTGGAAACGCCTAACCAATATTTGCGGGCGCGTTTGACGATGCCAAATAAGAAAGAGGCCGAATCCTCGTTTTGCATCAGCCACCAAGCCTCATCAATAACCAGAATTCTTTTTTTAAGCGAGCTGCGCACCATATTCCAAACGTATTTCATTACCATATAGATGGCGATGGGGCGCAATGAATCTTCCATGTCGCGGATGCCAAAAACCACTAGATTATTATCGAGGGTAATATTGGTTTTTTGGTTAAAGAATTGAGCAAAAGTTCCCTGGGTGTATTTTCTGATTTTGGCCAAAAGGTGCTCGGCTCCCTGCATATTCTCCAGAACTGATTCGAAATCGCTCATTGTGGGCACATTTTCCGCCCAGAGGGTCGGATCGCTTTTAATGGTGATATCTTTGGCGGCGTAGGTTTCGGTTATCGCTTGGTCGATAATAGAATCTTCTTCGGGTGTTAACCCCCCCAACATAATCCGAAAAAGCCCGACCAAACTGATAATGCTACTGCGTAAAACATCCTCGGGATTTTCATCGGGGTTACTCCAAGAGATATCGAATGGATTAACGTGATCCTGCGACGATAAGGAGATATTAAAGAATGATCCGCCAACCGCCTCAGAGAGGAATTTATATTCGTTTTCCGGGTCAATAACAATAATATCGACACCAAACATCAAATGGCGCAGAATTTCTAATTTGGCAAAATATGATTTTCCCGAACCAGCCGTGGCAAAAATAACCTCATTGGCATTTTGTAGGCCAAAACGGTCAAAAAGCACTAAGGAATTATTGTGTTTATTAATGCCGTATAAGATGCCCTCATTGGAACTTAAATCAAAGGAGATAAAGGGAAAGCTCGTGGCTAAAGTTTGGGTATTCATGGGGCTGTGCTTAACCAGTAAATCCCAGCAATATGGAGAAGTAGAAATAAAGCCCTCTTTTTGTTCGTAATAAGCCGGCTTGATGTAGCTGAGGCGGGCCTCCAAGGCTTGGCGCAACTGTAATTCAATTTCGTTGAGCTCGGCTTCTTGGTCAGCATAAGCGGTGATATAAAGGCCAAGATTAAATATTCTCTCCTGTCCTGTTTGGAGATTGGTGCGCAAGGCTTCCAAATCCTTATAAGCGGTTTCCAGGCCAGGGTCGCGAATGAGTCCCTTTTGGTCCCGATCCATCATTTCAGCTTCAATATCCGTAACTTTGCGGCGTAATTCTTTGAGCGTATTAGCTGTATCCATGGGGTGGATATAGAGCGAAATGTCTAAGGCTGTATCCATATTTATCACCTGGGAAAGCCAGCCGACATTAAGATATCGGGGATAGGAAAAAATAAAATAAGTTCGCGAAAGCCTCCCGCCCAAGCTTAACATAGTCGGTTTAACATCGATTTCGTTGGGGACGATGATATCCATCGGGGTTACAGTTTGGAAATTATCGAAGCCCGGTGGCACGGGGGGTGAATCCTGGTTGGATTTTTTTAAGAAGTCGAGCAATCCCATAATATTATTTGATTAATTCTGGCGGAAGCTCTGGGTAATACCCCTGTTCAGCTTCGCGGGTGTGATAGAGCGACCAAAGCAAGTCAATTATCTCTTCGGTGCTCAAGGCGGCAGCTTGCAGGCCGGAGCGTTTCAGGCCTAAGGCGACAAATTCCAAACGTTGCCAAAGTTGATTCTTAGCCCTTTGGAAATTTTCTTCAGTCAAATCATTGACGAGTTTTTTGCTTACTGAGATACCCGATATTTCCGTCAGGTAAAAAGGTACGGCAACAAAGAAGTTTTTTGTCATAATCGTTCCAGATTTGACCAAGCCTTCAATAAATTTCAGATATTCTTGCATTTGGATTTTCAGCAAGGGATTTTGTTGTTGCTCTTCTAGGGCTCTGAGGTCATCAAAATACCGTTGCATATTCAATTTGCGCGACTGTACAACTATCTGGCAAGGGAAATCCAAAGAATTGAGAAATTGTTGAAATTGAAAAATAATGGCGTCTTGTTCTTCACCGGACTTGAGCCCGAAATTTTGGGAAGTGACATAAAGCAGCCCTCGGAGACTTTTATCTTTTAGAATTATTGTACTTTCGCGGATGTCTAAAATTCCTAAAAAGTCTTGGGCGGCTAAAGTATTATTTTTTTTAGGCCTTTCAATCATATCATTTTATTTAAGTCTGAAATTTTGCTTTGCCTTCTGGTAATAGATGACTTGGGCAATTCGGGCATGGCGGTATCTTTTTTTTCTGTGGGCAATTTGTTTTGTTGAGAAAATATCTCGTAACGTTTACTCTTCCAAATATAGGTGTGACCGATAAAAAAATAAGAAATGGTTTTACCGACAAAAGTCGGAATGCTCATACCGTGCACGCTGCCAAAAGCCAAACCTAAAGTTACTAGGGCAATAATCGGGAAAACAATGTGGGAATATTGGGGAATAATAAAATACAATATAGAAGCTAAAGCTACCCCACCCCCGACAAAAATAAGCTGCGAAAAGGTTAGACCGCCAATTTTGGTTTCGTGTTGTATTTGTGGTACAGGATAATCCATAAATTATTCTGGTTTTTCCCGATAGGGGTCGATTCCATCCTCTTCTTGGGAGGGCTTTGGGGGCGCCCAAGATGTTTTAAGTGGTTCATTGGGGGTATCCTTGGGTAAGGGGGCAGGCATGCTGCCAAAAAATGTTTGACCGTTCTCCAAAATTTGGTAGCGCTCCACCGGCGCAAAGGCGACAACATAAATTTTATTATAGGCCGCCACCCCACCCTGCTCGGAAAGCATCTGAATGTAATTTTTGAAATCTTCCACAGAGAGCGCTCCGGCTAAAACCAGTCCGACATTTTTTTGAACTTCGGCAAATTTTTCTGCAAAACCATATCCCTCGCAAACGGAAATTATAGTATCATTGACTTCCGAAGAATTCAAAATTTCCTTTAAGTCTGGCGGCAGAGCTTTATACATTTTTTCAAAATCAACATCGGAAGAGTTAACCATAATATTACGGGACGCGAGCATTAATTAATTCTTGTATCTTCTGCTTGGCGGCTTTTGTATCGGAAGTAAAATCAATCGGATTTCCGTGAATATCATTAAGTTTGATTTGCCTGTTTCTGGCGCCAAGCGTTGCAGCCCAATTAAAGCCCGCGGTATTATTATTTTTTAAGGCATTAGCTTGCCAGGCTGGGTCATTAATGATTTGTTGTATCTGTTGATTGATCTGCGGGTCGTCAGGTAATTGGGACATATAGGCGCCAAAAGCATCAGGCTTGGAGATATTGGCCATCATGGGTTGCAAAGTAGCAGGAGCCGATAAGGTGCTTGCTCCCATTGATTTGAAATCATCAGCCGAAAACATTCCAATAGTTCTATTAATCTTGTCGGGAGGAATAGCTTGCACGTACTGCTCGAACCATTGGCTGCCGCCTCTCTTGGCTGCGCCCATAATAACATCTTTGTCTTTGCTATACTTGGCAATTTTTTCAATCAAATCCGGCTTCATCAAATCTTCATGGCTGAGATTATCCAATTTTTCTTTGTTGAGTGAGCCGATAGCATCTTTGACTGCCTGTTCTTTGACCTTGTCATAGAATTTCTGGCGCGCCTCTCTGATATCTTGTTGCTGGGCATCGGTAAGGCCCAGAGCAGTCATCTCGGAATCGTAACTGCGGCCAAAGTTGGCGGATTTGAAAATTTCTTTAAGCAGGCTCTTGCGTTTTTCGCCTTGCCCGCCGGTCAAATCAACACCAGCTTTATTTATGGCTTCGTTCATGGCAATGCTGCCGGCATCCTTAACATCCTTGGTGTTATAAACATTCAAGAACTGTTCGCCCAAAATAGGATCATTAAGAATAAATTGATCGGCCTCAACCATAGCCTTTCTGGTCTTAGTATCAATGCTTTTATTGGAGAGAATTTTTTGTTTCTCTTCGTCTTTAAGCCCGGGAATTTTTCCTTTCTTGGCTAGTTCGATTAGCTTAGCTCTTTCTTGATAGTTAGGTTCAAACATAGGCGCCACTGTTGCCAAGTTTTCCATATATTTTCCTTCCCGACCCTGGGCTTCCATGCGTTCGTCGAGTTTCTTGGCCCGGGTAATTTTTTCGTCGGCGGCTTTTTGCCTTTGGCCAATAACTTTGTCGCCTTTCTCTAGGCCGCGCGAAGCTGCGGCATTAATTGATTGCGAGAGACTGGTATTTTTGAGCCACTTGCCGAATTTGGAATCTTTGGCTGTAGCTGTTGTCATGCCTTGTATTCCCGTTAAAGCTTTTTGCCCTGCTCCGCTCGCCAAAGCCTTGCCCATCATGGCGCCCCCTGCGGCCCCGCCCACACCCAATAAGGCGGTTTTGCCAAGATTTACCATTCCGTCAGCCGCCCCGATGACAGCGGTGGCGCCTGAAGCTCCCCACTCCAAAGAAAGTTTATAGCCCATATGTAGAATGATAAGTGGGATAAGAATGGGCATAATTATGGAAATGATATTGCCGAAATCCGCCGAAATATTAATGATGTAAAAAACTTCTCCGCCAATCGGGGAGCTCCTAAATAGTTTTGATTCGCTTCCTGCTAAAGCCAAGGAAACCCGGCCGGCAATATAAATAAATAGAGCGACATTGATACCGGTAAAACACCAAGCGATAAATTCTCGCCACCATCTTTCATAATACTGGCCCATTTGTTCAAAAAATTTGAAATAGGGTTGCCCTCGCAGTTGCCCCAAGGCTTGCATGGCAAAGGCCAAGGGCGCCAGCATAATTAAAAGCCATAAGGCGACATAGCGGCTCAAAAGTAAAATGGCAATCCGAAACATTGTATAGGCGGCAAAGAGCGCAAAAGCCAAAAGTGCCAAAAGCGCTGAAATTACCGTCAGGAAAAATGAGGCAAAGGAAGCGTCTTGGCTCCAAGATTTGCCGAAAATATCCATAAAGGCATCCACAAGCTGAATTTGTCCCAAGACCCCAGAAGCTGCCCCGGTTTTTAAGAAAGAAAACATGAAGACATTGGAAAAATCAATTATAGGGCCGGTAATAATAGGGGTAATAAAAACCAAAATGGCCGAAACGGCGAATTTGGTCAGCGATTGTTTGGCATCTAATAATTTAAGAGCAACGCCGATGCCGATACTGATAAGGGCCATGACCAAAAATATTCCCGCTAAGTCGCGGCATAAGATGATGCCGTCGCGCACAAAGGAAATTTCGGTGTAGCGTGAGCTCATACACTGATTACCCTCCCAGCGCACACAAACAAATGAGGGGTCGGCAATTGTCATCATTAATGAGGCGGAAACTCCCAACAAGGCCTGAGAGAGGCCTAAAACTATTTGGGCAACAACCCACATAACCGCGGCAATTACGCCCTTCAAAATCCAATCCAATAAACCCGCATGGGCAAAATGGGTTGGCAAAATGAGAATGGCTACTAAACCAAATGCCAAAAGCGCATTTTGACGATTAAAAAAGTTGCCAAAATTTTGGAAAAAAGAACGCAATTTATTTTGCATGCGCGTATTTGTTGTTACACGACTATTTTACCACGCGCGCAAGGCTTATCCCAAATGTTTTATTAACACTTCCCAGTCATGTAAAGAAAGGTTTTCCGGGCGGCTCAAAAGATCGATATTTTCTTTGGCCATTAGGGCTTCAATTTCATTTTTAGGCCTATTAAGACCAGTGCTAAGATTGTTAGAAAGTTTTTTTCTGGGGCTGGAAAAGCCAATTTTTATCAAACGGAAAATATCGGCAGTTTTTTGAGCGCTCGGTGCGTCATTTTTTGGTTCTATTCTGACAATGGCGCTATCTACCTTTGGCTCGGGATAGAAAGCAGTGCTGGGTACGATGAGTTCTAGAGAGGCATTTGCGTATATTTGGACCGAAAGGCCCAAAATGTTTGCATCCGGGGCCTGGGCGACAATTCTCTCCCCTACTTCTTTTTGAACCATTAAGGCCATTAGTTGCGGCCGGTTGGAGCTTTCCAAGATTTGCCTGATTAAGTGGGAGGCGACGTTATAAGGCAGATTAGAGGCAATTTTATACGGAGACTTAATTGTTGCCCAATCAAATTTTAGAGCGTCAGCATGGATGATTTGTAAATTTTTGAACTTGGCACAGGTTTTTCTCAGAATACCCACCATATTGGGGTCTTTTTCAATAGCCAGGACATTTTTGGCCGTTTTGCAAAGTGCCCCTGTTAGGGTTCCAAGGCCCGGGCCGATTTCTAAAACCGTATCTTTTTTTGTTATTTGTGCGCTGGCAATGATGGCCCCAACAGCCTCTGGGTCCATAATAAAATTTTGTCCGAATCTTTTGGCCGGTTTTAACCCATGACTGGAGAGTAGCAGCTCTATCTGGCTTGGATCAAATAAGTCATATTCCATAATACAGGCAGTATAGCAAAAAGTCCGGGAAAATCACTAGTTTTTAATGGCTTGTGGATAAAATGTGTAAAATTTCCTCTAAAACGGCAATTTTTAAGGTTGTTTTTGTTTTATGATCGTAAAATAAATAAGTCAAAAATGCCTTGACCGGCCCTTGAAGGGGTGCCATAATCATAAATAGCCTAAAAAACCGGCTCTTGGGAAGGCCTACTTAGGGCTTAAGCAGGGCTGGAAATCCTATTTTGTCCAGATTTCGACACTTAAAGAAGGAATTTTTTCTTCAGGGGGTGCATAAAAAAGCTTATTTTAGCATCGGAACTATACTATTGGCCATAACCACTGGCTTGCTTTTACTACCCGACAATACTTCAGATGCCACCCGTTTTGCCGTGAAGGCGGAAAACATCGCGGATTGCCAAACCCCTTACCTCACCCAGCGCAACGAAGATGCGGCTGTTTACGACCAGAATATTATCCAAGGCAATAGTTTGGCGCCGGTTTGCTCTCCGGAAAACGCCAGAATAAGAACTTTTGCCAATATTGAAGATGACTACCAGGAGCAGAGGCCCGAAGCCCAAAGTATTACAGGTAAGGAAATTGTGGAATATATTGTTCAAAAGGGCGATACCTTCCAGTCTATCGCTGATAAATACGATATTAAGCCGCAAACCATTTATTGGGCTAATGATTTAAGCGCTAAGAGCGCCATCAAAGAAGGAATGTCTTTGATAATTTTACCGGTCGATGGCTTGGTTTATACAGTTCAAAATGGCGACTCTTTGGATAAAATCGCTAAAATTTATCAGTCAGGAAAGGATAAAATTATTGCCTTTAATGAATTGGATAGCGAAAAGCTTTACCCTGGGGATATTTTGATTTTGCCCAATGCGAAGATGCCAGCTAAAGCTCCGACTTATTCTGCCCAAGGCCAATATGCAGACAATATCGTGCCCGACAGTTATTTTATCTGCCCAATTCCGCGCGTGAGTGGAGTTTGCAAAAAGACGCAAGGTTTACACTTCCGCAATGCGGTTGATTTAGCACCGGGTATGGGCTCTTGCGGCCAGCCGGTTTTTGCTGCGGCTAGCGGAAAAGTTTTGAAAGTCCGGACTTCCGGATATAATGGCGGATTTGGCAGCTATGTTAAAATCCAACATCCTTCGGGTTTAACCACCCTTTATGCCCACATGGGAAGAGTAAACGTTAAAGAGGGTGAAGATGTGGTCACTGGCCAAACCATTGGCTTGATCGGCAATACAGGCAGAACCATCGGTGTTACGGGCTGCCATGTGCACTTTGAGGTTGGCAGCATTTCCGGGGCCGCCCCGCGCAATCCGCTTCGATAATCAAAAATATAAAAACCTCCCCAGGTCGGGGAGGTTTTTGGTTAATTATTTTTTTGCCTAAACATTAGAGCTTCGCTTAAATGTTCTTGTTTAATATTGGGCTCACTGGCTAAATCGGCAATAGTGCGGGCAACTTTCAAAACTCGGTGATAGCCGCGGGCCGAGAGCGCGCCTGAATCGACAAATTTTCTGGCCAAATTATGGGACGCTGTATCCAACTGGCAATATTTTTCAATTTGCGGCACCTGCATTTCGCTATTGAGCAGAATCCCCTGCCCGGCAAATCTGGCCACTTGGATTTTTCTGGCCTCCAATACTTTTAATTTGATTTTTTGGCTTTGGGCTTGCCGCGTCTGGTCGATAAGGTTGTCGTATTTTACTTGAGGTAATTCTACATATAAATCAATACGGTCGACGATGGGGCCGGAAAGTTTGCGTTTATATTTGGCTAGTTGCCCCGAGGTATAATTTGGCCCATCGTCATTTTCAAAATATCCCCCGGGTGTGGGATTGGCCGCGGCCAAGAGTGTAAAACGGCAAGGAAAAGTGGCGCGCTGCTTGGCGCGCGAAATGGTGATAGTGCCATCTTCCATCGGTTGTCTTAAAGATTCTAAAACATCGCGGTGGAATTCGGGAAATTCATCTAAAAATAAGATACCCCGGTGAGCCAAAGTGATTTCGCCCGGATTAGCTGTTCCGGCCCCGCCCACAATGGCTGAGGGGCTGGCAGTATGGTGAGGTGAGCGAAACGGCCGGCTGCCCATGAATGGGTTTTCCGGAGTCAACAACCCCGCCAAACTATAAATTTTTGTTACTTCCACCATTTCATTTAGAGCCAGTGGCGGCATAATCGAGGGCAAGGCTTTGGCCAAAAGGCTTTTGCCTCCACCGGGTGGGCCAACCATTAAAAGATTATGCCCGCCGGAGGCGCAAATTTCTAGGGCGCGTTTAGCGGTTTCCTGCCCTTTTATCCAGCCGATATCTATACCCTCTTTGTCATTAATCTCCCCTAAAAATATTTCTTTATCTATTTGGTAATTTTCGATTTTTTCTTTGCCTTGCAGCCAGTTTATGGTTTGTTTAAGGCTATTAACTGGGATAATATTGATTTTTTGTGGTGTGTCCAAAAAGGCCAGGGCGCATTCTTTGGCATTAGCCTGCGGCACAATAATATTGGCAATCTCTTTATTTTCCCTGATAGCTAAACAAAGAGCCAAAACTCCCCGCGCCGGCTTGAGCTCGCCATTAAGCGAAAGCTCGCCGATGAAAATTTTTCCTCGTGGGTCAAATTTTATTTGTTCGGTTTTTAGCAAATAACCCAAAGCAATGGGCAAATCGTAAAAACTACCTTCCTTTTTCAGATCAGCCGGCGCTAAATTGACTAGAACTTTTTTGGCTTGGGCAAAGGCCGGAGAATAACCTGAGCTTTTTATGGCCGCACACGTGCGGTCTTTGGATTCTTGCACGGATTTATCCGGTAGGCCGACAATATCAAAAGAGCGGAGGCCGTGTGTAGCCTCCACTTCAATTTCAATAATGCGCCCGCCAAAACCTACAATTGCCGCTGAAAAGATTTTGACAGCCATAATTATCTATTAGTGAATTTCTTTGGCCTCGCATTCCATACAAAGCTCAGCCTCAGGTTTTATTTCCAATCTTTCTTTTGGGATCTCTGTCCCACAGGAAGTGCATTTCCCATATTGGTCCTTTTCCATTCTTGCCAAAGCTTTGTTGGTTTCGGCTAGTCGGTCCTCGAGGGTGTGCTCCACGGAAAGATCGGCCTCGTAAGCTTCAACCTCATCGGCTTCGGTATCAAGGCTCCCCTCACCTGCATTCCCTGCTTCGCCTCCAGACATTTCCGGAAATTTGGTATCCCAGTCGCCTTTAATATTTTTGTCGGGCTGGGCAAATGTTCCCAATTCCTTTTCTAAGGATTTTTTTTCTGCCAAGAGCGCTTCTTTTTGTTTGGCTAAAAATTCACTGTCCATAATTTTCTGTTATTTTTTTCTCTTTGATTTTATTTGTCGCTCAAGAGAAATGATTTTATCTTTAAGTTTTTGTTCTTTACTTGAAAATTCTTGCACCGACTTTGTAACCGCGGTTAGCTCTTGTTCTATTTTGTCCTTTTCTTTTACTTTTTGCAAATAAGCTTGGGCCGCTACTCGCCGTTTATTTTCAATATTTTGACGGGTTTCTTCAGTTTTGCGCTTGTCAGCCCCCTCAACTTCCTTCTCTTTACTCTCTAAAGAAACCAATTCTTGGTCAATAGCGAGCTTTTCGCCGGAAAGTTCGTGGAGGGATTTATTGATAATATTTTTTGCAGGCAACAGCGCGGAATATTGCGAGGAAAGATCTTTTTGTTTGCTATCAATATCCAAGAGTTCTAACTCGCAATTTATTTTTTGCTCCTCCAGATCAATGGTTTCTTCGCGATGGAGCATGTCCAGTTTTTTTTCGTGCAGCCTTTCCTCTTGGGCCAGCATCGCTTGGTATTGGAGCTTATTGGCCTCCATTTGGTCTATGAGCTTAAGGATTTTGTCTTCAATATCCCAGCGGGTTTTTTCTGCCATTTTCCGTTCGGTTTCTTTTTCTTCCCTTTGACGCTCCAATTCTTCTTCTTGGAGCAGGCCCCGGGCCGTCCGTTGGCTGGCGATTATTTGGCGTAATTTTTCTTCAACTTGGGATTCGTGCGCCATTGCATCAGCCAAAATTGTGTTTTCCAAATTTTCTTTTTTCCGTAAAAGTTCCGTGAGGCCGCTTTGCAGGGTTTGGGTGGAATTTCTGATTTCCTTGGCTTGCAGATCAATATTTTTTAAGATGGCGTCTTTCTCGGTCGAAAGTATGGATTTTTGTTTATGAATTTCCGCCAAAGTCTCCCGAAGCTGCGTTCTGGCATCCTTGGGTTTTTCCGGCTCAGGAGTAACTGGGGGTTTGTTTGGCAAGGCTTGAGCGCTTTGTGATGGCGGTTTTAGTGGCAGCCTTTCCGGCGCTGTCTGGGCAAAAGCTTGTTTGCCCGCTTTAATAACTTTTTCTATTTCTTGCGTGAATTTATCTTTGGGTGGCGGTGTTTTTTTGCGTCCAGGCACATCGACCGGCTCGATCCATTCGTAGCCGGGTAATTCTTGCGGTTCATATTCATCTAAATGCAAAGGCTTACCCCCTTCTTTGGGTGTTGGCATCTTTATGCTTGCCTCCTCTTGGGAGGCGCTGGCCATTTTAGAGGCGGCCATGCTTGGCGGCGGAGGCGGAACCATGTCGGGAGGAATCTGAGCCATTAAAGGCGGGGCTGCTTGTTTGGTTACTGGTTGGGGAATGGTTTTTTTCTCAACGGGCTTGGCGGGCGCAGCGCCCTTTTTTATCATTAGCTGGACCTCAGGATTGAAACCGAAAATCTGCTCTTTCTTTTCGAACTCTTCTTTTTCTTTAGCCTTTTGGAGTTGTTCTTCGGGTTTAGGTGCGGGAATAATTTGTTTAGGGGGTGTTTGGGCTTGGCTAGTCTCGGGTTTATTTATCGTGACACTTACGGGTTTAGGTTCTGGTTTAGGGGTAATGGGGATTTGGGCTTGAGGTTGAGAATTGGGATTTACTGGAGTTTGGTTTTGGTTCTGATTGAGAGTAGCAGGGTTTGTCGCGGTTGCCCCGTTTTGGGCCGGCTTATTTTCTTTGAGGCCCAAATTGACCTTAAGGGTTTTCATTTCCCCGTTTTTTCCATTACCGTTTTGGCCGGCTGACGGGATTTCAGGCGAGCCGGATTGATCATAATTGCCTATAGCTCCTGAGCCGGCTCCGACTTCCCAAGCTTCCAGAATGACAACATCGCCCTCTTTTAATTTTACGGGCTTGCTGGGCTTAAGCGGTTGCTCCAGAGGTTCTGGAGAGGGTGTTTGTTTAGCTGCGGTTTTAATAGAGGAGCCCCCGGTAATAATTTTGAATTCTCCCGGGGAAGTTGGTTGAGCGGGTGCGGGAGTGTTTTGTTTTACCGGCTTGCTTTGCCCCGCGTTGGCGGAAATTGTTTTTGGGGGTGCTTGCTGTGGCTGCTTTTGCGGCCACAGCTCCGGGGCAACAAATGTTTTTTGCGGCTCTGCTAAACCTTTGGACAATGCGATGTCCTTTTTCATTGTCCGGATATTATTGGGATTAATTTGGGGCCCCTGTGTATCTACAACAAAATCTTGGCCGCGTAATTGTTGCGCCATGGTTTTTAACGTCAACAATATTTTAACAAATTGCGCAAGGTTTGGGAATTAATATCAGTGGAAAAGCCCCACACCAATATTATCGGTATGGGGCTTTTCTGCTTATTTGCAATTTAGCGTCTACGATCGTGGCGGCGGTCGCCTCCCCTGTCGCGGGAGCCACCCCGAGGATTAAACCTTGGTGCGCGTTCGCGAGCGGGTTCGCTTTCTTCGGCTGGCGCGCCGGGTGTAAGATCTTTAAGGGAAAGTTTTATTTTCCCATTATCTTCGATACCGATAATTTTTACATCCACAATATCGCCTTCCTTTACCACATCAGTCACCTTCGCTACCCGATGGTTGGCTAAGTTAGAGATGTGTATCAGGCCGTCAGTAGAAGGGCTAAGCTCCACAAAGGCGCCAAAGTCCATAATATTAACGACTTTGCCTTTGATAATTTCTCCCACTTGGAATTCTTTAACAATGGATTTGATGGCTTCAATGGCGGCTTGAGCTTTGGCCCTGTCGGTACCAGTGACAAAAACTTTACCATCATCTTCAATATCAACCGTCACCTCGTATTTGGCTACAATCTCATTGATAGTTTTGCCTTTCGGGCCAATAACTTCGCCAATCTTTTCTGGGTTTATCTGGAAATTGACAATAACCGGTGCGTAGGGAGAAAGCTCTTTGCGGGGTTCGCTAATAGTGGCGGTAATTAAACCAAGAAGCTGCGTTCTGGCGGTTTTGGCTGCGCTTAAAGCCCCTTCAATTATCTCTTGAGTTAAGCCATCAAGCTTTACATCTAATTGGATGGCGGTAATACCCTCAGAGGTGCCGGCAACTTTGAAGTCCATATCCCCGTAGTGGTCTTCGGGACCTTGGATATCAGTTAAAAGTTTGAATCTTTGGTCGGTGGAATTTGGTCCTAATTTTGAGCCGTGCATCAAACCAATAGAAATACCGGCGCAAGGTCTTTTAATCGGCACGCCCGCATCCATTAAAGAAAGCGTCGAGCCGCAAACCGAGGCCATAGAGGTGGAGCCATTAGAAGAAAGTATCTCGGTTACCACACGGATAGTGTATGGAAATTGGTCGACATCCGGGATTAAGGGTATTAAAGCGTTTTCCGCTAATTGTCCGTGGCCGATTTCACGCCTGCCCGGCGGACCCAAGCGTTTTACTTCGCCTGAGCAATATGGCGGGAAGTTATAGTGGTGCATGTAGCGCTTCTTGCCTTGAAAATCGATATCTTCCAAAAGTTGTTGATCTCCGGGAGCTCCCAGGGTACAAATAGAAAGCGCCTGGGTTTGCCCACGGGCAAAAAAGCCCGAGCCATGGGCCCGCGGCAAAACCGCTACCTTGGCGGTGAGCTGGCGCAATTCGTCAAATGCGCGGCCATCGGCCCTTTTACCTTTTTCTAACGCTAATTTATGAAAAGCGTAATCTAACTCGCGCTCAAACCAGTTAGTTAAAAGTTTTTTGCAATCTTCATCGGGGTATTGCTGCTTCATGGCCGCAATAGTTTGCTCTTTTAACTCTTCAAGTTTAGCCATCAGTTCCTTGCCCACAAAAGATTCCATCGTGGAACCAAGTTTATCTCCCAAAAATTCATGGATCTTTTGTTCCATTTCCGCTTCCGGGAAAACATTGGCGGGAATATATTTTTCTTGCCCGCAATCAGCGATTATTTGTTTTTGGAAATCAATCAGCTGTTTCAAGTATGGGCTGGCGAATTTACAGGCTTCTGATACTACCTCCTCAGAAACTTCATCAGAGATGCATTCGATCATATTAATAAGAAGCTGGCCATTCTTTTCGTATCCGCCCAAAGTCAGCTTAATATTGGATTTTTCCAGTTGTTCGTAAGAGGGGTTCAAAATAAATTGGCCCTCCACATTGCCGACTTGCACGCAGGCAATCGGACCATTCCACGGAATTTTAGAAATTCCCAAAGAAAGAGAGGCGGAAAGCGCACCGGTGAAAACCGGGGCGTTCTGCGCATCCCAAGAAAGAGTGGTTAAAATTACTTGAGTCTCTTGGGTAAAACTCTCAGGGAAAAGCGGCCTGATAATGCGGTCTATCAAGCGGCCGGTTAAAATCATCTTATTGGTTCCCCTGCCCTCGCGGCGAGTGAAGCGCGAGCCTAAAATTTTGCCCGCGGCATAAAATCTTTCCTGATACTCTACAGTAAGAGGAAAAAAATCTTGGACAGTTTCGTTAGTGCTCATTGTAGAAGCCGCCATTGTGGAGGTTTCCCCGTATTCTATCCAGCATGAGCCGTGCGCCTGTTGCGCTACATTGGTGCGGACTTTTAATTGGCGTCCGGCAAAATCCATTGAGTATTCTTTATCGTAGAACATATATTTTTACGTTTGGTTTGTTGACAGCCTTACCCGGCCCGGCCGGGAGGCTAAATTAATTTTATTGTTTGTTAAATCTTTTCGGTTTGGGAACTTTGGCCGCGCTCTCGTAATCAAGCAGATATTTATCTTGTTCCTTTTCTAAATCGGTAAAGTCATCGCAAATATCTTTGAGGCGGGAGGAACCTGTTCGGCCAAAGGCAATAACTTCCACTCTCTTGCCTTGGTTTTGCAGGTATTCCACCAATTGGAGAAAATCCCCATCTCCCGAGACTAAAATAATAGTATCGACATTATTAGCGATGCGGATAGCATCTACCGTAATGCCGACATCCCAATCCGCTTTTTTTAGCCCTCCGGGATATTCCTGAAGGTCACGCACGCGGATTTCAATGCCTAGTTTTTGGAGCGCTTCGTGGAAAGGCTTTTCAGCCCCGCCTTCAGTGCGCACCACATAGGCAAATGCGCGGACTAATTGCCTCCCCGCTACTGCGGTTTTGACAATTGAGCCAAAATCAACTTTCTTACCAAAAAGGTTTTTTGCGGAATAATAGAGGTTTTGCACGTCTATAAATACCGCCACCCTTTGGTTTTTGTGTTTGGCATCCATAATTTTTTAAGTTAACATTTTGAAAAATCCAAGCCCCGCGTTTAAGCGGGGCTTAAGGTTTTATTTAAGGCCGATCTTTTTGGAGATCTTTTCAAACCGTTCAACGCTTTCGCTCTTAAGATAATTCAGAAGTTTTTTGCGCTTCATAACCATCTTCAGGAGACCGCGCTTGGAGTGGAAATCTTTTTTATGTGAATCCAAGTGCTGCAAAAGCTTTTCTATCTGTTCGGTAAGAACAGCGATTTGGACTTCGGGCGAGCCGGTATCCGTATCGTGCGTCTGAACGCCTTTAATGATTTTTTGCTTCTTTTCTGTTTTAAGCATATTTTCTATAAAAACTTGTGCTTTCCTAGGGCGAGCAGGCCCCATTCCAGCTGTTTCGAAGGTATTTAATTATACCTGATTTTTCTATCTTTTGCAAGAGGGCTTTTGATAGCAAAAACGAAGGCTTTAAGCCCTTCTGGCTGGTATTATTTTCCTTCTCCGGTAGCCGCCGCGATACGCGGCATATAAGATTTTCTAAGCTCACGTTGTTCGCTTGAAAGTCTAATAAATCACACTGTGTTCTCTCCTTTTTCCTCCGGAAGGGCCGAGATTACTCGGCATACATGATTTTCTTAGGTTCGCCTTGCTCGCCAAGAAAATCTATTAAATCGAACTTCGTTCTCTCCTTTCGGAGACACAAAGTAAAAGACGCCAACATGTGGCGTCTTTTACTTTGTATGTGCCTCCGGAAGGAATCGAACCCTCGTTAAAGGATTAAGAGTCCTCTGTTCTACCGTTGAACTACGGAGGCTAGAACAAAAAAGACAATAGCATTTTTTTGATATTTTGGCAAGGCACTATTAAACAAAAAGCCAAAGTGAAAACTTTGGCTAATGCATTATTAATCGGAGAATTTAGAATTCACTAACTCCGGTTGGCGGGGTGGAAGTGCTAGCCGGCGGCGCGCCGGTTCCGCAAGGGAATTTGAACCATTGTCCCAATCCGGCTTCCGGTGAGAAAATTTTGGCGCCGACAATAATCAGGAAGAGATTAACCACGGCATAGGCGGCATAAACTACGATAGCGCCCCACAAAAGAGCTTTGGCCGTATCCCAGAATTTTTTGGCATTGGCGGGGTTTTCCAGATAAATAATATAATTAAACCCTCCCCAAACCAAAAGGAGAAAGGCTGCTATGGGCATAGCCACAAACATTATCCAGTTGATAATATTGTCCAGCAAAACAAAAAGGTGGCAAAATTCTAATTTGCTGGGATCTTTGCAAACACCCTCCAGCAGGCCGCCTTTCCAAGCCTCGCAGGCTATCGGTGTCTGGGCGGAAGGTTTGGGCAAATCAAAATCCAAATCTTTGGGGGTGCTCGTAGCTCCATAGGCTATAGAAAATAAAAAGAAGGTGGCTAAAAGCGCGGTAAAAAAATAGGCAGATTTATTTTTCATTAAAAATATTATACCATGCGTCCCCTGCCCTGCAAATAAAAAAGCGAAGACATAAGTCTTCGCATTTATTTGGTTTAGGGTTTTTCCCAAGGCATCTTATCCATCCTTTGGAATGTATCATCAGTAACCACTATCCAGCTTGTATGGTATTGCCCGCCTTGGTTTTGAGCCCATGCGCGGTAAGCATAGTAAGTGGAAATTATTTTACTTCCGGATTGTTCGTCGGGTAGATTTAAGAGTCCTGGATCGGCATTGATACTGAAGGAATACGGCTTAGTGCCTTTTCTGGATATTTTGGGGGTCATAAAGAGTGTGCGGGTGAGCAATTGGTTGTTAGGGTTTAGAGTGTCGGGCAAGACCGTAATTTCTTTATTTATTGCATCGACAGATCCGCGGAAAGTTACGACTTCAAACCAACTAAAGAAAGTTCCCCATTCGTTGGTCCCCGGGTGTATTACTTGAGTATTAGCCAGGGTGTTTTGTTTATTGATGAAGGTGGGGTTAGTGGCTTTGATAAGCGGCGGAAGGTGGTCAGTGGTGAAATAGTGCGGGAAAAATTTACTTTCTGGCACCATCCAGGTTAACATACTTCCATTTTCCGCATTCACGCTTATAAAGAAACTTCGGCCAAATTCCAAACCTTTATTTATTAGGAAGGAATATTCGCCAGCTTTAGTTATTCGGATCTTTTCTGATTTGTATTGCCAAGTATTAGGCCAAGCTGCGATTACCGAACCACTATATCGAGTCCAAAGGTATTGGAGATCCAACCAAGGAAGTGGTGGTGTGCCCATATTCTGGACATTGATAGTGATGATGGCTTGGGGCGTGGGGTTTTCTTCAGTTTGGTCGGGCATTAGAATTTTAATGCCTTTCAGAAATATTTCTGGTTTAACCTGATCTCCAGGCAGAGGGTCGGTTTGGAATTTCCAGAATCCCCCCTCAACTTTTTGGCCGGAGGAATCGATTAAAAATCCCTTGGTGGTACCCGCGCTAGAGCGCGCGGTGAAGCGGAAGACGAACGATTTGCCAAAGACCAGATTACTGCGATAAACATCGAATGTCGGGTATCTGTCTTGCCAATTTTCTTTGCGGTATAGGCCTACATAAATAAAGGATTGTTCTCCTTCAAAGTGTGTGCTTAAACCCCAAAATTCAATCGTGACTTCGACCCAATCTGACCCGCCAAAGTCTAAGAGCTTTCCTTGCAGGCAAAAGGTGTTTGGCCCAGTTTGGGAAACTCCGGTTGTCTGGATTAAGGGAGTATCGTAAATAGAATTTTTATCTCCCCACAAGGTCCGGAATTCTTGAATATTGGCCGCTGGCGTTTCAATTTGCTCTCCCGTGCTGTTTGTTAGGCCATTGATTACATAGGCTTGGAAACAGTAAACAGTGTATGGCTCGAGATTTTCAACCGTAAAGCGTGTGGCTTCCATGAGCTCAAAATCTACGTAATCATAGCGAGTTTCGACTTGGATTCGGGGGAATGTTTCTTGAATGGTTTGGGCTATTTTGCCTTTTTGCCAATACTTGAAGAAGATTACGCATTTACTGCTAAAACCTGAGAAATCAACCATTGCCCCCAAATCCGCACTTTTGTAAGTGATGTTTATGGGTTGCTTGGTGGTGACCTTGGGTTTTTGGAGAGTGCGATAAGTTTCCAATCTTGACCAGTCAGTGCCCTTGTCCGTTTCGTTAGTGGTTAAGTCTAGGGCATGGGCTTTGAATAAATAGCCTGGTGTGTATTTGAGATGAGGGTATTCTTTTCTGACCCAGGAGGGTGGTTTTTCCATGCCTCTATTGTGTTCCAGATTTTTGACAGTAATGGTGTATTCTCCGGGCAAGTCCACTTCCAGCGAATCGCTGAGTATGGATTTGCCATTGGGGTCGGGAGTATACTTCCCTCTATCCCAAGTATCTCCAAATTTTTGGTCAGTGATTTCCAGCCAAATTTTTGTTGGATGAGAAATGGAGACAACTTTAATGACCAACTCGACTGAGTCTGGAGTTACTTTTTTAACCCCGCCCGTAACAATTTCTGGTTTGTATCCGGGAAAGGGTGGCGGAAAGTATTTATGTCCTCCACTAGCAATCTCTCCACGGCTGTTGCGCGCTAAGAATTCGAAGTCATAAACTTCCTCCGCTGTAAATCCTTTGCCGGCTTGCAATGTAAATTCACTTGGCAGTTGGTCAAATTGGCTGCATTCAAGACGCTGCCAAGTTGTGCCAAAGCGTTCCCGGGGTGCATTGATATTGAACCCCTGTACCATAACTTCCATATAGTTATCTCCGCCAAAGGATGTTATCTCGCAAGTTAAGTAGGCTGAATTGTCGGTTTGATTCCAACTGTTTTGGTTCCAATCGATTTTGGAGCAGCGTAAAGTTTTAAGCTGCGGCAAGGCGCAAAGAGTTATTAGCTCTACTTCCCTGCTCTCACAATATCCTCCCTCACTAGCCGCAATGGCTTTTACCCAATATTTGGAATTAGGGAGAAGATCTTTCAAAACAACGGCAAGCTTATTTTGGTTTTCAGTAAGCCCTTGGGCATTTTGGAATGTTTTCATTCCCAGCGGTTGGCTGTGGTTGGGAAAATATTGTCCCGAATCACTTCTTAGCTCCAGCCAAGAGTTTAAGGGCCAAACACTCCCCGGCCTTGCAAAGTGAATAATGGCCGTAGCGCTACTCTCTGTTACATCTTTTATTTCTGAAACATAGCAGTTCGGTTTGATGATTGTTTGGCTGTGCACCAGCGGGCGAGTATTAGCTCCGCCCATGGTTTTCCCGGTTTGGTCAAAGGACTGAATCCAAATTTTGGAATACTTTTTGGCATCCTTAGGGACAGCCCATTTAACATTAAAAACCGGTGCGCCTTCGGGAACATATTTTTCTCCTGGGCATTTTGCGCAGATTGTCCGGTCGCTGTTTATCAACGATGGCGTGTCATTAGTGCCCCAATAGAGGGACCAATAAGCGACATCATTAATCGGACCGGAAGCTTTCACGGATATCTCCATCTGCGTCCCGGGGAGAAAAACCCGTTCAAAAGGAACATTAGTCATCATCGCGGACTTGTCATTATCAGAAATGACTTGCCCATCCACTTTTAACAACACTTCTTCGATCAAAATGCTGCAGTTGCCGCTAGGGCAAACTGTAAGCGCTCGCACCGGAGCAAATTGCAGCATTTGAGCCAAACAAAGAATCCCAGTGATAGCCGCGGCGATCTTGTTCTTATTCATACTTACCTCCTTGAGTAATTTTTATGTGTGCCGATCAGTGTATTTTGCTATAAAACATCTGGTTATATTATACTGAAATTCTAATATAAATCAAGGGGGGGCGACTAAAGAAAAAAGCCCTTTTAGGGGCTATTTTTGGGGGGCCTGGGGCGTGTTTTGGCTTTGGAATTTCTGGAAAATTCTATTTCCTCGTTTAGATCTTTTGCTGCTTGGATAAACTCGGGCAGATCTCCATGCTTCCAGTTGGCTTCCGCTTCGTATGGTTTAACTACCCTATCGTGGAATTCTTGTTTGATGTTTTCAAGAATTCCCGTGAATAGGGCTATCCATTTGTAGCGGAATTTGCCCAGTACTTTTCGGAAGCTTAAAAGAGCGATGCGCGTGCAGACATAGTTAACCATGCCCGCCAGAGATAGTTCGTCTTTTGTTTCTTTTGTTTGCTCGCTGATGGCTTGGGCAATAGCTTCGATATGAGGGTCGAGCTTATCCCTGGCGCTTTTTGTGATATAGGGCATTTTTCCTCCTTTCTAAGAATCATCCCTTTTAGGTCTAAGTTTCTTTATGTTTAAGTCTTCCCGGAAGGCCCAAGAACAAAATTTGTTTTGTTCGCATTTCTGGCAATCATTGTTCACGTAACAGGTTCTTTCTGTTTTATCCTCCGCCATAAACCTCCTTTATATAATTGTTAAGTGAGGCATTATTGTATAAAAAGAGTGAAGCGTCAAGGAAGACAAAACCGGCAATTGCCGGTCGTTTGTGCTCCCGGCAGGAATCGAACCTGCACTTGCAGCTTCGGAGGCCACTGTTGTATCCATTCAACTACGGGAGCATATTTACCTATTTGGTTGTCATGTTCTCTTCCTGTTTCCAGCAGGCGCCGGGATTACCCGGCATACGAGAAATATTAAAATTCGCTGTGCTTATTTTGTATTTCTAATAATCGAACCTGCACTTGCAGCTTGCCAGGCCTCGTTGTATCCATTCAACTACGGGAGTGTAAAGTATGATAACAATAATTTATTCCAAAGCAAATAAAACAGGCCCTACTTAAGGCCTGTTTTATTTGTTCATTTTTTCAACCTTCCCACCATGCAGGAGGCATAAGAGGTGGCTTTTTTGAGAAGACTTTTGGCTTCAGGGCTATTGGCCTCCGGGTAGCCCATTTTAGCCAACTCTTTTTTTATTTTGCCAATATCCCCTCCTTCAAAAGATATCTGCTGTTTGGCGACATCAACTGCAATATTTTTGCCGCCAAGTTTTTCTACGGCCGAGGTGATGCTTTTTTCGCATCCCCCGCATTTTATATTAACTACCGTTAATGTAGTCATATTATTTTTATTAGTGCCCCTGGCAGGAATCGAACCCGCATCACCGGTTCCGAAGACCAGTGCTCTATCCATTAAGCTACAGGGGCATAAGTAAGGGTAGCAAATTAAGTAAACAATTTCCATAAAGAAAAAAGCCTCCAAAGGAAGCTATTTAATTTTGTAATTGTCGCGGATAAGGCTGCGAAAAGTGTTTTGGGGCAACAAGGGTTTGAGGTAGAGGGCGAGAATTTCCAGGGGTTTGCCGATATGGTAGCGGAGTTTTGGTTGGCGCATTTGCAAAATGCGGGCGATAAGCCGGGCGAGGTCCTGCGGGTTGCTGCCGTTTTGTTCTGAGCGCTCCATTTCCCCTATGGCCCTTTCACAGGCGAGGTTGCGCAAGGAATTGTAGATTGATTTTTCATCTCGAGAGGTTGTTTTTAAGCATGCTGTTTTTTTCCTGTTGATTGTGAAATTGGTTGCAAAATCCCCCGGCTCTATAAGTACAAGCTGCAGAGCTTGGCCCAGAAGTTCGCGATCTACCGATTCAAAATGCATTTCAATGGCTGCTTTACTGGCAGAGTAATAAGGCTGGAAAGGGACGCCCACTGCAGCGGCAATCGAACTAATCTGGATCAGCTTGAGCGGCGGCTCTTTTTGGCCTGCAACCAGTTGCAGGGCGCAATTAAGCACATTAACGGCGCCAAAGTAGTTAGCATCAAATTGCCCTTGCGCTTGTTCCCGCGTGGCCGTTTCGCTGGTTCCTGATAGCCCGTGCCCGGCGCAGTTGATGATGGCATCAAGCCCTCCGAGTTTGTTATGCGCTTCCTTGATAGCCCAAGCCACGGTATGCGGGATGCTGATATCGCAACTTAGCATTTCAAACCCGAATGGGTTAGAACAGAAAAAATTTTTGCGGCTGGTACCGATGACTTGATAATCTCGCTTATCAAGGAATTTGGCTGTAGCCAAGCCAAAGCCCGACGAGGCGCCAAAAATCAATACTTTTTGAGTTTTATTGTTCAAGCTCTACCTCCTTATGTAGTTTTTAATTTGATGATTATATTATATCATTATTTTCAAAAAAATCAAGGAAAACAAAAATGGGCCTTAAACCCATTTGTAATTTTTTAATTTTGAGCCGCTATTTGGCTTTGTTGGAGTTCTTTTTCTTCTGCCTTGAGCTTTGCTAACTGCCGGATAGCGGTAAGGATAATGGCTACCACCATGACTAAACAAATAACAGTGCCGATGATACTGACAATCAGCTCTTCGGGCAAGGTAACGCTCACCAGATACCAGGTCGCCAGCAGAAATAAGATAGTGAAAATGACAGCTCCGGTTAAAACGTTTTTACGTTCTTGCCGGAGTTTTTGCTTGGGTTTATCGTCATTTGTTTTGCTCATGATATTCCCCTCTCCTTTCGTGGTTTTGGGAATCGAAATAATTTTCTTTGCAGCGTTTTGACTCCCAAACTTCGACACCATCTTCCCGAGAAAATTTTCCTAATTCTTCCTCGGCTTTTTCTCTGATTTCTTCGCGGTTGGTTTCATAGTTTAGCTTATCTTCCTTAGTGAGTAGGGCCAGAAAAAGCAGAGAATCGTCTCCGAATAATTTTTCGATAACATAGCCCATCCCATTGCCCAAAGGTTTTATAGTGTATAAAAACCACCACCGTAGTTTCCGTCGCAGGCGCCCAATGGCACGCCTGAAATCCGCCAACAGTTTTTTCTTGCGTTGTTGCGTTTGGTCTTCGGCCATCTAGGGCCTCCTTTTGTTATTAAAGATGCGCAATGCAACATACCATCAGTTTTCAAAAAAACAAGCCCCCTTTGGGAGGGGGCTTTTTAGGCCTTGGCGGCCTTTATTTACGGTTGTCTTGGAGTGATTATTTAGACCTGATTTACTTTTTCCCTTTTTTCTTTTTCTTCTTGTTTCCGGGAATCGGATCTTGCGGATGCCTAAGAACTTTGTGGCGTCTGTGGCAGACGGCTAGCGGGGCTTCAATGTCGATGAGCGGGGTGATTTTTGCCACTTCTTGATAGCTGGGTTGCCTGAAGAAAAGTGAATTGAAAAGAGTTTTGAATCTTTCCGCATCACTGGGGTTAAGTGGCCCGGCAATTTCCATTATCCCGGCAAGAGCCACCAGCGGCGGTGGAACATCGCGAACATCCTTGGCGTAGCGCCAGCGGAGAAGCTGTCGGCGTAAATCAAGCATCTGTTCCATGGCCCAAAGTTTATCCGGGCAAAGGCTTTTGTTTTTGCAAAACGTGGCCCAGATTTCTTTAATTTCGGCCTGCTCGTCTTTTAAGCAACGCTGACTGTTGATTTCTTCCAAGATCCAGACAATGTCATCCTCGGGCGCATAAAGGGAAATAATATCTTTGAGCTTGGCGAGGCGGACGCTGTCATCGGCATAAAGGCGGCAAAATCCCAGTAGAATATTCCTTTCATTTTGCCAATGCTTATAGCGGTTGATGGCTTCCAGCGGGAGCTTGAGTAGAGTGTGGCAAAGCCTTTCGATGAGATCGACGGCCTGCAGTGGTGGGCGGTCTTGGCGCATATCGCCAAAGGCCGTGTTTACGTATTCCAGCAAAACAGTCCTTTCCTTTTTCAAATCTTTAGCCTTGGTGCAGGCGGCCACTTTAGCCAACTGACCAGAGATTCTCTTGATGTGGCTTTGCGCGATTTGAAAAGTCAGGATGGTGTTGGCACTGGCTTGCGGGCCAGGGTCGCTTTGATAATTCTGGAAATCCGCAAGCAATGAGGCTTCGGGAATATCCAGAATTTCCGGCTCAACTTTGGCAATGGGCTCTGGCACGGGCTGAGGCATAAATTTGTCCACAATCTTGATAATAAAGATGGCGGCAAAATATATAGGTAGGCCCGTGACAATGAGAATATCGCCTCTAATGGTTTCGAAGATCGTAATGCCGGTGGCAAGAGATCTGAGAAGACCAGAGACGATGATTACCAGCGCATAAAGCGTCAAGCCTAAAAGAGCTAAGCCGGAAGCGGTCTTAAAAAACGGTGAAAATTTTTCGGTCTTTTCAGCCATGTAATCCTCCTATTTGGTTTTTCTAGAACATAATATATTATACCATAAAAATGGCAAAAAATCAATGCACGAAGTCACTAATAAAATCAAGCCCGAATTGGCTTAAATTTTATTAATGCCACCTGCCGCCTTAAGGAAGGATGGTTGGCGTTTTCCCAAGGCCCGAGGGAATGGGAAAATAATTTTTAAGTCGTGGAATATAAAAAGAGCCGCATCGGGTCTTAATTGATGCGGCTATGTTTTTAGCAGTAATAGGCAGCCTTGTAGTGGCGGGTTTTGGGCTGGCTTTTGGGGAGATATTTTTGGTCCTTGCCGGCATTTTTTCGGCGTTGGTTACAACAGATGGTTTTGTATTGCCCCTCAGTCATCAATTCAAAAGGGCGAAAGCTCACAGAACTCAATCTTTGCCTTTGGCGAAAAGTTTTGCTCAGCATTTTCCTCCTTTCTTATCGTACAAAAAATGGCACTCGGGCCATGGACTCATTGGTGATTATTTTTCCGGTAGGCGTCAGAGCGTCTGTGCCTCCGGGCGCGATGCTCAATATTGAATCGACTACCGGAGCAGTTTTTTTACAAATCCCTGAGATAGCGATTACGCTTTCTGAAGCTCCTCCGACGAGCACAAAATTTTTGATGTCGTTAAGGACAACATTATAACCAGTGTTTTGGTCATAGCTGAATTTGTAAGACTCCAAGGTATAGACGGGGCTGGTTTGCAGCCCTTGAGTATTAATAAAATAGAGGCGCAAGCCGCTGAAAAGATCCAGCGGGAAGTGGCTAAATGAAGGGCAAAGAGCTAAAATTTTGGTGTTGCCCTTAATGTTGGAGGCAATGCGAAAAGCGCCCAGGAGGCACTCTTCCCCACTGCCGACATTTTGGGTGGGCTGCCAAAAAGTTTCCAGATGTATCTGTTCGTTTTTGGCAAAAGACATATTCTTACCCTCCTTAACTGCCGCCTCATGGAGGCGAAACATTTGCGAGATTGCTTGTTGGGGTGGTGCACCCGGCCCGTTTTGGACCAACTGCCAACCGATAGCACCCCAAAACCCTAAGCCGATTGACAAGGCAATCAGCGGCGCCAATAATCCTTTTTTGTTTTTCATTCAATAATCTCCTTCCTTTGATTTTTCGCGAGCATTTTTAGCAAAAGTCTTGCTAAAAGTTCATTAATATTATAATATTGTTTTTATTATATGTCAAGGTATAAAAAAAGTCAGAGTTTTGTATAATTCAAACAATGGATATACCCCAAGAAGTTAAAACTATTTTGGAAACTTTAGGGAGCAAGGGCTTTAAGGCCTATGCGGTGGGCGGGTGCGTGCGCGACCTGCTTTTGGGTGTGGAGCCTAAAGATTGGGATATTACCACTGATGCCAACCCGGTTCAAATACAGGAAATTTTCCCTAAGAATTTTTATGCCAATAATTTTGGCACGGTCACGGTTTTGGCTAATAGTAAAAACCCCCTCTTACAAAATATCGAGATTACCCCTTTTCGCACTGAAAGCATGTATGAGGATAGGCGCCACCCGGGCAAGGTGGAATGGGCCCAAACCATTGAAGAGGATTTGAGCCGCCGCGATTTCACCATCAATGCCATGGCTTTGGATTTGGCTAAAAATATCATTGACCCTTTTGAAGGGCAAAAAGATTTGGAAGCCAAGCTGGTGCGCGCAGTGCGCGAACCCTCTGAGCGCTTTGAAGAAGATGCTCTGCGCTTAATGCGCGCAGTGCGCTTTACCACGGTTTTGGGTTTTAGGCTGGAAGAAAAAACCTTTGAGGCCATTTGCCAAAAGGCTAAAAATTTGAAAGATGTTTCCGCCGAGCGCGTGCGCGACGAGTTGGTGAAAATAGTGGCCTGCCCGCGTGCCCATAAAGGCATTGAGCTGATGCGCGAAACCGGCCTGTTGCAAATTGTTTTGCCCGAACTTTTAGAGGGATATAAGGTTGGCCAGAACAAGCATCACAAGTTTGATGTCTATGAACATTCGCTGAAAAGTTTGGAATATGCGGATAAAAAAGACTTCCCTGCCCTGGTAAAACTGGCCTCCCTTTTGCACGATATCGGCAAGCCCAAGACCAAGCGCGGCCAAGGAATTAATTCTACTTTTTATGGACATGAAGTGGTTGGCGGCCGCATGGCAGCCAAAATTATGGAGCGCTTAAGGTTCTCCAAAAAAGATTCTGAAAAGGTTGTCTCTTTGGTGCGTTACCACCTCTTTTATTACAATGCCGGCGAAGTAACTGAAAGCTCGGTGCGCCGCCTCATTCGCAATGTGGGCACACAAAATGTGGAAGACCTTTTGTTGGTGCGCCAAGCAGATCGCATTGGTTCTGGTTGCCCCAAGGCCGAGCCCTACAAGCTCAGGCACTTGCGCTACATTATAGACAAAGTATCCCAAGACCCTATTAGCCCCAAAATGCTTAAGCTTAATGGCAATGATTTAATGCAGCTTTTAGGTGTGGCTCCGGGGCCAAAAATTGGCCAAATTTTAGATGTATTGTTGGAACGCGTAATCGACGACCCAAGCTTAAATGGTAAAGACAAACTAGCGGAAATGGCCAAACAGTTGGCGCAGTTGCCGGAAAAGGAATTACTTTCTATGCGAGCGCAGGCCAGCAAAGGCATTGATAGCGCCAATGAACAGGCAGATAAGAGTATCAAGAAAAGGCATAGAGTATAAAGATACCAATTTCAAATTAAGAAGTATCCGCCAAAAGCGGATATTTTTGTATAAAAAAGCCGCGTGTTATTACGCGGCAAAGCTCACTATTGCGGGCTATGATGGGTTATTAGTCTTAATTAACTGCCGGCCAAGTCTCCCTTTTTATGAAGCATCCCCTTTATAAAGAATGAGCGCTGTTGCCCTGTGCTGCCTGAACTCATCATTTCCTTCAGAATGGCTCAGTGAGATGATCTTGGCTCTTTTATTGTTTTCGAGCCACTTTTTGATGGCTTCATGCAGATCAGACATGTCTTTTTTTGATAATATTTCAATTTTTACCATTTTTTCTCCTTATTTTAGCCTAGACCCCAAGGGCGCTGAAAAAACATCAGGAATATCTCGTCGGAGGACTGCTTTTTGTAGGCAACCATTATTGTTCCGCTGTTGATATCCAAGAATTTGGTAAGATTTTGTTCTTTAAGTTCTGGTAAATGGCCTTTATAGTATCCGCGGATAATTGGGTCCTCTGCTATCCTTATTTGTGGTGGCGCATTTTCCCATTCTTCCCTGCCGACAATGCAGGATTCGATACCGCTTAGTGCACCATGTTGGTAGCCATCATCAGCAATCTGGCTAATGCTAACAACTTTTATTCCTAAATCCTTCCAAAGATTTTCAAATCGTTTGATTGTTTCTGGCTGGTATAGATCCAAAGAATTATAGTTGTTTACTAATTCTGCGTTGACTGTGTAGCTGGCCGGGATAACGATCATTATTTGTGGCACTGGCATAACTTCAGCTACAAAGTCCTTTTCACTAGTGTAGTAGGAAATTAGGTGGGCAAAAGGCATGACGCTTACCTTGCGGTAATTGCGCAATACCTTGACCCTGGATGGGTCAAGCTTTTTGATGAGCGCATCGACGATTTCCGTGTTCCAAGCGCTGCCATCCAGCCGGCTGATTGATTGGATGAAAATTCCGTTGTCCTTTTCAAATATCAGCCTTTTGGCAGTGTCGATTTCATCCTTGCTATCGCCTTGGCCCTGAACTATGGCGGAAATAATTGTGTCTAGTTTGGAGATTTCCCCATTTTGGCTGAAAACAAAGCCAGACAAAATAAGGGTGCAGATGATGGCAGAGATGCCAGCACAAGCCCCAAAGTTGCGGAGATTTCTGTAAAAAGCATGTCTCCTTGTGTCGCCTTGATTGTTAATATTGCTCATTTTGCCTCCTTTTTGGCAAATGAATTTGCTTAGCTCCTTTTTGCTAAGCAAATATATGGTAAAATAAAAGCTATATTTTGTCAATCGCATATCTCTTGTTTAAGGGATAAAAAAACCGCGCAAGGCGCGGGTATTAATTCTGTTTATTTTATCTCCCAACCATAGATCAAGGAATGGTGTCGGAGCGCAGCGGCTAGCGGCGCTAAGACCTCGAGACGTGGTAGCTGATTGGCTGTAAGCAGGCAGTGTTCTATTTGTCTTGGCATGCCATAAAAACGATATTCCAGTTCTTGGCGGATCATTTGCAGTAATGGCTCTCCCCAATATTGGACAACCGTGCCCAAGACAATGGTCAATGGATTATAGGCCATGATTAAGTTTCCTAAACCAATAGCCATGTACTCAACCCAGTTTTTAACCAGATAATAAGCTGAGGCATCGTTGTCCTTAATAGCGGCTCGGAAAATATCCTCAGCGCGCAGGCCCTGCTCGCTATTTTTGGCCGTCATATACCAAGGTTCATCAAGCTCAATAAAATCCAACCAAATTCGGGCATTGCGTGCAAAGTTATTTAGACCGACAAAAGCTTCCCAGCAGCCCCGTTGCCCGCAGCCGCAAAGCGGCGCAGTTGGGTCTGTGCTGATAATCATGTGTCCTACTTCCCCTGCCAAGCCCTGTCCGCCAAGTAATGGCAGGCCATCTTGAATAATGCCGGCACCCATGCCTGTTGAGCATGTCAGGTATAGGAGATTTTCCTTGTTTGGATATTTGGCAAAATAATACTGTGCAAGAGCGGCTGATTTGGCATCGTTTTCTACATAAACGGGATATGGGAAATATCCGTCTGTGACCATGATCTCCGGGCAATACTTTCTGGTAATGTCTTCGAAGTTAATGCTTTCCCAGCCAGGCTGATTGCACAATGAAATCAAAGTCGATTTGTGACTGTCCAATATCCCGGCAGCGCAAACTGCAACAACTTCGAGTTTCTCCTTGCATTCATCTCTGATTGCAACCATGCTGTCCCCTATTTGCCTTTCCAGTTCTTCTTGATTGGCTGGCGATCGGAAAATTACGGTTCTGGCCAATGATTTCCAGGTTTTGGCATTATAGTTACACCTCGCAGCGCTGACGCGGACATTTGTCCCTCCAATATCAATGGTAATCGCATTGATTACCCTGAACGGTTTAACATATGGCTTTGCCATTTTCCTCCTCTTATATGATTTCCATTATTTTCCCATGCTTTGTCCGATAAGTTGCGAGCTTGCTTGAGACTTCCGGATAGTGAAAAGCAAGTTTTTCCAACACTTTATTCACCTTTTCATCAAAATCCCCTTCGTTCAGCTCATAAACATTGGTAATATATGGCTTTTTATTGGCCACATATTGTTTAATAAGCCTATAGAGGACTTCCCTATCATCATTGCTTACTCGCTGACGGACATTGGGGACATTCTTTGGATTGCAAAGAAAAATGAGGTCGTATTTGTGCGTGTCCCTATTGCATTCTTTCTCCATCAAGTTGAAATATGGTTTTCCTTCAGCAGTTTTGTCCAGTTTTTTGTGTTGAAACCAGATAAGATCTTGGAAAAGCGGCATTTCATGGAAAACATAGTCTGATTGGACTTGAGCAAAGTCTTGCTCGTTTTCCATTTGTCGGCAAAACATTTCATACTCGTCTTTGGCAGTGATGTCCCTATTCTGGGGCCAAACATTGCGGACAAGATAAGGCCGGTGCGCCTCATTAACCATATCTGCCCAGCAGTTGATTTTTTTCAAAATTACTGAGAGCTCGCGAGCCAGCATTGTTTTACCAACAGATGGCGGTCCAGCAAAGGCTATTCTGATCACGGTCTTATTCCTTTCTGTCCTGTTTTTCTAGGTTTTTTAAGGACTATTTTGTATTAAATATTATACATGTAAAATTTTTCATGTCAACTTGAGTGTTTTGTTTCATAGGAAATTTTGGGTTTTTCTAGATTAAAAATTATTAATATTTTTTGCTTTAATACTCTATGATTTAGTTTGTCGCTTGGGTTTATTTTCGGAATTATTTTTCTGATAATTTTAGTTGGTTCGCCATGTCCGCTATTTGTCCTTAATCAATCTTTCTCGCACAACAAAAAACCTCGCTTTGCGAGGTGTGTTATATTTTCTCTTTTTTGAGAAAAAGCCAGCAGGACAATTTGTAGACCAAATAACCAACAATGGTTAGGGCCGAAACAAAGCTTAGCGAAAAAGCGATTGTCCCAACGATTACCCAAAACAAATACCAGAAATTTCCACTCGAAACATAGAATATTTTCCAAGCTGGAATTTCTGCGCTGTATTTGGCAAACAAGCTTATTGCTAAAGAAACAGCAAGGATAACAAGAGGGACAATCAAATATTTGCGTCGTTCGCGATTTTCTGGATTATACATTTTCCTCCTTTTTTCCCATGAAAAATTTGGCCAAAAAATATGCAAAATAAAGGCTAAACTACTGCCAATTACATTCAGACCAAAATTAACACTAGGTTTTCTATGCTTTCGTCTTTCGCCACAATATATTGTAAATAATACTAAATGTGGCATTTTAGCCCAATATTGCATAAACGTAAAGGCGCCCACATTGTGGGCGCATAAGGAACAGAGGACAAAGGATAGGGGACAGCTACGCTTCGTAATCAGCACCTTTATCAATGGTTTTGACAACTTCGACGTTTGAGTATTTGGCCGCAATCTCCTCCCAGACATATTGCGTAAGTCTTTCCCAGTGGCAGGCCGTTTTAGGACCCGTATGAAGTGCAAGTGTTACTTGGTGGATTTCATCTTCTGGGTTTATCTCTAGCTCGCCCTGCATTACAATGCAAGAAGCATATGCTTGAGATGTTATTTTGCCATTACTGGCTTTAGTCTGCCTATATATAGTAAATACATGGGCAGATTCCTTCTTATCAGCCTCAATTACTGCTTTTACAATATAGCGAGTATTGGAGTTGGAAGGGAAGGTAGAGCTTACCTGCAAATTAAATTCGGAAATCGCCTGGCCGACTGCCGCGACAAGCGCGGGGCCGGAAATCACTTTTTTGAGCAGTTCGTTCATTTTTCCTCCTTAGTGATGCCTTTCTTGAATATTGTTGCTAGTTATTTTTTGGTCTAGATTTTATAAGATTAACATCAAAGCCAAGGTATAAAAACAAGTAGATCATCAAGATGGTGCAGATGCTAATGGCTGTTAGCCCCAACAACAGGCCGGGGAGACTCCTTGTGACTTCTGCCGGAAATTGTGACCAGTGCGCTATGATAAGAACCATACAGCGAATGCTGTAAAACAGTATGCTGGCGAGCGCTGCTATGGCCAATCCGCTAAAGATTTTTAACATATTCATTTATCCTCCTTATTTGATTGTGAAATTGTAGCTGATAACTACAATATATATTATAGTATAAAAATGCTCAAAAATCAATAAACGAAATGTCTAATAAAATGAATGGTTTTTCGGCTTTTTGATTTTTTTGGCCATCCGCCGTTGCCTTGGCGAAGATGAAAACAAAAACAGGCAATAATGCCTGTTGTCTTTGTCGGGGCGCCGAGAATCGAACTCGGACCTCACGCACCCGAAACGTGTGTACTACCACTGTACGACGCCCCGCTAGAATTACTAACGGGAAATGATTTTGCGGGTAAAACATCATAGCATAACCATGAAAATTTAGCAATAAAAAGCTCCATTTTATGTGGAGCTGAGCGGGAATAATAAATCAATCCCGCATATTTTTTTTGTTGTCGAGGTATTCGAGGCGATATTCGTAAAGCTCGGGCTTGTTTTCCATGGCAAGATGGGTGGCCATAATCGAAGAGGATTCAATAATCTTGTTCAATTTGATCATGTCTAGCCACAAATTAAATGACATCCAGTGGACTGTTGGGTAAAAGGGGAACTCCGAGACAATTTCTTCGCGCTTCACGCATCTTTCAGCCAAAAAACAATAGATTTGCGTTTCGGAATGGGTAGAGGACATGAGGACCGGAGAGAGGGGAATGATGTTTTTTTCATCGCACTCATATCCAGTTCTTTTTCTTAAGGCTTTGGCCGCGGCCTTGATCGGGCCAAGATTTTTAGAGCTAAAACTAATAGCTGGCAACCTCATCATTCTTTTCTGGGCAAAAGGAACAAAGCTTTCCACCACAACAACGTCGAATTCTGTCCTCCGGGAAATACGCGTTTCTTTAAGGGCAAAGATTACTGACCAGGGTTTTTGGTTGATGCCGGTATATTCGAACGTTTCGCCATTCTCAGCAGTAAAAACCATGTCAAACAGATCGTGTCCATTTTTGGAACAGACGACCTTCTTGGTATTAAAATCTAAAATTCTTTCCATCTTTACCTCCTTATAAAGATTTTTTGAGAGCTAAACTATTTTACCACCGTAAAATAGGCCGTCAACTAAAAAATCCACAGCTATATTGTGGATTAGGTGATCGTCCAAAGGAGGTCATATAAGAGGCTTTTATTAGTGCAGGTGATAACCGGAATATGGTCTTTTTGTCCGAATTTTGTGTATTTTTGTTCGCCGAGCGGTTGGCCATCTAGGGTAACCATTAGGCCTTGAAGTTCGGTAATAAGGCCGTAAAATGCCGCGATTTCGAGGTTATCTTTGCGCGTGCATTCCAGCACCAGGTCAGCCTCGCCTAAGGCAATAGCAGTGTAAGAAGCGGTGGAGCTCCCCAGATCACTAATCGTGTATCCTCTTTTTTCAAGTGGTTTGACAAAAGCAATTTGGTTGGCCTCCCATGGCTCATCGACAAAAATTGGCCTCTGTCGGCTGACCAATTCACTGAGGGAATCGACAATAAGCGGGGGAATATTGTAATGGTTTTTGGTAAGCATTTGGCGGCAAACGTCCACGCCCTCGTTTTTTACATATGTAATAAGGGTATTTTGGCTATGGATTATTGCTCCGCCGGCTGCGTAATCATTGTAGTGGGGGTCAAGGCCGTGGAAAATGCCTAAGATAGTGCCATAAATTCCTTTTTTGCGATCGGCCTGGTATTGGCGCGTGCCATCCAGCCCATCGAGTATGCAGGTATAAAAAGGGTTAGGCGTAAGATCAATGGCGCCGTGTTCTTCGCTAATGATTCGGGCGGCAAAATTTTCTCGCCTCAAATAACTGATAACGGCTTCTTCGCACTCCCAATCGGCCTGCAGGCATGTTTCGCCGAATCGATTTTTTTCTTTGGGTGTTAGCCCAGTTGGCCCCAATCTTGCCAGGCTGGCATGGGCAGCTAAGAGTGTTTTTTCGACTATCTCTTTTATCAAATTTATCCTCCTTGCAGTTTTTAATGTAAAAAATTATAATATTTTTTCGTAAATTTGTCAATAAAATATTATTTCTGACTTTTGGCTTATTAACTGTTGAAAAAAAATTAGCAGAGCATGGGCAATTTTTGTATAATTTAGAAGAAAGCGCAAAAGGTTTGCGTGTTTTGGAATTTAATCAGAAAAACCATGGAGCCTAATGTTAATAAAAAGGAATCAGCGGTCCCGGCAACTGAGGAAGGAGGGGCCGTAATGGAGAAACCAGAGAAATTGGATTTTTCCTATATCGAGATGAAGTCCATGAATAAAAGGGCCTTTTCCGACCATCTGGATTCGCTAGCCAAAGAGCCGGGAAATGAGATGCTTGGCGCGCCCATTGTCAAAAAAGAGGCGGCTAAAGCTGTGCGCAAATTTATGTTGGAATTTTTTGCTGAGGCAAAGAAGATCTCGCCCGAAGAAGCCAAAAATTTTGTGCCAGACGATAGGCTTATTCGTGAAATTTCACACAGTATCGGTTCCAGCTTGGCGCGAGGCCCTGAGGGGCAAATAGATTTGGCTTCGTCAATCAAGGAGGGGGTAGCTAGCTATTATGGTAGCCAGACAACTAATAATGATTTGAAGAATAAAATCAATCCGATTTTAAGCCGGCATTTGGAGTGGGCTGATGCCACGGCCCCGCTCTATAAGGGCCAAATAATGTCGCGGGCCAAACTATTCGAAACCGTGGCCAAAGAAATTGCGCAAGGTAAGCAGGTAGAAGATAGGGAAGGCGACCTCAAGAAAAAAAAGGAAAAGGAGGAAAAAGAAAAAAAGAAGCAGTTGGAGGAGGCAGAGCAATCAATCAGTGAAGGCGAATGAAGCAACAATAATTAGATATCAGACATTTTATTTTGTATGTTTGGAGGCTCAATTATCGAAAAATTAAAGAAAGCGGATTTACGCGGCCGGGGAGGGGCGGGTTTTCCTGTTTGGCAAAAATGGCAGATGGTTAAAGAAGCCAAGGCTGATTATAAATATATTGTCGCTAATGGCAGCGAAGGCGAACCAAAAGTAGCCAAAGATAAATTCATCATCGAAAACCATCCGGAAGATTTGATAAATGGTCTTAAAATCGCTTTGGAATTTTTGGGCAAGAGCGAAGCTTATATTTATTTGAATCACGATTACTTCCATTCCTATTCCCAGCATCTGCATCGCTATATCGGCAATTTGCCTATTAAGCAATTCCGCAAAGAAGGTTACTATATCGGGGGAGAGGAGACGGCCATGCTCAATACTATTGAGGGCAAGTTCCAAGAACCCAGGCTTAAACCGCCTTATCCGACCACTTGCGGTCTTTTTGGGCAGCCAACTTTGATAAATAATATCGAGACATTTTATTGCGTTTCTAAAATTGCCAAAGGCGAATATAAAAATACGCGTTTTGCCACAATTTCCGGAGACATTCCCAACCCCGGCGTTTATGAAGTGGAGTTGAATATGCCCATTAAGCAAATTTTAAGCCAGACGGGTAATTGGTTGGACGAAGACTTTTTTATCCAGTGCGGCGGCGGGGCCAGCGGGGCAATTTATCTTAAAGAGGAATTGGTTAATAAATTGGTAGAGGGCGCCGGGGCTATAGTGGTTTTTAATAAGCAAAAGACTGATCCGATATTTTTAATGCAGGAGTGGGCGCAGTTTTTCACCAACGAAAATTGCGATAAATGCACGCCTTGTCGTGAGGTCGCGCACCGGATTTTAGAAATGGTTCTAAACAATAAAATCGATTATCCGGAGCTTTATAAAATGTTGGACACTTTAGAAAAGGCCAGTTTCTGCCCGTTGGGTAAGGGTATACCTTTACCTTTTCGCGGGCTATTGCGCAAGGTGATGAAAAAGTAAATGGAAAAAAAACCCGAACAAAAAATCGGTTTGGGAATGGAGAAGATGGCTGAAAGGGAGTTATTATCCCAGCCATTTTCCCGCTATTTGATGGAGGATTGGTGCAGGATAAACAGCTATATAGAACTGGATGTTTTGGAGCGGCCCCAATGGGAAAAAGAATATAAAGAACAGCCTCTTTCACTGAAGGACGAGAAAAAAGTTTTGCATGTGCCTCGCGACATGAAGTTTTACGAAATGCCCAAAATCACCGGGAAGGTCGCTTTAGATGTTTATGAAGGCGATCCCGAAATGCAGGAGCAGTGGCAGGAACAAGTTCGTGAATATGGCGAGAATTTCCGCAATGCTGGAGTTTATATCGCTAAGCGCGCGGAAAATATCGGCAATGGCCGCGGCATGGCCGAAAAGACGGCGGAAGAGTTTTTTGAATACGGACAGAAGGCTCTGGGGGAGGAAATGGTTCGGCCGCTTTCTGCCGAAGATAATAACGAGTGGCTTAAGATTATTGCCGAGATACCCTTAAGCGACCAGGAAACTAAGCATCTTGATAAATGGCTAGCCGGAGAGGATCTCTATAAAAAGCGTACAGCAGCCATTGAGGTTCTGCCCAAAGAGTTACAAGAGGAGGCTTTGGAGGTGAAGCGTTTGGAAACTTTAGCACAGTATTTCCATTTGGCCGAAAAAGGCGGCCGCCAAAATTCAGAAAGAATTAACTCGAAAGAAGCGCCCTCCGTTGCGCAGCGTTTTTATGCCAAGGCGCAGGGTAATTTGGGCAGGGAAGTGGAACGCGCTTATCAGGATTTAGAAATAGCCATTCAAGAGGGTGGCTATAAGGGGTTGCTTAAAAAGGAATTGGCCGGAATTGGCGGGAATAATTCAGAAACCGCTAATGTGCTTGAATATTATTTTGAACGCCGAGCCCCTATAGAGGAGTTGGTGGATGTAAAAAATTTCCGCGAGCGTATCAAACAAGATTTGAAAAGGTCCTCTTTTCCCGAAGATATCGCCGGCGCAGACGAATTGGACTTTGCGAGTAATATCAAAAAATTAATCGGGACTTTAGATTTTGAGCCCCAAAGCGATACCCCGCAAAAAATTAGTGAGTTAAGGGCGCAAAATTGTCTTGGTAAAACTGCACTTTTTGGCCAAATAATGAAAGAGGCCGGAATTGATAATGCTCTCGTGCATATTCCGGGTCATGTTCTTTCCATTATATCTACCAAAGAGGGGCGAGTTTGGTTGGTTGAAAATACAGATACTTCTCTTCCTTCTCAGCTTAGTGGTGGACGAATATTTGGAACAAAACCCGATGGCAGTAAAGTAGAATTGCAGGATATTATCAATATTGCTTCGGGTAAATCCAAACAAGGTGTTAGTTTTCGATATGGGCAGGAATTCCTTCATGTAGCTCCGGCGGAGAATAGTTTGCTCTCGGCCGTGGCAAATAATGTGGCTGTTGAATATTTAAGCATAGATACCACAAGAGCTCTTGCCCTGAGAAAAAGGGCTTCGGATGCAGACCCGAGCGACCCTGTTCTTGCCGCACGCTTGATAGTGGGCACGAATGACTACGAGAGTCCGGATAAGGCCAGAGAGATGCTTGATAGTGCTTTAATTAAGTTTGGAAAAGATCCGCAGGCCAATTCCATTTTTGCCCAAGTGGCTGATAGTTTTGGGCAAACAGTAAGGGCAAAAGAGATTTTGGAAAAATCTTTAGAAGCTGACCCTGACAATTACAGAGCTGTATTGCTTGCAGCCAATGCATCAGAGAAAAGTGGAGATATTGCATCTGCGAAAAAATATTATGATGATGTTTTACATGCGGGAACAATTTTTTCTGAAGACATTTATAAAAAAGTCGCTGATTTTTTCTTAAAAGAAGGCGACGCCGATAAGGCTAAAATTGGGATTGATTTGGCTATAAGCGTATCTAAAGACAAGTCTAAAAATGCTCAATATCGCGCATTTTTGGCAAAAATAGAGGCCTTAAAGGGTAATGCATTGGGGGAAAATTTACAAAAAGGGCGGGCAGTTTGGGAAGTAGCTAAAGAAAAGCTCAGTGATGGGATTAATTTACGGAATATTCAAAGTGCAGCCGCCGAACTAGGCAAAATTTGGCCAGCCCCTAAGAATGAACAACAAATAAATGAGTAAGGACAAGATAAAAATCACAATAGGCAAGAAAGTAATCGAAACCGCCCCCGGCCGGACTATTTTTGAGGTGGCGCGAGATAATGGCATTAATATTCCCGGGCTTTGCCAGCACGATGATTTATGCGTAAAGGCTAATTGCCGGCTTTGTTTGGTGGAAATTGAAGGGCAAAAAGGCGTGCATACTTCCTGCTCGGTTGAGGCAAAAGAGGGTATGGTGGTGCATTACCAGACACCCCAAGTTTACCATTTGCGCCGTCAAAATTTGGAATTGATTTTAGGCCAACATAAAATCGAATGCCATGATTGCATTTTGCGCGGCCGTTGCGCCTTATTGAATTATGCCAAGCAATTTGGGGCCAAGATAAACAAATATCCGCTGCGCAAGAAAAAAAATACGATTTATGATTTTGGTCCCAGTATCCATTTTGACCAAGATAAGTGTATAGATTGCCATAATTGCGTAGAAATGTGCCAACGCCAGCAGGTCGGCTTTTATGATATCGAAAAGCGGGAAGATTTTTTTGAAGTTTGCCCCACTAAAGACAGCAAACGCGATTGCATTTATTGCGGCCAGTGCATTGTTCATTGCCCGGTGGGCGCTATTGAAGGGGGAGGGGAATTTGAAAACAGCGAAGATTTTTTGAAAGAAAAAGACAAAGTTGTTTTGGTGGCTTTTGCCCCAGCCATTAGGGCCACTATCGGAGAACTTTTTAATCTGCCCCATGGCAGCCTAGTAACCGGCCATATAATTTCTGGCTTAAAAAAGATGGGCATTAAAAATGTTTTTGATGTAAGCTCGGGAGCGGATGTGACCACGATCGAAGAGGTTAATGAACTGGTGGGGCGCATCAAAGAAAATAAAAATTTGCCCATGTTTTCCTCCTGCTGCCCGGCGTGGGTTAAGTGGGTGGAATTTTACGCGCCACAATGGATACCAAATTTTACCAGTGCACGCAGTCCGCAAATAATGTTGGGAGGGCTTTTGAAAAATTATTGGGCGACCAAAAATGGTTTAAGCCCTAAGGCGGTGAGCGTGGTTACAGTTATGCCTTGTGTGGCCAAAAAATATGAGATTAAAAGACCCGAATTGGCCGTTGATGGGATTGCGCCGGTTGATTATGTTCTGACTACCCGGGAATTGGCGTGGGTTTTTAAGAAAAATCATGTTGATTTGCGCAAGATTGCCCCGGATGAGGCGCTTTCTGAACTTTGTCGGCCGTCGGGGGCGGGTGTAATTTATGGCCGCTCCGGAGGTGTGACCGAATCAGCTTTCCGGACTGCTTATGAGATTTTGGCTGGCAAGGAGTTGAAAGATTTTAAGTTTGTGCCTCACGCCAAAATTAAAAACTGTTATGTGTGCAAGGCCAAGGCCGGCAAAGTTGAGCTGCGGGCCTGTGCAGTCAATACCATGGAAAGCGCAGTGCAGGTTTTAGAGGAGATAAAAAATAATCCGGGATTATATCATTACGTGGAGTTTATGGCTTGCCATGACGGCTGTATTGGCGGGGGGGGCAATCCGCTGCCCGTTAGCCCCAAAATCCGCAAAGCGCGGATTGAGGCTTTGAAATTGGCGGATAATACTTGCCCAGTGCGCTCGGCTCATAAAAATCCCGATGTGCAAGCGCTCTATGATGGGTATTTGAAAGAAGAAGCCAACCGTAAAAAGATTTTGCATACCCATTACGCTAAAAAAGAAAGGGAAACGAAAATAAAATAATTATGGAAGCTATTAAAACAGAAGCTTTAAGTGAAGGGCTGACAAGCTGGAAAAAGTTGGTAATTTTTTTGGCGCCCATGATAATATTCCCACTTTTCCATAACCAGTTTATGGCCGGGCCCATGGTTAATGCTGTGCTTTTTATCATGCCGTTTTTTTTGGGGCTGCGGGACTCAATGCTTTTGGCTATGCTACCAAGCGTTGTGGCTTTAGCGGTGGGTTTGTTGCCCGCTTTAGCCGCGCCGTTTTTGCCCTATATTATAGTAAGCAACTGGGTGTTGCTTTTTATTTTTGATAAATTGCGCCAAAAAGGCTATTGGCTTGGTGCCATTTCTTCATCTTTGGCCAAATTTATTTTTTTATATGGCGCCAGTTTTATTTTGACCAGTTATTTTATTTCCGGTCCGCAAGCTAAGCTGGTGGCTAATATGTTTTCTTTGCCGCAATTATATACAGCCTTGCTGGGCGCTATCATAGCTTTCAGCTTTTTGAAATTCATCAAGAGAATTTAATGAATAGCATTATCGGAAAAGCCGGTGAGGATTTTGCCGTGAAATTTTTGGAAAAAAGGGGATATAAGGTCCTTTCCCGCAATTATCATCGCGAGGCCGGCGGCTTGCGTTTGGCCGAGATCGATATAATTGCCCAGGCCAAGCGCAGCACCATGGACCGGTTTTTGGGCCGGCCGGCTGTTACGGTTTTCGTTGAAGTTAAGGCCGGGAGATCGGAAAATCCCGAATTTTCCCCCGAAGTCAGGGTTAATACCCAGAAAAGAGGCAAGATTGCCCGGCTAGCCGAGGCCTGGCTGGCTGAGCATGGGGTGCCTTTGGAGTCGCCTTGGCGCATAGACGTTGTTTCCCTCATTAACCCCCAAAATGGGCCAAATTGCCAAGTCGAGCACTTCCAAAATGTGTAATAAAATCAACAAATTATCGGGAACTGCGGATAAATCGCCTTGCCCGAACCGCTAAATTCAGGTATATTATCATTTATGCAGCATCTTACCCAAAAGGAGATAAAGCAGATGCTTCTGCTCTCTTACGAAAGGATAGAAGCTCAAAAGGAAGCTATAAACAAGATAAATGTCTTCCCGGTGCCCGATCAGGACACGGGAACCAATATTGCCAAAACGCTAGAAGGGATAAAAGAGGCGGTAGCCAAAAAGAGTTATAAGGATATTGAAGAACTAAAAAAGGATACTTTAGAGGCCCTGCTTAATTCAGCTCAGGGCAATTCCGGCATAATTTATGCCGGTTTTCTCGTGGGCTTCTTCGGCGAAATCAATAATACCCCCTCTGTCAGCGGGGAGCTTTTGTGCCGGGCTTTGAGAGCCGGCTCAGACAAAGCCCGGGCCTCTATTGCTGAACCTAAAGAGGGTACCATGCTTGATGTTACTGATGCGGCCGCTATTGCTTGTCAGAGCAAGCAGGATTTGCCAGAGATGAAGGATATTTTCCAGGAAATAATTACGGTTTGCAAACAGGCCCTGCTCGATACCCAAGAAAAAATGCCATTGCTTAAAAAGGCTGGAGTGGTTGATGCCGGCGGCATGGCCTTCCTTATTATATTGGAGGCTTATTATGATGTGATTGCCGGAAACGCCACAAGCGTTTCGGGGATTGTTGAAGAATCGGCTTCCACCGAAGTAAAAAAATTCATCCAGACTTTGGCTGAAAAATATGAGTTGGTTGTTTTGATAGATAAGGTTAAGCAGAATACCGAAAAAATTCGCGAAAAACTTAAGGAACTGGGAACCAGTATTGATATTGTGCAAATTGGGGATAGGGTCAAAATTCATATCCATACCAACGAGCTCAGGGACTGCAAGCGTGAGATGGCTAAATTGGGCGATATTGTCAGTATTCGTGAAGAAGATCTGCTCAAAGAAACTACCGGCCAACCGTCGTTGCGCCGTCAAGATATCGGAATTGTTACCGATTCTTTGGCGGATTTGACCGACAAAATCATGGAGCGTTATTCCATTGAGATGGTTAATCTCAAATGGGAGTGGGCCTTAGATAAAAAGGTGGAAGGCGAGAATCTATACCAGAAAATGCGCAACGCCTTTTCGCAGTTAACTCCCGCCAATAGCCCCAAGACTTCCCAACCGACGCCCCGGGAATATGTTGATGCTTACAAACGGCAGCTACAAAAATTTCAGCACGTTTTATATTTGTCTTTTTCTAAAAAACTTTCCGGTTCTTATAATTCCGGTATTCAAGCCAAGGAACATTTGATTAATGGCGAGCGCTCCCGCATTTATGTGCTCGATACGCAGGAGGGCACTGGGGCACAGGCCTTAATGGTGTTGCGCGCCATTGAGCTTATTCAAAGTCAATTCGATATCCAAGAGGTTATTGCCGAATTAGAAAAAATTCATCAAGAGAGCCGAGTTCGCGTTATGGCCGTGGTAGAAAGTCCGGTTTGGTTGGAATTTGGCGGCCGGATTAATTCCCGTAAGGCAGCATTGCTTAAGTTTTTGCAAAAGCTCAGCATTACTCCGATTTTGACTATGAAACACGGTCTTATTGAGCAATTCGGCATGTCTTTTGGCACCAAAGATCAAGCCAAGATTCTTTATTCTAAATTTTTATCCGAAATTGGTTCTAAGCTGAAAGCAGGGCATAAAGTGCGCGTTGTCATTACGCATTGCGATAATTTTGAAGCTGCCCAAAAATTAAAAATAATGGTTAAAGAGGCAGGCGCGGAAGTGTCTTTTACGAATTTGATGTATCCGATAGTGGGCTCACATTTGGGCCCGGGAACTCTCACTTTATCTTATATGGTTTTGGATTAATAATTATGTCCGAAAATAATAAAAAAATCGGAATAGTTATAGATGGGTCCAGTGATCTGCCGGAAGAATTTTTGAGAGCAAACGATATTATTGTTGTGCCTTTCAAAATGGACTTGGGTGGGCTAGTCAAATACTCGGGCAACATTTATGAGAAGATGCGCCAAGCCATTAAGGCTGGCGATGCTTCTCGGGGCAAGACCAGCCAACCCTCCATTGGAGATTTTTTGGCAGCTTTTAAGGAATCTCTCAATAAATATGAAGAGATAGTCTGCATTACCATAACCTCTAAACTTTCTGGCACTTTTAATGCCGCAACTCAGGCAAAGAAATTTTTGGAGGCTCAGTTACGGGAAAAAATTTATATCTTAGATAGCCAAAACGGGAGCGCGGGGGAGGGACTCCAAGTTTTTCGTATTGTGGATCTGCTCAAGAGCGGATTTGATGTAAAATCTGCTTTTGAAAAAGTCCAAAAACAAGTTGCTAAATATCATTTAAGTCTTGCCTTGCCCAACGTGGATTATGTTGAAGCAGGCGGGCGCGTGCCCCACTGGGTGGCCAATGGCATCCGCATGGCGCAGAAAAAAAATATTTGGCCGATTTTGGGGACAGCCTTGGGTTGGCTAGTGCCCTTGGGCGTGCAAAAAAATGCCCATGATAATATCGAGGCGCTGGTAAACAATTTCAGGGATAAGGTAAAAAAATATCAAGAAAAGGGAATAAAGGTTAGAGCTTTTATTACCCATGGCGATAATTTGGCCGAAGCACAGAGACTAAAGAACATGATCGAAGGGGCGAATTTGGCCAAAGTGGAGTTTATGACAATGCTGACAGAAGTTTTGGGTGCCCATGCCGGCCCCGACGCTGTCCTCCTCGCCTGGGAAGAGCCCCTTGATTCCTAAATTAATTAGGAAACAATATGTATCTAAGAGGAGTAGGAATGACCAAATTCGATTATTCGCAGAAAGCTTGGTGGCAATATGCCCACGAAGCAGCTTTGGAGGCCTTAAAAGATTCGGGGTTAACCATTAGCGATATCGATTGTATCGTATTTTCGGGTATGAGTTCGGCGGCCGGGGGCGAGCACCAGACGCATAAAGTTTCTGTGCTCTCGGATTTATTCAAAGTTAATATCCCTATAATCGAAACACCAAGTGTGTGTGGCGGCGGTGGTGTGGCTTTTTGGACCGCCAACAGGCTTAAAGGATTCAAAAATATTTTAGTTGTGGCTGGCGAGAAATTAGTGGATAATCGAATGGAGGCTACTTCAGAACTTATTCTTTCAGCCGCGGAGCGTTATTTGGAACAAAGGGAGGGAATGCTCTTCCCGGCGCAAAATGCTTTAGTTTTCCAGCAATATCAGCAGAAGTACCCCCAGGGCGCCACGCTTGATGATTTGGCTTTAATCGCTTTTAAGAATCACCAGAATGCGGCCTTAAATCCCAAGGCTTACTATTATAAACGGCCAGTGGCTTTGGAGCAGATAAAATCAGCTCCAGTGGTGGCTAGTCCTTTGCGCGCCTTTGATTGCTCTCTTTCTGTTAATGGTGGGGCTGCGGCTGTGATTTCGCAAGAGCTTTCTGATATTGAAATTGTTGGTTCTGGCTTTGCCACTGATTATATTATGACTTTCGGTCGGGAGGAGATTACTAATTTCCGCGCGACGCGCTTGGCGGCCGAGCAGGCTTATAAACAGGCTAATATCAAGCCAAGCGACATTGGAGTGGCCGAAGTGCACGATGCTTTTACTTCCGTGGAGCTGTTGAGCTACGAAGACTTGGGATTCGCTCCTTATGGTAAGGCCCATGAATTAGTGCGCTCCGGGCGCACAGCCCTTGATGGGAATTTTCCTATCAGTCCTTCGGGCGGGCTAAAAGCCAAGGGCCATCCGATTTCTGCCACCGGTTTGGCGCAGATTTATGAAGTAGCCAACCAATTGCGCGGCAAGTGCGGCGAGCGCCAAGTGAAAACCAATCCGCAAATCGGTCTGACGCATAATATCGGCGGGGCAGGGGGCTCAGTGACAGTGCATATCTTCAAAAAAGCAAAATAGTTGGGAGACAACATAGTAATTTTGATTTTTAACTTTTGAATTATTTTATATTTATGTTCTATCAATGTCCAAAATGTAAAAAGAGATGGCAATTCCCGCTCACGCAGTGCGCGCAGTGTTTTGCGCCCCTCGAGAAGATGGAAAGCCAAAACGCTAAGGTGATAGGAATTTCCACAGTTACCATGCCTTGCATTTCGCAGATGAAAGTGCCGTATTTTGTTTTAGTTTTGCAAGACGAACAGGGAAATATTTGGGCGCAGAAAAGCAGCAAAGAGTACCAAATCGGTGAGAATTTTGAGTGGGAAATAAGCAATGCCAAGAATACCGTGGCCATTGTCCGGCACAAATATGATTTGCCCGAAACCTTGCTTAAGCTCACTAAGCTAATTGGACTTAAAGATCTTGCGCGCAAAAAAATATTTTTACTCCCGAGTCTCAATTCTGCCAGCCATCCGTATTTTCATGACAACACCACACCAGAGTTTTTAGATACCATTATTAATTGGCTGAAGGGGGAAGGCGTTTCCGAGATTAAAATCGGCACCCAAAGTTTTTCTAAGCCTTTAGAAATTATGGCGCAAAAATCCGGTTTATTGGCTGTTTGCGCCAAACACAAGATAATGCCCATCGATATGGCAGCCAAGGGATTTTCTGATATTTCGGAGTGCGATTTGATTTTTAATTTGGGCACGGCCAAGGAGGCTGCGTGCAGCTTGACGGATAATGCTAAAAAACTTTTTGCTAAAGATACTCAGGGCGATTTAGGTAGCTTGCCGCCAATGGTTTGTTTTGCAGAAATGGAATTTGCCCAAGACAAAGAGGAGTTTACTAATTTTTATGGATTGTATTTGGCTGGATATGAGTCGGCTTTAATTGATAAAGCTGTAGCACTTATATTGGGCGATGATGAAACGCTCTCTTCGGCTAAAGAGGAGGAAATTAAAAATGTTGGCTGTCTGATTAGGGAAGCCAGACAAAAAATATAAAATATGAAAGGAAAAATATCATTAATCACTGGCAGTTCGCAGGGGATTGGCAAAGAAATTGCTTTGGAATTTGCCAAAAGGGGCAGCGATATCGCCTTAAACGATATTGCCATGCAGGAAGAAAATTTGAAAAAGACTAAAGCTGAAATTGAGGCTTTGGGGGTGCGCTGCGAATACTTTATGGCTGATGTTTCCAAATTCGAGGAGGGGACAAAAATGGCCGCCCAGGTCAAGGAAAAATTCGGCAAACTTGATGTGCTGGTTAATAATGCCGGCATTGCCAAGGATAGGACTTTGGCAAAAATGAGCCCAGAGGAATGGCAGAGAGTTATTGATATTAACTTAACCGGAGTATTTAATGTGACGCGCAATTTAATCGAGCTGATTTCCGCCTCCAAGGGAAATATAGTCAATGTGTCTTCTATTGTCGGTTTGCGCGGAAATTTCGGGCAGACAAACTATGCCGCTTCCAAGGGCGGGGTGGCGGCTTTTACCCGATCTCTGGCCAAAGAAGTGGGCAAAAGCGGGGTGAGAGTCAATGCGATTGCCCCGGGCTTTATTGAAACGCCCATGACCAAGGATTTACCAATGCTACTAAAGGAGCAGGTTAAGATGATTACGGCCTTAGGAAGATTTGGCAAGCCTCAGGAAGTGGCAACAGCCGTAGCCTTTTTGGCCAGCGATGACGCCTCTTTTATCACTGGCGAAATTCTTTCCATTGATGGATGTTTGATGGCTTAAAAATTAATAAAATTTTAACTTAAAAAAACCGATGATAGTATTAAATCAAAAGGAAGTCCAAAAACTCATTCCTCTGAAGGGAATAAAAAAAGTCGTTGACGCAGTCGAAAAAGCCTTTGGCGATTATGGCACGGGCAGCGTGCAAATGCCGCCCAAAAAATATTTGCTTTTTGATAAATACAATGGCGACTTGCGCATTATGCCTAGCTATTCCAAGAATTTGGATATGGCTGGCACCAAGATCGTCAATGTGCACCCTGACAATCCGAAAAAAGGGTTGAAAACCGTCATGGCTTCAATTTTACTCAATGATCCTAAGACTGGACTTCCAATTGCTTTAATGGATGCTACTTATATTACAGCAGTTAGGACTGGCGCCGCTGGAGCAGTGGCCGCCAAATTTTTGGCCCGCAAAGACTCTAAAGTTTTGGGCGTGGTGGGCGCGGGCGCGCAGGCTGTGACCCAGATAATGGCCACTCTGGCGGTTATTAAAATTAAAACCGTTAAAGTTTTTGATTTGAATGAAAAAGTCTTTTTGGCTTTGCAGAAAACCATGAAGGGTTTGGGGATTAAAATTGAAAAGGCTAAAGATTTGCCCGATGTTTGCGACTGCGATATTTTGGTGACTACTACTCCCGTGCGCAATCCCATTATCAAGCGCGAATGGATAAAGCCCGGGACTCATATCAATGCCATTGGCGCAGACGCTGAAGGTAAGGAAGAGCTCGACCCCCAGATATTAAAAGATGGCAAGATTGTCATTGATGATTGGGCGCAGGCCAGCCACAGCGGAGAAATCAATGTGCCTGTGGCTAAAGGTCTTATTCAAGAACAGGACATTTATGCTATGTTAGGCGATATCGTCTGTGGTAAAAAACCCGGACGCCAGAACGAGAAAGACATTACGATTTTTGATTCGACTGGTTTGGGTGTGCAGGATCTTTATACTGCCGTTTTGGTCTATAAATTGGCCAAGAGTAAGAAGATTGGTAAGAGAGTGGAGATAATATAATAAGCAATCTCTTAGAATCATTAGGCGTTAGATATTCATTTAATTTATGTTGTACGACAAAGAGCAAATCAAAAAACTGATACCCTATGACGATCCGTTTATTTGGGTGGACAGCGTGGAGCTCATGGAAAGCGATTTGATAATCGCCTACAAGCAAACCTCCAAAGATGAGGCGTTTTTCCGAGGACATTTTACAGACTTTCCTATCATGCCGGGAGCTTTAACTGTGGAGGGTTTAGCCCAAACCGGAACAATCCTTTTGCGCCACCTAATGGGGCCGGGCAATGAAAAGAAACATTTGCTAGCTTATCAGATCAGGAGCGCCCAATTTTTAGCGCCTATTTTGCCCGGGGACAAAATTACGTATCGGGTGCAGCTTTTGGGTTTTTATCAGCAAAAGTATGCCAATTTTTTAGGCGAAGCTTTTGTGGGCAATGATAAAAAATGCGAATCGAGATTTTCGGTGGTGATTATGGACAAAGAGGAAATGAAAGAAAAATTCTTGGGACAAAAAAGTGAAAGTCTGGTGGAAAAAATATTTAAGCTGCCTAGCCTTAAAATCGGCAAAACCATTTCTCGGCTGCCCATTATCCAAGGCGGTATGGGCGTGCGCGTTTCTTTGCATAACTTGGCTGGGGCCGTAGCTAAAGAGGGCGGGGTAGGGATAATTTCCATTTCGGGCATGCGTGAGACTAGCGAGGTTAAGGAAGAGATTAAAAAGGCGCGAGCCTTGGCTGGCCAAGGCGGGATTATCGGGGTCAATATTATGGGCGTGGCTTTCAGTTTTGTAAAATTGCTGACCGCGGCTTTGGAAGAGGGTGTTGACTTGGTTATCCAAGGAGCGGGCTTCCGACCTGAAACTTATGATCTCTGTAAGCAATTTAATACGCCTATGGTGGCTATGGCTTCTTCAGCTAAAGTGGCGACCAAAGCCGAATCTTTGGGTGCTTCAGCTGTTGTAGTCGAGGGTATGGATGCGGGTGGGCATTTGGGTTTTCCGCCCGGGCACGAAATGAGAAAAACTATCGATATTCTTAAAGAGGTGGTGCAGGCGGTTAAAATTCCGGTTATTGCCGCCGGAGGAGTTTTTGACGGTAAAGATATTGTAGAAATGCTTCGGGCCGGTGCCAGTGGCGTGCAAATGGCTACGCGTTTTGTCGCTACTAAAGAATGCGATGCTCACGAAAATTTCAAGCAAATTTATGTTAAGGCCGGTAAAGATGATGTGGTGATTATTCCTTCTCCGGTGGGTTTGCCGGGCCGGGCAGTCAAAACAGCTTTGGTAGAGAGATTGCTGGCAGGGACACAGCCCGGGCCAGACCCGAAGTGGTGCCAGAATTGTATGGGTCCGGTTTGCAGCAAAAAATATTGCATTTTGAAAGCCTTAGAGGATGCGCGCAATGGTGATATTGAAAATGGATTATTTTTTGCCGGTTCTAACGTTTGGAAAATAGATAAAATTGTCAGCGTTAAAGAATTAATTAATGAGCTTGTTGGCGAGGCTAATGCTCTCTTGGAAAAAGAGCCGCTCTTGGCTAAAGTAACCGTCTAATATCATGTTTGAACATAATAGATTTTGCAAAGCAATAGGCGTCAAATATCCGATAATCCAGGGAGGCATGGCCGGAGTTTCGGAAGCTAATTTGGTAGCGGCAGTTTCCAATGCCGGAGGCTTAGGGGTAATCGGTTCAGGTTTTGCCACACCAGAGTGGGTGCGTGAGGAAGTTAAAAAGACCAAAGCTCTGACCGATAAACCTTTTGGTGTAAATTTATTAATGCAAAACCCTAAAGTGGCGGAGTTGGTTAAGGTGCTTATTGAAGAAAAAGTGGCCGTGGCCTGCACCGGGGGAGGCAATCCCTTACCTTTGATACCTTATTTGAAACAAGCGGGTATCAAACTAATTGCCGTGGTGCCCACGGTGCGCTTGGCTGCCAAGATGGAACAAAATGGGGCCGATGCCGTGGTAGTGGAAGGGTTGGAGTCAGGCGGACATATTGGGGAAAATACCACCATGTGTTTGGTGCCCCAAACTGCCAATGTTGTAAAAAATATCCCGATTGTGGCCGGTGGAGGCATTTATGATGGCCGGACTTTTTTGGCGGCTATGGCTTTAGGTGCGCAGGCCGTGCAAATCGGTACGCGTTTTATGGCTTCTAAGGAATGCCAAGTCCACGAAAATTATAAGCAGGCAATCTTAAATGCCACGGACGAGGAAATCGGAGTTTTATCCAGATTCTCCGGGCACCCGATTAGAGTTATCAAAAACAAACTCTATAAAATACAGGAAAAATTCGAAGAAAAAAATCCCTTTCCGGAAGAAATGAAATCTGAGCGCATCGCCGGCTCCAAGATCGCAGCGGGCAATACGGATATGGCGCCTTTGCTTTGCGGTATTGCTGCCGGGGGCATTTCGGAGATAAAAAGTTGTGCGGAAATAATCGAGGAGATTGTTGCCGAGGCTCAAAACTTAGCCGGAAAAGCTCAAACTTTATTTGAATAATATGAATAGGTTCCTTTCTTGGTTTTGCAATTATACCGTCAGGCCGATAATTTTTGGCCGGCTCATCAAAGAATCCGGCGGCTGGGAAAATATCCCACCGACCAATTACATTTTGGTTTCTAATCATTTGAGTCACTTAGATGAGCTGATTTGTGGCAGTGTTTGCACGCCGCGACCTTTCCACTTTATCGGTCAAGTGGATAAATATTCGGGCTTTAAGGCCAAACTAAGGGATTTTATTTATTATTTAACCGGCACCATTCCTTTAGATCGCAATTCCAAAGAGTCTGGGGTGGAGGTTTTAGCCGCCTCGGAAAAATATTTGAACAAGGGTGATATTATCCTTATGTATCCGGAGGGCACGCGTTCGCGCAGCGGCAAGATGGGCACAGCCAAAAAAGGTTGCGCGGTTTTGGCTGTGAATACCGGCTTGCCGATTTTGCCTATGTGTCTTTCGGGCACTTATGAATTGGCGCCGCCAGGAGAAAAGCCGGTATGGAAAAAGACCGTGAAGTTGGTGGTTGGCAAGCCATTATATTTTCATGAAGAAATGAAAAAAATTAAAATGTTGAAATACGGCAGTGAAGAATATGGGGCAGTTTTGCAGGACATTGCCGATAAGGCCATGTATGAGGTTCGGCTTTTGAAGGCCAAAATGGATAATATCAGCCCACAAGAAGTTTGATTTATGGAAATCAAAAAAATTTTGATTGCCAATAGAGGGGAGATCGCTTTGCGCGTTATCCGAACAGCCAAGGAAATGGGAATTAAAACCGTAGCCTTGTGTCCGCAAAAGGGGATGGAGGAGGATTTTTTGGAAACGCAGCTGGCCGACGAATTTTACTATTTGGAAAAGGATGGGCTTTTGGGTTATTTGGACCAGAAAAAAATCATTACCATTGCCAGACAATGTGGGGCGCAGGCTATCCATCCCGGCTATGGTTTCTTGGCTGAAAATGCGGACTTTTCTGATTTATGCCAAGCCAACGGCCTGAAGTTTTTAGGGCCCAGTGGCGAGACTATCCGAAAATTGGGAGATAAAATTGAGGCCAAACGTATTGCCAGGAAATGCGGCTTGCCGATCCTACCAAGTTCCCCCTCGACCGTTAAAGACGATAAGGAAGCGGAAAAAATTATAAAAAAAATTGGTTTGCCTTGCCTGCTTAAGGCCGTAGATGGCGGTGGCGGGATTGGCATTGAGATAATCGATAAGAATAATATTAAAAATCTCAAAGAGATTTTTCAAAAGCTCCAGCGTTTGGCATTGAACGCTTTTGGCTCTAATAGGATTTTTATTGAAAAATATTTAGTCGGGCCCCGTCATATTGAATTTCAAATAATCGGGGACGGTAAAGGTAATGTGGTCTGGCTGCCTGAGCGCGAATGTTCGATTCAACGCCGGCACCAGAAGCTAATTGAGGAGGCGCCTAGCCCATTTTTAGATCATATTACCCGTTTGCGCATGGGCGCTGCTGCGGCTAATTTGGGCAAGCACCTTAAATACGAAGGAGTGGGAACGGTAGAGTTCCTGATGGATAGTAAAAAGAATTTTTATTTTGGCGAAGTTAATCCCCGTTTGCAGGTAGAACATCCTATTACTGAGGCCATTACCGGTATTGATTTAGTAGAACAGCAGATAAAGATGGCCCGAGGGGAAAAACTAAAAATGGCTCAAATCGATATGATGCTTTTCCGGGGCCATGCCATGGAATTTCGCATTTGCGCCGAAGATCCTTGCCAAAATTTTCAACCGCAATCGGGCACAGTTGCCAAGTATTTAATACCGCAGGGTCGGGGAGTGGAGGTACATTCTTTTTTACAGCCCGGCCAAAGAGTTTTTCCATTTTTTGATAGTATGGTTGCCAAACTGGTGGTTTTTGCGCCCCAGCGGGAGGCTTTATTAAAAAAAGCCGCCCGGGCTTTAAGCGAATATAAGATTGAAGGGATTATTACTAATGCGCAAATGCACAAAGTAATGTTGGAAAACGAAAATTTTCAAAAGGGAAATCTTTCTACTGATTTTATTGAAAAAGAAAAAATTATTGATGCGATAAAAAAGAGCTGCATATTCGTGGCACCTAAAAAGGTCAAGGAAAAGGAAATAATCCACCAAGATGATTTGGCTCAGATAATTGCCGAGGTTTATAAAGGCATGGCCAAAATGTCCGGGGGCAAGGAGATAAAAAGCGGTTGGAAGATTAGTAATCGGTATAAAATGATGCAATGATTATGATTAAGAAGAATGTCAAAATCAGGGAAAATGAGTTTCGAATCGAAATCGAGGAAATGCCGGGCAATATTTTGCGCGTGGAAATCAATGATAAGGATTATTTTTTCAGCAGTGATAATGGCTCTATGAATTTAGTTGGCCCCTCGGCTTTAGAAGAGGTGATGCAGGGCAATATTAGCCGGGAATCAAAAAAAGTGGATTCGAAAATTTTGAAGTCACCGCTCTCAGGCACAATTTCGGTGGTGTGGGTTAAAGATGGGGAAGATGTCAAAAGAGGCCAAAAGTTAGTGACTATTGTAGCTATGAAAATGGAAAACGAACTAGTAGCTGAAGGGGATATGGTAATCAAAGAGGTTAAGGCGCAAAAGGATAAGGTCGTCACCAAAAATGAGAGTTTAATTATTTTTAATTAATGAAAGGATTTAATATCAAAAAATTTCCGATTACCGAGTCGACGCAGAGTGTGGCTAAACAGCTGGCTTTGGAGGGCGCGCCAGACTGGACCGTCGTGGTTTGCGAGGAGCAGAGTGGCGGTTATGGTAAGGCCAAAAGTTTTTGGGCTAGTCCTAATGGTGGGCTCTATTTTTCTGTCATTTTGCCCAAAGCCAACATTGTCGATTTGCAACTCATTACTATTTTGGCGGCTTTCTCGGTGGCAAAAATACTTAAGGAACATTTTCCCATTGAGCCTATGATAAAATTGCCCAATGATGTATACGTGAATGGCAAGAAAATTTGTGGCGTACTGACGGAAAATATTATCGGAGGTGATTTGCTTTGTTCTATTATTGGTATTGGGCTGAATACCAATATTTCGCGGATGCCTAAGGAAGTCGAGAATATTGCCACCTCGGTTTTAATCGAGGCTAAAAAGATAGCCAACAATGAGGAAATTTTGGAACATTTAGTCAAGGAACTGCAAAATAATTTGAAAATAATCAGCCAATAATATGCCCAAAGATAATTTAGACAAATTAAACGAAATGCTCGAAGAGGCCAAAAATAAAGGCGGTGCCGAAAAACAGCACAAGAAAGGCAAGTTCAGTGTCGGGGAGAGACTTAATCTTCTTTTGGATCCGAACACTTTCGTGCAGCTGGACGCTTTAGTCAAATCGCGCTTCGAGGATGGTAAGGAAAAATATTTCGGCGATGGTGTGGTGGCTGGTTTTGGAAAAATTAACGGCCGGCAAGTTTATGTTTATGCACAAGATTTTTCGCAGTCTGGTGGTTCTTTGGGCGAACAGCATGCCAAAAAAATCGCCAAGTGCATTTCTTTAGCGCGTCTTAATGGTTGTCCAGTTATCGGCTTGATTGATTCGGGTGGGGCCCGGATTCAAGAGGGAGTTTATTCTTTAGATGGTTACGGTTTGATTTTTAGGGAAATGATCAAAGCTTCGGGTGTAGTTCCGCAAATTTCAGTTTTACTTGGACCCTCGGCCGGAGGCGCTTCCTATTCGCCGGGGCTTTCGGATTTTGTTTTTATGGTCGAAAAAATTTCGATGATGTTTATTACTGGTCCCGAGGTAGTTAAAAAAGTACAGGGCGAGGAGGTTTCTTTGGAAGATTTGGGAGGTTGCCAAGTGCACAATACTCAGAGTGGTTGTGCCCATTTTAGCTTTGAAGGGGAGGAGGAGTGTTTACGTGGCGTGAAAAAGCTTTTAGCCTATTTGCCGCAGAATAATTTGGAGGATGTGCCAATGCAGCGCACGCTGCTTGATGAAGTTTTAGAAAAGGAGGAGAATCTCAAATTAGCTGATATTGTGCCTAGTGATGATAAGAAGGGTTATGATTGCAAGGAAGTTATCTCGGAGGTTTTTGATAAGTTTTCTTTTTTTGAGGTGCAAAGCGAATTTGCCGGTAATGCTGTAGTGGGTTTCGCGCGGCTTTTTGGGCAGAGCGTGGGCCTTGTTGCCAACCAGCCTAAAGTTTTGGCCGGAGTTTTGGATATTGATTCTAGTGATAAGATTGCGCGCTTTGTGAACTTTTGTGACGCCTTCAATATTCCCATTATCAACTTTGTGGATACTCCCGGCTATTTGCCCGGCAAGGATCAAGAGCAAAAAGGTATTATTAGGCATGGCGCCAAGGTTTTATATGCTTACGCGCGCGCCAGTGTGCCGAAGATTTCTTTAATTTTGCGCAAAGCTTATGGCGGCGCTTATATTGCTTTATGTTCCAAACATTTAGCCTATGACATGGTTATTGCTTGGCCTGACGCCCAATTGGCAGTTATGGGGCCGGAACAGGCCGTGGAAATAATTTATCGCAAGGATATTGTTGAGGCCAAGGACCCTAAACAATTAGTTAAAGAAAAGATTGCCGAGTTAAAAGAACGGTTCTTAAATCCTTTTGCTGCGGCCCAAGCCGGTCAAATCGATGCCATAATTAATCCCAAAGATACGCGGGCCACTTTGGGCAAGGTTTTAGAATCTATGAAAAATAAAAGCGAAGAAAAAATAATGAGAAAACATGGAAACATTCCTCTCTAATTTTTGGTTCTGGGCCATCACTAATTATTTAATAGGTTCGGTTTGTTTTGGTTATATTGTAGCCAAATTCAAAAAAGTTGATTTAACCGCCATTGGCAGCAAATCCGCTACGAGCACTAATGTGGCCAGGGCTTTGGGATTTTGGTGGGGTTTAAGCAATGGCCTGCTCGATTTTTTTAAGGTGTTCATTCCGGTTTTGATTTGCGCGCATTATTTTAGTGACCCCTATCGGATGGTGGTTTTGGCTATTATTCCGACTCTGGGGCACATTTTCCCAATTTGGTTTAATTTTAAGGGCGGTAAGGGTGGGGCTCCATTTATTGGGGGAGCCTTGGCGCTTTGCGTCAGCCAATTTGGCCTGCAAGGCTTTTTGGTTTTCCTGGGAATATTTGTAGTTTTTATGCTAATTGTTTTGGCTTGGAAAAAAACCAGTATTGCTAATTTATTATTCCCTTGGGTTTTTGCCTTGGTATCTTGGTTTTATTTTCACCGTTTGGATTTTGTAATTTTTGCCGTGTTGGAAGGCCTCATCATCGCTTTTGCTTTGCGGGAGAATATTAGGAGACTCATCAAGGGCGAAGAAACGACATTTGAAAAAAAGATCTAATATGTTCAATCATTGGGTATATTTACTATATTCTTATTTAATCGGCTCTATTCCGTTTTCGTTTTTAGTGCCATTACTTTTTAAGAAAATTAATGTGATGGAGGTCGGCTGGAAAAAAAGTTCTGCCTCCAATGTCTATAAAAATGTCGGAATTATTGAAGGGATAGTTTCGGGTTTATTGGATGCGGCCAAAGGTTTTTTTATTGTCTATTTAGCTATGTATAATTTTGGGTTTTCTGACCCGTGGTTGGTTGCCTTTGCCTGTGCCGTGGTCTTTGGGCATAATTGGAGCATTTTCCTTTCCTTTGCCGGGGGCAGGGGATTGGCCACTTATGCCGGAGCTTTACTGGCCTTTTCTCCGACTTTAGCAATTTTGGGCGTGACAATTTATTTTGCGCTGGGCGCCCTTTTGGACGGCTCAATTAGCACTATTATTGCTTTATTAGTGGTTATTTTTGTTTCTCCGGTTATGGATTTTTGGGAAACGGCTGGGATTTATACCGCTTTAATATTTTTACCTTTGTTGTTCAAAAGATTGACGCCTTTGCGGGATTTTTTTCATACCAAAACTCCTTGGGAACTTTTTAAGGCTCGGTTGGTTTTTGACGACAACCAATGGCACGAGCTGCGTTATATTAAATTATTTCAGCAGTTGACAAACAAGGATAAGGGGTTACAATAAGATAGATCCGTTATGAAAAACGGGTTTTAATCATATTTTATGGATCTTAAAGTATTTAATTCAGCCCTCAGCCAGATAGTGGAAGAAAAGGCCATTCCGCCTGAAAAGGTTTTGGAAGTGGCCGAAGCCGCCATCTCGGCTGCCTATAAAAAGGAATACGGGCAGAAAGGCCAAGTTATTAAGGCAGAGTTTGAGCCAAAATCCGGCAATATGAGATTTTGGCAGGTAAAAACCGTGGTTAGCCCCGAGATGTGCTACACCGAAAAAGAATTGGCCGAATTACAGGCCAAGCATGAAGCGGGTGTGCCTATGGAGCAGATGGAGGATCCGGAAAACAAGAAAATTGTTTTTAATCCGGAGCGCCATGTTTTGTTGGAAGATGCCAAAAAAGATAATCCTGATTTGGTTTTGGGAGATGAGATAAAAATTTCCTTGCCAAGCAAGATTGAGTTTGGCCGCATCGCTTCCCAAACTGCCAAACAGGTTTTATTGCAAAAAATAAAAGAAGTGGAACGCGAATCAGTGATGAGCCGGTTTAAGACTAGGGAAGGTGAGATTGTCTCCGGTGTTGTGCAAAGGGTAGAATCGCGGGCTATTTATTTGGATGTGGGTAAAGCCTTTGCCGTATTGCCCAAGGAAGAGCAAACTCAAGGGGAATTTTATAGGCCGGAGCAGCGCTTCCGTGTTTATGTTTTGAGCGTGGAAGATAGCCCCAAAGGCCCGACGATTTTTGTTTCTCGGATTCACCCCAAATTGATTTCTAAATTGTTCGAATTGGAAGTGCCCGAGATTATGGGTGGGCAGATTAAAATTATGTCTATTGCCAGGGAGGCAGGCTTTCGCTCCAAGATTGCCGTGCAAAGTTTAGCCGAGGGCGTAGACCCGATTGGCGCTATGGTGGGCCAACGCGGCACCCGTATCGCCGCAGTCATCAACGAATTGGGCGGTGAGAAGATTGATGTAATTGAATGGAATGAGGATCCGCAAAAATACATTGCCAACGCTCTTTCTCCGGCCAAGGTGGACGAAGTGCGTATCATGCCTAAAAATACCGCCATGGCTATTGTGCCCAAGGATCAGCTTTCTTTGGCTATTGGTAAAGGAGGGCAGAATGTGCGTTTAGCAGCTAAGCTCACTGGTTGGAAAATTGATATTAAGGTTGAAGGCGGAGATGAAAGCGAGGTGATTACGATGGACGAAGAAGGAAAGATTGATGAGTCCGCTATCAAGATAGGGGATATGGGCGGCGAAACTGCGGAATGATAATTTAATAAATAAAAAATAAAGTAATAAAATAAAACACTATGAGTCTAGATATACATCTCATTTTGCCGATTGCCATCTCTCTCCTTTCTTTAGGGTTTGTTTGGTGGCTTTATTTGTCGCTTAAAAAAGCCGACACGGGCACTGCCAAGATGCAGGCTATTTCTGATGCTATTAAGGAAGGCGCTAATGCCTATCTTAAGAGGCAGAATAAAACTATCGTTTTGATTTCTCTTGTTTTGGCGGCTGTTTTGGCTATTTTTGGTATGGGTGGCGAAGCGGCCGGCGCCGCTGGTTGGCAGATTGCCGCCGCTTTTCTTTTCGGGGCTTTATGTTCAGTGGTGGCTGGCTATGTTGGTATGTGGATTTCAGTCCGCGCCAATATTCGCTCTGCGGCGGGCGCCCAAAAAGGCCTTTCCCGGGCTTTTGATGCGGCTATGAAGGGTGGGGCAATTTCCGGAATTATTATTACGGCCATGTCGCTTTTGGGCATTAGTATTATGGTGTCCATTTATATGGCTTTTGGAAAAGTTGAGATTGGGCATATTCCTAATTTAATTGCGGGTTTTGGTTTTGGTGCTTCTTTGGTGGCTTTGTTCGCCCAGTTAGGCGGTGGTATTTATACCAAGGCTGCCGATGTCGGCGCTGATTTAGTGGGAAAAATCGAGCAGAATATTCCTGAGGACGATCCTCGCAACCCAGCGGTTATTGCCGACCTTGTCGGTGATAATGTGGGGGATTGCGCCGGCCGCGGAGCTGACCTTTTTGAATCCACTGCGGCGGAGAATATCAGTGCCATGATTTTGGGCGCCGCCCTAGTTGCTTCTCGGCCCGATTTATTCGTGGGCAAAGAAGCTTTGGCTATCGGGGTAATATTTTTCCCCTTAGTGGCCCGCGCTTTGGGTTTAGTGTGCTCTATTATCGGCATTGCTTTGACCAAAGTTGATAATGAGGGCGATGCTATGAAGGCTTTGAATATGGGTTTTATCATTTCTACAGTTTTATCCGCCATTGTTTTCTACTTTGCGATTTCTTATACATTTTCGGCGATTTTGCCCACTACTTGGATGTATCTGTTAGCGGCCGGTTATGTCGGTTTGATTGCCAGTTGGGCCTTTGTCTTAGTTACCCAATATTTTACTTCTAGCGATTATCAGCCGATTAAGGATATCGTTAAGGCTTCTCGCACTGGCGGGGCTACCAATATTATTGCCGGTCTTTCTGTCGGTTATGAGTCGACCGCTTCTACGGTTATGATTATTGCCATCTCTTTACTTTCGGCTTTTTGGCTGGGAGAAAAAGCCATGATCGGGGGCGGTATTTTTGGCACAGCTATTGCCACTATGGGCATGCTCTCCACGGCCGCTTATATTTTAGCCATGGATACTTTTGGCCCTATTACTGACAATGCTGGAGGTATTGTGGAAATGTCTGATTTGCCTGAAGAGGTTCGCAAATCGACTGATAAGCTCGACGCCGTTGGCAATACTACCAAAGCCATTACTAAAGGCTATGCCATGGGTTCGGCGGCCCTGGCTTCATTTTTATTATTTTCGGCCTTCTTAAAGGATGCCGGTTTAGAAACTGTCGGCTTGCAAAAGCCCACGGTTTTTATCGGTGCTTTCTTGGGGGCTATGCTTGTTTTCTTGTTCTCAGCTTTTGCCCTTAAGGCTGTCGGTAATGCGGCTGGTTCCATTGTGGAGGAGGTGCGCAGGCAGTTTAAGGAAAAGCCCGGGATAATGAGCGGCACAGAAAAACCCGATTATGCTAAGTGCGTGGACATTACTACTGCAGCAGCTCTCAAAGAAATGGTTATGCCCGGACTCTTGGCTGTGCTCTTGCCAATTTTTGTAGGTGTGGTTATGGGTAGGGAAGAGGTAGCTGGTTTTATTATGGTTGGCACAATCGTGGGCGTGCTTTTGGCCACGGTTATGAACAATGCCGGAGGCGCTTGGGATAATGCCAAAAAATTTATTGAAGCTGGTCATGAAGGCGGCAAAGGCAGCAAGACTCATGGTGCGGCTGTGACCGGGGATACTGTCGGCGATCCATTCAAAGATACGGCCGGCCCTTCGCTTCACGTTTTAGTCAAGCTTTTGGGAACTTTAAGCTTGGCCATGGTTGCGTTATTCAAATAAATAATCACGCCCCGCTTGAAAGCGGGGCTGATTATCGAATTAAATGAAAGAAAAACAGAATGGAAATAAACATTAAAATTGAAAATCTCCCCAAATCCAAGATCAAAATATCCTCAACGGTTTTGGCTGCGGATTTTGAGGCTTATTATCAGAGAGCTTTAGAAAAAATTATTGAGCAGGCTGAGCTGCCGGGTTTTCGCAAGGGCAAGGCACCTAAAGAAATGGTGGAAAAACAAGTAGGCGAGCATCATATTCTCGATGAGGCGGCCGAATTGGTAATGAATGCGGCTTATCTGAAGGCAATAAAGGAAAATAAATTGGATTTAATTGGGGATCCAGAAGCGAAGATTAAAAAAGTTGCCCGCAATAATGATTTTGAATTCGAAATCGAATCTTACGTTTTGCCATCTATCAAGCTACCCGATTATAAAAAAGTTGCGGCAAAGACTAAGCTTGGCGCCGTCGAAGTCAAAGAAAACGAAGTAGAAGATTCTATTAAATGGTTGCAGAATTCTTTGGCCCGCTTTACGGAAAAAATCGGGACAGCCGATGAGGGCGATTGGGTACAGCTCTCTATTAAGATAAATGACGAAAAAGAAAGCAAAGATGCTTTTGTTTTGGGCAAGGGCGGGCTCCTTAAGGAAATTGAAGACCAAATCAAAGGTATGCAGCAGGGCCAGAGCAAAGAATTTGAGTTTGATTTTAAGAACGGTGAAAAGGCCAAGTGCCACGTTGTGCTTAACGACTTAAAAAGTGTTTCCTTGCCCGAGGCCAATGATGAATTTGCCCAAAGCGTTGGGCCCTATAAAGGTTTAGCTGAGCTCAAGGAGGAGATTCATAATGATTTGCTAAAGAATAAAACTGCCACCGAGTTAGAGAAGACGGTTGGGCAGGTTTTGGCTGAGGTCGCTAAAGATGTAGAAATGGATATACCCGGCATTCTAATTGAAAGAGAAATGCTCGCCCAGATGGAGGAGGCCAAGAAGCGAATTACCCAAGACGGCGAGATGACTTTTGAAGAATATCTGGCCAAAGTGAAAAAGACCGAAAAGGAGATTTTGGAATCCATGCGCCCGGCCACCGAAAAGAAAATTAAGGAATATTTTATCCTTAAAGAGGTGCAAAAGGCGGAAAATATCTCGGCTACTGATGATGAAATCGAGGCCGAGCTCATGAAAGTATATTCGAGGTATCCAGAATTGGAGAGCCAAACTTCGGTTGACCGCCAGAACCTCATAGAATATACTAAAGACAGGATTGAAAGCGAAAAAACGTTCAAAAAGTTCGAGGAATACCTCGGGAAATAAAGCAAAATATGATAATACCCACAGTAATTGAAAAAAGCCATCGCGGGGAGCGCGCCTATGATATTTATAGTCGCTTATTGGAGGATAGGATTATTTTATTGGCCGGCCCAATCACCGATCAGGTCGCCAATTCCGTGATCGCGCAATTATTGTTTCTGGCGGCAAAAGACCCTAAAAAGGACATCCAGATTTATATCAATAGTCCCGGAGGGTCGGTGACAGCCGGTCTGGCTATCTATGACACTATGCAATATATCAAACCTGATATCTCTACGGTTTGTGTAGGCATGGCGGCTTCGATGGGCGCGGTTTTGCTTGCTAGCGGCACAAAAGGAAAAAGATTTGCGTTGCCCAACTCTGAAATCATGCTCCACCAAGTTGCTGGTGGGGCGCAAGGAGAGGCGGCGCTCATTGAAATTACAGCCAAGCAAATCCTTAAAATCAAGGACAGATTGAATCATTTATTAGCGAAACATACGGGACAGAATTTGGAGAAAATTTCTCGGGATACTGATAGGGACTTCTATCTAGACCCCGAGGAAGCGAAAACCTACGGAATGATTGATGCGGTGATTAGGACGAAAAAACCTTGACGGGCAATGGATTGCTGGGCTGAACAAAATAACAGATAAAACATGGAAAATGAAACAATGATCTGGATTTTGCTCAGCGCAGTACTAGGAACCCTTATCGGCTATTTAATTAGGCAGTATATAGCCAGAAAGCGCCTAGGTAGCGCCGAACAAAAAATAGAAAACGATCTCCAAAAAGCCAAAGAAGAAGCTAGGCGTATTTTGGATGCGGCCAATACTAAGAGCCAAGAAGTAATGGATAGGGCTGATGCGGATTTTCGCGAAAGAAAACAGGAGATACTTAAGACGGAGCAACTGCTGCTTAAGCGTGAAAATTTGCTTGAAAAAAAGATTTTAGATTTTGAGGATGATAACAAAAAACTCCAACAAAAAGTAGAGGAGGTAAAAAAAATCAGGGAGCAGATACAGGCCATAGGGGAGGAGGCTAAGCAAAAATTAGAAAGCCTCGCCGGCCTTTCCGCCTCCGAAGCTAAAACTAAGCTTTTTGAAAAAATAGAACAAGACAGCAAAGAGGAAGTGATGCAGCGGGTTATCAAACTGGAGCGCGATGGCAAAGATAAGCTGGATAGAAAAGCCAAAGAAATAGTAGCTTTGGCCATTCAGCGCTGCGCTCTTTCGCAAGCCCAGGAAATCACTACTACAACCGTTTCTTTGCCTTCTGATGAGATTAAGGGGCGTATTATCGGTAAGGAGGGTCGTAATATCCGGACCTTTGAGGAAATGACCGGCGTTGAGCTTTTAGTGGATGATACTCCGGGGGCGGTTATCATTTCCAGTTTTGACCCGATTAGGCGCCACATTGCAAAAAATGCTTTAGAAAAATTAATATCTGATGGCCGCATCCAGCCTAGCCGCATCGAAGATACTGTAACCAAGGCCAAAGAAGAAATAGCTGAAGAAATCAAGAAAGCGGGGGAGATCGCCGTTTATGATACGGATATTTACGATTTAGATCCTAAGCTAGTGCAAATTTTGGGCAGGCTAAAATTCCGTACTTCTTATGGACAAAATGTTTTATTACATTCTATTGAGGTATGCCATTTGGCGGGCTTGATTGCCTCCGAGCTTAAAGCTAATGTCAAAGTATGCAAGAAGGCTGGTTTATTGCATGATATCGGCAAAGCCGTGGATTTTCAGATTGAGGGTACGCATGTGGACATCGGCATTAGGATTTTAGAGAAATTCAAGGTAGAAAACGAGGTAATTGTGGCTATGCGCAGCCACCATGAAGAATATAAGCCTGAGAGCATTGAAGCTTTGATTGTGCAGGCGGCTGACCAAATTTCCGGAGCCAGGCCCGGTGCGCGCAAGGAATCATTGGAAGAATATATCAAGCGCTTAGAGGAATTGGAAAAGATTGCTACTGCTTTTCCAGGAATTGAGCGCGCTTATGCTATTCAAGCCGGCCGCGAAATCAGAGTCTTTGTAAAACCTGAAGAAATCGACGATGTGGGTATGCATAAATTAGCTAAAAATATCGCCTCAAGGATAGAGGAGGAGCTAAGATACCCCGGAGAAATAAAAGTTAATATCATTAGAGAAAAAAGAGTCATCGAATACGCCAAATAAACCCTTGCTACCTGCTGTGGATAACTATTAAAGGTCGAATTTGCAATATTTGTTAAAAAAGTATAATAAAAACAAGGGTTCGCCCCCATAAAGGTGAAAAAAATAAAAAAAACAATGACAAAACAAGAACTTATTGAGAAGTTGGCTGCCAAAGAGGGCATGCCGAAAACAAAGGCTGAAGAAATGGTCAATTTCATTATTGATTCCATTACTCAGGCTATGGTTAAGGGTGATGAGGTTGTTATTACTGGTTTTGGCAAGTTTGTCGTCGTTAAGAAAGCTGCTCGCGAGGGCCGCAATCCTAAGACTGGCGAGACTGTTACCATTCCGGCTAAGACTGTACCGAAATTCCGCCCTGGAAAGGCTCTCAAAGAAGCCGTCAAATAAAACAATATTTGAAAACCCCTGCTTCAAGGCAGGGGTTTTTCTGTTGTCGGGGTACTCGGATTTGAACCGAGACTAAATCCTCCCAAAGGACTCGTGCTACCGTTGCACTATACCCCGTATTAGTTATTATATTCCCTCCGGGAAGGGGATAGAATGAGCGGGTAACGGGAATCGAACCCGTATCCTCACCTTGGAAGGGTGATGTAATAGCCATTATACGATACCCGCGTTATTTTTTAGAACAGTGATATTATAGCGAATTTTCAAAATATTTCAATGGAGTTTATTTTGCGCAAAAACTGTGCATTTCCTTTTGGTCTGCTTTGGTATTTTTTGTTATAATATTTTTAAGGAACTTGCAGTTCCGCACTTTATGCTTATTACAGGTATTAATTTGCGCAATCAGGCTAAAGAATGGGGCATTCCCTTGTGGCAGCATCCGCAAATCCTTTTTATCTTTATGGGTTTGCTGATAATAGTCACGGATATCCTGATTTATTTGATAAGTATAAGGTTTGTTGAGGATTATTCTTATATTATTCTGGCGGTTTGCAGTATTACAATAATGCTTTTAGTAATTTCTTTCGTGTTGCAGAACAGTTTTGAGAGGATGGCGGAAGCCAGCAAAATGAAAGTAGAATTCATTAGTATCGTTTCTCATCAGCTGCGCTCACCAATCACTAATTTGCGCTGGTCCTTGGATGCGATGCGTATGGAAAATAAAGATTTGGTAGAGTCTGGCCGGATAAAGAATTTTTCTATTCTCGAGGATAATGTTAACAGGATGAAGGACTTGGTATCTAATTTGCTTGTCGCTAGCCGTTTAGAGGCAAATCGGTTAGTAACGAATAATGAAAAGCTTGATTTGAATAAAATTGTATTGGACTGTATCGAACATGTCGGTGGGTTTGCCAAAACCCAAAATGTGAAATTTGTTTATACGCCCAACGAAAGCCTCCCGAAAATTATCGGAGATTCATTCCAAATAAATATTGTTCTGGAAAATCTTTTTACTAACGCCATCCGTTACAGCCGCAAAGGCGAGGATGTTACGATATATTTGGAAAAGAAAGGAGATAAGGTGTTTGTTTTTGTGCAGGATAGCGGTTATGGCATACCCGAAGAAGATAAAAAATATATTTTTCAAAAATTTTATCGGGCCACCAATGTGCGCCATCATATCCCCGAAGGATCGGGTCTGGGTCTGTATTTGGCTGCCTCTATCACTCGAAAGCTGGGTGGGGAAGTGGGGTTTAGCTCGCAAATGGGCAAAGGATCTATTTTTTGGGCAGGTTTTTTGTGTGCGAAGGGATAATAAATTAAATAATGCGCTAAACCTGCGAAACAGGGGCGCGCGATGAATAATATGGCAAAAATATTAATAATTGAAGACGAAAAAGCCCTCCAAGAGACTTTGGGCAAGATTTTAGAAAAAAAGGGATTTGCCGTTGTGCCGGCTTTTGACGGGGAAGTTGGTTTAGAATTAACCGTCAACGAAAAGCCGGATTTGGTTTTGCTCGATTTAATGATGCCTAAAATGAACGGGTTTGATTATTTGGTCGCGATGAAAAAAAATTCTTCTATCGCTTCTACGCCGGTAATAGTTTTGACCAATTCGGACAGCACCGAACATATCCAGAAAGTTATCGATGCCGGGGCAACCACTTATTTGGTCAAATCCAATTATTCCTTGGAAGAAGTGGTGCAAAAAGTAGAAGCGGTTTTAGCCAAGAAATAAAATGCGAATAGAAAACCAGCAGCTAAAAAAATTTATCATTGATGCCGGTTTGGCCGATGAAGCTAAACTCGATACCGCTTTGGAGGCAGCAAAAAAGGGCAAAAAGCGTTTTACCGAGCAGCTGGTGGAGGAGAAAATTTTAAGCAAAGACCAATTAGCCAAGCTGCAAGCCTATATTCTAGGCGTGCCTTTCGTGGATTTGCAGAAAGAAAAAATTCCCGAGGAGACCCTAAAGATAATTCCCGAAAGCGTGTCTCGTACGCACAATATTGTTTCTTTTCGGAAAAAAGACGGGTATTTAGAGGTGGCCATGCTTGACCCGGAAGATCTGGAAACGATTGATTTTATTAAGAAAAAATCCAATTTAGAGATTTTACCGCGGCTGACAAACGAAGAAAGCATTAAGGCGGTTTTGGGCCAGTACAATAAATCTTTGGAATCAGAATTTTCCGATTTGATTAAGTCGGAAACTGGTGGGGTAGAAACTTTGAAGGAAAAAGCCGGCGCGCCCGGCGAGGATTTGGAAAAGGCGGCCGAGGAGCTGCCAGTTATAAAGATCGTCGATACGCTGCTTAAGCATGCGGTTATTGAAAAGTCTTCTGATATCCATATCGAGCCTACGGAAAAGGAGGTAGTAGTGCGATACCGAGTTGATGGTATTTTGCATGATGCCATGGTGCTGCCCAAACAGATTGCCTCGGGTATTGTGGCCCGTATAAAAGTTTTGTCTAATTTGAAATTGGATGAGCACCGCTTGCCTCAAGATGGGCGTTTCAAAATCCAAAGCGAGGGTTCAAAGATTTCTATCCGTGTTTCGATTTTACCCGTGTTTTTCGGGGAAAAAATTGTCATGCGTTTATTGCCCGAGCAGGCCAAAGTAGCGACTTTAGGAGATTTAGGCTTTCGCCCTGAGGCACTGAAAAAAATTCAGACAGCCTTAAAGAAACCTTTAGGGATGAACTTAATTACTGGTCCGACCGGTTCTGGTAAGACTACGACTTTGTATACCATGATGGATATCCTTAATACGCCCAACGTCAATATTTCGACCGTTGAGGACCCGGTCGAATACCAGATGCCGCGCATCAACCAGACGCAAATTGACGCCAAAATCGGTTTGACTTTTGCTAATGCATTACGTTCTTTGCTGCGCCAAGATCCTAATGTGATAATGGTTGGAGAAATTCGTGATAACGAGACGGCTTCCTTGGCAACTAATGCGGCCTTAACCGGACACTTGGTGCTTTCCACTTTGCATACCAATACGGCCGCGGGAGCCATTCCGAGGCTTTTGGATATGAAAATCGAACCATTCTTGTTAGCTTCAACGCTTAATTTTGTTATGGCTCAGCGTTTGGTCAGGCGGCTAACAAGCGAAAAGGAAAAGTATTTTCTTGCCAAACAGGATATTGAGAGTTTAGAAAAATATTTTGACGTTCCTAGATTTTTGAAAATTCTGGAAAAGGAAAAGGTGATTAAAGCCGGGGCCAAGATAGGGGAAGTCCCATTTTACCGCCCCAAAGAAGGAGGGGATAAAAAATCTGCTTATAAGGGTCGGTTGGGTATTTATGAAGTTTTGGAAGTAACCGAGAGTATAAGAAAGCTCATACATGACAACGCAACGACCGAGCAAATCCAGAACAAGGCTATGGAAGAGGGGATGGATACAATGATGGAAGACGGTATGGTCAAGGCTGCCCAAGGCATTACCAGTATCGAGGAGGTTTATCGTGTTATCAGTGAATGATATGAAAGAAAAATTTTTCTTGGCCATAATTATTTTTGGTTTGATGTGGGGCGGGAGTGCCTTGGCTTGGCAAGTGGAAACTATCGCGGATTTGCCGGCGGCGGGCGACTTTTTGGTTTTTCCCGCTAAAAAAGAGATAATAATGGCTGGCGGAGCACAGGAAAAAGTGGAAATTTCTATTCTAAATCGCACGGGAAAAGCCCAAGAATATACTTTAGAGGTAAATGACCTAAAGGGCAGCCAAGAAAATGAAAATGGTTTAGAGTTTGGCGATTATGCGTCTTATCCGTATTCTTTGAAAAAATATCTTAGAACGGTCGACAATCAGGTTGTTATCGGATCTGGCCAGTTGGCCCGGGCGCAGTTAGAGATATCCCTGCCTGAGGAAATGCCGCCGGGCGGTTTATATGCGATTATTTTAATCAGTCAGCATTCCGTTGGCGATTCTGCCGGGGAGGCAAAAATGATTGGGCAGGCTGGTATTCCGATTTATGTAAAAATTCCGGGCAAAGTGGTAGAATCGGGAGCGACTAAAAGCTTCAAAATAGATCTGTCTGCTTTAGCCCAAAGGGGAGTGGGGTTAAAAATATACTTTCAAAATGATGGGAATATTTATTTAGCTCCCAAGGGCCAGATTGAGATTTCCGATATTTTTGGGCGCCTGGTGGCCAAAAAAGATATTCCTCAATTTTATTCTTTACCGGGTTCTTATAAAATGGTCCGGGCAGATTGGCAAAATACGGCCGATGTCGGTTATTACCGGGCAGTGGCCAAAGTGCAAAGGGGTTATGCCGGGCCCGATGGTTTACCATTAAGCGATCAGCTCTCGGGAAGTTTTTGGATTTTAAGCCAACGGGCTAAGATAACGCTTATCGGGATTTTGGCCCTAGTAGTGGGGGTTTTGTTATTTTTGAAAATTAAGCATGCTAGAAAAAAATTTCAACAATAAAATATTATTTTTTCTCTGTTTATTTTTTGTTTGCTTCCAAGCTCCGGTTTTGGCTCAAGTGGCCAGCAGTACTAACTATTTGCTTATGCAGGATTCTTTGAATATGGCCGGAGATTATTCCAGTTCCACTAATTTTGGTTTACAGGACACTCTAGGTGAGGCGGGCACTGGTTATGTCTCGAGTACAAATTATTTACTGCGCGCAGGCTATCAACAGGCCGCAGATCAATATTTTATTTCTATTTCTCTGCCAAGCTCTAATTTAGCCTTATCTCCCGCTATTGGCGGCTCGTCGGGCGGTTCGGCTAGCGGGGCTATCGATGTGGGTATCTCTACTGATAACCCTATTGGCTATTCTCTTTCTATTGCGGCCAATCCCTCTAACCCCGCCCTATCTTGTTCAAGCGGCTGCGGCACCGGGGCGACCTATTTCAAAGATTATATCCCGGCGGTTTCGGGCGTGCCGGATCTGGCTTGGATTTCGCCCGTGGCCACGAGTAGTTTTGGGTTTACGGTTGATGGCAGCCACATTTCTTCTTATTTCAAGGATAATGGTTCGGTTTGCAATGCAGGGTCAAATGATGGCATAGATGTTTGTTGGTACGGATTAAATTATTCTTTATACAGTAATCGACTAATTGCTTATTCGAGCAGCCCCAATAGCCCAAATTATACAACCACGACAATTAAATTTAAGACCGAATCAGCCGCTGGGCATAGCATGTCGGCAGGCAGCTATTCGGCCACGGTAGTTGTGACCGCAATCGCCAATTAATGAAAAAATCGTTTCCTAAAATTATTTTTGTTTTATTGCTATTTCCATTTTTCGCCTTGGCAGCGACAAGTTCTTTTACCGTTACGCAAACCGTAACTGCGCCTCCTGAGGCAGGCCCAATCGAACCCAAGCCAGTACTGACAATTTCCAATGTTGTTATTACAGCTTCTACCACTAAGGCGGATTTAACTTGGCAAACTAGCAATTCTGCAAATTGTTATATTTCTTACGGCACTACAACCAATTATGAATTAGGGGTAGTAAGTGAAGCGGGGCCTCTGAGCTCGCATACACTTTCTTTGACGGGTTTAACGTCTTCCAAAACCTACCACTTCCAAATAAGCTGCACCGATTCTTATATCCAAGCTATAACCTCCCCGGATTACTCTTTTTCGACTTTAGAGATACCCCCGCCGATTCTACCCTTAAATGTTATTGGGCTTATTACTGCTCCGGGCATAGACAAAATTTCGATTAGTTGGCAGATGCCGCAAGATCCAAGTATTGTCAGGGTAAAAATTTATCGATCCGGTACTTTTTATCCACAAAATCCCAGCGAAGGGTCTTTGATTTTTGATTCGGACGGACTAGAGCTTTCTTATACTGATAGTAATTTAGCTGCCGGTAAAAGATATTATTATACGGCTTTTTCTTTTAATGCCACTAATGCCAATTCTTCGGGGGCTGTTGGCGACGATATCCCTTTGGCCGCTCCCGAGGAAAAGCCGGTTGAACCGATAGTTCCTACGCCAGAAGTTCCTTCTGAAGGCGCGGCGGGACCCGGCTCAAGCGGGGGAGGAATGTCCCCGGGAAGCGCCACTTCGACAAAGTTTTTGGACGGCGAAACGAAATATACAAAGGAGCAGGAGCAGAAGTTAAAAGATTTGGATTTTTTGAATTTTGACTTTTTGCAGGGGAAAGACAATCTGAACTCCGGAAAAATTTCCAACATTAAAGCCGGAGATCGTTTGGAGATAGAGATTGATTCGACCCAAATCCCCGATTTCGTCAAATCAGTTTTGGTGATGTTTGAGAAGGATGACAAGCGTTTTACTTTTTTATTGCAAAAAGATACGCAAGGGAAATTACGTTCAGATTTAATGGTGCCCCTAGATAAGCGTGGCGCCTATAAGGTTACCATTTTTCTTATCGATAAAGACAATAATATTGTCAAAAAAATCCAAGGCGAGATGGAGGTCTTAAACCCGGGATTTTTACGGATTAAAGTTCCCGACAATTTTTGGAAAAAAGCTTTGATTTTCCTTATTAATCTTTCTAATCATCCGCTTTTTTGGCCAAGCCTAATTGTTTTGGCTATTTTGTCATTTTTGTATCGGAGAGCCATGCAATTGAGGGCTTTGCGGAGCATGAAGAGAACTTCTATTGAGGGTGGGGGCGCGAAAATGCCGGGCACCAATATTGCTTTGGCGCCTTGTAATGTTTTGGAATTTAATGCGGTTAGTTTGGTGGGTAGTATTATGCTTACATGGAAGAATCCTCCGGCTAAATTTGGCAAAAAAATTAAAATTGTTAGGGGGCGCGGAGAACATGTCATTGATGTTTTGTCTGGAGAATTAGTTTATGAGGCGGCTATCAGCGGGGAGGCGGAGCAATTTATCGATAGTACTCCTCGAGAATCCGCTATGTTATTTTATACGGCCTTTGTTTGTGATGATGGGGAGCAATGGTCCTCTGGGGCTTTGGCTTGGGCCAAGCCTTTGTTGTCGGCTGGAGAAAGTATCGGCGCTAACCCCGATCTTCCTTATATCAAAAATTATCCGGTACTCTTGGAATCCTCTTTGCAAAATAGCGGGACAGGGGTAAGATTTTCCGATCTTTCTTTTTTTCAAAATGATCAAAATATTGAGAGCGCCAAGGGACCGATTGCTTCGGCTTCTATGGTTTTAGAGATTATGGCTAGCCAAAAAGATATTCCGGTTAATACCAAATCTGTCATTTTGGAATTGTTCTTCGGTGGGAGAAAATCTTTTCTGCTCCTTGGCCGCAATATTAAAGACATTATGCATTGTTCACTATTTTTGCCTCCGGGGCGGGAAGGAGAATTTGTCGTTAAGGTTTATTCCATAAGCTTGGAGAAAAAAATATCCTTAGAGAGCCACGGAAAGATAATTACTACCAAATAATCCCCCGTTAGAGGGGATTTTTTTGAGCCAATAATGCATTTTTCCATCAGTAGAAACTTTAGGAGGGAGGTTGGAGGGTTTTTATTAAAAAAACCTTGTCAGATGTGGAAAAAATCTTTGGTTAGGATAGCTAAAAGCAATATAATTAAGGCAAATATTTATATGGGTTGCGGCCGCAATTACAAGGCACAACCGAATATTAAGGGAAGGCAAAACCCAAGCATTTTCTGTGCTGTAAGTTTTTGCATATTATTCATATTCTCTTTGCTTCTTTTATCTGCTTTTTGCTTGCCCAATGAGGCTTTGGCTGCTTTTAATGAACAGATTAATTATCAGGGTAAACTCTTTAGCTCTACCTCGATAGCCGTGGCAGATGGCGATTATAATTTTACTTTTCGACTTTATACGGCTGCTTCTGGCGGTTCGCCAATATGGACCGAAGAATGCACGACAACTAATAGGGTAAATGTGCGCAGCGGATTATTTTCGCACATGTTAGGGTCGGTGAATTCTTTATCCGATACGATATTTAATCAAGACTTATATTTGAGTGTTGATGTTGGCGGCACCACGACTATACCTTCTTGGGATGGGGAAATGTCTCCACGCAAACATTTGGGGTCTGTTGCTTCGGCATTTGAAGCCAAGAGGCTTGGTGGAAAAACCGAAACGCAATTTGCCACCTTAGCCGAAGGGGAAACAATAACCGGTAGCTGGACGCATCAAAATTCACTTGTTATTTCTTCTTCCACGGCTGCGACGCTTTTCACTATTACACAAAATGGTGCAGGCACAGCGGCCGAGATTATGGGTAAAGTGGCCATTGCCACGAGCACGGCTAACGCTCAGCTGACAGTCCAAGGAACGTCCACGACTGCCCTTGTTTCGATTTTGACTGCCGCGGGCAATAGTGCGCTTTTTGCCAGTAGTTCTGGATTTGTCGGAATTAATACCAGTACTCCTTCTTATAATCTTGATGTGGCTGGGGATATAAATATTTCCGGAGCCTTAAGAATAGCCGGGTCTGATCTCAGCCAATACTTTATTGATTCTGCCGGAACATCCGGGCAATTATGGTCTTCGGATGGTGCGGGCAGGGGAGACTGGCTTTCGACGAGCAGCTTGGGTTTGAGTATGGATTATATTTCCGGTTCTAGCAGTTTGGCTTATTTATCCGGGAATAATATTTTTACCGGTTACAATATTTTTGCCTCAACAACTTTTAATGGAACGAGCACCTTTGGTGATGTGATTATTTCTAACCTTACTTCCACCAATGCGCATTTCACTAACATTGTCGGTTTCTTTGGAGCTAATTGCGGGATGGATAATTATGCTTATGGTATTAATCCCGACGGAACACTAAATTGTCGCCCCGATGTCTCGGGCGGTGGCGGTGTTGGCGGGGGTTGGGCAACTACTTCAGATAACAAGAGACTTTATCCGGCTAACGTTGCACATATCGTGATAATCGGCGGCAATGTCACGTCTTCACAAAATACGATTTTTGAGACTATTGGTAATGCATATATCAAAGGAAATTTAAGGGCTGAAAGCGTGACGACGAGCGACTTGGAGGCTACTAATACCACTTTATTAAATATTCTTAATGTTACTGGACCGACGCAACTTGCCTCCACCACCATCAATGGCACCACCACCATGGCCAATGCCACAGCTACTAGTTTTGGCATAACTGGCAACCTCAATGTGGCAGGGCAGAGCACTTTGGGAAATGTTTCCTCTAGTAATGTTACAATTTCGGGAGCCTTGACCTGGTCAACCAATAGCGGTTTATTGGAAGCTGTTTCCGGAGCAGTTCGCGCTACTTCTACGGCTAATTTTTTGACTACTGGTAATGCCTCAGCTTTGTATGTGCCCTATACTTATGCCTCCAGTGTTTTTTCAACTTACGCTTACAATACGTCGACTTTCGTAACTTATTCCTATGGCTCCTCGACTTATGCCACTACTAATCACACCCACGCCCAGCTTCACGATCCAGTCACTGAAAATATTTTAGGCATTGATCTCACTGGCCAAACCCTTTCATTGACCTCGGGTTATTTTATCCCTACAACCTCGCCAGCCTTTGCCTCGGTTACCACTACTGATCTTTATCCCACCAACATCATTGGCGCTACTAATGTCTCTACTACCAACTTCACCGCTTCTGGTAATACGGTTTTAGCTAATGCTACCGGCACAAATTTGAATTTAACAGGCGCTCTATTTATTAATGGGAATAATTTAAGTCAATTTTTCATTGATAGCGCCGGAACCCTTGGCCAACTTTGGGCTTCAGATGGTTCTGGGGTAGGGCATTGGGTTAATACCTCCACTTTAGGTTTGAGCTACACTGACCTTCGTGACAATTCCAATCTTGCCCTCCTTAATGCCAACAATACTTTCACTGGCACTAATACTTTTGCCTCCACCACCATCAATGGCACTACCACCATGGCCAATGCCACGGCCACCAACCTTGGCATTACCTCCAACCTCAATGTGGCAGGGCAGAGCAACTTCACCACTGCCTCAGGCACAGCTATTACCCTCACTGGCAACCAATGGATAGGTGGTGCTCTGTATGTCACTGACCAAACTTCTTTGGGCAATGCCTCCACCACCAATCTCACTGTTTCCAACAATTCCTATCTTGGCACCATCAAATCAGGCACTTGGAATGGTTCAATCATTGGTGCCGCCTACTTAGGCTCTGGCTCTCCCTCAGCCAATACTCTTTTGTTTGGTGATGGAGCTTGGAAAGCCACCTCCACCCTTGGCCTCAGCTACACTGACCTTCGTGACAATTCCAATCTTGCCCTCCTTAATGCCAACAATACTTTCACTGGCACTAATACTTTTGCCTCCACCTCAACCTTGGCTACAACCTCAATTACTAAATTATCTTTATCAGGAGCTTTATTGGATGCGGCTAGTTCTACTGGTTCTTTTGGTATGCTGCTTCAATCAACAGCTACCTCTACCCGTTGGATTGCTACCTCGGCGTTGGGTTTAGGTGGTTCGGCCTCCGCCGCCGGAGATACCGGGCAACTTCAGTTTAATAGTGCCAGCGCTTTTGCCGCTACCAGTGTTTTATATTGGGATAATTCCGTGGGCAGTTTAAGTATCGGCACCTCAACCTTAAGATACGGTCAGCTTTTTGTAGGCGACAGGAATCCTTCACTTGCTTTATCCAGGGATATTGGTGACACTTTAGTAAATTTTTATATTCAAAATAATTATCTATACGCCCTCGGCACGAATTTTACCATCATTGATATTACTAACCCGGCTACGACTTCAGTAGTAACCTCTTCGAATGCTTTTACTGGCGGTCAAATTGTTGTGCAAGGGAAATACGCCTATATCGGCACGAGCAATTCTTTTCAAATTGTGGATATTTCTAATCCTGCCAATCCTGTTTTAATTGTAAATGAAGGGACTTGGCCAAGTGGCAGCAATACGAGAGTGGCGGTAGGCGGAAAATATTTGTATACAACCAATCAGGGTTATCAAGGATTCGCGGTTTATGATATTTCTAATGTATATGGCCCGAAACAGATTTATATTTCAGGATCATTGCTTAGCAACGCGTCTAATGTCAGTGTTCAGGGTGATAGGCTTTATATAACCGATTGGGATGCTTTGCATATTTATGATATTTCTAATCCTTCAGCTCCAGTGGCTTTGACTGGTTTTACGTACACGAGTAACGGCTCGGAAGATATGAAAATTCAGGGCCGGTATGCCTATTTGATGCGCCAAGGAACATTACAGATATATGACATTGCCACTACTACACCTTATCTTATCGGTTCAAAGGCTGGCGCAGGTAATGTATGGTCTTTAGATGTACAGGGCAGATATGCTTATGTTGACGAGGGCACTGGTTTTTCTGTTTATGATATTTCTAATCCATCCAATATTATTAAAACTGGTTCAATATCTTTGACTAGTGGTGTAGGCGTGAAGGTGCAGGGAAGGTATGCCTTTGTTGGTGATGGAACAAATTTGAAGTCTTTGGACTTGGGTGGAGCTTTTCTTCAACAGCTGGAAGCCGGAGCTGTTTTGACTGGCGGTTTGGATGTGGCCGGGAACGCAAATTTTGACGGGTATTTGGTTCTTGGCAAATCATTATCGGTTGGCCCCGGTGGAATATTTTCTCAAGGGTCATTGGGTATTATGGCCTCTGGCACTTCACCAACAACCAGTATTTTTAGTGTTGGTTCGGACGGGTTCGCGGATATCATAGTTGCTAATGCTGATGGGAAAGTTGGTATTGGAACTTCTAGCCCAGAAACTAAATTGCAGATTGTCGGTACTACTACTGCTTGGAATATTATTCCGGATATGAACGGAAGTAGTGGCAATGTTTCCACTTATAATTTGGGTGCCAGCACAACTCGGTGGAATTCTTTATGGGTTAGTACTACTTATATCGGGCCTAATACTTGGCAAATATCGCAGCAAAGCGATAACCGTCTTTCTATTTTAAGCTCGCCGGCGGGTTCGGAGCGCTTCTCCATTTTAAGCGCTGGCAATATTGGTATCGGCACTACCTCGCCAAGTTATAATTTTGCGGTTTCCGGAACCTTAGGCATCACGGGTGCGTTTTACGATAATTTCAGCACATCGGGAGCTAATGGAATGGTTTTGCAAACAACTGGTTCGGGATTTAAGTGGGTAGCAACCTCAACTCTTGGCTTGGGCGGTGGTTCGGGTACGCCCGCGGGGGTAGACGGCAGTATTCAATATAAAAGCGATACCAACTTTGCCGGGGAAAGTTCTTTATTTTGGGATTCGACCAGCAAGCGTTTGGGCATTGGCACCTCTTCGCCCACTAGCAGTTTGGAGATTTTAGAAACGGCAAAAAACCCGACACTTTCCATTAGTGCTTATGTTAGTGGCACTTATAGCCCAACCCTAAACTTTAATACCGGAGCCCCACGGGCAAATGTTTTTAGGATTTTATATGATGCAACTGACGCGATGGGCAAAATATTATCGCCGACGGCCGGAGCAGCCGAATCGATTAATGTTAGCGTCGCAAATGGCTTTGTGGGTATTTATGGCGATCCGGATGCGACTACCTATGAACTAAAAGTTAATGGAGATGGCTGGGTAACGGGTGATTTGTTAGTTGGGGGAAATATTTCTGCAAGTACAGCCAATATTACCGGATTATTAACCGCTGGTTCGGCAAATATTTTGGGGCAGCTTGATGTTTGGGGTTCGAGTTATTTTCATGGGGATATTTATGTTTCCGGTACCCCTTATTGGGATAATGGTGTTGGCGGGCCTTGGGTTCCGGTCCCTTCAGATTCCCGCTTAAAGGTTTTTGAGGCTAATTTGACTGATTCGGCGATGGGAATTATAGAAGCCCTGCATCCAATCCAATTCCGATATAATAAAACCGGACAAGATTTGTTAAAATTGCAAAAAGATATCAGTTTTTACGGTTTTTATGCTGATGAGTTCCAAAATGTAATTCCACAATTTGTAATTGAAAAACAAGGTTATAGGTGGATTGTCGATCCGGGTATGAACGCCATTTTGACTGCCGCTATTCAGGAACAGCAGGACCAAATAAAAAAGTTTGAGTCAGATATCGTAAATAGTAATCTAAGTGAGGGGGATATTGTTTATTTTTCAACCAGTACGGGAGAAGTTATAAAAACAAATAGGCCATATCAGACTGAGATTTTTGGTGTAGCTGCGATGGGGGGGAAAATTGTTCCTTTTGGCCGGGCGAAAGTCAAAGTTGGCGCCGAGAATGGGGAGATAAAAAAGGGAGATTACATTACCTCTGGTATCAATGAAGGAATAGGTATAAAAGCTACTTCGGCGGGTAGAATTTTAGGTATGGCTCTGGAAAATATGGGCACATCCAGCCAAAGTTTGATTGAGGTGTATATTAATCCGCAATGGTCCGGTAATGATTTATCTATCCAGACAAATATTGACGGTCAAATAATAAATAATCCGGCAGTTTCTTCGTTGCGCAACCAATTAACCGACATCGGATTAATAGTTGGCGAAGATGGAACTTTAGAGGTTAAGGCACTTAAGGCCCAAAAAGTTATTACTAATGAATTCGAAACCATTGATAAAGCTACGGGTCAAACTTATTGTCTCTGGATTGAAAATGGCGATTGGAAAAAAGTTTCAGGCGCTTGTCAGGGAACTGCGGCGGCAGTATTGCCTTTGGGGGGAGGGGACGTGATTATCCCTCCGTCACCGGAACAAAATATTGCCAATACCTCTTCCGCATCATCGTCTATTAATGTTGATGCTCTTACCGTTGGTTCTCCTGCAACGACAACCGATTCGGTTGTGCCCTTTGCCGATCCCGCTACTTCTTCAGCGCCAATAGAAACTCCACCCGCCGAGGTTCCACCGGTCACTGAAGCTTCGCCTACGCCCCCCGATGTAGCTCCGGAAGTTCTACCACCCGATCCGATTAATGTGACTCTGCCAGCGGATTTGCCTGTTGAAGCACCAATCCAATAATAATTTGTAAAGATTTTTAGGATAAAATATGCCCAAGTTTGATATATATAAGATATTATTTTTTGCGACAGTAATAGTGCCTATTTTGGTTTTCTCCCCATTATCTTTTGATGCTTTTGACTTACCTAAAACCTTAGCTGTTATTTTTTTCTCGGGGATTCTCTTTTTGCTTTTTATTTTCAAAAAAAATAAAGAAAAACAAAATTGGTCGCTTAGTAGTTTGGATACGGCGGTAATTTTTTATTGCCTGATATTGGCAATTTCGGCTATTTTTTCTCAAGACAAGATCTCCTCTCTTTTGGGTGGCTTGGGGGCTTATAGCCAATGGATGATTGGCTTAGCCGGAAAACTTTCCAGCGGGCTTTTAGCTACCGTCGCCTTTTGTTTGGTTTATTTTTCTTTTAATTGGGGTAGCGAAGAAAAAAGGTTTTCCGCCAATGATTTTTTTAAGGCTCTGGGAATCTCGCAAACTTTTTGTCTTATAACATTTTATTTGTGTTTGAGTGGTTTTTGCGATTCGCCGCAAGGGGCCTTTTTGCCGGAGATAATGAAAGCCTCCCTAAAAACCCTAAATGTTTTTTCGCCTTTAGGTCGGGTAGTTTTTCCTTATGCAGTCTTTACGGCTATTATCTTATCCCTAAGTATTTTCAAACTCTCGGAAAAGTTAACGACTGCCGGAAACGGTAAATATTTTTTGAGTGTGTTTATTCTGCTGCAATTGCCGATAATCTGGCTGGCTAATTACTTTTGGACCTATGTTATTTTCGCTCTTTGTTTACTTATTTATATTTTTTGGACGACTTGGAGGCAGAAAGGCAATTTGTCGTTTTCTAAATTATTCCTACCGTTGTTATTTATTTTAATATCCGGTTTGATTGTTATCCCGCAATTTTCCAAGTTAATTGCGAGCCCCCTGCAGAGCCAAGTGCCCAATGAAATGGTCTTGCCGCAAAATTATTCTTTGGCTGTAGCCAAAAATTCCTTGATGGCGGGGCCTAAAGATTTTGCCATTGGCTCTGGCCCGGGAACATTTTCTTATGCCTTTTTGAAATATCGTCCCGCTGAGCATAATAAGGAAATGTATTATGCGGTGCGCTGGCCAGAGGCGGGAAATTATTTGGCTGAGCTAACCGTTACCACCGGGCTATTAGGTTTATTAGCCCTTTTGGCACTTATTTTTCTGGCTTTTGTTTTGAGCCAAAAGGCAGGGGAGGTGCCTCCGGAGGCAGATTGGATATTTCCATTTTTAGGCGGGATTTTGGTTGCATTTTTTTTCTATCATCAAAGCGTTTGGCTTCTTTTAATGTTTTGGATTTCTTTGGGACTGATTGCCGGTTGTTTTGGCGGGCAGGACAAAAAACTTATAGTCATCTCTTATAAATGGCTTGGCGTCGGCGCAATTTTGTTTTCCATTTTATTTTTGTATACGGCATTTATCGGTTTTCAGTTTTTCCAAGCGGATCTGCTTTACTATCAGGCAATAATTTCTGGCGATCGGGCTCTGGCCAAGGATACGCTGGCCAAGGCGAGCAGCTTAAATCCATATAGCGAATCGTATCAGCAGGATTACGCCCGTCTTTCTTTTGCTGAACTGCTTGATTTTGCCAAATCCAATGACATTAAAAAAGAAATTAAAGTTTTCGGGGAAAAAGTAATTCAGGTTGATAATTTGCTTTCCTCTAGCACAAAAATGTTTCCCAATAGAGTGGCGGTATGGGAAACCAAAGCGGCTTTTTATCGAGAGTTGGCACCATTTGAACCCAGTACTCTGAATGGGGCTATCGAGTTGCTAAAGAGGGCTCAGGCTTTAGACCCTAACGATCCGATTATTTTAACCGAACTTGGAAAACTATATTTTTCTGCCGGCGCTACTGAAGAGGCGCAAAGCTCTGTCGCGCTTGCCCTGCAGCTAAAGTCCGATTATATTCCGGCAACTATCGAGCAAGTTTTGATTTTAGAAAAGCAAGATAAGCTCTCGGAGGCCGTAGTTTTATTGGAAGGAGCTTATGCGCTCTATCCGCAAAGTGACCCGGACAATCTTTTTCAGCTCGGTCGTCTTTATTTTCGGCAAAAGAATTTTGCAAAGGCGCAGTCAATTTTTGAAGCTATAATTTCTGGCTACCCAAATCATTCTGATTCCTTATTCCTTTTGGGTGAGATCTATCAGCAAAGGGGAAACCAAACTAAGGCTGATGAATATTTTAAGCATGTTCTGGATTTGAACCCGGGCAATCCTGAAGTTTTGAAGGCTATGCACAGAAATATTCCTGTTATTCCCGCTACATCCACTCAAGAAATAATCAAGAAAAATCAATGACACAATATGTATATCGAGCAATAGATAAAGTTGGTCAGGATGTTTCTGGAAATAGGGAGGCGGCTGATGAATATGATTTGGCCAGAATTCTAAAGCAAGAAGGATTAGTAATGGTCAGTTCAGAAATTGCCACCAAGAAGAGGGGTGGCCTGAATGTGGAAATTAAAATACCTACTTTTGGAGGAATTGGTTTTGTTGATAAGCTGATGTTTGTCAGAAATTTGCAGATTATGGTTGCGGCGGGTATTAGCTTGCCTCAAGCTTTAGAAATAATTGCCGCCCAAACCGAAAATACCCAATTACAAAAAATAATTTATAGCGTTAAGGATGAAATTATAAAGGGCAAAAGTTTTTCTGAAACAGCTAGGAAGTACCCTAAAGTTTTTTCTGATTTCTTTTGCGGAATGGTTTCTATCGGAGAGAAGACCGGAGGCTTGGATAGGGTGTTGAAAGATTTGGCTTATCAGATGGAAAAGGAATATAGGATTACCTCCAAGATTAAGGGCGCAATGACTTATCCTAGCGTTATTGTCAGTGTGATGCTCATTATGGGTATTGGTTTGATGATTTTTGTCGTGCCTAATTTATTAAAAATGTTTGTAGATATGGGTGTAGAGTTAAAAGATCTCCCGGTAACTACCCAAGCTTTGGTGGCCATCGGAGATTATTTTAAGCAGCCGATAAATGTAGCCGTGTTCCTCGGGGTAATAGCCTTGATTATCTTTGCCATTACATCATTTGCAAGAACAAAACCGGGCAAGAGATTCTTTGATAATCTTTCCATCAAATTGCCGGTAATCGGTACCTTGGTGCGCAAGAGCAATATTGCTAGTATTATCGGTAATTTTAGCGTTTTAATGCAATCGGGGGTTCCTGTAGTGCAGTCGTTACAAATTTTATCTAGCGCTACGACTAATTATTATTATGCCAAGTCCCTTGGTGAGGCGATTGAAAAAATTCAAAAGGGCAAAAAGTTATCAGAGGCACTTCAGCCATATAAAAATTTATATACTTTGTCGGTTGTCCAAATGATCGGCATAGGGGAGGAGACCGGTATGACCAGCGATATTTTGCGTAAATTGTCGGAATTTTACGAAGAAGAGGTTTCTCGGGCGGCGGATAGTTTAACTACCATAATTGAGCCGCTTTTGATGATTGTGGTGGCTATTGCGGTCGGTTTTTTTGCCTCGGCGCTGTTCTCGCCAATTTATTCGACATTAGGAAACTTATAATAATATGGCTAATATTTTCGGACAAAATGAAGCTTTCGGGCTGGATATTTCTGAGGATTCCATCAAGCTGGCTAAATTGGCCAGAAGGGGCAATGCCCTGTATTTGGCTACTTGGGGTAAGGTTGATATTATTCCTGGAATAATTTCCGACGGGGAGATTAAGCGGCAAGCTGATCTGACGGTCGCTATAAAAAATTTATGTGCTAGCTTAAATGGTGATAAGCTTCGGAGTAAATATGTAGCCGTGGCTTTGCCCGAGGAGGAGACATTTTTAAGGATAATTAAGCTGCCAAAAATGGATTCAGCGGCCGCCAAAAAGGCGGCAATATTTGAGGCGGAAAATCATATCCCCATGCCTTTAAGGGATGTTTATATCGATTGTGAAATTTTTCAAGACCTTCAGGGGAGGTTCACTGAGGCTCTTATTGTGGCAACGCCTCGCAATATTGTCGACGACTATGCTTCAGTAATTGAAGGGGCGGGTTTGATGCCCGTAATTATGGAAACAGAAAATCAAGCTGCGGCCCGGGCCTTGGTTCCTTCTTTGGCCCCTCAGGAGACAATTTTAATAATAGATATCGGCAATACCCGCACAAATTTTTCGATTTTCCACGATGGTAATTTGAGATTTGGCGGCACAATAGCCGAATCAATGCTAAAAATGCAAAAAGCCATCCAAACGGAACTGGGGGTCGATTTGAAAAAGGCCCTCGAGCTAAAGAACAAGTATGGTCTCTTGAGGGAAAATGAAGAGGCTAAAAAAGTGGCTTCTGCGATTGAGCCAATTATTGAAAATTTAGCCCGGCAGGTAAAAAAGTATACGGATTTTTATTACGGAAAGGCTGAGAATTGTCTCGAGGAGAGCGAAAAAATGCGGGCAATTTTATGCGGAGAAGGGGCAATCTTGCGAGGCATTGAGGCATTTATCTCCGGCCGGCTTTGCATTCCGGTTGGGATCGGGAATCCTTGGGTTAATATTATCTCCGAAAAACATCGGCAAATACCGACAATTGATTATGCACAATCAGTAGGCTTAGCGACTGTCTTGGGGCTAGCTATGAGAGGATTAAATATTGAGAAAGAAAAATATGATTAATTTAATCCCGGAAAAATTCAAAAAAGAATTGAAACAGCAGGCCCAACAGCGCCTCATCTTCGGAGTGGAGGGGTATTTTCTTTTGCTTCTTATTTGTTTTTTAGTCGGCCTTGGCTTGATTTATTCTTTCCTTTGGGCGGAATTGAATTTTCAAAAAGCTACTCTACAGGGTTATCGGCAGGGCGAGGAGGTAGTTAAATTGGACGCGCAAATTAAAGAGCTTAATGATCAGGCCTTGGCAGTTGCTAAATTCAAGCAGGGAATGACCAGTCAAGTGGGGATACTAAGAAAAATTTCTGACAATTTGGTCAGCGGAATAAAAATTTCCAATATTACCGCCAAAAAAAATAAAGACGGTTTATCGTACCAAATAAAATTAGCCGGTTTAGCTGAAGACAATTCTTCGCTCTTTGATTTCCGCGGCAAATTGGAAGGGGACAAGGAGATAAGCAAATTGGTTATTCCCGATACGCTTTTTTTGCAGGATCAGGATATAAATTTTGAGATTTCTTTTGAATATAAAAAATTATAATAGTTACAGATATGTCCAAAGGCGCTCCGCTTAAATTAATATTTTCTGGTTTATTATTGTTTGCCTTAATCGGTTTGGCATTTTGGGGGATAGTAAAAGTGTCTGCCATACATAAAGAGATTAAATCGGTTAAGGGGGAAGTAGCGCAGCTCAAAAATAAGGAAATTTCGTTAAAAGAAAAAGATTTGGAGCTCAAAAAATATAAAACCGATTTTGCGACCATCGGCAACCAATTTGTCGACTCGCGCGATCCGCGAAATTTCCTAAAATTTATCAACGATGAGGAAGTAAACAACAGTGTTGATGTCAGGCATTCCGTTGCCTCTCCTCCGACGGGTCCTTTGGTCTTAGCCATGAGCTGTATCGGGCCTTGGCAAAATTGTTTGCATTTTGTCTATCATTTGGAAAATGCCCCTTGGCTGATAGAAGTTTCTGATTTGTCGGCACAATACAATGCTTCAAACGACCAAATGAGCCTTAATTTCAAATTAGCGGTTATGACTAAATAATATGAAGATAGGATTTAGCAACCTCAAGAATTTTTTTGCCCCTATTTTTCGAGTAATGCGCGAAAGAATATTTTGGATAAAATTGTTTTTTATCATATTCTTGTTATTTTCGATTTGCCTTTGGTACCGTTCTATTTTTCTCGATATCAATAGCTCAAACGGCGGTAATTTTTCGCAGGTAAAAATTAATAAAGAAGTGTTGGAGGACCTGCAAAAACAGGAAGTGGCAAGGAACGAGAAATATCTTTCTACCTCCACTCCGGAGTTGCCCAATCCTTTCTTTTTGGAGACAAAAAAGGAAAGTGCTCCCACTTCAAGTGAGGTCATTAAAGGCAAAGATTCCTCTGCCAAACCGGCCAGCAGCACTAAAGAAAATAAGCCTTTGCTCCAGTAATGGCTTGATATTATTGTGATTTTGAGTATAATATTTGAGTATTTGAAATCCCGGAGGCGGGTTCAATCTCTTATCTAGTCCTCGTAGTTCAATGGATAGAACTCTAGCCTTCTAAGCTGGTGATGCAGGTTCGATTCCTGCCGAGGACACAGGGGAAATTAGAATATTTATGGTGGCTATGGTGTAGCGGCAGCACAAGAGTTTGTGGAGCTCTTAGCACGGGTTCGAATCCCGTTAGCCACCCCAAAGAAAACCTCCCTGAGGAGGTTTTTTGTTACCAACGGGATTTGAAAAGGAGGGGGTTGGGGAGGATGACATCCTCATCCTCCCCGTATTGGAAATTATTCAAAACCGGGGGTTTTGAAAGAGTCCGCCGTCTGGCGGACGACGTGAGATTCCCGTTAGCTACCCCAATATAAAAACACGCTTAGGCGTGTTTTTATATCTAATGGGATTCAAATTTTTTCTTCCAGCTTAATATTTATTTTTATTTCCTTATTGCTGCGGATAAGGGTAAAAATTATTTCATCGTGTATTTCGTGGCGCTGTAAAACGTCACCAAGCGTGTTTTGTTCAGTAATCTTCTCCCCATCGCATTCGGTAATGATATCGAATTCCTTTAAGCCGGCTTTATCGGCAGGGGAAAAGGGAGCAACGGCCGGTTCGCCTAGCCTTTCACGCACAATAATGGCGCCATTGTTGACTGGCAAATTATTTTGTTTAGCGATTGTTTCGTTAAGGACAAAATAGCGCAAGCCAAGATATGGTCTTTTGATTTTGCCGAATTTTTTAACCTCGACAATCATATTTTTGGCCAAATTAATCGGAATAGCAAAACCGATGTTTTGGGCCCCCATAACAACCGCCGTATTAATGCCGATAGCTTCTCCCTCCATATTTACCAAACAGCCTCCGGAGTTTCCGGGATTAATGGCGGCATCGGTCTGGATAAGGCCACCTAAATTAGCTGCTCCGGCGTGTATTCCAGCGTAAGCTGTAATGCGACGGGAGAGGCCGGAAACAATACCCATAGATATCGTATCATCGAATTCTCCTAAACTATTACCTACAGCTAAAACATTTTCCCCTAATTCGATGGTGTCAGAATCACCCATGGGTACTACTGGCAAATCTCTTCCGTCAATTTTAAGAATAGCTAAATCAACCAAAGGATCGCGAGCCAAAACTTCTGCTTTATATTTTTTCTCTGGGCTAATGACTACCGTATATTCGCATTCCGGATCTTGCACGACGTGGTTGCAGGTAATTACGAAGCCATCGGCAGAAACAATAAAACCTGATCCGCCTCCAACTTTCGTCGGTTCTTTCTTTTCATTGCTGGCCTTAGGCAAGCTAATGCTTTTCCCTTCAAAAGCTAAAGCGTAGAACTCCTCTAAAGAGGGGAGATCTTTGGTAGCCACAATAGTAATGGCTCCTGGGCACACTTTTTTCGCTATTTGGGTTATTGGTGTTTTACGAGTCATGTTTCCTTATATATTGTAGCATGCTTTGTTTGAGTAAGGCAAAGAAAAATAACACACTTGTCATTTTTGTCCAAAAATGCTATTCTCTTTTTGTCAGAGGAGAGGCAAAAATAAGCCCTCATAGCTCAATGGATAGAGCAATTCCGTCCTAAGGAAAAGATGGGGGTTCGATTCCCTCTGAGGGCACACCAGAGCCTTGTTTAGGATGATTTTGGGCCCATAGCTCATCTGGTAGAGCGCATCCATGGCATGGATGAGGCGACCGGTTCAAGTCCGGTTGGGTCCACAGTTTGAGGAAATAAAAAAGGAGTAATTTTTACTCCTTTTTTATTTCCTGTCTTTAATTAGTGAGTTCTTCCCAGGAGATAATTTGATAGTGGTCAGCCGCCAAAGGAAAATGGGGGGGAGGGGCATACATTAGGTTGGAGTCATAATAAAGGTCACGATATTTATAGCCAGTGCCATCGGTGTAGGCAAATCCATAGCGCTCAAAGGTTCCAATCATGCCGACGAGTTCTAGCCGGTTTTTATTATGTTGCCCGCAGCCGCTGCCATAATAATAACGCCCCACGCGGCCATATTGGGCAATAGCCGCAGCATCAATCTTCAGATCATTATTGCTAAACAGCCCAACATTAACATTTTTTTGAGCAATAAGCCCGACAACATCGCGCCCGTCATAATAGGTGTAAGTAAGGTTTTGATTAATGGTGATGCTGGTGCGCGTAGAGGTAGTATCGGGGAATCGGGCAGCCGCAATCGTAAGTCGATTATTATTAACCTGGCCGTCAATCCAAAGGTTATCCTCGACAAAAATTATCCCATTAGAAGGATAAGCATAATTATTGATGTATTCTTCGCCGTTAGTACTTTTGATGCTCCAAGTGCCCCAACCATCTTGTCCTAATTCATTACTGCAGCCACCCGAGGCATTTTCCAACCGGTTAACTTTGTAGATATCATAGGTCCCATTATTTTTAAGGACGATATGATATCCAAGGCTTCCGCTATGGGCAAAATATTTTCCACTAGTGGAATTGGCAATTGTTTTAAGATTACCCAAATCTCCAGTTAGGCCGGGAAAATCCAAAATCGGCACAGGAAATTTTCTTCCGGCCATAAAAACATCCGAGCGGTTGGGCACGTTATTAGGTGGCAGTGGATCAATCGGCGAGGTGTGGGTATGTACGCCAAATTCATTCCCTCCGAAGTGATCAGGATCATTATAAGAGGCAACTGCTGAAGTGATTATCCCATGCGCAACGGCGTCAAATCGTATTCCGCCGTTGGAGTGTATGGGGCCATAAGTTTCCGTACCTGAACCGAAGCGTAAATTGGCATTGGCCGCCACTGCGTATTGCGAAAAGGAAGGGATGGCCAAAACCGCCTTAACTTTTCTTTTAATTAGGCTTTCATTGGTTGGTTGGCCGGTTGATTGAACGTTGACAATGCTGGAACCAGTGGCTGCCGGGCTAATCTCCAATGAAAATGTCCCCAAGAGATTGCCATTTTTATCTTTGACTTGATGGATATAAGGGCCGGTGCTTGTCGTGCCATCTTGGTAATCAGTTGTAGCATGGGCGAGGTGCCAGCGGTAATAATTTACGCCCGATTCAGCTAATTGCAGCGCCAGCTCACGTTTTTCTTGATAGCGTGCCGCCCGGACGCTATAGGTAGCAAAGCTTGTAAAACCGACTATTAATAATATGGCGATAAACAAAACAAACATTGTTTGTAAAATAGTCGAACCTCTGGCGTAAATTTGTTGGTTCATAAATTATCTTTTAGGTTTCGGAGCATGGCATGAGTGGTCATGATTATTGTGAGGGGCTGTTGATTTCCTTCTTGAGTTTTCAATAATATTTCAATTTTAACCAAACGAACATCCATCATGTTTAGCGGATAGGAGAGCGGGGCGGTACTACTTGTTCCATTATAATTAGTATTGTAATAAGTAAAAATCGGGGTGGAAGTGTTAAAGATTTTACTGACCAAAATAGAATTAACTTCCGGCGCCGAGTAACTTATTGGTTGGGTGCTGGTAATTGGCTCAATAATTCCGCGACGCAGCGTATTGGAGGCGTCGACAAAATAGCGGACCTGCTCTTTATATTTGTCGCCATCAACGTCGGCAAAAAATGTCAGACTACTAGTCGAGGCCGAGGCAATGGGGTAAGCCCCATTAGAAGCATAAGAAGCATTTCTGATATCTTTGGTCATTTGGGCGAAAGCTCTTTTGGCTTCCTTTTGAGCATCTAAATTTCCTTGAATAAGCCTTCCAAAGCTAAAAATATTTCTTTGTAAGAGAGCAATAGAGATAGTGATAATAATTAATATGCCCGAGGCGGCGAGAATTTCGATAAGGCTAAAGCCCTTGTTTTTCGCCATATTATTCTGGCATTAGTTTAATTTCTGTTTGTTGCCAAGCATTGCTAATGCTAGTTGTTACGCTGGTGCTGACATAGCCGGATTTTTCGACTTGGACTATATAAGTTCCATTACTTAAATTTTGAAAATGGGTTTGCCCGGGAGGCATACAGGCAGTTGTGAAAGTAAAGGAAATTTCGGCTACATTAGGCGTGGTGGTGGGCGTTATGCTGGATAAAAATATTTTATAGCGGAAATAGCGGTCGCCATTGTGCAAAGAATTTATGGTGTTGTTGGTGGCGGTGTAATAAGTGGCGGAGGTCCCATCCGGCCCTTTGTATGCAAAGGTGCTTGAGGAGCTTGTAGCTGAAGCAATTTGGAATTTTACACTATCTGGGCCGTTTTCTGATTGTTGGTCGGTTGGATTCCATAAAATATTATGAAAATTACTGGCGGCGCCCGTATCGAATATTGATGACTCGAGCCAACCGTCAGAGGCATAGTTTTCCCCGGTTTTGGCTAATTTTATCTCTCCGGCCGGGTCGCTAACGCTGATTGTGCCACTTTGTTGGGAATAGCGGGCGGTCTCGGAGAACATTTCCTGTCCGCCGCCGCCGCTCCAGTCTGTTTGGTGCAAGAATCCGCGACCAGTGCTTCCGGTGCCCACAATTGTTTCTGACTGGGTTAAAGAAATAGTTGCTCCGGAAATTGGCAGCAAGGTGGCCGCGTCTTTGACATTGACTAATAGGGTATTGGGGTTGAGCGGGCCAAGTACTAGCTTTACCTCTTTCAGCCCTCCGGGAGCCAAGTTAAGCAGGGCGGAGGGGATAGTGCCGATAAGATCGTAGGCGGTTGATTGGAGCGTTATCGTATAATCATCCCATTCCAATTCCGGAAATGTTTTTTGTCCCGAGTAGTCGGTTTGGCTTGTAGTCGTAAATTTGAATGTGAAAGGATCGGTCCCGATTATTTTGGCGCCAGTCAGATCAAATTCAACATTGGCAATCGGGTTACATGCCGGATCAACCGAAAAGACATTTATTCTTCCAAGGTTATCAATAGCAAAACTGATTTGGGTAATTTGTTGCCAAAGCACTGTAGCTGGTGGCTTGACCGGGTGAGGGAGGCTGGTGGTTACGGCATAGGTTTTATCAGTTGAATACCCCGGTTTGGTCACTGAAATATTATAAGCCTCTGTCCCGGTTGGGGCGTCAACTATTTGCAAGTAGCCATTATTATCGGTTACTTCCAAAATATTTATAGTTGAAGTTCCTGTATTATTGGTGATAGTAACAAAAGCTTGCGGAAGTGGTTGTCCATTAGCATCAAATACCCGTACAAAAAGAGAGCCATTATTGGCATTAGACTCAAGGTTTTTTGCGGCTACATAGGTAGTCAAAAAGATATTATTCAGTTCCGGATGTTCGGGTGCCCCGATTTCAATTTCTACCAATTTATAATCAGCCGGCGAAAGATCGGCCGGGGAAGTGGTTACCGTGCCATCAAAAGGATCGTCGATAGTCCTGACGGTTGTTGTAATCCCAAAAGTTGTATTATCTCGGGTGAGCTGCTGGAAGCGCGGGATTATGCCCGAAGGTAAGCCATTTTCAATACCCACACTGGCATAAGGCATATTGCGCACTATTTCCATTTGTTCATTAGCTAGCGCGAGTGCCGAGGAACGGAGTTTGGCAAAGCTAGAGGCCGAAAGGATTGAGGTGTAGCTTTGATAAATCATGGTCGCCACGATGGCAAAAAGGGTGGCGCCAACCACGGCCTCAATCAAAGAGAATCCTTTGCGAAAAAAATGCGTGCGCATAATGTGCCTTGCTTATATTTTACAGTATTTTTTGAGATTTTTGAACGCGCTGTTGAAAAGTAGCAAGGCAAGCCTTATGATGCAGTATGAAAAAAAATAATCTTGCCATCGTCGGGGCGGGAATTTGTGGATTATATGCCGCTTACCGCTTAGCTCAAAAGGGTTTCGAGGTGACTGTTTTTGAAAAAAAAGCTGCACCATTTGGCAAGGTTTGCTCTGGCTTAATTTCAGTAAGATTAGGAAATTTTGTTAAAATAGAAAAGGATTTTGTCTTAAATCAGATCGATAAGTGCTTGATAAATTATCCGCAAAAACAGATTGAATTGGTAATGGAACCGGTACATTATGTTTTGGATAGGAATAAGATCAATCAAAGATTAATGGACTTAGGCAGGCAAGCAGGCGTTAATTACCAGTTTAGCCGGGAGATCGTGGAGATTCCTTCAGGTTTTTCTCAGTATATTTTTTGCGATGGGGCTTATTCTCGAGCCGAAAAGGAGCTAGCCATGGCTAGTGGAGATTTTTATCTCGGCATTCAGTTTATCGGTGAGGAAAAAGATAACCAAAATTACGTCCAAACTTGGGCGCACAAAAGTGGTTTTTATTGGCGGATACCAAGAGGCGAGGATGTAGAATACGGAGTCATGGGTGAGGCCAAAGGTCTGATGGATTCTTTTGAAAAATTTTGCCAAGAAAAAAAATGGCCCTACCAGCGGGAAAAAATTCATTCCGCCCTTATCCCGCATGGCTTAAGAAAAATAGTTTCTGGCAACATGGCGGTTTGCGGGGATGCGGCCGGGCTTTGCAAGCCTTGGAGCGGGGGAGGAGTTATTTGGGGTCTGACAGCTGTAGATATTTTGGTCGAAAATTTTCCCGATTTGGAAAAGTATAATAAAAAAATACAGGATCTTTTCCGGCCAGCCATTGCGCGCGGCAATTTGGCTAAAAAGTTAACGGGTTTTCTGGGGTTTAATTTGCCTTTTTTACTTCCAGCCAGATACCGCCGGGATAACGATTTCCCGCTGCTTTGATTTTTGCTAGTATTTATGTTATAAGTTTTTGATTATGGAGGGGTGGCTGAGTGGCCGAAGGCGCCGCACTCGAAATGCGGTATCGGGGCAACCCGATCGTGGGTTCAAATCCCACCCCCTCCGCTAGAAAGTAACTGCGCGACCGGCGTAGTTGCTTGAAAGCGGAAATAAATGGACTGGGATTTGAAACAAGGTACTGGCAAATTCAGCAGAATTTGGCAGTGAATCCCACCCCCTCCGCTAGATTGAATAATAGCGCTGTATGAAAATAATTTTGCCGGATTCTAAAGAGATAAAAAGATATCGAGGGCAGGGAGGATATCAAGTATCCTCGGTGGGTTTGCCTATTGGCAAAATGGTGGAGAAAATGGCTTTTTTAGAAGTAGTCATTTCGGCAGGCTCAAAGGCTGACGAGCATTATCATGAACATTTTACGGAAGTCTTTTATTTATTAACGCCCATGCACGCCAAGTTTAATGGTCAAGAGTACAGTTTGCCTTCAGGGTCCTTGGTTGTGTTGGATCCCGGCGATAGGCATGAAGAATATGCGGATAAGGAAAATGTTTGTTATTTGGTTTTTAAGCTGCCCGAAGTCGAAAATGACAAAATTTTGACCGGAAAATAATTAGTTTCCAGCTTGCTCAAAAGCCTAAAAAGTGCTACAAATACTGGTAGCGCTTTTTGCGAAAAACTATGGAGCAAATGCTTTCTTTGGCTATTGGTTTGGGGGCCATTTCTTTTTTAACCTCCTTAATACTTCTGCTTTATTGCCTTAAAATTGGTAGCCGGGTTACCAAATTTTTCAAGAAAGGGGATGCCAATTTCGAGGCCATGCTTGACCGCCAAGTCAGAGATTTGGTGCGCCAAGACGAGGAAATGAAGCAGATCCGCAAAGAAATGGGGATTCTTAAGGAATTTTCCCAAATAAGTTTCCGCAAAATGGCTTTTATGCGTTTTAATCCTTTTCAGGATGTAGGTAGCGATCAGAGTTTTGTTCTGTCGTTGCTGGACGCTAATAATAGCGGCATAGTTTTGACTAGTCATTTTGGCCGGGATTTTAATAAGATTTATGCTAAACCAGTCGTTGAGGGTAAGTGCGAATATCAGCTTTCTGGCGAAGAAAAGAAAGTTTTAGCCGAAGCGGTTGCTAAGCGGTAAAATCATCTCAGAAAATTATGGCAGACACTAAAGGTAAAAATAAGCGATCTCCCATCGTGGTGGTGTTGGGCCATGTCGATCATGGTAAAACCACCATTTTGGATTACATAAAAAAGTCTAATGTGGCTGCCGGAGAGTCCGGGGGGATTACTCAACATATCGGGGCCTATGAAATAGAATTCAAGGGTCAAAAAATTACCTTTATTGACACTCCCGGCCATGAGGCATTTTCGGCTATGCGGACTCGAGGCGCGGGAGTGGCTGATATTGCAATTTTGGTTGTGGCTGCTGATGAGGGGGTAAAGCCCCAAACCAAAGAAGCGATTGCCGTTATCCAAAAGGCTAAAGTGCCTTTTATTGTTGCTATTAATAAGATCGATAAAGAGGGTGCCTATCCGGAAAAAGTTAAACGCGAACTGGCCACATTGGGAATTTTAGTTGAATCGATGGGTGGAGATATTACTTCGATAAATGTTTCCGCTAAGAGCGGGGCAGGGATAGAAGAATTACTCGATATGATTTTGCTGATGGCGGAAATGTCTGGCCTCTCGGGTAATGAAAGATCTCTGGCCACGGGTGTCATTATCGAATCGAATCTTGATAAAAAAAGAGGGCCAATGGCCACACTTTTAGTATTAGATGGGACGCTCAATGTTGGCGACGTTTTAGCTACGAAAACAGCTTGCGGCAAGGTGAGGATTCTGGCGGACTTTATGGGCAGGCCGATAAAGTCCGTGAAGCCGGCCCAACCCTGTTTAGTAAATGGATTTTCCAATGTTCCCGGTGTAGGCGAGGAATTTAATGTTTATCCTATTTTAGGTGAGGCTGAAGAATGGGTAAAAAAATGCGAAGAGGAGCGCAAAAAGAAAAGGAGGGAATTTGATCCTTTAGATACCCGCCGGCCTCTTAATTTGGTTTTGAAGGTTGATGTAGCCGGTTCTATTGAGGCTATCGAGAAAACATTGGAACAACTCCCGCAAGAAGAAATACCCATTCATATTTTGCGCGCCGAAGCCGGTGATATTACGGAAAATGATGTGGAATTTGCTATCAGCACCGGAGCTCGGATTGTCGGGTTTCGGGTTAAAGCTCCACCAATGATCGAGCGGTTGGCTGATGATAAAAAAATCCGCCTGATGTTTTTTGATATTATCTATAATCTCTCGCAGGGCGTCAGAGTTTGGCAGACCGAAATGATTAAGCCCAAAATTGTGCGCAAGGAGATGGGGCGCATCAGGGTTTTGGCGGTGTTCTTTACCGAAGGCAGTCGCCAAATAGTGGGCGGCCGGATAACTGATGGTGAAATTACCAAAAATCTGCAAATCGAGATTGAGCACGAAGGGCAAATTGTTGGCAAGGGCCGAAATTTGAGTTTGCAAAAAAACAAGAAAGATATCGACAAAGGCGTGCGCCGCGATGAGGTGGCAATCCTTTTTGAGGGCGATGCTAAAATTAAAGAAGACGATACTTTGATTTTTTATGGCAATGTTCAGACATGAAAAAATGGCGGAATTGTTGCGCCATGAAATAAGTGAAATAATTTTTAAGGAGGTTGATTTTTCCCCTGATGTCATTGTGACCGTTACTCGTGTTAAAATCAGTCATGATTTTGCTAACGCTGCGGTCTTCGTGGGGGTTTTTCCTGATAAAAAAATCAAGGAAGCGCTTGAAATCTTAAGTAAAAACATTTATCATATCCAAAAGATATTGGATAAAAAGTTAAGGATTAGGCCAGTGCCCAAGATATCATTTAAGGATGATAGCGAGGAGCGGGAAATGGTCAAGGTTAACGATATCTTATACAAGATAGGAGGGGGGAAATAGGAGAATTCTTATTTTCTTATGGCCTGGTAGCCAAGTAGCAAGGCAAAGGTCTGCAAAACCTTTATGCGCGAGTGCAACTCTCGCCCAGGCCTCAAGCAAAAACCGCCTTTATGGGCGGATTTTTGAATTTAGAATTTATAAGGCATAAATCAGAAGTTCTTTGGCATTGCCGTGCAATGGTGATATTTCGATAATCCGCTGCGCCAATAGGCGTTCCTCACTTATTGGGGTTCTCGTCCCGAAAACATCTATGTAAACAAAAAATCAATCTTGCGACTGATTTTTGTTTACTGTGCCCGGGGCGGGACTCGAACCCACAAGATCGTGAGATCAAAGGATTTTAAGTCCTTCGTGTATACCATTCCACCACCCGGGCATAGGATATATTTAGCATAAAAAATTGTTTTTTTCCATATGTTAAATCAAAAGTTAATATTGCATTTTGTTATTAATGTGTTATAATATGACAATTAAAAATTAAATATAGGAGGTATTTAATGAAAGTGATTTTTGCCGGAGAACCAATACCGAAAAGTTTTTCTGCCAGTATTTTTTTGGCCGGACCGACAAAGCGTGGAAAAGAGCTAACCACATGGAGGGTTTTTGCCCTTAGGTTGCTAGAAGAAAAGAAGTATGATGGTGTGGTTTTTGTGCCAGAACCCAGAGTGGGCTGGGATGAAGACCAGGATTATCAGAGGCAAGTAGCTTGGGAGCACGAGGCTCTCAACCATTCTGATTGCGTGCTTTTTTGGGTACCTCGGGATGTTGAGTCAATGCCCGGCTTTACTACTAATGTGGAATTTGGCTTTTTGTACCAGCTAGGCAAGGTTGTTTTCGGTGCTCCACCCGACGCACATAAGGTTCGCTATTTGGAATACCTTTGCCAAAAGGAATTCCTACCACAAGCCCAGACTTTAAGTGAAACTGTTGATATTGCCTTGGCCGTTGTCTCTCAAGCAGTGCAAAGACAGGGAGGGGAGTGTTGTATTCCATTGTTTATTTGGCATACGCCGTCTTTTCAGCAGTATTACAATGATCTGCGAACTGCTGACAATAGGATTGATGGCGCCAAATTGCTCTGGACATTTCGTGTCGGCGCAAATAAGCAGTACCTTTTCTCTTATATCATCCAGATGAATATTTGGGTGGAGGGGGAGCAGCGAAACAAGGTCAACGAATTTGTTTTTTTCCGGTCTAGCATTTCCTGTGTTGTCGTTTATTGCCCCTGCGAATATAATTCGCGCGACATCGAGCAGGCTCGCATTGTTTTGGTTAAGGAGTTTCGCAGTCCGGTTTCCAATATTTCAGGCTATGTTTTCGAAGTGCCCGGCGGTTCAACCGTGAAAAACGGCATAGATCCGCGCGAGTTAGCGGCTCATGAGGTTTTTGAGGAAACGGGACTGGATATCAACCCTTTGCGCCTAAAATATTATGAGGACCGTCAGCTCACTTCCACTCTTTCCTCGCACAAGGCGGCGCTTTTCTCGCTCAAAATTACTCCCCGGGAACTTAAGACGCTCCAAGCTCAGGCTTCGCAGCCTCTGGGCGTTGTAGAGGACTCGGAAAGGACCTATCGCCAAATAGTTCTTTTCCGTGACCTGTTAGCGGGAGAGGGGTGTCAGGTGGATTGGAGTATGGTTGGCATGATCAGCCGGGTAATTATGGAAGAATTGACTTGAAAGGAGAAAAATGCACAAAGGCTCTGAAGTGAAAAAGCGCATCGGATTGTATGCCGGGTCGTTTGACCCGCCAACCAATGGGCATATGTCAGTCATCAAACAGGCTTTAAGGCTGGTTGATGAGCTCATCGTGGCCGTAGGCACGAACCCTGAAAAGAAATGTCTGTTTACGGTTGAGGAACGAATGGCAATGTTAGTCGAAGCCACTAGTGAAATGTGCGACATCTCTGTACGGAATTTTGAAAACATGTATTTGGTTGATTACGCCTACCAATGTCAAGCCAATATTCTTATTAGGGGCATCCGTTCTCCAACTGATTATCAGTTCGAGAGGGCTATGTATGATGTGAATACTGCAATTTCCGATCCAAGCATTATAACGGTTTATTTGTTTCCTCCTGCCGAGCTAGTCGGTATTAGTTCGAGCATGGTGAAAGGCTTAATTGGCCCGAAAAGTTGGGAAGCAGTCGTTAAGCGTTATGTTCCGAGCTGTATTATGTACTACCTAGAAAATAAGATTGCCCAAAAGCATCTTAATCTATAACCCTTGCGAAAGGGTTTTTTTGTGGATAAAAATTTGCAGATTAAGAGTAGTTTCTGTGTTATAATTAATTAATATCATGAAAAAGGGTTTTACCATCATAGAGCTCCTGATAGTTGTAACGATTATTGTAACTATTTCAGGTTTGCTATTAGTCGGGGTGAGGAATGCTCAAATTTCCGCTCGGGACGGCAAACGTATTGCCGATATCAGTCAAATAAAGAAGTTTTTGACCTCTTATTATATCGATCCGCAATTCAGTAAATTTCCTGATTCTGTTCCTAACAATGCGGTATTTTGTGATGATTGGGAGGTGGGCAATAGGGCTGTGTCCGGGAATTTTTTGAAAGCAGTTATTGATTCGAAATATGCCACAAATCTGCCACTAGAATCCGGAGTAATAAATGGTACCCTTTGCACTTATAAATATCGAAGATGGCTTAATCCTCCTTGTGCCCCGCCGGGCACCTATGCATTTATTTATGCGCGCTGCGAAGGTGCGAATTGCACCACTAACGAAGCGCCACAATGGTGTGATAATAATTGTAGTCAAATACCAGAATGCGTAGACGATAGGGGAGGTAAAGATGCCGAAAAAATACTTTATATCTTAAAAGAAGGGGCGGGGGATGCAACGTTTTGAGAGTATAATTAACAAAATAACCCCGCTGATAGCGGGGTTATTTATATATCTTCATGTAGTTACGCAGCTTCTTGAAAGCCCGGCTCTGCAATTGTCTCACATTGCCCTCGCTGGTGTTTAGTATCTGGGCAATTTTTTTGTTATCATAGCCTTGAATGATGCGTAGCACCACAGCTTCTTGTTGATCGGTTGGCAGCAGCTTGAGAGTCTGCATAATTTTGCCAGCAAGGTAATCGGTTTCGTTACGCGAGGTCTTTGTTTCAGTTGTTGCCTCAACAATTTCTTCACAATAAATGGGTTTCTTCTTTCGCTGCCAATCAATCACCGTATTTTTGGCGATGGTGAAAAAATAACAAAGCGGATCTTTTTCCCCAACTTCAAAACCGGCCAAATGCTTGTAAAATTTAATAAAAATATCTTGGGTCAAATCTTCGCTTTCAGTTTTGTTTTTAGTGCGATAATAAACGTAGCGAAAAATAGGGGAATAGTATTGTTGGTATATTAAATCAAAAGACTTTTTGTCTCCGGCCTTGGCGCTCTCAAACAATTTTTTCAGTTCAAGGCGATCCATTATGGCAATATTATAGCGTTTCTATTCGTTTGAGGAAAGTGAAAAACTAAAATAAAAGCCCTCTTGAAAGGGCTTTTATCAGTCTAAAACTTCAATATAAGTATATTTTTTTCCAAATTCCATGGCAAGCGCTTTGGAAGGCATCCAGATATCAATATTTTTCTTGTTGCGCGGATGCATTCTGTCATCAACAATGAATTCTTTATCGCCGAAGACTTCCGGGATCCTGATCCTAGTTCCAAAAGGGACGAAATTAGCGGCAACAATACCTTCGCGCACATAATTACCCGTGGCGGTCACAAAAGGGGAATTATCACATTCTTCGACCGTAGAGGAATAGGCCGTTACGGTTACTTTTATTTTTTTGACTACTTTGCGGCTTAAGGCAAACAAAGAGTTTCCCTGTAGCATGGGGAAGTTTGGCAGGCTTAACTCGCTCGTTGAGGCGGCGTAATTATCTTTTTCTGATGCCGTGATAAACATCATGGGATCGAAGCAGATAGCTGCGGCGCAAACAATCAAAAGTGTAATAATACTGCGTAAACTCATAATAAATAAAAATCATCCTTTCGGACGAAATTATACTATAATGTTAGCAAATTTTTGGGCTTTTGTCAAGCGGTCATTTTCAAAAAACCATTGTAAAATAAGGCTTTTTCGGCAAAAACCACGTAAAATAAGGCTTTTTTGACCCTAAAAAACCCTTGGAAAATAAGGGTTGGTTTGAGGGGATGTTTCGGCGGGGCCTATTGCAATAAAAACACCCCTTGCGGGGCATTTTTTCTTGGAGCGGGTGAAGGCCTGTCCGCCTGCGGCGGAGAATCGCCCTTCGGTCAAAGTCTGGTGACTTTGCCTCAGGGCCCGGCTCGCCGCCAGTCGCGGCTCCGCCTTCGATTCCCTTCAACACTAATCAAACCAACAAAAAACACCCCTTGCGGGGCATTTTTTCTTGGAGCGGGTGAAGGGAATCGAACCCTCGTCTCATCCATGGCAAGGATGTGTAATAGCCACTATACGACACCCGCATTCTGGTGCCTCGGAATGGAATCGAACCATCGAAACCTTTCCGTTTTCAGCGGAACGCTCTACCACTGAGCTACCGAGGCGTACGGTATTCTAACAGAAAAACTATATGCTTGAAAAGAGGGAATAAGACATTATGACTTATTCATCTAATGATGCAGGGTAGGGCTCGATGCTCGCCCTTTTGCCTGTGGACGATGCAGGGCTCGAACCTGCGACCTCATCAGTGTAAATGATGCGCTCTGGCCAACTGAGCTAATCGTCCAGTGAGCCTGTGCCCAGGAGAGGACTCGAACCTCCACGCCATTACTGGCTCTACCACCTCAAGGTAGCGTGTATGCCAATTTCACCACCTGGGCAATGCGCGCCCCAATTTAGGGCGCGGCTAATGAGATTATTTTATTCGTTTTTAGCGGTCTTGGCAACAGAGATAGGCTGTTTAGGATGTTTTTTAAGCCTAGCCCTCTTGCCTTTGGCATCGCGCAAGTAATAAACCTTCGCCCTTCTAGTTATAAACCTCTCCAAGACAGTAATACTTTCAATGGCTGGAGAGTGGATAGGGAAGATTTTTTCAACGCCAACACCATCGATTTCGGCGCGTACGGTAAAAGTACCACCGATTTCTTTGTTGTGCTTGATAGCCAAAACTTTGCCTTCGAAGGGTTGGGTTTTGTCTTTGCTGCCCTCCTTAAATTTTTGGATAACGCGAACGTTATCGCCGGGCATAATGTCCGGGGTAGTTTCCTTTTTGTGGGCGGCTATGAATTTGTCTGCTTTGGTCAACATATTATTTTATTTCAAATTTTTCAATACAATTTCTAAATCTGGGGGGAGCGGGCATTCTAGTGTTAGGATTTGCCCGTCCTTATTTTTTAGCGAAACTCGGGCGGCGTGGAGAAAGTGTCTGGTTAATCCCTGGGGCAGGGATTGGTCTTTGAACCCATAAACTTTATCTCCAGCTAACGGATGGCCAATAAATTGGAAGTGGACCCTTATTTGGTGGCGACGGCCTGTCTCGGGCTGTGCCTCCACTAAGGTGTAGTTTGCAAATTCTTTAACCTTCTTCCAGTTTGTGATTGCCGGCCTTATGCCCTTTTTTTGCGCTTGCGGATCAATGGGCAGGAATGCTGCTTGTTTGGTCCGGTCATTGGGATGCCGGCCGATTACCGCCTCAATAGTTCCTTGGCTTTGGGGCAGTTTTCCGGCCACTAAGGCCAAATAGGTTTTGCTCACGCCATGCTCCTTAAATCCTTCTTGTAGCCATGATAACGTCCCATTATCTTTGGCTGCTAGCAGAAGACCGGATGTTTCTTTATCTAGGCGATGAGCAATCCCATATCTAGGTGGCTCTCCAATTTGGGCTTGTTCTGGGCGCCCCTCCAAGAGTATTTTAGCTATGGATGGTTCGCTTTTTTGGTATTCATTTTCCCCAAAACAAATAATGCCGGCCGGCTTATCTATGGCCAAAATATACTGGTCTTCATAGATAATATTTAGTCCGGCCATATTTTTCAAAGTTTAGCTAACGGGTACGATTTTAACATATTGGACTAATAAATGCAAGGGTTTTACAACAACAATAAAAAGAACCTAAAGGTTCTTTGGTGGGCGTAGATGGGATCGAACCATCGGCCACAGCTTTATAAGAGCTGTGCTCTACCACTGAGCTATACGCCCATTTTAGGGCGCCACAGGCGCCCCAATAATATTTTACTATCAGAAAATAATCAGGCTTTCAAATTTATTATTCTTGCTTTTTGGTTCGAGCCTTGAGGGCGCGGGGACCTTTGTCCGCCTTGATCAACTCTTCAAAATCTTCCTTTTCAATAGTCTCTTTTTCAATGAGTACTTTGGCGGTTTTCATTAAGAGATCGCGGTTTTCATTAAGCAATCTCTGGGCTTCATTTTGGGCAGACTGGATAAGATTCGCTACCTCTTCATCGATTTTTTCCGCCACTTTTTCGGAATAATTTTTCGTTTCGTGTTCGGGGGATTGCAGGTACATTAGCTCTTCCCTCTGGCCAAAAGTAATAGGCCCTAAGGCGCTCATGCCATACTCTTTCACTAATGACCTGGCAATATTAGAAGCTACTTCAAGGTCATTACCCGCCCCGGTTGTAATGTCGTTAAAGACAGTTTTTTCCGCTACATATCCCCCCAATAGGGTGGCAATTTCGGAAACAAATTCAGTCCTGGTTTTGAAGTGCCTTTCTTCTTTGGGCAGGGTAAGGGTATAGCCCCCGGCCATGCCGCGCGAAATGATGGAAACTTTGCGCACATCTTTCCCATTGGGCACAAAAGTATTAACAATGGCGTGCCCCGCCTCATGATAGGCGGAGATTTCTTTTTCTTTAGTGGAAAGTAAATGGCTTTTTCTTTCCGGACCAAGCAAGACTTTGTCTATCGAATTGAGCAGCTCAGTTTGGCCGACCCGTGCTTTATTATGCTTAACGGCCAAGAGAGCCGCTTCATTTACTAAGTTGGCCAAATCGGCTCCGGAAAACCCCGGTGTCCGTTCGGCAATTTCGTCTAATTTTATCGTGTTATCAATTTGTTTATCTTTGCAGTGGATATTTAATATTTCTTCGCGGTTCTTAACATCAGGCAAGTCAAAAACTACACGTCTGTCAAAGCGCCCGGGCCGTAAAAGAGCGGCGTCCAAAGTATCGGGCCGATTGGTAGCGGCCAAAATAATGCAAGTGCTATCCCTTTCAAAACCGTCCATTTCTACCAAAATTTGATTCAGTGTTTGTTCTCTTTCCTCGTGGCCCCCACCAAATCCGGGGCCCCGTTTGCCACCAATAGCGTCAAGCTCGTCGATAAAAATAATGGAAGGCTGGTGTTTTTTGGCTGTGGAAAAAAGATCACGCACCCGCGCAGCGCCCACACCTACAAAAAGTTCGATAAATTCCGAGCCAGAGATGGAGAAAAAAGGAACATTGGCCTGAGCGGCAATGGCCCGAGCCAGTAAAGTTTTGCCGGTCCCAGTCGGACCAACTAACAAAATGCCGCGGGGAACCCGAGCACCTATTTGCATGAATTTTTGCGGGGTTTTTAAGAAGTCTACTACTTCCTTGAGTTCTTCTTTAGCTTCGGTTAGGCCGCCAACATCCTCAAATGATATTTTGTGCTTTGTTTTATCCTTATCGAAAAGTTTGGCTCGGGCTTTGGAAAAATCAAAAACTTGTCCACCCTGATTTTTGCTCTGCTTAAACATTTGCATTACAAAAAATCCAATTACCAATAACGGCAAAAGGTTATAAAGGAGTAGGGGAAGGAGCCAATCCCAAGTGCTCTGCTTCTGTTCTTGAACAGAGAGATCTACGCGTTTAAGCGCTTCCTCATTTACGCCAAAATTTTTAAGAGTTTGGGTTAAGGCCGAGCCTTCTTCCTTGTAGGTTTCTTTAATGGTCTTCTCGTCGGAATAAGTTGCCTCGATTTTTTGCCCCGTAACCGTAATTTTTTTGACATTGCCCTCGTTTATATCTTTGGAGAGCTGAGATAGCGAAACGCTTTTGTCTTTGGTTTGGCCAAGGCCAGAAAGTCCGGCTAAAACCGCAGACGCGACAAAAAACACCAGTATTACAATGGCAATGTTTTTCCCAAGGTCTTTGAGAGATTTGTTCATGTGCTATTTAGTTAAATTTCGGGCTCAGGGCCCAAATATCCTTTATTGCGCGGCTGCTTCAGGAGCCTTTTCAGACTCTTTAGCTTTAGGCTTAACGGTTCTGGCCGGGCGCTCCTTTAACGCTTTGAGTGATAAGAAAATTCTGCCATCGTCATTAATATTGACGATTTGGGCATCAACTATTTCGCCGGTTTTGGCAATATCAGCCGGGTTGCGGACCATTTTCCAATCAAGTTCGGAAATGTGGATTAAGCCCTCGTATTCCAAATCAGGGTGGGGGAATTTGATGAAGGCACCGAAATTGGTAACTTCAGTGATTTCGCCCTTGACCACGTCGCCGATTTTGTATTTCTTTAATATTTCCGTCACTTCTTGAGTAGTGGCTTTTTCGGAGATAATCAGTTTGTTTTCACGCTTGGAGACGTCGATAACTTTGACGTCTAAATCTTTGCCGACAAGTTCTTGCAGCTTTCTTAATATTTTTTCTGAATCCTTATCATCGACTTTCGGGTAATTCTTGGCTGAGAGCTGGCTGACCGGCAAGAAAGCGGGTACGCCTAAAACAGTCGTGAGTAATCCGCCTTTGTTGGCGCCGGTTATCCTTGCTTTAGTGGTTTCTTTCTTGTTCTTTAGTTCATCGAGCTTGTCCCAACTATAGAAATCTTGGGCGTCGCGGATAGAGATCTCAATGTATCCATCCTTGTTTTCGGGGCTAACAACTTTTCCACGAATCATCGTGCCCTTTTGGATATTTTTGAGCACGTTTTTAGCCGCTATAAATTCGCGGCCATAGATAATGGCAGGCCTTGAGCCCTTGATATCTATATAGACAGCCGATCTGCCCGTGCCGATTACCGTGCCTTCCACGATATTGCCCGGTTTGGGGATTTTTACGGTGTCCTGAATTATTTCTTGCGTTTCTGGCTTCATAGTTTGACTAAGCATTAAAATAATACATTTTGGCGGAAAAATCAAGCCCCCTAGGCATTTTTTGAATTTTTTGGCGTTGATAATTGAAGTCAGCCATGATAAGATAGAAACGAAAGAAAATTTATGCATATTATTTGGAAGGGGCAATCCTGCTTCAATCTTTTAGTGTCGCAAAATAAAGGCGAGCAAATCAGCTTGGTAATTGATCCCTACGATACCTCTACGGAAACGAAAATTTCTCGCGTTAAGTCAGATATTATTTTATCTACCCAGATAACGGAAAAAGAAAATTTAGTGACTGGTTCGGATGAATTAGTCCATGTTGTTGATGGGCCGGGAGAGTATGAAATCAAAGAGATTTATATCAAAGGCATTGCATGCCCGGCTTCAATTTCCAAAAATAAAGAAGGCAACCCTAATACTATCTTCACGGTTGAGGCTGAGAATATGAATATTTGTCATTTGGGCCTTTTCAATCAAAAAGAACTAACTCCGTCGCAGTTAGAAGAAATAGGGGATGTGGATATTTTATTAATTCCGGTAGGTGACGGTGGCTATACCGTTGATGGCAATGACGCGGCCGCAATCGTAACGCAGGTTGAGCCCAAGATCGTCATTCCTATGTTTTATCATTTGCCGGACTACAAATTAAAAATTGATGGACCGGAAAAGTTTTTGAAGGCTATCGGGGAAACGCCCGAAAAACAGGATAAACTTTTAATCAAGCAAAAAGATTTGCCTGATGATAATATAAAAGTAGTCGTCTTAACTCCTTGATGACCGAAGACTTAAAAAAACTTTGGAAGAAAATTCTCAACCGCCCCCAGGAAGAGAGAATTTTGCTGCTTTATGCCTTGTGTATAATCATAGCGATTATTGGCGGGTTGATTTATGCGGGAATTTTTCAAACGCGCTTGAAAAGTATGAATATGAAAGAGGGCACCAGTTTTATCAACTGGGACAACGCCGGGTACCAAGAAGCCAGGCCATTATTGGATAAAGCAAAAAATAATGCCGAAAGAATGGGGCAGGGTGTGCAGAAGATAAACGAAACGGGAAAAAATATGGAGGCTTTAGATAATGCCACAAGTTCGAGCTCAACTTTAGAAGCCCTCAAGGAATTGCAATCGGAAATCGGAGAACAGTTTTTTGAAACTACGACAAATTCGACAAATTCGCAACCGGTGAAAAACAATTAAAGAGTATGCCAAGAACACCAAAAGAAAAAGGAAAAAAACAGCAGACAATCCAGTCCCAAATAGTTAAGGGCAATGTCCGGCCGCGTGAAATTATTGATGAGATGAAAGAAAGCTATTTGGATTATGCGATGTCAGTTATTATTTCGCGCGCGCTTCCTGATGTGCGCGATGGAATGAAGCCTGTACAAAGGAGAATTTTGTATTCCATGTACGAAATCGGTTTAGACTCCAGCGCGAAGACCAAAAAATCCGCTGCGGTAATCGGAGATGTGCTTGCCAAATATCATCCGCACGGAGACCAATCGGTTTATATGGCTATGGCGCGCATGGCGCAAGACTTTTCTTATCGCTATCCGCTGGTTACTGGCCAGGGAAATTTCGGCTCAGTTGATGGCGATCCGCCGGCTGCTTATAGGTATACGGAAGCTAAGCTTTCCAAAATTGCCGAGCAAGCCCTAAATGAAATCAACAGGGGCACGGTTGATTTTATCGATAACTATGACGGTACAAAGCGCGAGCCGACTGTTTTGCCGGCGTTATTGCCGAACTTATTATTAAACGGCGCCATGGGCATTGCCGTGGGCATGGCGACCAATATCCCGCCACACAACTTAGGCGAGGTTGTCGATGCTTCTATCCATTTAATCGACCATCCGAAAGCGACGACCGAAGATTTATTTGAATTTGTCCAAGGGCCTGATTTTCCGACTGGGGGAATTATCTATGATAAGAAGGAAATCATTGCTGCTTATTCTCAGGGCAAGGGCCCTATTCGGATCCGCGGCAAGGCGGAAATTACAGAAGACAAGCAGGGCAAGCCGATTATTTTAATTACTGAGATCCCCTACGAAACGGAAAAGTCTTCCTTGGTGGAGCAGTTTGCCGAATTGGTGGAAAACAAAAAAGTCATCGGTGTGCGCGACATCAGGGATGAGTCTGGCAAGGAAGGCGTAAGGATTGTCATTTATTTGCAGAAAGATATTCCTCCGCAGAAAGTTTTGAACCAATTCTATAAATACTCTGGGCTGCAAAAGAATTACCATCTTAATATGCTTGCTTTGGTCAATGGCATTCAGCCCAAAGTCTTATCTTTAGCGGAAGTTTTGACCCATTATCTCGAGCATCGGGAAATAGTAACCCGCAGGCGCATTGCTTTTGATTTGGAAAAATGCAGACAGAGGGCTCATATCTTGGAAGGCTTGGCAAAATGTTTGGCTGATATCGATGAGGTGATTGCGATAATTAGGCGCTCCGACGATCGGGCTGACGCTCAGAGGAATTTGATGAAACGCTTCAAGCTTGACGAGATCCAAGCTAATGCCATTTTGGAAACCAAGTTGGCGGCTTTAGCAAAATTGGAGAGGAAGAAAATTGACGAAGAGCTTAAAGCCCTGCATGCCAAAATCAAAGAGTTGGGCGATATTTTGAAAGACCCTAAAAAGGTCAAAGAGGTCATGAAAGATGAGTTAAAAACGCTTAGGGAGCAGTTTGCCGACGAGCGACGTACCAAAGTCATGGTACGCAAAATCGATGAGCTGACCGATGAGGATCTTATTCCGCAAGAAGATGTGGTCATCACCATGACGGCCACGGGTTTTGTGAAGCGGATGAATCCGGAATCTTATCGCTTACAGCATCGGGGCGGTAAGGGCAGTGCGGGTGTAAAAATGTCCGGTGATGATGTCATCGAGCATTTCGTGACTGCCAATACGCATGATTCACTTTTGTTTTTCACTGATACGGGGCGGGTTTTCCGGATCCCCACTTACGAAGTGCCTGAGGCCAGCAAAGGCTCGAAGGGCCGGGCCATAACTAACTTTTTGGAAATTTCTTCCAATGAGAAGGTGATGGCTGTTTTAGCCTTGACCAAAGATGATATTAAGTCAGGCAAAGATTTCCTGATGATGATTACCAAGCATGGTGTAATCAAAAAATCTCCCTTGGTTGATTTTCAGAATATCAGGCGCTCTGGCTTGATTGCCTTAACGCTTAGAAAAGACGATTCGCTTTGTGCCGTTAAGCAGACCTCGGGAAATGACGAGGTGTTGATTGTCACCAAAAATGGCATGTCGGTGCGCTTCCCAGAAAAGCAAGTGCGCCCCATGGGTAGGCAGGCTGCCGGCATTACAGCCATGCGGTTGAAGGATAAGGATATTATTGTCGGGGTAGGCGTCGTCAAGAAAGACGCGAAAAATAATTTTGTTTTGCTTGTTTCGGAAAACGGCTACGGCAAGAAGACCGATATTAAGGAGTATCGGCTACAGAGCAGGGGAGGCTCGGGCGTCAAAGCTTTTAATTTGACCCCCAAAACCGGTGCGGTCGCCTCAGCCACTATTTTATCTGGAGAAGAAGAGGATCTGATTGTTGTTTCTATTAAAGGGCAAGTTATCCGTTTAGCCCTCTCTTCAGTTCCCAAACTATCACGCACCACTCAAGGGGTGAGGCTAATGAAATTGGAAGAAGGGGAAAAGGCCGCTACTATCACGACAGTATAAGTTAATTCAGAATTTAGAATGCGGAATTCATAATTAATTCTGCATTATGAATTATAAATTCTTAATTATTTACCTATGCTCTTTGTAAACCCGGAGAAAATTCTTAAACAATTGGATTTTAACGAGGAATTGAAGTGCGCCGATTTTGGCTGCGGCAGTGGCGCCTTTACCATCCCTTTAGCGCGTTTGGTCAAAAAGGGCCGAGTTTTTGCCGTTGATTTGCAAAAAGAGCCGCTCTCGGTTTTGCAATCCCAAGCCAAAGCGGAAAATCTTTCCAATATTAAGACCGTTATAGCTGATTTGGAAAAAGTCGGCTCGACCGGCATTTCCAATGGTTCACTTGATTACGTTTTTCTTGTTAATGTTCTTTTCCAATTGCAAGACAAGATTTCTTGCCTCAAGGAAGCATACCGAGTTTTGGGCCCGGATGAATCTTTGGTGATAATTGATTGGGTGCAAAAAATCGGTTTGGGCAATGAGATTGTCAGTATTGAAGATGCCAAACTATTAGCCATTCAGGCCGGCTTTCGATTTGTAAGGCATTTGGAGGCTGGGCAATACCACTTTGCAATGTTATTCCAAAAAAATTAAAATGACCTATAGCCAAAAAAATTTTTTGCTGGGTATCTTGGTTATTTTTGGAATCATTTTAAGTCTTGGCGCCTTGGCTCAAGGTGAGGGTGCTGCGGGTAGCGTGGTTGTCAAACCGCCTTGGGGTTTGGATCAATTCCAGACTTTGCTTAAAAGGATGCTGCAGTTTTTGTTCGTTTTGGCGATCTTCATCGCCATCGCAACAGTTGTTATGTCCGGATACTATTTTGTTCTTGGCGCCAATATCGATCCCAACGCCATACAAAAGGGGAAAGATATGATAAAGTATGCTTTATTTGGGCTTCTAATAATCTTAGGGGCTGAGGCCATCGGGTGGTTTGTTTATTATATGTTGACCACCGGCAAGGCGCCTCCGCCGGGAACTTCACTTTAATTATTATGGATAAAAAACTTCAAATGTTATTGCCCGCTCTGGCTATTTTGGGTCTGGCCAGTGCGTGGATCGTTTACGGGGCCGATGTGCCTGATCTGCTCGGATACAAGACTTGGGGTGCTTTGGTAATCGGGATAGTCGACTTTTTATTTATTATTGGCGTATGCTTGGCGGTCGTTATGATTGTTATTGCCGGGTTTTATTTCGTTAATTCTAATTCCGGAATTGATCCTGATGCCGTCAAGAAAGGCAAGGATCTGATAAAGTATGCTCTTTGGGGCATAGTGGCCATGGCGATTTCCGAGGCTCTTGTCCGTTTCTTTTTCTTGGTGCTGGCGACCGGCAAGACTAATTAGGTTGTTAATTATTTGCTTGCGCCAATCCTTGGAGGCCGGTATAATTTAAGCATAACATATTGCAAAGGTCGTATTTACAATAAAAATACAAAAAATGAACACTTCATTAGAAAAAAAGATAATTGCAGCCGCGTCATTAGCTACGGTCGCAATACTTGTTTCCCTCCCGGCCTTTGCCGCTTTGCCAGACTATACTTTTGGTATGACTTTGGAGGGGTGGCTTAGGAATGTTTTGAATCTTTTATTCGGGGGAATCATTGTCATTGCCATTATTATTATCGTTTTGTCTGGCTATGATATGGTTGTGGCGCAGGGAGACCCAACTAAAGCCGCTAAGGCCAAAGAGCAAATTGCTTGGGCTGTTATCGGTATCATTGTTGCTTTGGTTGCGCTTGCCTTGGTCAATTTTGTGCTATTAAAGGGAGCAGCCACTGGAACAACTGGAGGCCCGCAAATTAATTTGACACAATAATTTCAAAAACAGCCCGCAAGGGCTGTTTTTAGTTAAAGAAACAAGAATGTCCTGTATTGAGCCGAAGGTTCTACTCCGTCTCCGCCTTCAATTTCTTAACCATACAAAAAGGCACCTAAAGGTGCCAAGTTGTGGGCGGGAGAGGAGTTGAACCTCCACACCTTGCGGTACAGGATCCTAAGTCCTGCGCGTCTGCCATTCCGCCACCCGCCCGTGTATGGATTATACAGAATTGGGCGAAAAAAAACACCCCGCCAGAGCGGGGTTATTTTTATTCTTGGTTTACGATTTTTACCTTAGCGTGGTTTTCTGTTTCAGATATTTTGGGAATTTTTAGGACTAAAAGGCCGTTTTTCAGGTTGGCTTGGATTTTTTGTTCTTCAATTTCATCGGGCAAAACTATTCTTCTGGCAAAGCTTCCCCAATAGCATTCTTTGATTAAATATTTTTTTTCATCCTGATCGGGCAGGGGGCTCTGTCTTTTGCCTTTGATAATAAGCATGCCCTTATCAAAAGAAATATCCAAATCGGTTTCTTGGATGCCGGCAATCAGGGAAACGATTATTATCTCTTTTTCATTTTCAAAGACATCAAGGGCCAGTTCGGCTGCTTGTTCTTTGCCTTTCAGGAGAGGCTTTTCGATGGGTTGAGTTTCGAGGTTTATTTTTTGTCTGGAGAAAAACGCCATATTATTTTGTTTTTCTTGATTTGTTGTGCACGCAGCTGTTTGAATAGGATTCTAGAAACAAATATTAGGGCTAAAAGGAGCAAGCCAACCATATAAAGGAAAAATTTAGCCTCTCCGGTCCCGCCAAAAGCATAAGAAAGCAGGTCATAAGAGCCATGTAAAAAAGTGGCTAGCCCTAACCCGATAATAGTAGCAAATTTTTTGCTTCGAAAAAATGCCAGAGCTAGAAAGTATCCCACAATGGCTGAGCAAAGGGCGTGCAGTAGGGTGGGGAAAAAAAATCTGTAAATAGTATTGATTATAATATGCTCGCCAATAAATTTACTGCCAAGGCTTGTTAAACTGCTTTCTTTAACAATGTTGGTTAAAACATTTTCGGCTGTGGCAAAGCCCATAGCGGCGCTGACCAGATAAACCATAGAGTCAATCGGTTCATCAAATTCATCTAGGTCGGTGATAACCATTCGCACTGCCAAATATTTTACAAGTTCTTCCACTAAGGCTACCGCGATGAAGTAATTAAGGCAGACATAAACAAGACTAGCCCGGTCAAAAAATTGCGCAAACCCCGTGGCCAAAAGTTCACCGCCAAAAAGCGCCGCCCCGGCGGAAAGCGCTCCTAAAAAAAACGCCAAAAGAATGTGGGTTTTGGGTTCGGGATTTTTGTCTTTCTTGGAAAAATATACCAGCCAGACTAATCCGGGAAGGATGCCCAAAAGTATGGATATTGGATTAAACGTCAGCTGCATGGATTACGCATTTGTTCCTGATTATAGCATGTTAACACCCTATTTGACTATTCTATTGATGAAGTTTTGAATATCCCTGCCACAGAGTGGCGCTCTTTTTATAACTGGAAATTAGAATCGGCGGGCATTTCTGATTTGTAATCAGATTTTGGCCTAGGATGTAAAATGGCAGTGGTCGCGACCATGGCACCATTATCAGTGGAGTATTGGCGCGCGGGGATTATTACTTTAACCAAGGGGAGTTTTTGAGCGGCTGTTTTAGTGAGCTCATCACGCAAATATTGGCTGGCACTTACTCCGCCGCCAATAATTATGGTTTTAACATCAAATTTAATTGCCGCGGAAATTGTTTTTTTGACTAAAACTTCAATAATAGAAGCTTGAGCTTCCTTGGCTGCTGCCACAGTATAATCCTTATCGCAGGCCCCGTGGCATTTTTTCTTAGCATCATAAAGCACAGCGGTTTTAAGGCCAGAGAAACTAAAATCAAAATTCAGCGATTTAAGCATTGGGCGGGGAAAAGAGACTTTTACGTTTGATGGTTCTCGGGCTACTTTTTCAATAATGGGCCCGCCCGGATAGCCAAGCCCCAAAATTCTGGCAACTTTATCGAAGCATTCTCCGGCCGCATCGTCTAAAGTTTCGCCAATAATTTTATATTCGCCGATTTTTTTGCAGAAAATTAATTGCGTGTGTCCGCCGCTGACGATTAGGGCTAGGGCAGGGAAGGAAATATTTGCCAAATTAGCATTATCTAACCAAGCGGAAAGCAAATGGGCTTCAACGTGGTGCACGGGGATTATCGGTATATTCCAGACATAATTAAGCGCCTTGGCAAAATTGAGCCCCACCCACAAACAAGGCTCCAGTCCCGGGCCCTGAGTAACGGCAATGGCTTCTATTTGGGGTCTTTGATATTTGGCTAAAAAAGCCACCAATTCTTTATGTAATTCCGGCTCCCTTTCCAAAATGGCGGCCAGAGTTTTATCTTGCGAGTAATCAATATTTTTTTCGCTTATTTTTAGCAGTTGGGATTTTTGTAAAGCCTCACCTAATACCCGCACGAGATTTTTTTGGTGCTCGCGTTTGGCAAGCATAGGGAAAACCCCTCCGTAGCCTTTATGGAGTTCTATTTGGGAAGAAACTATATTGGATAAGACTTCTAAGGTACTGTTATTTTGGCTTTCCACGACCGCCACAGAAGTATCATCACAGCTTGTATCAATTCCCAGTACTTTCATATCCTATAAGTTTTAGCATATAACTTGCTATTTTTCAATTTTTATGTTAAATTATTCAAGCTCTGGTCTTATCGTCTAACGGTTAGGACACCACCCTTTCACGGTGGTAATACGGGTTCGATTCCCGTTAAGACCGCCATTGACCCTTTGTAAGGGTTATTAGAATATGGATGAGTATTTGAGAATATCAAAAGCTGCAGATCTGGAAAATAAATGGGACCGGGCCTATTATCGTTTTCTCGAAATGTTGCCCGGGATTCTCTCTTGGGGGACGTTAATCGGCCTCGTTGTTTTATCTATCGGCTGGAAATTCGGCAATCCTTGGCTGGTTAGTATTTTCATTATCATCTTTGATGCCAACTGGCTGTTTAAGAGCGTCTATTATGCTTTTAATCTTAAAGGCGGTTATGACAAAATGGCTGAGTATTCGAAAGTTAATTGGCTACAAAAACTCCAAAATGATTTTTCCGGAAAGTGGGAGGGGCTTTATCATTTAGTGATTTTGCCGATGTATAATGAGCCCTATGAAGTGGTACGCGAGAGTTTTATCAGTTTAAGTAAGGCTCAATACCCCAAAGAGAAATTTATTGTGGTTTTGGCTTGCGAAGAGAAGGCGAGAAAAAATTCTGAAGAGACGGCCAAAAGAATTGAGGCGGAATTCGGCAATGTATTTTTCAAATACTTAACTACTTGGCATCCGGCTAATTTGCCCGAGGAAATTCCCGGGAAAGCTTCCAATGAAACTTGGGCGGCCAAAAAATCCAAAGAGCTGCTCGAGGCTAATAATATAGCTGTTGAAAAAGCCATCGTTTCTTCTTTTGACGTTGATACCGTGGTTTATGACGGGTATTTTGCCTGCTTGACTCATAATTTTTTGAGCGTTGATAATCCTTACCGCACTTCTTTCCAACCTATTCCTTTGTTTACCAATAACATCGATGAGGCCAGCGCCATTTCCCGGGTTTTTTCTTTTTCCACGAGTTTTTGGCAGATGATCAGCCAAGACAGGATGGATAACCTCATAACTTTTTCTTCGCACTCTATGAGCTTTAAGGCCTTAGTAGATGTGGGGTTTAAGCAAACCAATATTGTTTCCGATGACTCCCGGATTTTTTGGCAATGCTTCTTAAAATACGATGGTGATTACACTGTTTGCCCGCTTTATTACCCGGTTTGCATGGATGCCAATGTGGCGCCCAGTCTTTGGCTAACCTTAAAGAATATTTATAAGCAGCAGCGCCGCTGGGCTTACGGCTGCAATGACATTGCCTATTTTCTTTTTGCTTTTTCTAAGAATAAAAAAATTAAGCTTTGGGAAAAGCTGAAATGGACTTGGGAATTAATTAATGGTCACTGGTCTTGGGCTTGTGCTTCGGCGATTATTTTCGCTGTGGGTTGGTTGCCGATATTTTTCGGCGGTCCGGAATTTAACAGGATGTCGGTGGCCTTTAATTTGGCGCCCACCACCAGTGTGCTTTTGACCATTTCCATGATCGGCCTTTTTTGGTCGGCTTACTATAGCGGCATGATGCTAAAGCCTGCGCCCACTTTGCGAGGGAATATTTGGAATAGGTTTATGATTTTAGTCCAATGGCTTTTAGTCCCATTTATTATGGTTTTCTTTACCTCTGTGCCCGCCATTGATGCTCAAACTCGTTTGATGCTCGGAAAATATATGGGTTTTTGGGTAACGCCCAAGAGTCGCTGATTATTCTAAATGCAGCCTCTCGCGGTAAGTTATCGTCCTGGCCAGCAAAGCCGGGAATTTTTTTAGTTCTGGATCGTTTTCTAAAAGGGAAGAGGCCATTTCCCGGGTCTTTTCTACTTTAGAAATATCTTGGAGTTGTTCCATGATGATATCGGGCATGCCTGATTGTTTGCCGCCGGCCAGCTCTCCCGGGCCCCTAATCTGCAAATCTTTTTTGGAAATATCAAAGCCAGAGGCAAAATCTACCATGGCTTTGGCTCGGGCCAGACTTTTGCCGTTCGCTGAGCTTAAGAGTAGGAAACAATACGATTGATATTCGCTTCGGCCAACCCGGCCACGGAATTGGTGCAGTTGGGCCAAACCAAAGCGGTCCGCGCCCTCGATCATCATGACCGTCGCATTAGGCACATCAATGCCCACTTCCACCACGGAAGTGGAAACCAAAATATTGGTTTTATTGTTTTTGAAATCGAGCATCACTTTTTCTTTTTCTGTGGAGCTTAGCTTGCCGTGCAATAAGCCGATTTTATAATTTGGGAACACTTCTTTTTGCAGACGCTCCGCTTCAGCGGTCACATTTTTTACATCGGCCCAAAGTGATTTTGCTTCGCTTGGTTGGTTATCGGTTTCGCCTTCGTCGATGCGGGGGCAAATCACAAAAGCCTGCCGGCCATTTTCGATTTCTTGACCGATGAATTTATACATTTCCTCGCGCTCTTTCTCTGAAATTATTTTGGTAATAATTTCTTTGCGGCCATGTGGCATGGTTTTTATGATGCTCAGATCTAGATCGCCATAAATAGTTAGGGCAAGGGAACGGGGGATAGGCGTGGCCGTCATGGATAAAAAATGCGGCAAAGAGACGGCCGCGCCTTTGGTTTTTACCAAATTGGCCCTTTGCTCTACGCCGAAGCGATGCTGCTCGTCGATTACCGCCAGGGCTAAGTTTTTGAATTTTACTTTGCCTTTTATTAAGGCGTGAGTGCCGACTAAAATATCCAGTTCGCCTTTTTCGGTTTTTTCCAAAAGTTTTTTGCGGGAGATTTCGATGGGCTGGCCGCGTAATTTTTTAGAAACGAATTCGTCGCTCTTGCCGGTTAAAAATCCTATATTGGCATCAAAGCCTTTGAATACTTTAGAAAGGGTGGAGAAGTGCTGGCGCGCCAAAATCTCCGTGGGTGCCATAAAAGCGGCTTGATAACCGTTTTTAATGGCATTAAGCGCCACAATAGCCGCCACTACTGTTTTGCCCGAACCCACATCGCCCTGTAAAAGGCGGCTCATGGGCGAGGACTTTTCCGTATCTTTCAAAATCCGCCAGATAACTTTTTTTTGATCGTCGGTCAGAGTAAAAGGTAAATCGGAAATAAAAAGTTGGATTCTTTCCAGTTTAATCGGGAGCGTCGGAGCGCTCTGGGCCAGCATTCTTTGTTTTTCGCGCAATACCGCCAACTGTAGAATAAACATTTCTTCAAATTCGAAACGCCGCTTGGCCTCTTGGGCCTTTTCCAATGTTTCCGGAAAATGCGCTTGCCACAAAGCCTCATTTAAGGGCATGAACTTCATTTCGTTTAGCAGCTCTTTGGGCAAGGTTTCTTCCAGCTTAAAGCGGTATTCTTCCAAAAGCGGTTTCAATATAAAGCGCAGCCAGCGCGAAGATAACCCGACTGTCTGTGAATAAATTGGTACGATTTTGGCCGTGTGCGTCAGGCCGTGTTTGTCGGCAAAAAGTCCTTGGGAAGTTTTTTCATAGGCCGGGGCAGAAAAATATAATCCTTTTTTACCTAGCGCCACTTTGCCGGCAATAGAAACAATATCGCCGGGTTTAAGAGTTTTATCCAAATAGCTTTGGCCAAACCAGATGCATTCAATTTTTCCCGTATCATCTTTGACAATAGCAGTTGTAATGTGCACTTTGCGGAAAAAGCTGCGCTGGCCTTTGATATCTTCTATTACGCCTTGCACGCAATTATTCTGGCCGACTTTAACATTTTTGATATTTACTACCTCGCCAAAGTTCTCATATTTGTAGGGAAGATAAAATAAAAGATCACGCAGGGTTTTGACTCCGAGTTTTTTTACTTTCGAAATATATGGCCTGGGTATACGGCTTAATGTTTCGATTGGCCGGTCTAGCTCCTGCATGAGAGTATTTTAGCACTTTTCTCGGTTTTGGGCAGTTTGACTGATATTATTAAAATCATCAAAATAAGTTATGGAAAATAAGGAAAGATACCAAGAACAGGCAATAAGCCCGGAGCTGCTTGCCAAGGGCGCGGAAATGGCCGAATTTGCCGCCTTGGAATATTTAGCCAAGACGGATAAATCCAAACAATGCCAGGAGAAAGATTTTAATAATATTTATCCCTCTCAAGTTATTGAGCAGGATATGCGGTATGTGGCAAGAATGGAAGAGATATTTGTTAAACAGGAGGCGGTGCAAATGCGGGAACAAAAAGACTTTGAAAAGCGGCGAAAATATTCCGAGGCCCTTGAGCATGTAGTCGCCTCTGAAGGGACTGATTTTGGGTGGTTTTCCGGAAAAAATATTAAAGGAAAAATAGTCAGGACTTCGCGCTTTGATGATATTGCCAATGGAATAGACGAGATTTGCGAGTTTGAATTTACCGATACTGCCGATAAAAAACCGTATCGCTTAGCCTTATGTGTAGATATGACTATGGGAATGTCTGATCAGACAATCGCGAAAAAACTTGGCAGGAATTTGAGAAAGATTGAATCCGGTGGCGCGAAGGTAAAATATTTTTCTTCTCAAGCGGAAAATTATAAAGGGGAAATAAAAAATATTGTTCCCGTGGTCATCGGTCTTGATAGCAACGATTTGCAGGAGTTAACCTCTTTGGTTTGCGGTCTCCGCAAACAAGAAGAAATATCAGGGAGAACAAAGCAAGGGGAGAAGGCTCATTTAGTTGAAAATAATCGCTGTCAGATTATTTTTCTTGAAGAAATATTGGCGCAGCTAAAGCTTTATATTGATCATTTGGGCGAACTACAAAACAAAGGTAAAGGGGTAGATGTTGGAAATACTATTAATAATGTAAAACAAGCCACGGAAATCATTACGCAAGTATTGGCAGATAAGAGGAATGTTTTGCCGCCAGAAAAGCATGAGGATGTTACCCAAATGCTTATCCAAAAATATTGTAGCCGGGAGCGCAAGAAAATAAATGAAGAAGCTGAAAAGTTTCAAATTTCTTTACAAGATAGTTTGGCATGGCTGCTTGGACAAGTGAGTCGTCGCTTAATATTTAATATGTAGTTAAGGATGCGGTTCGTATCCTCGCCCCCCCGCTGCGCGATGCGCGGCATACAGCAAAATTAAAACGCCCTTTCGGGCGTTTTAATTTTATGGTGACCTCGCCAGGAATCGAACCTGGATCGCAAGCTCCGCAAGCTTGCATTCTATCCGTTGAACTACGAGGCCAATCACGCATTTTCTAAAGAAAATGCTTAATATCTAAATTCTAATTTCTAACCTGCCTACCGGCAGGCAGGTATCTAATGAATATTGAGCTGGCAAGCCAGCAAACAGTACCCACTAACGCAATAGAATATAACACAAAGAGTGAAAAAAATAAAGGGGTAGCGGTATTATGACTTAATGTGTTAAGATTGGCTAAACTCATGGAAAGGGCAGAACAAGCACCAACAAATAAGGAGGCTTCTAAAAAAGAATATATCGATTTAGTAGTCAGAAAATTACCAGTAGATGAGAGGGTTGATCTCGATGAATTCATTGAAATTGATCGCGAAGGTGTTATGAGGGATAAGGCTCTGGTTGCTCAAGAGAAGGCAGGGCAGGATATGAAAAGGGCCAATGAGTCAGAGGGGGCACTAGCCTTAAAATCCGAATCGGAGAGGTTTGAGGCTGGCGTGGTAGTGCATATCGTCAACCGTCATAAATGGTTTGGAAAAGACGCTCATGTTACGCGGGCTTCAGAATATGACGATAAAATAAATAAAACTGATGCATATCTAGAAATAAAAATTCCCGGGGTCGGAAACGAGCAAGATCAGCATTCAACAATCTGCCTCAGTATTGATGCTACGGAAACGAGTGATTTTAATGAAGTTGCCCAGAAGCTGTCACGTAACCAAGAAACAATAAAAAATGGTGGTCAAAAGATTAAGTATTTTAAGTCATTTTTTACGCAGGAGAGGGGAAATAAGGGGCATGTAATGCCGATTATATTAGGAGCGGATGCCACTCATGCAAGAGACGTTTTTATCAGGGCAAATGAATTGAATATTTTAGCCGGCAAGATGAAAGAGCAGCCAACGCCCCGCGTGAGAGAAATGGCTCAAACGAGGATAATGGAGCTCGCTATACATCCGATGCAAAGATTGTTTTTGGAAGAGGCAATAATGCAATACGAATATCATCTGGCGCAAGCAGATAAGGATCCTAAATATATGTCTCCCGCTATGAGGGAGCAAGCAGAAAAAGATTTGGCGGCATTAAAGAATATTCATCAGCCGGTGAGCGAGAATAATTTTCAGCTATTTGAGAACGATAAAGTTTATAAGCATATTAAAGAATTAACTAATCCTTATTATTCTCCAAGAGATAACAATGTCGTTTATTCTAAATAAAAACTCCCCGCCATTTGACGGGGAGTTTTTATTTATGGATCTTTTTTCTTAGCACGGCGTAAGATAAGGCGACATTGGCGATTGTAAGATAAATAGGAAAAGCCAAAGAGGAAAAGTTCCATACATTAATAGCGGCAAAGCTGGTTAATGAATTAAAGAGGCCATAAGTAAAGGCATCGGGATTTTCTGTTTCTGGATGCTTCCAAGCTTTGGCCAGAGTGGGGATACAGGCAAAAAAATCGCTCAGGATAGAAAAAAATATGGCGATTGTCGGATTTTTCGTTATCCACCAAAGGATCAGAGCTAGAATTGAAAAAGCTCCGCAAATGTAATCAAACTTTTCTAATTTCCAGTAAGCTTCTTTGTTAGCGAAGGACGATAGAAAAACAAGCAAAGGTCCAAAGCCGGAAATAAAAACCGGCAAAACGGCTAACCCTACACCATCGGATATTGCGGCGGCAGTGGCAATAAGGGGAGCAATAGCCCAAAGAAGCCAAGTGATTTTGTTAGGCTTTGTTTTGCCCTTGAGGGTATCCTTAATATAAGAAGTTATTCCGAAAAGCTGGACAGCAGCACCCAAGAAAACTAAGTAAGGTAAATATTGCAGTAATGTCATTTTATTAAAATATTTTAAGTGCCGTGATAGCAGTAGCGGCGCCCAGAATTATTCCTGGAATATTACAGACAATTATCGGCCAATCTTTTTTTTCTTTGAAGAAGCCATAAAATGTCCAAGCTATGCAATTAAGAAAAGTAATGCTAGGCAGAATCACGGATCCGGGATTGCCAGAGAGGTTGAGCCTTATTTGGTCGATGTAGGAAAAATACATCGCAATGGTCATGAGCGAGGCCAGCCAACCGATTTTAGAAACGAAGTTTTGGTCCATGATTTTGGTTGCTAATCAATTATAAGAGTAATTGTGTTTTGGTCAAAAGAGCGTGAGGCATTTACTGCCCTCGCTTGCTAGCTCGGCCAGTATAAACCCTGTCTGACGGTAGACAAGTTCGAATTTGGGATTCGTTTCCCTCAGTTGAATTAATGTAGGGGAGGCATTTACTGCCCTCGCTTGCTAGCTCGGCCAGTATAAACTTCGAATCCCTTCTATCAAGTCCGCCAAAGAAAAAATCGCACCAGTCGTGCGATTTTCCTTTGGAGCGGAGGGGGAGGGATTCGAACCCTCGAACCGGTTGCCCAGTTAACACATTAGCAGTGTGTTGCTTTCGGCCGCTCAGCCACCCCTCCAAGCTAACATATATTTGTACTGTAATTTTAGCAAAAAATCAAGTTGAGAGCCAGTAAACAAAGGGCTTTCGCCCATTGACTTTTAAGAAAAAGTGTGCTATCATTATAGATGTAGTAAGCATTCTCGTTTTTAGCATTTTGTTGAGGGGTTTTCCCGAATGCAGAGCTAAGTAGAGAAGGTCACCTTGCTAGACGCCGATTTAATTGCGGCGAAAAGTAAATAAAACACAACAAAATGGCTAAGAAACTTTATGTTGGTAACCTCGCTTGGGGCACTACCCAAGAGGCTCTCGCTCAGGCTTTTGCCCAAGCTGGAACCGTTGAGTCTACCAGCATCATCACTGACAAGTTCTCCGGCCGTTCCAAGGGTTTCGGATTCGTGGAAATGTCCAACGATGAGGAAGCTCAAAAGGCTATTGAAATGTTCAATGGCAAAGAAATGGACGGCAGGCAGTTGACTGTCAATGAAGCCCGCCCTATGACCGACAAGCCCCGCAGGGACTTCGGAGGTGACAGGGGAGGCAGGAGGAATGCTTGGTAAGCTGATCGCGGACTTGCTCCGCAGGGCTAACCAATAATTCTAAATTTGAAAGGCATCCGCGAGGGTGCCTTTTGATTTATCTCAAAGCAAGTCCGCGATACCCGGGCAGCTTTCTGTCCAAGGTGCCGGCCGCCGCCGGCAGATTTTGTATTCGGCGCTAAAGCGCCGAGCTGGCAGTAATGCTTCTCGCGACTACTCCGCAGGGCTAACCAATAATTCTAAATTTGAAAGGCATCCGCGAGGGTGCCTTTTGATTTGGGAAAACCTCCAGATCGGAATGATTTGGCTTAAGGCAAGCGGTTGACGCAAAGCTCATCCGGCGCTATTTTATAAGGAGAAAATTCAAAACAAATAGGAGGTGTTAATGGATAATAGTGAGTATGAAAGGCAACTGGCCTTGGGTTGTCGCAAGTTGGCTTGGGTTGAAGATAGGGCACATATGCCGCTTTTGGACGCGATTGAAAAACGTTTTGTCGCTGAGAAGCCTTTTGAAGGTTTGCGGATTGCCGTTTGCATACATGCCGAGCCTAAAACTTGTCGGTTGTGCCTGACGCTTAAAGCCGGCGGAGCTCAAGTTTTTTTGGCCGGTAGCAATGCTCTTTCAACCCAGGATGACGCCGTGATGGCCCTGAAAGAAAGAGGAGTGGAAGTTTTTGCCAAGCATAATTGTTCCGAGGTGCAGTATTGGCAATATTTGCATGATCTGCTCGACCCTCAGCCGCATATCATCATTGACGATGGTGGCGATTTGACTGATTTATTACACAAGGAGTATCGCAGCCATATTCCGGCAATGTTTGGCGGTTCGGAAGAAACGACGACAGGTATCAACCGTTTGAAAAAATGGGAAAAAGACGGCAAGCTGCTTCTTCCGATGATTTCAGCCAATGATGCGCAGTGCAAACACTTTTTTGATAACCGTTATGGCACTGGTCAAAGCACTTGGACGGCTATAAGCAAGCTAACCAATTTGCAAATTTCAGGCAAAGTGGTTGTTGTGGCTGGTTATGGTTGGTGCGGCAAAGGCGTAGCGCGTTACGCTAAAGGTTGGGGTGCGAGCCGAGTTATTGTGACCGAGATTAATCCGGTTAAGGCGCTTGAGGCTATCAATGATGGTTTTGAAGTAATGCCCATGTCTGAAGCTTGTCAATTCGGCGACTTTTTTGTGACTGTTACTGGGAATATTTCAGTAATAAATGGTCACCATTTCATCAAGATGAAAAATGGTGCCATCTTGGCTAATGCCGGGCACTTTGACGTGGAAGTAGATGTGGCGGGTCTAAAAGTTATGGCGCACAATAGTTATCAGCTAAGAGATGGTGTGCAAAGATACGAACTGCCCAATGGTAATTGTTTGGATTTGTTGGCAGAAGGAAGGTTGGTAAATTTGGCTGGTGGTGATGGGCATGCCGCAGAGATTATGGATATGTCCTTTGCCATTCAAGCTCTTTGTGCCGAATATTTATCCAAGACCAGATATACTCTTAAACCCGGCGTTTTTGATGTGTCAACAGAAATCGACCAAAGCGTTGCCTGGTTAAAAATCAAAACTTTGGGCCTTGACCTTGATCACCTAACCTCCGAACAAGAAAAATATTATTTAATGCAGTGAAATCATCCCGCTAACGGCGGGTTTTTTATTATCCGAAAATTCTATATTTAATCTTCGCCGCAGCGAATTTGGTATGTTATAATGGATAAGGGCTAGATTGACCTAACCTTCTGCTCATATTAGGATATAAAAAACATTAAATAATATGGATAAAAAATATAAGGTAGTTTTATTTTGTTTAGGGTTGGTTTTGTTAGTTTTCCTGGTTTGGAAATTTTTTCCGGTCAGCGTGAAAAAGATAAATTTTGGACAGAAATTCCAAATTTCCTACATTGATTCCAAGCAGCCGCGATTCGAGCGGTATAAAAAATTATTTGCCACCAGTTCTGTCGCCGAGGGGATAACCAAAGCGATCAACCGTTTTTCCATTGATAAGCCGTTCAAATTGGTTTTTGGTGAGTGTGGCAAGCAGGATTTTTATTTCGACGAACAAAAGCGCGAAATTCGGGCTTGCTACGAGATGGTTGATGCCTTGGGCTCGGCCTACACATATGATATTCGCGATGTCAACGAATACGATCGGGCGATTGTTAATTCCACTTACTATTTAGTTTTGCACAATATTGCCCACGCGGTTGGGAGTTTGCCGGCCACAGGCTCTGATTCGATAGTCGATGAGATTGCTGCCTCCATTGCCTTAAGCTGTGGCAATCAATGTTCAGAGAATATTTTTGTGGGCGGGCTCTACTTTATTTCTAAAGGGGATGAAAAGAAAATGGAGCAGCTAAGTTTTTCCGACGAGCGCAGCACCAACCTTTCACGTTTCATCAATTACGCCTGTTTGGCTTATGGACAAAATCCTAAAGACAAAAATTGGTTGATAGAAAATAAAATTGTACCGGAAAACGAAGCTCTTAAATGTGGTCAGAATTACGCCAATTTAATGGAAAAATATAAGAATGTTTTTGTCGAAGGGCAATAATTTATGGAAAATTTTGAAAAAATGAATTTTACGGCTTCAGAAAAAATTGAAAATGACCGCAAAGTGCCCTTGGTAGAGATAAAAATGTCTTTTGCTAAGTCTGGCGGTGCGGGCGGCCAAAACGTCAATAAGCGCGAAACGAAAGCGGAAGCGCGATGGGATATTGAGGCCAGCAAGGCTTTTTCCGAGGAGGAGAAAAAACTTATTAAGGAAAAATTAGCCACGCGCATTAATGAGAAGGGCGAGCTGATTGTGCAAAGCGAAAAAGAGCGCTCGCAGGGGCAGAATGCCGCCGCGGCCGTGGAGGTGCTGCGCCGACTGGTTAGTAAAGCCCTTATCGTGGAAAAAGAAAGAATACCAACCAAGCCTAGCCGGGCCTCCAAAGAAGAAAGGCTAGTGGATAAGAAGAAAATCGGCGAGAAGAAAAAGATGCGCGGTAAAATTGCGGAAGAATATTAAAAAATAAAATAAATAAAAAATATGAAGGGCTTTATGGATTTTATCAGGGAACAGGGGGTAGTGGGCTTGGCCGTCGGCTTCATGTTGGGCGGCGCTGTTTCTAAAGTAGTTTCTTCATTAGTGACCGAAGTCATCAACCCGCTCTTGGGCCTTGTCCTGGGCTTTGCCGGCGATTTTAAGAGCAGTTACTTTATGGTTGGTGCGGCCAAAGTGGCTTGGGGAAATTTTTTGGCCACGCTTATCGATTTTCTGGTTGTGGCTTTAGTTGTTTATTATGGCGTCAAGGGTTTAGGTTTAGACAAGTTGGATAAGAAAGCCGGTTAAAAAGGAAAAAATTTCTATAATCACCGAGTAATATCAGATAATAAAAAGCTCTCTGGCGCAAGCCAGATTTTTTGTATATGGTGGAAATATGGAGCAGCTAGCCATTCAAGTCATTAAAGAGTTGGAAAGATTAAAAAACCCCAAAAAAGCCAAAGACCTGGCGTGGTTTTTTAAGACCGGCAAAGGCCAATATGGGGAAGGAGATATTTTTTGGGGAATCGTCGTGCCCTTGCAGAGAAAGGTTGCCAGGGAATTTTACGATCTGTCGCTCGGGGAGGTGGCGCATTTACTCAAAAGTCCTGTCCATGAACAGCGGCTAACCGGGCTTTTGATTTTGGTCAAACAATTCCAGAAGGGAGATGCACGGCAGCGGGAACAGATTTTTAATTTTTATTTGAAAAATGCCAAACGCATTAATAATTGGGATCTCGTGGACTTAAGCTGTCGCGATATTGTCGGGCAATATCTGATAGGCAAGGATAAGGCAATTCTTTATGAGATGGTTAAGTCTAAGAATTTATGGGCCCGGCGTATTGCCACGGTTTCAACGAGCGCCTTTATCCGCAATGGCGATACCAAGGAAACGTATAAGATTGCTCAGATGCTGCTAAGGGAAGAACATGATTTGATACATAAGGCTTCTGGCTGGATGCTGCGCGAAGCAGGCAAGGTAGATCGCCAGGGTTTGGAAAAATTTTTAGTAAAGTTTTCCAAAAAAATGCCCCGGACAATGCTGCGATACTCTCTTGAGCATTTTAGCCCTCCGCAGCGCAAAAAATATATGGAAAAATAACAAGCCACTTTTAAGTGGCTTTTGTTGGCAGGGCTTTTGGCTGCAGCCGGGCTTTGTTATAATAAGGAAATAAAAATACTTATGATTTTTGCCGTAATTTTGGGAATGATCTTCCCGCGTTTAGCCATTGTTATTTTATGGTTTTTCTCCACTTGGTTTAAGGGTGGGGCCATGTTTGAGCATTGGGCCATACCTTTGTTGGGTTTTTTCTTAATGCCATTTACTTTACTTTGGTATAGTGCGGTAATGAATTGGTTCGGCGGGCAATGGGGTTTTTGGCAGGTGGTTTTCATGGCCTTGGCTATTATTTTCGATATAACCTCAGCGGCTAAAAGCCGGAGAAAATAATATGATAACAAAAGATTTTCAGGATTTGATTCCTGAGTATAAAAAATTAGTCGAACAGGCCAAAGCCGCTAGCCAAAGCGGTTACGCGGTTTATTCTGGTTATCGGGTTGGAGCCGCCGCCTTGTGTGCGGATGGCTCCTCTTATTTCGGAGCTAATTTTGAGAATGCCTCATTTCCTTGTTCAATCTGCGCCGAGCAGGCCGCTCTTGCCTGCGCTAATTCCTCCGGCCATCGTGACGTGAGGGCTATTGCTATTTTTGCCTTAAAAGCTCAGCAACCGATTGCGCCTTGCGGTTTGTGCCGCCAAGTAATTGCCGAAATGGCTTCGCTTTCTAATTGCGATATAGAAATCATCATGCCCGATGCTAATATGCAAAAGGTTCAGCTTGCCAAAATTTCGCAATTATTGCCAGATCAATTCAAATTAAACGGTTAGTTATGAAGGCAATTATTATTTGCCAAAGTATCCACAAAAAGAATACTTGGCGCATCGCCCAAGCTATGGCGGCGGTGCTAAATTGCCCAGTCGTTAAGCCGCAAGATGCCGACCCTTTGGCAATTTCGGAGTGCGACTTAGTTGGTTTTGGCTCGGGGATTTATTTTGGTTCGCATCATCGTACGATTTTGGATCTTGGCGGCAAGCTTTTGCCGGCAGAGGGAAAGCAGGCTTTTATTTTTTCTACCTCTGGGGCTGGGCCAAAAATGGATCAGTATCACCATAAAAAGCTGCGAGAACTTTTGCAGGATGTCGGTTACAAAGTGGTGGGGGAATGGTCTTGTAAAGCTTTCGATGAATTTGGTCCATTTAAGCTTATTGGTGGCCTTAATCAAGGGCGACCCAATGAAGGCGATTTTCAAAACGCCAAGGAATTTGTCAAAAAGTTAAATTAAAAGAAGCCCCCCCTAGAGGGCTTTAATTTGGTTTTGATTGATCGGTGTTCATTTTTGGCTTCAGGAATTTTTCGAGCTCTTCCATACCAGCTCCAACTATTTCCCGACCTGCGCCTTCGGCCTTTAAGATAGTCTGGTTGAATTTTTTTTCTAATTGTTTCAGGCGGGGGTTAGAGATAAGGCTGTAGTATTCTTGGAGTTCTTTTTCACTGAATACCTCATCTATTGTGGTTAAAACATTTTCTTTGAGCTTAGCGTGAACTTTATCATCAACCTCATCGATTTTTTTAGCCGTTTCTTTATCTCCGAGTACAGCCGATAAGAATGCCAGCCCTCCTAGGGTGCTGATAATCGGATTGGCAACACTAAAGCCCTTTTCATTTAAGATTTTTTCAATGGTCTCTTTTTTATTCAAGTAAGTCCTCCAGTTGTTAAGATATTAATTTATACAAGATATCTGTGGAAAAGTCAACATAGAAAGAGGGCTATTTTTGTTCTATAATAGGCCCAGTAGAGGCTATGCCAATTGGGACATTTGTCAAAGAAAAATCATGGAAGAAAATGGCGGTTGGGATTTTTTGTTCGTCCCTTTTTTTGGTTTGCCAAATAGCCTATAGCGCGGCCAACGGCTTATTAAATCAGGATTATCCGATTTTAATATCCATATCCTTTGGTAGTGTGATTTTCCTGTTTTTGTACCTTATTTACACCTTTATTCAGTTTTTTAAGGCAATAATGAAGGAACTTTAAGCTTGGTTACAAAAACATGGAACAAGAAATAATTATACCCAATAAGGCCTCTTTTGAACGCAAAAAAACCGCTTTTCGCCAAGGCGGAATTTCTTGTTTGCATGTGCTTTCTGATTTTGACCGAACCCTTACTTACGCCTATGTTGACGGGAAGAAGGCCCCCTCGATTATCGGAGGGTTGCGCAGTGGCAAATATTTGACCCCTGATTATGTGGCTCGAGCCACCGCTCTTTACGAAAAATATCGACCTATTGAAATTGATCCCTTAATTTCCCCGGAAGAAAAGTCCGCCAAAATGTCTGAATGGTGGAGGGTTCATTTTGAATTGCTCGTAGAGTGTGGTTTGGATTATAACACTATGGACAAAATGGTTTCGGAAAATTTATCCCGCTTCCGAGAGGGGGCTAGTGAATTTTTAGAATCATTGGAAAAGCAGGGCGTACCTCTGGTAATAATGTCGGCTGGGCCTGGTGATGCTCTTAAAATGATATTTGAGAAGAATCATCTGTTTTTTTCCAATATTAGTATCATTGCCAATGTTTTTGAATTCAATGAAAAAGGCAAGGTAGTTAAAATTAAAGAGCCCCTAATCCACTCTACAAACAAGAGTGAAATTACAATTAAATCTTTTCCGGAAATTTTCCACAAAATTGAGGATCGGGGCAATGTTTTATTGCTGGGTGATAATGTTTCCGATATCGGCATGGTGGAAGGGTTTCCCTTTGAGGCTTTGATTAAAGTCGGGTTTTTATCTCCGGATGCCCAAGAGAAAGATAATCTGGAGGAGTTTAAGAATAATTTTGATGTTATTCTTACGGGTGATGGCGGCATGGATTTTGTCAATAAATTGATGCGGGAAATTTATGAAGTTTAAGAGTGCGAGAATTTCTGCCATTGAGGAATATGTGCGAAACCACATCGTTGAAGATATCGTTCATGGATTTGGGCATGTCGATCGAGTGCGCGATTGGGCACTCAAAATCGCCCGGTCGGAAAAATATCCAAATTTAGAAACAGTGGAAGCGGCCGCTCTCTTGCATGACGTAGCCCGTAATAGCGTTTCTTGGCGCAACCATGGGGAAGAGGGGGCTAAATTCGCGCAGGCCTTTTTGGAAAAAAGCCAATCATGGACCGGAGAGGAAATTCTGGATATTTGCAATGCGATTCGTTACCATAATAAAAATCGAGAAGGGCGCGGCCGGCTTTTGGACATTATCCGTGATGCCGATATGCTGGATTCCTTGGGCGCTATTGGTTTGGCAAGGAATTTTATTTTTACCGCTCACAAAAAAACACTTTTCGATCCAATTAACATTAAGGGGGAAACATGGGGGCTATCAAATAGGGATTTTGATTTACGGTTCGATCGCGGGGAGGGCGTTGGCCAATATATAGTCGATGAGCTCAATTTCCAAATAAGTTATTTGAAAAATTTCAAAACGAAATTCGGGAAAAAAGCCTCCAAGCCCTTGGCCGCCTATATGAAAAATTATATTTTACAGCTGGAGCGCGAAGTAAAGCAAAACAAACGTTGAATATGAATAAAAAAGTGGTTTTTTCGGTTATTGCCATAATGTTTTTAGTTGTTGGTATCGGAGCCTTTTTTGTTTTGCGTCAAAAGCGAGTTGCGGTGATTAGCCCGGAACAAATGGCCTTCAGCGAGGAAGTGACTGGGAAGATGGAGGAAATTTTTAATTTGGGGAAAAATTTTAAGTGTGAGGCTAATACTTCCGACGGGCAAAAGATAACCATGTATGCTTACGGTCAAAAAATAAAAGTAGTGATGCTCATGCCCGACAGCGAGAAGAATCAGTTGTTGACTTTATATGATGGGAATACGCTTTATGGCTGGCAGAGTAACCAAAAAGAAGGCACAAAACTTGCCATAAGCCCACAGGACTATTTCAAGCCTACGCCAACTGAGGCTGTACAAGAAGACGAATCAAAAAAATTGTCTTATAAATGTCGTCCTTGGGTGGTTGATTCGCATGAGTTTGATTTGCCCGCCGAGATAACTTTTCAGGACATGACCGGAATAATGCAAGAGGCCCAAGAAGCTGCTAGTGACGCGGCGCAGAAAATGTGCAGTTCGTGCAACACGATGCCCATTGGAGCGCAACAAGATTATTGTAAAGAGCAATTTTGCTCTCCGCAATAATCATTTTAGGGTAATTTGTTTGGATAATTTTCCCCGCACCGAAAATACCGGCGCGGGGTTTGCGAAAATTTTTCAGTGAAGTAAGATAATAAGGCAATTGCGCAATGAAAATTGATTATCAAAAAGAACTTAATGGCGAACAGCTTAAAGCCGTCCTAGAAGGGGACGGGCGCTGCCTCGTAATATCTGGCCCGGGCAGCGGTAAAACGCGGACCTTGGTTTATCGTGTGGCTTATTTATTGGAAAGGGGTGTAAACCCGGAAAATATTTTGCTTGTGACTTTTACCAAAAAAGCGGCCAGCCAAATGCTTTCCCGCGTGGAGAATCTTTTGGGTTTCCGCCCGCAAGGGCTTTTGGGCGGTACCTTTCATCATATTGCCAATTTATTTTTACGCCGCTATGCCACTTTTGCCGGCTATAAAAACGATTTTGGGATTCTGGATGAGGACGATAGCAAGATTTTAATCGCTGGAGTAATGGAGGAGATGCAGATTACCAAAAGTGCTTATCCTAATTTTCCCAAAGCGGTTATGGTGCAGGAGGTTTTATCCTTGGCACAAAACACACGTAAACCCATGAAGGAGGTGGTGGATTCCCAATTTTCCTATTTGGAGCTCGCCGATGGCGAAATCGACAAACTTTCGCAAATTCTGGGCCGTTACAATGAAAAAAAGAAGGAGCAGAATTTAATGGATTATGATGATTTACTTATAAATTGGCAAAATATTTTGAAAGACAGCCACGAGGTGCGCCAAAAAATTTCTGAACGTTTCCAATATGTGCTGGTGGATGAATATCAGGATACTAATGTTATTCAAGAGGGGATGGTAGAGTTGATGGCTGAAGCTCATAAAAATATTATGGCTGTAGGCGATGACGCCCAGAGCATTTATTCTTTCCGCGGGGCAGATATTGAGCATATTTTGAATTTTTCTAAAAAATATCCCGACGCTAAAGTCTATAAAATAGAAACCAATTACCGTTCTATTCCGGAGATTTTAGATGTGGCCAACGAAAGTATTCGCCATAATTATGGGCAAATCCGCAAAACTTTACGGGCAGTCAAAAATATTGGCAGAAAACCCAAAGTTTTTTTGCTGGAAAGCGCCACCAAAGAGGCGGAGTTTGTGGCCTCGACCGTGGCCAGGATGCGCTCACAAGGAGAAGATTTGAATAAAATTGCCGTGCTTTTCCGCGGGAGGCACAGCGCCAGTGAATTGGAGTTGGCCTTAGCTAAACATTCTATTGCTTATCTGATGCGTGGAGGTATGAAGTTTTTTGAACAGCAGCACATCAAAGACACTTTGGCATTTTTGCGCGCTTTAACTAATAATAAAGACCAAACTGCTTGGGAGAGAGTGCTGCGGCTTTTTGACGGAGTTGGGCCGGCGGCTGCAGGCAAAATTTTTTTGAGAATTTATTCACTTAATAGTTGTGAAGAGCTAAATGATGAAGCCCTGCTCAAGGATTTGATCTTGATGGCCCCTAGCCGGGCCAAGGAGGGAATGGCTACTTTGGGAAAAATAATAAAAGGGGCCTCTTTGGCGCAAAAAGAAAAAGCATCTGACTATATCTCTAAATTAATTTTCTGTTGGTTGGATGATTTTTATGCACAGTATCTTAAGGTTTCTTTTCCTGATGCTCCCGAGCGGATTGAAGATGTGCACGAACTTTCTAAGCTTTCATTGGATTACGGCAGTATTGCCGATATGCTCTCGGCCATGACCTTGTCGGAGGAATTCGAGGGGGAAGTCTATGAAAACGGGCAAAAGGGCCAAGCAATTACGCTTTCTACTATCCATCAGGCTAAGGGTTTGGAGTGGAATACGGTTTTTATTATCGGCTTAAAAGAAGGGTCTTTCCCGCATGGCAAATCTGTGGACGATTTGAATTTTCTGGAGGAAGAAAGACGACTTTTTTATGTGGCCATTACCCGCTGTAAAGAGAATTTATACATTACTTATCCGATGATGGATTGGAAGCGCAAAGGCGACCAAGCGAGTAAGCCTTCTAGGTTTCTTAAAGAGATCCAGAGCGCAGTTGAGGAGGTTAATATGCTTTCTGGCGATCCTTGGGGCGAAAGTCAGGGCTATAAGCCACATTATCGGGGTGAAAGTTCTGCTTTTCGGCAAATGCGCGAATCTGTGCCAAAAGAAAACCCCAAGCATAAACAGCAATTTAGCTCTAAAAACAGATTGGGAGATTTTGGAGTATTTGGCGGTGATTGGAGAAAAATCGGCCAAGATCAGCGCTATGATAAATCGGAGTATAGCTCCGAAGACGAAGACGAGATAATCCATTATTAAAAATTCCCCGCCAGTAGCGGGGAAATGTTTTTTATTTTTGCGGCCAACTATTATGAAGGATGTAGCCCTCCTCAAAGCCCCAGCGCAGCCAGGAATCTTTGGCATAATTGATCTCAGCTTCGGTTTTTCCTGAGTCTTCGCATGGCGGGCTCTCTACGCAATATTCCAGGACTTTTATGGCCAGCTCCCCGCAATGATTGTTGTCGAGGTAATTTAGACACAGCCAAACAAGAATGGGTTTTTTGAAGTGGGTGCGCATCGCTCCGATTAACTGGGAGAATTTTTTCCCCGAGACGTGCAAGAAAGCTGATTCCAAATCAAGCATTTCTTTATCAAAGCGTTCTTTTTCCGTCGCGATAGGGTAGAGCCCGTTGCCTAACCCCCAAACCAAATATTTGTTGTTGATTTTGGAGAGTCGGCCTTGCCAATTTTCCGGGATTTTGGGCAGTTCCAATTCGAAGTATTTGCTTGCGATTTCGTTGATAATAACCAGCGGGACCCAAGAGAGTTTGTTTTTAATGTGGAGCATCAGTCCTTCCATGATCGCATGTTTGTCTGTCCCGGCGCATTCGTCAATCAATTTAATTACGATGGGATTTTCTAAATATGTTTGGATGTTGGAGCTGTAGCGGCAGTGCCGGTCGGCCTCAATGAGCTCAATTATTTTTAGGGTTTTCTCTTGGGGATTTTCTAAAACCAGAAATCCTTTTTTATAGCCGTAATTAATGATGGCGGCAACGTATTTTCTCGTATCATAACGAACTTGAGAATCTTTGGTAATAATCGCGCCTTTAACTGCCTCTTCCACCTCCTCCACGCCAATGGCCAAATCTAACAGCAGGGCAGTTGCGAATTGCTTTCTATCCTCGAGATGTCTGAATATTTCCCGATAGACGCCCTCTTTTTCCTGTTGACAGATTTTGCGTGCCTCTTTGAAGCGTTGGTCCTCAAAAATCGCTAAAAAACTTTTTTCCTTGCGGGATTCCAAATCGTTTTCAAGTGATTCAAGCAGCTTTACCGCCTCTTGTCCTTTGTCACTCAATGGTTATTCCTCCTTTATAGGATTTGTTAAAGATGCGTTGTTATACCATAAAGGGTTATTGGGCGCAATATTATTTATTTATAAAAAAATTCCCCCATTTCAGGGGGTATTTTTTTGTCGGATTTCTATTTTATTCTGGCCATGACCGAATAGATAAGCTTAGCAGCTAGGAAGTCTGGGGCTTTGTTAATTTTATTTGGACAGAGCTCTACTACATCGAAGCCAATAATATTTTTTTGTTTGGCAACCTCAGTAATTATTTCAATGACCTGATACCAAGTAAGCCCGCCCGGCTCAGGTGTGCCCGTGGAGGGCACTAAGCCGGAATCAAAAACATCTAAATCGATTGTGAGGTAAATATTTTCATTTTTTAGGGCTTGGCAAACTTTTTCTGGCAGGGCAGTTTCACGGTAAATTTCGTGGGCAAAAAATATCGTATCCTTGGCTAAATTTCCTTTTTCTTCAATGGCTTGGCTTCTGATTCCCACCGAAACAATATTGTGGCATTTTTCTTGAGCGCGGGCCATCACGCAGGCATGATTAAACTTGTCGCCTTCATAAATATCGCGCCTATCCGAGTGTGCGTCAAAGTGCAAAATACTCAAATTCGGATATTTTTCGGCGGCGGCAAATATTGCGCCAGCCGAAACTGAATGTTCTCCGCCTAAGACTATCGGAATTTTTCCATCGCTTAAATACTTAGCTATTTGCTTCTGCACTTTAGCGACCATATCTTGGGTCTTTTTAGCTTTGACTGGTTTGTCGGTGAATATTCCTTTTAAGTATGGCTCGCTACTCGTGGCTATATCGTAAAGTTCCATATTGCCCGAGGCTTCGATGGCAGCCTTGGGTCCCAAATCTGCCCCTTTTATCCAAGTGCTGGTTGCGTCAAAAGGAACCGGCAAAACAGCAAAGCGCGAGGTTTGGTATTGGCAATATTTTTTTTCTAACCCGCCAAAATTGCTAGGCATAATGTTTAATCGAACAAAAATACAGCAGCGGCAATAGTGGTTGTCCAAAGCCCGTCCTTATTTCCTTCGGCAGACTGCACGGTGTGTGTAGTTTTAAATATGTGGCCGCTTGATGTAAATATCTCTTTGCGCTCATCCCAGGCGGAATTGATATCAAAGTCCACGCCCAAGGTGGTGGCTAGCATGGTGGCGGCCAGGTCTTCGGCATATTCTCCGGCAATTTCAGCCTTTTCTCCAAAGGCATGGTGCTCGGAGAGATAGCCATAATTACTGGAATCGCTAGGCACGGCCAAGCCGATAGCAGAAGAAATCAGCCTGTTCGGCTCGTTTGTATCATTTCTGGCCATTACGCAGAAAGTGATTTGGCCGGCATTCAGATGCTTTAATCCTTCATTCTTGGAAACGATTTTGCAATTAGGCGGAAAAATGCTGGAAACATAAACCAAATTGCATTTTTCAATGCCGGCAGTGCGCAGAGCCGCCTCAAATGAGGCTAAGCGGTCTTTGTGCACGCCAGAACCGCTCACAAAAAATACTTTTTTAGGAACGAGATCATGGTCTATATCTGGCGCAGTGTTTACACTATTAATGATTGAGTCTTCCATTTTTTTGTTAATTTTTTATAAATGCGTTTGCCCAGTCCTATAGCGCGGGACTGGGCATGAGCGTTTTAATTTATTTTTTTGTATTGAAAATTTTGCCGTAATTTTTAGGTTCGCGGTCTTTCCAATTTTTTTTGTGGTAAACATAGCTGGCAATGAGAGGGAAGGCCATAGTCGCTTCGGCATAGACCATCTGTTCATTTTCCTCGCCGACTTTGCCCCAGGAATGGGCTTCGCGCAAAGTGGATCCGGAGAGCGCGCCGTCGCGCTCATCAGCTACGGTTATCTGTACGGCGTACTTGTGGAGCTTGGCCTCTTTTTCAGTCAAAATTTCTGCCATTACCGTTGTGTCTTGGGCAAAATTTTTTGGCACTCCTCCGGCGAGCATGAAAAGGCCAGTCTCGCCAGCGGCAATTTTTATCTTTGTAAGCTCCAAAAAGTCTTGGACGGAATCGATGGTGACTTTGGGCTTGCTTCCCATTTTGTGCTGGTAATTGGCCAGGCCCAAGCCGGCGCTGCAATCAGAAAAAGCCGGGACAAAAATCGGGACATTTTTTTCGTAAGCTAAGCGAACGATGGAATCTTTACCCAAATTATTTTTCTTCAAATATTTGCCCATTTGTGCAATAAACTCGCGGGAAGAGTAGGGGCGCGGTTCAAGTTCCTGGGCGATTTTGGCGACCGTGGCGTCACAGTGTAATAATTCGTCCTCATCAATGTAAGTATCGTAAATGCGATCAATATTTTGTTTCATGAGAGCATCGTCATTAGCAAAGATGTCGCCTTTGTAATGCCTATAACCCAAACCTTCAAAAAAATCCTGGTCGACAATATTGGCGCCGGTAGAGATGATGGCGTCGATCATATTATTTTTTAGCAGATCATAAATAGCGGCTTTTAGCCCGGCGCTAATCAAAGAGCCGGCTAGGCATAAAAAAATAGAACATTTTTTGTCCTTAATCATGTCGTCGTAGATATACGACGCTCTGGCCAACGTTCTGGCAGAAAATGCCATGTCGTTGAATTGATCCACGATCGGGATCGCGTTGAAAGATTTAATATCAATATGGTTGATAGTCTCTTTCAAAATTGCTTTCTTACTCATATATTTAGTTTTTTTGGAATTGATGAATTTATTATATATAAAATGTTTTGGAATGCAATACAAAAAACAGGGTTTTTGCACCTTTTTGTCTTATAGTATCTGGAGCAGAGAAAAATAAAAAACACTTTGGGCATTTTTATTTTTCTTTTCAGGGTAATTTTCTTATGTTCGAATCCCTTTTAGCTAATTCCGCCAACAAAAAATCACGTCCTTGCGTGATTCTTTGTTGGCGGTGACGATGTCCCAAAGTTAGAACCAGTTCGGGTATTATCTTTTCATCGTGTTGATAAAATTATACGCCAATTACGCCGAATTTACAAGGAAAATCCAGCCTCTTTTGAAGTTCCAGCATTCGCACAAAGAATCTATTAATCTGTCGTTATAGACTGGTTCTATTTTGACAAATATGGCGCCAATTCGTCCCATGATAAATTTATTGCCGTGCTTCCGGCGGCACCCATGGTTATCGCTAATTTATCGAAATAAAACGTAAGGCCGTTATCAGTAATGACAAAATTCTGCAGATTAGAAGCGTAGAGCCAGCCATCACAATTGCATTTCTTGTGGTCCAGCGTTATTCCGTCATCTTTTAGGTAAGATAAGCCCAGGCCATCACGTACGGTATTGATATCTGGAAAAATTTCTTTATCATTTTTAGCTTGCTCTAATAACAGGTATGACAAAGCCAGGTCATTTGGCATTTTATTTTTTCCTTTCATTGTTGCATATCCAGAAGTGTCTAAAATCGATTCAATGGCAACTTGACCATTTTTATTAAAAGTAAAAGTCTGCACCTTTTCACTTCCATTGGCGCCTCCAGTGTATTCATAAATCAAAAATAAATAAGAAACCGTACCTCTGTTTGTTGCTGTAAATTTTTTATAAACAATATTTAAGGAATATACCATTTTTGGTCTATCGGGAAAATCCTTCTCTATATTTTTTTCATCATTATAAGCTGGGCCGCCAATCTTCCAATCTTCTTTTCTTTGCTCTATCTGTTGCTTTACGAATTGTTCCATTATTCCATTTTTATCTAACGGTTCTGCTGGATATATAACCTTAATGTCATAAAAATCGGTTTTAGCAATAAGAGTTTTATCTGCAACTTGGCTTATTGGTTTTGTTTGCGTGTGTATATTTTTACTATAAAAAAACATCGCAACAACGGTAGTAATAATTAAAAGTACTAAAATAGCTAATAAGCTAATAATTTTTTTATTGCCTTTTATAATATTCATATATTTTATCATTTAATATTTTATTTTTGACTTTCTATTATTCTAATTATTCTAACATGGACATCTGGCGGAGAGGGTGAGATTCGAACTCACGATCAGGTTGCCCCGATGCCGCATTTCAAGTGCGGTGCCTTCGGCCACTCAGCCACCTCTCCAATTTAATTGTTATAATATATTTTTCGATAAATTTCAACTGGCGGATTGGCTGTTGATTTTCCGTAATGTCGGAATTTTTAAGTTGAAAAACAGGTTGGGGGTAGATATAGTTAGTATTATTAGATTTGTAATTATTAATTTAATGGATTCTCGCAGCGACGAACAATTAGCAGTGGCCGGGGCAAGCGGGGACGATAAATCCTTTGAGGTTTTGGTGGGCAGATATCTCCATTCGATTTATAATTTTGCCTTCCGCTATGTGGGCGATTCTTCTCAAGCCCAGGATATTTCTCAGGAAGTTTTTTTACGGGCCTGGAAAAATTTGAAAAAGTTTGATCCGAAAAAAAAATTTAAGACTTGGCTTTTTGCCATTGCCAAAAATGCCTGCATTGATTATTTGCGCCAAAAAAAGATTTTGCCCTTTTCGGTTTTTGAAGACGAGGCGGGGAATAATTATGTAGAGGAGGGGATAATTTCCGAAGATATTCCTTCGGAAGTTTTTGAAAAAAAAGATTTAGTAGTCCGGCTTAATAAAGCAATTAGTGAGCTGCCACCTCGCCAGCAAGAAGTATTGAGTTTGCATTATTGGGAAAAAATGACTTTTGAAGAAATTTCCCAAGCCTTATATGAGCCGTTAGATACGTTAAAAAGCCGTTGCCGGCGGGCCGTGATTTCTTTAAGGGCTAAACTTAAATAAAAATGCACCAAAAGTGCATTTTTTTCGTATTACTATATATATGGAGAATAATACGGAGAAATTAATGGCTTATCATAGCGGCCAAACTCTTCCCAGCGGTTTGCTGCCAAAGATAATTTTTGCCCTTAGGGAACAGCGTCGTCATGACCTAAAAATGCGCCTTTATGTTTTTGGCGTCTTTTCCTTTATTTCCGTGCCGCTTTTAATCTGGGCCTTAATCTCTACCAGCCGGGCCATTGCGGCCAGTAACTTATCAGCCTATTTATCTCTGGTATTCTCCGATATCTCTGCTGTGGCTGCTTATTGGGATAATTTTTCTTTATTGGTTTTGGAATCTTTGCCGGCCTTGGGTTTGGCTTTGAGTTTGGCGGCCATGGGTTTTTGTCTTTGGTCTTTCTCGGCCTTGGCGCGCAATTATTACTTTTTCAATAAATTAGCAAAACAATAATATGGAAAAAGAAAGTTTATTTCAATCAAAAGTTTTCTGGGGTGTTTTGGCCGGTATTTTGGTATTAGCTTTGATGTTTTTATCATTTCAAATAGGGCAAATGGTCGGTTTTCGGAAAGCGAAGTTTTCCTTGGATTGGGGCAATAATTACCATCGTAACTTTGGTGGGCCGCCGCGCGGCTTTATGAATGAGATGGAGGGGCCGGAATTTATGCCCGGCAGTGGCACTTTTGGCCAGATAATCAAAATTGATGGCAACAACCTGCTTATCCGGGATAAGGATGGGACGGAAAAATCGTTACTTTTACATAACGAAACTTCTATTAGAAAATTTCGAGACGACATCAAACCCTCCGATTTGAAAATTGATGATTCGGTGGTAGTTATCGGCTCTCCGAGCAGCAGCGGGCAAATCGAGGCCAAGTTTATCAGAGTTTTGCCTCCGCCACCCACTACCACTCCCAAAAAATAATTATTAACATGATTGCAAAGATTAAAAATTTTGCGCTTAGGCACAAATGGCTTTCCCTCTTGCTTGTTTTAGCTATCGTTTTTGTCTCTTATTGGGTCACAATTACCATCAGTAAGGGCTCGACCAAAGAAAAATATGTTTTTATCCAAGTCAAAAAAGATCTTTTAGTTTCGACAATTTCTGGCAGCGGGCAGGTGGCCGCTTCCAACCAAGTTGATTTGAAATCGCAGGCTAGCGGGCAGCTTGTTTATCTTAATGCCCTTAACGGCCAAGAGCTGAAGACCGGGGAGGTAATTGCCAAGCTCGATGACAGCGAAGCGCAAAAATCCATCAGGGATGCGCAAACCGGTTTAGAATCAGCTCAAATATCTTATAAGAAGCTCATCGAGCCGCCCGATGCTCTATCTTTAATGCAGGCGGAAAATAATTTGGCTCAAGCGCAGGAGGCGGCCAAAACAGCCCAAAATAATTTCACTAAAGCTTACGAGGACGGCTTCGCCAATGTGGCGGCGGCTTACATTGATTACCCGGTTATTATGAACGGTCTCAACACCATGTTGTTTAACAGTTCCTACGGGGTGAGCGGATTCGATATTGATTATTATTCGGACAATATTAAGTATTTCGACAAGAGTAATAAGGCTGAATTTTATCGGAGCGCGGCGCGCTTGGCCTCCGACTCCGCCAAAGATTCTTATGCCAAGAGTTATGATACATACAAATCGACTAGTGTATTTTCGGAAGAAGAGAAGATCGAACAACTTATTTCTATTTCTTATGCTTCCTCGAAAAAAATAAGCGAGGCCGTAAAAGGAGCGGCTGCCCTTATTCAGCTCTATAAAGATACGATGGTGGCTAACAAGGCCAATGTGCAAGCTTTAGCTGAAACTAATTTATCTTCCTTAAATTCTTACGCTTCCAAATCTAGCGCGCACCAAAGCGCTTTGCTTGCGGCCCAAACAGGTTTGGAGAGTGCCAAGGCCTCTTTAGAAAATGCCAAGAGAAGCCTCGCCGAAAAAAACCAAAGTTTAGCTGATCTTAAAGCGGGTGCCACTCAATTAGATAAGGAATCCTCTGAGCTTTCCTTAAAGCAAAAACAAGATGCGCTCTTGGATGCCAAAGAAAAACTCAATGACTATTATGTCCGTGCGCCATTTGCTGGCGTAATCGCTAAAGTTAATGTTTCTAAGGGCGACACACTTTCCTCAAATGCCTCGGTAGTTACTTTTGTCACTAAGCAAAAAATTGCCACCATTGCGCTTAATGAGGTGGATGCGGCCAAGGTCAAAGTTGGGCAAAAGGCTAATATTACATTTTCTGCCATCAATGATTTGAATGTGACTGGAGAGGTAATTGAAATTGATTCCATCGGAACCGTGTCGCAGGGTGTTGTTACTTATAGCGCCAAGATCGGTTTTGACGTCCAAGACCAAAGGGTCAAGCCGGGAATGTCCATTTCAGCCAAGATTATAATTGATTCCGTGACCGACGCCCTTATCGTGCCTAGTTCTGCCGTTAAAACAACTGCCGGCCAAAAATATGTGGAAATGGCTGATGAAAAAATTGACGCCAATAAGGCCACAACCGGCACTGGGATAGAATTAAAAAACAAAACCAAAAAGCAAAACGTTGAAACCGGTTTGTCTAATGATTCGTATATAGAAATCGTCAATGGGCTCGCTGAAGGTGATTACGTGATAATAAAATCTAATAGCGCCACCAGCCGGACGCAGACCCAAAACCAAAATAACCAGAAAAGTCTTTTTGGCGGGGGAGGGCCGATGATGAGATAATAGTATGATTGAGTGCAAGAATATAATTAAAATATATCAATCTGGCGACGTGCAGACTCAAGCGCTTAAAGGGGTCAGTTTCAAGATTAAAGACGGGGAATTTGTCGCCATTACTGGGCCGTCGGGTTCGGGCAAATCTACCTTGATGCATGTGCTTGGAGCTTTAGACACTCCCAGCAGTGGCCAGTATTTTTTGGATGGCCAAGATGTTTCCAAACTTTCCGATGACGAATTGGCTGACATCCGCAAAAACAAGATTGGCTTTGTTTTTCAATCTTTTAATCTTTTGCCCCGGGCCACGGTTTTGCGTAACGTTATGATGCCATTGATTTATGACGGGGTGCCATCCCAAAACCGCAAAGAGAGGGCCGTTCAATCACTAAAATATGCGGGTCTGGATAAGGAGCATTTTAATCATCTTTCCAATCAGCTTTCGGGTGGCCAAATGCAGCGTGTAGCCATTGCCCGAGCCCTGGTTAATAATCCCTCGATAATTTTGGCCGATGAGCCAACGGGAAATTTAGATACTAAGACCGGCCAAGTTGTTTTGGAGTCTTTTCGCGAGCTCAATGAAAAACAGAAGAGGACTATTATTTTAATTACCCATGAAAAGGATGTGGCTGAATTTGCTGACCGCATGATAGTTATAAGAGATGGGCAAATTGTAGAAGACAAAAAGAAAAAATAAGCCATGAAAATATCCGATCTAATAGAAGAAATATATTTTGCGCTTTTGGCCAATAAGGCCCGCTCGGGGCTGACGGTTTTGGGTATTGTCATTGGTATTGCTTCAGTTATCTCTATGATTGCTGTTGGGGCTGGCTCGCAGAGCAGTATTGAATCTCGCATCCAATCTTTGGGCTCCAATTTGGTTTTGGTTATGCCTAGCATGCAGCGCGGCCCGGGTTATCAAGTGAGCCAAGGCCGTGGCTCGGCCCAGTCTTTAACCCTAGAAGACGCGCAAGCCATCAAAGAGGGAATTTATACAGTCCAAGAAGTTTCTCCTGAGCTTTCAGTTCGCAGTCAAGTTGTGGCCAAAGGGACCAATACGAATACTTCCGTTGTCGGCGTGACCCAAACTTATCCGGCGGTGCGTAATGTAGAAATCGATTCCGGCTCGTTTATTACCGCTCAACATGTCGATTCTATGGCCAAAGTGGCGGTTTTGGGCCCGGCGACGCGTGATGATCTTTTCGGCGAAGGAGTTGACCCAATAGGTCAGACCGTCACGATAAAATCAATTGATTTTACAATTATCGGAGTGACTAAATCCAAAGGTGGCAGCGGGTTTAATAATCAAGACGATATGATTTATATTCCTCTGACTTCGGCGCAGCAATTTTTGACCGGAAGCAAATATGTTTCCACTATTGGCGTGCAGGCGGTTGACCAGCAATCCATGGTGGCTATGCAGGAGGAAATAACTTCGCTTTTGCTTTCTCGGCATAATATTGCCGATCCGACTTTGGCAGATTTTAGCACGGTTAATCAAGCCGATATTGCTTCGGCTGCCTCCTCGATTACCAATACTTTCACATTGCTTTTAGGTTCCGTGGCTGCCATTTCGCTTTTAGTGGGAGGTATTGGCATTATGAATATGATGCTTACTACAGTGACAGAGCGTACGCGCGAAATCGGCTTGCGCAAAGCTGTGGGCGCCAAGAAAAAAGAAATCAGCCTGCAGTTTTTAGCAGAGTCTATCATGCTTACGGTTGTTGGCGGGCTTTTGGGTGTTTTTGTTGGTTGGCTTATCTCTGTCGGTATTTCTGTTTTTGGTGGCATCGCCACAAAAATTTCTTTTGAATCGGTACTTTTGGCTTTCGGAGTTTCAGCAGGCATTGGCATTGCTTTTGGCTATTATCCGGCGCAGCGTGCTGCTTCGCTTAATCCAATAGAGGCTTTGAGATACGAATAATTAATTAATAAATAAAATATGAATACAAAAAATATTGCGATAGCGGCAGGGCTAGTGGTTTTAGTTGGTGTCGGTTCTTTTTATACTGGCATGCAATACTCTTCCAATCAGAAGAGGGGATTTGCCAATATGCCCGGTGACTTCCATGGTCAGCGCATGGGTAGTCGCCAAAATGGTAATGGTCAAAATGGCGGATTTGTAAGTGGCGAGGTGATTTCTAAAGATGATAAAAGTTTGACGGTAAAATTACGCGATGGCGGTTCTAAAATTATTTTTATTTCTGAAAAAACGACCGTGGGCAAAATGTCTACGGGTTCAATAAGTGATGTGGTTCAAGGTGCCAATATAACCGTGATGGGCACAGCTAATGCCGATGGCAGCATTGCTGCCCAAACCGTGCAGCTGCGCGATGGCGCCCTCGGGCCAGGCCGCGGCCCCCAAGACCAGGAGCCGCAGCCAAATGCGCCCCAACCACAGTAATAAAACTGCCCCCTAAAAGGGACAATTTTATTTGCGGGGCTGCCTTTAATTATTTGGTTAAGTCGCTATAATGCAAACAGCATGATAATCAGCAAGAGTGATTTTCTAAAATACGTCCAATGCCAAAAATATTTATGGCTTTGGAAGAATAAAAGGAAATTGGCCGCGCCGCCTAGCGCCGCTTCTTTGGCTGTGATGGAGGAGGGCAATGAGGCGGAAAAAGTCGCTTACAAACTTTTTCCCAAAGGGCAAAATGCTATGACTGGAGATTTTAGCCGTGACGCTTGGGAAACGCAAAAGCTGATGAATGAGGGCGCGCAAGTTATTTTTCAGCCCACGATTTCTGGTAAAAATCTTTATTGTCGTTCCGATATTATTCGTTATAGCAAAAAAACCGGGAAGTGGGATATTTTTGAAGTGAAGGGCAGTTCCCGGGTAAAAAGTGAACATTTGATTGATTTAGCTTTTCAAAAATACTGTTTTGAAGAGAACGGATACAAGGTCGGCAATCTTTATTTAGTCCATATCAACTCAAAATATGTGCGCCAAGGCGAAATTGAGCCTAAAAAACTTTTCAAAGCCGAGAAGGTAACCGCCAAGGCTGGAAAAGTTTTGGAACTTTATCGCGAACAAATCGGGAATGCTTTTAAGGTTGTCGCTTCTAAAGAAGAACCCAAAGTGCAGATAATCAGGCAGTGTAATAATCCCCACGAATGCGCCTTTATGGATTATTGCTGGAAGAATATGCCCGAATATTCCATTTATGATTTGTGGCTGACGCCCCAGGAAATTCAAGAGTTGGCTGAGCAGAAAATAGCCGCTATTGAAGATTTGCCTTCGGGATATTTTGTGGGCAAAAAATTTGAAAAATATTGCCTCGCAGTTAAGAATAAACAGCCTTTTGTTGATATTGAGGGTATAAAAAAGGAGTTGAAGAAAATAAAATTTCCGATTTATTTTTTGGATTACGAAACCTACAGCTCCGCTCTGCCCATGTATGACGGTTATCGGCCTTATCAGGCGGTAATTTTTCAATATTCATTGCATGTTTGGGAGAGCCCAGAATCAGACGTCAAACATTATGAATTTTTGGCCCGCCAAGCCCACGATCCGGCACAAGATTTAGCCGCCTCTTTTGAAAAGATAGTCGGTAAAAAAGGGACGTTTGTTTCTTGGTATAAAAAATTTGAAACCGAGCGCAATGTTGAGCTGGCGGAGAAATGCCCCAAACAGGCCGCGCTGCTTAAAAGTATGAATAAGCGCATGTATGATTTAATGGACAGTTTTTCCAAAGGCTATTATGTGCACCCGGATTTTTGTAATAGCAATTCCATTAAAAATGTCTTGCCCGTAGTGGCCCCGCATCTTTCCTATAAAACGCTTAACATTCAAGAGGGTAATACCGCTTCCAAGAGCTGGAAAAAGGTAATTGATGAGAAATTACCGCAAGGGGAAAGGGATAAAATTGTTCAAGATATGCTCACTTATTGCCAAATGGACACTTGGGCCATGGTAGAAATTTATAAATTTTTGAATAATCTGGTTAAGGGTAGCCAAGCAAAACCGTTGCCCAAAAAGCCGGCTAAAAATACGGATGCCGGCAGTGCTCAATCCTTATTTTAATCTCCACATTTTTATTTTGTCACCGCGATGTTATACTGGGGCATGCAGTGGTGGGAAAAATTACTCATCGGAATACTGCTGTTCATGGCCACTCTGCCATATTTGGTTATTGTGCAGGGGGCGATTTTTCTTGTTTCCGTCCCTTTGATGATTATTTCGGTAGCTTTTTGGCTATTATTTGCACTCGTTTTTCTTTTAAGTTATTTTTGGACATTAGCAATGTGGCCGGCAGTCGATTTTTTGGCTGAGCTTTCGAAAAAGTGGTGGTTTAGGGTTTTGTTTATGATTATTTCCTGCGTCGTAGCAACCCTTGTCTTGTCATATATCTTCTGATGAATTTCAAAATATTCCTGACAATTTTATTCTTTTCCATTCTGGGCGTTGTCTGGGGAATTTTTTTGTCAGTGGAGCCAGAGGTTACTTATGATATTTTTCATGCGATAAAATTTCCGTTAGTAGAAGAAACGGCCGAGCCGCCCGAGCAGCCCTTAGTATTGCGCGACTTAAATGATTTACGCGCAGACCTGATAGCAGCCTCTTCGACTTTTATTGAAATTAATTTCCCAGAAATGGTCCTGCATTATTACAAGGGTGGGCAGGAATTTCGAAAATATCCTGTGCTGGCCCGGGGCAATGAGCCAATCTGGGGAGGAACACCGGTCGGACAATATAAGATTTCCAATAAAATTACTCAAGCATTCGCTTTTGCTGAGGGGCTCTACATGCCTTATGCTTTGCAGATTTACGGCAAATTTTGGATACACGGAGTGCCATATTTTCCGGGCGGAAAAAAAGTTTACTCGACTTATTCGCACGGTTGTGTGAGGTTAAAAGACACCGATGCCAAAGCGTTGTTTAAGATTACCGAACCGGGCATGCCGATTCTGCTTGTTGATAGAGCTCGTGATGATTATTTGTATGAATTGTCTACCTCCTCGGTTTCTGCCGCTGATTCAGAGGTTTCGCTTTTAGCTGGCGATGCGGCTATGGCTACTGCTACGGCAGCCGCCCAGTATTCTTCCAGTGGCTTGCCTTTCCCTAAAGTCACGGCTAAAAAATATGTGGTGGCCGACTTTGAAAATGATTTTGTTTTTGCCTCCAAGGGAGCTAAGGACCAAGTTTCAGTGGCCTCTTTAGCTAAGTTAATGACTGCGGTTGTGGTGGCGGAAAATGTTGATTTACGCCGGAGCATCCAAATTACCAAGACTATGGTTGATCAGGGCTATGGCCAAACCAAGGGTCTCGAAGCAGGGAAGAGATTTCGGGTCATCGAGCTATTGTTTCCATTGCTGATTGAGTCCTCCAATGATGCGGCCGAAATTTTAGCTGAGTTTATGGGCCGCGACAAAACGATTCAGGCTATGAATGACAAAGCTGCCGCCATGGATATGCGTAATACCATATTTAAGGATGTGACGGGTTTTGATAAGGAGACAAAATCTTCAGCTGAAGATATTTATTATTTGTCCCGTTATTTGCTTTACAATATGTCTCCGATTTTGAAAATAACCCGCAGTAAAAAGACCGAAACTTTCGGGGCTGTTAATGTAAAAATTAGTGATTATAAAAATAAGAATATTTTTTCCGCCAATCCGGATTTTTTGGGTGGAAAAATCGGTTATACCGAGGAGGCAGGCCGAACCGGAACGTTTGTTTTCAAGTTTGCCGATAAATATAAAAAAGCCCGCTATGCTTCAGTGGTTTTATTGGGGTCTAGTTCTCTTAAAGATGATACGCAGCGCATCTTAAGCTGGCTCAGGCGCAATTATGATCTTTCTTTATTTACGGCTTCAAGCTCTATCGCTACAGCTACCGAGGAAGTGGAATAATTAAAATTCTCGAGCAACCGCTATTGCCCAAACTGATTTGGCTTTAGTGGTTTTTAGGGTTTTGGCGCATTCCTCCATAGTGGCACCGGTTGTAAAAATATCATCTAAAAGTAAAATATTTTTCCCCGTGATTTTAGCCGAGCAATGTTCATTTAGCGCATAACAACCCTCCACATTTTGCATCCTCTCCAAGCGGTTAAGTTCGGTTTGGCTTTTGTTTTCTTTGATTTTTAGCAAAATTTCCTCGCAAGGAATTTGCAGCATGTCACCCAATTCTTTGGCTATTTCCTGAGTTTGGTTATAGCCACGACGGCGCAGCTTTTTTTCATGCAGAGGCACGGGCGCAAGCAGGCAATCGGAAAAATCTGAGGGCTTTTTGCCGCACGCGAGCAAATGCCAGTAAAGTAATTTTGCCAAATCTCTGGCTAAAAGTTTGCAGCAAGGTTCGTATTTCAAAAGATGAAGCGCTTTTTTAACATTATTATTTTTGTAACTACTGGCGATAAAAATAGAATCGATTTTAGAATGATGGCTATGGCAGACGCGGCCATCATAAAAAGGCCGGGGCGGGGAACAGTAAGGACAATATTGCAAGTCATAAATTTCGGCCAGCGAAAGGCAATCGTCGCAAAAATATTGCCCTTGGCGGCCGCAGCCAATACAGATTTTAGGAAAGAGTAGCTCTTCTAAAAATATTTTTGCAGTTTTCCACATATTGACCTTAGGATAAGTTTGCAGCTTGGTGTATAATTAGATTGTAAATAGCCATATAAATGTTTCAACTGTTCGGAAAAAAATATCTGGGAGTAGATATAGGTACTTCAGCTATTCGCGTGGTTGAAATTTCGTCTGGTCGGAAATTGGAAAACTACGGCGAAATTTCTTTTAAGGATTTTGATAGGCCTTTTATTGCTGCTGAAAACAACGCCTTGATACTCTCCGAGGATAATATTGCTCGAGCCCTACTGGCTTTGCTTACCGAAGCACAGATAAAGTCGCGTGAGGCTTATTTTTCTTTGGCTGATTTTGCCACATTTTTTACAACCTTCTCTATGCCCATTCTTAAGCCCAAAGAAATGGAGCAAGCGGTCAAATACGAAGCTAAAAAATATATTCCGATACCTTTAGATAATGTATTTTTGGATTGGCAGATAATCGGAGAGTCAAAAGATCCAAAAGCGCCGCAACTTGGTCAATATAAAATTTTGGCCATTGCTATCACTAAGGAAATTGTCGACCAATATCAGCGCGTAGCCGCTAAAGCCGGTATAAAATTAATCGGTTTTGAGCCGGAAGTTTTTCCTTTAGCTCGCGCTCTGATGCGGGGGGACAAATCAGTTTCTTGCGTTATCGATGTAGGCACTAAGAGCACAACAGTGAGTATTATTGAGGGGGGCGTGATAAAAGATTCGCACAGCTTAAGCTTTTCCTCGGGCGCCATTAATGCCAAGGCGGCTAAGGATTTGGGTTTAGATGCAGCTCAGATCGAGGCTCTCAAGGAAGAACAGGGGATAGCTGAGACTTCCAAAATATTTCAATCGGCCAGGCCGCTTCTTAATGTTTTTGCCGGGGAAACTGGCAGGCTTTTCAAGGATTATCAGCGAGTTAATGGAAAACAGGTGCAGAAGATTTTATTGGCTGGCGGCTTAAGCCAGATGCCCGGGTTTAAGGATTTTATAGTTAAAAATTTTCCCGTGGAGGGGGGTGTGGAATTTGCCAATGCCTTTATGGGTTTAGGATATCCGAAATCATTGGAAGAGAATTTGCGAAAGCTTAGTCCGCAATTTGCGATTGCTGTCGGCCTAGCCTTAAAGGCTGCCGAATCATAAAGAACCTTAAATAAAAACTTAAAATGGATAATAATTTTTTGAGGCCCAATTTGATACCTAAGCAAAGAGAAAAGAGCAATCCTCTTTTGGACGGGTTGGCTTTTTTGTCCATCTTTTTGGTCATTGTTGCCGTGGGGGCGGCGGCCTATTTCCAATTTGTGAACAGGGGCTTGAGTATTCCGTTCACCAATACTGTTTTAATCACGGGTTTGGAGAAAGAAAACGCCAAGCTCAATGAGGAACTCGGTAAAATTCCCGTCGACGAACAGAAGAGCGCTGATGCCGAGCTGCGCACAAAAATCAAAAAAATCGCAGTTTTTGGCGAGCTTTTTAAGAGACACCGCAAGACTGCCGATATCTTTGATTTCTTAAAAAGAGGTTTAATGCCCGATGTTTCGATTACAAATTTTCGTGGGGACTTTGATAAGGGCAATATTGTCATTGACGGTCGGGCCAAGGATTTTGTGCCCGTGGGGCAACAATTTAAGGTTTTCCAGTTGGATCCCGATATCGAAAGCGTCTCGCTTGAATCCCTTGCGTTGCGCGGGCCCGACGAGGTAGGCTTTACCTTTTCTATTAGAGTAAAGCCCTCGGCAATTAAATATATCAAGCAATAATATGAAGCAACCTATTTTTATAATTTTTGCCTGCCTGCTTCTATTGACCCTCTTAGGGAAAATGGTCATTTATCCATTGGTGATGGAATATAACCAGCTGATGCAGAATAAAAAGACATTGGAGCTAAACAAACAGACTGCTTCCGAATATTATTTGACGCAACAACAGGCCCTCCAAAGGCTCAGAGAGGAGGATAAAAGTGATTTGGAAAAAATCGAGAGGGCTTTGCCTAAAAATAATTTTCTGCCTGAGCTTTATAGTCACTACAAGAGGCTAGCTGAGTTAAACGCTTGCCAGCTTTCCAACATTGCCGTTTCCGGCGAAGAAAAACTACCAGAATTTATGATTACCGGCGGAGCCAGCCCCTTACGCGACGCTTCATCTAATAATATCCAAATGGGAATAGTTTGCGGAGAATTTTCATATTTAGTCAATGTTCTGCGGGCCATTGGCAATTCCGAGCGGCTCATCGATGTTTCAGAAATTAATTTTTCTTCAGTGGATACTCCAGGAAAACCTTTTAGCATAATGTTAGCGACGAGGATTTATCAAGTAAAATAAAAATATGGACACAAGCTTTTTGAAGGATGAAAAAAATTGGGTTATCTTGATGGCCCTCATTATCGGGGCAGTGCTGCTTTTTTTCCAAGCCGGGTATAAAAAGTATACAAAAGTGGAGGTTAAGCAGTTCGCTACCAGCAGTATTGACCTTAATGCCTTGCGCATGCCCAAGATGGAGCCGATTTTTCCTTATGACGAGATCGCAATCCCTCCCGCTCAAAGCACTATGGATGAATCATTACGCTCAGCGCTTAATTTGGGCAATGACAATCCTTTTTATATCGGCAAGATTTCGGCGAGCAAAGCGCCAACCACAACAAAGCGGGCAGGGAAAACTGTTACCGTTCCTGAACCTTGAAATTTGTCAAAACTATGTCCTTTTTGCTTGAAGAATTAGTAAAGCAAAATTTAATATCGCAAGACCAAGCTTCCCTCGTGGAAAATGAGTCGGTTTCTTCCTCTAAAAAAGATGAAGAAATTTTAATTGCTCAAAAATTCGTTGACGAGGATAAACTTTTTGCGGCTAAAGCCGAAATGTTTGGTTTTAGTCTTAAAAAAATCGATCCCAAAAAATTGGAATTGCAGGTCTTAGAATTACTACCAGAAGATACGGCCCGCTACTACCAATTAATCGTTTTGGCTCAGCGCCAAGATGGAATGGTGGAGATAGGCATGGTTTATCCTGAAGATCTTAAGGCGCAGGAGGCTTTGAGATTTTTGTCCCGCGAAAAGAATTTCCAATATGAGGTTTATTTAATTTCCTTGTCGGATTTTACGGCAGCGCTTGGCAAGTATCAGGCGGCCAAACAGGATGTAAATAAAGCCTTGGGCGCTTTGGAAACGGAGATAAAAGCCGAAACCAAGGCAGCGAAGCGCACTACTCAAGAGGTGGAACAAATGGCCGAGGAGGCGCCGGTAGCCAGGGTGGTGGCGGTTATTTTGCGTAATGCCGTAGAAGGTAAAGCTTCTGATATTCATATTGAAGGGATAGGGGATCGCGTGCGTGTGCGTTTCCGCCAAGACGGTATTCTGCACTCTTCGCTTTTCTTGCCAAAAGAATCACATCCGGCCGTGGTGGCGCGCATTAAAATTTTAGCGAATCTAAAAATCGATGAGTCGCGCATGCCGCAAGACGGGCGCTTTGCTTTGCGTTTTGGAGAGAAAAATATTGATTTTCGTGTCAGTACTTTTCCGACTGCCAACGGAGAGAGTGTCTGTTTGCGTGTGCTTGACCCCGAGGAAGGCTTGAAGAAATTGGAAGACTTAGGCATTGAGGGGCACAATTATGACTTGATTGCTGAAGCCATCAATAAACCTTATGGCATGATTTTAGTCACTGGCCCTACTGGCTCGGGTAAAACAACCACACTTTATTCGGTATTGCGCAAGATTATCTCCGAGGAAATTAATATCATGACCTTGGAGGATCCTATCGAGTACGTCATCACCGATATTAATCAATCCCAGACCAAGCCGGAAATTGGTTACACTTTTGCTTCGGGTTTGCGCTCTATGATGCGCCATGACCCCGATGTGATAATGGTCGGAGAAATCCGCGACCATGAGACGGCTGATTTGGCAGTGCATTCGGCTTTAACCGGACACATTGTGCTTTCGACTTTGCATACCAATGATTCCATTGGCGCTATCCCGCGTTTTGTAAATTTGGGCATACCTTCATTTTTAATCCCGCCTAGCCTTAATTTGGTTATTGCCCAACGTTTAGTGCGTCATGTTTGCCCGGATTGCGCCGAGCGCTATGAACCGGATCAGGATGCCAAGCAGGTGATAAAAAAAGAGCTTGGGGCGCTATCAGCCAAAACTATCGAGAGCTATAAATTAGATTGCACGATAGAAAAACCACTTTTATGGAAAGCTAAGGGTTGTGCCAAATGCAACAACACCGGCTATGTCGGCCGCCGAGGCATTTATGAAATGCTGACTATGACTGATAGTTTAGCGCATCTTATCGCTACCGATTTATCCGAATCAAGAATTAAAGATGAAGCGCAAAAACAAGGAATGGTTTCTTTGCGCCAAGACGGTTTGCTTAAAGCACTCAAAGGCGTGACGACCCTAGAAGAAATAATGACCTCAACAAAAGAATCAATAGACGAATAATTATGGCTATAGACCCACAAGAAAAATTAAAGGCTTATTTGAATTTAGCGCACGAAAAAAGTGCCTCAGATATTCATTTTTGCGTTGATCATAGGCCCATATTTCGTATCGGCGGGGAGTTGTATCGTTTAGAGTCGGAAGATGTTTTGACTAACGAGGAGATTAATTCATTTGCGCAAGTTATGCTGACACCAACGCGCTATGACCGGTTTTTACACGAGCGCGATATCGATTTTTCTTATAATTTCGAGAACCAGATTAGGTTCCGCGGAAATTTCTACTTCCAACTTAATCGTATTTCTTGCAGCTTGCGTCTCATTCCTAATAAGATAAAGAGCGTTGAGGATTTGAAATTGCCGCCAATTTTGCATTCTTTTACCAAACCCAAACAGGGATTTGTTTTAGTAACCGGGCCAGCCAACCAAGGTAAAAGCACGACCTTAGCCGCCATGATTGACGAGATTAACCACGAAAGGGAAGAACATATAATCACTATCGAAGATCCGATTGAGTATATTTTCAGTGATGATCGTTGCATCATCGATCAGCGCGAAATCGGCAGGGATGCCATTTCTTTTGCAAGAGCCTTGCGGGCTTCTCTGCGCCAAGACCCAGACGTTATCATGGTGGGAGAAATGCGCGACTTGGAGACCATGAGCATTGCTTTAACAGCTGCTGAAACCGGGCATTTGGTTTATGCAACCCTGCATACCAATTCTGCAGCCCAGACCGTTAATCGTGTAGTGGATTCTTTTCCGGCTGCTCAGCAAAACCAAGTACGTAGCCAGCTTTCATCTTCTTTGCTGGGTGTAATTTCTCAAAGGCTAGTGCCAGCCAAAACTGGTGGGTTAATTTCGGCTTGCGAGGTGATGATAAACAGCCCGGCTATTGCCAATTTGATTCGGGAGAACAAAATTTATGAAATTCCCAGCGTGATTGAAACTTCTTCCAATATCGGAATGATTTCATTAAACCGCAGTCTTGCCAAATTGATCAAAGAAGGCAAGGTAAGCGTGGAAGATGCGGTAAATTATTCGACCAATCCCAAAGAATTAAGGGATATGGTTAATGCCGGCATATGAAATTTAATTATCAGGTAAAAACTCCAGAGGGCCAATCATTAGTAGGCACGCTTGAGGCCAGCAACCGCGATGCAGCCTTAGAGTTTTTGCAGGCCAAGGGATTCGTGGTTGTTGCACTCGATAAGGCAGATGCTTCTTTCTGGGGTACTAAGCTTAATATCGGTTTTGGCGGAATCGGCTTTGCCGATATAATGAATTTTACGACCCAGCTTTCTATTTTATTCAAATCTAGCGTACCTTTGGTAGAGGCCTTAAAAACAATCGGAAGAATGTCCACCAAAGATGCTATGCGCGAGGAGATTTTCAAAATGGCGGAAAAGGTAGAAGGCGGCGGGCAATTATCAGTAGCTTTAGTTGACCATCCTAAACATTTCAATAATTTTTACGTCAACATGGTCAAGGCCGGAGAGGCCTCCGGTCGCCTTTCGGAAAATTTAGATTCCTTAGCCGTGCACTTACAGCAGGAAAAGGAATTGCGCGATAAAATTACCAGCGCCTTGGTTTATCCTATTTTTATTTTAATTGTTTTTGCGGCTGTTTTGATTTTAATGGTCAAATTCATCATTCCCCAATTCAAGCAGGTCATTGGAGGTTTCGGGGCCACGGGAGAACTACCATTGTTAACCAAAGCGATTTTCGGCATTGCCGATGTCTTGGATGCTTATGGCCTGATGGTTGTCATTATTTTAGCCGCCGCCATCGCTCTTGTTTGGAGATATTCCCTGACCAAGGAAGGAAAAGATTTTTTCGATAGATTAACCCTTCGTATCCCTTTCGTAGGGGATTTGAACAGAAAAATACAAGTAGCTACTTTTGCCGAGTCCATGTCTACCTTAATTAAGGCCGGTATTCCTATTTCCCAAGCTTTAGAAATTACTTCCGGAGTTATGGATTCCGGGCTCTATCGGGAATTGGTTATGGAAATTCGCGAAAAAGTGATGAAGGGCACGCCTATGAGCTATGTGCTTAACCAGCATCCAGTCGAAGTACCTCCGCTTTTGACCCAGATGGTTTTAGTGGGCGAGCGTACGGGATCATTGGAGTCTACTATGATAAAAGTAGTGGATTTCTATCGCCGGGATGTCTATAAAGCTACCGACGATGTAGTTTCTTTGATACAGCCAGTCTTGCTTTTAGTTTTGGGTATATTGGTTGGCTTGCTTGTTGTTGGAATTTATTATCCGTTAATCAATATAATGAGCAAATTGTGAAAAATGATTTTGCCTCGCGCAAGCTTGGCATGTATAATAGAGCAAAAGGTCGAGACACGCATTATATACATTTAATTAAAGTAAATTAATAAAATAGAAAGTTTATACTATGAAGAAAGGTTTTACGCTTATTGAGCTTTTGGTGGTCATTTCCATTATCGTGGTCTTGGCCTCTATTGTGTTAGTTGGTGTCCGCAGTGCCATTAATAAGGCCAAGGATGCTAGGATTGTTTCGGGCATGTCTCAGCTTCAAACGCAGGCCGAGATGTTCCGTCAGGAGCACATGGATTCCTATACCGGTTTTGGCTGTGCCTCTAATACTTCTACTGTTACTATTTGTACGGATATTACTAGGCAGGGAGGGTTAGTTGTCACTACGACAGAATCGGTCCCTTATACTTCCGCTTTTTGTGCATATGTTAGCTTAACGACCCAATACAACGGAGTTAATGATTATTATTGTATTGACTCGAACGGAACAAAGGGACAGGTTACTTCATCGGATCCTTTGCAGGCCGCCACAGCAGTTTGCGATACTAACTTCATCTGCTCAGCAAGAGTCCGCTAATTAGTTAAAAATATTAAAATGCCCTATAATGAGTAGGGCATTTTGTTTATGTTAATAGAAATATTTGTTTTTCTTTTTGGTTTAATTGTCGGTTCATTTATCAATGTACTGGTTTTGCGCCTTAAGGCCGGGGAGGAAAAGGGTTGGGATTCCAAAAAAATATGGGACGATATCAGCTTTACGCCTTCCCATTGCCCGCAATGCAATCATAATCTTTCTTGGTTGGATCTGTTTCCGGTATTAAGCTTTGTCTTTCTAGGCGGGAAGTGTCGCTATTGCAAAAAAAATATTTCTTGGCAATACCCGCTAGTGGAGCTGGCTTGCGGGATTTTATTTTTAGCCGCCTATTGGCAGTTTGGGTTTGATTGTTGGCTGGCGGCATTTTATGCCATAATTTTTTCTTTGCTTTTGGCGCTTTTTGTTTTTGACTTGAAGTATATGTTGATTAGCGAGGAGGTGGCCAGTGTCTGTGGAGTTTTTGTGTTTTTCGCCCACTTCTATGTTTACTATTCTCAAGCTTTAAACCCGATATTGTCTTGGTTGTTTTGGCAGGGATTCGGGCAATATATTTGGCCTTATTTGTTAGGTGCTGCGGTTTTAGCCCTGCCGTTTTTTATCCTTTACATTATCTCCAAGGAAAAATGGATGGGTTTTGGCGATGTAGAACTTGGTTTGCTTTTGGGGTTTATTATCGGTCTCAAATTTGTGTTAATAAATTTTTTTGTGGCCGTGGTGCTGGGTGCTATAATTAGCGTAGCCCTGATTCTAATGGGCAAGAAAACACTCAAAAGCGAAGTGCCTTTTGGGCCATTTCTGATAATTGGGAATTTGTGTGCCTTATTGTGGGGCGTGCAAATATTGGAAAAATATTCAAACTATTTTTTTGTATGGTGAAAAAAGGATACTCTTTGGCCGAAACTTTAATAGTTATTGCCCTGATAATGATCATGGCCGGTCTTTTTTTGAATTCCGATTTGCCGCGGCGCAAGCTGACCATTCAGCGTGAGGCTTATATTTTATCCCAGAATATCCGGACTATGGAAAATAATGCCGGTAATGCCCGGTCAAGTACTAATTGCAATGTGCCCAATCTCAATTCGATCTCGCCAAATCCTGACGGGGGGCTTTATCCATTTGATGGGTATGCAATTATGCTTGATAAGGATATGCCATGGCAATATTTGATTTATACAAATTGCAACGAATCATTTTCTTTTCCTGAGCTTGGCGATAACATTTCACTTTCTGGACCGAGCAGCCAAGAGGGTTCATTTTTATTTAATCCAGCTAAGTCTCCGCAGGGAAATGTTAGCACCGAGAAATGTTCCCCAACGGACCAGACTCCATGTGATTATTATAATGATAATAGAGGAGGGGTAGGGTATATTAATGAGCTTATTGCTATTCGTAAATTTCCAACTTCAATTAAGCTCAAAGATGGCGGGCTTAGAGCTTTTATTAAAAAAGACCAATGGGGATGGGAAGATTGCAGCCAGATAATAATTGATTTCAAGCCAACCACTCCGGTTACCTATATTATTTGTCGAGTCGGGGATGGTGCGTATTATGGGGCGAGGGAGGGGAGTATAACCATTACCGATGGTGACAATGAAAGGATTGTTACAATAAATAAAGCGGGGTTGGTGGCGCCAAAATCTGATACACAATAAGTATGCAAAGAAAATTTCAAAAAGGTTTTTCTTTAACGGAAGTAGCCATTGCCATTTTTATTATGGTCATGGGTGTAGTCTGGGTTTATTCGGCCATCAATGACATGATTAGGGTTTCCAATAATGCTGTTAACAGGTTAGAGGCCGGATTTTTGGCCACCGAGGGCATGGAATTTATCAAGAATAAAAGAGACCAGAATTATTTGGATTACTTAAATTCCCAGTCCGGCTCTGGGCTAGGCGGATGCCCAGATGGCTATAAGGATGATTTTAACCTCCGATGCAATTGGATGTTTGGAATCAGAGGAGTGAGCCCTATTGTCTATAATATAGACCAAAATGATACATCTTATACTCCGGTTTCCCTTTTACCCAATGAATGCAACCCGAACTCCATCCATTCTTTGCTTGCTGGCAGCGATGACGACATAAGAAAATGCTTAGAAAAAATATACGAAGGAGATACATATAAGTTTCTATTCAGAAATGCTGATGGCGTTTATAGTTTAACAGACTCCTCAGCCAACGAAGGCAAGAAAACCCAATATAAAAGGATGATAGTAGTTTCGCGAGGGGAACTGTTTCCGGAAAGTAATTCTTTTCCTAATAAATACGGGACAGAGGCAATGTGCGGAGGGGGAAATTCCAAAGTCAATGGCAGCAAAGTTACCGAAATGCCCAATGATAAAATAAGATTAGATTCAGTTGTTTTTTGGAACACCGGCGGCAGAATAGAATTTATACACTTAGTTACGTATTTGTTTAATTGGCATACTTTTATATGATCCAGAAATCCTTTAGAAAACTTAAGGGAATGAGCATGGTCGAAATACTGGTTGTAATTGGCTTAACCTCCATGCTTTTAATCGGGGCAATGAGCATGCTTTCTTCGGCTATCAGGGTGCAAAGCGAAACTTTGGCTCGCCAATCCATGATTGATCAAGCCAGTTATGTTTTAGATATTATGACCAAGGAGCTGCGCATGGCCAGAAAAGATTATTTTGGCGAATGCAATGCGCATTTACTTGTAGGAGCCGACGCTTCCCCTTCTATTTATGGGATCGGGGATGCTTTTGATAGTAATGGCAAAATTTATCCTAATTCCCGCATTTGGTTCTTATCGCAAGAAGATAATAACTGTATTGAAATAAAGTTCGATCCAGTTTCCAATACGGTTAAATTCGGCGTATTTTCCACTACAACTCCCAAGACTCCCCCCGAATTTGATACGGGGGATAGACGCCCCAAGGGTGTACCAAAGTTTTATCCCGGAGGGGAAATTGGAAACGAAAGTTTTAATTATATTAATTTATTTTCTGACGACATAATCGTTGACAGGTTTATAATGTCGTTTAACGACAGCACCGGCCAATTGCAGCCAATGGTGACAATTTCTATGACTCTTAGGCATAAAATTAAAACAAGCTTGGCGCCAGTCAATATTCAGACAACTATTTCTTCGCGAAACTTAAATTGGAATCCATAATCAATATGACAAGAAAAGGAGTATCTTTGTATTTTGTGGTGGTAATCTTGTTCCTGCTTTTAGGCGTGGCCATGGGCATCAGCACAGTGATCACTTCGCAAATTGTTATGATTAGGATGACCGGAGACTCTGTGATAGCCGAAGCAGCCGCTGAATCCGGAGTGGAGGAGGGATTATATGTATTTTTTACGCATGGTTTCGACAAGGCTTGGGTTGACGGATTAAGTTCGGCAGGCAATAGCAGCCCCAAAACCCCATTTTCGCTTTGCGGGGAAACTGGCACATCTGATCCATACCAATATACTGGAGCGCAGCTGCTATCGGGTGGAAATTCCATGTATCGGTATAGATTTTATTTTGATACTAATGTATATGCGGTGACTGCGGCTGGATATTATCCCGCCAATAAGCCGGGAGGCAAAGATGTAAGCCTTCGGGTTGTCTCGGCGTCATGGAAATAACATGGAGAAAGCGAAAGCCAAAGAGCGCATAGAAAAACTCAAGAAGCTTATTAATCGGCAGCGTTATCTTTATCATGTCAAAGATACTGTAGAAATAAGCGAGGAGGCGCTTGATTCACTCAAGCATGAGCTTTTTTTGTTAGAAAAAGAATTCCCCGAATTGGTTACGCCAGATAGCCCAACGCAGCGAGTGGGTGGGCAGCCCTTGGAGGGCTTTGTAAAGGTAAAGCACAAGAGGCCCATGATTTCTTTAGAGGATTGTTTTTCCGAGGAGGAAATGATTGCTTGGCAGGAATATGCGCAAAAGTTGGCACAAAGGGAGTTGGAGTATTTTTGCGAGTTAAAAATTGATGGATTCGCCGTGAGCCTGATTTATAGAAATGGAAAATTTTCAGAGGGCAGTACCCGGGGAGATGGGAAGGTTGGCGAGGATGTGACAGCCAATCTTAAAACAGTTGAAAGCATTCCTCTGGCTTTGGAGATTCACGAAGAAAACCATCTTGGCTCTAAAATTATTGAAAAAACAAAAAAGGCCTTAGCATCCGGGGAGGTGGAAGTGCGCGGAGAAGTGTATATGAGCAAGGCTGAGTTTGGCCGGGTAAATGCGTGGAGGGAAAAAGAAGGCTTGCCCATTTATGCCAATCCGCGTAATTTGGCCGCTGGTTCTATCCGGCAGCTCGACCCAAAAGTTGCGGCTTCGCGCAAGCTGAGTTTTTCGGCTTATGATTTGGTAACGGATCTTGGGCAAATTAACCACAGCCAAGATCATGAAATTTTGCGGGCCTTGGGTTTTTCCAGTGACCTTGGAAAAAAATGCTACAATATTAAGGAAGTTTTTGATTATTTTCGAAGCATAGAAAAGAAAAGGGAGAAATTGGAATTTTTAATCGACGGCGTGGTAGTTAATATTGATGATAATAAACTGTTTGATTCTTTGGGTGTGGCTGGTAAGGCTCCGCGGGGCTCCCGCGCTTATAAATTTTCACCCGAACAGGCTACTACTATTGTTGAGGATATTAAGGTTCAGGTTGGGCGGACTGGGACGATTACCCCGGTAGCTCACCTAAAACCAGTGGAACTCAATGGAGTAATTGTTAAAAGGGCCACACTGCATAATATTGATCAGATTAAGCGCCTGGATGTTAAAATCGGCGATACGGTAGTAGTTGATAGGGCAGGAGACGTTATTCCGGCAGTTACCAAGGTGGTCAAAGAATTACGCAGCGGCAAAGAGCGAAGTTTTCAGATGCCGCAAAATTGCCCGATTTGCCATCAGAAGTTGGTGCGCGAAAACGGCGAAGTGGCCTATCGCTGTCTTAACGGCAAATGTCCAGCCAAGATGCGTGAGTCGCTTTATCATTTTGTTTCGCGCCATGCCTTTAATATCGATGGTTTGGGTCCGGAAATTATCGATCAGCTGATGGAAGAGGAGTTGGTTGTTTTTCCTGCGGATTTATTCCGGCTTAAAAAGGAACAGCTCTTGGATTTGGAGCGTTTTGCCGAAAAATCTGCTACAAATTTGTTACGGGCTATTGCTGCCAGTAAAAAAGTACCATTGGAAAAGTTCATTTTTGCATTAGGAATTCGCCATGTCGGAGAAAATACAGCTCATGATTTGGCTAAAAGATTTTTAACTTTGGAGAATTTCCGAAAAACCGATGTTGCTACTTTGCAAAATATTGAGGATATCGGGCCCAAGGTGGCCCAAAGCATCATGGCTTGGCTGGCCTCTGGTGAAAGTCAGAGAATTGTCGACGATTTACTGTCCGTGGGGGTGGTCATCGAAGCATTCAAAAAAATCGAGAGTAAAATATCCGGAAAAAATTTTGTCATTACCGGCACACTGGAGAATTTGGGGCGCGAAGAAGCCAAGGCTAGAATCCGCGAACTGGGAGGGGAGGCAGGCGAGTCTGTAGGTAAAAAAACCGATTATCTGGTGGCTGGCGGCGGGGGCGGGTCCAAGCTGGAAAAGGCCCAAAAACTTGGTATAAAGGTAATTAGCGAGAAGGAATTTTTGGAACTCATCAAATGATCAGTAAAAGTTTATCAGCGCACGTGCGCCAATGGGATTGGCCACTGGCTTTATCGGCTCTGCTCTTATGCTGTTTTGGTTTAACGGCCATTTATAGCGTCGGTATGGCCAAGGATAATATGTCGCTTTTTTACAAGCAGGCGATTTTTGTCGCCGTTGGCTTTGTAATGATGTTTTTGCTATCTTACTTCGATTGGCGGGTATTGAAGAACCGCTCTTATATTGCAGTAATACTTTATTTTATTTGTTTAGGGCTTTTAGGGGGATTATTTTTGGTCAAAGGGCATCGGGGCATCCAAGGTTGGTATGATTTGGGTTTTTTTTATTTTAATCCTATCGAATTGTTAAAAGTTGTTTTAATAGTTATTTTGGCCAAATATTTTTCTAGCCGGCATGCGGAAATGTATAATTTTGCCCACGTGGTTGTTTCGGGCCTTTATACGGCTGTTCCTTGTGTGCTTATTTTTATGCAGCCCGATATTGGTTCGATTTTAGTGATCGTTTCTTTGTGGGTTGGCATTCTTTTGGTCTCGGGTATCCGGATGAGACATTTATTTTTATTATTCCTCATCGGTTTGGTTATTGCTTTTGGCTCGTGGCAGTTTTTGCTTAAAGATTATCAAAGGCAGCGGATAGTCAGCTTTTCCGATGCTCAAACTGATTATTTGGGCAGCGGCTGGAACCAGCAGCAGATGCTCATTGCTATTGGCTCGGGCGGGCTTTGGGGCAAGGGCATTGCTAAAGGTTCTCAGGTGCAGCTGGGTTTTTTGCCTGAACCGCATACGGATTTTGTTTTTTGTGTCATTGCCGAGGAAATGGGTTTAGTCGGAGTTTTAGCCCTTTTTGCGACTTTGATGTTTTTTTTGTGGCGGGTAATACGCTTGGCTTTTTATGCTCCTGATAATTTTTCGCGGTTTTTTGCCGCCGGGTTGGGTATCTCATTTTTTGCCCAAGCCGTCATTAATCTGGCCATGAATTTACGTTTGTTTCCTATTGTCGGCATTCCGCTACCCTTAGTGAGCTACGGGGGAGGTAACTTAATTTTTATGTTTTTGGCTTTAGGGATTTTGCAGTCTATGAAGGTAAGTTCCATAGTCCATTAACCCCTTGACATATTTGATTCAAGAAGCTAAACTTTAATAAGTTAATTAAGGGGCGTACCAGGCCCTTAAAGTTGGTTTATTTTTTTGTGGCAAATAAAAAACCATAACACAACAATTCAAAAGAATATCGCCCTGTCCAAAGGTGATTTTTTGTGTTTTTAATACTCAATAATTTTTTATGGAGAAACTAAAGTTTAAGACATTTGGCAAGTCCAAAGTGGATTACCAGCTTCCTTACCTTTTGCAGATGCAGAAGGAGAATTGGGAAAAATTCTGGGAAGAGGACTTGATGTCTCTTTTTAAGGAAGTGTCTCCCATCAGGGACTACACTGGTAAAGAATTTGAGCTCTGGTTCCAAGATTTCAAACTTGGCGAGCCCAATTATAAAAATGATGTGGAGGCCAAGGCTAATGACGATTCTTTTGAAGCGCCACTCAAGGTAAAAGTAAAATTGGTTAACTTAAAGACCAAAGACGAGAAGAGCCAAGAAGTTTTCTTGGCTAATTTCCCCCTCATGACTGAGCGCGGGACTTTTGTTATTAACGGGGTTGAGCGCGTAGTTGTTTCTCAGCTTTTGCGCAGCCCGGGAGCCTTTTTCACCATGAGGGTCGCGGATGGTAAAAAACTTTTTTCGGCTAAAATAATTCCCAATAGAGGAGCTTGGTTGGAATTTGATACTGATGCTAATGGAGTAATTACCGCTAAAGTTGACCGCAAGCGCCGGATTGCCGCCACTGCGCTTTTGAGATGGTTGGGCTATGAGGATAACAAGACTATTTTGGATCTTTTTAAGGATGTCGACAAGAATGACGAATGTCGCTTTATCGAAAAAACTTTAGCCAAAGATCCCAGCCACAGCCAGTCAGAAGCGGCCATGGAAGTTTATACCAGATTGCGCCCGGGCGATATGACCAAACCCGATGCGGCTATCGAATTTTTGAATAATGTATTTTTTAATTTTAATCGTTACGACCTCTCAACTGTGGGCCGTTGGAAAACTAACCAGAAACTTCCCGAGCTCCAAGGTAAAGGTAAAAAACACGAGGAGATAACCCCTCAAGACAGGGTTTTGCATAAAGAAGATGTGGTGGCTGTCATTCGCGAGATTATCAAGCTTAATAACGATCCGATGGCTGAGCCGGACCAAATCGACCATTTGGGTAATAGGCGGGTGCGCACTTTCACCGAGCTTTTGGTTAATTCTTTGCGCACAGGCATGATTCGCTTAGAGCGCAATATCAAAGATTTGATGTCTACGGCCGAGGATGAAAATGTCATGCCTGCCCAGTTCATTAATCAGCGCCCGATCATGGCTGTTATCCGTAACTTTTTTTCCAGCTCGCAGTTGGCGCAGTTTATGGACCAGACCAATCCTTTGGCTGAGCTTGAACATAAACGTGAAGTTATCTCTACTGGCCCGGGCGGCTTGGTTCGTAAGCGCGCAGGCTTTGAAGTGCGCGACGTGCAGCCTTCTCACTATGGCCGCGTTTGCCCGATTCAAACCCCAGACGGTCCTAACGTTGGTCTTATTGGCCACTTGGCTTGCTACGGCCGCGTGAACAAATACGGTTTTATCGAAACGCCTTATTTTAAGGTAGAAGATGGCAAAGTCACTAGAAAGATTGAATATGTTGACGCATATACTGAGGAGCGCAATTGCATTGCTCCGGCCGATGTGGAGCTTGATGATAATAATGTGATCGCGAGCAAGGAAATCGAGGCTCGCACTAAGGGCCATCCGGAAATGATTGCCCGCAAGGATATTACGATGTGCGATGTTTCCTCTAATCAGTTAATTTCCGTAGCCGCGGCTTGTATCCCATTTTTGCAAAACGATGACGCTAAGCGTGCGAGCATGGGCTCTAACATGCAACGCCAAGCCATTCCCTTGGTTAAGCCGGAAATTCCGTTGTGCTCTACTGGTTTGGAAGAAAAAATTGCCAAAGATTCCGGACAGGTCTGTGTAGCTGATTTTGACGGCACCATCGAAGAAGTGGATGCTAACCATATCAAGCTCAAGCCGGAAGATAAATCATTTAAGTCCAAAACTTATTATTTGCGGACTTTTGTGCGCACCAACCAATATACTTGCTTTCACCAGAAGCCCATTGTTAACCGTGGCCAGAAGGTGAAGGGTGGGGATGTTATTGCCGATGGTGGCGCAACCAAGCAGGGCCGTTTGGCTTTGGGCCGGAACTTGGTAGTGGCTTTTGTGCCTTGGAGGGGCTGGAACTATGAAGACGCTCTGCCGATTTCTGAAAAACTTGTCCAACAGGATTATTTTTCTTCAATTTATTTGGAAAGTTTTACCTGCGATGTCCGCGATACTAAACTTGGCCCGGAAATTACTACGGCCGATATCCCAAATGTCGGAGAGGAAAAACTCAAAGATTTGGATTCCGACGGTATTATCCGCATCGGTGCCGAAGTGGGCCCTAACGATATTTTAGTCGGTAAAATTTCCCCTAAAGGCGAGCGCGATTTGACCCCGGAAGAAGAACTCGTGCAAGCCATTTTCGGAGAAAAGGCCCGTGACGTGAAAGATACTTCGCTTTTGATGGAGCATGGCCGCCGGGGACGCGTGGTGGATGTAAAAGTTTTTGAACGGGAAAAAGGATATAAATTGGAGCCCGGAGTTATCAAAAGAGTAAAAATTGAAGTGGCTCAATTACGCCGCATTACAGCCGGCGACAAATTAGCCGGAAGACATGGAAATAAAGGTGTTATCTCCAAAGTTTTGCCCGTGGAGGAAATGCCTTATTTGGAAGATGGTACGCCCGTGGATATTGTGATGAACCCGCTCTCTATTATTTCTCGTATGAATTTGGGCCAGATTTTGGAAACCCATTTGGGTATCGCGGCCAAGACTAATGGTTATATTGCTTTGACTCCCTGCTTGGCCGGAGCCACTGAAGCTGATGTCAAGGAAGAGCTTAAGAAAGCTGGCTTGCCTGAGGATGGCAAAATGACCCTTTATGATGGACGCACCGGTGAAAAATTCCCGGAAAAAATAATGGTTGGCGTCATGTATGTGCTGAAACTTAACCACATGGTGGAAGACAAGTTGCACATGCGCTCTATTGGAACTTATTCTTTGATTACCCAACAACCTTTGGGCGGAAAAGCGCAATTTGGAGGCCAGAGGTTCGGAGAAATGGAAGTGTGGGCCTTGGAAGGTTATGGCGCAGCTTATACTTTGCAGGAAATGCTCACTATTAAGTCTGATGATGTGCAGGGCAGGGGCGCGGCTTATAATTCGATATTGAAGGGTGAAGAAATTAAATCACCTAATATCCCGGCTTCGTTTAACTTGCTCGTAGCTGAACTTAAATCTTTGGCTCTTAATGTCGAAATCAAAGGAAAGATTTTAGAAGATGAGGAGGTTGCAGTCGAAACTTCCACCTTTACCGAAAAACTCGTCGATGATTCGAAGGAAGAAAGTAAACAAAGCGTGGAGGAGCTCGACGAAGAAGACGGTGAGGAAGAGGAGGAATCTGAAGAGGAAAGCGAAAAAGAATAATCCGTAAAAACCATGTTTGTAGAAGACATAAACTCATTCGCAATAAAATTGGCCAGCCCTAAGGATATCATGGCTTGGTCAAGCGGCGAAGTAAAAAAGCCCGAAACCATCAATTACAGAACACAGCGTCCGGAAAAGGATGGCCTGTTCTGTGAAAAGATTTTCGGTCCGGTTAAGGATTATCGGTGTGCTTGCGGCAAATACCGCGGTATCCGTTACAAGGGACAGGTTTGCGACCGCTGCGGGGTAGAGATTACCTCAGCTTCGGTGCGCCGCGAAAGAATGGGTTACATTTCTTTAGCCGCTCCGGTTTCCCATATTTGGTTTTTACGCTCCACCCCCTCGCTTATCGGTTTGACTTTAGATATTTCTGAACAGCAGTTAGAAAAGGTTATTTATTTTGCCGGCTATATTATCACCGAAGTGCATGAAGGGGAGCGCGACAGAATACTTAAAGAAATTGAGGAAGAATATCAGGCCAAGCTTAAGGAGATAAAAAATCTCAAAAAGCAGAGCGAAAAAGAAGGCAAGGATCAGGAACTGGCCGATATTGAATACACTAAAATTACCGGCGAGCTTAAAGATGCCCGCGATAAAGCCAAGCAGGAAGTGAATTCCATTAAGGCTTTGCGCGTGCTTTCTGAAAAGGAATATACTTTGCTTGGTATGAAGTTTGGCGAGGTTTTTGAAGCCGGCACCGGCGCGGAAACTGTGCGCAAACTTTTTGAAAAAATCGACATCAAGGAAACCATGCATCAGATCGAGGAAGAGCTCGCTGATGCCGAGGGTCCGGATAAAAAGAAGCTCCTTTTAAGGTTAAGGCTTTTTAAGGGTCTTTTTGCCAATAACTTAAGGCCTGAGTGGATGTTTATGACTGTTTTGCCGGTTCTGCCGCCTAACTTGCGCCCGATGGTTCAGCTTGATGGGGAACGCTATGCCTCTTCAGACTTAAATGATTTGTATCGCCGGGTCATCAATCGTAATAATCGTTTGCAATATTTGCTGGAAATCGATGCGCCCGAAGTTATCGTGCGCAACGAAAAGCGTATGTTGCAAGAAGCGGTCGATGCTTTGATTGATAATGGCATGCGCAAAGGCCAGACCACAACGGCCACTACGGGAGGCAAGAGGTTGCTCAAATCGCTTTCCGACATGCTTAAAGGTAAGAAGGGCCGTTTCCGCCAGAATTTGTTAGGTAAACGTGTAGATTATTCGGCCCGCTCCGTTATTGCTGCTGGTCCGGATCTCAACATCAACCATTGTGCTTTGCCGAAAGAAATGGCTTTGGAGCTTTTTAAGCCTTTTGTAATTTCCAAACTTTTACAGCAGGGTTTAGCTTTCAACATTAGGGGAGCCACCCGTTTAATCGAACAGCAAATTGAAGAAGTCTGGGCCGCTTTGGAAGAAGTGGTTAAAGATAAAGTTGTTTTACTTAACCGCGCTCCGACTTTGCATCGGCTTTCTATTCAAGGTTTTTATCCTACGCTTATTGAGGATAAGGTCATCCGTATTCACCCGCTAGTTTGCGAGGCGTTTAATGCCGATTTTGATGGAGATCAAATGGCTGTGCACTTGCCGCTTTCCGAACAGGCGCAAAAAGAGGCTCACGAGCTGATGCTCTCGGGCAATAACCTGCTCAAGCCGGCTACTGGCACCCCGATTATGACTTTGCGCTTGGAAATGGTTTTGGGTTGCTTCTGGTTAACCTCCATTAGAGAAGGCGCTAAGGGTGAAGGGAAGGTTTTCTGTTCCAAAAATGAGGCCATCATGGCTTGGGATAATAGCTATGTGGATATTCGTGCCAAGGTAAAAGTGCGTATTGCCAATCAGCTTATCGAAACTACGGTGGGCCGGATTTTGTTTAATAATGCTTTGCCCGAAGGCTATCCTTTCGTCAATGATACGATGGATAAAGATAAGATTTCTAAACTTTTGGGCAGAATTATTAACAGTCACGAAAATCAGATTGCCATCAATACTATTGATAGGGTAAAAAATCTCGGTTTCGAATATGCCACACTTTCCGGAACCACTTGGGGTATGGACGATTTGATTATCCCTAAAGAAAAGAAAGAAATTTTAGCTGAAGCCCAGAAAAAGGTTGACCAGATTGTCGATTACTATGAGAGGGGATTTTTGTCCGCCGAGGAAAAAGGCGCCCAGGTCATTGAAATTTGGCAAAAAGCCAAAAATGATTTGGAAAAACTTATTCCCGCCTCCATTCCTTCCAACGGGCACGTGACCAATATCGTCAAATCCGGCTCCCGCGGTTCTTGGGCCCAGCCGGTGCAAATGGCAGGTATGAAAGGTTTGGTGATTAACCCGGCTGGTCAGACTATGGAAATGCCGGTTAAATCTTCGTTCAAGGAGGGTCTAAATATTTTGGAGTACTTTATCTCTACTCACGGCGCCCGCAAGGGTACGGCCGATACGGCTTTGAGAACTTCAGCCGCCGGTTATCTTACTCGTCGCTTGGTGGATGTTGCTCACGGCATGATTGTCTCCGAAGAAGATTGTGCCGACAAGGAAGGTTTGATTATGTACCGCAAGCATGCTGACGAAATCGGCCAGAATTTCTCTTATAAGATTGTGGGTCGATACACTTTGGATAATATTGAAGATACAGAAACCAAAAAAGTTTTGGTTAAGAAGGGAGAGATAATTGATTGGGACGCAGCTCGAAGGATTACTGATCTTAAGATTGCCGAGGTGCGGGTGCGCACTACGATGAGCTGCCAAACTATCTCTGGCGTTTGCGCCAAATGTTATGGCTGGGGATTGGGTAATAACCAACCTGCCAAATTAGGTGATGCGGTTGGGGTAGTAGCGGCCCAAGCCATTGGTGAGCCGGGAACCCAGCTGACGCTTAAGACCTTTCACAGCGGAGGCGTGGCCGGTGTTTCGGATATTACTCAAGGTTTGCCCCGCGTTGAGGAAATTTTGGAAGCCCGCATCCCGAAGGGTAAAGCCGTGGTTTCCTATGTGGATGGCAAAGTCAAAGAAATTGTAACCTCTCCGTTGAATAAGATAATTAAGATTGAAAATAGCAAAGGTGATTTTGTGGAATACGAAATCCCACCGCAAAGAGTGATTTTTGTCGAGAAGGGCGGGGAAGTGAAAAAAGGTATGCAGCTTTGTGAGGGTTCTTTAGACTTCAAGGAGCTTTTCAAACTTTTGGGTAAGGACGAAACCGCCAGAGCCATTATCCGCGATATTCAATACATTTATGCTTCACAGGGTGTGAATATTCACGACAAGCATGTTGAATCTATCGTTAAACAGATGTTTAGCCGAGTGCGCGTCAAGGATCCGCAGGACAGCCGTTATATTGCCGGAGAAATTGTAACCATTGAGGAAATTTTGGCCGAAAACGCCTTGCGCAAGCCGGCAAGAAAGAAAGAAATTACCTTCGATCATGTTTTCTTGGGTATCTCCAATGTTTCGCTGACTTCGGAAAGTTTCTTGTCTGCTGCCTCTTTTGAACAGACTTCCAGAGTGCTCATTAAGGCCGCCATTGCGGGCAAAGATGACAAACTCACAGGGTTGAAGGAAAACGTCATTATTGGTAAACTAATACCAGCTGGTACTGGGTTTCATCTTAAGAAAAGCAGTAAAGAATAAGCTGCCCAGGCTGGCCTTGTATGGCCAAAAAGAAGAGTAATAAACCTTCCAAAAAACAAAAGGAAAATTTTGAGCTTCCAGAAGTTAATATCAGTGACGATAATAAAAGAAAAATCGCAGGCACAATTCTCGGTTTTTTAACGCTTTTTATCCTTATCTCCATATTTGGAAAAGGGGGAACGTTAGGGGCCGGCACTTTGGCGCTCCTGCGGTTTTTTATTGGAGAAACAATTTTTATTTTGCCTGTTATTTTCGGGTTTGTCGCCTATACGCTTTTTATCGAAGAATTTGAAAAAAGATGGCAGATTTATTTGTCGTCTTTTTTATTAATCACTGCCGTTTCGGGATTTTTAGCTATGGCTAAATCCGCCTTGTCTGCCCAAGGCGGTCTGGGCGGTTGGTGGGGCTACATTACCTTTGTACTAGTTCTGCAAAAATATGTTGGAGAAATTATTAGTGCGCTTTTTTATATTACACTCATCGCGATATCTTTTTGGCTAATGTATCCATATCTGGGCTTGGAGAAACCTAACTTTGAGGTGAAGAACGATAGAAAAAAAGACAAGGAGGGCAATGTTTTCACCAAAGTTTTCCAACCGAAGTTTAACGTTGAAAAAGTTCCCCAAATCAACCAGCCCAAAACCAATTTAGCCATAGCCAAAAAGGATGGGCCAAGGAAGGAAGAAAAGCCCAAGGAAGAGCCTTTAATGGAGCTTAAAAAGAACGCTATCATTAAAGAGAAGGATTATAAATTTCCGACGCTTGACCTTTTGGAGGAGGAGCGGGGCGGTGCCGATTCGGGGGATATTAAGGCTAACTCGCTGATTATCAAACGTACTCTGGATAATTTTAACATTTCCGTGGAGGTTTCTGAGGTTAATGTTGGCCCTTCAGTTACCCAGTATGCTATCAAGCCAGCCGAGGGTGTTGATATTAAGAAAATTGCCAATATGGCGTCCAACCTTTCCATGGCGCTTTCTGCGCACCCATTGCGTATCGAAGCTCCAATTCCGGGCCGCCCGTTGGTGGGTATCGAAATGCCAAATAAGGCCAAATCTATCGTGCGCTTGCGGGCCTTGCTTGAGGATCCGCAATTTCAGAATCCCAATTCCAATCTTTTGATGGCCTTGGGTAAAGATGTTTCGGGTAATCCGATTTTTGCCGATTTGATGAAGATGCCCCACATGCTAGTGGCTGGCTCGACTAATTCGGGTAAAACCATTTGCATGAATCAAGTACTGGTTAGCTTGCTTTATTTGAACAGCCCCAATACTTTGCGTTTGATTTTGGTTGATCCTAAAAGAGTAGAATTTACTAATTATAAGAATTTGCCGCACCTTTTAACCAATGTTATTGTGGACGCGCAAAAAACCGTTAATGCGCTCAAGTGGTTGACTTCGGAAATGGAACGCCGCTTTGATGTAATCGGTCGGGAAGGGGCTCGCGACATTCAGGGTTATAATAAGATAATGCGTAAAAAGGGCGAAGAAATCATGCCTTATATCGTCTTTGCGGTTGATGAGTTAGCGGATTTGATGCAGACTCGTGGCAAGGAGTTAGAAGCTTATATCGTGCGTATCGCGCAGCTGGCGCGCGCTTCTGGTATCCATATGGTTTTAGCCACCCAGCGACCTTCCGTGGATGTCGTTACTGGCTTAATTAAGGCCAATGTGCCGGCGCGTATCGCTTTTCGCGTAGCTTCGCAGACTGACTCGCGCACTATTATTGATATGGCCGGAGCTGAGAAGCTTTTGGGTTTTGGCGATATGCTTTTCTTAAGCTCGCAATCGCCTAAGCCTAAACGTTTGCAAGGAGCTTTGGTGGACGAAAAGGAAGTGCGTTCAGTTGTTAATTTCATAAATGAAACGGCGGCTAAAGAAGACTTCCGCCATGATGAGGTTTCGCAAAAATTTGAGGAAGGCCTTAAGTTGATCGAAGACCAAGCTAAAGCCAAAGAAGGCGGTGATGATTTCGATATGGGTGGTAATGGCGACGACCCGATGTATGAGGAGGCCAAGAGGGTGGTTCTGGAAACCCGTAAAGCCTCCACGAGCTTTCTGCAGCGCCGTCTGCGTTTAGGTTATGCCCGAGCCGCTCGGATGATTGATATTTTGGAGCAAAACGGAGTAATTGGCCCGGGCGATGGGGCTAAGCCTCGCGAGGTGCTTTTGACTAGTGAAGAAATTGCTCAGGAATCGGCTGTCTCCGGCCCGGAAAAAAAGGAGAAAGATGAAATAGAAGAAATTTAATACTATGGTAAAAGAAAAAAAAGCTAAGGCCAGTGACTTAGACAAAGAAAGCAGCACGCCTAAAATGGACGTGCAGCTGCGTGAAGCAATCGAGGAGATAAAAAAGAAATTCGGGGAGGGTTCTATTATGAAACTCCACGAGATGCAGGCGGTGGATGTAGATGTCGTCTCCACTGGTTGTTTTTCTTTGGATACGATTATGGGCGTGGGAGGAATGCCTCGGGGAAGGATGATTGAAATATTCGGGGATGAAAGTTCTGGCAAGACGACTTTGGCCTTACATTGCGTAGCGCAAGCCCAAAAGAAGGGCGGGGTAGCTGCCTATATTGATGCGGAACATGCCATGGACCCGGCTTACGCCGGCAAAATTGGTGTTAAGGTGGATGACCTTTTAATTTCCCAACCTGATTCGGGCGAGGAGGCTTTACAAATTGTGGAAGCTTTAGTGCGCTCGGAAAAAGTTGATATTATCGTGGTTGATTCGGTCGCGGCTTTAATTCCTAAAAATGAAGTGGCTGGAGAAATTGGCGATACTCAAATCGGCTTGCAGGCGAGGCTCATGAGCCAAGCCATGAGAAAGCTGGCTTCGGTTGTGGCCAGAACCAAAACCATTTTGATATTTTTGAACCAAACCCGTATGAAAATCGGGGTGATGTTTGGCAATCCCGAAACCACGCCCGGAGGCATGGCTCTGAAATTTTACGCTTCAGTGCGCATTAATCTTAAGCGTATTGCCCAAATAAAACACGGGGAAGAAATTATCGGTTCACGCATAAAGATGAAGATTGTTAAGAATAAAGTTGCTCCGCCTTTCCGCACGGCTGAGGTGGATATATTCTTTAATGAAGGCATTTCTAAGTCGGCAGATTTGCTTAATCTTGGTTTGAAAAATGAGGTAATTAAAAAAGTTGGCAATACCTTCAATTATGAGGATAAGAAGTTGGGCACGGGGGTAGAGCAGGCGCGCAAGTTTATCAAAGAAGATGCCGCCTTAATGGAGGAGTTGGAGAAAAAGTTAAAAGAAATTCCCGAAATGACAGTTTAAGCAGAATAAAACAGCCCGGATGCCAATCCGGGTTTTTTGACAAAAATAAAAAATGTGATATACTATTAATAGTTGAATCGTTTACAAAGGAGGTAAAATTTGCAGATTCTGCCATCCGTAAAGCTTTTGCTTTTTGATTTTGACGAGACTTTGGCTCAAAGCGAAGGATTGCGTCTAAGCGTCCGTAACGGTTTTCTCAAAGAAATCGGGGCTCGCGAAATGAACCATCAGGAGTATCAAGACCATTGTGTTGGCCGGAGCTTAAAGTTATCTATTGCGCCTTGGCTCAAAGCCAGCAGGCCAGAGATTTCTCTAAGCGTTAATGAGTTAGCCGATGAACTCAAAGAGCGGGAGAGGGAAATGTATAAAGTCGGCAATATCATACCCATGCCTTTTGTAGTAGAATTCTTGGATATTATCACCAAGAAGCATCCGGGCTTAAAGAAAGCCGTTTGTACCGGTGCCGATCGTCAAGATATAAAAGCCAAGCTGTGCTCGGCCGGTTTGCTGGATTACTTTTCCGAGGAAGAAATGTTTTCTAGGAAAGAGGCTGGCGGCTTATTCAAACCGCATCCGGCAATGTATTTAGCGGCCTTCGCTCCTTACCGTAAGAAGATTGCGGCAAATGAGGTAAGGGTTTTCGAAGACAATCAGGAAGGAGTTCTGGCCGGGCTTCGCGGGGGGTTTCCAACGATTGCTATGCCTTCAGAGTGGTCAAAAAATCACGACTTTGGCGGAGCAATATTGGCACCCAATGGATTTAGGGATATTCTGGAATTTGACCAATATTACCTAGGTTTGAAATTATAAGGCCTATTAAATAGGCCTTTTTACTTTTAAGAATATTTTATAAACAAAAATTCCCCGCCAAGCTGGCGGGGAATTTTTTTAGCGAGTTTGATATTTGGCGGAGGCAGAGAGTATGCCCAGATTTCTCATGGTCTTGATGGCCTTGGAAACCTTCCTTTGGTGGGTGGCACACAAACCGGTTTTAAGCCTGCTTTTAATCTTGCCGGAAGCGGAAAGATAATTGCGCAGTAAGCCGACATTCTTGTGGTCTACCTTATCGATGTTTTTTCTGCAAAAATAGCAATCCATAGTTTAATATTTTTTCTTATTATAGTGGTATATCGTTAATATCAATGTCTTCCTCGTCTTCGTTGATAATGGGAATATCCTTCAAATTTTCTTCTTCGCCTTCGCCATTATCCTTGGCTGCTGGTTTGCTGCTGGCGGGTTTACTGTTAGTGGCACCCGGGTTGGCAGCGCCTTTGGGTCCAAATTGAAAATTTTCGACTACAATCTCAGTGGTGTAGCGCTTGGCGCCTGTTTGCTTATCATCCCAAGAACGGGTTTGTAAGCGGCCCTCCACCATTATCATATTGCCTTTGCGCAAATAAGTAGAAATGGTTTCGGCCTGCTTGCCCCAAGCTACGCAAGTGTGGTATTCGGTCTGCGTTTGCCGCTGCCCGGATTTGTCGTTCCATATCCGGTTAGTGGCAATTCTAAAAGAGCAGACACTTTGCCCGGAGCTTGTTTGCCTCATTTCCGGGTCAGCTACCAAATTTCCTATTAGGAAGACTTTGTTAAGATTCATTTTATTGAGTGTTATTTTTTTCACTCACCTAGCATTTTTTCTAATTGCTTATCCAAATCGCCAATCTCCGTTTTCTTTTTGTGCTTAGTTTCGGCTGGCTTTTCTTCAACTTTAGCTTCTTCTTTGACTTCCTCCTTAGCCTCCTCTTTTATTTCCGGGGTAGGGGCGGCAACTTCAATTTTGGCTTCTTCCTTGGCAGTTTCAGCTTCGGCTTGGGCCTTAGGTCGGCGATCTTCGCGTTGGGTTTGAGTGGCCTTGGTTTCCAAGTTGGAGAAAGGTTGTTTTGGGTCTGCGACTACATATAATGCGCGCAAATTACCGGGGATTTCTTCAATAAGTTTTTTAGCTTCTTGCAATTTGTTTTCCTCGTAATAGAAGAAAAAATTGACCACAAAGGCCTCTTTATACTTATCGATGGGGTACCCTAACTTGAGGCGGACAGAGCTGGAAATATGTTCCACTTTGCCCTCGTTTTGTTCCAGAATTCCTTTGATTTTCTGGGAAATCTGTTCGATTTCATTCTCGTAATCCGGCCTGATTAGGCAGTTTAATTCGTAAAATTTCATATAACTTAGTTGATTTTTCGGCTTCTCTATGATATAACAAAACTGCATGAAAGTCAACACTTCTATATTCAAAGCCTATGATGTCAGGGGTATTGTCCCCAATCAGATAAACCCTGATGTGGCCTTTCGAATCAGCCAAGGATACGCTGATTTTTTGCGTCGGAAAGCCCCCCAAAAACAACGTTTTGTGGTGGCGGTCGGGCGCGATAATAGGCCCTCTTCCGATACCTTGGCTGATGAATTTATCAAAGGGCTTTTGAATGCCGGAATTAATGTGGTGGATGTGGGTCTAGTGGCCACGCCCATGCTTTATAATTGTGTTGGGCAAAGTAATTATGATGGTGGGGTGATGGTGACAGCGAGCCATAATCCACCCGAATATAATGGTTTCAAATTGACTCGCGATCAGGCTATACCCGTTGGGGGCAACAGTGGTTTGAGCGAGATCGCTGAATTCGCCACTTCGGATAAGATTGTGCATGGCTATGGTGTTGGCAATGTGATGGTTCGCGATATTTTGCCCGATTACGCCAGCTTTTCCCTAAAAGAGATTGATTTTTCCTTAATGAGGCCGTTAAAAGTTGTCATTGATACGGCTAATTCCGTTTCCGGCATACCCGTGGAAAAGATGTTTGAGAATGCCAAAAATTGTGAAATGGTGCACTTGCTAAAGGAGTTAGACGGTTCTTTTCCAGTTCATCATCCCGACCCTTCGGTGCGCGATAATTTGGTTTATTTGGCCAATGAAGTAAAACAGCGGAAAGCGGATTTTGGAGTGGCTTTTGACGGTGATGGAGACCGGATTGTTTTTGTCGACGAAAAAGGCAAGGTGGTCCGCTCCGATGCTATCACTTTGGTCGTGGCTTTGCAGCTTTTAGAAAAAAATCCCGGAGCGAAAATCGCCTATGATTTGCGCTCTTCCAAAATTTTGCACGAAGAAATCCTCAAACACGGCGGCGAGGCCTTAATGAACAGGGTGGGGCATTCATTTTTCAAATCACGCATGCGCCAGGATAATGTTTTGTTTGGCGGTGAAACTACGGGGCATTATTTTTATCAGCCGAATTTTTATTGCGAGACCCCTTGGTTTGTGCTTTTTAAGGTTATGGAAGCTATGTCTGAATACAATGTTTCTTTATCCAAATTGGTTAAACCTTATTTGATTTATCCTAATTCCGGAGAAATTTATTTCCAGGCCGACGATCCCAAAAAGGCTGTAGAAATTTTGGAAGAAAAATTTACGCCCGGCCAAATTAATAAAATGGACGGTTTGCGAGTGGACTTCCCGACTTGGTGGTTTGTGATGCGCCCTTCCAATACCGAGCCGGTTATCAAGCTGGTTATGGAGGCCAATACGCAGGCAATTTTGGATACTAAGTTGCGTGAAGTGGAGGAGATTATGCACAATTTAGGGGCGAAGATAATAAAGAAAGATAAGGATACGAATTAAAATAAAGCCCTGCTGAGAAGCGGGGCTTTTTGCCAGATTTTTGTAATAAAAGAGCCCCGTGCGCACGGGGCTATATTGTTGAAAGAGTTCAATCCGAGAGGATTATGTCGGCCACGCCTGATTTGGCAGCAGCCTGGCAATCTTCTAGGACTGGGCAAAGCTTGATATTGGAAGTGAGACTCTCGTACTCTTTTATTTCCAATTCCGTTTTACGCGGCAGAGTCTCTGGGTCCAGCCTTTCTCCGTTTTGGAAGATGAGGCTGGCAGTTAGAGGCTCTTTGAATGCAAAGCCTTGCTCTTCAAGTTCTAGCAGGACACTTGGAAGATTCAAATTTTCTTCGCAGTCGATTACTCGAAGCCGCGAGGAAGGGAATGGGAGTTTGGTCAGGTAGACATCAAAGCCATTGCAGTTGGGCGCATTCTTCTCGAAGTTGAAGGTGCCACGTTTAGTGTATGGGTCTTTTTCTTCTGGGAAGTGGAGGCGCAGCTGGGCGCTGGTGCAAAATTCGATTTTTGCCGAAGGCGCGAATTTGCAAATCTTGGAGAGTTTGATGTTTTTGGTGTTCGGATTACGCTCCAAGATTTTGGAGGCCTCTTGCCAAGCACTCTGGAAGGCGGAGTCAAAGTCTGAGAATACTGCTTCATTGAAGCTTAGTAGCGATCTCGGGTGATAGAATTCGCCAGTTGCCGAGTCAATGACACCGAATTCCTCAACATGCTCTACGAAGAAGTTATCAGCAATCACTCCTTTGATTTGGGCAAAGAGGTCTTCGCCATACTTGGGGTGATAGGCTGGATAGCCAATATTGTTGTTGAGGTGTCCGGCCAGCGGGATCAAATCTCCTTTGGGGGACAAGAAGCTGCGCCGTTGTGTTACGAGGTAGCGCTTGCCATCCAAGGTTGCAATGATGTTGCTGGAACCTCCCGAAGGCGTAAGCCTTTCTTCTGGTTTCATGAGCTTTTTCACTTCGCCAAAAAGCTTGCCCGAAACCAGGATTCTGGATTCGGGGCGAACTTCATAGCAGAGGATTTTCTGCGTGCTTTCCGGTCTGGCAAACATTCCCAAAGTGAGAATAGTTTGGCCATTGGCTTTCAGCCATGCCCGGAAGATAGGATCCTTTTGGGCATTTTCATACCTAAAGTAATCCGGGTCGGGGCTTTCTGGCTCAAACTTTTTTCTGATGAGGGGCTGCGGGAAGAAGTCTGGGGGCAAGATTTCTGCCTCTGGCACTATCTTCGTTTCTGGCGTGTTATTGCCGGGCGGAATTTTGTCAAAGCTCGCGAATGCATAGCTAAACTCTTGGAAGATAGCAATTGAGGCAACATCGCCCCAGGCGCCAGCATCATCAATGAGTTTGGGCGCAACGGCGACAATGCGGTCAAAGACTTCTTCGTCAAAGTCAAACTGTTTGGGTGGCCCGACAAAGAAGAATAGCGGCCGGACAACTGTCTTGTCCGAAAGCATGGCAGCGGAGAATTCTCCGTCTGCTTTGCCATCTCCGATGCCAAAGGCATTGGCAGCCACTTCCTGCGGGGTTAGGCCAAACTCTTTGGCTGTCTCCTCGATTATCATGCCAGCGGCTCGGCTCTTGCCAATGATTTCGCCGTTGATGACTGGGTTGACGTTGATGGCTGTGCCAACTTTGGCAAGGCTGAAATATTTATCCCAGCCTTTGTTCTTGATGGCCATGGCAATCAGCTTCATAGAAGCTTCCTGCATCTCTTCGGCCACGGGGTCGTTGATGACCTTTCCATTAGCGTCATAGATGCGGCACATTTCCAGCGTTACTTGGAAGTCCTTATCGGGGCCATCGCCTTGCTTCAAATTGAAGGACAAGGTGTAGCGGCCCGCGACTTTAGTTGAGCAGACGGGGAAGATAAGTTTTTGCCCATTGGCATCTTGGCCAGGGACAAACTCTTCCTTGTTGCATTGCGCGCCAGTGTCTGGCGGAGTCTCTGCCTGGGTCAGGCACAGCGAGGAAAAGAAGTCGTAGACTTCCTGTCTCTTGGTTATGACTGGATGGTTTTCCAGTCCTGGGGCCAATCCCAGATCATTGCCTTTAAGGTCGCATTGACCGCAGCCTGATTCGTACCAGATTTCGCAGAGTTCGATTGCTCCAGGAATGCCCAAGAGCGCCTTGAGTGCAGCTACGCACCACCACTTGCCTCGTCCTGAGATAAAGCGGACGCGCATGCGCTTTTCAATCATCTTTTTGATCTGCTCCACCATTTCTGGTTTGAGCTCATGGGCGCCACTCATGATAATGGTGTTGTCCACATCCATGATGGCCAGCTTCAACAGCTTCACCAGATCCCTGTTAAGGATGATGAGTTTCAAATCACCGACTTTGCGGTCTTTGAATATCTTGGCGTCAAATTCGCGGAAAAGGGAAACTTTGGCAGCGTTGTCCAAGGGTATCGTAAAGATTGCCTTGGCCAGGGTAGGGTAAATCTTGGCGGCTTTGACGTGGCCACAGCTATCTAGCTGCATCTCATCGCACAAATCCTCCAAGTAGTCCCTGATGCCAATAATGATTTTCTCCTTACGCGCTTTGCCACCTTCGACGATTTCCGTGATGTTACTTTGGATCTCTTTTTCGACCTGCCTGATGAAATTGATGTTTTGCAGGAGCCTTGAATTGGTCCTGCCGACCAGGTTGTTAAGGGCAGTCTCTGCCTTTATAACCTCACTCTCTTCAACTTTCGGCATTGTAAGCACCTCTCTCTTTCCTATATTGTCCCTGTTTTTAGGCAGGGGAAAATTGTTTCCTGGGTGTTTAATGCCCAGGGTAGTGCTGACTGAATTATAACATATATTATACCATAATGTCAATAGAAGTAAGGGGTAAAAGGACTGCTTCTTTTGTTGACCAATGTCTTTCCTTGCCACCCCCACATTTTTTCTTGTCACCCCGGCGAAAGCCGGGGTCCATGAGCTATTTGCAAGCCAGAATCCTCTGGACACCGGCCTCCGCCGGTATGACAAAACAAAGGTTTACGAATGGATACCGGCCTTTGCCGGTATGACAAAATGGTTGACTGCCATTGCAGGATAAAAGGCGAAATAGCGCCAAAAAGGCTTGTTTCTGTTGCTATTTCGCCTATTGATTTTTTGACTGAAATATGCTATAATAAATAGTATAAAGCAATAATCTGCCTGCTTGGGAAACCAAGCAAAAACAGGCATTATTGCCAGTTCCTTGAAAGGAGAATACGAGATGAAATTGATTATGTGGTTATTCAGAATGACCGATTTTGACAAGAACTGGATCAGGTTCTCCTTTGCTATTGGTTTTTTCGGCCTAATAATTGCCGGAATGACCATCAAGGAACCTTTCCTGCTTCAAACAATCGGGCTTTGGTGTGCAGTTGCCACTGCGGGTTACCTCATTTTCCGGTTTATCCTGAAAATGTGTGTCCAGACTTACGAGTGGCAAACAGCTGGAGTTACTCTTCATGATAGGATGCCAAGCTTATTGAAAACATTGTTTTTCGACATTGATATGACAATTACGGAAAATGATGTGGTGCCCTGGTATATGCAGGCAATCCTTATCCTTTTATTGAGGGTAGGGATCAACCTTGTATTTATCACTGGGCGCGACCATGCTTGGGGTCTGAAGTATCTTGCCTTTTTGAGAAGAGTGCAGGGTGCCAAGGGAATCGTCTTTGTTGCCTATGAATATGGACTGCTGATTACCGAAGGCTTGGATGGCGAGGCGCAGTATTATCCGGGATTTGAAGACACTCTCCTGGCAAAGGAATTTGTCAGGCAGAAGATCGCCTCGCTTTTCTGGAAATACGAGGACATTATCCCTTACAAAGATGGGGATGAAGTTCCCGACGGCTGTGAAATCGCCTATGACGCGGAATGCAATATGGTGCTTATGCCTATTAGGCCAAGTGCTACGTATCCAGTATTTCCGCCATGCCCTTGGGCATATACCTCTCCCAAAAAGGAGAGGGCAAGGACTGCTGAGCTTTTCCGCGATAAAAAGGGAAGAGCTATGAAGTGGTCTAAGGCCGGGCAAAAGCAAATCACCAAGATTTGCCGCCAAAAAGGGATACACAAGCTGGCAAGCATCAATGTTTGCTACTCAGCCACAGACTTTCTGCCATACTTTGGCAAGAAAGCCTTTGACAAGAGCATTGCCTCTGGCATTGCTGTTGAGTTTTTGGCCAAGAGATTTGGCAAAACCATTTGGCAAGTATGTAGCACGTCCATCATTCTTGGGGACAGCGCCACAGACTTTCCAATGTCTCTGCCATATTTTGGCAAAAAGCAAAGGGGAAATATTTCCTTTGCCTATGTGGGCGACATTGAAGGCTACAAACCGGGTAGAGCGCTTAGCAATGTTTTTTCCTGCAATTACAGCCTGATAAATTATCAGGATAATCAGCAGGAAATATTTGGTTCGCGCAATACTTTCGGCGTTCTCACAAATCTTATTGGAAAATACTTCAATGGCTTTGAGTTTGTTGATGAGGAAGTCATCGCAGAGCTTAATAGCCTCTCTGATAGGACAATAGAAATTCGGTTAGCCTATCGCAATAGCATTGCAGGTTGGCCAAGTGAAGCAGAAAAAAGGAGGCAGGAATGGATAGTACAAACCAGAGAATAATTACGCCACCCGCAATCAGGCGTAGTTATACGACGAGAATCTTGACCAACATTGCATTCGGTATTATCCTTCTTGGACTTCTTCCTGGTTTAGTGTTTAATTGGAGGATTACTGCGGCAGCATTTGTTATTGCCTGCCTGCTAGCTGTTCCAATTCAAGTTGCTAATATCTGTGCCAATGAAAGAGTAGCTAATCTGGTGTTTGGTGGGATAACAGCGAGTTTTTTTTACTCCAAGATCATTAGTTTTTTCTTGGATATTGACGGCACCCTCACCAAAAAAGACAAGGTACCAAAGTATCTGGCAATGTCGCTTAAGCTCGCGTATCAGTGCGGAATAACCATTGTCTTTGTCACGGGGCGCGACATGGCTTATGCCTTGCGCATCCTGGAAGCATGCGGTTTTCTAGCAGCAATCGATAAGCCTAATAGGGTCTTTATCGGTTCTGAACACGGCCTCTTCTACATGGATTTTTTTGAAAGAAAAGAAGAATTCCATGAAGCCATTGAAAACAACCCACTTAAGCAAGAGTCTGTGCGCCAAACTATTTCCGCCCTTTTCTTGGATTATTCCAAGTTAAGGCCATGGGATGGCATAAGCCCTTTGCAAACTGGCGAGGAACTGGTTAAAGATGCTGAACAAAAATTCATTGTCTTAAGCCCAGAAGATGTTGCCAGCGGCAAAATAGGATATATTGCCTTGACCAAGAGAGCCATGATGACCGCAGAAATGTGGCGCGGGCCTGATGGGAAAATTTTGCCGCGTTGCCTTGTCAAGCAAAAGGAAGCTGCCCAAGAATGCCAAAAAGCTTTAGAAGCTATTGGCGCTAAAGGGCAGGTTAATGTTTCTTTGTGCGGCACTAGCATTGACTTCTTCCCATATTATCAGGGTAGAGGTTATTCCAAAAGCAACTTTGTCGGCTTTATGGTCGCCAAGCTTGCCAAGGAAAGGAATCTTCCAATAAAGCGCGTATGCAAATACTCGCTGGCATTCGGAGATGGCCTGGCAGACTTTGATATGACTAAGCCATTTTATGAAGGTAAGGTCATTGGCAGAGTAAACATGGTTTATGTGGGCGGAGAGCAAAACTTGGGCAATAATAATCCAGTTAATATCCACAGAATACAGCCATTAGTTATTCGCGATAGAATAGCGCCAATAACAACTGAGACGATTTTGCGCAAAGTCTCAGCAGATCACCTAGATCTTTACTGGAACGCCAAGAGTGCGGATTATTCTGCCTTGGTCATTGCCGAGATCGTGGATGCTAAAAGGAACCTAAAATCCTACGCCACAATCAATTCCATCATCACTTCGCCAACGAGCGAAGAAACCATAGCCGCGTAACATTACGCGGCTCTTTGTATAAAGTATTTTTTGTTTTATATATCATATTCTTTGTCGCCACCACGCTTTCTTTGTCACCCCCCCACATTCCCTTGCCACGTCACCCCGGCGGAGGCCGGGGTCCAGGAGCTGTCGCCGGTATGACCGAGAATGGATTTATTCGGTGCGATAAACAAAAAAATGCCCTTGCGGGCATTTTTTACACTTCAATTATTACTGGCAAGACCATGGGCCTTCTCTGCGTTTTGCGGAAAAGGAACTCTCCAACCTCATCGCGAATATCGTTTTTGATATGATTCCAATTAACCATACCTCCGCCTTGCGTGCTGCGGCCAATAATATGAGTGACCTTTTTACGGGCTTCGGAAAGCAGATCCTTGCTCTCGCGCAGATAAATAAAGCCGCGCGAAATTATATCCGGAGAGTTAACCATTTTGCCCGTGCGAGAATCAATAATGGAGATGACCACGAAAATGCCGTCTTCGGAAAGTGTTTGCCTATCGCGCAAAACCACTTCGCCGATATCGCCCACGCCCAAGCCATCAACCATAATATAGTTGGAGGGCACTTCTTTTTGCTCAATATGGAAAGAGTCTTTGCCAAAGGAAACGATTTTGCCGTTTTCGGCAATAATAGTATTTTGTTCAGGTATACCAGTTGATTGCGCTAGCAAAGAGTTGTTTACCAACATGGAAAATTGTCCATGCACTGGGAAGAAGAATTTTGGCTTGAAGATCTCAACCATCTGTTTTAATTCTTCGCGCCTGGCGTGTCCGGAGGCGTGTATATCCATCATCTTATAATGGAAAACATTGGCGCCTTGGCGGTAGAATTCGTCTTTGACATTTTGCACGGAACGTTCGTTTCCCGGCACTACCGAGGAAGAAAAAATTACCGTGTCATTTTTCTTAAGTTTGAGCGAAGGATATTCGCCCGAAGCAATGCGCATCAAAACAGCTTGCTGTTCACCCTGGGCGCCAGTGCACACTAAGGTAACTTTATTATCAGGGTAGTTTTCAATCTGCTTAGGGGAGATGATGGTGCCTTTTTGGGTTTTCATAAGTCCCAAATTGCGGCAAATTTCCAAATTGCTTTTAATAGTGGCGCCATCTACAGCCACATAGCGGCCGTATTTTTCGGAAATGGAAATAATTTGCTGGATGCGGTTGATGAGCGAGCCAAAAGAGCTGGCAATTACGCGCCCCTTGGCTTGGCCAATAATCTGGTCCAGATTTTCCATAATGGTTTTCTCCGACAGGGAATGGCCCTCATCTTCGGCGCCGGTAGAATCGCACATCAAGATCCACGTTTTTTCTTGGGCAAATCTTTTTAGTTTTTCAAAGTCCGTGGGCTTATCATACATGGGCGTAGCATCGAACTTAAAGTCCGAAGTATGCACAATGTTGCCATTAGGCGTCCTGATAATTAAGCCGAAGTTGTCCGGAATAGTGTGGGCTTGGTGGAAAAATTCCACATCAAAGGGGCCCAGTTTTATTCTCATGCCATCTTTAATGGTTTCAATATGCAGTTTGGGCTGGTCGCGGAATTCTTCTTGGCGTTTTAGAATTATGGCGCGCGTTAAGCCGCCGGCATAAATCGGGATGCTGGCTTTGTAAAAGTTTTTCAAAACATAGGGCACACCGCCCAAGTGGTCAAAGTGGCCATGGGTAAATAAAATGCCCTCGATCAAATGTTCCTTGCCTTTGAGATATTCAGTGTTGGGCACCACGCAATCAATGCCGGGCATATTCTCCTCAGGAAACATCAAGCCGACATCAAGAATCAAAATTTTGCCGGCTAACTCAAAGAGACACATGTTTTTGCCGATTTCTCCCAAGCCACCCAAGTGGATGATGCGTAACTGGCCATCAATATTGGGCAGGGTGGTTGATTGTGGTTTGACAAAACGCGCCGTAGGTTTGGTTTGCGCCATTTGTTCTTTTTTTTGGAAACGGCCTTGTTTGAAACTACCGCGCCTATTTGGCCTATTGTTTTGTTTGCCGGCGCTTTGTGGCAGCGGGGGAAGTGTTTGCCTTTCCGCTTTTTGGGTACGCAAATTAGCCGTTGGTTGGGCGGGTCGGGCTTGCCTAGGGATGCCCCCCATGGGAGTAGGGCGAGCCGGCCGCGGCCGCAAGGGCACTAAGTTATTGCTTAGAACATTGCGTTGCGGGGCCGGGCTGGCAGTTATTTGGGCTTTAGGCTGTTCTTTTGGTGAACTGGTAAAAGCCACGATTGGTCGATCGTTTTGTTTTTGCCTGCGGGCGCCTTTGGGCCCTTGGGCAGATTGATTGCTGGATAGAGAATCCAGAAATTGGTCTAAGTGATCCATAATAAAATTTGGTTACAAAAATCCCAATGACAAAATTCAAATTATTTCAAATCAATTTCAAAATCCAAAAAATGTTTTGAAATTTGTTTTTTTGATTTAATATTTGAAATTTGGGCTTTGGATTTGCGGCATAACCGTGGTTATGCAAGCTGATGTGCTTTCGGTGGGATTCGAACCCACAATCCTTGCGGAATACGCTCCTGAAGCGTACGCGTATGCCAGTTCCGCCACGAAAGCAGTACAAATGACTAATGACTAATCAAAGAAGCAAATAACCAAATCCTAAAAATAAACACATAAGAAGTTTATCTTTAGATATTAAGATTTAGAGCTTGATTTGATATTCGAGTTTAGTTATTAATTCTGATGTTTTCAAAAGAAAAGATCGGGCTTGTTAGCCGTTGACAGGGCGAGTACATCGGTCAGTGATTGCAGTATATCATAATATGCAAATATTTGCAAGGGGATAAAAAAATCAACTGTAAATTAGTTGATTTTGTTGAATTTCCAGCCGAATTTAGCTGCTACCTCCGCGTAGTCTTTGACAATGTTGTCTGTGTCTTGGTCTGTTTGGTTTTTGCCGATTATGTAGTAGGTGGCCATCATCAACCCCAGGTAGGAATCAAGCATGATGGTGCATGTGTTTTCTTTGGCAAAAGGATAGTCCAAGTTCATGGCCACAACCAAGCGTTTGTCGTCTGGCTGGCGGAGCATGCCATGTGCGCCATGCGTAAAGCCAGCGGCATTGGTAGCAACGCCTTGGTTGGTCTCCGCGATTTTGCGAGCCGCCATTTCCGCAATGATGGAATGCTTATCATCAGCCATAAAAAAGACATAATGGTATTCCCGCAAATTAGGGACTTCCATCTTGGAAACAAAATCAAAAATGGCCTGCGGGTCCTCGCCAAAAAGCCAGTAGATCATGGAGCCATAGGTGCTGGTATTGTATGTGGGAGGCTCTTGGAAGGAAGGGAAGGCAAAGACTTTGCCGCAGTATTCTTTGGCCGGGGCTTCCGCGTTGCAAGTAATCAGGTTGGGCTTGACGTTTAAGACTTCATTGCAAAACTTCGCCATGGGAATGGAATCCTTGCCGCCGGAGGCGCTCACAATATTGACGCTTTCGAAGTTTTTATCCTCAATATTTTCCAAATGCTCTTTATACTCGGAGGCGTGAAGGGCAATGCCGCCAAATTTTTTAGCCCAGAGTTCGGCCGTGCAATAGGCAGAGCCAGAGCCCATAAAAATATTGCGGTCAGACTTTTTCAAATCAACTTGCGGATAAGACCAGCCTTTAAGCGCTTTAAGCGTTTCCAAGACATAGTGGTCCAAATGCGGAATTTTTCCTTGTTCCATAATTTCTCCTTTTTGAAGGTATATTTATTTTTTAACAGAAATAAGCAATTTGTCAATTTACTTGGTTTTCCAAGCCCGGCCTGTATTGATATGCCAAGCATTAAAGCCGCTATAAATTTTGGGAATATCTACAATATTGCCTTCTTGGATGCCTTTGAGGTCTTTGGAGGCGATATAGGTGTTGTAGGGATTATAAAGGAATACCGCCGGGGCGTCAGAGATAATGAGGTTTTGTAACTCTTCGTATTTAGCATTGCGGCTGGCCATGTCAGTATCTTGGCGCGCTTTTTCCAGGAGGCGGTCGACATCATCATTTTTGTAAACAGAAAGATTTAAGCCCGGGTCTTCGGCTTGGGTGGAATGCCAGAAGGGAAACGGGTCGGGTATAGAGCCGAGAACTTCACCAAAAAGCAGGGCGTCATAGCTGCGATTAACCAAAATGGTCTGACGCAGATCGGTAAGGGAATAAATAATAACCTCCACTTCTACGCCGGCTTTTTGCCATTGTTCCTGGATTTTATAGGCAACTTTTTTGAGACTTTCATCCTCGATAGTGGCCAGAGCAATCTTGAGCGGTTGGGGTGCTTGGGGCGCCGGGGCACAAAGTTCTGTCAATTTGGCGCGGGTACGCGCTTTGACTGCGCCAGTGGGAGTTTTAATACCATCGGGGTCCAAGAGCTCGCTGCGGTATTTTTCCTGTAACCTGTTTACGGCATTCTTAGTAGCCGTGTCAAAAATACCTGAGATTTTTTCTTCGGGATAGATTTTTTCGCTGGTTGTATTAAGCGAGGTTAAGCATTTTTGCAGACGTTTGACTTCTTCACCCATGGAGCCTTGCTTGAGCGTTTGGGTAAATTTGTAGCTGTCATTTTTTTCCGGTTTATACCACTTACCGTCCTTTTGGATATAGCCAAGCTTGCTGATGAGCTTTTGGGCTTGTTCCAAATTAAAATCGTATTTTATTTGGGCCGGAGCAAGGCCATAAACCTCGGGCAAAAGCGGGGAGTCAACCGGAGCGGCTTGGCCACTGAGTGCTTCGTTTATTATTTGCGCTTTATCAGTGGCATAGCTGAGGGCTTGCCGAAGGTCTTTGGATTGCAAATCTTTATTTTCGCCTTTGGTATTAAAAAATATGGCGAAATAGCGGGGCATGGAAAAATGATAAGTGGCAAAAGAATTATTAGAAAATGGTGTGTTATTGCGGTTTACAAACCCGGTTATCTGTTGGGAATTGGCCGCTTGGATAACCTGCTTATCATTCTCGAAAAATTTGAAAATGAGATTTTTGATAAAAGGTTTTTGGCCGTGGTATTTATTGAAGGCTGTAAGTTTAATGCTGGAAACGCGCCCGCGCGAATCGTATTTGATACTGTCGTTGACGCTTTTAAGCTGGAAGGGGCCGGTGCCAATGGGCTTAAAATTGTAAGGAGAGAGGGGGAACTGGGCGGCAGTGATGCTAGCCCAGATATGCTGGGGAATTACTTTGAAAGTGAGGCGCTCGGGAAAATCCGGATAGGCATTTTTGAGCCTGAAGCGTATGCCATAGTCGCTGATTTTTTCAATACTCACGCCTAGCCAGTTAGCGCGTAGCGAGCTTTTGTATTCGGGGTCTTGCATGGCTTTGACCGTGAATATGACGTCGTCGGCGGTTAAATGCTTGCCGTCATGCCAATAAACATTGTCTTTGAGCACGATTTCGTAAACCGTGCCATTCTCCTTAATTTCTGGCATGGAATCGGCAATGTCAGGGGAAACTGTTCCGCCGCGATCGTATTTGTAAAGCCCGGAGAAAACAAATTCTACCAAGGTCCGGTCTGTATCGGAGTTGGAAGAGTATATCGGGTTAATGGCGCTGGGCCCGCCTACCATTCCTTCGATATGTGTGCCCCCAAAAGCCGGGACCTCGACAGTATTTTTTTGTTGGAACCAGTAAATAAAGGCACCAAAAGAGGCGATACAGATTATCGCCAAAGCAAGCATGGTAATAGCTTCGCGCCTGTTGAGCACGCTTGGCAATTTAAGCCACTGCTTAAAAGAAGGTATTTTAGCCATTGAAAAAAATTAAACTTTGCCGGTTTACTTGATGGCCAAGCGAGCCAAAGACAGCGCGATGAAAATAATGCCAAAAACTATCGAGGCATAAAAAAGGTTTTTTTGCATTCCGCGCTGGGTGGAATAATGTTCAGAAGCTCCGCCAAATGCCGCGCCGATGGCCATGCCCCTTTGCTGGAGCAAGATGCAAATAATGGTGATAATAGCGGAAACCGTTTGGCCTATTGTGATGTAATCTGTAATCATACTTTGAATATTAAGGTCGCGAGGGCGTCGCAGACAAATACTATCAAGGTTGTCCAGAGGAGCCCGGCAATACCTATTAAATTAATTTCTACAAATATAATATCAATTATTTCAACGATAAAAATGCTTATGGCTAGGTAAATCAGGCCGGTAAATATCATCCGCAAGGGCTTACAAAGGGTGGCGCATACGCCCCAGAGGAGCCCGGCAAAGATAAAAACAGCCCAACCTCCCTGTTGCAAGTAGAAAAGCTTTTCGCCTAAAAGGCGGCTAGCAATCCAAAGCCCCGCTGAACCTGCAATGGAATGTATGAGCAATCCCAGAAGCATTGTGTTTTGACAATAGCATTAAAGGCTCTTTTGGTCAACCAAAAATTGGCAATGTCAAAGCCCAAATTTCAAATACCAAATTAATAAAGCAAATTTCAAATCTTGAAGTCTTTTTTGGATTTTTGGTTTGGCTTGGAACAATTTAGGCTTCGTCATTTGGATTTTTTTCAAAACGAAAGGCCGGAGTTTCCTCCGGCCGAGCCCTCGCGGGCTTTTTTAAGTGCAGTCATGGTCTATCGGAACAGCAGGGTCGAGTGTCAGTCTTTGGAATTGGAGTCCCCAGAAATCCTCGCCAGAGACTTCTTCTTCAATATCATACTTTTTTTTGCTTGGCTCTTCTTCGGGTTGCTTTGGTGCCGTTACGCTCCTTTCGATTGTTTGGTCTTCGGTTAAAAATATTTCAGCCAACATTTCTTCTTTGGCCATTTTAAGGGCAAAGGAGATTAAAGTTTCCGTGGCGTTGAAAGTGGCCTGGAAAGCCCCTTCAAGCAAATCCTTACTCTTTTGAGTATCGGGGAGAATGGCTGGGATATTGATGTCTGCCGGATTGAGAATGGCAATATTTACCTTGTTGGGGTGGCCGGATTCTTTTATCTTCCGCGCATATTCCAATCCTTCCTTCCAACCATCATTGGATTTGGCCAATTTTTTGGTGACTGGCGTAAAGCCATGTTTCAAAAAGGTCAGAATTAAACCGTAAAGCTTCAACCACCAAGGCGTTTTGCGCCCGGCAGTTGCTCGTTTACTTGGTCTGTTTGAAAGTATCAGCACATCAGTGGGCTGAAATTGCAGGATCATTTCCTCTAAGGGTAGGGCGGAAACGCCGCCGGCATCGAAAAGCTTTGTGCCATTGACTTCCACCATTTGCCCGCAAATTCCTTGCATGGAAATGGAAGCTCTAATCGCTTCGCTGGGGCAAGGGTCGGCATTGGCTGGGTTGATGATGTAAAGCAGTCCGCTTTTGTCCATGGCAGTTACATAAAGGTTGTTTTTTTCCGAAAACGCTTTGTTTCCCACATACTTGCTGCTGGCCCGATTTATCATGGCATTGATGGTCTGTTTAACATCCATGACACGCCAGAATCTCCAAAGCTTGGTTTGTTTTTTGCTTAGAGCCTCATCAAAGAAAAGTCTCGCTCCTCTTTGAAGGCCTTGAACACCTTCGGTTGCATAGGTTGCGATAATCGCGCCTACAGAATTGCCCAAGAAGTAGAAAGTATTGCTCAAAAGGTTCAACGTCGCCAAGGCTGTCGCCATGGCTGTAGTGTGAATGCCGCGTAGTGATCCTCCGGGAAAATAAATGAGAATTCTTTTCTTCTCCCATCCGGGCAGTTGCAAAGTTACGGTCAGCATGCTCTTAATAACCTCAATCAGATTTCTCTCCACCATTGGCGGTTTCTCCTTTCCGCGGCTCTAGGCCGTTTTCAATTCGGCTTGCGGGCCGCAATCTGTTTTCCAGCAATATACATGTAATCCGGCCTCATGGAGGCAAAAGATTAGGGTCAGAGATGCAACGAGAGCTTTCCAAATGTCGAAAAAAATCAGGCAGGTGGCAAAGATTGCCACTAGAAATGCGTTATAAACAAACCGGTCTTTTGTTTTTTCTTGATGGATATTTTTTCCCACTTTTCCTCCTTGTTGGCTTTTTGTCTTTTGGTTAAATCGGTAAAAATCTTCCGATATTCTATTGTTAAGACTATTGTTAATTATACCATATAAATCAATAAAAATCAAGATACGAAAAGGGCCGATTTGGTAAGTAAAAAGCGCCTAGGGCGCTTGGCTATTTAAGATTGAAAAGGATGATAACGATTAAGATAGAAAAGCCAAGCCAAAGCGCTTCCCAAAAAGCAAAGATCAAAATTCCCAAAATCGGGCAAAGGGCCAAAACAATTTTAAGGGTGCACCAATAGGCGCGGCAATCGGTTTCTACTCCTTGGAAAGGGGGGAATTCTCGGCCGGGATTATTGCCTTGGGCCAGTAATTCATAATGTTTACACTCGAACATTTTTACCTCCTTTGCGGTAATCTTCCAGAGAAATGAAGCTTATAGTATAGTTTTGGGCGAAATATGCAGCTAGTGGGGCAAGGAGTGCGAGTATTATTATCGTTATACAGAGCCACCAAGGATGTTCCATCCATAAAGACAGCGCCATCAATGCCAAAGACAATATTTTTACCCGTTTCATGAATCTAATATCGCTTTCCATCAGACCTCCTTTTGTTTTGAAATATCTGTTTTCTGCTTACGCCATTATCTGTTATTAGTCAAATAAAGAACCGCCCTTTTAAGCGGTTTTTGAATTTTCAATATCGATCAGATATTGTTTGAGCATTTTTTCCTCGAATTCTTTCCAGCTTTGTTTGCGGGCAGGGGTGTCGTATTTTTGGGCGACGTATTGTCGGTATCGGTCAATGCTTATCGCTTCTAAAAATTTGAAGCTGGAAAAAACAGAATTGAGAATTACAACAATCAGTATTCCGGGAATGGCGAGCAAGTACCAAAAATTTCCTTTGGCCAGAACAATATCGATGTTGATAGCAATACCGATGATTCCAACTGTTAGCGACCAGCAAGCGAGAATGGAATAGTATAATGTAAAGCAGAGCCGGGAAATGATAAAGCTATTTGCCATCACGCAACAGCCAGCTACATAAGCGCAAGTCCATCTCATCATGCCATCTTGGAATAGGCTAAGGGAAAAGAAAGTGAGCCCACAAAGAAGTGTAGCAAGGGATAAAATTGCCCTCATTTTGTTTCTTTTCCAGGCAATACTTATGCCGGTGGGCAGATAGATTATCGTCTCGCGCCAAAGCTGCCATATTATTTGGGGCCAACGTTTACTGATTTTGGGCAGGTTCCTCCTTTTGCAGGGGAATATTTTTATATTCAATTCAATCCTCCATTTTTGAAATTTCTATTCATACTATAGAACAAAAAAATTAAAAGTCAAATTAAAAACTCCTGCCCGGCGGCAGGAATTTTTTAGTACATTTTTATCTTTTTATTATTGAAGTCCGTGAATTCTTTAGCATCGAATTTCCAGAAATTTTGTGGCACAGTCACTTTGCCACAGCCGCCCGGAACATCAATGACGTGCTTAGGGAAGGCAATGCCCGAAAGGGTTTTGCGTAGCTGGGTCATTATTTTTATCTCTTTTTCAATCGGCACGATAAAATGTTCGGCGCCTCTCACCAGGTCGCAGTGGCCAATCATATAAGGCTTAACACCGATTTCCGCTAAGCCGTTAAAAAGTTGGTAAAGGATTTCGTAATTGTCATTGATGCCTTTTAAGAATACCGATTGGGCCAAAATCATCGCGCCGCTTTTTTTCAGCTCACGAATGGCTTGGACAGTTTCTGGGTTTATTTCGTGCGGATGTTCAAAGTGCACCACGATATAAAGTGACTGTTCTTTGATTTTGTTAAGCGTGTCACTGATGCTCTTGTCTATGCGGCTAGGGTCGGAAACCGGCAGGCGGGTGTGGATGCGGATTATTTTTATCTGTTTGAGTTTGGAGAATTTACTGATGGCATAATCAAGCAGAGCGGGTTTCATGAAAGGGTCCCCGCCCGAAAAAATTATTTCATTAATTTTTTCATTGGCTTTGACGGCGCGCAAGGCTTGGTCCACATCAATCTCATTCATGTCAAATTCATCCATGTTGGCATGGCGCCGCCGGGTACAAAAGCGGCAATAAGCCGCGCATTGCGAGGTCAAGCAGAGAAGGGCCCGCCTGGGATACTTATGTATTAGGCCTTTTGATTTGCGGTATTTGGAATCCTCCATGAAAGGATCTTCTTTTCCCAAAGCCAGCCTCTCCTCATATTTGGATGGGTAAAATTGGTTTTTTATTCCTTGGCTTTTTTGGGCCAGTTTTTCGATATGTTTGGTAACCCTGAATTCCATTTTCTAAAACAAAAAAAGGCGTTTGAAACCTTTTTTTGGCAATTAGTTTCGTTTAAGTTATATCAGATTTTATGTATTTTGAAAAGGGGAAGGCTTTGAAAGAATTTGTTTTTCCATTGATAGGAGCTTTGGAGGAAATCCACTCGATGCATGCCCAGTTTGATGGCATCATCGATTTCGAATAGGTTCATAAAATTGCCAATTCCCGAAAAGCGCGTGCAGTCGTAGCCGCATTTGACCGCAAAGTAGCAGCCGTTATAAAGGCAGACCAAATCCACACCCGCTATTTTTTTGCCGACTCGAATCGAGATCATTCTGGCTTGATACGATTTGCCCGAAAGAAGGATGACATTTTTGAAAGCACGAACACGGCGCGGGTCTTCCCAGTCGGTATCTTCTCCTTTTTTAGCAAAGCGCTCTTCTGATAGCTTAATAAGGTGTTTAAGGTCGTTGAATTTGTTTATCTCGATTTTGGGCCGCATTTTCTCGATGCGATTGCGGTCTTTGCGCATGTTGCGCCTATCGTTCTTTTTTATGCCTTTAAGATAATCTTCATGATGTAAAAATCCTATTAAGTCCAAAATGTATTTGGGATCATCCTCGCCTAGGCCTTCGATTTTTTTGTCTAAGGCAATGACGCTGGGGGAGAGCGCATCAAGAATCAGCGGCTTCGGGGAGGCTTCCAAAAGGATTTTGACGCTCTCCGGGCTGTCGGCGAAAAAATCAACTTCTTCCTGCCAATTTGTCCCGAACCAAATATAGCGCTTATCCTCTTGGTCGTAGCAAAGTGGCAGCAGGGCAACATTTTGCCCGGCTTTTTTCAAAACCATGAAATACGGTTTGAACTTATAGGCTTTTTGGAAGGCCAAGCGGAATTCCCAAGTGTCAAAGAGGGTGCGCTTGGGTGAAAATTCATGCCAGAGCTTTTCACATTTTTTTAGCGTACTGACAATATTAATTTCCGGTTTTTTCTCGGACATAAAAAAAGGGCCTGATCCGCTTTTTGGCTCTTGAGTGTTACGTATTTTTTTTCTAGATTTTTTTCCAAGAATGGAAACCGCCCCAGCCGCAGTTTTTAGCATAATCGGTCCGGGCATATTTTTGTCCGTCTAATAAAATTATAGGGTGAGTTTTCGTGAAGTCAATGAAAAATGCTCTGTGGAAAAATAATTTGTCGCAATTATTGCCAGCGAATTTTTACAGTGGTATAATTTTATAGAGTCTTTTCTCTTGGAATTTTAATTTTGCAAACTTAAAACTAAAAACAATGGAAAATAAAAGCATCGTTTTTTATATCGTGATAGCCGCTTTGATAATCGGTTCGTTCTTGTTGGGAATGCTTGTTGGCAATGCCAATGGGATGAAGGATGGTTTAGCCAAGGGCTACACAAAAGGGGCACAAGAGAAAGAAGCCGAATGGGTTAAAAAAGTCCAAGAGGTTTATAATGTGGCTCCGGAGCCTAGTGAAATTTTCAGCTATACTGGCATTGTTGATTCGGTCAGCGGCGATACTTTCAAGCTTAAAATTACCATTTCCCGCCGCCACCCGTTTGAAAACGAAACCGTCATAATCAAAACAGTGAAGACCAGTGCCAATACGAGGATTTTGCAACAAATCCAAAAAGACCAAAAGCAGATTGATGAGGAATTGGAAACTTCCCGCAAGACCAAAACACCCGCGCCCATGCCTTTTTATAATAAGGTGATTACGATGGGCGAAATCAAGGCTAATGCCATGGTGACGGTCACTAGCAACCAGAATATGAAGAACGTCAACGAGATTACGCCCGATACCGTGTTGCTCATTAAGTGATATTGGAGGCGGGGCTTTTAGGCCCCGCCTTTTGGTTATACAATTTATTAAAGTTATGATTATCGGCCTTTTAGACATGGATGCTTTTTTCGCCGCCGTGGAAGAGCGTGACAATCCAAAATTGCGCGGCTTGGGCGTGGTAGTGGGCTCTGACCCGAAAGGCGGGCAGGGCCGGGGTGTGGTTTCTACAGCCAATTATGTGGCGCGCCGATTTGGTATCCACTCGGGCATGCCGATTTCTTTTGCTTGGCGCTCCGCCCAAGAGGGCGAGAAAAAAACCGGCATTAAAACATTTTTTGTGCCCGTGGATATGCCTAAGCTTGAGCGGGAAAGCGAACGGGTCATGAAAACTCTCCGCCGGTTTTCCCCCTTAGTGGAGCAGGGCAGTGTAGACGAAGCTTATTTTGATTTGTCCGCGGCTAAAAATTATTCTTCGGCAGCGGGTTTGGCGCGGGAGATAAAACGCGCCATCAGGGAGGAGCGGGGTTTAACTTGCTCTATCGGCATTGGTCCAAATAAATTGATAGCGAAAATAGCTTCGGGCGCGCATAAGCCCGATGGGTTAACCGTAGTGGAGGAAAAAGATGTGCAGGCCTTTTTAGATAAGCTAGATGTTGGCGAGCTACCCGGAGTTGGCCCCAAAACTAAGGAAAAACTGAAGGATTTAGGCATTCTTTCCATAAGGGATTTGCGGCGCAAAATGACTTTACACAATTTGGAAGCTATTTTCGGCAAATTCGGCAAGAGTATGTATCATAAAGCACGCGGCTTTGATGAAAGCCCGTTGTTGCCGGAGCATGAGGCAAAAACCATTGGAGCTAGTGAAACTTTCCAAAAAGATACACGTAACTTCCGCTTCATTGCCGAGCGGATATCTTTGATGTGCGAGGAAATAATTTATCGGCTTAAGCAGGATGGTTTTCAAAAATTTTCCCACATAACTTTGACTGTCCGTTTTTTGGATTTTGAAACAAAAGACCGTGGCATTACACTGGCGACACCGCTTAACTCGCAAAAAGATTTGGAATTCGAAATTACCAAGCTTTTGATGCCATTTTTCGACAAACGAGACAACCCGAAGAAAAAAATGATAAGATTAGTAGGAGTGAGGGTAGGGAAATTACAATAGCTAAATTACGAATGCCAAATCAATTTCAAAATCCGAATATAAATAAGAAATTTGATTATGTTTCTAAAAATTAAGGCTTTTCCGGATAGTAAAAAAGAAGAAGTTATCGAAAAGGGCGCGGATAAATTTTGGATTTATGTAAAAGCGCCCGCCAGCCGCGGTTTGGCCAACGAGGCGGTTTTGAGCCTCCTCGCCAAACATTTAAGCGTGCCGTTAAATAAAATACGTTTGATAAAGGGGGCGCGCACCCCTTCCAAAATAGTAGAAATAATTAATCAAGAAAAATTATGGAAATAAGACATTTGGTTGTTGGCGAATTAATCACTAATTGTTATTTATTATTCTCAGAAAAAGAGTTGGCCATCATTGATCCGGGTGGTTCTCTGGAGCGTATTGTCAATGAAATTTCTAAAACCGGGGCTAGGCCAAAATATATAATTTTGACGCACTGGCATACTGATCATACCGATTGTGCGCTAGATTTGCAGCGCAAATTTGGAGCGCAAATCCTTATCCATCAGGAGGAGGAAAAATATTTGAAGTTTTCCCCAGACAGATTTTTGAAAAATGGTGATATAATTAAAATCGGAAGTGAAAGTTTAGAAGTTATCCATACGCCCGGCCATACGCAGGGCAGCATTTGCTTAAAAGTTGGACAAAAACTTTTTACCGGGGATCTTTTATTCATCGACGGGGTAGGCAGAACGGATTTACCCGGCGGCAGCGACAGCCAAATAAAAGAGTCTTTGCAGTTGATTTCGGGGATTATCAAACCCGGAATGGAAATCCTGCCCGGCCACGGCGAAACCTATCTGGCAAAAAAATAAATGGGTATTCCGAAAATAATAAAATATTTTTTACCCGCTTTGATAATTCTGGGATTTTGTGAAATGGGATTCCACGCTTTTTTGCGTTATCTGGAAAACCAGAATGAAAAGATGGCTGAGGCTTATTCGCATAGCCTTTACGCTCAGTTCCAAAACCGCCCTCTTGAGCTTAAAAGAGTTGCGCAGTTGCCTAAGGCCTCGGTTCGCTCTGTTGTCCAAACGGCAATGCCGCAAGCCGTAGCCGGCGAGCCGGAAGCTATTAATCTGGATACTTATAAAAAATTAGTTGTCGGGAAAGAAGTTTTCGATGTGGAGATTTCTTTAACCGACCCGGAAAAATCTTTGGGCCTGGCCGGGCGGCAAAGTTTAGCTGAAAAGCAGGGCATGCTTTTTATTTTTGACAAGCGAAGCAGTTATTCTTTTTGGATGAAGGGTATGGAGATACCCATTGACTTTATTTGGATTGCAGGCAATAAAGTAGTGCAGATTGACCGCAACATTGATCCCAAATATTTTGCCCCGCCAAAGTTTATTGAGCCAGCTGAGCCGGTAGATGCTGTTTTAGAGCTTAATGCCGGAACCTGTGACGCTTTCGGGTTAAAGAAAGGAGATACGGTCGATTTTCGATTCTAAAATGATAGATTTCAAAATTCTCAAAAAATCAAAAAAATCCAGAGCAAGGCTGGGCGTTTTAAGAACGCCCCACGGGGAAGTGGAGACCCCGGCTTTGGTGGGCGTGGCTACCCAAGCCACGGTCAAGGCGCTAACTTGCGAAGAGGTTAAAATTGCCAAATCGCAAATTTTGATTAGCAACACTTATCATTTGCATATCCGGCCCGGTGAGGCGGTAGTGGAGAAGGCCGGCAAATTGCATAAATTTATGAATTGGGGTGGCGCCCTAATGACCGATTCGGGTGGGTTCCAAGTTTTTTCCCTGGGCTTTGGCAAAGACTACGGCGTGGGTAAAACTTTCCGGGAAGAATGGGACAAAGCCAAGACCGAAATCACCAAAGGGCAGCAGCCACAAAACATGAAGATTACCAAGGACGGAGTGTGGTTTCGTTCTTATTTGGATGGCCGTGAATTATTTTTAGGGCCCAAAGAGTCTATCCGTATCCAGGAGAGGCTGGGCGCTGATATTATTTTTGCTTTTGACGAATGCACGCCCACACTTTCTAATCATGAGTATGCCAAAGATTCGATGCTTAAAACCCATGACTGGGCCACCAAATGCGTGAAAGCAAAAAAGTCCGACCAAGCGCTTTACGGAATCGTGCAGGGCTCTAAGTTTAAGGATCTGCGCGAGGAATCGGCTAAATTTATCAGTTCTCTGGATGTGGCCGGTTTTGGTATTGGTGGAGATTTAGGGGAGAGCAAAAAAGGAACTAAGCAGGTTTTGGATTGGGTAATCCCGAATTTAGACGAGCGTAAGCCGCGTCACCTTTTGGGCATTGGCAAGCTCGATGATATGAAAATAATCGTCCAGGGCGGAGCTGATACTTTTGATTGCACCGTGCCAACGCATTACGCAAGGCGTGGCGCAGTTTTTACCAGTTTGGGCCGCATCGATATTGATAAAACCAGATATCTTAAAGATCAAAAACCCTTGGATAAAAACTGTAAATGCCCGGTTTGCCAAACTTACAGCCGCAGTTATTTGTGCCATCTCTTCCGCGCCAGAGAGCTTACGGCTTTTAAGTTTTTAACTCTGCATAATCTTTTCTACTTTAATACTGTGGTAGAAAATTTGCGCAAGGACATCAAAAACGGCAAATTGTAATATGGTTTCTCCGCGGAACAAAAAAGAACTCATTAACGACATTAGGCACGGCGCAGTCGGAATTATTCCGACCGATACTGTTTATGGCATTGTGGCCTCGGCCAAACATAGCGAGGCCGTGGAGCGCATTTATGAGCTTAAGGGCCGGGATTCTAATAAGCCTTTTGTAATTTTAATTTCTTCTTTGCACGATTTAAGTTTATTCCGCGTGCCGCTTTCCCAAACCGCGCATAATATTTTATCCAAGATCTGGCCAGCAGAGATTTCGGTTATTTTGCCTTGCAAACAGAAGCGGTTTTATTATTTGCATCGGGGGCGCAAATCTTTAGCTTTTCGGATGCCTCATAACCATAAATTACTTGAGCTTTTGAAAAAGACCGGCCCGCTGGCCAGTTCCTCGGCTAATTTAAGCGGGCAGCCGGCTTCCAAGAATATTGCGCAGGCCAAAGAATATTTTGCCCGCCAAGTGGATTTTTATGTCAGTGGCGGGGAGCTTAATAATCCGCCATCAACCTTGGTTGAAATCCGTGGCAAGAAGATTTTTGTAAAAAGGCAAGGGAGTGTTAAAATTGATAAGGCCATCGCGCCCTAGCATGATTTCTAAAGGCATAGCCACATTTACTCTGGATACGGGGAAATGCCCCCCTTGGCTTTTTGCGCGTATGGAAAAGCTTGGTCGGGAAATGATAAGAGTGATTATAGAAGAGTACGGGCCAGACGAAATGGTCCGCCGTTTGGCCGATCCGGTTTGGTTCCAGTCTTTGGGCACTGTTTTGGCATTTGATTGGAATGCTTCGGGCCTTACTACTACGCTTACTGCCGCGCTCAAATCCGCCATTAGGATGCATGAGCGCGAATTAGGATTTTTTATTTGTGGAGGTAAGGGCAAAACTTCACTTAAAGTTCCCGAGGAAATCGATAATTGGGCGCAGCGCCTTTCCTTGCCTTATGGCAGCTTGGACACATTGGCCTACAATAGCAAAATGGCTGCCAAAGTTGATTCGAGCTTGGTCCAAGACGGTTATCAAATCTACCATCATTGTTTTGTTTTTTCGCGGTCTGGCAGCTGGGCAGTTATTCAACAGGGTATGAATACCGGCAATGCCACGGCTCGCCGCTATCATTGGCATTCGGATAAGGCCAGCGATCTGATTGTCGAGCCGCATACTGGCATTGCTTCGCAGGTAGTTGCGCCCACGCTTGATTTAACCTCGCATCAGAGCGACAAAAACCGCGATATTTCTTTGCAGATGGCCAATGGTAATTATTATTCCTTGGTGCGCGATTTGAAGATAATCGATAAATATTCGTATAAATTAGTAGATACTGTCCGCGCCACAGACGGGCAGCAACAATTAGTAAAGCTCGATTTGCATGATCATGATTTTTATTCCCATCCGGTAGAGGCGCAAAATTTTTTGGTAAGTCCTTATTTGAAAAAGATACTCTATAAGGTATGCTCTTATAAACCCGAGAATTACCGCAATATTTTGGAGATCGCCGGCGTGGGGCCAAAAACCATTCGGGCTTTGTCACTGGTTTCCGAAGTAATCTACGGTGCCAAACCAAGCTATACTGATCCGGCGCGCTATTCTTTTGCTCACGGGGGTAAAGACGGTATCCCGTTTCCGGTTGATTTGGATACATACGACAATACAATTAAATTTTTTCGTCGTGCTATTCCTAGGCTTAATGCCAGTGCTGCGGAAAAAGCCAAGATGCAAAAAAAGCTCGATTCAATAGAATTCAAAACTTTATGGCAACAAAAAACAGGATTTTCGTCATAAAATCAACGGGCAAGGTCGAACCTTTTTCCTTGCGCAAAGTATTCATTTCTGCCAAAAATGCCGGGGCGGGCCGGGAGCAGGCCATCAAGATAGCCCAAACCATCGAGAAGGAGGCGCATTCGGGAATGAACACTTCAGAAATTTATGAAAAGGTAAAATATTTGCTCCGAGCCCAGTCGCTTAAGGCTTCGATTAAGTTTTCACTCAAGGAAGCCATGCGCCGTTTGGGGCCCACGGGATTTAATTTTGAAAAATTTGTAGCTGAGATTTTGGAGCGGGAGGGTTATTACGTCCAAATTAATCAGCGTCTCGATGGAAAGATTATCCCTAAATACGAAGTAGATTTTATCGCCAGAAAGGGCCGGGAGGTTTTGTTGGGCGAGTGCAAATACCATTGGATGGCTAATGATAAAATTGATTTGAAGGTGGCGCTTTATAATTACGCGAGGTTTTTGGACATTATGGATGGGGCATTTTTCAAATCCAAGGAATATAAGGGATGCAGAGTGCGCCCAATGATAGTTTCCAATGTGCAATTTACAAATTTGGTAATCCAATATGCTGAAGCCAAAGGCATCTCGCTTTTGGGCTGGCATTACCCTAAAGCTATTGGTTTGGAAACTTTGATAGAAGAGCAAAAGCTTTATCCGGCTACCATTTTGCCCTCCTTTGACCGCAAATACGACAAAGAGCTCTCTGATCACAAGATAAATTTAGCCAAGGAATTTTTGGAACATAATCCGGAGAAATTTGCGCAACAATTGGGAATGCCCGAGAGCGTTGTGCGTAAACTCTATGAAGAGGCCAGGATTTTATTGGAGAACGGGAAAAACCATTTTGATAAAAGCGAGTAATTCTGGTTTAATATAAGAAAGCTATGAAATGCCCAACCTGCAAAGCGGAATTAAAAAAATACACGATGCACGAAACTGCCGTGGATTATTGTTTGGATTGCGGCGGTTATTGGTTGGATATCGGTGAATTGCAAAATGTTTTCTCTAAAGATGATTTGGATATGCGCTGGATGGAAACCGACCTTTGGAAAGACCCCAAGCAGTCTCGCATGGTGCCCGACGGGCGTCTTTGCCCGCATTGCCGGGTGGCTTTGCATACTTTTGAGTATGGGGATTCAGGCATTAAGGTGGATGTTTGCCGAATTTGCGAGGGCCTGTGGTTAGATAAGGGGGAAATCGGCGGGCTGCTTCAATATTTCAAAGATAGGGGGCAATACGAGATACTGCACCACTATGGGGAAGTTTTGGCCGAAGAAGCTTGGGAAGTGTTTTCCGGCCCCAAGGGGCAAAAAGAGGAGCTGGCGGATTTTTTAGCCGTAATCAAACTTTTGCGCTATAAATTTTTAGCGCAGTGGAATGCCTTTTCGCGATCATTAATGAACATACCAAAATAATATGAATGGAAAATTATTAAATACGATTTTTGGCTTTGCCGCTATTGTTGGCATCATGGGCTTTATCGCTTACCAAAGTAAGCTAGCCAAAGACGCCAAATGCAATCCACCGCCGGGTGTGGTTTTCTTTTATGGAGTGACCTGCCCACACTGCAAGAATGTGGAAAAATATTTTGATGAGGAAAATGTGCGGCAAAAGTATAATTTTAAGGAATTAGAAGTTTATAACGATAAGAACAACCGCCAGATGCTTACTGAGGCGGCTAAATGCTGCCAAATGGATGTGACGAGAATCGGCGTGCCATTTTTGTGGACTGCGGAGAAGACTTGCATTACCGGGGATCAACCCATCATCGATTATTTCAAGAACAAACTTGCCCAATAAATATGGAAAATAAATTTGTAAAAATTTTTTCTCTTTCAATCCTTTCACTGCTTTTGGCGCAAAGTGCCTTGGCGGTCTGCCCGGTTTGTACCATTGCCGTGGTAGCGGGCGCGGGATTTTCGCGGATGGTCGGTATTGATGATACGATTAGCGGCCTTTGGATGGGAGGGCTTTTGACTTCTATCTCGCTTTGGACCATTGTCTGGCTGGATAAGAAGGGAATAAAATTTTTTTTGAAGCGTAAAATAGTATATATCCTGTATTTTGCCGCGGCTTATTATTCATTGCTTTGGGCTAATATGCTGGGCACGGATTGCGAAAAAATCTGGAGTTTTCCTAAAATTTTAGTAGGCATAGTTATCGGTGGGTTCTTATTCCGTTTCGGTGAGTGGTTGGAGGAGAAAATCCGCCAGATTAATCAGGGGGAAGTTTATATGTATTTCCAAAAAGTTATTGTGCCTATCGGGCTTTTATCCTTGGCAAGTTTAGTTTTCTATTATATAACCAAGTGTTAAACATCTATTAATATGGACCAACAAAAATACGAAGAATTATTGCAAAAAGTAGAGGCGGGCGGCGCCAAGAAGCTGGATTTATCAGCCGACGAGGATTTGTCAGTGGCCATTATGAATTTAGTGGGCATTGAGGAGCACCTGTTTTTTACGGCCGAGAAAACCAATAACCCCCAATACTTTGATATCTTAAACGAAGTACGCACTATGCGCACCGACCTCCTTAAAAAGATAATTAGGGAGTATGAGGGCGAGGTTTGGTGTATCTCCAAACATTTATTGGCGGCCAGTTATCGGCTTTATGAGGTTGCTACCAAGGAGCTAAAGAGGGGAAATAAGGAAGAATCAAAGAATTTGTTTGATAAGGCTTATACATTGTATTCACTTTTTTGGGCGCTTAATTTGAAATTGGTGAGCGCTGGGGACGTGAAGAAAATTCCCGATGAAGCGCTGAATAAGAGCGACAAAAAGCCCGAAGGTTTTATGGGTAAGTTCGGAGATTTGGTTAAAAAAGTCATTGATTGCTGTATTGAATAAGTTAGTGTTGACACATTTGGATAATATGTTAGTATTAATTATCAAATAAAAAGTCCATGAATTGTTTGGCTTCCAGACAATTTAATATGATTTGTAAGAAGGGCATGTTGAAGGCCATTTTTGCGTGGACTGCATTTTGTTTGATCTGATAAGCATTTTGATCAAAAAAGCGGTCCGCAGAGGGCCGCTTTTTGTTTTCGGTACATTCAAAATTTATTTAGGGAAGCCATCCTCAAATGGCAGAGAAGGAGAGAAATGATGAGCATTTGTATCGATGAAGGAAAGAGAACGTTAGAAATATTGCCGGCACATTACGAAAATGAAGGATGTCGCAAAGTTGGTGCGCGAATTTGTGGTTTTAGTGTCGAAGAATGCTACCAAAAGGCTGTTAAGCTTTTTGGTATGCAGCGAATGTCTGGTGTGGTCTATTACAAGTTAGAGCCGGGATTTGCCGATCAGGATTTTAACGATTCGCTTTTTCTGTGTGGTCACGGTCAGCGGGAAGTCTGTGTTTCTTTTTGGGAGATAGCCTAAAATAATAGCCCTTCATTATAGAAGGGCTTTTTCATAGTCCGATTTCCTTCGAAATCTCCTGCATAGCCTGCAAAACAATAGCGATAATTTCCACTAAAGGCATTTCTAAAAGTTTTTCTCCATTGCGGATAATGTCGCGGTTAGCTCCCTTGGCAAAGGATTTTTCATCCATTCGATTAAGCACGGTTTCAACTTTTACTTCAGCAATTTTTTTGGAAGGTAGCACTAAAGCCGTGGCTACAATGAGGCCGGTGAGGGGGTCGATCGAGCGCAAGGCTTTACCCATTTTGCTTTGGGGCTCTTGGCCATGAGCTTCGTTGTGGGCTAGAATTGCTTGGCAGATTTCTTCGCTTAAGCCGTTTTCTTGGCAGATCTGCGCGCCAAGCTTTGAATGTTCGCTCAACCTATCCGGGACTACCATTGAATAATCGACATCATGTAAAAGCCCGGCCAAGGCCCAATCGCTTTCATTTTCGTCAAAGTGAATGGCTAAAGCTTTCATGGCCGCCTCTACGGCCAAACTGTGCTTGATGAGATTTTTGTTTTGTAATTTGGAATTGAGCAAATCCAAAGCAATTTGTCTTTGCATATTTGTGGAAATTGTTTTTGTTCATGCAATCTTAAAATGATATCATAAAATTGTCAAAACTATGGCCGCAACTCAGCAGCTGATTGATTATGTCAAAAATCGTTTAGAAACGGATGAATCTCAGCTCAAAATAAAAGATGAGCTGAAAGCCAATGGCTGGACTGACGTAGACATTAGCGAAGCCTTCATAGCCAATGGTATCGGCATGCCGTTGCCGGTCAAAAAGCGTTCGCCTTGGACGATCGCCTTTTTATTTTTCTCTTCAATTGGTTTTATCGTGGCCGGCTATTGCGCCTATGATAATTTGGCCCGCCCGCAAGCTAAGTTTTTACTAGAAAAATCTTTTGAAAAATTACAGAGCCTGAAATACTATTCTATGCAAATGGAGGCCAAGGCTGAGGCTTATATGTCCGGGCAGAAAGTTACGGCCGAGCTGGCTGGCGCGGCCGATAATGATTTTGAATTTTTAGATAATCCGCAGAATAAAACAGAATTGGCGCTTACTTCTTCTTTGACTCCCGAGATTAAGGTTGGGGCAATTTATAAAGATGGGGCATTATATTTTAATTCCGATTATGTTAATGAATTTCTGGGAGAGAGATTTTCTTCGAATGTGGGGCGCGGCACGTGGCTAAAAATTGAAAAACAGGATGTAGAAAAAATTGCCAATTCGCTTGGCGCTTCCAATCCGGAAATCGAATCTCACCTTAAAGGTTATTACGAAAAAGGCCTTAAAGGTAGAACGCTATTCCAAGATGCTGCATTAAGCACTTTTACGGAAAGTAAATTTGTTTCTGTCGGGAATTATTTGGGTAAGAAAAAAATCGGCAACGATTCGGTTTATGCCTTTGAATTGCTTTTTGATCGCCAAAAATTTTCCCAATTTCTCTATGATGTTATCAGGCGCAGCGGCGGGGAAGTAAGCCAAGAAGTAGTGGAAAAGATAGTAGATATGCTTTCAGTTAAACAGATTGAGTTATGGGTGATGCATGATTATACGCCGCGCCGATTAATAATTAATGGAGATATTGTTTTGGACGAGCCAAGTTATGAAACGCCAAAAATCGTTTTTTCTCTGGAAGGGCAGTGGCTAAATATTAATAAGAAGCCAGAGATTGTTGCGCCGGTTAAAAATATTGTGAGTATTGCCGAGCTGATGCGCCAACCGACGAACACAGTAAAGGAACCGTAAGATATGACTATCAATATTTAATTGAAACAGCCCGCCATACGGCGGGCTTATTATTTTTCTTTGACTAAGAGCCAATTCTTAGGATCTTCGGTGAACTTCACTAAGGCGTAGCGGCCTTCCATTTTTTGCCCGCGGGCAAAAAATATTATTTTCCTGCGACTCTGCTCAATAATTTTGTATGTGCCCCTGTCCCAGATTTTTACTTTACCCCCGCCATATTCTCCTTCGGGGATTTCTCCTTCAAAATTAGCATATTCTAATGGATGGTCTTCAACGGCCACGGCTAAAAACTTTTCTCCTTTTTCTAAAGGTATTTGTTTGGGCACGGCCCAAGATTTCAAAATTCCTTCCATTTCTAGGCGCAAATCAAAGTGATGGTGGCTGGCCCAATGCTCTTGCACTACAAAAACTGGTTCGTGCTTTTTGGAAGCAGGGGAAGGCGTGCCTTTGGGTTCTTTAGTTTTCTTAAAATCCCTCTTTATTTGGTATTTATTGAGCAAATCTCCCAATTTGTTCCAATCTTTATCGGGCATGTGATTTGCTATTATTGTAGCAAAAACAAGGGTAAAAACAGCTTGATTTTTTGCAAAAATGTGCTATAATTATAACAAGTTCACGAAAAATAGAATAAGGATAATAAGGAGGAGATAAATGAAACCCAATTTCCGTTGGCCGAAAGAAGGATTAGTTTTTGCACACCTCATACACCCAATGAATAGTGCCTATGATGATTTTAGTAAGGCCTTTCCATGGCTGAAGAATATCTTTAGTATTTTTTCTTCAATTTATAATTGTTTCCTAATCAAGAAATTCTACAAGAAAGTCTTGAAGAGGGAGCTGAAAAAAGAGCCTTTGGAGGTGTTTGAGAGTTGGTTGAAAAAAAATATGCAAAAGCTTCCACCATTTGCTTTCCGATGTCAGATCAAAGGTTCAGGAAAGGTTGTTGGTTGGATAATTGCAGTCCCGGTTATGGCAAGGAATTTGTTAAATCCTTCGCCCAAGTATAAGGTTCCGGCTATGCGTAAAATAGTCCAAGCCTTAAAGCTTGCTCGGTTTCTTGGGGCAAAGATAGTTAGCCTTGGAGCCTTGACGTCGGTTGTTAGCAATGGTGGAAATGATCTTGTTGGTTCAGTCAAAGGAATTACCGTAATCAATGGTAATTGGCTGACAGCATACATAACAAAAAAGTTGCCACTCGATGTCTATGAGAAGATATGGGGAGATGGGAAACCGGTAGTAGCCGTTGTAGGTGCTACAGGATCCATTGGGTCCGCTGTTTCTCAGATGTTGGCCGACGATGGATACGATTTGATTTGTATTGCACGCGACCAGAGCGAATTGGCAAATTTACAGTCTTCTGTCAGCAAAAGGGCACCGGGCAGTTCTAGCAAGCTAACTGTCAGCTCCGATATTTCCCGAATCAAAGATGCGAACTTGGTAATAGTTGCAACCAGCTCGACTGATGCAATTATCAAGCCAGAACACCTTGGATTCGGCGCGGTAGTTTACGACATAACTTGGCCTAGGAATACTTCTAAGTCTATTTTGACAACAAGACCTGATGTCGTAATTGTGGATGGTGGGGTTCTATTTACTCCGAACATTATTTATCGATTCAATCTCGAGCCAACCCCTCAGTATATTCATGCCTGCATCAGTAATGCAATACTGATGGCATATGAAGGGAGGAAAGAGGATCAGGTTGGCAAGGTAGATGTTGACGGAGCGAAGAGAGAGGGTAGAAATTTCGAATCTCATCCCGAATTGATAGAGTGCGCAGAATTCACAAGTTTTGGTGAAAAAATAAAAATAGGTCAAGCGGAAGCTTGACCTCTTTGTTTATTGTTTTTGTCGTATAAATTAATTAAACTAAAGTAGTATGATTCTTGCCGCTCAATTAGCACTAATAAGCGGAATTTTGAATTTGGGGCTTGCCCTTATATTGTTTTTTAATAAGAATCCAAAAAGAGAAAACAAGATATATGCGATATCTTGTTTTGTTGCGTCTCAATGGTTGTTTACGACTGTGGTAATGTTTGGCAGTACAACTGATTCTGATATACTTTTTTGGGATCGTCTTGCAAATATTGCAGTTTTGTTTATCCCGGTTCTGATGTTCCACTTTAGCTTAGTCTTCTCTGGTCAGGATGATAAAAAAAGTCTATTTTTATGGATTGGGTATATCGTTGCTGTTTGCTATATTTATTTGACCCAGACAGATAAATTTTATAATGGCGTGTTTACTTATGAATGGGGTAAGCATGCAAGGGCTCAGTTCTATCATGACATTTGGTTTATTGTATTCATTTTTTACACCATTCTATTCTTTTTTAATATCATCAGAATATTTCTAAAAAGCTCTGGTAGTCAAAAGAATCAAGCAAGGATAATTCTCATTGGTTTTGCCGTCTATGCCGTGGCAGGATTGGCAATTTTGCCAGCATATAATATTGGCCTATTCCCAATTTCTTATCTCGCAATTCCTATTAGTACTATTATCGTAATTTACGCCATTCTTCGCTACCGCTTTATGGATATCAGTTTTGTAGTAGGGCGAGGATTTATTTATGCCTCTACATATTTAACCATCATTGGCTCGGCCTTCCTTTTGGTCTTCGGCCATAATTATTTGGGGTACTCGATCCCTGCCACCTATTTATGGTCTGCGCTTTTGGCTTTGGGCGTTATTTTTTACCAGCCGCTTTTTGCTTTCTATGAGCGTATTGCGGAAAAGTATTTTTATTACACCTATCACTCCTATCAAAAAGCGCTTTCTGACCTTGGTCGCAAAGCCAATAGATTTTTGGAATTGGATAAACTAAGCACGCTGCTCTTAGATACCATTTGCGAAATCATGCATTTGGATAAGGCCGCTATTGCCATCAAGAATGAAAAGGGGGGCGTAGCCATAATCCAAAGCCGGGGTTTTGAAAGAAGCAAGTTGCAATATTTTCTAAAAGGAGATTTTCTCGAGATTTATTTAGGGGAGTGCCTTAAGCCTGTTTCCGCCGAGGACATTCCGGAATTGGCGACAAAGGCGGTTAATAATGATTATGAAAAGCGCCGGTTCCATGATTTGGGGCAGGAAATGAAAAAGGCGGCCGTGAATTTATGTTTACCCTTGGCCGTGGAGAATAAATTAAGTGGGGTTATTTTGTTGGGGAATAAAAATATCAGCGATCAATTTTCAGAACAGGACGTGGCTTTGTTGGGTGCTTTAGCTATGCATGCCTCAATTGCTTTGCAAAATGCCCAGTATTATTCCCGTATCAAATCATTTGGAGCGCGCTTAGAAAATAGTGTGCGCCAAAAAACCAATGAGCTTGAGGAGGCTAACGAAAGATTAAAGCAGCTCGACAAGGCAAAAAGTGAATTTGTCTCTATTGCCAGTCATCAGTTGCGCGCTCCCTTAACCATTATCAAAGGATATTTGGCTGTTATTAAGGATGGGGATTATGGCAAGGCGCCGGCTGATGCCCAAGCGCGTTTAGCAACAGCCTACAAAGCCAATGAGCAGCTGATTAGCTTCACCAATGATCTTTTGGATATGAGCCGGCTGGAGAGCGGCAAAACGGTTTTGAAGAGCGAAGAAATTGATTTAGGCGTAATTGTGGCTAGTGTGGTTTTGCAGCTCACGCCCGAGGCGCAGAAGACTGGCGTAGCTTTATCCTTTGAGAAGCCAAGCGCCAAAATAATTGCCAAAGGGGATAGGCAAGCTTGCGAACAGGCAATATATAATGTGATTGCCAATTCTATGGCGCATACGCCACGGGGTAAAATTTTCGTGAAGCTCGAAACGGCAAAAAATTTGCATAGGGTATTGGTACGTGATAATGGCGAAGGGTTTTCGCATGAGGATTTGAAAAATATTTTTAATAAGCAACCGCCTACAAATAGTGAGGGAGTTGGCTTGTCCCTTGTTTCTGGCATTGCCATGTATCTGGCCAAAAAAATGGTGGAGATGCAGAAGGGGAAAATTAAGGTTGACTCGCAAGGCCTGGGGCAGGGAGCGGAGTATCTAATAGAGATGCCCAATGCTTAAGGTCTAATTTCTAATATTTAATTAATGCGCTTCGCTAAAAGCGGAGTTTTTGCTTATAAAATAAGGGAAGTTCGTCCATTGATTTTTGGCATAAAATATGCTATAATAATAAATATAGAAACAAGAAAAATCGAAAGTTAATTTCTTGTGATTTTACAACTTAATAAATAGGTTCTGCCATCATAAGGAGGATTTCATGAAAAAGATAAATGATGCTTGCTCTTCTGTTGATTATGTCAGGAATCTTGATGAGCTTGGAGAGAATCCAGTCGGTAACAAGAAATTGTGGCTGCGTGGTTTCAAATCTCCGTTAACGCTCGAACAGGTTCTGGCGATAAATGGGAAGATGTGGAAGAGGTATATGACAACGGTCTATAAATACCTCACAGGCACAAAAGACTCTTATGGTAAAGGAATTGAACCGACGCCGGCTTACAAGAAGCTGATTGAGGATTTCGATTCTATACTTGATGCAAGAGATGGCGAGGCTTGGGTGGATTTATGTTGTGGACAGGGAAATGTTTCCAAGCGCCTTCTTTCAAAAGTTGGCGCTCAAGGAACAGTTCACGCAAGTGACATCATGCCGGATTTACCTCTTTCGCTCAAGGAAGATCGCAGGGTCAAGATCAAGTACTTCGACGTTTGTATGGGGTTTGATTGCATTCAAGACAGCTCAGTGGATGGTTTTGCATCCAATATGGGATTTGTCTACGCAATCTATTTTCTCTACAATGGTCAAAAGTACATGGGAAAGAAGGCTTTCCAACTAATTCTTGCGGAGCTTTTCAAGAAATTGAAAAGCGGAGGGCGACTGATTTTTTCGAGCCCAAAAAAGAATACCAATTTTGTGAAGGTGTTCACGGCTTCTATTCGTCACATGCTCAATGTTGCCGGATGGATAAAAGATGGCAATATCAGGCCGATTACCGGTTTGAGAATATTGCTTTTTGCTCTCAAGATTGCATATTTTGGGCGCATCGGCATGTTCCATCTTTACAGCGAAGAAGAGTTTATGGAAATGCTTTCTGTAATCGGCTTCACTAATATCCAGACAAAGTATTCATTTGCCGGTCAGGACCTCATCATCAGGGCAGTAAAGCCATGATGTGAATTAACTAATCCCCGTTTCTATAGTATAATATAGGCGGGGATTTTATGTTTAATGTTTTCGCAATAGGCGCTTTAATAAATGCAGCCCTGATGGCATTGCTTGGGTTTTTCATTTTATTGAAGAATACCGACAATAAAGGGAACAGAATTTTTTTCTTACTGACCATCTCGATGGTTTTTTGGGCTCTTAATTTTGGAGTTTGGCAAACGTCACAAAATGCTGAGTTTGCGATTTTATTTTTAAGGTTGTTAATGATTGGGGCAATTTTTATCCCGATTTTTTACATCCATTATATTTATTATTTTCTTGGCTCCGAGAAGAAAAATATTATTCTCTTAATTCTCGGCTACATTTTAACTTTTGTATTTGCTTACTTTGATTATTTTACTGACTTGGTTGTGGCAGGGATTTATCCAGTTAAATATTTTGGAGTTACTGATTTTAATTATTGGCCTTACGGCGGGACAGTTTTTCATATTTGGCTGGCTTGGTTTTGTGTTGTTTTGGCATATGGCATGCATTTGCTGCGGATGGAATATATTAATACAAAGGGGGCAAGGAGAGAGCAAGCAAAATATTTCTTTATCGCGGCGCTTGTTTGTTTTTTGGGCGGATTGACCATATTTCCTCTTTGGTATCATATCGATATTCCGCCAATTGGAATTTGGGTAGTTTTTATCTACCCGGCGATTTTTGCTTACTCGATTACTAAGTATAGGTTTTTGGACATCCGCTTTATTGTCGGGCGCGGGTTGATTTATTTAGCCTCCATTATTACAGTTGTGGCCAGTGCCTTTATTCTTTATGGCGCTAACGGTCTGGCGGGTAATATTGTGCCCCTACAATTTGTTTGGCCCATTATTATGGTAGTGGGCATTATGGCTTATCCGGCCACATTTGCTTTTTATGAATATTTAGCTTCTAAGTTTTTTTATTACACTATTTACGAATATCAAAAGGTGTTTTCTGATTTGGCTTCCAAGCTTTCCAAGGTTTTGGATTTAGCTAAGCTCTCCGAGCTTTTCATGGATACAATTATGGAAACCATGAAGTTGGAAAAAGCCTCCTTGGTTTTGGTCAACGGGAGTAATTTTGAGGTTGTTTCGGCTCGGGGCTTCGATTATCCCAAAATTGGGGCAGTGGTAAAAAGTGATTTTATCATCTCCTATGCTAAAAAGACTTTATTGCCTTTTTCCCGCGAGGAGTTTTCGATGTTGGCCAACGCCTTGCGTTACAGCCCAAGCGAGCAGGAAAAGATTATCGGAGCCAAAATATTGTTAGAAAAAATCGGCGTGAGCTTGATAGTGCCTATGTATATGGAAGATCGCCTCACGGGGCTTTTGGTTTTGGGGGATAAGATTTCCGGGGCGCATTTTTCCGAACAGGATGTTGAAACTCTGCGCGATCTTTCTCTGCATGCGGCCGTGGCTTTTGAGAATGCGCGCAATTATTCCATGGCTCAAGTGGCGGCTAAAAAATTGGAAGAGCAGGTAAGGCTACGCACTAAGGAATTGCGCGCTACTAATGAGCAATTAAAAAAAATTGACCAAGAAAAGAGCGATTTTGTGGCTTTAGCCTCGTATCATTTGCGTACGCCTCTAACTGTAATTAAAAGTTATATCGCTTCGGTGATTTCTGGCGAAGGAGGGGCAGTGCCAGAACAAATGCAACGGCCTTTGCGCATCGTGCAGGATTCCAATGAAAATCTGATTGAGTTTACTAATGAGCTTTTGGATGTAACGCGCGTGGAAAGCGGGACTATGGAGATGAAGCTCGAAGAGTTGGACTTGGCTAAAATGATTGGGGAAATTGTGGGGCAATTAGAGCAACGCGCCAAGGAAAAGGGGTTGGAATTGGTTTTTGAGAAACCCAGCGAGCCGCTGCCGCCGATTATGGCTGATAGGTTAAAGCTTGAGCAGGTGATTTTTAATATTTTAGATAACGCGGTGAAATATACGAACAAGGGCAGTGTAATAGCTAAGCTTGAAAAGCGAGCCAATAAACAGGTAATAACTGTGGCCGATACAGGGGAGGGCATGACCCATGAAGAGGTGCTCAATATATTTGAAAAATTTACTCGAGGAGAATCTGGCCCCAAGTCGCAGACTAAAGGCTCGGGCATTGGCCTTTATATTGCCAAAAAATTTATCGAGATGCATAAGGGAAAGATTATGGGTGAGTCGCGTGGGCAAGGCTTAGGCAGTACCTTTACGATAGAGATACCATATGGGAAATCCAAATAACTAAGCTCAAGAACCAATCAAGCCCTAAGTTTTAATTTTGTACCTTTTAGTTATTTGAACTAAAAAATGTAAAAAAGCGGATTGTTTATCCGCTTTTTGTTTTTTGGTTTGCGATTGCCGTCCTAAAGGCGTCGCCAATTTTTTCCCAATCTTCGCGTATGGCTTGGCTGTCGGTTTTCATTAAAATTTCCCGGTAGCTGTGAGGGACCTCTCGGCTTGCGCCAAAACTAAATATTAGGGCAAAATCCTCACCGATTGAGGCAAGACCATCAAGTATTGATCGCCAAAAATTATGCATTTTCAAATTATCCTCCTTATGAAAGATCTGTCTTTTATCGCGCAGCCGCGCTAGCTTGTCAAGCCGGAAAGTTATTCTGTCTGGGTTTTTGTCTGCGATTAAAAGAATTATGCCTCCGGCTGAAGTTATTCGGCCTGTGGTGAAATGGTTGTTTTACCTGTGGTGGGGTAGGTGGCTGAACGGGAGTTATTGGCTTTAAGGGTGCAAGCTGCGGGGTGGGAGAAATCGGCAGAGGTTTTCTGATTAGCCTTTCGATGGCGCGCAGATCCTGCCTTTGCTCCGGGCCGACTAAGGAAATGGCATGGCCATCTACTCCGGCTCTGGCCGTTCTACCGATGCGGTGCACATAGTCTTCGGAGTTGCTGGGCAAATCGAAGTTTAAGACCAGTTCAATACCGGTAACATCAATGCCGCGGGAGGCAATATCAGTGGCAATTAAAATACGATGCCTGCCAGCCTTAAATCCTTCCAAGGCTTCTTTGCGCTGGGAAAGCGAGCGGTTAGAGTGTATTTCCGCGGCGCTATGGCCCATCATCCTTATTGCCCGAGTGAGTTTTTTCGCGCCGAATTTTGTCCTTGTAAAAATCAAAGTAGGGCCTTTATATTGCTCTAAGATTTTTTCCGTGACACGCAGCTTTTCTTCCTTTTTGACAATAAATATTTCTTGGGTTAAAAAATCTGCCACTGTTCCGGCCGGCGCCACTTCAACGCGGATTGGGAGCTTAAGAAGGCCGTTGGCCATTTTCATGATTTCTGGGGCAAGAGTAGCTGAAAAAAGCATGGTTTGCCTTTCTTTAGGTACATACTGGAATATCATTTTTATCTGCGGAGCAAACCCCATATCAAGCATCCTATCCGCCTCATCCAAGATGACGATTTTAACATTTTTCATGCGGGCCGTGCCTTGCTGTAAATGGTCGTTTAATCTTCCGGGAGTTGCGATGATTATATGTGGGTTGCGGTTCAAGGCATTGATTTGCGGGCGCATCGAAACGCCACCAATTAAAACTGCCAAACGCAAATTTTGCTTGTCAGTTATTCTTTTTAGAGACTCTTCCACTTGCAGGGCAAGCTCTCTGGTAGGCAAGACAATCAAGCCGACGCCTTTATTCTGCATTAGCCGTTGGATTAAGGGTATGCCAAAGGCCAGGGTTTTTCCGGTTCCTGTTTGGGCGATGCCGACTAAATCTTTTCCCTCCAAAGCAATAGGTATGGCCTGTTTTTGGATGGGGGTAGGGGTAGTGTAATTGAGCTGGCTTAGGATTTGCAGTATATACGGTGAGATTCCGAGATTAGAAAATCCGTGGTTGTCAGTTTGTTCGTTCTGGTTCATATAATTAAGTATACAATAAAATTAGTGTTTTGTCTAATATAAGGATTCGCCTTCGAGTCATAGGTGTGGGGAGGAGTTCGCCTTTCAGCCAGAGTCTGCTGGTTTTGTTTCAAGGCCCAGTCCTCCCGACCTATCGGGATTCTCATCCCATCTCCTCCATGTAATAAAGCAAAAAAGCACCCTTTCAGGATGCTTCTTTGCTTTGCGGAGGGGGAGGGATTTGAACCCTCGATACCTTGCGGTATACGCGCTTTCCAAGCGCGCGCACTCGGCCACTATGCGACCCCTCCAAATAATACTAATTTTTTATTGAAGCTCGACCGCCCACCGCTATCGCCTTAGTGAAGCGGGGCCCCGCCAATACTTTTAGATAATAGCATAATTAACGAAAAAGGCAACGAATAAAAGAAAAAACGCCTCAGGCGTTTATTTTAGTTTCGAAAGATAATTTTTGAAATCATCGCCACTTACATCTAGGAGTTTGGCAACGGGAACTATAAAGTACCTCTTCTTTCGCCGATCTCCAGGGTCAGTGAAGTCCTTCAGTTCTCTCTCGTTGAAGGCGATTCCAGCGGCAGTGAACGGGCCATTGTCTACCAAAATGACAATCATTGATCCTTTGGGCACATCGTTCCAATTCGGAACCACTTGAAATTCTTTTCCTTCTCTTTCGAGAAACGATTCTTTCGCTTCTTTGCTCGGGTTGACGTAAAATCCCATAAGCCTCCTTTTTAATAGGGCAATATTTAATGATAACATAACTTTTTGAAAAGTCAATAAATAGAGACCTAAGAAGTTCTATATTGACAATAATAAAGATTTATTATATAATATAACAAAGCCGGAAAGCATTTCTGGCATATAAATTTACAACCAATAAGGAGGTATAAAGTGTCAGTGAACGGATCAGGGGCAGTATCTGTCCTTAGTAAAGGTTTAGGAGAAATACCAAACATCACCAAGTATAATCTCGCAATGAGGCAGAGCTTGCTGGACAAGATATATTTTGCGGACAAGATCAATGGAGCAAGCGTGATCGTGGATTATGGTTGTGCTGATGGCCAACTTATCCATTTTTTACGGATGATTTTTCCCGAATGGTTTTTTTACGGCTACGACATCTCTCGAGAAATGGTTGAGCTGGCCAAAAAAAACAATCCTGGAGTATCGTTTGAGTATGATTGGAGGGAAATTAGCGCCGCGCTGGCCAAGCACAAAACGGCTGGCCAAAAATGTGTTTTGTTACTCTCTTCGATTATTCACGAAGTATACTCTTATGGGACGGCCGAAGAGATAGAAAAGTTTTGGCAAATAGTTTTTGGTGGGACTTGGGATTACATTGTGATAAGGGATATGATACCCAGCAATGCAATCGACAGGCCATCAGATATCAATGACGTTGCCAAGGTTTTACGCAAGGCGGACAAGCGTCTCTATGAGTTCCAGTCAGAGTATGGCACCATTGAAAGCAATAAAACTTTGGTGCACTATTTGCTCAAATACCGTTATACGGATAATTGGCCCAGGGAAGTCAAAGAGAACTATTTGCCGCTTTCCCGCGAAAAATTACTCTCTTCCTTGCCCGACAACTACGAAATTTCCTATCATGAACACTACATACTCCCATTCGTCAAGCAACAGGTGAAAGCGGACTTCGGCATTGAGCTGAAAGACAATACTCATTTGAAGCTGATACTGGAGAAAAAAGAAAAGTAGGCAGGAATATCCCGGACAAAAGTCCGGGTTTTGCTTATTGTGACAATTTGGCGCGGTAATGCTAAAATTATTATGGGGAAGAGGATTTCATTTTTTTTATTATTCTTGGCAGTTTGCCAGTTTTTTCTTTTGGCGCAGACGACAACGGATTTTATCGCTGATAACTTGGTTGTGCCCACATCTTCCATTGCTTCAAATTTATGAAAGACATTAATTCTAATAATCTTCAAATCATCCCCGGGGTGGGCAAGAGTATTGCTAAAGATCTGCAAAATATCGGTATTCATTCTGTTGCCGACTTGAAAGGAAGGGATGCAGATAATCTTTATGAGCTTAGTAATAAATATGTCGGAACAGTGCAAGACAAATGCCTATTGTATGTTTTTCGAGAAGCGATTTATTTTGCCGAAGGCGGTCGAAAACCGGAAAAATTAAAATGGTGGAATTGGAAAGATAAATAATTAAATTACGATATATTTATGACAAAGAAAATAAATTCGGATACCAGATTCTATATTGACGTTGATATCAAGAAGAAAAAAGTCATTGGTTGGAATTACGGCTCAAGATATGAGCTGGAGCAGGAATTAGCTAGTCATAATCACCGACGGATTTTTATCACCAAAGGTCAGTATAATAAATTGAAAAGATGAATGTATCTACTGCTAAAATCCGTTCGGCACTGAAGCGGCAAAGTGATCCGCATACCTGCGCCACAGGGCAGAATTTTTTCAAGGAAAAAGTCAAAATCCATGGAGTCAAAACCGCCCTGGTTACCAAAATTGCCAAAAGTTTTGACAAAGAAGTTTTGGCGATGAACAAAAAGCAAGTTTTTGCCTTGTGCGAGGAGCTATGGCAGTCGGGCTATATGGAAGAATCATTTATTGCCTGCCATTTTTCTTATCTTATTCGTAAGCAATTCGAGCCGGCGGATTTTGGTGTTTTGGAAAAATGGGTGAGTGATTATGTTTCTAATTGGGCATCCTGCGACACATTATGCAATCATACCATCGGCTCATTTATAGAAATGAACCAGAAATATTTGGGAAATTTGAAAAAGTGGGCCAAGTCGGACAATCGTTGGATGAAGCGAGCCTCAGCTGTAACGTTGATTATTCCAGCGAAACATGGAAAGTTTTTGAAAGATATTTTTGAAATTGCGGATACTTTGCTTTTAGATAATGACGATCTGGTGCAAAAAGGCTACGGTTGGATGCTGAAAGCTGCTAGCCAGGTCCATCAAAAAGAAGTGTTTGATTATGTGATAAAAAACAAAGACAAAATGCCTCGTACGGCTCTGCGTTATGCAATTGAAAAGATGCCCAAAGAATTAAAATTTAACGCTATGGCCAAATAATATGAAATCAAATTTAATTGCTCCTTGCGGGATGAATTGTGCCTTATGTATGGCATATTTGCGGGAAAAGAATCGCTGTTTGGGTTGCGGAGACGAAGCAATAGGGGCTTGCCAAAAATGCGTAATCAAAAATTGCGACATCTTAAAGAAAAATAAACGGCGGTTTTGTTCGGGCAAGTGTGAAAAATATCCCTGTAAAAGATTGAAATATCTAAACAAAAGATACAAAACAAAATACGGTATGAGTATGATTGATAATTTAGAGTTTATAAAAAACAATGGAATCAAAGTATTCCTGAAAAAAGAGGAAGAGAAGTGGACATGTAAAAAATGCGGCGGGACTATTTGTGTGCATAGAGGATTTTGCTTGAATTGCGGTAACAAGAATTGAGGCAATAAGTTTTTGTACGGATGGAAAAGTAAAACCATCTCTCCAGAAAAATACTCTGCCCAGCTGAGTCCAAATAAATTTTCAGGATTTTCGTCAAAAATATTCTAGCTTTTTTCAAAAAATACCACTCCAAAGGAAATCCGCACATCTGGTGCGGATTTCCTTTGGCGGACTAGGTAAAATGGACTCGAAGTTTATACTGGCCGAGCTAGCATTATGGCAATTTGGCGCCGTAGTGCTAAAATTATTGTTATGGGAAAGAGGGTAAGATTACTTTTAGCCTTATCGGCAATTATTCCGTCTTTGGCTTTGGCGCAAACAGGCAGTAATTTTATTACTAGCAGTATGGCCATGCCCACATCTTCCATTGCTTCAAATGAAGGAGTGATTTTTAGTGAGAGTGATGTTTTAGATAAACCCTTTATCAGGGTACATAAAATTTTATCCCCGGAACTAGAAAAAAAAGTTAATAGTTATTTTATCCGGCCGGGTGACATTTTTGCCAAGGATTTTTCCCGCAGCACCAATGTTATTGCTAATGTTGGTATCGAGGGGGAGAAGCTTGTTTTTTATATGGATCTTATCGCCGGAGAAACGCAAACTTATTTACCTAATAAGCCGGAAAAACCGCTTATCGATGTTTCTCTGGTAAAGTTGGCAGACTTTGATTTTATCAACGGCCGGCTGATAATTAACAACGACCAAGTTATCGATTGGAGCAATATTACGGAAAAACTAAAAGCCGAGCATGGCACATTTGTGGGCATTGCCACGATTTCCAATTCCTATCTAAAGAGCGCGATGTATAATTTTTTTATTTATCCCAATTACAAGGGCGGGGTTTTGAAATTCGATATCGAGGGGGTTAAGGGCGAGGTGGATGTTCGAGAAAATCTGACCAATAATAATGGCTTTTTGGAGCTAAGTAACGCGCAAGGTAATCATTTGGTAAAAATACAGCCCAATGAGATATATGCCCAAGTAAAGGATTTTGTCACCAAAAATAGCGACACGGAACTATTGGGGATAGACTTGGTTATCAATAAAAGCGAGGCGGCTTACCGGATTAAGGTTAAGGAACCTTTTGTTTGGTTTTGGATTTTTGAGGGTAAAATAAAAAGCGAATATTATATCGGGGCGGGTGAGGATAATATTATCACTATCGATGAAAACCGCCCATGGTATTCCATTTTTGGGGCGGTGCACGGCTTTCGCCCGCAAGAGATTGCGAGCAAGATGATTGCTTCACAACAATCGCAGGCCACAAGCACGCCAGAGGAAAATAAATAACTGATATGAAAACTTTAGTTGTTTACTATTCTTTGACCGGTAATACAAAATTTATTGCCGAGGCTGTGGCTAAAACTTTAGCGGCAGATTTGGCGGAAATTAAGCCCAAACATGATGATGGGGGGAAGGGTTTGCTTAAAATGTTTTGGCGGGGCAAGCAAGCGGTTATGAATGAAAAACCTGAGCTTTTGTCTATAGAGAAGAAATTGGCCGATTATGATTTTGTTGTTTTGGGCTCGCCGATTTGGGCATCTAACTGCTCTCCGGCACTTTATAGTTTTGTCTGTGCTAATGATTTTGCGCAAAAGAATGTGGCGATTTTTGTTTGCCACGGCGGAGCTTTGGGCAAAGCTTTTGAAAATCTTAGAAATAATTTGAAAGGGGCCAAAGTTGTTTCCGAAATTGATTTCATTGATCCGCTTTTTAACACTGAAGAAAATTGTTTAGCTAAGGCTATTGCTTGGGCCGAAAAATTACTCAAATGAAAAATCCGCGCAGGCGGATTATTTTTTGGCAAATCGGTCGGGCATAAATTGTTGGTTTTGTTGGGCGCGTATGTTTACAACCGCTTCATAAAATTCGTCATCAAAGACGGCTTTAGCGAGTTGCGGTAGCATTCCTTGGAGTAGGGCGAGAGTGTCGGAAGGATAGTGGCCTTGATTGCCTAAGTTCATACCTTGAACGGTTTCGTTGTAAAACTTTACGAACTTGGCCGGCGTCAGTATGAAGGGCAGGCGATCAGCCAGCCTGTAGACCATTTTATAAAAAATTTGGTTTAAGCCGGGCATTAGCCTGTCGATACGATTTAGCTTTTCGATAATCTTCGTAGAATCCTCGATTATCAGGGGCATTTGCCACCTCCTTTCTTTTTAGGGTTCTGTTTTCTTTGTAGCATTGCCATTTGGCCGCGTCAAATTGCATTTTTGATAAAAAAAGAGCCGCATATCTGCGGACTATTCGTTAGGGATAGACATTATTAAGATGGTGTTTTTGATGCTCTCCATTACACAAGCGTATTCATCGGGCATAGTAAAAACAAATGAAGCGATGCGATGGATCTCTCTACCGATTTTTATTTTGAGGTAGGGGTTACATTTTTCAAAATGTAATTCTTGTAAAGATTTTGGCAACTGTTCGTTGAATTTTTGGGGATTTTCCAAACAATCAAAATTTTTGGCCAAATTTTTGGCGACCCTTAGAGCCTCTGGAGAGAGGGGTGGTTGGGCGCGCTTTACCATGGCAAGCATCCTCTCGCGCCGATTATTTTTATCGGGTAATAGGATTTTAGTTTCAAATTCGTCAGTGTCTTTTTTCGCCACGTAAACCTCCTTTTTAACAATCTGGTATTATTATAATATAAAAATAGAAGGCTGTCAATAATGACAACCTTTTGTTTTAATATGCCTGCCAGACCCGGTAGAAAGGAGGTTCTATCCGGATCCAGCAGGCTTTACGTGGGCAACGCTTTACGCCTTTCGCTATTTAGTTCAACCAGAACCGATCGACAAAATCGCAGCGTTTTTTATGGCGGGCTGCCGGAGGATTGACTTAGGCAGCATGATAAAGCGGGGCCAAGAGGTTTGCTATTTCATGACATACAAAAATATTTTTTCCCTTCCGCAGTGTTTGCAGCGCAGCAGGGAATACATTTGGGTAAATTCCCCTTTGAGCACTTTGATTTTTGCTTGTCGTTCCCCAAAACGTTGGGTATCCCAAAATGCAATCTCGAAAAAATGTTGGCATTCATGGTTAGATTTCCCATTTTCCAAGTTCTCAACAACATTGCTGATGTCGTGGCCGCGCAAGATTCCGCGCTCTTGGTTGTGGCGATCTTGCTCGCTCACTTGGTTATTTGTCTCTGCCATGTAGTTTCCTCCAGTAAAAATATGATGGTTTTAAGTGACTACCTAATTATAGCATATACAATATAATTGTCAAATACCCTTGCCAGTCTTGGGAATTTGGGACTTCCGGTGGAAAAATATTTTGACCGCCTAATCTTTCACGCTGTATAATGAAGCAGCTTTTTTGAAGCGTTTGTGCCGATAAAAGCCTTAAGGCTCAAAGAGGGCAAGAAAGCAAAAAGGTCTTAATAATTTTTGCATTAGCAATGAATAAGAAACTATACGTTGGCAATCTTCCATACAAAGCCACTGAGGATGCGATGAAAGCGCATTTCGGGCAGGCCGGGGAAGTGGCAGCTGTCCAGATAATCAAAGATAAGTTTACGGGCCGTTCCAAGGGCTTTGGCTTTGTGGAGATGGCTGATGATGCTGGAGCACAAAACGCCATTTCAATGTTTAATGAAAAGGATTTTGACGGGCGCCAGATTTTTGTAAGTGAGGCCCGGCCCATGGTCCCAAGGGATCCGGCTAAAACGGGTCAGTAAGTTTGCCTTAATCCCTGCCGTGAGAGCGGCAGGGCTTTTTTTATCCGCCAGATTAGCTAAAATCAATTATTATGTTGGATATTATTTTAATCATCTATTCTGTTATCGTTTTTGCCGTTATCATTTGGTTTTTGATAATGGCAGTCATACTCTATGATAAAATTTTTGTACGCGTGCCTTTTGTTTCTACGCCGGCCAAAACCATTAAGGAGATAATCGAGAAGCTGCCGCTTAAAAAAGGGGGTGAGGTTTTTGATTTGGGTTGTGGCGACGGGAGATTTCTTTTTGCTTGCGAAAAAAAATACCAAGCCCGGGCCACGGGTTATGAGTTGGGCTATTGGCCATATTTTTTGGCAAACTTCCGCGGATTTTTAAGCGGGAGCAAGGCTAAAATTATTTTTGGCAATATGTTTGATGCTGATATAAAAAATGCTGATATAGTTTATTGCTACCTTTGGCAAGATGTGGTGGATGCATTGGAGCCAAAGTTTAAGCAAGAGATGAAAAAAGGCGCTTTAGTGGCAAGTTACGGATTTCAATTTTCTTCATGGAAATATGATAAGGTAATAGAATTGGAGAGCAGTCCCCAGAAGAAACTTTATATTTACTCTATTAAATAATAAGATCCCCTGCGAGGCAGGGGATTTTTTTTGGAGGCTGTTTACTCTTTGAAATCGGTATTAATGGCATTTTTCAAAATGGCAGTGATAGTGTCGGTGTTGCCGTGGCGCTCAGCCTCTGGGCAAATTCTTTTGATTTCCGACATGGCTTGCCTTTCTTCGCTGCGGTTGTGATGCTTAATGCTATGATAGAGCTCGCATAGCAGGTCGAGAGCTTGGCGGCAGGCCGGGCAGGAATTGTCAGCGCCATCGTAACTTTCGGCCGCTGTAACAACCCTAACAAAGAGCAGGTGAGAGCAAACTTCTTTGTTGTTGGGATTGTTGCGGGCTTTAACAAAATCTTCAAGATAATTTTTTGCCCAACGATCTTTGGGCAAAATAGCCTCAACAGTTCTGAAACGGAAAGGGTCTAGCCCGATGTAGCTTTGGAACAAATGCATCGTTTGTTGGCAGACTTCAAGCGCATTAAATCTTGTCCCGGATGATACTCTTTTTGTGTGGAAAATTAAATTCAGGATATCCCTCCAGTCTCTTGATTCTTTCAACGTTGCTTTCGGCATGCATACCTCCTTATATGCTGATGTTAAATTCCAATATTGTTATTTTACCATAGTATAGATATTTGTCAATAAGAAAAAAGCGCCTTTAGGGCGCCTTTTGAAGATTGATAATATAGATATCTGGCCGAGCAAAAAAACGAATGGGTAAAAAAGTTGTTCCTACACCATTGGATATAACAAATGGTTTTTTATCGAATACCTTCACTCCGGTAAAATTATCTTGACCAAATTTACTATGGGTCAGTGGGGCAAATAGGCCGAAAAAAGTCACTTGGCCGCCATGCGTATGGCCTGCTAAAGACAAAGAAATATTTTTAGGTTTGGCCTCCAAGACAAAATCCGGGTCATGGGCCAGTAATATATTGAAAGATTTGTCATCGAGCTTGGCTTGGATTTTTTTCCATTGGGCCGCGGTAGAAAAATAATCTACGCCTGCCACCGTGATACTTTCATTATTATTAACCACCTTTTTTAGCTGATCGTTGAGGATAGTAATACCGGCTCCTTCCAGCATTTTTTCCATGGCAACGCCTTTGAATTTATCCACGCGCATATCATGGTTGCCCAATACGCCAATTACGCCTAAAGGCGCTTTTAACCCGGCAAAAGCCTTGATGCATTCATCGATCTTTGTGTCATTCCATTGAATATAATCTCCACCCATCAAAACAAGGTCGGGCTTGAGGGCATTAAGGGAATTGATGAATTGCTTGGTGCGGTTAATGGGGAAGAAGGCTCCACAGTGCACATCGGTGACAAAAAGTATTTTTTTGCCGTCAAAGGAGGTGGGGATTTGCGAATCTTTTACGGTTAAAACTTTTATATCGAGCATGAAGGGCTCGATTAGGCCCCAAATGAAAAAGGCGGCTAAAATGAGGCCGGCGGCTAATATCAAGTTTTTAGTCTGTTTTTTCATGGCAGCGCATTATAGCATGAATACCCCGGTAGATTGCAAGACGCTTTTTATGCTATGATTTATGAACAACACCATAATCATGCAAATTTTCAAAGAGGTGGCCGCCAAGGAAAACAATCCAAAATGGGAACAATATATCCAGCGCAGCAACGGTTCGGGGCGCCGGGGCGAATACCGAAGTGAATTTGAAATTGACGGTAATAGGATCCTGCACTGCAATGCCTTTCGCCGGCTCAAGCACAAAACTCAAGTCTTTTTTGCCACACGCAACGATCATATTTGCACGCGTATGGAACATGTTAATCATGTTAATAGCGTGAGCTATTCCATTGCTAAGCAATTAGGGCTCGATACTGAACTGGCCTCAGCTATTGCCTTGGGCCACGATCTTGGACATGCGCCTTTTGGCCATCGCGGGGAGCAGACTTTAAGCGATATTGCCGCTACCGAGCTCAAACAGGCCATGTGGCATGAAAAAAATAGTTTGCATTTTGTCGATAATATTGAAACTTTACCCGATTCGACTGGGCATGAGAGGAATTTGAATTTAACCTATGCGGTGCGCGACGGAATTATCAGCCATTGCGGGGAGGTCAATGAAAACGGTCTTATCCCGCGCGAGGAGGCCGTGGCTCTGGAGAGCATAAACCGGCCCAATGAGTATCGGCCGTATTCTTGGGAGGCTTGCGTGGTTAAAATTGCTGATAAAGTTGCTTATCTGGGGCGGGATATTGAGGACGCACTGACCTTGGGGATTTTAAGTGATACCCAGCTTGATGGGTTGCGTCGGATAATAAATGCCGATTTAGCCGATGTGAACAATACTATTATTATGCATCAGCTCATCAAAGACCTTTGCGAAGAGAGTAGTCCCCAAAAAGGCATTTGCTTTTCGGCCCAAAAATTCCAAATGCTTCGCGATATTGTTGCCTTCAATTACGAAAATATTTATCTGCATGAAAGGCTCAATAATTATCACGAATACGCCGAGCTGGTCATCAGGACGATTTATAAATTTCTTAAAGAATATTATGAAGGCAAGGATACGATGCGTTTTGTCCGCGATGACCAATTCAAATATCCGACCATTGCCCCGATTTTTTACGGTTGGTTGGAAAAATATTCCAATGCCCTTGCTTATAGCGCCGAGCGAAAATATCAAAATAAAGTTTTATATAAGTTAGAAAATGAGAGCCAGTATTTGCGCTCTATTATCGACTTTATCTCCGGCATGACCGACCAATTCGCCATTAGGGTTTTTGAGGAAATAATCAGCTTTTAATAATATGCAAGAAAATAAACCAAGTGTTCCTAAAAACATTATTGTTTTAGGGTTGGTCAGTTTTTTTAACGACCTTTCCTCGGAAATGATTTACCCGATAGTGCCGATTTTTTTGAAATCGGTTTTGGGCGCACCGGCGGCAGTCGTTGGCTTAATCGAGGGCGTTGCGGAAGCTACAGCAAGTATCTTAAAAGTTTTTTCTGGATATTTTTCTGATAAATTCCAAAAGCGCAAATCTTTAGTGGTGGCCGGTTATTCTCTTTCGGCCATATCAAAGTTTTTATTGAGTTGGGCAAATTCCTGGCCCTTTGTCCTTTTTGCGAGGTTTTTGGACAGGACCGGCAAGGGCGTGCGCACTACCCCTCGGGATGCCTTGATTGCTGACGATAAGATAAAAGGCATTGAGGGCAAGGCTTTCGGCTTGCATCGGGCTATGGATACTATGGGGGCGGTTATCGGGCCTATTTTGGCTATTTACGCTTTGGGATTTTTTGGAAACAATTTCAATAAAGTTTTTTTGTTTGCCGGTATACCCTCGGTAGTAGGTGTGCTTATTTTGGCCGCTTTGGTTAAAGAAAAGCCTAAGACCGATACTGTCGCGGTTAAAAAATTCCGATTTGACTGGCGGGCAATGCCGCGGAATTTCAAAGTATTTATTTTCATCAGTGCGATTTTTGCCCTCGGGAATAGCTCAGATGCTTTTCTGATTTTGCGCGCCCAAGATTTGGGATTATCGGTAAGCGCGACTGTTTGGGCTTATGTTTTATTGAATTTTATTTTTGCTTCCACTGCCACTTACGCGGGTATAATTTCAGATAAAGTCGGGGAGAAAAATGCTCTGCTTTTCGGTCTTGCCATTTTCGCCACGGTTTATTTTGCTTTTGGCCAAGCTCTAAATGGCAGCATGGTGTGGCTAATGGCCGCCGCTTACGGGTTATATTTTTCTTTTAGTGACGGGGTCGGGAAGGCTTATATTGCGAAATTAGTTCCCAAGGAAAATATTGCCACCGCTTTTGGAATTTATCAGCTCGTAATTGGTTTGGGCGTGTTGCTTTCCTCGGTAGTGGCGGGGTTTTTGTGGGATAGAGTTTCCCATCAGGCACCATTTTATTTTGGTTCGGCCTTCGCTGCTTTAGCTTTGGTTTTATTTTTCTTTTTAGGAAGCAATCCGCAAAAAGAAAACGCTTAATTTTTACACCTGTTCATAACTTTAGTTTTCCACACTTTCGTGCGCGTATTGCGTTTGGTATAATTCATTAAACGCATATTGTTTATATGACGCAAAATTTTAGGCGATTTTTGCTGTTTACATTGATCTGTTTTGTATCCTTGGGGGCATACTTTTATTTTGGTTGGCAGGATTTGCCCAGAGCCAAGGCCGGTAATTTTTCTCTGCTTAATGACTCGCCGCCCTACGGCAGCGTAACCCCTTATAGTGTATATTTGAATGGCAACCTTGTTGACTTAGGCCAATACAGTTCTGTTTCGGTCTACTTCAAGGTTTCTGCCAATAACCAAGGGCAGCTCGATTATCGCAGCGTCAATACTGACCCGCCGGTTAATTTGAATGCGCCGATTAGGTTTAGCCAATTTGCTTCGCCCTTAAATCCCGATTTTGATTATTGTGCTCAGATGTATTACTCGGCCCAGGGTGCTTATAATGTTCCTTTGGGGGATAAAGTTTGTTTCCATACTTCTCCGGCCACTAGTGATGCTGATATTCGCACCACTTTTTATCCTTTTACCTGGACGCCGGAAAGAATTGAAGGGACAACTGTTTATATGCGCGGGCGTCTGGAGGGCCTGAAGAGCGGCCAAACCGCCACTTATTGGTTTGAGATTTGGGAAATGGATATGGTTAATTATCAGCAGGCTCCCGGTGGCAAGAAACAAAAAACAGGTAGCGGTTGGGTGCCAGTGGAAACAATTACCGGCTTGCAGCCGAATCATGATTATTTTATCCGTTTGATGGGCGAGTTTAATGGAGAGAGGCAAAACGGCGATTTTGTATTAGTGCGCACGGGCGCCGGCCCCAGCGGTAATTCTGTCGGTGGATTTTTCTATTGTCCGGTTGATCTGGGAACCTGCAGCCCGGTTGCCGCCTCGGTTTACAGCGGTTCCGATATTTATGAATGTCATGCGGCCTTGAGGAGGATTTTTGGTAATAGCACAAATAAGTTCTGCTACAAGGCCAGCGAACAGACTCTTTGCGATTCTGTTTGCAAGAATCAGAGCAAAAGGGTTTTTAATTATTGCGACAGGGATTTTGAAGATTGCGTGCTGACTAAAGACGCTTATACCGATCAGGTTGCCTGCAATGAATTTTTGAAAACGAAATTTGGCAGCGGCACTTCTAAAGTATGTTATGAAACTGGTGATGTTTCGACTTGTAATGCCCGTTGCCGGCAGCTAGAAGCTAAAACTTACGTTTACTGCAAAGATGGTCCGGAATGCTCAGAAACGGCCAGTGAATACCAGTCTAAAGAAGCCTGTAATAAGGCCTTACGTGATAAATACGGTGAAGGCACCAATAAGAGATGTTATTATAAAGAAGAGCGGGGAGCCTGTAATGAAAATTGTCGGTCTGGCGGAACTAGTGCGCCTTCGCAGCCTAGCAGCAGTGGCAATGGCGGAAGGATGTATTACACGTATTATTTCTGTCCAAAGGATAAGGCAACTTGTATTGCAACCGAAAAGCCTAGCTTAACCGATTGCAACAATGTTTTGAAAGTGGCTTTCCCTAATGATAAGAATCGCCGCTGTTACGCTTCGGATGCAAATCAAAGAAAAGCCTGCAATGAAGCCTGCGCTAAAATGTCAGGAGTGAGATATTTTTTCTGCATGAATGATACCGGGCAATGCTACCAGACAAACCAAGCGCAAATCTCTCCGGCAGTTTGCAAGTCGTATATTTTAGGTAAGTATGGTAAGCGCACAAATGGCTGGTGCTACGAGGAGAAAGCAGAATGCACTAAGAATTGTAAAATCGTCGGAGAAAAACCACCGGCTAATTTTAGCGGCGAAAAGTTTTATGTTTGCACAAAGGCGACTGGCAAATGCAGCGTAACTTATCAATATCAAGGATACGATTTGAAACTATGCGCAGATGCAGTCAATAAAAATATGCCAGGTAAAACCAATGGCCGCTGCTACAAAGACATTGAAGATTGCTCCTTGGATTGCACTAACGGGGTTGAAGAGGCGCCCATACAGGATAATGGTTTAGTTGCTTCCTTTGATTGGCGGAATTATAAAAAACAAAATTGGTTGACTGGAGTAAAAAATCAAGGAATTTGTGGCGGATGTTGGGCTTTTTCCGGGGCTGCGGCCATTGAAGCCAAATACAACATTGATGAAAAGATGGCCAATCTAGATATCAATTTGAGCGAGCAAGATATTATTTCTTGTTCTGGGCAGGGATCCTGCAAAGATGGCGGCCCCGATGGTGGCGCTTTGGAAGCCTTTAAGAGTGGTGTGGTTGATGAGCAGTGTTTCCCGTATAATTCAACGAATTGGCGCACTGGAAGCCCCGAGCCAACTTGCAATAAATGCGTCGATGCTTCTTCTCGCCAGTGGCGAATTAGCGACTATGGCTTTATTGAGCCGGGCAATACCGACGCCATCAAGAGAGCTTTAACCGAAAAGGGCCCATTAATTACTTCTTATTTTGCTGGAGGAAAAGTTGATGGTGAATGGGTGAAGGTTGATTATTCTAAACCAGTTGTAGCTTGTTCAAAGGTTGGTCGGTCTACCAATCACTCGATTGTGGTTGTGGGCTATGATGACAAAGAGCAGGCTTGGATTGTCAGGAACAGCTGGGGCGTGAATTGGCCAAGGCCAGGCGCTGGCGGATATTTTAAGATTGGATATGGCTCTTGCGGAATATTTTCCGAAGGGGCGTATTTCGTGCAACAAGTAATTGTTCCCCAATCCAAATAAGAAAAACGCATGAAAAAGATATATTTATTATTAGCGATAATTTCCGCCATATTTTTAGCGCCTTGGGCGCAGGCCGCTTTTAACCCGGCTGCAAAATATTGCGAGCAAATGGGCTATGATTATGTGATAAAAGATAATGATGTGGGCCAAAGCGCGTATTGTGTTTTCCCCGATAAAACTTCTTGCGACGATTGGGCATTTTTTACCGGTAAATGCGGGCAGAAATTTAATTATTGCACTTTGAAGGGCTATATTTCCAAGCCGGGCAGCGGAGAGAAGTGTGCTACTTCTTATGCGGCGGATTGCACTTTGTGTGTGGTGAGCAGCCAAGAGACGCCAATGGTGGAGGTTATGGATAAAAACGGCGAACCTCTGGAATTTACGGAAAATAATTTTTCTTTCACTAAAAAAGAAAAACCGACGGCCTTTTGCGGGAACAACGAATGCGAAAGCGGGGAAACGATTGAAAATTGTAGCGTTGATTGCAAGCCTTCACCCGCGACCTCGACGGCTACACCTAAAAAACAAGATTTTACCGGTTTTATTATTTTAGGGATTGTGGTTGTGATTTTGATTTTATCTGGTGTAGCTTACTTGGTTTATAAGAAGTTCCTTGGCACTTAGAAAAAGTAATTGGAAATTTAAGGTTTTGCCGCCCCGCTTACGCGGGACGGCTTTACTCTCTAAATAAACAAAAATAAAATATGAAAGAAACACTCAAAAATTTAGCCAAAGCTTTTGTGGGTGAGAGCCAGGCGCGTAACCGCTATACTTTTTATGCTAGAGTGGCACAAAAAGAAGGTTATGAGCAGATAAGCGCGATATTTTTAGAAACTGCCGATCAAGAAAAAAGGCACGCCAAAACCCTTTTTGAATTTATCCAGGAGTTAAAAGAGGATGGCAATGATATCGCCATTGATGCCGGAATACCAACCGTATATCAGACAACCAAAGAAAATTTAGCGGCTGCTATTGCCGGAGAAAATCATGAATATTCCTCCATGTATCCTTCTTTCGCCGAAGTGGCTGATAAGGAGGGCTATTCTAAAATCGCCGACACCATGCGCGCGATTGCCAAGGCTGAAGAGCATCATGAGCAGCGCTATAAGAAATTATTGGAAAACTTAAATAATAATTCAATCTTCAAAAAGCCTAATGGCGTATTTTGGATTTGTCGCGAATGCGGGTATATCCACTTTGGGCCAGAAGCTCCCCAGGAGTGCCCATCATGCAAACATCCGCAGGCCTTCTTCCAAATACAGTCAGAAAATTATTAATATTATATGACCGAATTAAAACAAATTTATAAATGCGCCATTTGCGGCAATATCGTGGAAGTTTTGCATACTGGCGCCGGCACCTTGGTCTGTTGCGGTCAGGAAATGCATTTGCAAAAAGCTAATACCAGTGACGGGGCTCAAGAAAAACACGTTCCGGTTTCCGAAAAGTCCCAGGAGAGGATAAAAGTAAAAGTCGGGAGCATCGCTCACCCTATGGAAGAGGCGCATTTTATCGAATGGATTGAATGCCTGGATTGCGGCTGTCGGAAATTCTTGCAGCCGGGCGAAAAACCCGAAGCACAGTTCTGCTGCTGCCCAAATGGCACAGGCAAGGCCAGGGCATATTGTAATTTGCATGGACTCTGGCAAAATTAAACATTATGCAATATTTTACAGCTGCAATCGAAAATTTTGCCTTTAGTCTCTTGGGCCAATTCAGTGAACCGGCCTTAAAGGCGATTAAAATAATCCTAGTTTTTCTTTTACTGGAAATCGTTGCGTATTGGTTAATCAGGGTTTTGGCGCGAGGATCCAAAAGCCATGTGTATCGGGTGGCCGAGAAGCAGAGAGTGGAGACTTTTGTTAAATCGTTTTCTGGGGCTACTCGGGCTATTGCCAGAGTAATTGCTTTGATTATTATTTTGCCGGAATTCGGAGTTAATACCACTCCTATCATTGCCACGGCCGGGGTTTTGAGCTTGGCTTTTTCTATGGCTGCCAAGGAGTTCGTGCAGGATTTTATCTCGGGATTTTTTATTTTGCTTGACGATCAAATCCGTTTAGGCGACACAGTGAAGATTGAGGCCGTTGAGGGCACGGTTAAGGATATTACCTTGCGGCGAACAATTGTTGATGGCCTTGATGGCCGAGAATATTTTATTCCTAACAGGCTGATAAATATTACTTCCAAGAAAAAAGCAGGCTAAAGCCTGCTTTTAGATTTTATTAAGCAGTTTCAGTTCTAATTTTTTGGTTTTAGTATCAAGAATGGCAAAACTTGGAGCAAAGTATAAATTGGCTACATTGCCCGGGCAGGCGAGAATGCTTTTTCCAACCTGTTCCAGCCACGGTTTGTGCGTGTGGCCATGAAAGACAAAATCATATTTATCCTGCGAGGCAAGACTGGCGGCAATTTCCGGAAAGTGGCAAAAGGCCAAATCAAGCCCACCGACTTGTGCTTTCCCGATAGAATCAAATATCGCAATCTTTTTGGTTACAGCTGCGCCAAATTCCAGATCCTTTGTAAAATCAGCATTGCCAAAAGAGAGATAGAGCTTTTCTATCCAGTCGGCAGAAAATTCCGCCAGGGTATCGCGGGAGCAAACGTCTCCGCAATGGATAATTTGCGTAATGTCTTCCTTTTGGCAAAACTTGAGTGTCTTTTGGAGATTAGGCAGATTGTCGTGCGTATCAGAAATGATGGCGATTTTCATAGTTTAATTTAGACATAAATATATTATTTTGGCAATTTGCGCCCCCATTATTTTTAGTTTATGATGTTTAAGACAAGGCCAGAAAATTATGGTCGATTCTGTTGTTGAAGAAATAAAAAGGAAGCTCGATATTGTCGAGGTAATCGGCAGTTATATCAAGCTGCAAAAAGTCGGCATCAATTACCGGGCGGTTTCTCCTTTCCATACGGAGAAAAACCCGTCATTTTTTGTTTCTCCGGCCAAACAAATCTGGCATGATTTTTCTTCCGGACAGGGCGGCGATATGTTTACCTTTGTGCAGGCTATTGAGAATATCGATTTCGTGGAGGCTCTGAGAATTTTGGCAAAGCGCGCGGGTATAGAATTGCAAGAAAATCCCGAGGCTAAAAAGAATAAGAGTCTCAAAGACAGGCAATTTGAAATTTGTGAATTGGCCTGCAAGTTTTTTGAAAAGCAAACCCAGTCAGCGCAAGGCAAGCGGGCCCTTGATTATTTAATGTCTCGCGCCATGAAGGCGGAAACCATAAAAGAGTGGCGCATTGGTTTTGCGCCCGATACTTGGTCTGCGCTTGGCGATTTTTTAATCAAGTATGGTTTTTCCAAAAGTGAAATCGAACAGACAGGACTCATTATCCGCAAACCGAGCGGGGAGTTTTATGATCGCTTCCGTTTGCGCATTATGTTTCCGATTTTTGATTATTCTTCGCGGGTCATTGGTTTTACTGGGCGGGTTTTATCCAAAGAGCAGGAGGAGAAGGGTATGGCTAAATACATGAATACGCCCAATACTCTTATTTATGATAAATCCACGGCGCTTTATGGAATCCAGAGAGCCAAAATAAACATTATGAGGGATGATGCCTGTATTGTAGTGGAGGGGCAAATGGATACAATAATGTCCCACCAGGCTGGCGTGGCCAATGTTGTGGCGAGCTCGGGCACGGCTTTGACGCAGCGGCATTTGGAATATTTGAAAAAGATAACTAAGAGTATTATTCTCGCCTTTGATATGGATTTGGGCGGCAATACGGCCATGGATAGGGGGATAAAAATGGCCTTGGCCTTTGGTTTTAATGTTTATACATTGACTATGCCTGCCGGTGACAAAGATCCGGCCGATGTGGTTAAGGAAAATCCTGAGAAGTGGAAGGAGATCGCCTCCAAACGCAAATCCATAATGGATTTTTATTGCGAAGTGGCATTTTCGCGTTATGACATTTCCAATATCGAGGGCAAAAAAAATGCGGCCGAGATGATTTTGCCAGTCATTAAGCGGCTCGCTAATAAAATTGAGAAGGATTATTGGGTGCAGCAGCTGTCCGCCAAGCTTTCAGTAAAAGAAAGCACTCTTTTGGAGCAAATGGCCCAGCTTAAGGAAGAAAAAGAGCAATATGCGCCAGCTGTCCCAGTCGTGGCCAAAGCGCCGCAGCTAAGCAAAGTAGTTGCCAAGACCCGCAAAGATATGTTAGAAGAAAGGATAGTATCCATACTTTTGCACCGGGACGATTTTAAGAATAAGGTGTATGATGAGGATGTGCCAATGTTCTCTGAAAAATATCGCGAGATCTTGGCCTCATACCGCAGTCAGGCGGATTTTTCAGTGGAAAAAATCCCCGATGCGAATTTCATGCAATTTTTGAAGGATCTGGTTTTTCAGAGGGAAATTGAAGAGGCAATGGGGGAAAAGATCGACCCGGAGCAGGAGCTTAATGTAAGCTTGAAAGAATATCGGGTTATGAATATTCGTCAGCAAATGCAGGATTTACAGCTCAGGATAAAAAATGCGGAGATTTGTAAGGATGCGTCTACTACAGCTAATCTTTGTAATGAATTTCAGGCGCTTAGCGAAAAACTCACCAAATTAATATAATATGGCAAAAAAGGCAAAGAAAGCAGCCAAAAAAAAGCCGACTAAAAAGGCCAAGCCGGCCAAGAAGAAATTGGTCAAAAAAGTTAAGCACCCAAAAGGGGCAAAAGTTTCTCGCAAGAAGGCCAAGGTGGGGAAGAGAAAGAAAAAAGAAATCGTTCCAGTCGAAGTTGCTTTCCCGATTGAGAAAGTAGAATATGTTATCAAAAAGGGCCGGGAGCGCGGCTTTGTAACTTTTAATGAAATCATGGCGGCTTTTCCGCATTTTGAATCCCATATTGAGCGCCTCGACCAACTTTATGATGAGCTCAAGGCCAAGGGTATTGAAGTAAAGGAGCGCCAAGAATTTTTAGAGATTGGTTTGCCGGCTACTCCAAAAACTGCCGGCCGTAAGCTTTCAATTAATATTTGGGACGCCCCGATAGATTCGGTAGAAATGTATCTTAAAGAGATTGGAAAAATTCCACCTCCGACCGCCGAGCAGGAAAGGCAATTAGCGCAAAGGATAGAAAAAGGCGATTTGGAAGCCAAGAAAAAACTCATCCAAGCAAACTTGCGCTTGGTGGTTTCTATTGCCAAAAAATATATTGATCGTTCTCCGAATTTAACTCTGTTGGATTTAATCCAAGAGGGTAACTTAGGGCTCATTCGCGCCGTGGAAAAATTTGATTGGCGCAAAGGGTTTAAGTTTTCAACTTATGCCACTTGGTGGATTCGCCAAGCTATTACCCGTTCTTTGGCTGATGAGGGGCGCACCATTCGCATTCCAGTGCACATGATTGAGCTTATTACCAAGTATAATAAAACTAAACGTTGGTTGATGAAGGATCTTGGCCGCGAACCTTTACCTGAGGAAATTGCTGCGGAAATGGGTTTGGAACCGGAAAAGATTCATCATTTGATGCAGATTTCTCAGAAGACCGTATCTTTGGAAACACCGGTAGGGGAAGGCGAGGAAGATAGCATTTTGGCTGAATTCGTTAAAGATGATACAACGCCGAGCCCCTCCACAGAGGCTGCCCGGTCTATCCTCAAGGAGCGCCTCGACAAGATTGCCGTTTACCTGACGCCCCGCGAAAGAAAAATTTTATCCATGCGTTTTGGTTTAGAAGACGGAGTGCCCCATACCCTCGAGGAGGTAGGCGAGGAATTTAAGGTTACTCGTGAGCGTATCCGCCAAATTCAAGCCAAGGCTTTGGAAAAAATGCGCAAATTGGGAGCTCTGGAAAAGTTAAAAGATTATTATTGATCTAAAAACCCCTGCTTTTGCAGGGGTTTTTTATTTAAGCCCATGGGTGCAATTTTATTTGTTGCATAGTTTAGGCTTTGGTATAATTAATCAAGCTAAATTACAAATTATGGCCAATCAAAATATAGAACCGGGCAAGAAGAAGATAATTTTAATAATTATCGCTATCTTGCTTTTTGTTTTTTTGTTGGGGTATTATTTTTATTTAAGTAATACTGGCAAGCCCGCTGCGACCTTGGAAAATAAGCCGTCAGAAATTGCCAGCTCAACGGGCGAAACACCTAAAGCCAGTGAGGCGGCCCCTACTAGTGCATCCGCTACGCCCACCAGTGTCATGCCCTCGGTCCAAGAGCAGCAACCACTGCAAAATAAGCCTGATATTAATCCGGTTGATAAGATTAATCCTATTAAGGGAATAAAAGTTAATCCATTTTAATAATATGGAATATAAATATTTTGTCTTTGGTCTTGCATTTTGTTTCTTGATGGCATTTTTTACCAGCAGTGTTTGGGCGCAGGAAATAGCTGATGTTTCGTATCCGGTTGCTGAGTTGGGCGGTTGCCAAAACCAAATTGCTTGCCGGCAATATTGTGATAAGCCCGAGAACAGCCAAGCCTGTTTGGATTTTGCCAAAAAGAAAAATTTGATGTCGGAGGAGGAAGTAAAAAAAGCAGAAAAATTTTTAGCCGCCGAAGGCCAAGGCCCCGGAGGGTGCAAGAGCAAAGATGCTTGTGAGGATTATTGCAATGATATGGAACATATGGACGAATGTATAAACTTTGCCGAAAAGGCCGGGTTTATGTCTGGAGAGGAATTGGCTGAGGCTAAAAAAGTGCAAGCGGCCATTAAGCGGGGCATTAAGCCTCCGGCTTGCGGGAACAAAAAATCTTGTGACGCTTATTGTGAAAGCGGAGAGCATATGGAGGAATGTATTACTTTTGGCATGGAGTCGGGATTTTTGCAGGGTAAAGAGCTTGAGGACGCGCGCAAAATGTTGGCGGCCATTAAGCGGGGAGTAAAGCCTTTGCCCTGCAAAGGTAAAGAGGCTTGTGATGCGTATTGTAACAATTCCGAAAATATGAAGGAGTGCATGAATTTTGCCTTGGAGGCCGGGTTTATGAGTGAAGAAGAAAAAGCCGGTGCGCAGAAGATGCTCCAAGCTTTGGAGAAGGGTGCAAAGCCACCGCCATGCAAGGGTAAGGAGGAATGCGATGCTTATTGTTCGCAGGAAGACCATAAGGAAGAGTGCATTAAATTTTTTGTGGCTGCCGGATTTATGAGCGAGAAGGATGCAGAGATGATGCGCCAAGGAGGATTTGGCCAAGGGGGCCCGGGCGGATGCAAGAGCGAAGAGGAATGTAAAACTTATTGCCAAAATAATCCGCAAAATTGTCAGCAATTCATGCCCCCAAATCAAGACCAAGGAGGCTCAATTAATCCCATGGGCGACGGCTCGCAATTTAGTGGCCCGGGCGGGTGCCAAGGCCCCGAAGCTTGCCAAGCATATTGCGCAACGCACGGCGAGGAGTGTAAGAATTTCCAACCGTCCGTTATGCCACCGGGATCTTATAACCAACAAATTCCCGGACAGATGCAACCCCCAACTGGTCAGATGCCGCCACAAAGCCCCATGCCTTGCCAAGGTGAAAATTGTAATTTTGCACCTCCTGCGGATGGGCAAATGCCAGGCCAAATGCCCCCTCCAGGGCAGCCAATGCCCGGCGGGCAGCCGCCTATGACGCCAATGGAGCCACAACCCATGCAGCCTTCGATGATGGAGGCGCCTTTACCGGGAAACCCACTGCCAAGCCCTACTACTTTTTTGAGCCCGGCCTCTCTTGCGGCTTCGATATTAAATCTATTTTTTGTCCAGCGTTGATATCGTGTAATTAAAAAATCCGCCATTATTACCGGCGGATTTTTTAATATTAACTCAAGCAACAGCTTTTTCTATTGCTTTATCAAATCTTAAATTTCGAAAATAAAGGCCAAGTTCAATTAAGACCATTAGCAAATTGAGGCAATAAAAAAATATAACAATATCGCGACTAAAAAGTATTTTGTTTATTATCCCAAAAACATAACCAATGGCCAGTAAAATAGTAAACAGCGGCGTTTTGCCCTTTGAGGTTTTTGCTTTGTAGGAGCGAACTATGGCAAATGGCCAAGACAAGCCAAAACAAACTAGCATGGCAATTTCGAATATGGACATAATGCCGCTATTATATCACCGGCTCAAAACAAAAAAAATAGGCACCCGAGAGGGCGCCTTTGTTTGTTATTTGGAGGTTAAGATTTTGGAGGGATATCAAATGTTTTCCATTCAGTTTTTTGCTCTACCCATCGGCCTGCTTCCCGCCAAGTAAACATATAGCGGTAGTAATGTTTGTATTGCCTGTCTGGTTCATTGACCGTGAAGTATTTTACTTCTTCTTTTGGGCCGGGACCGTAGAGTGCATCTTCTTTGTCTTGTTTAATCCAGTATTTTATTCCGGTTTCCGCTGGACCGACACTTTGAAGATTGTCACACATGGTGTAGATGAAAATTTCTACATAGCATTTCCTTTCCAGGAAAGAAGCGCAATATGCTTGGATAGTGTAGTGATCTTTGTCCTTTCCGCCATTCAGGAAATTTACCTTTTCGCCGAAAACTACGATTTTGGGTAATTTGGTTTTGAACTTGAAGGTGTCGCTTTTTGGCAAGGTCGGGGGTAGATACAATTTTTCTTCGCCTTTTTTGAATTTGAATAGCCAGCCGATATATTCGCTATTATGGCAAAGGCCGGTTAACAGGATTCTGCCTTGGTAACTGTATTTTTGCGGCTGGCAAAGTTTGTAGGATATGACCTTGGTTTTGGTGTGATAACAGGCGACACCACAAACAAATTCTTCGGCGCCCGGCACAGTAACGGTGAGGCGGTAGGGAATAGAAGCCCAAGTATCAGCAATCTGCGCCCACCATTCGGCCTGCGTATCCCATGCGGACGGGTTGTAGCTTGCCTTGTCGAATTTGATGTTTGCCTTATTTATTTCTGCACCAACCCTTGGAGCAGGAAATGCACCAAGCCCACAAACTACCAAAAATGCTATCACGACAACAAATATTTTCTTCATCACTTTCCTCCTTGTATTATATTGTTAATAAATATATTATAAACTATTTATTAGCATTAGTCAATATAAAGCGAATCAGCGATTATCGGATTTTGTCATTGGATTTGCAGGTAAAACTAGCAACTCTTTTAAGCGAGAGTAGGGCAAGGGCTTGAATGGATTGGCAGATATGCTATATTATTACTGTTGCTTTTAGCGACGAGTTCTTTTCTTTTCCCCGCCTATCTAGGCGAGGTAAATATTCCGCGATATCCGCCAAACGGCGGAGTCTCGCATGAGTAAAATATATTCCGCGATAGCTCAATGGTAGAGCGTCTCGCTGTTAACGAGAGGGTTGTAGGTTCGAGTCCTACTCGCGGAGCCATATGGGATGAGCAGAGCCAAAAGCTCTGCTTTTCTCTTTATTTACGGGCTCTTTTGGCGGTTCGAATGTTGTATTTTCGTCTAACTTTTCTCCCAACATCTGTGATACTCGTTCAAATACCATTTTAAAGGCTTTCTGGTATGAAATCTCAACTTTTTTGCCATTTATTATGGGGTTCGAAAATAAAAGGGACAAAAGTTGTTTCTTGTCGTCGACCATTTCGATCGTGCTTCGGTTCAAATAAATTCTCCTTGCCTCTTTAGCCATTTGTAAAAAGGTTGACCCCATATCGTAATACTTGAGGTTGGCATTTTTGTGCTTGTTCAGTCCGTCCAGCACTTCCTCTTGTTCAATCTTGTATTGCTGGTACTTTTTCTGGTAGAAGTCCTCGCTAATCTTGCCGTCTATCTTGTCATCGTATATCTTGTCCAGTCTTTGTGTGGCTACTTGGTAGCGTCGCTCAAGCTCACCGGTAGCTTTTTGTCTGAATTCTATCTCCTCGCCATGGCTTTCCTTGAGTGCCTCTTGGACCCAAGTCAGCATATTCTCTATGGCCTCGTTGTGTTTTGAGCTTAACTGCTCGATGTTTTCCATTACCTGCTGGTCAATGTTCTCTTGTTTGACCCATTCTTTCTGCTGGCAGTTTTTATAATGATTGCAGTGGCCATACCAGTGGCCTTTTTGTATCTCCCAAGTTATCCGGCCTTTGCATTCCTCGCAGTGGAAGACATTTTTAAATAATGGATTGTGCTTGTTGTACTTCGGCGTGCCGTTGCTATGCATTATGTCTTGGCACCGCATGAATAATTCTTTGGTTATAAGCGGTTCGTGTCCGCCTTGAGCGACTTTTCCGTTCCAGCGATTCATTCCGTAATAAAATGGATCACCCAGAAGTTGATGGACTCGTGAGTGACTAACTTTATTACCTCCCCGAGACCGCATACCAAGTTTGTGCATTTCATCGGCCAGCTTTTTGGTTGAATAGCGGTTGGAGGCGTAAAGGTCAAACATCTTTTTGACCAGCGGAGATTTTTCCGGATCAATGATGTGAATTTTATGTCCTTTCTCGCCAGTAGTTTGGTATCCCAGTGGTGGTTTGCTTGGTAGCCAACCTTGAGCCAGCTTTTCTTTTTGTCCCTTTTTCACATTTTCGGAAAGCAGACGGATATAATATTCGGCCGTGGCCACTTTAACTCGCCACATAAACCATTCGTGCGACTTGGAATCTTTATGCAGGGTACAGCCTTCTTTTACCAGATGAATGGTGTGTCTTTCATCCGCCAGTATCCATTCGTCAATTACCGGCACATCGGCGAAGTTACGGGTTAAGCGGTCAGTGGTTTCCACAAAGACCGTATTTATTTTGGCTTTGGTCACATAGTCCAACATTTCGTGAAATATCTTTCGTTGGATTTTTCCGGCCGCTGATTCTTGAATGGCAAAAACTTTTACCAGATCAAAACCGTTTCTATCGGCATAATCGTGTAAAAGTTTTTCTTGAGCCGGTAGTGAATAGCCGGTGTCCTCCTGATCCTTGGAGGAGACACGGGCATATCCTACGGCTCGCATTGATTCATTTTCGTTTTGCATTGTCATAGTCATAATTTTGTTAATTTTACTAAGGTTCGAATTCGACTTTTCGTACCACGACACACCCTATACTAATTTTGGGAACAAGCTAAGCGTCAGTTGCCCACAGCTCTAAACATTGTAAATCGGACACTTTCACCAGTTTTACAGCAACCAACTGTAAATAACTGTAATTATCCGCTAGTTTGCTGGTTATTCTGGTCATTGTAGGTTTTAGACTTTCTCTTTTTTGGTGTTAGTTAGTGTGAGTTGGTGTAAGTGATTTTTGGTCAAAATGTTGCCGTTTGTTGCGGATTGTTGCCGTTATGGCCGTTAATTTAGGTTATCCGGCCTTGGTTTGGCTGGTTTAGTTTTTCCGGTTTCCGCCCAATTAAATATTGCATCGGATGTTTCCTTGGAATATTGATCTCTCGATAGGCGGAGCTTGATTTCATAAGGGATAAGTTTCCAGCGTTCTTGAGGCGGTAATTCGTAGATATCTTGATTATTAAGCATGATGTTTTCTTTCGGCTTGCCTTCGACTCGATCCAGTATCTCTTTGATTGCAGCTAATTTAACGGCATCATTGGAACTCCCCATAAGAGCCACAAGCATTTCATTAGCTAGACGAAAATTTTCCTCCCTGACTCTCGCACCGGCTCGACGAACAATCTCCATAGTCTCGGCATGAATGTCGTCCATTTCGTTGGCGTAGTGCTCATAATCACTCGCCAGTGTTCCGGATTCTTTAAACCAATCTTTTACGCTTTGAACAGTAAACTTGGCTTTTCTACTTTTTGGCCCTCTCTTATTCAAAATCTCAGCAATGTTTTGATAAGAAAGGCCTTTATATTTAAGCTCAAATGCTACTTTATGGTATTCGGATAGATGTTTAATTTTTGGCATAAAAAAGTAGAGTTAAGTAGAATTTTTTTCGCTCTTATCAATCACGATAATAGTCGGCTGTTCGGTTACTCTCTTGATAATGTAATTGGTGGCCGACAATCTTATTGTCTCGTCCTTGCTGTCCAAAAGAGAGATTAAAGTTTTGGCCGCTTTGGTGAGATTTTTCTTGAATAATTTATCCGCTTTTTCCCTTGGTGTTTGTGATTTCATTTTGCTCATAAGTTTGATTAATGATTAATAATTTTATTTGTTAGTTGGAATCGACATTTTGGCTACAAGTTTGGCTCTGGCCTCCGCCAAGAGTTTTAAATTCTTGGACCGGCCGTTAATTTCTTTATTATTTTCTTTAATTTCTTTTAATCCCTTACCTTCTATATCTTCTGCATCGGAGGCAGTCTGCGTGCTATGCCGTCCGGCTTTTGATGCTGATTGGTTTCCACTCTGCGTCAGATGTAGGACGGAAAGCAAAGTGATACCTCGGGGCTTGAACTTGGCATCCTCGCCCCGAGTTTTCGTGATTGCGATAAAAGCCCACTCCTCAAGCTTGGACAAACAATTCTTAATCGTTCGCCAGTCTTTGAGGCCTGAGTAAATCAAGAGCGTTTTATTTGATGCCTCTATGGTTTGACTGGCTTTGTTGGAGGCAATCTCAGTCAAAGCCAGATACATATTCCGGAGATTCCGGTAGGCATCAATGCTAATGTGCTTATCGAGCCATTGTTGTCGCATGTACCGCAAAGCCGGCTTATCTTGATAAGCAAACGGCAATTCGCGATAATCTCTGATCTTATGTGGTTTGTCGCTCGGGTACTGTGTCATATGGTTCTATAAGCTTTCGACCGCTTGTGATATCCTCCCAGTAAAATCGCGACAAAGCGTCGTAATAATTCACGAGGTTGAATGCGATATCGTGAAGGTCTTGATCATTCACTTCTTGGCCAAAGTCTTTTTTGAGAATCGCTCGGAGTTTTTCCAGCGTTTCTGGTTTTAACTTCATATTTATTCGTGGACATAGATCCTGGCTTTGGCGATTTTGATTTGGTTAAAGAACGCTTGAGGTTCGACCACAAGCTCTCGTTTCCAAAAACTGTCCATAAGCTTTTCGAGCTTGCGGTCAGTTTTAAATCCAAAGAGGACCTTATGTGGATTTGTCCGATCCACGACCTCAAGAGATTCGGGCATTAATAATAAAAGCACCGCGATCAATGCCAGATCGGCGGTCTTGAAACTTTCACTTTGTTTGATTGGCATATCATTTCATTTTTTTACTCTCACACATTTACATTTTGCCAATCAGCACCTATCTCTTGGAATAATGTTCGGGTGTAGTTCGCTAACAAAAAAGAGCCCTATTTCAGGCTCTCTTGTTAAAGTTATTAACTACACCGACTATTACGCTATAATATTTTGATTTTGTATTTCGGATTTAGTCTGTAACCGTTGCCGTCACGACCGATAATCAATTCATCAATGCCGATCCGATTTTTAGATTTATTATTTATTTCCAGTTTAGAATTCCGGATCGCCTGATTCGTAGTGCCGACCATTTCGGCCAGTTCTGCCGTCTTGATATAACCCTTGGCCGAGCATAAAACTTTTATAAGTTTCTCACGCATTTTCTCTTTACTCATCGGATAACATTTTTGTTTATTGGATGCCAAATATAAGTCGCCGTCCGTGGAGAGGCAGAGTAAGGTTTCTCTGATTTTATTTTCTTTCTGTTTGGACCGTATCTTTTGGCTCTGATCGTAGAAACCTTCGGCTATTTCTCGGCCGATTTGAATAAGACTTTGCTTGGTCAATTCTTTCAATTCGCTTTTTAAATCGGCGATGGTTTTATCGGTTTCTTTTTTGTAATTATCAAACGAGGCTTCGGTTTTATTTAATCTATCTTTTAATTCGGCAAATTCAGTATCATGTTTATTTACGATCTCGTCCGGATTCTGAACGCCATTGTTTTTTAAAGCAATTACAACAATATTTTTAACTACACCCAGCGAGAAATGATAGGCAGTGTTTACTCCCACAGACTGCTTGATATTGAATTTATGTTTGGTGGTCAAAGTGACCTTTTTCATTTTCATAGTCATTTTCATCTTATGAGCTGGTAGCGCTCAAAACTCATTATACTTGCCTTTAGGGATATTGTAGCATATAATCTAGTGAATAGGAAGCAATATATGGTCTCCATTCACTAAATATTGACTTTTAAGTTGAAATCGCTTATACTAACCTTATAATTTTAACAAAACATATGGCTATAACAAAACCTATAAAAGACAGGCTTACAGCTCTAAAAAGCGAATATGACACCCTCCGCAAAGGCAAGGAGTCCCTTTTGGTGATGATTGACGAGGCCGAAGTGCCAGAAAGCGTCTACAACTCCAACGCTATCGAAAACTCCACCCTAACTCTCAAAGAAACTGAGAAGATCCTTTTGGATATGGAGGTCTCCCGAGATGTTTCCTTGCGTGAGGTCTATGAGGCCAAAAATTTGGCTCGAGTCATCGGCTACATTCGCAACAAGAGCAAAGAAACGGAAACCAACAAAGAGACGATCCTGCTTTTACATCAAATGCTTATCGGTGGCATCGATGACAAAATTGCCGGTCGTTTTAGAAAGCTTGGCGAGTATGTCCGTGTCGGGACCCATGTCGCCCCAGCACCGGAACATGTTGAGAAAATGATTGAGGCGATAATCACAGAATACACCGGCGACCTCTCAAATTACTTTTTGGATAAGATCGCTAAATTCCATTTGGATTTTGAAACCGTCCATCCGTTCAATGACGGCAACGGCCGTATTGGTCGCGTGCTTATTTGTTTCCAGCTTCAGCGTCTTGGTTTTCCGATAATTATTATCCGTGATCGCGAAAAGAAAGAATACTACAAGTCATTTGCTGAATATCGTGATGAAAAAAATGCCAAAAACATGGAAAAAGTTATCGCTCTGGCTTTGATGGAATCATTGAGCAAGAGAATCACATACCTTAAAGGTCAAAAGGTTATCACTTTGTCTGAGTATACGAAAATAAACAAACTATCTGCCCCGGGCATGATCAACGCCGCTCGTCGTCAAAACATTTCGGCTTTCCGAGAGAAAGGTGTTTGGAAAATCGGCGAGGATTTTATTTATAACTCTCGCAATGAAAAATAAAATATATGGCAATCAAAAAATCTCAACTCTATAGCTCTATCTGGCAAGGATGCGACGAACTCCGTGGCGGTATGGACGCCTCCCAGTACAAGGATTATGTCCTCGTGCTTTTGTTCGTCCGCTATGTCTCGGATAAATATGCAGGCAAGGCCAATCAACTCGTGGACATTCCGACTGGTGGCAGTTTTTCTGATTTGATAAAGCTCAAAGGCAAACCAGATATCGGTGATGGTATCAATAAAGTTTTGAATAAACTTGCCGAAGCCAACGGTTTGCAAGGTGTCATTGATGCTGTTGATTTTAACGACGAGGACAAGCTCGGTAAAGGCAAAGATATGCAGGACCGTCTTTCCAATCTTATCGCTATCTTTGAAAATCCAGATTTAGACTTTAGCAAGAATCGTGCCGAGGGCGATGATCTCTTGGGCGATGCATACGAATACTTGATGAAGCACTTTGCCGTTGAGTCAGGAAAAAGCAAAGGTCAATTTTATACTCCGGCCGAAGTTTCTCGCATTATGGCCAAAGTAATTGAAGCCAACAAAGCCGATACCGGTATGCACACGGTCTACGATCCGACTTGCGGTTCCGGTTCGCTTCTTTTGAAAGTCGCCGAGGAAGCTCAAAAGATTACTATATACGGACAAGAGCTTGATAACGCCACCGCTGGACTGGCAACTCTTAACATGTGGCTTCATGGCAAGCCCGAGGCGGAAATTAAAAAAGGCCAGAGCACGCTTTCTACTCCACTTTTCACCGAACACAGTGCTCTCAAAACTTTTGACTATGTTGTCGCCAATCCGCCTTTTTCTTATAAGTCTTGGCGTAATGGCTTTGATCCGGATCACGACCAATACGGTCGTTTTGATGGCTTCGGTATTCCTCCCAAGAAAAATGGCGACTTTGCTTTTCTTTTGCATATTTTAAAGTCGCTCAAGAGCACTGGGACCGGTGCGGTCATTTTGCCTCACGGTGTCTTGTTCCGTGGCAATGCTGAAGCGGAAATCCGCAAAAATATTATTGAGCGAGGATATATCAAAGGTATCATCGGCTTACCAGCTAACCTTTTCTATGGCACGGGCATTCCGGCGTGTATTATCGTTTTAGATAAAGCTGGAGCTAGTGATCGCAAAGGCATCTTTATGATCGATGCCTCCAAAGGTTTTGTGAAAGACGGCAATAAGAATCGTTTGCGTGAGCAGGATATCCGCAAAATTGTGGACACTTGGAATGGCAAACTTGAAACCGCCAAGTTTTCTCGTTTCGTTGCCAATGATGAAATAAAGAAAAACGAATATAACCTCAATCTCCCACGTTATATCGATACGCAAGAGCTGGAAGATATCCAAGACATTGAAGCTCATCTCAAGGGCGGTATCCCTGACGCTGACATTTCTGCTTTGTCCGCTTACTGGGATATTTGTCCAACGCTTGAAAAATCTCTTTTCAAAGCCAACGGCCGAAAAGGTTACAGCGAGTTGCTTATCGCCTCGGACGAAATAAAAAAGACAATCCTAACTCATCCGGAGTTTGAAACTTTCAGAAAACAAACCTTGAACACTTTTGCAAAATGGCAAAAAGCGTCAACTGATTTTCTCAAGACTATTGATACCACTAATCATCCCAAGGCTGTCATTCAAAAAATTGCCAGCGATCTGCTTTTGGCTTGTGCCAATCTCAAACTGGTTGATAAGTATGATATCTATCAGCACCTAATGGCCTACTGGGAAGAAGTGATGCAGGACGACACGCATATTATTACCATTGACGGTTGGAAAGCTGGCAAGGAAATTATTCGCTTACAGAAAGAAAACAAAGGCAAGAAAAAAGACATCGATGGGCTTGTTGGTCTTGAAGGTCGTCTTATCCCGATCTCTTTGGCTATCAAAACTTATTTTGCCAAAGAACAGAAAGCTCTTGAGGACTTAAACGCTATCCTTGAACAGGTCGGCGTTGATATGGATTCGCTCAAAGACGAACACGGTGGTGAGGAGGGTTTGCTTGAAGAAGTGATTGATAACGACAAAATCAGCAAGGTCAGCGTGCTTAAACGCATCAAAGAAGTCAAAAACAGTGCAGACGATGCCGACGAGCTTGCCGTGCTTGAAAAGTATTCGGCTTTGTTTGAAAAAGAAGCCGACACCAAGAAAGCGATCAAAGACGCTGAGAAAGACTTGGAGAAAAAAGTGCTGGTTAAATATCCGACTCTTACTGAAGTAGAAATCAAAACCTTGGTTGTTGAGAATAAATGGATGGAGGAATTGTCTGCTCGAGTTTTGGGCGAAATAGACCGTCTCTCCCAGACCCTCACCGGCAGGGTTAAAGAACTCGCCGAGCGTTATGCCGAGCCAATGGCCGAGGTTACCAGCGAAGTGGAAACGCTTACCAAAAAGGTTGAGGGTCATCTCGCTAAGATGGGATTTAAATTGAAATAATTATGACGACCGCAACGCAAAAAATTCCATCAGGATACAAACAAACCGAGATCGGCATGATTCCGGCGGATTGGGATGTCAAAAAGCTAGGCGATCTTGGAGAAATAAAAATGTGTAGGCGAATTTTTAATCACGAAACTAAAGATGTGGGTATAATTCCATTTTATAAAATTGGAACATTTGGAAAAGAAGCTGATGCTTATATATCACAGGATTTATACGATAACTACCGACACAGGTTTTCATTTCCCAAAAAAGGCGATGTATTAATTTCTGCAGCTGGCACGATAGGTAGGACGATAGTTTATGATGGGATACCGGCATATTTTCAGGATTCAAATATAGTCTGGATTGATAACAACGAAGAACTGATTTCCAATGGTTATCTGTATTATGTTTTTCAAATTGTAAAATACAATACTGAAGGTGGAACAATTCAACGGTTGTACAATAGTATTTTAAAGAGTACTAAATTTATTTGTCCTACCAAGCCTCAACAAACTGCTATTATCTCTATCCTATCCGATACAGATGCACTGATTACAAAAACCGAAAAACTAATCCAAAAGAAAAAGAATATCAAACAGGGTGCGATGCAGGAATTACTTACAGGCAAGCGTCGCCTCGCCGGTTCTAGCGGTAAATGGGAAGTAAAAAAATTAGGAGAAATTGCACAGACTACTAAGGGACAGGGATTATCAAAAGGAAAATTATCTTTCTCGGGAAAATATCCGTGTATTTTATATGGCGAATTATTCACAACTTATCTTGAAATAATAAAGGATGTTTACAGCAAGACCGATTTTGAAGAAGGTGTTCTTTCAAAAAAGGGTGATATTTTGATCCCGGGATCAACTACTACAACTGGTATTGATTTAGCAAAAGCATCAGCGTTGCTGTCTGATAATATTTTACTTGGTGGCGACATTAATATTATTCGTAAACTACGAAATGTGTACGATTCAATTTTTCTTGCTTATTGCTTAACACATATCTATAAAAATGATATTGCTCAAAAAACAAAAGGAATAACAATTCACCATTTGCAAGGGAAAGATTTACTAGATTTGGAGATTGTAATGCCGGAAGAGCCAGAACAAGTCGCTATCGCCACTGTCCTCTCCGACATGGACACCGAAATTGAAAAACTAGAATCGCAACTTACCAAATACCAAAATATTAAACAAGGAATGATGCAAACACTTTTAACAGGCAAAATAAGATTACTTACAAAATAACAATATGGACACACTAAACACAACTAAAGTCGGCCAGCTGGAACGCAAAACGCAAGATCGTATTGTGGCTTTGTTTCGTGATCGGCTCGGCTATGATTATCTCGGCAACTTTGAAGAACGCGAGGAAAATAACAATGTTGAAGAGGTCTATTTACGCTCTTTCCTTTTGCGATCCGGTCATAGCGAAACCCTGATCGGCAAAGCCATTGAGAAGTTAAAGAAATGCACCAATCGTCCGCAGATGAGCTTGTATGATCTCAATAAAGAAACTTATAGCTTGCTTCGCTACAGTGCCAAAGAACGGGAGAAGCTGGGAGAGCATAAACAGGATGTTGAATTCATTGACTGGGAACATCCGGAGAATAATCATTTTGCTATTGCCGAGGAAGTGACGATCAAAGGCAACCGCACCAAACGACCGGATATTGTGTTGTATGTGAACGGCATCGCTGTCGGCGTGATTGAACTCAAGCGAAGCATCGTGTCCGTGTCCGAAGGTATTCGCCAAAACATCGGCAATCAAAAAGAAGAATTTATCAAAACATTTTTCGGCACAATTCAGTTGGTAATGGCCGGTAATGATACCGAGGGTTTGCGTTATGGCACAACCGAAACTCCCGAACAGCATTACCTGTCTTGGAAAGAGATGGGGCTTGGCAGTGAGTCCAGATTGGACCGAGCCATTTTGCAGATATGTGATAAGAAGCGACTGCTGGAAATCATCCACGACTTTATTGTCTTTGACAGCGGTATAAAAAAGACTTGCCGACACAATCAATATTTTGGCATTAAAGCGGCGCAGGATTATGTCAATCGTCACGAGGGTGGAATTGTTTGGCATACCCAAGGCAGTGGTAAGAGTTTGACGATGGTTTGGCTAGCTAAATGGATTCGCGAGAATATCAACGATGCTCGGGTGCTTTTGCTTACTGACCGCACAGAACTGGATCAGCAAATCAAACAGGTCTTTGACGGCGTTAACGAGGAAATATATCGAGCACCAAGTGCCAGAGACTTATTGGATGAATTAAATAAAAAAGATAAATGGTTACTTTGTTCGCTCGTGCATAAATTTGGCCGAGTAAACGGGACCGGCGAGCTTGATGTTGATGACTATCTTTCAGAGATAAAGAAAAACTTACCGAAGGACTTTTCCGCCAAAGGCAATTTGTTTGTGTTTGTGGATGAATGTCATCGCTCTCATACCGGCAAACTGCACGAGGCTATGAAGGAACTTTTGCCAACGGCTACATTTCTTGGCTTTACCGGCACACCGCTTCTCAAGGTTGATAAATCAAACAGCATCGGGGCTTTCGGACCGTATATCCATACTTACAAATACAACGAAGCCGTGGCCGACAAGGTGGTTTTGGATTTGCGTTATGAAGCTCGCCGAGTTGATCAAACTATCAGCTCCCAAGATAAGATTGACGAATGGTTTGAAGAACGCACCCAGGGACTTACCGATGTCGCCAAAGCCGAACTCAAGCGACGCTGGGGTACGATGCAAAGTTTGCTTTCATCTCGATCACGATTGGAGAAGGTGGTTTTTGATATTCTTGACGACTTCTACAAAAAGGATCGTCTAGCCAGTGGTCGTGGCAATGCCATGCTGGTGGCCAGCAGTATCTACGAAGCGTGTCAGTATTATGAAATTTTCCAGACGATGGGCTTTACTAAGTGTGCCGTGGTAACTTCGTATGAACCCGGTGCATTATCTACCGATACTCGCGAGTATGCGGTCTATCAAAAAATGCTTAATGGTAAAAGCACGGAAGATTTTGAGAAAGAAATCAAAAAGAAATTTATTGAGACTCCGGGTCAGATGCAACTTCTGATTGTGGTTGATAAACTTTTGACCGGTTTTGACGCACCACCAGCTACTTATCTTTACATTGATAAGAATATGCAGGATCACGGCTTGTTCCAAGCGATTTGCCGTGTGAACCGATTGGATGGTGAGGATAAAGAGTACGGCTACATTGTGGACTATCGGGACCTATTCAAAAAGCTGGAGAAAGCCGTCGGTGATTATACCGCCGGTGCTCTTGAGGGTTTTGATAAGGAAGATGTGATGGGGCTTTTGAAGGATCGCATGGACGAAGGCAAAAAGGATTTGGATGAGGCGATGGAAATCGTGAAGGCACTTTGCGAACCAGTGTCTCCGCCAAAAGATTCAGCCATGTATATCCGCTATTTCTGCGGTGATGTTGAAAATCCATACTCTCTCAAAGAAAACGAAATCAAGCGAGTGAAGCTTTATAAATCTGTCAGCCATTTGCTTCGAGCTTATGCGGACTTGGCCAACGATATGGCTAATGCCGGTTATACCAAAGATCAGTCGCAAGCAATTGAGCACGAAGTTAGACATTACGAACAAGTGCGAATGGAAGTTAAACTTGCCAGTGGTGACTATATTGATCTCAAGAAATACGAACCGGCAATGCGAGTTTTGATTGATCGTTATATCTCGGCTACCGAGAGCGAGAAGTTGTCAGCGTTTGATGATATGACTTTGGTTGATTTGATCGTGAAGAAAGGCGAAGACGCTTTGAATGATTTACCGGATGCAATTAAACAAAGTCAGGAAGCAGTTGCTGAAACGATTGAGAACAACGTCCGCAAGCTGATCATTGATGAGATGCCGACTAACCCGAAGTATTATTTGCGGATGTCGGAACTCTTGGACGAGCTGGTCAAGAAACGTAAACAGGCTGATGTTGAGTATAAAGAATATCTCAAGCAGATCGTGGCTTTGTCCAAGAAAGTTAAAAATCCAATGGACGAGTCAGTCGGTGCAGAAATAAATACTTCCGCCAAGCGAGCGATTTATGACAACCTCGGTCAGGATGTAAATAAATCCGTGGCGGTGCATGAAGCCGTAATCGCTTCACGACAGGCCGACTGGCGTGGTAATCGTTTGAAAGAGCGAGCCATTAAGATTGAAATCAAAAATGCTTTGCCTGAAATAACGGACGAGGAATTGAAAAACCTCTTTGAGATCATCAAGAATCAAAATGAGTACTAATTCTTATCTACAACTTGGCAGTGTTGAGGCTCTGGTCGTTCGCAAGCCGATCAAGAACTTGCACCTTTCGGTTTTGCCTCCCAACGGTTGGGTTCGCGTAACCGCACCGGCAAATATGAAAGACGATGCTATTCGCACGCTCTTGGCTTTGAGACTGCCGTGGATTAAGAAACAGCAAGCCAAATTTACCGGTCAAGAAAGACAGACCAAGCGTGATTATTCCTCCGGTGAAAGCCATTACTTTTTTGGCAAACGCTACCGCCTTGAAGTGGTTTATAAAGACGAGGCACCTGTTGTTACCTTGAAAGGCAAAAACAAGATTATTTTACAGGTTCGACCAAAGAGTCCGGCGATCAAGCGTCGAGAAGTGATGATGGACTGGTATCGCAAAGAGTTGCATGTGATTGTCGGTGATCTGATTACCAAATGGCAAAAGAAAATGGGTGTAGAGGTTAAGTATTGGGGTATCAAGCAGATGAAGACTCGCTGGGGTACTTGTAATCACAAGCGAGCTCGAGTCTTGATAAATTTAGAGCTGGCCAAAAAGCCGATTGCCTGCGTGGAGTATGTCGTAGTCCACGAGCTTTTACATTTGATTGAGAAAAAACACAGCGACAAATTTGTCGCCCTAATGGCAAAATACATCCCGAAGTGGAAAGGCATAAAAGAAGAACTGAACAGCTTCATTTTGTCGTACGAGGAGTGGAAGTATTAATAAATTTATGTCTAGATGCATTTACTGTGATAAAAAAGAAAATGAAGCAACTTTTAACGGCCGAGAACACGTAATTCCGCAGTTAATGGGTACTTTTGAAAATAATCCGACTCTAAGAGGTTGGGTGTGTGACAATTGTAATTCAAAAATCTTTAATGTCTTGGAAACAAAATTTAAAGAAGACACCGAAGAAGGTATCTATTACCAGATGTTTAATTTTCAAAATAGTTGCCAGATAAGAATTAGAGGTAATAATGTAAAAACGACTTTTTCCCCTGGACTGGGAGACGACTTTTTTAACGAAATGTTCCCATTCTTAAAACACCAAGACAACAATTGGAGGATTTTTCTTTTGCCTCAGATTAAGATAAAACGATATGGTGACAATGGTTATCTAATTCTTTTAGTTGATGAGTTAAAAAAACTTAATAAAAAGAAATTTTTAGAGATTAAAAAACTCCTTACAGGTGTTCAGAGTAAAGATGTATCTATATTTACCGGAGGTAATAGTGATACCGATGACGGACCGCTTCAGGAAGCGATAGATATTTTGAAGAAACTCGGAATTGATTATAAGGAAGGTAAAAGAAAATTTGCCCCAATTGATAAAAACGGACCTAAAAAACAATTTGAAGTTTCAATGGATTGTACGGTCGGGGCAGATGCTGGCAGAGTAATTTCAAAAATCGCATTTAATTATTTTTCTCATTGTGCCATCCAAGAGAATAGAGCTGATATTTTGTTCCATCCAAATTTCTCCGTGATCAAATCCTACATTATTGGAGAATCAGATTTGCCGGTTAAACAAGTGATTGCTGAACTTGGCAGTGAGCCTATTATTTATGATGAAAAAATTGATAACATGCGTTTTATCGGTCATACCGTTATTTTTAGCAAAGAGAATGGTAATCTCGTGTCAAAGATTAGTTTTCTTGGAAAAAGGATTTATACAGTTGTGCTTGGACTAATTCCTGACGAGTTCAAAAGAAATGATTTCGGATGTGGTCACTTGTTTGATCCTATCAATAAAAAGATTCACCAATTGACCCAAGATCCTAACAAGTGGGGGTCAGGATTAGCAACGGGTTTTGGTTTATATAAAAGATTATGATCAGAAAAGCGTTACAAGATTATTTTGTTGAGTTAGAAAACAAGATCGAGCCGATCGAGGAATTTGTGTTGGGTGAAAAGATTGGACGGGTTCTGAATGCAAAACAGGAAAAACTTACAGATAAAGAGGAATTAGCCGAGTACATTGCTTTCCAGTTTATGGCTCATTATCCGACTAAAGATACTGGTTGGGGAACCTACCACGGGCCTATGATTGTTTGGAAAAATGATCAGGGTCAGTTTACAGAGTTTCCAAGCATCAAACAGGTTGACGAGGAAACATTGAATTACTGGAGAAAACGAGCCGGTGAATGCAGGCATCCGATTTTAGCTTACCGTTATTCGGATCTAGTATTTGATTTCGAACCCGTTGTTTTGAAGAAAAGTATTGATTTCATAATCGCTCAAAAGGTTATAGATTCTGCAATAGAAATTTGTGTCGCTAGTCTTGATGATGGATTAGGTTGCAAAGATAAGCTCGAGCGTGCATTGGGGTTAGCTATTCAAATCAACGACAGTGTGCGAATTCACAAACTTAAGGACAGCATCATAGCGACCGAGGGTAAATATGCCGAAGACGACAAGCCCGGTCTCTGGGGTCACGCATTTAAGTGGCTGGTTTTGGATAAGACTGGGAAGATTACTCTTTCGGATGAGGATAAAACGAAATTACTCACCGACCTTGAAGATCGTCTGAAACGGCTTATGACAACCGAAGACCCAGACCCATGGCGCGTGGAATGTGCAGTCCGACTGCTCGCACCTTACTATTCCGCAAATCAGGATGAAGCCAACCTAAAAAGAGTACTCGATGATTTCGAGGCATCATACCGAAAAAATAAGTACGCAAATTCGGATGGAATGCTTATCAGTAATTATCTTGAGAAACTCATTGATATTTATCTTGAGTATGCATCTTTTCAATTCGCAAAAGACGCACGAGCACGAATTGTTAATGAATTGAGCAATCTTGGCGAACGAGGCAAGTTCGCAATGCATGAAATCTCTACTGAAGTAAAAATCAAAAACGAGGATATTAATAAATTCATCACCTCAATTTTCGGCACAGACAATTCTGATCCGTTGGACAAGGTGATGGCAAGGCTTGCTGTCAATTTTATTTTGCGTAAAAAGTCAGTAGAAGATCAGTTAAACGATTTAGCAAAAAACCACCCCATCACTTATCTGGCTAGTCACGTTATGGCTTCGGAGGAAGGCTACCCGATCGTCAAATTTGGTTCAATTAGTGATGACTACGATAAACACCTTTTGGAAAACTTTTCTCGTAATCTACACTTCCAAGCTGTATTTTTGAGAATCGCATTTCAGAAAGTACGCGAGCTATACACGCCAGAGCAATTTACCGAAGTTTTGTTTTTATCTCCAGTTTTTAGACCTGAAGATAAAGATTACATTTCAAAATTGCTTACATCTTTTTGGAATAAGGATTATCTCACCGCATGTTGCTTGAGCATCCCGCTCATCGAGGATGCTGTCAGAAATTTATATCGTATCAACAATCAAACCTACATTCGGCCTAACGATGACGGAGGCTACGATGTTCTTAGCCTTGATAAATTACTAAGCCGAGGCCTCATCAAAGGCATCTTTCAAACTATGGGAGAAAACGTTGAGTATTATCTCCGGGTATTACTCACCGAGAGGGTCGGCTGGAATCTCAGAAACAATTTCGCACACGGAATAAATAAGAAGCTTTTTGAGGGTGAAGATGTCGCTAATCGTCTCATTCATGTATTGATCTGCCTTTCGCTGGTCAGGAAAAATGAAAAACCAAAATGAAAACGCAAAGCAATAATTGGCACAAAAAGGTTCTGCTAAAAAACGCTAAGGAGGTAGTGGGCTCGGCCACAACTTACGTGATTTTGGCTTTTGTATTGTTACTCTGGCATTTTGTTTTGGGAATTAAGTTTCAATGGCAATCAATCAGTCCATTGTCTGCACCAAGCATTTTTGTCCGGGTGTTTTATAGTGCTTTTACTTTTTGTACGATCGGCTTGTTTCTATACGTGATTAAATTTTACAAAGTACTGCACGACATTGTGGTCAAAGCTTTTGGCATGTGGGAGCTTTATAATTTCATCAAGGCAGTACTCTGGCTATTTCTGATGTACATTTCCTACTCTTATCTCGTGCCGTGGTTGTTTAATATTTTGAATGGCGGAATATCAATCTTATTCAATATCGCTAATCTCGTGCTGTATGCGATACCACCGGTCGGCATAACTTTGATATTGAGCATTGTTTATTTATTACTCAAGAGAAAACGTGTTTTTATTACATCAAAATAACTTTTATGAAGAACAATGCACATTTAGGAGAGACAAGGGGAAAACGATTAAAAAGGTTTACAGAAAATCCACCGTATGAGGTTGTTGCGACGATCACAAACTCAATGGCTAATTATTTTATTAATGAGTTGCGAACAGTTTTTGATAATACTGGAAACTATCAGACGACTTTAATGTTTTTAGGAACTCATTCTATCGCTCTTACAATTGCACACGGTTTATTTAACAAGGGTGGTGAGGATGGCTATAAACTCTTTCTGGAAAACTTTATTGATGGTGATACACCGGATACAAAGTTCTCAACGGTTGCCTCTAGAATTCACGAGTGGAGAAATGTGATTGCTCATCGTTGGATAAATGTGGCCGGACACAGCTTTAGCTATGATTTTGATATGGCTGAAGGTTGGAAAATTGAGGATGAGTTTTTGCTGGTAAACCCAAGAATATATCTCAATCAGTTTTTGAAAGCTTTTGGGGCTGGAGGAAGAATATATCAATACGAAAAAATCTTAACTACTGATGAAATGTGGGAATCTGCAAAACAAAGATTTATTTCAAAATACGTTGACGAAGCTTAACAAGCGAAAAAGACTTATAAAATCTTAAACTCTCGCATTTCTTTTTGGGCTGTTTCCATATCCTCGAGCACTTTGAGATATATTGCTCGAGTTTTCTTTGACTTTGGATTATCCTCGGCAAACCGGATATCGTCATCGTCCACAAACCCAGCCAGCGAGATATAAGCACCGACCAAGAGTCTTATTCGTTCCTTGATCGCTTGTTTGATCTTGGCTTTTGGTTCCGGAAGTGAAGATAACGGATTAAATGATCCGCGTCGATGTGGCATTCTTATGTTTTTAGCGTCCCGAAGGATCGCCTCAATGTCATCGTCCTCCATAGCAAGCAAGAACATACGCTTGCCCTCGGAACAAGTCCAGCGGAGTCATATTTGCTTAACTTTTCCGAAGTTAAGCAAATCGTTTTAAAGTCTCAAAACTCGTTCATAATCGTTTCGGGTTTCTGGATTGGTGCAAATCTCTTACTCCGGTCGAACCGCTCGCCACACGGGCAAACACGGGGCAAGAACGGGTTATACATTCTCGTACTTGGCCAGCATTTCTTTCATTTGGTCTAAAACTACGGTCGGATATTTGTATTCGCTTGCCCAGTCAAAAGTTCGGAAATCGTTGAGTAGGGCGAGCCATATGGGATGAGCAGAGCCAAAAGCTCTGCTTTTCTCTTTATTTAGGCTCACTTTGACTGGTTCTAACCGGTTTGTTTTTATTTTCGCCCCGGAAGAGACGAGTTGCATGGGCAGAAGTGCATTTTGTACGTCAATCTCAAGTATTTTGTCCTTTAAGAGGAGGTTCGAACCGAGGCCGGCCAGAATGATTTTTTTGGCCTGAAGTCCTTTGTTTTCGAATGCTTCTTTTGCGTCTTCAGAGAATCTAATGACCCGGTTTGCAACATCAAGCCAGCTGTCTACGCGATTGTCAGTGTCATTTAAAAGTTCCTGAAGCTTGGCTTTCTCCTGGGTCACCTTGGGGCAACATAAAAGGCTGGCCCCAACTGGGAGCTAGCCTCTAATCTCGTCTTATCAAAATGTATGTCCTATCCAGGCGATTGCCTCAGAAGGGTATTAAATTAATTTATACAAACAAAAAAGGGCTACCACTTCTAATCATCAAGCAAAAAACACGTAGTGCTTAATGACAGAAGTCGTAGCCCCGTCTCACTTAGTTCCGATAAATCGGAACGCCGTCAGGCAAACTCCTATCTTACAGGTCCATAATAGCGGACCATAAAGGCTGCCGTCAATAGGGCCCTATGTGGATAAATCAATCTGACAAAAGCTGACAAAAAACTTAGTTATAGATTTTTTTCTATTTCTCTGATATTCTGTAGTTATAAGGGATTTTTAATTTAGATAGAATTATGAAGATTATCAATACTTATTCATTTAAGGGCGGAGAGAAATTTCTCAAGGAAAAACACCCGAAAGAACTTCAGGAAGTTTTTAATGCAATAAAATCCTTGGATAGCACTATTTGTTTAACGAAGGAGAGCAAAGAAAAAACTAAAAAAGGACAGGTTCTTTTCTCGCCGGTGGACATGAATGATTATTTAAAACACGAGCTTCACAAAAAGGGTTGGACCGAGAAATCAAAAGACGGTAAGAAACGAGATTTTGTTGAACCACGCCATGCTTTTGGCAAAGGCAGATTCCGCGAAATGGATGGAATAAAAAATAAGGTTGGGCTGGAAATTCAATTCGGCAAATACGCCTTTATGGGCTATGACATTTTTTCTAAGATGATCATTTTCAAAAATCTCAAATATATCGAATGCGGAATAGAGATCGTGCCTAGTAGTGAGCTAGTAAAATTGATGTCTACCGGCGTTTCCTCATTTGAACAGCTACTTGTTGATTTTGAGAATCGAGGAGAAAGTAATATTGATATTCCGGTATTCGTTTTAAGTATCGGCTTGACCGATGAAGAAAAAACAAAATCCCAAACTCTTAGAGAGCTTTTCAAAACAAATAAAACAGAGGCTCTAGCAAAAATAAAACTTCGCAAATACAACGGGTCAAAGCCCGGGCCCAAATAGACTCTCACGAGCTTTCTTAAACTCATCTGGTAATTCAGCAAGCTTTACATTGCTGGTTGGTTGATAAACCGGTGTTCCCATCATCCGGCGATTTAATGTGCCGTTTGCAGCTGCTTTGACTCTTTCTTCAGCAGTATCCAAATATCCCTTCATAATGTCCGATCCATATCCTTTGCGGTTATGAATCACCGCGGCGCAAATTGCGCTCCCTACGCCCAAATACGGATCAAGTACAGCATCTCCCGGGTTGGTCATGGATAAAATCAAACGCTCTATAAGCTCAATTGGAAACTGGCATGGATGATTTGTTTTCTCCGGATGATTATTTTTGACGTTTGGTATATCCCACACATCTTCGGGGTTCTTTCCTAGGGGATTGCCTGATAATGTTCCATACTTTTCATTTTTCTTAAAATTCTTTTTGCCTGGATACTTTTGGGGCACGCGGACAGGATCAAGGTTGAAAGTATAATTATCGCCCTTGGTAAACCAAACTATTGTTTCGTGTCGTCCTGAAAACCTTTTTGTGCAATGTAAGCCGTGCCCAAATCGCCAAATAATTCTATTTCGTAATTTAAGACCTAGTTTTTTCCCTATAGCATAAATGAGCGCATCGAGCGGAAAGACCTCACCGTCTTTGCCGATATGATTTCCAACCTGCCAACAAATGCTGCCATCATCAGTAAGAATACGGATAGCTTCTTTTATAGTTTCTTCTTGTTCGGCCAGATACAAATCTAAATCTTTTCTTTTTTCGTATTCTTTGCCAATGTTGTATGGCGGTGAAGTGACGACAAGTTTTACAGATTTATCAGGTAAGCCCTTCATAAGATCAAGCCGATCGCCATGAAAAAGTATCACATCGGCATCCGTGGTTGGTTTGTGAGCGATCTTGATTTTCTTTTGTGATAGTGAAAGAGGTTGTTGTCCAGCTTCTTTTTTTATTTCTTGTTTATTTGAAGCCTCTGTTCCCGGTTGGCTTTCTATCACATCCAAAACTATTCCCTGGATAGCCAATGGAGTCCCCCTTTCTAAAATAATAGGTTCGATGGCTTTATTTGCCGGTTGCAAACGTATGCGGCCATTTTCTTTATAGAATTTTTTTAAGGTAGTTTCTTGATTGTTTATAAGCGCGACAATTTTTTGGCCGTTTTCGGCTGTGCTCTGATGTTTAACCAGGACAATGTCTCCATCGTTAATATTTTCGTCAATCATACTGTTACCGATTACTCGAAGGGCATAAACTTCACCATGCGCCGGTAATTTTGTTTTAGGCACAGCAATAAATTCATTTTGCTGGATTGCTTCAATCGGTTCTCCGGCCGCAATTGTTCCGAGCAGAGGAATCTTAATCATTGTTTCTGGTTCGTTCACGTCAATTGACCGGGCATTATTGCCAGACTTTTTTAAGTATCCTTTTTCAGCAAGAGCTTCAATGTGTTGATGAGCGGTAGATACAGCGGAAAGCTTGAGCCCACTACATATTTCCTCTAGGGTTGGGGGGTATTTCTTCTTTTTTACGAACCCCTTAATGAAGTCTAGGACTTCTTTTTGTCTTTTTGTAATTGGTATAGGCATAATGGATTGATGTTTTTAAAACTAAGTGATATATTTATAGTATACCGAAAATCTTACGAAAATGGAAGTGTGGATAATTTAGTGAAAAATTAATGTCAAAAATAAATCCAACAAGTTCAATCAGGGGAGGATTTGATTACCAAGACTGGTGGGGTCTTAAGTTTTGTGGTGATTGGCTAAACAGTCCGTCTTCTTATTCTCAACTACAATTTGAAACGACACCAGAAGAGATTGGCGCTGAACGTTTTTATTTGGATGATATCATTCTTACTAATGCACAAAAATCTTACCGTCTTTATCAAATTAAACATAGACAAAAAGTAGAGAACGCTTGGACATGGGATGATTTTCTCTCCTCTACTGGTAATAGGTCTTCAATGATTCAAAAATGGGAGCAGTCATTAAATAAACTTAAGCCCCAAGCAATTGAATGCGCATGTTTAATTACTAATGCGATAGCAGGAGAAGATGTAGCTAATTTTTTAGAAAATGGCAAAATCAACTTTACAAAACTTAAGGAACAAAATACAGATTTATATCAAAAGATTCTAAATCAACTAGGCAGTGACGAGCGTATTTCAAATTTTTTTTCTTCATTCAACTTTAAATTTAAAGAGCCCGATTTCTCGGAATTAGAAGAGCAGGTAAAAAATTATTTTTTAAATAATCTACGGGCTACAGAAAGCGGAGTAAACAATCTATTACTGCAAATCCATAAAGAATGTAGAAGTAATCAAACTCAACCCTTATCTCTTGAGCAATTAAGATTGTGGTGTGAGTTTGATGATCCGCAACCGCTTAAGGAAGATTTTTTTATCCCAGAAGATTTTCAATTTTTTGATGAACAAGTTCACGAAAATATTATAAAAGAGCTTAATAATCCAAATGGTGGAATAAAAATTATTACCGGTAAACCAGGTACGGGTAAAAGTGTTTACCTTTCTAAGCTATATCAGGTCCTGTCTGAACAAAAGATAATAACGATAAAACATCATTACCATTTGTCTCCGGAGGATAGTAATCCGCAAGAGCGATTAAATTCAGAGAGAGTTATTGAGGCACTAAAGGCACAATTTAAACAATACCCAGATGAGCTAGGAGATTTAGCTTACAAAAACTCCGAAAATATTTCTCCTAGAGAATATATTGATGCACTTGCTTCCCGGATGAAAACAAAAAAGCGGACATTCGTTTTGATTATAGATGGCTTAGATCACGTAATAAGAAATGCTGATAAGGAAGAACTGAAAAAGTTTCTTCAAAATGTTTGCTTCCCTCAGCCAGGATTATGGATAATACTTGGAACACAGCCTGGTGTGTCTGATTGTCTTTCGGGAATCATTCTCGATAAATGTCCATCGGACACGTGGATAGAAATGTTAGGATTTAATCGCGATGCTGTAAAGAAAATCATAAACAAGAATTGTATTAATCTTAACTTGCCGGACAATGAAAATGGATTGCCTGCGTTTATAGAAAAAACGTTCAAAGTTACTCAAGGTAACCAACTTCACCTTCGCTATTTATTAAGCGAACTAAAAATAAAACATAATGCTGGATTAGTTACGGAATATGCTATTGATAGTATTGTGCCTTATGGTGGAGACATCTCTAATTACTACAATGCTTTGTGGAAACAATTGGCTGATAAAGCTAAGATGGTTCTTTTTACGCTCGCGAGTGTGAATTTTGTTTTTAAAAGAACGCAATTATTAGAATGTGTATCTTCCTTCGAGAATCACCCAGTTGATATTTCTCAATCATTTCAATCCATTCAACATTTAATCAGAGAGGATAGGAAAAATCGTCTCACAGTATATCACAATAGCTTCCAAGTCTTTCTTTTAAGTCAATCAACATTTGAAGAGCAAAAAATTACATTAAAAAAGAACATTGAAAAATGGTTAGAAACTAGTTCTCACGAGACCTTAAAATGGGCAGAATTAAGGAAAATCAAGTATGAACTAGGCGATTCAGAACCCATTCTTGAGCTGGATCGGCAATGGTTACTTGAATCTATTTCTCATCCTAGAAATTCTTATCAGATTAATGCGCAATTAATTTTAGCCTCTCAAGCAGCTTTTGAGAAAGATGACTTTGCAAAAGTTCTTTCACTCTCACATCTTCGTACCTATTACCTCAATTCGGCTAATTTTGTCGAAGAGGGATGCCAGAGAATATTTTCAGAAGCCATCCAATTGAACAAAGAAGCGTTAGATGATGTAGAAATTATTTATACATCAACCCCAAACCTTATAGTCTTAGCATCTTTGGCTAATAATAGGGGGGACTTCACAATGATCGAAGAAATTATTGATGAGCTTGTCGATCGCCAGCATGGGCAGGAATACAGACGAAAGGGCGATGGAAGCAGTATGCCATCAGTATCACGCGCACTACTAAAGACGATACCATATGATCGTACACACGAGGTAGACAGAATTTATAAATATATAAAACAATTTGATGATCTTGGTTGGACGCCCGATCTTTTTAGTATTTATTCGAAGCAGCTTTTGGTTCTTGATCAGCTTGAGAAAACTAAAAAACTGCTAAGCTTTGAACTTACTTCGGCAGAGAAAGTAGCGGTACTTGACCAATGTATTATTTATGATTTAGAGCATGATGCTAATAATTTCGATGAATTTTATAAACAAAATTCATCTCTTTCGGTTTATGTATTTCAGACATTTAGGGGTAATTTTAAGGGAAGTCTTCCCATACTTCCGTCCTATGACTCTCTCCCAACAAAAGTTCCCGAGTTTAGCTCTAGTGAAAGACAAAAATGGACAGATTTTTTTTACGATTGTTTTTTTACAGTTTTATTATATGGCCTGAATGGACATGAAAAAGATATTGAGGATTGGAATAACAACGGACCAGATATTTGGTGCGCTAAAGCTTTGTCGGCAATTTTTAAGGCAACCCTGCGAATTTCGAATAGTATTAAAAAAGAATCTCGTGTTAACTATGAGGATTTGTTTGCTCCATTTTTAGAATTAGAAAAATTACAATGGCCCGATGACCGTGATCAGTTAGACTTGCAAGTAGGGCTTTCAAGAGCATTATCACAAGCACTTGAAATAATATTCGTTATTAAACGAGTACTTAACAATGTCGAAGATATAAATACGGATAACTTAAAAATTATTTGTAGTACGCCTTTTTATTCAGAAAATGACTTACTAGAATTTTTAATAAGCAAAGATAAAGCTATTTTGTCGAACGATGCATATAGACTTTTTATTAGTCAACGGATAAGCAAGGCGAAAGATTTAGTAACCTACTTTCCAGATAGAACCGTTGCTTATACTGATCTGGCTTCCTTGGCGCGATTACAAAATGATAATAAAATCGCAAAAGAGCTTTTATTAAGTGCTTCAGATAATTTACTCGGATACGGTTATCACAAAGATGTTTATCTGTTTGAGGTTCTTGAATCGATAGATTTCTGTGGGTCGTTCGGAACATCAAAAGAAAAAATTAATACATGGATTCAGAGAATAGGTTCGATAATTGAAAGTGTTACCGATTACACCGATGGAGATGAAACCAATTATCTCCTGTTAGAACTGGCTGAGATTTTAGGAAAATATAATAGGCCGGCCCTATATAGAGATTATTATGCTTCTGCTAACAACGAGGAGTTGTTCCATGCTCAGGATTTGTTTAAAAGAGTAATTAGTTCTATGTCTTATGACAAAAAAGAGGAGATTGCTTTGGGCGCAACGGCTATTGATAAAGAAAATTTTGGGAAACTAAAAATTATCGCTCAAGAGAATAACGGTGCCAAGCAATCACTTCGTATGATTACAGAGTATCTAGGCGATATTAATTATCCGGAAGAACCTAAAACGCCTTCATCCTTTACCGAAAAATATAAAGAAGCCGATTTTTCAGATGTTGCACCTGATCAACTAGAAACAAAATTAAAAGAACTTTCTTTTGAAAATATATGGAGCCGACATCAATATCTGCAAGGATGGTTATCTTATTGGTTAAAACAAGATAACAAAGAGAATGTTTTTAGAGCAATGGTTCCTATCGTATCGAATATTGGTATTCATGATATTTCTGGGGAATTACTCGATATGCTTTACCCCCTTGCCTATGAATTTAGCAACGAAGAAGCATTCGAATTTTTATGTCGAGCACAGGCAAATGACTACGGATGGTCTAGATATTGGACTGACAAAAAGAAGGCTCAACAAAGATGGTTATTTTTAAAAGAAAAATATCCTGATCGTTATTTAGAATTTTTCAAAAAGAGTATCGCTTTTGGTAATCGAAGCTCAGATGAGATTGGTCACTCAATACCCCTATCTCGTGGAGTGGAGTTTTTTCTCTTATTTGAAGATTTAAAAAACGCTGAAGTTATCACGGAAGCATCTATAAATTTTTCGGAACAATTAATGGCTGATATCAAATTACCCTTGCCAGTGTGGGAAACCGATTTCTATAAACATTCAGATATCACTGAAGTTGATCTATTAATACAAAGGTTGCTGTGGCCAAGTCCCTTAGTCAGAGGACAAGCAGCAAACGCATTAGCTTGGTTATTTTATCAATCAGAACATCGAGAAGAGATATATAAAAAATATACGGATTGGATTAAAAAACAGTCACTTGAAAGCGTTGTTGCGGTTTCTATGTTGCCATTTTTTAAGACCATTCAGATAAAAAATAAAGCGGATTTGTCATATATAAATTTTGAAGAAGTTATCAAATCTCTACCCATTGGTTCTGTTGTAATAGATAAACTTATTGAAGAATTAGCACTGGAAATGAATATTAAAATTAAAGATATTGAATTCCCTAGGCACATGGATATAAATCCTTGTCCGGAAGCTTATCAAATCAATAGTTTTTTTCAAAAGCATATAAAGGGATTTTTAGCTCCCATCTACCACGATAGAGCTAAAGAAATTGAATCTCGCGGAGGTAGAGACTTTATTAGACAATGGGCTTTTACTTCTGAAGAAATAATCTCAGCGAATAAAATTGGACTTAATGCTGATCTTGGATATTTTCAAGGGAGAGACGGAGGTGAAACTCTTGTTGGTATGTCTACAAAATTAAGCGAAGCATATCGGTCGGCATTCATTAGAGTATTGCAATACTTTTTTAAATCCGGTCTTATTCCTGAAGATTTTTATCTAGAATATACTTACGCTACTATACCAATTGATCTAGCTCTTTGGAAAGTTAAACCAAGGAGAGCCCCAGGGTGGTGGCCTAAATTAAAAGTAAATAATAATCCAGTACTTTCTCAAATTAGCTTGGAAAGCCCTATTGAAAGTTTGATAAACCACTTTAATAGTTCTTGTTTATTGTTGGCCGAAGGTGCTATCACTCCAAGTAGTGGCTGGGATGGTAATGATGCAGCTTATTCGTTTTCTCTTATAGGTTTTGCGTATCAAGTTTCTGGCTGCGATATCCCTACAGCTGAAGATGTTGCAGCAGAGTTAATCGATGCTCCTTCCGCAGGCGTCTTAATTCCTTCAAAAGCGAAACGCCCCTTTAATTTTATTGACAATTTTCCAAATTTTTACCCTATTCGTACGGAGCCAAGAATCATCGGCGATTTGACGATATATCCGCTAATTATTCGAGTAAGAGATTTAACAATATCTCTTTGGCAATTTTTCCGAGATTATCACGCATTTTCTCTTTTGGCTCCTAATTTACAAAAAGGTTTATCTTTGAGGGTAGAAGAGGATCAGATTATTTACGAAAAGAATAATCAAGGCATTGTCTCGATAAGCGATTGGTTAGAGGGATTGAAAGAACGAAATGATCATGACTTACCGCTACCACATGGTCAATTTTTGGAGATTAAAAAAGATATATTGCAACAATATTTAAACTCTAAGGGGCTTAGATTGGGCTATCTTTTGAAAACTACCTATAAGCATAAGGAGCACAAATATAGCGACGTTAAAAATTTTGAGGAATGTAAGTTAATTAATTTGAGTAGTATTATTTTGCCACCTCCTACTAGACCGGTAGTCAATGATTAATGCTAAAAGTCTAACGGCATCTTGCCATCTAGCATATCCACGGCCGCATCCAGTTCATAGGACTTCCAACCACTTAAAATGATAGTTCTAAGTTCTCTCACAGCTCGGAGTCAATGTCAAAAATACCCCTGAACAGGGGTATTTTTGATTGCCTGAGAGTGGTGGCGAGAACCTAACATGCCGATCCGCCAACTGGCGGAGACTTCGCCTGCCTACCGGCAGGCAGGGGCAACACATTCGAGGACACTCGCGGAGTTTAATTCAGCTGTAAATGATTGGCGGGGTAGCTTACTCGCGGAGCAGATCAATTTGGTGAAGGTGGCGCTATGAACAAGTTAGGCCTAAGTTGTGGCAAAAAATATGTTAAAATAAATAAGGTTGAGTATTTTAACAAAACTCAGTATTCTTAACTTAATAAATGTATGAAAAATAAAATTGTAATTGTTATTTTAATTGTTGCAGTTATCGCGGGGGTGGCGATAATTGGTTTTTATTTTAGCAAACAAAACAAACAGTCCGCTGGCCCTGTTGAAAATACCGCGCTACCAAGCCAGACTGAAGTGAACAATCCAATAAGTAACGAGCAATCCCAGAATAAACTGATAACTGATGATTTTGAAATTAATCTTCCTGTGGGTTGGCAGAAAACTGCGCCTCCAATAGGAACTTCCGTAATGGTTGTCAAGGCAGATGAACAACTTGCTGACTCTGCGGCTAAGAAAATTAATTTTAGAAGTTATTTTGCCGTAAGCTATGATACGACACAAGGGAAAAGTTTAAGCGAATATATACAAGCTATAAAAACCCAATTACAGCAAACAATCCCCGGCGTTATCTTCGCGCAAGAACACGACACAACTATAAATGAAAAGCCAGCTAGGGCGTTTGAGGCGGATTTTAATCAGAAAGGAGCAAATTTCAAAATTTTAATGGTAGCGGTTAAAGGTTCGGGAAATGATGTCTGGGTAATCTCGTTTAATACTCTCCAAAGCACTTGGACCGAATATCAGAAAACTTTTTCTGATATCGCCAACAGTTTTAAGTTGAAATTAAAAAATTAGTTATGAAGCAGATCAGTCTAAAGGGCTCTTGGGTAATTAGGGCACCCCGAGAAAAAATATATAAGATAGTTTCTGATTTTGAAAATATGCCCAAATATTTCCCATCTGTTGCAGGATCAATACACATAATCGAGAAGCAGGGAAACCATCAAAAAATGGCCGCAAAGCTGAAATCTTTTGGTAGTGTGTTTGATGTAGAAATGCAAACAGAACTTTTACCTAATATTGGCTTCAAATCTGACAATAAATCAACCTTCGGCACTTCTGGCCATGAGGAGTTTTTAATGGAGGATGTTGAGGGCGCTACTAGAATTAACTACACATATAACATCAAAATTCATCGCCCGATATTAAGGGTTATAGGAACACCTTTGATAAAGTGGTTTTCTATGTGGTATTGGGAGCGCGCCTTTATTGATAAATTACGAAAAATAGTAGAAACATACTAAAACAAGACTAGCGTCGTATAATAAACCATGAACCAAAAAACATATATAATTATTGGAACCGTCCTGCTGTTTGTTATTGGGTTCATTTATTCCGGGTATAGGGCATCAAACAGCATAAAGACTTCTCCTAGCCAATTTGTCCCGGCAATGGCTGATGGAGTTTATTATGTCCAGATACGAGAAATGGATTTGGTCAAGAAATCAGCTGTTTTTGATCATATTACCTATTTTTCTGGCATAGTTGCATTTAACTCCGCCCAGCATGAAGCAAAATGCGATAAAAAAGAGATAGAGGAATGCGTGTCAACTCTTAAATATGGATATTATATCAGGCCAAGCGACCCTAAATCAGCTTTTTCAATCGGGATAAGTGAAGCAAAGATATTTCTTTCTACCAGTAAAACCCGAATAGCATCTTTGGAAGAATTGAAAAATGAAATAAATCTGCCAGAATATCAGCCGGCTTTTACGATAGAGATAAAGAATAATAAGATTGATAAAATTGAGGAAATCACAAGATATAATAATTTGCCATCATTTAGTTTGCCCAAAGGATATTCATTAGATAATTACAGCATAGAAAAAGTTACGGAAAAATCGTGCAAATTGGACGGAGACTGTGAAACTCCATCTGAATATTTGATAAGAAGTAATTGCCCCTATACATCGATTTGTTTGGATACGAAATGCGTTGTTGTTTGCCCGGGAGCGGAATAGAATTAAAATTTTATCTAAATAAATTTAATGTCAGAAAAAACCCAAAAAATAATCGGCTGGATAACGTATATAACCAGCTTGGCGCTAGTTTGTTTTTGGATGTATTGGGGAATAAATGAAGCATTTCATGAAGGATGGTATTTTATTTCGTTATGGAATAATTTGCGCCTGACCTTCATACAGTATTTATCAGTGCCCTGTATTTTAATCATTCTTTTTTTGCTGGCGATGAGATATAAAAGGATTGGTTCGATTTTATTTATCGCAACGGCAATATTTGCATTTTTCTTTTTTAGCACCAATGCAGGAAGAGTATTAATCGCCCTACCGGTTCTTTTATTCGCCTTGGGGTATTATTTTGGCAATTTTCAATATAAAAAATGGTTGGCTTTAATTCTAATACTTACCGCAATCTTGATTGCGCTTGTTTTTGGCATTCCGCAATATCTTCGGGTAGAAAGCCGCTATAACGATTTTGATTTTGGTACCAGGACAGTAAATGGCAATGGGGTCACATTGGTTTGGGCTCCGCAGGGAATTGGCTTCCCTTTAACCGGTGGATCGTGGGACGAGGCGGAAGATGTATGTGCCCGCTTAAACAGCGAGGGGACCGGATTAGAAAGCCAATCTATTAATATCTGGCGATTGCCAACCAGGGACGAACTTGCCCGTTCGATGACCAAGAAAAATCTAAATGCGGGCGGTATTTTGGATAACTCGGGCAAAACGCAGTATAAAATAACACCCGACAAAGAAACTCCGCTTTGGAACCCAAACTCTCAAGTAATTTATTACTGGACGAGTGAACTCGCTAGCGAAAAGACTGCATATTTTTTGGCGTATAACGGCGGTGTTTGGGCACGGAGAAAAGATGTCGGAGCAAAATATCAGGGGTATAGATGCGTCAAAGACCTGAAAGATAGGTGATCGTCTGCCAGAATAGAATATTTAACGCGAGCTAAAAGATTTATTTATTGGTACAATTATTATTAAAATAGCATGAACAAATCAGAAGATATCAAAAAGATAGTTAAAGAAAAATATAAGGAAGTGGCCACGAAGAATTGTGGCTGCGGTTGTAGTTGTAAAAGCAGCAACAGTATTGCCCAAGAGATTGGATATTCGGATGAAGAGATAAAAATGGGAGAGGGTGCAAATTTAGGTCTTGGCTGCGGCAATCCTGTAGCTATGAGTAGAATAAAAGAAGGGGATACGGTTTTGGATTTGGGTTGCGGGGCGGGATTTGATTGCTTTTTAGCGTCAGAGAAAGTTGGTAAGGCCGGCAAGGTAATCGGGCTAGATATGACTCCAGAAATGATCGAAAGGGCCAAAATAAACGCCGAAAAACTAGGTAAAAATAGTGTTGAGTTTATTTTAGCTGAAATAGAAAACATTCCATTAAATGATAATTCCGTAGATATTATTATTTCTAACTGCGTTATCAATCTTACTCCGGATAAAACGCAATCTTTCAAGGAGGCGCATCGGGTTTTGAAGAAGGGAGGCAAAATTTATCTTTCGGATATAGTCTTATTAGGGGAGCTTACGGAAGAGCAAAAAAATGACAAGAACTTATTGTCCGGTTGCGTGGCGGGCGCACTTTTGAAAGAGGATTATTTGCAAAAAATAAGAGACGCGGGATTTAAGGTTAATATTCTTTCTGAAAATATGGCAATCAGCAAGCAGCAATATCAGGGCATTGCCTTGGAAAGCATTGGGATCGAAGCGATAAAATTGGATTGAAGAAGTAGGGAATTCCAACATCTTGGGCCAATAAACTTAAAAATAAAATGCCTCCCTCGGAGGCATTTTATGCGAACTTTAGCTATTGGCACATTTGTTTTTGCTTGATTAATTTTGGAGATATGTTATATAGCAACAGTAGTTCATTCCCAAATAGGAGGCTGATTGATGACAATGGAAAGTATTTCGGATGCGTTGACGTCGTGGTTGCCGCTGATAATTATTGCCGCTATTATTGCCATTATCTTGTATATAATAGTATCATTTTGGTTTTATACCATGGCAAGGAAGGTTGGGGTAGGTAAAAATCTCGCTTGGCTGGCCTTTGTCCCAATTGGCCGGCAGTGGATATTAGGGAAAATTTCCACAAAAAAGCATATGCAGATTATTTATCCTCTCGTCTCAGTCGCCCAAGCGGTTGTTGCCATAATTGCTATTTTGGCGGTGACATCTAAGAGCGGAGCTTTGCCGCAAATGACCACAGTGTTCGAGTCGTACAGAATTATTCTATACGTGGGCAACTGGATTGCTGGCATTATAGGAATGATAACTTTTTATGGAGTTGCGGAGAGGTTCGGGCGAACTGATCTTGCCACCCCATATATAATCTTGGGCATCTTGTCATTGCCATGGATTTCGACGATAGCCGCGACTATTGTTGCGTCGGTTGTCGGGCTTATTTTGACCGTTTACGTGGCAATCGCAGTAGTTTTGATTGGCTACATTGCTTTAATGGTTTGGAACTTGTCGTCGATTTATCGGCTTTCACAATCGGAAGTAGTAGTGTAAAAGTAATAAAAAAGGAATTAGAAAGGCTAATTCCTTTTATTTTTTTATATCCTCGAGTAGACGTTAGCCATCAAGTTTAGCCCAAATATCCAGAGCTTCTTGCGTTGTTGCGACAAATAAATAATTTTTGAGTCGATTGGATTCGTAAATAAAATCTTTCAGTGTTTGGCTGGGGTATTTTGAAAAATCGCCGACAATGGCCAGTTTAATGCGGTAATTGGAAAATTTCTGCAGGATTGCTCCGGCTAGCTTGGTGCTCAAATCAAAAAAACTTTTTTCTATATTGTAATCCTGGATGATGATGTGGCTAGCCTGGCATTCAGCCATCAGATCGAGAGCGTTTTGTTCGGTTTTTAGGATAATATTGGGCTCGCGCACTTCGGCCACACTGATCTTGCCAAGGGATATAATATTTATATTCATAAAAAGAGTATAGCACCGGGTTGTTTTGATTCCAATCGGGTAATGGGCCAAACGAATCGCCTAAGCGGCAATTTTTTGTTAAGATTATTTAATGAATATAAGCGATTTAGGTTATAACGATTTTTTTGAGAAAAATAAAAACCAAATGGGGTTTGGCGATTTTGCCGTGGCGCGGGTAGTTGCAGAATTCAAAGGAGCTTATAAGGTCAAAAATGAAAAAGGAGAATATCTGGCTAAAATAACTGGCAAGCAGATGTTTGAGGCGCAATCGCGCCAAGACTATCCGGCCGTTGGCGATTGGGTGGCGATTACTGATTTGGGCGGGGAGCAGGCCGTGATTAATGGTTTATTACCCAGAATGACATTAATCAAAAGAAGACATGGTGACAAAAATAAGGCAGGGGAAAAAAGTGATGTTCAGATTATTGCTGCCAATATCGACGTTGCCTTTGTGGTTGAATCAGTAGATCGCGATTACAATCTTAATCGTTTTGAAAGATATTTTGCCCTTGCTCAAGATGGCGGAGTGGAGCCGGCGATTATCCTAAATAAAATCGATCTCATTAGCCCAAAAGATTTAGATGAGAGATTATCAGAGATAAAAGAAAGATTTCCCGGGATTGATGTAATTTTGACTAGCGTTTCCAGTGACAATGGTCTTGATGATTTGAGAAAGTATATAGCCAAGGGCAAAACTTATTGTTTCCTTGGGTCGTCGGGAGTGGGGAAATCGTCTTTGATTAATAAATTACTGGGAGGAGATATTATTAAAACAGGAGAGATTAGTTTTACTACGGATAGGGGTAAGCATACCACTACAGCCAGGCAGATGTATTTTTTACCTGTTTCGCCGGAGGGCATGGAGGGTGGAGGAATTGTAATTGATAATCCGGGAATGCGTGAAGTGGGAATGGCTGATGTTAGCCAAGGGATAGACTCTTTTTTTGATGAAATAACGGCCCTAGCCAAGCAATGCAAATATGCCGATTGCACTCATACACAAGAGCCGGGCTGCCAAGTTGTTAAAGCTATAAAAGAGGGTCGCCTTGATGAAAAAAAGTATGCCAATTATATAAGTCTCAAAAAGGAAGCCGAATTTTACCAAATGAGCGAGTTAGAAAAAAAGGAGAAAGATTACCAATTCGGGAAATTTTTGCAGAGAGTGAAGAAGAATTTGAAGGATTCCGGACATAAGGATTTTTAAGAATATTAAAAGCCCTTAAGATTTTTCTTAAGGGCTTTTTTGACGCCTTAGAAAAAGATTTTATACCCGGTTAAAGCATTAATTCCAATTTTCCTTCCATGGAGCCTTCCATTGAAAAATTAAAGCGCAGAGAGCGACCGATTTTTGAAACATACAAATGGCTGCCGTTTGATTCGTCAATTTTATAACCCAGCTCCAAATATTTTTTTTGAATTGCCTCTATATCGGAGCGTGTTACTACGCGATTGAAAAAGTATGTTAGCCATAATCCGCTTGTATTGTCGGTCATCTTTACTTTGTTGCCAAATACCGAATTAAGAATCGGCAGAAGCTCTTGGTGGATTTGGCGGCTTTTTTCTGTTTCTATTTTTCCTTCTTTGGCATTATCAAAATTTATCTGTGCCCACGTTAAGGCTACTGGCGAAGAAGTGGGCGTGCCGCTGGTTGTAAGGTATGAACAGTCAAGAAGGATATTTTTACTTTGGCGCGAACAAATACCGCGGGTGATATTTGTCAGTTTGGAGAATTTCGGATTAACAAATTTATTGATTGGGAGTTTGAAATTGCTGGTCTGGACCTTCATATTTTGTACTACCAGATAATTGCTTTGGTCTTGGACTGAAACTTTTTTAATATCGGTGATAGGGGAGCAATCGCCTGCGTGGCCATTGGCATCAATTTTTACTATTACCGCTTCATTATATGGCTCTTTGCCGCTTAAAGTTTGGTGGAGCTTATTGGTGGCGATATTGGCGGCCAAAACAAGGCCATTATCTTTAGTTGGGAAAATATCATATCCGACGATATGCCTTTCCACATCAATTTTTTTTACCCAGTACGGATTAAAATCCGGATCAACCTTTATAATCCCGATGTTAGTTGCCCAAGCATCAGATATAGCGGCGTAGTTTGAGGCATTTATCGGTTGCTGCAGGTTAATGCTCGAGCGTATTGCGTCTTGTATAATGGTAAAATTATTATCGGAAGTTTTAGTTACCTTTAATTCGGTAGCCGAAATTCCCGGGGCAAAACCCGGAGTCAATTTTTTAGCCCATTTATAATTTCCTTGTGCATCAATTTTAACCGCCACAATCGGGCGGGGGTCAAATTGGGTAATCTGCTTTGTTGTGCCCTTTAGCCCTATGGTTGATAAAAAGTTATCGAAGCCAAAAATTAAAAAGCCATTATCGGGTGTTGATTGCACAGATTTGAAATCTCCGGCCGCCATCCGTATTTTGGTAATGCCGGTGGCGAATTTATTCTCCGTAATACTGGTAATGCTTTTAATTTCGGAAGGTATCATTTCCAGGCTTTTGGCCCATTCCACATTGAGATTGCTGTTTAATTTAATTATTGTGGGCAAAACGCCGGCGAACATTTCCGGGCCGAGAATATTTTTAGCTTGGGGCGCCTGGGTCATGGTTATATCGGCCAAGGCAATAAAGCTGCCGTCTGGCAGATATTGCATATCCTTGAGAGACAAATTAAATTTCTTTGACCATGCCACTTGCCCATTTTTATTAATTTTTATCAAAGCGCTGTAATGGGGGATAGCTTGGATATCAGCGATTTCTTTTCCGTAGCCCGTGGCCGCGAATTTAGTTAAAAGCAAAATGCCGCCATCTGCGGCTGGCCATAATTTTTGAGGAAGCTCCATACTGTAATCGCCAAGCAAAATAGACCAGATGGGTTTTCCATTGGGGTTAATTTTTGAAACTAAAATATCTCCCCATAATTCCTTTCGGTTATAATAGTCATCATTTACGAAATCAATAATGTCGTGAGCTAAAACAAAGTTGCCATCGGTTGTTTGTATGGCTAGGCGCTTGGCATCTGCATCAGTTCCTTGCGCCGCGCTTTGCCTGCTTACTTGTTGCGTCCATAAGGCATTGCCGGATGCATCGGTTTTGATAGAAAAAGCATGAGGCACGGCCATGCCTCCGGCGGCAATCGTATCTCCGGTTAAAAGGTATCCGCCGTCGTTTGTTTGGTAAATACCGTAAGCATTGGTTGTTTCTAGTAGGTGGTAAGTCTTAATAAAAGAAATGGAATTGAGTGGGCTATTAGAACAGGGAACTAAAGATTTTGCGTTTATTGTCGAGCTATATCCGCTGGCCAAAATGATTAGGACACCCCAAAGTTTAATTTTATTAAAAAAATTCATACTATTATTTTAATTAGACTTAACTTACTAAGTTTTGCTCAATTAATTTTCGCTAGGAGTTTTATATATTAATTATAACGCAACAAAATCGGCAAATAGAAACAATTATGCACACTCTTTTTCCGCTCATAAATGCAAGAATGCATACTGGGTATATGTTCTGCCATATCTATTTGGCGGTAGGCGTGTCTCTATTGACATAATTGCTCCTATGTGGCAAAGTTCACCGGGAATTAATTCTGTTAATTCTTGCCCTTTGATATCGTAATATGGGATTAGGAGATTAAAAATAAGAGGAGGTGTAATTTAATAAAATAAGGCTTATTTTGTTTTTGTAGAAAGCAGAAATCAAATAAACAAGGAGGCATTTGTGAAGAAGTTATCTGTTTTGTTGATAGCAATTTCGTTGGTGCTGTGTGCGGTTGTTCCGGCTGTAACCCCTGCGGTTGCGGCACAAGTCATGGAATACCCATTTTATGCCGGAAGAACTAACTATGCCGGCAAAGCCCTGGTCACTAATGATTCGACGAACCTCACGATTGACTGCATCGGCGACGGATACAATCTGTTCGAAGTGCGAGTGGCTGTCGCCCCTGATGCCAAAGACATTCCGCAAACAAACAGCGGTAATCCGATACCGGGACAATTTGTCTATTCTGGGAATCGAGTCGTTGTTCCTCTGAGTAATTGGCCACCGGGAACAAAATTGGCCATCGCAATCCATGCTATTGCCAGAAAAATTGTTGGTTATGGGCCGCCTAGCCTTATCGATTTCGCAGCTTCGCTGCCTGATCAGGCTTATGTGACTGTTTCTTATCCGGGCAATAATTGTTATTTTGATGCCACGCTATCGGGATGGCTAGGCACCACGTTCACTACTAGCGCCTGGTGCATAGATACCGATCACTTCATTAGCCCTGGCACGCAGTACATGGTTACGCCTTATTCATCCTACGAAATTCTGCCAACCGGGATTCTTTCCTATCCGGAAAACCTGGATTTGGTCAACTGGCTGCTTAATCAAAGCTACATTGGGAAAACGTCTTCTTGCGGCGGAATTTTTACCTCGGGTGATATCCAGGCCGCAATTTGGACGCTGACAGAAAGTGTCGTTCCGGATTCAGATTTAGGCACGGTTGGAGCATGGGATCGATGTAGAATGAATGAAATTGTGGCTGCCGCCAGAGCGAATGGGGAAGGATATGTTCCTCCTTGTGGCGGATACACGGTTGTTGTCTTGGTTCCTGTCGATGGCTCGCAAGTCATCATCATTGCCTTGAAAGCGGATTGCACCCCAATCTACGGTTCGGGCGAAACTGCTTGGGCTGCCCAATCCCCAGGAGCAATTCAATTCCCGGGTAAAAATTGGGCTACTTATTTCCCTTACACAATCCAATAATAAGCAAGCACAAGTCCTATAAGGGCCATGGTCTTACCATAGCCCTTTTTTATTTTCTCTAAATTAATTTGTAGTTTTTGAAAAGATTTAAGATATCAATCAAAAAAGGTGATTTATGGATTGTGATTACCGGTCGGGGCGGTTTTGCTGTTTATCTGAGTCTTTTTGCTTGGCAATCGGGCTTTTAAGCAATGGTTGCTTTTTTCATTTTCTGTGTTATAAGATGGTAGTAACTTAAAAAATCCTTTGAAATGGAGGTCTATTTTATGAGAATTTTGGTAATTAATCCCGGGTCAACTACAACAAAAATCGCCGCCTTTGAAGGCAAGGATTCAATTTTTGAGCATAAAATCAATCATAACCAGGATCTAGACTTTCAGGCGCGTTTTTCAAGTCCTGGAGATATTTTTGACCAACTTGATTTTCGGCTTAATGCCATAAAGCAGATTTTATCTGATAATAAAATCAAAGAGCTTGGCGCTGTTGTCGGGCGGGGTGGCAATCTGCCGGATGTAGTTTCTGGAACTTATCTGGTGACTCCCAAGATTATAGAGACATTAAAAAATCGACCCTTAGCCGTCCATGCCTCTAATCTCGGAGCGGCTTTGGCCTTTGAAATCTCAAAAATTTTTGGGATAAGTAATCGAGTTTTTATAGTCGATCCGGTCTCCACTGATGAAATCGAAGAAAAGCATAAATTGACAGGTATCCCTGAGATAAAAAGATATCCTGGCTGGCATGCCTTGAATCAAAAAGCCGTAGGGCGGGAGTATGCCAAAAGTATTGGGAGGAAATACGAAGATCTGAATTTGATAATTGCCCATCTGGGAGGAGGATCATCTTTTGCAGCCCATAAAAAGGGCCGAGCAATAAATGTTATTAATGCTGTAGCAGGAGAAGGCCCGATGACCCCGGAAAGATCCGGCGCCATACCTGCCCAAGCCTTGATAAAACTTTGCTTTTCTGGAAGAAAAACAGAAAAAGAGCTTTTGCATTTAATATCAGGCGGGGGCGGGATATTCGCGCATTTGGGAGTGAAAGATTTGGAGGAATTATCAAAAAAATATTCAGAATTCAGCAAAGATCAAAAAGATGTAATCGATGAAATGATAGCTGGAAATTCTAGGGCTATTTGTTCTTTAATCCCAGATTTTGAAGGGGAGCAAATAGACCAGATAATCCTAACTGGTGGAGTTGCTAATTGGATATTATTGGTTGAATCAATTAAAAGAGATTTGATCGCGCTTAATATCGGGATATCAGTTTACCCGGGTGAAAAAGAGATGGAAGCTTTGCGCGATGGTGTATTGAGGGTTTTGAGTGGTCAAGAACGAGTAAAAGAATATTAATTCGTAAAGAATTCCATAAATAAAATTAATAACCGCTAAAACTTTAGCGGTTTTTTGTAAGGCTTTGCCGCGAATTTGCCGGGGAAGGCAGGTTGTGTTATTTGGAGCCTTATACTATAAATAATCAGCAGCTTAAAAATCCTTTGAAAGGGAGGTCTATTGCATGAAAAGAATGTTATGCGTTGTTATTGCGGCCTTTTTGCTCCTGTCGCCGACGGGGACTGGAGTATATGCGGAAAATGATTGCGAAGGCGGAGAGTTTAGTATCATTGCGGGGAAGCCTGTGACAAGTAACGAAATATCCAATGTGCGCGTTGAATTCCTTTTTGACGTCACAGCCAAAAACTTCAAACTTTCTGATCCTGGAAAAGCAAAAATAGAGCTGATCCTAAAGCTTGACGGTGATGCTGGAAGATATCTGCCCAAGTTTTCAACAAAATTGAAAGAAGGCAGGGAAGTTTACACATTTTCACCTACATTGGCAGTGTCGCAGCTTTACAAAACGCCTAATGTGCGCGCCAGTGCAGCCTTAGTCGTTGACAACAAAGTTATTTGCGAAACAAAAGTTGTTGAAGTAAGCGTTAAAATTTCTGAACCTAAGATCAGGCTTGGCAATGTGGGTATGCTCAAGCTTAAGGAAAAATTCAAGTATGCCGCTAATTTTGAGATAGCGCCCGATGCCAAATTAGAAAATTTGAAATTTAATTTTTCTTTGAATATGACGCTGCCAAGAAAAGATGGCCAAAAGGAACTCCAGATTATCAAAATAATTGAAAATCAAGTTTTTAACATCAGCGATCTGCCAGACCCGGCGATATTTGAAAAAGATTTTGAATTTCCGGCAGAATACAACAATATCAAAGGACGATCAATAACAACTATTATTACGGTTTATGATATTTCTCCGGTGGAAGAAGGAGTCATTCCTTATCGGGAAGGAATATATATGAGTATGATGACAAGATAATAAAATCACCGCAGGGGGTACCTCTGCGGTTTTTGTATGCTATAATTGTATCAATATATCAATTAGAAAAATATGACGCAAAAAGATGTATGGGTTTTTTGGATCGCAATAATATTTCTATTTGGATTATTGGCCCCGATATGCTCGCCGATACTAAATCTCGTCATTTTTAATTTGGCCGGGCTTATAGGAATTAAAATTAAATATTCTTATATTTCCGGGCTTATCATAAGCGTATTTTTTATAACCCTGGCTTTTATTCTCATATATCGAAGGATTACCCGCTCTGACATTTCCGCAGCGGGCATGCATAGTACTATATTAATGAAGGTAATGTTGATTTATTTATATTTTATCGGAACGTTTCCAGCAATAGGCACCGTGGAGCGCGGTTATGGTTTTTCAAGCGAAGGCTTGGGTCTTGCCCTTGCTTTTCCTTTTATCGTAATTCCTTTATATTGCGTTTTATGTTGTCTAGCATTATTTTTTTTATACGAATCCGTCAAAAGTAAAAATTGGAGAAAAGGTTTGTTTTATTGTGTGGTGGCAATACTGCCGCTAATTTATTATTTTTTATTGAGAATCAGCCCGCTTTATTGTTTCTCTCCGATTATTTTGGCAGCTCTATATTTTTTTATAAAAAAGCCAAAAGCGGAAAAAATATTAATTTTATTTTTAACAACGTTATTTTATTGCGTGACTCTGGTTTCGTTATTGATGGAAAACCCATCGGCAGTACTAATGAATTCAAATGGTTTTTGGGCTCAATATTTCTTCGGCGGATTTTTTGGCTATACATTTCCTTTTGTATTTTTTATTTCTTTCCTTATCAATTCCATTGTACGTTTTTTTGTCCGTCTCATACAAAACTGGCGGCATTAAGCCCGTAAATCGGCCACAGATTTTTCGGTAAGAGGGGTAATCTGTGTTCTATTGACATATCATACTAATATTCTATAACTAAACATAGCTTTTTGAGCTAAAAGATCTTAAAAAACAAAGGGGGAAGATGAAAGATGAGAAGATTGGCAGTTTTAGCAATGGTTTTTGTTTTCCTAGCGGGTGGCACTTCCGCATTAACGGGATGTCGCTTTGGTAGCAGAGAAGGGTCTGATAATGCTGCAGAAAAAGACAAGGGCTCGGAGGAGATATCGGTTATTCCTAAAGATTTCAACACCAATACCGATATCGTCAAAAGATCGGAAAATGAAACAACGGCTACTTCCGATGAACAAGTAAAGCCAAAGCCGGAAACAGTGGATGCAGAACGAAAATTCACTGCACAGGAAGAGAATTGGATAAGGGAATCGATTGATTTGGTCCGGGACTATTTCCAAAGACACGGATATCCGTGCAAGCCGATGTCTATGGATATGGTCAGAGCTAGTAGGCCGGACGGCTTGCATAATGGCCGTTATAAGGATGGAATGGTCTATCTGGCATTATCAAGCTATTCCGTTGGCAATTTTCGAGAATATTCCAGTGTAAAGCCGGATCAGATTGGATATGTTGCAGCCCATGAATTTATCCATTATCAAACCAGTCAATTAATTGAGCAAATGCCTTCTTTTTGGCTTGAAACATTGACCGAGCACATAACCGACGATATAGAAAAAGAAACAAATTGGGCATCGCATATATCAGGTTATTGGTTGGAAGGAAGATTGTTGGATATAATAGTCGGCTATGTAGCGACTTTGCGTGGAAAAACCGCATCTGAAACAAAAAGGCAAATGGTGGATTATTATGCGCGAGGCGAGGCTTCTGATCTTCAACAATTTGTGGATGGCGCTTTTGGGCAGGAGGTTTTCCAAAAAATGTACGGAACCCTGAGGCAAAATGCCGAATTTTTGAAGAATATTGCCAAAACGAAAGGTTTGGATGTCCGCGAGCTTGATAGTCTCATCTCTATAGCAAAATAAATTAGAGCAAAACCGCTTACCAATAATAAGCGGCTTTTAATTTGAATCGAAAACAGAAAAAATGTATTATAAGAAAAGAAAAAATGATATGGAAAAAATAGGGATTATGTCAGAAAATTCTCAGAACAATCTATTGAGTATTATAATCCCAACATTTAATGAGGAGAAATTGCTTCCCGATTTGCTCGAATCAATAAAAAGGCAGAAGGGAGTAAATTATGAGGTAATCGTAGCAGACAATAAATCAAGCGACCAGACAACAAAAATCGCCAAAGCATATGGGGCCAGGGTAATCCCAGGAGGGATGCCCGCGCAAGCAAGGAATAATGGGGCAAAAAAAGCTAAAGGAGGAATTTTGATTTTTTTGGATGCGGACGTGATATTGCCTACAAAAGATTTTTTGAGGCGTTGTGTAGCGGAATTCAAAAAAAGGGATTTGCAGATTGCGACATGTGTTATTAGGCCAATTTCTGAAAAAATGATAGATGAGGTTCTCCATAAGGCGGTTAATTTGTTTATTAAAGCCTCATGTAAAATAGTGCCGCATATTCCGGGCTGTTGTATTATAGTAGACAAATCTATCCATCAGAGAATAAATGGGTTTAATGAAGAATTAAAATTATCCGAAGATCACGACTATGCCCAGCGAGCAACCCAACTGGGTAAATTTGGGATATTAAAGTCGTATCCTGTTTTTGTTTCTGTTAGGAGGCTTAAAAAGGATGGGAGGATGAAGACGGCGGTAAAATATATTTTATCGGAAGCCTATGTTCAATTAATCGGCCCGATTAAGTCGGATATTTTTAATTATCAATTCGGTTACGACGAGGATGATGATAAATAAACCGGAGAATTGATTATGTCTGAAGATTTTTGGAAAAATTTGAAGCGCCCGATTTTGGCCGTTGCGCCCATGTCGGATGTAACTGATGAACCTTTTCGGGAGATGTTTCTAAAATATGGGCGGCCGGATGTCTTTTGGACTGAATTTATTTCTGACCAAGAGTTGTTTTCCAGGGGCAAAGACCATTGTTTGAAAGAGACTTTGCGGTTTGCTCAGGGCGAGCATCCGATAGTGGCTCAAGTTTTTGGGAATAATCCTTCGTATTTCGCCAAAACCGCCCAGCTCCTAAAGGAGCTAGGATTTGATGGAATAGATCTCAATATGGGCTGCCCTAATAAGGATATTGAGAAAAAAGGCGGCGGTGCGGCCTTGATGAAAAATCCCGGCTTGGCTAGGGAAATTATCCGGGCAATAAAAGAGACTGTGCCCGAATTTCCGATTTCAGTTAAGACGCGTATTGGCTATGGCAAAAATGAGATTGAAGAGTGGCTGCCAAATATTTTAGAAGAGGGTGTGGCGGCTCTTACCGTGCACTTGCGCACGAGGCAGGAATTGTTCCACCCACCGGCTCATTGGGAATTGGCCGGAGAAGTTTTGAAATTGCGGGCAAAATATTGCCCTGAAACTTTAATTTTGGGCAATGGGGATGTAAAGTCGATGGCAGAGCTGGAAAAGTTGGCCCAGGAAACGGGCCTCGATGGAATAATGGTAGGGCGGGGAGCTATAGGCAACCCGTGGTTTTTTTCTGGCTATGAACCATGCCCTCAAGAGAGGCTCAAGGCCATGCTTGAGCATGTCGAGTTATTTTGTAATTTTTATCCACGGCCAGCCGGCACTAGAGTATACTATAGAAATTTTGAACGGATTAAAAAGCACCTGCATGCCTATTGTAAAGGGTTTGTGGGCGCCAAAGAACTCAGGGACAGTTTGATGAAGGCTAGGGGCCCGGAGGAAACCAAAGGGCTAGTTGAAGCATTTTTAAGGAGATGATCAAGCCAACAATAAAGGGATAATTATTATAATAATCTATGGAATTAAAAGAAAACTCATACGACCAAGAAAAGCTTTCAAAACTGACCCTTGCCGGACAAAAGATTAAAGACAAAGAATTTACCGATTGCATTTTTGAAAAATGCGATTTCAGTAATTGCGATTTTGGAGAAACGGTTTTCATCGGCTGCACCTTTAAGGATTGTGATTTTTCCAGTATCAAAATTTATGCTTGCGGTTTTCGGGAAACCATTTTTGAAGAATGCAAATTTTTAGGCGTATTGTTTAAGGAAGTTAATCCATTTCTGTTAAGCTGGGAATTTAAGCATTGCCGCATTGAATTATGTAATTTTACCGGGTTAAAAATGGAGGAGAGTCGTTTTATTGATTGCATACTCAAAGAAACCGATTTTATCGACACTAATCTTAAAAAAGCCGTTTTTACCGGGTGCGACTTGAAGGGCAGCGTTTTTGATGGAGCCAATTTGGAAGAGGCGGATTTTTCAAGCGCAAAAAATTATTATATTGATCCGACTAAATGCCGCTTAAAAAAGGCGAGATTTTCACAACCCGAAGTTTTGGCCTTGCTTGCCGGCTTTGGTCTTGATATAAAATAAACGTGGAAAATTATGGATGGATATTTAGATATTGTTAATGAAAACGATGAGGTTGTCGGTCGGGAACTACGCTCAAAAATACATAAAGAAGGTTTTTTGCATCGCGAAGTGCATATTTGGTTTATTACTCCCAAGGGGGAAATTATCTTTCAGCATCGGGCTAAAGACAAAGAAACCTATCCGGACAAGCTTGATGCTACGGTAGGCGGGCATGTAGAAATTGGCGCCACCTATGAGGAGACGGCCTTAAAGGAGGGCAAGGAAGAAACGGGTGTAGATATTAATCCCCAAAAACTCCATTTTTTGGCTAAGCAGAAAAAATATATGGTGGACGGCGCTACGGGATTAATAAATAATTCTATGCGCGCCCAGTTCGCTTATCTTTATGATAAGCCTTTAGAAGAGCTCGTAGTAGAAAAGGGCAAAGCACTTGGTTTTGAGGCGTGGAAAATAGAAGCCCTGCATACGCTTGGCGCAGAGGATAAGAAAAAATTTATTCCGGTTTGTTTGGAGGCGGATATTTTAGCGCTTTATGACGAAGCACGGAAAATATTTGGCGTTTAAGCTGGAAAAGAAATGGCCAGAAAAATAAAAATAATTTCTTGGAATGTAAATGGTTTGCGCTCGGCGGCCCGCCAAGGCTTTATTAAATGGCTGGCCCAAGAGCCGGCTGATATTATTTGTTTGCAAGAAATAAAAGCAAATGTTTTGGATTTGCCGCCCGAACTTGTAAAAATTAATGGGTATTACTCATATTTTAATTCTGCCCAAAAAAAGGGCTATTCGGGCACGGCTGTATATACTAAAGTTCAACCCAAGGTTTTTGAAACCAGTATCCTGCCCGGGAGATTCGACGGAGAAGGGCGGGGTATAAAAATGATTTTTGACGAATTTACTCTTTATAACTTTTATATCCCCAATGGTTCTAGAGATAAGCGCGATATACCTTATAAATTGGATACTTACACAAAATTATTAGAGATATTTGCTTCTCAAAAGAATAAAAATATTATTTTAGCCGGGGATTTTAATATTGCCCATAAGGAGATAGATGTATTTAATGCCAAGCATAACAAAAATAATACGATGTTTACTCTTGGCGAAAGGGAACAAATAGATAGGCTTATTGATTTGGGGTATGTTGATGCCTTTCGGGAGCAAAATCCTTTGAGGCAATGTTTTAGCTGGTGGCCATATATGGCTAATCTTAGGGAGAGGGATATCGGCTGGAGAATTGATTATATTTTCACTTCTAAAAAACTGTTTCCTAAAGTTAAAAATTCCTCGATTAAAAAAGAAGTATTAGGGTCTGACCATTGCCCGGTCATGGTAGAATTAGACGGTTTTTAGGGGGGCTGGACAAATACTTTTGATATCCGAGCCTTGAACTTTTTTAACACTTATGATTCTTATAGTAATCCGGCTGGCTGGCTTATAAAGCCAATATTTGCTATGAGGGGACTTATAATACCGTAGGTAGTGAAACAGCTTGGGCCTCGGGTGCAAAATTCCCCAATGCCAGTAATTGGGCAACATATACTCCTTAAAGCTCAGTAGAGTTAAAAAGAAAAAATCCGGATAACGCCGGATTTTTTTTGAAAAATAATTTTATTTTTTCTTGCATTGCCAAAAAATAATACTATAATTCATTTAGATGAAGAAAAAAATAAAAATATGGAGCAAGAAAAATTGCAGCAGCATAAGTGTATAAAAAATTTTGTCGAAAAAAATTTTCAACACTTTAATGCTGCCGTTGTCAAAGACGCCGCTCGGGCTTATGTTGAGCATATAAATAAGGGCGGAAAAATGTTTTTGGCCATGGCCGGAGCGATGAGCACGGCTGAACTTGGCATTACTTTGGCGGAGATGATCCGGGAAGGAAAAATCCACGCCATCTCAACAACAGGTGCCAATTTGGAGGAAGATTTATTTAATCTTGTTGCCCACGATTTTTATGAACGGGTTCCGGGCTATCGTTACTTTACCAAAGATGATGAAGAGGCTTTGCTTAGAAGGCATATGAACCGGGTAACTGATACCTGCATCCCGGAGGAAGAGGCTATGCGCCGTTTGGAGCGCGTGGTGCAAAAATGCTGGTTCAAGGCTCAAGATGAGGGGAAAAAGTATTTCCCGTATGAGTTTATGTATCAGGCTATTAAAACAGGGGAGCTTGAGCAATATTATCAGATTGACCCCAAAGACTCTTGGTTATTGGCTGCTTGCGAAAAGAATATCCCGATTTTTGTGGCCGGCTGGGAGGATTCGACCTTAGGAAACTTTATTGTTTCCAGTCACAAGCGTGGGGAAATCAAAGATCTTAGCGTAGTTAAATCAGGTTTGGAGCTAATGTCTTGGCTTATTGAGTGGTATAAGGAGGAATCAAAAAAACTTTCCATCGGATTTTTCCAGATTGGAGGCGGCATTGCTGGAGATTTCCCGATTTGCGTCGTGCCGCTACTCGAACAGGATTTGAAGTTGGAAAATGTCCGGAAGTGGGGATATTTTTGTCAAATCTCAGATAGCACGACTTCCTATGGGTCTTACAGCGGGGCTGTGCCTAATGAAAAAATTACTTGGGGTAAGCTGGAAAAATCCACACCCAGTTTTGTAATTGAAAGTGACGCCACTATTGTCGCACCCTTAATATTTTCTTACGTCTTAGGGCAGTAATTATTTTGAAAACCCCCACTGGTTGGTGGGGGTTTTTATTTCTCAATAAGGGAACTAATTTTGTCGCAAAGTTTATAAAAAATAGGAGAGCGTTTGTCGCGCGGGTGGTCAAGCTCCACGGTAATCTTTTCAATAATCTGTCCGGGCCTGGGCGAGAAAACCATAATTTTATCAGCCATTTCCACCGCCTCTTCAATAATATGCGTTACCATGATGACAGTCATGGCATATTTAGCGCAGATTTTTAAGACATCCTGGCGGAGGGTTTCAGCTGTAAGGGCGTCCAAATTGGAAAACGGCTCATCCATTAATAAAAGCTCCGGCCGGATGGCGAGCGCCCGCGCCAAGCCGACTCTTTGTTTCATGCCACCGGAAAGTTCCCGGGGATATTTTTTTTCCGAGCCAATCAAATCAACTTCTTTAATTTTTTCTTCCACGATTTTTTGCCTAGCGGCTTGCCCCATACCCTGCATTTTTAAGCCGAATTCAATATTTTCGAAAACAGTCAGCCAGGGGAAAATGGCGAAGTTTTGAAAAACCATTCCAGTTTCCTTGGCATTATTATTGATTTTGCCGTTACTGGGTTTTTCCAAGCCGGCAATGATATTCAGCAGAGTGGATTTACCGCACCCAGAAGGGCCAATCAGGGCAACATATTCTCCTTTATAAACATGGAAGTCAATTTCTTTTAAGACCGTAAAGCGGCCCTGATCTGGGGCGCGGAAGCGGTGGGAAATATTTTCGATATGCACAAGCGGGTTATTCATAAAGTTCGGATTTTTTTAAGAGAGGCATCCAGACTAAGCGGTTGATAATAAAAACCAAGACCAAAAGCGAGGCGATGCCCAAGGCGAAAGCCGTCTGACTGCTCGCCAGGATCGAATTAAGGAAAAAGCCGATGCCGCTTTTAAGCCCGAGCATTTCAATGCCGATAATCGCTTCCCAGCCAATACTAAAGCCGACGATTGAACCGGTGACAATGGCCGGAAACATCAGGGGAAAATAATAATAAATTATCATTTTTATACCGCGTGCACCAAATATTTGAGCGGCATTATTTAAGTCTTTGGGTGCGGTTTTGACTGAATGAAGTGTATAAAAAAGTATGGGCCATAAAATTGAGGAGGCAGCAAAGGCAATAGCCATGCCGTCGGAATAATGCAAGATGGCGACAAAAAGTGGGATTAAGGCAAAAGAGGGGAGATTTTGCAAAAGATCGAAAACCGGAATAAGCAAATCCCCGACTTTACTTTGTCCGATAAGAGAAACAATGGTAATGGAAATAAACAGAGAAATAAAATAGGCGCCTAAAAGCCGGAGGAATGAAATTACGATGCTGTGCAAAATAAGCTCAATGGCAACTTCGTTAATTTTTCCGACAATTATTACTAGTATTATGGGAATAATGACGGCAAAAAGAATTGTCGGGATGTAATAATTTTTTTTGCCTATTGTAAAACCGTGTACGATTCGAGCCATAATTATAATTCATTATAACCCGCTTATTGTCGAAACAAAACACGCATAATCATGAGTTTTATTGCAGTTGAAGATGCGCCCGCATATCGGGCATTTATGTTATAATACAGAAAAGTATGAAATCAAATTATTTTGCAATACCGCTGTTTATCATTGCTATATCGTATTTGGGCAGTAATGTTACGGCGGCCAATATGGGTTGGTACAAAACTTTAACTTTGCCGCCAATCGCTCCGCCGGGCGGGTTTATCGGCATTATTTGGACTATTATATATTTTTTAGCCATGATTTCGGCTTTGCTGGTTTGGAATAAGGCGGAAAAAGAGATTAATGATAAGACTGTTAAGCTTATTTTTATTGCCAATGGCCTGCTGAATTTATTCTGGAGCTATGTATTTTTCGGTTGGCATTTGTTGGGCTGGGCAATAGTGGAAATGTGTCTGCTTAATCTTACAACCATAGCTTTGGTCTTGTTGCTATGGAAGAAGAATCGCGTTTCGGCTTGGTTACTTGCCCCGTATTTATTTTGGGTAAGTTTTGCCACTTATCTGGCTACTTCGATTTGGAAATTAAACTGACATGAGAATTTGGGACGTAAATCCAAAATATTTGTGCCCTAAGCATTTACTGGGCGAACATAGAGAATTGCATGCTATTTGGACAATATTAACTAAAAATAAGTCCGGCTATGCTAAGCATCCGGAAACTTTGCGTTGGAAGGGAAAATTGAAAGCCCTTTTTGTCCGACATGAATTACTTGATCGCGAGATGGCAAGGCGGGGATATAACCACAATTCTCCATTGGATAAAAAATTGGCCAAGGGCAGGGCAACTCAAGATTGTTTTTTACATACGATAAAACAGCAAAAGCTAATACTCAAAAATAAACCATGCAAATGCCCATTGGGTTAATTTGCATTATTGGGTATTTTGTGTAAAATATTTTTGGCAAATTACCAACAGAATATAAGGAGGCGCGATGCCTAAGAAAGGCACAATTAAATTAGCTGCGGCAAAAAAAGATGCTCAAGGGTGCACCATCGTCACTCTCTGCAAGGATATGGTCAAGCATAATTTTCGGGAAGGCGTTGAGGGATCGGTTTGGACACTCTCGGTCGATTTTTTAGAAATTACTAAGCAGGTAGTTTGGAAGCCACCGCAACCTTTACCGAATTGGTTACCACCGGAAACAATGGTTCCGATTTTTTCTATCGCGCAAAACGGCCAAGCGGTTGAACGGGAAATAAAGATTATTGTAATTCCTTCCAAGGATGGCGAAAATAGTTTTCATGCAGTAGCCATCAAGCGCGGTAATGGCCAAGAGTTTGTAAAAGATGCTTTTAGTGGGCTGGCGGCCGTGTCCAATAAGCTACTTGAGGCGCTCGATTGTCTTTTTCGTAACCAAGAGCTATTCCTTTCCATCAAAACAATCGATTTCAAATGATAGCCCGAAATGGGTTTTATACTGATCCTGTTGCAACAGGATTATTTTTGTTATAATTATAAAAAATATATGGAACAAAATTGTAGTTGTGGTTGCAATAGCCACCAAGAGTGCTGCAAGCCTGGCCACGGCAATAAAGGGTTAGTGGCAATCGTTTTAATAATTTTGGCAATTTTTTTGGCGGGTTTGGCGCGCAATACTTTTAAGCAATTTGATTATATTGGCAAAACCAGTGATAGTGTGCGCTCTATGTCATTTTCCGGCGAGGGTAAGGAAGTGGTTAAGCCCGATATTGCCCTTGTTACCACCGGGGTGGAAATTGAAAAGAAAACTGTGGCTGAAGCCATAAAAGATGGCACGGATAAGATGAATGTATTTGTAGAAAAAGCTTTGGGCTTGGGAATTAAGCGAGAAGATATTAAAACTGTTAATTATAGTATTAATCCTGCCTATGATTGGAGCAGGGAGGGCAAACAAACGCTTCGTGGTTATACCCATCGGCAGAGTATTGAATTGAAAATAAGGGACTTAAATAAAGTTTCCGATGTTTTAGCCACGGCCGGGGATTTGGGCTTGAACCAAGTTGGCGATTTGCGTTTCGATGTAGATAATAAAGAAGCTACGATCGCCAAAGCACGAGAGGCGGCCATTGCCAAAGCTAAAGCTAATGCCGTAGCCACTTCTAAACAATTAGGGATAAGCTTGGGGAAGTTGGTTGGTTATAATGCTAACGAGCAACTGCCGGCGCAGATTTATAATGCTGTGCCAATGTATAAGCTAAATGCCGCTATGGAATCGGCCGGCGCCCCATCCCCGACTATCAGTGAAGGGCAGAGCGAAATTACTGTCGCGGTTAGTTTGACCTACGAAATAATTTGAAAAAAGCGCTGGGGCAACCTAGCGCTTTTTTATTTGCAAGGGTATGATTAGCTAATATGAAACAGGCTGTCAAAAGTGATGCTATATATCTTTACGGGAAAAATTCCATCAGAGAGAGGCTGATATCTAATCCCAGAAGTATCCGCCAGGTATATATCCAAGAGAATTTTCCAGACAAAGATATCTTGAAGTTGATTATTACTAATAATGTCGCTTTTACTCATAAGGACGAAAAGTGGTTAAAGCGCCAAAAGCGAGCCGACAGATTGCAGGGGATTATTGCTGTTGTTGAGCCGTTTTCTTACGCTAATTTAGATGAGATTATCTCCCAAAAGAGAAATATAATTTGGCTTGACGGGGTGAATGATCCGCAAAATGTCGGGCTCATCATAAGGATCTTGGCTTGTTTTGGGAAATTTGCCCTGGGTTTGCCGGGCAAAGGCTCTTGCGAGATCAATGATACGGTTTTACACGTAGCCTCAGGCGGAGAAAATTATGTTCCGGTTTGTTTAGTGGAAAATCCTTTTGAAGCCATTGGGAAAATGAAAAAATTAGGTTATCAAATAGCGGGCACGACCGTGCAAGGTGGGAAAAATTTAGCCCAAGCAGGATTAAAGACGCCTTTGTGCTTGATTTTGGGCTCAGAGGGAGAGGGAATTTCCAAAGAATCGGCTTCTTTGGCGGATTTTAGCGTTACCATACCTATGGCAGGGGCGGCGCTCTCCTTTAATGTGGCCATGGCTTGCTCTATTTTGTGTTATGAAATTTTTCGGCAAGATTAAGCACTTGGCAATATTTTTAGGCATGATAAAATATTATCGTTATGGATATTAAGAAAACCAAAAAAAGTATTTTCTCTTTGGCTGTTCTTCTGTTTTTTGCCACTTTGGCCTTGGGCGGTAATAATCCCGCTCTTAAAAATGCCCTAATGGGTAATAATGATCCGCGCTTAATATTGGTTATCGGTTTAGCGGTCGGTATAATTTATTCGCTAAACGAAGAAGGGGAGGTTTAACTAAATTTAGCCCCATGCCAAAACATGGGGATTTGTTTTCCACATTCCGACTTTGTGAGTGGGAATTTTTTTGTAATAATTAGGAAACAAGAATATGGAACAAAGAATTAAGGTATTAATAATTGTAATTTTTGCTATTTCGGTTGTGTTTTTATTTTTTTGCATCAAAAAGGTGGGGCAGAAAACTCCGGTTGCACAAATGCAAACGGCCAAGCCGGCCACTGAAAAAGCCGCTCAGAATAATGAGCCCAAGCCGGCCCTCGCTAATCCCGCCTCGCAAAATTGTATTTTTAAGGGCGGCAATTTAGAAATCAAAAAAAATCCCGGCGGTTCCGAGTATGGGGTTTGCACTTTCGCGGAAGGCAAGCAGTGCGAGGAATGGGCACTTTATCGTGGGGATTGCCCGGAGGGCGGGGTAGAAGTAAAAGGAGAAAAAGATGAAGCGATAATATTTTGTTTGATCTCGGGTGGAAAATATAGCGCCAAAGAAAAAGAATGTGAGCTAAAGAGCGGGAAAAAATGTTTGGCTAGTGCCTATCTTTCCGGAAACTGCCCCTGATTATATTTTGGGCCTGAGGCCTGTGGAAAAATAATCATTGCATTGAGGGAATTGTTGAGGGAGAATGAATTGCGAGAGCATTATCAATTAAAATAATGTTTAGTTTGTCGGTTGGTAAAAATTTAATATTGCACAAAGCAAAAAATAATCGCAACTGTTTAGTTGCATTTTTTATTATAAAAATATGAAAAAAAGTATCGGGGCGCTTCTAGCGCTCGCATCTCTACTGATGGGGTCGGTAGCGATTGCGGCAAATTTTTCTGTGACACCAAATGCGAATAATTTTGACAATTTAATCGGGGCAACAAATACCCGTTGGAATTTTGTGGCCACAACCACAGCCGAATTGGCGGCTAATGATGTTATCCAAGTGGTTTTCCCGTCACTTAATAATGCTCAGCCTTTTGACCCTCAAAACGCTACCCAGACTTCTTTGACTGGAGCTATTTTTTATTCTTCTTTGGGGCAGCCGCTTTCCAATTTAATCTCTAATCCGTCTTTTGAACTGTCGCTTGCTTCTTGGAGTGCGACTAGCACAAGCGGTGCCTCGTTGGCTACTTCGACGACAAAATATCATGGCAATCTGAGCTTAAGCCTTGTTGGGACTTCTACGCCTTCCGGCTACGCAATGATTTCCCAGAGCGCCAATGTTACCTCCGATACGACCAATACCTTAAGTTTTTATGCTCGCGGCGCTAGCGGTGGGGAAAAAATCCGCTTGATGCTCGCCGGAACCGCAGCTTGTGAACCAGGCAATGTTTCAGCTTATAATTTTGTCAGCTCTTCTTGGGCGTGTGTCTCTATGGGACCGGATTTTTTTGCTTCAACTTCCGCTTACATTTTAGATAGCCAAGTAACCAATTCTTTTGCTCGCTTTACCCGTTCTTTTCGAACCGATGGTGCCTCCCTTAGTGTGCGTTTTCTGACCGGGGGCGACGGGGTTTATGCCAGCCAGACGCTTTATTTGGATGCGGTACAGCTAGAAAATGCCGCCGCGGTTACTGATTTTAATGTAGGCGGGGTAGGAAATCCTACGCCGGGCATTAGTATTGGCGGCAATGGCCAAACCAGTTTAATTTTTGGATATGTAACCTCTACCTATGCCAGTGGTTCGGCTTTCTCGCTTTCGGTTAGCGGTATCAATAATGGTGCGGGTGAACGCAGCGGTATGGGCAATCTGACTTGGACGCTTAAAGGCGGGACGCCCAGCCAAGGCAATCCTAGCGAATTAAGCACGACAAAATTTTCTGTAACCGCTACTTCTTCATTAGTCAGGACGGGTGCCGGGATTGTTTCGGACCAGAACAACGATTTGTATATTAGTAATACGGCTACCAGTAGTTATGCAACTTTTACCATCTCTTTTACGGCTACAACCGCTATTCCGGTTGGGGGTAAAGTGGTATTAAATATTCCGACAGAGTTTAGTATTACTTCTATCGATGTGCCGGCACAAAATATTAATGCCAGCACCTCGGCTTACGCCCAAATAGCGGCCGGAGCTTATACTACGACCTCCGAGTTCGGTAAAAAAAGGATTTCCTTCATTACCAGCAATGCCACGACTTCTCCCGGGGATAAGATTACCGTGACTGTAGGTAATATTGGGACACCTTCTTTAGCGGGTGTTTATCGGCCTTTATTTGTTTATACGGCAGCTAGCAACGGAGGCGTGATTGATGGATCATATTTTGGTTTCGAGCAAGCTGACATGATTACTAATCAGCCGCCGCCGCAGGACGCAGTGCATATCGGAGGCAATAATACCATTAATGTTGTAGTCAAGAAAAAATTAACCGCCACAACCAGTGCTATTCTGAGTGCCGGAGAGCGCGCTCAAGTGAAAGTGGTGGCTGGCTGCCCTGACAAACAATTTTTTGCTGGGCAGAGATGGCTTTCTTCCACCTCCGAGGCGGTTTATCGCAATTTGCTTGATTGCAATTACATGATGGGCACTGAACCTTTTGATAAGGGGAGTCAAAGTTTTTATAATACGTTTTTGGCGCCTTCAATGAAAAATGTGAATGCTAATGGAGGCGTAACTGTTACAACCACCATTTATTTTGGCGTACCCGACGCTACGACTACCGGCCAATTGACCGGTGGAGTAGCGGGACAGAACGCCTTTATCATGGCTTATAGCCCAGAGTTTATGTCTTTTACCGATGTTTATACCGATCAGACATATACTACGCCAGGTTTTGATGGCAGTGGAAATGGATATTATTTTATGCGGGTAGCCAGTGGACAAACTTGGAATTTTGAGGTGGAGGGCGGGCAATATGGTAATTCGGCCAAAGTCACCGATGCACAGGGGCAAGAATATTGGCCGCCAGCTTCTTGGCAGATAACGCCAACGGCTAATACGACTACGAATGCCGGCTCGCAAGCGTATGTGTTGGCCAATAAAGATTTGGTTGTAAAAATTTACAAAGCTGGAACCAGCGATCCGATAACCAATGCTTGCGTTGGGGTTATGCGCAGCACAGGCGGTATTATGCAGGGTGCAGGCGGAGAAATGGTTTGTAGCCCGAATTTCGGAGATTTTTATAAGTTCAAAGTCCCGGCTGGGTCTTTGGCCATCGAATTGGGCTTGCCAGGATCGGGCCAACCTAAACAATTCCCAGTCAGCGTTTCCTCGACTGTTGCGACCACGACTAAGGAAATAAATATTTCTTCTCCGACTTCTTATATAACAGCCAATGTCACTGATGGTACTAATGTTATTAAGGGAGCGAGCGTTTCCGCCCATGGTTCCAATGGCAATGCCAATGCTATGACTAATGCCAGCGGTACCGCCATACTTTATTTGGCAGAAGGAATTTATACGGTTGAAGGATTTGCTCCAAATTTTGGCCAGCTAACGGCGCAGAGTGCCACTATTACCGCGGGCAGTAATCCGACGGTAACTTTCACTGTAAATACCGGAGATCTAAAGAGGATTACCGGTGCCGTTACTATGGGAGGCACGGCTGTCAGTGGGGTGAAAATTGGAGCCAGAAGAACCGATGGCACTATGGGGGGTAATGGCACGGAAACAAATAGCGACGGTACTTATACTTTATATGTTCCCGCGGCTACTTATGAGGTGGGCGGTTGGTCGCCTAGCACTGGCGGCTTACAGGGCCAAAATGTTGATGTGAGAAGTGCCAATGCGACCGCTAATTGGGCTTTAGGCGCGCAAGGAACGCTTAGGATCACGGTGCAGAATGCTCAAAATATTAGTCAGCTTTTTGGTGGCGCATTTAACTCGACTACGGGGCGGGGCAATGGCGCTAGTACTTGGACAGCTACCGGTAGCAGCAAAGTAGCTGATATTGTTTTGCCGGCCGGGACCTATGATGTGCGTGTGGGTTCTCCTATGATTGGAGAAATTTCTACCCCGGGAGATACGGTTACCATAACTGGCGGGACAGTGTCTTCTAAAACTTATGATGCTCAAGCCAGTTCGACCTTAGTGACTTTAAGTGGTGCGGTGACAGCCGGTGGTTCGGGAATTGCAGGTATTAATGTTTGGGCTTCGGCTATAAATAGTCCTTTATTCTTTTCTACCACTACTAATGGCTCCGGCGATTACACAATTTCTTTGCCTGACGCTAAGACTTATCGCGTGGGAGTAAAATCTCTGGGCTATATTGCCAACGAAGGAGATGTTTCGGTGACGATGAGTGGCAATAAAACCCAGGATTTCACTTTAGGTGCGGCCGGGGCCACTATTACCGGCCGGGTTTTAGGCTCGGGTGGCTCGGGCTTGGCTAATTCTTGGGTGAGCGCCAAAAAAATAATCGGCAATTATGAGGTTTGGGCTGGTGCCCCCACTGATGATAATGGTAATTATACCCTTAATATTGATAGCGGTAGTTGGACGGTTTTTGCCGAAGGTCCCTGCTATCAACGCTCCACGGGTTTAGATGCGGCTGCGGGCAGCAGCGGTAAAAATATTTCCTTGACCGCGATAAGCGGCTGCACTCCACCTACACCCCAAATTAGCGGTGTTTCGCCAGCCGCCGGTGGGCAACTGAATAATAATGGTATTCTTATTAATATCCCGGCCAATGCTTTGGGGACTGGCTCGGACAATGTCAGTATCTCGGTAGCGACTGCTTCAGTGGCGGTTAGAACGGCTAATGCCAAACCACTTTCCAACTCTGTGCAAAGGATTTCCGTTACCGATTCTTCCGGGCAGACGATTTCCAATTTGAATTCTAAAGCTTCGGTGACCATTTCCTATAATGAAGCAGATTTGCCAGTGGGCTTTAGTGAAAATAATATTCAGTTGGGTTATTTTGATTCTACAACTGGTAATTGGGAAACTGTGCCTGCTACCATCGATACGACGCTCAATACTTTGTCGGCCGAGGTGAGCCACTTCTCTGATTACGGCCCGATTTTGCCTCCAGTGCCCGATCAAACTACGGGCCTGACTGCAACAGCCGCTTCGGTGAGCCAGATAGATCTTGTTTGGACAGCTACGACCGATGCCACTTCTTACAATATTTATCGAAGCTTAACTAATTCCGGTTTTACAACTCTATTGGCGACTACTACTGCTACCAGTTACAGTGATACCGGATTGACAGCGCAAACGACTTACTATTATCAAGTGGCGGCAGTTAATGACAGTGGTGCCGGGCCAAATTCCGCTTCAGCTAATGCCCAAACATCGGCCGTGGTTGCCTCTGTCGTTGCGACTGCCCCGGGATCCAATACGCCAGCGCCGGTAAAAGAAACAACCGTCAAGCCGGCGGTCGTAAAGGAGGAAAAGAATATTGTCATAACCGTTGAGCAGCAAAAACAGAATTTGATTGCCCTTATTTTGCAACTTTTGGCCTCGGGTAAAAAATTGCCGTCTTTAAGTGCTATTTTAGCCAAACCTTCCTCGGTTGCCCCGATTCTCCCGATGCCCGCCATTTTGCTTAAACTTGGTTCAGTGGGGGATGAGGTTACAATCCTCCAGAAGAGATTAAGTAAATTAGGGTATTTCAAACATCCATATTTCACCAAGTACTTTGGCTTAGTGACTCAAGAGGCGGTCAAGAAATTCCAAATCGATAAAGGCATCATGCCAACTTTGGGAATATTCGGTCCCAAGACAAGGGCGGTTTTGGAACAGCTAGGCCAGTAATAGATTGGTAATTGCTTGTGGAAAAAGCGGGGTTTAACACCCCGCTTTTTGTGCGTTATACTAAAAAAGTATTATTAAGAACTCCATATTGATAAGCGCACAGAGAGGCGCGGCTTTTTGACAAACAAAAAGCGAAACCAAAAAAGGAGGTTGTCGTGGAGAAAATCAAACATATTTTGGAAGTGGCGCAATTTTCCCGAGCTTGGCTGGAAAAGGATCTTTTTCCGCGGGCCAAGGAAATGGAGAACTACATTGATGTGCGGTTGGCTCGTTATTGGGCGATAGTGCCTAGATTGATGTTTTCGCTTTTCTATGAACCCAGTACTAGGACACGATTTTCTTTTGAGAGTGCCTTCATTAAGCTTGGCGGCAGCGTGGTGAGCACGGAAAATGCCGAGGAATTTTCTTCGGCTATAAAGGGTGAGACTATCGAAGATACGGTGCGCACGCTAAACGGTTATAAACCGGATTGCATTGTAATGCGCAGCAAGAATGTTGGTGATGCGTCCAAGGCAGCGGCCAAATCAGCGGCGCCGGTTATCAATGCAGGTGATGGCTCCGGCGAACATCCCACACAAGCCCTGTTAGACGTTTATACTATCAGTAAGCATTTTGGTTGGTCGCCAATTGATGGTTTGCAAATTGCCATGGTTGGGGATTTGGATAAGGGTCGAACGGTCCGCTCATTGAGTAAAATTTTGGCTAATTGGCAGCGCATGAAAATATATTATGTTTCGCCAGAGAATGCGCGCATGCGCCAAGACGTTAAAGATTTTTTGGCGCAAAGGGGTGTAGCATGGGAGGAATTTAGCGACCTACGCGATGTGGCCGGCCAAGTCAATGTTATTTACCAAACCCGCACACAAAAAGAGAGGGGAACTAATTTTGAAAGAGGGCAAGCTTTTTCGATTACCAAGCAAACCCTTCAACTCATGAAGCCCGATACCATTATTTTGCATCCACTGCCCCGTAATGAAGAAATTGCAGTTGAAGTTGATGATGATCCGCGCGCAAAATATTTTGAACAAGCTGAAAATGGTTTGTATGTGAGAATGGCTTTGCTGGTTAGCATCGTTTCCGCTTACGATAACGAGCGCTACGAACGACAAAAACAACATTGCCCCTAAAATAGGGGCTCTTTTTTTCCCCCGAAATGAGTTATAATAGTCATAAATCATTATGAATAAGGCAATTATTTTTATTTTTGTAATCTTAATTGTTTGGGTTGGTGCGTATTATTACTTTTTTATGCAGCCGCCCAAGGTAGCTATGCCCCCGAAGCCAGTGGCTGAGGTGGCCACGACAACGCCACAACAAGTTGAGCCGCCCATTGAAAACCCGATTATCAAACTATCGGATAGTTCTTTAGGGAAAATTGTTACTGATAATGCCGGCCGGACGCTTTATACTTTTTCTAAAGATGAAAAAGACAAGAGTCATTGCGCCAGCAGCTGCCTTGAAACTTGGCCGCCCCTTACCGTCGGGGATACTTCCCAAATAAGGGCGGAAAAATATATGGGCACGGTAATGGCTTTTGCGCGCCAAGATGGTTTATTCCAGATTTCTTTAGATGGCAAGCCGCTATATTATTATAAAGGGGATGCTAATCCCGGAGAGATGAATGGGGAGGGTATTGAAAAAAAGTGGAGCGTGGCTCGAACTCAGATGACTCAGGTTTTGCCCGCGCCCAGCCCAAGCCCAAGCGCATCAACCTCCTCCAGCTCGACCATCGAATTGCAATAATTGATAATTCATCAAGCCCGCAAGTCTGCGGGCTTGATTTTTGATTGGATTACGGGTAAGTTCAGGCATATTAAAAATTGCATATTATTAAGGAGGATAAGTGGAATATAAAAAAGGCGAAGAGATAAGCAGAGGGAAGACCAAAAGTGTTTTTCGGGTCGTTGGAATGCCCGAATTTGTCATTTTGGAAAACCGCGACGATATTACGGCCTTTGATGATCCGAACTACACCAAGCAATTTGAGAAAAAAGCTCAATATTGCACCACGACAACTTGCGAAGTATTCGAAATGCTGGCAATGGGTAATGTAGAAGTGGCTTTTGAAGAGCAAATTAGTCCAACCTCTTTTGTGGCCCCGCAGTGCACGATGATTCCCTTAGAGGTAGTGATTAGGCGATTTGCCGTTGGCAGTTATCTAAAGCGGCATCCCGAATATATCCGGACTAAAAGCCAAAAGCCTTATCGTTTCCCAAGCCCTTTGGTGGAGTTTTTTTTGAAAACTAACGGCGGAGTGGTCAAGAAAGGAGATAAAAGCGTTGACTTAAAATTGGATGCGCAAAATGGGGAAGAGGACCCATTCATTGCTAATCCCAATCAAGAAAAGTGGTTGCTCTGCCATTCGAAGGAGATTTGTGCAGAAGGCATGTTTTTGAAGACCGCCCGAGTAGTGCGCGCCCCGGATGTAGTTGATGACCTTGCCGAGATTGGCGAGATGGAGAAAATGGCTTCCCGAGCTTTCAAAATTTTGGAGAGCGCTTGGGCGGAGCAAGGTTGCACACTCATCGACTTAAAAGTGGAATTCGGCAAGGACTCTTTTTGCAATACTTTGCTGATTGCCGACGTCATCGATAACGACTCTTGGCGGCTTTGCGATGAAAGGTGGAATGAACTTTCCAAGCAGGCTTTCAGAGATCATGGTTTGAACGATAGTGTTATCAGTAACTATGCCTTTGTGGCTGAGCTTGCTCAGAGACTTAGACTCCCTGCAAAATTTTTTTGAAATAACCGCGGATATCGCGGTTTTTATTTTAGTATTGGCCGCCTTGGCATTTTAGCTTTTTCAAATTATGATTAACCAAACAAATATGACTGACAGTTTATCAATTAATAGGACCAATATCCCTTACTGGGGGTGGCAGTTTATCCAAAAAATGGAGGCTTACCTTTGGTATATCGTGGCCTTTCTGGCCGCTTTGCTGATTTTTTGGATTTTGGCCAGTCTTTGGGATGCTCTCATGCGGCGCAAAGCCAAAGTCAATTTTATCACTAAAGGCCAAGTTTTATCCCCAGCCAAGGCCAAGGTTTTTGATTTACTTTGCCAAACCTTTTCCGGGGACTATGAAATTTTGGCTAATATGTTTTTAGGGGAATTGTTAGAGCCGGATCGCTCGAAAATTAGTCAAAAGTGGTTGGGTTTTTCCAAAGATCTCCTGAAACGACCAGTGGATTTTGTTGTTGTGCGGCGGAGTGATTTTTCTCCGGTGATGGCAGTTATAGTAGATACCGGCTTTGAGGCTAAAGAGAATATTCGGTTTTTACAAAATGCCTTGGCCGGGGCAAAATTCAAATTCATCGTGACTAATCAAGATGAATTAAGCCAACCTCAGAACTTCCAAGAAAAAATTACTAAGCTCTTCCAAAAATAAAAAATACCCGCCGTTGAGCGGGTATTTTTTATTATTTTCCGGAGAAGAAACGGTTGAGGAATTTTTGGCTGCAGCCGGTGCGCGCCGAGACCATTTGCAGGTAGTTGGGATTTTTTTCTTCACTAAGGTTGCGTGGAAAAACCGCAAAGGCTCCATTTTCCATGGCATCGATAGTGTAGATATCCTCGTCTGTGGCATGGTTGCCGACGGCATGCGGGCCGCAATATATGCCACCCGTACGGGAAACGAGGGTTTGGACATTTATCCAACGCGGTTTGTCTTCTTCATGATCCATGGCCGGGTCATTAATAATCAGATAATTCAAAGCCTCTTGGCCGTTTAGATAAAATTGGCGGTTATCGTAGAACCCCAAAAGCACGACATAATGTTGATTCCTGCAAGAAGCAATTGAGGGCCGAGTTTTTACCACTAAGGGGATATTCTTATTCAAATAATTTTCTCGGATTTGGGCCATATTATGCGTGCAAACCGGCTCGATATCTAACCCAACAAGGCGCAATTTTTCTTTGATTATTTTGGCCTGCCAAGCGCCGCCCCGGGTCATGCCTTGGAGCTCTTCCCAACGCTGAACGCTTAAAGGGTTTGGCTCACTGCCCAAGTCTTTGCAATATCCTTTCCATGCACCCCAAAGCTTGGCGCAAATTTCCGGATAGATATACTTATCCCACTTGGCGGCAAAACCCGCGGCTTGGCCTTTGCTTTGGCGGTACCAATGGGCTATGACCATAGAAAGGGAAGCATCTCCGCAGCCATAATTGGCCATGTTGTGGCCGGATTCCAAAACATAGCTGCCCCAAGGTTCGGCCCATTGGACATGGACTGGGACATTTTCGATATAGGAAGAAAATTGGGGAGTGCTGACTTCTTTGTCGAGAATATTGGAGGGTGCGCCTTTTTCAACAGTAGATACTATGCCGGTGTAATCGCGCAGCCTCATGCCTAAAACGTATTTGGTTAGCGGCAGGAGGTGGTGCTGAATACTAATATTGCGTTCTTTGCTTCGGAGAATTTTTTTCCAACTATCCCACCATGCATCACTGGTCCAGAATAAAGGCGTGCCGTACTCGCTAAGCGTGAAGGTGCAAATTCCGTTTACGGGTTTAATCTCCGGAGAAGAATAAATTTTATTGTAATTAGCGCCAGTATTTTCTTTTATTTGGAAAAAGCAGGAAGCATTAGGGTCCTTGGATTTTATTTTGGCAGAAATTTTTATTAAGGTCGGTTTTTCTCCGGTTAACTGTGCGCTAATATCGATTATTTTCGATTTATCGGCAATATTTTGTCTGAAGAGCAGGGCATTGGACTGATAAAGCCTCCACTTGCCATCAGGGCCTTGGTAATTAGCAAAAGCCATGACATTGTAGTCGGTATTGGCCATGCGATAAAATTGCTTGTCTTTCTTGAGTGGTTTGGAATTATCACAGGCCTTTAATTTTGTCAGGCCGATGGGCAATTTGTAATTGAAATCAAATCCTCCTCTAATGCGTTGCTGAGGGGTGCACCATTTGTCTGCCGATTGCAAGGCGCCGATAACAAACCAGCCCCAAAAATCTTTTTTCGCGTTCTTAAATTTAGCATTAAATGCTATCGGTTGGTTGTTATATTCCTCGCTATATTTTATGTCGGGGAAAACGACTGTATTAAACGTCCCGGCTGTGCGAAAATTTTTAGTTTCAAAATCGTCTTGATAACGGTCGGGATAAATTTTTCTTGGTTCGTATTGCAAGTTGGTATCCGGGTTGCCGTTTTCTATCGTAACCTTGGGCCGGAATTCGTAGGTTGTGCCTGCTGCTAAATTTTTTATCGTGATTTGATATTGTCCTTCGCCAATAGGGTAACACCAGTTGCCCCCTTCGTTGTGGGGTGCGGCGGTGCGCTCATTTATTAATTTTTGGCTTTCGGCAAGGTTGCGCGGAATTTTGCTTTTGGGGTCAGGGAGGGTGATTTGCTCGCTTTCCAACCAATTAGTGGCGCCTATTTCGCGGTAAAGCGCGCTGACCGTAACTTTATTTTTATTGTCGTTGACATTATAGCCGAAGGTGCTGATTAAAACCGAAATTTGGCTGGCCGTTTGGTTGCAAAAGTCTTCAATGAAGGCAGAAACCTTTTTGGTTCTGGCATAAACATTGGGTCCGTAATCTTTGCGCGGGAAGACCGTGCCATAGTAGAAAATGGCATGACAGCGATATTGCATGCCACTGCGCAAGCCATTTAAGGCGAAGTAGGCCGAATTGAGCCTATCGCGCTTATCTACTCCGTAAACGTGGCAGCTGTTGTAGAGTTTTTCATCCTTTTTATAATTAGGCCCCTGCCAGCCTATGGCATCTTCAGAGCATTCCACACAGATTTGGTCGGGCTCTTTTTCTTCATAGGCGGCGGCAAAAATTTCCAAACCCGTGCCCCATTCTTCGGTAACTTGAGTACAAAGCCCGTTTTGGGCACAGGCGGTTTTTTTATCTTTAGAAGTTTCAACCCGCCTTTTGGCTTCGCCTTTTTTGTAGGGCTCTAATTTTTTACCAGACATTTCCGCGGTTGGCGCAGTACAGCAAACAGGTTTTTTAGGAAGCAATTCGATCGGATTTTCCCCATTAGCTGAAAAATAACCCTTAAAGCAATAGCGTTCGCCATTAGCAGGGGATTGGCCTTTTTCTGTGGCCATGGTGCCGACAATGGTTGTGTCGGCCGGGATTTTGTCGGAATTGGTGCCGTATAAATAAGATTGGTAGTCCGTAGGGGATTTTTCCCTATAGCCAAGCACAAAAAAAGAACCGCGGGGTTTTTTAGCCGCTTCTGAGGCAAAGGCAAAAGCTGTAACTGTAATTTTGCCCTGTTGAACAAAGCAATTCAAATTAAGCTCGACCTCTTGGGCTTTGAGGCTGGGGGCGGAAGTTACTTCATTTAGGGTGGGCGGCACAGTCGGAGTGGAGACGCTTAGAGGGCTAAGGAGCGGCTCCTTAGCGGTAATTTCCATTTTCCCCAAATAATAGCGCGAGGCTTCTTGTAAATTAAGGCCCGGGAGTTCCAGTTTGAGAATATTATTAGAAAGGGTAGCGAGGCTGAAAGCTATGGTTTTTTCTTGCAGCTGAGTGCTGGCGACCGATTCTTGAGGTGTAACTCTTAAAATATATTCTGTTTGGGCTTTAAGGGGGCCGGCAATCCGATATTCGATAGTGGAGTTTCCGCCAAAGCTTGTCAGCTTGGCATTGTCGATATAAATAGTCTCATTGGAGGCGGCCAGCGCTGTTTGGGCCCAAAAAAAGAAAAACAGGGCAAGCAATAATTTTTTCATAATCAATTTTTCCTAATTATAACATTTGAAGAATATAAAAAACAACGCGGCCTGTGATAGCACAGGCCGATTTTGGTTGTTTTTGTTCATTGCTGCGGAATAAATACTCCGCTTTCCATGGCATCTTCAGGATAGAAGAATGTCGCGTTTGCCGTGGCAACCCAACCGCTTTTTGGCAGGCCAGATACCTCGATGGCAAATGTTGCCTTGCCGTCAGCCTCTAGATTAAACGAGTGCTGTCCGGGAAATTTCTCTCCATTTAGGCCGCTTGTTTGAATTGCCTGATCCACGATACAAATTTCCATGGTTGTCCCGGAAGGGTATTGCGGATGCCTTATCTGGATAGTGATTTGGAGATTTTTTTCGGCGAGCTTACTTATTTCGCCAAAGAATGTTCCACTCTGCGGGCCAGTTGGTGAAAAACTAGTGATAGAAATGCTTGGAGCTTCCACCTTCTGTCCGCAAGCACAACAGCAAAGCGCTGCCATAAGGGCAAGGGCGAGTACAAAAACAAATGTATTTTTCATTTAAGGTCCTCCTTAACTAGACTTTCAGATTATACTAATATTATAGCATAAAAATTACTAAAAATCAAGAGGCGAAATAGCAATACAGTTAAGAAGTTTTGGCTGTTTTCCACAGGAGGCATTGACCCAATTTATTTATCCGAGTAAAATTATATCGTAATTCCATTGCTCAAAACCGGGCACTTCCCCTGGAAAAGGATTTGTAGCGGTTTTTCACTCCCCGTACTCTGGGGAGTTTTTCTTTGGTATTTTTAACTTGGAAGGGCAGGCCCTTCAATGGTATAATTGGGTATCAAGTGATTATGAATAATCCAGAAAAAATCAAACCAAATCCCGAGCAAGAAAAAGAAATAACTAAAAGCGACCTGCCCATTAATGTTTTGAAAGAACTCCCGCCTGATAGGGAAAATATTTTGGCCGCAGAAAATGCCAATTTGGCTAAGGCTCAAGCAGAGTTGGAAAATGCTTTTGGTAATACCAACTCCAAAACCGCTGAGGCGGAGAAAGAAGTTGGGGTGGAGAAAATTTCCAGCAAAGATTTTGTTGAAGCGGTGGCCAATAAGGAATTTTTCGCCGGCCGCAATGCGCCGCCGTTTTTCCGCGAGTTTATCAGCTACCTTGGCGCCAGATTGCCCGCCGCAATTAGCGCTGAAGAGTTTTGCGTCGTTTATCAAAATTCCTTGGATGAATTTTTGCAACAGAATTGGCAAAATGTGCGCCAAGACATGGATAAGGGAATAGAATATTTTAATAATCCGCGCAAGAAAGAGGAAATGCTTGAGGCCGGTATCCTGCCCCAAGACAAGGAAGAAAGGGATTTGACTAAAAGCGCTTATTTGGAGCAGATCGCCAGCACGGCCAGCGAGTTTTTCCCAAAAGAATTTTCCGGGAAAGTCCTGCAAATTTTGGAGGCTGATGGCCAAAAGCAGGCTCCCGAGAGCTACTTTGAGTTCCGCTGAGAATAAATTTAATCGAGCATGAAAAAAGTATTAGGAGTATTTTTTATTGTGGTAGTTTTGGCGGTGATGGCCGCCTATTTTATCCAAGATCAAGGCGCGAAAAATGCGGTCCAACGAGCCCGTGAAATCGAGCTGGCTACGGCCAAAAAAGATGCGCCGCGCCCTCCGACAGAGAATCCCCCGGGCTTGGCCCTTAGCCTTAAAGAGGCTTTGAAACGTTCCGAGGAGCGTTCGGGCCGCAAGAATTTACTGTTTTATTCTTATGAAGCTTGGCAGGTTGCCTCTGATGGCCGCGCTCTTAATTATAAAATCGGCTCTTACGATAAAATCGCCAAACAAATAATATATCTTTGGGTTGACCGGCTGGGCAGCGAAAATTTGGATATTATCGAAAGGCCCCAGGGGCTTAAGGCTTGGGAAGCGGGGAAGATTAAGGATAGTCTCGAATTGGCAAAAGAGGCTTTAGCCAAATATCAAAGTTGCGAGGATAGCTTGGATATAAAGATAGCTGGGGAGAGGGCCTCTGTCAGTTGTTTGGCGCCTAGTTGGCAAACCGATTTGGCGATTGTGAAATGATTTTTTGTGCCGCCCAAAGCGGCTTTTGCCTTTGGGGGATTAGAGTGTTATAAATAGTGTAATATGGACAAAAAAGACCAATACCTGAACCCTTCTTTAACGGTTGACGTGGTTGTTTTTACGATTGTCGACGGGGAGCTTAAGGTGCTTTTGATAAAGAGGCCCCACAACCCTTTTTGTGGTTTTTATGCGTTGCCAGGCGGGTTCTTGCTTAAGGGGGAAACTATGGAAAAGGCCGTAGAGCGCCTAATTCACGATAAGGCCGGGGTTAAAAAAATATACTTTGAACAGCTTTACACCTTCGGGGGCTTGGACCGCGATCCGCGCGGGCCAGTATTTTCGGTTGCCTATTTTGCCCTCATGCCCAAGGAAAAAATAATTTTCGCCGATCTGGCCGATGCCCAATCTCCGGAATTTTGGTCGGTAAAAAAATTGCCCCGCATGGCTTTTGACCATGGGCAAATAATTAAATACGCGCTTAATCGGTTGAAGATGAAGCTGGAATATACCAATGTAGTTTACTCGCTTCTGCCCGTGGTTTTTACGCTGACGCAGCTGCAAAAAATATATGAGACGATTTTGGAGAAAAAAATCGATAAACGTAATTTCCGGAAAAAATTTGCCCAGCTGAATTTATTGGAAGATACCCACAAAATCCTCAAAGGGGATAGGGCTCGCCCGGCCAAATTATACGCCTTCAAGCATCCCCAGAAAGAAACTCTGAAGAAATTTTTTTGACGAATTCGGGTGCAAAACTCCCCGCTTAGCGGGGTTTTTCTTTTATAAATAAGGGCTAAACCGGCCAAAAAGCAATTATTCAGGGGAGGGGCTTGACAGGCCTTCCCTGCTCTGATATATTGTAAGTAATACACTAAAGGAGAAAAGTAACCGGAGATATCCGGTAAAAAATATCCTTCAATATAGTGTATATTTCACACCAAGTTCTCTAACAATGAAAGGGGAGGGAAACTTCCCCGAATATGCGACGAATATCTAAAATTACCGATTAACAGAATTACTCAAACGAATAAGCGCCAAAACATTCCTTGAAACAACAAATAGGCAGTGGAAACTGCAAAATAGTTAATTGTTTACCACGAGGCAGTAAAGAACATTGAACAGGCAGAGGAAGGAGATAAAATGCCCATAAAAGATTTATTTGAGCATTGTTGCGGCAGTATTGCCGGCAAAGAGCATAGGCGGCTTTGGAAAAATAACCAAGACGCCTTGTGCTTAAAAAGCGAGGAAAATGCGATTGTCGGGATTGTCTGTGATGGTTGCGGCTCTCAGCCGCAGAGCGAAGTCGGCGCCCAAATCGGCGCCCAGCTGGTAACCCAAAAGTTGTTGGATTCGCTAAAAAAATCATCCAGGCTGAATCGATGTTTTGAGGAAGCAAGGCAGGAAATTATTTCTAGTTTAAGAGCAATGCTTAGCGCGGGAATTATCGGCCAAAATATGATTGAGGAAGCTTTACTTTTCTCCATCATGGGTTTTGCCATAACGCCGGCGCTTTGCATGATTTTTTCCATCGGGGATGGTGTTTATATTCTTAATGGGTGCATTAATCAAATCGGCCCCTTTGAGGATAATGCACCGCCTTATCTTGGATACGAACTGTTTGAAGAAGTGCCTTTTGCTGCCGCCAGCCTTAGATTTAAGATCCACACAATTATCCCTACCAAAAAGCTCCAAAGTTTGTTAGTGGGTAGCGACGGCTGCCAGGGATTTCTGGAAAACTGCGAGTGTAAAATCCCGGGCAAAGACGAAACAATGGGCTCGCTCCAACAGTTTTGCGCTGATGACAGATATTACAAAGGATATCTGCCAAACAATCGGCTCAAAGTTGCCAATCGCGAGCATGTAAGCGGAGACTGGGTTAACCAAAAGCTCATCATCGAGCAAGGTTTGCTTAGCGACGACACGACCTTCATTGCACTGCGCAGAAAGGAGGGCAAATGAAAGCCATGCTTAATGGCGTGGAATTGAATCTGCGCAAATTAAAGCATTTAGGCGAAGGCGGAGAGGCTGATATCTATCAACAAGGCAAATTGGCGGTCAAAATATTTAAGCCCCCAGGACACCCAGATTTCTCCGGATTCCCGGAGCAGCAGCAGGCCGCCAAAATCAAACTTTTGGAAATCCAGAAAAAGCTTCCGCTTTTTCCCAAGGGCTTGTCTAACCGCGTAATCGCGCCCCTCGACTTTGTCTACAATGAAGCAGGCGAAATCATTGGATATGCGATGGCCCTTGTCAGCAATGGCGAGCTGCTACTCAAATTCAGCGACAAGATTTTCCGCGACCGCGGGGTATCTAATACTTTGGTCAAGGATATTTTCTTGGATCTGCGCTCTTCGGTAGAACTGGTCCACCGCCAAAATATCGTCATTGGAGATTTTAATGATTTGAATGTTATGGTGGTTGGCTCCCAAGCTTTCCTGATTGATGCCGATTCTTGGCAATATGGTGGTTATATGTGCCGGCTCTTCACTGAGCGCCTCATTGACCCGCTTTTGCTTGACGCAAATGCCCAAGAATTCTGCTTGGCCAAGCCTGAAAGCGAAGCTTCTGACTGGTATTCCTTTGACGCCTTGTTGATGCAGTCCTATCTTTTGGCTGGGCCTTATGCGGGTGTACACAAACCGCCCAAAGGGCGCCAAGCCAATTCTTTGGAACGGAGGCTCAAAAGGATTACAGTCTTTGACAAGAACGTCTTGTATCCCAAGACAGCCAGACCCCTTAAATCACTCTCTGATGATCTGTTGGCACGGTTTGAACAGGTTTTTTTGAAGGATAAGCGTCAAGTTTTCCCGGAAAATCTGCTAAAAAATGCCCAGTGGACCACTTGTAGCCAATGCGGGTTCGAACATGCCAGAAGCGTTTGTCCCAATTGCACGCAGGCTGTGCCAAAGCAAAGTATTCAGATTCAAGGCAATGTTACGGCCACGCAGATTTTCTCCACCAATGGAGTCATTATCTGCTCAACGGTGCAAAATGGCGAGCTTAAATGGCTTTTCCATGAAATCCACAGCTACTACCGCGAGAACGATCAAATTGTCTTGGTAGGAGTTTTGGATCCCTATATGCGATTAAGGATTTGGGGAGACAAAACAATTTTCGGCAAGCAGGACAAATTGGTTATTGCTAGCGCCAAAGGCAACAAAGTCAGTAAAGTCGATTGCCTGGGAAGCCTGCCCATTTTTGACGCCAACTCTAAACATCTTTACTGGTGCGAGGGCGGAAAATTATGGCGCAGCGGCGACATAGATGAAGAAGTCCCTATAGCTATTGGCTCGATCCTGGAGAGCAGAACGCTTTTCTGGGTTGGCGAACAGTTTGGGTTAGGCTTTTACCGCGCCCAAGGCTATAGCAGCGTCTTTGTTTTTGACGCCGAGAAGCCCGGGATAAATGATGCGATCAAAATCAGTTTTGGCTCAGGCCAAATCTTAGACACTACCGCCATTTTCTCCCACGACCACTGCTGGTTTTTCTGCAAAAAATCCCAAGCGGGAAAAATTGAAAACCATTGCTGGCTCGTCTCGCGTTTCGGCCAAGTACTGGGCCATGAGGTTGCCGTTGATGGCAGCAATAATTGGTTAGGGGCTATCAGGGGCAAGTGCGCTCTTACAACGCAAAACGGAAACGAAGCGCTTCTGTGCGCCACTGACCAGGGAATTGTGCGCGTTGATTATACTAACGGCCAAATCGCCAAAGCCAGGGATTTTGCCGGAACTGAAAACTTTGTCGATTCGCAGACGCAGTTATATCTATGCAAAGACGGGCTAATAGCCCTCAATAAGAATGCCATACGGCAAATCAAAATTTCCTGAAGGAGGAAAAAATGAAAAAGCAAGACTTAAACAACGTATGCGCCCTTCCGGGTTTTTACAACTCGGCCAATGCCCTGGATCCGGCCTACCGGCCAGACCCAGCCATGCTTCTTGAAGAAGCCTCAAAGGCCAGAAAGTCCCAAAAGGTTTCCGGCTACAATGCGGATGCCAAAAAGGTTTTCCTGCTTGTCATCGACAACCAAAAAGATTTCTGCTTTGCCCCGCCATTCGGTTCGCTTTACGTGGCTGGAGCTGAGCAGGATTCACAGCGTCTGGCGGAGTTCATCTACCGCAACATCGCTACCATTACCCAGATAATTCCGACCATGGACACCCATATGCCTTGGCAGATTTTCTTCCCAGAATTCCATGTTGATTCCTACGGCAATTATCCGGCTTCCGGCACTTCCATTTCTTCGGCTGACTACAAGACTGGCAAATGGCAGCCCAATCCGCTTTTGGGCGGAAATCCCGCCGACAATGCCGGCTATGTCATCCACTACTGCGAAGAGCTGGAGCGCGCCGGAAAGTACAGTCTCATGATCTGGCCGCACCATTGCCTTGTTGGTACCCCCGGCCATACACTTGTGGGCACATTCGAAGAAGCGCTTTTGTACCATTCGTTCCTGCGCGGCTCACCCAATAAGCCAGAGCTCAAAGGCTCCAACCAGCTCACTGAGCACTACTCAGTTCTCAGGCCAGAAGTGGCCACTCTGAAGTCAGGAGCAGCTATCGGCGGAGCCCAGAAGAATACCAAGCTCATCAAGGAGCTCATGGAGGCTGACATGGTTATTATCACTGGGCAGGCCAAGAGCCATTGCTTGGCTTGGACCATTAGCGATCTCTTAAATGAGATCATGGTTCAGGACAAGACTTTGGTGGAAAAGGTTTACCTGTTGGAAGACTGCACTTCGCCGGTAATCATCCCGGGAGTGGCGAACTTCACTACCCAGGCAGACCAGGCCTTTGCCGAGTTTGGCAAGGCCGGAATGCACGTGGTCAAATCAACTGACCCGATTGCTTCTTGGCCGGGCGTCAGCGGAATTTTCAACCGCTAGAAAGGGGACAACATGACAGACCAATTTTCTCAGCTTATTGAAGGCGCGAATTTCAGCAAGCAGAGTGTGGGCATTCTTAATACCAACGATTTGGCCCAGGCTTTTGAAGAAGCAAAGGGCTTAGGCATTGAGGAAATCGGCGGGACAGAGGACATTACTTTGATAACTCTGGTTCTCGACGATTCCGGCTCCATGGATGGGGACTCGGCTAAGCAACTGATGCTTGGCTACAAAGACTTCATCGAGGAGCTCAAAAATACCAAGCGCAAGTCCAGTATTCTGGTGCACGTCCGCTTTCTCAACTCCGGTTCCATGTTCCCATATTGCTTGGTTGACCAAGCGCCTTGTATGGATAGCAGCAATTACCATCCGGATGGCTCCACGCCACTTTACGACGGGATTGGTGAAGCCATGGCAGTCGTTGCAGCCAAGACGCAGGAATACGAGGACGCGGGCATCTCGGTTAAAACAATCACTCTAGTGATGACTGATGGCTGCGAAAACGATTCACACCATTTTAATGAGGCTAAACTCAAGTGTGTGGTCAATGATCTAATCGCCACTGAGAAACATATCGTGGCCGCCATGGGTTTTGGCGAGGAGAATTTTTTCCGCCAGTGCTTTGGTGGGGTGGGGATACCGGACAAATGGATTTACACTTCCCTAAGCGCCGCCCGAGACATCAGAAGAGCTTTCAACCTCTTTTCCAAGAGTGCCACCAAGGCCAGCAACAATACTCAGAGTTTTTCTCAGACCGCTCAGGCCGGCATATTCGGCGCATAAATTTCATACCCCGCTTTTGCGGGGTTTTTTGTGTAAAAAGTATTTGAGATTGGACTAAAAAATTGTTAAGATGAGCCGCAGCGAAAGTTTTTGATTTCATGTTGAGCCAAAATAGGAAAGTAATAGATTGGAAAATAATTGTTTCCGCTAGCATTTTTATATGTGAGCTGGTTTTTTTCGGTTTATTTTTAATCAAGGCCGATTATACGCCCAATTCCCGAATAAAAATTCTCAACCCTAGCTTTCACCCGGCGCAGGGAGGTAATTGGACAGTTTTTTTTGAAACTAAAAATACTTCAACCTTGTCCATAAGGCTGGCTGATATTCCCACAATAAATGATATGGAATTTTCTTACGTTGCTTGCAAGGGGGATAAGCGCGCGGCTGAAGTTAAAAAGGATAGAATTATTGTCAAAAATTGGTTTTGCGACGGACAAGGCGCGATAATTTTTAAGGTTAAAAAATTAGGCAATCACGAATTGGAATTTAATTTCGGCAAGCAGTTGGCTTTGGCGCATAATTCCTCGCAAACAGTTTATGATTTATCCGCGAGCTCTTCGGTAACGCGTTTTGCCTATCAAGGCCAGGACTATGCCACTTCCGTGCCCGTGCGTGTGGATAGGAGTGTCTGGTCAGTAGCTTCCGGCACGCAGTTTACGACTGCCCAATATACGGCCGCCAATTCTTCTAATGACACTTATGCCGAAACCAGCGCCACCTCGAATTGGAATATGATTTCTTTCCCGCAAATCGTGCATGATTTTGAATTCCGGATAAATGAGGCCACGGCCACAGTGACCCAGATAGATTATTCTTGGGAAGGCCGCGCCACCCAAGGCCAAGAAAAAGCCGCTTATAATGATTTGCGTTTGTATATTTATGACAAGACCGGCAATGCCTTTCGTTTAGGTGATTCCAAAACGGATAATAGCTGTAATAGTGCCGATTGCACAATGACCTATACGACCACCACCAACCTTTCCAATTTTTTTGATGCGGATAAGGATATTCGCTTTGTCGTGCAAAAATATGAGATGGGACACAACTGTTCTTCTTCGCCGACGACTTTAACTTGTGCTTATCAGTCTACCGGAACTGATTTGGTCGGAGGTGAGGTGGCCTTGGGCTGCGCGCCGCAAGTCGGCACTGATTATTGGAACCAATGTGCGGCCACACCCAACACTTGTTATACCGGAAATTGTTTTACGGCTGATTTTGGTCAAACGCCTTATACTTGCGGTTTTTATGTTGACGGGGCGCAGCACAGTTGCCCGGTTTGCTATGGCTGTTCAGCTTCTTCTCCTACCTCGGCTTGCACAGCCATGACCGCCGACGCTGGAGCCGCCTCCCAAGCTTTGGGCTGCGGAGATGGCGACGGTTGCGATATTTGCAGCCCGGCGGGAACTTGCGGATATGTCGGTTTAGGGGTGGGTTGTCCGGGTGGAGCTTGTTACACCTGTAATGGCGGTGGTGGCTGCGATTCGAGTTTTTGTGAGGGGCAGCAGTGTGGGTGTAGTTCTGGTGAAGTTTGCCAAAGTGGTAATTGTGTCTCGCCAAATATTTGCCAAACTTGTTGCCAAGCCAATTTTTTTGCCAATGGAACTTGTATGTTCCCGGGTCAATGCAGTGGACCTCCGTATTTTGGCGATTCGACCATTTGTGCTGGTAATTGTTCGACTCCGCCTCAAACAGAATGTTGTTGCTACTAATTTATTGACCAATGGTTACTATTGATAGAAATAAAATTTATATATTCTTGCTATTTCTATCCATTGTTAGTGGTTTGCTTTTGCGCACACCTAAAAATACTATAACTAAGCACAATACGCTTAAAACCGATTATGTTAAAGTGACGATTACTTGGGCGTCACCCAATAATGCGCCGACTTTCTCCGCCGGCCCAGCTGAAAGCCCGGCCTCGGCAGCTGCCACTCCGACCAATGTGGGCAGCGATGTGAATTTTTATGCCACGGGCACTGACCCGGATGGTGATAATTATTATTTGGCGGTTTGCAAAACCAGCGTGATCGCCACTAGCAGCAATGCCGCACCAACTTGCAGTGGCGGCAAATGGTGTGTCTCTGGTTCTACGGTCAGTGGGGCGCAAGCTACTTGCGCTACAACCACGGCGGCGGCCATGAGTGAATCAAATAACTGGTATGCTTTTGTTTGTGACCATAATGCTAATAGCCTGTGTTCTTCGGTGAGCTCTGGCAGCGGCGATAGCGGTAGTCCCTTTGAGGTTAATCATGTGCCGTCATTTTCTGTTGCCTCTAATGATGGCCCCAAAGCCCCGGGCACTTCCATAACTTTTTCTTCAACCGCTTCTGATCCAGATTCAACGTATTCCGATACTGTCAAATTAGTAGTTTGTAAAACCCAAGGTGTGAGTGGCGCAGCCTGCGATGGCGGCGATAGCGACACTTGGTGCACTTCTACTTTAAGCGCTTCCAATCCTAGTTGTAGCTTTAATGTGCCCGCTCCGGCTGCGCACGGCAATACCAGTTCTTATGTTTATGTTTTTGATAATCACGATTTGGCCGCCAGCGGTGGGGTGCAAAATACCCAAGTGCTTTTTGAAGTCAGTAACGCTGCGCCGGTCAATTCCAGTCTTTCGGTTAACAGTGGAGCTACCATCAATCTTTCCACTGGCGGGGAGGGCCCGACCGGCAATAAAGATATTTCAAGTACGGTAATCGTGACAGATAACAATGGCTGTGATGATGTGGTGAGCGTAGTTGGAAAAATGTATCCTTCAGGCTTGGGCGCCGCGAGCTGCACATCTCAAAATAATAATAATTGCTACTATAATATTTCTTGTACGGGCGGTTCTTGCAGCTCGGGAATTAATAAGACTTATACTTGCACGGCCAATTTTAAATATCATGCCGATCCTACCGATGAGTCGACGCCACGCGCCGGGGAGAGCTGGATGCTGACTGTCGTTTCGAGCGATGAAGCTTTGAGTGATACGGACGAAAGCGTTTCCGGGGTTGCCCTACAAAGTTATTCAGCCTTAGATGCCAGCTCTACCATTCCTTACGGTGTTTTAGGAATAGGGGAAATTGCCAATACAACCGCTTTATCAACTACAACTGTTATTTCGGCCACGGGTAATACTGGCCTTGATGTGCGGCTTTCGGGTACGGACATGACTGGGGGTGGAACAATTGGGGTGGCGCAGCAGAAATATGCTACCTCGAGCGTCCAATATCAAAATGCCATTTCCTTGAGCGCCGCACCCGCGGAGTTGGAGCTTAATTTGAAAAAAACTACCACTACTAATTCTTTATCCAGCAAATCAATTTATTGGGGATTGCAAATTCCCACTGACTCTCCAGCTGCTTCCTATAGTGGCACTAATACTTTCGAGGCCGTCAAAGCCGAAGCAGCGGATTGGTAATTTTGGATTCAGTAGCTGTTATTTTTAGTCAGAATTTTGAAAAGATTTGTAAGACGGTAGTTGAATATAGGTGTGGCTTTGTCTACTTTTCCACAGCTTAATTTTTTAAAAGTAAAACGTTTGGTGTATAATAAGTCGATCACATATGTCACAAAAAATTGGACAATTTTTGCTTTTTTCCATACTAATATTACTGTGCATTTTCTTACTTCAAGATATTCTGGGAGTAAAGGCAGACACAGCTACGACCTCGGTAACCGTGACGGGCGGCGCTCCTGCTACGCCCTCCAGTGTTAGTGATGGCGGCATAACTTCCACTAATCCGGTCAATGTCGGCGGGACAATAACTTTTACTGGTACGGCCGACGACCCTAATGGTGACCAATACTATTTGGCGGTTTGTAAAACCAATGCGATTTCGGCTAATAATAATGCCACCCCGACTTGTACGGGTGGGGAATTCTGTTATTCAGTGCCTACCAACGATAATACCCAAGCCACTTGTGCTACTACAGCAGCTGCTTATATGGCTGAGACCAGTACTTGGTATATGTTTGCCTGCGATAAAGTGGCTTCGAGCCAATGTTCGGCCTCCACTCAGGGCACGGGCGATAATGGCTCTCCAGTGCACATCAATCATGCGCCAAATTTTACTGACGCGACCAATGACGGCCCGAAAGATCCCGGCGCCACTTTAACAATTACGGCAACTGCCAATGATCCCGATGTGACCCATTCTGACACGGTTAAATTAGTAGTTTGTAAAACACAAGGCGTTAGCGGTACGGCTTGCGATGGCGGTGACAGCGACACTTGGTGCACTTCCAGTCTTTCTGCTTCTAATCCTAGTTGTGGCTTTACTGTGCCGACCCCGGCCGCGCATGGAGCTTCAAGTAGTTATGTTTATGTTTTTGATAGCCATAATATGGCGGCCGGCGGGGCAGTGCAAAATACTGAAGAACAATTTACCGTCAATGATGTGGCGCCGACCGTTTCGGCGGTAGAAATAAATAGCGGAGCCACAATTAATGTTGCCACTGGAGGCGAAGGGCCGGGCGGCAGTGTGAATATTAATGCGACCGGAACCGTGACGGATAATAATGGTTGTGCTGACGTGGCGTCCGTAACTTCTTCTGCCTATACTACCGATGTCGGGGCCGCCAGCTGCACGGCTACTAATAATAATACTTGCATCTATAATGTTTCATGTTCGGCCTCTGATAGTTGTACTTCTGGAACGACTAGGAAATATGCTTGCGTATACAATTATAAATTCCATGCCTCGCCAACGGATAATAATACTCCTTTAGCGGCGCAAACTTGGAAAAATACCATTTATGCCTTGGATGGGTCGCAAATGGGGTCGGGAGAGCTCAGTACCGGAGTCGAATTGCAGAGCTTTGTTTCTATGGATATGACCACAGCTATCGCTTACGGTTCTTTGACTGTTGGGCAGATAAGTGATACGACCGCCTTGCCGCAAACAACTTATGTGACATCTACCGGTAACACAGGTTTGGATATTAATTTGAAAGGTACCGCCATGAATGATGGTGGGAGTAATAATATCGTGGTCGGAGCGCAAAAGTATGCCACCTCGGGCGTTCAATACCAAAACGCAACCGCTTTGACCGCCAATGATGTCGAGTTAGAGACGAATATTAAAAAGCCTACAACAACCTCTTATTTGCCCGCCGGCGTAGTGATGTGGGGCTTAAAAGTTCCCGATGGCACCGTGGCTGGTAGCTATAGCGGCACAGTGACTTCTAGCGCAGTTATGGCTGAAACTGCCGACTGGTAATGGGTGAATAATTAGATAATGAAAAGAGCAGTAAAATTACTTGTATGTTTGTTCATGTTTTTTTCTGCAGCCAATTACTGCTTGGCCGGTTTTGGCATTTCACCTCCTTATGTTTCCAGCGACAAGCTAATGCCCGGATCTCATTATGAGCAGCAGATAACTTTGGTACGTTCTGAAGAAGATGCAAAATCCGAAGGGCGAATAAATGCTAATATTGAGGCGCCAGAAATCGCTTCTTGGATAACCATTGATAAGGGAACATCTTTTGCCTTTCCCGCTGGTGAAAAATTTATTTATATGAATGTGCGCATCGATGTCCCGGCCGGTGCGCCACTTAAACAATACAAGGGCAGTATCAGCGCCAATCTATCGCAGCCTAAAGCGGCAGTAGCGGGTGGTTCCTCCGTGGCCTTGGGAGCCATTATCGATATTAATCTCACTGTAGGAGATCAAGCCATAAGCGATTTCAATATTTATTCTTTAACGATTCCTCGCGTGCGGAAGAATTTTCCCATTTTGGTCTGGTTGGGCATCGATAATAAAATAAAGGCAATGCCCCAGTTGCTCCGGAAAAAATTGTCGCCGATATTTATGACGTGAGCGGCACTAATTTACTCATGAGTTTGGAGGGTGCGTCTAGCCAAAAAATCGGCTCTTTTTCTCGAGGCTTAGTAAGCATTCCGATCGAGCATGCTCTGGAAATGGGATCATATTGGGCTGATTTGAAAGTTTATAATAATTCCCAAGTCGTCCGCCAAGAGCGGGTGATATTCTCTGTCATTGAACCTTTGCAAACTGCCACGGCCCAAGGCGGCGATGCTTTGGAGACTAATTACTGGAAAATATTCATTCGCGATTTGAATTTCACTTCTTATTTGGCTTTGGCACTTTATGCGCTTGTGGCTTTGGAACTGATTTTAATTATCGCCAAATTGTTTTCCCCAAAACCGGTTAAGCGCAAAAGTAAAGGCGTATGGCCGGAAAAATAATTAAAATTTTTCTTTGGGTATTTGCTCTAATTGCGTTAATACCGCAAGGTTTTTTGTTGGCTGAGACTACCGTGACACAGGTAAATGTATACTCAACGCCCGCGCCCGGTGATTTAGCCTCCTCGGCAGTTTCCACTTCATCAGTAATCTTAAATTGGGGTGAGGTGGCTGGCGCCAGTGCATATCGAGTTTACCGTAATGATGTTTTACTTACTCAGGTTTCTACTACCACTTATCAAGACAGTTCCTTATCGCCTTCGACCGTTTATAGCTATCGGGTTTCCTCACTGGATGGCGCGAGTGTAGAATCGGCTTTAAGCGAGGCGATATTTGTTACAACTTTAGCTTTGCCCCCTAGTGAGCCCACTTCGACGCCCGCGCAAAGTGGCTTTGCGTCTTCGCCCGGGCAAAAGACCGTGGTGGAAAATAAATTTCCTGTTTCCTCTTTTAAGATAACCTATAGCGGTGGGTCAACGGGGATTTCAGGGCAAAAAGTAATTTTGAAATTTGAAGCACCCGGGGCTACGCATCTGGAAATAAGTAATGATCCGAGCTTCAGAGACGCCAAGTGGGAAAAATTCCAACCAGAAGTGGAATGGCGGCTTTCACCCGGCGTGGGGGAAAAAATAGTTTATGTCCGTTTCCAAAGCCAGAAGGAGCCGATTAAAAGTATTTTTGTCGAGTCAAGTTTTAGCCAGGATAAGGACGAACTATTAAGCCAACTGGCTAAAAAAATCTCCAGCTTGTTGGCAGGCCCCAAGGGCCAGCCAGTATTGCACAAGGAATTTTTCGATGGGAGCTCTTCCAGTAAGCCGATAGAGGGAGTAGGCATTCCCGTCACGGCTCCAAGTGAAGGCAAAGAGCTTCAAGAAGGTTTTAATACCGGAAAAGCCCAAGGCCAGGAAAAAGCCGAGCCAGCAGCCACGGTTACTTTGCCAAAGGTTAGTGGTCAGCCAAGCGGGGAAAACTTTTTGGTCAATCCTAAAAGCATTTGTATCGGAATCGTTGTTTTGATTGTGCTGACAATAGTAATTATTTTGATATTTTAAGGTGGAATTTTTCTTTATAACCTCAGACAATTAAAAGCCTGAGTGTTTTTTATACTTGGGACAAAAAATACGGAATTAAATGGGAGTTTTGCACAAATTCGGCTCAATTTCATAAAAAGTAGATTTCGAGTGATTTGATTGACTAATCCCAATAACTATTGTAAAAAATGGTACATTAACAACTAAATAAGGAGGAAAATGCAAGGAATAAGATGCTTTATAGGTAAGGAGGAAGCGGAAAGCATTTTACTAGGCCAAATTTCCAGCTCAGGCGCGACGCCCATTTTGGTATGTATTAGCGGGCCTTCTTGCTCTGGGAAAACTACTATCGGAGAGGAATTGGCTCTGGCTTATACCCAAAAAGTTGGCCAATTAGCGGCGGTTTTGCGGATGGACGATTGGTTTCGCGACATTGACGATTGTAAATTACCTCGAACGGAAAATGGAGCAATCTCTTTTGATTGGCCGCAATCTTATCGTTACAGTGATTTGCGAAAAGCGGTGGCAGCCTTGGCTGCCGGCCGGGAGACAATTTATCCCAGCTATGATTTGGCTAGTAATAGGCGCCAACCCCGTTTTGACCGGATAATACGCAGCAGCAAGCTTATCATTATTGAGGGTCTTTATTCTATCCTGTTTTGTCGTGATTTGCTGCCTAAACCATTCAATATCTGGGCATACGCCCCGTTTTTCACTCGTTTGCAGCGGCGTTTGGTCCGCGATAGGATTTATGGCATGGATGAGCTAGAGATAATTTCTCGCTTTTTGCATGCCCAAAGTTGCTTTGAAAGGTTTGGCCATATTCAAAGGGAGCGGCTAGACCTTGTAGTATGTTCAGCGTGGTAAAAAAGGAGGTTTATCGTGATTGATTTTGCGAAGCTCAGCCTTCAGGCAATTTTTGATGCCTTAAGAGCTGCACCACTGGCCGAGGATTTGTTTGGTGATTTGGGAGGTTCAAATCCCTCCATCGAAGTTTTAGGGCAGCGCTATCGGAGTCTGGTCGCCGTTTGTCACCCTGATCGCTATCGCTGCGAGAGCCCGGCTATTTTAGCCATGGCCACAGAAACGACCAGGATGCTTAACGCTTTGCGTGAGGAAGCCCGGGCTAAAATTGAGCGCGGAATTTATGGAATTCACCAACCCTACAATAAAAATCCCGCGATAAGTTTTTCAACCAAAAACGGCGATTATCGTTTTTATGAAAAGCTTTTCGAAGGGAAAATTGTGGATCTATATTTGGGCGAAATGTATCGCAAGAGGGGTCAGAATCTTCGGGTAGTAGCCAAAATTGCTAGAAGTGAAGCTGATAATGATTTACTCCAGAGAGAAATGGCGATTTTCAAGCAGTTTGAAGATTCCCAATATCCGCTTATTTTTGACAAGGTAAGCTACGGGAAAAAACTTGGCTTGATTATGCGCTATTCTGACGGGGTAGATCTGGCCACGCTTAGGCAACAAAGGCTCAGCGGCCTTGAACCCAAACATGTCGCCTGGATAATTTTGGAAGCGTTGGTTTCTTTGGGAAATTTGCATTCCAAAAACGTCATTCATGGCTCTATTGCGCCTAACAACACGATTTTGGATTTAACCTCGCGCAAAATTTACTTCTGCGATTTCTTTTTTGCGGTTGCTAATCCTAAAAACGGTGAACGCATCTTGGGCGCTTGTAAGGATTACTCGGCGCCAGAGGTTTATCGCAAGGAAAGGCCCGGCCCAGCCATGGATATTTACTCTATCGGGCAAATAGCCATAAATCTTTTGGGCGGCGATTGCGCAAAAAAAACTTTCTCTTTGACCGTGCCGCAAAAAATGCGCGAGCTGATTAGCAGAATGGTTGAAGACAAGGTCCAAAAACGTTTTGATGATGCTTGGCGGTTATGCGAGCGTTGGGATTTAATGAGCGAAGGGCTTTTTGGAAAAGATTATCGTAAGGCTGCATGGGCAGCTTGATATGTTTCCTTGAAAGGAGGAAATAATGGGCGGTGGCGGCGGAAGTTATAGCGATTCTTATGATCGCAATGTCTTCAAAGGCAAAGGTTCCAGCGGTGGTTTCGACTACAGCGACGATTCGGATAGGGTGTTTAATGGCCAATCCCTCCATAAGGATCTTAATCCTTTTATGAGGGATATTCGTTGCGAACACAAAAACCCCATTGTAGTGGCAGTGGATGTAACTGGCTCTATGGGTGATTGGACTAAGATTATTTATGACAAGCTCCCGATGTTCTGGGGCGAAATGGACAAGAATGCTTATCTCCCCGATCCTTCAATCTGTATTGTCGGAGTGGGGGATGCGTATTCAGACCAAGCGCCTTTGCAGGTTTGTGACTTTGCTCAAGGGCAGGCCATCGATGAGGAAATTGCCAAGCTTTATTTGGAAGGCGGTGGCGGCGGACAGAGCAGTGAGTCTTATGAATTAATGGCTCATTACTTCAGCGCCCATTGTGACATTTCCAGATCCGAGCTGTCGTTCTTTTTCCTGCTCGAAGATGAAGGTGTCTATCCAAAGTTGAAACGCAAGCAGGTCGAGGAAGTAATTGGTGAAAGCCTGCCAAGCGATATCCCGTCTGAGGAAATTTTTCAAAAAATTTCCGCCAGATTCAACTTTTTTGTTTTGCATAAGCCCTACGATGGTGGCAGCGATGACGCCGTTTGTAAAAAGTGGAAGTCCTTGATTGGAGAGCGCTTTATCGAGTTAAAGGACCCAAAAGCCTGCGTGGATGATATGCTTGGCATAATTTCCATGATTAGCCAAGCCCGAGATCTTGATTCTTATGCTATCGATATGGTTAATCGCGGGCAAAGTAAATCCAGAATCCAAGAGGTAACAAAAGCTTTGAACCCATTGGCCGAAAAACTCGCTTTAGCCAAAGTGGATTGTTTCAAAGATTTGGGCGAGGCGATTAGAAAGAACAAAGGTGGTGCAGACAGGCTCTAAGCCGATGCAAAACAGAGGGGCGGAGCTATCCGCCCTTTATTTATAGTCAAGAAGAGGAGGAGAATATGCTGATTGCTACTTTGCCGCCCTTACGCCAACACAATGCCGATATTGCTCGCTGTCCAAGTATTGACGGGTTGAGAATAAATACCTCAATGCCCATTCTTAAAAGCGAGAAAGAAACTCTTCAAGATATGTTGACTTTGGCCGGGAAAAAATCGCTTTGGGTTGATTTGAAATGCCGACAACTGCGTATCACTTCTTTTGGTGATACTTGTTATGAGCTGGTGGAAATTAGTCATAAAATCAAAGTCAATTTGCCCTGTGAGGTGCTTTTTAAGGATTGTCGAGGTTCGATTACTCATGTTACTGACGGCAACAAGCTCGTTTTGGAAACCCGGCCCGATTACATTGTGGGCAAGGGCCAAGCGATAAACATCCTTGATGAGTCCTTGGAGATTGACGGTTTTTTGACTGAAGGCGATAAGCGTTGGATTAAAGCCGGCAAGGAGTTGGATTTTCATAACTATATGCTTTCCTTTGTGGAGAGCGTAAAGGATATTGAGGAATTGCGCGCTTTTGACCCGCAAGCCGAGGCTGTGCTTAAAATTGAAAGTAAGCGCGGCATGAGGTTTGTTCTGGGCCAGTGGGGAAAGATTGATAAAACCGGTCTTTCGCTAATGGCGGCCCGCGACGATTTGTATATTAATATGGGGGCTCAGAAAGCCGAGATAATCCGTTGTTTGGATTCCATAATCTCCAAAGACCCAAATGCTATCGTTGCTTCGCGGATTATGACCAGTCTGGAAAAAAATTCCGAGCCGGATTTAAGGGATTTTTCGGATTTGGAAATGCTCCAAGAAATGGGATATGAAAATTTCATGCTTTCCGATGGGATTTGCTGCAGCTTAGAATTATTTTCAAAAGCAGTAGAGCACATTAAAGCATGGCAGAATATCCGTTTTGGAGAACTATAATGAAAGCTTATATTGCGGCGGGATTATTCTTAGGAGATGAAGGTAAGGGGAGTATTATTGATTGGCTTTGCGGCCAATATGCGCCCCAAGTCGATGTTATCCGTTATTGCGGCGGGCCACAGGCTGCGCACAATATTTGTCATGCTCAAGGTTTACACCACACTTTTGCCCAGTTTGGTTCGGGTATGCTTAATCCCGGGGTGCGGACGCACATTTCCCGGAGAATGGTTATTGAGCCCGGAGATTTTATTCGGGAAGCTGAAGTTTTGGCGACTAAAGGCATTAATGATGCCATGGGCCGCCTGACTATTGATGAGGAGTGTGTCATTATGACGCCTTGGCATACGGCCTTGCGCCGTATCCAAGAAATTTATTGGTGCCAAACCGAAGGCCGGGGCCATGGGACTTGTGGCCGGGGAGTGGGTACAGCTGTGGACTATGCCAAGGATTATAGCGATGCCCCTCGGGCCCGTGACTTGCTCGATCAGGATATTTTGGCCAAGAAATTGCGCCTTTGCCAAGAGCGTTTACTCTTAGAGGCCCAGTCTCTGGCTAAAGAGGCTGGAGCGCAAGCCGAAGAAATTTGGCAAAAGGCCACCAGTCCTTACATCCTTGATACTGTTTTGGATAATTGGCTGCCTTATTGCCAAGAATATACCACAATCATCAAAGATGACGGGCAATATTTCAGCGAATTGAAAGATTCGGGCCGGGTGGCGGTTTTGGAAAGCACTCAAGGCACACTCTTGGATAGGCGCATCGGGTTCTTGCCCTATGTAACTAATTCCGAGGTGGCGATTAGTGCGGCCCGCGAGCTAATTTCTGGATATTTGCCGACTTATCAGAGTAAAGCTATTGGCATTATTCGCAGCTACGCGGTGCGTCATGGTGAGGGTCCATTGCCTACGGCTATGGAAAAGATTCCCCAATCATTTCATGATGATTTTAATGGGCCCAACCCTTGGCAAGGCAAAATGCGTTTTGGCTGGCTGGACATGGTTTTGCTCAAATATTCCATTAAAGCCGGCGGACTGCCAGATGTTTTAGCTCTGACCTGCATTGATCAGATAGCGCCCCTAACAGAGATATTTGTCTGCACATCGTATTCTTTTTCCCCGCAAAAAGGTGATAAAGAAAAGCTCCAAGCTTTCCATTGGCGCGAAATGTCCTGCGGCGAGATAGAAATTACCGGGATACGCAGCGAGAATTCCTTAAGTGAGCTAGCCCGCAGCCAAGCCGCGGAAATTCTTTTTAAGGTTAAGCCAAAAACCTGGGAAAAATTTTCCAACAGTGAGGACTTGCACCGCTATCTCGAAAATGAACTCGGTGCTCCGATTGGCATCCTTTCCATGGGTGAAAAAAACTCAGAAAAGGTGCAAATCGGCAATTATTTATAACCCCTATTAAAGGGGTTTTTTCTTGCCTAAAATTTGTTTTTATGGGCTAATTATCCACAGTTTGCTTTAATCATTTTTAACTTTTATCATTGTGGTGATGGGAGCGCAAATTTCTACAAAAAAAGTTTTGCTCTTTACTGCTTTAATTTTGGCAGTAGTGGCAATTTATTTTTCGGCCAGTGGCACGGGCAATTTCTCGCGCTTTTTTTCAAAAGGAGACAAAAATTCGCTGTCGGCTTCGGTTTCCAATTCCCCCGAGGCCAAGCAGGAGGGAGAGGAAATTCTGCGTAATGTTAAGATTGAAAATATGATCGGCCAGATGTTAATGGTGGGCTTTCGCGGAACGCAGGCCCCGGCAGAATCCGATATCGCCGTGGCAGTACGGGAATTGGGGATCGGAGGAGTTATTTTGTTCGACAAAGATTTAACCAATAGCGCGGCGCCTCGCAACATCGAAAGCCCTAAACAGTTGTTGGCTTTAACCAATCAATTACAAAGTTATGCTGCAACTCCACTTTTAATATCCGTTGATGGCGAAGGCGGGCCGGTTAATCGCCTCTCCAGTAAATACGGTTTTAAGGAAATTCCTTCAGCCAAAGAAGTGGCCAGTAAGAATGATTTGGCTTATGCCGGACAAGTTTATTCTGGTTTGGCTGAAGAGCTTGATGAGGCGGGGATTAATTTTAATTTGGCGCCTGTTCTGGATTTGGATAGTCCGGCTAATCCTATAATCGGCAAGTTGGGCCGGTCATTTTCTTCCGACCCCAAAGTTGTTTCTGATTTTGCCCGAGTTTTTATAGTTGAGCATAATAAAAAGGGCGTGGTAACGGCTTTGAAGCATTTCCCCGGGCAGGGCAATGCTACGGTAGATAACCATGTAGCTAAAGCGGATATAACCGGGCAATACCAAAGCCGGGAAATTGAGCCATTCGAATCTCTTATTAAAGACGGGACTGTACGCGCCGTGATGGTGAGCCATATTTATAACCGGCGGATTGATAGCAAATATCCCGCCTCGATGTCGGGCAAATTCGTCAATGAAATTTTGCGCAAAATGTTGGGCTTTGAGGGTGTAGTTATAACCGATGATATGCAAATGGGGATTCTTGACGAATTTGGGCTAAAGCGCGCCATCATAGAATCAATAAATGCGGGTTGCGACATTATTCTTATCGGTAATAATTTGAAAAAATATGATCCGGTTATAGCCAGTCGGGCTTATAATGCCATTTACGACGCAGTGGTAGAGGGCGAAATTCCGCGCGAAAGAATTGAAGAATCGTATGTGCGCATAATTAGGCTCAAAAAGGCAATAAACCTAATAAAATAATCTATTAAAAGCCCGCTTGAGCGGGCTTTTAATAGCTGATAGCTAAGCTCGAATAACTAATTAAATCTTAATATCTAAGCTGGCTAAAATAAAACTTTTTAGTTATTGTTTCTATTTGATTAGACATTTGGATTTAGATAATAGATATTTTTAGCAGTTTTCTGTTATAATATTGGTATGGATAGGTTCAGATTAAAACAGAAGGAGTTGGAATTTTTTGTCGGGGAATATAAAATTAATCCCCAGCTTTTTACCCGTAAGACTTTTTATGAAAATCCTCAATATCTCAAAAAATTTGGCATTCATATTCCCAATAAGGAAAAGCTGCCTAATGGGTTTTTGAAATTTTTCCCTCAGGATTTTATCGTAGAAGAAGTAAGCCAAACCGGCCAGGTGTATACCATTGATTTGCCGGAAGAAAAACAAGAGCCTAAAGTTACGGGCGAGGGCGATACTTTTTATGCCACTTTAGTGAAGTGCGGCATGGGGACTTTGGAAGCTATCGAGGATATTGCCAAGCAGCTTAAATGTGATGTTAAGCAAGTGGCTTACGCGGGCATCAAAGATAAAGATGCCCTAACTGCTCAGCGTATTTCTTTCCGCCATGTGCCCTTGGCCGATATTGAGCAAATAAATTCTAAATATTATTTTCTTAAAGATATCGAACAGGGTAAGGGGGCGGTGGAAAAGGGCGGGCTTTTGGGCAATAAGTTTACGGTTTTTATGCGCACCGAGCAGAGTCTTTTGGAAGCGCAGGAAGATAAGTCCTTTTTGGAGAATGTGCAGCATATTTTCGATCACGGGTTTTATAATTATTTTTATTTGCAGAGATTTGGCACGCCGCGGCTGCAAAGCCACCAATTAGGCTACACTATAATGCGCGGGCAATATGAGGCGGTGGTCAAAATGTTTTTGTTCCAGTCCACTGACGGGGAAATGCCCTATATCGGGGAAATGCGCCGGCGCTTAGGAAAGATGTTTCCCGATTTTACCAGGATTTTGGAAGAATATAAAAAACTGCCAATAATTTTTGGCAATGAAATAAAGATTGTTGAATACTTGATCAAGAATCCTAATGATTATGCGGGGGCGCTTGGCGCGATTATCGAGCAGGTCGAAATGTGGGTTTATGCTTTCTCCTCTTGGCTGTTTAATTATAAATTAGCGGCTTTAATCCAGCAGAAAAAAAGGCCGCCGGCCTTGTTGCCACTTTTCTTGAGTTTTGATCGCAAGGATTGGGGCATTTATGAAAAACTTTTGCAGGCTAATGGCCTTTTCCCGCCGCCTTTTGCCAATCTTAAACCTTTTCCAAAAATCCAAATGAGGCATCGGGATGTAAAAACCATCGAAAGCGCCGATATCAAGCGCTGCGAGATAATGGATAACGGTATTATTATCAGCTTTACTTTGGGTAAGGGCGAATATGCCACAACCTTTTTATCACATCTGTTTAATATGATTTCGGGCTTGCCGCCGGAAAAAATTGTGGATGTGCCAGTAGATAGCAAAGCCATTTTGGGCGAGGGCACAACCCTAAAGACCGCGCAGTATTTTTCCGAAATCATCAAGCCCAAGAGCCAGAATATAATAGAAGAAATGGCTAAAGAATAAATAAAATTGTTTATTAAAATAGTGAAGCCCCTACGCTGATGCGAAGGGGCTTTGTTTGATTTGCGACTTTTACTCTCTTGGCTAGTTGATGGCTCCTTGGATTCTGAGCTTGCCATTATCTGTAACCAATTCGTTTTTGGCAATATCCTGGGGGCCGAGCTTGAAGTTATAGTTGTTGAAGTTGGCAGTGGCGGTCTTGTTTGGGTTATTATATCCAAACAGGATTGCCGGGGTAGAGAAGAGCCTGTTTTTGATTTCCGTAGCCCAATCGTCGAGCTTAACCGGAATTAGTTCATTACCGTTTCCATCAAGGGGGCGATTGTGCTTGTGAGTGTAGTCGAAGCAAATGACCACTGTGCCGCCGTAGTTTTCAATGAAGTCTCCCGGTGACATTTTCTTGGCTTCAACGTAAGTCTTGGTCCAGTTGTGGTTTTCGGTAATTTCGATGTTATTGGTCGTGCAATACTCTTTCATCTCCTTGGAGAAGCTGTTCATTTCGTTTCTGAGCTTGGACTTGCCGGCGTCATCAAGCTTGATATAAAAATACATCGAGGTGATGCGCAAGACATTTCTATCTCCATTGGCCAGTGCCTTGGCAAACTTTGGACTGACCACGGTAAAGGGTTCTCCGCCCTTGCGAGTGTACTCTTCGCCCGTGTCGATTTTTCCTGGCCTGATACCGCGATTGCCGTACTGGTTGGAAAGCTTGTTGTATCTTTCCTGCTCAGTGATGATTTTCTCAACACTCATGTTTTTGAAGCCATGAGCCTCCAGCTTGGCACAAAGTGCTGTCTTGGTGGTGTTAACCGTGTCTTCAAACTTCTTTCTGCCGTTCTGATCCTTGCTGGGTGCGATGGCATTGAGATCTCCCCTGAAAAATTTTATTTGCAGGGAATTAAGATCCGTCAAATCAACACACTCGCAATCTGCAAGCAGGTCCAAACCTGCTGATTCTCCAAATGTTCTCATTTTGTCCTCCTGAATGGGATTTTAGTCGCAAATATTTTGTTATTTGCGCCATTAAAGCAGGGAAGCTCCTAGCCTTAGTGGCGCAAACAACTGAGGTTTTCAAAGGACTCTTACTTTCAACTAATGTTAATATTATAACATAGTTTTTTATAAAAGTAAATAGACGAAGTTCTTAATAAAATCAAGGTATTTTTGGGCTTTTATAAATTAAAAAGGGCGCTTTAGCGGCGACCCTTATTCTTAAAGTTAACGCAGTAGAACTCCAATTCGCGGCGTTCGGGAATCGCTGATTCCAGAAGCTCAAAACCGTTTTTTTCCATGAATTGTCTTGGCATAACCGAGGTTGCGTAGGTGTAGAGGAGAAACATATCGCTTCCCACTGCTTGACAATGAATCAAGCAGGTATGCAGAAGTTTCGCCCCTAAACCATTTCCGCGGTGATCCCTGTCGGTTAAAATGCCGGCTAGATAGCAAATTTCTCGTCCGTACATTTTGGCGGCAATTCCCATGGGGAGTTTTCTGATTCCTTGTTCCTTGCGCAATTCTTCCTTGAGGATGTGCGGCGTTGCCGGAAAAGTCCAGCAAGCGGCAATCAGTCTGCTTCTGGCGTTAAAAAAGCCAAAGCAAGCCGACCCCTCTTTGGAAAGATCATTGCTTAGGATAGTGTTTACTATTTTTGAATCAGAATATTCATAGAGATTCCACGGTTCTTCAGGAAAAGTCCTACTGCAGAGCTCAATAAGCTGCTTTTCGACAGGCGTCTCTCCGTATTCCCAACGGATACGGCGCAATTCATAAGGTTTTATGATATCCTCCAATTCAATCTGTAAACAAGTATTGAGATATTTAAGTACTTGATATACTTTATCATAAAATTGATAAAAAGTCAAGAGGTTTTTGATTAAAGTTGTCAATGCATTGCGTAAGGCGGCATAATTTCTTATCATTAAAAAAGGAGAAAAATATTTTTATGATTATCGATAATCATACCCATATCGTTAACGAAAAGATTTATCAAGAATATCAGAGCAAGGCAAAAAATAAAGCCGAGCGCATTTTAGCCATGCCTTTGCCTTTCCAAGAAGAGGAAATGCCTAGCCTCTTGGCCCTGGCCCAGACCCATAAAGATCTGGCCCCGATATTTATTACTAATTTTGAAAAGCCTCTGGAGTCGCAGTTGGCCCGCTGCGAAGAACTTTTTGCCGCCGGCAAGATTTTTGCTGTAAAAATTTATCCGGGCTATCAGCATATTTATCCCAGCGACAGCCGGGTAGGCCAATTCGCCACGCTTTGCGAAAAATTTAACCGACCTTTGGTTTTTCATAGCGGGGATTTTTATGATCTGCGCGGTGACGCGGTTTTGGAATATTCCCAATCAATTTTTGTCGATAAATTAGCCGTCGAGCACCGACACTGTAAAATTGTCATATCGCATTTCGGTTTTCCGGATTTTGTTAAAACTGCCGCCATTGTCGGAAAGAACGAGAATGTTTATACCGACATTTCCGGAACTATTGCCAATTTGGGGAGTCGAAAAGAAATGGAGTCGCTTACTAAACAATATATTGAAGATTTGCGGCGGACTTTTGCGTATTATCCCAATGTTTACCACAAAACAATGTTTGGCACTGATTATTGCGGTGAGGGAACACTCCTTTCGCAATATGATTTGTATGTTAAAACTGCTCAAGAGGTTTTCCCGCGGGAAGTAAGTGACTCAGTTATGGGGGGCTTAGCAAAAAAATTATACTTTGAATAATCTAAAAACAAAAAGAGGATGGCTTTGGCCATCCTATTTTTTTTGAATTATTTACAGATCGTAGTAGAAATAAACTAGTTCTTTTTCGCTTCCAGCGATGTTGCGCTTGGTTCTAAAAAATTCCTTAAACCCGATTTTTTCAAAGAATTTTAAGCCTTGGTAGTTGTCGCCAAGTGTGTAGAGCGTAACTTTTTTGAATCCTTCGGCCCGGCAGTCTTGGAAAATTTTTTCACAAATTGCGTATCCATACTTTTTCCCTTTGCACTTGGGCCAGACCGCGATGGCTGCTAAATAAGCGATTTCATGGGCGCCAACATTGGCAGGCAAGGGGAGGGGGATTATTCCGTATCTTTTTTCCTCTATTTCTCTGGCAAAGGGAATGATAACCGAATATCCCGCGATATCTCCTTGATCGTCTGGTGCAATATAAAAATAGTGTTTTTGTTTGATCTGTAATTCGGCCACAAGGCTCTTAGCGGTGAAGCCATGGTTAAAGATTTCGTCGTTCCAAGTTTGCAAGCAAAGGTTGATTAGATCGTTTCGCAATTTTCTTTCTATATCGTCGAAGCAATCGTAACGCTTCACCTGGCAGTTTTCATTATCGTCCACTGTTTTTCCTCCTAATCTGTTCGGCTTTTATTTAATTATTCATGTTCACTATTCAATTATAACATGTTATTAAATTAAAGTCAATAAAAGAAAATATTATTTGTGGCATTATTCTTTTAGGATAAAAAAAGAAGGGTAAACCTTCTCTTTTTATAAATCAATTTTCATTTTGGCCAATCTAATATTTAATGGGATTAAAAGTATCGCGCTTAGGGCAGGGGCAGAATATAAAAGAGCATGCCAAAGTAGTGCAAGATCGTGCCCAAAAGGATAAATATATGGAAAAGCTCGTGAAAGCCGAACCACTTGCCAAAATTGGGTTTTTTGAGGGCGTAAATTATCGCGCCAAGAATATAAGAAAGCCCGCCGCCAATAATCCAGAAAATAAAAGGCCAGCCGGTTTTTTGCACCAGCGGGCCGATAACCAAAACCGAGAGCAAGCCCATCAATACATATATACTGGTGTATATCCATCGAGGAATTTTTTTCAAAAATTGCGGAATAAACTGCACGGGAATCCCGGTGGCAGCCATGGCCCAAACAATGCCAAAAAGCGTCCAGCCTATCCAGCCGCGCAAAGCCACTAAGCACATGGGAGTATACGATCCGGCAATTAAAATGTAGATCATGGCGTGGTCCAAATTGCGCATGATAGAATTGGCTCGTTCGCTGTAGTTGGGGAGGTGGTAAAGGGCACTGGCACCGTAAAGCAAGACCATGCCCGCGCCAAAAATAGAGAAAGAGACCACGTGCCAAACTTTTCCCTGCATGGCGGAAAAAATTATTAAAATTGTCATGCCGGCAATCGCTAAAAAAGCGCCACCTAAGTGGGTGAAGCCGCTAACCGGATCTTTGAATATTTTATTTCCTTGTTCTGGCATAATGGCATTATATAATTTCCTTCAACCATTGTCTAATGGGTTTAAGCAAAAAACCCGCACAGAGCGCGCGGGTTTTTTGATAGTAATGATAAATATTATTTACTTAGCAATTTTAAGGCATCGGCCACGCTTTTGCCTTCAATGACTAAAGTATAAATGGCATTGCAAAATTTTATAGCCTCTTCTAGCGGTTTTTGGTGGATGTTGCGCCCTGTGGCATTGCCCATAGCTCCAGCCTCTAGCTGCTCTTTTAGCGTTGTTAAAAATTCCTTTTCGTCGCAGCATTGGCCGCCAGCACAAATTATTTTACTCCGGCCCGCGGCCTTGACGGCCTCGGCAAAAATTTCTTTTAGTTGCTTCCCGGGAGCTTGCGGAGCATTAACCTTCAAGAAATCCGCCCCAAGGCAGGCCCCGATTCCGGCACAGCCAGCTACAAGATGGGGATCGAGCTCCTCCTTTATGGCTTGCCCGCGTGGATATATCCAGAGCACGACAACCAAGCCTTTTTGATGGGCCTGGAAAATAACTTGGGCGGCAGTTTTTAACATTTCAGATTCAAATTGGCTGCCCGGATAAAGCGTATAACCTACGCCGCAAATTTTTAACCCGGATTGGCGCTTGAATTCGGATACTTGCTCAATCGTCCAAAGTAATTCCGAAAAAGGCTCCAGCTCACTAGAGGGGATAAGATTGGTCTTGGAATTCAGTTTGACAATGTAGGGGATATTTTTATAGTTTTTCCCGTATTTAGCAATCAGCCCCAACTGGGTAGCAAAGGCCCCGATATTGGCTTTAGAGGCTATCCTAAACAGATGCTCCGGGTCGCTATCCTCACTGGCAATTCCGGGGCCAAAAAAATCGCCGTTCATGTGTTCGATTTTTTGATCGCCGGCAAAAAGCATGAGCCGTCCCGACCCTTTGGTAATCTCCTTATAATTGTGCGAATATTCCCACTCCTTGTCAGAGGGGACATCAGCTGGAATCAACACCGGGTTGTTCTTATTGTTAAGCATAAGTTGGCATTGCTATTATAACGCAAACCTCGGCCCTGGCCCAAAAAACTTTTCCACTATGTGGCGCGCCTTGGTTTTTGCTAAACTTGGGTATGGGCAGGCATCCCAAAGATTTCAAAATAAAACAGGCCCTTCCGGTTTTAATCATTGCCATTTTACTGATTGCTGTATTTTATATTGTTTTGGAAATCAAAAGTCGCCAGAAGACCGTCAATAATTTACCTCCAGCCAAGCTTAGCGCTTCGGCTGATAAAGTGCCTATCGCTCAAACCCGGGAACTTAAGCTAGAGGAAAGCGGAGCGCTCTATGCGATTAAAATTAGCTATCCGGAAATAATTTCCCCAAGCGCGGCTATTAAGGCGGCAAATGAGGCGCTTAAAAATCGGGTTTTGGCGGCTAAAACGGATTTTGTTGAAAATGAGAAGGATAGTGAAAAATTTTCCATTGCCTCCGGGGAAAAAAGCGAGCTGACTATCGATTACGAAATCCTAAAGATTAGTGATTCCTTTGCCAGTATTAAATTTAATGTTTCGCAATATCAGGCGGGGGGCGCCCATCCCAATGGTTATGTATTTGTCGTCAATTTAGATTTGCAGAACGGCAAGGAGCTGGCGCTGGAGGAAATTTTTTCCGGGCCTTGGAAGGAAGAAATATCAAAGTTTTGCGCTAAATCGCTTTTGGCCCAAAATGAAGGCGCGCCAGTTGATGTCAAAAATTGGATAATTGAGGGCACGCAGCCCACCGTGGAGAATTTTTCTGTCATTGGGTTCTCCGGCAGCTCAGCTTTGATATTTTTTAATCCTTATCAAGTTGCGCCTTTTGCCCAAGGTATAAGCGTAGTAGATATGCCCCTGCAATTACTCTCCGGGAATCTAAATCCCGCTTTGGGAAGGCTAATAGGGAAATAAGGTTTACCTATTGACTTTTTAGAATATATGTGCTATAATATATATACAGTCAACATTTAAGTTGGCTGTTGCTATTGGGTAAAGCCTGATAGTACAACAATTTCATAAGGAGGAGTTTTTGATGAAAAAAGCTTTAGTATGTGTTGCTGTCGCAGTATTGGTGTGCGCTTTTGGCCTTTCCTTTGTGAAGGCAAGCGGGCCGTCTGACCCGAGGCAGGCAATTTCGATCTCTAAGATTGAAGTGCAAATGCTTGAGGGTTACGACGACGCGATTGTTGTTTCAGCAAATCTGCTGACTCACGAAGAATATGTCTGCCCAGTTAACACGTACGGTGCGCCGCTTCCGGTTGATTTTTACCTAGAGGTAAGGGTCGAACGTTTTGACGCGACCAGCAAGAAATGGGAAGTTATTGATATGTATTTGCTCAATGCGGGCAAGGCTATCGATAATGACCGGATTGCCCGGGAAATTTATGGTGTGAATCCTTCAAGGTATAAATATACCTTCAAGCTCCACGCCTCGTTTCCGGGTAACGTTTACGCCTATAGCAAGGAGGATAAAAAGGTTTTCTGGCTTGGCAAGGATTGTTTGAGCTGGACAAATCATGAGCCCTTGGTATGGTGCCAGAACTGTGATTGGAGGATTTATAATGACCTCAGTGATCCGCTGAATTTCCAGACATTTGGAATTTCTTGCCACTCCAAATCCCTTTATTTATTTGTCAGGTTTGAGGGAGTTACAAGCGGAGAGATTGTAGCCTTAAATGCAACAATTAGCGGAAAAGAAGGAAGCGCTAAAAGCGTAGAGGCGTGCGCAGTAAACGGAGAAGTTCAAATCGATTTTTATGGTTTGGAGCCGGATAGGGAATATACTATTTCCATTCAAGCGACAAATTTTCGAAAGACGATCTGGACGGTAAAAATGGCAAGCACCATAGCTAATGTACCGGGAGCTTGCGAGTAAGACTCTTTCTTGATACCCAAAAGGGGCGCGATGCGCCCCTTCTTTTTATATAAATTTTTTTATCAAATTTTCGGCTTCTTTTTGGTTTTTAACCCAGAGGATGCGCTTGTCTTTATTAAACCAATTCATTTGGTGCCGGGAAAATTTCCAAATATCAGATGTTAGCCCTTCAACCATTTGGTCTTGGCCAATTTCTTCTTTAAGCAAACTGGATATCCATTTGTATTCCAAACCTAATTCTTGGGCGCGCTTATGAGTGAGGATTTTCTTTTTAATGAGATTTTCCACCTCCTTTATCATCCCTTTTTGGACACGCACATAAATGCGATTTTTTATCAAAGTTTTAAGCTCATCATCGCTTCTTTTTATTCCGATAAAGAGACTATCATACTTTGGATTATTTTTCCGTTCCGGCACGCTGCCCAGTTGAGTGGCTATCTCAATGGCTCTAATAAGACGGCGCGGATTTTTTTGTTCAATGGCTTGTGCTCGCTTTGGATCCATGCCGATGAGCATTTCCAAAAGTTCATCGGTAGTTTTTTTCTCCAATTCCTTGCGGAGTTTCCAATCAGTTTTGGTTTTAGGGAATTCCCAGCCGTCCGCCACGGAATATAAATAAAAGGCTGAGCCCCCGACTAAAAAGGGAATTTTTTTGGCTTTAATTATCTTATCAATCGCCTGATAGGCTTTTTTTTGATACTGGCCGGAGGAATACTTCTTGCTGGGTAGAATTATATCCAAGAGATGGTGGGGTATACCCTCCATCTCATTTTTTGTGATTTTGCCTGTCCCTAAATCAAGGTATTTGTAAATTTGGCGCGAATCAGCGGAAACGATTTCGCCCTTAAATTTTTGGGCAAGCTTAACAGATAGGTCGGTTTTGCCGCTGGCCGTGGGCCCGAGGATTACGATGATTTTTGGCAATTGTTTAATCATTTTGTTTGGTAATTTCACCTTTAAGTACGAAAGATTCGGCTTTTTGAATTTTTAGATCAACAAATTGCCCGACTAAATTTTTGTCAGATTCAAAGACAACCGTGGTGTAATGGCGGGTTTTTGCAAAATAAATGTTTTTGCCTTCTTTTTTGTCAAAGACTAAGGCGGTTAAAGTTTTGCCAACAAAGCGTTTGTTATTAGCTAAAACAGTCTGTCCGAGAATTTTATTGAGTTTGTCGTAACGGGCTTTTTTGACCGAGTTTTTTATGTTGTCGTTTTTAGCTGCTGGCGTGCCTTGTCTGGGGGAATATTCAGCCAAATAGGCCATATCAAATTTTACCTTGCGGTAAAGCTTGCAGGTATTATTAAACTGTTTTTCGCTTTCTTTAGGGAATCCCACAATCGTATCAGTGGAAATGGCTATGGTTTTTTCCGGGCCTTGGCGATATTTTATAAATGCGCCACGCAGCCTCTTTATTAAGTCTAAATACTTGGCCACGGTATATGGCCTATTCATGGCTTTTAAGATTTGGTCGTCTCCAGATTGCACTGGCAAATTAAGGTAGGGTGTAAATTTTTCGGCCTTGGCCAAAGTTTCAATGAATTTTGCATTGACTTGGGCGGGATGGGGGCTAGTGAAGCGGACCCAAAAGTCCCCGGGTATTTTATTAATCTCTTGTATTAAGTCCGCAAAGTCTTTTTTGCCTGATTTATAATCATTAACATTCTGTCCTAAAAGCCAAATTTCCTTAGTGCCATTTTTAACCACTTGTTTTGCTTCTTTGACAATGTCATTAAAACTACGGCAGACCAAGGGGCCGCGGGTATAAGGCACGACGCAATAGGTGCAGAAATTATCGCAACCATAGGAAATAGGAATACATACGGAAAACTGCTTGGAGTATTTGGGCTGAGTTTTTAGATAGCCGATATTAAGCAGCTCATTTTCTTGCATGCGCCTTTCCTCGGAGAAACCGAAATGCTTTTCCTTCCCTAAAATCTTGGGCCATCTAGCTAAAGATTTAATAGGCAAAACAAAATTGTATTTAAGGGCGAACTTTGCCAAATCTTTTTTGACAATACAGCCGGTTAAAAGCAATTTAGCGCTTGGATTGGCTTTGCGTATCTTATTCGCTAAGGCAAAAACCCTATCCACAGCTGATTGCCTGATAGAGCACATGTTAACTACTACCAAAACAGCCTCATTTTCGTTTGAGGCTTTTGTAAAGCCGGCGCCCTCCAAAACGGCGGCAATCCGCTCGCTATCCGAAGCATTCATGGCGCAGCCATAAGTTTGGATATGGTAGGTTTCCATGGCTAACAGACTATACCATTAAATGGCAAAAAGTGAAGGATAATAAAAACGCCCAGTTTGCTGGGCATTTTTATTATCAAATTTTTTCCGCAATTTCTTTTTTAGCTATTTCCATGAAATCTTGGAGGGGCATCGCGCCTTTATCGCCTTCGTTGCGCTTGCGCACGGCCACGGTTTTGGCCTCAGCTTCTTTGGCGCCTACCACTAGCAAATAGGGAATTCGGTGCGTTTCGCCATTACGGATTTTTTTACCAATAGATTCTATACTTTCATCAATAGAAACTTTTAAGCCGTTTTGGCGTAAGGTGGCAGCTATTTCATTAGCATAACCAAGTATTTTGTCATTGATGGGTAAAATACGCACTTGCTCTGGCGCCAGCCACAGCGGCAAATTGCCGGCATGGTATTCCAAGAGCACGCCGATAAAACGTTCAATAGAGCCCAAAAGCGCGCGGTGGATCATGATGGGTCGGACTTTTTCACCCTTGTCATTAATATAGTGCAAATCAAAGCGTTCGGGTAATTGGAAATCGACTTGAATAGTCGTGCATTGCCATTCTCTATCCAAAGCGTCTTTAATTTTTATATCGATTTTGGGGCCGTAGAAAGCGCCGCCACCTTCATCAACTTCATATTTGTCGACAATTTTATCCAAAGCCGTCCGTAGAGCGGTTTGGGCCATTTCCCAGATAGCCGCTTCGCCGATTGAGTCTTCGGGCTTGGTGGAGAGATAAACATTAAAATCCTTAAAGCCAAAATCTCTAAGGATGGAGAAAGTAAGATCCATTAATTGATGGATTTCACTGTCAATTTGTTCTTTGGTGCAGAAAATATGGGCATCATCTTGGGTGAAGCCGCGCACGCGAGTTAAGCCATGTAAAGTGCCAGACTTTTCATAGCGGTAAACCGTGCCCAGTTCAGTGTAGCGGATAGGCAGCTCTTTGTAAGAGTGCAAAGCGTGTTTATAAACTGCGATGTGAAAAGGGCAATTCATTGGCTTAAGCTGGTAGTCTACTTTTTCGCCTTCGTCTTTGGATGAAAGGTTAAAAGACGGGAACATGCTGGCATTATAAAAACCGGCATGTCCGGAAGTTTTCCAGAGATCGAGTTTGGCAATATGGGGAGTGCTCAAGAGCTGGTAGCCGCTAGCTAAATATTTATCAATGGCATAATTCTCAATAGTGCGCTTAAGCATGGCACCATTGGGATGCCATAAAATAAGGCCAGGGCCGATTTCCTCATCAAAGTGGAACAAGTCTAATTTTTGCCCCAGGGTTCTATGGTCGCGCTTTTCCGCCTCTTCCAACTTTTTCAAAAAGTCATCTAGCTCAGTTTTATTTTCAAATGCATAGGCATAAATGCGGGTGAGCATTTTGTTGTGCTCATCTCCACGCCAATAGGCGCCGGCAATTTTCGCCAACTTAAAAGATTGAGGATCAATTTCCTTAGTATTTTCAATATGCGGGCCGCGGCAGAGATCGGTGAAATTTCCACTGGTATAAATGCTGATTTCTTCGCCTTCGGGCAGCTCATTAATCAGTTCGGTTTTGTATGGCTCTTCTTTGAAAAGCTCCAAAGCTTCTTTTTTAGAAACGACTTTGCGGGAAAAATTATTACCCTTGGCAATCAGCTCGCGCATTTTTCCTTCGATTTTTGGTAAATCTTCCAGGGTTGGCTGGCTCCCGGATTCAGTAAAATCAAAATCATAGTAAAAGCCGTGCTCAATATCCGGGCCGATAGCTATTTTGGTCTTAGGATAAAGCTCGCTTACGGCTTCAGCCATTATATGGGCCAGAGAGTGCCTTTTTGTTTGAATATCAGACATATTATATCGCTGGCTAAATTATACAAAAAAATATCATTTTTTCAAGCAAATATTGACAATTCAAAAATAAATAATCATAATATAAATAGTAATTTCAATCGAAAGGGGGTGGAATATGCCAATTCCATTAATGGGGAAAATGGTCAGGATTTTGAAGGTCAAGGTTTTTCGCCTTGCCGACCAAAGAGTTTATGAGGTTTGCCCGCAAGATGTTGCCATTTGCGTTTCCGAGGCAAAAACTTTTGAACAAGCAGATTTGAAAGATACCAATGATACCAATATCCCGGAGAAACATTGGTATAGGGTTTATGTCAAAAAGGATCCGGGATCTGGATTTGATGTTGATATACCCTGCGACGAGCTTGGTGTTTACGATCTGAAGGAGCGGCAAGTCATTCCCATTGGTTGCAATAATTAGCTAAAAGGCCCTTGCGGGCCTTTTTATTTAGGAAGCTTGAGCATTTTTTTCTTGCCGGGCTTTTGACGAGCGCAGGGCTTCGCGTAAAATCTGTTTGCGCAGCCTAATGTTCTGCGGAGTGATTTCTAAATATTCGTCATCACCCATCCATTCTAAGCCGCGCTCCAAGGAGAGAATAAGCGGGGATTCCAGGATAATGGCTTTATCAGCGTCGGCATCGCGAAAGTTGGTTAAATGTTTGCCTCTGACCGGGTTAACGGCCATTTCATTGCCGCGGGAAGTATTGCCGATAACCATACCTTCATAAACTTCAACGCCCGGGCCTACATAAAGGGAGCCGCGTTCTTGTAAATTAAAAAGGGAATAGCCAGTGGTCGTGCCGTTTTCCATAGAGACCATAGAACCAAAGTCACGTTTTTCGATTTTTCCCGCATGGGGGCGGAAGCCTAAAAACTGCGAACACATAATGCCCTCGCCATGCGTATCAGTCATAAAAGCGCTATGATAGCCCAAATAGCCGCGGGTAGGAATTTCAAAAACCAATTTCATATGCCCATGCTCGGGTTTCATTTCTTTCATGAGGCCTTTGCGCTTGGCCATTTTTTCGATGATGGTTCCGGTATATTCATTGGGCGTAGTGATGGTTACCTCTTCAAATGGTTCGCATTTTTCGCCATTAACTTCTTTGATAACCACTTGTGGCTGGCTGACTTGCATTTCAAAGCCCTCGCGGCGCATATTCTCTAAAAGGATGGCAATGTGCATTTCGCCACGGCCAAAAACTTTATAGTAATCATTGGCGCCAAAATCAACCTTAAGGCCGACATTAACTTCCAATTCTTTTTCTAAGCGATCGCGAATTTGGCGGTTGGTGACAAATTTGCCTTCTTTGCCGGCAAAAGGAGAATTATTAACTAAAAGGTTTACTGAAACGGTCGGCTCATCTACGCGGATAGCGGGCAGGGCAGCTTGGTCTTCATTTGCACAAATTGTTTCGCCGATATAAATGTCGGCAATGCCGGCCACCATAATAATATCGCCGGAAACCGCCTCATTTATTTCTTTGCGGTCAGAGCCCTCAAAAGTGAAAATTTTGGTCAGGGTGCCAGGGCGGATATGGCCCTCGGGAGTTTTTACAAATACTGGCGCATTGGGTGCAATTTTTCCTTGGTGCACGCGCCCCACAGCCATCCTGCCCAGGAAATTATCATAAGCCAAGTTAAAAGGCTGGAAAGCAAATGGCGCTTCTTCATTGCCGCCGGCGGGTTTTACTTTTTCTAAAATCAGATCCAATAAGGGCGTCAAATCTTTGCTCTGGTCAGCTAGATTTTTCTTGGCAATACCTTCGCGGCCAATAGCATAAATGATAGGGAAGTTAAGCTGCTCATCATTGGCGCCCAGATCCAAGAAAAGCTCATAGACAAGCTCCACGGCCTCGGCGGGGCGGGCGGCTGGTTTATCTATTTTATTAATAACAACAATAGACTTAAGCCCTAATTCCAGGGATTTTTTCAAAACGAATTTAGTCTGGGGCATGGGCCCTTCTTGGGCGTCCACGACCAAAATAACGCTATCAATAGCGCGCAAAACACGCTCCACTTCCGAGCCAAAGTCGGCATGGCCGGGAGTATCGACGATATTGATTTTGACGTCTTTATAAAAAAGAGAAGTGTTTTTGGCGTAAATAGTAATGCCCCTTTCTTTTTCAAGCGGGTTTGAATCCATACTCGCGGAGATATCTTTGAGCATTCCTGTTTGGCGCAAGAGGGCATCGGTCAAAGCGGTTTTGCCGTGGTCTACGTGCGCGATAATAGCGATATTTCTGATTTCCATAGTTAGGGCAATAAAAAGAGCCGCTTGGCAGCTCAATTATCATTCATATTATACCAAATATATATAGGAAAAGCAATAGTGAGTAAAATAAAACCCCTGCAAAGCAGGGGGTTGCTAGAGGAGAAGCTTATTATTTTTCTTCTGATCCCGGAGAATGTCTGGGATGAGCAATAAACAAAGTAAGGCTGACAATTGAAGCGGCGAAGAAGATCACGGCCAAAAAGATTCCAAGCCAGAATAAATTGCTTCTTCCAATCGATTGAGCAAATTGCGCGTATCTTAAAATGATTAGCCCTAAACTGGCCGCTGACATTGTGCCGAGCAGAAAAAATGACGAGACAAAATTTTTCTTCATTATTTTCCTCCTTATACAGTTTTGAATTTCGATTTTTTGAAAATCGAGCATAACCGCTGTTTTGGTTACTATATTATTATAGCATAAAGCCCATAATAAATCAATAGCACTCTATCAAACTTATTATTTTACAAAAAAGCCCGCCAGAAGGCGGGTCTTGTTTGCGGTCTCGAATTTTTATGCTTGCTGCACATCTTCGGGCTTTACTAATGAAATAACATCATTGGCAATAATTTTGGGCACGCCATCTTTATTATCCGCCTTGCCCGAAACCAAGATAATATTATTGTCTTTGAAAACTTCAGGCTTGGCTTCCAAAATTTTAGGGAAGGCAATCACTTCGATTTTACTGGTTAAATCTTCTACTTCTACGAAGAGCATGGCCTTGCCGTTTTTGGTGATTATTTTTTTCATTTTGTGTATCACGCCGGCCACCTTGACCGTGCTGCCATCCATAATGCGCTTTTCGAACCCGGCGGTGAAAAAGTTTACCGGTTCGTCATTAGTCAGCTCCTTGCAGACTTTGGAAATCGGCACGGCACGCTTTTCTAAAACCTTGCGATATTTTTCTAAAATATGGCCCGAAACATAAAGACCCAAAAGTTCTTTTTCCCAAGTTAAGTTTTGCTGTTTATTGGAAGCCGGGCAATCATCTAGAGAAACCTGTTTGGCTTTATATGACCCTCCGCCAAAAAGACCTTGCTGGGCAGACTGCCTGGCTTTTTCTTCGGCCCGCGCATGTTCGAGCATTTTTTCCAAGTTTTGCAAAAGTTTATTGCGTTCATCCAAGCTATCGAAAACCCCGGCCTTAATCATGGACTCCATGGATTTTTTATTCAGGAGTTTAATGTCTAGGCGGGTAATAAAATCGGTGATAGTTTTGAAGGCGCCATTTTTTTGGCGCTCCGCGACGATTCCTTCGGCCACTTTATTGCCGACATTTTTAATCGCGCCGATTCCAAAACGGATTTTCATTTCTGAAGAGACGGCGAAATCTTTGAATGATTCATTAATATCCGGGGCCAGCACGTCAATGCCCATGTCCTTGCATTCTTCGATTAAAAAAGAAATGCGCTCCACATCATTGGATTCCGAATTAAGCACCGCGGCCATATATTCGGCCGGATAGTGGGCTTTAAGGTAGGCGGTTTGGTAAGCGATAGTAGCGTAGCAGGCGGCATGCGACTTATTAAAGCCATAGGAAGCAAAAGGCATAATCCACTCCCAAATTTCTTCGGCAATGTGCTGGCTTACATTATTTTTCAGGGCGCCGGCAATGAATTTTTCGCGCTGGGCCATTAAAAGGTCCATAATTTTTTTACCTATTGCTTTGCGCAAAGTGTCGGCTTCACCCAAAGTGAAACCGGCAATGACTTGGGAGATCTGCATGATTTGCTCTTGGTAAATAGCCAGGCCATAAGTATTTTTGAGCACGGCTTCAAGCTTGGGGTGCAGATAAGTGGTTTTTTCTTGGCCGTGTTTGCGGGCAATGTAGGTGGGGATGAATTGCATTGGGCCCGGGCGGTAAAGCGCGTTCATGGCGATAATATCTTCCATAACCGTGGGTTTAAGCTGCTTAAGGTAGCGCTTCATGCCCTCGGACTCTAATTGAAAAACAGAAGTCGTATGGCCTTCCTGCAATAGTTTGAAAGTGGCCGCGTCATCGAGAGGGATGCGGTTTATATCTATTTTGACATCATATTTAGCCTCAACCTGTTCCAGAGTATGTTCGATAACGGTCAAATTTCTTAAGCCTAAAAAGTCCACTTTCAAAAATCCGAGCTTTTCGATGATGGTCATCTCATATTGGGCGACAATAACATCTTCGTGCTGAGCGGAAAATTGCAAAGGGATACATTCATCTAAGGGCACGGGGGATACGACCACACCACAAGCATGTGTTCCGGCGTGGCGGGCTACACCTTCCACGCGCATGGCCATGTCAATGAGGGTTTTGGCTTGCGGATCGGTTTCATAAACTTGTTTGAATTCGGCCACTTCGCTTAAAGTTTCTTTCAGGTTTTTGAAAGGCGGCACAAGTTTGGCCAATCTATCGCAGTAACTATACGGATAATCCATTACACGACCAACGTCTCTGATGCCCACTCTGGCAGCAATAGTCCCGAAAGTGATGATTTGGGCCACATTATTTTTGCCGTATCTTTCTTCCACATAACGGATAACTTCATCGCGCCTTTCGTCGGCAAAATCCAAATCGATATCAGGCATGGAGATGCGCTCGGGATTCAAAAATCTTTCGAAGAGCAGATTATAATCAAAGGGATTGACTGAGGTAATATTGAGAAGGTAGGTAACCAGCGCTCCGGCGGCTGAGCCTCGGCCCGGGCCCACCACAATACCGTTACTTTTTGCCCAATTAACGAAATCTTGCACGATTAAAAAATAAGAAGCGAAGCCAGTTTGGTTAATAACGCCTAATTCATAATCGAGTTGCTTGATGGCGCGCTCATCATTTTCCAAACCTTTATTCTTTAGCCCCTTATCGCACAATTCTTTAAGGTAGTCGTTTTGGCTTTTGCCTTCGGGTAGGGCAAAATGCGGCAATTTGTATTTACCCAGTTCAAAATCGAAATTGCACGAATCGGCAATTTTGTGTGTATTGGAAATCGCTTCGGGCACATTAGAAAATTCTTGGGCCATCTGCTCGGGCGACTTGAGAGAAAAATCATCTCCGAGCATGGTGAGCCTGTCGGTTTCAGAAAGTTTAGTGCCGGTGGAAATACACATTAAAACATCTTGGGCTTTGTCGTCGTCTTTGCGCAAATAGTGGCTGTCATTGGTAGCAACAAGACCAATGCCAAGCTCTTGGCCGATTTTTATCAACTCATCATTAACGACTTTTTGCCCCGGGATACTCTGGTGGTATTGCAGCTCCAGATAAAAATTATCTTTACCAAAAACATCCAAATATTTTTTGGCCGTGGCTCTGGCGCCATCCAAGTCTTTGGTCAGAATTTGTTGGGGAATTTTGCCCTGCACGCAAGCCGTCAGGCAAATGAGGCCTTCGGCGTGTTCGAAAAGCAACTCCTCATCAATGCGTGGCTTGTAATAAAAACCTTCCAAATGCCCTTTAGTCACCAGCTTGGAGAGATTTTTATAACCTTGGGCATTCTTGGCCAAAAGAATCATGTGGTGGCGAACAGTATCAACATTGGGCCGTTTGAGAAAGCGGCTTTCTTGGGCCACATAAACTTCGCAGCCAATAATGGGTTTGATGCCTTGTTTCTTGCATTCGTTATAAAATTCTACTGCCCCATACATGACGCCGTGGTCAGTGATAGCGAGGCTGTCCATGCCTAAAGATTTGGCGTATTTGACCAGATCCGGGATTTGCGCCAAGCCATCAAGCAGGGAATAATGGGAGTGAACGTGAAGGTGAGTAAACTTCATAGGGCAATTATACCGCCAATCGAGATGTCAGCCAATATTGCAAAAGAGCTTTTTAATGGCGTGGTAATAATATTTTCTAGTTTAATAATGCTATCTTTTTATCTTCGGAGTTTATTCAGGTTTTGGAATTTTTGATTTTAAGCTTATACCCTTGCGCTTTTTTGGCTTTTATGTTAAGTTAGCTTGATTGGAAAATTCCAAAAATAAGCTAGAATAACAGTATGGCAACACCAAAAAGAAGGCTTACCAGTTCCCGCCAAGGCAAGAGGAGAGGAAATTTGAGGCTCGCTAGCCCCAAAACTCAGAAATGCCCCAAGTGCGGCAAAGACGCGATGATGCACACAGTGTGCCCCAACTGCGGAACCTACAAAGGCAGGCAGGTCATAGACGTGCTAAAGAAGCTGGATAAAAAGCAAAAGAAAGCGAAAGAGGCAGAACTCGCCGACAAGAAGGGTGAATAAAAGACCCTTCTTCGCATCTAAATTAGTTCTTTACTTATGGCATCAAGGCACCTTGCAAGATCAATAGCAATGCAATCCCTTTTCGAATGGGACTTCCGCGGAAAAAAATCCGAGCTACTCGACGAGATAATTAAACACAACATCGAGGAATTCGGCCCCGGGCTCAAAGAAACGGATTTTGTTTATGAGCTGTCGCACCATATTGCCGACAACCTTACCGAGCTTGATGAGATTATCGCCAAGACCGCACCGCTCTGGCCGGTTGATCAAATTTCGGTAGTAGACCGCAATGTTTTGAGAATCGGTTTATATGAGCTGGTCATGGGGGATCGCAAGGCTGTCCCGCCTAAGGTGGCTATTAATGAAGCCATTGAACTCGGAAAAATGTTTGGAGAGGAATCTTCGGGCCGTTTTATTAACGGCGTTTTAGGCACGGTTTATAAACAACTCGAAGAAGTAGCTAAGGCCAAAGGCGAAACCTTGGAGCCGCCCGTTGAAGATGAGGCTGACGAGGAGGGAGATAAACCTAAAAAGGCCAAGAAAATCGCCAAGAAGAAGACGGCCAAAAAAGCCAAAAAAGAGGGCGAGGAAGGAGAGGAAAACGAAGATGAATAATAATTTCGAAAATTTATTGGTAAAGTTCAAGAATCTGGAGGATTCTTTGGGGATTAATTTCCAAAATAAAGAGCTGCTTGTTGCCGCCTTTATCCATCGATCGTTTTTGAATGAAAACGAGTGGATGCATTTGCCGCACAACGAACGCCTCGAATTTTTAGGCGATGCAGTTTTAGAATTAGTAGTAACGCAATATTTATATTCGCATTATCCTAATGAAAATGAGGGCACTCTGACCGTGTGGCGCTCTTCCTTGGTAAATTCCATGATGTTGGCAAAAAAATCCACGGAATTAAATTTTGAAAATTATTTGCTCTTGAGCAAGGGTGAGCAAAAAGACACTGGTAAGGCGCGGGTTTTTATTTTGGCCAATACTTTTGAGTCTTATATCGGAGCTTTATTTTTAGACCAAGGCATTGAACCTTGCCGCCAACTCATTGAAAAAGAGTTAATTAAAAAGGAATTACAGGAGATTATCGCCAATGGTTCTTTTATCGATGCCAAAAGCCATTTTCAGGAAAAGGCCCAAGAAATTGAAAAGCTGACACCGGTTTATAAAGTTTTGGAAGAATGGGGGCCGGATCACGATAAGCATTTTAAGGTTGGCCTATATTTGGGAGAAGAAGAGATTGCTACCGGGCAGGGCATGTCTAAAAAGGAAGCCGAGGAGGCAGCTGCTCAAGCCGGGTTTAGGGCCAAGGGGTGGCACGGCCGTGGGTCTTGATTTATTTTGCAAATAATGCTACAAAATATCTACACTGAAAAATAATATGCTGAATATCAGATATATTCGGGTTGGCAAGAAAAACAGCGCATTTTTCAAGATAGTAGTCACTGATAAGCGCAGGTCTGCCAAGTCCGGCAAATTTCTGGAGGAATTGGGATACTATAACCCCAAGACCAAAGAGAGAAAGTTGAATATTGAAAGGGTTAAGCACTGGCTCTCCCAAGGCGCCACGGTTTCTGATACGGTGCACAATGCATTAGTGGCCGAGAAATTGATTGATGCCAAAAAGAAAGCCTCGCATAAACAACCAAAGAAGAAAGAAGGGGAAGAGGCTAAATAATCCCCGATTTTTTCTGTCCGTGATACCTGATTGCTGATTGATTTGATTTGCGTATTAACCATTGTTAATACAAAGGTCGATAGTAAATAACCATATTTCAGAACATGACAAAAAACGTGAACGACCAGGAATTTCTGGAGTTTATCGTGAAGACTCTGGTTGATCATCCCGAAGATGTCAAAATCGGCAGGGATGTAGACGAGATGGGAGTTTTGCTCACGCTCAAGTGTAATCCCGAAGATATGGGACAGTTGATCGGAAGGCAAGGTTCCACTGCCAAGGCCATTAGGACCTTGGTCCGCATTGTGGGTCTGCGCAACCATGCAAGGGTTAACCTCAAGATTGAGGAACCGGAAGGTGGCAGGGGTCCCCGCAAGCACGATGATGCTCCAAAGCCAAGTTTGGACGATCTGAATATATAACAAAAAAATAAAATAACCTCCGCAATGGGGGTTATTTTATTTTCAAACCCAAATTTCAAATTGCGAATGACAAATTTTGGTATGGCGCAAGGCGCCATGATTTGATACTATAATTTATGCTAAAGTTCGACATTGTTACAATTTTCCCGCAGATATTTGATTCGTATTTTAATACGAGTATTGTTTTGCGTGCGCAAAAAATGGGAAAAATTGCCATTAGGCCCTGGGACTTAAGACAATATTCTACGGATAATTATAAATCAGTGGACGACCATCCCTATAGCGGCGGAGCGGGCATGATTTTGAAATTGGAGCAGATTTATTTGGCAGTTGAGGATATTAAAAAAGAAATCGCCAAAGATAAAGACAAGAAAACGAGAATAATTTTGTTTTCCGCCAATGGCAAGAAATTTAACCAGGATATGGCTAAAAAATGGGCTAAATATGACCGTCTGGTGATGATTTGCGGCCGTTATGAAGGCGTGGATAATCGTGTGGCCGAGAAAATTGCTGATGAAGAAATTTCTATCGGTGAGTATGTTTTAACGGGTGGAGAATTGCCGGCCATGGTGGTAGTTGATTCTATTGCCAGATTAATGCCGGGAGTAATTAAAAGTGATTCTCTGGAGAGCGAATCCTTTAATAAAGTGAAGGGCCAGAAGGTTTTGGAATATCCGCAATACACAAGGCCGGAAGTGTTTATTACTAAAGAGGGTAAGAAGTGGCGCGTGCCCAAGGTTTTGCTTTCTGGGGACCATAAAAAAGTTCAGGAGTGGAAGGAAGGGAAGTCTAAAAAAATTTCCCCTGATATTGCAAAATAGCCAAAATATTGTTATATTTTGATTTGTAAAACGGGCAGATGCTAGAGTGGCCAAATAGGACTGGCTGTAAACCAGTTGACTTCGGTCTACGGGGGTTCAAATCCCTCTCTGCCCACACAAAAAAGATCTACCCCTGCGGGTGGATTTTTTTGTGTGGTATACAGAAAAAGAGGGAGTTGAAATTTATGCCAGAGAGCCAGCAGACGAACTGCTAAACCCCTCTCTGTTCAGAATTAAGGTGGCGCTCGAAATTACACTTCTTGCCAATTTCTGATATTTATGCTAAATTATTTTGTGTCCTAAACGCCAAAGTAGCTCAGTTGGTAGAGCACATCCATGGTAAGGATGAGGTCACCGGTTCGATCCCGGTCTTTGGCTCAGAAGCTTGAAGGGCTAAATAAAAAACAAAAATATGGCAGCAAAAAGAAAACCATACGTGAAGCTCCAATGCACGGGTTGCAAGAGGATTAACTATTTTGCTTTTAAGTCAAAGAAGGTTGAAGAGAAGCTTAATCTTAAGAAATATTGCAAATTCTGCCGCGCACACAAAGCTCACAAGGAAATCAAAAAGTAAACTAAGCCGGCTTTTGTCGGCTTTGTTTATACTCGCCGTTGCATAATTGCTATGGCGAGGTGATAGGGGCGTGGTGAAACGGTATCACATCGGTCTCCAAAACCGCTATTGAGGGTTCGATTCCTTCCGCCCCTGCCAAAACAAAAAAGCGCACCAAAGTGTGCGCTTTTTTATTTTTGTTGGTATGGGGGCGGATAGGATGAGAAGGCGGAGCGCCGACTGGGCGCGAGCCGGGCCTCGAGAGCGCGAGCAAAGCGAGCGACTCGAGGGCGATTCTTTTTACTTAATTTGACCAAAGACTGTTTTACGGTTATAAAATGGTTGGTTCGCGAAAAATAAAAAGGAGGTGGGTAACGATGGGTTATTGCAATGGTTATGACCTTTTTGTCTTTATTGGTCTGCCGGGTTGCGGGAAGAGCACTCTTGGGAAGTTGCTAGCCCTGAAGTATAGACTGGACTATTTTGAGACGAGCTCTTTAATCGATAAAGCAATAGTCGAGGCAAAAGAAAAATCGCAAACAATTTTTGGAAAGATTGATTATGAAGCAGAAAAACAGGAGCGGCGCAAAAAGAGAGGGGAGAACTGCGAAAATGAATTTGTTTGCAAACAAGTTTTTGAGAAGTTAATAAGCTATTCCAATGGTACGGTAATCAGTGGCTTCCCTCGAGATGAAGAACAGGCAGAAAAGTTTGCGGAGTTTATTATCCAGATCGGGGCTAGACATCGCTGCTTGGTTATTTTGCCCAAGGTTAGCGAAAAACTAAGCTTGCAGCGCCTAGTAAAAAAACAGAAGGAAGTGTTGGGTGAAAGTTTCGTTTCCGAGCTAGTCGAAGTGCAGTTCCATGGCATTAAAGAAGATTTTGGACGAGTTGTTTCGGTTTTATCCAAAAATCGGATTGCTATTCTGCAAATTGCCCCAAATAAAACTATCGAAGAATCCATTTCATATTTATTCAGTGAAATCAAATAGCTGCTTCCGCAGCTTTTTTATTTGCCAGATATGGAAAATTATGGTTTAATGCCATATAATCATATTGATAAAATATGGAGATAATAGAAATAAAAACAATCTTGCGCGAGCCGGAAAAACATTTAGGGCAGAGCGTGCAGGTTAACGGTTGGGTGCGCACTACGCGCACCGGTAAGGATACCGGTTTTATAGAATTAAATGACGGCAGTTTTTTCAAAAATCTTCAGGTGGTTTTTGATAAATCTTTGGCTAATTTTGAAGAAATGGAAAAATTGCCAATCGGTTCGGCACTTATTGTTTTTGGCGAAGTGGTAAAATCTCCGGCCGGTGAACAGGCCGTGGAGCTTAAAGCCAAAAATATTGAAGTGGCGGCCGTTTCAGAAAGCGATTTTCCTTTACAAAAAAAGAGGCACACTTTTGAGTATTTGCGTACCATTGCGCACTTGCGCCCGCGCTCCAATACTTTTTCGGCAGTTTTTCGCGTGCGTTCTTTAGCGGCTTATGCGATTCATAAATTTTTCGTAGAGAAAGGTTTTATTTATGTGCAGACCCCGGTAATTACCGGCAATGATTGCGAGGGCGCCGGGGAGATGTTTCATGTCAGCTCTCTGGATTTGAAAAATGTTCCCAAAACCGAGAAAGGAGAAATAGATTTTTCCAAAGACTTTTTTGGCCGCGAGACCGGGCTGACGGTTTCCGGGCAGCTGGAGGCCGAATCTTTTGCTATGGCTTTTGGCAAGGTTTATACTTTTGGCCCGACTTTTCGCGCCGAAAATTCCAATACCAAAAGGCATGCGGCCGAATTCTGGATGATTGAGCCGGAAATTGCCTTTGCCACAATCAAAGAAGATATGGATCTGGCTGAAGAGATGGTCAAATATATCATCAAATATATTTTGGAAAATGCGCCCGAGGAAATGGTTTTCTTCGGCAAGTTTATTGATGAGGGTTTGACGGAGAGATTGCAAAATGTAATGCACTCAAACTTTGAACGCATCACTTACACGCAGGCCGTTGAGATTTTGGAAAAGTCTGGGGAAAAATTTGAGTTTCCGGTTGGTTGGGGCAAAGAGCTTCAAACCGAGCATGAGCGTTATTTGACCGAACAAGTTTATAAGAAGCCGGTTTTCGTCATTGATTATCCCAAAGAGTTTAAGGCTTTTTACATGCGCCAGAATGATGATGGCAAGACTGTGGCCGCCATGGATTTGCTAGTGCCCGGTATTGGCGAAATAATCGGGGGCAGCCAAAGAGAAGAGAGGCAAGAAAAATTACTTTCGCGTATCAAAGAGCTTGGCATAAACGAGAAGGACTTAGAGTGGTATTTGGATTTGCGCAAGTATGGCGGGGTTAAGCATGCGGGGTTTGGCTTGGGCTTTGAGCGGCTGATAATGTATTTGACCGGTATGGAAAATATCCGCGACGTGATACCTTTCCCGCGGGTTCCGGGCAATGCTGAATTCTAAAATATCCTCAGTCTTTTAAGTAAAAAATCGTCCTTAATAGGGGCGATTTTTGTTTTGACAGAAAGAAAATAATATGCTATAATAATAATGATTCTAGGGATGTAAAATGCCTTGGATTCCTATATTAAAAATTGAATAAGGAGGATAGATATGGAAAAAGGAGGAGCGGCAGTTGAAGGTAAGGTATCGGAATTCAAAAAGCGTGCGATAGTTAAAAGCCTTTTGGATACCGATATGTATAAGTTCACCATGGGACAATTTGTAAATCATTTTTCCCCGGAGACTTGTGTTACCTTCGCACTGACCAATCGAACAAAATCCGTAAAGCTGGAAGAGTATATCGACATCAAGGAGTTGCGTTGGCAGCTCGAACAGGTGAGGGCATTGTCCTTTTCCCGTTTTGAAATCGACTACCTTTCTTCCTTGCGGACTTCCGATGGAGCAAATTGTCGGTTCAACAGCAAATATTTGGATTTTCTTTCAGGTATCCGGTTGCCGTATTTTTCACTCGAGCCTAGCGGAGATTCATTCCACTTAAAGTTTTTTGGCCGATGGAATTCGGTAATCTTCTGGGAGGTCCCGGCTTTAGCAATCGTCAACGAGCTTTACGCTCGTGCCGTGATGGCTAAGCTCGGACTGGATTACCACACTTTGCGCGAAATCGCCCAAGCCCGTCTTGATGAAAAAATCGCCAGGCTTAATGAGATGCCCGGGATAAAATTCATGGAGTTTGGGACACGCCGGAGATTTTCTTTCTCCTGGCAGGAGCATGTCATCACAGAGATGGCGCAGAAGCTCAGGCATGGCTCAATGATTGGCACGTCAAATGTTTTGGCAGCCAGAAGTTTGCGACTGAAGCCTATGGGCACAATGGCTCATGAACTTTTCATGGTCAGAGCCGGGGTAGCTGGAAAAAATGACAAGCTTTTGCGTCGGAGCCATAATTTGGTCATCCAAGAATGGTTGTCATTTTATGGTGGCGATCTTTCAATTCTGCTCTCTGATACCTTTGGCACTGAATTCTTTTTTGAGGATTTAACGTCAAGGCAGCTCAAACAGGTCAGCGGCTTCCGCCAGGATTCCGGCAATCCGTTTGAATTCGCAGAAAATGCCATCGCTCTTTGGCAAAAAAACGGGATTGATCCCAAAAGCAAAACCATTGTTTTTAGCGACGGTTTAGATCTGGAGAAAATCGAAGCATTGTATAAAAGGTTTTCGCCGGAAGTAAATTGCCTCTTTGGCTGGGGCACAAACCTTACTTTTGACTGGCCGGAAATCAAACCACTCTCACTGGTTATTAAAGCGGTGGGGGCTGACGGTCAAGGTTTAGTGAAGCTTTCCGACAACATTGCTAAGGCGATTGGCCAACCCGAGGAAGTGGAACGTTACAAGCGGGTTTTTGGCTATAAATCCCAGTATCAAAAAGACTGCATTGTCTAATAAAAGGAGGAAAGAGATGGTTCAGTTGGATCTGGATCCGCTTAATGGCCTTTACGATTTTCTGAAAGGCCTTTCACCAAACGACCTGAAAGCAAATTTGCCAGGCTTCTTGTGCCAGTTCCCAAAAAAGCTTGTTACTTCGGCGCTGGGCGACAAGGTCAAAACAAGTGTTTTGATTGTTGATCCGCAAAAAGACTTTGCCAAAATTGGCGGCTCGCTGTTCGTTGAAGGTGCCGACCAAGATATGGAGAGGGCACTCGCATTACTTTGCTCTATCGTCGGAGTGGTAACTCAGGTTTTCATCAGCGGGGACAGGCATTATCCGGGAGCAATTTTCTTCCCGGAGAGGCATTTGTTGCCCAATGGAAGCAATCCGCCACCCTTCACGTCAGTGACGGCCGAGGATTATCTTTACAATCATTGGAGATCGAACCCGAAGTCTGGAGAACAAAACGAGCAAGACAACAAAGTCATCCACTATTGTTTGGAAGCAGCCAAAAAAGAAATTCCGCTAACGCTTTGGCCGCACCATTGCATGGAAGGCAGTGAAGGCAAGAAAATCGTTGAGCCGATTGCGGTTTTCAAACAGGTTTTTGAAACCTACCGCAAAGTTTCAGCCAATGTTTTCTACAAGGGGATGGATTTGGATACGGAGTATTACTCGGTATTCAGCCCCGTCGTTAATACTAACTATGACGGCAAGCCCTTGGCGAGCACTCCGGCAGTCACACCACAAACTTTCGCCAGCTCAGATATCATTATTGTTATGGGGGAGGCACTTTCGCACTGCGTGGGCCAAACCCTCCGCGATCTCGTTGAGGCCAATCTGGGCAAGAAAATTTATCTTGTCAGTGATTGCACTTCTAATGTTGCCGGCTTTGAAGATCGGGGAGAAAAGTTTTTGGAGCTTCTCGAAGCTAATGGCGGCCATGTTGTAAAAAGCACCACGCCCTTCCTTGATTGGCCGGGCGTTTGCAAGCTCTATAAAGATGCATATCCTTGAGAGGAGAAAAAATGGCAAAAGCACCAGTAGAATACGGCGAGAACGAGGAAATATTCCGTGAAATTGCTAGAATTGCCGTCTCTGCAGCAACAGATGGGTTTAAGGCGGTGTTTAGGATTTCTGATGATAAGGCTATCGGTTCCGTTGCTGCCAGCTTGATTAGGGCATATCCAGAAGAGCTTAAGGAAGTGGCTATAAAAAATTTCGCTCGAAAATGAAAAAACCATTCTAATGATCCGAAGCTTGATTAAAAAATAATACCGCCAATATGGCGGTTTTTTCTTTGGAAAATAAGAGTATAATCAAATTAAACAAAAATATGCAGATCAATAAAACAAAATTTTTATTGGCAGCGCGTATAATTTCTATATTATTTATTTGCTTTATTTCACTTTTTGCCCTGGATATATTTGATATGCAACTGGGGTTTGTGGGAACAATTTTGGGAATCTTTATGCACCTTATCCCTTCAATTATTATGGGCATCTTAGTTTATTTTTCTTGGAAAAATCCCAAAATCGGTTTTTATAGTTTTAGTGTTTTGGCCTTGATTTTTACTTTATATTTTCGGACCTATACTTTTTGGGGATCTTTTCTGACCATTTCCTTGCCGACAATTATTTTGGCCGGGCTTTATTATTTAGCTAAGGAATAAATTTAAAAAGCTCTTATGGGCTTTTTTCTTTCGTTTTAAGTTTTGATATAATTAAACAATGAAGATTTCTTTTCATGGCGCGGCCAAAACTGTTACCGGTTCTTGTGCGCTCGTCGAAGCCAATGGCATAAAATTTTTAGTCGATTGCGGGCTTTTCCAGGGGATAGAATTTGCCACGGATGAAAATCTAAAGCCGTTTGGTTTTGAACCCAAAGAAATCAGTTTTGTTTTGCTTACTCATGCGCATGCCGACCACAGCGGAAGATTGCCTCGGCTTTTTAGTGAGGGTTTTAGCGGAAAAGTTTATTGCACGCCGCCCACTAAAGAATTGGCAGAAATCACTTTTTTGGATTCGGCCAAGATTATTGCCGAGGAAGCACGGACAAAAAATATCAAGCCGCTTTTTACAGCCGAAGACATCGGTGGTTTGTTGGAGAATTTTGAAACCAAAGAATATGGCCGCTCTTTTCGCCCCGAAGGCCGTATTGAGGTGGTAATGCGTAATGCGGGGCATATTTTGGGTTCCGCGGTCATAGAAATTCTAATTGAAGAAGAGGGCAAAAAAAAGAAAATAGTTTTTTCCGGAGACTTGGGCAATAGCCCCGTGCCCTTGGTTAAAGATACCGATATTATAAGCGGGGCTGATTATGTGGTTTGCGAGGCGACTTATGGCGGCCGGATACATGAAGCGCCTGAATTACGTTCTCTCATACTTAAAGAAGCCATTGAAGAATCCATTGCCCGCGGCGGAACATTAATGCTGCCGGTTTTTTCCTTGGAGCGCTCGCAAGAAATTTTATACGAGCTTAATTTTATGGTGGAGGCTCATCAACTGCCTAAAGTAAAAATGTTTTTGGATAGCCCCTTGGCTATTAAGGCCGTGGATATTTATCGTAAATACGAAGATTGGTTTGATGAGGAGGCGCAAAAGAAGCTGAAGAAGGACGATGATTTATTTGCTTTCCGCGGTTTGGAATATACTCCCTCGCCCGAGGAATCGAAAAAGATTAATGAGACCAAGCCCCCCAAAGTGATTTTGGCCGGTTCGGGCATGTGTAATGGCGGGCGCATACTTTACCACTTAAAAAAATATCTTCCCGATAGTAATAATTTTTTGCTTATCGTTAGTTTTCAAGCCGAGGGGACTTTGGGCCGAGAGCTGATGGAAGGGGCGCAGACGGTTAATATCAATGGGGAAGAGGTAAAGGTGCGCGCCAAAGTAAAGGCTGTCGGAGCCTATTCTTCGCATGCCGACCAGCCAAGGCTTTTGCATTGGTTAAAACAAATGCAGACCCCCAAGCCCCAACAAGTATTTATCAATCACGGAGAGGAAAAGGGCCAGCTAATGCTTCAAGATGGCATAAAAGAAAAATTAGGCATTGAAAGCCAAATTGTGGAAAGGGCAGTGGTATATGATATCTAGCGATAATTGTATGAATAATCAATCAAACTGGAAATTGAAAAATATTTTTTTAGCTGCGTTGGCAATTTTTTCTTTTTGTTTTAGTGCTGCCCGGGCCGAGGAGTATGTTTACCATACTCGTCAGGATGGCCGGATAATGATTTTTGGCAAAGTGGAGAGCAGCTCTAAAAATTTTTGCTTGCATATCGTAGCAGAGGAGGATGTCGATACCTTGAAGATTACCCCTACCTCCGATGGCAGTTTTTCTGAGGAAATACAGGATATTTATGGGGATTCCAATATTAATCTGTTTATCAGTAATCCTTGCAAAACTTTTAAGGGTATTGTGCCAAACGTCAATATTAATGATCCGCGAATTTATTCGCTAACGGGCGACATACGCTATGCACTTTCCGGTGTTGTCTCTAATCTGCCCTTGGGGGCAAAAATCGGTTTGAAATTTTTTCAGAAGGATATTATGGGCAGCGCCCCGATTTTTTTTAGCGACATCGCCAAGGCAAAAATCGTCACGCCTAAAAATAATGGCTACTTCGAGGCCACGATAGCGCTTACCGGGCTTAATATCTATTCCAGCCGTGGCTTTTGTTATAAGGCTTTCATATTTGATAAAGATAAAAATATTTTAGCCGAAAGTAATCCGGCCTGTTCGGTTTTGCTTAATGTGCCATATTACAATATCCACGATTATCCTTGGAATACGATTATGACCGGGGAAGGCAGCTATGAAGTAGTCGGCTGTCGTCACGCGGCCGCTACTATGCTGATTGATTATTGGTATCAGAACGATTCAAAGGTCCGGGCTAATTGGGATAAGATAAATAAAAACAAGCCCAATCCTATTGATTGCCGCGAAATGTTTTTGAAATACGGATTATGGGGAGATATGTATAATACTCGGCCGGCGGAAAAATCTTTGTGGCGCACATTGGGTATGAGCGTGGTGCACATTGGTCCCATCAGTCCGCTGACTCTAAAACAGGTTTATACAGATAACTATATTCCATTTGTGATTTTGTGCCGACCATCCTTGAACACGTGTAAGTTTTGGGATTCGGGCAACCAGCATCAACTTGTTGTCCTTGGATTTCAGGGATACGGCCAGTATTTGGCGCCCAATGGCAAGAATTACCTGAATCATCTCTATGTTAACGATAATGGTTGGAAACCGGGCAATTCTTCTTTGGGAAAATTGCGCTACGTCCTTTTTAATGATTCCAAAACAAAAGAAACCAATAATACGAACTGTAACGCGCGTTGCGGCTGGCAGTATCCGAGCAAGCGCTCTGCCTATTCTGCTTTTGAAGACGAGGGGATTGTGGCAGTTGTTCCTAATGATTATCTGTTGCTTGGTAAATATGAATTTATCAATAGTATAGTTATTAAGAACGGGCAGATTACGCCAATATTTTTGAAAGTGCCTCAAAATACGGATGTGCATTTTGTAAATCTAGACAGGGAGTGGCACGACATTAAGGTTTTTCGCGGCGGGGAGGACTTTCTGCGTAGCGGGCTAATCCCTGATGGGGAAGATTTTACTTATAGTTTTGCGACACCGGGAGAGTATTATTTCCGACTAGATCAGAGTGACCAGACGGGTAGAATTGCCGTTTATTAAGAATGATGACCCCGCCCCAAGGATCATTCGCGAAGCCTGTGGGAGAAAGTTAAGCGCAGGCAGATTCGCCGAGCTTTACCGCAATGAAAAGTATTTCAGCGCCCAAGAGGCCTTGAAACTCGGCTTTGTCCACGAAATCATCTAACCGGATTTATCCGGTTTTTTCTTTCCACAGGCGCGCTTTATTATTAGTGCGCCTTTTTTGTTATAATTTGTTAAATTGATATGAGTGGCCGCACATTCAACGCAGGTTTAATTTTGGGCATATTTTTGGCCTTGTTTTTTGTTTGTGGCTTGGCACAGGCCGAAACTAAAGTTTATATGGAATTTCAGCCCGGTTATGGCGTGCCCTTAGTGGCCACGCTTGAGCCACTGAGTATGGATCCAAACGGAGCCGTATTCCAGGGAGAGCTCACTCAAAAGGGTGTAAGCAGTTTTGCGACTGTGTATTTTGTGTATTTTGATCAAGATAAGCCCATGGTCAAGGAAACGGCCAAAGTTCAAATGTTTTCCGAGGGAAAATTTTTCAGTGAGCCGGTGAAATTAGCAGCCGGGAAAAAATATTGCATCATCGCTTTTGCAAAAAATTTTCAAGGCTCAAGCCAAAGCAATGCCTTTTGTCCAAGCGCCAATGCGCCCAAGCCAAAAATGGGCGGAGAAAAGAAACCCAGTTTTAATTATTATGACAGCCAAGGCAATATTTTGGCCCCGGAAATTAAAACCGGGCCAATCGAGTCAACTCCTCTCGGGAACAAAATAACTTCCAAAATTCTTAACTTTGCGAGCAGCACACAGCCCTTGGAGGGCTATTATGAATTTTCGTTTAAGGAAGGCAAAGAGAGCGCTTTTCAGGTAAAGCCCGTGCCGATTCTTGACCCGACGCAGGTCAGTTTATTTCTGGATAAAGCCTTAAACTTAGAGGGTTCTTGGGTGCAGCTGGCCGTCAAGCAAGATTCAGGATTTATTAAGGGTAATTTAGTATTTGGTGGCAGCAGTAGCAGTACTACGGCCAAGCCCAGTGCAGAGGCAACTAGAATGTATTGGCAGCTTTGCAAAAAGAGTGATGGGAAGTGCAGCCCCAGCAAAAAACTTTACCAATCCAAAGACGAATGCGAAGCCGATATCCAAAAAACCGAAGTTAATGCCTCGGGGGAGCAGTTAACTACTGGTATTTGCCATTCGACATTTTTGTCCTGTGATATTTCTTGCGATTATTACAAAGGGAAGCCTGAAGTTGGCGCAACGCAGGAGTGCTATCGCAAAGTCTGGATAAATAAAAATAAAAACGGGACAGCCTTTACCCAGAATTTGGATTCGCCCAAAACTTCATATGATTCCGTGGCGACTGCTAAAATCGGTATTGATTATTATTTTAGGCAGGGCGGAAAATTATCCAAAGAGCAATGCCAGGACAAGAAAGATCCGGCCGGTACTTGGTATTTTTGCGTGAAGAATAATGGTCAGTGCCGCCCGACCTTTGGGCAGCAGCAAAAGAATGGGACCTGGGTAAATTACAAAGATCGCGCCACCTGCGAGGCTGCGGTTAGAAAATGGTGGGGCTCACAGGCCGGGAAAAATTGCTATCAAGACCCGCAGGTTTGCAATAATATCTGTAAAGAATACATCAATCCTATCTCTTTGCAGCTCAAGTCGGTTTTTTATGGTGATTATGAGGAACGCGCCGACGGATCTGTGCGGCTATACTTCACGGTTATCGGTTTAGGCAAGGCCGCCAAAGCACGGGCAAGGCTCGGGGTAAAAGTTGTGACGGGAGGTATGGATGTTAATTTGGAGCCAACCCAATGGGTAGAAGTTGATGATCGGGGAACTTATTTTGTGGATTATAAAAAGTTTAATAAGCAGGTTCCTTATATGGTTTTTACGGAAATGGAAAATGATGTTGGGGAAAAATATATTGGTAATATTTTTTGGCTTTGGCTCAATTACAATGAATTTGATTGCCCTAATCAGCTGTGTGAGCGTGGCGAAACTATACAAAACTGTCCACAGGATTGCAAAATCCCGGCCGAGAAATGCTTCAAAACTATTTGCGGGCAGCCCGGCGGCTGTACGGCCAAATACTTTAAGCCCATTAAATTTTTTGCTAGCAAGGATGTCTCTTTGCAGGCGCTCCTTGAGGCGCAAAAAGCTTGGGAGAATAAATTTAACACCAAGTTTTTTGAAAAGGTTAGCATCGCGACCAGCACTTCTCTGAGCGCGAGGGTCAATATGCAAAAGAATAACGGGCAATGGGACTATAACGGTCTTTGGGAAATTGCCAATAATTCGGAATCAATTTGGGAAAGTGGGACCACGGCTTGGACATGGGTTGATGATACTATTGATCCGGCTAGCGGCAAACATTATGTCCGGGAGTGCGATATTGAGATTAATAGTTCTAAGGGCCTTGATTTCAATTATTATGAAAATTCTAAATATTGGACAAGAGTGATGCCTCACGAATTCGGCCATTGTTTAGGTTTGAATGATTTGTATAACGACTTAAATTTTGCCCCTCAGTGCCCTAATGAGATAATGAACTATGCACAGGAAATCGGTTCTGGCGATTTAGCAGGTTTAAGACAAATATTTGGTAAGTAATTTAGAGCAGGCCTTGACATGGCCTGCCTTTTTGTTATACTGGGTCATACCGTAGACAGTGGGCAGGGTATACTCAATAAGCCCCACCTAGGAATAGAGCCTTTTAGGCTTGGTCGATGTCTGCGGAGAAAACAGGCATTTTTTTATTTTTATGGCAAAAACAAAACAGCAAAAATCAACCGAGTTATCCGCCATGCGTGAACTTTTGTCTATGCAAAAGTCCATGTATTTTGTGGATTACAAAGGTTTGAAGAACGAGGACCTCTTAAAAATCAAGAAGGAACTCAAAATCAAAGATGGCAAGCTCGTAGCTGTCAAAAAGAGCTTGACCAACGTGCTTTTCAAGGAAAAGGGCATTGAATTCAATCCCAAAGATCTTGAAGGCCAGGTTGCCATTGCTTTCGGATTCAAAGACCAGTTTTCTCCAACAAAACCTCTTGTTGAATTTTCTAAGCAAAACAAAAACCTGAAAATCCTTGGCGGATGCTACATGGACGAGGGCAAATACCACTTCATCAATACTGCTGAAGTAGTCGCTTTCTCCACTATTCCGTCCCGCGAAGAGCTTTATGCCATGCTGGCCTTCGCCCTTAATGACACTGCCGCAAGCTTTGCCAGAGTCGTTAATGCTGTAAAGGAGCAGAAAGAAAAGCAGGCAGCGTAATTAAGAATTAATAAAACATACAAAACTATGGCAGAAGAATTCCAAGTCCCTGAACAGTTTAAGGACATAATCGAAAAAATTGAGAAGATGAGCATTATGGAACTTTCCGAGCTCGTCAAAGCCATTGAAGGCAAGTTTGGCGTTACCGCTACTCCGACCTTCGTTGGCGGAGCCGCTCCGGCTGCTGGTGCCGCCGCCGCGGAAGAAAAGAGTGAATTTTCTATCGTCTTAACCAAGACCGGCGAGAAGAAAATCGAGGTCATCAAGGTTATCCGCGATGTCACCCAGAAGGGCCTTAAGGAGTCTAAGGATATGGCCGATGCCGCCGAGTCCGCTCCGCAGGTTGTTAAGGAGGGCGTTAAGAAGGATGAAGCCAACGAGATTAAGAAGAAATTCGAGACCGCTGGCGCTACTGTTGAACTCAAGTAATAGCTGAGTAAATAAAAACAGCCCCAAAGGGCTGTTTTTATTTAATTGTTTTTTATCTGGTAAATTTTTCCACCATCTAAAATATAAATGAATCCGTCCGAGCCCACGGCAAAGTCGCGCAAATCAGCCCAGGTGCTTTCTTTATATTCTTTAACCAGTTTGCCTTTTTTATCAAAAACACAAAGTCGGTTCTGCTGCGGTTCAAGAATGTAAATATTGGGCGTAGCCAGGGATGTCCAAATTTTTACAGGGTTTTGCAGGCTGGGCGAAGCATTGAGCTTGATAGTTTCTTTGTAGGAGTTTTCAAAATACCTGTCCAAATCATTATTCTTAGTTAAAATCCAAAGTGATTTATCGATGGCCAAGGATTTGGCGCCACTGGGCTTGCGGGTATTGGCAGTCAGCCAATCGCCAGTGGCCCCACCAGTGGCGCGCAGAATGCGCCCATTAAAAGAATCGAGCAGATAAAATTTGGAAGTATAAACATTAAATCCAGTGATAATGGCTTTGCTGTCCAATTTTACTGGTTGGACTTTGGTGATCTTATTGGCCTTGGGGTCGTATTTGAGGATTGTGTTGTCATTGGCAAAAAGGAAGAAAATGCCCTGTTGCGAATCGGCAAATTTTATCGGGCTATCCGTAGCTATCATTTCGAGCTTTTTGTCTTTCTGATCTATTCTCCAAATATTTTTATTGCCTGAGGAAAATACTAAAAGTTGATCATTGCCCGCCAAAAGCCCCGTAGCTTTGACGCTTTCATCTTTGATTTCAAAAAACGGTAAAGTAGCGGTGGCAATATCGTTAGTTGGCGCCTTGGCCGACTCGCTGGAGCTGGGCGTGCTAGGAATGGCTTGCGGCGTAATCTGGGCCGCGGGTTTTTGTTGGCCGAAAAATGGGCTGTATTTATAAAAACCAAAAGCTACCAAGGCGAGAAGGCCAAGGGAAATGAGGCCGGCGGCAATTTTGAGAAAATTATTTCCATCGGTTTGGATTTCGGCGGGCTTTTTATTCCCTGCGGGCTTATTGCCCAAAGAGGGCAGAGAAAAGTTGAATTGCGCCTTGCCCGGCTCATTACCCACATCTAAAAGTAACATGACGCCCGATACTCTTTTTAGTTCTTCATTATAAAGTTTGAGCTGTTTGGAAATTGTTTTTTCGCTCCATTCCGGGAGGTCGATGATTTCGGTAATAAGGCTTTGGTCTTGGGCAAATTCATTAAAATCGGCCGTATTAACGATTAACCGATCGCGGTGCGAAAGCTTGCCGATAGCTACATTGGGAAAGGCGCTGCCCGGGCCCATATCTGAATCTTGGTATTCGAGATTTTCGCTGATGTCATAAATTTCACCGCTGCGCGAGAGCAATATTTTTATATTGCCAATTTTAACAAAATTCAAAAATAGGGAAGACACGGCTAAGACGGCAAAATCCATATTACCCATCCAGTTAACATTGCCTTGGCGCACAATTTCTTCCAAATATTCATTGGCTTTGCCTAAAGCGGCTTTTATAGCAGCGTTAGAATCTTTGTGGTAACTATTAAAATATTCTTGCCTGATAATCTCGGAAAGTGTTTTGAGTAGCTTAAAGCTTTGGGGCAGGGCATTAGAAATTTGTCCGGCAATATAAAGGTTGCCGAGTTTTTCTTGGTCTTTTTTTTCAGGATTAAAGATAAAACTGTCGTAAATCGTCTCGTCTTTGCGCTTGATATTAAAATGGAATTGGAATGATTTCATGTTCCTTAGCATTGTATTTTAGCTCTTTTCTTTTAACAAAAAAAGTGTTATGGTTGTGGAGAGAAAAAGTTGGTATTTGTATTTATTTGCACGGTTGGCTCAGTGGTAGAGCACTGCATTCACATTGCAGGGGTCATAGGTTCGAATCCTATACCGTGCACCAATTAAAATCGTTTTTGCGCCCCTATAGGGGATTTTTTCTTGCTTAAAAACAGTGGAAAATTGAAATTTTCACTATTAGTAAAAGAGCTGGTATAATAAAGCATAATTTATTATGAAAATTATTAGCAAAAGTTTTGCACTCTTTTTTCTTATCGGGGCATTATTTTTTTCTTTTGCCACCATATCGGAGGCCTCTTCGGTTGCACCGGCGCCGATATTAGATTCCGGGAGGATTGAGGCAACAATTTTAGAGATTAAAAATATTGCTGCTGCCAATCTTGATACTGGCAAGGTAAAAATTGATAAAATTTTAGAGTACGAACACCACCCAAGCGCTAATTACGAAGCGTTAAAAGTTGGCGATATAATTCCCATCACTTTTCAATGGGGGGCTAAAAAAATTTTCATTAATGATTCTTCTGAACGTGGGCTTAATCTGCCAGGGGTAAGTGTTGGGGAAAAGATTAATGTTAGAATTAAGGGCACGCCCATTATCGACGGGCGCGGTACTGGTTGGACTTTGTTCGAGTATACTGAGGCTGGCAAGCAAGACGAGTCAGACGAACAAGATGAGCTTGATAAGGAGGAGGAAAAAGATTCAAACGAAACTTCGTCTAAGCCAAAAGTTGAAAAGCCGGGCGAAGTAAAGGAAGATGAGGCGGAAAAAACTGATGAAACCAAAGAAACAGAAGAAGTATCTGCTAAACTTATTAAAAAAAAGCACATAAGCTCCATCGAAAGTATCAAGAAGGATAAGGAACAATATAATGTTAAAGGTTATCGGAGGGCAAAATTTTTAGGATTGATACCTTTTAATTTGAAATTAGAACTAATAATCGATGCAAAGACCGGTAATGTGGAAAGCGTTAAAAAGCCGTGGTGGTCTTTTCTTTTCAGCGATAACCCCCAATAATTTTTGTTTGGGTAAAAACCAGTGGAAAACTCACCTTTTGCTTTATTTTATACCTCAATGCTATAATGAGGAGGCAGGATTAAAAAACTCCGATTGCAAAGCAAGCGCCAGTCGCTTGCGCCTTTTTATAAATATCATTTATTTTTATGCCCCAAACAAAATATATTTTCATTTGCGGCGGAGTAATGTCGGGAATCGGCAAAGGCATTACTTCAGCTTCTATTGGTCGGATTTTGCAGGATAAAGGATATAAAGTCACCAATATTAAAATTGATCCATATCTTAATGTGGACGCCGGCACCATGAATCCCGTGGAGCATGGCGAAGTTTTTGTAACCGATGATGGTATGGAATGCGACCAAGATATGGGCAATTATGAGCGGTTTTTGGAGCAGGATATGTCGGCCTTTAATTACATGACGGCTGGCATGGTTTATCAAACAGTTATAAATCGCGAACGCAATTTGGGTTACGGGGGCAAATGCGTAGAGGCTGTGCCGCATATTACCGGGGAAATAATCAGCCGCATCACCAAGGCTGGCCAAAAAGCCAAAGCGGATTTCGTGATTACGGAAATCGGCGGTACGGTTGGTGAATTTCAAAATTCGTTATTTTTGGAAGCGTCTCGCATGATGCATTTACAAAATCCTAAGCATGTGGTTTTTGTTTTGGTGAGTTTTTTGCCAGTGCCAAGGACCTTGGGTGAAATGAAGACCAAGCCCACGCAGTATGCGGTGCGCACGCTTAATTCCGCAGGTATCCAGCCGGATTTTATTGTGGCCCGCGGCGAATACCCGATTGATGAGCCGCGCAAGCAGAAGCTCTCAATTTTTTGCAATTTGCCGGCCAGTAATATAATTTCGGCACCCGACATAGATTCTATTTATAAAGTTCCGGTCAATTTTGAAAAGGATAAATTGGCGGACAAGATTTTGAAGATTTTTGAGCTTAAGCCCAAGAAAAAAAAGAATAATGAGTGGCTTAAGTTAGTGCATTCCATTACCGCAGAAAAGGAAGAAGTAAAAATTGGCATTGTCGGCAAGTATTTTAAGAGCGGGAACTTTACCTTGATGGATTCATACATATCCGTAATTGAGGCCATTAAGCATGCAGCTTGGGCCAATAAGCGCAAGCCAGTTATCCAGTGGCTGGATTCGGAAAGGTATTTGGAAAATGAGGAGAATATCAAAGAATTAAAAGAATATGATGGTATTATCGTGCCTGGTGGTTTTGGGGGACGGGGGGTAGAAGGGAAAATAAAGGCCATTCAGTTTTGCCGCGTGCAAAAGATCCCATATTTGGGATTATGTTTTGGCATGCAGCTGGCCACGGTGGAATTTGCGCGCCATGTCTGCGGCATGAAAGATGCCATCACTACCGAAATCGACCCAAAGACCACTCATCCGATAATTGATGTAATGGCTGAGCAGAAAGAAAATATCGAGCATGGCAATATGGGGGGCAGCATGCGTTTGGGCGCTTATGATTGTAAATTAAAAAAAGATACAAAAGTTTTTGCGCTTTACGGCCAAGAGAAAATTTCCGAAAGGCACAGGCATCGCTATGAGTTTAATAATAAGTATCGCGAAGCTTTAGAGAAGAAAGGCATGGTATTCTCCGGGATTAATCCTAAGCGCGATTTAGTGGAAATAATTGAGTTGCCCGATCACCCATTTTTTATGGGTTGCCAATTTCATCCAGAGCTCAAATCTCGGCCTCTCAAGCCCCATCCTTTATTTATGGGATTAATAAAGGCAGCGATAAAAAAAGAAAAATAATTTTCAAAATAAGAACCCTGCTTCTCGGCAGGGTTTTTTGAATTCAAATTTTTCTCAGAAAGAATTGGCATTGTTCGGGCAGGGATTCTATTTTGGGGAGAGGGGCGTATCCGTTATTGCGCCAGAATTCTTGGGCAGGAGATGGTCGGTAATCAGTCCAGAGCACGGCATGGGTGTAATGCATGATTCGGGCGTCGTGAAGCATTTTCAGAAACATTTTACGCCCGACGTGGTGGCGCCGATAGGGTTTTAGCACTCCCATTTGGAAAGTGTAATAACACTTCCACTCTCTGGCCAGCGGCAGCTGGGCGGTTTGGACTATCGCGATGTTTTGTTCATCGATTATTTCGGGTAATTGCATGCATTCATACATGCCAACCAATTGGCCTCGGTGCAAGGCAGCATAGAGGCGGTAGTTTTTCTGTTCGGAGTTTTTCGAGATAAGCCGCCACATATCGCCAAAAGAGTAATTTTGCGAATAGGGCGGGGCATTGAAGAGGGAACAGAAAAAATAAATGGCCCGAATTTTCCAATAAATCCAATCCCAGCGATTTGCATTAGCTGTAATTATTTTAATGGCGACTTTATCCAATTTTTTCCTCCTAAATATGCAGTTTTGAATACTATAATTATAGCATTATTGCACTAAAAGTCAATAAGAAAAGGAGCGAATTTTCGATAGCCTTGGGGTGTGGAAAAGGTATTTGACGCGAGGCAGCTAAACGCTTAAAATGTGGGAGTAAGTGGGAAACTGTGGAAAAGTGTGTTAAGAACCCCGTTTTCTGTGGATAACTATTATAAAAGCAATGTTTGTCGGAGAATACCAACACACAATTGATGAAAAGCGTCGCATCTCGATGCCTGCAAAATTCAGGCCGGATTTGGAAGGAGGCGCGGTTGTAACCATCGGTTTTGATAAATCTTTGGTTGTTTATCCTGCCGCGGAATGGCAAGATTTTTCCAAAAAATGGGGCAGTCTTCCGCTATCCACTGAAGCTGCCAGAAGTTTTTCCCGTATTATGCTTTCGGGCGCCGCTCAAGTGGAATTTGATAAGCTCGGGCGTATGCTTATTCCGGAAAATTTGAAACAATATGCGGGGCTAGGCAAGGAGGCGACAGTTATCGGATTATTTAATAGGATTGAAATTTGGGACACGCAGAAATGGGGCGAATATAAAGCCAAGGCTCAGAATAATTTAGAGCAAATGTCAGAACAACTAAAAGATTTGGGAATATAATAGAAATCCCAATTTCAAAATCCAAATGTCGGAGCGTGAGAGCAAAGAAAAACATATACCGGTTTTATTAGAAGAAGTTATAGCGTATTTGGATCCCCGGGTTAATGAAAAGGTGATTGATGGCACTGCAGGGTTCGGGGGACATTCGCAAAAAATTTTAGAAAAGGTTGGGGTCAATGGCAAGGTGCTGATGATTGAGTGGGATCCGCAAGTAGCTGAAGCTTTAAGGGAAAAATTTGCTGTCGAGATAAAACAAGGGCGTGCCGTGGTAGAAAACGATAATTATGCACATTTGGAGGCAATCGCCCGAAGGCACGGCTTTGCTCCAGTGGAAAAAATTTTGTTAGATATCGGAATATCGAGTTTCGATATTGATCAATCTGGCCGGGGTTTCACTTTCCAAAAAGACGAGCCCCTGGATATGAGGTTTTCCCCCGACGCGCCTAAAAGTGCTTACGAGATAGTGAATAGTTACAGTGAAGATGATTTGGAAAAAGTATTACGCGAATACGGTGAAGAAAAATTTGCCCGCCGGATTGCCCGGATGATTGTGGGCCAAAGGAAAACCAAACCTATTACTACAACTTTTGAACTGGCCGCTCTGATTAAAAAATGTTTGCCGGGGTGGAAAAAGGATTTAGGTAGATCATTTCAGGCCATAAGAATAGAAGCAAATCAGGAATTAGCCAACTTAAAAAATGTTTTGCCGCAGGCCCTGGAGATATTGCCAAGCGGCGGGCGGCTGGCAGTAATATCATTTCATTCTTTAGAGGACAGAATAGTAAAAAATTATTTCCGGGAATTAAAAGATAAAGGGCTGGCGGAAATTTTGACCAAAAAGCCGGTAACGGCCGGAGAAAAAGAGATAACGGCCAATAGCCGGAGCGGCTCCGCCAAAATGAGAGTACTTCAAAAAATATAAACAAATATGATTTCCAAAAGATGTTCGCCAATTTATTTCAATGTAATCGCTTTGGTTTTTGTTTTGACTGGCATCTCCTTTGTTTGGCAAGCCTGCGAACTGAATTGCCATCATGCGCGTATTGAAAAAAATGAAGCCACATTAGAAAATTTACGCATGGAAAACCGGAGCATGGAATCATATGTTTCTTTGCGGCTTTCGGAGCTTAATCCCGAGCAGCTTGCCCAAAGCCAGAATTTTGAAAAAATTTCTGAAATCGAGTATATTGAGGTAGCACCAAGCAGCGTTGCGCGCAGGTGATTATTTGTAAAATGAAGCTGCCATTGAGAGCCTTATTTGTTTTACTGTTTTTTCTATTGGTCGCTGGCCTGACTGGCTGGCGTCTTTATGATTTACAAATTGCCCATGGGGCTTTTTATCGTGCCTTAGCTAATGGCCAGCAAACCCAGTTTTTTGATGCTAATGGCCAGAGGGGTAAAATTTTTGCCACTGACGATGGGGAATTGACGGTTCTTTCTACGGTCAAAGAGCAATATTATTGTTTTGCCGTGCCCAAAGAAATTGAAGATCAGGCAAAGGCTAAAACTGAGTTGGCTAAATTGCTTAATATTGGGGAGGATGTTATTTCCACTAAACTTTCCGCTCAAGAGAGCCAATTTGCCGAATTAAAGGATAAGCTTTCTCCTGAAGAGGTAAACGCATTGGGCAAATTAGCGCTCAAAGGTGTTTATGTCCGGAAAAAGTATGTGAGTTTTTTCCCGCATGGCAAAGTTGCTTCAAATGTTTTAGGCTATGTCGATCGCGATGGGAAAGGGCTTTATGGTGTTGAAGGTTATTACGATGAAATTCTAAGCCCAAGCCAGGGCATGGTAGCCAGTGTGAAGGGTTTGCAGGAATATTTAACCCCAGATGCTCGGGAAATGAAAAATGGCGCGGATATTGTTTTGACGCTCGATGTCAATATTCAAAAAAAAGCCCAAGAATTATTAGAGGAGGCCGGCCAAAAATTCAACATGGAGAGCGGGCAAATTATCGTTATGGACCCTTACAGCGGCCGGATAATTGCTTTGGCTAATTACCCTGATTACGACCCTAATGATTACAGTAAATATGCCGGCAATATGGCGGTTTTTCAAAATTGGGCCGTGCAGAAACTTTACGAACCGGGTTCGGTTTTCAAGGCTGTTACCATGGCTATCGGTATTGAGACGGGCAGCGTTTCTCCCACTACCACCTACACCGACCCGTGCAAAGAAAAATTTGATAGGTTTTTAATCGGTAATTATGACGGGCGCTGCTGGGGCAAGCGGAATATGACCGAAGTTTTGGAACGTTCGATTAATACGGGAATGATTTTTGTAGAAAGGCAAATCGGGCATAAAAGATATTATGAATACCTTTCTAATTTTGGGTTTTTCAGAAAAACCGGGGTGGATATGGCTGGTGAGGCTGTAAGCGCCAATGAGAATTTGAAGTCGATGCGCGATATCAATTTTGCCACTTGTTCTTTTGGGCAAGGAATTTCCATCACTCCTTTGCGCTTAGCGGTTGCGTATTCGGTTTTAGCTAATGGTGGCAATGTCATGAAGCCTTACATTGTTGAAAAAATTGTTAAAGCTGATGGGACGATAAAGGAGACAAAACCAGAAATCGAGTATCCTAGTGTTATTTCGCCCGAGACCGCTGCGACCGTGCGCCAAATGCTTAATGCAGTGACCGAATCTGGCTACAGCCAACACGCGCGGGTCAAAGGTTATTTTGTCGGTGGCAAAACGGGGACCGCTCAGCAGCCGGGCCCGGGTGGCTATACTAAAAAAACCTGGCATACTTTTGCCGGCATTGCCCCGATTTATAATCCTAAATATGTTATAATTATTAAGCTGGATAATCCGGCGGCTTCAGAGGCTTCGGCTTCAGCGGCTCCGATTTTTGCCAAGCTGGGGGAATATGCACTTAATTATGCGCATGTCCCGACTGAGCGAGCGGTGGAGGAATTCAAATATAAGCCCATACAATGAAAGCCCCGATTTTTAGCGCTATTTACGCGCTCAAAAAACCGCAAATAATCCTGATCGCTTCTGATCATGGTAGCCTTTTAGTCGATCTGGTGCATTTTTTGGCCAAGAAATTGTTTGTGGCCGAAAAGGCCGGAGCTTTCGTTGGGTTTAGCCAGAGTTTCGTTTGGTTGAGGAACGGGAAAATGATCGTCAATGTTTCAGAATTTTCCCCGCGCGACTTAATGTTTTTAGTAGAAAATTGTTCGCAATGTTATTTTATTTTGGATTGGTGTATGGGGCCTAGGGCTAAAGCTAAGACTTTAGAAACTTGGGCGGCACTTAAGTCGGTGCGCAATCCGCAAAGTGTCAAATTGATTTATAACAGCGATTTTGCTTTCGGGGAGGACTTCTCAAAAATTAAAGGTTTGCAAGTGTGCAGTTTTGGCCAGAATGGTGAGCCGGATCTGCAAATAAGCGATATCGTCGCCGGGGATAAAACGCATTTTAAGGCAAATTATAACGGAAGAGTTTGGCCGGTTTGGATGAATGGGGGTTCAACTGCACAAGAAGTTGGCTCCGTGGCCGCTTGTTTATGCTTGGCCGATATATTTGGGCTTAATTTAGTGGAAATGACTCAAGAGTTTAAGTATTACACAGAATTTGATCGTTTTCGCAGTGTAGACAATTCTTGATAATTTTGTTATATTAATTTTCGTTAGCCGCTATCGTCTAGTGGCCTAGGACACGCCCCTCTCACGGGCGTAACACCGGTTCGACTCCGGTTAGCGGCGCCCTAAAGTAGACAAAAACGACACTTAATAATGTTAGCTGTAGAGTTACATAACATAAACTGCGGCTGCAGACTCGAAGACCGATGGCAGTGCGAAATCCTCAGAGAATCTACATGGAGTGAGTTTATTCACCTAAGCTTTTTGCTCAGAGCCCAAAGAATCATGCAACTATTGCCCGGAAAATCCTTGGATGAAATTTTGGCCATAATTCGCGCCATTTTATACTGATTAATAAAGCAAACCATCTAAAAGATGGTTTTTTATATTTTTGCACAGCTGATGGCCGGAAAATCAGTTATAATTAAACATATGCAGAGGTGGCAGAAAGACGTCTATGCTTTTGGCATTATTGCCGGATCTATTATCGGTGTAGGTTTTTTTTCCTTGCCCTATATCGCGGCGCGGGTTGGTCTACCGATCATGATTGGCTTTTTTATCTTTTTGGGAATTTTTGCCGTCATTGAACACATGATATTTACCGAAGTGGCTATCCGCACTCCCGACTATATGCGCCTTCCCGGTTTTGCTAGGCATTATTTAGGCAAGCCCGGAGAAATATTTTCCTATATTACCACCCTCGGAACTTCCTTTTTTGGTTTATTGGCCTATATGCTGGTGGGCGGAGAATTTCTAAACGAGCTCCTAAAGCCCTTTTTGCCCTTTACTCAAACCCAATATTCTTTAGCCTATTTTGCAATTGGAGCCATTTTGATTTTTATCGGTGTAGAAATTGTCAGTAAAATTTCTTTAGTAACGGTTTTGCTGTTTCTGGCTATTTTGGCGATTATCTCCATTGCGGTTATGCCCCATTTTAATCCGGCAAATTTAGCAATAAGAATCGGCACAATGTCGGATTTGCTCTTGCCTTATGGGGCGATAGTTTTTGCCCTCTGGGGCCTTGGCTTAATACCGGAAGCTGAGGAATTTTTGCGTGAGGATAAAAAAGATTTACGTAAAATCGTTCCCTTGGCTGTCTTGATTCCTTTCTTGGTTTATATTTTTTTTACAGTTCTTATCTTGGGAGTGGTCGGGCCTAATGTTTCCGAATCGGCCATTGCTGGGCTGGGCGCGATAATTGGGCCCAAGGTTTACTCTTTAGCTCTTGCTTTAGGCATAATTTGCACCTTTAATGCCTTTGTGGTCATGGGGTTGACCCTTAAAAAGGTTTTGCATTACGATTTGAAGCTTAATAAGTTTTTATCTTGGATCTTGGTTTGTCTTGTGCCGATTTTAATGTATTGCATGGGGTTTAGAAGTTTTTTGACAGTGACTTCATTTATCGGAGGAGTAGTGATGGGATTAGAGGGTATTTTGATTCTGTTTATGTATAAGAAATTATTTCCAAATCGTTTTAACATCTGGCCCTTGGCAATAATTTTTATCTTGGGCATGATTTCACAAATTTTAATATTTTTCAAATTTATTTAATCAAATGGCCTTTATTTATTATATCTTGATGTTTTTTGCAGCTGTCATTATGTTGGCAATTTCTAGCCGCATATTGGTTGAATCATTGGAAAGGGTGGCGCTTTTTTTGCGGGTGCGGGAATTTATTATTGCCTTTTTTTTGATGGCTTTTGGCGCCTCGGTGCCCAATCTGGTTGTGGGAATAATTTCGGCTGTGCGCGGCATGCCGGAATTGTCTTTTGGCGATGTTGTGGGCGGAAATATTTTTGACCTTTCGATTGTTTTGGGTTTAGCCGTTCTCATTTCTAAAGACGGGCTAGATGCTGATAGCCGAACCGTTCAAGCTAGTTCTATTGCCACTATGTTTTTCGCCATAATGCCGATTTTAATGGCTTTTGACGGGCAAATCTCGCGCATTGACGGTTTAATTATGTTTTTAGGATATTTTGCTTATGCTGGTTGGTTATTTTCTGGCAAATCCCGGGTGACCCGCCAGTATGAGAAGGGCGAGAAAAAACCCAAGTCTTCGGAATTTGTTTGGAGCGTTTTTAAGGCTATTTTATCTTTACTGATTTTAATCGTCGGTGGTTATTTGATGGTGGAGTCGGCAACGCAGTTTTCCAAGGTTTTTGGGCTGGAGATCGGTATCATCGGTGTTTTTATTGTCGCTTTAGGCAATTGTATGCCTGAGGCATTTTTTTCAGTTCAAGCTTCCCGCAAGGGGCAGGGCTGGATGGTTTTGGGTGATTTGATGGGCGGGGTGGTATTTTGTGCTTCCGCTCTTTTGGGCTTAGTGGCCATGATTCATCCGATTAGTTTCCGTATCCCGACCATTATGATCGTGCCTCGAATATTTTTGATTATTGTTTGTATCGCTTTTCTGCTTTCGGTAAGATCGGATCGCAAAATAACCAAGAATGAAGGCTTTGGCCTAGTTTTGTTCTATGTTTTATTTACGGCAACCGAGATTTTATTACAAAGCTATTTCCAAAGTGTTCCTAGATGATATAATTTAATAAAAATATGCCACGCAACCCGGAAAAAAGTTCAGTTGAAAAGGAAGCCCCCATTGTTGAGAAAACTCTGGAGCAATGGTTTTCCCCAGAGGGCATTTTAGAAAAGCACGAGCTTACGCTCCAGGAGCAGGAAATCAGGCGTAAGCTGGAGCAGGATGTTCTTAAATACAGCCAAAGCACGCCCCAAGCCCCAGTTCAGCCTAATGATGTAAAGATACTTAAAAAAGAGGAGGCGCAGGGGAAAATAAAAAAGCTTTTAACTGTAGCCACCACCCAGAATTTGTATGCGGCCGTCGAACTGGCTAAAAAAACCAAAGATCCTTATCTTATCGATTTATTCCATGATATTTTAGCCAAAGACCAGCTATATTTGAAATTCAAAAAGAAATAATAAAATGGATACCGAGATCCTGATCCAAATCGGGCAGCTGGTATTGCTGTTTTTTAGCAGCATATTCGTTTTATTAATGGTTGCGATTTTATTGCGTAAGCTTAATGAGGCAAAAATGTTTTCCAGTTTGGAAACCGTAGTTTTTTCGGTTAAGATGCCGCGCTTTGAGAAAAAAGATGAACGGCCACAGGATTTCCGCCAGATAATTGGGTCCATGGAGCAAGTCTACTCCAATTTTCTTTATCTTAAGGAGAATGATTTTGGCAAGAGCTTAGCGGGTAATGTGCCCCGAATTTCTTTAGAGATTGCTTCCGAAGTTGGGGGTAGCGACATTCTTTTTTATATCGCTATTCCTAAATCTTACGAGTTCGCGGTTGAAAAAGTTATTCAAGGCGTGTATCCCGGGGCCGTCGTCGAAAGAGTCGGCCAAGACTATACGGTTTTTGAGCCTGGTTGCCGCGTGGCGGCCGCCTATGTGCAGCAGGAGAAAAATTATTATCAGCCGCTTTCCACCTATACCACGCTTCAATCCGATCCGATTTCTATTATTACCAATTCGCTAAGCAAGATTCGCGATGATGAGGGAGCGGCTATCCAAATTGTCATTCAACCTTTGGATTTTGACATTCGCACCAAAGGGGCGCAGTATGTAGCCCAGTTGATGCGCGGTTTTGCTGGGGCGATTAATGTGTCTGCGGACCAGTCGGCTTCCGGATCATTTTTGAAGAGCTTGCGTGGCGATCCAATTTTTTATCCGTCCGGGCCTTATTCGGGGCAGTCCTATCCGCAAAATCCGCAGCAGCCATATTCGCAGCAGCCTGGGCAGCACAACCCCTATGCCATGCAACAGCAGCAAATGATGCGCGAGCCAGACCAAATGCTGGTGGAGGCGGTAAAAAAGAAGTTACAGAAGCCTTCGCTTTATGCCAATATTCGGCTTTTGGCCGCTTCCGATGATATTAGCCGCTCAAATTTTATTTTACAGGATCTGAAAGCCGCTTTTTCCCAATTTGCCTCTACTTTTAACGCATTTAAGTTTAAGGATGTGTCCGGGGGAGCGGAAGACAAAATCGTTTTTGATTATAGCTTTAGGAATTTTCGGAAATCGCAAGCTATGGTACTTAATACCGAGGAATTGGCAAGTATTTTGCATTTCCCAGCCTCAACTATTTTGAGCCCCAGTATTAAGTGGGCCAAGACGCGGGAAGTGGAGCCGCCCGCCACTTTGCCGGAAACCGGCGATGTTTCTGTTGGGCAAACTCTTTTTCGCGGAGAAAAGAAAGAAGTATTTTTTGCCAGTGAAGATGATAGGCGACGGCATTTTTATATTGTTGGGCAAACTGGTACTGGTAAATCATCGCTTTTGTATGAGATGATCCGCCAAGATATAATGGCTGGCAAGGGCGTGGGCGTTATCGATCCGCATGGCGATTTGGTAGAAGATGTTTTATCTATTATTCCGCGGGAGCGGGTTGATGATGTGGTACTCTTCGAGCCTTCCGATATGGAGCGCCCCGTGGGGCTTAATATGTTGGAATGGGAAACGCCGGAGCAAAAGGATTTTGTCGTTTCCGAAATGATAATGATATTTACCAAGCTTTTCCCGCCAGAAATTATTGGGCCAATGTTTGAGCATTATATGCGTAATGCCATGCTGGCCTTAATAGCCGACAAGGATAATTTGGGCACTTTAGTGGAGATTCCTCGGATTTTTACTGATGAGGATTATATGGAAAGCCGCTTGGCTATGGTCACCGACCCTTTAGTGCGCTCTTTCTGGCTGCGCGAATGGAAGCAGACTGTTGGGCAGACTAAGAGCGATATGTTGGGTTATGTGGTTTCTAAAGTTGGCCGCTTTGTTGAAAACGAGATGATGCGCAATATTATCGGCCAGCAGCGCTCGGGCTTTGATTTGCGCGAGATAATGGATAACAAAAAAATATTTTTGGCTAATCTTTCCAAGGGTAAAACCGGGGAGATGAATAGCTCGCTCTTGGGTTTGATTCTGGTTTCCAAGATGCAGGTAGCCGCCATGCAACGGGGCAACTTGCCTATGGAGGCGCGCAAGGATTTTTATCTCTACATTGATGAGTTCCATAATTTTACGACTGATAATATTGCCACCATACTTTCGGAAGCGCGCAAATATCGGCTCAATTTGATTTTGGCGCACCAATACATGCCCCAGCTGCAGGAGCCGATAAAAAATGCTGTGATGGGCAATGCCGGCACGATCGCCTCTTTTCGGGTTGGGGTGCAGGACGCCGAATTTTTGGAAAAGCAATTTGAGCCCGGTTTTACCCGCCAAGATTTAGTGAATTTGGATAACTTCAATTTTATTATCCGAATGATGCTGCATAATAATATCACTTCTTCTTTTAAGGTGATTACTAAAAAACCACAAAAGGGGAATTTGGCAATAGTTGAACCTATTAGGAAAATCTCTAAGCTTAAATACGGGCTGGCCAAAGAAATAGTGGAGGCTGATATTGCCCAAAGATGGAATTTCTAACAATATGGCAAGAAACAAAGAAAAAGATATTTTTACCGATGGTCTTGACCCGGAAGATGAGAATCTTATTGATAACGGGGAAGAAGAGGAGGAAGAAGACCAAGAGGAAGAATCTGATAACTCGAATAAAATCGATAATAGTGTTGATGCCGTGCCCACACCCAATACTGCGGGCATGCCGCGTAAAGAAACGAAGGCTGAAAAAGCCGAGCGGGTAGCTAGCCTTAAAACTCATTTAGAAAATCTTTATGGCTCAGCCGAAGCGCGGGCTAAAGGGGAACATGTCATGCAGTCACCCGAGCTTGACCGGGCTAATAAAGATAAACCGAAATTATCAAAGGAGGAGAAGGCGAGCATAGCCACGGAGCTTAAAGGGGCGGCCCATGAAGCGGATTGCCGATTTGCGCGGCAGTGGTGCGAGGAAAACCAGGGGAAAATAAGCATTGATTTATCGCAGGAGCAAAATCCAGAAGTATTTTATCATTGGGCTAAGAAGCTAGGAGCTTTTAATGAAAAGCCGGCGGGCACCGGCGAGGGCCGGGCTGATATGCCTAATTGGATGAATGTTGATTACGACCAGATTAGAAAAAGCGTTAAGACTTTGGAAGCGCTTGCCAATAACATCTCAAAAGAAGATCCCAGCATTGCCGCGAAGTTTTTTGCACTTAAGGAACTAAATAAGAAATCCAATGATTTGGGGGACGAAGTCGAAGCCTTGGATTTGACCGGCAACAAAGATTTATTAGAAGGCAAGTCCCAAGAATGGAGCAAGACTTTTGAACTTCGGAAAAAGCTTTATGAAAGTATAAATGGGCAGAACACTTTGGATGAAAAATTTGCCGAGCGGACAAAAAATATTAATGACCCGGCCGAATCACAAAAGGAAATTTACCGGATTAGCGACGAAGAATTTAACCGCTTTGCCGCCGATAATGAGAACCTAAGGAGTTTATATGCCCGCTCTGCCGAAAAGCGGAAAAACGAAATAATGGCTATTGAGCCGAGCGCCAAAACCCCTCAGGAGGCCGAGGAGCTCAAGAAGCAGTTTGGCGGCCCGGGAATTAATTTGGCGAATTTGCCCGCCGAAGTTGCCAAGAGTCTCACGCCGGCCGAAGCCAAAGCTGCAGGCTTGCCCGAGGGCAAACCCGACGCTTCGGCTTTAGAGAAATTCGGCGAAGCCGCTCCTGAATGGGCCTTGATGATCTTATTTGCCTTGAGCGGCCTTTGGTTGTTGTGGGCTTTCAAAGATATTATCCCCATGGCTTGGGAGATTGGAACTAAGGGCTATCCAACATCGCTCAATAATAAAATAAGTGCGGGAGTGGACAGGCTTATAAAAGCAATTAATCCAGAATAATATGGACGAAATACAAGCCAATTATTTATTACGCAACGAAACGATAGTTTCTTTAGTGAGAATGCTTGATTTTACTGAGGCGGAAATCGAGGAGCTTTCCCAAAAAGTAGAAATTATGAACATTAAGGAGAGATTGTCGTTGATAAATAGCTTGTCGCAGGCGGCACTTTTGACTATTGAGGGCGTCCAATTAGCTAAAGAAATTGAAAATTACCAAATTTGAAAATGGATTTTTGGCAGATTATAACAATTATACTTTTAGCTGCGGTTTTTTATCTTTTGTTCTTCAAAAAACGGTCTGCCGATCAGCAAGGTCTTTTGGATTTGGAAAGACGGATAAGTGACTTGGTCTCGCGGGAAATGGAAAAATCCCGGGAGCAAAACGATAACACCGGCCGGTTAGTCAATGACCGGATTATGTCATTTACTAAGGAAACGACTGAGCTTAAGCAGGCTTTTTTGGCCGTACAGGAGAAAGTGGAAGATATTTCCAGTTTTCAGGAAATTTTTAGGCAGCCTAAGCTTCGGGGACAGTGGGGCGAAGCATCTTTGGCTTATATTTTGAAACAGTATTTTCCCGAGGAGCTTATCGAGGAACAGCATTATTTTTCCTCCAAAGAAGCGGTAGACGCAGTTCTGAAATTGCCCGACGGAAAACTGCTGCCCATTGATTCCAAGTTTTCTTTTGATAATTTTGAAAAATTGGCCTTTACTCAAGACGAATCGCAAAAGGCCTCTTATCGCAAGGGGTTTGTCGCCGATACGAAGCTTCGGGTTGATGAAATTGCCGCTAAGTATATTTTGCCAAGCGAAGGCACGGTCGATTTTGCTCTAATGTATATCCCGGCCGAAGCTATTTATTACGAACTAATGTTTAACCAGGCCGATGAAAGTATTTTGGAATACGCCTGGAAGAAAAAAGTAGTTATTTGCAGCCCGAACACTATTTACCTAAGCTTAAAAACCATTATGCATTGGGTAAAGGATACCCAGATAACTAGGCAAACTCAGGACATTTTGAAGAAATTGGAGCGCATTAGTGCAGATGCTGTGACCCTGCAAAGCACCTTTGATAAGCTGGGAGGGCATTTGAAGAACGCCCAATCGTCCTTTGAGGATAGCCAAAAAAGGGTGGGCCTGCTTTCCGAGAGAGTCAATAAGGTGCTTGACATTTCCGGAAAAAAAGATAATAATCTATTGGACTAAACCAACCAAAAAATACCATGTTTGCAGTAATAAAAACCGGAGGAAAACAATATATGGCTGTACCCGGCCAGAAGCTCAAAATTGAGAAGATTGTGGGCAAAGAAGGCGATACTGTTGATTTCAAAGAGGTTTTACTCGTTGAAAACAATGGGGATGTTAAAATCGGTACCCCTTTAGTTGAGGGTGCCTTAGTGCAGGCTAAAATCACCAAATTCGGCAAGGGCGACAAGATCCATGTCTTGAAATACAAGAGCAAATCCCGCTATAGCGTGACTAAGAACCACAGGCAGGAATTTGCCGAGGTTGAAATTCTTTCCATTAAATAATTATTAGAAAAATCCTCCGCCAGCTGGCGGAGGATTTTTGATTATGCAGAATTATTGAAGCAATTAAAAATTCATTTCCGGTTCTGGCGTGGGTTGGGCGATTTCTTCAGTCGGGAAGCTCGGAGCCATACCCATTCCTTCTTTCACTAAATTGCGATAGCTGGCCTTTTCCGCATCAAAATATAGATCAATAACGCCGGTTGGGCCATTGCGGTGTTTAGCGACAATAATAGTACCGATATTTTTTTTATCTGAATTTTGGCGATATTTATCTTCTCTATAAATAAAGGCGACGATGTCGGCGTCTTGCTCCAAGGAGCCTGATTCGCGCAAATCCGAAAGGCGAGGAATCGGGGGCATCCTTTGCTCGACGGCGCGAGAAAGCTGAGAGAGGGCTAAAATAGGCACATCAAGTTCGCGCGCCAAAATTTTAAGCGAGCGGGAAATTTCTGAAACCTGCTGCACGACACTAATAACCGAAGAGGATGGTTGCATTAGCTGTAAGTAGTCGATAACAATCAAGCCCAATTTACGGTCGGCCTGCAATCTTCGCGCCATGGCTTTTATCTGCAAAACGCCCATGGCTGCCGTGTCATTGATATAAATCGGGGCTTCGGAAAGCTCGCCAAAGCCAATTTGCAAACGTTGAAAATCTTCACCTGAAAGCTTGCCGTTGCGCAAGCGCCATAAGTCAACATTGGCTTGGGCAGCTAGCATCCTATCAACTACTTGGTCAGTGCTCATTTCCAAAGAAAAGATACCGACCGGCACATTTTCTTTGACGGCCGCATGGCGGGCAATATCAAGGGCTAAGGATGATTTTCCCAAAGAAGGCCGGGCAGCTAAAATCACTAGATCGGATTTTTGTAAGCCGGAAAGCAAATTATCAATTTCGCGAAAGCCCGTAGGCACGCCACGCATCGCCCCCTGATGGCGTGACATTTTATCAAAACGTTCAAAAGCATCAGAAAGAGCTTCCTTGATAGGGACGAATTTTTTGGTAATGCTCTTTTGGGCAATATTAAATATCGCCCGTTCGGCGTTATCGAGTAAGACTTCAGGGTCTTCGTCTTCGTTATAACCCATGTCATTAATATCGTAAGCGGCGTCAATTAAATCGCGCAAAATCCGCTTCTTTTGGACTATTTTGGCATAGGTCAAAACATGCAGGGCATTGGGAACGCAGTTAATGAGCTCAGTTAAATAGTTGTGCCCGCCAATTTCCTCAAACCAGCCTTTTTCTTTTAGGAATCCCGAAAGGGATAAAATATCTATCGGCTCACCCCGGCGGAAAAGCTCCAGCATGGCCGTATAAATATGCAAATGGGAATTTTTATAAAAATCTTCGGGAATAAGAAAATCGGCCACTTTCACGATGGCGTTCTTGTCTATCATTAGGCAACCCAAGACAGATTTTTCCGCCTCGATATTTTGGGGCGGGATTTTGTCCTTAAAGTTCCTTTCCTTAAATTCTTTCTTAATGCGTTCTTCAGTCATTAAACTATTCTAAGCCAAGGTTGGCTGACGGGCAAGCAAAAGTGTTCACAAAAAATAAACAGAGTTTTACACGTATTTTTACACAGTTTATCCACTGTAAATAAAAGCTGAACAGTCTTTATATGTTTAGACAAAATAAAGAGAGGCCGTTTTAAGCCTCTTTTCTTAATAAGTGAGCATACTTTGTCTGGACTTCATTTTCATATTCCATCAAAGAAAGAAATGATATATCACGTACTTCTCTGTGTGGATTTGCGGGCAATTCATTTTCCAAGCTTGGTATTCCGAGCAATTCATTTGCATAGCTGTCAATGATGGTTAGGCCGACAATTTCTGGGATATAGGTGTGAAATTGGTAGCAAGAACAGTGGTTTTGATAGCATTGGGAAAAATTACGACAAAGATTGTGGGGAGTTGTTTCGAGTTGAATATCCGGATTCGTCATGACTATCATCGCAATTTGAGTGTGCAAGTAAAATGCTCTGGCGATACCCTGAGTATATTTCTTGGAAATACTTCGGGCGGGCATTTGCGTGATTTTTTCCACATCGGAGATAAGTACCCATGGCGTGCCATTAAATACCTTTGAGTATATGGTTAAAGGATTTTCTTCACCATACTCGGGCACACCAAGAGCCGTCATATCGGGCTGCGCGGCTCCCTCATCTTCAGATTCTGGTTCATCATCCCAATCACCAAGATCGTTGCTAAACAAATTTCGCTCAATATCTTGACCGGGAAAAAACGCTACTACCTCACGGAGATCATACATTTCTGCCTCCTTCTGGTTAGTAAAGAACCAATTAATTATCGCAAAAAATAAAAACAGGGGCAAGCCCCTGGATTCAGTTTTTATGCAGTTCGAACCCTTGAGATGAATCTTTTATAGCCCAGCCCATGTTCTCGATTTTTTGCCTTAAGAGGTCTGATTTATTCCAATCTTTATTCTGGCGCGCGTGTTGGCGTTCTTGGGCTATGGCAAGGATTTCTGGAGGGATAATGGTGGTCTTAATGTTACCAAAGCCCAGGCCAAAGATTTTATCATATTCAAGCAAAAGGGCATATTTTTCTGTGGAGGGCAAAGATGATTTAAGAGTTTCGTGCAGCAGGGCTAAGGCTTTAGGCATATCCAAATCGTTATTAATATCAGCCATAAACTCTTCTAAAAGTTTCTGCCCTTCAGAGGATAAAGCTTTCGGTAAACCGGTTTTTTGCAACTCTTCAATTTTAGTATAAACGGAGAGCAAGGCATTATTAGCGCCTTCCAATGCCTCCCAAGAAAAATTCATTTTGGAACGGTAATGGGTGGTGAGGCACAGGTAACGGAAGGCCAATGGGTTAAGGACCTTTTTTGAAATGTCGCTGACTAAAATTATATTACCCTTAGATTTGGATATTTTATCTGCCTCGCTTGATTGTTCAGTTTTAATAAGCATGAATTCTCCGTGCAGCCAAAAGTTTGCCGGAATTTTGCCAGATGAGGCCTCTGCTTGGGCAATTTCGTTGGTGTGATGTATCAAAACATGGTCTATACCTCCACAGTGGATATCAAAAGGAAGGCCTAAGTGCATGGCTGCCATGGCCACACATTCGGTATGCCAGCCCGGGAAGCCAATGCCCCAAGGAGAATCCCATTCCATCTGGCGCTTGCTATCTTTAGGGGAAAATTTCCATAAGGCGAAATCCGTAGCATTTTTTTTGCCCTCAGACATTTCCACGCGTGCCCCAGCCTTAAGTTCCATTTTATTTGGCCAGAGCGCGCCGTAAGTGGGGAGCTTTGAGGTATCAAAATAAATCCCATCTTCAATTTTATAAGTGTAGCCCTTTTTCTCGAGCTCCTGAATAAGCTCGATTTGTTCTTTGATGGTATCGGTGGCTTTAACTAAAACATCAGGCATGATGATGTTTAGGGCTTTCAAATCATTTATAAAAGCTTCGGTGTAAAATTGGGCGACTTCCCAGACCGTCTTATTTTCCCGCGCCGCACCCTTTTCCAGTTTATCCTCGCCTTGGTCAGCATCGGAGGTCAGGTGGCCGACATCGGTGATATTCATGACATGTTTTACCTTCAAGCCATTGAATTCCAAAACACGCTTGAGGATATCCTCAAAAACATAAGTGCGGAGGTTACCAAGATGGGCATACCAATAAACTGTCGGCCCGCAAGTATAAAGACCGACCTGCTTATCTCTGAGCGGCTGGAATTCCTGTATTTGGCAGCCAAGTGAGTTGTAGAGCTTAATCGCCATGATGCCTTAAATTTAGCGCAAATCGGGCATTTTATCAACAAAAAAACAGCCAAAGGCTGTTATGTAAAATCTGGGTTGTGATGTCCGTATGAATAAGGAGAAAGCTGGCTCGTATCAAGGCTTAGTCGCAGGGCGGCTTTGCTTTCCAAATCATCAAGCAGGTCCAGAGAAACTTTCCAAGAGCAGCAACGGATGCCATCAGAAACAAGATATTTTTGTATTAATATCACGTTGCTAGTCATCATTTCTAAAAGTGTAGTGGAGGTGGCGATTTGGGCCAACGTTAAGGCGCAAAATACATCAGCCGAGCTGCCTGTGTCATAATCAATATTAATCACCCGGGCAGTGGCGATAAGTAAAGAGAAACTATCGGTCTCCTGTATGCTGCGCCCAATACTGGGATTGTAAACTATGATGTCGCCGGTTTTTATGCCCATGCCAAACCCCTTGATTGATACTTGGTGTGTGCCCTTGGGGAAAGTTATGCCATCTACCGGAGGGATTTCATTTAGCTCCACTATGCCATGCAGATCGTGAGAATATTCATCCAAAAAATTATGGTATTCTTTCATTTTCCTCCATGGTATGCTAATTGCCTTTCAATCATTTCTCGGAATTTGGCCTTTTCCAGCAAATCGGTAAAAATTATAAAACCGAAATCGCGGCTGTCTCCGGCTAATATTTGGCCCGGATTACTGCCTATCTCTCGATAAAGGCGCACCATCGGGATCCGGGTGTAATTGAGCTCAGCCAAAAGCCACTCTGTCAAATTTTTCGATTCGACAATGGTACAAAAATGATCACGCTGCCCAGCTGCTTGTTTATAGGTGATTCTTTTGATTTTACCGATTAAAAAAGTATGATTGTCTCGTTCATCAATGGAATTGGTGTTCTGGTAATTGAAGGCTATATAATCGCCTTGCATCAGTCCCAACCCGTATCCCTCGATCAAAAAAATAACTTTATTGCCTTGCTTAATGCGAGGCTCAACATTGGTCAGTCGGTGGTTACCCAAAGAATATTCTTTGAGGAAGTTGTGGCAGATAGTGATGCTCATTTTTCTCCTTTCTCTTGGGAATGTTCTGATTTAACTAAAACATGCTTATTAGATTAAATCAAGCCATTTTAACTTGTGGCAAAATTCGCTGCGTGCTAAACTTCTGGTATGGTTAAAAAAGACTGTTATTTTGCATTAATCATCGGCGAGCTGGATGCTTTAATTATTATGTTTTTGGCCCGAAATTTTTCCGGGCAACTGGCGCAAATTTCTTATGCGCAAAGCGTTATCTCTTATATTTGGCTGATTTTGCCCGCCTTGGCCTTTCTGGGTATTATTGTTGCTGATTTTTTGGCCCGCTGGTTAAAAGTCCTTTGGCAATTAGCAAAATTTTTACTCGTCGGAACTTCTAATGTTTTCGTCGATTTGGGAGTTTTGGGCCTTTTACAGTTTGCCACTGGTATCGCTTCGGGTTATTGGTATAGTGTTTTTAAGGCGATTTCCTCATTGGTTTCTATTTTTAACAGCTATTTGTGGAATAAATTTTGGTCTTTTGAGCAAAAAGATAATTCGGAGGCAACTAAAGAGGCGGTTAAATTTTTTGCTGTTGCCGGGAGTGGGATACTTGTTAATAATCTTATTGCTTCTTATCTGGTGAATGTTTTGGGCCCGCAAGGGGAGCTATCCAAACAGGGTTGGGGGATTATTGCCGGGGTAGTGGCAGCTATAATAGTTTTTGTTTGGGATTTTGTAGGGTATAAATTTTTTGTATTCAAAAAATGAGCAATTTAGTTTTATATCGAAAATATCGGCCGTCTAATTTTTCCGATATTGCCGGACAGGAAATTATAACGACTACGCTAAAAAATGAAGTGCAAAACAAAAAGTTTGGGCATGCCTTCCTTTTTTGCGGCTCCCGGGGCACGGGTAAAACTTCTACGGCGCGGGTTTTTGCCAAGGCCATAAATTGCCTTAACCCTAAAAAAGGCGAGCCATGCAATGAGTGCGCTAATTGTATTGCTATTAATGATGGCCGGGCTATTGATCTGATAGAGATCGACGCAGCTTCCAATACTAGCGTGGATAATGTGCGCGAGCTTATCGATGGTATCCGTTTCGCCCCGACTTACCTCAAATACAAGGTTTATATAATTGACGAATGCCATCAAATGTCCAAAGCCGCGCTCAATGCTTTGCTTAAGACATTAGAAGAGCCGCCTGCGCATGCCGTTTTCATTTTGGCCACGACTGAACTGCATAAAGTTATCCCGACAATTCTTTCTCGTTGCCAGCGTTTTGACTTTCGAAAAATTACCGCCAAAGATATTGCCGATACTTTGGAGCAAATAGCAAAAAAGGAAGAGATAAAAATATCGCGTGAGGCGCTCGAGCTTGTGGCTCAGAACGGCCAAGGCAGCCTGCGGGATGCCGAGGTTTTGCTTGATCAGGTGCGGACTTTTTCTAGGAAAAGCGAAATTACCCCCGAGGATATCAAAGGGATTTTAGGCTTGATAGATGTTAAAGTTATCGCTAAATTTTTAGATTTCCTTTTGGCCAAAGATGCCAAAAGCGCCATTGGTTTTTTGGCGGAAATTATGGATAATGGTTACGACCCAAACGAATTTGCCAAGGATATCATTGATTATTTGCGCCAAGCTATGCTTTTGAAAGTTGATAAGCGCAGTTTTGAACCGATTATGGCGAATTTCTCCAAGGAGGATTTGCTTAAACTTAACGACCAGATTATCCAGCTCAGCCAAGGTCAGATTTTTAACCTTATTACGGCTTTTCTTGACGCCAAAAATCAAATAAAGTTTAGCCCCATCGCCCAGTTGCCAATTGAGCTAACTGTGGTAAAATTTACCAGCGGCATTAATAATTAGAATTCAGTAGTCTAAAAATAGAAAACCAAAGGAGGAAAGATGATCGAAGGTGAGAGAGATGAGAGAGTAGCTGTTTTGGACTATGCTGGTCCAGATGATTTTTTGAAAAATGCTTTGGCAAGGAAGGTTGGTATTATTGTTTGCGGAGAAAAAGTGTTTGGGAAGATTGCCGCAGATGTTGACTATTTCAGCAGGTTTTTTGCCTCTGAGCCAAAACATTCTTGGCTGGTTCCCGATGAATCTCAAGAGGGAGGGCTAGTTTTTAGTGATGAAGCCAAGCTCCGGATAGCTCAAGGGGAAAAACTTATCGTTTGTTTGTCTGACGACGGTTCAGACTTGGAAGAGCATCGGCGAATTATGGCCCATCTAGACCAAATGCGCGCCAAGGTTGTATATTTGGTTAAGGTTCGATAGCGCCAATCGGCGCTTTTTTGTTGCCAAAATTACTTCTTTATGCTATATTTCATTGCAATATTGCGGGATCGTCTAATGGTAGGACATCGCCCTTTGGAGGCGAGTATCTTGGTTCGAATCCAAGTCCCGCAACAAAAAAGAAAAGGCTCTAAAAGGGGTCTTTTCTTGTTTGTTTAGGAACTAGGGACTTGGATTCGAACAAAAAGCCTTTGCTTTAGCAAAGGCAGAGGGGATCGGGGAGATTTTGGAAACTGGTTAGCTTGCTATTGTTTTTAAGGAATGCGATAATAATAAAAATATGGAAAATCAACAAAATAGCCCCAATCAGGCAATGCCAGAAGCTGCTGCGGCGACCTCTGATAATCCAAAATTTCCCTCATTTCCAGAAATTTGGAAAGCAGCATGGGTTGCCTATAATGCAAAAAAGTGGCAGCTAGTCGCCATGTCTTTGGCATTTTTCGGTTTAAGTTTTTTATTTTCCGGGCTTCCTCGATTTTTTATTAAACTGGCCGAACCGCAAAAATTGACGGTAACGACTTTTCCGGCTTTTGTGGGCACGGCCGGAGCTTCTGGAATTCTTGACTTGCTAGGGGTTTATCTGGGTCTGGCAGGAGGTGCGGCTATTTTTTATATTCTGAGTAAAAGGAATTCCAATCCTAAATTTTCCGAGGCTTTTATTTTTGGATTGCGCAAAGGCTTCTGGATTTGGCTGGCTTCTTTAATTATCAGCATTATAACCGGGATTGGATTTTTGTTTTTTATAGTCCCGGGTATTATTTTTTCTTATTGGTTTGTTTTGACGGCCCTTATTATCGTTGATAAGGATACAGACACTTTTAATGCCATAGGATTGAGTAAAAAATACATGGAGGGTAATATCGGTGCGGTATTTATGCGCCAATTTCTTTTGGGGTTGGTTTGCTTGGGAGTTGGGCTTGCTTTGGGCATATTCTTTGCGATTTTGTTAGCTATCCCGGTTTTGCAGATTGTCGCGGTGTTTATTGTGCCCTTGATTCTTTTCCCGGCTCTGATAATTATTGCTCCATTTTTTTCCGCCTTTCATTTTGTGCTTTACGAAAAAATTCGTGACGCCAAAGAAGCCGGGAAATCATTTGCCAAATCCCATGATTTTATTTGGATGATTATAATTTCTGTTTTTCAATGGATACTCATAGCATTTTTTACTTTTGTATTAATTCTGGGCTTGGTCTCTTGGGCCCAAAAGAATATTAAATCGGATAATATTCTGGGCAGTTTAGACGCGACCCAGCTTATAAGTAGTGCCCAAGTTTACAAAGGTGAGCACAATGGGAGTTATGCCGGTTTTAATTGTTCTGTAAATGAGGCTACAAAAAAAGTATGCGATGATTTTTTGAAAAATTCCGGTAAGGAACCCGGAATTAATGTTTCCGGCGATGGGCAAGCTATATGTATTGAGGCGGCAAATTACTGTGTTGATAATAATTTGCAAAGCGGGGAGGGAACCTGCACGCCTGATTCCAAATGCAATGCCTCGCCGGCAAAAAATTCTGACTTGGGCTCCAGTGTCAAAGATTATTTTGAAAAGCTTGTCGATTAATTTTTGTTTATTAAAAAGACCCCGGTTCTGCATACGCAGAGGCGGGGTTTTGTTTTAGTCGTAGTAACCAAGTGCTTCAAGCCCAGGGAGCGTTTCGCCAGCCACAAAGTCTAGGAAGGCGCCGCCTCCGGTAGAGAGGTATTTGATAGTGAGGTTGTTTTCTGCAATTACGCTGTTTGTTTCTCCGCCGCCGCCGATAGTATAGGCGCGTTTATTGTCGGCAATCAAGCGAAGCAGATTAACAGTACTTTGATTGCGGCCATTCTCGAAGAATCCTGCTGGGCCATTAAACATAATGGTTTTTGCCTGTTTGATATAGGGGCTAAAGCTTTCTACCGAGTCATCATCAATGTCATAGACGTCAAGGTTTTCGCAAGCCGTTTTGAAGTACTGATAGCCCATTGCTAGATTATTAACTAGCTCGGGGGTGATTTTAGCCTCTGGCGAAATTGCTGCTTTGTAAGCCATTTGAAAACGCTCTTCGAGGGAGTCATTGTCTTTGACGGTGTCGCGGTGGTTTTCATGATAAATTCTGCCGCGAGCAATGTGCAATTTGGGATTAAAGATGTCGACAGATTTGATAATGTCGATTATTTCTGGATTAGGCATCGGTCCCATGAGGGTCATACCATAAAAGCGGGCAAATTCGCGGGCGAGTTTGCCAATCAGGAAAACATCAGGGGAATTACCTTTCTCATCGTGGCGATCAAGGAATTTCTTGATGACTTTGCTCTTTGTGGAGAGTTTGGAACCGCCGATAAAAACCGCCATAGGATAGGTGGGGTGGTCAATAAGGCGGTATTGTAGAGTGTTGACTTCTTTGCGTAAAAGAGAACCGCTAGTTACGCAATTTTTTGGAAAGTAGTTTACAATCCCGTGAACCGAAGCATGTTTGCGATGGCAGACACCGAAAGCGTCGTTGCAATAAATATCGCCAAGGCTCGCTAAAGCTTTGGCAAATTCCGGATCGTCCTTTTTTTCGCCCTTATCCTTGCGCAGATTTTCCATAAGAAGGATCTGGTCGGGCTTAGCGTTGTTTTCTATAAATGTTTTGGCTGGATCGCCGATGCATTCTTCGCAATGGATTGGGCGGATGCCCAAGATGGTTTCCAAGTCATCAAGTAAAACTTTGGTGGTTTGGAAACTTCCAGGAGAAGAGGGCTTTTCCTTTCCTTCATCGTCGGAAAAGTGGGTAAAGAGAATTGGTATCCCACCATTCATGATTATATACTCGATTGTTGGCGCCACGCGTGTAATTCGATAAGTGTCGCGCAATTCTATTGAGCCGTCAGGCAAGGTCTTTAGGGGGACGTTGCCATCGAACCGTAGAATTACTTTTTTGCCTTTTACGTCAACATTTTTGAGATGTTGTGCAAACATTTGGCCTCCTTTGGCTTGAATATTTATTTGTATAGAATGCTACGCGTCGTATACCATAATCGAATCATAAACGCAAATGGACATTTGACTGATATTTTGGTCCTGCTATGCTTGAACAGGACTTTATAACCATCATATAAGGAGGAAGATATATGGCAGAAAGGCAAGGAATATACGCACGATTTCCCGTTGCAGTCCGGCAAATAAGCGAAGATTGCCGAAGGGTTCTGAAAAAACACCATTGTCGCATTGTTGCCGGTTTGGCTGATGGTATTACATGTTACCGGGGCCTACGATTGCTTAATGGGCGCGCAGTCTATTGGAATGGTTTAAGCGGTTTGATTCGTAACTCCGATGGGCAAATTGTCGTTGATTTGGAAATTTTCAAGCTGCCGATTGCGGGTTATAGGCTTACGGTTCGCGAAAGACCTTTACGTTTTTTGGAATTTTTTGAGGATAATCTCATTGATCCAAAATCAGTGCGCGCTGTTTTATTTGAGCATGGTAGTGTGGCTTTTGAAAGCGATGTGTTTTTAATCGGCAATAGCCATTTGGATATAGCTAAAGCTAATTGCCTTAGGCAAGCCCGGAAGTGGTTTGCGGCCAATAGAAAAAATCTTGATTTTGCAGAAGTTAAGATAAAATAGCGCCCCAAGGCGCTTTTTGTAAGGAGGAGAAATGAAAAAAAATTGGGCGTTCTGGACGGTTATCCTCGCTTTGCTTATCTTTGTATCCGGGATATTTATCGGATTAAATTGCGAGTGTAAGGGCGGAGCATCAGTGCAGTATTATTATGATAAAGCGTATTTGCCTGCTTTGCTGGCGCAAATCGAGTCGGCCCGGGCCAGTATTGATGTCGAGCTTTATAATATCAATAATTTCCCTCAGACCATTGCGGCTTTGAAAGCGGCTTCACGAAGGGGCGTTTGCATTAGGATTTTAGCCGACAACCAAGGGGCGAATGATCCGGATAATAAAAACGGAACAGGCTTGCCTGAAAATGTTCTTGAGGAGGCAGGAGTATGCGTGCGTTGGGAAAATAGTTCTCGGACCATGCATCGCAAACTTTGCATAATTGACCGGTCGGTCATTTGTTGCGGTTCTCATAATTGGACTCGCAATGGTTTTGAGAATAATGCCGAAATCAGCAACATATTTTTTGAGCCGGCTTTAGCCACGGAACTTTTGAAGGAATATGAGATAGACTGGGCGCAAGCTCAAGAGGAATATGGTGTGCAAAAATAACCCATTAGCCGGGAGGCAATGGGTTTTTCTGATGTTAAACGGGGTGGACCTAACCAGAATCGAACTGGTGTTTCCTCATTGCAAATGAGGTGTTCTACCACTAAACTATAGGCCCAGCGCCAGCTGCCAAAGCAGTTGGCGAATTCAAAAGGCAGAATTGATAAAGTATAGTTTGCCACAGAATCTGATGTGGGCGCGGAAGGAATCGGACCTACGACCTCCGTCTTATCAGGACGGCGTTCTACCACTGAACTACGCGCCCAAACTTACGTTATACATCTTAAACATTTTTAAGGGTTTTGGCAAGCCTCAGGCCTGGAAAATTGCCAAGATAAAGAAAATAGTGTAGTTTAAGGATAGAAAATTCAAACAAAAAGAAAGAGAGGGGCTAATGGTAAAAAAGAAATTTATCATTGCGGAAGTGTTGAAAAATCTCGACTCGGGTCGATTTAACCTTTTAGTTTGCACCCAGGCATTCAAAGACAAGTATTACGATGAAATTGATTTTCGACGCGAAGATGGCCCGACTGCCTGTGTTGTTTTTAATACAGAAGAAGGGACTGTCGGGGTAGTCGACTACAACAAGCTGATGGACAAAAAAGTGCTTGTTATCAATAGCGAACCAAATCCGGAAAAACGTGAGGAGTTTTCAGATATGGCCGCCAAGGTTTTCGACATTTACCGCCCCAAGGCCTTTAAGGTCTTAGTCATCGATCTCCAATAACAACCCGCCCTAGCGGGTTTTTGCATTAAAAAACTGCCAAAGCGATGCCGTTTAAGTCGGGGCTTAGTTGACAAAATCGGTGATAAATATAAAAAGAAATATGGCCCAAATACGGAAAAAAGACAAATATGCCCATTTGGTGCAACCCAGGCAGGAGTGGGACTTTCATGATTTAGGCGAGGATATTAACCCGCAAACGATAATGAGCCGGACTTTGCGCGCCATTATGGATGCTAAGCAGCAATCGTTTCCGACAATTAAAATAATTACCGGTCGGGGTATTCATTCAAAAAATGGCCCAGTAATCAAGCCGATAGTTTTGAAGTATTTAGACATGCTTCAGAAGCAAAAAGTTATTAAGAGTTATAAATTTGATACGGCTTTTGGCAGTGGCCCCAATGATGGGGCGATAATTGTTAAAATCAGCTGATCTTAGGATATTGCGATGTTTCTAGCTTATTTTCCAATCAGAAGTTGAGTATTTTGTGCTGTGGATAATTGATTTGCCCCCTCAAAAGTCGAGGGTAGAATTAGATAAAGGTCGCTTTTACAAACTAAGGTAGTTAATAATAGTCAAATTAAACATTATGGACAGCAAACAAGTCCTTAAGATAATTGGAATTTTACTCATTATAATGGGCGCTTGGTTCATTTTGGCCCTTTATATGCCCGCCATTCCAATGTTTGGCATAGTGGCTCCTTTATGGTACGGAATCGTGAAGTTGCTCATTGGTATTTGGGCCTTTATGGCGGCAAAGTAACAGATGTGAAAGCGACAATTTAATAGTAAGCTAAGCCCCGCCTCTAAGGCGGGGTTTTGACAATCATTTATTTGCTGTTATGCTGAGCCGCACATTACAAACACAAGGAGGATAAATGGTAATCGGAATTGATTTGGACGGAGTGGTTTTCGACACGCTTGGCCGCTTTCGGCAGTGGTGCAGTGGGGAAAAAATCAGTAATTTTTGCGACACTTGGATGGTTTGTGATTTGAAAAATTTAGTGCCTGAGCATTTTGATAAGATACATAACACTTTCCGCCAGCCGGAATTTATCCAGACCATTGGTTTTATGCCCGGAGCCAAGAGAGCAATCAGGGAAATGCTCCAATGCGACCACCATCAAATCAAGGCTATTAGCGGGCGAGCCGAAGAGGTTGCGGCGATAACACGCTCGGTTTTAGCTGGGGTTTTGGAGCCGCAAAATATTTATCTAGTTGGTTGGAAAAATCGCGCTCAGGCTAAGGTTGAGCTTTGCCAGCAATTAGGGATAGAAAATTTTGTGGAGGATGATCCCAAAGTTGCCAAGGCTTTAGAAGGGGTTGGTATAAAGGTTTATCTTTTCGATCAAAGTTATAACCAAGACCTTGCGGATATCGAAAGAGTCCATAATTGGGGCGAAATCCGCAGCAAATTCAGAGAATTAAATTAATACGGCGTTAAGCCGTTTTTTTGTCAGCCAAAAAGCGATATAATAAGAAAAAGTATGAATAATATAGGCGTCATAAGTATTTTGCTTTCCAAAAGGGAAAGCAATGCGGAAAAACTAAATAAAATTTTGACTGATAACAGCGGGATTATTCGGGTGCGCGCCGGTTATAACCTTGAGCCCAAATGTGTTGCGGATTGTTTGGGGGTTATTACTTTAATTTGCGATGCGCCAGAAAATGAGATAATTTCTCTCAAGGAGAAGATTGACTCGATTAACGAAGCTAAAGTCGAAGTGACGATTTTAGCCTAAATAAAGAACCCGCCGGTTATGGCGGGATTTTTTTTAAGGAGGGTTAAGGGGTGATAATTTCGCCCAATTCAGAAATGTTTGGCTGAGCAGTCATCGGTTCTTTCGGGTATTCGACACCGTTTTTGAGCCCAAGTGCAGAAAGGGCTTTGCTTCTTTCATCGGGTGAAGTTAGAGCTTGCAAGTCGTTTTTAGAAATTTCTCGGCCCTCAAAGATAGTACAAAAATTTTTAATCGATTTTTCTTCTCCGGCAGCCACAAGACGCAACCAAATGGTATTTTTGGCTGTTTCATTGTACTTTAATGATCCTTGTTCAAGAAGATGGCAGAATGCTTCAACCTTGCGGGAAAAAAGCGCGTGGACGCCCAGTTCGATGAGTTCGTTCTGGCTGAGGTCGCGGTGCAGCAATTTGGCGTTAACAATGGCGCTTGATGCGTTACCTTTAACAATGGCCTCCTGCAAATCAGCTTCAAAAAGTTTTTTGGATTCCTGCATATTTCCTCCTATTATGAAGTTTTGAAAGTTTTAACAATTTACACTAAATAGTGTTTTTGGTCAAGTTCTAAAATATAAAATTTTAGGATATAATATCGCTATGGCTGAAGGTCTTGTGCAAAAACTAAAATTTTGGCGCGACGCGCAGGCTCAAGCTGAGGGCGTGCCTTATTACATGGTTTTGAAAAATACCACTTTGCTGGAAATCTCCCAAGCGCACATTGCCAATACCGAAGATTTAGCGAAAATCAGCGGCTTAACCGCCAATAAGATTTCCAAATATGGCAAAAAGATTCTCGAAATCGTTTTGGGCGCCTCTTCAACTACGGCCGATGAGCAAAGCCACGAGGATAATAAAGCTCTGCCCGTCAGCTTATTTTTGGATTTTGTTAATGGGGGCTTGGCGCAGTTTAAGGGCCGGGTTTTGGGCGAGGTGAGCAGTGCCAAAGTGCAGGGTCGGGCCATGTATTTTACAATTAAGGATAAAAACGACCAATCAACCTTGGATTGTTTTATCTGGTTGGCACAATACGAAATGTGCGGGGTTAATATGCAGGTTGGTATGGAAGTTATAGTTACCGGAACTCCCAATATTTATAAACCCAGCGGGCGTTTTTCTTTGCGTGCCGAAACTGTAGAATTGGTGGGCGAGGGCGCCTTAAAAAAAGCTTATGATGAGCTAAAAGCCAAGCTTGAGGCCGAAGGGATTTTTGCCCTTGAGAAAAAACGGCCCTTGCCCGAATATCCGCAAAAAATCGGCCTGATAACTTCTAAAACCGGCGCGGTTATTCATGATTTTTTGAATAATTTGGGGCGTTTTGGCTATAAAATAAAATTTTATGATTCGCGGGTCGAGGGGCAGGTGGCGGTCAGTGATTTAATCGGTGCGGTGAAATATTTTAAGAAGCAGGAAATTGATTTGTTGGTGATTATCAGGGGTGGCGGCTCGTTGGAATCGCTGCAGGCCTTTAATAATGAAATGCTAATTCGCGAGGTTTGCGATTTTCCGGTTCCCGTTATTGCCGGCATTGGTCATGATAAAGATGTGCCGTTAATCTGTTTAGCGGCAGACCTTGCCCCTTCAACGCCCACGGCTTGCGCCCGGGCCATTAATAAAAGCTGGGAGCAGGCTATGAGCAAAATTGAAATTCTCCGCCGCGATCTTATCAACGGGTTTTCTGTGAATTTATCCGAGAAAAAAGAATTTATCCGCCAGAGCAGTGAAATCATAAAATCATATTTTGAAGATTTTTTTGAGAAATTCCGCAAAGTGCAGGAAGGCTTGGCGCGTTGCGCTATCCAAATTGGTTTTGCCCTTGGCCAGCTTAAGGAAAGACTAGAAAGTTTTTCGCGCTCCCTGGCTGCTTTTAACCCTGAAAGGCTGTTGTCTTTAGGTTATAGTATTTTGCGGCAACAGGGCCAGGTTGTAAAAAGCATCAAGCAACTAGAAATCGGGGCGCAAATTGATGTCCAGTTGCAAGACGGAACATTACAAGCCTCTGTCAACCATAAAAGTTCACACCAAAAATAAATTATTATTCATAAAATAAATTATTAGTATGGCAAAAAATGCAACAAATCTGAATGACTCGCTCAAAAAGCTCGAAGAAATCGTTAAGTGGTTTGAGAGCCAAAAAGAGGTAGATGTTGAGGCTGGCCTTAGCAAAGTTAAAGAGGGGGCTAAACTGATTAAAGAAAGCCGCGAGCGCTTAGGCGAGATAGAAAATGAATTTGAAGAAATTAAAAAACAAGTGGAGGAATGATATTTGCGGCTTTGGATTTTTTTATATTTTTCGGGTTAATTTTGGCGCTTAATTGGCTCTTAAAAAAATGGCCCCTTGTTTGGCGGATATTTTTACTTTTGGCGAGTTATGTTTTTTATGGTGTTTGGGGCTGGAATTTTGTTGTTATCTTGATTGGTCTATCAGTTTTTAATTGGCTTTTTGGTATTTATATCCAGCGCAGCCACAAATACCGCAAAATTTTTTTGGCTTTGAGCGTTGGGGGTAATTTGGCGATTTTGCTGTATTTCAAATACTATGATTTTTTTCGCACGGCTTTGGAACAGGCATTTGTAAAATTTGGCTTCAAACCTTCTTTGGCGGTTTTATATATTGTTTTGCCGGTTGGCTTATCTTTTTATATTTTTCGTGCAATTTCGTATTGCATAGATATTTATCGGAAAAAGTATGAGCCGGAAAAGTCTTTGCTCGATTTCACGCTTTACATGGCCTTTTTCCCTCAGCTGTTAAGTGGGCCGATTGCGCGGGCCGATCAGTTTTTGCCCCAATTAAAAAACGGCGGGGCCAAAAATATCAGCAATCCCGGTCAGCACATTTTTTCTATTCTAATGGGGCTTTTTAAGAAATTAGTGGTTTCTAGTTGGCTGACTATTTTGGTAGTCGATAATGTTTTTGCCGTGCCCGCCAATTATGGCACTTTTGAGTCGCTTTTGGCCGTTTTGGCATTTACTTTGACTATTTATTGTGACTTTTCCGGCTATAGCGAGATTGCCATTGGTGTTGCCGGGCTTTTGGGGTTTGAGTCGCCGATAAATTTTGACTATCCGTATCTTTCGCGTAATATCCAAGATTTTTGGCGGCGGTGGCACATTTCGCTCTCTTCATGGTTTCGCGATTATTTATACATTCCGTTAGGGGGCAATCGGGTGGGAATGTGGCGATATTATTTTAATTTATTTTTAGTGATGGTTGTTTCCGGGCTCTGGCATGGAGCGGGGTGGCCTTTTGTCATCTGGGGCGCTTGCCATGGCTTGGGCAGCGTATTTTATGCCCTTACGCACCATAATAAAAAGACGAAGTATTTTTTGCCCTGTATTGCATGGATTTTTAATTTCCTCTTCGTGGCTTTAGCTTGGATATTTTTCCGCTCTCCGGATTTAGCCACGGCCACCGAGATGTTTGGTGCCTTGGCTCGTTTCCGCTTTGCTTTTGACCCCGCTTTGACCGGTGCGGTTTGGTATTTAGTGTTGGGGGCGCTGCTTGTCGCGACCGAAAAAGCGATTAAGGAAATTTTTTGTGATTTTTATGCCGCCTCAGAGCAATGGCTAAGGCCGATTACCATCGCTCTTTTGGTGATATTGATTGTGGAGCTTTCACCTTCGCTTATACCGCCATTTATTTATTTCAGTTTTTAATTATGGAAAATAAGGCTATGGATAAAAAAGATTTGGGAGTTATTATTGCGGCATATATTTTAATTCTGGTTATGGCGGTTTTTTTTCAGGCGCAAAAGTTTTATTTTTGGGAGGAAAATATGAAGTTCTCTTACTTTAAGCCGTGGCTTTCACCATGGCTTGCAGGAGTTGCCAAATTTTCTCCAAAGGCATTAGGCAAAGAAACTTGCCAGTGCAAATGCCCGGCTGACGCGCCAACTGCTGTTAAAAAAGAAATTGGCGCGCCTTTTACAATTTTGATTGCCGGAGATTCTTTTGTAAATGGCGGAGTGGGCGTGGAATTAGAGCGGGCCTTGCTTGGCTGCGTCTCGACAACTGTTTATCGCACCAGTAAACCTTCTACTGGCCTTTCTAGGCGCGATTATTTTGATTGGCGGGAGGAGATTAAGGAACTATTGGCTTTACGCCAGCCAAATGTAGTTTATGTCATGTTTGGGGCTAATGACGGGCAAGGAATACCATTGGAGGGTAATAAAGCGGTATATTATGGCACGCCCGAATGGGATAGCTTGTATTTCTCCAGGGTATCGGAGTTCATGGATATTTTAAGCAAAGAAAATGTCGAGGTTTTTTGGATAGGCAATCCGATTGCCAGAAGCAGCGATTATCGTGAAAAAATGGAAAAACTCAATTCTATTTATGCATCGAGCTCCGCCAAATACGAAAATATTAAATTTATTTCCCTTTGGGAAACGCTTAAGGATAGTAAGGGGAATTATTCTGATTATTTGCCTGACAATAAAGGTGTAATGCGTTTGGCGCGGGAAAGCGACGGTATCCATGTAACCGATTTTGGCGGAATAATAACAAGCAAGGAAATTATCTTAAAAGTGCAGCAAGTAATTCCTTTGGCTTGCCCATAATTAATGGTGTGCTATAAGAAGGGCAGGAGTTTGAAAATCTAAACACTAAAGGAGGTATTAATTGACCGATACTTATCAGGGCTCCAGTGAAGCGGAGGAAAAAAATGAGTCACTGATTTTTAATGTGACTCAGAGCGAACTTAGGAATATTAAGAAACAATTTTTTCTAAAACGCTCACATTGTGAATTTACGGAACTGCTGGGTGCTCTTAGTTCCAAAATTTCTGAAGATTCCCAGCGCGACAAAAAGCTCTCGACGGCCAGAGTTAATACGCCAATTACGTTCCGGTGTGACGATGACCGTGTCGAGGTTTTAGCAAAAATCGACTTACGCGATGGAGGGGTGGGGAAAAGGTATTTTCGCCGCCTAGCCAATGAGCCGGGAGCGATTCTGCCTTTGCCGGTATCCAATGATGTTTTCAAGATGATTAAACATCATTTCGCCGGCCCGGGAGCTGAGAATAAGGTGATGGAGATTGGCAAGATTATCAGTGCAATGCGCTCGCCCGATCCCGAGAAGACATTTTATGATATTTATGCCAATGCGCCTTGCGCTTTTATCTCAGAAAAAGGCGAGAGGCTTTTGGCGTATTATAAGTGGTCACTGGATGGTTTTCGGCGTGTGCGTGAGCCTGTAAGTAACCCGGGCAATATTCTGGATAGCATCAAAGGTTTTGGCGAGCTAGCGCCCCAAAATGAAGGACAGGCCTTTTACTATGCCTTTATGAAATGTGGCGATATTACAGCCGTTTATGCCGATGGTGCAGCGGGCAGCGGAAAGACTATTTGTGCCTTGAATGCCGGCATCCTTTATAAATTACCGACTGTGCGCGTTTTGCGGCCAACAAAAGAAGGTGGCGATGACCTCGGATATAGAAAAGGCGGTTTGCAGGAAAAATTCGGGCCGTTTTCCATGGTTGTTTATGACCTGATGTATAAGGTTTTGAAACTCGACCCCCATGAATATCCGCTCATGATTACCGAAGAAGAGCTTTACAGCCGAAAAGAAAATGGCAACGGTAACGGCAATGGCAATAAGGCAGGCGAGCTCAAAGAGGCTGAACAGGCACTTAAAGCTAAAAAGACAGTAATCATTGATGTGGTCAATTTCATGCAGGGCCGAAACCTTATCGATGAATTTATCGTTGTTGATGAGGCACAGAACATCAGCCATAGCGATTTGAAAATGGTTATGACCAGGGGATTAGGCCGAACGCGTTTTGCCTGCGTAGGGGACTCAAGCCAGTGGCAACGCAAAAATACCGGGGATAGTAGCAGCGGATTTTTGCACCACAAAAAAAGATTGGCTGGGGTTAATTCTGTGGCATGTATTAACTTGCCGGTTTGCGTCAGAAGTGACTTTGGCATGGAGCTTCAAGCCGAGATTTACTAATAGCTTGCCTTTGGCGAGCTTTTTTATTTGTGCAAATATCTAAACTGTGATAATTTGAAATAATATGGAGCAAGATAATACCCAATTCACGCCGCTATCTGTTGGCGCGCCCAAGCCGGAAACTGCGCCAATAGTGGCAGAGGTTGTAAAACCTAAAATCAAATATGAGGATTTTGCTAAAATTGAATTAAAAGTAGCGAAGGTTTTGACCGCGGAGCGCAAAGAAGGCAGCGAAAAACTTTTGCGTTTGAAAATTAGTTTAGGCAATGAAGAGCGGATAATTTTAGCCGGCATTGCCAAAGCCTATGAACCCGAGGCGCTCGTAGGCAAAGAATTAGTGGTTGTAGCCAATTTGGAACCGCGCAAAATGATGGGCGAGGAATCTAATGGGATGCTTCTGGCAGCCACGGGCAGCGAAGGCGTTGCTATTGTTTTGCGCCCCGAGCGTGAGGCCGGGGAAGGTGCCACTATTAAGTAATTATATTTTAATATGCCAACATCTAATAGTAGATTACCCGGAGTCGGCTTAGCCTTGGGTGGCGGCGGGGTACGCGGCTATGCGCATATCGGTGTTTTGCGGGCCTTAGAGGAGGGTAATATCTCGATTAACTTTATTGCCGGGGTAAGTGCCGGGGCTTTGGTGGGAGCACTTTATGCTAAATACAAGAGTGCCGATACTGTGCAAAAAATAATTTTTTCCTCCAACTGGCGGAATTTTTTTGGCGCAGGGGACATTTCTCTGGCTGGCGGTCTGGTTAAGGGACAACGGCTTGAGGGTTATCTTCGCGAAGTGTTAGAGGACACATCTTTTGCCGAGCTTAAAGTGCCGTTTAAGGCCATTGCGACCGATTATGAAACCGGTGAACGGGTGGAGATAATGGAGGGCAAGGTAGCGCCCGCTATCCATGCCAGCGCGGCTTTTCCTTTTGTTTTTGAGCCTGTTTTATGGCAAGAGAGGCGGCTTTATGACGGAGGAATGAGCGACCCGGTGCCTTGCGATACTTGCCGCGGTTTGAGTGATATAAATATTGTCATAGGGGTCAATTTGGATAACCAGAGCACACTATTAAAAACAATGGGACAAGGACAGAATATGGTTACCTCTGGTGTGCGGGCCATCGAAACGCTTAAATATCGCCTTTCAAAGGACTGTTTGAAATTGGCCGATGTAATTGTTGAGCCGCAAGTTGGGGAATATGGCATCTTTGATCTAAAATCCTTGGTGCAGAAAAATATGCTGCAGATTATTAATGAGGGCGAAGTGGCAGGCAAAGCGGCGGTCCCGCAAATCAAAAAATTAATTGAAGAAATAAGTAAAAAATAATGGAGATATTACACGCAATAATTTTGGGAGTAATCGAGGGCTTAACAGAGTTTCTTCCGATTTCTAGCACCGGGCATATGATTTTAGCCGGAGAACTTTTGAAATTGGGTAACTCGGAGTTTTTGAAAACTTTTGAAATCGCCATCCAGTTTGGCGCTATCCTTTCAGTTGTGATTTTGTTTTGGAAAAAGTTTTTTTCCAATTTGGCTGTGCTTAAGAGGGTGATTGTCGCCTTTATCCCAACTTCTATTATTGGGCTTTTGCTTTACAAAACACTTAAAACGGTTTTATTGGGTAACGCTTCAGTGGTTTTGTGGTCTTTATTTTTAGGCGGTTTATTTTTGATAATCTTTGAAAAATTCTATAAAGAAAAAGATGATCCAACTTGCGGGCTGGAATGTATCAGTTACAAAAAGGCAGCGCTTATCGGTGTTTGCCAATCCGTGGCTATTATCCCCGGAGTTTCGCGTTCCGCCGCCACGATTTTGGGCGGTTTAGCCTTAGGAATAAAGCGCGAAGAGATTGTTGAATTTTCTTTTTTGCTGGCTGTGCCCACTATGGCCGCGGCCACTGGATACGATCTCTTAAGAAGCGCCCCGCAATTTTCCAATTCGGACTTAGGGGTTTTGGCTGTGGGATTTTTAGTATCTTTTTTGGTGGCCTGGGCGGCAGTGAAATGGCTTATTGGTTATGTGCAGAAAAATAATTTTACCGCGTTTGGTTGGTATCGGATAATTTTGGCCATAGTATTTTGGTTTCTGGTAATGCGTTAAAAAAATAAAAAGACCCTCCGGCGTTCGCGGGAGGGTTTTTTGTTATTGGTTTTAGCTTAACAAATTTTGCTGCTAAAAATATTTCACTGAAACAATTAGCCGAAGATACATTTGGCAGAAATTTTTTACAGCCCTGCACAGGAGTTGCGCCGCAACGATCCAATTTTATATTTGGGCACAATAATTGTTTGGCCATTGTCCAGCTTCACATAGTAGAGGCCTCTACGGACAACCCGAGAACTTGGCGCAATACGCCCCTTATACCCCCCATAGTCGCCATATCTAATAATTACTCTTTGTCCACTTCGAAACAGCATTTAATGACCTCCTTGCGTATTTTATTATTAATAAAGCAGGATAATGCAAATAATAAAAATTGTCAAAATGCTTAATATTTTAGTATTGCGGTCACATAGGGGACACATAGGGGACAATCATGAGTAAATTCGAGCTCTGAAATTCACATATCCAAATGCCTAAAAAGTGATAAATTACAAGGGCAAAAATCAAAACAACGGATTAGAGGACAGATAGAGGACATCGATAGTATTTTGTCCCTTGTGTAAAATCCAAATTATCATTGTGTTATAAGGGAATATCGAGAATTTGACACCCTGTGGAAAACTCTTGACAGGCGGACGGAAACCCTATACTATTTTAGCCATAAAGCATATATAAAACGCAAGCTTAAGTGTGGGTAAAAATGACCCCAAACGCCGCCTCATAACAGATGGCGGTAGGCTGTGCGTGTTTGCAAATTGGTAGGATAATGATGTATACATTTTCCCTAAACAATTTGTCGGTAAAATCCGGGCCATCGAAAATGTCGCTGGCTTTTTGTTTTTAATTGGGACATTTTATGAAGAAAATTCAGGATAAAATTTATTCGGTTTGGAAATTTTTGGGCGGCTATCGCTTTTTGGCTTTGCTTTTAGTGTGCTTAATTGCTTCATTGGCCATCAAGGGCACGATTGGCTTTTATGCCGACGTGGAGAATTCCCGTGACAACCAGTTTGTGGCCGGTATGATTGACCTCAAAGTCGGCGATAGTAATTCTCGTTTTAACACTACCAGTGTGGCGGGCTGGCCCTTGAGTGATTTGACTTTTGAAAAGTTTTTCGATTTTTCTAACATCAAGCCCGGGGACAGCGGTGCCGACCAAATTGATTTGAGCGTGCAGAGTAATCCATCGTGGCTTTGCGGCCAACTTAAACTGACGGCTAACGACGAGAACGTAACGCAGGATCCGGAATTCAAGGAGGGCGATTTGCTTGATGACCCCAATAATTTATTTGATGGAGAGTTGGCACAGGAAATCAGCTTCATTGCCTATGCCGACAATAACAGCAATGGCATTCCCGAGCTTGGGGAGATAATTTTGCAGGGCAAAGGGAATAGTATTTCTACTTCGGGGACACCAGTGGCTTTGGCCGATGCCAACAAAAATGTCTGGGATATAAACGGCCCGGTCGCTGCCGGCCTCACCAAGAGCATTAAAAAAATCTGGTGCTTGGGAAATTTTCGCGAGGACTTTTCTTGCGACGGAGTCAATGTTTCTAATTTGGCGCAAAGCGACATGTTAAAGGCTGATATTGCTTTTTATGCCGTGCAGCAGAGGAATAATCTTAATTTTATTTGTAATAATTTTGATACGCCCAGTACCTCTACCACTTCCACTGGCAACCAGTATGTGATTTGCAGTTCGGTTACTTGGCAATGCCGCGCCACTCAGAAATTTGCTTCCCGCGAAGCGTGCCGTGCTGCCAACCAAACGGAGTGCTATGACAGCCTTTTGCAATGCTCGCCAAATTGCAATAACGATCATCCGGAGCCCCGGAGATATTTTTCCTGTAATTTGGCCAGCGAAGGTTGCAGCCAAACCGCTTTGTATGAGACTAGTCATCAATGCGAATTGGCCACCAATGGTGTTTGCTATGAGAACGTAGAAGCCTGCACGGCTGTTTGCCAAGTTCCCAAATATCAATATTACGCATGCGACACGACCAATAAGATTTGTGGCCAAACCGCTTTTTACCAGAACCAGCAAGAATGCCAAACCCAAACCGGCAAAACATGCTATTTGACTTCCGAGGCCTGCAATACAGTTTGCCAACCGCCGAAATATTATTTTTATAATTGTATTAATCCGGAAGCCAATACGTGCGCTAAAACTTCGGAGCAATATACTTCCAAACAGGCTTGCGAGCTGGCAAGCGCGGGCAATCCTTGCTATGCGAATGAAACCGATTGCAAGGCTGTTTGCCAACTTCCCAAACAAAGGTTTTATGCCTGCAATGAGGCAACTTATACTTGCGACCAAACTGCCCTTTATACCACGCCAGCCGAATGTTCCACTGCGACCGGAAAAACCTGTTATGAAACCGACCAGTCTTGCGCGCCTTCCTGCCAAAAACCTCTTGTCCCATTTTATTATTGCAACAGGCAAAATCCGGCTGCTCCAGTTTGCGCCTTGGCCGGGAACTTTGCCGATATTGCCCAATGTGTAGAGCAAACACATTTGCCTTGCGTGCCCGATATGCAGGCTTGCACGGCTATGTGCCAAGTGCCTCAATACAGCTACTACACTTGCGATACGGCCAATTATACTTGTGGCCAAACCGCGCAAACCTATACTTCGGCTTCAGCCTGCCAAGCAGCGACGGGCAAAGCTTGCTATGCGGCTCAGGCTGATTGCGTAACTGCCTGCCAGAGACCTTCATATAAATATTATTATTGCGATGATACGGATTTTGGCAATTACACTTGTAAACAGACCTATACCCAATATTTTTCTAAAGCGCTTTGTGAATTAGGGACGGGCTTTAAGTGTTTTGAAGCGCAGGCCGATTGTACAACCGCCTGCCAAAGGCCAGCAGTAAAATGGCAAACTTGCGATACGGATTGTTATACTTGTTCGGAAACCGCCAATTCTTATCAAACCAGAAGCCAATGCGAGTCGGCCACGGGCAAGAAATGCTACGATACAAGTGCTAATTGCGCTTACTTCTGCAAACAGACCTACACTTATACAGAATATAATGGTTGGTACCCGGGGTATGGCAAGTATGGTGCTCAAGCCAGATGGGGCAATGCCGGAGCCGGCTATCCCAATGAATTGCGGCTCTTCAAGAACGGTTACGAAGCCACGGGCCGGGATTATGCGTGGGTTTGCTCCGCTTACCACCCGTATAGTTTTATCCTGACTCACGATGGCAATGGCACCCTTACCTTCAAGTGGCTGGATTATAGCGGGCCGGGCGCAACATTGATAACCTACAATGTCCCGCATACTGCTACTCAGATAATTTTTGCCTTGGACGCGCCGGATTGCGGCGGGGTATCGGTTGATTTCAAAACTTATCGGAAACTGAATTGTGATGAGAGCAAGATAATTAATGTTAACCAGACATTTACAGCCAGCTGTGCTTATCCGAACAATCAAGTGGGTTACTGCATTTCCAAATACATTACTTATAGCGGATTTGATTTGACTAAGCCCTTTGAGATTACGGGAACGATGCGCTGGTGGTTTGTAAATGGGCAATCGCATATCCGCGAGGACGTGCCCAGTATGAGAGTTTTATTCAATTAATTAGTAGCCGCCGTCACCCCCTTGGGTAAGGAGAACGGCATGAAAATAAAATAACTTTCCGTCTCTGGAGCGTGCCTTGGAGTTTGATGGATATACTTGAAGGCAGGCCCCAAAGACGGAACAAACAACCCTTAAAGGTCGAGCCACTTACGAACAGAAAAAATCCATCAAACACAGAACCTGTATCAGCCGCGGGTGCAGGGGAAAAGTAATGCGGCAAGAGAATAAAAATAATTATGGAAAAGAAAGTTATATTATCCATTGTAGCGATCGTGCTTGTTGCTTGCGTTTTGACAGGCGTCACGGTTGCCTACTTTATGGATACAGAAAAGTCCACTGGCAATGTTTTTGCTGCTGGAACTTTGGATTTGGAAGTTTACAGTCCTGCTAAATGGGATTCTGTGGCTTTTAATATTTCCAATGTTAAGCCCGGTGATACCAATTCTGCCAGCCCTCTCAATATTGAGATGAAGAATATTGGTTCAATAAACGGAACTAAACTTTCTGTTAAAATCGATTATGTCGATGCTCCCGGAACTACCACCGCCCCAGAGACGGCCGTTGAGCCTACCGACATTGGCGATCTTTGCAAGAATGTTACCTTGTCTCTTTATGACGAGACCGTGGACCCGGCCAACTTGATTATTTCTAAGCCGGTCACTGATACTGCTTGGAATGGCGTTGCCATTACCGGTGGTATTGATGCTGTCAGCTCAAGAAATTTTAAGGCTGTCTACACTGTTGATCAAAATGCTGGTAATGAAATTCAAGGTGATATCTGCACCTTCAATATCAGTGCCACGTTGGAACAACAATAATAAAATAAAATAATAAAAAATGAACAAGAAGATTTTAGTTTCATCTTTAATCATCGGAGTTGTAGCCATGGCCGCTATCGGCGGAACCATTGCCTACTTCTCTGACAAGCAAGTTTCTGCTGGCAATATAATGGTTGCCGGAACAATTGATTTGACCATTGATCACGCTGCTCAGAATTACAATGGAGTTGATTGTAAGACTTGTAATGTTGAGGTTGTTTCTGGTACCGACAATATGGTTGTCGCCAGATCTCAAGATGGCGTTACGACCACCATGTCCGAAAACGCAGTTTTAGTTGACCCGATCAATTCTAGATGGACTGCCAATGTTGGCAATCCTAATGCTAAATGGATTTGGGCCACTAACCCAACCGCAGCCGCTGATACCTATGGGACTTCTTACACTTTTGCCAAGAAATTTACTTGGTATGGTCCATTTAACGGAATAACTTTGAATTTTGGAGTTGGCTCCGACAACAGCATTGTTGTTTATTTGAACGGTGTTGAAGTGGGTAGAAATGACGGTGAATTTGGATATCAGACTCCTATCACCATCACTGACTTAAATCCTATCCAGGGTGAAAATGAATTGAAATTTGTTGTTACTAACTGGAATCAAAATCATGACGGTGCCTCTAACCCTGGAGGTTTATTGTACTCTTTGACCATCAATGGAAACTGCGGAGATAACTATTTCAAGAATAACTGCACCTTGTTTGGCGAAAAGAAATTGACCCTTGCCGATCATTTCTGGAAGTTTGACGATATCAAGCCTGGTGATTGGGGAACCAACCTTATTTCTCTACATGTTAAGACCAATGACGCCAAAGTTTGCTCTTATTTGACCAAGTCTTCTGGAGATCTCGGCACTGGCATTTATGTCTTTGCTTGGGCTGATGACGGAGATGGTATTTATGAGACGGGCGAAGCGACCGTGTGGTCTGGTAAGATGTCAGAATTCACTGGCAAGCTTTATAGCACCACTATTGCTGGCAACTCCACTGCTTACATGGGTGTCGCCTGGTGCGCCGGTTCTGAACTTGGTGCTCAGGCAGTTGCCGCCGATCATTCTAACGCTGCCAAGACTTGCAGCCCGGCCGATATGGGCGATGAATATCAAGGCAAGAGTTTTACTTCTGACTTTGGATTCTACGCAGTCCAAGCTAGACATAATGATGCCTTCACTTGCCCAGCAGTTAGCGAAGCATTTCCTCAGCCTACACAAGACTAATCATCTTTAGGCCTTTCAACTCGCCTCATTTTGGGGCGAGTGATAAAGGCCTGAATAAAAGGTAAAAATAAAATAAAAAATAATATGAATAAGAAATTAGTTATATCCATTGCCGCTATTGCCATTGTTGCAATCGCCGCAATCGGAGGCACTATTGCCTATTTCTCTGACAAGGAGATTTCTTTGAACAACCAATTCACTGCCGGTTCCATTGACCTCAAGGTTGGTGATTCCAAAGTGGTAGTTAATGGTCCAGTCAATAATATGACTGAATGGGATCCAAGTGATTTAACCAATCAGAAGTTCTTTGATTTGACCGACCTTAAACCCGGTGATAATGGTCACGATACCATTAAAATCAAAGTCGATTCCAACCCGGCTTGGGTTTGCGGTGAGATAAGCAAAGTTGATTCTATCGAGAATGATTTGACCAGCCCCGAAACAAAAGCAGGCGACACTACTGCCGATGTTGGTGAAATCGACAAGCAGCTCTACATCAAGTTTTTTGCTGATGGAGATTGCAATGGAACCCAAGACGCCGGTGAGGTTACTTTGAAAGATTGGACTTTGTTTGCCAATGTTGGCAAGTTCGCTATTGCCGATAGCATTACTGGTTCTGCTTTCCAGCCCGGTGTGGAAACTTGCGTGACTAAGCAATGGTGCTTTGGTACCGCTTCCGCTAATGGTTGCGATGGTTCATTGGTGAATAGTGAATCTCAAACTGACAAGTTAACTGCTGATATTTCCCTGGAAGCCATACAAACCAGACACAATGAGAATTTTGTCTGCGTTGACCTTTGTGCAAATGTTCAATGCAACCCTGAAGGAGGCTCTGGGTCTACTTGCTACCAAGGACAGTGTGTGCCTTTCGGAGCTCCCGGCTGGAGAAAAATGCCAACTGGAGCTTGCGTATTTACTGGTGCAGTAGTGGGAACCGGCCCATACACCGACAATACCTGTACGACTTTGATAACTGACTAAAGATTTATTTCTTTTACTTTGCCCGACTTTTTCGGGCAAAGAATAAAGGATTAAATAATTAATCCTTAAATCCCATGGATTGGATGAAAATCACATCAAAAATATTTTCGATAGTTTTAATAGCCACAGCCTTACTGTTGGTGGTTTCGGTTTTACCGATTCCGGGTGGAATTAAATCTTATGTTGTCTTGTCTGGTTCTATGGAGCCGGCTATCAGGACGGGCAGTGTGGTTTTTATAATTCCGCAAAAGCAATACAAAATAGGCGATATCGTAACCTTTGGCCAAGCGACAAAAACTCAAGCCCCCACGACCCATAGGATTGTGGATACAAAATTTATTAATGGGGCTCAGGCTTTTATCACCAAAGGCGACGCCAACAATGCCAACGACCAGCGCGACGTGCCGGCCACGGAAATCCAAGGTCTGGTATTTTTGACCATCCCTTTGATGGGTTATGTGATTAATTTTGCCCGTAATCCGATTGTCTTTATTTCCATCATTGCCTTGTGCGCCATTTTGATAATTGTCGACCAAGCTAAGTCAATCATGGCAGAAATGAAAAAGGAAAAAACGGAAAAATCTTCAACCAAGGAGGAGCAAAAATGATAATTGATAATTGAAAAGCCAAACAGCCATATGAATACCAGTATCAAAAAAATAATATCTTCAGCCCTGTTTGCCGGCATTTTGATAATGCAATTCCCGGCCGGTTTTGCTTTGGCTTTTTATAATGATATTGAAATCAGCTTTAATAATAATTTAGATGCCGGCATAGTCGATATTATGCCCGAAAGCGCAGCAGATTTTTCTCCGATGGTTAGCCCCAGCAGCTCCGCAGTGCGCTATATTACTCTTTCAGACGTTAGCTCAACCGTGCCTTTTCAATATAAAGTGGTAGCTGAAAATTTTAATGGCACCCTTTGCCAAAATTTGAATGTGGTTGCTTCGCTTAATGGCACGCCGATGTATACCGGCTTACTTTCTAATTTTGTCGCCCAGGCCCCATACGAGGAGCCAGCCAACTGGACTTTTACCGCCAATCTTAATTCTTCCGACGCAGCTCTCCAGGCCCAAGTTTGCCAATTTGATATTGTTTATAAGGCTTGGCAAATGGGCTTCCCGGAATATCGCGGCTTTCGCGATATTGAGCGTGTGCCCTCTATTATTAGGGCCGATATTTGGAACGGCAACAAGCCTAATAAATGCGCCCAATATAATGGAGAACCCGGGCATTTGAGCGTTTTAGTCAGTATTGGTTTTATGCAGCCGAATTGCCGAGAAGAAAGCATTGTTTATGACGTGAATTGCCAAAGCGGGGAACAGATAGATTGCTCCTCTATCAATGTTCGGTATGCCAATAGCGCTCCGACCAATTATTTTCACCAAATTACTCCGAGCACTTCGCAATACACCACCATGTTTGGTTCAGCTGATGAGAATTTTGCTGGCATGAGCGGTGTGGTTTGGTATAGGCAAGCAGCCACTTCTTCGAGTAAATTCTCTTTGGTCTTAATGCACCCGACCATGAATTATCTGTACGCCTATGGCGGGGATATTCTTTTTGAGGATTGTGACGGCGCAGCGCAGAAATTAAGGCTCAACTTCGAATATATAGACGATTGTGAATCATGGAGCGGCGTGACCACTATGCCGCAAAAGGCCAAAGTAATTCCGCCCAATACGGTTGTTCTTAACGAATTATTACCCAATCCAGCCGGTTATGATGTAACAAGTTTTGGTTTATCCGGTGAATGGGTTGAAATTTATAATAATTCTCCGGCCAGCTCTTATAATTTGAATGGATTTTATTTGCGCAACCAAATGGGCTTTCCATACATGATTTCTAATGCTTCAACCATGAGTAGCTCAACGGTTATCGGTCCCAATGGTTACTTGGTGGTTTACGTCCCGGGAGGTTTTATGAGTAATTGGGGAGATACCGTTACTTTGCATAATCGCGATTGGAGCGTTATTGACTCGCATAGTTTCGGTACGCCCGCTTGCGATAATACTGGTGTTATCCCGCCAACCAATGACGATGAGCCGTATGGTAACTGCACCAGCACTTGGGCTTTGGCCGATAAATCGATTGCCCGTTATCCAGACGGGGCAGCTACTTGGGTTGATCCCAGACCTACGCCCGGGGCTCCTAACCAGTTAACTTTGGCTGAGTTGGAAATTTTGGCCGCCCAAAATCAGGCGACTACCACTCCCGAGGTTATAAGCACTACTACGCCGGCCCAAGATACCACTACTACGACTACAACTACTATTCCGTTTGTTCAGATTGCCACGACCAGCAATGCAACGGCTAGCACTTCCGATACTCTTACCCAAAGCAGCAGTGGAGGCGGAGGCAGTTCAAGCATTATCCCGCCAGTGGAAACAATTATCGGGGGCTTAAATGATATGCTGCTCGTTAATCCGCCTATTGCCGTCACTTCAGTGGCACCGACTGGCACAATTATTATTGATGCTGGTTTGATTATTAATCCGCAACCCGAAATTACACCTAGCACGACTGTCATTATTCTTGATAGCAGCAGCACTTTGCCTAGTCTGCCGGTTTTACCAGTAACCCCGATTGTTCCGGCAGCTCAGGACGTGCAAACGCCTCCTGCTCAAGAACCTAATACTGAATTAGTTGCTCCAAGCGAGACCAATTTGCCCGATCCTAATCCTAATCCCTTAACGCCTACGCCTGATGAGCCAGTCATTACCCCGGTTGTTGAAATTACACCAACTTTAACTGTTGCCCAAACAGTATCTGTCGAGGCGAGCGCGAGCGGGCAAAATGTTGTTGATATCAAGTAATAATTTTTATCAAATAATTTAATTTTATGTCCTTGCAAGACGCAAAAAAGAAAATAAGAGCCTTATTTGCCAAGATTAAGCCGAAGGCGGCCGTCAAGAAGCTTTCTGCTGCCTTGATGATTGTTTCTATTGCTTTGGCCAATACGCCTATGAGTTACACTGTGGCTAAATTGGTTGATACGGAAATTTCTGGCGGTAATATTTTTGGCGCCGGCACCTTGGACCAATCTTTAAGCTCGGGAGCGGATTTTTCTCCCGCGGTTTTGCCGGGCAGCGTGGTGGCAACTAAGGATATGGCCATTGCCAATAATGGGAGCCTTGGTTTTCAATATACGATTTTTGCCACTAATACCATTGGTGCGCTCTGCGACAGTTTGAACTTGCAGGCGACTTTGGATGGCGTATCGGTTTATAATGGCCCGCTCAAATTATTTTCATACGAGGTGGCCGATTATTCTCCAACTGCTGCTAATTGGCATTTTGAAGCTTCGCTGCCAAATGGCGCTTCATATATTTTACAAAACCAAACTTGCAATCTTGATTTTAATGTTTTGGCTAAGCAAAAAGATTTAGTTTCCGGAGTGGGATTTTCTGATTTGGAAACAATGCCCAACGCGATTTTAGCCGGCACTTGGAAAATTGAAGGAATTTGGGTGCAAACCACTGAGGCTGATTTTAATGCCGGAACTCCAAGCTATGATTGCTGCGGAAAGAAAGAAATTGCCGTAAGCCCGGCCACTGATGGAACAGGTGATGTTTCTATTGCCGCGGGCGGAGAAATACCACCGATGACGGCAAGTTTTTCTGGGGACAATGATGGACAACATATTCCTTCAAAAGCTATCGACGGAGATACGGCAACTTATTGGAAAGCGACTCAGGCAAGTGATGCTGATTGGTTTGGAGTTGATTATGGAATGCTTTACCCGGTCGCTAAAATTGAAATTGATTTTCATCATCCACACATCCCGTATAAATATCGGGTAGAAGTTAGTCCGACTTGCGCTTATGCTGGTGAGCAGGTGATAGTAAAAAGTAGCAGCAATAACAATAGCAGTTTTTTAACCATTGAGTTTACCGAGAGGATGATTAAATGCGCGCGTATTGTTTTTCTTGATACAAGCGGGAATCCAGCAATCGATGAATTTACAAGTTTTAAGCGTGAGCTTCCTTGGTTTGATGGCACAGCTACCTTGCAGTCCCAGACTTTTGATAGCGGTAAAATTACCAAGTGGACCAAATTGGAATGGGATGAAACTTTGGTAAACGGCACGGATATTGCTTTCTCGGTGCAAACATCTAATGACGCAAGCAACTGGAGTTCTTGGAAATTAAAATCATCTACTAGCCCAATCGACTTATCGACTTTGCCCCAGACGCGTTATATACGCTGGAAAGCTGATCTGACTTCGGATACATTTTGGCCGCCAATTTCTACGCCAATTTTGCATGAAGCCCGCGTTTTCTACGAGCAAGAAGAGGCGCAAAAATTTGTTGTGCTTAATGAATATTTGCCATACCCCAGCAGCACAACTTGGGGACATGATTCCAGCTTTAAGCCCAAAGGCGAGTGGATTGAACTTTATAACAATGGCAGCTCAGCCGTTGATTTAGATGGTTTTTATTTCCAGAACGCTTTAGGTACGAAAAAATACATTTCGAAAGCCACGGCTTTTATTACTACCAATACCGGCGATACGATAATCAATTCCCATGATTGGCTGGTTGTTTACATGAATGGCGAGTTTATGTCTAATGGTGGCGACACTATCGCTTTCTATGATCTTTTTGGCAATCCTGTCGATTCCCATACTTTTGATACGACTAATGCCTGCACCATATTGCCCACGCCGGACGCAACTAATTCAGCTGCAGTCTCTGGAACCTGCACGACTGTTCCGGCTAATAAATCATTTGCCAGAATTCCCGATGGTACTGGTTCTTGGGTTGATCCGATCCCGACTCCGGGCAGCGCCAATGTTTTGGAAGTCGTGCCCATGGATGAATTTGCCGATAAGTTAAATGATTTATTAATTGTTCCTACCAGCAGCGAAGCTACGACTACCCAAGAGGCTCCTGAATTGCCAATGGAAGGTGCCGGCGGTAGTACTCCAACTCCCGAAATTGTTGATACTCTGCCAACTCAGCCAGGTTTGGCCGTGGCTACCAGCAGTGAGGAGATCGCTACTACAACTTTGCCTACATCAACAGAGGCGATAAATTCACCTGAATTGGCGACCAACACGCCAGAAATTATTCCCGAGACAGCTCCTGCTACCACTACGCCTAGCGTTGAGGATACGCAAGCGGCTACCACTACTCCGGAAGTTATAATCGAGCCGGCTGCTTCTGTTCCGGCTCCGGCCCCAGTGGTTGCGGAAGTTTCAACGCCAGTTGAGCCACAGCCCGCGACTGATGAGACTCAAATGCCTGAAGTTTTAAGTGAGACGCCAGCTACCCCTGAACCGCAGCCTGAAAATAATCCAGAAATTATTGCCGAGGCAGTTTCAGCCGAACAGCCTGCTGCCCCCGAGCAAGCCCCAGTTGAGCCAGTACCCGCCGAACCCACCATTTAACCAATCAATTAAACAAACAAAAAGTATGAAATACGCAAAATTAATTACAACGATAGCGCTGACGCTCTGTTTCGCGATTGGGACAGTGGCCCAAGCCTCTTCCAATATCACGGTGCAGTTTGAAAATACACCGTTATTCAACGAGGCTAATGTTTTGCCCGGCGATGGCGTCACGAGATTTATTAAAGTAACCAATAATACTACGGCCCCCAATAAGGTCGCGGTTTATGCGGAGAATTTTCCCAATCCCACGCCCAGTGACGATTTGGCGCGTGCTTTGGATATGAAAATATCCAAGGGCGGGGTGGATCTCTGGGGAGGCAATTCATCTTCGGGGGCCAAAACTCTTTTTGACTTTTATCAAGCCGGGGAAATTTTCCTTGCCGATATTAATGCCGGCCAAATGCAGCAGTATGATTTCACCTTGAGTATTTCTACTGATAAGGGTGATTTGCCGGTTTCCCCGACTACTTGGCAGCAAAAGAGGACTAATTTTGATATTGTCATTGGTTTTCTTGGCCAATATAATCCGCCTTGCGAGGGGCCAAATTGCCCCTGCGTTGGTCCATCTTGCCATTCTGACCCGCCTTGCACCGGCCCTAACTGTGGAGGCGGTGGAGGTGGCGGTGGAGGTGGCGGCGGCTCGGGTTGCGAAATTTGGATTATCGAAAACCCGGTCACTTCCGTGAAGGCTCAGAATATTCAAACCAAATCTGCTGACATTGTTTGGGCGACTAATTGCAAAGGCGACAGCCAAGTCATGTATTCTCCTGAGACCGGCAATCATGTTTTTGACGGGACTAAACCACACAATGGCTACACTAATGAAAGCCTAAAAAAGACTGAGTATGCTTTTAACCATTCTATCGGTTTAGTTAATCTGACTTCTTGCACCAAATATTATTTTCGCGTGTTTTCCGGAAACCCAAAAATTGCCATGAGTCGCGAATATGCTTTTACCACCCCCGGTTGCGTGGAGGGCACTTCTACCATTGAAACCCATGATTACAGGAATTTCGGCGAGCCGGATCTCACCAAGAAATCCGTGCCCGCTGGCATAGTGGCCGGCAGCTCGACTTGTGCCTGCGCGGATAAGGAATGTGATTGCAAAGAAGAAGAGCCGGTTAAGAGTTTGCTTTCTGCCTTTGGCATTAATGCCACGGCCTGCGGCACCTATGATGATATTCCTTGGATTTTAGCCGTTTTGATGCTCTGCTTGTGCCTTTACGAAAAGAATCGCAAGGACATGCTGCGCAAAAAAATTAAGCAGCTTGGTTATGTTTTAACCGAGAATGACAGGAAGTTCGACGGTAAACTATTTTTCCAATCGCTTATTTTCCCGATTATTATCCTTATTGTTTTACTTCTTCTGAAATGGATTTGCCCCGATATCATCATGCTTTGGTGGTTCTGGGTGATTATGATTACCTTGCTCTGCGTGTGGACTTATTGGCATTACCAGAGAAAGAAATTGCAAAAAATCCACAAAGGTTTGCAGGAAATCAAAAGCACAACCTACCAAGCGTAAGCTAAAAACAAGGGCATGCGAGCAATCGCACGTCCTTGTTAATTTACAAAAAGTTCGTAGAATACATTAGTTAAAATTATTATGAAAAAGAAATTATTAGTATTCTTAGCAATGATTTTTGCGCTTTGCGCGTTTGCGGTAGCGCCAAGAGTTATTGCAGAAGGATCGTCTTGCGGTAATAGCGTAACCGAAACTGGCGAAACTTGCGACGACGGCAATAAAGCACCCGGCGATGGCTGCGATGCCACTTGTCAAATCGAAGTTCCTGTAGTTTGTGGAAATGGAACGGTAGAGGCCGGAGAGGAATGTGATGATGATAACTCGGTAAATGATGATGCTTGCGATAATACCTGCCACACTGTCGCGCAATCGCAATGTGGTAATGGAGCTATCGAGCAAGGGGAAACTTGCGATGATGGCAATCTGATGCCCGAAGACGGCTGTTCAGAAATTTGCGCCATTGAAGCTAATTGGCAATGTTCTGGCAATCCGAGTCTTTGCGCTTTAATTGCTCAATGTGGTAATGGAGCTATCGAGCAAGGGGAAACTTGCGATGATGGCAATAAAGCTCCTGGCGATGGCTGCGATGCTAGCTGCCAGACTGAAACCACCCCAACCGACACTGATGCTGACGGTATTCAAGATTCCTTAGATAATTGCACCCAAGTAGCAAATCCTAGCCAAGTAGATACTGACGGTGACAAAGTAGGCGATGCTTGTGACAATTGCCAAAACATTGCTAATTCTAGCCAAGTTGACTCTAATTCTGACGGAGTGGGTGATGTTTGCACTGCCCCAACCGACACTGATGCCGATGGTGTTCCGGATTCTTCGGATAACTGCAAATTTGTTGCCAATTCCAACCAAGCAGATGCCGATTCTGACGGTATTGGCGATGCTTGCGACAATTGCACCCAAGTAGCAAATCCTAGCCAAGCAGATACAGATGGTGACAAAGTAGGCGATGCTTGCGAAGCAGTACAAGATTCAGATCAAGATGGTATAGATGATTCAGTAGATAATTGTCCATTAGTTAGAAATTCTAATCAATTAGATGATGATAATGATAAAATTGGAAATGCTTGCGATACATATAATTGTATAGCTACGGGCGCAGAAGTTTGCGGTGACCAAAAAGATAATGATTGCGATCAGTCTATAGATGAAGACTGCACTGATACAACCGCTCCAACTATCAGAATTGATAGTCCAGAAAATAATAGCGAGGTTTCTGGTAATATTTCCCTAACTACTTATGGAGAGGATAATAACTCTTTAATTAAAAATGTTTGCATTTTATTTGGAGCGGAAAATCCTGATAATCCAATTTCGTCAAACAATTGTAAAGATTTAAGTCAAAGAGAATCCTATAGTTATAACTATGCTCCAACCCATATTTTTTCATGGAATACAGCCTCAACAACCGACGGAACATACAAGGTGTTTGCCATTGCTACCGACAATGCTGGCAATGTCGCCACTTCTTCTCCCAAGACTATTACTATCAATAATTACAGCTTGGGCACCTCTGGCAACCAAGCCAAGATTACTAATTGCCAGGAGTTGCAAGATGTGCGAAATCACTTGAGATGGTACTACACTATTGAAAATGACATTGATTGCTCGGTGACAAGAAGTTGGAATAATGGTCAAGGTTTTGAAGAAATCGGACATAATAACGGATTTTCTGGAAAGATAGATGGGAAAAACCATATAGTCTCTGGCATTTATATTAACAGTGGAGGAAATAGAGGAATATTCGGATATCTACAAGGAGGAAAGATTGAGAATGTTGTCTTCAAGGATGTTGATGTTATTTGCAATTCAACTTATTGCGCTGTTCTTGCCAATGTTAATTCTGGAACAATAGAAAAAGTTGGTATCACTGGAAAACTTGCGTGTTCTGGTAAATGCGGCGGTCTTGCCAGCCAAAATAGCGGCACAATTTCTCAAAGTTGGGCTGACTTAGAAATATCGAGCTTAGATAGCGGATATGGCGGTCCCGGATATGCCGGTATTATTGCCGGACAGAACTACGGCGGAAGAGTGACGGACTGCTATGCTAAAGGAAAAATGGTAGCAACTCAAGGGGGTGGAATAGTTGGCTTAAGCGAAAATACAAATGTTTTTAATTCTTACTCCGTGGCGAAAGTCGGAAATTCTTCGCAGTGGCAAGATGCTAATGGCGGCTTGATTGGTTGGCAATACCAAGGAGCCAGCCAAACAAATTCATATTGGAATAAAGAAACTTCTGATAGAAGTATAATGTGCGGCAGTACGCAGTATAATAGTCCGGAAAGTTGCAATGATTCCAATGGTTTGACTGACGCCCAGTCAAAGCAGTGGGCGAGTTATCAGGGATTTGATTTTGAAGGAATCTGGAGAATAGATGCCAATAAAAATGATGGATATCCATATTTGGCTTGGCAGACATTTTTTACTGAAAAAGATTTGCAGAATCCCGTAATAACTATTTTGGGCGATAACCCGGTCACTGTTTATGTTGGTGATGCTTATAATGATGCGGGGGCCACGGCTAATGATAATAAGGATGGCGATATCACTTCCAGAATCAAGGTAAAAAATATGGTCAATACTGCCGTTATCGGCTCTTACCTTGTTACTTATGACGTGATGGATGAAACGGGAAATGAGGCCAACCAAATGGCCCGGACAGTTAATGTAATTGCCAAGCCCGCTCCTGTCCCAGTAGGGGGCGGAGGCGGTGGTATGTCTCTGGGGCAGCTTGATCCGGCTTTGAAAAAGATTAAGCCAACTGTCTTGGGAGTTTCAACCAGCAGCAAGCCAGCAGTTTTAGGTGCGCAAAGCAATAGGGCGAACTTGATCAAGATTCTCATCGAGTTGCTTCAGTTATTGCTTAAGCTTAAAACTAAATAATGCTAAAACACAAAACCCCGCCTGTCACAACTTGCGGGGTTTTTTCGTTGAACTATAATAAGATTACTAAATTTTAAAAATAATCTATCAATAATATGAAAAAAGCATTGCTCTTTTTTATGTTTGCATTTGCCATTATTGGCCTTAATGCAAGCGCTATGACAGTTAGTCATAGCCTGGGCACTTATACGGCAGGCACATGGACTAATTCCAATGTGACGGCTTCTTTGTCATGTGCACCTGATGGCACTTCGACCTGCATCACCTATTATTGCACTGGCGCAGCTTGCGACCCGACTACTGCCGGAGCATCGTATATTGCCAGCAGCGAAGGGGAAACAATTTTGCGCTACAAAGCTGTTGACTCAAATGGTGTGACTGTCGCTGGGGCTGGCGATGTGAGCATTAAAATTGATAAAACCGCCCCGACAGCAGTGGCTTTAACTGTTCCGGCTGCCGGTGCTACTTTGACCGGAAGTGTTTCCTTGACCGGTTCGGCTACCGAAATCGGTTCGGGCATCAGCAAATATGAATTTTATAACGGAAGCTTCACTAAACTGGGCGAGGGAAATCCCACTTTGTCATGGAATTCTGCAAGCGCTGCTAATGGACCCTTAATGATTTTTGTCAAGGCTATTGATGCGGCGGGAAACTCGGCCGATTCTAATCCGGTCAGTGTTACTATTTCCAATATCGCTCCTTTGGCTATCACTGAAAGCCATGCTATTCCGACTTTGACCAATTCGATGACTTATGCCTATGCCTTTACGGCTAATGCCACCGGAACGTTTACGGTTGGCGGCCCCGATTGTGTGGCTTTGAGCGGTTCATTTTTATCAGGTGCCAATAACATGACCATCACTTTGGCCAGCAATACAGCCCAAGGGGCCAAAACTTGCACAATCTCTTTTGCGAGCGCTAACGGTTCAACAACCAAAACCGACAGCTTTACTTTTGACTCAGTTGCGCCCACCGAGGTGACTTTAAGCAATAAGCCGGCCAATCCAACCGAGTCTACTTCGCTCAATATCACGGTTGGCGGGGCAGATGTGACTTATTACAAATATTATATCGATAACGGTGGTTATAGTGCCGATTTGCCTATCAGCCAAGTTTTGACCGCTTCCAATCTTACCGCCGGGCAGCATACGCTTTATGTGGCCGGCCGGGATGCGGCGGGCAACTGGCAATCTTCTCCGACTACTTATATTTGGACCGTGAATCCGGGTAGCGCTCCGACTGCGGAAATTTCCGGTATGCCCAGTGATCCGACCAATGATACTTCCATTAATATTACAGTTGGTGGCACCAATGTGACCCATTACAAATATAAATTGGACAGCGGCTCGTATGGTTCCGAGACCCCGGTGGCGACAAAAATTTCGTTGACTGGTTTGGCAAAAGGGGAATTGCACCGGCTTTATGTTCTAGGCAAGAGCAGCGGCGGTGTGTGGCAAACTACCCCGACTGAATATGAGTGGGAAATCAATAGAACCGCCACAACGCAAACCACCGATAACGTTAACCGCTACCAATTCACGAAGGATCTTGAACAAGGCGACAGCAGTGCCGATATTATTGCTTTGCATAATATTCTTAAAAAGGAAGGTTTTTATCGCGGTAATATTACCAATTATTTTTCCGCGGATACAGCCAAAGCTTTGAAAGAATATCAGGTGGAAAACCGCTTAACGCAAAGCGGCATGCTTGATCTCAAAACCCGCAATTATTTGAATGCTAATGCTCCGGCAGTGACTGCCCAAGGCGGAACAATCGGTGCAATAGTTTCAACGGCCAATAAGGTGAAGGGTTATATTTTCCCGACTACCATTTGGTTTGGCAAAGCCGGCAATGATGTGAAGGAACTGCAAAAGCGTTTAATATTCGAGAAGTTTTACACTGGTCCGATTACCGGCATCTTGGATACCGCTACCAAGGCGGCGATGAAAGCCTACCAGCTCAAATACAAGCTTGACGACACCGGCATTTTAGACGATATCACCATGCGTTTTATGAATGCTAATGTGCCTTATTATGATGTTGGCCCATTCAAGTTTACGGCAGTTCTGAAACTCAACGCCAAAGGGGAGGATGTTAAACAGCTCCAACAAATACTTTATAAGGAGAAATTTTATAAATATTTGCCCAATAGTGTTTTGACAGCCAGCACCCAAACCGCCCTGAAGCTTTTCCAAGCCAAATATAAACTGGCAGTTACCGGTATAGTAGATGCCGCGACCATGGTTAAGCTAAATGCCATTTTAGGCGTTAGCGCAACGGGCACAACCACCAAACCAGCGGCTAGCACGCCTTCTGTAGTCGGATATAAATTCAGTGTATTGAGGGCTTTTGGCGCCAAGGGCGATGATGTATCCATGCTCCAAAAATTCCTCTATAAGGCCGGATTTTATAAATGGGCAGCCAACGGAACTTTTACCACTGGTGTTGAAAGTGCGCTCTCGGCCTTCCAGAAAAAATACAATTTGCCGACTTCTGGCGAACTGGATAAGGCCACCATGGATAAAATTAATTCCTTATTTGATTCCATTATGGGAAGCGTTAAGGGTACCACTACGACACCAGCAACCACTTTAAGTGCTGTGGTGCCGACCTATAGTTTGCCCACAGACAAGGCGCAATTAGAGGCTATGTATAAGGCGATTCAGGCCCTATTGGGAAAGTAAAATACTTTAAGCGGTATATCAAAAAGCACCCCGGAAATTCGGGGTGCTTTTGGTAAAGAAAAAATCCGCGGAAGGCGGATTAGTTTTGGCTCTTTTTAGCCACAGAGTTGGAAAATTTTTCAAGACCAATAAGGTCGGAGATATACTCCTCGGCCTTCATGTAGGCGAGGAAACACCCCACTCCCGCCAAAATTGCAACTCCGGCAATAATAGCAGCTATTTCGTATTTTTTCATCGAGCCTCCTTTTGAAGTTACAAAAAACTATACCATTAATCGGACAAATTGGCAAGTGAAAAGCGATGTCTTGCTTTTGTGAAGTATGCTATGATGAATTATATGATCGATTCAAATACAATCTTAAAAATCGGCTTAGGCTTAAGTATTGTGGTGGCCCTTGTCGTAACTTTGACTTTGGGCGTCTCCATTGTTTGGCCAGAGCCGCGCTACGAGGATTTTTGCGGCAAAGTAAAATTCCAAGCCGCTACGACTTCCGAACAATGCGCTGCCATTGGCGGCGATTGGGTAAATAATGCCGCCATCTCGGCCAAAATGGCGCCCTCGGAGGTTGCGCCTAATGTTAATCCCGCAACTGGTTATTGCGATTTGTATAAGCAGTGTTCGGCTTTGGAGACTGCCGCCCGGGATAAACATGAGAAAATTTCCTTTTTCATCTTTTTGGCCTTTGGTTTGCTATTCTCGATAGTTGGTCATTTATTTATTAAGCCTTGGCCTATTGCTTTTGGCTTTACTTATGGCGGTTTTGTCTCCATATTTATTGCCGGGGTGCGATATTGGGGGAGGCTTGGTGATTTTGTAAAATTTGGCGCAATTCTGGTGGTGCTTGTTGCCCTGATAATGATCGGGCTTAAAAAATATAAGCAAGATTAAGAAAAGCGGGCGCTAGCCCGCTTTTGCTTTTGTCATTGTTGACATTAATGGTCCTTTGTTAGACAATGTCGGCAAGGTCATTTACATTAGAAAGGGAGGTTGTCAATGGAAAAAGTTTTGGCAGTAATGGTGATTTTTGGCATGCTGGCGTATCCGGCAGGTGGTTTCGCGGCAGCCGAGAAAATCAATGTCAATTATGCGTTAACTTACCCGCAGCTCGTCCCGGTAGTTTGCAAGTATGCAAATCTCCCGACGGTGGTGGTAATTTCTGGGCAAATCCGGACCCCCTATGATATTGCCACGGCTAAGTTCGGTTTCAAGGGTCGGATGATATTCCCGGAAGCTGAAGAAAATTTTGAGGCCTTCGGATCAGTTCTCGGCTATGAGGCGGTTTTGAAAAAACCCGAGTATAGCACTTGGTGGCGCGAGTCTGATGTCGCAATTGGCTTTGGCGAAAAAAGAAGCGGAATATTCGAGTATTATCTTTGGACTGAATGTTACAATTCCGAGGGCTCACCCTGCCGCTTTGCCGGAAAACCGGCTAGAATGGCGGTTATTGGAGATCCAAGCCTTTTGCCCATAGCAATCTCGCGAGACTTGCAGGCTTGGTCTTGGCGTGAATGTTTGTGCCTTCGTGCGGATATTGCGACTCTCGGCTTGCCCTACGCTAGCTATGATGAAAAGGAGGTTAACAAAGGTTATTACTTGTATTTTGACATATATGCCGACGGAGTGCAGCAAATTTCTTTCAATGCCGGGCGGATTGGCTATGGCTGGAAAATGCATGAGGCTAGAATTTCCAGGCAGGAGTTTGAGGAGAAAGATTTAATCGGAAAAGAATTAATAGTAAAAGTGCACATTACTCCGGCGCGGGAAGAGAAACCGATTTCGTTGTTCGGTTTTGAAGAAAAAAAAGTATTTATGCCAGCTTTGAAGTAGGAGACAAAATGTCGAAAAAAAACCGGAAAGAAAAAGGAAAACACGAAGCATTCCAGAAGTACCCCAACGGGCAGCATAAGAAGGTAGAAAAGCCAAAAAAGAAATCTCGTGATAAAAGGGAAAAATCAGAAGCTAACCGCGCTTAAACAACGCGGCTTTTTATTGCTAAATTTTTCAAATGTGCAATTATTAAGCGATGAATAATTTTGACATTATCGTTATAGGGGGAGGGCCAGCCGGATTAATGGCAGCCATTCAAGCGGCTAAAACTGGCAAAAAAGTTGCCCTAATTGAGAAATCGCGCCAGCTTGGGCGCAAGATTTTGCTTTCCGGAGGCGGGAGATGTAATTTTACTAATACTTCAATCAACCCTCAAACCATTCCGGTTGTTTACGGCAAAAAAGGGAATTTTTTGCAATCCGCTTTGGCGCAATTTGATTCTCTTGCGGCCATCCAGTTTTTTGAAGAGCACGGCATAAAGCGCGAGGCTGAAGGCAATGGCAAAGTTTTCCCCATGGCCGGCAAAGCTGATGAAATTTTATCAGCTCTCATTTCTGATTTGGCTAAATTTGGCGTGGTAGTTTTTACGGAAACGGAGTTTTTGAATTTTAAGATTAAAAAGCAAACCTTGGAAAGCATCCAAACCGTTTGCCATGGCAAGGCCCAAGAATTTTTCGCCAAGGCTTTTATCGTGGCCGTGGGCGGGCGCTCTTTTTTGGCCGAGTCTAAAATGCCGGCTTTCTACGGTTATTTGCAGGGTTTGGGCATTAGAATAAATACTTTGCGGCCCTCGCTGGTGCCCTTGAAGCTAGCCGACAAGGCGGCAAGGCAGTTGCAAGGCATTTCTTTGCGGGGCGTGCAAGGCACTATCAATGCGCCCAAAAAGATTTTTGCCCAAAGCGGCGATCTTTTGTTTACGCATTTTGGTTTAAGCGGGCCCTTGGCTTTGAATGCCAGTAAGGCGATGGCCGATAATAATTTGGAAAGCGGTGTTTTAGAATTGGATTTGGAGCCGCGCTTCGACGAGCAGGCCCTAAACGCTAAGTTGCTCGAGATTTTGGAAAATAACCAGAATAGGCAATTAGAGGTAGCGCTTAAAGTTTTATTGCCGCAGGGCGTAACAGATTATGTTTTGCGCACCGGGGGTTTTGACCCGCACCATATCTGCAATGGCATTACCAAAGAGCAGCGCCTGACCATGACTAAACTTCTCAAACATTGCCGCTTAGAAATAGAAAAGACCATGGGTTTTGACATGGCTATGACTACCTCAGGGGGTGTGGAATTGGATCAAATCGACCAGAAAACGATGCGTTACAACGAATTCAGCAATTTCTATTTTGCCGGGGAGATTCTGGATATCGATGGGCAGAGTGGTGGTTATAATATGCAGGCCAGTTGGGCCACGGGTTATGCGGCTGGGCTGGCGGCTGCGCAGTCTGTGGATAAATAATTTGCCCAGGCGGGCAAATAACTTAAAATAAATACAGAACATTGCGCAATATTTGTCGACTAGGGCAGGTTTGCGCTTTTTTGTTCCTTGGACTATCCATAATTTTGAGAGCAACAATCTGTGGCCTTGTTGCTTTTTGGGCACCCAAGCCGAAAAATAAAAAACACCAAAATGATAAAAAACGAGAAAGATAATTTGTTTTGCTATGATTGCAAAAAAGAAATTAAGCTCAATGGGGAAGAGTTAGTTGATGCGGTTTTGCTCGGTTACAAGGATGGGCTTGATGATTATCGGGTAATTAAATGCAAGGCCTGCTATGAAAAGCATCCCGAGCTGGCCAATTTCCGGAAATGCGAGGTTTATTCGCGGATAGTCGGCTATATCCGGCCGGTTAACCAGTGGAATGACGGCAAGCAGGCCGAGTATGCGGACCGCAAGGAATATAAAATTACGGAGATTTGATATGAGTAAAAAATTTGCTGTCATTTTTGTGGCACTGTTGGCTTTGCCGTTTTTGGCCCTGGGTCAAGCTTGCCCCAATGGCAAAACAGATTCCTCCTGTAATGGAGAATGTGGGCTATATGTGGATGGCAATAATAACGGCATTTGCGATAATTCGGAAATTGCCACTTCTGCGCCCGAAATTGTTAGTGACGCTCCCCAAAAAGCGCCTTTTGAAAAATCGCCCGCCCCGGCCAAGGAGGCGCCGATTAGCGCCAAAACTGAATTCGTAAAAATTTGGTTATTTTCTTGGGGGATGTATTTGCTTTTGGCCATCGTAGCAAAAAGGGGAAACATGGCTCCGACCCTGCCTAATAAAATTTTTAATGCTTTGTTGGCAATCAGCTTTTTGGTTTGCGCTATAAGCAGTTTGGCATTTTTGCTTAAAACCGATTTTGGCTATAACTTAGGTATCGCTAATTTGCATCAGCTGCATGTGGAATCCGGAATTTGGCTGATAGGTTTAGCATTAGCGCATGCCTTCTGGCATATCCCGTATTATTTGTCGTATTTTAAGAAAAGTTAACTATAAAAATAAACAAGCCCCTTGGTGGGGCTTTTGTTTTTTAAGGATAAAATACGAAAGCCGCGGGCCTGTCCCTAAAGGAGACTGGCTAAACGCGGCTTATGTTTTTGTTCGAGGATGGCTAATGCCACTTTTTCCACTGATCTGTTTCCTTTTTTTCGTGCTTCAGGTTTTGTTGGCGTTGGCTGGCGATTTTCATTTTTTGGACAAGATGCCAATCGGGATTGGAGCTTGCTGCCAGTGTAACCCCACCCAGTGTTGTCAGCGGTTTCGTGATTGTCATTGTTGGACTCATGCTTTTCCTCCTGTCTGTTTTTCAGACTTTTGTTGTTTTGTTTGCGGCCAGGGCCTAGGAAATCGCGGTTTGCGGTCTCCGCTGACTTTGGCCAGAAATAGCAAGATTGGGTTAGCCAATCTGTCTTTCATTTCGTTGCTAGCTTTCGGAAATTTTATTTCGAGAGCCTCTCTAAGCCGACGTTGGCATTCGGCAAGATTTTCGCCGAATTGCCAAGCAAAGATTAAGTCGGGGATAGGCTGCCCAACAAGCTCTGGCCCGCCGGTTTTGCCCGGAGAGAATTTTTTAGTTGCTACCTCGATTACTCGATTGGTAGCATTCTTTTCGCTTCGGCTGATCGTGGTCAAAAATGTACTTTTGAGCCCAGAGCTTGTTGCGGCCATGACGTAGAATAGGTAAACATTTTCTTGTTTACCGTCTTCTTTGGCGCAGAATAAATCTCTGACATTCATCGTATCCTCCTTTTTAAGTTGTGAATAATTATATTATAGCATATATTTTCTAAAAAGTCAATTAGTGAAGTTTGTTGTAAATAAAGGGGTTTTTGGCTAAAATAGCTTTATTGCCAGTAACGTTATGAAGATATCATTTTTAGCTAAAAAGCCGCAGAAAAAAGAGATTGCACTTTTGCAGCTGGGCGCCCAAAAGGAGAATTTTGTTTTTGTTTCCCGCTATGGCGAGAAAATAGTTTCCATTGGCGTGCCCGACCGCGAAAAAATCAATTTGCGCAATTTCCACCTTCTGGCGCGCAAAATAGTCTCTTTTTGCAAGCAAAATAGGGTCAAATTCCTTTATCTGGATTTTGGCGATTTTAAGTTTCCCGATCTTGATCTCACTCCCTATGATACGGGCCGCATTTTGGCCGAAAATTTTGTGGTGGCTAATTATGAATTTATCCGTTACAAAACCGACAAAAGTGGTTTTACTCTAATGAAGGAAATTTATGTCGGTGACGAAGTCAGCAAAGAGGCGCGTAAGGGTTTTGCTGATGGCCTTATTATTGGCCAGTCGGTTAACGGTTGCCGCGATTTGGTTAATACTCCCGGCGGTGAGCTAACGCCCAAATCACTGGCCGACCATGCCCGGGCTATTTCGCGCATTTACAAAAAAGTTAAAACCACTGTTCTGGGCCAGAAAAAAGCCGAAGCCATGGGTATGGGCGGGTTAGTCGGTGTTTCCAAAGGTTCCTATGAGGAGGCCCAGTTTATTATTATGGAGTATTGGGGTGCGCTCAATTCTGGCAGGCCGATTGTTTTGGTTGGCAAAGGCGTAACTTTCGATTCCGGCGGCATAAATATTAAACCCGACGATGGGCTTACAGACATGCACATGGATATGGCCGGCGCCGGCGCTGTTTTGCATACCGTGGAGGCCGCTGCTCGCCTAGGTTTGCGCAAAAATATCATTGCCCTGATTCCGGCTACGGAAAATATGCCCTCGGGCAATAGCTATCGGCCCGGAGATGTGCTGAAGACTTTATCTGGTAAAACCGTCGAAGTCATGTCTACGGATGCGGAAGGCCGTTTAATTTTGGCCGACGCTCTAACTTATGCCAAAAAATTCCGACCCAAACTAGTTATCGATGTGGCCACGCTGACTGGGGCGGCGCATTCGGCTTTGGGCAGTCGGGCCAGTGCGATTTTTACTAAAGACCATACTATAGAGCACGACCTGAAATCCAATGGCGAGCTGGCCGGAGATTATATTTGGCCTCTGCCCTTATGGGAAGAATTTGAAGAGGAAGTTCGCGGCCAATTTGCTGATTTAACCAACACGGCTAAAACCCGCCGGGGCGGTGCTTGCACCGCAGCCGCCTTTTTGTGGCAGTTTGCCAAAGATTATCCCTGGGCCCATATAGATATCGCGCCAAGAATGTTGCCCGCCGATGACGAATATTTGGCCAAGGGAGCTACAGGGGCGCCGGTGAGAATGCTTGTGCGCTTATTAGAAAATTACAAATAAAAATAAGTGAAATTCAAATATCAAATTACCAATTACTGCAAAAAGGCCAAAAATTATTTTGAGTGATTTGGACTTTGCCATTTGAATTTGGTATCATCATAAAACTATGTTTGAACAAATGAAGCAAATGAAGCAGGCTTTGGACCTCCAAAACCAGCTCAAAAAGGAAAAGATTGAAGTGGATAAGGAGGGCGTAAAAGTCATAATGAACGGCTTGATGGAAATTGAAGATATTAAGCTCAACCCTGCTCACGATACGGTTAAATTAGAAAAACTTCTCAAAGAAGCGATTTCCGAAGCCAACAAGCAGCTGCAAGTCCGGCTGATGCAACTAGCTCCCATGCTCAAAGGCAAGATGGGAATGTGAGTATTTAAGTTATAAAGCATAATTTGTAATTCAGAAATTAATTTAGAATTAAAAATGAAAGGCAAAACAAAAATTTCTGAATTAGAAAAAGATTGTGCAATATTGCTGCGCGAGAAATATAAGGGGAAACAGACCTCGGCTTTTTGGCGTGATGTGGGGCTTTTAATGAAGGGCGAGCTTTTGGATTATGTCATTGGTTGGCGGCCATTCTTGGGTACTAAAATTGATTTGGAATTTAGACCGCTTATCCCTCGAGATGAAACGGAATTTTGGGTGGAAAAAGTATTAGCGGATTTGGCCAAAGACAAAGAATTTTTTATTTTAGATGTTTTTTGCGGCTCTGGCTGCATCGGTATTGCGGCGCTTAAAAGCTTAAAAAAGGCCAAAGTGATTTTTGCCGATATTGATCCCTTTTGTTTGATGCAGACGGCTAAAAATATCAAGCTCAATAAGATCGGGCTTTCCCGCGCCGCTATTAAGCAAAGCGATATTTTACAAGATTTAGAGGGTGGCTTTGATTATATCTTTGCCAACCCGCCTTATATCCCGGAGATATTCGTCAAAGATGTGCAAGATTCTGTTTTACGCCATGAGAGCGGCTCATTTTTATTCGGGGGCAAAGATGGCCTGCAATATATCCGCAAGCTGCTCGTGCAAGCCAAAAAGCATCTGAAGCCTGGCGGAAGGTTATTTTGCGAATTCGATTCGCGCACGGTCAAAGATTTGCGGGCCTTGCTTAAAAAAGAAGGCTACAAGGCAGAAATTTGCAAAGATCAATTCAAGAAACCCCGCTATTTTATCGCTGCATATAAATAACCCGCCCGTGGAGGCGGGTTTTTGGGTAGAAAAATCCATTAGCAAATCCCGGGAGCAAACAATTATTGACAGGGTTAATTTTGTTTGGCAAGCTCAGTTATTACCTTAAAAAGGAGGTGCAAATGGGAGTAATAAAAGATAGAGAAATTGTGTCCACGGTCGCTGAATTTTTCGCTCCCCAAAGGATTGCCGATTTGCCAGAATTAGAGGGCAGAAGTGTGGTGCTATTTTGGGATGGTGATGCGCATACTTCGCATGTCCGCTATGCTTCATTGCATAAGCCTTGCATTTTGTCTTTTAATTCAATCTTTGGCGAAAAACAGTGGTTGTTTGCTCAGCTTGGCGCCTGCCCCCGAACTTCAGTCAATGGCGCTTTAGTGGCATTTTTGCTTGCAGATGAGGACAAGAAAAATGTCGGCCAAGCCATTTCGGCTAAAGGGGAAATGTTGCGGCATTCGGTTTTTTGGGTTAAGAGCGACTGTCCGCCGGAGATTATTTCGGTTTGGTCGCGGGATATCAAGCGTTTTGATTGGGGAAAGATTGAGACAATTATCAATAATCTCAATGAAAATGTAATCCTGAACCAAGAAGGAAGCGACCCGTTTTACAATTTTCCGTCAGAACAAGTCAATGATCTTTGCTTGGCTCTCGAAGAGGCTTTCTTGCACGGCGAAGCGCCGCAAGACTAGTTTGATAATCCCAGAAACTGGGATTTTTTTAATTTTGAAAAGAGGCCCTATTTATGCAATAATCTAATACCATGAGTAGTCCGAATTTGGAGCAAAAAAATGCGATAGAGCACGGCAAGGGGCCGCTTTTGATAGTGGCCGGAGCCGGAACGGGCAAAACGACAGTCTTAAAAGAGCGTTTCAAATATTTGGTAAATTCAGGCCAAGCCAAGCCGGAAGAAATTCTCTGCCTTGTGTTTAATGAAGATGCCGCCGCGCATTTGGAGGACAAAATTATCGAGGAAAATATTGACTGGGCTTATTGCGATTTATGGATTCAAACTTTTCATGCTTTTTGCGACAAAATTTTGCGCCGGCATTGCTTTGATATCGGCCTGGCTGATGACTTCAAAATATTGAACGATAACCAAGGGTGGATTTTGATGCGCAAGAATTTGGATAAGTTTGATTTTAAGCATTACCAATCTTTGGGCAATCCCGCCAAATTTTTAGATCAACTGAGCTATCATTTTAAGGAATGCAAGGAAGAGGGAATTTATCCCGAGCATTACTTGGAATATGCCGACAGCTTGCGCGTAGATTTAACCGACGGCGGAGCCAAGGCCGGGGACGATTTGGATGTTTTGCGCGAGGAAATGGAAAAGGCCGCTGAGGTGGCAAGGGCTTATGCTATGTACCAAAAGACATTGCTTGATAATAATTATTTGGATTTTGGCGACCAGCTTAACTATTGCCTGAAATTTTTCAAAAAAAGCCCGGCCACCCTTAAAATTTACCGTGACAAGTTCAAATACATTTTAGTCGACGAATTTCAAGATACCAATCGCATCCAATACGAGCTCGTCAAAATTTTGGCTGCGCCCAAAAATAATTTAAGTGTGGTGGGCGACGACGACCAATCCATTTACCGTTTTCGGGGGGCGGCTTTGGAAAATGTTTTGGATTTTTGCCATGATTTTCCCGAGGCAAAAATCGTGGTTCTAAAAACCAATTATCGTTCGACGCAAAATATTTTGGATTGGGCTTATAAGAGCATTATTAACAACAATCCTAACCGCCTGGAGCATTACGTGGCGCATAAAAAGGAAGTTGCTGATAATTTTTTGAAGCAGCAGATACGGCTAGAGGAACTAAAAAAACTTTGCGCCAATTCTAAGCAGGTTGGCGCATTTGAAGTTTGGCAGTGTCAAAATGTGGAGGAAGAGGCCAAGCGCGTGGTGCAAAAAATCAAAGAATTGCAAAAGTGTTTTGTCCCCAACAAGAGTCCGCAGGATTTGGAATATCCGGATTTTGCCATTTTGGCGCGCACCAACGCCCAAGCCCAGAAAATCTGCACGGTTTTGCAGCGAGAGGGTGTTGATTTTCGTTTTTTGGCCAGCAAAGGTTTTTATCAGAAACCAATAATTTTGGAAGCTCTTTCTTATTTGAAATTGTTGGATAATTATCACGAAAGCGCGGCGGTTTATAAGGTTTTGCGCGCCCCGGTTTTTGACGTGCCCGAGGATGATATCTCCAAGATTACCGAGCATTGCCGGAAAAAAACTTTATCGCTCTATGAAGGCCTAAAATTAGCCGGCTCAGTGCCGCAAATTTCAGGCAAGGCTCTGGCGGCGTGCAATAAAATCACTTCCTTGGTGGAGCGGCACCGCGAGATGGTTAAAGACCATACCTTAAGCGAAACCTTCACGGTTTATTTGGAGGAGGCCGGATATTTTTCATGGATATTGCAGGATGAAAAAACTAATCCGCGCCAAGCCAAAGAAAATGTCGATTTGCTTAATCAATTTTTGGAACAGCTTAAGGAATTTGAAGAATCGCAAGTCCAGTGCCGGCTTTCCGACTTTTTGGAGCAGGTGAATTTTGAAATTGAGTCCGGGGAAAAGGGCACAATTCGTTCTGATCTGGCCCAAGCCAGTTTTGAGCAAGTGCAGGTTATGACCGTGCACAAGGCGAAAGGTTTGGAATTTAATCATGTTTTTGTCATTGATTTAGTGCAGTCGCATTTCCCGACTTATAACCGCGGGGGCGGGCTTGAAATACCCCCAGCCTTGCTTGGCGTGCGCCGGCAAAAGGAGGGGGATGCCCTCGAGGCAGTCCAGCTGCAAGGCGATGATAAAATTTTTCACGAGCAGGAAGAGCGCCGGTTATTTTATGTGGCCTTAACTCGGGCTCGTTTGGGGCTGTATTTAAGCCATGCCCAAGTTGAACCCGGGCTCAAGCGTACGCGCGTGCCCAGTAAGTTTCTCTCCGAAATCGGTTTGGCTCAAGTTTGCAAAGCCAAAAAAGTGGAATGCGCCGACATTTCTACGCTCAAGCCCAATCATAAAAACCCGGAAAAAAATTCTCTTAGCTACAAGCTGCCCGAAACCCTTTCTTATACTCAGTTAGCCGCCTTCGAAAAATGTCCTTACCAATACAAACTAGAGCATATCATGCGCGTGCCCAAACGTGGCCGCGCCTCTACAACCTTTGGGCGTTCTATCCATTCCACGGTTGAGGAATTTGTTGACCTTTGCGCCAGAAAATCAGAGCAAAAAGACCTGTTTGGTTCCACTAAGGACAAGGGACAATTTCCCGATATTGAGGAGCTCTATAAGCTTTATGACAAGCATTGGCAGGATGAGTGGTTTGAATCAAAAAAACAAAAAGAGGATTATTACCAAAAAGGCAGGGAAATATTGAAGAATTTTTATGAGAATCTGAAAGCCAACCCGCCTAAATTATATCAAATTGATGGCAAGGGGGCATTGGAATCTTCCTTTACTATTAGGATAGGGGACAAAGCTGTTTATGGAAAAATTGACCGCATTGACGATAGAGGACAAGGAAAAATTGCCATTATTGATTATAAAACCGGCACGCCCAAGGATAAACTAGATGACCAAACTAAGGCGCAGCTTTTGATTTACCAAATAGCGGCCAAACAAGTGCATAAAGCCGAGCCCGTGGAGCTGATTTATTACTATTTAGAAGATGGTTCAACTTTGTCGTTTTTAGGCAGCGATGAAGATATTGAAAATTTGATTCAAGAATTCGAGGATTTTTCTCAAGCCTTAGAGCAGAGCAATTTTGCAGCCACTCCGGGCCGGCATTGCGATTGGTGCGACTATCGCGATATTTGCGAGTTTCGTGACTAGTTTTCCACTTTTTTTAAGGCAATAAAACACTATAATTAAAGCAGGCATGAGCAAGCGCCAATTTTTGCACATAATTGCATATTCGGCGTGCCTGTTATTTTTGGCATTCAATCACGTTTTGGCGGAGAGTAATTTTCCGCGTTTTACGAATTTGAAAAAAATAACAAATCAAAACGGGGCAACCCTTTCTGGCCAAATTGTTAACCCGACTTCCTTTGCTTTAGAGCCGTGGTTCGAGGTTTTTTTGCGGCGCCGGCCAAATGAGATTGTGACGATTAAAACAGGCAAACTGGTGAACAGGGGGAGCTTTTCTTATGATTTAAGTTTTTCCAACATGGCCCAATATGCCGTCAATCCGGTTTTAGAAATGCCTGAGCTTAAAACTTCCAGCGACAGCGATGGGGATTATTATTGTTACCGCGGCGCCATGATTAGAATCAGCCGGCGCGCCAGCGATGGGCAGATTGCAGGTTATTATTTTTCCAAAGAATTCCCTGTCGGCTTTTCGCAAAAATATCCCGACGCTTCTTCCTTTGCCAATGATACCGGCTTGGCCATGGATACGGTAGATTTGATTTATGCCTCCGGTTTCGGTCCGCTCTACGATTGTGGGTATTTGGCCCAACCCATGTGGTATTGTGCCGTAAATAACGGCTCAGCCAATGCTCAACTTTCAACGCAAAGGTTTGCCCGCCGCGCCCTTTGCCATTATTGGCAAGCGGATAATTTGGCCGGGGCAGCTCTCCATGGCTGTTATTTGAATGAAAATGATTGCCTTAATGCTTTTGCCAGCGGTAATTATGACCTTGCCAAGAAAAGAGTAGTTAAACAGTATTATTACATTGCGCGGGATTTAGCCGGAAAGGAGGTGGTAATTAAAACTTCCAGCCAGTATCAGGATACGCAGGACTGCGAGGTGAATTTATTAAAGTATAGTAAGGACAATAAAGCCAAATATAAGTTAAAGGAAATTTATATTAAGTGCTATGATGAAGAACCGATAATCACTGAGAGGGTTGGAGTCTGCTCTTCCAATTTGGGCATGGAATTTCTCGGGCAAACAAATTTTACCACCGAGGAGGCTAAAATTTCTCATATCGATGTCCGCTTGAAATTGGATTGCCAAAATAAAGAGATACAGTTGCGCAAAGAGTCCTGCCAAGGCGAGCTGATAACTTGGTGCAATACTGGTTACAATTATAACATCGGGGAAAAAAGTTTAGGTTGCCTTTTAATGCTGAAAAATTTAGAGACTAAAGTTGGCGGGCATCAGGTTTTTGCTTGCGTGGATAAAAATGGGGATGGCAAATTTGATCGCTTCGGGGAATCGGTTTTTGCACAATATGATATCTATGAGCAGGCGGATTGGCTGTATTTTGATTGGCGCAATCGGCCCAAGGGAAGCTATGTAACGCGCGCTAAAGATCAAGACGGCTCCGGAACATGCGCGGATTTCAGGACGGCGGCCGCCATTGAATCGCGCTACCTGATTGAAAGGGATCTACCCAATACCGATATTGATCTTTCGGAAAGTTTTTTCTCGGCCTGTGCCAACGAAAATCAAAAATATGCCAATCAGAATGTGGTTGATTGGCAATTCCCGATGCGCACCGTGGACGAAAATTGTTTTCCGTATAATGTCGGAATTTTGGATAAAGACGGTTATCCGTTACCCGGAGACCATTGCGCTAATCGCTGTGCGGATTGGCAACAAAGGCTTTTTATCGGGTGGGAAAAGATAATTGGTGATAAAAGTACTATCGGTTTAGATCAAATAAAAGCGGCCATCCGAAAGTATGGGCCGATTCACGGGCATATTTTTCATTCGGACGCCTACTTTGATGAGGCCGGCCACTTGCGCTGCGGAGCTAATTGGCGGGCCGATGTCATATATTCGCACGCGGTTTTAATTGTCGGTTATAGTCAGTTAGATGGAAGTTGGATTATTAAAAATAGCTGGGGTACTGGCTGGGGAGATGACGGGTTTATTCATATTCCTTATGGCGAATGCGGCATGATTCCCAATTTCAAAGATGAGGTTATCTCTGTGCAAAAAGTTAATGCGCCCGGGGAGGCGGTAAAACCCTAAAAATTTTCAAAAATATGTCTAAAAAAATATTTGCAATAATTGCCTTAGCGGCACTTTTACCTCTGGGCGCGGGCGCCATGCACAACCCCTCGACTGCCTACTGTCTGCAAATGGGTTTCCCCTCAAAGGTTATTACTACAACGGCAGGCCAATATTCTGTTTGCACGCTGCCCGACGGCAGCCAAGCCGATTCTTGGGGTTTGGTCAATGGCAAAATTTCCACCAAGTATAATTACTGCGAGCTTTACGGCCTTAAGCAGCAAGTTGTCACCGACCCTAAGCTTTGCGGTTCGGCATTTTCTAAAAATTGTTTTGCCTGTGTGGATGCTGCCGGCAAAAAAACGGAAATGATAGCCACGATGCGGGCCTCGGGATATTTTCCAAATTTAGATGATGGTTTTCGCCCTACCGGAAAACAAAATTATTTGCCGTTAATAGCTAAGCCAATGCCCAAAACATTTGCCAAGCCTGCGGCGAGCTGTCGTTTTTCTGGCAATATTGAATTTTCTTGCCCTAGCGAAGCTCTCCAATATGGGCGGCCTGCGCTTAATATAGTTTTTGTGCTTGACCAATCAGCCACTATGCGTGGAGCTCCACTTAATAATGCCAAGGCAGCCATCAAAGGGTTGTTGGCCAATTTGGATAAAAATTTTGATCGGGTAGCGCTTGTGGGCTTCGGCGCCAAGGGGAAGGTTCTTTTGGGTATGAGCAGCGATTATACTAAGGCTGGCGCGACCCTTGAGGCTTTTGCCGCTAATGAGAAATTAACCAATATTGCTGATGGAATTTTGCAGGCCCGCAATTTACTTTCAGCGCTGCCTTTAAGCTCAACATCAAATTCTAAGCGCAATATTATTGTGCTTGTTTCTGATGGGGTTGCTAATGCCTACACCAAGGGTGAATGCCCGGACTGGCAATCATATCCGACGAGCGCTAATACTTGCACCAAAGATGCTCTAAATCAAGCCTTTTACGCCAAATTTTCCGATAAATCCCCGGCCAAGATTTATACTGTTGGTTTTAATTTTGTCCAAACTGATAAAATCAAACCCAATGCCGGGGCTTTTGCCAAAAGCCTGATGAAGAATATGGCCAGTTTGCCGGCTACTTTTTCCGAATCGGAAGATTTGTCAAAAATTTCCATCACGCTTAGTAGTATGTTTGCCCAAGAAAAGTCCCTTGCAAAAAATTGTGAAGATGTTTTTGCTTACCTTCGGCTAAACCCGGGCATTTCATATCTTGGCAGCAATGTTGCCTCTCCTTATACCGTTAACTATAATTCGCAGCTTAATTCTTTGGGCATAGCCGTGGGTAATATTGCGAGCGGCCAAAAAGTTAATTTTACACTAAATTTGGCCAACGGGAGCGGCAAAAATTCCGGAACAGCCAATGATTTGGCCAAATCGTATTGGTCCTCCAAACCCGGCGGGATTAAAAATATTGCAGCAATCCAATTTTTAACAAACTGCAAATAATATGAGCATTATGGGCAAAAAAAATATTATTCTTGCCATAATCTGTTCTGCTTTTTTTGCATTGCCGGTTTTGGCGGCGCCCGCAGTTACGATTAATTCTTATCAAACCAAAAATAATGGCACGCTTATTAATGCCACGGTCAGCGGTTTGGCTGATAACCAGGGCGTGAGCGTGGCTTATGAAGTTTTTCCCAAAGGCAGCACCAAAGCGGCTTTTGTAATCGGCAATTCCCGAGTCAAATACAACGGGCGATTCACGTTTTTTGCCGCTAATTTTTTGCTGCGCAGCGGTTATGCGCTTAAGGCCAAAGTTTTTAATTTGAATGATTCGGAAAAACCTTACTGCTTCGAAATGATGCGCGATATGGACCGGGAAGGGCTCTACCCCAGCCCTAAGGCAATTATCGAGGATGCAAAAATCAATAAAAATGACGGCAGCCTGCAAATTTCGGCCAGTCTTTACCCGGGGAATAAGGCCGATTCTTTCGTGGAATATTGTTTTGATTTGACGATTAAGAAAGCCAATGGCCAAAAGATTGAACCAGTCAATGGGTATTTTTCCTCAAGAACCCAAATTTTGCCCAATAAAAAAATTGTCAGCTTCTCGCCCAAGGGAATTTATTTGGACAAGGGGGATAAAGCCTGTGTGAAGATTTACGCCCGGCAAACCGGAACTGATATTTTTTCCTCGCCGTATTTTTGTTTTCCGGATTTGCCCTATGTCCAAACATTTGCCCCAAGCAATATCACCGCAAAGACAGTTGATCTTAACGGCCGGGTGAATTCTTTTTGGGGCGCCAAGCAGCTTTACGCGGGCTTTGCGATTTACGATACGGAAAAATATTCCGAAACCGTGCATGAAGACATTCCCACGGGCCAAATCGGCATGTTTGGCAAGGAGTTGACTTATATCGCACACCACGAGCCGTGGATTGACTGGGCTACCATTGACGAGGATAGTTTTATTTGGCTCGACAAACCGCTTAATCAAGGTAGAAACGTCGCCTTTAAGAAAACAATCGACTCCAAATCATTTTTACCCTTTGACAATTTTGAAAATATAACTTACGCGGCCTGTGCTTCGCCGACTAAAGACCCTAAAGATAAAGTTTGCGGCGAGATTATCAGCGAGCGGGTGCGAGGCTTAGAAGATATTGATGTCATTAATTTGCCGCCCAAAATGCTCGTTGATGGAACGATTTTGCCCCAAGGGCACATTACCAACACAGGCAAATTCCCGGTCCTCAGAACATTTTTCACTTGGCAAAGTTTCGATTATCGCAACCAAAGCGTGTTTGTATCTGAGAAGACTGCTTATCGCGAACTAGATACGACTGTGGATGCTTTGGATATGGAGCCCTTATCGCCCATCAAGCCAAGCAAGGGGGAGGCGAGGTTTTGCTATCGGGCCTGCATCACGCCTTTATTCGAGGGAACACCTGATACATATGTGGTTTGCGCCAAGGAAGATTATTGCTTTATGATTTCCGATATAAAAGCCCCCATAGTCCGCAATGTCGCTTTGAAGTATCAGGGCGGCGGTTATCCCGGATATAAGATTGATGGAGTTGTGGATAATTGGAGGGAGTTTAATCGGCTTTATTTGGGCTACGAATATTACAACACTGCTAATCCGGACGATAAAGCCGTGGCTTTCGAAAATAGCAGTATTCTCAAAAACACGGCCGGCACCGGTGATATCAAAGTTTGGCTGGGCTTTGCCAATATTAAAACCAATAATCGGGAGGGGAAATTTAAGTTGCGGCTTTGCGCCAAGCAATATTGGGAGGATGAGAAATATTATTGTGCCAATGATTGGCTTGGCCTGACAACCAAGATTACGCCCATTGTGGAAACGCTTAGCGCCGAGGCTAAAACTGCCGTGCATTTTGACGGGTCCAAGGCGATTAATTTAACCGGCCAAGTCAATAATTTGGACGAGTATCCGGAAGTTTATGGCGGTTTTGCAATATGGTCAGCCGCGGCTGGGGAAACGGGTGGGGTAGAATATGTTTGGGATGATAGTGTGACTTTGCCATTGGATTATCGCTCGAAGGCTGAAAAATTTTGGTTTGAAATTAATATTGCCAAGCTCAAAGCCCAGCCCCTTGATCTAAAATACGGTTATCGCGCTTGCGTCAAAGATGAAATGCGCCAAATTTTCTGCGATGAGAAATCTTATATTTTTGATGCCAGTAAATTATTGCTCCCGGTTAATAATTGCACTGCGCCGGTAAAAACTTTGTTTTGGAGCAGCGACAGCACACAACCTTATAAATCGGAAAACGACAAAAAGGTGCTTTATTACGATTATTTACCCAGCGCGGGGAATGTTCGCCTGCATTGGGCGCTTTCGGCAATCGGCAAAGACGGGATAATAGAAATATTTGATGATTGCCGGAAAATGAAAATTTCGGTTAGAAAAGATTCCTGCAATGGTCCTGAATTGGCCAGTTGTGATTTGGGCAGCAGTGCATTTTGCCAAGTTTCCTATGAGTTTGCCAGAACAGAGCAAGCCCAAACCCATTATTGGTGCTTGGACAGGAACTTTGATGGGAAATTCGAAGGCCAAGATGAAAGCGGGGTGGTTGCGACAATAAATTTCCGTTCCAGTGCCAATAAAGACGATCTGGACTGGCGCGATAAAGACGGGAAAAATTGGCTGACTTCAGTTAAAGATCAAGATGGCATTGGTAATTGTTGGGCCTATGCTTATTGCGGCACCATCGAATCACGCTACAAAATCGAGCAAAGGGATGCGGGCAAAAATTTGGACCTTTCGGAAATTTGGCTTTATTCGGCGGATAAATTTCCCTTGCCCGATGGCGTCAGTATTGCGCCCTACCAGACCACTAAGGAGTGGGCGCTTATGGGTAATGGCATTGTTGACGAGGCTTGCATGTCCGGGGAAAAATATCCTTTTGGGGAAGCGATTGCCAAAGCGCAATGCGCCGATTGGCAGACCCGGGGCACAAAAGCTACTCCGCAGTTTGTTAGCCCGGATTTAGGCCCTTCTACGGCTACAACCGAGTACATGATGAAAGTTCTGGACCAGCGCGGGCCTTTTGTTGGAAAAATTTTGGCTGCCTTTAGGATTGGCGATGACGGGGTTTTTGAGTGTGAGAAGGATTTTAGTTCATCGGTAAACCATGGAATTATTGTTGTCGGTTACAATAAAAAAGATAGGTATTGGATAATTAAAAACAGTTGGGGAACTACTTGGGGCGATAACGGTTATGGCAAATTACGTTTTGATAATTGCAATATAACGCTTTATGCTCCGGATGAATTTATCGGCATAAGACCGCCGGTCAGATGAAAAAGGAAAGATGACTAACAAGGAAGAAGGAAAAATGCTTAAGGAATTCCGTGCTAAGCACGGTTATGAGATAGAAGATTTCTGGTTGCCCCGGGTTACCTCGATTTTGCAGATTGTCGCCAAACCCGGACTCTTGCGTTATTATGCGCAACAGAAAAATTTTACCGCGGCGCAAGAGGCGATGCGCTTGGCCGCGGAAAATGGGATAAAGGTGCATGACGCCGCGGAAAATTTTTTACTGGGTAAAGATGGATTCGATCCTAAGCTTAAGCCCATTATGCAGGAATTAGTTAAGTGGCGCGCCAAGCATGAGATTGAGGTAATTGGCGTGGAAAAAAAGATTATCGACAATCAGGAGCATTTTTATTGCGGGACGGCCGATATTTTGGCCCGAATAGACGGGGAGGTTGGAATAGTCGATATAAAAACGGGCAGCGGGATTTGGGAGGAATACGGTTTGCAAACTGCGGCATACGCCCATGCCCACAATAAAGCCGCCGCCAAAGATCAAAAAGCGACTGCCAGCTGGATATTGCGCCTCGACAAATATGAGGTCTGTGATATTTGCGGAGCCAAGCGCCGCGATAAAGAAGGGCACATCAAGATTACGGGTGGGAAATATTTTTGCCAACACGATTTTAATGCACCTATGGGAGAAATTGAGTTCAAAAAAATGAAAGGAATGGATGAATCGTATCGGGCATTCCTTTCTGCCAAAGATCTCTGGGAATGGGCTAATCGAAAGTTTTTAGGGCAGATAAAAAATTATCCAAAAAATCTACATAATTAAATATGAAAAAAGAAATTATTGCCGCCGCATTTGTATTATTCTGTATTGCGCCCTTTGCCCAAGCGCAAGACTGCCCAAAGATTTTTTATCAGACCAATGAAGAGGGGACATATTTTTCCACCCAGAGTATTTTTCGCGATGGGCAAGATATTTTATTGGATATTTTAAGCAAGGGGCAATCCAGTAAAATTGGGCCTTTGCGCGTGCCCTCGGGCAGTGCGCTTGGCGAATTTGTCGCCAATACTTTTTTACAATACGGCGACGATGTGCGCACGGCCTGTACCCCGGCAACTGAGGCTGGCCAGGTGCAGGCAACAGGCGGTTCTGGTTTGGCCGAAGACCAATCTCCTGCTTTTGAAGTTTCGCAGGGTGATAGTGGGGTGATTTTGCCCAATGAAGATACTGGCGAAAAAGAATACGAAGATGTTTCGGGGCGTTCGGCGGTTTGTTTTGGCATAGTTTGCAGCAGCCCTAATACCACAAAGATAACCCGTAATAATATTGATGTGGTTTTTCTGGTAGACATTTCCGGGACTATGGGCCAACCTTTGGCCAACGGCAAGCGCCGCATTGATTATGCCAAGCAGCATTTGCTGGCGGCCATGGATAAATTTGATTCAAAATTCGATCGGGTAGGTATTGTTACTTTTGGTAATGCCGGGAAAATAGTTTCGGGCGGCTTCGATGCCTCGGCTAAATTCCCTAAAAGCCGCGGCGCGATTTCTTCTTTAGTAGCGGGAGAACGCACGACCAATATTGCCGATGGCTTAAAAAAAGCCATGGATCTTTTTGCTGCTAATCCCAAATCGGGGAGTAAAAAAGTTTTGATTCTCCTTTCGGACGGTGTGCCCAATAATTCCACCAAGGGCGAGTGCGACGAATCTTATCCTTCTCCCAAAACTAACCCGCCTTCAGGCAATAATAAGTGCGTGGTTGATTCTCGCGATCGGGCTAAGGCGGCTGTGGCCAAGAATGATATTCAGCTCAATGTCGTGGGTTACGCCCTGCAAGAGCTCGAGTCAAGCGAAGGCCAAACCTTGCGGATAAAAACTGAAGCAGGGGTTTTGACCGTTAATGTGCCCGAAGAGGCTGCCAAAAATGCCCGGCAACTTTTACGCGATATGGCCAAGGGCGATGATTATTATTTTGAATCCGAGACGCTCTCTGATCTTAATTCTATTTTTGACAAAATAATTACTAAGTCAAAAAATTCTCCGCCGCCGGTCTGCGATAATTCTTCTTTAGAATTGCATGCCAAGGGTAATTATAAATTCAGCACGGTTAATTATCCGAGTAAGGCCAAGCTTTTGGGTATGGAGCAGAATAATTCCGTTGTTAAATGGAATACCGGGAATATGACCGCAGGGGAAACCATGAATTTTCAAGTCATTTTCGATAAGGATTACAAAGTGAGTAATCCGGGTAATCTCGTGGATTTTCCCAAGAGCCTTTACCGTTTCGTCGATTCCAGCGGTTATAAGCGGGAATTTGATTTAGGAATGAATAAGGCCTCGATGTGCGTAAAACCCGAGGACAAAAAAGAGGGTGGCTTGGATATTGCCATTGAACGTAATATTGTGCCCACCAAGTGTGCCGCTCATTTAACTTTCAAGGTAACCTGTATCGGCAATTATCCGCAATTCAAATGCCAAGACGTTTATCTTTCCGATAAGTTTCCGGTTTACGCCTCTTATATTGCCAAAACTTTTAAGTATTCAAGCAGTCTGCAAAGCGGAGGGGCGGTTTATGACAATTCTTTTGATGGCATGAACGGGGTGCGTTTTTCCTTGGGCGATATGGTACCCGGAGAATCTAAGACCATCGAATTTGATGCCAATTTGAACTATTCGGGAAGTTTACCTCAGTCGGGCACGGCCAAGGCTCAATTACATTATACCAATGGCTATACGAAGCAGTATGGCAAGATAGAAAATGTCACTTTTGCCATGCCCATTCCCGAAGAGTGCAAAGAGCCGCCTAAGGGTGAATTACCTAAGATAAATATAATCCCCAGCATTAAAACGGAATTTGATTGTTATAATCCCGGTTCAGTAAATTATATCGGCACAAGCAGCATCGCTCTTAAATGTGAAGGGCAATTAAATTGCCAAGACGTTAGCGTAAACGTGACATACTCGCCAAAATATTTGGTTCGCTATGCCGGTTTTGAAAGCGCGGCCAATAAAGTGGAATTTTCCGAGATTAAGCCGGGCAATTTGCGCTTTTCCATACCTTTGCTGGCCGCCGGGGAAACCGAATATGTCAACCTCAAGTGGCAGGTGGACCACGAAAATCTCGAGAAGCTGATTGCAGAGTCTTCACTGAAAAATAACGCAGCATTATTTAATATTAAGGCTTCGGTTTTTGCCGGGAAAGATGTGGTTACAGCTTCCTCTATGGCTGAGCCTGCAGCCCAGAGCTTACCTAGCCCGCAAACGTTTGCGGTTTGCCGCCGTCCGCCTCCGCCGCGCGTGGAAGTTAAGGCGGATTTTTGCACCGAATGCGGCACGCAAGGAAAATTTGCTTATACATATTTTAAGGGCGCTATCATGTGCAAATTTAACGAAGGTTGCAGTTCTTTAAGTGTGGTTGTAAGAGCGCCTAAAAAAGTAGTGGTAGCCGGGGCGCGGAAGGCCGGTGAGTCGCCCGACGGGACGGTCAGCTATGCGGTTGCCTTTAATAAGGAGATGAAATTTGGCGAAACGCAACCATTTAACATCAAATTTTCTTTGGATAAGGCCAGCATGGATTTGGATAAGGATAAAAAATTCGATATTACTTTGGAATATATGGCGACCTCCCAAGGTGGCCAGCTCGACAAGATATCGGAAAACCAGACAATTCTTTTGCCCTTGGAGGAATATTGCGGTTGCTATCAATTTAGCGGCGAACTAACTCGCGGTAGCAACTTAAAAGCTGAAGATTTTGACATTTCTCGCTATGTGATGATTGTGGCCGATCTTTCTGAATCCATGAATGTCCCGGTCAATGCCCCGGATCGCGAAAAATTTTTGGAGCAATATCAGCGGGTTATTAAAGGGTTATATGGCCAAATAAATACAGAGAGCGGTAAGGATAATATCGGCATCATCGAGGCTAGCCATGGTACGGCCAAGTTAAAGATGACTAATAATGGTATTCCTTTAGCCTTTACCCAGAATATCAATACTTGGAATTCGGCTGTGGATTCGCTTTCTTACGGCGGGACAACCAATTTGGCCAGAGCGATTAATATGGCTCATCAAGCCTTGATAACTGCCGGACGCGCCGGTGATGTAAAAGTCATGCTCATTCTTTCTGAGGGCCTGCCCACTGAGGATGGTGGCTATACGGATAGCGAAACGCGTAATAGTGTGGCTAAGGCCGTTTGTCACGGCTCGCTGACCACGGCTAATTTTATGTCTGACCAGTGCGTCTCAGCAGCAATTCGGGAGGCCCGAGCCGCCCAGAAGGATAAAATTGATATGTATGCGGCATGGTATATTTACGAAACCGATCCGAGCCAAGAACGCAAATTTGATATCTTTGAAGAAACGTCCAAATGGAGTGAGGATGCCCGCGACATCAAAGATAAAGCCGTAGCTAAAGCAGCGGGCAAGGGTATTATGGAAAGGCTTGGATACTTCCAGAATAACGGAAATCTGCCCTATTTTAACCCTGACGATGGTTCGAGCGCCTTAGCTAAGGCATTTGGCTGCGATAGGGACAGCAAGATGACCATCGAGGGAATTTTGCCCAGTGGTCTAAAATTTATTAGCGGCAGCGCCAAATCCAAAGGAGCGGCCGTGGAGGCGGAGGTAACCGGGGTCAACCCGCAAAAAATTATTTTCCCGATTTCCAAGAAAATGTCAGTGAATTATCAGCAATTTGATTTCTCTTTTTATGCTTCGGCCCCGTTTGGTATGAGGGAAGTGGAAAGCCCAGTCCGTTTCTATATCACTTGCCTGCAAGGCAGAAAACAAGTAGAAAAATATTTAGATCTAACGGTTACCAGAGCCACGGACAAATGGTGCCCGTATGCGGGTAGCTGCCAAGAATTCAAATAGTATGAAGTTGATAGCCGATTTCCACATTCATTCCCGATATTCGCGCGCCACTTCCAGCGCTATTACTTTAGAGGCGCTTGAACAAGGGGCGCACCGCAAAGGCATTAAAGTTTTGGGTACAGGGGACTGTACCCATCCTTTGTGGATGAAAGAGATGGAAACTAAACTGGAACAAACGGACAGCGGTTTTTATCTTTTGCGTGATTCGCTTTTAGAACCAGAAAAACAAGTGCATTTTGCCGTTACCGGGGAAATCAGCTGCATCTACAGTAAGGGCGGTAAGGTGCGCAAGGTTCATATTGTGGTAATTTTTCCCGATATTGCTGCGGCTAAAAAATTTAACGAGAAGCTGGGAAAATTCAATTTGCATTCCGATGGGCGGCCGATTTTGGGACTAGATACCAAAGAACTGCTGAAAATTTTTTTGGATTGCGCGCCACAAGGGCTTTTTGTTCCAGGCCATTGCTTTACGCCGTGGTTTTCGGTTTTTGGCAGTAAATCGGGTTTTGATTCCTTGCAGGAATGTTTTGAGGAGTTAACTCCAGAAATTTATGCTTTAGAAACCGGGCTCTCCGCTGACCCAGCTATGGTTTGGCGCACAAGCGATGGCAGCCGCCTTTCACTGTTAAGCAATTCTGATGCGCATTCTATCCAGAAATTAGGCCGCGAGGCTAATGTTTTTGCCTGCGATTTGGATTACACCTCCATTGTTGAGGCAATTAAAAAACGGGACAATAGCCAATTTTTGAACACAATAGAGTTTTTTCCGCAAGAGGGTAAATATTACAATGATGGGCATGCTAATTGTCAAATAAGCTTTGACCCAAAAGAAACTGCGCGCTATAATGGCCTATGTCCGGTTTGCGGGCAAAAACTTACAATCGGCGTGTTAAGCCGGGTTGAGCAAATTGCCCAGTATCCTTCAGGTTTTAGGCCCGAGGGCGCTATCGGCTTTAAGCATATTGTCCCGCTTGAAGAGATAATTGCTTATGTTTTTGGTGTTGGCCCCACTAGCCGCAAGGTGAAAGAGCAATATGAAAAACTGGTCCCAAATGTCGCCAGTGAGTTTGAATTATTACTTGAAACGCCAATAGCCGACATTGCCCGCTGTTCCGATGAACAAATTGCCACTGCTGTTGAGCTAGTGCGCTTAGATAAAGTGAAAATGGAGGCCGGTTACGACGGAGTTTACGGCAAGTTAAAAGGTTTAGAAGCAGCTCATCGCAAAGAAAAAAAACAATCAAAGCTTATCTGATGAATTTTTCCTCCCAATTAATCGTCCAGTGTTTATACTTTTTTTTGCCGGCGTATTTTGCCAATATGACACCGCCGGTTTTACGCTTTTTGGGTATTGCGGAATTTTTGAATAAGCCCGTTGACGGAGGAAGGAAATTTCGGGGCAAGGATATTTTTGGAGACCACAAAACTTGGCGCGGGCTTATTTTAGGGACTTTAGTCGGCTTTTTAATTTATGTTGTGCAGAAATTGCTTTATGTGGCGGATTTTTTTCAAGCCGTCTCCATTCTTGATTATAGTAGAGAACCTTTATGGCTAGGCATACTTATTCCTTTAGGCGCGCTTTGTGGCGATTTGCTTTTTAGCTTTATTAAGAGGCGGATTGATTTGGAGCCCGGGGAAAGTTGGATTATTTGGGACCAGATCAATTATGTTATCGGCGTGGGTTTTGTATTTTTGCTCATCGGGAAGCTGGCCGATATCCGGATTTGGGTAATTTTACTGGTCTTCACTTTTATTTTACACGTTATTATCAACAAAATCGGTTTTTATTTGAAAATTAACCGGGCAGAATGGTAATTCTGCCAAATTTTATGGAAAAAGCGGATAAAAAAAATCAAACCAAAGCTCCAGCCCCTTTATCTCAAGATATTGCCAAGGAGATAATTGAACAAGCCAAAGCGCACTCCATGGAAAACCCGGCAATTAAAATAAAGGTTTTTGGAGTGGGTGGCGGAGGTTGCTCGATTGTCGGGGAAATTGCCAATATCGTTGCCCCCAATAAGAAAATTTCTTTTTTGGCTGCCAATACCGATATTCAAAGTTTGGAATCTTTGCCCGAAAATGTCCGCAAATTGGTTTTGGGCAAGGGTTTAACTAATGGCCTGGGCTGTGGTATGAATCCTGATTTAGCCCGCCAAGCCGCCGAGCAATCTAAAGAAGAGATAAAAAGAGAAGTAGCTAATTGCGATTTGTGCATTTTTATCTCCGGCCTAGGCGGGGGAACCGGCTCGGGAGCGATGCCGATTTTTGCCGAAGCTTCACGTCTGGCGCACAAAATCAGTTTGGGAATTTTTACCCTGCCGTTCGAATTTGAGGGAGAAAAACGCCGCCGCATTGCCCATGAGTCTTTGGAAAATATCCGACCGCATCTTTCTGCTTCTTTGGTTATTCCCAATGAAAAAATATTTAAGGTAATTGACCCGCGTACAGCCATCAAACAATCGTTTTCGGCCATTAACAAAAGTTTGGCCATGACCATAAAAGGCCTCTTGGAAACACTTTATGAAGCGGGCTTGATCAATATCGATTTTGCGGATTTTCGAAGTATTTTGGAGGGATATGGCAAAACCGCTTATCAAAATAGCATTGAGGGGGAGCGTAAAGACCTCAATACCATGATCGAGAAACTTTTGGATAATCCTTTAGTGGACAATGGTATTGTCAGCGGGCGCGAGGCGAAGGCTATTGAAGTTGAGAGAATAATGTTTAATATAACCGGTCCGGCTGATTTGAAAATGATGGAGGTTGAAGAAATCGCCCAACGCATCACTTCGCCCAACATTAAAGCCAAAATAATTTTCGGAATTTTGTTGCGCTCGGATAAAAGCGACAAGATCCGGGTAACACTTTTGGCCATTGGCGAGGGTAGTCCTGTCAAAAATATTCGTGATGCTATTTTCCGCGAAAGCAAACCCGAAGTTAAGCCCGAAGTAAAGCCGCCGGCACCGAAAGCCAAACACAAGAAGCCTGCGAGAAAAGCAATTGGCAAGCCGGCTCAAAAAATTACCATTACTACTCATCCTGCGCCCGATAAGGGCAGTGACAATTTGCGCAAGAATGCCATCGAGATTAAGCGTGAGACTGAAGATAGCGAAAAGAAAATTTCGGAACAGGAAAAGAAATGGGATATCCCTGCGTTTCTAAGAATTAAAAAGTAAAAATATATGCAAAAGAAAATTAGAACAGCTGTAATTCCGGCCGCCGGAATGGGAACGCGATTTTTGCCGCAGACCAAAGCCATGCCCAAAGAGATGCTCCCCATCGTCGATAAGCCGGTTATCCAATATGTAGTCGAAGAAATCGTTGATTCCGGGTTGGAAAATGTCGTGATTGTGACTGGCGCCAATAAGCGCGCTATCGAGGACCATTTTGACGTGCCGAACCAAGATTTAGTTAATAATTTGCAAGCCGGTGGCAAAGAAAAAATACTCAAGGAGATTACCGATATTGCTACTATGGCTAATTTTATCTACATTAGGCAAAAGGGCGCCTATGGCAATGGCACGCCAGTTTTGTGTGCCGAGCCGGTTATAAATAATGAGCCATTTGCCGTACTTTGGGGAGATGAATTTATTCATGCCAATCCGCCACGGCTCAAACAGATGATTGAAGTTTATGAGAAATTTGGCGGAATTGTCATTTCTGGTGTTCGCATTGAAAAGAAGGAAGATCTTCGCCGCTATGGTATTGCCGATCTCGAACCAGTCGAAGGTAATATTTATAAAGTCAAAAAAATTGTCGAAAAGCCAGATCCCGATGAAGCTCCTTCCAATATCGCTACGCATGGCGCTTACATTTTGCCACCTGAAATTATTGACGCTCTTAAGCGTATTAAGCCGGGTAAGGGCGGGGAAGTTTGGTTGGTGGACGCCATTAATTTATTGCAATCAGAGGGCGTACCGGTTTATACAATCGTTTTAGATGATGGAAAATATTATGATACGGGAAATAAAGTAGAATATTTGAAAACCGTAGTTGAGTTTGCAATCCAAAATCCCGAATTCAAGGAATTCAAAGAATATCTTAAAAAACTAGATCTATGAAAATACAACGAATAATTGCCCGCGAGATTTTAGATTCTCGCGGAAACCCCACTGTGGAGGTTGATTTACTGACTGAAAAAGGGTTATTCCGCTCTTCAGTGCCCTCCGGGGCCAGTACCGGCATTTACGAAGCCTTAGAAATGCGCGATGGCGACAAGGCGCGCTTTGGCGGCAAGGGAGTGCTTAAAGCAGTAAAAAATGTCAACGAAGCGATTGCCCGGCTTTTAGAAAATCGGGAGGTGGCCACTATTGCCGAAGTTGACGCTTTGCTTTTGCACGCTGACGGAACGGAGAATAAAAGCAAATTTGGAGCCAATGCGATTTTGGCGGTTTCTATGGCCGCATGCAAAGCTTTGGCCGCCCAAGAGGGTTTGCCATTGTATGCATTTTTGGCCAAAAATTTCGATGTGCATAAATTTGTTTTGCCTGTGCCCAGCCTAAATGTTATTAATGGTGGCAGTCATGCGGGCAATAAATTGGCCATGCAAGAATTTATGATTTTGCCGGTAGGTGCACCAAATTTCCACGAAGCGATGCGCTACGGAGCAGAAATTTATCAAACTCTTAAATCTATTCTCAAAACTAAATACGGCCTAAATGCCACCAATGTCGGCGACGAAGGCGGTTTTGCTCCGGATGTCCATGATGCCCACGAGGCCTTGGATATTTTAAGCGAAGCCATTAAAAAGGCCGGCTATTCGGGCAAGGTAAAAATCGGCATGGATGTAGCCGCTTCGGAGTTTTTTCAAGAGGGGAAGTATAATTTGAATTTCAAGGGCGAGGCTGCCCAAGCGGATTGGAAAACCGGAGATGAGATGGTGGAAATTTATAAAGGTTTTGTGGAGAAATACGATATTGTCTCTATCGAAGATCCTTTTGACCAGGACGACTGGCAGTCTTACCAAAAATTAACCGAGGCTTTGGGTGAGAAAGTCCAAATTGTCGGAGACGATTTGTTGGTTACCAATCCCAAGAGGATTGCCACGGCTATCGAGAAAAAGGCCTGCAACGCCTTATTGCTTAAGGTTAACCAGATTGGTACGGTTTCCGAAGCAGTTCAGGCTTGTATCGATGCCAAAGGGGCTAATTGGGGCGTAATGGTTTCGCATCGTTCAGGCGAGACAGAGGATAGCTTCATTGCGGATTTGGTTGTGGGTATTATGGCCGGGCAAATTAAAACCGGTGCACCTTGCCGCTCTGAAAGGCTGGCCAAATATAATCAGCTTATGCGCATCGAGGAGGAGTTGGGCCTTAATTGTGAATATGCCGGTAATAATTTCCGCCAAATAAGATGAAGGCGAAAAATCCCGTTTTATTTTTAATCCGTGATGGTTGGGGCTATTCGGAAAACTCCGAACATAATTTTGTCAATGCTTCAAATGCGCCTTTTTGTTTTTCTTTGGCTGCGCAATACCCACATACGCTTTTGAAATGCAGTGGCGAGGCCGTAGGCTTGCCGGAAGGCTATCAAGGAAATTCCGAAGTCGGGCACATGACTATCGGCGGCGGCCGGGTTATCTACCAATCGTTGCCGCGTATTTTGCACGCCATTGGGGATAGGACATTTTTTTCCAATGCGGCTTTTTTGGCAGCCCTTGACCATGCTTCTAAAAATAACGGGTATTTGCACCTAATGGGCTTGGCGCAATTTGAGGGCGTGCACAGCCACTTAGATCATTTGTTCGCACTTTTGGATTTATGCAAAGAAAAAGGTTTTCGTAAGGTTTTAATCCATATTATAACCGACGGCCGGGATGCGCCGCCTAAAGCCGGCATCGACAATTTGTGCAAGATTCAGGAAAAGCTCAATGCTATTGGTTTTGGCGAAATCGCCACGATATCCGGACGCTATTACGCCATGGATCGCGACAAGCGTTTTGAACGCACGCAAAAATATTACCAATGCTTAAAAGATGCCCAAGCCGCTGAAAAATTTTCTTTACCCTTCGATTATCTAAAGAGCTGTTATGCGCAAGAAGTAACCGACGAGTTTATTATCCCAGCCTGCAAAGAAGGGTATTGCGGTTTGAGCGACAGCGACTCTTTAATATTTTTCAATTTCCGAACGGATCGAACCCGTCAGATTACTCAAGCACTAATCGAAGAAGAATTTGCCCCGTTTGCGCGTAGTAAATTTAAGGGCATTTTTGTGGCTATGACGCAATATTATACCCCCATGCCCTGTTTAGTCGCCTTTACCGAAGAAAGGCCTATCAATTTTTTAGGCGAGGTAGTCAGCCAAGCGGGATTAAAGCAGCTAAGAATTTCGGAAACGGAAAAGTATGCGCATGTCACATTCTTTTTTAACGGCCAAATCGAAAAGCCTTTTGAAGGCGAACAAAGGATTTTGATTAATTCTCCTAAGGTGGCTACTTATGATTTGCAGCCGCAAATGTCGGCACCAGAAATTGCCCAACGCCTTTGCGCTGAGCTTGATAAAAAAGAATATGATTTAGTCGTGACTAATTTGGTTAATGCCGACATGGTTGGCCATACGGCTAAAAAAGAGGCCATTGAAGTAGCGATAAGAGCGGTGGACAATGCTTGCAAAGATATTGTTGAAGCGGCTTTGCAAAACGGTTACACGGTTTTTGTTTTCGCCGATCACGGTAATGCTGAGGATAAAAGCGAGTTAACCGCTACCAGCCACACCACCAATCCGGTAGAATTTGTCTTGGTCTCGCACGATGCTGCTTTAGCTAAAGCCAAGCTGAAAGCCAATGGCGGGCTAAAAGATATCGCGCCCACAGCTTTACAGATACTGTCTTTGCCCCAACCAAGAGAGATGACCGGGCAAAGCTTAATAACAACATAAATTTGATATTTTTCAATCTTTACAGTTTTTATTCCCGGACCATAATTAAATAGTCAAAAAATAAAATAAAAAAATAAAACACAATATTTATGGCAGAAGAACAACAAAAGGGCCAGAATTTGCTTTGGCCGATAGTAGCGGTATTACTGCTGCTCGCAATCGTATTCGCTTTCGCAATGAAGGGCGGTCTTTCTATTGGAGGCGTTTCCAAAGGTGTAGCGATAAAAGACGCGATGAAATATGTTAATGAGAATTTCCGCACGCCAGAATCCCCGGAATATTTCTATGACGAAAAAACCATCAGTGAAAGCCATGGTCTTTACACGGTTAAAATTAAAACCAAAGATGACAAGGGTACGGAGATAGAAGTAGGCGTTTTGTCAGTAACTAAGGATGGCCAAGCAATCTTCCCCGGCGAACTGATTGAAATCAAAAAGAAAGAGAATACCAAAGAAGGCAACACGGCCGCCACCAAAGAGGTAAAAAAGAGCGATAAGCCAGAAGTGAAACTATTCGTCATGTCTTTTTGCCCATTTGGCTTGCAGGCCGAGAAGGCTATTTTACCCGCGATGCAGTTGCTCAAGGATAAAGCTGACATTGGCATTTATTACGTGAATTATATTATGCACGGCAAAAAAGAGGCTGATCAGAATATCAGGCAGTACTGCATTGGAAAGGAGCAGAATGATAAATTTAATGCTTATTTGACTTGTTTTGCCACTTACGATGTCAGTGCTTGCCAAAAGGCGGCTGCAGCCCTCAAGGATGCCGCTGCTGCCCAAGCAGCAGCCGAGGCTTGCTACAATCCCGCTCACAGTACCTGTGCGAGCAAAGCGGGTATTGATACCGCCAAGCTGGAAAGCTGCTATAGCAAGACTTTCGCCGAGCTTAAACTTTCCGCTAATGCCAAAGACTACGAATACAGCCAAGAGAAGGGTTTCCCGGCCTTTGCCTTGCATGATGAATTGAATAAACAATTCAGCGTTCAGGGTTCCCCAACCATGGTCATTAATGGCGTTGAGGTACAAAATGTTACCCGCTCACCGGAAGGATTCAAGACGGCTATCTGCAATGCTTTTAATAATAAGCCCTCGGAGTGCGAACAAAAGCTTTCTGAATCTGCAGCTTCCGCTGGTATGGGGCCTAGCACCGGCGCAGCCGCTTCAAGCAACGCTTCCTGCAACTGATTTTTTCTTAAACCTCCGCTTGCGCGGAGGTTTTTGCTTTTTAGGGCGCATTTGCTATAATTTGTTTGAAATAAATACTATGCCAAAAATTGCAATCAACGGCTTTGGGAGAATTGGCCGTTTAACCTTTCGAAACATTATTAAAAATATCCCGCAAATTGAAGTAGTGGCCATCAATGATCTCACTGATAACCACACTTTGGTGCACCTTCTCAAATATGATTCTTCTTATGGCCATTGCGGCTTTGAAATTGAAGAAAAAGAGGGAGCAATGGTGATAGGCGGAAAGGAAATAAAACTCCTTTCTGAAAAAGATCCCACTAAATTGCCTTGGAAAGAGCTTGAAGTCGATGTTGTTTTGGAATGCACCGGCGCTTTTACCAAATACGAAGATGCGCATAAGCACATCGAAGCCGGAGCCAAAAGAGTTATCTTGTCGGCGCCATCAAAAACGCCCGATAAAGTGAAATCATTTGTTATAGGAGTTAATGACCAGGATTTAGCCAGTTGCTCTGATGATGTTATTGATATGGGATCTTGCACTACGAATTGCTTGGCTCCGGTCGTCAAAATCCTTGCGGATAATTTTGGTATTGAAAAAGGATTTATGACTACGGTCCATAGTTACACTAATGACCAAAATATTTTGGATTTGCCGCATAAGGATTTGCGCCGCGCTCGCGCCGCTGGCTTGAATATTATCCCCACCAGCACGGGTGCTGCCAAAACAGTCGGTAAAGTTTTGGGGGAGAAAGCCGGTAAGCTTGATGGCCTTTCTCTGCGCGTGCCCACACCGACGGTCTCTATAGTTGATTTTGTTTGCACTCTAAAAAAAGAAACGACCAAGGAAGAGCTAAATAATGTCTTCAAGGCCAATGAAATTGAAGGTGTTTTCCGCGTCAGCGAAGAGCCGTTGGTTTCTATGGACTTTAAGAGTGATAGCTATTCCTCAATTTTAGACGCGCCCTTAACCATGGCTAGCGGAAATCTGGTAAAGGTTGTGGCTTGGTATGATAATGAATGGGCCTATTCTTGCAGGCTAGGAGAATTTTGCTTAAAAGCTGCTATCTAAAACCCCAAATGCAATATTAAAACCCTTTGTAAAATAAGGGTTTTTTTGTATTACTTATTGACATAATTATAATTAGGTGCTATAATATTGCAGGAAGTAAAAAATACTTCTAGAAAAAGGTGGGCGGTTACCTAGTATAAAAAAGCCGTAGCAATTTACCAAGGAGGTAAATATGGGAAGAGTTGTTGAAGGTGGAAAGCATCCTAATGGTTGGGATTCTAATAACAGTGCAACCGAAATATTTGCGGGTTTTAGCCGCGATAGTGGTCCCGAACGCATCAAGGTTCTTCTAGTTCACAATGGCGGATCGCTTAAAGTTGAGAAATCTTTATACCTTGATTGTATCGGACATTGTATGAGGGAATTCAGTAAAAAAGAGTTGCGCATGATCTACGCACTTTGTCTTGCGCAAATCCAAAACTGCAAGCCCGACAACGTGCCATTGTATTTCACTGAAATGATGAAAGAATTCGAGGCGGGTGCAGAAAAGCGCGGAATTAAGCTTAATTATAAGGCGAAAACAACTAAGAAAAGTTTACGCGGCGTAATTGTAGCTGATTTATCCGCGGGCACAGCATGGATACGGCAGATATTCTCTTCACTCAAAAATGTCTGCAAAAAAATTGTTGCCTTCTTTGAGCGTATTTGGCGCATAATTTTTGACTTTATGGCGCGAATTGTTCAAACTTTCTGGTCCTTCTGCAAACATTTTTCATCCTTCACCAAAAAAATCTTTTACCGCATATCAAAATAACTATTCTTAGCATTCTTGCTCTGAAATTATTAAAGGCTCCAATATTGGAGCCTATTTTTTGCTTAATATTTTAACATAATGCCTCAAAATGTGCCCTCATTGCGGCCTTCCAAAGAGGCTTTTTCTATATTTGTAACTATTTGTTATAATACAGATAATATGCTTTTAGATTTTCAAAAGAGCAAGGAGCTGTTGGAAAAATATTCTATACCGGTCGCACCCTCAGAGATATTTGAGGATTTTGGCCGAGCCCAAAATTATGCGCAAAAAATCGGCTATCCGGTCGTGGCCAAAATTTGGGGTGATGATGTTTTGCATCGCTCGGAACTTGGCGGGGTTAAAATTAATATTAAAAACGCCGACGAGTTAGAAATGGCCTTTAAGGATTTGCAAGCCAAAGCCAAACAAATAATGGTGCAAAAAATGGAAAGCGGACACCAAGTGTCCATTGGCGTCAAGTATGACAGGCAGTTTGGACCGGTGATCATGTTTGGTTTAGGGGGAATTTTTGTCGAAATCCTAAAAGACGTTTCCTTTCGGCTTTGCCCAGTCAGTAAGGAAGAAGCTCTGGCAATGATACGCGAAATAAAGGGCTTCGCAGTATTGCAGGGAGCTCGCGGTGGCGAAGCAGCTGATTTGGAGGCGCTGGCTAGCTTTCTCAGCAAAGTTAGCCGGTTGGCAGAAAACGAGACAAACATTTCCGAAATAGATTTTAATCCGGTCCTGGCCGCCAAACAAGCCGCCATTGCCGTGGATTTCAAAATTTTACAATAATATGCCCAAAAATTTTCAGACGTTATTTGAACCAAAAAGCATTGCCATTATCGGGGCCAATAGCTTGCCTAATACAGTTGGCTCGGGCTTGGCAAAAAATGTCCTTGAAGGGAAGGAACATAGGGAAATATATTTTGTTAACCCTAACGAGGCGGAAATTTTTGGTATCAAAACACACAAGTCGCTTTCGGATATTGGGGTAGCTATTGATTTGGCAGTTATTGCAGTGCCGGCAAAAATAGTGCCTATAATCGTCAACGAATGCATTGCTAATAAGGTTGGCTCGGTCGTAATAATCTCTGCCGGATTTGCCGAAACCGGAACCGAGGGGCAAAAAATCCAGGAAGATCTGGCAGCGGCTTTGAAAAAGGCGGGTATTCCGCTTTTAGGCCCGAACTGTTTGGGCGTTCTTAATCCCTGGGCCAATCTTAATGCGTCATTTGCCCCGGCGAGCCCTAGAACCGGAGCAATCGCTTTAATTTCGCAAAGCGGTGCCATGATCGATTCGATAATTGATGTGTCATTGGCGCAGAACTATGGCTTTTCAAAAATTATCTCTATTGGCAATGAGGGCGATATTAATCTTTCGGAATTAATTTTGGCCTGCGGCAAAGACCCGCAAACAAAGGTTATCGGAATTTATATTGAGGGAATTAATAACGGCCGCGATTTTGTCAAAGTTTGCCAAGAAGTCAGCCAAAATAAGCCAATCGTAGTTATTAAGGCCGGCAAAGGGGAGATAGGCAAAAAGGCCGCCAGCACGCATACTGGTTCCTTGGCTGGAGAGTATAAGATTTATCAGGCTGCATTCCAAAAAGCCGGCGCTATTGAGGCTCAAAGCGTGGAAGAACTCTTGGATTTATGTAAGGCCTTGGCTTGGCAGCCGCGCTTTAACGGCAAAATCGGTATAGTAACCAATGGCGGCGGAGTAGGTGTTTTAACGGCCGATGCTTGTCAAGAGTTTGGCTTAGAATTGGCAAATTTAGACGATAAAACCCTAAAAATTTTAGAGGCGCCCGGCGTCATGCATCCGGCCTGGTCAAAGGCCAACCCTGTCGATGTAGTGGGTGATGCCACGGCCCAGAAATACGAAGCAGCCATAAATGCTTTACTTGACCAAAAAGACATTTCTGCTCTGATAGTTTTGCAGACTATGCAAATAATGACAAATCCAATCGAGAATGCTAACATAATCGCACATGCTGCCAAAAGGCATGCGGATAAACCAATAGTTTGCTGCTTTTTAGGAGGTAAGATGACATTGCCGGGAATAAATGTTTTGGAGGAAAACAAAATTCCCAATTTCTCTGATCCTCGCAAAGCGGCTAATATTTTAGCAAAGATGAAAAATAAATGACAGTTATGCAACACGAAAGCCCGAAAGGGAAAGTTAGCTTAAATGTTATCTTGATTTCGTTGTTGGCAATAAGCGCCATTTTCCTCCTGACGCTTTATGGCAACAACCAGGGGCTGCAAAAAGCCCTCGATGAGGCTCGCGCCCAAGCCAATAACAGCGAACAAAACGCTGCTTGTGACTTGCCAAGTGAGGCCTCTAAGACTTCTGAGGCCGAGGCCGCGTCTGCCAGCCCAGAAACAGGGAAAGTTTCAGAGATTAAAGATGGAACCTGTTCTTGCCCGCCTGCCAGCCAAGTGGCAATATTAGTCTCGGAAAAAAATAGTAAGTTTGAGCCTTTATTGTCTTATTTGGTAGCCCTCAAGACTGTTAAGTATATAAATGCTGAGCTTAAATCCGAACAATTGCCGGATTTAGCTTTCAAGTCATATAAAAAAGAGGGTGGAGTTTACGAAATCACTCTCATGGATAGTAAAACCAAAGAAAATCGCGGTTTGGTTTATGTCAGCGGCGATGGAAAATATATTTTCCCCGCGGCTATAAATTCTTTGGAGCCGATTAAGCCAGCGGTAGAAGTTAAAGAAGCCGCTCCTAAGGCCGAGGCCGCGCCAGTGCAGATTAAGGCTACGGTTAAGCCGGAGGTACAGCTCTTTGTGATGTCGTATTGCCCATTCGGTTTACAGGCGGAAAAGATGTTTTTGCCGGTTTATGATTTGCTCAAAGATAAGGCCGCCATGGGTGTTTATTATGTAAATTATACCATGCATGGCTTTACCGAAGCAGAACAAAACGTCAGACAGTATTGCATTTCCAGCGAACAAATCGAGAAGTTTTCTAAATATCTTTCTTGTTTTGTAAAAACCGACAAGCATGCTGATTGCGCCAAACAAGCCCAGATTGATGAGGCTAAGTTGGCTGCTTGCTTCGCGGCGACAATGAAGAAATACAATATCAATGACAAATCCGAAACTTTTCCGGTTTTTGATGAGCTGAATAAAAAGTATAATGTCCAAGGCTCGCCGACAATTATCATCAATGGCGATGAAGTTCAAGTGGACCGCTCTCCCGAGGAGTTCAAAAAGGCGATTTGTGCGGCTTTCACGGTTAAGCCTAAAGAATGCGACACTATTTTATCCAAGACCGTTGCCAGTCCGGGAATTGGGGATGGCACAGCCAGTAGCAGCGGCGGTTCTTGCAACTAAGTGATGGAAAAGGCAGGATGTTGAAATCCTGCTTTTTTGTTTTTGGAAATTCAGGCTATAATGAAGAAAATAAATATGGATAAAAAGTTAATCATCTGGATAAAAGATCTACGTCGCGAAGACGTAGCGCTTGTGGGCGGAAAAAATTCCTCGATGGGAGAAATGTATTCGCAGCTTTCAGCCAAGGGTGTGCCCATTCCTAATGCTTTCGCCCTAACCTCGGATTCGTTTTGGTATTTTTTGGCGCACAATAAAATAGACGAACACTTAAAAAAGACTTTTACTAATTTTGATGCCAAAAATATTCCCTTACTACAAAAAACTTCTAAGGACTTGATGGCCAAAGTGCGCTGGGGCCGCTTTCCTGATGATTTGAAACAGCAGATTTTGGAAAATTATAAAATACTTTGCCAAGAGTATGGTTTGAAAAATGTCGATGTAGCCGTGCGCTCCTCAGCCACGGCCGAGGATTTGCCCAATGCCAGCTTTGCTGGGCAGCACGAAACCATGCTTAACATTTCCGGCGAAAGCCAGCTGCTTAATGCGGTTAAGGATTGTATGGCTTCGCTTTTTACAGCTCGGGCCATTGCTTATCGCGACGAAAAGGGTTTTGATCAGTTAAGTGTGGCTATTTCAGTTTTGGTGCAGAAAATGGTGCGTTCGGATTTAGCCTCCTCGGGGGTTATGTTTTCCCTTGATACCGAATCGGGCTTCCGCGATGTGGTTGTCATTAACGGCATTTATGGCATTGGGGAAATGATAGTTAAGGGCAGGATTACACCAGACACTTTTATCGTGCATAAACCGACTTTCAAAAAAGGATTTAAGTCTTTAATCGTTAAAAATCTAGGCCGCAAAGATCAGAAGTACGTTTATGCTGGCGGTAACGGCATTAAGGAAGTTTCGGTTCCGGAGAAGGAGTGGAAGCAATTTTGCCTTACCCAAGATGAGGTATTAAAGTTGGCGGAATGGGCGATAATAATCGAGGAACATTATAAATTGCCTATGGATATGGAGTGGGCCAAAGACGGGCAAACCGGGAAGCTTTTTATCGTGCAGGCTAGACCAGAAACCGTACATGCACAGGAGGAAGTCGGTCGTTATTTTGTGGAATATAAAACCAAGCCTCAAGGCTTTAAGGAGGTGGTTCAAGGAATTGCCGTTGGCAGTAAAATCGGACAAGGTAAGGTGCATATTATTCAAGATGTGGCTAAAATTGCGGAGTTTAAGAAGGGTGAGGTTTTGGTTACAAAAATGACTGATCCGGATTGGGTGCCGATTATGCGTATTGCCGGGGCGATTGTAACCGATGAGGGTGGGACGACTTCACATGCCGCTATTGTTTCGCGCGAGTTGGGAGTGCCTTGTATTGTCGGTACTAAAGATGGTTCCAAAAAGCTTGCAAGCGGAAAAGAAGTGACCGTTGATTGTTCGCAAGGCCGTACAGGCCGGGTCTATGAGGGGCAAGTGCCTTTTGATATGCAGCGCTATGATTTGAAGGAAATTCCTGAATTGCCAGTTAAAATTGCCATGAATATTGGTACGCCCGATGGCGCTTTTAAGTATTCTTATTTGCCTGTGGAGGGTGTGGGTTTAGCGCGGGAAGAGTTTATTATTGCGGAAAAGATTAAAGCTCACCCCATGGCGCTTATCGACTATGATAAAATTACCGATACGCAAATCAAGCAAAAGTTAGACGAGCTTACGGCCGGTTATCCGAGCAAAACTCAGTATTTTATCGATGAATTGGCCGAGGGTGTCAGCCAAATTGCTGCGGCCTTTTATCCGCGCGAGGTGATTGTACGTTTTTCTGATTTTAAGACCAATGAATACGAATCACTTTTGGGTGGAAAGCTATTTGAGCCCAAAGAAGAAAACCCCATGATCGGCTGGCGTGGCGCTTCCCGCTATTATGACCCGCGTTTTAAGGAGGCGTTCAAATTGGAATGTTTGGCTATGAAAAAGGTGCGCGAGGTTTACGGCTTGGATAATTTGCATGTCATGATCCCATTTTGCCGCACGCCCGAGGAAGCGCTGAAGGTAACGGAAGTGATGAAAGAGGCAGATTTGGCTCGCGGCAAAAATGGTTTGAAAGTTTATATTATGTGTGAAATACCCAGTAATGTAATGTTGGCTGACGAGTTCTTGGCAATTTGCGACGGCTTTTCGATTGGCTCTAACGATTTAACCCAATGCTCCTTGGGTTTGGATCGCGACAATGGCGGTTTAGCCATTATCGGCAATGAAACTAACCCGGCTGTGAAGAAACTTATCAAGATGGCGGTTGACAAATGCGTGGCAAACAACAAATATGTAGGTATCTGCGGGGATGCGCCCTCAACGATTGCCGGTTTTGCGGATTTCTTAATTGAGGCGGGGATTAAATCAATTTCTCTATCTCCCGACGCAGTGGTGAAAACTTTATACGCTTTAGCGCAATCGCAAAAGCAAAAACAAACAAAATGAGCAAAGAATTTGACGTAGTCGCCATTGGTTCGGGTACGCGCGACACTTATCTATTTTTTAAGGAGGATCATGTTTATAACCATGTCGCGGACTTAAAAGTCGCTTATTGTTTCCGGCTCGGCTCTAAAGTTGATGCCCAAACTTTAATGTCATTTACCGGTGGGGGCGGCAGCAATGTTTCGGCGGCGCTGGCTTTTTTTGGCGTAAAAACCGCGTGGGCGGGCATGGTGGGGGACGATTTACCGGGAGACAATGTTTTAACTGAACTTAAGAAGTATGGAGCCGATGTCTCTTTGGTAAAAAAGAATAAAAAGGTTCCGACTAATCAATCAATCGTGCTAATTCACCCCGGGGTAGATAGGACAATTTTAGTCTATCGGGGCGCTTCTTCGGAATTTTCCAAAAAGGATTTGGATTTATCGGGCATTTGCGCAAAGTGGATTTTTGTCGGGCCAATGACGGGCAAAAATCTGACTATCATGCCATTGGTTTTTAAGTTTGCCAAAGAAAAAGGGGCCAAGATTTACGCCAACCCCAGCAAGCCGCAAGCCGAATATTATTCCAAGAATAAAAAGGCCTTAAAAGGCATCGATATTATCAGCCTTAACGAGGAAGAGGCGGAGGTGCTTTGCGGGAGCGGTAAAAAATATGAGGAGATGGCTAAGGAGATTTGTAAGTTAACCGGCGGTTTAGCAGTTTTGACTTTAGGCAAGGATGGCGCCTTAGCTTGTGATGAACAAAGTATTTATAAGGCCGGAATACTCCCGGCTAAAGTGGTTGATAAAACTGGAGCGGGAGATTCTTTTAATGCCGGGTTTCTATACGCGTATATGCGAACTGGGAGCATTGTCGACGGTTTGCAATTCGGCACGGCTAATGCCACGGCTAATGTCAAAACCATGGGCGCTAAATGGAATTTTCAAGATCCCGCCAAAAAGTGGACAAAAGTGAAAGTTATTGTGAAATCGGCTTAATCATTGACTAGTTAAGCCTAAAAATTGTAGAATAAGTAAATAAAAAATATGAAGGTAATTTTAGAGACCAGTAAATGTATCGGATGCGGCGCTTGTGCTGCTATCTGCCCGCAGGTTTTCGAAATCGGCACGGATGGCAAATCGCATTTGATTAAGGGCACAAAAGGCCCGGCCGGAAGGGAGGAATTGGTTTCCGACGAGCCGATCAATGGAATTGACGATGCGGTTAACGGCTGCCCGGTGCAGGCCATTAAGACCGAGAAATAATTCAATAAAATAAGGAGTCCGCCCCTTCCGGGGCGGCTTTTTTGTTTGTCATAATTTTGTAGTTGACAGATATTTTAATAATGATATAATTTAGTGTACCTTTATTCAAAAAAATCGACACTAAGGAGGATTATAAAATTATGGTTGAATGTAAGGAGGAGAAGAAGGGTTACGCCGACAGTTTGCGCCCCGGAGATTTGGACGATCGGCAGAATTTTGAAAATACTCAAACTTGGAAATTGCGCTTTGGCCGAGTTGATGCCAGAAAGGCTGCTCGAAAGGAGTTGGAATCCGGCAAAATCACCCTTTCGCGTTGCATTGAAATGATTATCACCTTCAAGGAGAGCTATAAAGCGCTCAAAACCTTGGCCGGCAGTTACCCCCTGCCGCAAACCGTCAAAGTACTTTCAGGCGAGTCAAATGCGATTAGGCCCGAGGCCCTGATCTTATACGTCTACGAGATTCGCGAAGACCTCAAGGTTATGAAAATAGCCATTGCCAAGGGTTTGGATATTTTGGAGCTTGTCAAAGATTTTTCATATGATGATTTGAGTTTCATGCGTATTGTTTCGAAACCCGAAGTTGTTTCCAAGATACCGAAAAAATCCAAGCCTACTTACAAAAAAATCCTTCAAAGTGCCCAGAGCAAAGTAACAAATAAAGCATAATAACGCCCTTTTTTAGGGCTTTTTTTGCGGCCGATTCGCCCTTTACAGGCTATGGGTTTTGTGCAATTATGTGAGCAGAAAACAAATATATGAAAAAGACCTTATTTTTATTCGCGCTTCTGGGGATATTAATGGCCGGGACTGTTTTGGGTGCTACTTCGACTAGCAATTCCATTGTTTCCAAGCAGCCGCCCACCATTAGCATCGGCAGCTGGGTAAAAGTTTCGGGTAATAATCAAGCCCCTTGGCAGGAAGCGGTTAAAGCCGCGCCAAAGGACACGCTCCAATACCGCGTGGACGTGGAAAATATTTCTAAAGAAGTGCAAAGGCAGGTGTATGTGCAGACAATTTTAGGCCGCAACCTGACCATGCAAAAAGATATCAAGGTTGACGGGAAGGCTGTCACCTATGATGAGAAGAAAGGGATTTTCTTGGGCGATATTGCCAAAGGGCAAACTAAGGTTATCACCTTAACTGCGATTGTGGGCAAAAACGAAAATTTGGTTTATGGGCAAAACGAATTAATCGCGGTCTTCGTGCTTGATAAGAGCCATGTGCCGGTGGCTGATACTGCCACGGCCTTTGTTTGGAGGCAGGGTTTAGCCGGAACTACGACCGGACCAGTGCAGGCTAGTGCCTTAAATACCGGGCTGACTGCCAATTTAGGAGATTTTGTCATCTTACCGTTTATTTTAGCTATTATTGCCACTTTGATTTTCCGCCGGCAACTGGGCGCATCTTTTGTGAATTTTCAAGACGCCAACCAAAATGCCCAGTACTTTCTGGCTCAGAAGCAACTGGAAAAGATGGTGCAGAATAAGAAGTAACTAATTATAAAAAAATCCCCGTGAGGGGATTTTTTTGTTTGTGCAAAATACCGAAAAGTTTTAGGCCTGCTTTTCGCTATTAAGTTTTTCCAGAATACGGTTAACGTTTTGAATACTGTCGTAGTCGTAAATAGAAATGGCAATGGCGCTCGGACTTATTTTTTTGAGCTTGGCCAACTTTTTCGCTACATCTTTGGTCTTAGTGGCGTCACTCTTAGTTAAAAATATATATTCGTCTTTTTCCAAAAGTGCTTTATTGTATTTGCCTAATTCCTTGCGAATGGCTTTGTAGTCTTTAATCGGGGTGCTTGATTCGGCGGAGATTAGATGGAAAAGGGTTTTAGTTCTCTCCACATGGCGCAAAAATTTAATTCCCAAGCCTTTGCCGCTGGCCGCGCCTTCGATAATTCCGGGAATGTCGGCAATAACCAAATCTTGAAAAACTCCTAAGTGAGGTTCTAGGGTAGTAAAAGGGTAATTAGCTACGCGGCTTTGAGCATTAGTAATTTCGTTTATCAGACTAGATTTGCCAGCATTAGGCAAGCCGATTAAACCGATATCGGCCATCATTTTTAGCTCGAGGCGCAATTTAACGGTTTCGCCGGGCAGGCCGGGATTGGCATTTTTTGGCGAGCGGTTAGTCGAGGATTGAAAACGATAATTGCCCCAGCCGCCATTACCGCCTTTGGCCAAAAGTTCTTTTTCGCCGATTTTAGTAATTTCTATTTTTTGATCCTTATCTAGAAAATGGATGACCGTTCCTACCGGCACATTGATGAATTTGTCACTGCCTGTTTGGCCCCGGCGCAAATACCCTTCGCCGGCTTTGCCGTTTTCGGCTTTGATGTCTTTGATATAGCGGAATTGGTTAAGTGCTCCTAAATTGGAAACACCGACAGCGTAAACGCTGCCGCCTTTGCCGCCATCTCCACCCATTGGGCCTCTTTGGAGCTTAATTCTGGACCATGCGACTTCGCCAGCACCTCCCTTGCCGGCATATACAGTTATTTTGACATCATCAATCAGCATATTTCTGTTATTTATATTGTACCATAAATTATCTTTGTTGGCAATGAGAGGGATTTGCCAAAATCTTTAGGATATTTATAATTAATTAACAATCAAATAAATTATCAAGAGCGGTGCGAGTTTCGCCAATAGGCGAATGCGGGATTTAGCCCGATGACCACCCGGCAACCCTGCCAGCGCAGAAGGTGCCAAATCTAAAACCCTCAGGGGAGAGATAATCGTTACAACGCTTTCTTTTCCTGCAGGCGTTTTTTCAATAAAAAATTATTATGAAACATATAATCAAAACAGCGGAAGGTGTTGCAATCGGACATCCTGACAAAATCTGCGATCAAATTAGCGACGCCATTTTAGACGAAGCGTTGCGCCAAGACCCATATTCAAGAGTGGCAGTGGAAACCATGGGCGGGCATAGTAAGATTTTTATTGTGGGAGAAATTACAAGCCATGCCAAGATCGATTTTGAGCAAATCGCCAAGGACGTTTATAAGTCATGCGGTAATAATGATGCGGTCAGTGTAACTATTAATATTGTGCAGCAATCGCCCCAAATTAAGGCCGGGGTCGATGTGGGAGGGGCCGGGGATCAGGGCATAATGGTGGGCTATGCATGTAATGAAACCAAAGAGATGATGCCTTTGGAGGTTATGCTTTCCCGCCAGCTTAGTAAAGCTATGGGTCCGCGTGACGGCAAAAGCCAAGTAACGGTAGAAGATGGCAAAATTACCAAAGTTGTTACCAGTGTTTGCGGGGACTATCCCGCGGAATTGCTAAAGCTCTTGAAAAAGTGGGGGATTAAAGAGGGCGATACCCGTTGGCTTAAAAATCCGGCCGGAGAATGGACTATCGGTGGTTTTGCCGCGGACACAGGCTTAACAGGCCGCAAGCTAATTGTGGATAATTATGGTCCCAATGTTTCCATTGGCGGCGGGTGCTTTTCTGGAAAAGATAATACCAAAGTGGATAGGTCAGCGGCTTATATGGCACGCAAAATTGCCGTAGATTTGCTTAAAAAAGAAAAAGCCGGGCAAGTGTTTGTGCGTTTAGCTTATGCCATTGGCGTAGCCGAGCCGGTTATGGCTTGTGCCGAGATTCATAAAAGGGGGAAGATTAAGTTTATTCCCCATATCAAAGGATATGATTTAACTCCGGCCGGAATAATTAAATTTTTGAATTTATGCAAACCCCAATTTAGGCAGACTGCCATGTATGGGCATTTTGGCAATGGGTTTAAGTGGGATAAATAAGAAGGCCAATATCCAAAGCAAACTACCAAATATCAAATAAAAAAGATCCCGCTCGATGAGCGGGATTTGTTTTGTCATGTGATTACAAAATGTCTAAGTTGAGTGTATGTGTATCCTCGAAAAATCGACATGCTAGGAATTGTGCTTGAATATCCATGGCTGTCCAGCCAAGATATTGCTTTTGAAAAGTGATGGGTCTACCCTTGAACTTTGTTGGCACAAAGCGATGAATACCGGAACCAACCTGGCCAACATGCGCAAATGCATATTGGTGCAAGAGCATGCAATATGCCCAGAGTGTGTCTTCGCCGCATCGGTGCTTTATTTGGATGTCGAGAGCCAAAAAGCCCGCGTGCTCAAAAATTGCCACTTTCCCCAGAACATATCCATCTTCAAAGTATTCCGAGTCGTCTCCACCATCGTGACATTCTTCAAGTTTCGAGGGCATTTTTTCCTTTGCCCAACGAAAATCATTTATGTCTTTTCCGAGCTTCTCCAATACATTGGTAGTATCTAAATTTTCCGTCATTGCAATCCTCCAAAATTTTTATAGTACAATATGTTATATTATAACATATTACCGTATAAAAATCAATAGATGAAGCTTGTCGCGATTATTGGTTTTTTAACATTCTCCACAGCCATAAAACCCTTTGAAATATTTAGCCAAAAGTGCTAATGTATATTTGACAATTCGATATGATAGATCCGCAATACGACCCCAAGAAAAACGAGGGGGAAATTTATAATTTTTGGGAGAGCTCAAAGTTCTTCCAGCCTTCGGATACCGGGAAAAAAACATATAGTATCACCTTGCCCCCGCCTAATGTTACGGGCAATTTGCATATGGGACATGCCCTCAATTTGGTTATCCAAGATGTCCTCATTCGCAGCAAACGCATGCAAGGATACCGGACAGTCTGGGTTCCGGGCATTGATCACGCCGGCATTGCGACCCAAAATGTTGTTGAAAAAGAATTGCGCAAGCAAAATATCAGTCGCCACCAGTTAGGACGAGAAGAATTCTTGAAAAAGGTTTGGGAGTGGAAAAATAAATATGGCGACATAATTTTGAACCAAATTAGGCGCATGGGCGCTTCTTGCGATTGGAGCCGCACGCGTTTTACTATGGACGAGGGCTATGCCAAGGCAGTACAGGCGGCTTTTGTAACTTACTACAAAAAAGGTTTAGTGTACCGCGGCAAGCGCGTTATTAATTGGTGCACCCGTTGCCAAACTTCTCTTTCGGATTTGGAAGTGGAAAGCGAAGAAGAGAAGGGAAAACTTTGGCACATCAAATATCCGATTACCAAAGATGGCAAGGAGTTTGTCATTGTGGCCACCACCAGGCCAGAAACCATGTTAGGGGACACGGCTGTGGCCGTAAATCCCAGCGATGCCCGCTATAAAAACTTAGTCGGCAAAACTGTTTATTTGCCTTTGGTTAATAAAGAGATCCCGGTGATTGCCGACGATTCTGTTGATAAGGAATTCGGCACGGGTATGGTTAAGGTCACACCTTTCCATGATTTTACCGATTATCAAATGGGCGTGCGCCACAAGCTAGAGATGATTGAGATAATGGATCAGTTTGGCCGGTTAAATAGAAATGTTCCGCCTAAATACCAGGGCCTTAAAGCCGCGCAAGCTAGAGAGATTATTGTGGAAGATTTGAAGCAGCTTGATTTGCTCGTGAAGATTGAAGATCATACGCACCAAAAGCCGCATTGTGCCCGATGTCATACCGTAATTGAGCCGCTGCCCTCCGAGCAATGGTTTATAAAAATGAAGCCATTAGCGGAAGCGGCTTTAGCTTCAGTTAAAAGCGGTAAGGTAAAATTTTATCCCAAGAGCTGGGAAAAGCTGATGTTTAATTGGATGGAAAATATTCAGGATTGGTGTATTTCCCGCCAGCTTTGGTGGGGACATCAGATGCCCATTTGGCAATGCCAAGAAAGCCAAGAATATTTTTGCGCAACTCAAAAACCCGCCAAGTGTCCTAAGTGCGGTAATTGCGAACCCAAGCAAGTAGAAGATGTTTTTGACACTTGGTTTTCTTCCGCTCTATGGCCGTTTGCCGTTTTTGGCTGGCCAGAAAATACCAAAGATTTGCAGGATTTTTACCCGACTAGCACGCTTTCCACCGCGCGCGATATCATTAATCTTTGGGTGAGCCGGATGATCTTTTCCGGATTGGAGTTTACCGGGCGCGAACCTTTTAAGAATGTCATTATCCATGCCACGGTTTTAACTAAGGACGGCAAGCGCATGAGCAAATCATTAGGAACCGGAATTGACCCGATCGGCTTAGTGGAAAGTTATGGGGCTGATGCTACGCGTATGGGCTTGGCTTGGCAGGCCACTGATTTGCAAGATATTCACTTTAGCGAAGATGCTATTATTGCGGGCAAAAAGTTTGCCAACAAAGTTTGGAACGCCACTCGTTTTGCCATTATGGATATTGCGGAAGGCAAAACTTACGACGTCAAAGAAAAGCCGGTGGCCGTTACGCAAGCCGATAAAGAAATTTTGGAAAAGCTAGATGTTTTAATCGAATCCACTACGGAAAATATTTCTAAATTTGCTTTCGGCACGGCGATCCGCGATATTTACGAATATTTTTGGCACCAGTTCTGCGACATCTACATTGAGAAATCCAAAGAACAAATAAAAAACTCTAAAACCGAAGAGGAAAAAGAAAATACTCTGAAAATTCTGCTTTTTGTGCTTAAAAATTCTTTGGCACTTTTGCACCCCTTTATGCCGTTTGTAACCGAGGCGCTTTATCAAAAGCTGCCCATTGAGAATAAAGCTAAGGCCTTAATTGTGGAAAAATGGCCCACAGTCCAATCGGCCTTATTACCAGCCACCTTGGCTCCCAAGGCTCCGGAGAAGGCCATTAAACCAGCCAAAAAGCCCATTTTAAGCAAGGCTAAACCTAAGAAAGCAGCTAAAAAGCCTGTTAAAAAACAAGTTAAGAAGGTTGTAAAGAGCAAGCCTAAAGCAAAAAAATCAGTCAAAAAACATGCCCAAAAGCGCAGATAAAAAACGCATCCTAACTGGGGATCGCCCAAGCGGCCGCCTTCACTTAGGCCACTATGTCGGCTCTCTGGAAAATAGGCTTAAGCTGCAAAACGACTATGATTGTTTTTTTATAATCGCCGATTATGAATATTTGACCGATAATGTCGAGAATACGGCTACCTTTGAAAAAAATATTTCTGATTTGGTTTTGGATTATCTTTCTGTGGGCATCGACCCGGCCAAGTGCAGTATTTTTGTGGAGTCGCAAGTTCCCCAAATTGCCGAGCTCAATTTAATATTTTCCATGATGGTTAAAATGTCGCGCGTGCAGCGCAACCCAACCATCAAAGATGAAATCAAGAATAAAGGCGTGGAGGGCCCAACTTTTGGCTATATCGGTTGGCCCATTATTCAAGCCGCTGATATTTTATGTGTCCGCGCCGATGTGGTGCCGGTGGGCGAAGACCAGCTGCCTCATGTTGAACAAACGCGCGAGATTGCCAGATATTTTAATTCCAATTTCAAAGAAATTTTCACCGAACCGGAACCTCTTGTAGGCAGCACGCCCCGTCTGCTTGGTCCTGATGGCCGCAAAATGAGCAAATCTTTGGGCAATGCTATTTACTTATCTGATAGCGCCAAAGAGGTGGAGGAAAAAATTGCCAAAGCCATAACCGATCCGAAAAAGTTAAAAAAGGACGACCCGGGCGATCCGGAAATTTGCAATGTTTACAAATATTATCAGGTTTTTGCCAAAGATTTAGCCGAGCAAAGAGCACAACAGTGCCGGGAAGGCAAAATCGGTTGCGTGGAATGTAAAAAAGAAATTGCCAAGCGTATTAATGAATTTCTAGATCCGATTAGGGAGCGCCGTGTCAAATTTGAAAAGAACGATAAACTGATTGCCGAAATTTTGGCGGCTGGCAATAAGCGCGCCAGAGCGGAAGCGCAGGAAACTTTGGATTTGGTTAAGCAGGCCATGAAATTGGACTACAAAAATTTGCTTAAATAAAATGTCACGAATATTAATCAAGGAAACAATCGAGAAAGTCGGCGAAGAAGTTCTGGTTCAGGGTTGGGTTTTGACCCGCCGCGATTTGGGTAAGCTGGTTTTCTTGGATTTGGGTGATAGAACCGGCTCTTTGCAAGTGGTTTGTGAATTAAAAAATATGGCGCTGCCCGAGGGCATCAAGGAGCAATGGGTTTTGCAAATAAAAGGCAAAATTGCAAAGCGGCCAGAAAAATTAGTCAATAAAGATTCCATTACCGGAGGCATTGAAATGCAGGCCAGTGAAATTGTTGTTTTAGCCAAGTCGGAAATTTTACCTTTTGAATTAAAGAATATCAAGGAAGTCAGTATGCCGGTGGTTTTGGACCACCGCCCGTTTTCTTTGCGCGCGCCGGAGCTGAAGGCTATTTTTAAGGTGCAAGAAAAATTAATTGATGGTTTTCGCGAACACCTTAAGGCAAACGATTTTACGGAATTCCAGGCCTCGGGCCTGGTGGGTGTGGCGACCGAAGGAGGCAGTGAAGTTTTCCATGTTGATTATTACGATTATGATGCTTATTTAGCGCAAAGCCCGCAATTCCACAAACAAATGCTGGTGGGCGTTTATGAACGCGTTTTAACCGTGACTAAAGCTTATCGGGCCGAGCCCCACGCCACTTCCCGACACTTAAGTGAGTATGTCAGCTTGGATGCAGAAATGGGTTTTATTAATTCCTGGGAAGATATCATGGTTATGTGCGAGGGCACGTTAAAGGCCATGATGGGCAAGGCTTTGCAAGAAGTTGATGCTTGCAAAATTTATAATGTTGAGCCTTTGGATTTGAGCCGGCCGATTCCTAGAATAAAATTGCGCGAGGCGCAAAAACTTTTAGGCGTTTCCACGGATGAGCCTGATTTAGCGCCCGAGGATGAGCGCAAAATTTGCGAGTGGGCCAAAAAAGAATATGGTTCTGATTTTATTTTTATCACACATTTCCCGACTAAAAAACGGCCGTTTTATACGTATCCTGATCCGCAAGACCCAGAGTATACTCTAGGTTTTGATTTACTCTTCAAAGGTTTAGAGATTGTGACCGGTGGACAGCGCATTAATGATTATGAACAGCTTCTGGCTAACATTAAGAAGTGGGGCAATAAGCCCGAAGACTTTGAAATGTATTTGGAGGCTTTTAAGTATGGCATGCCACCAGAGGGCGGGTTTGCCATCGGCATCGAGCGGGTGACTAAGCAATTTTTAGGCCTGGATAATGTGGCGAATGCTTCTCTTTTCCCGCGCGATATGGAGCGTATTGATATAAGACTCTCCACAGTCCAAGAAAGAAAAACTAAGAAACAATAATGGCTTTTATTAACACTATTGCAGCCTTTAAGGTTTTAACCATCGCGGCTTTTAGTTTTTTAACCGCGCAGATCCTGGTCCCGATTGTGACCGAGTTTCTTTATAAAAATAAGTTTTGGCGCAAGAGTGTGCGCACTAAAGCTATTGACGGGCAGGATGTTTCAAATTTTCAAAAGCTGCATGGTGAGGGCGAAATTAAAACCCCACGCATGGGTGGTGTGCTTATTTGGCTTCCGCCGTTGGTTGTGGCCTTTATTTTACATATTTGTGCAAAGTTTGGTGTTCCTGGGCTGGGTAGTTTAGATTTTTTTACCCGCGATCAAACTTGGATACCATTTTTTGCGCTCGTGGTAGCTGCTATCGTTGGTTTGGTTGACGACCTGCTGCAAGTTAACGGCAAGGGGGACTATATCGCCGGTGGTTTGAGTTTGCGTTATCGCCTGCTTTTGTTTGCTTTTATGGGTTTTGTCGGCGGGTGGTGGTGCTATTACAAGCTCGGCTGGAGCACAGTTTATATTCCATTTGTCGGGGATGTTAATTTTGGAATATTTTACATTTTATTTTTCATTGTCGTAATGATGGCTACTTATAGCGGCGGCGTTATCGATGGTATCGATGGTTTAGCAGCTGGTTCTTTCCTTTCGATGTTTGGCGCTTATGGTTTAATTGCTTGGATGTTTCATCAATACGATTTGGCCTCGTTTTGCTTTGCGGTTTTCGGTTCGCTTTTAACTTATTTGTGGTTTAATATTCCGCCGGCTAAATTTTATATGGGGGAAACTGGCTCTATGGCTTTATGCGCCAGTTTGGCGGTCGTGGCCTTTTTTACCAACTCGGTAATGTATCTGCCGCTAATCGGCTTTTTGCTTGTTTGGGAATCGCTTTCGGTTATTATCCAATTGCTTTCCAAAAAGTTTTTGAAAAAAAAGTTTTTTCTGGCTGCGCCCATCCATTTGCATTATGAAGCTAAAGGATGGCCGCCCTATAAAGTAACGATGAGATTTTGGGTCATTGGCGTCATTTGTGCCATTTTGGGCATTATCGCACGCCTGGCTGTTTTAAGATGACATACCACGAACTGCAAAAAAAATTTCCGACCTTCCACTATCGGGATTATTCTTGGCAAGTAGATGAAAACAACGATTTTGTTGTTGATTTTGCTTTTGTTGCCGGGGAGCATGAGTTTTTCCCTCGGGTGCGGATAAAAAATATTGTAGGCCTTGAGGCTTGGGTCACGCAAGCGGCTAATAAACCAATTATCGATACTTTGGTTTTTAACTTAGGCTTAATCGAATTATTCTCTTATTGGAAGGCCTTTTGTAGCCCAAAGATTATCATCGAAAAAGGGACGCTTAGCCAAAAGCAGGCTGTCTTTTGGAAGAAATTACTTTTGCAGGGAATGGGGCAATATTTTTATGAGAATAATATTGTCGATTTTTCGAAGAAAAATTTTGTAGATTTTTCATTTTCCAAAGCCAAGTCCGTGCCCACAAAACATTTTAAGACTCGTGATTATCTTTTTGGACTTGGTGGGGGAAAGGATTCGGCCGTGGGCATAGAGGTGTTCAAAAAAGCCTCAGAAAATTTTTCTGTTCTGATGCTTAACCCGATCCCCTCGAGCTTGGAGATGGCCAAAATCAGCGGAGCTCAAGATCAGGTTATTATTGAACGCAAAATTTGCCCAAAGCTTTTAGAATTAAATCAACAAGGATTTTTGAATGGCCACACCCCATTTTCGGCCTATTTGGCTTTTTTGGGAACATTGTGTGCGATTTTGGGGGGCTATAAGGGTTTTGTTGTCGCCAATGAGAATAGCGCCAATGAGGAGTCGCTAATTTGGCAGGAAAAAAAGATAAACCACCAATATTCCAAAAGCCTGGCATTCGAAAAGGATTTCCGCCGCTATTTGTCGGAAAATATTTCCCGCGACTTAGAATATTTCAGTATCATCCGGCCCTTAAATGAGATAAAGTGCGCGCAAATTTTTTCTTCACTGACGCAGTATCATAAAATATTTTTGAGCTGCAATGTGGCTCAACGTTCGTATTCGGGCACCAAAAAACCGACATTTTCTTGGTGTGGTAATTGCAGTAAGTGCCTTTTTGCCTATTTGATACTTTATCCGTTTTTGGGTAAAGAAAAAGCCATAGAAATTTTTGGCAGCGATCTATTCGAGAACAGCGCCTTGATAGGGGATTTAGAAGCGCTTAGCGGGTATACCCAAGGCAAGCCCTTGGAATGCGTAGGGATGCGTTTGGAAACTTTAGCCGCATTAAAATTTGGTTTGGAATATAATCGGCAAAACGCTTTGCCTGATCAGGTGCTTCTAAAACGCGCCCGGGAGATATTAGCCAAGAAAAAGATTTCCAAAACCCAATTAAAAGCGTTATTCAAATTGCAAAAGAATTTTTTGCCGAAAAAATTACTGGCTGGTCTTAAGACTTTGCTATGAAAATCGCCGACTTGAAACAGAAAAAAATATTGGTTTTGGGTTTTGGCCGGGAAGGCCGGGAAACCTTAAAGTGGATTTTTGAGGCGAAGATTTCGCGCAAAATTTCCATTGCCGACGAAAAGGCTTTCGACGATTTTGATTTAGAAGGGCGCCGACTTTTGAAAAAAGCGCGTAAAGCTAAAATAAAATTATTTCTAGGAGCTGATTTTCCTTTAGCTTTTGAAGGGATTGACGTAGTTATCAAAACCCCCGGATTGCCTTTGCGTAAAATTCAAAAGTTGCTGCCGCGAGGTTGCAAGGTTACCTCGGAAACTGAAATATTTTTGAAAAACTGTCCCGCTTGGGTTATCGGGGTAACGGGCACAAAAGGCAAAAGCACCACGGCTTCGCTTGTTTATCACATTCTGAAAACCGCCGGATTTAAGACGCAGCTTTTGGGCAATATAGGTATCCCGCCGCTTTCCATTTTGCCAAAATTGCGGGCCGGGCAATGGTGTGTATATGAAATGTCTTCGCACCAGCTGGACCGTTTAGAGATTAGCCCGGATATTTCTGTTTTTCTTAATGTTTACCCCGAGCATCTGGATTATTACAAAGATTTTAACGAATATTTTAAGGCCAAAGCCAATATAGTTTTGTGGCAGAAAAAGAACGGGATTTTTGTTTATAATGGTAATTCGGAATTAATCGCCAAGCTCGTTAAAAAGACTAAAGCCAGCGCCATTGATTTTAACCAGATAGCCATTTCTAATTTTGTCGAGGAAAACGATTTGCCGATATCGCCGGAAATTTACCGGGAAAATATCCAAGCCGCCATTGTAGTCGCTTTAGCCTTGCGCCTGGAGGCGGGGAAAATTGAAAAAGCGCTTAAAACTTTCAGGCCTCTTGAGCATCGAATGCAATATTTGGGCAATTATTATGGCATTGATTTTTACGATGACAGCTTAGCAACTATCCCAGAAGCCACGATCGCCGCTATTAAGTCGCTTAACGGTAAAGTCGGCTCAATAATTTTAGGGGGCTACGATCGGAAAATTAAATACGACCAGTTGGCACTTGCCATTATCGGGGCCAATATCAAAAAAATCGCCTTTTTTCCTGAGTCGGGAAAGTTCATGCTCTCTGCAATAGGGGACTTGTGCAAGAAACGCGAAATCCCGTTGCCTGATTATATTTTTGCCAGTAACATGCGCCAGGCTGTAGAGTTCTGCATTAAGCATACGCCCCAAGGAATGTCCTGCTTACTTTCCTGCGCTGCGCCAAGTTTCGGATTATTTAAGGATTATAGAGACCGCGGCGAGCAATTTAAGAACGAGATCATAAAATACCAATGAAATTACCACAAGCCACCATTTCTTTTTTAAGCTGTATTCTACTGCTTTTGATTTTGGGTTTTGCGATTTTAGCCGGAATCTCTACGGCCTCGGCTTCGATCCGCGGGACTACTAATCCTTATTCGGTAATCATTAAACAGTTGGTTTTTGCCATTATCCCCGGGCTAGTGATAATGTTTACAATTTTAGGGATGCGCAATTTGGACATTTTGAAAAAATATGCTTTGCATTTTGTTTTGGCATGTTATGTTTTGATGTTTGCGGTTTTTTTGCCCGTCATAGGTATGAATGCCGGGGGCGCCAGCCGTTGGATTAATTTGCATTTTACAACTGTTCAGCCCTCGGAATTTTTTAAGCTGGCGTTGATAATTTATTTTTCGTATTACTTTAGCGTCCGCCGGGTCAAAAAACTAAAAGATTCTTTTATTTTTTTAGGCATTGCTTTGGCCGCGGCCTTGCCGATTATTTTGCAAAAAGATTTGAGTACTCTGATTGTTACGATGTTTTCAGTCGGTGTGATTTATCTGTTCTCCGAGGCTAAGCTTAAACATATTGCTATTATTTTCTGTTGTATCGGAGTTTTAATTTCCTTTTTGGCTTTTACTGAGGCCTATCGTTTTGCCCGTATCAAGGCTTTGGTTACAAATGATTCCGATCCTTCCAGTGTGGGTTATCATCAAAAGCAATTAATGATTACCGTGGGTTCGGGGGGTATTACTGGAGTTGGCTTAAATATGAGCCGCCAAAAGTATGGCGGAGTGCCGCAGGCCGCCACTGATTCTATTTTTGCCATTATTGCCGAGGAAACGGGATTTTTTGGGGCCTTATGCGTAGTTGGCCTATACGTCTGGTTTATTTGGCAGGGAATAAGTATTGCCATTCGCTCGCGCGATACGTTTAGTAAAATGCTCTCGGCCGGGATTACTTCTTGGATCGGTATTCAAGCCTTTATCCATATTTTTTCTTCGATTGGATTTCTGCCAGTCACGGGTCTACCATTGCCCTTCATGAGTGCCGGGGGCACGGCTTTGCTTTTGGTTTTGACGGCGTGCGGCGTTATATTAAATATTTCAAAATCCCAAACATGAAAATTGTTTTTGCGGGCGGCGGCTCCGGCGGGCATATCATTCCCATTATTGCCATAGTCCGCGAGTTAAAAAAATATGAACAGACCATTGCCAGGCAAACCAAAAAAGGCGTGGTTTACGATACGCTCGAATATGTATTCTTGGGCCCTAAAGGGGAATTGGATTATTTGTTAATTGAAGAGGGGATTAAAGTTGTAAATATTTCTTCAGGGAAGTTCCGCCGGACAGGAAGCGTTTTAGATATTTTTAATAATTTTATCGATATAATTTTTCGAATTCCCTTCGGGCTTATTCAAGCTTATTTTTGGATTTTATTTAATTTATTTTCCGTCAAGTTGATTTTTTGCAAAGGGGGTTATGGGGCGGTGCCGGCTTCATTTGCCGGCTGGCTGCTTTATAAAAAAGTTTATCTCCATGAATCTGATTCTATTCCCGGGGCGGCTAACCGTTTGATAGGAATGTTTGCGGAGAAAATTTATATTTCCTTTGCGCAAAAGAAATTATGGTTCCCGCCGCAAAAAACCACTTTGGTTGGTAATCCGGTCAGAGAATCATTACTCTTAGGCAATAAGGGCACGGCCGGACAAATGTTTTCTTTGAGCTTTGAGAAACCGATAATTTTAATTGTCGGTGGTTCGCAAGGCTCCCAAAGGTTTAACGACATGGTGCTTAATGTTTTAGACCAAATTTTGCTTGAGTTTGAAGTTATCCATCAGTGCGGCACGGCCAATATCAAACAATATTTGCAAATGTGTGAACGTTTAATGCCGGAAAATTTATGCAAATACTATCATTTGGCCGGTTTTTTAGATGATGCGCAGTATGCCAATGCCTTGGCGGCCGCTGATGTTGTTATTAGCCGGGCCGGTTCGGGCAGTATTTTTGAAATTGCCAAAGCCGGCAAGCCCAGTATTTTAATTCCTTTACCCGAATCCGCCCAAAACCACCAATCCATGAATGCTTTTATTTATTCTCGCACCGGGGCGGCCACTATTATGGAGGAGGGGAACTTTACGCCTAATTTGTTTTTGGAGCAAATCCGGGTTATTGCCAATGATTCGGCTAAGCGAGAGCAAATGAGTAGAGCCGCTAGAGAATTTGCCAAGATTAACGCTGCCCAAATAATTGCCTCGGATATCTATTCTTTACTTTCGTAAGTTGAATTTTTGCCCTTTTTGGGGTATAAATTATGCGAACAAACATTTATGTCTGATCCTGAGATAAAAAATTTACGGACCCGTTTTGCTCCCAGTCCAACCGGTTTTTTGCATATCGGCAGCGTACGGGCCGCGCTTTATAATTACCTTTTTGCCAAAAAACACGGCGGCAAGTTTATTTTGCGCGTGGAAGATACCGATATTTCAAGAAGTAAAAAAGAGTTTGAGCTGGATATACTCGCCGGGCTTAAATGGTTAGGGCTTAATTATGATGAGGGGCCCGATATTGGTGGCGAATATGGCCCATATCGGCAAAGCGAAAGGCGGGAAATTTATAAAAAATATCTAGAAAAATTAATCGCCGAAGGCAAGGCATATTATTGTTTTTGCACCAAAGACGAATTGGAGGCAAAGAAAAATTATCAAATCGAGCAGGGGATACAGCCCAAGTATGACGGCAAATGCGCTGATCTGCCACCTCAAACTATAAAAGAGAATCTGCAAAAGGGCTTACCTTGTGTTATTCGCTTCAAAAGCAACAATAAAAAAGTTTCATTTCATGATTTAATCAGGGGCAAGGTGGAATTCGATACGGCCTTGTTCGGGGATACAGTTATTGCCACTGATATTTCGACGCCGCTTTACAATCTCGCATGTGTTATCGATGATTATGAAATGAAAATTAGCCACGTCATTCGCGGCGAAGACCATATTCCCAACACCCCCAAGCAAATCCAGTTACAAGAGGCTCTGGGCTTTCCCGGTATTGTCTACGCACACATGCCTATGATTTTAGGTCCGGATAAGTCTAAACTTTCCAAGCGCCATAATGCCGAGCCGGTAAATTTTTATTTTAATCAGGGGTATTTGCCTGAGGCCATTAATAATTTTATCGTGTTTTTAGGCTGGAACCCGGGCGATGAGCGGGAAATGTTTTCTTTGGAGCAACTAGTGGCGGAGTTTAGTATTGAGCGGGTGAGGCCCAGTGGCGCAATATTTAATGTTCAAAAGCTTAATTGGTTTAACGGTATGTATATCCGCACCAAACCTTTAGGGGAGCTGGCTAATCTGCTTAAGCCATTTTTGCGTAAAGCCGGGCTAAGCGAGGAAGCTTTTTCCAATGAGCACTACTTAGAGGCGGCGATTGCGCTCTATAAAGACCGTTTGGTTACTTTAGCGGAATTTCCCGATATCGCGGATTTTTTCTTTAAGACAGAGATTGTCTACGAGAAAGAACTTTTACGCTGGAAAGATATGACCGATCAAGATATTAAAAATTCCCTTCAGGTAATAGGGGAATTAGCCGATACCATTTCTGATTCGCAATGGACTAAAGAAATTTTGGAAAAAATTTATTTAGGGTATATTGATTTACCCGCGGCCAAGGTTAAGGTCCGCGGCCAGTTACTTTGGCCAATGCGCGTCCTTTTAACCGGAAAAAAGGCTTCGGCCGGGCCCTTTGAAGTTGGTGCGGTTTTAGGCAAAGACCGGTTTCTTCGCCGAGTAAATTATGCAAAAAAATTATGGGAATAAAATATTGTAAAAAATATTTTTATTTCATTGCTATTTTTTTGACAGTTTTCTCTTTTTATGTTTTTAAGCCTACTTTGGCCCGAGGGGCTGAAAGTGGCAATTTAGGGCTTTTGCAGGGAAGTGGTCTACCAACTGATATCAAAGACCGGGCCAAGGGTGCTACCAATGATGCTACCAGCTTCCTAAGCTCGACCATGGCTTCTGTAAAAAATTTTTTTTCTTTTCGTTTCGAAATGGCTATTAAGGAATACGCCGCGGAAAAAGATGAGCTGCAAAATGACTGGAAAGGTTTTTTTGAGAATAACCGCATTTGGAGCGCGATACGAGTATTTTTCGGTAGCAAAGAGGTTCCGGCTAAGCCTTAGAGGGAATAATAGCAAGCAAAGAACAGAAATTAATATATGTTCGCATAATTTAACTTAAGCGAACATAGGGCAGTATTGTTTTCCTATATACAATGAAGAATTCGGAAAAAGCACTTCCCCAACACTTAAACGACTTTTTAGACTGGCTTGATGTAGAAAAAGGATTAGGTTCAAAAACGCAGGAAAATTATTCCAGATTCCTTCGGAAATTTTTGAAATGGTTGGAAATTAAAAAACTCTCTTCCCTTAAGCCTCATGAGCTTACCCCTGAGCATATTTGGGATTATCGGGTCTACCTGAGCCGTTCTGCTGCCGGCTCGGTTGGGCTTAAAAAGACCACCCAGAACTACTACTTAATCGCCTTAAGGCAGCTAATGAGCTATTTTGCCGAGCACGATATCAATTCCCTGCCGACGGAAAAAATAAAATTGGCGCGAGCCAAGGAAGAAAAACTAGTCAGGTTTTTGACAGTTGAGCAGGTTGAAAAATTATTTTCCGTTCCTGATGTAAAAAAGTTAAATGGCTGCCGCGATCGGGCAATTTTAGAAACATTTTTTTCCACCGGAATGCGTATTTCTGAGCTTACCGCGCTTAATGCTGAGCAGCTCAAAATTGCCCCCGAGGCCGAGGATTTCGAGCTTTCGATAGTTGGTAAGGGCTCGCATACCCGCACGGTTTATTTCTCCAAACGTGCCCTGAATTGGATACGAGAATATTTGAAAATGCGCGGCAGCAAAGATACAGAAAAGGCTCTATTTGTAAATTTTCGCGGGGCGAGAAATTCTAAAAGGCTTACACCGCGTTTTATTGAAAAGATGATAAAAAGATGTGCGCTTTTGGCGGGTTTGCCGGCCAATACCACGCCCCACGTTATGCGCCATAGCTTTGCCACGGATTTGCTCTCCCAAGGGGTTGATTTAAGGGTTGTTCAGGAATTTTTGGGCCATCGCTCTATCACTGCCACCCAAATATATACTCATGTAACCTCTAAACGGCTTAAAGACATTCATAAAAAGCACCATTCGCTAAACGCCTAAAAAAAGAACCGCCTATTGGGCGGTTTTTAGAATTTCAAGAATAACTCCTGATTCTCGAAATTCTTTTTCGATTTCCTCTATTTCTTCTTTCTGGCTTATGATGTCGGCGGCTATTCTCTGAAACTGAATTTTCTCCATGTATGAAATTTCCCGTTTGGTCCTTTCATCGTCTGCTTGACTGCCACCCAAATTGCGCACCCTATCACCAAGAGAGTGTACACTAATTGCGAGGATTTTCATATCAACGAAACTCAGAAAAACATTGGAGCTGAAAAGCGCCCTGACAATCGGCAAAACGATTTCTTTGTTATTCCAAATTCTTTCACGGACAATATATTCATAGCAAGATTGGTTAATAGAAAGGATATTAATAATCCTTTCTATTAACCCGGCAAGTTCGGTATTTGGATTTTCTTCCGAACCTGTACACATCTGGCAAATTTTCTCGAAATCAGAACGCATATTCTTACGCGACAAAATAACTTTTTGCCAAAATTTGATATCAGGCCAGCGCCTAATATTTTTCAGATCTTTCAGAAATTCTTCTTGCGGATTTTTTGTTTCAGGCCCTTTCTGGGTTCTGCCCAAAATAATCACGATGCAAATCATAGCGAGCAGTATTGTGATTATCATTTGCTAGCTCCCTTTCGTGTCTGATTTATGCCTAGTTTAAGGCGTCTTATCATCGACAAATTCGATGATTGGCGGATATTTATCGAAGCTTGGGTAAAACAAGCTCCATGGGCCTTTTTTGGCATCTTGGGCCATTCTGATAATGGCGTTAGTCTCTTCAATTTCTCCGATTAATTCTCGATGGACGGGGTTGCTCAAATCAAAAAGATTTTTGTCGATTCTGAGCTTATCAAAGTCATAAATTGTTTCTGTAGTTTGTCCTCGAGTGGATATTAAGAGCATTTTTTCAGCGGTTACTTCCGCGTCCTTAATAGCGGCTGAGGTCAGCGAATACCGCCCAACCCATACAAGCGTTACAGCAATAATTCCTATAATTCCAAAGACAAGTCCTAAACCGGCTAGCGTATCTCTCCAACCGCCTTTGGCATCCAAGATCAATAAGCCTCCTACGGCCAGTAAAACACAAAAAACATACATCCATATCGGCAACATTTTGACCTCCTTTTGATTTTTCACACTTAAAATATATTATCGAGCCAAAAATATTCTCAAAATCAACAAATAATGCCTGGGGGCCCAGGCTAAAATGTTCAACTAGTGCTTATTATTCCTCCTTTATTTAATTGTTAATTCTTTACATTATGCCAAATTTTTTATAATTGTCAAACAAAAAACAGTGTTCGATATACACTGTTTTTTGCATTATTATTTTCCGAGTCTCCTCTCTCTTTTATTATACTCTTCTAAGGTTTCTATCAACTCTTTTTCCTTAAAATCCGGCCAATGTTTGGTCGAGTTGAAAATTTGGGCGTTGGCCGTATCCCACATCATAAAACCATCAGAATTATGCGGCTCCCCTCCTGTGCGTATTACATAATCAACTGGCGGCAAATCTTTGGTATATAAATTGGCTTTGACTAGCTCGCCGTTAATGAGCAGGTCTTTATTTTTTGCTTTAGCGCTAGCGATTGAAGTACAGGCGTCAATCATCTCTTTGGTGCCGCTATAGCCGACAAAAATATTCAGATTTTTGTCGTGGTATTTGGTGGTCTTTTTATGGCACTTCTCTATGGCTTTGACCACTTTTTCCGGGCAAAGCTCCTGCCAATCACCGAAAAAAGTTATTTTTACTTTTTGTTTGTGAATAAATTTTTCATCCGCTAATTCGGAAAATTTTTCTGCGAATAAATTCAACAAATATTTAATTTCTTCCGGGTCTCTTTTTAAGATGTTGTCACGGCTGGCCGCCCAAAGCGAGACGCAGCCGATATTCATGTCAAAACAAGCTTTGAAGACTTTTTCTACGGCCTTAAAGCCCTCATAATGGCCCATCCAAGGGGCTAATCCCCTAGCCTTGGCCCAACGGCGGTTACCGTCAGGAATAAAGGCAATGTGGCGGGGTAAATTTTCAAATTTAGGGTATTTTGTTGACATATTCAGGTTTTTCTGTTAATATTTGTATGTCTTAATTTAACCGAAATTTACTACTATGGCAACAAAGAAATCAGGTGGTTCTACAAGATTAGGCCGCGATTCCAACCCCAAATATTTGGGAGTTAAGCTTTTCGCCGGTGAGAAAGTCAAAATTGGCCAGGTTATCGTTCGACAGCGCGGAACCAAAATCCGCTCCGGCAAGAATACCAAATTAGGCAAAGACCATACGATTTTTGCTATGGCCGACGGCGTGGTAAAATTTAGCACCAAAAGGATACGCAAGTTTGATGGAACTCAGCGCATTGCTAAATTTGCCAGTGTTGAATGAAATCTATATAAGCAAAAAGGAGGATTTAATCCTCCTTTTTTTGTTCTTGATCTTCGGTAATGATGACTCTAATCTCCGCTTCCAGGCCCATATCAAATTCCAGCCTAACATTATATTCTCCTAACTCTTTAATGGGGTGTTCGAGTGCCACTTGGCTCTTTTTGACTTCAAACCCTATCTTTTTAAGCTCTAAAGAAATTCTCTGGGCATTAACCGATTCATAGAGCTTGCCAGTTTTAGCAATCTTCATGGGGATGGCAATCTCGGTTCCATCAATCTTGCCGACTAATTCCTCGATACCTGCCAAATTGGCCTCCGCTTGGCTGGCTTTCTTTGTCTTTTCTTTTTCTAATTTTTTAAGCTCATCAGGGGTAGCCATTTTGGCCAGTTTATCCGGGAAAAGCCTATTGCGGGCATAGCCGTCGGAAACTTCTTTGACCTCAAATTTGCGGCCGAGGTTCTCAATGTCTTTTAGGAGTATGACTTTCATAGTTTTGATTTCTAATGCCTATTTTATTGCATTTCCGAAACAATTTCAATAGCTTTTTCCATCTGGGGGTCCTTCTCGTTTTTAACATCCTCTTCGGTAATTTTTACCTCAATATCAGGTTTAATTCCTTTTTTGTCGATAATATTGCGCTTGGGAGTCATCCACTGCGCGATGGTAACTTTAAGCATACTCTTGCTGCGTAGCATTTGGGGCAGCTGCACCGAGCCCTTGCCAAAAGAATTTTCGCCAACCAATTTAGCGGCGCCGTTTTCGCTTAAAGCCGCGGCCAAAATTTCAGCACCAGAGGCCGAGCCTTGATTGATAAGCACAACTAAGGGATAGCCGCGTAATGGGCCGTCAATTTGGGAAATGTAAGGCACTTCGGGCATTATTTTGCTATTGCCCTCGTAAACAATCGGGTCGCCGGACTTGAGGAAATATTGCGCAACGGCTTGGGCTTGATCTAAAAGCCCACCGGGGTTATTCCGCAGGTCAATAATTATTCTTTTTGATTTTTTGAGCATTACCTCTTGCAGAATTTTTTCGAATTCTTGCACGGTATTATCTTGGAACTGGGTAACTTTAATAACGGCAATCTCCTCGTTATTTTTATTTTTCTTGTATTCCAATTCTACAGAGGGCACATTAATTACATCGCGGGTAAGTTCAATCTCTTTAATGTTCTTGGCATCTAGGGCGCCACGCAAAATCGTTATCGTAATCTTAGTTCCTTTGGGCCCGCGGATGAATTTAACAGCCTGATCGAGCTGGATATCTTGGGTGGAGGTGCCATTAATTTTAAGAATTTTATCCCCGGCTTTAACCCCGGCTTTATAGGCTGGCGTGCCCTTAATCGGTGAAACCACCACTAATTGGCCATCTTTGACATCTAAAACCATACCCACTCCTTCAAATTTTCCGGAGATATCTTCATTAAGAGCTTTGGCCATTTCCGGCTCCAAAAAGACTGTGTAAGGGTCTTCTAAAGCGGCAGTTAAGCCCTTGGCGGCCCCATAAACCATTTTTTCTTTATCCAAGTTGCCGACGTATTTATTTTCTAATTGATTCCAAACATCCCAGACAATGGAAAAATCTGCATCCACGGGCATTTTGCTCGGCGGCGGATTTTGATATTGTTGGAATTTCATTCCGCCCAAAAAGGCCAAACCGATTATAGCAATAACAGTCAACCACTTCCGGAGATTATTTTTTATATTCTGATCCATAAAATAAAACAGGCTTTATCGCCTAGGCCATTTTAACAAATTGGTATTAATGTGCAATATAACAAAAATCGTCTGTATCCACACGCTTAATACGTTGACATTTTTGCCGATTTATAATAAAATACAAAAGTTGTTTAGCCCCCGTAGCTCAATGGTAGAGCAGCGGCCTTTTAAGCCGTTGACGAGGGTCCGATTCCTTCCGGGGGCACAATATAAAACAAGATGGATTTCTCCATCTTGTTTTATATTGCTCGGTAGCTGTCGGACATTGGTCCGATTTATTTGAAGTTCAAAGCGAACAATGTGAGCTTTAGAACTTCTTGTACCTGCCTGCCGGCAGGCAGGTGCCGCGTACTCGCGACACTTCCGGGGCTCGCTTGTCCGGGGTAATTTTTCTTTATAATTCCTCCAGTGCCATTTCCTCCAGCAATCGTTTTTGATCTTTAGATAGCTTAGTCGGCACTTTAACTACAATTTCCACATAGAGATCTCCCCTGCCATTACCGCGCAATTTAGGCATGCCGCGTTCGGAAATTTTGAAGACCTTTCCGGGCTGTGTGCCGGCGGGAATTTTTAACAACAGTTTTTTTTCTTCGATTGTCTTAATTTCCACATCACCTCCCAGAGCAGCCTTAGTCATCGGGATTGCAACAGTCGAATAAAGGTCAGCGTTTTGCCGGCGAAAATTCGCATGAGGTTTTATAAAAATTCGGGCATGGAAATCTCCGGCCGGGGCGCCTTGCTTGCCGGCATTGCCCTTGCCGCGAATAGTTATGACGTTATTGGAATCAATGCCGGCGGGAATATCAAATTCAATTACTTCAGCACGCCGCACATTTCCTTCTCCTCGGCACTCCGGGCATTTTTTTTTGGGTTTTTGTCCTTGGCCATGGCACTCTGGGCAGGTAATCCGGGTTGCCGCATTACCAAATGGCGTGCGGATAACTTTTTGGGCTACGCCCGAGCCGCCACAAGTTGAACACCTCTCCATACCAAAAGCCGGATCAGCCCCGCTGCCGGAACACTTGGGGCAAACAGAAACTTTTTCTACCTTTATGGTTTTGTGTTGGGGATAAAAAGCCTCCTCTAATGTGAGCTCAAAATCAGCTTGGATATCTGATCCACGGCGGCCGCCTCTTTGATTGCCGGCATATCCGCCAAAAAATTCTTCAAAAATATCACCAAAGCCGCCGAAGTCAAAATCAGCTTCTGTAAAGCCGCCCTGCCCCCAACCACCAAAGCCCTGATTTTGGGGAATTTCGCCATACTGGTCATAGGTGGCGCGTTTCTGCGGATCAGAAAGCACCTGATACGCTTCGTGTATTTCTTTGAACTTTTCCGCACTGCCGCCCTTATCTGGATGGTGCTGGTGAGCGAGATTATAATAGGCTTTCTTAATTTCGTCTTGCGAGGCAGTCTTGCTCACGCCCAAAATATTGTAGTAGTCTTTGGCCACAAATTATTTTTCCTTTACTTCGCCTTCTTGGGCATTATTGGGATTTTTTTGCTGGTTTTCGGGATTGCTTTGGGCTTGTTGTGCTTGCTGTTGAGCTTGATAAACCGCCTGCCCGATTTTTTGCATTGAAACCATCAACTCGTCACTGGCCTTTTTGATAGCAGTGCTATCTGTGCCGTCTTTAACTTTTTTGAGGTTTTCAATTTTTTCTTCCACTTCCTTTTTTATATCGGCAGGAACTTTATCGCCATTTTCTTTAAGGGTCTTTTCATTCAGATAAATTAACTGTTCGGCTTGATTTTTAATCTCAATAGCCTCGCGTTTATTTTTATCCTCTTCGGCATGCAGCTCCGCTTCTTTTTTCATTTTTTCAATTTCCTCTTTGGAAATGCCCACGTTGCCGGTAATTTTTATCGATTGGGCTTTGCCTGTGCCCTTATCCTTGGCTGAAACTGTCACGATACCGCTAGCATCAACATCGAAAGTCACTTCAATTTGTGGTACGCCGCGGGGAGCAGGTAAAATTCCATCAAGCATAAAACGACCCAAGGAACGATTATCGTGGCTCATGGCCCGCTCTCCCTGTAAAACATTAATTTCTACCGAGGGCTGACTGTCGGCGGCTGTGGAAAATATTTGGTTCTTTGAAGTCGGAATGGTCGTATTTTTCGATATCATAACCGTATTAATTCCGCCCATAGTTTCAATACCCAAAGAAAGCGGCAAAACGTCCAATAGTAAAACACTTTTAATATCGCCTTCCGGGGCCCGGCCCTCCTTCGCGGCGGTTAAAATTTCTGCCTGGATAGAGGCACCCATAGCCACAACTTCTTCAGGGTTAAGTGTTTTATTCGGTTCCTTGCCAAATGCGGCCTTAACCGCATCCTTGATAGCCGGGATCAGGGTAGTTCCACCAACAAAAACAATTTCATCAATATTTGATTGGCTGGCCAATTTCGGCTCATCTTTTTTACTGACCGCCTCTTCAATGGTTTTTCTGCATCTTTCAATGGAGCGGTCCACCAAATGCCTAGTGATTTCATTAAATTTTGTTCGGGAAATTTTGTAATTCAAATGCTTAGGGCCATCACTGCCACTGGTCACAAATGGCAAATTAATCTCAGTCTCCATGGCTGAGGAGAGCTCAATTTTAGCTTTTTCCGCTGCTTCTTTTAAGCGTTGCAGAGCCAAAGAGTCTTTGGAAAGGTCAATCCCCTGTTCCTTCTTAAATTCATTAATCATCCAATCCATAATGGCCTGGTCAAAATCATTTCCGCCTAAATGCGCTTCACCGCCAGTGGCGATAACTTCGACAACCTCAGGGGTAACATTAAGAATAGTTACGTCAAAAGTTCCCCCGCCGTAATCATAAACCAAAACTTTTTGGTTCTGCTTTTTGCCCAAACCATAGGCCAAGGAAGCGGCCGTCGGCTCATTAATGACTTTGAGGACATTAAAGCCGGCAATTTCACCCGCGGCCTTGGTGGCTTTGCGCTGCGAATCATCAAAGTTCGCTGGGCAGGTTATGACAACATTTTCAACTTTTTCGCCAAGTTTTTCCTCAGCGTCCATTTTGATTTTCTGCAAAATCATGGAAGAAATTTCTACCGGCGAATACCATTTTTCACCCATTTTCACTTCCACGCCGCCGTCAGAACTCTGGCGGGTTTCGTAAGAGAGTTTTTTAAGCTGCTCCTGCACTTCCGGGTCGCTATATTTGCGGCCGATAAACCGCTTAACAGCATGAATAGTATTTTTTGGATTTGTAACTGCCTGGCGATAAGCCAAAATTCCAACTAACCTTTCATTATTTTTATTTAGGGCCACATAAGAAGGCACTAAAACATTACCTTCGTGCGATTCTAAACACTTCGGCTCACCGTTTTGAATAGTGGCCATTTTAGTGATCGTGGTACCTAAATCGATTCCAAGTATTTTTGCCATATAATTTATATTTTAATTTTTAGAAATTTTTACTTTACAAGGCCGTAATAGCCTTTCTTTAGTTTTGTATCCGATTTGCATTTCTTCAACCACTGTCCCGGGTAGGGTTTCGGTATTTTCCACTTCCTCTATTACCTCGCACTCTACTGGATCATATTGGCGGCCAAGATAGCTGATTTGTTCTACCCCCATACTTTTGAAAGCCTCAACAATCATCTTTCCGGTCATCAGCAATCCCTGCGTGCCCGCCTCCTTAAACTGAGCTTCGCTCAAATGGGTTTTGGCCATGTCAAACGAATCAAGGGCTGGCAGCAGGCGTTCAAGCAGTGATTCTAGCGCATATTGCCGCATTTGCTTGAGTCGTTCGCCTTCCTCCTTTTTATAGTTAAGAAAATCAGCGCGCTCTCTCTGCCAATTACTTTTGAATGTTTCGCTTTGAGCGGCGATATCCTGAAGCTTTGTTTCCAGTTTCTCTAGCTGCGTTTTTAGATCTTCGCAATCGCACTTAGCGTGTTTGGGATTTTTTTCTGTCATTTTTTTTCTTTTTTTCAATTGCTTTCTTGGCTATCCTTAGCAGTTCAATATTTTTGCCATATTCCATTCTCTTAGGCCCAATGAGCGCGATTAGTCCTTTTCTAGAGCAGTCAGGGCTTTGGCAACGTGAAATTATTAGGCTGAAATCTGCGGCGCCGCTGTGAGTCAATTCTTTACCGATAAAAACCATAATATCATTTTGCGTTGGGCTAACTTCCTCGATGCTCGCCTCAAATTCATCCATTTGTGCCTCCAATTTAGTTATTGTTGAGATTAAATTGCGGATAGAGTTAGCCTGCTCGAATTCGTGCATTTTTATCACTTCCCCCCAACCCTCCCTCAAAACCAAGTCATCATCCGTCAAATATGCCAGCGCTAAAGAAGAAGTCATGTGCGCTAAGCGCCGCGCCGATTCCTGCATATATTTAGTAAAATCATCTTCGTGCTCGTATGATTCTAGTTCTTGGCCAAATCGTTTAGCCGGAGCAGAGATAAGCTCGGGCTCACCATCTTTATCTAGTAATTTATTTACGAATAAACGATAAGCTTTATCCGTGGGAATGCTACCCGAGGAAACGTAGGGCTGAAAAAGCATTCCCTCTTTTTCCAAAACGTTAAATTCCAAACGCATAGTGGCCGGGCTTAGGTCAAACTTGCTCTTGCCGATTAGCGAAGAGGAAGCGACAGGCTGGCCGCTTTTGACGTATTCCCTAATGACCGCATTTAAGATTTTTTCTTGCCGGGTGGTCATATTCACTCTCGGATTATAGCGCGTCTAAATTAGCAGTCAAGACCCTAGACTGCTAATCGTGTTGTGGAAAAGTTTCGGGCAAGTTTTGGGCGGTCCACTATAATAAAGCTATATGGAGCTTAATACTAAGTGGACGAATTTGTTTGCCTTTCTTTTGCTTTGCGCCATGGGGGCAATGATGTTTTTTAGCTTAAAAGATACAGCTCTAACCTACGATGAACTGGCGCATATTCCGGCCGGCTATTCTTATTTGAAACTTAAAGATTATCGTATTAATCCTGAGCACCCGCCCTTGGCCAAAGATTTGGCCGCCCTGCCTCTGCAATTTATGGATTTGCAATGGCCCAAAGATAATCCCGCATTTTCTGATATTAAAAATAACGAATGGTGGATACAATATGACACGGGCACGCAATTCATCTGGCACTCGGGTAATAATCCTTTTGCTATTATTTTGGCTGCTCGCCTGCCCATGATTGCCTTAACAATACTTTTGGGTTTGATAATTTTTATTTTCGCCCGCCGATATTTTGGCAATAAAGTTGCCCTGCTTTCTTTATTTTTTTATACCTTTTGCCCGAATTTTTTGGCGCACGGAAGGCTGGTTACTACGGATATCGGCGCAACTTTTGGCATTGTTTTGGCGACAATGCTTTTTTTGCAAATGTTTCGGGCGCCGAATTTGGGCAGTATAATTTGGGCAGGCTTGGGCCTGGGCATTGCCCTCTGTTTCAAATTTTCAACTGTTCTTTTGATCCCCTTCTTGGGCTTTTTAGCCATTTGCTATGCGTGGAAAAAAGAAAAATCGGCAGTTTCTGTTTTCCGCTACATTTTTTATTGCCTGGCCGCCGGCTTGATTGCGGTTTTTCTTATTATTATCCCCCTTTACCATGTCCAATCCTATAATGAACCCCTCGCCAAGCTTGTTTACGATGCTAATACCCTATTGGAAGGCCCGCAAATGAGCTTATTCCGCAATATCGCGATCCAAATTCTCAATATTCCGGTTCTGCGGCCCTTGGGGATATATCTTATCGGATTTTTTAAGGCCGGACATAGAACAATATTTGGCAATACAACATTTTTCATGGGCCAAATAAACAATACGGCGTGGTGGCAATACTTTCCGGTTGTTTATGGAATAAAAACCCCTCTGGCAATTTTTGTTTTTGCGGCCTTGGGTTTGTGGGCCTGGGTTAAAAGAGCCGGAGAGAAAAAGCTTCTCAATCGCCTAAAAGCCAATTTCGAAATGGCTGCAATAATTTTATGGATTTTGATTTATTGGGCGATTTCGGTGTTTGGCAATCTTAATATCGGCATCCGCCACCTTTTGCCCGCCATTCCTTTTATGATGATTTTGACAGCTCAGGGCACGATTTATTTTTGGAAACATTTTTCCCCGCAGAATCGCGCCGGCAAAACTTTGGCGATTTTCATTTTTTGGGTTTTAATTGCCTGGTATGCAATTCAGCCATTGCGGGCCTACCCTGATTATATTTCCTACTTTAATGAGCTTGTGGGGCCGATAGAAAATGGACGCAATTTTGTTGTTGATTCTAATGTTGATTGGGGCCAAGATTTTTATAAACTCAACCGCTACGCCCAAGAAAACGGGATTAGGAACATTAAAATGCATTTTTTGGGCGGCAGCGATCCGCAATATTTTTTTGGCGCCGGTTATACAAAAATCGATCGTTATAGTGGGCCACAAAAGGGCTGGATCGCGATTTCCGCGACTTACTATAAAAATGGCACCGCAACTCCTTTGCCGGAAATCAAAAAATATAATCCTGATGATACCCTTTACTATTCCTGGCTGCGCGGAGTGCGGCCCACGGCAGTCATTGGCCGGTCAATATATTTATTCAAGATAGACTAAAATAAAATTCCCCGCTCATCGGCGGGGATTTAATTTGAGTTTATTTGCTATTTTCCGGCTTACTGACCACGGAAATATTTTCGAAGCGCAAATCAATGTATTCAAGTCTTTCTTTTTCTTGTTGGCTAAGTTTTTTCTCTAAAACCGCCGACAAAGCATTTATCTGCCAATCAATATCTTTTTTGGGGTTAAAATATGCCCACCAGTAGCCGTCAAGCCGAAAGTTAATTTGGGCCGGAGAATAAATGTAGGCAAGATCGCAACTGGCTGATATTTTTTGGCTGATTTTTTCCTTAATCTTTAGAATAGTTGCCAAAATATTGCCCTCGATAGCCGTTTGGCCGAGGGTGGCGGAATTTTTGGCTGCTACAATCCGAAACGGAAATTCGTGGGAATTTTCGAATTTAATGCCGCTCTTATCCACTAAATAGCAATCAAAATTATCTGCAGTGTGGCAGTTCTGTTTCGCAAAAAAAGTTCGAAAATCGCTAAAATTAGCCAAGCTCGAGGTGGCCGTGCTGGAAGTATAGGAGGGCAAAAGGCTATCGCTGGGGATCTCGCAAGGGCACCAAAGGGCTAAAGGCTGCCGCTCAGTAATTTTTATCACGATTGTCGCAGGTAAATTTTTTGCAACCGACACGCTTTGCGCAACCGGGAAACGCTCCTTTAACTGCTTGGTTATTTGAGCGCCCGGAACGGTGAATATTCCGTTTTTCGGCAGCGTAGTTTTAGTATTCAAAACTTCCCAAACTTGATTTTGTATCTCTTGGGCGGAAATTTTTTGGATACCTTCAATTTTTACATTTTTTATCTTAAAATAATCGAAGAAAAAAATGCAATAAACGGAACCAACTAGTAAAATAACACTGAGGATGCCGATCCGAAAGGCCGCCGTCGCGTAAAGAGGCTTGGGTTTGCGGATTTTATGTTTGGAACGTAACTTTATATTTGCCACGATAATTTATAACCTTTTTTTAATTCGTTCCAGCTTTTCATAAAGAAAAGATAGCCAGCTAAAAGCTCCAATCGGCTTATTCATGGTGGGCATATACTCAGTGCATTCTCCGCCAAAGCCCATTTTGAATAAAGATAATCCATACCAAGGGTGATTTTTGAATTTGCGGTTATTAAGATCTTCCAGGCGGCGCATTTGCGGGACAATGCCCCAAAAATTATAAGTCGTGCAGCCTAGTTCTTTGGCGCGTTTGATAATTTGCCACTGCAATAGATAGGAAGCGCCCGATTTGGCCGCAGCGCCAGAATTATCCGAGGCTCCTTGGTGGTAATAGGCGGTTTTTTGCCAATAAATAATAATAGCGCCGGAAACGATTTTCCCATTATGCTTGGCGAAAAATATTTCCACTTGCTTATCGGTAGAAAAAGCCGCTAATTCTTTTTCTAAATACTCTTGTGAAAATGGGATAAAATCATGCCGGGCCACGGTTGCCAAATACAATTCATTATATTGCGCAATATCTTTAGGGTCGGTAGAGATGATGATTTCTACTTGGCTCTTTTGAGCCTGGCGGATCATATAGCGCGTTGTTTTGCGCATAGCCGAAAGCAACTCATCTTCACTCTTTTCCAGATTCAATATCCAGCTGATTTCCGGGTGGACAAACATCGCCGCTTCTATAAAACCTAATTTAGTAAACAAACTAATATTTTCTTTGGCATTACTTAGGGTGGGCGAAATTTTCAAATAAGCGCAATTTTCGTTTTTAGCTAAAACAGCCAGCTCCTCCACTAAAGCCTTAGCAACTTGAGAAAGCTCGGAATTATCTTTTATCCCGGCAAAAAAAATCGGGCCATGGGGCACAAAAATGTGCGTGCCGCGCTTGGCTATTTTTTTAATGGCTAAACAGGCCGCCAAAAGCTTTGAACCATCATAAACACCCAGGCGCCATATTTTATTGCCTAGTGAATTGTAAAAAACTCCCCAATTCCAGGAATTAAGAAAAGTCTTGTTTTGGGCTTGCTGGCAAAAATCTTCCCATTGGGCCTTTTCAATTATCGGGCGCACTTGCAATTTCATAATATGTTTTCCAATTTATCGACTATTTTTTTGGCTTCCGACAAACTTGTGTTGATATTCAGGGGCAGATTAATAATTTTTTTTGCAATAATTTCGGAACGCGGACAAGACCCTAAGATATAGCCCATGCGCGACAAATCTGTTTGCGCCGGAACAATGTTTTTTCCGCCCCAACCATCATCCAGATATATCCCCTGCTTGGCAAAATACTTCAAAACCGGCGCTCGGTCTTTAGCTAAAATTGGAAAACGCATAAAGGGCAAGGGCTGTTTTTGAGCTTCAATAAAAGGCAAAGCAATTTTTAAGTTACCCTGCAAAAGGGAAAAATATTGCGCAGCAAGAGCTTCGCGGTGCCGGCTAAATTCGGAAAGTTTTTGCAGCTGATTAAGGGCTAAAACCGCTAATTCATCTGGCAGTAAAAACGGGAATGATTCGCTCCATTGGCCCAAACATTCCTGCGGCTCCACTGCGCGGCTAAGCCTCCGGGTTCTAAGATACAGAGAGAGGAATTTTTTACCCAAATCGAAAAAATTATAAAAAGGCAAAACGACATTATTAAATAATACCGGATGGCGTAATTGGCGTTTGGTCCATTCGGGGTTTGCTAGGGCGCAATTTTGATAAAAACCCTCCAGAGCAGCTACGATCGCTGGATTCTTGGCCAGAGCCAAACCGCCGTAGGTTGAAGAAATGACTTTGTCGCGCCCGAAGCTAAAAAATGCCGCGTCGCCAAAACCGCCTAAGGGTTGGCCTTCAAGCGATACGCCTAATGCATGCGCACAATCTTCAATAACAAAAATATTCTTCTCTTCGGCTAGCGCACAAATTTCTTTAATCTTGGCCGGCATGCCAAAGGTATGCTGCACAAGGATAGCGCGAACCTCGCCGAGTTTCTGTTTTAATTTAGAAACATCCAAGTTCAGATCGTCATCAATATCAATATAAACCGGCCGATAGCCGGCCTTTAATATAGGATTAATGACGGCATTACAGGTAAAGGCCTGAACCGCGATTTGGCTGCCCGGCGGCAAGCTTAAGGCGCGCAAAATAGCTAAAAGGGCTGAACGGCCGGCATTGAAAGCAAAAGCCTTTTTTACCCCAAATCTAGCGCAAAAATAGGCCTCCAGAGCCGTTCTTTGGCCCCTTACAGCTACTTTTACCCCATTAGGCATAGTGAAAAGGCTGGCTCCAGAAAGCAGCTTTTTGGCCAAAAAAACATCATCTTTTTGAATATTGGGAGCTAAGGCGTTAGAAATTGGGCGTTTGGGAATCATACTTTTTGCGCCTCGTTTTCAATTATTTGATTAACTCGACCACTAATCATAATTGTATCGCCACTCTCGGTAAACTGAGCGAGTAATTTTGCAATGGCTTTGCCTTCGGACATAAACAGGATGCGCCCCGGCGCAGTTCCCTGCGCAATGGCTCCGTTTTTAATTTCAGAATAATAATCGCGACTCGTAATAATAGCCAAATCGCAATTCTGGGCAATAAGCCTACCAAATTCCTCGTGAATTTTTTTGGCCGACGATCCCAGTTCTATCAAGCAAGGCATGATAAAAATCTTTTTGCCGGAAAACAGGCTAAGGTATTGTAAGGCACCGCGGACACTTTCGGGATTGGCCGAATAAGTGGCTAAAATTATTTCCCGGCCACTGGCGCTCCTAACGAGTTTATATGGAGAAATTTCCGAGCTTAAAAGTTTCAGGGAAGCTGCGATAGCTTGCAAACTGATACCGCATTGCAGCGCAGCAGCGATGGCCAAGGAAGCATTTTGGACTAAACCTAAGCCTCCGGGCAAATTTATTAGAATGTCCGTTTTCTGATTTTGGCCGCAAAACAAAAACTCCACACTGTTTTTAGTTAAAGATTTAACAGTATAAGAATAATCGCCCTTATTGTCCCCGACGCTGATTGGTTGGGCGGCAAATTTCTGTTTTTGGGCTTCCCTTTTAATCAAATCGTTGGCAAAATTCAAAATCGCCTTATCACCCTTCTTAAGGTAGCGTATAAGTTCAAATTTAGCGCTCGTAGTATTGGCCAGACTGCCAAAAGTTGCCAAATGTTGTTCGTTAATGCCGCTTAAGATACCCATTTGGGGCTTGGCAATGTCGCAAAGGAATTTTATACCTCCTTTATTGTAAGCTCCCATTTCGCAGATAAAATATTGTGTGTCTTTTTTAAGAGACTTGAGAATTGTATTAGCTATTCCGATTTCAGAATTTTGATTCTTGGGTGTTTTAACAACCCGAAAATCGGTCGATAAGATATGCGCCAAAATTTCTTTGGTGGTGCTTTTGCCATAACTGCCGGTAATGCCGATAACCTTAAGATTTTTTAATTGTGACCTCTTTATCTTGGCAGCCAAAATTACAAAAGTCCGCCAAACAACTGTTAAGGGCTGCAAAAAAATAATTAAGAAGCTGAGGGCTATGGGTAACAGCAAATCGATTATCAGCAAGGCGATTGTATTGCCCCCACTGATAAGAAAAAGCCAGTGAAAGGATAAAATAATAGAGGTAATTTTTTCTTCCAATACCAAAAACATACCCGCGCCCATCATCAGAAGAAAAATAGTTTTAAGGTTTAGTTTGGGCGTAGCCGTTTTACCAAACAAAAGCGAAAAAGCTGCTTTGACACCCAGAAAAATATAAAGCCAGGCAATGGCAAACGGCAGCAAGTTAAATAAAAGGCGGGCAAATTCCGTCGGAAGGGAATTGTAAAAATACGCAGTTAGAACCGCGGCCAAAAACAGTAAAAACTTTAAGCGGTTTTGCAAACCAAGGTAGGCATTTCGCCCATTAGCTGTTTGAAAGTGTGCCAAAAAACGGCCGATATGGTAATCCTTAAGCTGCCAAAGGTAAACCCAAAACAAAAGGGATTTCATCTCTACGAACAACCAAAACAAAACAACGATATTAGAATTGGCTTCAATCATTTTTCAAAAAATTAATGATAAGATCAGCGAGCGCTTCGGGCTTATGCACATTAGGCGAGTGGCCCGAATCTTTTATGATTTGCAACTGGGAATTTTTAATCAGTTTTTTAAGCATGAGAGCATCAGACATGGGAGTCGATTTATCTTTTTCGCCCCACACGATTAAAGTCGGCAATACTATTTGAGCGGCAGTTAATTTCAAATCCTCTTTAACTGCCAAAGAATAAACGCCACGCATCCGCAGGCTCACCTCATTATAATCGCGGCGGTGCATTGCCTTATATATAAAATCTTTGGCCGTATTTTTTAACGGGCCCAACAAATTAAGTAAGGGCGAAAACAGTGAAGAAATAGTAATAACGATTTTTTGTTTTAGGGTGCGCCCGGTGTTCATACCCGCCGCATCAACCAAAACCACCTTCTGGCAAATCGGCTGTTTTTGGGCGGCTAATTTCATCGCTATGCGGCCTCCAAAAGAATGGCCCACAAGACAAAAAGGTTTAATATCCAATTCAATCGTTAGCCTTGTAATAAAATCGGCATATTTGTCGATATTCCAGTCTATTGGCGGTTCGCTGCTTTGGCCAAAACCGGGCAGATCTACACTCACTACCTGAAAACCGTTTTGGGCGATTTTATCTTGGGTTATGACCCAATTCCGTGAGCAATGTAACCAGCCATGCATGAGCAAAACTACCGGGCCAATGCCGGCCGTTCGATAATTAACTTTTAGGCTATCAAAGTAAATTGTGTTTTCTGCAGAGGCCATCGATTAATTCTTTGGTTTTATAACCTTAAATCCCAAATATGGCTGCAAAACATCAGGGACGGCTACACTGCCGTCAGCCTGTTGATGGTTTTCTAAAATCGCGATAAGGATACGTGGGCTGGCTACCATTGTATTATTGAGCGTATAAGCAAACAGTTTCTCCCCTTTTTGATTTTTATACTTAATATTTAACCTTCTGGCTTGCCAATCGGTTAAATTAGAGTCACTATGCGTTTCGCCATAGGCCTGCCGGCTAGGCATCCAAGTCTCCACATCATACATTTTGTATTTACCCGCGCCCATATCGGCCGTGCAAATGCGCAAAGTCCGATACGGCAACCCTAGTTCTTCCAAAAGCTCGCAAGAATTTTTATGTAGCTCTTGAAAAATTCCTTCGGCCACCGTTTTATCAGCTTTACAAATAACAATCTGCTCAACCTTGGAAAATTCATGCACGCGATAAAGGCCCTTGGTATCCTTGCCATAACTACCAATTTCACTTCTGTAGCATTGTGAATACCCGGCTAATTTTATGGGTAGCTTATTCTCTTCTAAAGTTTGCCCGGCATAATATGCCAAAAGTGCGCTCTCTGAAGTGCCCGCCATATATTTAGGCTCTTTTTCTTCGCCGGTAGTGCAAATATCGGGCGCGTTGGCAATTTGGTAAATATTATCGCGCCCTTGTGGCAAATGGCCGGAGCCGAACAAAGAAAATTCACGTAAAATTGTCGGAGTAAACATCAAATTGAACCCCTTGGCTTGGAGTTTTTTTAGAGCATGCCACATTAGGGCGAACTGCAACATTGCTCCTTCGTTTTTCAAATAATAGCCGCGAAAGCCCGAGACTTCCGTACCACGTTCCGTGTCGATAATGTCCAATTTCTTGCCCAAGGCGATATGGTCAAGCGGGGAAAAATCAAATTTTCTGGGTTCACCCCATTTACTGATTTCCTGATTGTCACACTCGCTTTTGCCAACTGGCGTATCGTCGGAATAAATATTAGGTACAAAGGCCATTTGGGTTTCGAACTCTGCCTGAATTATTTTTAATTCGGCTTCCAATTTCTGATATTGTTCTTTTAGTTCCTTAGCTTTGGCAATATCGTCTTTACCCAATTTTTTTTGGCTGGCACGGATAGTTTCGCTTTGCGCTAAAAGCTCGCGGCGCTTATCGTCAATAGCCAAAAGATTTTCGAAATCTAGCTCGATTCGTTTGTTTTTGGCGACCTCGCGCATCAAGGTTAAATTCTCTCTGATGAATTTGATATCCAACATAAAATGAGCCGTTTTCCAGCTTTCATATAGTTTAATATTTGGTTGGCGAAATGTCAAAATTAGCAAAATAAAAACCCCTTCAAGCGAAGGGGTATAATCGATAATCAGAGATACTTACTATGCTGACGTCTTAGCTATGGGCTTTTTTGCAAAAAAACGCCCGAGCATAAAACCGACGGCAAAGATCACCACAATTACCAAGACCCACAAAACAACATCAAACACCGAAAAATACATAACCATTGTTTCTTCCATTCATTCCTCCTTATTTAACTCTGGTTAAAGGGAAGCCGATTGTCACAACAAATATTATCACTGCTGCAACCCCGGCAAAAAATATGACTACGCAGTGGCCAAGCAATGGCACCATCATCGACAGCACCCATAACTTATGCCAAACTTCCCAAGTTGAGAGAAGTCCGATAAAGGCAATGAATCCACCGATGATTTTAAGCGACATATCTTGCCCAATTTTGCCGATTTCTGGCCGCACAAAACAATAGACAACAGCCAGCAGAGCGGCTAGAACAAGCCAGACGATTGCCAGTGGCCAATTAATCCAGCCACCCGAGCGCATGAACTCTCCAAGTTCGTCGTAGAATATCATAACATCCTCCTAAATATGCAGTTTTTAAGCTATGTATAATATAGCATTATTACATAATTTGTCAATATACAAGCTTCATATAATTCCCTTTATTCCCCATATTTTCTAAAATAAAAGCCCCGGGTAGTGGGGCTATTTAACATTAGATAACAACCATTCACCGAGAGCTTTGAGATCCTCTTTTTCCAAATAATAACCGGTTCCATCGACATTCAGATATGGGGTATTGCAATCACCCTTTTCAATAAAACCAATACCAACGTAAAACGTTATGTCATTTGGGCGGTAATTAGTCAGCCAAATCGTCGGAGAAACGGCTTTTGATATCACAACACTTGCATTCTTTGCAGCCTTGGATAATCCGTATATTGCTTTATAATCCTGCAGAAAATCTTTAATTGAAGAGTCTGACGAATAGTCAAACTTATAAGTTTTGTCCTGACTCAGCCTTCCATATTTTTCCAGCTGGAATACAATACGAAAACTAAGTTTCACTCGATTAAAAGTCATATGTTCGCCGGGATCGCTATCATTTAAGTCCCCGTCACTTAAGCACCAGTCTGTAACTTTTTCGGTTTCCGCACTTATATCAAAGTCGCAACTCGTGACCTTGTCCCGATTGAGTATGACATGAGAAGAAGCTTTAACTTGAAATGGCATATTATCCTTCCATTAATACAGTGGCATTTTACCTTTTGCGGCAATGCCATAAACCGCTGGGTTGTTAATAATACTATTTTGATTATAACCTAATATTGTGATTTGTCAATCTAAAATAAAAGCCCCGAATAACGGGGCTATTTGTTGTTGGCTGATCTCTTATAAAGCTTTTCGCCGAGCGCCATAAGATCGGACTGATTGAGTAGATATCCTATCGGCTCTTGTTCAACTGTTATGTATCCGTACTCATTAGAGCCTTCATATTTCCAGTGCAATACAACGCCCCATGAAGCATGCCAATCTCCCTGTTTAACGATTTGGATCTTGGAAGAGTCGGTGTTGGAAAAATAGAATTTTCCATCAGGCTTATTTGTGGCCAATATGTATATTCCGACAATGTCATCAACGAGAGTTCGGAAGTCATATCCGTATTCATCTCTATAGATACGGGAAAATTGTGCGTGCTCCCCGCCTTCGAAGCAAAATACTGCAGTCAATTTAATTACATCAACTTCCACAAAATCACCCGAAAAAAAATTGCAAGTGGATTCCTTACTAACGTCAACGCTAATGGTAAATTCTTTTACTATTTTTGATTTTTCAGATACTCCTCTGGTATCAAATGGCATAACAATCCTCCAAAGTATTGCAGTGGCATTTTACCTTTTGCGGCAATGCCATAAACCGCTATGTTGTTAAAGTTGATTAATTATAGCATTAAAAATTACTTTGTCAAATATATGAATCATGCAAAAAAACTGCCCCTTCTGGGCAGCTTTTTGATGATTATCTAGGTTTCATCAACGGGAACAAAATAGCATCGCGTAGATTGGTGGAGTTAGTTAAAAGCATTATCAACCTATCTACACCCAGACCAAAGCCGGCACTGGGGGGCATACCATGTTCCAAGGCTTCCACAAACTCCACATCATTTTGTTGAGCTTCAGAAAAGCCTTGTTTGAAAAGTTCGGCCTGCTGCTCAAATCTTTTTCTTTGCTCGATCGGGTCGTTGAGCTCGGAAAAGGCATTGATAATTTCCGTTCCGGCCAAAACAACTTGGAAATTGGCCAAATGCTTATCATCTTTGGCTTTGGCTAATGGTTGGAAGCCCAGTGGGTGATGAATAATAAAGGTTGGATTGATTAAATTGGGGCGGCAGAATTTTTTATAAATCTCATCGGCAATTTCAGCCTTCCCCGCTCCCTTTTCGATCTCTACGCCTAATTTCTTGGCTTGCTCGGCCAAACCCTTGGCATCATACAAATCGTAATCAATTTTGGCGTATTTTTGCAAAAGATCGCGGAACTCAATGCGTGTCCAAGGAGCCTTGAATTCAATTTCATGCTCGCCAATTTTTATTTTGGACGAGTTAAAAATTTTCTTGGTCAAGAAAGCAAACATCTTCTCAGTCATTTTCATCATGTCGCGATAATCGGCATAAGCCCAATAATATTCCATGATGGTAAAATCAGGATTATGGTATTTGTCCACCCCCTCATTGCGGAAGGCCTTGCCGATTTCATAAACCTTTTCGTATCCACCAATTATCAAGCGTTTTAAGTAAAGTTCCGGGGCAACGCGCAAAAATATATCCAAATCAAAGGCATTGATGTGGGTTTTGAACGGCTTAGCTTTGGCGCCACCGTATAGGGGCTGCAAAATAGGCGTTTCCACTTCCATAAAGCCCTGCTTACCCATAAATTCACGAATTAAAGCAATTATTTGTGAGCGCATGGCAAACTTTTCTTTGACTTCAGGATTAAATAGTAAATCCAAATACCTCTTGCGATATCTTTCTTCCAAATCCTGCAAGCCATGCCATTTCTCCGGCATGGGCATTAAGCCCTTTGCCAAAATTTTCCAAGATTGCACATCAATAGATTTTTCTCCGGTTTTTGTTTCCACTATTTGCCCTTTGAATTCGCAAAAATCCCCGATATCGACTAATTCGAAAAATTGGTCAAAGGCTTTTTCCCCCATGCCTTCTTTGCGGAAAACCGCTTGAAACTTCCCGCTGGGATCCTCGAATTTTATGAAAGCCAAGGCCCCGAAACTGCGGCTAGCCATTATTCTCCCGGCCAAAACAACTTGTTTTTTTGAAGCCTCGAGTTTTTTGAAATTCTTAAGTGTATCGGCAACGGAGTGCGTACGTTTAGACTCAATAGGAAAAGCATCAATTCCCAAAGACTTGATTTTTTGCAGTTTTTTTAGGCGATTTTCGCGAATTTCTTCGATCGAAGGCATAATAATATCAAACTAACAATACAATTTATTACATAAAATGTCAAAAATAAAAAGCTGCTTTTTTTGAAGCAGCGTATTTTGAAAACTATACTCAACTTTCTGGAGGGATATTTGCTGGAATTCCCAGATATCGAGAAATGATTTGACGATACTCATCTGAAAGTGAATAATACCATTCTCCGTACATTTCAAACAACTCTTCTCGGTCCGGCTTTAGTACAAGGAGCCTCTGCAACCATTCAGTAGTTAAAAAATTCTCGTTTGGTATGTGATACAACCTAGTATCCTTGCCGATCGGATTTTTTTCGTATACCATGCATCTCAGAATTTCATTTACTGGCGGCTTATCATACAGTAAATGATGCGGGTCTTGCTTGGCCAGTTTTTCGGCAAAAAACAATGCCGACTCGAAATCATACCTTATAGCACTGGAAATAAGTCCCCTCCTTAGCCATTCGCACGAATAGTGCATCTGCTCATAGGAAGAAACCATTGTCCGAATGATGCCATATTCTAGAAATGCATTGCAATTCTCATCTGATAGCGCCTTTTCGAACACTTTTAATCTTTGCGCTTTTTCGGTGTACCCTAAGGGACGTGTAATTTTTGTGAGAAATGGCTCCAGATAACGGACGCCCAAAATAAGACTGCAGGGCGGCGAATCAAGGATCCACTCAATGAATAGTTGACAAAAATATTCATTCACGGCGTCTATATTATAAAGCTCGCCATCAACTATCAGGCAAGGATCCTGCTTAAATGCCGCCAGCCTGAATATTTCTTTCTGGCTCTCACTTAGTGAATCGAGCGCTTTTTGCTCAAGAGTCTTCAAATGCGGACTGAATTTTTTTAGCTTTGCCGAAAATCCTTTTTCCCCTGAAGCTCCAAAATCGCCAGTGCCAGAAGGCACTCCGCCGCCAAGATTGGAAGCGGCAATAACAGTTGGAATTATTGAAAGTCCTCCTCCAAGCATTTTACCTCCGATATTTTTTACTTAACGTGCTGCTTTCCGTTTTTATTTGCCCCAGCCACGTCATTTTGTGGGGTATTTGGACAAATTCACGGCCATTGTTGTATATTAATTATATCATTTATACTAAAAATGTCAATGGTATCTTATATCAAAAAAGCCCTATTTCTAAGGCTTTTTGTTTTAGTCGATTTTTTTGATTTCGTATTCAATCTTACCCTTTGGAGCATTGAATTCGGCAATATCCCCTTTACGTTTGCCCATCAAAGCTTTACCGAGCGGACTTTCCAAAGATACTTTGCCTTCGGCCATATTTGCCTCGGCCGCTCCGACAATGATATAGACTTCCGTGCCATCGGCTTTGGGTTTAATGCGCTGCACCGTAACCTTGGTGCCAATTTGCACACAGCCCCTATCCCCTTCCATTTTTTCAATAATAACGGCATTGCGCAAAATCTCTTCAAGGTCGACGATTCTGCCCTCCAAGAAACTTTGGTCTTCTTTAGCTTGATGGTAATCGGCGTTTTCCGAAAGATCACCATAAGAAATCGCCTTCTTTAGGCGGTTGGCAATCTCGACGCGCTGACTTTTTAACTCCTCAAGCTCTTTCTTTAGTTTTTCGAAACCTTCCTTAGTTAACTGTTTTATCATGTGATTAAATCACAATAATAATACGGACTAATATCCTTATGTCAATTCCGCTTTCCACACTGATTATAATCAAACTATAACTTAAAAAACAGTCAATATTTACAGTCTTGATATAGTATTGCAAGATATGAAGGGCGCGGGAAATACACCGCATTTTTACAAGAAAATACAAACCTAAAGGAGGTTTAATGAACTACTGGTGGTATGGAGTAATTGGTGCATGTATCGCAATCGGTTGCGGAATCTACATGTATCTGCTAATGATGAGGGGCAAGCGAGGAGGTTCTGTTCTTGCTAAAATCGGCAAACTGATACAAGAATCTTCACGTATTTTTTTACTCAAGCAGTATTCCACGCTTGCCTACACTGCCCTTGTCTTTGCCATGCTGATCGCGTCTCCTTGGCCAATTACCGGAAACATAGACTGGTTTTTGTACGGGGGAATGTTCTTGGTCGGGTGCATCGCTTCGGCGGCAGCTGGCGTTATCGGCATGCTGGGCGCAGTTCAAGCCAACATGAGGACTGCTTATCAAACGCGCAGCGGAGTTAATGCGGCTTTCAGGCCCGCCTACCGAGCAGGCGCCATGATGGGCATGCTCACTGTCGGCATTTCATTTTTAGGCATTTGCATTATTGCACTAGTTTCTGGAAATAATGAGCCATTACTGACATTCTTCAGCTTAGGCGCATCTCTTACCGCCCTATTCGCTAAATTTGGAGGCGGAATATTCACCAAGACTGCGGATATGGCCGCGGACTTGGTCGGCAAATGCGGCTTTGATATGCCAGAAGATGATCCGCGAAATCCAGCAGTAATTGCTGACAACGTTGGAGATAACGTCGGAGACTGCGCAGGCATGGGGGCAGATTTGGCTGATTCGTTTATCGCAGCTATCATCTCTTGCAACCTGCTCACAGTCATCCTTACTGAGGGCAAACTCACTGTTCTAGTCGTCTTATTTGTCTCACTGGGAATTCTGGCTTCCATGATTGGCGTGCTGGTAGTCAACAAAATGAAAATTGTTGGCAATCCAACCAAGGCGCTTAACACTGGAACCTATCTGACCTGCGCGCTCTTTGCCGTATTTTCCGGTATCATTGTCTGGGCACTTGGCTTTGATTTTAGGCTCTGGCTGGCTCCAGTATGCGGATTAGTGGCTGGCGCAGCTATCGGCTTTATCACTGACTACTACACTGACAGCGAAAAACGGCCAGTAAAAGATACGGCTGAAGCCGCTGAACAAGGGTCGGCGCCTGCATTTCTAAGCGGTATGACCGCCGGGCTTCAAAGCGTTATTCTTCCCACCGTCATCATTGCCGGAGCGGCAATTGCTGCTGGCTGGATTTGTGCGCCGTTGGGACCTAATATGGCGGTAATCGGAATAGGCTTTGCCGCTTTGGGCATGATTTCCATTGTCGGTATAGTTGTTTCTAATGACGCATATGGGCCAATCGTAGATAATGCCAAAGGCATTGCCGAACAAGGCGGATTTTGTGAAGAGCATGTAGCTGTCGCTGATGTTTTAGATTCAGCTGGCAATACTGTAAAAGCTATCACGAAAGGCATTGCCATCGGTTTGGCGGGCATTTCTGTCGTTGTACTGCTGTTCGCTTTCAAGGAAGTAGTCCAAGCGACCCTGCAAATTGATTTGATTGCCGACCTATTCCAAGTCGAAGTGGCGGCTGGCGCTTTAATCGGCGCTTGCATGCCTGTCATGTTCTCGGCATTCGCTATTTCGGCAGTCAGAAGAAATGCCGCCAAAATGATTGATGTAATTGCCCAGCAGCTTCGCGAAAAATTGCAGAAAAATCCCCACTACCTTGAAGGCAAACCAAACTTCAGGGACTTGCCAGACTACAAACCATCGATTTCCATTGCAACTTCTGGAGCACAGAGAAACCTAGTGGGACCTTCTCTTCTAACTGTTGTCGCTACTCTGCTTGTCTATCTCATCCTTGGCCCCTCGGCTACTGCTGGCTTTATCCTTGGCGCAATAATCGTTGGTCTGGTTCTGGCTTTGTTTATGGCCAATGCTGGCGGAAACTGGGATAATGCCAAAAAAGTAGTTGAGAGCAAGAAACCGAAAAGAGCAGACTTCGCCACTGACGACGAATTCAACGTTGCTTACGCTGCGTGGAAAATTATCCACAATGCTGCAGTAGCCGGAGATATTGTTGGAGACCCGCTCAAAGACACGGCCGGACCAAGCCTTAATACGCAAATCACAGTCATTAACTTGGTTGCCATTAATTCAGTATTTATCTTTGGCAATCCAAGCCCGAGCGTAAAAATCATTGCCCTTTGCGCTACTGGCTTAGCCATCCTTATTTATGGCGGCTATTACTTCCTTAAGTCGCGCATGATCTAAAACAAAACCCCCTCTAAAGGGGGTTCTTTTTTATCTTATCGTACTTGTGCCCTGGACCATACTGGAAGTTTGCTGCCTTTGTTGGACAAGCTCATTAATTTCTTCAAAAAGTATTTGCCGTTGTGCTGAGGTGCTATTTACATCATTACTGCTAGTGGTTAAAACAGGCACACTACTGCTTGGCGCCTCGTTGGCATTTTTCTTAGGCGAAAAATACCAACGCAAAATATCGTAGCTTGTTTGCAGAATAAAAAATCTCTTGGTTGGCACTTCCTCAGCAACAATTACCAAAACAATTTGGGGATTATCATAAGGGGCAAAAATTTCTATCCACGTATCATAATGATTGGGCCTGGGCACTTGGGCAGTGCCGGTTTTGGCCGCCGAGCTGGTTGGCAAATAGTCCAATAAATGAGCTGTGCCGGCTGGCGAGACAACGGTTTGGCGCATACCCTCACGCACTATTCTTAAATAATCACTAGGTGCGATATCGCTTTTTATGACCTCGGGCTTAATTTCCTGAATTACCTTTTTTTCTTCGTCGACAATCTTAGTGACAACATGGGGCCGGTAATATGTGCCGGCATTAGCAATAGCCCCCACTCCGGCCGCCATCTGCAAAGGTGTAACCTGCAAATAACCCTGCCCAATAGACATATTGTAAGTATCGCCCAAGCTCCAACGGCTCTTGAGTTTTTCTTCTTTCCATTGCGGGCTGGGCAAAATCCCCTCTTGCTCGCCGGGCAAATCAATACCTGTTGTTTGCCCAAAATTAAACTTGGATAAATAATCGATAAATTTTTGCGCCCCCATTCCTTTGATATTTTGATAACCGCCCGAAACGATGTAAAAAAATGGGTTAACCGATTCGGCAATGGCGCGCTTAACATTGCTTGAGCCATGGAATTTCCAATCTACAAAACACTGTTGCCCTCCGGAATATTTATTGGCAATACAAATATCCAAAGGACAATATAAAGAAGTATTTTCTTTAATAATATTATTCTCTAGCGCCGCTAATGCTACAAAGGGCTTGATTGTTGAACCGCTGGGATACTGCCCGGAAATTGCCCGGTTCATAAAAGGGCTATACTTGTTTTGTTGCAGTTTTTCCCACTCGTCGTTTTTTACACCCAAAGTAAAAATGTTATTATCATACCCGGGCAAAGACACTAAGGCTAAAACCTCACCCGTGCGCGGATCAAGCGCCACAGCCGCGGCGGAAACCGCCCCGCTGGCTTCCAGAGCGGGCCTTAATTCGTCGACTATCTTTTTTTGCAAATCCGCATCAATGCCCAAGACCAGTGAGCGCCCCGGCTCGGGATACGCATCAATAGTCTGGGAAACAGCCTCATTTTTAGCATTACGCTCGATACGAATTTTAGCCTCTTTGGGATCTAAAGTGCTGTTATATTGCCATTCTAAACCATCTCCCTTGCCATCCTCGCGCCGATAACCGATAAGGTGGCTCATGTAAAGCCCATCCTCGTATTTACGCGTTACGTCGTTATTAATCCGGCAGCCGGGCAGCTCAGCCAAACGCAAGTGCATAGCCACTACCTGCGCTTGGTTCATATTTTTGGCAATAATCAAAGTATTATCGCGCTCTTTGATTTCTTTTTTCAAATCCTCCGGGTCTTTGCCTAGATGCGGGGCAATTAGCTTCAAATAATCATCACGAAAAAATTGTTTTTCGCAAACTAAATCAAATTTAGAAGTATTGTAAATCAGCTGTTTACCATTACGGTCATACATCACTCCGCGCGAGGCTTGCGCCTGCTTAAAAGTAAACTGGTTACGGTCTGAGAGGCCTTTATATTTCCCGAAGCCGGCTATTTGCAGCTGCATAGCTCTAATTGAAAGAACAATAAAACAAATAGCAAAAATTACCATGACCGCCCTTAAAACAAAATGCGAAATGGGTACTTCAAAGCGGCCCATCTCCACTTCGTGGCGCATGGATAACGAGTCTAAAAGGATTTCCTGTGGTTCTAAATCCTTTTCAGAATGTGGCCTTGTTACGAATAAATCCGAATCCATAATCCATTATAATAAAAGCTCCCAAAGTGCAAAAAAAATTAATCGCAAAATTTGTGCCCAAGCGCGCAAAATTATTGGCTTGGAATAAATTTTGAAAATTATAGCCAAGCATTAAAGGCTCCAAGGCAAAATAAGAAGCGAAAAACACCAAAATAAAAACTAAGTAAAACCAGAAACCGGGCTCAAAGGCCTCACGCAAGCGCTTCAGGGCAAGCGCGAGAAGGAAAAATAAAATCGTGCAAACTCCAAATTTGGCGGCAAACAGCAAATCCCAAATTACTCCGGCGAAAAAGGCAAAATATGGCGCCTCAAACTGCGAAGGAGATTCGGTAAAAATCAAAGCCACCAACAAAATCAAAAAGAAATTCGGCACATAACCATATACGGAAATGTGGTTAAAAAAACTGACTTGCAATATAGCCGAAAAAAGCAGCAATAAATATTTAGAAATCGTGCTCATGTTATTTGGGCGCCACCAAAAATACATAATCCGAACCGGTAAAACGGTAATCGGAAGACACTTCAACGGTCGGCACCGGATCAGTGTCATTTTTTTTGAATTTAGAAATTTTACCAACTAGTAGGCCCTCGGGGAAAATCCCCCCGGTTAAGGTTGATACCAAAATATCCCCCTCGTGGAAAGCCTTATCGGCCGGGGCAAACTCTAACCCCATCAAACCATTTCCCTTGCCGCGGACCACAACTTCCAAACCGGAAGTGGCAACCTTAGCATTAAAAAGCGGAAAAGACGTATTACTAATCATATCGACGCTAGAGTAGCTGGAATAAACTTCACCTACACGACCAATAAGTATATTTTCCGGAGTAATAACGGCCATACCTTTCAGAACTCCATGAATTTCGCCTTTATTGACCAGCAAAGTATCGGTTTGAGGATTTTTAAGAATGGTTTTGGCAGAAATCACATTAAGCTTTTTTTGCAAGTTCAGTTGCATGCCCTCGCGTAAAGATTCATTTTCTCGGCGGATCTCCTGTAATTGGGCTAACTCGGCTTCCAGCGAGGCAATTTTCAGGCGCAAGATGCCGTTTTCGCGTTGAAAATTACCCGCGTTAAAAAAATAGTTCAAGCTGCCATTAACACTGCTAGCTAAAAAAGTTCCAGTAACTTGCAATGGTGAAGTTGCAAAAATGAAAGCACTCCGGATCGGTGATTGAAAAGTGTAAAGCACCAAAAATATGCCCAGTAAAAACAAATATTTATTTGTTTGGCTGCTGGCAACCATTATTGGTAATTTACTCTATTTCAAAAGGAATTACAAATGCTATTCGGATATCAAAGAAGCGTTATATTTGACTTTCTAACAAATATATGCTATAATTATAATATCAAGGAGGACAAATGAAAATCAGCGAGGCATGGGTAAGAACTTTGGGGAAATGGGTAAAGTGGACTATGCGAATTGCCCCAATCTGCATAGTTCTCGGAATAATTTATTTTGTCGCTTTTAAGCTCAGATATTTTACAAACACTTCAATGGTTCTCTGGTTATTGGATACCGGTGTGCGGCTTTTTGGACTTCTCATTGCGATACTATTCTTCATTATTCTCTTTAGCGCCGCCTTTTCCCTCTTGCGCAGTATTTTGGGTAAAGAGAAGGCTGATGCAATTCGGAACACGGCCGCCTCTCTCTATGAAGCGCCGAGCATCCCGATATTCAAAGCCTGGGACGAAATTTTGGCTGAAGCCAAAGGACAGCGGATTAAAAAATAATCCGCTCTTGTTTTTTATTAATTTTATGCTAATCTAAAAAAGTAAATATTCATGGGCGGTTAGCTCAACGGTAGAGCATTCGCTTGACGTGCGAAGGGTTAGAGGTTCGAATCCTCTATCGCCCACCGTGAAATACTTCGTTTATATACTTGAGAGCATATCATCGGGTCGTTTTTATATGGGCACGTCAAACGATTTGGTGCGCCGCCTGACCCAACACGCTAATTGACTACAGCTAGAAAACTTACTCCGTTTTACGGAGTTTTATTTAATAAAAAAGCCCTTTTTCTAGGGCTATAATTCAAAATTTTTTAACAAAAACTTTGAGAAAAAAATCGATTCGGCTTGGCGCACTAGCCTTTTCTGCCGGAAAGTTTGGAAAATTCCAGAGAATCTCCATCTTCGACAACGGCATCATCGTCAACCGGGTCGCCATTCAAGTAGGCTGTGGCGCCCTGCGGGATATTCATAGATTCCCTCTTTGCCTGACGGATTTCGCCGACTGTTTTGCCGGTAAACCCATTGATGGTTTCCTCGTTGGCACCGTAAATGACGGTAACGAGAATGCCATCTGTCTCTACTGCGCCTTCAACCTTTTTTTCTTCTTCAGTCATGACTTTTCCTCCTTGGAATTTTTTTGACAGAACCTGTCAACAAATCAAAGAACATTTCCCCAACATCATCAAGCCTATCCTCCTCAATCAAGAAAAACGCACCGAGCATGCAAGCGGCAGCCATAAAATTGGTAAAGATAATTTGCTTGCCCGAAACGCTGCGTGACAGTTCCTCGCAACTCATTTCTCCCGGGTTACTGTCATCGGGATTGACAATTTCGGGATGCATATAAGTTATTGGTGGGCAAATTTCCAAACCATCACGCTTGATATAAGTTTGGATATTGCCATCTGTTAACTCATTGCCACCCGAAATCAATACCACACAATCAAGCTTCTGGCAATAGTCAGAAACAAGTTTTCGTGTTTGGTGATTATCGACACAAAGAAACACTGTGTCCCCTTGGGCGATGACTGCACTGATATTTTCTTTAGTGACGTATTGCACAATATCGCGCACTGACAAATTTCGAAAGCGAGGAGCAATCTCGCCGGCTTTAACACGCGCCTTTTTGCCTTGCGAACCAAACGACTGGCGTAAGGAATTCTCCGGCACAAAGGTGTCCCCATCAATAAAGGTGACACAATGCCGTCCTTCCTTATGATTAAGATAACGGCACAAAGGTTCTGCTAACCAAGTGCCAATTCCCCCGCAACCAATAATTTTGCAATTCAATTAGCCCTCCTGTCCATAAATTTCCGGAACGCATTTGCTCAATGAAAAATCACCGAGGTCCGAACTGGAAATCTTAGAATTACCCTTGCTCGTAGCTACTTTATTCTTTCCATAGTAGCTGGCCACCGCGGCTTTTTTGACTGACCTTATCCACTGCAAATCATGCTGGCCAGCATTGGGATATTCAAAAATATCCTTTTCGGAAATCTCAAAGCGCTCGCCGGAAATAACGACCGAACAAGAAATACTGGGCATAGAATTGATGGTTCCGATTGTAATGTGGATGCCATCATCATGCTCCTCATCCTTGTCATCGACTCCGGAATGGAATGCCGCCATGGAACCGTGCGAATGAATGGTTCCTAGGCGCAAACAATTTGGCGGGTTAGGCCCAACCTCGTAACTGCTAATATAGCCGATACCAACTTCCTGTTTGGGACAGCGCAAATCATATTCTTCCGTCAGGCTGTTCCAATAAATCAGAACAACCGCCTCAGACCCAGCGAACTTGCTGAATACTTCGCCAAAAAACGACAAAGCCTGCCCAAAAATCGTATTAGGAATTTTCTTGGGTAAACTTAGCGCAACAAATGGCTTAACCGCCTGGAGCTGACTAATCGATTGCTTTTTTGCTGGCAAGAATACCGGGGTCAAAGAAGTAAAAAACTTCATTTTCCGATAAAAAAATAAACCGTTACTCGCCAATACATAAAAGCTGTTTTTCTTCACCGACTCAAACTTAAACTGGTCATCAAGATAAAAAATATCAAGCACCTCAACCTCCTCCTTATAGTTTTGTTAATATTATTTTTTAACATATTTTCTTCTTGGTGTCAATATAGCAAAAAAGCGCCAAAAGGCGCTATTCTACTCTTCAGGCGTCTGATAAATGACGTCTGTGAGAGATTCGATGGTGTAATCATGCAAGGAACGTTCTATGAGGCCGTTCTCCCCGAAATCGCCATAATCGTCACGGAGCGCCGCGGCCATTGCCTGCCCTACTGTCAAATCGGTTGGCACCCAATTTATCTTGCAAACAAATAATGGATCCCTTTCGGTAGCCGTTTGCCAGGCGCTAAATGTTTTGACCCTCTTATCAAGATCGCGATTTCGCACAAAGGCCAGGCCTTGGTCTTCATCCTCCACACTATCGTCGTAGTCGTAATAATCGTCTCCCCACTCTGAATGCCAAAAATAATCGAGCAGATCATTAACCCGTTCACAGAGCGATTGCTCTGTATTAGTCTCGTAATCGCCTAAACAAACAGTGTTAAATCCGCTAGAATCAATGCACGTATTCAGTGTATGGGGGCAAAACAGCGGGTTGTTAATGTCACAAATACTTTCATTACTGAAGTATACCGAAAGCGTGCGAAGATATTTTTCCTGAAAATAAGCGACAAAAATCACATACGGATAAGCGATTTTGAAGGGCTTATCAACATGATGACGATTTTCCCACTTTCCCAGAAAATATTTCGCCACACTTTTGCCATCTGACCTAAAAGCGTCCTCGCCTATCATGATATCGACGACTTTGGGGGCTTGTTCAAGAACAATCACTTCACTTTGCCCAATGCGAGAATAAAATCTTGTCCCATTAGGCAAGGCCTCAGTGCCACCGCTATTTACGATGTTTTTTGTGACTTCCAAATTTTTGAGTAGCTTGACCAGCGGCACCTTGCGCCTTAGTTCCCAAGTGGTCGATTCCCTCTTGGTTGTAGAAGTGTAGTAGTAAACAAACTCATTTTTAATTTCGACGCTAATTGGAACTTCAACTTTTTCGAATAGCGATACCTCCCACCAATCTTCCTGGCCATCCTCAAAGATTTTCGCCCGGCACTTAACGCGATCGAGGTAAGAAATGGTCACGGCTTTTCCATAATACGACTTCCGGCTATCACTGGATCTCACGCAGCTCTTTAACTTTTCAATTAAAGTAGCCTTAATCATTACCATTTCTCCGACTCGGCAATCCTTAATATTCATCTATCCTCCTTCTTATTAAATTGTGAATGTTATACGATACAATAAGTCTTTAATTTTGTCAATAAAAAAATAGCCTCACGGCTATATATATTCCTCAATTTTGGGCAGGCCCGAACCGCTATACTCGATGTAAAAATATCGACGTATAGTTGGTATAATTGGAACCCTCCAAAGAAAATATGGCTCCTTCGAAGAGTATTCCTTTATATTGATTACTAGCTGGTCACATCCCCCCAAGACTTTCCGCGTGCATAATTTTTTAGCAGTTTCGAAAACCAAGCCTTTGTCCTTTTCGCGGATAACAGCAAAAGATATCCCCATATCCCAACTTTTGGCATCGTAGAAACCAACGGCGCGACCGTGTGCGTCGGTGCGCATCTTCATTAAGGAAGCCGACTGCCAACTCCTGATGTAAGCGACTGGACGATTCTTTTTTACAGATTTGAAATTTCCCAAAGAGATAGTGCCAAGTACCGCCTTATCTATTGGAACTATAACTCTACCAGCAAAAACAACCATCCCAAGTTCGTCAAGCCTTTTTCTTACCCTATCTTCTGCCTTGTTTTTATCGAGCATAAACACCCCCTTTGTTGTTAAGATACTTTTTACAGACTATCACGGGCGATAAACTAATGCAAACAAAAAACCGCCCTTCCGGGTGGCCTTGCTTGTGCACATTTATCGGGGGCTACCTACTTTCGCCTTGCGACTATCATCGGCCATAGTGTATTTCACTTCCGTGTTCGGAATGGGAACGGGTGGGACAACACTGGCATAGCCCCCAATAAATGTGCACAAAAAGAATATAAGCTAACGATACTGAGATCCTAAATTGCTAGCTGAAGGTTTCGACTATTAGTAATGCTCGGCTTAAAGCCTCTCGGCCCTTCCACCTGCATCCTATCAACGTCATAGTCTGTGACGAGTCTTAACGGGATCTAATCTTGGGGCGGGTTTCGCGCTTAGATGCTTTCAGCGCTTATCCCATCCGAACTTAGCTACCCAGCAGTGCCCTTGATAGGACAACTGGTACACCAGAGGTTCGTTCAACTGGGTCCTCTCGTACTACAGCCAAGACCCCTCAAATCCCGAACGCCCACAGCAGATAAGGACCGACCTGTCTCACGACGGTCTGAACCCAGCTCGCGTATCTTTTTAATTGGCGAACAGCCAAACCCTTGGGACCTTCTCCAGCCCCAGGATAAGATGAGCCGACATCGAGGTGCCGAACAGAGCCGTAGATGTGAACTCGCGGGCTCTACCAGCCTGTTATCCCTAGAGTAGCTTTTGGTTGATGTCTTCGGATTTTCTAATACAATCCGTCGGTTCACTAAGCCCTGGTTTCCCAGCTGCTCGGCATATCCGCCTCGCAGTAAAGCCGGCTTATCCCTTTACAGTATCGATCCGATTTCCATCCGGATCTAGCCGACCTTTGGACGCCTCCGTTACGATTTGGGAGGTTAGCGCCCCACTAAAACTGCCCGGCTCCCATTGTCCCCGAAAGATCAATTCGGGTTAGATTTAATAATTTTAAAGATGGCTGTTTCATTGTCGAGTCCATGCCCCCCGAAAGGAACACTTCATCCCCTCGCCACTACGCTACGCATCAAAATCATTAAAACAATAAGAACTTACAGTAAAGCTTCTAGGGTCTTTCCGTCTAGCTGCGGGTAACCGGCGTCTTCACCGGTGTCGCATTTTCACCGTGCTCTTCGTTGAGACAGTTCTCGGGTCGTTAAGCCATTCATGCGGGTCGGAACTTACCCGACAAGGGATTACGCTACTTTTAGACGGTTATAGTTACCGCCGATATTGACTGGCGCTTCGGGCGCTAAGCATATACCTTGCGGCATACACCTGCACCTTTAACGTTCCAGCATTGATCAGGCTTCACCCCGTATACATCCTCTTACGAGTTAAGCACGGAGCTGTGTTTTTGATAAACAGTCGCCTGAGAGACTTTCGCTGCGCCCAGCCGCGAAGGCTGGGAGGCCATATACCTAAGGTACGGCCGCTTGTTTGCCGAGTTCCTTAACGAAGTTTCACACGTTCACCTTGGTACACTGATACCAACCCACCTGTGTCGGTTTACGGTACGGTTTGATGCAAGTTAACTCATAACAAATTTTCTCGGAAGCGCGCTCATTATCATTGCCTGATCCAAAGACCAGACTGCATACGGCGCTTGTTTCCTTACGCCATAAACGGCAAATCATTATTCCGTGATAACTACTGAACTTCGTCAATGTTATGAAACTTACACCAAGGACTGGAATATTAACCAGTTATCCATCACATACCCCTTTTGGGTTCTGCTTAGGACCGCCTGACCCTCAGTCGATTAACGTTGCTGAGGAAACCTTGGGTTTCCGGTGTGCGGGGCTTTCACCCGCAATGCGGTTACTCATGCCAGCATTCGCACTTCCGTACGCTCCAGCGAACCTCACGATTCACCTTCACTGCAAACGGAACGCTTCCCTACCACTCCCGCTAAAAGCGGAAATTCCAAACTTCGGTACAAAGCTTTAGCCCCGATACATCTGTGGCGCAAAATTTCTCAGTTAGTAAGCTATTACGCACTTTTTAAAGGATAGCTGCCTCTGAGCGAACCTCCTAACTATCTTAGAAATCTCACTACCTTACTTGCACTTAGCTTTGATTTTGGGACCTTAGTTGTGGATCTGAGTTGTTTCTCTTTTGTCCATGGAGCTTAGCCCCCACGGGCTAACTGCCATACGCCTTAAACTTCCGGCATTCGGAGTTTGATTGAGTTGCCTGACCTTACGGACAAGGCAATCCATTCAGTGCTCTACCTCCGGAAAAGCGCATGACGCTAATCCTAAAATTATTTCGGGAAGAACCAGCTATTACCAGGATCGATTAGCTTTTCACTCCTTGCCACAAGTCATCCGATGTTTTTGCAAGGACAACCGGTTCGGGCCTCCCACCCCGTTTCGGGGGTGTTCACCCTGCTCATGGCAAGCTCTCTCTGGCTTCGGGTCTTCAACACTGCCTGTGGTTCGCGCTATTAACGCTCGCTTTCACTTTCTCTGCACCCCGTAGGGGCTTAGAGTAGGCAATATTGAAAGTCGCTGGCACATTCTTCAATAGGCACGCGGTCATCCCGACAAGTCGGGACTCCCACACCTTGTATGCAGACGGTTTCAGGTACTATTTCATCGCCCTTCCGGGCTGCTTTTCACCTTTCCCTCACGGTACTTGTTCACTATCGGTGATATTTGATATTTAGCCTTAGCGGTATAGTCCCGCCAACTTCCCACAAGATTGTCATGTCTCGTGGTACTCAAGAAAAGTATCAAGGAGCGTAGGAATGTTTTCGCGTACGGGACTATTACCCGCTATGGTACCCCTTTCCAGGGTGTTTCCGCTAACACCACTACCTAAATGTTCTCCCTCCGGAATGTTTTCACTACGTTGGAAATCATCGCAGTGAAAAAACTCCAGACGATACGACCTTATGACCCTCTCTCCAAAATTTGGAAAGAGTTTAGGCTATTCCCTTTTCGCTCGCCGCTACTAAGGGAATGGTCAATGCATAAAATGCAAAGATTTGGTTTCTGTTCCTCTTGGTACTGAGATGTTTCACTTCCCAAGGTGCACACCTGCAAGTAATCAGCTTGTAGGCGATTAGATTTTAATCTAACCAGGTTTCCCCATTCGGACATCTCCGGATCACAGCCTGCTACGTGGCTCCCCGAAGCTTATCGCAACTACGCAACGTCCTTCATCGCTCAAATATCCCAAGGCATCCGCCATCTGCACATAAATTTACCTTCAACTAGCAATTTAAGACCACAATAATATAAATAATATTATTGTTTATTTTCTTTGTTCTTTACTCTTATTATTTTCCTTATCTTATATTCTCTAATATTCAGTTGTTTAAGAACCCGCGGCAGAAATGTGAGAAACAAAAAAGTCGCTTTTGAGCGACTTAACCACAGTCCAAATGGACGGTTAGTTAATCGCTTGACGTTTTTTGATGCTCTTAAAATAGGTTTTAGTCATTTCTGAGCGTAAGGGCATATTAGCAAAATCCACAAACACTGTCAATAGCCTAAGGGCGGCTAAGTTGTGGAAACCGCAAGCGATACCACTATTCTTGACAAATCTATAAATATCGCTATAACATCGTTATAGTAAATAGATCTTTAAGGAGGTTGTTTTGCGAAACAAAACGAAGAATAAAAATGAAAATGAGGTCTTATTTGAGACGGATATCTTTGACTGGCAAAGCTTTAATTTGACCGAAAGCCGAGTCTTTGATGGAAGTGGAATCGTTCTGACGATGAGGTACTCCCCCGGGCAAGGATTGGTAGAAAAACTAGGCGGACTTGTTTTTGGACGCGCAAAGCTTGTCGACGAAAAACCATGCATCGGTTCACTTGGATATCACGTTCTCGAATCATGCTCGGGATACGAAGGTGATTGCATCCGCTATTTTGTACTTCCAAAAATTCTTCCAAATGTTAAGGTGCTCTTTACTGAATCCGGAAAATCAGATCCAAACAAAGTACAAATTACCAGCGATGGAACCAACTACACGCTTACAATCAAGTAATATTAGCAATTATCAAAAAACCCGCCCAATAAAGGCGGGTTCTTTTAATTGCAAATTACTTGCGGAATTTGTCGCGGATATCTTTTAAGATATCTCCAGCCACTTCCTTTCCGCCAAGCCCAAAGGCAAGGCCCAAGGCTAAAACGAAGAAGTAAGTAATTCCGGCAAACAAAGTCTGGGCAATGTAAGGGGCGATTCTTAGCTGGTCCATGATGGCAAAAATGGAGAAAATCCAAATAGCCCATTTGACCACAGAACCGATAGCCGTTGCATAGCTAACTTTCATTCCGCCAATGGAGACCACGATCACTTTCTCAACAAGGTCAGTGATAATGACAGTGGCCACAAAAAGCAAAGAAGCAATGGCAACATTGGGCAAGTAGGCAACGATCTCCTTAAGAAGAACGCTAAATGTCCCTAAACCCAAAATGTCCGAAATCATCACTAAGAAAATGATGACAAAAATCCACTTGATGATCGCGCCAATAAATGAAGAAGGGGCGCCATCGATGTCGGCTTTCTTGAGGGCTTCACTCCAGCCCTTGTCTTCAAAGATCTTATCAAATTTGACGGCTTTGATAATCTCAGAAATGACTTTGCCGAATAGTCCCGCAATCCAGAAACCGATCCAAGCAACAAGAAGGGCCAGGATCAGCTTGGGCAGGAAAAGAACAACCGCAGTCAGGGAGTCCACGAGGGTCGCCTGAAACGGTGTCACGAATGCATTAAAATCAATCATGTTTATTACTTTTTTCCTGCCTTATGCCCGGGCAGGGCGGGATTATTTTAATAACTGAGGCCTTTTACAGGCCCGCGACCTTGTGCCTTATTATAGCAAGTCTTTTATTTTGAAAATATCCCCCTGTGGAAAATATATCCCCTTTTTGGTAAGATGGCATATTGTTATGAAGATATTAATTGTAGGCGGTTCAGGTTTTCTGGGCCATCACACGGCCAATTTACTCATCTCTGAAGGTCACGAGGTCACGGTTATGGTGCCCGATACTTCAAAAACCGAACTTTTAGATACTAATAAAATTAAACTGGTTTTCGGGGATGTTACGGATGCAAAACAGTTAGAGAAACTTATCATTGGCTATGATGCGGTCGTCAATATGGCCGGAATCGTAAGCTATTGGCGCAAGCAAAACGACTTAATGTTTAAGGTTAACCATCAGGGGGCAAAAAATGTCGCCTTGGCTTGCCTTAAAAATAAAATCAAAAAACTTATCCATATCAGCTCCACGGTAACCATTGGTTATAATGAAGACCATACCCCTGCCGATGAAAATACCGTTTATAATTTGGCTAAGCTTAATGTGGCCTATTGCGACTCGAAATATTTCGGCGAGCAGGAAGTGCTCAAAGCCGTAACCTTAGGCCTGGACGCCACCATCTTATGCCCCGCCTCCATGCATGGTGATGGCGATATTCGCCGGATTACTACCGATTCCCTATTCAAATTCAGTTTCCCTTATAATATTTTTTATCCCCAAAATGGGCAATCGGTTGTCGACGTTAAAGATGTGGCCCGTGCCATCTGCTTAGCTATCGAAAATGGCAAAAAAGGCCAACGCTATATCATTTGCGCGGAAAATATTTCTTATTATCGCCTCAAAAAAATAATCGCTCAAGAAATTGGAGCGCAAGCGCCTTTTATCCCCCTACCAGAGTTTATTTTATGGATAATGACTGCCGCCAATGATTTACTTAAGAGGGCAACCGGTGGCCGCCCAAAAATGACTTTGGACATGGTTAAATTCCACGGCATCAAATTTTACTTCAACAACAAAAAATCGATTAAAGAACTAGGGCTGGTTTATACCCCAATCCGCGAAGCCATCAAGCGTGGAGTTAAATGGTATAAGGAAAACGGTTACCTCAAATAATAAAAGAACCCTGCTTATCAGCGGGGTTTTTGTTTTTCGAAAACATTTTGGCATTCTTTTTGCCATGAAGCAGGAATATAAAATACCGGTTTTTGAGGCTTGTCGACAAAAGTGAAAATATAGGCCGATGCATAATTCCCGAAGTAAAAGGAGATATCTTTGCGTTCAAATTTGTCCCGCCACAGGTAGTAGTATTCATTAGTGGCCAAAGAGCTGCCCGCAGCGGTCAAAACATAAACCGTGTTGCCGTTGCGATACAATTCTTTTACCTTATCCACTATGATTTTCTCCTCATCCTTAGCTTGCTGGATTTTAGCAATTAAAGATTGGTCCGTTTCCTGTGTGGCAACAATTTTTTGCTCGAAGCGCCAAGCCTTCTCTGCAACAACCGCGGATCCTTCGTTTTGCGACTGCACTGGGGTCGGTTCACCGACATATTCGATGAATATTTTGTTTTTGCCGTCATAACCCTGCCCCTTTGGCACTAAAACATTTTTGTCGCAAATCATCCAAATAATAAGCAGAGAGATAAGCAACAAAGCCATTGCGATAAAAAATGCAAGCTGCCATTTCGCAGCACATTTACGCACATAATCTAAGTCATAATCATCGTTCTCCATTTCGCCTCCTAAATTTTGAATGTGCCATTTTATAACTTAGCCTTGGCCCAAAGTCAAATTATTAAATAAAGAACCCCGCGCATAACGGGGTTAATTTTTTGACGCTAACTACCAATAGCTAGATGTAAAGTATTGAGCTTTTGCACATCGGTCCAAACAGTCTCTGGAATGTCTTGGCCATTCTCGTCAACCAGCTTGAGGAATGTTCGGCTGGCGATCTTAATGTTCCTTTCGGAATCCTGCACCTTTTCCAAAACCACTCTTCCGCCGGGCAAGGTAAATTTCTTGAGCATCTTCCAAGCGGATTTTTCGTTGGTGGTTTCTACCTCGGCGCCTTCGAGAAGTTTTCTGGCATGATGGTTAAGCAGGAAGAACGGATACTTCTCGTTGAAGTGTCCAAGCTTGAGTAAAATCAGCTCCACCAATTTCATCTTATCGTCGGTTTTCTTTGCCTCTTCCGAATAAATAGCCACGTTACGGTTCACGTCGCTTACCAATGCTGCCGCATACTCATCGCGATCATATGGCGGGATAAGGTCCCAAATTGTTCTCATCCATTTCCTCCTTATATAATTTTTAATACTTAATAAATACAATAAATATTTTAATGTGTCAATATTAACAAAGAAAAAGGAAGGCGCCTGTTGGGGCGCCGTTTAAGAGATTTTTCAGCAGCTGATACTAAGATATTATGTAGCTTTTTTGGCTTATATTTGTTTGAAACGGATTTTTGCTCGAGCGAAAACGTAATTCTATATGAGAATGAAAATGAAATGATTGACTTTTGTGGCAAATCAATCGAGTGAGTTTTCCTTAATCCGGAAAACAAAATATAAGTAAGTCGGCTTGTTTTAATCTTAGAGTCTGCTGATGCAGATTTAGAAGGTGCGCGCGCAGTTAGGAAAAATTTTCCCTAAAGCTTGTATCTTTATTTTACCGGGACCAAAACCCCAGTCAAGCCTTTTTTGCACAAAAGAAAAAAGCCCTTTTAGGGGGGCTTAGATTAAAGAGGAATTCTTTTCATCCTTCAGGTCTTTTTCGTTCTGGGCACGGATTTTTTCCAGCATTTCATGATAGGGTTTTTTGCCTTCTTTGCGTATCCAATCAACGTATTTGGCCAAAATCTGCCGGAGAAGCGGGGCATATTTAGAACTTTTGCTATGCAAAGGTTCTCCCGCTAAAAGCCAATGATAGCCATCATACTTTCCGCTGATCTTCAAAGCTTTGCGTTCCTTAGATGTTATCAGCAAAGCATTAATCAATATCAGCTTATGAACTGGCTGTTTGGTTTGGCTGTTGGCCCCAAATACTCCTGACACGTAACGGCCGGTTTCAATGAAGCGCGCCTTGTCACATTCAAAAGAAAACCTTTCTCGAATCGTTCTTGCGGCTGCATCGGCAATAGTTTCCCCCATAAACATCCTGGTATCCGCAATCCAGATTACCGGATCCCTTCGGGCATTATTGCTAAAAAATAAATGCGAATCTTCCTCGATAATCACCGCAACATAGCCAAAAACATTAAACTTGCATGCTTCATCAAAACATTTTTGAGGCATTCGCTCCCTAGCCGGCATAATTTGCCGGCCATCATTGGTCATTGGTCGGATCTGCAAAGTCTCATCAACCGAATCCGGCTCCATACTTGGGAATTTGCGATTCATTTTTCCTCCTTTTTAAGTAATCAAAGAACAAAAGCATTTAAGCACAAAAAGCCCTAAAGTCAAAGCCCCACCGATTATTGGGTGGGGCTTTTAGCAATCAAATTTATTTCTTTATTACTAACGATGATAATACTTCGTTAAAATATTTTTTCTGCTCGATTTCCGAAAGCTTGGGCTTTAGGTTTTCTCCAATAAATTTGAACCTAATAACCAGTGACGTCTTGGCTGTTTTGGGCAAGAAAAAGTAATGCATATTCAATCCCTCCGCACCCTCCATTACCACAAAACCATCTTGGCCGGCCAATGAGAATTTTTCTGCGTAACCGGGAACGGGAACAAATTTCCCATCCTTAAAAATCTGCCCGACCGCATAAGGCATTTCTTTTTTGAGCGCCTCCTGTAAATCGCTGTTATAATTTACAAATTCAATGGAATAGTTATGAGACATTTTCTGACCCGAAAGCCCGGAAAAGTTACTGATAAAGGAATATTGGCTAAAAAGTAAAAGGCTCGTCTTGCCCGCACTGACCTTAAAAATATTGGCCGGATATTTGAAAGAAAACCCCATAGCCCGCGAAATGTTTGGCGCCAATATTTGATATTGGATTTTTTCTGTCAGAACACTATTAACTCCGGCCACTTGCGGTTTTATGGAGGGCTTGCTGCTGATTTTTATCTCACTACTTTTTATTGTAATCTCTGAAGGTTTTTGTTGTGTATCAGAGTTCGCATCTTCAATTTCGTTATTTGAAAATTCCTCTTTTGTTGCTATCTGCCCGCCTACAGTCCGATCACCACCTAAATCAGCCTCCTCCGTAAACTGTTCCTCTTCTTCGAGCTCGCTCCTGACGGGAGGAAATTTATTATTTTTATTTTCGTAAAGCCAAGCATCAACTGCAAATAGTATTGCAAAGGCAGCGATAATACCGCCGATTTTCAACAACCTTGAAATTAATACTTTGTCCATATATTTGTCTTGCCACCATATAAGCACGCAGCCCACTTAAATGCAAGTATATTTATCGATTGACAAATCCATCACAAATTTTTTACCATTTTTGTTGGGGAAAAGCAATTTGCCCTAAACTTTGCTTGTCGCTTAAAATTAGGCAGTCCATTATCAAGAAAGGAGGATGCTTATGGGACCCGCTACCGTTTCGCTGGGTTGCCGTTACTCAAAAATTATCTCACCCAATCAAAAACGGCACTCGTATACAAAAAGGACTTCGAGGCATCACATTGCCCCACGAGTCCGCATGAAAGATGAAGAGCTGGGAGACATGCCGTTTTCGCATAGCCTGCCGCGTCCGCCGCCCGAGGAACATTTTTCTTTCCACGAGCCCTTTAATGAGCGTTTTCCACAAGAGGTGGTCATCTGTATTGTTAATGAGCTGGGCATTAAAGAAAAGATAAACAAGCGGATCTATTCAGACTTACTTAAGCTTTTGGGAAAAATCGTGCAGTGCAACAAGCTACGCAAGGAATATTTTCACCTTCGGCGCAAGGAGGCTAAACACTTCCGGGATATCATCAATGAATATGATTTTGTCGATTTCCTTGATTGGATTTTTATCCGCATTTGGGAATTGGACAAAATACTCAAAACCGATCCGCAAAGAAGAGTTGTGCGCAAATTCCGCCGCGAGTTTATCCGGGCCGCCATTGAAACACTGGAACAAAACGGAGGTTTTACCATTCTTGAAGTTTAATCATCATAACAGCTTTAACTAAGCTGTTTTTTATTACACGCAAAAACCCGCCTTTCGGCGGGCTTCGCTTCAAATTGAATAACCATCTAAAACATTTGCCACTAAAAGTTGTCCATTATACGTCCCCTTCGGTATTTCCTAAGATGCCCCAAAGGGTAAGGCTAAGTTGTGAATTTAAGAACGGAATTCCAGTTCTCAAACCCTATCGCCTTTTCTTTCATGCATTTTTCCGAAGAAAAAAGATGAAAAAATAAAATGATCTACGAGCAGCTTCCGCTACCCGTGCCTTGTTACGACTTCGCTCTTGTCACTGATTTTAGCTTCAGCCCAGACAAACTGGGATTTCGGCTACCACCAGCTCCCCTAGCGTGACGGGCGGTGAGTACAAGACTCAGGGACACATTCATCGCGCCATGGCTGATGCGCGATTACTAGCGATTCCGGCTTCATGAGGGCGAATTGCAGCCCTCAATCCGAACTAGGGATGGTTTTAAGAGATTAGCTTGACCTTGCGGTTTAGCAGCTCGCTGTACCATCCATTGTATCACGTGTGCAGCCCAAGGTATCAAAGGGCCATGCTGATTTGGCGTCATCCTCACCTTCCTCCCAGTTGTCCCGGGCAGTCCCCTGTGACAAATAAAACACAGGGCAAGGGTTGCGCAGGTTTCCCCATCTAAGGGAGCGCCTCACGGCACCTGCTGACGACAACCATGCAGCACCTGTCCAACCGCCTTGCGGAGTCCTACTTTCATAGGATTGTCGTTTGGATTTCCAACCTTGGTAAGGTTCCTCGCTTGTTGTCGAATTAAGCCACATGATCCACCGCTTGTGTAAGTCCCCGTCTATTGATTTGAGTTTCAACCTTGCGGCCGTACTTCCCAGGCGGAACACTTAACGCATTTGCTTCGTCACCGAGAGGGTCGACACTCCCGGCAACCAGTGTTCAAAATTTAGGGCGTGGACTACAAGGGTATCTAATCCTTTTTGCTCCCCACGCTTTCGTGCCTCAACGTCAAGATTGCCCCAGCAAACTGCCTTCGCTTTTGGTGTTCCCATCGATATCAACGGATTTCACCCCTACACCGATGGTTCCGTTTGCCTCTAGCATCTTCCAGTTGAATGGTTTCCCGAGCATTTCTAAAGTTGAGCTCTAGATATTTAACCCGAGACTTCTCCAACCGCCTACGCACCCTTTATGCCCAATAAATCCGGATAACGCTCGGGGTCTCTGTATTACCGCTGCTGCTGGCACAGAGTTAGCAACCCCTTATTCCCATGGTACTCTCAATAACTTGCTCCCATATAAAAGTGGTTTACAATCCGAAGACCTTCTTCCCACACGCGGTGTCGCTGGATCAGGGTTTCCCCCATTGTCCAATATTCTCGGCTGCTGCCTCCCGTAGGAGTCTGGACCGTATCTCAGTTCCAGTGTTGGGGGTCGCGCTCTCACGCCCCCTACCCGTCATAGCCTTGGTAAGCCATTACCTCACCAACAAGCTGATAGGACGCAGGCCAATCCAATTCCGTCTTGCGACTTTACCCTTGCGGGACTATCGGATATTAGTCCGCCTTTCGGCGGATTATCTCCGTGAATTGGGGATGTTCCTACGTGTTACGAACCCGTTCGCCGCTAAACATCTTACGTATTGCTACGCAAGATATTCCGCTCGACTTGCATGCCTTATCCACACCGCCAGCGTTCATCCTGAGCCATCATCAAACTCTCAAAAAAAATAAACGTATAATGAAACAACTTTTAACGGCCAATGCCGCAAAAAATTGCTTCGTCTAATATATTTTTGGCTGGCACCAAAAATATAAATCAATAATTTAGGTGGTTATTCAATTTGAAACGATCTAGTGACGTGGTTAGTCACGTGTTGGCAGTTTAGCAGACCAAGAAAATACTGTCAATACCCCAAAGCCAATCCGGGTACACGTACCCCGAGATAGCGGCTGATTTTCTCCAAAAGTCTGCAAAGATAAGATTGGTGTAAGAACTCATTATTTTATTTAACTAAAAAGCGGGCAGTTTGCCCGCGTATTTTATTTCAAGTAACAGGAATCTTCGCGCTTCATACCGCCCCGAATTTTTCTGTCTTTCCAAATTTCTACATATTCGGTTGATGAGCGCCCATCACAATCAAAGCCCAACATTTCTACCGCTCCACGCATTGCATTGATTACCGCTTTTGTACCGCTGCAATATCCATTGGCATGTAAATATACCTTTTTACCACGGAAGAATTCGCGGTTAGTAGGTTCTGCCAAACTGTTAAGGCGGGAGAGAAAAGCGACAGTTTTTGATGTCGGGAGATCTAGGTAAACCGGACTGCCTATCAAAACCATTGGTGCGGCTTGTATGGCTTTGGCAATCTCTTGGAATTGATCTTGAAAGCGGCACCACGCAATACAATTCGCCGGCCCACAACTGACGCAAGAGCGAATATTATCTTTCAACCAGAAAAACTCCGATTCAAGATTATATTTTTCAGATAGTTTTTCGGCGATAGCCTCCAAACACTTCGTGGTCGTTCCTTGCTTGTGATGGCTTCCATTGATAACGACAAGTTTTTCCATTATGCCCTCTCATTCCAGATCAACTCATACTTCTTCCGGAAAACGTCATAGAGTTCCAGAAATCTTAAATGTAGAGTGTCTCCAGTGTCGAATTTTCTGACCTTACTGTTGTAAAAGTCAGAGGTGAAATATTGCCACTGATACCAGAAGAGAAAAAACTTCATCTTCTCGCGCACAACTTCGTTGTGCACTAGAAAAGGTGTTTTGGAGTCATAGAATTTGTAGTCTTCTCTTGAAACATGGGCATAGTAGATATCCCAAATCTTGGTTCCCCTAAATGGCATCAAAAAATTGCCACATATCATTTCCGGAGCCAGCTCAAAAATTCTATCCATTAGGATTTTATAGAATTGTTCAGCTTTTTGCCGGCCAATAATATTCAAGGGGTTAACAATAAATGAAAGATAGACATAGATCCCATACTCCTTAAGCCAAGATACGACATTGTCTAAATTCCGATTTTTCCCATAATGGACTGTTGGATCTTCAAGGCCCAAACAAACCATATACACGCCGTTTTCTGACATGAACTTCGCCGCTTCCTTGGTAAAAGTATTAGCCGAAGCAAAAAGATAAATCTTTGTGTTCGGCAAAATACCATGCATTAAGATGAGGCGTTGGCGCCAATCAGGCTGCATTGTAAAATTTTCATCCCGAATAAACATAAATTTGGGATTATACTTCACAAGTTCCAAGGTCTCATTTTTCACAACTTCTATCGGCTTGGATAAAAGCTTGGCGCACATCATAGGGGTGCAGCAAAAATCGCAGGGCGGTTTTGTGTTGCAACCTAAAGAAGTATTAATTGATACGACAGTATCCTCCTTTTGCTTGTCGGGTATAATTTGCTGATTGCACGCCATGTCATAAAGGTCTCGGCGCGGGAGATTGAGGTAATTCGTAACCCCAAAAACGACTTGCCCGGATTGCGCGATGGTTGCAAAAAAATCGTCGCAAGGGCCCCGAACTATCTTGAAAGCATGTTGAGTAAAATCTTCGGGAAATGTTGTTGGGTGATAACCGCCAACCACGATCTTGTTTTTATCATGTTTGGAGGCCCATTTAATGAATTCATCAAGTCCACTGATATAAACAGAGCAGAGGTAATATTCTACATCGTCGTCATTAAAACAATCATTTGTCAAATTGTACTCAACATTGTCACCCGGTGGCAGTACCGTTAAAATTGAGGGCTCTAACCCCAGGCTTAAGTCACAGCGCGGGAACGTCATTCCGATTATCCTTTGGCGTTTTCGATTGGGAAATACATCAGGAAACTCAACGCTTTGCCACGTTTTATGGCCAAAGCAACCACCCTTATCCGTCATTATATCCTCCTGTCCGCATATTTATGCGTTATTAAATTTTGAAAAAAACGTAAGCACTCGAAATCTTTCAAGTGTTACTATAAATATATTATATAACTTATTCAAAAAATGTCAATAACAACAGAGTTAAATTTCCATTTTATAAAAGCGCCACTTGCATGGCGTTTTTATAAAGTGAGCCGGTGAAGGGATTTGAACCCCCGACCTACTGTTTACCGCCTTGTTTACTTTAGTAAACAAATTACTAAATTATCGGCGGTGGCCGATACTCTAAGCGGAAAGACGGCCTGGTTCGCCAAAGGCGACCGGCTTACAAAACAGTTGCGATTATATTTATCTTGGAGCCGGTGAAGGGATTTGAACCCCCGACCTACTGTTTACAAAACAGTTGCTCTGCCACTGAGCTACACCGGCATATTTTTTATTAATGAATATAGATATTCTTTATACGAACCACTTTTGAATTTTTTTTCTTCTCGTCTCGCTTCGGCGCGCGTCGACAATTCTTTTGAAAATATTAATTTCCACGGCCGAAATGCTTTTGTTGAGCGTACAGTGCCCATATTATGCTCTTTAATTCTCCGGAAAACACTATTACTCATGCCAACATAAATCATTTTCTTCTTGAGGCTAACTATGGCATAAACATGGAATTTCATGATTATTCCTGCCACTGAGCCCTGCCTGCCGGCAGGCAGGTACACCGGCATTACAAAACGTGCGGCTAACCGCACATTTTATTTAACTCGTTCTTCAATTTTATTCTTGACTGGCTGAACTGAATTTATTTGTTGTGCTTGCACTTCTGGTTTCTTTACTTCTGTTTTTGGCTGCACCGCCGGACCTTGTTGGGATTTCCGCACTTCGGGTTTTTTATTCTCTGGCTTTACTTGTGATATAGGAGCGGGTTGCGGCTTCTGCTCTTCGGGCTTCCTGATTTCCGTTTTAATTTCGGGCTTAGGATTTAGACCTTGATTCGGATTCCTAGCTTCGAATTTTGAACTTTGCTTCCTTGGTATCTTCTTGCCTGCCATCTGCTTCAAATTGTCCCAATATTCCGGAGAAAAAACCGGATTAGGGTTTTCTTTTTTATAATTCACGCGCAAATGTTCCAACCAATGCAAAGTTTGGTTCTCTATCTTTTGCGCCCAAATCCTGACCTTGATAATCAGCTTCTCCAAAAGCGTAACCGCCACCAAATCTTTGAAAACATTGTATTTGCCAACCTTCACCTTTACCTTATTAAGTATCGGCGAAATCGTTACATTATGCGGCTCAACATCCGCAAGTACTTTTGCCTTGCGGGATAAAAATATAATAATTATGATCGCGCTTGCTACGGCTACCAGAAGCGCAATCCACATTAAATCCATGATATTTTAGACAATATCAAATCTTTCAAACCGATGAATGAGTAAATTCTCGCCGATTCTCTGAATTTTCTCAATCATATACTGTTCGACAGTTTTGCCATCTTCATTCATCATCGGCTGCTTGATAAGGCACCTCTCTTCATAGAACTTATTGAGTTTGCCCTCCATCATTTTATCAATAATATTTTGCGGTTTGCCGGATTTGGCAAATTCTTCAGTGTAAAATGCTTTTTCTTTATCCACGATTTCCGCCGGGATATCTTCGGGCTTAATATATTGAGGCTTCATGACGGCAATATGCAGGCATAAAGCGTGTGCCAATTCAACAAATTCAGGGTTGCGGGCCACAAAATCCGTTTCGCAGCGTAAATCCAAAAGTACCCCAACCTGTTTGTTGAAGTGAATATAAGAATCAATAATGCCCTTGTTGGCAACGCGCGACATCTTCTTTTCGGCGACATTTTGCCCCCATTTGCGCAAAAGATCTTTGGCAGCATTCATATCACCGTTGCTCTGCTCAAGAGCTTCCTTGCATTTAGAGATAGAAACGCCGGTGATTTCACGCAACTCTTTGACTTGCTCGATTGTGGCCATAGTTTTGATTGTAAAAAATGCAATTAATTTTTGGGAGTTCACTTAGCCTGTGGTCCCCTGACTGAGAGTATCGATTCCTTGATGCCGTCTAGAATAAATCTAATGGAATTAGTAGTATCGTCACTGGCGTAAATCGGATAACTAGCAGGAGTCGGGTCAACATTGGTATCAGCCACAGCAATCACGGTAATCTTGCGGTCTTTAGCTTCCTTGATGGCAAAATGATCTTTCTTCATATCCATAACCAAGATCGCGTCAGGCAGCCTATCCATCGCCCTAATGCCATCATATTTGGCTAAGAGCTTTTCTAATTCCTTCTGCATCTTACCCTGCTCTTTTTTGGTATACTTAGAAATTTCTCCAGTTGCTTTCAGTATTTCAATAGACTTCATGTGGCTAACCCTCTTTTTCAAAACTTCAAAGTTAGAAATGGTTCCACCAAGCCAACGCAAATTGACATAAGGAAGGTTGCAGGCAACCGCAAAATCCTTGACCATATCTTTAGCTTGGACTTTTGTGCCCACGACCAGAATGGTCTTGCCGGCCAAAATCAGATCCCGAATGGCGTTCTTGGCGGCTAAAAGACTGGAATTTGTCTTTTCCTCATCAATCACATCAAAACCGGCCTTGATTCCGGAAATGAAAGGCTTCATTTTTGGATGTCTGCGGGCAACTTGATGTCCGAGTACAATTCCCTTATTGAGCATTTCGCTCGATTGTTCTTTTTGCTCTTCTGCGATCATGGTTTGCTTGGATTAGTAATTAAGTAATTTGATTACGCAATATAATATCATAAGTTCAAAAATATGCAAGACCCCATAGTGAACAATCATTAACAAAAACAAAAATCCCAAAGTAATGGGATTAATTTTTGGTGCTAAGTGCTTTGCCAATCAGCTCGTCGAATGCCTTAACCAAGACTAGCGGAACCCGCTCGGTAAATAAACCGCCGCGCGGGGCAACAAGCTGGCGCAATAATTCATCAGCAATTTTAGTGGGGTATAGTTTTTCAGGAACAATGCTGGCCACAAATACTAGTTTCTTCTCTTCTTTGCCGCCCGTAAACATACTAAGTTTCGCCCCAGAAACAAAATCTCCTGTAAAATCCAGCGAATAGCAAACACCGTCTGCGTCGCATTTTTGGGTTGCGAAAAACTGGAGAGTTTCAAGGTCGAACCCGTTCTGCCCGATACCATCTTGCTCTTTTTCTGCCACACTACCTCCTTTTTTGCGATTTATATTCCCGTTCGGCAAATAAAAACCCCAAAATGAGGGGGATATATTATTAATGATTCGGAAGAAAAGTTATTTCTTTTTTTTACCCTTCGGGATTGAAGTTTCCGGCATACTGCTGGGAGAGCCTTCGCATACCAACTCTTCGGTTTCGGCCTGAATCTGTTGGCGAAGACTGCGCTCCGTCGCCTTGTCCTTAGTGAGACTGCTGCGTCTGTTTTTTGAACCCATTTTCCTCCTTATAGCGCCCTAATCACTTTTGGGCACATTTATGAAATTGATACTATCTATTCATAACACAATATTTTTACCATGTCAATAATGAATGATTTCCCTCCCTTAAGAGACAAAATCTTAATGCCCCTAGCAAAACTGACAGCTCTCCCCTCTTGCATATTTCATTTTTTTATGTTAAACATATTTGTTAACGAATATATCGGACTATTATGAAAAAGGATATCCACCCAAAATATTTTGAAGCAGCCACTATTAGGTGCGCTTGCGGCAATACCTTTACCACTGGCTCCACCAAGGAGTACATCGAGGTTGAAATTTGCCCTAAATGCCACCCCTTCTATACCGGCCAGGAAAAAATCCTTGAAACTGTCGGCCAGATTCAAAAATTCAAACAGAGGCAGACTGCCAAAAAAGAAGGAATCATCTCCAAGAAAGCTAAAAGAGCTGCTAAGAAGGCTGCCAAAGCTAAAGCCGAATAATATATGGAAATTGCCCAAAATACAAACCTTGGGCAGCAAGAAAGCGTCGCGGTGGAAATCCGCGCCGGAGTGGGCGGGCAAGAGTCCGCTCTTTTTGCGTCTGATTTGGCCAATATGTATATCCGTTATGCCCAATCGCAAGGTTTCGGCGTAAAAATTACCGAAGAAAGCCCAACAGATTTGGCAGGCTTTAAGCAGATCAGCTTTATCATCAGCGGCCCTGCAGTTTATCGCCTCTTTAAGCAGGAGGGCGGTGTGCATCGCGTGCAAAGAGTACCGCAAACCGAGCGCCAAGGCCGAGTTCATACCTCAACCGTCTCTGTTGCGGTTTTAAGAATTCCTAGAGAAACCGAACTTAAAATTAATCCCTCGGATATCCGCTTTGAAACCAGTAAAGCCGGCGGCGCAGGCGGACAAAATGTAAATAAACGTGAGACCGCCGTGCGCTTAGTTCATATCCCGACCAATATCGCCGTAACTTCGCAAACCGAGCGCAGCCAACAGCAAAACCGCGAAAACGCCATGAATCTCTTGCGTGCCAAACTTTTAGAGATTAAAGAAAATAGCGCCACGGGCAGCGTGCAAGCGGAGCGTAATGCCCAAATTGGTTCCGCCGACCGGAGCGAAAAAATCCGCACTTATAACTTCCCTCAAGATAGGATTACTGACCACCGCTTAAATAAATCTTGGCATAATATTGAAAAAATTATGGCCGGAAAAATCGATAAAGTAATACAAGAATTTCAGAAATAAAACAAAAGGCCCCGAAAGGGGCTTTTTGTTTTATTTAGTTATCGGATTTTAATTGAGCTACCCCGCCGCCGTGATTACACTTTGGTGAGGTTTAAGAAAAACTATCTCTCACGCATTCGCGATGTTTTTCTTAAAATATCATGGACTCGCACTTAGTGCTCATCGTTCCCTCGGCGATAAATTTCTCGATACAAGAAGCGCGCACCTGCACTTGGTTTTGATAGCCATAAGCTCCGGAGCCAAAATATCTGGCCGCTGCTTTGAGCTCTCCCTTCCCGGCCGCATTGGCGCCGGCATCCTTAACAAATAAGGCTGCGGCATAAAAAGCATCTTCGATATTCCAAGGATTGGCTGCTCTTCCGGTAATAGCAGAAATTTGATCTTTGAAAAGATTCCAAGTGGTTGGCATGAATTGCGCCGGGCCCATAGCCCCACCATAGGGACACCCCATAGAGGGAATCGGGCAAGAAACAGGCACGCTCTTAAAATCAAGCCCGGCATCTTTGGTGATTTGAATAAAGGCTATCACTTGATTAGCCCGCATCACTGGCTTGCCGTTAGCGCCTTTGCCATCTTCAGTCACAACGTAACATTTGCCCACATTTTGTCCAATGCGAGTTTCCTGGGCTAGAATAGCCAAAATAAATGACGGCCGAACGCCAACTTTGGCGCCAGCGCGCTGTGCAATCTCAATGGCTTCACCAAAGCTTGGCGCCTTGGAAACCCCGGAAATGCCGGCTAGCTGAAAAATACGAGAACGGATTTTTGCGGCGCGTGCCTCAGCCTGCTGCTTGTATTGCTGGAAGAGCGCTTCTTCGCCTTTAGTTTGGGTTAGAACCTCATTTTTCTCCTCTTTCAACTCCACGTTCTGGTTTTTCTGCACTTCTTTTTTTGCAACCGCATCTTCTAAACTCCCTTTTTGCTCCCCAAGCTTTTGTTTCTGATTTTCTAAATAAGTCTTCAAGTCAACGATCGTGGCCAAAAGCGCTTGATTCCTTTCTGAAAGGGTTTTCAAACCAATAAAATTATCAGCTGTCTCGGTCAAATTTTCCCCACCCAAAATAAGCTCCAAGCCAGATTTATTATCCTCCTTAAAAATGGAAACGAGCAAACTCTTAAGCCTTTCCCGGGCTGCTTCAATTTTTGATTGGGTGTCAGTAATGGATTCCTCGGTGCTTTTAACTTGGACTGTCAAATCTTTGATGATAACCGTATTATGTTGGATTTCGTTATCCAATTTTTTAATTTTCGATTGCAAAGACGAAATTTCCCCGCTTAAGGTTTTACCTTTTTGTTTAGCTTCTTGGACACCGGCATCAAAAATTTTGGCGCGCTGTTCAAACATTGCCAAACAAGCCTTTAGGCTGATATCGCACTCCTCCTTTTCTACTTTGGCGCAAAAAGCATCCAAGGCCTTTTCGGCGCACACAGCATCGGATGCCTCAAAAGCTAAGGCAACCGAATTGGCGCTAAGTATTAAGGCAACTATAGCCATGGCTAAAAAAACCCAAAACGTTTTACAGTTTTTTCCCATAACTATTTGTAACCAATCAAACGATTTTCTCCAAATTTTGGCTGTGGAATATTAGAACATAAAAACACCCCGCTAGTGGCAGGGTGCTTTCTAAATCAATATTATTCGGCGGCCGGAGCATCGGTAGGCATTTCTTCTTTCTTCTCCTTTTCAATCTTCTCTACCTTCTCCACATCGCCCTCGATAGGTACTTCCAATTCTTTTTCCACATCAGCCGGTTTGGCTACAAAGGCAATAATTTCTTCGGGGTTCTTCAAGATCTGCACCTTTGCCCCAACCTTAAGATCCTTGACGCAAAAATAATCCTCGAAAGTGGCCAACTTGGAAATATCAACAGAAATTTCGTGCGGGATATCTTGCGGCAGGCACTTCACTTCAAGCTCGTGGATATTCTTTACCAAAGTTCCCTTCAAGTCCTTAATAGCGGCAGCCTCCCCAACAAAAACCAATGGTACATTGGCAGTGGTTTCCACTTTCAAATTCGGAGCATATAAATCTATATGGGTAACAGCTTCGGAAACTGGGTCTACGGCGAGATCTTTAACCAAAACAGTGTATTTTTCGCCAGCTAAATCAATATTGATAAGGGTTGTTTCTCCGGCCTCTTTCAAAACTGTCTCAAATTCCTTGGCCGAAACTTGAATCATGGCATTAGAAATTCCGGGGCCATAAATGATGGCCGGGATAAACCCATTCTGACGGATTTCCTGAGCGTCAATTTTTGCGTCTCTTTTTTGTGCGGGTAAATTAATCATAACGTTTACAAATTAAATAGACCGATAAGGTCGTCTGTCCATTGTAAATGATTTTACGATTTTGTCAATTCTTCTTTGTATTTGGCGCATTCCTTGTAAAAAGCAAGTATCCTATCCGTAACCCTTTCCCACGCATATTCCTGGGCAATCTGGTAACCTATTTGCGCCAACTTCTCACGCTTGGCGCCATTATCCGCCAGCTCACCCAGACGTTTTCCTAAAGCTTGGAAATCACGGCATTTGACCATAAAATCCTTGGGATGCTTGGCGAGCACTTCCCGGTAACCGTCAATATTATAAGCGATAACCGGCTTTTTGCTTGCCATGCCTTCCAAAAGCACAATACCAAAGCTCTCCCCAAAAACCGCCGGGCTGCAATAAATATCACAGGTCGCATAATAATTAGGTGCGTCTTTTTCCAGAACTCGGCCTTCAAAAACCACATTTTTTAATTTATTATCTGCGACAAATTTTTCACATTCGCCACGTTGCTCCCCGTCACCGCACATGATAAGGCGCACATTATCCCGGCTGCTTTGCACAATTTTATAAGCCTTAAGCATTTCCATCGGGCCCTTACGCTCCTGTAACCGGCCCATGAATAAAATGTTAATTTTCCCATCCAAAAATTTTTTCAACTTTTTGGTTTTCGGATTAAATTTTTTAACATCAATGCCGTTGGGAATGACAATTTTTGGTCCGGAAAAATCCTTAAATTGCGCCAAAGCGACTTTGGAAACCCCAATTATACCATGCACCTTACCCATAAGCTCCTTGGTCATGGCCAAAACTTCTTTGCCGCCGGGCACATCCCCTAAATTACTATGAAAAGTCAGCACATTTACGCCATTAGTCCTATTCATTATTTGCCAGCTATGAAAACCGATATTATGAAAATGGAAAACATCGAATTTTTCTTTTTCCAGCCAATACTCCAGCTGCCCGGGCGCGGCGCAAACCGCCAAATCGCCATAACCGCCATTAAAAGGAATGGTTAAAGCCGTACCGATTAAGCGAATGTCCTTATCTGCATATTTCTCAGTTAGAGAACCACGAGGCACGCCTATTTTGCAATTATAGCCCTTTTTCTTTAGGTACTTTTTTAGTTCAAAGACATGGTTTTTTACCCCTCCCGGATACAGAAAAGGATGCAGGGGGAAAATCCCGATTTTTTTTATTTGGCTTTGCATATTTTAATATTTTAGCTAAGCCTGTAAAAATCTCCGGCGCTCATCAATAAAATTACCTCTCCGCCCATAACCAGGCGCTTAAGAACATCTTTAACTTCCTCCTTACGCAAATAGGAAATCTTTTTATCTTTACAGGCCTGCGCGAGCATCTGAGCATTAATCTGCTGCTTAATTGCGCTGTTTTCGCGCCCCTTCACATCGTAAATATCGGTTATGAAAAGGTGGTCGAAATATTTTTTCTTGGAAGCGGTTTTATAAGCCTTAATAAATTCTTTTTTCAAATTAAGCGTCCTTTCGTATTGGTGGGGCTGATTAATGGCGATAATCTTGCGGTTTTTATATTTTTCCTTACAGGCCTGCAGAGTGCTCAAAATTTCCGTAGGATGGTGCGCATAGTCGGAAATGAAGGTGGCATCCTTAGGGCCAACTTGGGTATAAATCTTTATCTCCGAGGTTTCAAAACGTCTCCATGCGCCATGGTAGTGGCCAATAGCGGGCAAAATGTCTTTGTCTTTTTTATCCAAAATCCGACAAACTTCCAGAGCTGCCATGGCATTAGAAACATTATGCTCTCCAGGAACAAAAACCGCCCGCTTAACTGCTGCGGCATCGCGCTGCTTTTTTGAGTACTCGATAACCTGAAATTGCGCGTCTTTTTTAATCTTAAGTTTCTTTTTGACTCCTCCGTCTTTGCTCGCTACTAGAAACCCTCCCGGGCCCAAATGAGAAACAAATTGTTGAAAATTTTTGACGATATTGCCAAAAGTCTTGAAGTAATCTAGATGGTCAGCCTCAATATTAGTGCAAACAATAATCTGGGGCCAGTAATTCAAAAATGAGCTCTTATACTCATCAGCTTCAATTAATAAATACTTGCTTTTGCCTAAACGAAAATTACTATCCCCAAACTCCTTTAAGGCAGTACCGACAATGACTGTGGGATCAAGCCCCAAATTAATCATAGCCACGGCTAACATGGAAGTAGTGGTGCTTTTGCCATGCGACCCGCAAACCGCGATAGTGTATTTCTCTTTGGTAATCTGGCCCAAAAGCTCGGGAGCGGACATTACCTTTATGCCCAGTCTCTTAGCTTCGATAATTTCCGGGTTATTCACCGGTACGGCCGGGTTGTGGACAACCAAATCCAGTTGCATATTTTTAAGCCGCGGAACATATTCTTCGTGTGCCCCGACAAAAACCTCTATGTCGCGACGGCGCATAGCCTCGATAATTTCTGTATGCTCAAGATTGGTACCCGTGACATGATGGCCAAGCGCCCGGTAATACTGAGCTATGGCACTAATACCTATTCCACCTATGCCTACAAAATGTATTTTCATAGGTTTATTTATTCTTTATGCTTTTCCAGTGAATTTATGCGTTTCGATTACGGAGTAATCCGCCCCATCCATAGTCTTGCGTGATTCCATCAGGGAAATTCCTCCTGCCGGGAAAGAAAATTCTAAGTCCTGCGCGATATTGGGCATTTCCTCGGGCTCAATCCGGCGATATTCAAACTGCTTCACGCGGCCTAAAGTGATATGACAATGAAATGGCTTAGGATCGAGACGAATTCCCCGCTCCAGAAGTTTTTGGGCCAATATTTTTTGCATTTCTTCAAAACGTTTATCGTTTTTGAAGTTTACCCAAACATAGCGCGGAGGGATTTCGCCTTCCGGAGCAAAGGCTGCCCGCGACATATTCAAAGAAAAATATCCGTAAAGGGCGCAAATCTCCATGACCGCTTCCCGAATCTTAATAATCTCCGCTTCTCCAACCATACCGATAAAGGCCAAGGTAATATGCAAATCAAAATGGCGCGCCCAACGAATGGGACACGCCTCAAAAGACGAATCAATTTGATCCTTGATTTGCTGAAGATATTCCTGCGCTTGCGCATCGGGGTTTATAGCTAAAAATACCCTTCTCTTCATTAACTATGTTATAGCATTTTTGCCAGAATTTTTCAATAGTTAGGGAGTTTTTCACTGTATTTACTGGTAATTTCAGCTATAATCAAAATAATGAAACTGGACCTGCATTGTCATACGCGATATTCCTACGACGGGCTCTCATCTTTACGCAAAATTGTAAAAGTTGCCCAAAAAAAAGGCTTAGATGGTATCGCTATAACCGATCACGAAAATTGCCGCTGTTGGAAAGATGCTGATACGGTTGCTAAAGAAACCGGCGCTATAATTATCCGTGGCGAAGAAATTAAAACCAAACAAGGAGATGTCTTGGCGCTTTTTATTAACAAACAAATCGACGGTTTGGGCCACGAGCTACGCGACGTTATCAAACAAATACACGACCAAGGAGGTCTCGCCATTATTCCTCACCCTTTTCATTTTTATGAAGGCTTCAAGGGCAATATCGAGGACTACTTGGATATAATTGACGGCATGGAAGTATTTAATGCCCGCCGGCCATGGGGAGATTTTAATGAAAAAGCTTTAGCCTGCGCCAAAAAATACAACTTAGCCATGACTGGAGGATCGGACGCTCATTTCTCCGCTGGCATTGGCGATAGCTATACCGAAATTCCCAATGCAAAAACTATCGAAGATGTAAAACAGGGAATTTTGAAAAAACAAACAATGGGCCTTGGCCACCACTCACACTTTATTTACATGGCGATTCCGATTTTAGCTAAAATCCTCAACACTGCCAGAGAATTTAACAAAACTTTTATCAAACCCGCAGCCAAAGCATTAGGGATAAAGGTAAAAACAAAAATCAAACGCGCCAAATAATGAAAAAAGTTTATTTGCAAAAAGCCAGCGGCCAAAATATCAGCTGCCTGAACTGCGCCCATTATTGCCAGGTGGCAAAAGGCAAGCGCGGCATGTGCCAAGTCCGCGAAAATAAAAATGGCGAGCTTATGGCGCTTAATTATGGCCAAATTGTCGCCCTGCAGATACAAAAAATCGAAAGCATCCCCCTATATCACTTTTTGCCCGGCAGCTTGGCTTTGGTAATCGGGAGTGCGGGCTGCAATATGATGTGCGCTAATTGCCAAACCTGGAATATTTCACAAAAGCCGCGGCTGAGTGGCGATACTTTTGGCCATCCCTATGAGCCGCAGGAAATTGTTGATTTGGCCCTAACCCAAAACTGCCGATCAATCGCCTATTCTTATACTTCCCCGGCCATGTTTTCCGAATTTGCTTATGATACCATGCGCTTAGCGCGCCAAGCCGGGCTAAAAAACGTTTGGGATAGTAATGGTTTTTGGAGCCGGGAACTTTTTGAGATGGTTGCGCCTTATTTAGACGCGGTTAATATTGATATTAAATCGTTTAGCGAAAAATTTTATAAGGAAAATTGCAATGCTGCCTTACAACCGGTTTTAGACACTTGCAAACGGCTCAAAGATGCCGGCATTTGGCTGGAAATTTCCACTCTTATCATCCCTAAACAAAACGACCATATTTCGATGCTTGCCTCACTGGCCAGCTATATTAAAACAGACTTGGGCGCCCAGACGCCTTGGCATGTTTTAGCATTTGATCCGGCAGTTTCTTGGAAACTAGAGAGTAGCAACGCGCCGGAAAACGCAAGCCTACTTGATATTGTAGCCCTTGGGAAAAAATCCGGATTACAATACGTTTATTTGCCCAAACAAAAAGCCGAACCGCTAAATAACACTCTCTGCCCCAAGTGCCAAGATGTTTTAATCCAACGCCGCCAGAATGTGACAAAAAGAAATGACAATAATGGCAGTTGCCAAAAATGCGGTGCCAGAGTATCCGGAGTGCTATAAAAAATCCCGCTTGAAAGCGGGATTTTTCTTTAAGCTGATAAAATTGTTTTTGACTTGCGAAAGGCTGAAGTTATTCTTTGTAAAGCCGTATAGTTGCTCATTATGGCCAAAAATACGATAACGTACATGCACCATGTATAACTAAAGTTTGCCAGCAAAATTCCAATACACAGCATAATAATTCTTTCTCCGCGCGACATTACCCCTCCCACTAGCTCCCTATCCACAAGTTTTTTTTCAGAAGCAGCAGCTTTTACATACGTCGTGGCAATCGATCCGAATAAAAACGCTCCAATCCAAATATAATGCGGTATGTTCAAGAAATGCGGCAAAGGCAAAAACATTAATGAAACGATTATTATGCCTTCGATGTACCGGTCTACTACCGTATCCAAATATGCCCCAAAAGGGCCCGAAGTGCCCTTAGCGCGAGCCACAGAGCCATCGACGAAGTCCATTAAGCCAGAGAGGGCAAAGAACGCCAATGCCCAATAGAATTCTCGGCTGATTATTAAGTATGCGCTAATCAATACAAACACAATCGAGAGATAAGTGTATTGATTAGCACTTAATGGGAGTTTGGCAAAAGTATTTGCAACAAAACCCTCAAGTCCTTTGAATAGATGTCTTTTTGTGTCTAACATATTATTGTTATTAAGTTAAAATACCACTTTTGGCTAAAATAGCAATATAAATAAGGGCAACATACGTTGCCCTTTTGGGTTATTTATTACTTCTCTGAGCATTAAAGCTGTCAATGATGTGCGTTGCAATATCTTGTGCCGCTTGGCTTTGAGAATAATTCGCCAGTGTTCCAAAGCTTGGCCAGTCATTCGCATCAACGCAATAAAGCTTATTGCTGGCGACATCAGCGATTAGATCTCCACCAAAAACATCTAAGCTTGTGGCTTTGCGGATCTGCTCTACGGCAATCGGAATCTTGTTCAAGATCTCGCACGGTAAGCTATCTGCGCTCTCTGGCAGGATAACCCGATCTCCGATTCCATAGAATTTTATATCGACTCCGAGTATAAAATCCTGCTTTATTACCTGCTCAATTCCCTTTTTCTGGTAGTAGTTCATTGCAGCTTCGAGCTGGCTGGCATTTTGCACCACAAACCACATATCGTGCCCATAGGCAGATTTCAAAATTTGCTTGCCTTTTAGTTCAAGGTTCTGCAGAGCTTCGGTTTCCCAAATCTCGCATTTAGGAATCAACACGCCAAAACGGTCAAGCCTCCTGTACGTATCAACTTTGCTCAAACTCGCACTCACTGCTTCTGGCGGATTTACAATAAAAACATTCGTCTGCCTTTGAAGTAGTGCCAGAGTACTATTTATCTGTGGGCCTCTAGCCATGCTTAGAATTATGTCAGCGCTATATTGAGCTCCGAGATTCGCTAGAAAATCATCTGCCGCCATATAGAACGTTTCGAAGCTTCGTTTGGAAAATTGGGTTCCAGTTTTATCCAGGATCTCATTATCCGCCCTTGGCTTGCCTGCATTTTTTGTTTCGCGATAAATCGAAACAACTTTTAGCATCATTCCTCCTCTACGCACTTGGAACATATTTGCAATTCAGAATCAATTCTGCATTGGCAATAAACTCTGGCCAGCCACCTTTAAGAATCAAATTGGCGCGGCTCAAATCTTGGCCGGTCGAGAATATGGTTGGCATTGCCACCACATAAACGCCAGCGGCGGCAGCTGCATCTACTCCTGCTTGCGTATCTTCAACCGCAAAACACTCTTTAGGCTCAAACCCTAAACGCTTGGCAGCCAGAATATACATATCTGGCGCCGGCTTTCCTTTTCCCGCTTCCTCTTGCGTAGAACGATGCTTCCTATCTTTTGTTCCCGGAAACCACCACTCAACTTGCGCACTAACCAGTTTCATCTCCAATTCCTCATCATTTTTGGCTGAACATACCGACATATTTTCCAAGCCAAAGTAGTTGGCAAGCGTCACTAAACCAGCATGCGCCCCAGGCATAAGCTCAATCTTATGCTCGCCAAAAAAATAATCGAGTTCTTGGCGGGCAAGATCAGCCAATTTGCTTGGGCTAATCTCTATCTGTGGAAAATGCTGGCACAAAAGCGCTGGAATCTCATCTTTGGATGATTTTCCGCAATACTTTGAAGCGTAATCCTGCGGAGTCAGCCAAACACCGTAGCGCGGCCCTAAGATCACATTCCACTTGAGATATTGATAGCCTTCGGTTCGCCCCAAAACTTCATCGAAGTCCAAAATAGCTCCTTTGAAATCCATCGCAAACCTCCTTTCGATTTAATTTGCTGATAAAAATATAACACAAAACATACTTTTTGCAACCCTACAAAATTTCAGCTTTATTAGACACAAAAACCCCGCGATTGCGGGGCTTTTGCTTTAGAGTTTAGAAAATCTGCAACATTTCCTTGAACATCTGTTCCATAGAAGTGAGCTGTTGGGCTCCTTTCTTGGTGGTTTTGAAAGCTGCCTTGCTTTGGTAGCACTCGTCGGAAATATATCCTTTCTTGCGCAACCTAAACATAACAGTTTCCACCACTATGGCGTTAGGCAAAAAGCCAAACTGCTCATAGATCAGACGCGGCACATCTTCAACTGGGATTTCTTTCTCGTATCCTAAATACAAGATGTACATCCACAAATTATCGTGGGTAGTAGTCTTCTGCAGCTTTTCGCTGGGCGTTGTGAACTTAAGCATATATTTTGAGTCGTAATCCGACTATATTTTATAGTATACCATATATTGCTTAATTAGTCAATATAGGAAAATCCTTATAAATAAAGGATAAAAAGCGGGAATTCCCCGCTTATGGTTTAGCTAACAAACTTTGCACAATTTCGTATACTTCAGCAGTATTCTGCACGATAAGATCAGCACCTCTTTGAAAATATCCCGCCAATCTTTGAATGGCTTGAGCGTCGCGAAATTGGCACCGGCATTCGTGTGGACAAAACGCCAAAGTGAGCAATTTCTTTTCCTGCCACGGCGACTCAAATCTCTTTTCCGGGCCGGCTAGTGAACAAAGTGCGTCAAGGTTGCGCGCAACACTGGTAATATAAATTATCCGCTTTGCCGTTGGAAATTCGTTTTTTATCAAATCACAATGCTCTTTGGCTGTTCCATTCTTGGAAAAATAGGACCGAACAAACAACCCGTCCAATTTATAATATGCTATCCAATCATGGAATAAATGCCTACTGACGATGGTTGAGATAATCTGCCTGACTTCTGGTAGTCGGGCAATCAAGGTCAGAGGCACTAATGACTCATTGCGACTTTCAAAACAAATTTCCCCACTGCCGGTTGGTGCAAGCGCATTCTGGTCATGAATAAGAACATCAACCGGATCCCAAATCAAAACAGTGCTCACTGGCGCCGAAATCATAGCCCCCGCCTCCTTTCGATTTAAGTTGCTTTCTTATGTTTGCCAAAATATCCCGCTTTGTCAAACATTATTGGGGAAAAAATATTCCATTGCTTGATCAAAATTTTCGAACCGCGCAATAGCCATAGAAAAATCCTGCTCCTTTGTCCAGCGGTTCGGAATAGCCACTACATGGCAGCCGGCCTGAAAAGCGGCTAAGGCACCTGGATTGGAGTCCTCAAAAACTAAACACTGGCTGGGCACAACGCCGAGCCGGTCAGCACAATACTCATAAATATCTGGAAAGGGCTTCCCTCTCTTGACGTGGTCGGCACACACTATCAAACGAAAATACTTTTGTAACCCCGCACTCTGAATTTTACGCTGTGTTTCTCCCAAAATACCACCCGTGGCGGCCGCCACGATAAAATTCTCTTCATTAAACTTTTCCAGGGCCTGCAGGGCTCCGGGCATGTATTTAAGGCCGCAATACATATGTGTATCGAGATATTCGTGCCGGTAATCTATGAGTTTTTCAACCGTTAAGTCGGAAATTTTCAAATCCGGAATAACCGCACTAGCCACTATCTGCTCATGGCGCCCGGCATATCGGAGATATTCCTGTTCAGAAAGATTTTTGCCGTGTTTAGCCAAGGCAAAATTCCAACTATCAAAATGGACACCTTCAGTATCCAAAGTTGTTCCATCAAGATCAAAAATTATTGCCTTATAGCCATTCATGCCTGCGCTTTTCTGAATCTTTCCAAAAGGCCTAAAGTGTATTCTCTGGCCCGATTAAGCTCGTCTAAACCTTTAGAAGTGGTTTTGTAGGCTGATTGGCTTTGAAATCTCTCTTGAGTAACATAGCCTTCGGCTTTAAGCCGGAACAAAACCGCCATAGCCAAAACGCTATTCGGCAAAAATCCGAATTTTTCATAAATAAGCTCCGGCAGTTTATCGGAAATCACATCCCGATCTTTACCTAAAAGTAGAATATAAATCCAGATATTCCCTGACGTGGTGCTGGCTTTGAGCCTTTCAAGGGGTTGCATATTGAATATTAAAAAATTTATTTTATGATAAATCAAGTCTTTCATTTTTATTTTACAGGTGTAAAATAGTAAGTCAACAAGCCTATGCTGCCAATTGAACGCCTCAATCAATCAAATACCATCGAAAATCTCTGGATGTATATTTTGGTCTTGGTAAAGAATGCTAATGAAGACCATCCGCTCTATGCTTACGAAATGCGAGAGCTCATCGAAAAAAAATTCGGTTTTAAGCCGGGCGAGATTACAGCTTACCGAGTTTTATATCGCCTCGAAGAAGATGGTTTTGTTAAAAGTTATTTGATTGATCGCAAAAGAATTTATAAAATCACTCCCAAGGGAAACGAGGAATTGCGCAAAGCCAAAGACTTATTGGAAAACGCTCTCACTAATATCTCTTAATTAAAATGCCCAAAAAGAAAGCCGAGAAGCATATCCAGCAAACTCTACCCGAGCCTTCCCCTATCCAAAAGGTGGTTAATTTTTATTTTGAAACCAAGGGCCTAACTTTAGAACAAATAAAAGAAGATGCCAAAAAGAGAAAAATAATCTATTCCCGCTTTACCAAACCCGCCAAACAGCTTATTGATTTGGCCGGTAGCCCGCAGGAAGCAATAGACGCCATCCGCAAGGTGGCAGACTGGGCCAGCAGCCGGAATTTAGACTACTCGATTGAAACTGTTTTCAAAAAATGGCTGGAGCTTGATAAACTCAAACCCAAAGAAATTGTTAAAAAACCCTTTTATATGGGCGACCCAATGGTTTGGAGTGAGGCCAAAAAGAAATGGTATGTAGTTTCCTCCGATGGCACTTGGTTGGAATATTGCGACAAAGAAGATCTGATTGAGTGGCGCGAAGAAAAGAAAAAGTCTCAACGGTTATAAAAAAACTCCGACCCTTAATGGGCCGGAGTTTTCAGTTAGGCTCAAATTGCAATAAAACCGGCAGCGTAAAGAACCATTAAGGCTTGATAAATTGCGACAAAAATTAAGCCTAAAGCCATTAGAGCAGCCAAAATCGTGAAAACAATTTTAGTTTTCTTGCCTTGCAATTCCCGCATTGCATAAACAACAGCCTTGAATCCCAAATAAAGCCAAATACCGGGTAAAAATGCGGAAACGGCCAAAGTATAAAGCGTCTGCTCTCCATCACCGCCAAAAGCTTTATTGGCCCATGGAGCAAGAACGCTGAATAGAACCATAATGACCAAAGTCCAAATCAGGGCAAAAATTACATACTTGAATGCTGTCTTTTTCTGAAAAACATTAGAAATTTCTTTGAACATATTTTATTTTGTTACAAAATTATAACATAAACGGAAACATTGTCAGTTTTGTTTTCCACAAGCATAAAAAAATCCACCCTTAAGGGCAGATATCTTAAAAATTTACCAGCAATCCGGTGCCAATACTGCAAATGACCGCTCCGGCAATACGGGCGTATCCCCAAAAATTTCCCGGCCCTTCGCTTAAAAAGAGCAAAGCCAAGATTACAGTTACAACTGTATTCAGGTTGTAAATCGGAGCCAGGCGGGAAGCGTTTGCCCCACCGTCTAGTGCGATAAAAACCACCACCTGGCCAGCTGTCCAAATTACTCCGGCCAAAAATGCGATTGCTAGGCCTTGCCACTTAAGCTCCGGGCAGTGAAAAGCGGCCACGCAAACTGTAAAAGCCGCCAAAAGGGCGCATAAGGCAATGCCAAATACTTTTAACCACGGCGCCAGCTGCGGAGTTTTAACTAGAAAATAGATAATCACGCTTGCCCCAATGCCCACTCCCATGAATAGCATAGCCGTGGTTGAGGGAGCCTTAAAAATACCCACGGCAATTTTATTGACAAAGGCACCCAAGCCCCAAAGCAAAGCAGCGCTAATCGCCAGCATAAACCAATTCACCTTCATTATCCTCCTTATTCAATTTTGAATTTAGACTATTAAAACAAAAAATCACCGTTTCGTCAACGGTGATTTTCTAATTATTTTTTTCCTTTTTTCCAGAGTAAATAAGGATAAGCAAAGCTCCAAATAACTACCGCAATCATCTCCCCCATAAAAATAAAAAAGACAACCTCTTTGCTAAAAAACTTAAACCATGACAAGGCCCAAATGATAATAAGTGAAAAGCCTAAACCGACAAACATTTTTGAACCTATCTTATGGGTTTTTGACCAAATATCTTCATTATTGATTGTCCACGGGGTGCGGATGCCAAAAAACCAATTAGGCTTGATATTTTCTATATTTTTTCCAATGAACACGAAAAGCAAACCTAAGAGCGGCAGCATTAAATCTCCAAAATTGAAAGAATAACCTAAATACAATGCGCTAGTGCCAATATTAACAACAAACATAAAAACCATTAGCGCTAATATCACTCTATCCAGATATTTTTGGTTAAAAACAATATTTTCCTGCTTAGGATCGGCTTTGGGCAACCAATTAAGCAAAATAAAAATAACTAAAAGCAAAAGCGGAAAAGCAAAAAGGGCCGATTCCTTGCTGGCATAACCATCAGCTTCCCCGCTAATACCCCAATGATTTGGCAGAATACTAGGCATTTGCGGATATAGCCAAAAGCTTAACGCAATAGATATAATGACCAAAAATAAAGAAATTATTTTCAGTGTATTCATATAACCGCATTATACCACCATTTTTCATGTTGCCAAATTGTTAAAATTTAGCATAATATAGAAAGGGAAATGGCGCAGTGCGCCTACCTTAATTTTAATCTTTGATTTTATGAAGTATTACGTTACGACTCCGATATATTACCCCAATGGCATACCTCATATCGGCCACGCCTATACCACGGTGGCTGCCGATATTGTCAATCGCTACCACAAGCTCAAAGGTGAGGAGACTTATTTTTTAACCGGCACCGACGAACACGGTAAAAAAATCGAGGAAGCGGCCCAAGCCCAAAACATGGAGCCCAAAGCCTTTGTGGATACCTTAATCCCAGAATTCAAAAAAGCTTGGGAAGTTTTGGATATAAAATATAATCGCTTTATCCGCACCACTGATAGTGACCACCAAAAAGCCGTTGAATATATTTTACAAACAGTTTTTGATAAGGGAGATATTTATCTTGGCAAATACGTTGGCCACTACTGCACAGCCTGCGAGGCTTACTTCCAAGAAAAAGACTTGGAAAATGGCTGCTGCCCAATACACAAAAAGCCCGTGCAATGGCTCGAGGAAGAAACCTATTTTTTCAAACTCTCCAGATATCAGGAACAAATTTTGAAACTTTGCGAAAGCGATTTCATCCTTCCCGCTTTCCGGCGTGACGAAATCTGCAACCGTATTAGAGAAGGCTTAAAAGATATCTCTATTTCGCGCAAAAATCTTAAATGGGGCATTGTGCTGCCATTTGATAAAGAACACGTCTGTTACGTCTGGTTTGATGCTTTAACAAACTATTTAACCGCCCTGGGCTATCCCGACAGGACGGGAAATTTTGCCAAATTCTGGCCAGCTGATGCCCATATTATGGCCAAAGATATTGCGTGGTTTCATGCTGTTATTTGGCCGGGTATTTTGTTTGCCGCCGGCTTAGAACAGCCAAAACATGTGGCAGTCCACGGTTGGTGGACGCTAAATGGGGATAAAATTTCCAAATCAGGAGGCAACTATATCACTCCCGCCGAAGTGGTCCAAATTGCCGGGGTGGATACGGCCCGCTACTTCCTTTTTTCGGCCATAGCCTTTGGGCAGGATGGAGATTTAAGCAAAACCGCCATTATCGAAACCAATAATACCTTGGCCAATAATCTTGGCAATCTCGTCATGAGAGTTTCAGCCCTAATCGAAAAAGCCGGAGGCTTTGAAGCCTGCGAGAATGATTTAATCGCAAAGCTCGATCTTCAAGACATCGAAAACAAATTCGGGCTTTTTGAATTTCATAAAGTTCTTGAAAGTGTTATGGCTTTTGTCGGCGTTTGCAACCGCCATATAGATGCACAGCAAGTTTGGAAAACAAAAGATAAAAAAGAACTCTATAAGCTGGCGGAAAATATTAAGGCTATCGCTATTATTCTTTCCCCTTTTATGCCCTCCACTTGCCAGAAAATCGCCCAAACATACCACTTTAATCTAACTTGGGCAGATTTGGCAAAACCTTTAGAGAATCAAAATATTAAAAAAGCCCAGCCGCTTTTTGCTAAACTCGCTTAAATAAATTGATTTCTAGTAATAAAAGAATCCCTGTTCGTTCAGGGATTTTTTTTGAGATATTTGGCAGATTCCAGAGCCTTACTCGGAGAATCAAATATCTGCAGTTCGGAAGGGCGGCCATATTCCTCGCCTAAAATGAGATATTTGGCTTGGACATTGCCGCAGCTTTCATCCGGACCGTAAACGCATTGAGAGTAGCCTGGCGTCTCGCAATTTATTTCATGCTCCACTTCACGCACAGCGATATTGTTGACATAGTCGAGCACTGGCTGGGCGCGCAGTAGCTGACAGAATTTTCCCGGTTCCAATTCCAGGCAATCGAATTGCACGGCAAAAATATTTTTCTTCTTGGCGCGCCAAAGCGTAAATACCCGATAATGCCCTTCCGGATAATTCAGGAAGCAAGAAGTCTGCCGACTCTCTTGATCAAACCTCATTACCAACGAATCTAGATCACCGTTGTTATCACGCCTCACTGCCTGCCCGCTGGAGTTGTAGCGCAGCAAAAAAACTTGCGCCTCATCAATAAACTCCCAATTGACGCTTTCAAAACCGCCAAGCTCGATAGTTAAACGCAAAACCCTTGTTGAGCTATCGCCTAAACCAAACCACTTAGCGGGTTCAAAAGCCAGGTTGAGCCTTTTAATAAAAATCGGCTCGCTTAACTTGGCATCAATCTTTGGTTCCAGAATAAGAGCAGAAGGATTGCTCAATACTGTGGCTACTCCGACTAATTCTTGACCGAATACCGCCACAATATCCACATCTCTCAAAGGGGCTATTTCTTGGCACGAGAGCAGAAATACAGCACAAATCGCCAATAAAATAAGCACATTTTTCGCCATTTAGCGACCTCCTCTCACAATTAAATTATAATTGTTCTGATTTAATTATGATATAAATTTTAGCAATGTCAATGTTAAACTCACAACAAAAAGGGCGCTTGAAACGCCCGAATTTATCTCAATTATTCTCCAATTATCATAATTTGCACCCGCCGTGGTCGGGCTTGGTCCAATTCAAGCAAAAAGATTCTCTGCCACTGGCCAAACGAGATCTGTCCCTCGATCAAATTGAGCGTAATACTTGTAGGCAAATGAATAGCTTTGCAATGAGCATGCCCATTAATGCACTCACCCGCACAAATATTAACCGTCCGAACAGCTAAGTTATCGTGCTGATATTTTCCCGCCTTTTCAGCTGTCATTTCTAAATTACGACGAAAATCATCCAGGAGTAAAGGTTCGTTTTCATTGCAAAGAACCGCGGCCGAGGTGTGTAAGCTTTGAATATTGATCAAACCGTTTTTAATTTGACTTTCTTTGGCAATGGCGATGATTTCTTCGCTTAGATCGATGAAGTCGTAAGTCTTGGAGGAAAATTTCTCGATTTCCTTATTAAAAATTTTCATGTTTCAATAATTTTTTGTGACGGCCGATATTAACCGCTTTTACCGCCTCTACCAATACTAGATCTAGCAAAGCAATAAAAATTATTTCTCCCCATTCCACTGCGGTCAATTTAACGGTTTCTAAAATTTTGACAGCCGGAGGAAAATATAAGGCAATAAGAACCATAACAAAGCCGCCGGCCACGCCCCATATCAAGTATCTATTAGCAAAAAAATTCTCCGTATTAATGAGTAGCCTTTTTAGGTTCTTGAAGGAAAACACATAAATCAAATCAACTATCGCCAAAGTCGCAAAAGCCACGCTCCGCGCCAAGGCCAGTTCCCCCTCCCGGTAATAATGGATAAATAACATTAAGGCCAAAATACCGGTAACAAAACTGATACCGAAAATCAAAAATTTCATAGAGCCATCTAAAATTTTTTCCTTTTGTAATTCCTTGGGGGAATAATCCCGCAATGATTTTTCCTTTTCCTCAAAGCCAAGCAATAAGTCTAATGGCCCATCGCAAATAAAGTGTATCCAAAGTATTTGCACGATGGTTAAGGGGGCAGGCAGTTTAAGTAACATAGCGCCAAAAATCAGAAAAATCTCCGCAAAAGAATTGGAAAGTGTATAGCCGACAACCTTTTTAATGTTGGCAAAAATCAAACGCCCCTCTTCGCAAGCATCGACAATCGTTTGAAAATTACTATCCAATAAAATTAAATCCCCAGCCGACTTGGCAACATCGGTAGCATTATCCACTACCAAACCGATATTGGCCTGTTTAAGAGCCGTCGCATCATTAACGCCATCTCCGGTCATGGCGACAATTTCACCTTTGGTCTGCAGGGCTTTGACAATGCGCAGTTTTTGTAAAGGCGTAACCCGGGCAAATATTACCCCCCGCGATGCCACAAGCTGCAATTCTTCTTCACCCATTTTCTCTATTTGGCTGCCGGCAATTATCTGGTTCTCGGTAAAGGCTAAACCTAAATTGCGCGCGATATGCGCCGCCGTTTCCTTGTAATCACCAGTAACTATCTTCACTTTTATACCCATGGCCTGTGCGTCCTGGATGGATTTTTTGGCCGTAGGCCTAACGGGATCCTCGATACCGACAATCCCCAACCATTTATAGTCATACTTCCCTAGAGGCGTGCCCGCTTCCTTGGTAACAAAACCCAAAACCCTCAAACCCGAGGAAGCCCACGCAAAAATTTCCTCTTCCCACTTTTGCCTTTCCTCGTCGGGCATCGGGCACCACGCCAAAACAATTTCGGGGGCGCCCTTAGCAAATACCCGATCAAGACCATTGAGATGGTTAACCGTCAGCATATATTTTTTCTGGCTATCAAAAGATTCTTCAAATGATCGGGGCGCCGATTCATAAACTTCTTGCGGCGCTAGCCCGTTTTGGCCGCCCGCAAATTCATTAAGGGAAATTTCTAAATTAGTTTTCTGATCATTGGCCAAAATCATGCAGTAGCGAGCCTCAAGCGGATCGGTAAAATGTTGGCGCTTAACTTGCATTTTCCCTTCGGTCAGAGTTCCGGTTTTATCCGTGCAAATAACCGAAGTAACGCCCAAAGTTTCAATAGAGACAAGTTTTTTAACCAGTCCTTTCTTTTTCAAAATCCGGCGCATTCCTAAAGCCAAAATAAGAGTAATGGCAACCGGCAACCCTTCCGGAATGGCGGCCACGGCCAAAATGATAGAAAGACGAACCATGCCCACGATAGGCTCTTTGGCCAATAAACCAAAAATTAAAATCGCGCCGCAAACAGCAAAAATAATATAAAGTAAATTGTGCGAAAAATCCGCCATTTGGCGCTGCAATGGCGTCTGGGATTGCTCAATTTCGACTAAACTGGCACCAATTTTCCCCATCTCTGTTTTAAGGCCAATAGCCTCCACTTTCATAACTCCGCGCCCGGAAAGCACGGTTGTGCCCATAAATAATTTTTTGTCACCCTGCTCGCTCTTGGGTAAAGCTTCCTGCTCTCCGGTCAAAATTGCCTCATTGACCAATAAATTAATCCCTTCCAAAAGTTTCCCGTCAGCAGGCACAATATCGCCTGCGCCTAACACAACCAAATCTCCCACAACTACATTTTCAACCGCAATCTCTTTGCGCTGCTTATCCCTAATAACCAAAGCTTTGTGGCTAACTATTTTTTTCAAAGCGCTTAAAGTCTGCTGCGCCTGATTTTCCTGCCAGAAACCCATACCGACATCTAAAAACACGACCCCAAAAACCAGAATCGCGTCATTAATTTCTTTGAAGTAAACTGAAATTGCCGCCACCACAATTAAAATATAAATCAGAGGGCTTTGGAATTGGGCAAAAAACGTTTGCCAAGGAGAATATCTTTCCTTTTCTGGTAAAATATTTTTTCCGAATTTTTGGCGGCTGACTATTACTTCGTCGGCGCTCAAACCGTTAAATTTCATAACTGGATTATATCAAAATTGGCCGACAAAATAAAAACCCCATTCATTAAGGGGGATTATTTTTAAGGCTTCTGCCCAAAAATTCCCAAGCGCCCAGTGCTTTCGTCAGCCCGTCTTGGGCGACAATTACGCTACGGTAAAAGGTTTTGCCCGTGATAGTGGCGTCCTCGCTAAGTAGCGGCACAATTAGGCCATCTTCATAAATATTAGGGCCCTCGTTGTAAATATCGAAAAACAAACTTTCCTGACCGCTAAGCTCCTGATGGAGCAATTTAGCAGGCACCAAGCTCATATAGTCCTCAGTTTTTCCTTCTTTGTGGATAACCTGAAAATAAACCTTAACGGGATAATTTTCATCCACACCACTTATTAAGCCCGACATGCCCGACAGCCTCTGGCCCAAAGCCCGCTCGCTATAGGAGTGAGTCTTCGCAGTCATTGGCGGTGAATAAAAATACGGCTTTTCAACCAGCTCTGGTCCGGGTAAATTTTTTGCCAAAGCCTGGTTGGCCGGCAAACTTATTAATTGCGGGGTTTGCGGGAATATCTTGGCGAAGAACAACCAAATAATCCCCAGGGCCGCAATAATGCTAAGAAAAACAATACCGCAAGTCTTCAGGAACTCATCTGGCTCCATTCTCTCCTCCTTATTAATTTGCAATTTGCCAAATTATATAATATAATCAGCAAAAGTCAAATATGAAAGAACGGATCCAAAAACTCATTGCTAATTCCGGATTATATTCCCGCCGCAAGGCTGAGACCCTCATTGCCATGGGCAAAGTTTTGGTAAATGGCAAAACCGCCTCCTTGGGGCAAAAAGCAGAAACAACCGATGTCATCGAAGTCGAAGGAAAATTGATCAACCCCCAGACAAGTAAAGTTTATTTAATATTTAATAAACCGATCGGCTACACCTGCACTAGCGCCAAATTTAGAAACGAAATCAATATTTATTCTCTCCTCCCCAAACAGTACCACGGCCTGCCAATCTGCGGGCGCTTGGATAAGGATAGCACCGGGTTAATTTTTTTAACCAATGACGGCGAATTACTTGCCAAGCTAACCCATCCCCGTTACATGCACGAAAAGCGCTATATCGTGAAAATTATTGCACCTAAAGAGCTGACTGCTCACCGTATCATCCAAGAAATGAAAAATGGCATTGATATCGGCGAAGGTGATGGCCATGTCCAAGCTAAAAAAATAAAAGCCTTAGGGAAAGACGAATTTGAAATAGCCATAACCCAAGGCAAAAAACGCCAAATCCGCCGAATGTTTGCCGCTCTGGGCGCCAAAGTGGAATGTTTACAAAGAATTGCCATCAGTAATCTGGAGTTAGGCAGTCTGGAAATAGGCAAATACCGCGAACTCTCCAAGCAAGAAGTTAAAAACTTAAACAACTAAAAACAGCCCGCGAGGGCTGTTTTGATATTTTCAGCGTTCGATAATCTCTATGGAAGTAATTTTGACCGGGTCAACTGGCGTTGAATTCTCTCCGCCATTGAATTTGGTCTTGGCAGTGGCAATAGTATCCACAGTTTCGATTCCATCGACTACGTGCCCAAAAATCACATAATTAGGCTGTAATTCATAATCCTTGTGCATAATGAAAAACTGCGAGCCATTCGTATTATGGCCGGCATTAGCCATGGCTACAGTTCCCCGGCTATATTTTCCAGAAAATTCCTCATCATCGAATTGGTATCCTGGGCCACCAGTCCCATTGCCATCCGGATCCCCGCCCTGGATCATAAAGCCCTCGATAACACGATGGAATATTACACTGTCATAAAATTTATTGCTAGCCAAACAGATAAAATTACCCACTGTGTAAGGAACTTTGTCGGCATCTAGCTCAATAGTGATATGGCCTGCGCTGGTTTGCAGTTTGGCAAAATACTTTTTTCCTTCCTCGGGAAGCTTAAATCCCGGGCATTGTGGTTTATTTTTCATAGTTGTTGTTTTTGTACTAGCAATAGGGCCACCCTGCGACCCTTGCGCGTCGACAGTTTGACCAACCATATCTTCACTGGGCTTTTGTGGGCGGCTTTGCAAATACCAAAGCCCCAATATTACGATTAAAACTACTCCCACTGCCCAAATAAACAGATTATTTTTTTCTGTGTCCATATTTTACATGCTGATTAAATTATAAATTCCCCAAAAGCAGACGAGTACGCCTGCAACAAAGCCCATTATAAAAGTCAGAATAATGGCGACAATTTCAAAAACTACCGTCATAACTTTTTTATATTATAGCACTGCTTTGCAAATTACAAAAATGTTTAGTTGTTAAACTTAAATTCCATAACATCGCCATCTGCCACCACATACTCCTTGCCCTCGGATCGCAGCAGGCCCTTTTCCCGTGCTCCGGCATAACCGCCGCAATCTAATAAAGTTTTCCAATTAATGGTTTCGGCCTTAATAAAGCCTTTTTCAAAATCAGTATGGATAGTTCCGGCGGCGCGCGGAGCCTTGTCGCCTTTATGCACTGTCCAGGCGCGAGTTTCGTCTGTGCCGGTAGTTAAAAATGTTATCAATCCCAAAATTTCATAAGCTTTACGGATAAGCACATCAAGTTCGGGCTCACCTTCCACCCCCAAATCTTGGCGCTCTTGAAGGCTTAAACCCGCCGCTTCAAATTCTGTCGCCACATCAATAATCAAATAAGGCCAATCATTTTGTTTGAAGGTTTCTAAAACTGAGGGAGCAACTTCACAATCCTTACCATTAAGCAGATAAATTCTCGGCTTAAGCGTTAAAAGCTGATATTGGCCCAAAAATTTCAAGTCTTCCTCGAGGAGATCGGGGTGCCCATACAGAATTTTGCCTCCATTGAGGATTTTAATGGCCTTGCGGACCGCAGTATCATCTTTTTGAGCGTCTGCCTTATTGCCACGGATTTCCCGCGCCAGGCCATCTAATCGCTTATTAAGTGTCTCTAAATCTTTCAAGGAAAGTTCAGTATCCAAAATCATTTTATCCCCGACCGGATCTAATTTTTCCTGCGTATTAATAATGTCGGTATTGGCAAAAGCCCGCAAAACATAAACAATGGCATCACATTCCCGAATGTTAGCCAAAAATTTATTGCCCAAACCTTCACCCTCTGCCGCCCCTTTTATTAAGCCGGCAATATCGACAAATTCCACCGTGGTATAAATTTTCTTAGCGGATTTGGAAAGTTCGGCCAGCGCATCAACGCGGTTATCAGGGACTGCCACTACTCCGACATTGGGATCAATAGTGCAAAATGGATAGTTAGCCCGATCTACCTGTTTTTTAGTGATTGTTTCAAATAAAGTAGATTTGCCGACATTGGGCAAACCGACAATTCCGATAGAAAATGCCATAATGTATTTTTTATAACATAAAGTCGCCGAAATTCAAAATGAAAATCGAAAACAAAAAATCCCCGCTTAAGGGCGGGGACTTAGAGAGATAGTTTTAATTTTATTCGCCTTTGGCACAAAAATATCTTCCTTCCAAATGGTTTTCCAGGTAGACGCCGCAACTTTCGCAAATACAATCTTTTTTCACATCCATAGAGCACTGGGCTTTGCCACGACTGCAGAACAAGCGCTCTTTTTCATAATCATTACATTCATTATAGAGCGGGCAGGCCGGGCAGGCACAAATCTCATAATTTTCCTGGCAATCTTGCGGCTTCATATTATTTGCCCCTAAACAATTTTATGATTTCCAGCTCTCGGGCAGTCGGCTTTGTTGTCTTAAACTCCACCGGAACCGAGCTCACTTTGCCCGCACCATTGTATGCCCGGAAGACAAAGTAATATGTCGCGTTAGCTTGAAGATCAAATACCGGCTGACAGAAGGTATCATTAGTCGTGACATCCATTTTGCCCACCCGAATTTTTTTGCCAGGGTTAGCCCCGTTCCAATACTCAAAAATAATAGTAGCATCCTTACCGGGTCCGGTATTGACCGTGCCGCACAAAACAGCATAATTGCCGATCGGGTCAACATCACTGGCAAAAACACGCGGCGAATTATCTAGTCCGAATTTATCAGAAAAAGTTTTAGGAATACTGGGCGTGCCGGGCTTCTTGGGCGTAGGCATTACCTCATTAGAAGCAATCGGTTTGGTGCAGGATAATTTATTGGTCTTCCAGGTAAAGCGCAAAGCATTAAGCCAGAGCTGAGTAATATTATTGGCTAAAGTGTCGGTGCCGGGCTTAGGAGAAGCGCCAAAATCCGAGCCAAAATAGATACCGTTATAAATGATTATTCCCTGTCCATAATTGCGATAAGCTAAAACCGAATCGTTCGTGCCGTTAGAGGCATGAACAACGGTATTGCACCAGGCGCTATCTTTATATGGCCAGATTTCCGAACTGCCAAAGGCCTCAATTTCATTTTTATAAGCCATTTTGGAAACATCAACATAACTGGATTGCGCCGCAGTATAAGCCGCTAATGGGTTTTCTTCCAAAATTTTGAAAGGAGTTAAAGTTTTGCCGGCACTAGAATTAATAGAGGCCTTAAAGGTCTTTAAGTCCGAAAAATTCCATTCCAAATTATCCTGCTCAGCCATAGCGTTGGCAAAACGGATAAACTTGCCGCCGTTTTTTATCCAAGCTTCCAAAGCCGCGCTCTCCGCGGTTGTCAACAAATCATCAAAGCTGGGCATTAGATAAACGATTGTGTCATAACCGGAAAGATTACCTGCCAGACTGTTCTTGACTTCAAAATTATATCCGGCAAACCCCGCTGAGGTAATATCGAGCATTCCGGGTATACCAAACGGGAATGAAGTTTTAGGCCGAGAAGCCAGGGTCTTAGTAATAATAAGAACATTCTTTGATCCTATCGCCTGATTATTCGGGTTGCACTCGCGGCCGCACACCCCATTATCAAACTCTGTTTTCAAATAGCACTTATCAGTGGCCGGATCATGGTCAGAATACTGATTGCGAATATCGACTTTACAAAGATCCACATTAGTATAATCTTGCTTTTTATGGAGCTCGCAAGCCTTGGTAGTTTTGTTGCAAATATAATAATTGTTCGTTGGCTGGCTGGTAGCACAGTCTCTCCCGCAAACACCGCCCTCATATTCGGCCTTAGTGTAGCAGCGATCAGCGGCTAAACTATGATCGGGATAAAGAGAAGATAACGCGGCATTGCAATCGGTTATACCGGCATAACTCTGAACCTTGTGCGATTCGCAAGCCTTGGTGGTTTTATTGCAAACATAAAAATTTTCTGCCACCGCAGAGCCGCATTCCGTATCACAGACTCCCCCCGTTTTCATTTCTTCACTATTATAACATTTACCCGTAGTATTAACGCCTTTATAATCCATGCCCAAGGATAAATAATCCGTGCACTTTTTGACGTTATATCCTCCGCCAGTGGTTTTGAAAAAGTCCGCCCTTTGGTGCTCGACGCATTTTTTCTCACTCTTCAAGCAAACCCCAATCTTCTTTGTTGCCACGGTCGAGGTTGCCTTGCACTCTTTGTTGCAAGTTAAAGTCGTGTTATTTACATCATTGGAATACTCGTCACTGGCATAGCATTTGCCGTTGGTAATATTGAGTCCGTAATCCCGGGTCAAAGTAATTTGGCACCATTCCGGATCGTTTTCATAAGTGGCGGCAAATTTATGCGCTTCACAGCCTTTGCCCAAAATACAAACCCCGGGCTTGCCAAAAGTTGTCGCCCTTTCACAATCTGCCTTGCAGGCAGTTTCTAGTTCGCTGGCCAAATAACAATACCCCTTGGCTAAACCTTTATAATTTTGGTCATTGTTTATATCAATCTCGCATTGTTTTTTACCTTCGACAGTATTGGGATATTTGGAATAGCGATGCAATTCGCATTTTTTATCACCTAAAATACAAACCGAATAGGAATAATCATTATTACTCGCTCCGCACGCCGTGCGGCATGTATCGTACTCATTTTCCTCATAGCAGCGACCCTTCACTTCCGTCGCGCCATAATCAGTTTTTAGCGCGTCAGTGCAGGCTTGCTGGGTCGTATAGGCGCTCTCCGTGCCGTTTTTCTTGTGCGGGTCGCACGTGCCTGTCGCCGGATTGGCAGTATTGGGCTTACAGACAAAAAATTTCTTGCCGGTTTGCCCGCCGGCCTTACAAATATTCTCGCAAGTCGCTTGGTCGGAGTAGCAAATACCATCAGTCAAACCCTTATAATATGTTTCCAAATCACCGGTGCAGGCCGGCGAGGGATTAAAATATTTGAAATTTTCCAAACATCGCCCAAATGTTTTGAAACAAACATAGGTTTTAGCCGATATTGGGCCCGCCAGTAGCAGCGCCAAAGCAGACACAGCGAAAAATACTAGAAATTTTTTATTGGACATATTTTATTTTTATGAATTAATCAAAATCCCTTTTTAATAAATTATAAGTATTGTCGGCATTATATGAGAGCGTATATTGCCCTTCGGTATCGGTTTCAAAAGCGGCCGAGCCCTTTACTTTGGCTTGGTCGAAAAAAACCGCGGCTTCCTCTTGGCTCAAATCGCTGGATAAGTAATTAATCGCATCAAATATATTAGCCTCACCGTCTTCATATTTAACGGTGTAGCCGCTGATATATGTAGTTTGCAACATTAACTAAATTATAAATGAAACCGATGTTAAACAAAAAGAGGATTTCCACAGGCTAAAATCGGCTGACTACTGCCCCAAGGCCGGCGATAGCGGCGGTTTCTGCTCTAAGCGTGCTGGGGGCAATGGCCGCTTCAATAAATCCGGCGTGTTTCATTTTTTCAACCTCTGATTCGGTCCAACCGCCTTCCGGGCCGACAAATATGGAGAGTTGTTTGGCATCTAAACAAACTTGCTTAATCTTCTCACTGGCCATATTGAGTAAAATATTCAGCTCGCAAGCCGCCGCAAGGCTGAGAGCGGCTTGCAAATCTGTCGGCTCGTCAATTTGCGGCAAAGAATTTTGCCCAGACTGCTCGATGGCTTCAAGGGCAATTTTTTCCAACCTTTCCTGATTTAGGCCGGTCTTAACCGTCCGCTCGCAAATTATCGGAATAATGCGCGACACGCCCAACTCGGTAGCCTTTTGCACAACTAATTCAAAATTCTCTTTTTTTAAGACCGAACAAAACAGCCAAATTCTTGGCAAAATATTTTGTTTTGCTTCTTGGATCTCTAAAATCGATAGTTCACAACCATCGCCGGAAAGAGAGGCAATCTCGCAGAGGTAATCAGCTCCATTATTACTGAACACAATCACCTTATCCCCGGCAGCCAAGCGCAAAACATTTCGCAACTGCCTTATTTGCCCCTTGTCGCTAATTTTAATCTTATTATTTTTCTCCTCGAACTGGCAATAAAAACGATGGATTTTCATATATTACCCTGATAAGTTCCTTTGTCGAATTCCCGCGGCAAATAATTTGTAGTGGGGTAATCGCCCGGAAAAACCGCAGTCGCGCCTTCTAGAGTTTCCCATGCACTCTTATCATTGCGATATTGGTAACCACATTCTGCAAAATGGGTTTCTTGGCTTATAGAAAGCATCTGGGCCTTTCCTCTCTTTACGGGGTTAGTATCATTTTCTTCCTCAGCTTTTTTCCCAGGATCATTGATATACATTTGGTCAAAATATTCCTGGCCGTATTGATTTACATAGGTTTTGCTGCCAAAAAAACCAGTAATAGTCCCGTAATGCCCGGGCAAGGTGCCGGTTATCCAACTGGGAGAACAGCGCGACAATAGCGGAATGCCTTGGTTAATAAATTTGGAATTAACGGAATTTTTATCGTTACTTGTCAAGCGATATATCCGCAAATTCAAAATACTTAAAACTTCGGAGAGTTTTTCATTCCAATCGCAGGTCTCTGCCCCATACATCCGCATCAATTTATTAAGAAAATAAGGATTAGGGCTCTTGCCCGCGGCCTTCACTCCCTTTTCCCCGTTTTGTACGACAAGCATGCGTCGATAAATATTTTGGTCTTTAGTTTTATAGTATTGCAAAACTTTAACAAATTCTTTATCCCAATTTTCTTTGACTTTAGGGTTCAGTTCATACCAATAAGAGACAATTTGAGCCAAGGCGGTTTCGCCGCAGCCAGATTTCCAAAAAACCGCCCCAGAATTACATTCATTCCAAGAACAATTAGCCCACCTTTGGTCATTTTGTGAATAAAACGGAACTTGCAAATAATCAGAATTAGGCGTTGTAAAGCAAACAGTGCTGCCCGTAGAATACGCCTTGCCCTGGGCGCTACTTTGTGCCCATGGAAAATAACAATACTGCGTATTTTTTTCTAGAGAGGAAAGGAGCTCAAAATTGCTTTTTTCGCTGACCGTTGCAGCCAATTCTTTTTGCGGATTAAAAACATAAGGTGGTTTTTGGCCCTTCTTCCAGATCTTAAATCCCGCTCGGCCCTGCGGGGCACCAAAATATTCCACCCGAGCGCGCAGAACTGCAGATTTGGGAGTTAAATGGCTAACGGGCAAAGCCGTAACAAGCGCCGGCACGGTTTTATCAATGGCAAAATTAAGCACTTCTTTGGCCCGCACTATCCCGGCAGCATTTTGCGCATAAGCCACAGCTTGATATTTTGTCCCGGGCTTAAAATTATAAAAAACCTTCTTATTATTTGAAACTAAAGCTTGCCCCACTAACGACAGAATAGCCGAATAGCTCGACTGGCTTTTTTTATATTTAACCGGCAAGCTCGTATATTCAATGTTGCCGCCTTTAGCTTGTTCGATAATTTTGAACCAACCAGTAAAATCAATATTCAGAGGCACTATGCCCGCCAAAACAGAAATTTTCCAAGGCATTTTTGACTTGTCCATCTTAACACTATGAGTCATCAGCTTAGGCTTGCGGCTGATTTTGAAAACCCGCCACCCGGTTTTTTCCCGAGCAATTTTTTTGCCATTAATTGTGACTATTTCGCTTTCTTTGGAGAGAGAGACTGTCGGGCTTTTCACTTCGAGCCTAAAAATATAATCGACATTACCCTCTAAATTTTTTGCACTAAGCCAAAACCTTTCGAATAAATTATTATCGATAACACCCTCCGGCGATCCCTTCCAGGCTTCTTTTGAATCTTTTTTCTTCCAAAATATTTTAGCCTTTATCGGGGCATCAGGAAAATTCTTCAGACGCAGGGCAAATTCCATAGTTGTTTCATTGACAATCGATGTCGAGTCAACAAAAACCCGCGGCTTGGTATCCGGGACGCTTTCATTGGAAATTTTGCCCGCCTCTCCCTTGGGAATAAAACTGTAATTTATCAAATAGCCCTTCGGGGGTAAAAAATTATTGACAAAAACATTAAGTTGTCCATTATCGGCTTTGGGCAAAGTAGCTGCCGTTAGCGACTCGCTCCCATTAGAAAAATAAATTTTAAGCAGCAAATCCTGAGCAGAGGAATTTTGAACTTGGCCGGAAATTTGTATCCCGCTTCCTCTTGTTTGAAAGTTCAAATTATTTATGCGCGCAGAATCGTCTTGCGCCGCATAACAATTTGCCCCGAATAAAATAAATAATGCCGCAAATAGTAAACCTTTTAATTTCATGGCCCCTTATGGTTTATGTTCGATTTCAATATAACATTTTTTTATCGCCTCGGATAATTCTGGGCTCGATCTCTTACTCAAAGATTGTAAAAATGCAGCCGAAGAAGTTGTATCCATTAATTTAGGCTGGCTTAAAGAAAGATCAAGCGGCCAAAGAGTGAGGCTGCTGGTATTAGCAGAAATTGAAAGCCCTAAACCCAATCCTTGTTGAGTATTTTTAGAAAAATATTGATCAAAAACAAAATTGCCCAAAGAATAAAATATAAGTTTTCCCTGATATTGTTCGATTTCCTGCACCACATGCGGATGGCCCCCGATTACCAAGTCCGCACCCGCCTCAACTAGAGTATGGGCTAAATCTTTTTGACGGGCATTACTATAAAGCGAATATTCCTCGCCCCAATGGGGCATAACCATTATTACGGAAGTAGCATTTTCTTGACGCAAAGTTGAAATTATAGCCGCAAGTTGTCCGCTTGTGCAATTTCCCGGAAATATATCATTGAAAGCAAAAAATATTAAACTGCCACTAGCGTAAGCATCGCTGGTAGTACAGCCGTAGGGATGCCCAAAACCCACTAAATCCTGCCTGGAGAGCAAAAGACGCGTCTCGTCCAAACCGCTATAGCCCATATTGTCAGTATGATTATTGGCTAAAGAAACCAAATTTATCCCCGCCTCTTTTAAGCCAATAATTGAGGAACTGGCAAAAGCAAAACTCATAGAGGCAGCCCCGGTATCCGGAGGCTGGCTTAAAACCGGCCCTTCCAAATTAGCCACCCCATAATTAAAACCGGAAAACAAATCCTTGATTTTTGCGAAAGGGTATCCCCAGTCCCCGCTTTTCTTGATTTTTTTCTCCACGCCCCGGTCAAGCATAATATCTCCAACGATAAAAATCTGAACTGGTTTTTCAGGCAATTTTGCCTTAAAAAATACGGGAATCGCCAAAGGCTGAGCAATATTGCCTGCAAGCTCGCCAATTTCCCAGCCAAGCTGCCCGCAGACAAATAAGCCGGCTGCAAACAAAATTATTACCAACGTAATTTTGAACAATTCTTTGGCAAACATGTAAAAATCAGACTTCAATTTTTGCAAAAAAATAATTACCAAGCGCCAAAAGCGCCAAACCACAAACGATAAGCACGAGGGCATCAGTACCAAAACCGAAATAACCATTATTCATCATGGCGCCGCGCGCGCCATCAACTCCATAGGCAATCGGATTGAAGCTAATTATATTTCTGAGAAAATCCGGGCTATCTTTGACGGAAAAAAATGCGCCGGAAAGAAAATACAAAGGCATCACGACAAAATTCATGATAACGGGGAAAGCTTCGCCGTCGTCCATATTGCAAGCTATTAGAATTCCCAAGGCCGAACAAAAAAATGCAATAAGAAAAAGATAAAAAAAGCCGAATGGCACCATCAGCCAATTCTCTGGCCGGAAACCAAAAGCTAAAGAAACCAAAAATACCACAATACCCTGAAAAACGGCAATAGTCGAACCGCCTAAAACCTTGCCCAACACAATAGCAAACCGTGGAACCGGTGCCACCAAGGTTTCGCGCAAAAAGCCAAATTTCCTGTCCCAAATCACTTCCACTCCGGAAAAGAAGGCCATAAAAATTACCGACATGGCCATTATACCGGGGGCGATAAACTGCAAATAGGTACCTTGGCCGCCCGACCCCTGATACATCCGATTAAGCCCAAAACCGAAGGCGATCATAAATAAAATTGGTTGGCCCAAAGAACCGACAAGGCGAACCGGGGAGCGAAAATATTTTATAATTTGCCTATACCAAAGAATATAAATTGCTGTGAACATGATATTTATTAATGATGCCCATGGCCGCGGAATTTTCCGTTGAAAGACTCTTCGCGGATGTTGCGCCCGGTTAAATTTAAGAATGCCTCTTCGAGTCTGGGAGCATTAGCCTGCCGTTCTACTTCTTCCACGGTACCCTTGGCGATTATCTTCCCTTTATCCACAATAGCCGTATGGTGGGCAAATTTTTCTACTTCCTCCATATAATGGGTAGTAAAAAATATCGTCGTCCCTTCTGTCTTGTTTAGATATTGCAGATATTCCCAAATTTTATTGCGGGTCTGGGGATCAAGGCCTAAAGTTGGCTCATCGAGAAAAAATATTTTCGGATGATGAACTAAGCCTCTGGCAATTTCCAAACGACGCTTCATGCCGCCGGAAAACTCCTTAACCAACTTATTGCGCTTTTCGTACAATTCGACAAGATTCAGCATTTCCTTAATACGCTCCTCGCGAACTTTTCGCGCAATTCCATAAATCATTCCATGGAATTCCAGATTTTCGTAGGCAGTAAGGCTTTCGTCCACACTCGGATCCTGAAAGACAATTCCGAAATCACAGCGAACGTCGTCCTGTTTCTGCAAGGCGTCGTGGCCGTCAACAAAAATTTGTCCGCTGGTCGGACGCAATAAAGTCGTCAGCATTCTAATGGTGGTCGTTTTTCCGGCGCCATTGGGGCCAAGCAAGGCGAATACATCCCCTTTCTGCACGTCCAAAGAGATATCATCCACCGCAACCACATCCTTGAACTTTTTAACGAGATTTTTTACTTCGATTATATTTCCCATGTTCGTTTTACTTCCCTATTATACTCATAATCAAAATTCCCAACAAAATACACACTAGTTGTTTGATACTACGATGCAAATTATTTTCGTGATGCAACTCTGGTATCAAATCAGAACCGGCTACATACAAAAACCCGCCGGCCGTTACGGGCAAAAGCATGATAGAAAATCCGGAAAATCTTAACCCGATATAATAAGTGGCAATAGCCCCCAGAACAGATGCGATACCGGTCGCAAAATTATAAATTATAGCTTTTTTCCGCTTTAGCCCCGCATGGACTAAAATTGCAAAATTACCCAATTCATGGGGAATTTCGTGCAAAAAAACCGCCAATGTTGTAGAGATGCCTAAAGGAATAGAAATCAAAAAACTCGAGGCAATAAACATCCCATCTATAACATTATGTATTGCATCGCCAACAATGCTCAAAGTAGCCAAGGGCTTAATATGGCCCTGACAATCGTTATCATGGCAGTGGCGCCAAAGTAAAAATTTTTCTAAAACAAAAAACAACAAATAACCACAAAGTATTAAAATCGGCACCTGCATCCCAAAGCCCATTTCCTCAAATGCTTCAGGAATAATGTGAATAAAGGCGTCACCCATAAGGGCGCCAACGGAAAAGCTCACCAAATACAATATTATCCGGTTGAGCCGTTCTGGCTGCATAGCCAAGCCCAAAAGACCGGCAAAGGCGGCTAAACCGATAAAGAGCGTGCTTAAAACAATCAGTAATAAGAGTGACATATTATTTACATTCTAATGCGGTTTTCAGATTTGACAAATTCATATTCAAAAATTCCAAAAGCGTAATATTAGCGTCACGTTGGGCCTTGTCGGGATTCTCGGCATCAAAAAGCGCCACGGCGGGCTTACCCTCCCTGAATCGTAGTTTGTATGCACTGGCTAGCCAGCCAAAAGCGAAATGCCCTGCATATTTTACTTCCTTTTTAGGGCAGCTTTTCAAAATTTCGTATTGGCGGACTAATTGTTGATAATCCTCGCAGACAACCTGAGTATTTTTTTTATAATACTCCTTATTATCCGGATCTATTTTTGAAAAAACATTCCCGATATTTTGCGCTACGGCCGCCAAACTTTCCGGATAAAGCCAATAATGACCTTGGCCGTCGCTACCAACAAGAGTGGGGACTTTTTCTTCTCCCTGGGAAGCATCAAGGTAAACTAATTTAGCATTAGGGTTTTCCTCCACGAATTTTCGAGCCCACGCATCAGCGCCGCGGCCCGCATAAATAAAGATATCGGCTCCTGATATTTTATTAACATCTTCGGCCGTCGGCTCATAAGTATGGATATCCATGCCCAAAGGCACCAATGTGACAACTTCGACATTGCGCCCGCCTATGCTTTTGGCAATATCGGCTACCGGGAAAATAGAAGCTACAACTTTTAGATTGCCGCTACGATACGGCGTCTCATTTTTATTTTTCGCCGAGAAAAAATTCTGGTATGCAAAAGGTAGGGAGATAGCCAAAATCACCCCCAAGGCCACCAAAACAATAATCTTTTTAGGCATAACTTATAATAAATTATAACACGAAGGTGAAAAATATCACCAGTTGACCAATCATTTGGCCCAGATTATCCTAAACTGAGCACCTCAATAACTTAAGAAGGAGGCAGATAATGGCAAAAAAACCTGTCAGCGGAGACTTCAACGGAAAGGTTGAGTATGAGCGACGATTTATCGTCCACCTCGACCAAAGCAAAATGCCCAAAGAAGCACAAGTAGAGCACATTGAACAAGCTTACTTTTTAGCCACCGAAAGAAAAAAAGAATTTCGGCTGCGCATCAGTGATGGCAAATCAAGTTTCAGCGTCAAAAACGGCAAAGGGATGGTGCGCAGCTGTCAAAATGTTCCACTGGGTCCGACCGGTTCGGTTCGGACAATTATGGGGCAGCTGGGCCGACCATTGGAAAAAATTCGGAAAAGGATCGGCCGTTGGAAAATTGATTTCTTTGAAGGGAAATGGCGCGGTCTAGTTGTTGCCGAATATTCCCTCAATGATATCAATGACCGAATTGTCTTTCCGGATTGGATGAAGGTGGAGTGCGAAATCACCGGGATCATCACCAATTACGATCTTTTCAAAATCGCCGGTTCAGACCTTAACTTTGACGAACTCAAGAGCCGGATTTCCCAAAGGCACATGCCGTGGATCGTGCTTACAGGCGGGCCCTGCTCGGGCAAATCAAGCATACTTGATATCCTAAAAACCCACTTCCAAGATAGCGCCGTCTTTTTCCCCGAAATCGCCACATTAATCATTAAAGAAATCGGCCTGCGCCCGGAAAAGTGCGCCACCCCCGCCCAATACGATCAGTTTCAGGAATCGGTTTACTACATCCAATCATCATTTGAAGCCAGCGTTTCAGCACAGGCGGCCATGCAAGCCAACCCTAAAAAAGCCATGATTATCGACCGAGGCACAGTTGACTGTTTGGCTTATATCGAAGGCGGAGACAAAAGGTTTGAAGAACTGTTTTGCACGACCATTGCACAAGAATATGCCAAATACGCCTTGGTAATCTGTTTGGGAATGCCCGACGAAAAAATTTACAATAAAAATTTTGCCGGCAATACCGCCCGATACGAAAACTACTCAGAAGCCCTAGAACGCGAGCAGAAAATCGTCCAAGCGTGGAATAGACATCCGCAATTCCATTTTATCGCGTCTTGCGACAATTTTTCCAAGAAAGCCCAAGAGGTTATTGCAAAAGTTGATAAATTCATTTCAAAAATCAAATAATCCGCCCTCGAAGCGGATTTTTAATTATTACTATGCCGGCAAGCAGGAAGCTGCCACTGAGAATTTTAGCTTGATACCAATATGTCGAATCACTGGAAGATCAGGCTAATTTAACTCGTGAAAGCTCGTGGGGTTTATAAATTCCTGACTGGGTAATAAAAGCGGTTATTAATTTGGCCGGCGTAATATCAAAAACCGGATTGTAACTATCTGCCCCCTTGGGCGCCACATCGCGGCTTAAATAACAGGTAAAATCCGTAATTTCTTCATCATCGCGGATTTCAATTTTTATGTCACTGCCCTTAGGTGTAGCAAAATCTATAGTGGAATTAACTGCGGCTACATAAAAGGGAATATTATGCTCTTTAGCCATTAAAGCCAAAGGATATGTCCCGATTTTATTAGCCGTATCCCCGTTGGCGGCAATTCTATCGGCCCCCACGATAACCGCATCTACTAAGCCATGTGACATCAAATAGCCATTAGCCCCATCAACCACAATGGAATAATCAACATTAGCTCGGGAGAGTTCCCAAGCGGTTAAACGGGAGCCTTGCAACATTGGCCGGGTTTCGTCTACCCAGACTTTTAATTTTTTGCCAGACATTAAAGCCGAATAAATCGGAGCGCTGGCCGTACCAAACCAAACTCCGGAAAGCGACCCGGCATTACAATGCGTTTCAATCTTCATTCCGCTTTCCAAAAGTGCTGCTCCATGGCGGCCGATGGCAATATTATTTTTTTCCTCATGCTCAAGCAAATGTAGCGCCTCCGCACATATTTTTTCGCGCATCTCCTCTAAGGAGGGGCCATTACCGCTATCTAAAACTTTTTTAACCGCCCAAGCCAAATTGACCGCCGTGGGTCTGGCTTTGATAATTTCGCTGGCCGCATAATCCATATACTTGGAAAAACGATCTGCGCTCTTATCGCGAAAAGCCCGGGCGGCCAAATAAAGGCCGGCGGCACCGCAAGCGCCAAGGGCTTGGGCGCCCCGAATCCGCATCTTTTTAATAGCTTGGATACAATCCTGGTAGCTATCCAAACGGCGAAATTTAAGATGCTGGGGCAAAGCCAGTTGATCAACTATAAACGCACAATCTTTTTTTATCTCTATTGTTTTAGGAAGACTTAGTTGAAAGCTCACAAAATCTTGCATGGTTTTGGCGGATTAATTTTAGGGCGGATTTAATATCTTTGCCTATCGCCACTATCCCGTGCTTGTTCTGAATAATGTAATCTGATTTTTTAGAAGCCTTAGCCACAGCCGTGGCTGATTTTTGGGTGCCGTAGGGTATGGGCGGCAAATAAACCACTCCGCCAAGCTTTTGGCGGCAGCGCAAAGCATCTTTATCGTGGGCGTGCAATACTGCCTTGGCATCACCGCGTACTTTATAAACCTGATTATGCAAACGCGCTTCCGAGCTGGGTTCAGAATCGCCCAAGGTAAAGACCTTATTGCCGGCAACTTTAGCCACGAAAACAAAATCTTTGGATTTAAGGTTATAGGGATGCGAACCGGTACGCTTGATGATAAACCCCCGGCCGGAGCGCACCGAAATGTTGCCGCCATTCTTATCAATAAGACCCATCTTCTTAAATTCTTTACCCACAGAAATAAGCGAACGTATCAAACGCCGCTGCTCGGCATTAGGTGCAAATTCTCCCTTAAAAACCGTTTGGAATTTTGTCCCGATATACTTTTCTCCCATAACTTATATTCCGTAATCATCGTGCAAAATGCGGATAGCCTCCAAAACCGTCTGGGCAGCCTGATTTTCTTTTTTCATCAACCCCTCGCCTTTCTGCGCCTGTTCCGCATATTTCCTTATCCCTTCGGACAAATCTTTGACTCCAATTTTATTTACCACTAAAAGCAAAGCTCCGGCACGCACCCCATACATTCGCGCCAAGGGGTAAAGAGTCCCGATTTCCATTTCTTGGGCTAAGACACCATAGGGCCGCCAAAAATCCTTGCGCTCTAAATTTTTAGCCGAATATAACCCATCAGCGGAAAGCGTAACCCCGGTGCGAAAGTTTTGTTTTGTTTCTGTATGTCGCCCATGGGCCGCCATTTCTAAGGCATGCAATACAAATCTGTCGGCAACGGCCGGGTATGGCAATGGCACAAAATCCAAAGCCGTGTGGTCCTCTCTAACTGCGCCTTCGCTGACTACCAAGTCACCCACTTCCACATATTCCTGATTGGAGCCACAAGAGCCAATCCGGATTAAAACTTCAGCTCCCAAATTGCAAAGCTCTTTGATAGTAATGGCCGTTGAAGGCCCGCCAATGCCCGTAGAACAAATGGAAACATTGATATCGTGATATTTACCGGTAACAGTGCGAAACTCCCTATTAAAAGCAATCTCCTTTGGCGAATCCAAAAGTTGGGCGATACGCGAGACCCTCCCCGGATCGCCGGGCAAGATAACATAGCGGGCAATATCCCCCCTCTTACACATAATATGCGGTTGTAAGCTAGAATCTTTAGACATTGAAAACAATACAAAACCAATTATTTTTTGGCCTTATAATCTTTTATGGCCTGTGCCACCTTTCCATCGTCTTTGATTTCCTCAATAAAAATTATTTGGCTCTTGTTGATTTTCATGCTGTCCTTAGGGCCATGCAGCTCACTGCCCCTCTTAATTAAGACCAAATTCTGATCCGTGGCTTCTTTTTGTAGAGCCTCAGGAACCTGCAAATAATAAACGTCGGATAAAACTACATACTGGCTATCCGCATACGTTACTTTACCAAAAAAAACTTGGTTATTGGTCAGAAACACCGATTGATAGGCGTCATTTCTCACAAAAGAGATATTATTCCAGACAAAATATAAACCCAGCAAACCGACGATTTCCAATGCAAGCATCAAAACGAAACAAAATGTAATTATTTTTTTCATAATATTTTTTATTTTCCAAAAATTATAACCGCCTGCGCATCTTTAGCGGATTTTTCTCCCGCGGGAAGCGCCGTAATCGCTTTAACTCCTAAAAAATTCTCCAAAGCCGAAATATCCTTTCCGGATACATTAACTAGAACCGTATTCTTATAATCGCGACGGGCCGCAAAAACAACTCGGCTAATGGTCGCTCCACGGGCTTTAAGCTCTTCCATCAAAGTATCGGCGGCTTTTAGATCCGGAGTACCGTTGCGCATCTCAATCTTCATATTTAACGCCGCTTCACCCTGCCCGGGAGGTAAAATAATAGGCCCGACATTGACCAAAACATCGCGCTGCGAACTGTACAAAATCGCTTTTTTGGTATTGGGGAAAATCAAAAGCGTATCGCCATTTTGTACATTGGAAAAAAAAGCATCTTCTTTTTGCAGTTTTTGCGCGTCGGTTACTGTGGAAATTATCGGATCCTCGGGAGGTAAAATAATATGCTTGGAAATCTTTTCCAACAGGCTCTGGGGCGCCTGAATGTTGTTGGCATTTTGCGGAGCTACTGGCTTACTGTTTTCCCGAAAAAGAAAATACCAGGCAGCAAAGCAAATGGCTAATAGGAAAATGATAAAAATAATTATTTTCCAAGCATTGGCCGTTTTTGACGTCTCGGAATTTTTTGAAGGTTGATAAATTTCGGTCATATTTGCTGATCAAAAAATAAAATTAGTTTATCGGCTCACTGCTGCTTACCGCCTCGGGTAAAGTGGAAGAGACCGAGGATGTAGCTATTTCATTATTAATTATCGGCTCACTGCTGCTGGAATTCACAGCCTCTGTGGAGGTTGGGGCAACTTCGGGGGTACTTGTGGGCAGCACACTCGGGACAAAAGGCGCAGCTACAACAGGCGAACTATTAGCTACGATAATCTTAGTTTCGTCGGCAATGGCAAAGGCGTGCCAATTAAAGAACATTTCTTGGTTCTGGGCCGGGCTGACCACCAGATCAAAACCAGACTTGGTAATATTATCCACCCCAAATTTGGCGTCAATTATGCCAATAGGCGTAACAGTAATAATGGGCAAAGTATCATAAGCTTTACTGAAAGCAATATGCGCACTGGCTTGCCCTGTGGGCACCATAACTTGACCAACCGTATCAAGGCCCAATGTCACGTTATCTTTAACAATCAGCCTCCCTTCCACTTTAAGCTCGCTAACCGTAACATTGCCAGCAAAGCTCGAAGTGGCAACCCTAAGAGCCTCGATTTGGGCTTGCTGTTCCTGAATGGCGGCGGTAAGAATCGGGATAATACCTTCATAACGCATCATCCAATATTTTCCACCGGAACCAACTATTGAAGGCAGAATATTATTGACCTCCTGCGCCAAAAATCCATAATTTTCTGCGTTTTGATTGAGCTGGAATTCTTGGTTCGCCAAATCATTCCATTTATACTTTACGGGATGCAATGCATTTACAATCCCTAAAGCCGAACCAAAAATATCACCATTAACATCTTTAAGGTTTGCATCCGAAAGAGTATTCCAAGGCGTCGTACCACCGGCCGCGCCATAGACATAAAAATTTAGCAGCGACGCATCAAGATCAGCCTGCGAAGAATTGATGCCAATCGCATTGTGCGGTATGCGGCCATAGGTTCCGTCAGCGGCCACATTTTTTAATTGCCCGACAATCGCATACTGAAATGGCGGAGTGGGAGGAACAGGAGTGTTCATATCCGGTGCGTCCGCATCAATATATAAACGATAATCCGCAGTTGTATATCCGGGCTCCGCCTGAATATTTGAGCCAAGAAAAATATTGGAATCACCACTTGACTGTGTTAGTCCGGTGTTGTAACCAAGGGCTGTATTTCCACTTCCCTGCTGCAAATTAGGTAAAACATCGGAACCGACCGCAGTATTATTTGCATCGCTTGAAGCTGGATTAAATGCCTTCATGGAATGATATCCGATTGCGGTATTATCAATTCCATTAACATTCACGCTCAATGATTGTGAGCCAAAAGCAGTATTGTTCGCGGCAGCATTTAATGCAAGGGAATTATACCCAACGGCCGTATTATCATTGGAACTATTAGCAGCCAAGGCGGAATAGCCAACTGCTGTATTAAATGCACCTCCGCCATTTGCAGTGGCTGCCTGATATCCGATTGCCGTTAAACCAATCCCTGGCCCAGATAACCCCGCCTGATATCCAACCAATGTTGTACTGGCAACTGTTACATGCCCCGCCTGATATCCAATTGCTGTGACTCCGCCAAGAGCTACCACACCAGCTGAAGGACCCAATGAAACATTGCCAAAGGCCATTGTGCCAAGCTCCAATGAATTTATTGCGATAGAAGTAGTGTTAGATTGGATTGTCAATTCGCCTTCGCCTTTATGCGTTCGACTTAAAAGCAAATTATTAAAAATTGTGCCAGTGGTATTAATTTGCAACATGGCGGAAAGCTGCGAAGAAGTGGCACCCAAGCCCAACTGCGAAGAAGTGGCATTATAAATAAATGTGGAAGTACCCGCCAACGTACTATTATCCGCCCAATATGCTACGGAATTATACCCGGCCGCCACACCGGTCATGGCTGTGCCACTGGCCGCCGTATAAGAACTCCAAGCGCCATTCTGGAAAAAGCTGAATCGATTATTAGTCAAATCGTAATACATCGAACCGGTTACTGAAGCCGGAGTGGTACTGGTAGGAATAAACAGGGCAGCACCATCTAAATTAAAGGCCTGACTCATCACGGTCGTGGTCCCGATAGCTACACCTTTAGTAGAGGAAACATAAAGCAAGCCTGCCCGATTGCCACCCGTATCTTGGATGATAAAGGCGCCAGAGCCGCCTTCTTGCAAAAGCTGCCAAGTGCCCGAACCAATATAGGTAGTGGAGGCATACATATTAAGCCAACGATATGAGGCATTGCCCAAACTGTAAGTTAAATTGGCTTCGGGTAAAATATTGCGCATGGTCGATGTGCCATAAACCGCCAAGTCGGCATCGCGGACTTCTACCGCATCGGTTCCGGTTTTTTCCAAAATGCCCAAACGCCCAACCCCGGGGCTCATAGCGCTGGGATTAGAAGTAGCCCAAATGAAACTATTAGCCCCACCATTCATACCAAAACCGCCACCACTGACAAAAGAGAAGGAAGTGGCATTAACTCCATTCATGAGGTAAAAATTGCCAGAAGCTCCAGTCACCAATTTTATCATATCCTCATCCATATAAAGGCCAGAGAAACCGCCATCAGCCCCACTCTCCACAAAAAGCCCGCCTGCCGAATTAGCGCCATTGGGCGTCCATGAAGTGAGTGCGGCGCTCGTACTAACGTGCATAATTCCCTTATTTGTTCCCAGACGATAACCGCTAGTCGAAGCATTAACCGTGCCCGCTACATCCAAAGAAAAAGCCGGAGTTGTCGTATTGATACCCACTCGATAACCAAGAGCCGAAGAAGTTACAACCAAAGTATTAGTAGCGTTCCATGTCGCTCCGCCACCACTCACTAAGGTGTAACCAACCGTACCATTAGGCAAGCCACCGCCTGCCGGAGTTTGCCACACCGCTTTGCCGGAGACATAAGTTAAAACTTGATTATCGGTTCCGGAATATTTTGTTATATCATAAGCGCCAAGCGTAGTTGTGCCACTTATTCTGGCATTGCCCACCACATCTAAGGGATAGGCAGGCGTAGTTGTGCCAATGCCCAAGCGATAAGCAAAATACGATGCAGAACTTGTAGAATCAAAAGCCAAACCACCACCTGATTTGATGCCCGAAGGGCCCACGGTCAAACCGCTGCCCACATACAAAGAATTGGCCACCACGGCATTTTCCGTGATGTTGGCAAAACTAGTTTCGATATTGCCCGCGTTGAGAGTCGGCAAATCAGCACCGCTGATATCGAGCGCCACTACTCCTCCAGTCCAGTCAGCCACAAATGCCGTTTTGCCCGAAAGTGCAACATCATAAATCAAATTATCGGCATATTTAGATGTTAAAAATGGTGCAGTAGAGCTCGCAATATCCACGATTTGCAATTCACCGTTCGTAAAATTATAAATTGACAAATAAGCGTATCGCCCGTTAACAATAATATTATTGACCGAACGCGCACCTAAATCATAATTGGCAGCAAGAGTTGGACTTGTCGGATCGGAAATATCAATAATTTTCATTCCACCATTATCTAATCCATCTGAAAGATCGGCTAAATAGGCATATTTACCAGAAACATAAACTCCCGCAGCATAGCCCGAAGGATTAGTGGGACCGGCAGAATAATATGTCCCAACCACCGCCGGACTTGCCGGGTTGGAAATATCAACAATCTTTAATCCATCACCATCGGCTGCCAAATAGGCATACTTGCCGCGCACAACGATATCAAAAACATGGTTACTGCCAGTATTAACTGCGACATTTCCCGTCAAAACCGGATTAGTGGAAGAAGAAATATCAATTACATAAAGCCCACCAACGCCCGTGCCTTTTGAAACTCCTAAATAGGCATATTTACCGGAAACATAAATGCTTTTAGTTGTGGAGGGTGTAGCATAAAATCCAGCCAAAACTGGCGCTTTGGGATTGGAAATATCAATAATGTGCATTCCTGAAGAGGCAGCTGTATAAGCGAAATTGCTGGCAATAAAAACCTCCTCCATGTAATCGGAAGTCTGAACGGATGTATAAGTGCTTAGCAAAGACATATTGGCGCGATCAGAAATATCGTAAAAATCTAAGTGAGCGTTGCCTGCCCCGCTATCATTATCGGAAACTGCCAAAATCTTCCCGCTTAGTGAAAGCCCGTTGGCGTAATTAGCCGAAGAGGAACTGATTTTGGAAATTGTTCCGGTCGAATATTGGAAAATGTTTCCGCCATTGATTGTCAAACGTTGGGCCGGTGTGGAGGTGCCCAAACCTAAACGATTATTGGTATCGTCCCAATAAAAATTGGAATTATCTTGAGCGATCTGGCTATTAGCCCCAACGAACAAAGCCGATCCCGCAGTAAAGCCGGAAAGTACTGTTGCCCCCAGAGTGGAGGTGCCCGAAACCGTAAGTGCCGCAATGGTAGTTGTTGCCAACGTGGATGTGCCGGTAACCTGAAGCATTCCCCCGGTCCATAAATTACTCGTCAAAGTCAAGGCCGTGCCCGAAGCGGTGGTAAAAGATAAATGCCCGGTAAAAGTTCCCGTTGAGGCGGTAAAATTACTTGCGTAAAAATTGGTAGCTGTGGCATTGGTAAAAAATGAGCTTGAGGCGTTAAGGAGGCTAACGGTGGTAGTGGCCATTGTAACCGGGCCATTAAAGGTTGTAGTGTTGAATGTTGCCGAATTACTCACATATAAATTAGTGGTAGTAGAATTGCCGGCCGTTGAATTATAAACATACAAATTGCCTGAGGTAGCATTGGTAAAAGATGCGTTTGCCGCATTAACCGTGCTGGCATTAAGAAAGGTTAAGCTAGTGGTGGCCAAATAAGTATTGCCCTGCACAGTCAAAGTTGTCGAGATGGTAGTGGTAGCCAGATAAGTATCGCCAAGCACGGTAAATTGGCTGGTAGTAACCGAACTGCTCGACATAAAATCCACAACCCGATACCCGGTGGTAATCATTCGTGTGCCGTCAAAAACAATTATTTGATTGGCGGTCAGCTGCCCGGAAGTGGCATTGGTGCCACCATTATCAATTCCTAAAGTGCTAGTTACCTGATCGGTAGACAAATTAATTTCCGCACGCAAAGCATTGGCGACTACTTTAAGACCGGCGCCGGTCAAATCAGTTATGGAATCGACTCCTAAAACAAACTGGGTGGTCGAAACCGTGCCCACGGTCAAAAGCCCTGCCGTGCCCGAATCGGAAAGTGCCATTAATGTATTAGGGGTGGCCGCGCTATCTTTAACTGTCAGAATACCGGCAGAATCGTTACTTCCCAAAGTAATGGTTGGTGTTGTGCTGGTAAACTGCATAGCTTGAGCCACAACTAATTGCGTTGTTGAAGCCACACCGGATTGATTTATAGAAAATAATTCCGCGCCAGAGGCATTGGCGACTTGCAATTTGTAAACTGTTTGGCTAGTAACAATATTTTGCAAAACCATGGAAACCGAAGTAGCAGCACTCCCAGTCCATGCCGAACCATTGAGTAAAAATGAAGCTGAATTAAAATTGCTCCCGGCCGTGGCCGTGCCCAAAGCTTCCCCAACAAGAGAATTTGCACCACTGTCATAAAAATTACCAACGCGCTTGGCATTAAAAGCATAAGGGGCGGCCCCAAATTGCACCCGCGGGCTAGCCTCGGTATTGCTGGATAAATCCGTGCCGATAGTTACACCTAAATAAAGTGTGCTGGTAGTAAAATCCAAATTTGGAGGGAATGGTATGCAAGAACCGAGTTTAGCCGTAAAGTAACCGCGGTCATCAGGTTGGACTTGGGCGCAATTACCAAGGCCTTGATCGTAAAGCTCGCTCCATAATACCGGCCCGCCGGCTGAAGTTGCCTGCGTATTACCATTGCCGTTGGTGGCGTCATTATAAATCGTAAAACGGATAGAAGTGCTCGCCGAAATCGGGAAACCCGAAGCATCACGTAGCCGCGAATGGTAATTCATGAAAGACGGTGTTGCCGCCCAAGCCGTGACTGCCAAAAGCGCCATGCCAAACGTCGCGATAATTATTTTAACTGACAATTGTTTGATGTTTTTAGGCATCTTTTTGAAAATTTAATGGTAATTACTGAACTAACTTCCACATCCCTTCCTCGAGAGCAAAAAAATAATTACTTTCCCCGCCCTGACCGTTTCCTAATTTTAATTCCACAACCATCGGGTATTGCACCGCATATTGGGGCGAACTCCATGGGCTATGCACATTCGCATCCAAAACAATCAATTCCGGCATTACTTCATTGAGCTTATTAAAACCCTTTTGATAATTCTTAACAAATTCATCCAATGATAATTTCTGCTGATTGGCCGTGGAGAGCATTTCCAAATATATGCCATCTACCTTATTGTGCGCTTCCAAATCAGTCACTTTGATAGCTGCATTATAAAGCATGGGGTCAAAAATAATTTCCTGCTTACCTTCTTTGGCTTTATAGCGCAAGGGTCGGCTTAAAACCGGGTAATCGATTTTGACACCCTCGCCTTCCACTATAGAGCCCAAAGCAAACTCACCGCCCTTAGGTGTTTTAACAACGGTTGAGCCCGCAGAAATGCTTACCCCTTCCAAACCTTGCTTAGTAGTCGGATCCGTGACAATACCTTCTATGTTTATATGCCGGACATCTTCTTTAGCTTGGCGTGCCAAAGAAACCAGTGAGGCCTGCATTATATTGTCTTTCAGGGCCAAGCTTTTTATTAAGCCAAAAGAATAAGAAGCATAAATATAAAGTACAGTCGCCAAAATCATAACCAAAACCCCGAAAACCAACCCCACACCTTTGGCTTTGGATTGGCTGCCGTCCTGTTCTTTGGCTTTGCGGGAAAAATAAATCATTCCCAAAGATACCAGCATAGCCGTTAAATAAAGCAGCGTTACCCAAAGAAACAAACCTTGTGGCATAATTTCCTTAACTACTTCCTGCGTAACGATTTTTTCCTGTACCACAGTTTTGGTTTCCGGTTCGCCCTTAATATCCACCACGACTGCATCCTTATTACCATCCTGATCAATAGCGGTCACGGCATGTACCCCATTGCCAAAAGTATTAGGGAGATTTACTTCCCAGTTACCATTTTGGTCGGCTGTTACTTCGTATATTTGCGGTTCAGCCATATTATTTGACAATTATTTTCAATTTTTGTCCGGGCTGCGCCCTACCGGTTACTCTGATAGTTTCTCCAACTTGAGGAATTTCCACGATTTTGATGTCCTGTAAATCGTCCTTACCATCCTGCGGCGCCCGATCGGCCACGCTTAAAATAGCTAAAAGATTTTCTAAAAGCTTACGGTTTATCGGCTCCACTTTTTGCTCTTCAGCAGCTCTCTCGACGAAACGATATTCGATTTTCGGGATCGAAATGTATTTGGTAATTTCTTTGGGAATTTCGATAAACTTTGTTTGGGTGGTGGGTATACACTTAGCCACTGCGGCCGTGCTCGAAGCAATACATTTACGGCCATCCCATCGCGTATTGGAACCGCAATAATCCTTGCCCGGCAAGCCACCGCCACCGCCCGCACTCATTCCTCCACTTGAAGCAGAGCCAATACAAAGACTACCGTTCCAGGAGGTATTAGAACCGCAATAAGCACTGCCTAAAGTGGCCGTGCAAGTCAAACCATTCCAAGTCGTGCCGCTAGAGCAGCAATTATTATCATAACAGGTGCTCGACGCGCAAGTCGCTGTGCCCGCTACCGCCCCATACAAATAACGATGCATTAAATTATTGGAAGTATCGCGGGAAAATACCTCAATGGGTATTGAGCCTGTGGTAAAAGCCCCTTGTTTTTTTAGGGTAAAAGTATAGCCATTAGCAATAGCGGAAATCCCTGAAGTGTCGCCGGCATAATTCCCTCCGTTGAAATTATTGCTCGTGGCAAAGGCAATATTAGCTCCACTGGTAGCAATCGTGCCCGAACCACCGGCATTAGACCACCATAAACCATCGACATAAATGAAAGTATTGGCCAAGCTCACGCCCACGCCCAAATCGCGCAAGTTAAAAACTATAGCCGCAGTATCCACGATCGACTGTTTATCAACCGGGTTAACGGGCGTGACATAAGGCGGGTCATTATCGGCCGTGGCAAATGTCCAAGAAAGGAGCGGATCAGTAGAACTCACATTATTGGCCAAATCATAGCAATTACGGATTCTGGCGGAGACAGTTTCGTTTTGTGCGAAATTACTGGAAGGATCAATAGTGTAACGATAACCATAATTGATGGGCGTAACCGTAACAGTTGAAGTGGCGGAATCGAAGCTCACCCAAGTGCCGCCCCAAGAAGGAACATTCAAATCTATTTGACAGCTGGTGGAAGAAACACCCTCACCGGAAATGTTAGCCGCTTTAATATCAATTATTTCTACAACCACATTAGATGTTGTGGCCACGCCCGAAGCTCCGGCGGCAGGCGAAGTCGAAGAAACACTGGGGGCAATGGTGTCAGACTCGGTGGTAAAAGTCCAAGTGGAGGCATCCATACTATTGGGGCCATTAGCCTCTCCCGGGCAAGAGGTATTAGCTTGCGCCGTCGAAGCCCGGTCAGCGTATCCGGAAACATTAATAGTATAGGAAGTATTATACTTCCAATTACGCGTATCTCCGGTAATAGCCAATGGGCTATCCGGGTTCACGGTCGTGGTGCAATTAGTGTTCCAAGTGCCAGAACAGCTATATGAAGTATAAGCCAAGTAGCTCGTTGCCCCTGTGCCGTCATTAAAAGTCAAAGTTCGGCCGCCGGCGGCCGTATTAATGCCCGTGCCAACTCCAGTATTGCTGCTCGAACCATTCTTGGTATCGCGTAAGGCAAAAATGTAATTAAGGTCGACAGGCACGCCAGTTGAAGCGTTGGTTATATTAGTCCCGGTGGCGAAAGGATTTTTCAAATCCGCCCAAATGTGAAAATTAAAATCTTCTTTACTATCCAAATAATTAATACCCTGATAAGCAATACTGGAAACATCACCTAAACCGTTGGTGCTCGTCGTAAAAGAAAGTGTTTGGTAACTAGTCGTGGAATAATTACAGGCCGAAGATGTGCCCATTACAAAATCAATATAACCAAATGTTCCGGTAGCCGAAGAAACACCAGACATTCTGGTTCCGGTTAAACGGACAATGCCGCTGGAAGTAGCCTGCCCGGTGGAAGGATATTCGGTAAAATAGGAGCCGGCAAGCAAATTGGAAATCGTCAGGTAAGCAGTCGGATAAGTTAATTTGATATTAGCAGCCGTAGTGCCGGTGGACTTTATTTGCACTGTCCCGCGGAAAGTTTGGCCAACATAATAGTAATTAAAATCCGAAGCATCGCCTGTGCCGCCATCTCCGGTAGCATCACTGCCGGTATAGGTTTGGGCAATTATTTGAAACCAATGGTTGCCGCTGGGCGCTGCCGCCACGGCCGTCAGGCCAAAGCACAACAAAAGTGCGGCGATGAAGAAATATGAAATTATATTCTGCGCTTTCATATTTTGATTTCTTTTTTATTTCTTTCGGACTTAATTCTTTGGAATTAAAATTCAGGATTTTCTTTACTGATCTCCGTGCACATCTAAATTTTTTATCAAAAGCGACAAATCTACCGCATTGACAACCGAATCAAAATTCAAATTCCCCCGGTAAGTATCATTGGTAGGGTCGGTCTGATCGAGTTGGGAAATAATCAATGAAGCGTCCACGGAATTTACCACATCATCTCCCAATGTAGAGGTGGTATTGCCGGCACCGTTCACATCACCGGCCAAAAGCCGCACGCTGCCCTTAGGTGAACTATTATTGGCTTGGGTAAAATTCAAAACATTTGTCCCGGTAGCAATAGCGACTCCCCGCAACATTTTGGTGATGTGTTGGTTGGTTTTTATCCCGATATCGTAAGAGCCCGGACCCAAAATAGATAAATCAATTTGCTCACTGGTTGTGCCCGCATGCGAAGTAGTGGCCAAGGGCGTAATTAAAACCGTACTACCGCCACCCTTAACAATTAAATAAAAAGTAACATGGTCATTGGTTTCGGCTGTGCCACTACGGCCCTCAGGCGTAGCCCATTTTATAGTGCAAGTGGTGCTGGCCTGCTCCTGATCCCAGAACACGCCGTGCTCATAAATATAATTAGTCGAGGTAGAGATACCCGAACCCGGCTCCCCGACGACTGCCTTAAAATTATAATTACTCGTCGAAGCATTAAAAGGCATGGGCCCGGCATTATCCTGGCTGCTTTTATAAGCATCGGAAGTAGCCGCCTCCACCAAAATATGCACGCTAGTCAGCGATATGAATAATATGAAAATTATGTATAACAACCTCTTATACTCCATAAAAAGCAACGGCCACGCAAACAGCCTTGCTTGCCTAATTATACTCTGCGCTCGACAAATTTAATACATTTTTGCCTGTGGAAAATTAAAAAAGACCCAGACAGGTTCTGTCTGGGTTTGTTCAGCTGAAAATTGTAAGGAGGTTAAAGTTGCTTTTGGGCCTATTAAGCGCGGCGAGCTTATTTTCGAATTCAACAATTTGGGATTTGATGTTTTGGCGCGCTTTTTCCTCGAACCGCAAAATAAATTCCGGGGTCTGGAAAATATAGCCTCGTTCCAAAATACCCCGTAAAAATTTCAAGCGACCAATTACCCATTCTTTTTCACCAAGGTGCATGTATTCGAAACGGATGTCCTCAATGTCCTCTTTCTGGAAGTCGCCGGTCAAGCGATAGAGGTCAAGATCGCAAATCAGCTGACAATCAGGATCGATTTGGCGTTCTTGATGGCGCGTGGCCAAAATCAGGTCAGTCACCAGTCCTTGATTATTGCTGATTTCCTGCGCAAGGCTGTTTGAGGGCATAATCCGAACGGCCGGGATATAGGACAAAATTAATCCCAACCAACCACTGGCCAAAAATGCGCTATTTTTCTCATTGTCTGACGTTTTCGGATTATAGAAAATGTCATGGAGCCAAAAAGCATAAGCAACATGAAAATAGCTATTGGCCGAGGCGCGATACTCTTCAAGCAAATCCAAACCCTCCTCAACATGGGACAAAACATGATAGCGCCGACGAGGGTCACTATATTGCTTGACGATCGTCGAAAAAAATAAGTCCAAAATGTCGTTTGGTTGTCTTAAGTCGACACCAAAAAGCCGATACCAAAGAGATTTCATTTTTTTAATATCAATCCCTTGCTTCACACAATCCTCCTTTTATATGTAGGTTTTTAATTCTTTAATTATAAACTATTTATAATATTTGTCAAATACTTTGTTTATTCCTTATTTATATCGCCCAAGGCACAAAAAAACGCACCAAGCGGTGCGTATTATTTACTTTTCAAGGAGTTGATTAAAAAGCTCCGAGCGATAAGACATTGCGTTGGGCGGAATACATTCGCGCAAATCAAAGCCGAAAGCCCGGCGCGTCATAATCGGAATCGGCGGGCACTGGGCGTGTTTGAAAATATTATTTTTATACATCGCCCACTTTTGGCTCAAATCACTGGCAAAGGCTTGGCGGTCGGCAAATATCGCGGCCAACTCCCCCGGGTTTAAGCGCAACAAACTTTCCAAATTGCCCTGGTCATAGCGCTGCAAAATTTTTCCCGGATCGTGGCCAAATTCGATAAAGGCCCTAACTAGCTCATCGTGATAGCGGTAATTGAATGGATCACCCTTACCCTCTTCGATTTTTTGCGAATCGCTGAGCTCGGCACTGGGAATCACCTCAATAATACCTTGGGGAATTTTTCTCTCGCTTACCTGATTATGGTATCCGGCCAGCTGATAAACTTCCCTTTTCAAGCAATCCCCGATTGGCGCATAAGCCCCGGCCACATCTCCATATAAAGTCGAGTAGCCAAAGCAAATCTCAGTCTTGTTGGCATTGCAGGTAAAAATTCCCTTGTAATGCGCCGCCAGAGAAGCTAAAACCTGCATTCTGAGACGAGCTTGGACATTCTGTTTGTCAAAATCACTCAAACAGACGCCGGCGCTTTGCAGTTGCAGGAGTGTCTCCTCAAAGAGATCCTGAATGGGAATGACCTTATACTCGATGCCCAAATTTCCAGCCAGCTCCCGGGCCAAATCGCGCGTCAAACGGGAATTAAATCTTGTCGGCATATTAATTCCCACCACCCTTTGGCTCCCGATGGCTTCTACCATCAGGGCCGCAGAAACAGCTGAATCGATTCCGCCCGAAAGGCCGATGACCACTTTGCCATTAGGCATGTGCCTTTCCAAAATCCGCCTATTGGCATAGAGCAACGAAGTGTAAAGCTCGCGATCGTCGTCGTATTGCTCGGCCACAACGCAGGAATTTTGGTGATTGCCTTCGATTTTCAAATCGATGAAGGCGATTTTTTCCTCATAGAGTGGCAGCTCATAGCTTAGGTTGCCCTCGCAATCGTAAACCGAGGAGCGCCCGTCAAAAACAATGTAATTCTTCAAGTTGTTTTGCAGGCCTACACAGTTACAATAAAGCAAAGGCACATGGCAATCGTGCAACATTTCACTGACCACTTTATGGCGCGTCTGATTCTTGTGCCAAGAAAACGGTGACATGGAAACATTGACCAGAACTCTAGCGCCCTTATCCACTAAATGGATCGGGGGTTTGAATTCGTAGTCCTGAGTCCACATGTCTTCGCAAATCAGCACTCCAACCAAAACTTCTTCGCCGAAAAATTGGAAAGCGAAAGGTTTTTGCAACGCTCCCGAGCGCATTGCCTTAGACTGCTCCAGTTGGAGGTTGGAATAAACATAGCGCTTGTCATTGAAAAAACGGTAATCCGGAAGCAGATACTTATAAGTTGCGCCGCTCCCATTTCCGCCTTTTACCCAGCAACCGTTTTGGGCTGCAAAGGCCGCATTGTATTTCCTTTCCCGGCCATCTTCGCCTTTTTTGCTAAAGTCGGTTTCTAGGCCTCCCCAAATAACAGCAATGCCTTTCGAGGCGGCCAGAATAGCCAAATTAGCATTATTGGCATCCTCGCAGAATTGGCTGTTTTCAAAATGGTCGCCGAACAGATAGCCCGTGGTTGCCAATTCTGGCAAAACCACCAGCTCACATCCTTGTGCCTTACCGGCTTCTATGGTTTCCAAGCATTTTCGCAAATTGATTGCGATATTCCCGGGAACAACATCAATTTGTCCAATCGCCACTTTAAGATTGCGCATCAAATCCTCCTTTTATTATTCGGTTATTAAGCCAAGAAATTGATAATTTCTCGTTATAATATTATATCATAATAACTCAAAATGTCAAAATAGGCGTGAGCCCAAATTCTGCAAATAAAAACTGCCTTATAGGCAGTTTAGTCATTTTTAGCCGGTGGCCGGCCTATGGGCAAATTTGGGAATTTGTAACCCCGCTTGCGTAAAAGCACACGGGCCCTGTTTATTTTAATCTTCTCGCATTGGCATTCTATGGCTATCTGGGCAAAACTACTGGCGCCTTCATTACTTAAACGGAGCACCTTTTCCTGAAACTCAGTAAGGGGTGCGCGCGGTTGGCATTTGCGTTCATCGCGCAAATAATAGCCAAGCTTTCTTAAGTGCGTTTTTATTGGGGCAATCGTTCCTTTGGTTGTACCGGCAAGAGCGGCGATTTGTTCATAGCTTAGCCCGCCTTGCTGGCAGAGTTCCAAAACTTTTTTCTCCAAATTAGTTAAGCGGTCCCTCTTAGGAATTTTTTTCTTTCGCCAAACCTTGGAAGGAATTTTGCCCTCTGCATAAAGCTTTTTGGCAGTATTACAAATCACGGCCAAACTCACTTTATACTTTTGGGCCAAGGCTTCCAAATCAGTGGTAATATAGGTCAATTCTTTGGCAATAACATCCTCGAAAAAAGATTCAGGGAGCATTTTTTTCTTTGAACGCAATTCATAGGCTAGTTGACGCAAGCTGTGTTCGGTCAGACCAAGAAGCTTAGCGAGCCGCGCATTGGGTATGATTCCATAATACTTAATAATCAGCTTTTTAGTGGTCATTTTTGAAAATGGCTGAGTCAACAAACTGCAGTCCAAATACCATCGGAGAATTTCCCGGAATTCTTCAAGCTCCAAATTGCGGGCTTGGGCCATTTTTAGCAGGCTCATCTGACCGATATTTTGGCGAAGAAATTCCAACATGCCCAATTTGTTTTCTATTGGCATCGTTACTCCTTTCCCTTTCGATTTTTAATTATCTATCATATATTATAGCATAAAATAAACAAAAATCAATAGTTTGGGCTATTTCCCCTCGTATTGACAAATATAATATTATTTGCTATAATATCAACAATCGCCCCTATTACCCGTAGTGGCAGTGTCGTATCTTAAAAATCGAAATGGGTAGGAAGGAGATGACATGGAACAGAAATTTTGTCTTTGCGCCACATCCGATGGCGCACCTGTTCCGGTCAGCGAACCCGGGGCAGGACAAAATTCCCATAACGAACGCCGGCTCTTTGACCGACCGATTATCAATCTGGCATACTCCCTTGATGAAAAAAGGCGCGTCTCGCTGGAGCATATAGTCGATGTTATGGTGAAAAAAATGTCCGAAAAAGGCCAAGGCCTTACCAATGGTGTTCCTTGGCGGTTGGAAGAAAAAAACCTCAATCGCTACCGCGTCCACGATTTTTACAAGATGTTTTGGTATAGCCCTTCTGGGGCGCCCAAACCCAAGCTTGGATTCAAAATTGAATTCACGCTTTACAAAAAAATCGGCGAAGGGATGCGCCACACTGCCAAAGTTACAATTTTTACCAAATGGCAAAAGGAACTGCAACCCCTTATGGACCAATTCCGCAAAGAAGCCGTTAAGCTAGACATTGACTGCACCTGGTCCTTACGCCGGCCGCCCCAAAGGCAGCCACTCCCACCCACCCTCAATAATATTCAAACATAAAAGCCCTGAGATTCTCAGGGCTATTTGTTTAGGTTAGTTTTTCCTCTACTCAAGTGGAGGATTTTTAATTAAAAAAGCAGGAATATTCCTGCTTATGATTTTTTGCTTTCTGTTGGGGGTATTATTGCGGAATTTGGTGCAGCTCCTCCTTGGAGTATTTTTGCAATAAGAGCAGTTGCTATGCTTGTGCTCTTGTCGGCGCCACTCTCTCCCCCATTGATGAGAATATCGGGGGTAATCTTAATATTGTTGGCAGCAATCGCCTTGATGATTTCTATGCTGGCAACAACCTCGGCTCCGCCCAAGGCTTTATTCTTCTTTTCAAGAGCCTCTGCCTCAGAAAGACCTTTTTGCTTGATGACTTCAGCTTCAGCTTTACCTCTAGCTTCGATGGCCTTTCCTTCAGCTTCTCCGATTCTTTCCTTGTATCCACCTTCACCCTCAGCTCTAAGCTTTTGAGCATCGGCAGCGTTACGACTGATTTCAATATCGATTTTCGATTTAGCAAGAGCCGCCTGCTGGTCCGCTTCTCCTTTGGACTTTTCTGTAGCAAGTCTGGCGTCTTCGGTTATCTTCTGCTGCTCAAGAGTCTTTTTCTGCTGGACTGCCAGTTCGGCATTTTTGAGAACATCAACAAGATCTTCTGGCGGGATAACATCTTGGATAAAAACGCCATAGCACTCAACTTTGAAGTCTTCAAGCTTCTGCTTAATGTGTTCTGTGGCTTCTTCTTGAACCTTCTGCCTTTCTTGGATAAATTGGATGGCCTGCATCCCCTGAAGCTTGTCGCGGAAGTAGTTTCCTACGGCCGGATGCAAGACTTCGGAGACAAGGTAGTCAATCTTCTCCACCATGACGATAACATATGGAGCCTTGGTGTCTGGAACATGGATCTGCACTTGCAGGTCAATGGAAAACTGGAAACCTTCCTTAGAGCGGGCATTGATTTGACTGAGCCTTTCATCGAGCTTGTGGGCCACAGAAGTCTCCTTGGCCCAGTTTAGCGTGATGATAGAAGTGGGCACAAGCTCTGTAGCATAGATGTGTGGGTTGATGAGGTATTTTCCCGGGCGCAAAGCCTCGTTCCAAATTCCTCTGTGGCCCGGCCTAACTATGAAACCGTGCTTGAATCCTTCGCCGGAAACATCCTCGGATGCCAAGCCAACACCTGCGCGCACAACCGCCACTTTTCCCTGCGGCACTACTAAACCACGGGCTTCTTCTACGCGCACCAAGAACGGATTGAAGTTATATTTGCCATAAGTTATGACATCATGCTGCAAACCTTGGCAACCGCCTGCATCGAAGAATTTCTGCATATCTTGGTAGCTGTTGTGCAAATTTACTTTGCTTTGGAAAAACAGCATGTTGATGATATCCAGCCCGAGTTTGCGGATTGATTCTTCATATTCCCTTTGAGCTTCGGGTATTTGTTTGATGTTGCGGACTTCTTCGTCGTATTCAAGCCTATCCTCGGGCGTCTGCTTACTTTTATCAAATTTGTCTCTTGCTGTCCTTAACTTTTGTCTTTTCGATTCCTCCCTCTCAATATTTTCTTTAGCGCCGAGCGCCTCCATATCAGCCTCGTATTTTTTCTTCGCCTCCTCGGTCCTCTTCGTCTCCGCATCTTGAATATCGGAAAATCCGCCAATGCGAGAAGCCGGAGTATTATCTGGGTTGGGCGGACCATCAAGGATGGTTACCAAACCAATAATATCAACATCTGAACCCTGCTGTGTCTTGATTTCAAGGGGCCGGTACTTCTGGTCCTCATACTGCCCAAAAGTTTCTTCTACTGATTCAGAGAATGGCATACCAAAAGTGCTGGTTGCGGTTTTCACCACAAAAGCAATCGGGTGCATGTAGTAGATGTGGCCTGGAGAGAGCACGGCTCTCTGAATGCCTTTTTGCCCGCCTTCACGCATAAATCTTCCCACGTCAGAGTAAATCTCCTCAGTGTCTCCTGCAATTTGGCGAGCCGTTCTCCAACCAACCGGAATATTTTCTCCAATTTGCGAGAAAACAACTCCAATTTCATCTTGGCCCACTTGGACAACCGGGAACAATTTCACGGTATAAAGCGGCCAAAACTTAAATCGCCAACCAGGCATCAAACAGCTTGCCTGCCAGCCGACCTCACCTTCGAGGGCAATAATCTGATCTCCCTTAAGTTTCCGGATGCCGAAGTTCTTCTTAACGGCTCCGATCATGTCTGCCGGAATGAAATGGAACGAGGCTTTGATAAAAAGCAAAACAATCAAAACCACAATCCCTATTCCAATACCAATCAACCAAGGCATCATTTCTGCAATTTCCACTAATAAACCTCCTTTTAAGTTGTAAATTTTTACCAACAAATGCTGGCAAGCGCTCAATTTTGAGCGCCCTATACTATACATTTTTTAATATTTTTGTCAATAATAACTGGCTTAAACCAAACATAAAAGCCCTGAGAATCTCAGGGCTATTTGTTTTTAGAAAAAGAGCCGCATTAGGCGGCTCAAATAGTGGAGGGAATTCTTTCCATACCGATTTTGACACAGGCCTCATCATACAAGCGACTGCCCACGGCGGCCGAACTGACCACATAATACCATTTCTGCAAATCGCTTTGGCACATTTCTTTGGCATGGCGCACGTATTCGTTTTCTGCCACGTCCAAACAAATTTTAGCATCGGTATACCCGGGCGTTCCCTGAGCGGCTTGGATTTTGCATTCCAGAAAATAATTATAGCCATTAATAAGCTCAGACAATGTTCCTTTGGCTGCGGGTAACCTGTCGGCCACTTCCTTGCGTTTGGCATCGCTGACAAAACGCATGGCATAGCCGACTTCTTCCAGCTCGCAGGCCTGCATAGCGACAAATTCGGCAAAATTTTTGTAGGCTTCCTCTGGTGCTTTGGAAAAATCCAAAATTTCAAAGGCGATTCTAGCAAGTGCAAATCGTGGGGCGCGCTTCTTGATGACCCAGCGAATAGCCGTCGCTAAACGGGCATTCTTGGGATTAGCAATGACTAAGTTATGTGCATAAATCGCCTCATTCAAACAACCCTTAACCTGCAAAGCCTTAAAGCACAAATCCTTAGCAAGCTCCTCGGGAATTTCCCCCTCGGAGGCATGCGCCACATCCATAATATTGGAGACTTTTTCTACCAGACTTTGGGCAATAATTTCGTCCCCGCTAACCAAGTCCCAGCCTAAAAGCCTTACAAGCTCCAAGGTTGGGGCGAAGTTTTTGGTTAGCCGGCAAGCTTTTTGCGCTGCATGTTTGGCCAAGATATCCATTTTTTGAACCTTGGCCAAGAAGCAGAGCAGGGTGATATCTTCGACATCCACATCTTCTAAAACCTTTGCCAACAACCATTTCCCTAAAGGGGAGTGCAGGCTGATATTGGATTTTAAGATGAGGTTGTAGCAAGTGCGCGCCAAATACACGATTCTTCCCCTAACCATCTTCTCCAGGTTGTCGTCAACATCGTCTTGCCAAATATAGCAAGCCAAGGCCCAATCAAGATCGCAGCTAGGATCAAAGGCTTCTCTGACCAATTCGCGAAGAGCAATAAGTCCGCCCTTATTGAGCAACATTTGTTTGCCCCGAGCAAAATTCAAAGTCATCGCTTGTTCCCTAAACTGCTTGGCCTTTTTGCATAGCCGGACCACAAATTGGCTCAGGGTATGCGAATCATTAGAAAAGCCAACTTCTGGCAAGCGCCGCTCCCAAAACGTTGCAAAGTCCAAACCCGCTTCCGGATCTCCCGGAAAAATACCCAATTCTGCCGCAATCGGGGCAGCAGCGGCCGGATCGAAAACAAATTTATTTGCTTTATCTGCCATTAAACTTTCCTCCTTTTTTCGATTGTTAATTTATTTAATTATACAATAAAATTGCCAGAAATCAAGGGTAACACTACTCCCCTTTTAGCCCCGAAAAACATTATTTTAATACTATAAAAGCCCTGAGATTCTCAGGGCCATGCTAATCTTGATAAAGATTTTTGACGAAGATGTAGGTTTCAATTTCGGAAGTGACAAGGCTGCGCAGGGAATTATTTTGCTTTGCAGCTTGGCGCGCTTTAGTGCTGGAACAATCCGTATCAAGCCAGATAATTTTGCGGTGAGGCGGACAGTCCTGCAAGCAGAAGCGATATCCCGGCCGCGGTATAACGACAAAATTCAAATTTTCCCAAAGCCAACAGCCCTCACTCCACTTTTTCTGAATTTCCGAGCAACCATCAGCGCCGCCCAGGATTAGGTCTCCGCCCACCACGTGCCAAATTTCGCCCAATCTTTCGTAATGCTTTTGCATTTCAAAAGTGGTTGTAAATTTGTCGTGTTGGATATCAAAAAAATCTATAGTGATATTGGGATGCAGGTTGTAGAAATTCAAATCACACATAGCCATGCGCTCCAAAGCCATCCTCATAGCGTGCGGTTTGCCTTTATCTGATCTCTGCCCGCAAGGAACGATAAAAACATGATCGAATTCGCTGGCCAGTTTTTGGGCCGCCCGGCGGTGTGAAAGCGTTGGCGGGTCAAAGCTACCGCCGAAAATTGCAATCTTTTTAGCCGTTACCGACATACTTTCCTCCTCCCTTACCCGGATCCACTTGCTTATCGAACCATTGAGCCAATTCACCGTTGTCCATTGGCAGCAAGTAACTGCTAGCCCTGAGCACCAATACCAAAGTCATGCTGAATAAGCCCAAAGACTCTCGGTCTAGAAATCTGGTGACTATGCTTTCAAATACATTAGACCAGAGAGCGTTACTTAATTTAATCGTTTCGCGAACATACTCCAAAGATTTTTCCGCAGTTTCAACCCAACACTTACCAAAACTTTCCTTGGAGGCATTTGGCAAAACTTTTCCGGCCTGAAACATCTGAATATCCCTTCTTTTAATTTTGGGAAACAAGCCATATGCGTGGTAGATCGGGCTGAGAGCTACACAGAAAAAACGGAAGAGGTCGGCAACGATAACCGAAGAATTATTTTTAGCTTCAGAATATGGCATCACATTGGAGAGCGCCGTCGTAAAACCATCGTCGTAAAGTTCAATCGCCTCGATGATTTCCTTCGCCGTCACTGGATCATATTTGCACATAGCCAAATACCATTCCTGCTTTTCCAATATTTCAACATTCCCATTGCCCTCTAGCCTATCTTGTTCGGCGAGCATGGCTTGGACGTCCGCATCACTAATCGAAAGTTTTTCCCTCTCCATCATTTAACCTCCTTTATGTAGTTTTTAATTTACCTATATTATAGCATATATTCTATAAAAATCAATACAACAAAGGGCCGCACTTGCGTGCAGCCCGACCCCTAAGGGTATTACTTTTCCGGGAAATAGAATGTTCCCAACTGGCCTAAGACAATGAAGGATTCATAAGCACTGGTTTGATAAAGCGTTATCCTTACCCTAAAACCTTCGCCGCGGTATGCCCCAGGATCTCCGGTAAGCACCCATGGCCCAAGCTTCGTGGTATTGCCAGCTTCACACTCTGCATACTGTTGCCACTTCCCGTCCTTTTGCTCTTCATAGGAGAGCTTGGCAAAAAGCCAACCGGAATCGGGAATCTGTTTAACCTTTAAGGTAAAACAGACATTGAGCTTTTGCGCAGTATATCCGGACATATCGGAAACATACATTGCGTAATCATTTTCCAATACGACCCTTTCTTGGTTGCAGAAATAGGCAACGCTCAGAAGGGCAAGAGCAACAACGATTCCAGCAACCAGTAAGATATTATTTTTCTTCACTTCTTCTTCCTCCTTATTTAACTGTTAATACTTATATTATAGCACATTTTTTACAAAAAATCAATGCACGAAGTTGCTAATAAAATCAAGCCTTTTAGGCTTAGATTCCATTAACACCCGCGGTTTTAGCAAAAAATTGCATTTAATATCTCTATAAAAAGCGCCTACCTATCGTCAGGCAGGCACTTAAGATTGCATTTCAGAAAATGTCACTTTTTCTCTAGCCAATACATGATAACGTCAATCGGCACACTATAGCCGTCACGGCAGGCGGCTATTTGCCCGCAGCGTTCAGAATCCAAATATTGGCGGCGGGTCACAGCATTACCGCGGCTGCAACTTGAATCGGCAATCAAAATCAAATCATCATCACTGGATTTTTTGTTCGGATCCCGATAAATGACATCGCGCAACAAAAAGAAATGTTGGCCCGCTCCCCAACTGCGGCAACAGCGCACTGAGGCGGGTATCCCCTTGCTTAAAGCGCGGCGATACACCTCGTCAAGTAATTGCGAACGAGATTCCTCGCTGTCACCAGAGGGCAAAATGCTGACTGCCTGCAAATTCGTTTTACGGCCAAAGGGCAGCGAATTATCGATTTCAGTTAACTGATCATTAATTAGCTTCAAATTACCGATTGTGCCATTGCAACCACTTCCCCCATTAAGGACAAAAGAAGCTTTGGACCAGCTCATGCCCTTATAAATATTTCTATCAAACATGTAACTGCGAACAGCATTGTCAGAGTCATACCAATGCCTGAGCATATTGGCCATGGTCATCATCGGGCAATCCCCATCAGCAGCAGCGCCGCATTTATCCGGCTCGCGCAAGAAAACATCATAATATTTGCCGTTGGGTATGCAATCCCCGCCATCGTAGCCGCAAACTTGCCTGTAAATCGTGCTGGGATAGCCGTTGTGTGAAAAATTCGGCCAAGAACCCATGGAAACGCGCTTCCAATAATTTTCAAAATGCACCGAAACCATGAATTTGCATCGCGGCGGAATTTGGCGCAAGGTATCGACAAAAGAGATAGTTTGCGTTTCCTCGTCAAAGACGGGATTAGTCAGTTTAATATTCATCGACTGGCCGCAAAGCGGGTCGTTAGCTCTTTCTGCCGCTGTCGCTACATGATAAAAAGTCGCCTCGGCGGTTTTGCCGTTCTTAGTCCAAGTATTGGAAGCGGGCTTGAAAAGCACTTCCACATTATAATTAACATAACCGCTGCTCGGCGATGTTTCTTTAAGCCGAACATTAATTGTTCCGGCGCTCGAGCCGGCCCCAAGGTTGGGAAATTGGAAAGTAAACCCGGAAAGCTCCGCGCTCACACCGGAAGAATTTTTGACCTTAGCAGAAACAGAAACAATATCATCAGGCTTGATGAACTTGAAGTTTTCTGATTGGCGGAATTCATTGCGCTGCGGGATTACCATTTCCAAAGTTCGCCCCGAGATATCGACCTCTTTTTGGATATGGAAAGTCTCGGATACAACTTTGGGCTTGGCCCGCTTGACCACATAACTAAGATCAATAAATAATTTTTTCCCTTTGTCTCCGGTTTTTTTCAGATCAAAAATAGCCTTGGCGAATAGTTCGCTATTGATAATGGTTAAACTTTTTTCCGGATCAAACTCGCCCAAAGAAACCCGCGGCCCGCTAGCCAAAACCAGAAAACGCCAACCATTGCCAGGGGCAAAATAGCTCCCCCTCATCCCCAAGGCGATGGGCTCAGCAGCCAGATAAGCGCAATAAGCCTGCCCGCCATCCAAATTCAAATTCGTGAAAGTAATTTTCTCCTCGCCACTAAATGCGGGGTCTTTATATTCCCTTTTCGCCTCCAAAACCAGGCCTTGCGCCGTAGTCTCCTCGGGGCAAGCTCCATCAACGGGAATTAATTTTAACTTATAGCGGATTTTATTGTTTCCACCCAAAGTCACAATATTAAATGTTGCCTGCCCGGAGCCATCACCATCGAAATACTTAAAAGACGACTTAGCTCCGTTAATTTGCGGAGGCAAAGCTAAAGTCTTAAACTCGTCTTGATTAAGCGAATTAAGAGTGGATTTCTGGTTACCCAATCTAACGCCGACAATCGCGCGAGCTGTATAATTCGTATTAACGCACAAAGAATTAAGCGGCACGCTTACCGGATTATCAGATTCTAAATTTAATTCTTTCCCCGAAAGAGAATTACTTCCGCTGAGCTTACAGCCCTTTTCCGTAGCGACCGACCCGCTTAAAGCGCCGTAGCTAACCGTAATTTTATCTACTTTATAGCCCCTCTGAACGGCAAGATAACTTGTATCAACCCAAACATGCGCCTGGGCCGATCTTTCTTTTACTGGATCAGCCGGATACATGCGCACATATTTATCAGACAAATAGGTCGAGGCAAACTTTGGGGCCGAATATTTTGTCCCTGCCTTATTAACGGATATCAGTTGATAGCAATAATAGTTGCTCGCCTCCAAATTATCAAAATCCCAAGCCAAATCCTGCTTGATTAAGGAAGTCGGGAAAACTTTCCCCTTTATGACTTTAACCCGATAGCGGCCTTTTTTATCCCGAAGTTCAATATTGCAATCCGGTGTGCCGTCAAGAGCAAAAACATCACTTTCGTAAAGCAAGGCATAAATTTGGCCTTTGCCATCACCGCCATTATCCTTGAGCTGACCTTCGATTTTAAGTTTATTTGTCCCGATTCGCTGCCCGAATTTTTCCTCACGCTCGACAACATCATAAAGCTGCAAATTGGCCGCCTCGTAATCCTGCGTTAAAATCGGCGCAAAAGCGCTCGAAAAAGTCTTGTTCAAAAAATTTCGTATCCGGGCCTGCGCGCAGTAGCCAGAGCCGCTCTTTAGCCCGGAAAGCGCATACTTAAAAGTATCGCCCTGCTTTAATCCTTGCACCGTGCCCAAAGACAGCCGCACATCATAGCGGGCCAATAAATCCTTATACTCTTTGGACTTTTCATTTTTTCCAGCGGCTTTGAGCTTGGCCATGGCGCTTTCGATTTCTTGGGCGACCGACTGGCAAGTTTGATATGCCGTACTGGCGGCAATGTCGAGCTTTCTGTCAGGCTTAAAAACCCAAAACCAACCATAGGCCCCATCCTCAACTGCGGAAACTTTAGCTTCCAATATCGCCGTTTCGTATCCGGCGAGATGATTTTGGACAATCTCCACCGGGCTGGCAATCTCGAAACATTTTTGGCCGGCCAAATCAATTAAAGTTTCACCTGTAGAATTATTTTTAACCGCGGCCGCATAGCAATAGCTCTGCGCCAAACCCATACCGCTTTGGCCAAAAAATGAACCTTGGAAAAAGCCATCATTGCGGGCGGCAACCAGATATTGGGTAGTTTTTTCCATGCCCTTGCCGATCTTTTTGGTAAGCACAGCGCTTTTCTGGGCTGTTTTTTCACTAAATTCCTCACCCTGTTTCCAATAATACACCCAATAGCTGACATCCATGCCATACTGGCTCTGGCTAAAGCTCCCCCAAGAGGCCTTAAATCTTATCGGACTGGGAAAATTGTCATAAGAATAGCCACCGGTCGACAAAGTCGGCGTAGCGGGCTTAAGGGGGGTTGGGGGTGTTTCTTTTTTACCACCCGCTTCGCTTGGCGGGCCCACAATAGGTTTGGTTTTTGGCAAATTAGGCCAAGAACCTTCCTGCCCGATACAAATTTCTTTGCCGTAGCTGACTCCCGCCTTATTAATCGCCGCTGCTCTGTAACAATAATCGCCCTGCTTTTTGGCCGCACTATACCCTGAAATTTTTTGCCCGACTTTAGCGTCAAAGGCGCCAACCTGTTCCAATTTGGCACCGGAGTATCTGGCGCGCACCTCAAACCAAACACGTCCCGGTGCAGATTCCCCCGCTTCTTGATTGGCTCGATCTTTAGCGCTACCAAACCCGCTAAATTTTAAGATGGCCGAAATTTCATCTTTGGCCGCTCCTTTATTATTGCCATAATCAAAAGGTTGCGTTTCCACTTTCGGAAAATAATAAATATTATTGCCGCAAATCCGCCCGCCATACCATTTGCCCGCCGAATTGGTAGCCACTAAACCATAGCAATAGCCCTTGGGCAAAGAAAAATCACTGACCGATATCTCCACTGGGCCCATAGTATATTTTTGGGCCGTGGCAATGGTTAAAATATCATCAAAAAAGGCCGCGCCCGCATAACCCGCTTGGCCTTTGGGATATTTATTGGGGCTGGCTTTCACCTCGGCATTCAAAAATTTGCCAAGTTCAATCTCTGGAAAAATCTGCACTGCAATTTTCGTTTCAGCTGCGCCACCCGAACGCTGCAAATTGCCCCTGAAAATAATACTATTGGCAGAAATGCTGGCAAAGTCAGTTTCAATTCTCGGGCCGCTGACTTTGGGCGGGTTTTCGCAAACCAATAATGGCCGCGTTACTGACTGCGCGTAAACTCTTCCATCTTTGTCCAGTAAAGTAAATTGAAAGCGGCAAAAACAATCGCCCCGGCTCAAATTCGTCCGAAACTTTGGCCAAACAAATTCTACAACAGAACTTTTGGCCGCTATTTTACCGGCATCCCGAAATTTGTCCTGAGTCAAACCGTCCAAATCCTTGGCGCAGGCAATTTTAGTATTCAAATTCGTGATCTCATCATAGGCTTGCCAACTGAGCGAAGGCTGGGCGGAATTATAAATAGAAAACAATAAATAATCACCCTTCGCGGGTAATTTGGCAAAATAAATATTTTGTTCCTCGGAGATATTGAAAGAATCGGCCGTATCCGTATAGCCGGCGCGCTCTATGGTATGAACTTCGCTGCGGAAACTTTTGGCTTTTACGGCCGGATCAGCTTGGGCGGCATTCTCATAGGCACCAATAAAAAGAGAATTGATGATCAACGGGCAAGGCCTGGCCACCCCCGAAGAAATGCAGTATTTGCTGGCTTCCATGGCAGAGGCGCTGCCAATGCTAAATATGAACAAAAATGTAAAAACCAAAAAATAGAAAAATCTTTCGGACATATTCTTAGCTAATAATAGCAAAAAACCCCGGCCAAAAGTAGCAAGGGTTGTGAATAGTTATTGCGCATCCAATATTTTTTTTAAGACATCTCTGGCCACATCGGGCTTAGCCCTTCCCTTCATTTCTTTCATTACACCGCCCACCAAGAACATAATGGCATTCTCTTTGCCTTTTTTATAATCGGCCACGGATTTCGGATTTTCTTGGATAACTTTTTGCGCCACTTGGGCTATGGCCTGCGCATCGTCAATCTGGGTAAGGCCAAGGTCTTGGATAAGGTGGCCCGGATCAGCGCCCGTGGCAAACATTTTCGCCAAAACAACTTTGGCACTCGCGCTGTTTACCTCCCCGGCATTAACCTTGGCAATAAATTCCGCAAAATTTTCCGGAGTAATCGGCCATTTATTATCGTCTTTTTGAGTAGCCCACATCAAAGCCAAATAATCGTTTATCAGATAATTGCTGGCTAATTTTGCCAGTTTTTTGAAATCCCCCTTAGTTTTTTCTGCCTTGGCCGCTTCGCCCAATTCGGTGCAAATTTTTTCATAATAATCGGCTAGTTCCCGATTATTGACTAAAACCTCCACAGATTTGAGATCAAGCTCGAATTCTCGTGCAAAACGGGCGCGCTTATCCCATGGCAATTCAGGAATTTCGTGTTTCAAAGAATCTATATCCCATTTGGAAAAATCCAAAACCGGAATATCAGGCTCGGGAAAATACCGATAATCACTAGAACCTTCTTTGCTTCTTTGCGCAACTGTAATGCCTTTGACCGCGTCAAAACCGCGCGTTTCCTGCGTAATTTTTTCATTGGCCATAATCGCCTTTACCTGCCGATCGATTTCGTAATTAATGGCCCGCTCAGCATTGGCAAAACTGTTAATATTTTTTACCTCAACCTTGGTGCCAAATATTTCACTATCCGAAATGGAGATATTAACCTCGAGGCGCAACTGCCCTTTTTCCATATCCCCATCGCAGACATTAAGGTAACGCAGTAAAAGCTGCAATTCTTGCCCGAATTTTTTAGCTTCCTCGCCAGAAGTAATATCAGGCTCGGTTACCAGTTCCAATAAAGGCACACCGGCCCGATTATAATCAACTAAAGTTTGGCCGTTTTGGTGGAAATTTTTAGCTGCATCCTCTTCTAAATGTATTCTTTTTATCCTGATTTTTTTCTCTCCGATTATTAAAAACCCATTTTCGCAAATCGGCAAATCGAATTGGGAAATTTGGTAACCCTTGGGCAGATCCGGATAAAAATAATTTTTGCGGTCAAATTTGGAATTTTTGGCAATGGAGCAATTAAGCGCGATACCGGTTTTGATAACCTCTTTTATCGCTTCTTCATTGGGCACGGGAAGCACTCCGGGTTGTCCGGTGCAAACAGGACAAATATTTTTGTTGGGCTCGATTTGGTGCGTACAATTAGCACACGAACAAAACATTTTGCTTTGCGTTTTAAGCTCGGCATGTATCTCCAAACCAATTGTGGGGCGAAAGGCGCGCTCGGCCATATATTTATTGCCTTCAGGATAACAGGAAATTGTAAGCCTTTCAAACCGTTGCTATACTGAGTTTGAACCTATGAAACCTATAAAAATACTGTTTCTTACCTTAGCCGCCTGCCTCTTTTGGCTTTCCTCAGCTAAGGCCAATGAAATCAGCGCCTTTCACTCGGAGATAACCATCAATAGAGATGCTTCCATTTCCATTGAGGAAAAAATCGAAGCTAATGTCACTGATGGCCCATTGCACGGCATCTACCGGTTTATTCCAGTCAAATACCATACTAAAAACGGCAAAGATTTTTCCTTACCGATCCAAAACTTTCAGGTAGTGGACGCTTTTGGCCAACCCCTGCCGTTCAAAAAAACCGCCCAGGGCGATTATTGGAAATTCCGCATCGGCGACCCGAATAATACTTTTAGCGGGAAAAAATTATTTATTATTTCCTACAATATTGCCGCTGCCATAAATTATTTTGATAATTTTGACGAATTATATTGGAATATCACGGGCAATAATTGGGATTGGCCAATAAGCAACCCCAGCGCCACAGTTTTTTTACCAAGCGGCCTAACTCCGGAGAAACTGCAAATAGCCTGCTATCAGGGCCCGCCCGGCAGCCAGGGTGGTTGCCAAAGCCGATATAATCCGGAAAATAATTCCGTTTCATTTCAAGGAAATCCGGTTTTACAACCGGGCGAAGGTTTAACTGTTGCCGTCGGCTTTGATAAAGGCTTAGTAGAGGTTAAAGAAAGAAAATATACTCCTCTGGCTTCCCGAGATACCATTTGGCTCCTTGTAGCTTTGGGGGCGATATTTTTTGCTTTCACTATCTGGCATTTTTGGGAAAACGGGCGCGACCCTAAAGATAATAAGCCTATCGTGGCGCAATACGAGCCTTTGCCGAATTTAACACCTATGGATGGCGGTGCTATTTATAATAATTATCATTTTGCCAGCGCGTCTTTGAGTGGACAGATAATTTGGTTGGCGGTAAATGGATTTATTCGATTGGTAAAAAAAGAAAAAGAAGGTTTTTGGGGCATGAAATCCGCCGATTACATTTTTGAAGACTTAAATAAAGATAGTGCTTCCCTGCCCGAGCCGGACAGAAAAATTTTAAGTGTTGTAGCGGGGAAAAGCCTTGCCTATTTCAAGGGTGAAGAGGCAAAAATGTTTACATCACGCGAACCCTTGCGCCGCGATATTAAAGATCTGATGGATGTTCCCTTGGACTTTTTTAGGTCGCAAGGTTATGCTCAAAACCAACGAACATTAGGCGGATATTTTGCCTACATAGCGAGCAGCGCCATCATCATAATTGGCTTTTTTATGCTGTATAGTGAAACTAATTTTCCTTTGGCATTATTTTTATTATTAATGGGAATGTATTGGCTGCCGCTTAACTTGTGTTATTCAAAACAAACGCTTCTGGGCAGCCAAACAAAAAATCACCTTAAGGGGCTCAAACTTTATTTGGGAGTTGCCGAAAAGGATCGCCTCGAATTTCATAATGCGCCAGAAAAAACCCCTGAGCTTTTCGATAAACTCTTGCCCTGGGCTATTATGCTTGGCGTAGAAAAAAAATGGCAGGCGCAATTCCAAGATATCCAAATGCCCCCACGCCCTTGGTATGTAGGCTCCAATGTCGGCGACAATTTAGCCCTCGGGGCTTTGATGAGCGATATTAACTCCCTAAGCCACGACTTAAATAGCGGTTTTACCAATAGCACCTCTGCCTCGGGTGGCGGAGGCTCGGCAGGCGGTGGTGGCGGCGGCGGAGGTGGTGGAGGTTGGTAAAAATAAAAAGCCCCCGGCGGGGCTTTTTATTTCTTCTTTTTCTCCAAGACTTTGCGTTCTTTTTTCAGGTTACGGTTATTTGCCCGATGCTCGGAAAACTTTTCACCATAGCGCGCTTTAAGCTTGGCAATGTTGGCTTGCCAAACATCTTCAAAATCTAAATCAAGCGCATCGCAAGCAATGGCTAAAAACCAAAAAATATCTCCCATTTCTTCTTTCAAATGGATTTTGTCTAATTCCCGGCCATAAAAAATATGAGCTTTAAGAGGGCTCAAAAGTTCGCCGGCCTCGCTGGCCACTCCCATTAAGCCGTGCAAAAGCCTAGCGGTTTTTTCATCAACCCTTTTGACCGGCGGATTATAGTCTTTGGTTTCAGTGACTTTGGCCAATTCGATATAATCTTTTGAATTCATATTTTTATCTTTTGAAATTTTTTGCGTAGAGCAATCACCTTTTTGCCGACTGCCTTGGCCGGTTTCTTTTTAATAAGCAGTTCTTGGAATAATTTGGCAATAAGCTTCATTTCCTTTTCCTTCATGCCAAAGCGCGTCATCTCCTGCACGCCCAAACGCAAGCCGCCAGGATTCAGGGCACTTTCGTCCCCGGGTATCATATTTTTGTTGCAAATAATATTGGCGTCTTCAAGTAACTGGGCGCAGGCAGCACCGCCACCTTGTTTACCAACGTCTAAAAGAACTTGGTGTGTGTGCGTAAAACCCTTGTCTTTGTATAAAACAATAAATCCCAGCTTGTCAAGTTCAAGAGCTAAGGCTTTAGAATTTTTCAAAATCTGCTCGCCGTATTTTTTCCCATTTTTTTCGAATTCCTTAAAAGCCACATACAAAGCCGGAATGTGGTGTAGATGATGCGATGATAAAATTCCGGGAAAAACCTTGCGCTGAACATTTTTTTGTTCTTCCTCACTTAGGTTGCCGATTATTATGCCTCCTTGGGGCCCGGGAAAAGTTTTGTGCGTGCTTGCCACCAAAACATCGGCACCCAGGCTTAGCGGATTTTGGAATACTCCGGCAAAAATCAACCCAAAAACATGCGCGCCATCATAGACAATTTTTGTGCCAATGCGCTTGCACATTTCGGCCAATTCTTTTACGGGTTGTTCAAGTAAAATAACCGAGCCTCCCAAAATCAAACCCGCGGGCCTAATTTTTTCAATCCGGTTGCGCGAAGCAAAAACATTTATAGTCCCATCTGGATTCATGGGCAAATGCTCAACATTAAGGCCGGAAAGCCCGGCGGCGCCGATCTTTTCATGGCTAATATGCGAACCACCGGCTAAGCCAAGCGTAAAAACAGTATCGCCACGCTTAAATAAACCCGAAAAGGCTGCCAAATTAGCTACCGCCCCGGAAACCGGGCGCACTTCGACAAAATTGGCATTAAATTTCTTTTTGAAAGCCTCAATGCAAATATTTTCCATCTCATCAAAATATTTGAGGCCCTGATAAAAGCGGCGGCCGGGCAACCCTTCGGCGTAGCGGCCAGCTAAATCATTGCCGTAAGCCTTTTTAACCGCTTCTGACATTACATTTTCCGAAGCAATCAAATTTAGGCAGCTGTTGCGCCAAGCCGTATGCTCTTTTAATAGTTTTTCCATTTTCTTCATACTTGCGGCTTTTCGATATGCGCCTCTAGCGCATTTTCATCTATTACAAAGTCATCAAAAATAACCGGTATTCTTTGCTTTACATCTTTTAACAAATTAACCATAGCGTGCCTGATCTCCCAGTGCGCTTTCTTATCGCAGCGAAGCTTAAAAACGTGCCGCCACTCACGCAAATTGGCCGTCATAACTATTTGGGATTCGATGCCAGTGGGCAATAATTGGCGCGCATCCTCGGGCAACCAGCCAGCAAGGCGCAAACCCCGATACATTTGTTCATTAAGCTGTACCCAATCTTTAGCTGAAAGTTTCAAAACCGCTTTGACCGGCGCCTCGCCGATAATTATCTCTACTAATTTTTCATTTTCGTCTTTATGCGGAGGCAAAACAACGCGAAATTCTTTCTCATCCACGTAGCGCGTGCTTTCTTGCGTAAAAGAAGCAACGCGATGGCGCACGAGCTCGTGGGTCATACCCCGTGAATATCCGGAAAACTCCACGCTCATGGAACTATGCTCCAGGACACTCTCATGGCCCAAGCGCCTAATCATTTCGCAAAATTTCTCCGCCGTACCCTCGCCGATTTTATCCCGACTCTGGTAGGCAGTACGCCCAGCCTCCTCCACTAACCGTAAAGGATTTTCCCCGTTGAAGCCGGCCATTATTGCGAGAATTTTATGCCTACCGGCACTCTTTAATATTTCCGCCATAAAAATTATTTATTTATTATAAATCTTATTTCCTCGTGTATTTCTTCAATACTCCTCTCTCCATCTATTACCTGCAGCTGCGGGAAGCGCCTTACTACTTCTTCATATTGCTGCCAAGTTTTGGCCAACTTTTCTTCCACTTCAAAAAATTTTACCCCCTCATTGCGTTTAACCACGCGCTGCATACAAATTTTTGGGCTCACCATCAGCAAAAATGTGAAATCGGGCATTAAAAAATCCTTATTCAGAGATATTAAATAGTCCATACTATTGCCATGCGCTGCACCAAAAGCAAAAGAAGAAAAACAATACCGGTCACAGATGACCAGTTTACCGCTTTTAAGTGCCGGAATAATCTCCCTCTCTAGATGCTCGCGACGATCTTGGGCAAAAAGCTCCTGTAAGGGTTTAGCCTCCATCTTTACTTTTTTATCCAACACATCCCTAAGGCTTTGCGCCACGCTAGAAGGAAACTGGCCATCCAATTGGGTGGGCTCTTTTGTCAGTAAAACCTCTCGGCCTTGTGAAGCAAAATATTGGCCCAAAAGCCGAGCCTGCGTGGTCTGACCGCTGCCATCTAAACCTTCAAAAACAATAAATTTGCCGCCAAATGTATTAGAAATCATAAAATATCCGATAGCTAAGGCCAAAATGATAAGTGGCAAACCCTAGCATTTCACCTTAAAACAGCGCATTGCGCTTTTTAACTGGTCTTTGAGCTCGGCAAGACTGCCATTGTTAGCGATGATAAAATCCGCCTTCTGGCCAATTTCTAAAATTGAACGCTCCGTGGAAGCCGAATCCATTTCCAAAAACTTTTCAAACGAGGAGTTATCGTCCTTTTTTTCTTTACGGCTGCGCACCCGCTGCCAACGCGTCTTGGCATCAGCCTTGATATAAACGAGCTTGCCTCCGAGCTTTTTTAAGAGTTGGCGCTCGCTCTCATAACGAATACCATTTAGAATAATCAGCCCGCCCTTCAAGCTCTTGATTTTACGTTCAATGGAGCGTGCCAAAATATCTTCCCCAAAATGCTCGCGCAAAACCCGGCCCAACCACTGCTGATCTTCTTTTTTTATTTCGTTGGTAAAAATATTGAGCGCCTCGGTCAGTGGCGTGGAAAAACGCAAGAAAATCGCTTTCTTATTTATTTTTTTTAGCTGCTCACAGAGAGCGTCTTTGCCCGCGCCCGTCTGCCCGGTAATACCTATAACTTTCGCTTTCATTATATTTTTAGATTTTCTTTATGATTTTGCTCTGCCCCATATTGGTGCTCATCATCAACAATATCTTTTTGGCGCCAATCATTTACCCAATCTTCCACCGAAAATACTTTTATTTTGCCTTCCGAAGTGGTGCAAACTACGCGCTGCAAGCCGGAATTGATAATCATCTTTTTGCAGATAAAACAAGGAAAGCTATCAACTGTTTGACCGGTTTTGGCCGACCGGATAGAAATGAACATGTCCCCGCCCAAGAGCGAAACCCCTGCTCGGGCAGCATTAATTATGGCATTCTGCTCGGCATGCACGCTCCGGCAAATTTCGTAACGGGTACCATGCGGAATCTGCAATAAGTCGCGCACGCAGTTTCCACGCTCAAAGCAATCTTTGGACTTGCGCGGAGCGCCAATATAGCCAGTGGCTACAATTTGGTCGTCCCGAACAATTATCGCCCCGCCATGAGAACGATAGCAGGTAGAGCGTTTCCCAACCTGATCGGCGATATTTAGATAATACTCGTCCTTTGTGGGGCGAGCAGGTTTGTTATCTTGCATACACGTGCCGTTATTCTAGCAAGCCAATGACCTTAAACCAACAGGCAAGTTATCCACACACGCAAAATAAAATATATAAAATTTCTGTCAATTTTGCACACAAAAACCCGCCTTGCGGCGGGCTTCGAGTTTAGCGAGTATTATTTATCAATGACTTCCAGTCCCATGGCTTTGGCAGTAGCAGCAATGGTCTTTTTGGCAGATTCCAGATTATCAGTATTCATATCCACCATCTTGCGCTTAGCTACTTCCTCAATTTGCTTCATGGTTATCTTGCCCACTTTGCGCTTATTGGGCTCACCGGATCCTTTCTCTAAGCCGATGGCTTTCTTAATCAGCTGGGAAGAAATGGGCTGTTTGAGTTTGAATTCGTAGGTGCGGTCTTCAAAAACCGTAATTTCAACCGGGATTTTGTATCCCATCTGCGGGCGGGTAGCATCATTAAACTTCTTGCAGAAGTCAGCAATGTTAATACCGTGTTGTGCCAAAGTCGGACCGATTGGAGGTGCGGGGTTGGCGGCGCCAGCGTTGATAGCAAGCTTTACAATTGATTTTATTTTCTTAGCCATATTATTTCTCTTTCAATTTCACTAAATTATAATTTCTTGACCTGTAAGGTATCCAATTCCACTGGGGTATCGCGGCCAAACATATTAACTAACACTTTTATCTTGCCGTGTTCGTTGTCGATCTCGCAAATCTTGCCGTCATAATCCTTAAATATTCCGTCGACAATTTTAACCCTTTCATTAAGCTCAAAATCGATGTTAAATTCCGGATTCTCTCCGCCCATTCTCTTTTTGAGAATTTCAATTTCTTGCGGACTCACCGGAATAGGCGTAGTGGAGCTGCCGACAAACCCAGTAACATTAGGCGTATTGCGCACCACGTACCAAGAATCGTCAGTTACCATCATTTCTACGAGCACATAGCCGGGATATATCTTTTCCTCCACAACTTTGCGCTTTCCATTCTTAATTTTCACCTTCTTTTCGTGCGGGACCAAAACATTAAAAATTTTATCCTGCATGCCGAGGTTTTCAACCCTCTGCAAAAGTGATTTGGCAACAGCCTCTTCATAGCCAGCATAGGTATGGATTACAAACCAATTTCTGCCTTGTTGAAGCTCTTGTTTTGCCATATTTTTAATGGATTATAAATTTTTGGATTGCAAAGCGAAACAAAGCATCCAAGCCACCTAAAACGGCCGCGAATGCAAACGCAAAAACCAAGACCACGACAGTGTCCTTGATTATTTCCGAACGGGTGGGCCAAGTCACTTTTTTGACCTCGGCTTTAACATCGGAAAAATACGCTTTCAAACTTTCCCAAAAACCTTTCTTTTCCATATCTTAAAAAAGCCCGCAGGCTCTTGCTAAATAATAGCCAATATTGCCATATTTGTCAATAACGCCAAAACCACAGTATTATCAAGGCCGCTGGAAGTTATACTGCCCAAAACACCTTGATTTTCTTAGAATCTCCGCCCATTGATTTTTAGACAATTTTATGCTATAATATATATGTAATCAAAAAGCGATTACCCCAATTTCCAGAAGGATTTTGGACTTAAAAATTCCATAGGAGGAATGATATGAATTATTTTAGAACAGTTGTTGCTTTTGTGTTCGGCGCCATTGCTGGCATTTCCGTTTTCAAAGGACTTGGATACGCAATTCTTGGAAAGTGGATAGATGTTGCATTCTCCGGCCTCGCCTTCATCATTGTATTGGCTATTGGTTTCTGGATTCTGAGCAAATATGCTAAGACTTTCAGAAAGCTCCATCTTCTATTCCAATTCAAAATGATCATCAGAAAAAATGCCAGGATACAGTTCGCACACTAAGAAAGGAGAAGGCTAGAATGAAAGGAAAATGGTATTTGGTATTTTATCACTTTGGCTATTTCAAGAAACAAACAACATTCCAACACCTTGAGCTCAAAGCACAAAATAAAAATGATGCGCTGATCGAAGCCAAGAGAATATACGAAGACGAAAAATCGATAAGTCCCCTTGCCAAAGATTTTCACAAGCCAGAAGTCCACTATATCATCCCTCTTGAGTGAGGATATTCACCAAACAACACAAAGCCCCGAAGCAATTCGGGGCTCTATTTTTATAAAAAAATCCCGATTGCTCGGGATTTTTCCTTAAATATCCAAATTCTTAACGTATTGCGCTTGGGTTTGGATAAAGCGCTTGCGGCTGGGCACATCCTCCCCCATCAGAACATCAAATATCTTATCCGCCTCCATGGCATCATCAATGGTTACTTGCAACATAGAGCGGGTAGCCGGATCCATGGTTGTTTCCCACAATTGCTCAGGGTTCATTTCTCCCAAACCTTTATAACGCTGGATAGAAATTCCCTTCTCATTTTCCAATTTCTTTAGCTTCTGCTCCTTTTCTATATCCGAGTAAGCATACTCGGCAATTCGGGCATTAGAAATTTTATACAGGGGCGGCTGGGCAATATAAATATACCCGGCTTCTATCAGTTGCGGGAAATGCCTAAAGAACAATGTCAAAAGCAAAGTTCTGATATGCGCACCGTCCACGTCGGCATCGGTCATGATGACAATTTTGTGGTAGCGCAATTTTTCAATATTAAAATCTTGGCCAATAGAAGTCCCTAAAGCCAAAACCAAAGACTTTACTTCGCGCGAATCAAGCATTTTATCCAAGCGCATTTTTTCCACATTCATAATCTTTCCGCGCAAAGGAAGGACGGCTTGGAATTTGCGATCGCGCCCCATTTTCGCCGAGCCACCGGCTGAATCTCCCTCCACGATATACAGCTCAGATTCCGAAGCGTCACGGCTCGAACAGTCGGTAAGCTTACCGGGAAGCGAAAGCCCTTCCAGAACTCCCTTGCGCAAAACCGTTTCCCGCGCTGCCTTAGCTGCCTTGCGGGCGCGCACCGCCAGTAAACAATTATCGATAATTGAGCCGGCATCACTGGGATTGCGCTCTAAGAAATCGGCTAGAGCCTCGGAAACCACTTGCTCCACCGCGGTCTTGGCCTCCACGTTTCCTAATTTGGCTTTGGTTTGGCCTTCGAATTGCGGGGTTTTAATTTTAATGGAAACGACACCATTAAAACCTTCACGTACATCGTCCCCGGTCAGATTATCTTCATTTTCCTTCAGATAACCATTTTTACGTGCGTAATCATTCAGGCAACGTGTCAATGCGCCACGCATACCCGCCAAATGTGTGCCGCCCTCCCCAGTATGAATATTATTGGCAAAGGAAATTTCAAACGGCTCACGGTTCTGTGTATATTGCAAAGCCACCTCTACTTCAATATCATTTTTTACGCCTTTGGCATAAAATGGCTCTTTTTGCAAAATCTCTTCGCCGCGGGTGATATGCCTCAAATAGGCTTTTAGCCCCCCTTCAAAATAAAAAGTGTATTCAAAAGATTCCTCCTTACGCTCGTCGATAAATTTTACCCTGACTCCAGAAGTCAAATAAGCCTGCTGGCGCAAATGCTGCAAAATTTTCTTGGCGTCGTATTTGATTTCCGGAAAAATTGTCGGATCAGCATCAAAATAAATCTTGGTTCCATGCTTGTCCCCGCACTTGCCATCTTTTTCTACCTGCCCCTGCGGCTTGCCAATTTTATATTCTTGGAAATACCTATAACCATCACGACAAACTTCGGCGCGCATCCATGTCGAAAGAGCGCAGACAACCGAGCTGCCCACGCCGTGCAGACCGCCCGAAACTTTGTAAGCACTGTTATTAAATTTTCCGCCGGCATGCAAGGTAGTCAAAATTGTCTCCAAAGCAGATTTCTTGGTTTGGGGATGAATATCCACGGGAATACCGCGGCCATCATCTTCCTCGGCAACACGATTATTTGGTAAAAGCGTTACGGTAATATTTTTGGCATAGCCACCGATTGCCTCATCAATGGAATTGTCCACGATTTCCCAAATTAAATGGTGTAAACCGTCGGGCCCGGTTGATCCGATATACATGCCTGGGCGCATGCGCACCGGCTCCAATCCTTTAAGCACATAAATATCGGAAGCTGTATATGATTCTTTCTTCGGTTTTGTTTCGTCTTTCGCCATATAAAATAATTTATAATTTGTCGCTGAAACTATAAGCCATAAGACATAAGCCGGAAGTTAAAATTAAAAGTAATTAAGTCTGCCCTATATTCTAACTTTTGAATTTATAATTAAATTCCGGATTGTGACTTCTAAATTATAACCTAATCCCTCCCTTTTATCTCCCACCCTTTTGCTTTAATTCTGGCGATAATATTATTCAAAACATTATCGGCATCCTGCGAGGACAAAGTTTTCTCTTTGGACTGCAGGATTATATGGAAAGAAAGCGATTTTTTGCCAGATGGATTATTTTTTCCTTCATAAATATCAAAAAGCTCCACATTTTTAACAAAAGCATTGGCCCCCTGTTGTATTTCGAAGATAACATTATCCACCAAAATTTCCTCGGGAACTAAAACGGAAAGATCGCGGACAATTGAGGGGAAACGGGAAACTTCTTGATATTGGTTGTCAAAATCCGCCAATTTACAAATCGCGGCAAAATCAACTTCAAAGGCGGCAACGTTCTGATTGAGGCCCCTACGCTTACCAACCTCGGGATTCAGCTGCCCCAAAAAGCCGATTTTTTGCCCTTCGGTTTCAATTATGGCGCAATTGCCTAAAACATAAGAGTCCGGAGCTTCTTGGCAAGGAATATAATGGATATCAGTAATTGACAAACCCTCCAAACTCGCATTTAATGCCTGCTTCGCCTCTAAAAATGCTTCGTGGGCGTCGGGTTTAGCGCAAACACCGGCAAAAATTATGCATTCATCCTTGGCTTGATCGATAAGCTTGCCATGGCGACGGAATTCCTTGCCGATTTCATAAAAACGCAGATTCTCTGTTGCGGTTTGATTGGCTGCAAGAACCTTTACCAAATTAATAAGCAAACGGGGGCGCAAAGCCCGAAACTCCGAAGAGAGAGGGTTCTCAAGTAAAATAAGATCCTCATCTTTTAGGAGCCAACTCTTATTATCATCTTCGCCGATAAAACTGTAGTTAATCGTTTCTAGCCAGCCCAAAGCTTTCATTTCTTGGCGCAAAACATTAGGCCAGACAAATTGGTCAATCTGGTGAGCCGGCGCAACAATTTCTTTGGGAAATTGCGGTTCGATTTTCTCATAACCCCAAATTCTGATTATCTCCTCGATTAAATCTTCCGGCCACTCGATATCCTGCCGCCAAAATGGAACGCCGACATCCAAAACCCCGGGCTTAACCTTTTTGCAGGCAAAACCCAAGCGACCTAAAGTGGCGACAATTTCTTTTTCCGGCACATTTATCCCCAATACTTTGGCGACTTTTTCGATTGTTAAGCGAACTGTTTGTTTTTTTTCTTTAGTTTTAGCCGTATCAATCATACCTGTTACCAATTTGCCGCCCGCCACTTTTAAGATAAGCTCAGCCAAAGCATTGGCGCCAGTCTGGGCAAACATCGGGTCTAAACCGTGTTCAAAACGAGAAGAAGCATCGGTGCGCAAACCTAAATCGCGCGACGCTCCCCTTATCAAGTGTTGCTCAAAATTGGCCGATTCGATGACAACCGTTTTAGTATTGGCATCGATTTCTGCTGCTTTGCCGCCCTTGATGCCAGCAATGGCTAAAGGTTTTTGCGCATCAGCAATAAGCAGAATTCTTTCATTCAAAGAATATTCCTTATCGTCAAGGCAAGAAATTTTCTCTCCCTTCTTGGCATAGCGGACAATTATTTCTTTTTTAGTGCGACCTACAATCTTGTCATAATCAAAGCAATGCAAAGGCTGACCATATTGTAGCATCACATAATTAGCGGCATCGACAATATTATTAATCGGGCGCAAGCCGCAGGTTTCCAAAACCTCACAGAGCCAACGCGGCGAGGGGCCTACTTTGACCCCAGTAATTACCCGTGCACAATAACGCGGATTAGCCTTTTTATCTTCAGAAGTGACAGAAAGGAAGCTGTTAACCTTGAGTTTGCCGTCCTCTTTAAGCTTGGGCGCAACTAAGGTGATTTTTTGATTCAAAATAGCGGCCACCTCCCAAGCAATCCCCACATGCGACAAGCAATCCGGCCGATTGGGAAGAATATCAATATCAATGGCAAAATCTTTACCTTGTTTTTGCAGTCCGTCGATTTCAAAAACATGCAAAGCAATCTCTTGCGCCAATTTTTCGGGCGGGGGCAGCTTTTTCTTGAAATAAGATTGGAGGAAATTATAAGAAAACTTCATATATTAATATCTAGTTGCTAACATCGAATAATCCTTTTTAGAAATTAAAAACTTAAAACTGCTCTAAAAATCTCGCGTCATTCTGCCTAAAAAGCCTGATGTCATTAATCTTGTATTTCATCATGGCGAGCCTGTCGGCCCCCATGCCAAAAGCAAAACCTTGCCACTGGCGCAAATCAAGCTTGGCGGAATTAAAAACATTGGGGTGCACCATACCCGCGCCCATGATTTCTACCCAACCGTTTTGCTTGCAAACCGGGCAACCCTTCCCGCCGCACGTCAAACAACTCATATCCACTTCAAAACTGGGCTCGGTGAAAGGGAAAAAACTGGGACGGAGACGAATTTTCACCTCGCGGCCAAAAAACTTTTTCAAAAACTCCAAAATAACGGTTTTCAAATTAGCTACCGAAATGTTCTCGCCGATCATCAGGCCTTCAATCTGGCAAATATCAAATTCGTGGCTGGCATCAGTAGCCTCATGCCTGAAAACCTTACCCGGAACAATTATCCGCAATGGCGGATTATGGCTTTCCATATAGCGCACCTGCATCGGGCTGGTGTGCGTCCTTAAAAGCAATGGCTCACCCTTAATACTTTTATCCTTCAACCAAAATGTATCCCATTTATCGCGAGCCGGATGGTCTTTGGGAATGTTAAGCGCATCAAAATTATACCAAGGTGTTTCAATCTCCGGTCCATCCACTATGGCAAAACCCATCTGCTCAAAAATTTCCTGCGCCTGCTTTAGAACCCGGGACAGCGGATGGATGTGCCCTTTGATTCTCTTCTTGACCGGGACAGTAACATCGATTTTTTTTACAGAAATTTGGCCCGCTTTCAAACTATTTTCTTTTTCAAAAAGCGCTTGCCTGATTTGTTTATTCAAATTATTGGCCAGTCCGCCGATTGCTACTTTTTCCTCAGCAGACAAATCTTTTAAGCCACGCAAAATTTTCGTTACCAAGCCTGTTTCTTTGCTCAGGTATTTGTTAAAAACCGCGGCCAAATCGCCGGAGCTTTTTACGTTTTCCAAATCAATTTCGAACTGCTTTTTCAGTTCTTCGATTGCCATTTTGTCCATATATTACAATGAATTTTAGCAAATTTAACCTTAAAAGTCAAAACCCTATTCCCCATACCAGCCGTAAAGATCATCATAACAATCCTTAGTCAATTTAAGATTTTTGGCAAACTTCTGAAAGCATGCCCGCCGAGGGCTCATCTGGGTAGAATATTCGCAAACCGAACCAATACCAGAGTTAGGCCCGGCCCAATAACGGCAAGCGGCCAAATTCTCCGCATATTCTGTCTTTTTGTTTGCCCCTAAAGCAATCAGATACTTGGCTGCCGCAACAAAATTGGTGCAGACATTAAAGGGGCTGTATTTGGCCGTTGTCACGCCAAAGATATATTTGGCTGAAGCGGCCGTGGCCTCCATTTTAGAACGATAGGTGGAGGGAATAAATTGCACCTGCCCTACTGCACAATTATACGACATAGGCATTGTTCGACACTTGCTAGCAGGTATGGGCGCCTTATCGCAGATGTAGTAAAAATCCTGCCGATCGGATCTTATGGAGGGAGAGCAATTCCCGATGGCATAACCGCCCATATCCCGGCCAAGCTTTGTCTCCTGGGCGGAAATCGCGGCTAAAAATTCCGGCCTAATCGGCAAATATTGGGAAATCTTTTTAGCAATCGCATAAGCCCGATCCGCATTGACTTTATACCCTTCAGTGATGGCATTGCTACACAAAACACTCAAATTCGTCGGGGTGGGTTTGTCAGGTATCAAATACACATATTCCGTGCTATTTTCAATGGGTAAGCTTTGCCACGGCCTTTTCTGCCGGGTAAAAACTCTTAGTTCATATTTTTGGCCGGGCGAAACATTAAATTTCAATGGGATACTGAATTCCTGAGAGCCCTTGCGCTTGCCATAGCTTATCTCCTTCTTAGCAATATTATCCCCATAATACTCCACTAGCAATTCATATTCATCGCTAGTCCAAGCATTCACCCGCCCATTAATTACGGGATTTTTAGTGTCTTTTTTAGTGAAGTAATAAAACTCCGGAACTGGGGAAAAAGGCAAACAAACATCATCTGAACCTATGGCTAGCCCGCCCTCAACATTAAAGGCCGTAGCGCCAATACAAATGCTTTCATTGGGCATCAAACCATTAAAAACCGTAGAAACCATGACTGTGCCGCCATCCTTAACCGAATATTTGGTTTTCCCTGGATGGGTAATAATGTATTGGCTTTGTTCTATTCTCTGAATGGTTGAAACATTATTAAGGTTCCGCTCGGAGTGATAGCCTAATTTTATATAATATTCGGCTTTGGGATTATTAGAAATCATTTTATAGCCGAACGTCACCTTCTTGGTTTTGATATCATATTTTGGGCTTATCAAATGAATACCAAAACTGTCATGGTTAATATCAGTATAAATACCGCTGCTTTCTTGAGCTAAAGTCTTTTGCTGACCCAGGCGGTCGAGGGCGCTTTTAATGCCCGAAACTGTTTCTGAAGATATTTGGCTGTTATTGGGCCCAGTGGCGTAATAAACTTTATTTATCGAGTCATAGCTGACTTTGGTTTTATTATAAGTAAAACCACTGAGCAAATCTTCCGCCGCCAAAATACCTCCTCCCAAAAATATTCCCGCCAAGAAGATAACTGATAAGATTTTTTTCATATTATATTTCTTTAATAGCTTGAATTACGTCCTCATAAGAATAGCCGGTCTTATAGTAACAGTAATTTGATCCGTTTTTCGAAGACCAAACCCTTTTTCGATAGAGTTCATTAAAACAAAAAGTGAAATCCGAAACACCCGAGGAATAATTCCCATAATCAATAAACAAGCAAAGGGGCTTAAATAGCCAATGTATATGGCCGTGATAATATGTTTGTGCGGCCATTTTTTCGGCGCATTCGGTTTTCTTATCTGCACCATCTCCGGAAAGTTTCGTGGCGGAAAAAGTCAAACCCTCGCAAATATTCCAAGGACTGGGCTCGACAGTATAATTCCATAATTTTTTGATATTCTCGCGGGCCGCCACCCGATTGGCCATCCAAGTTCCAGGCATAAATTGGGAAATTCCCATAGCCCCGCCATAGACGCCGTCAGCCGGAGCCGAAACGCCGACTTCACCGCGTTTGAGCCCTAATAAAGAGGTAATCTTATAAAAAGTATCGCATTGCCAACCGCCTACTTGGCCAAGCTCAAAACACAGCTCGTGCATTGGATAATAATCAGTGGTCGGCTTATGGTTTAGGCCGCTCTCCTGCGAGGCAATGCCCAATAAAAATCCCGGACGAATAGCCACCCTCTCGGAAATCTGGCGAGCAATCTGCAAGGCTCGGCCTAATTTAACTTTCCCGACTTCTAGCCTCTTTACGGAGCAAACATTACTATATTTGGGGGTCTTAAAACAAACCCGCTGCCCCTCATTTTGCTTTTCAACTTTATTATCTGTAATACCGACAATAGCCCGATAACAATATTCAGTTCCGGGTTTGGTATTTATCTGCAAGGTTTTATTCTGCGGTCCGGTTAAATAAATTTTTTCAGAATAATTAATTTTTGATGGCTTAGCCGCCTCTATCCAACGAAATTGCAGATAATACTTTTTATCCGCAAAATACGGCATAGCCTTAGCTTGAAGCTGCACAGCATTGGCCTTGACTTCAGAGGGCGGCATGGTTTTTACCATGGGAATATTCGGAAAACAAACCTTTTGCCCCCAGGTGACTTTTATGGGGTTTAGATAAGTGGCGAAGGGCTGCATACACCAATAATCGTTGCGCCCGATTACTTTCTCCGGTTGCTGGACAATAGGGATATAGCCAAAAGCCTGATGATATTTTGAACCACCCTTAACCTTAGAATTTAAGACAACTAGATTGGGCACACCATCATCCTTCCACCAAAAAAATCCGTAACCAAAATAACGATCTTTATTGCTCACTAAAAAACTGGCATCTAAAATGGCCTTTTGCACCTTGGGAAAATACCGGGCGCTCTCCGTAACCACGGCAATTTTATCCCCGTCTGAGCCGCTGACCCCGCTAGCCTCAAAGGGCGCAAAAGAATCCCCTAAAACTACAGGAAGGCCGGCGGTATTTGGCAGGCGATATTTGGGGTTACCGAAAAGATCATCAGGAATGGCCGGATAAATTTGTTCACTGCCCACGCTGCCAAAATATTCTTCCTGGGAATTCTTTTCGATAAGCGCTTGGGCGCAGGCTTGATCGCACTGATCCTTATCAAAATAACAATTACCGCCAAGGCCCTGCTCGTCTTGGACCAGCGCTAAATCACAGGAGTGAATATCGTTGAATTTATTGTCAGTTTCAACACATTCACCCATATCACCTTGGCAATAGTACATAGTACTTGGAGTTTCCCGATATTCTCCAAACTCGTACATATCGCGAACACGGTCAACTAAATTCTTAGCCGTTCGCTCATCTTTGGCCGAATAAATAAAATCATATCCGTCGATCTTTTCTTGAAAATAATAATAACTGCTCGAAGCGTCTTTTTGGATAGTGAAATTTTTATATGCAAAAACATCCTCAGCCGTTGTTTTAGCCAATGGACTGAAGGCCAATACCAACACAAAAAACACCAGATAAAGGCGCTTATCCATATTCACTTATCCCTATTTTAGCATTAGTTTTTCCAAGAAAAAAACCGCCCCTCCACAGGGCGGTTTTTACTTATTTGAAAGGTATCGGATTAGCTGAATCAACTGGCTTGCCGTTAATATAGATACGCGCTCCGACACAAAATCCGCTGTTCTTTAGGAATAAATAGTCAGGATTAAAGCTATAAATTCCCTTAGAGTCAACTTTGGTCCCGGCGCGGCCCATTTCAATGGCAATGGCTTTATTGTCACAAGGATACAAGATGAATTGTGGCTTATAGCTTGCCGCTGTTCCGGCTTTGGCCCCAATGATTTGGGCTTGCATCTTGGAACCGCTATCCCCGGAGATAGCACTCTTAATTACAACTCTTAAACCACCGGCCTCAAGGCATGGCCCCTCATTGGAAAGAATGTATTTGGCCGTTTCCATCTGGCATTTGTCATCAAAGGTTTGGTAATCATAGGAGCCTGCGCTGCTAAGCACCTTGCCACAAACCTGGCTGCAACCCTTACTGCAACCACAATCCGGTTTAGTTTCCACGCCCGCACCGCATTGATTGTGCTCAAATTCATCGGGCAAGGCGTCGATTATGTTCTTCTTCAAATAATTTAACTGAGAATGCTCGCGATCAAAACCGAACCGGTCGTTGCCCCCTTTGAATTTCAAGGAATAATTCGCACCAAAATTGACCGGTTGGTATCCGTAAAAAATACCGACTCCATTATAACATTCACAACTAGGAATAGTATTGTAATTAGGATTGTTTGACCATGCGCTCACGACTTCCCTAGCTTTTTTATCCGCCTCTTCTTCGCTCCTAAAGCTTGTTTGGGCCGTTTTCATTTGGTCAAGATTGGGACCGGATATCGACACCGCATATTCATTGCACACGGGATTATATTCCAAAAAATACGATGTCTTATTGTGGCAACGCTGCGAAGCTTTGAATCCGTCAATCTGCTGCCAAACATTATCCCGGTCGCCATGACCGCAAGTGTTGGTGCATTTCTTGATACCGGTTAATCCCTGCGCAATGGGAGCTAATTTTTCACAGCAAGTTTGATTGGCTTTCACCACTTCTCCCTCCTTGATGCAAGCGGAAATATCAACCTTCTTAACACAAACATCATTCTTTAATTCAAACCCTTCGCAACACTTTCCAGCACCAGTCAAAGGAGATTGGCCATCTTTACCGCATTTTTCGCAAACAACATCACTATCGTTGTAAAACTCCACCAATCCTGTGCAGCATGGTAAATCATCACCCGCGCCCACCACCTTGGCCTCGCCTTCTTTAATGCATTGCCTTATGATCTCACAGCCCTGCGCATTAAAATTAGTGGCACCGTTGACTAATTGGACAACCGTTTGGCCACTGGCCGCCGCCGATGATTTGCCAGCTAAAAGTATCGCTCCACTATTTTTCTTCACCTTTACCTGATATTTAACAATCGTTTGATCTTGAAAATCATTAACCGGCACTTCCACAATATTTCCACTGGCGCTTGTGTCTACGACATCAGGATTAAGGAAAAGTTTTATGCTCGTATTGCGGCATGTATCGGCTTTGAGTGAACAGGTCAAGCTGATATTCAGTTCTTGGGTGCAATCGTCCTTGCCAAAAGTTACTACATCGGCACGAACAATTTTGCCGCTAGCCTCGGCCGCTCCGGAAACTAAGTAAATCATCTGCGTCTTGAATTGGGAATTAAGCGGGAAGGTTCCAAGGGAGTCCTTAAGGGTTGACTCTTGATAGAACAAATCAGTTGCACCAGTATTCCAAGAAATATGATCAATGGTAGCTTGATAAAATGCATTCTTGAAAGCCGTAAAGGCAAATGCGACCGCACATTTCTTAGTTGTACCCTCGCGGACTAAATAATAATCTCCTTTGATTTCAGCATCACAACCAATAGTCGAATCGAACTTCGGATGATTCTCGCCACTTGACGTTTTAACTGAAAATGAATAGGCGCTAGGCGCCACCGATGCCCTTATTGGGAGATAAGCATCCCCGCCGATAGCAGTAATAGAGAATGTAATACTTCCTTCGGCGCTTTCTGGCTTAATACCTGCTGCGCTGACTTTATCAATCTTTGAGCCAACAAATTTCAACAAGACAGACGCTCCTTCTTTTTTGGGGATAAACTGGATGCCGCCCTTTGCGACCGCTGTCTTGCAATCTTGGGCTGCCGCTTCCACGAAGTATAATTGGCCTTCCTTCAAATTAGAGCAATCACCGGTATAAGTGAAAACGGGGTTGGCCTTGGTGGGCATTTGGCTTACATGCAGTGGCTCCATGGCCCGGCCCGTAAAACCAGAAACATTAAACCAGGCATCTTTGATTTTGCCAGTAGCAGAAATCACTTCACCAGTAAGGGTAAGCTTGCCATTAATGCAAGTAGCCGGGGCAATGGCTTTGATCTGCAAAGCTTCATTATCAAAATCCCCTACACAAGCGCTTAAACAATTCTTTGCCTCAAGGGACGGATTAACAGAAACTTTGGCATTCTTATACGAAACATCAACTGATATGGACGCATCATCATTGACTAATCCAAGCAGAGTTGAAGTATATCCATTAGAAACGGTTGGATGTTCAATGCCTTGGAATCTTGAAGGTCCAAGGTTGAACTCCGGCCAAGCGTCTTGCACCAGCTTCCCATTGGCATCGAACACCTGCGCCTTAATATTGGCTTGGTATTTCCCCGTTTGAGTGTCCAAGCACTTCACATCCGTCATCCAAGCCTTGATTGTATAATTACCCTGCCAATTCTTACAAGCTTCCTCAATAGCCGCAAAGGAAAGATTGGTCTGAGCATCATTATATTTGAATTGGATTTCTTTACCGGTATAAGTGGTAATAGGAGCGCTCATGGATATCCAAGTATTGCCCAACGAATCGGTCGGAGAGCTGATCTCGACGAAATTAGAAAATATTGTCCCAGGAATTGCATAGGAAATCTTGGCTCCGGAAATAAATTTCTCGGCAATTGCCGCCTCCTTCAAATTGACATTAACTTTAGCACTGAAATTCTTTCCGTCGGCGCAGCGAATATCACTAAAGCTGGCCGTCATATGTAGGTTAGGTTGATTCGCACAATCCTTACTGCAATTAGCCGCAGTTTCGCCTTTGGCCGCATCGCAAATACCGTTACCGCAGCAATGCTTAATCCTCATGCTTAGAGGCAAGAAAGCCGTACCGCTAACCACGGTTCTACCGGTGTCAGAAGTAAATGTTTGCACTGTATATTTACCAAAGCTGAAAGTGAATGGGTTGGAAGTCAAAATGTTTGGCGTTGTCCCAATGGTGTAATTGGGCAGCCTGACATTGATGGTTTCGCCCGAAGCAACACTAATACCGGAAATTGTAATGGAATATCCCGGGGTCTGGGTATTAATATTCCAGAATGCCGGCGCCGTAGTCCTAACGATTCTGCCGTTTTGCATATAAAGCACATCCATTGAAACATTCTGGCCAAAAATTGGCTTGCCATTGAATGGGACAAACTTCATCAAAACTTTGACGCATCTACCGGTCGCTTCACTGCCTAGCGGAACCTTGCAATTAGTTGAAAGATTCATACCTGAGGCCACTTGGCATTCGCCAGTAGTTTTGCAATCAGCCGGTGTAGTGAAATTAGAGCTCAAACCTCCTTCATTATTAGCATCGAGCTCGTATAAATATTTAGTATTGAGAGCCAAATCGCTGAATCTGGCCGTGTATTGGGTCGGATTACCAATCGTTTCGCCAGCTCGCTTTGTAGCGATTTTCCGGCCCTGCGCATCAAAAAGCGTAATATTAACGACTGCATTATCAAGAGTATACTTACCCATGGTTAAAACATCGCAATAAATGTCCACCCCGGGCTTTTCGGTTATATCAATGCAGTGGTTCTGCACGATGCACTTGGAAAATGCCATGGGACCCTTGTTCCCGCACTGCTGATTGGCTGTTATAGAATTACCACCGCAGTAGAGGCCGTCTTTGCAGTTGCCCACACCCGCTTCGTCTTCGCAGGCTTTTTTGTAAACATTAGACATCTGTATGCAGCTGCCTAAAGAATTGCAATATGAGTAATTTCCCTTTTGCTCCTGTCTGCAAATTCCATTCGGAGAAGCGACTGATCCGCCGCAATAAGCCACGGGCATACAATTACCCACACCTGCCTCATCTTCACAGGCCTTCTTATAGACATTGGGCATATTGATGCAACTGCCTTGGGCATTGCAATAAGAATAGTTTCCCCTTTGGGCGCAATTTTCAAATTCCACCGGGGAAGAAATATATCTTCGCCCAAGCACATTGCCCAAGACCGAGCTGCCCGGCTCATAAAATATTTGACCGGGGAACCGACAAAAATCACTGGTACATTTTACCTTATAAATAACGGTCTTTGCCGCGCTATCGCTAGTCAATATTCCGATATTTTGCGCAATAATTGTATCTTGGCCGCTGGGAATCAAAGTGGCTCCACTTGGCGCGGCGCCATCATAAGCGATGCTGCGCCCGCCATAAAGGACAAAATTAGAAATTAATCCGGTGCCCTTGGTTTGCCCTTGGCAAATGGAATCCTCGCCCTCGCAAGCAAATGATAATTTAACATCAGCCGTACAATCGCCGGTTTTCGTGGCATCAACATTAACCACTACTCCTCCGGGGACGCGGCATTCCTTATTGCAGGAACCGTTAGTGTAACATTTATTGCCATCAGGAAGCTTGCCGGTTGCCTTACACGAATTAATTGCGCTCAAATCATAAACCTGCATACACTTCGGGCCGCAAGCAAAATATCCCGTGCATTTGCTATTGGCATCAGCAAAACTTGTGCCGCCACAATAAGAACCGTCTTTACAGTTGCCCGCCCCGGCTTCGTCTTCGCAGGCCTTCTTGTAGACATTATTCATGACAAGGCATTTGCCGTAAGCATCGCAATAGGAATAATTTCCTAACGAAGCACACCCTCCACAAAGATTGCGTGGGTCAATGGTAATCGTGGCATTGTCTGGCCCATATTCGGCCTTAAATGTATAAGTCCGAGTAAAATCTTTTATATCGGTAATATAAACTTTGGCTTGGCCTTGGTAATCGGTCGGAATGTTTGTCGGATAATACGAAGGATTATCTGGCATGGAAATCTTCACGTAACCGCCGCCAACCGGCTGAGTTCCTTTGGTTAAGGTAATGACATACCAGCCCTCAAATTTGCACCGCGTACACTTTTCGGCAAAAGCCGGATCGCGCGTAATCTTTATGGAATATCCTCCGCCGCATCTTAAATCCTTATCGGAAGAGCTTCCACCGCAGTACAAACCATTGATGCAATTTCCCTTGCCCGCCTCGTCTTCGCAGGCAATCTTATAAACCCCGGGCATGGAAATACATTTCCCAGTCGAAGCGCAATATGAATAATCGCCTTTTTGCTCGCCAGAGCATTGCGCATTAGGGTCAACCGCACTTATTTTGGAGCAATATTGTCCCGGCCAACAAGTGCCATGCTCGTTTCTGCAAAGGCTCTCGCGGATGGTTGCGCTCTTGCATTGGGTTTTCCCCAAAGATGCATCGTATTGGCACCAAGATAATAATTTAGGAGACTCACAAGCCGCATTCATATCATACTGGCTCGTGCCGCCGCAATATAAGCCTGTTTTGCAATTACCCACACCTGCCTCGTCTTCACAGGCCTTTTTCAAAACATTAGACATGGGGACACAGGTACCGTTAACGCTGCAATAAGAATAATTGGCTTTCTGGGCGCACATTGAATTGGCAGTGTAAGAGGTGCCACCGCAATATAAACCGTCTTTGCAGTTACCCACGCCGGCTTCGTCTTCGCAAGCCTTCTTTATGACATTGGGCATCTGTACGCAAACGCCACTAATGTTGCAATAAGAATAATTGGCTTTCTGAACACACATTGAACTAGCTGTATATAATGTTCCGCCGCAGTATAAACCATCCTTGCAGTTGCCAGCGCCGGCTTCGTCTTCGCAAGCCTTCTTTATGACATTAGCCATGGGGACACAGCCGCCAGCAGTATTGCAATAGGAATAATTTCCTTTTTGGACGCATTTAGAGTCCTTGTCATAGTAGGAAGTGCCGCCGCAATATTTGCCTAAGATGCAGGAACCATGTTCGTCCCGGCAAGTGCCCTCAGCTATATAGGCAGTTTGACAAATACCGCTAGCGCACCAAGACATATCCTTTTTAACAACACACTTGGAATCCTTATCATAGTTGGAAGTGCCGCCGCAATATAAGCCTGTTTTGCAATTACCAACACCCGCCTCATCTTCGCAGGCGGCTTTCAAGACATTGGGCATTTGCACACAAGTGCCCAAAGAACTGCAATAGGAGTAATTGGCTTTCTGAACACACATTGAATTGGCGGTGTAAGAAGTGCCGCCACAGTATAAACCATCCTTGCAGTTGCCAGCGCCGGCTTCGTCTTCGCAAGCGGCCTTGGCAACATTTTGCATCGGAATACAAGCTCCACTGGCACTACAATATGAATAGTTTCCTTTCTGGACACACTTGGAATTTTTATCGTAGTAGGAAGTGCCGCCGCAATATTTGCCTAAGATGCAGGAACCATGTTCGTCCCGGCAAGTGCCCTCGGCCAGATAGGCGGTTTGGCAAATACCATTGGTATCGCACCAAGAAAGATCCTTTTTGATAACACACCTAGAATCCTTGTCGTAGTAAGAGGTGCCACCGCAATATTTTCCGGCATAGCATGTGCCATATTCGTTGCGGCAAGCCTGTTCACTAATAAAAGAAGTTTTACAAACCCCCGAAACATCACACCAAGACATATCTTTTGCGCAGGCATTCTGGCAAGTAGAATCGTTTGCGTAACAAATCTGATTCGTGCTTGAAAGGCCATTGCTCGCGCACAATAACTTGTCGTTTAGGCTCGTAATCAGCTGGCAACCGTTTGTATTGGAGCACCCGTAATACTTATTGCAATCCGACGGGCAGTTAGTTTGGGTCTCTCCGGCATCACAAATGCCATTCTTGTCGCAAGTTGTTGGCTTTTTGCAGGTATTAGCGCAAGTAGAATCGTTTTTATAACAAGTGCGACCAGTGCAAGAAGCTAAAGCAATCTTGTCGCAATACTGGCCATTACCATCGGCATAATTATAGCAAGAATAATAAGTGTCTGTGGGCGGGGCCTCTTTGCAATTAGCGCAAACCGTTCTCGGGTCAATGGTGGCCTGAGCTGTAGCTGTGCCGTAATCCACCTTAACCGTATAAGTAGTTGTTAAGCTCGCCAAATTGGTAATTGTAATGGTATAAGTGCCATCAGAGGCGGTTTTTACTTCATAAGAAGAACCTCTAGGTGTTGTCACGGTCACATAACCGCTCAGCGGATTACCGCTGCCGTCCTTCAAGGTGATTTTGAATTGGCCGGAATAATTGCAGTTCGGATAAGTTCCGCAGGTAGGTGTGCCAACAGCAGCAATGGAAAGGCTCGGGCCAGCCGCTTGCGGAGTATTAAATTTCCCAGCTGAAGATAGTGTGACCTTGCCCGTACTAATCTCCTTAACTACAAAATAAACTTCATAAGAAGTGCCGGCCGCAAGGTTACTACCGTCACTTTGATAGGTGTAAGAAGTTCCGGATTTCTTCGTTGAGTCAAAATCAAGAGTTTTTCCGCCGCCAATAACCCTAAATAATCCACTATAATCACTGGTCAGGGCGCTCTTGGCGCCAGTGCTATCTTCCAGCCAAGCATCAGCCTCAAAATGAGCGGATGTTTTGGTAACATTGGAAATTAAAGGCGTTGTAACTTTGACCGACTTACTCGCGATTGAGCAAGTAGAGATAGTCGTAATGATCGTATCAGTTCCCGCATTGCCTTCTGTTCCGGAATTATTAGTAGCATAGGCTCTAAACTTATAAGTGGAGCCTTTTTGCAGCCCCTTAATGGCCGCGCAGCAATCCTTGGCCACACTGTCATAAGTGCCAGTATAAGATACACCGCCAAAAACAATCTTACAGGAACTTATAGATCCGCCATTACCCGTATCGGTGATATAGCCGCAAACCTCTACGCTATCCACCTTGCCGGTCTGGGTATTGCACGTGCCAAGCGCATTGGAGTAGGACTTATTTTTGACAAGCGGAGCGCCACAGATACGAAAAGGCCTGGAGTAGATGTTGGCCACATCGGAAGGCTGGGCGGCGCAAGTTTCAGTCCTAGAAAAAGCCACCCAAATCTTGCACACATAGCCGGCATAATTGTTTATGCTCCAATTATAAGACAAACTGGTGGCCGTCCCCAATTTTTGACAGCTGCCTATTTGCCCGGAATAAGACCCATCGCCATAATAAGTCAAATAGCTTTCGGTCGCGTCCCAAAAAGAGGAGCCGGGCACGCAAGTATACCAAACATTGGCTGCTTTAAGCGTATAGCCTGCCGAATCTTTAAGGGGATTAGCAAAACTGATTGCCACACCTCTTCCGCCAGAGCTAGGAATGGGTACGCAGCCAGAACTCATTAAGCCCTTATTGGTGCTGGCCGTATTAATAGCCGAGTCAACCATATTGGATTGCCCGATATTAAATCCCTTGAATCCGGATTTCAGGGTTGAGTCGACTCCCCCGAAACCTAAAGCGGTTTGTGGCAAAATCCACAACGCAACAATCAGCAAAGTTATCTTTGCTATTTGCTTAAAAATATTTTGCATATTTAATTTTAATGTATTGATTTTTATTATAAAGCTATATATTTATTTTCTCAAAAATTATTATCCACAATGTTATTTGACGTTTGCAAAAATTATTGTCGGAAGGCTTCGCAAGTTGGCATTGGTATATCCGTTACTTCCCGTATACACTTGCCCACCGCGATAAACAAAGGAAGACCCGCCGCCGTCCATATCAAAGGCATCGGTTATTCCTATCTTTTTTAAGAATGGAACCAATAAATAGGGGTAGGTTTCCGTAGAGACATAAACAAAATAGGCCGTATTTTTGTTGCGATTTATTCCAAATACCGAGCGCGGCGCCGGATACCCAAGCGCATCGGTATTAATCAAGCCGTCGGCCGAGCTGGGATTATTGGAGCTTAAAATCGTTTGGCCATTTTTTAACAAGGTCGGCTGACCGCTAAAAATATATTTGCAGGTTTTCCATTTAGCCAAATTCGCCTCATTGTATTGGGCGGGATTCCATTCCAAAGAAACCGGCATACCAACCCTTAAACACCCTTTGCTGTCTTTGGAACAATCTGTTTTGGAAGAATACCCCCCGCTGAAAGCCATGGCATAGCCACCCTTGGGAATTGAGCAAGGGCCGACTTTGACAGCCGTAATTTTTCCATTAGCAACCGAAATGCAGGTGTGCCTTACGTTTGAAGGCGTGGCATTGCCCCATTCCTCGGTGTAAACATTCACGTCGGTTGGCCCCAGTTGCGCATTGATGTCGGAGGCGCCAATATTATTTTTGCTTGCCGGGAAATTGGGGGAATTAATTTTCAGGCCCAAAGAAACCCGGAATCTGGCGATTTCAAATGTTCCGTCTTGATGCATGCAAAATGCACTGCCGCCACGGTAATAACGAATAAGCTTCCCATTGCGGGCAAAGGTGCCATCCGGCAATAAATAATAATCCGAGCGGAAATTATTATTAAAAAATAATCCGGTCATGCCTGCGTCCACGCCGGCATTGCGGGCAATTGTCCCCGGAGCCGCCCCCTTAAAGAGCCTATTTTCCACAAGCCACAAGCCAATTTCGGCACTTGCCTTGTCAGAATTATCTATAACTATATATCTTCCCGAGAGCCCACTCTCGTTAATATTTTCGAAAGCAATTACATTAGTTGGTTTTGATGGAATATTTTTTCCAGTAGTGCAATCGTCAATCTTGCCCTGATCCGAACCCTTGGAAACCTTTCCTGTTTTATCCTGCAGCCTTATTTCAAAGCAATACCTGGCATCAGTGGGCAACCCCTCGGCCACGCCGGACAAATTGGCCGAAGCATTCAGCTTGTCCTTTACCCCGAGATACTTATAAAACTTCTCGTTTTGCGGCTGGCTGCAAAGATAACCCAGAATCCAAGCCTTAGCCGGAGTACCGGAGCCGGGATTCTCGATGTTGCCCTGCACCGAAATTGTCGTACCGCTAGCCGAACACTTTATATCTCCGAATTTCGCACTCGCGGGTTTTGGGACTATCCCGGCCTGTTCTTTGGTAGTCTTTTTAATCTGAACATCAATTAAATATTTGCTTTTCAAAAATAAATTGGGATAGAAAATCTCCACTTTGCCGTTTTGGCGGAAAATTCTTTTGCCCAAAGAAAAAACTAAACTTGTTTTATCCAAAGGCTTCACGCTCAGCTCCGCCTCCACGTCCTGCCCGGCTTTGATGTTGCGCGCATCGGCATTGATTTCTGTCCCGGCCGAGCCGCTCCAATAGCGAACCACCTCGATCTCCGGTTCCCCGTTGGCACAAATATAAAATGGCCGGGTATTTTCAAAATATTTGTTACTACCCCGATCCACTAACCAAACCTTACATACCTGCCCGGCAAAATCCTCAAAATTCAAATTAAATTCGGGGCTGGTAAAATTCCCCGGAAAAGAGTAATTAGATTGGAATAAAACTTTTTCACTCGCCACATCACCATTCAAAGCAAAGTAGCTGCTATTCACGCAGGCCAGACGAAACTGGATATTTTTGAAAGGCAGCGGCTTCTTAAGATTAAACTTAACGAAATTCTGCCCGTTATAAGCACAGCCATCGAGGGCTTTGTATTTTGTCGCAGCCGTAGAGATGGAAACATCCCTGATTTCATTTCCAATCTGGATTGAGGAGATATAGTTATTTAAGGTTCCGCCAAAACCCAAAGAGGTTTTTGGGAATACCATAAAACCAAATATCGCCAACGCGAAAAAAATTTTCGGAATGTTAATCCCCCACATGTATATATTTGCTTTAATTATAGAGAAATTTTTCCAAGACAACAAACAATTAGCAGTGGAAAACTGCTAAAAAATAACTCCTCGCTAGCAATACCAAAATTTTCCAAGGCTAGCTAACTACAAAACAAAAGAGCCGAGTATTCTCAGCTCTTTTACAATTTACTATTGGCTATTTGTCTTTGTCCCCTATCTTTAATCTATCTTGTCCCCTGTCCTCTGCGTGACATTCGAAATTAGGATTTAATTTTTGTCCTCTGTCCTCTATTTCTTAATATTTCCCCTTTTGGCCAATGATCTTTTGCTCATATGCGATATCCCCTGGCTTTGCCGGGGCGGTTTAGCGGTCTGTTGATAACGCGTATTGTTAGAAAATTTGCCTTTAGGAGACAAAGGATGCAATGTTGATGGTATTTTGGCCATAATAAATATTATTTAATAGCAAAATTTACAGAACTATTTTGAATTGTTTGGGTTTGGGGTTGTCTAAAAGAATCGTTGAATTTGAATTGGAAAGGAAAAGCTTCTAAATATTTTTTATAAACATCTATGGCTTGCAACTTTGGCAAAGAACTTTGGTATTGAATGTTAACCTTATCGGCCTCACCAGACTTATATGTTTTACCCAAAATCACCTCAAACCCTCGGGCCGGATAAGTAATAGTTTTTAATGCATACGGGTCGGCAGAAAATCCGAAAAATTCCGCAGGATGATACCCGAGTAATTTTGCGTCTTGGCACTCACCGCCAACATCGGCATAGCGTTTGGCCTCAAGTAATTTTTGCACCAAGCTGGAACCATCGGTATCCGCGGCTTCAAGAACCAAAATTTCTTTATTGTTCTCGCGCATCATTGCTTGGATTCGTTCAAAAAACTCGTCAGCCGTTACCCTTTCCGAAGTCGGCACATTATATTTAATAACTACAACTTTAGCCTTTAAGACATCGGTCAGCCAAATAATCCGCCCATAAGCATCTTCTAAAGCCTGGGCCGGATTGTGCAGGCCATCACAGGTAGTATTGGAAGCACCGTCGGAAAGCAAAATAACCAATTTATTATTCCGAGAACTCTGCAAAGTGTTATAAGCAGCTTTTAAGCCGGAGCATATATTGGTATTGGACTGATAGGTGCCCTTGTAATCAGCGCTGGTAATTTTTGAACAATCGGTCTGATTGCCAAAAATTTCATTCATGCCCCGGTCAATAGAAATTTGAACCTGTGGAATATTATTACTAAGCTGGCTGGCCATGTAAGAAAGATTACAAAAATAAACCAAAGAGGCACTATATAAATTGGTCTTTTGGTTGTAAAGAGAAAGACTGTTAAGGAATTGCCCGATTGAACGATTGGCATTGCATAAAGATCCGTTATTGACCATTGTCCCGGAAGTATCGACAACAACAGCAATATCTAAAGGTTGGCTAGCTTGAGTCTTACACTCTATAGGCACACTCATCTGCAAACAAGTACCCGCGCTAAACTTACTATTCTCTCCCATTGATAAGCTGTCTTTCTCGATAAAATAGTCGCGACCATCTTTAGGGCTGGTAAAAATCGCCTTGGAGGCTAAATCGTTAATAATCGGTCGCTCTAAAGCCGCCGGCTCTTTGAATTTCACTTTATAATTGAATTTATAAGGCGTTTTGGCGCTAATCTTAACATTCACAAATCCTGTGGCCGTATTGCCTTGATTAATTGTAGTTACCTGCGAATTACCAACCGGCGGATAAACTGGCGGGCCGACAATTTCTACGTCGGAACGCAAAACGTCATAAACCTGTTTAATGAGCGTTTGGCCCGGGCCAAAACAAGAAACTGCCACCTCGATGTCATATTCATTTTTGCATTTTACGGGCGTAATTGTCCGCTTAATTTTGGGTTCGCAAGTTTGGCAATCTTGATTGGAAAAACTGCTCGTTTGGTAGAGTGAATAAGCCCGGCCGCCAAACATTACTTGCGATTTATCCTGATTAACAGGGATATCATCTCCGGGCATATCAAAAGCGACATCATATTCATAAGATATGGTTTGGCCATCCAGGAAGGTTTTATCCAAAAGATTGAGCTGCAAATATTTCAAGCTCCCCCCATTCATCGCTTCCCAATAATTTATCTCGTGATCGATCCTCTCGGGAATGCCTTTAAGCGTTCCGGGGATATAGCGGGCCGGTAATTTTTTATATACCCGGGCAAGGGAAGTTTTGTAAGCCAGATCGTTTTCATTGAAGGCAAAAAAATAATCGCTGATAGAGACGCCATCACAAGCTTTGCCCGCGGGGTCTTTGCATTTGATTTCGACTGAAACTTTAGCCTTATTGGAACAATCGGCAAAAGGCGTCACGCTCTTTTTTATTTCCACTTCCGGCGCCAGCACGCCCTGCCGACAATTAAACTCATTTAAGGCATAGCAGGCTTTGTCCCGGCCAAAACCGGCGCTCAGTTTATCCATGGCCAAGGTGGCCGCCATTGTCGTGGTGTTATTACCCATTATGGTTGGCTTTGCAAATTGCAGAGAATATTTTAGCACCTGGGAGGCTTTTTCGGGCAAAGAATAAGGCACAAAAAATTTCAACTTTCTCGAAGTAGCATCAAAGGAGACATTTTTAGCTTCAAGCTTCTGATCGCCAAAATACGCCAAAGAGCCTATCTCCCAATAAACATATTCGGGCAGTTCCACGATAGCCGTAAAATCTTTACATTCTTTTCCTAAATTGGCATTGCAGGTAATTTCCAAAGAGGCCTCGACTTTGGTAGCGCACTGCTCAAATTTCGAATCAAAACACTTCAGGCTGATGCTGGGCTTTTGGTTCGCACAACCGGATTCAGAAAAACATTGATCGTCAAATTCGATGGGCGAAGGCAGGGCAACCTCACCATTAGGCAAATACAAATTAAGATAAGGCTGGCCCTCGCTCTTCTCAGCTGCGCCGGTAAAAGCGCTTTGCGCCTTAAGGGTAAAACACCTCTTCTGCTCCGCCTCGCCGATTTCTTTATTAACCACCCAGGGCATAGCCACATCCGTGCGATTAATGGAATTGTTCCATTTTATTTCCGCTGTATTGTCATTTTTTGTTACGGTCAGACCGTTAAAAATAGAATAATGCGATTGCCAACCTGCGCACTCGCGGCTGGCCAGCTTCGCATTGGATAATTCGTCGGGCACTTTATCAAAGCAAGACCCGGTTTCGCATATCTCGAAAGTGCACGGATCAATATTGCGGCATGTCGCCGTAACCTGCGTCTTGGGCAGATAAAATTCCGGCTGCTTTTCCACGAAACGTTTGGGTACTGTTGGAGTAATTGCGCAATCGGCATAGGCGTTGGGCGCGCCCGCTTCCTTTTGTAAAATATCGCGAATGCGCTCAAAAAGCTCATCGATTTTTTTAATATTATAAAACGCCCCACCCGAACCAAGCGATAAAGAGGACATTACTTCCCCATCAATACTAATCGGAGTTAAAAAACTTTTTTTACTCCGCGGGTCAGTATACCAAGCCATTTTAGGCGCCTCCCCAGCTTTGGGTATGACGCCTAAACCAATGGTATAAACTCTGGTATTGTTAGCCTTGGCCAAAGCGGCAATCTGCTTGGCCACACTTATCATTTGGCTGCGATTGGCGCAAAAATAAAAACTTCCTTTTTTGCAAATCAAAGAGCTGTTCTCATTGCCATCAGTAAACAAAATAACCACCTTTTGATAACCGTTTTGGCGCGCCACCTGATAAATTGCCCGCTTGGCTGCGTCAAAAAGCGCCGTGTCGCCTTGCGCTTTTAGGCCATTGATAGCCGTGCTGACTTTGGCCAAATCGCCGGTCGGCGATAAGATAGTTGTTTTTGTGTCAAAAGAAATCCCCTCAATAGCAATTTTATCCTGAGAAGAAATCAGCTTGCTGCCAAAATCCACCACATCTAAAAAGGTCAATTTAGCCAAACTGAGCTTATTGTCAAAAGCCATGGATCCGGAATTATCAATGGCCATAGCAATAGCTAATTTTTTCTTAGTGCCCTGTGCCACGCACTGCAAGGGACTAAAATTCTTTCCGGCAAAAATGCTATTCAAATATGTTTTAGCCTCAGATAAACCAGAAAAATTCTTAGCCCCGCCCACGCTCTGGCCGGCAATTCTGGCCGGATCTTTGCAGGCATTATCGGTATAAAAAATCAAAGCGCTTTTTCGCCTATCAGCGCTAAAGTAACAACATTGTTTTTCATTACGGATAGGGCAATAATCCTCTCTGATAGCCACCTCGATTTTATAATTAGGCCTCAAAGTCGGCGTCAAATTTACGTCTTTGATAAAAACTTTGAACTTATTGTTAACCACATCGCCCCGGCCGCCCAAGCCCACGCTAAAAACTGGATTTTGCGCCGGATAACGCAGAGAGACAACCGCATCATAATATTTTTTCGGATCCAAGCCCGAAACATTACCGATAAAGTATGTTCCGCCGCCATTATCATTTAGGATATCCACCCCACTGACAGTTACGGCTCTAGCCCAAAGAGGCAGGCAAACTAAAAATGATAATGTTAGTAATAAAAAATATTTTTTCATTTTTTATAACGATTTTACTAATAGCCGAAATTTAATTCTTTCATTATTGGCAGGGCCGAAAATGGCTGGCAATTATTGGACATTTTCATAAAGGAATCTCCGGCATCTTTGGCGCACAAACGGTATAGCCAAGAGCTCTTGGATAAATCAATTTCCGACGCAAAAGCCCTGATATAAAACCTGTTGCCCTCTTTTACTTTCTTGGGCGAAAGCTCTTTAGACCCTTTGGCGTAAAAGACAAAATTTTTGCCCTCCGTGCCTTCATCATAATCCCATTGGCTAGCAGTAACCTCCACGTAAGGAACCACGCCCTCCTCGGAAAAACCTTGCGAATCAACTTGGCCCGACACCTCAAAAGTATTTTTATCCAGCATCACGTAACCCAAATCCGCAACACTGGCGCGCGATACGCCCTTGTCGCTTTTTGACCAATAATCAAAAGCGGCAACTTGGCAGGGTGTTTCCAGCTTGTCGGAGGAAAAATAAAAAACCGCCAAATAATGAGAGTTGGGCCTGAATAAAATTTTTCCCGGATAATTTTTTGTCTCGTTTCGTGGAAAATAAATCGTCGCCTTTTTAGTCTTGGGGTCAAAATTCCGCTCTTCCGAATTAAAGCCGATATCCTTGTAGGTCTTGCCATCGTCATACATATTCTGCTCGTTTTCTCCCGGGAAAGTATTGCTGTCGTTTCGCAATCGTTTGCTATTAAACCAAATCTTGGCATTTTTATAATTCTGCGGATTTTCCAAAGCCGCCTCCGCTACCAAGCCGTAATATCTGGGCTCAAAACTACTGATAGTAACAATCGGGCATTGATTCTTGCCCACATAAAAACCCTTGCCAACCCCTCTGATAATTGATTTTGTTTCACTATCCTGAAAAGCCACTTGGAGATTAGCCAACATATCCTTGTAGACAGAGGGTATTTTAATAACAGCCAAACCATTATTAACGACCGGCGTGCCCGGCGGCCGGGAATAACCTTGTTTATAAATCAAATCTTTAGGCTCGCTGACCCTGATATAAACACGCTCTTTGGGGCTAATACCGATGGTCTCCCATTTGGCAGTAATTTTATCCCCGGCCTTCAAGGTTTTGGCCGCCTCGGCCACCGGCAGGACCTCAATGGTCTTTTTTTGGCCGAGGTAAAAATTCTTAGGCGTTAAAAAATAAAACCGGCGGGCCACGCATTCCAAAAGGTCCCCATTGGCGTCCCAGAAATCTCCGCGCAAATATCCATAATATTTGCTATTGGAATCGAGCTGGCTTTTGGTTTTTATAGAAAATTCCGCACTGGAAAAGTCAACTTTAATTCTATTGCCGCTATCCCACTCTATCGGATCGCGGGACAAAACATTATTTCGATATTCAAAAAGGCGCAAACCAACATTACCAGTAACCGCGTCCCCGGGGTCAATAATAGAAACCTTTTGAACGAGGCTGGTATTTTCATAAAGCGGATCGAAAAAAGAAAAAATCGGGCAACCAATGTGTTTGATATAAATAAAACCCTCTGCATCTTTGGCCGTATTTAGATATTGCACGCTGGCCATATAGGGCTTGTAATCAGGTTCGGTGGTTTTTAAGAGGCCGGTTGGAATATTAAACTCGAAAAGCCCGTCGTCGGGCTCGCCGGTAGCCAAAATAGTCGGAGTTCCCTTTCTGCCTCCTTCATTAATCGGATACATCATGATCGTCATTGTGGCGTCAGCGGGCATATTGCGCGTACTCCAAACGATGGAAATTTTTTCCCCCGTGTAAACACCCTCCGAAGCATTGCGCGGCAAATTAGCAAAACGAACGCTTAAAATTTCCGGCTTGGCGATTTTTTGCAAATACACATTGGTCGAATAGCCTATCGGTATTTTGAAATCCAAAATCGTCACGGAAAAATTCCCTAAAGCCGGTTTTTTCCCGGTATTAAAAGTTAAAGTATTGTTAGGTTTGGCCCGATCGAAAAACTTCACATAAATCAAATGGTCGGAAATTTTTTCCGAAGTGGAAATTTTGCCAGTCACGATGGTATTTTTGCCATCGTAGCGCGTTTTAATATTTTCGATTTTGTATTTTGGAGCCGCTTGGGCCAAAACCAAAACCGGCAAGCAAATGCCTGCTAAAATTACGCTTAAAATAACCTTTTGTATTTTTCCCATAATTGGGGAATACGGCGGTGACGATATCCGCCTTGCTTTAATTATAGTTTTCCATTATCAAAAAAACAAAAAGCGCGCCTGTGGAGAGGCACGCTTAACGCAAAGCCCCGCCTGGCGGCGGGGTTTGCGAACTAGATTGGAGCTCTGGGGCGTGGCCACTAGCGGCCAAGTTGCCCTAAAGCTTTTTAATATTCACGGGGCTGGCGTTTTATCTCCTTAAAATAGAAATCTTTTCCATCAGCTTTTTCTGAGCAAGCTTGGCTTGGGCAGAATATTCGCTTTTGTCCCAAGTGGCGACAAAGGCCATTATTTGGTTACGGAAAACGAACAAAACGATGATGGCAAGAATAATCGGAAGTAAAACGAAATCAATGATATTAGAGGACAAGCCGGTGCTCATGGAGCTGGGTTGGTTATATGTACCCAAAACCCGGGCTTTGGCCACATTGATGATAATGGAATCGGAAGAAGCAAGATTGCTATTGCTAGACCTGACAATGTCCTTCAACTCGGTATTGCCATAATTGAAATTTCCGGTCACTGTGGCCTCAAAGATCAAGGTGCGGGTTTGATCAATAGACAAATTACCGATATTGATGTTTTGTCCCATATTGCGGTCAAGTTGCAAGTCTTCAAACTTGGTAATGCCGCTATAGGTCAAACCATTGGGCAAATAATTGCGGACAATGATATTGCGAATGGTCGAATCAGTATTGTTCTTAATTTGGACAATGAAAGCGATCCGGTCTCCGGGCTTGGCATAAACCAAATCCTTTTGCCATTTGGTTTGATTCTCGCTCAAATTGCGAGCCCAAATCCAAGTGGTGAAATCTTGTTCAGAAGTGCTATTGTAGCCGTTGTAACCGCCAGTGCGGAAAGTCATGTCATCATCACAATAAGTGCCGTAGCTATTGGAAGCGCAAGCCCGATAGTGATAAGTGACGCCTTCGTCCAAGCCGGTCAGCTCATGGCTGAAAGTTCCGGTATAAGAGCGGCTGCGTTTGGTAGTGGTATAGTCGTAGTCCGTATCGCGGCCCCACTCAAACCACACTAAAGCATTTTCATCGGCATTGGCAGTTTGGATGAAATTCATCACCGTTGAACCACCAAGGTTGATTAAGTCTCCGCGCAAAGTAGCTGAATTATAATCCACATCCGTAGCGCTTAAAGTATTCACATAAGGCCTATTAGAATTATATCCGGTGCCGCTGGAGACAAAAGTCATCCAATCGCCATAGACATAAGTGCCATTGTTGTTTCTGGCCACGGCGCGATACCAATAGGTATAGCCCTCATTTAGGTCATCGACATCAATGCCAAAGTAGCCGGTGGCATAGCGTGAGCGGTGAATGCTCTGGCGCGTATTGCTTTGAGAATTACCATATTCGAACCAGACCACAACGTAATCGCTGTTGCCCATACTGGTCAAATCAGCATTAAGAGTGGCGTTGTGATAGTTAATATTGCTAGCGCTCCTCGTGATAATAGAAGGATTATAGATTCCGGAATTGGAACACTGGCTATTGCAATTAGAAACCTTGTAACAGTTGCTTGAACCATGGGCAGAGTTGCACTGCTCTTGGGTCAGATTGCCCCACCAGACACAAGTGTTGTTGGAACAACCATAGAAATCATATTTATCAGTGGTCGAACCGCTACAGCGATTATCACAGTTGTTGGTGAGGCTGCAGTTGGCGCTGCCATAAAGATTTTGGCAGTTAGTCAAAGTCATGTAGCCCAACCATTGGCAGGTGTTGCCGATACAACCATAGAAATCCCGTTTGGTTTGTTCAATAGTGCATTTGTTATCGCAATTAGAAGTCTTGTAACAATCACCATATTTGGCCTTACATTCGGCCATACTCATGTAACCGGCTGAACCGCAAGAATTATCCTTGCAAGCATACAAATTAAACTTTTGGTCAGCGGCACACTGCAAATTGCAGGTTTGTGAAGCGTAACAATTTCCACCGTAAAGCTCATTGCATTTGGCTAAAGTCATGTAACCTAACCATTGGCAAGTATCGCCTTGGCAGCCGTAGAAATTCTGCTTCGTAGCAGTATCGTTTGAACCGCCACCATTACTGGGGGTGGAAACGCAGCGATTATCACAGCTGGTGTTACGAGAACAGTTAGAGCCATAAAGCGCTTGGCAGTTGGCCAAAGTCATGTAACCAGACCACTGGCAAGTGTTTCCTTGGCAAGAATAAAAATCATATTTATTTTGGGTATCAGTTGTGCCGCCGCCATTGGAGTTCGAGGTGCAGCGATTGTCGCAATAGTTATTGCGAGAACAGTTAGAGCCATAAACTGATTGGCAGTTGGCCAAAGTCATGTTGCCCAACCATTGGCAAGTATTGCTGACACAACCATAGAAATCGTATTTAGTATTAGTCTCAGTGCTGCCGCCGTTTGAACCAGAAGTGCAGCGATTGTCGCAATAGTTATTGCGAGAACAATTATAACCGTAGACTGATTGGCATTGCGGGAAAGTCATGTTGCCCAACCATTGGCAGGCATTACCAACACAGCCGTAGAAATCGTATTTAGTATAAATATCGGTGCCCCCGCCATTAGAGGTCTGGGTGCAGCGATTGTCGCAATAATTGTTGTGAGAACAGTTAGAACCATAGACTGATTGGCAGTTGGCCAAAGTCATGTTGCCCAACCATTGGCAGGTGTTGCTGACGCAACCATAGAAATCGTATTTAGCGGCAGAATCATTATTGGAGCCGCCGCTAGTACCAGAACAAACGTTGTCACAGACATTACTCCTATAACAATTAGAACCATTAAGCTCATTGCATCTGGCTTGGGTCATATTGCCCAACCATTGGCAGGTGTTGCTGACGCAACCATAGAAATCGTATTTAGCGGCAGAATCATTATTGGAGCCGCCATTAGAGGTCGAGCAAACATTATCACAATTAATATTTCTGTAACAATTAGAACCGTTGGTAGCGTGGCAATTAGCCTCGCTCATTAAACCCAACCATTGGCAGGTATTGCTGACACAACCGTAGAAATCGTATTTGGCAGTGCTCTGCTCAGAGCTGGTTGAACTATTTGAACAAGTTCCATCACAGTTCGGGGTAATATGGCAGTTGGCCGCACCATAAAGCTGGGCGCAGGCCGCCGGGGTCATAAAACCTTTCCAAGTGCAAGCATTATTTTCGCAGGAATAGAAATCCCTCTTTTGGGAGCTTTCCGTGCCTGAGCCGGTAGTATTGGAATTACAAACTCCACCGCAATCGCGACTGGCGCTGCAAATGGAATATAATTTATCACACTGAGCCTTAGTCATAATACCAACCCATTGGCAGGTATTGCCTTGGCAAGTGTAATAATCGGTCCGCTCATCTCCGGCGCTGGTATTAGTACCGCTGCCGCCGTCAGTGCTGGCACAGGAGCTATTGCATCCGGGGACAGTGCTGCAAGCGGAGTAACTAGCGTTACATTCAGCTTGAGTGGTCAAGCCAACCCATTGGCAAGAATTACCGATACAAGCATAATAATCGCTTTTACCGGCCTGAGCCTCCAAAGTGGTAAAAGATGCCACGGGGCTTTTCACATTCTGGCCGCGGAAATCAGCCTGCAAATAATAAGTGTAGGCTGTTGCCGGATTGAGCCCGGTTAAAATACCAGTCACACCCAAAGTTGCGCCTTGAGAGCTGGCCACAATCGTCTTGTTAGAGATGATGGTGGAGCCGCCGCTATTAGGCTGGGCCACAAAATACACCTCAGCCGAGTCGGTGCTGGCATTGACGATAACATTGCCTTTAACCATGGCAGTGGTAGCGCCAACCTGCGCAGAACCGTCGAGCATCGGGACGGGCTGGATTAAAGATTCGGCACCAGCCAATTTGCCGCCAAAGGCCATATAGCCCAAAGCAAGCACCAAGATGGCACCGACTGCAAACAAAATATTTTTGATATTTTTGTTCATATTTTTATATTTTTTTATTGGTTGCAAAAGGCAAAAATGCACCTTTTGCGATATCTATATTATATCACAGATTACCTAAAATGTCAATAGAGACTTAACCCTTTTTCTTCTTTCAATATAAGCCCAAAATGTCCCCTTTGTCTATTGTCCCTTATGCCGATTATCGGACATGTTTGCCCTGCCCGTTGCCACTTTTTATTATTTGATATTTGATTTATGTAAAAGCCCCATCTTGCGATGGGGCGAAAACCCTTTCGGGCTATTTGTTTCAGGGATACTGGCTGTAGGTGACGGCTCCTTCAAATTTGAGGTAACCCTCAGAGACAACCTTGTTGTCTTTTCTGCCTACTTCTCTGACGACAATAAAGTATCCGTACGAACTGTAAGGTCCGTAATCTTCAACTTTTTTGCCGGATTCGATGTAGCCTTTTTTGTATTCATTGATGAGGCGCTCTTCGAACTTATCCAACTGAGTCTGTTTGAGGGTGAAGGAAAAACCTTCAGCCTTCAGAGTCCCGTAGGTAAACGGTCCAGCAAGCCATTCGCCGATGAAAGGAGTATTTGGAATAACTTCCTTCGTGTTCTTCTGATAGCCAATACAGATCTCCACTGGCGTATTTTCGTCAACACCTTTCAGATTGATATTATCAATGGTGATGGTGTCGCCGATGCTGAACTCTTTGCCGTCATAAAGGAATTCCTTGCGGGAGTCCACCTTGTAACGGTTGTTGGCCCATTCGTTGAGGTTAAACATGTCGACGATATACTTGCCGAGTTTATCCTTTGCGTAGACGCCGGTTTGACCATTGTAGATTTGCTGCTGAGTGAAAGGCGTAACTGTTATCTTTTCGCCAGTCAGCGGATCAACAAGTTCAATGGCAATGAAATACCTTGATGCGTCAAGCATATACAAGTCGTAAGTGCAACCGTCATAGACCGTGTCATACCATGGCCAAGAGACGCTGTTGAACAGCTCTCTATACGGATTGGGTTCGCTTGGGGTACTTACCATGAATTTTTTGAACCATGGTGATTCCGGATCAGAGACCGGGGGCCTTGAGGCTCCGCCGAATTCTATCCTACCCAGGAACTTGTGAATCCTGTCCCAAGCATAAACTTTGGAACGCGATGGCGACATGATGATATAAGCGTCTGCATACTGTATGTCTTGCATGAAAGGATAACCGAAGTTAAGTGCTACATTGGCTGTTTTGCCGCCCGTGCGCACAGCTGTGAAGAATTTGACATCCTTCAGGAAGCTCTTCAGTGTGCCGGCAGCGGCACTCGTTGACTGAACCTGATCAATAACTGTTGGAAGCTGATTGGCGGACATGGTTGTCATTTCCATGGCCGGCTTGGGAGCCGAGTATGGCTTGTTGACGTCTGTGAAATTTGTTTTCTTTTCAGGATAAGTGATTGTTATCTTCTTTGTCCTGCTGTCAAATTCCACTGTTGCCTTCATCAGCTTGCTGATCGCTCTGAGTGGAACCATTGTCTTGCCATCGATGAGCTGAGCGGATCCATCCATCTTTTCGACGATGGTAAGTGATTCGCCATTCCCATCAGTGAGCACTCCAGTGGCCTCAGCCTTGTCGATAGTGAAGCTGACTCTGTAAGAAGATACGCCTGAAATGTAAGCGTAGGTCGCGGTTTTGGTGTCGGGGTCCCATAATACCTCGCAGCCAAAAATCGATTCGCCCACATCCCTCAAAGGCAGATAGCTTGCACCTTTGATTATTGCCGGAGCCGTAGTGCTGATTGTATCAGTTGTCCACTTGAAGCGGCTGGCAGCATCAGTATTGGTGCGGTCCCAAGAAAGGACTCTCTTACGAGTTAGTTCTTTACTACCCAAAGTCAGATTATAAATGCCCATCGGGACAAGTATTGCGCCAACTTTGAATTCAGAATAACCATCCGGATCGCCATCAGGCCAAACTTTGAACGAGGCAATGCCCAGCTCGTAAAAACGCGGACCGGTTATCGCATCATTGGGTTCAAAGGTAACTTTGGCTTCCTGAGTCCCGTTAGCCGGGATAAACGATCCTGTTTTTCCAACAACTCCAGCCGCCGATGACAGGTCAGCAAAGCAAAATCTTGCCATGCCCCAAACGCCATCTTGCGTCAGGTCAGTTGTCTCCAATACGCCATAGTATGCACTTGATGTGCCAGACGTATTTTTGATCGGTGTTCTAGACCAGTTGTCTAGGCTAAAATCTTTGCCTTGGTAGAAAGCGATCGGCTTGAAGTCAAACGCTTTGCCAAGATGATCAAAGGATCCAGCACCTGCTGCTGTGGCCGGTGATGTTGGTACCACCGAACCTGCAATAAGCATTACCACCGCGATTGCAACGACTGCAAATCTCTTCATCTATGTTTCCTCCTTATGTTGTTTTTCCCTTATTAATTTGTAAAAATTCAGGGAGTCTCTCGCACACATAACCTAAGTTTTGGCTATATGCTTGCAAATATTATATCATGGACTTTCAAAAAAGTCAATACCCTACCACTTCTCTCTTACCCTTATAAATATAGGCTTTTCAGCCAGTATTTGATTTTTGGCCATACAAAAATACCCTCCTAATAGCTATTTTAGGAGGGGGATATTTGAGGTTAGAAATTTGTAATTGTGGCTTATTATTTGGATTTGCTTACTCTCCCTTTCCTACTCCTTTAATTTGGCCTCCACCACCATTCTTTGCTTGCCGGTATTGGGCGGCCAACATGTTAAAAGATAAGCCCGTTTTTCATTAAAAGGATTGTCGGGTAGCTTGTCCCCGGGATTTATCAGAAAACTTTGCTGCACCAAATAAACATAGGGTATGCCTTTATAGTTTATGATAATACTATCCCCGGCAATTAATTTATCTATCTTATTAAAAACGCGGTAATCCGGCCCCCAAGTGATAGGGGCACTGTGCGCCAAAAATACCCCACTGCCGGCTTCACCCGGCAAGGGCGTTCCGGGATAATGCATCACCTTGCCCATTAAGGCGGCATCCATGAGCTTTGTGTCTGTGGTTGCCGGGTATTCTACTTTTTTATCCAAATTAATCTTTTCAATGGCCATTTTGGATACCTCCCCGTTAGAAGGAAAATTCGAGGTAGGATTTTGCGCGGGCAAAGCGCTAGTTGCGGTTGTAGTTGGGGTTGGTAAAACCACGGAACCAATTTCCCCTTGGGCATCTAAAACCAATTCCCCGGTCCGATCTTTAATGCTTTGCTCCAAGGCTTTTTTATTAAAAATCCAAATGACGTTTTCAAAATTTATCGCAAAAAATGCCAACGCAAATAAAATAAAAAACGGCGCAACTAATGGCTTAATATAATGGGCATAATATGAAGGTTTTGATGGCGGAATATCGTCCCAATCCATAGAAGGATGAAAAACCAAATGATAAATTTCAAATCAAATCCAAAACTTAAAATTTCGAAAAAACTTTACCCCATTTGGATTTTATTAATTGATTTGATATTTGGAATTTGAGTTTGGTATTAATTGATATCAAAACTATGCGGAATTAATTCAATGAGAGTCTTTTTGTCAGTCACGGCAAAAGCGATTAAAACAATCAAAAAGAAAACCGACTTGAAAATAATATTTGGCTCGCGCACTTCGGGGGCAAAGCTCATGGAAATTAAAAGCAAAGCGCACACGGCCAACAATATCCAAAAGGTCACCATTTTCAAAATGTCATTATATTGAAAAATCAAAAAAGAATAAAGCCGCATTTTCAAGCTGGGTTTTTGTAAAACGGTATTGCCCTGCGCCGCTAAAGCCGAATCATCAAAAATGACATATTCTCGACCAGCCACTAAAGGAGCAGCGGTCTTGGATGAGGAGGGTTCGGCTTTTCCATTAGTTTGGCCATTAACCAAAGGTGCCGCCGTTGTAGGCGTTTTTTCAGTCAGAGCCATAGGCGTCGAGGAAGGGTTTTGGGGCAAAGTTTCCGGCTTTTTAACAACCGTATGGTTGATTTTGGGAATGCCTTGGATAGCAATAGCCCCTTTGGGCTTGGAGGAGCCGAAGAGCTGAACAACGATAGTCGTATAATTCCCATTAAAATTCCCGCCAACCACAGCCACGCCAATCTCCTTAAAATTCGGGTTGAGCAAATTTTGATGATGCGTAAAGGAATGCACCCAGCCACCGTAAACTTCCTCTGGCTCCAAAAAACCGATGGCTAAATTCTCGCCGGCATATTCATAATCATAGCCTGCCTCACTAAACCAATACCAAGGAGCTATCCCCTTTGGGCTCTCGTGGGCAAAATAGCCATTGGCAAACATATCATTGGCCTTTTTTCTGGCCGCAGTTTCCAATTGCGCATTAACCGTTAATTCGTTAAGGCCTAGCCCGGCGCGCTCTTGATTGGTTAAGGCCACAATAGATGTTCTGGTAATATCGCCAAAAAGCGGATCATTTTGAAAAAAGGTAAAGAAAAAAATCGGCAAAACATGCAAGGCCAAGAGTATTAAAGAAAGCCAAAACAAAAAGCTGGAAAACAGTATTCCCGGCCGGCATTTATTTTCCGGACAAACCAAAAAAAATTCCTTGATTTTCTGGGCGAAACTTCGCATATCCCATCTAAATAATAACGGGTTTCTCCCCTATTCCCAAGCGTAGTTTTCCACTACAAATAAAAAAGGCCTTGGAGGCCTAACTCTTTGCGCTTTGTTGCGCTTTGAAAAGTTCAAAAATTTCTTGGCAGTCTTTTGGGTATCCGGCATCTTTGTAAGCTTGGTAACCCAAGTCCGCGGCTCGGCTAGCAATACTGGCATCTTGGCGCACCATTTGAGCCAACTTGCCCAAAAAGGCCCTAAGAGATTTTGTGCCGGAGCGGGCACTATGAAAAGCGGCTAGCTGCATATCATGAATGTTTTTGCAAAGCTCAAGGATTTTTCCGGCAATATCCTCGCGCATATCCATCATGTCTGCATCGCACATATTCCAGGCCCGGCAAAGAGTAAAGAATGTCAGCGGATTTTCCTCCATATACCTTATCGCACTTTCTTGGCGGGTCGTATTTTTCTGCCCCAGTCCTTGCATAACACACTCCTTTCTTATACCTTAATTTTAATTGTTCCAAACAAGTTATAATTCAAAGTTCCCTATCGGTCAAATCTCCCCTTGATTAAATCCGTTTCATTGCTTATAATATGCAGGTACAATATTGGGGGATGGACCAATAGTAGGTTGCGGGTCCCATAAGCCCGAGGTCCAGGTGCAATTCCTGGTCCCCCGACTAGAAAGATATTGGCCTGCCAGGCCATGCCCGACAGGCGAGTTTGCAAGTCGAGCGGGCGGGGCCCGGGCCAGCTGCCTGGGTAGCTCAGTTGGCCAGAGCGTGGGACTCATAAGCCCAAGGTCGGCGGTTCAATCCCGCCCCCAGGCACCATGCGGCGGTAGCATAGTTGGTTTAATGCGCCTCCCTGTCACGGAGGAGATCGTGGGTTCGAATCCCATTCGCCGCGCCAAACAAAAATGTCCACTTCTGTGGGCATTTTTGTTTTGCGGCGAGTGGTGAGAACCCACCCCCCGATCCGCCAGTTGGCGGAGCCTTCGCTTGCCTACCGGCAGGCAGGGGCAACACCTTCGAATTATTTAGATATTCTTAGCGAGTAAAGCGAACTTTGAATCATCTTGTATCCACGCGAAGCGTGGCTCATTCGCCGCAGCGTGCCGAAGGCTCTGCTGCAGGGCGCCGCTAATGTTTCTGCAAAACGCCAAAGCATTTTGCATTATTAAAGAGGCAATAAAATTTAGAACTTAAAAATCCCCTTTCGGGGATTTTCATAGCCACTTCATTTTTTTCAAAACCGACCGCATAGTATCCATGGCCACCTTGGCCACATTATATTCCAAGTGCGTTTCCGGGTCATCGATTATCCTTTGGTGTAATTCTTGAACTTTGGTCAATTCGGCATGATATTCGGGCAGAGTATTGCGCGAGGAAGCTAATTGCTCCTCAAAAGTTTCTCCGCGGGGAAACATCTCAAAAAAACATTCTTCCACCATTTCAAATCCCTCGATAATGGCCATTTTCCATTCCGGCTCTAATTTAGAATCCATCCGCTTCGCTATTTTGGCCCACTTTTGGTTGCGCTGCACCACGTTACTGGGTTTATACATCAAAAACTCACGGAAGTCCCCCAGATACATTATCTCCATGCGCAAAGAAGTTTTCAAAAAATAAACTATCGAAGCGGCATAAACAATGGAAAGAAAAATAAACCAAGCTTTAACCGGCAAGAGAAAATCCTGCAACTGGTCACAAAAAATAACATGCTGAAAATAGCCCGCATAGCTGGATGGCTCAACGCCCTGCGGCAAATTTTGGGCAAAACAGGTTTGGAAAATTTTATCAAGATTGTCGATCACGCTGTTCTTGGAATATTTTTGCTATCGCAAAAAGTTTCTGCTCTTCAAATGGTTTGCCAATCAGTTGCAAACCCACAGGGAGCTCTTGTGCATTATAACAAGGAATTGAGATGGCGGGCAGTCCTGCCAAATTCACAGGCACAGTATAAATATCGGCCAAATACATTGTCACTGGATCGGTTAACTTTTCTCCGAAGGCAAAAGGCACGGTTGGGCTGGTGGGCGTTAAAATCACCTCCACCTTTTGAAACGCCCGATCAAAATCATTTTTTATCAAGCGGCGCACTTTTTGCGCCCGAGCATAATAAGCATCATAATACCCGGCAGAAAGTACATAGGTTCCCAAAATAATGCGCCGGCGCACTTCCTTAGAAAAACCCGCGCTACGGCTACCTAAATATACCCCCGAAAGCTCAGTTTCATTTTCATTGTCACTTGTTTTGCTTAAACCGTAGCGGATGCCATCATATCTGGCTAAATTAGATGAAGCTTCGGCGGTCATTATTATTTGATAATCGGCCACACCAAATTCGGCATTGGGTAATGTGATTTCCACAATGTTGGCCCCAGCCTTTTTATAGTCATAGATAGCTCTTTCTAAAGAATCTCTGACGCCCGGCTCTAACCCCGGGCCAAAAAATTCTTTAGGCACTCCGATATTAAGGCCTTTTAATTCTAAAATCGGTTTAACCCACTTTTGGTCTATGGTAGTCGCATCATTATCATCGTGGCCGTAAATCACATCATAAACCGCTTGAGCATCTTCGATATTTTTCGCCATTGGCCCGATTACATCTAAGGAAGAAGCTAGGGCCACCAAACCAAAACGTGAAATTGCTCCATAAGTCGGCTTTAGCCCCACGATCCCGCAAAAACTTGCCGGCTGGCGGATGGAGCCGGCCGTATCAGAACCAAGAGCCACAGTACACATATTAGCCGCTACGGCGGCAGCGGGTCCAGAAGACGAGCCGCCCGGAACTAAATTTTTATTGCGAGGATTTTTGGTTGCCCCAAAGGCCGAATATTCTCCCGAACTACCCATGGCAAACTCGTCGAGATTTAATTTTCCTAAAATGATAGCCCCGGCGTCCTTGAGCTTTTTTATAACCGTCGCATCATAGGTGGCTTTGTAATTTTCTAAAATTTTTGAGCCGGCCGTGCAGGGCAAGCCTTCAACCATGATATTATCCTTAACGCCCACAACCGTGCCAGCTAGTACACCCTTTTCGCTTTTAATGTCTATGGCTTGAGCCTGCCGGAGCGCGCCCTGTTCATCAACAAAAAGCCAAGCGTTGATTTCTTTATCCTGCTTTTTTATTTCCGCCAAATAAGCTTTGACCACCTCTAGGGCGGTTACCTCCCCGGCTTGCAGGGCTTGGCGGATTTTGGCCACGCTTAAATTACCTAGATCCATGATTAAAAACAGCTTTTACTTTATTGAGCCGGCCTTCACGCTCAGGAAATTGAGCGATAATCTGCTCTTCTTTATTACTTTCTTTGGCCAAATCCGGGCGCACCTGATTGGAAATTTCCACGCAATGGCTCATGGGAATGACATTATCCACATCCACTGCCTTTAACCTTTCCACATAATTCAAAACCGAGCCCAAGTCTTTTTGGAGCGCGTCCATTTCCTGCACCGTTAGTTTGAGCTTAGCTAATTTGGCAATGTGCGATATTTGTTCTTTGGAAATCATAGAATAAAATTCAAATTTCAAAATCAAAATTATTCCAAATCAAAACCAAATTTCAAAATCCTAAAATACACTATTTGATATTTGGCATTCGAATTTTGAGCTTATCTGAGCGGTGCTAACTCATCAGTATCGAGCAAAACTTCCACCCAACGATCGATATTCTCCACGACCGAACCTGCCCCCCTGACTACGGCAGTCAAAGGATCATCAATAACTTTTGTTGGGATTTTGGTTTCTTTCTGAATCAGGGTATCTAAACCGCGTAAAAGCGCGCCGCCGCCGGAAAGATGTATCCCTCTATTCATAATATCAGCTAAAAGTTCGGGCGGTGTCTGCTCAATGGAAAGTTTTATTGCATCAATTATTTCACGGACCGAGCGCTCCATAGCCCGGCGCACATCCTCTTCTGATAAAATTATTTGTTCAGGCAAACCCGTGACCAAATTGCGGCCGCGCACGGGCATTTCCCGCCGCTCTTTGCCTTGCCCATTGGAAGGCAAAACCGTTCCAATGCCGATTTTTACCCTTTCGGCTGTGCGCTTCCCGATTAATAATTTGAATTCATTTTGGCAGTAATTGACAATATCGTAATCAAATTTATTGCCGGCAGTCTTCAGTGAGCGGGCATGAACAATGCCGCCCAAAGAAATGGCTACAATTTCGCAAGTTCCCCCGCCGATATCCACCACCATATTGCCTCCCGCATCGTTAACCGGCAATTTAGCCCCAATGGCCGAGGCCATAGGCTCTTCAATTAAATAAACCTCCGAAGCCCCGGCATTTTTAGCCGCATCAATAACGGCTTTTTTCTCCACCTCGGTCACGCCGCAAGGCACACCCACCACCACCCTGATCCTGGGGCTTAAGAAAAAATTTCCTTTATGCACTTTGCTGATAAAATAATGCAGCATTTGCTCGGTAGCCTCAAAATCAGAAATTACCCCGCCCACCAACGGATAAATGGCCGTAATAAAACCGGGCGTACGGCCAACCATTTTTTCAGCCTCAAAGCCCACGGCTAAAATCTTGCCGGTCTTCTGGTTAATGGCCACTACTGAGGGTTCCGAAGTTATAATCCCCTTGCCCCGCAAATAAACCAAAGAGTTGGCCGTGCCTAAATCAATGGCCATATCTCTAGAAAAATTCGGGAATAGCTTGTGCAAAGGATTTTTCATATCAGCTTTCTCTTAAAAAACCAAGCAGCTCGCTTGTGGCAATTACCTTCATCTCGGGATGATTGCGCAATTTTATTTCCACGCCATTCTTCTCTAGTGTTTTAGGGCTAATTACCACACGCACAGGAATACCCAATAAATCTGCATCGATGAGCTTCTTGCCGGCACTGTCCAACCGGTCATCATATAATACTGAAAATCCTTGGCTTTGCAATTCTTGATAAAGCCTCTGCGCTTCATTAAGAAGCGTCTGGCCATTTTCCTTGGCGCTATCGATCCTAATCAAGTGCACATCAAAAGGCGCCACACTCTTGGGCCAAATTACCCCCTTCTCATCGTGAAAAACCTCGGCGATTGAGCCCATCAGCCGGCCAATGCCGATACCATAGCAGCCCATGATAACCAATTTTTTCTCACTATTTTCGTCGGTATAGCTTAGCTCAAAAGGCGAAGAAAACTTTGTAATCAACTTAAAAATATTGGCAATCTCAATAGATTTCTCTTCCCGAAAAACTGTTTTGTGACATTTAGGGCATTCCAATAAATCCGGCTTGATTTCTTTATTGATAGCCACGCCAACGCTTGATTCGCCCTGGGCCGCCGCTGCTTCACAATTTTCGCAAACATAAATGGTATCCTCGCCCGAAGGGGTTAACAGCTGATACTCGTGGGAATATTTGGAAAATGTCCCGCCGGATGCATAAGTATAATAAACCTTATCGATTATTCCCAAGCGGCGGAAAATATTTTCATAAGCGTTCTCCACCACGGCATAAAATTTTTCCAAATCCGCCTCATCGCGGTGAAAAGAATACAAATCCTTCATCAAAAATTCGCGCGTGCGTAAAATACCCGATTTAGCCCGCAACTCTTTGCGGAATTTTGTTTGAAATTGAAAAAGCGAAAGCGGAAATTCTCCGACAGTTGTATTAGTCAGCGGCAAATCTTGCCAAGAGTGGATATATTTTTTTGCCAAAGGAACGATAATTTCCTCATGCGTGGGGCCTAAAGCCAATTCTTTTTCCCCTTCGGAAATTTTGTATAGATCAGTCATGGAGTCCCAACGGCCGGTAACCTGCCAATTCTCTTTAGGGTGCATGGCCGGCATTATAAGCTCCTGAGCGCCGATTTTTAATAATTCCTCCCGGATAATATTTTCAATTTTATTACAGACGCGCAAGCCCAGAGGCAGGTAAGAATAAACGCCCGCGCTCAGCTTGTCGATGAACCCGGCGCGGATTAAAAGCTGGGCATTAATGCTCTGCTCGTCTTTGGGCGCATCCTTGTGCGCAGTATAAAATAGTGATGATTGCTTCATGGAGAAAATATTATTTTCCCGAATTGGGCAAGATCTTTGAAAATTATCGCCACGGCCAAAATCAGCATTAAAATAAAACCAACGCCATTGATAGTGGCCTCCACTTTAACCGGCGCTTTTTTGCCCGTCACAAGCTCATAGAGCAAAAAAACTAAACGGCCACCATCTAAAGCCGGCAGAGGCAAAATGTTGGTAACAGCCAAGGCCAAAGAAACCAGCGCCATAAGATTCAAGTAAGTTATGAAACCGGCCGCCAAGGACATTTTAGTGGCAGCATAAATAGCCACCGGTCCGCCAACCGCTCCGGCAATCATGGCCGGATTACCCGTAGCAAAAGCCCTTTGGAAAATGTAGCCAAGTGAGGAAAGCAGTAGGGCGCACATATTATAAGAATGCGCCAAGCCGGCAAAAGCTTTAGAAAGGAAGCTTTGCGAATAATCGAGCTTAGCAAAATTCCCAAAGGAAACTCCTAGCGACCCCTGCCCGGGCGGTGGGTTAAGCCTGGGCGTAACCTTTACTTCCCGTAACTGGCCATCGGGATATTTTTTAACACCCAAAACTATTTCCTTGCCCTTATTGGCATCAATAAAATCTTTGAAATTATCAGCCCCTTTAACTTTTTCTCCATTGATTGAAACGACAATATCTTCTTCGCGGATACCACTCTTCAAAGCCGGCGAAGAAGTCGCCACTTGCCCGATCATTACCCCATGGGCGGTTTGATAAAATGGAAAACTAAAATTACCGAAAAAAGTCTGCTCCAAAGTATATCCATTAACGGCAAAAATTATTTGAAAAATCAGGGCTGCCAGCAAAAAATTAGCCAAGACTCCGCCCAACAAAGCCAAAAATCTTTTACCGATAGGCTTATTATCAAAATCATCGGAGTCCCCTTGCCATTCTTGGCCATCTTCCCGACTGGATTTGATATTTACAAAAGCCCCGACCGGAAAACGGCAAACCGAAATGATGGTAGATTGCGTCTCCACCTTCTTGTTGCCCCGAACAAAATTCCATTTCCCGTTTTCTTTATAAAAACCAAAGAGTCGCGGCGGGAAGCCGAAACCGAATTCTATTACTCTGGCCCCGGCTCGGCGGGTAAAAAAGTAATGCCCGAACTCATGCACAAAAGCCACGAGATTAATCCCAACTATAAATATCAATAAATCAAAAATCCACATAATATCAACCCATTATTTCTTTTTCTTTTTGTGAAGCTATATCGTCAATTTTTTTATTGGCGTCGTCTACTATTTTTTGCAACTCGTCTTTGGCGCGGAATTTATCATCTTCGGTTATTTCCTTGGCTTTGAATTTGCTTTCCACCTCGCGCCAACATTCTTCCCGCCAGCGCCTGACGGTTTGGCGACACTGCTCCTTTTTTTCAGAAATATTTTTTTTCATTTCCAGCCTGAATTCCTCAGTCATTACTGGCATATTGATGCGCACGCAATCCTTATCCACGACTGGCGAAAGCCCGAGATCCGCGTCGCGCACAGCCCGTTCAATAGACTCCAAACAACTTTTATCCCATGGCTGGATCAAAATTTGGCGAGGTTCCGGGCAAGAGATTGAACCAATCTGCTTCATGGGTAATTTTGTACCCATATAGTCAACAATCAAAGAATCAACCAAGCTCGGGGAAGCCAAACCGGCGCGGATTTTCGCCAGCTCTGACTTAAAAAATGCTACCGATTTTTCGAATTCCGGCTGATACTTCTTGAAGATATCTTTATAATTCATAACTCGATTAAAAAATTTTCTAAATTTAATTTTTGATTTGCATTTGTATTTTCCAAGAGATAAATGGCCCGCTGCGCCGCCTCAATGGCTTTGACGGCTTGCTCGGGTTTATAGCCCAAAGCATATTTTTCACTTACCAGACTGGCTCGCAAAAACGCCACCCAATCGCCTAATTCCCTTTTCAGTCCGTTATATTGCTCGGATTTTTCTTCCGCGGCCAACAAATTTTGCGCATAAGCAAAACGTTTAGCCAAATTACCTTTAATGATTTCTTGAAAAAGGCTGGCCTTATCCTCCCCGACCTCGAATAAATTATTGTTCGGAAAAAATATTTTGCAGCAGCGCGAAAGAACCGTTGGCAGCAGCCTATCAGGCTGTTCTGTCAGCAACAGAAAAACAACATTGCCCCGTGGTTCTTCCAAAATTTTCAAAAAAGCATCCTGCGCATCAGTATTTAGGCAATGCGCTTGCCTTATGATAACGGCTTTACTGGCGTTGTTCAAGGAAGTCAGCGAGCAAAAAGCCGAAAACTCCCTCACCTGCGCAATGGATATTTCATTACCCTTTTTCTCATTACCTTTGGAATCCTCTAAAAGCGGCTCCACAAAAAGGATATTACCCAAAGTTTGCGCCTTAGGCTGTAAATTTTTGAACTTTTTTTCCAGGATAAACCGCGCTTCCTTATCGGGGGAATTTATCGCCTCGACAAAATCTAAGGCGATACCCTCAACCGCCGCGCCGCCATAAAAAAGATAGGCGTTAAAAACCTTTTCTTCGCTGGCCGCTTTGGCCAAAAATTCCCATTGTTTTGAATAAGAATCCATAAAAATAACTAAGCTCAAATAACTAATCAAGTTCTAAATCTTGATATCTAATTTTTCAGGATTTAGTCATTAGATATTTTTTATGACTTTACCATTATTGATTTTTTATAAACCTCCAAATTCTCTAGGATAATTCCCGTGCCGCGGGCCACGCAAGAGAGCGGGTCTTTAGCCACATAGCAAGGCACACCGGTTTCGCGCGAGATTAACTGGTCCAAATTTGTTAATAAGGCCCCGCCTCCGGACAGAAACATGCCTTTATCCATAATATCAGCCGAAAGTTCCGGCGGAGTATCGCGCAAAACATTTTTAATGGTTTGGATGACTTCCTCCAAGCGGTCAGCAATGGCTTCGCTAACCTCATTGGAAGAGATACGGATGTTGCGCGGCAGACCTAAAATCAAATCACGGCCCCGGATTTCGATTTCCCGCTCCTTCTTATCGGGAATGGCTGTACCTATTTCGGTCTTTACCTTCTCGGCTGTTTCCATACCCACGGCCAAATTATATTTTTTACGGATATAATCGGCAATGGCAGAATTGAGCTTATCTCCGGCCACGCGCAAAGAATCAAAAGTCACAATGCCTCCCAAAGAAATTACCGCCACCTCGGTTGTCCCGCCACCCATATCCACGATCATATGCCCGGCACAAGAATTTATCGGAATACCCGCGCCAATAGCGGCCAAAATCGGCTCCTTGGCCAAATAGACGGATTTAGCTCCGGCCAAAATCCCGGCCTGCAACACGGCGCGTTTTTCCGTAGAATTAATCCCGGCCGGTACGGCAATTAAAAGTTCGGGCTTAAAGGGGCGGAAATTGCCCATGACTCTTGTAATAAAATAACGAATCATGGCTTGGGTCACACGGAAATCCGCAATCACGCCATCTTTAAGCGGCCGATAAACATTAATAGTATCAGGAGTGCGCCCGATCATTTCTTTAGCCTCCCGCCCCACGGCCAAAATATGGTTATCGGACATAGAAACTGCCACCACCGAAGGCTCATTCAAAACAATCCCCTTTTTGGGAATAAAAACCAAAGAATTAGCTGTGCCTAGATCTATTCCTATTTTGCTGACAAGCATCATAGATTAATTCAGAATATGAAATTCGTAATTGAACTCCCAATCCTGATATTTTTCATCTTCACTTCTTATAAATTCAAACTTCAATTCCATCAAGTATTAATGCGTTGGATGTCCGCACCGATAGCCCTTAACCTCTCGTCAATTTTTTCATAACCGCGATCCACTTGGTAAATGTTGCCAATAGTTGTACTACCGCTGGCAATAAGAGCGCCAACGATTAGAGAAGCTCCTCCGCGCAAATCCGGCGAATTGATTTCCACCCCGTATAAGGGAGTGGGACCCGAAACTATAGCCCGGTGCGGGTCGGCAAAAATAATATTGGCCCCCATCTTATTAAGCTCTTCCAAATATTTCAACCGGCCTTCATAAAGCGGATCATGCAAAAGTGTGAGCCCCTGCAACTGAGTGGAAAGCACACCAAAAAGCGGAAGCAGGTCAGTGGGCATTCCAGGATACGGTAAGGCTTGGACTTTTTCAATCTTAATATTATGGGCCGGCAAAACCAAAATCTCATCCTTGGCTGGCCGCTCCCAAACAATGCCAAAATCCCTAATCCTTTTCAGCGGGTATTCCAAATATTGATAGGGAACATTTTTAACCAAAACCTTGCTCTTGGTGGCGGCCGCCATCAAAATAAAAGTTCCGGCCTCGATGGGATCGGGTATTAATTTGACAGTAAACCCCTTTAATTTCTTAGCCCCCTTTATTTCAATCATGTGCATAGGCAAAAGCCTGATGCCTGCTCCCATTTTTTTCAAAACTGCCGCCAATTCCTGGACTTGGTAGTCCTGATCGGCACATTTTATAATAGTCGCCTCTTCTTGTAGGGCGGAAAAAATCATCACATTGCATGTGCCGGTTACGGAAAATTCATTGAGCAAAACTTCCCCGCCAAGCCGTGGGCCGACTTCCATCTTAAATTTATTGTGTTGCGGAGAAATTTTTACCCCTAACTGAGCAAAAGCATCCAAATGGGTAGATATAGGCCGAGCCCCAATAACGCAACCGCCCGGTTGGGGCAACTTAGCTTTCCCTTCGCGCGCCAAAAGCGCGCCAAAAAGCAAAATCGAACCGCGGAGCTTACGCACGATATCTTCCCGGATTTTCGAGGAATCCAAATTTTTCGCATTTATCCTGACTTTTCGTTCTGCCAGCCACTGAACTTCCACATCCATGCTTTTCAAAATATCAAAAATCCTCTGAATATCTTCAATTAGCGGTATATTATCTATAATGCAGTCCTCCTGAGTCAAAAGAGTAGCCATGATAATCGGAAAGGCCGCATTTTTTGAGCCCCGCACCTCAATAGCGCCTTCGAGCTTTCGCTCCCCGTTAATAATGAATTTTTCTGCCATATAGTTCATATAATAATAGCAGGCATTGAAAGGTTGGCAAGTGAAGTTTTTTGCGCTATTATCTTAATAATGGCACCAAAAAAGAACCGATTATTGCTGTATTTTCTTACAGCTTTATTTCTAATTGTCACCCCAATGGTTATCCTTTACACCCAAGGATATGCTTTTGATTGGCAAGCGCGCAAAATGATAAAAACGGGCGGGCTATTTTTCAAATCCTCCCCGCGAGAAGCGATGGTGGCAATTAATGGGCGCGACGTCAAAAAAACAAACTTCCTCTCCGGCGAAGTTTATTTGACCGGATTCTTGCCCAAAGAATATAATATTGAAATTAAAAAGGATGGCTACCGGAATTGGAAGAAAAAACTCGAAGTCCAAGGCACGATAGTGACAACGGCCAAAAATATTTTCCTTCTGCCCCAAACGATAAATTTTTCCCCCCTGTCCGTAGCGACAACCTCTAGCACTGTTGAATCTTTTTTCTTTTCTCCCTATACGCACGAACTTTATTTTATCGAATCTCAAGGCCAGCAGTGGCGATTGGTTTGGTTTAACTCGGAAACCCAAAGCGCCGTCCCTTTGCATAATTGGCTTAATTCCAAGAAATACACTTTTGAAAAAGCGGATTTCACTTATCTGTCCCGCAATATCTTGAGCCACATAAAAAGCCGGGCGACCACAACTTACATGTTTATCAATCCGATGGCCGATATCAAAGAAGCCACTACCACGGATTTTACTAAAGCTTTCTCCAAATTTACCAGCGTTACGCACGACAAATTCAATTCAGTGGCGCAAAATAGCCGGCCTTGGAAGCTCATGATTGATGGCATTATCTGGATTGAAGACGATGGCTATGTCCACAAATCAGATTTCTCGGGGCGCGACACCAAAATTTACAATCAGGAACCGCTGAGTTTTTCCCCGGAAAATGCGGAAATGGTGGAATATTATTCGGAATTCATCTTAAGAGATTCCAGTAAGCTATATTATTTGGATAGCAGTGAAAAAAACTTCAAAAAGATTTCTTCAGACGTCACCGGCTTTGAACTCTCCCCGTCCGACCCTAAAAAAGTTCTTATCTGGAACGCGCATGAACTTTCCATTCTCTATTTGGCCGATGATAACGACCAACCCTTAAGAAAAAAATATCAACTGGTTTTCTTGGAAAGATTTTCGGAAAATATCAAACAGGCTATTTGGCTAAATAATGACTATGTGGCCCTAGTAGCCAACAACACAATCCGGATAGCCGAAATCGACAACCGGGATAAAATCAATTTCTACGACATCGGCGAGCTTGATAACCCGAGAATATATTACAGCAATAAAGAAAAGAAAATATACGCGCTAAGCCAAGGCCATTTTTATTCCTCGGATAAATTATTCGAATAACCCGCACGCTTCAAGAGCTGCTCGGCTGGGCAGCTCTTTTGCTTGATGCTAGGCTCAAAAAACCCAAGTATAAATTCCCGAAAATAAAATAATGTGTTACAATTTGAAACGTTATGGATTCTGAAAAATTAGGTAAGGACAATGTAATATCACTGCTCTTCAAACTGGCTTTGCCTTCCATTATGGGCTCGCTGGTTTTTAGCCTTTATATGATTACCGATGCCATATTTATTGAGCGCAACTGTGGCACCACAGCCCTAGCTGGAGTTTTTATAACCTTCCCGGCCTATATGATAATGACTTCTTTCTCTAATATGCTGGGCCTGGGCGCCGCTTCAATGATTTCGCGCTTCTTGGGAGAAAAAAACCTCGAAGGCGTAAAAAAGGCATTTGGTAATTACTTACTCCTGGTATTTGCGAGCGCAATTTTCGTGACCACCGTTAGCTTGGTTTTTATGAAGCCGATTTTACAGGTCTTCGGAGCCAGTAGCAGCACCTTGCCCTTTTCCATGGAGTATATGCGCATCATTTTTGCCGGCGCGCTCTTTTTTATGTTTGGGGATTCGAGCAACGCCATAATCCGCTCCGAGGGCGGCGCCAAATACACCATGACTTGGATTATTATTTCCTCTTTAACCAATGTCTTCCTTGATTGGTATTTTATGGTGCCCTTAAAAATGGGAGTCACGGGTGCAGCTTTGGCAACCCTATTGGCCGGCGTTATGCTCTTTGTCGCCAATATTTATTATTTTGCCCGCATTAAAACAAAAATTAATCTAGCCGAAGCCCATTTCCGACTTGATCCACAAATAAGCAAAAATATTTTTAAGGTTGGTTTTTCCACCTTTACAGCCCAATTCGTCAACAGCGGTCGCGCCGCGATACTAAACCATTTGTTGGCCTTTTATGGCGGCGACTTGGCCATAGCCGCCTATGGCATCTTAATGAATATTTTTATGTTTATCGCTATTCCGATTTCCGGCTTGATGCAGGGCATGCAGCCCATCTTGGGATACAATTATGGCGCCAAGCTCTATAAGCGCGCCAAAGAATCCATGATCTTAACGCTTAAATGGGGCACGATCTTCATTACTATTGTTTCTTTGCTCCTTATTGCCTTTCCGAAAAATATCCTTGCTATTTTTACGACCGACCAAGCCTTAATCGAAATGACCGCCTTTGCCCTCATTCTTTTTTCTATTACTAATCCGCTAACCGCTATCCAAATGATTTCTGGAGGTATTTTTCAAGCTTTGGGCAAAGCCAAGCAAGCCACAATCCTGCCCCTAATCCGCCAGTTATTTATCTTAATCCCCTTAATCGTGGTTTTATCGAAGTTCTGGGGCTTAAATGGCATTTGGTATTCTTTCCCCTTGGCGGATATTTTTGGAGTTATAATTGTCGGATATATTCTGTTAAGGGAACTCAAACGCTTCGATAAGCTCATAGCCAAAACCGCTTGATAATCCAAGCCAAGCCCCGCGCTTGGCTTTTTTATTTTCTGTGCTAACCTTTATTGCACTTGAAAAATTTAACATTTAATAAGGAGGTTAATAATGCCGGTAAAAGCGATTGTTGGTTTGCAATGGGGAGATGAAGGCAAAGGAAAACTAGCCGACATCATGGGAGATTGGGCTGATTATGCCGTGCGCTGCCAAGGCGGAGCCAATGCCGGGCACAGCGTTTGGCGCGATGGGAAGGAATACCATTTCCACCAAATCCCCTCCGCCATCTTGAATCCCAAAGCCGTTTGTATAATCGGCAATGGGGCAGTTGTTGACCTACTGGCTCTCTACAAAGAAGTAGAGGATTTACAAACCAAAGGCATTGATGTTTTGAGCCGTCTTTATGTTTCTAAGGCCGCCCATCTGGTTTTACCCAAGCATATCGATATGGAGGCTGATGCGGAAAATAAATTCATCGGCACTACCGGAAGAGGAATTGGCCCCTGCTATCGGGACAAAATCGGCCGACATGGCTTGCGCTGCGCCGACTTTTGCCACGATAAAAATTTCGATTTCCTGCCGGAAAAACTCCGGGCAGATTTCGGACACGCCTTTGAAACTTTCCGACAAAGATCAATTTTTCGAGACACAGTGCGCATCCTGCACCAAGCTTGGCAAGAGGGCAAAAACATTTTGCTCGAAGGCGCCCAAGGTGCCATGCTCGACATTGATCACGGCACTTACCCCTTTGTGACCAGTTCCAACACTACTACTCCGGGGCTCTTAGCTGGTTGCGGTTTGCCGCGAGCCGATGAGGTGCATGGAGTCTTTAAGGCTTTTTCCACTCGTGTTGGCAGTGGTCCATTTTTGACTGAGCTGGAAGCTAATAATCCTAACCGTAAAGCATTACAGGGAGAATTTGGCCAAGCCGGGGCAGAATTTGGCACCACCACTGGCCGACAAAGAAGAATCGGCTGGCTGGATCTTGTCGCCCTTAAACGCGCCATACTTATTGATGGCGTTACTCACTTGCATATGACCAAAGCTGATTGTCTTTCTGCTGTTTCACCCAAAGTCCAAGCCTGCTATTGGTATCAATACGCCGCCTCTTCCATAATTGGAGGCGGACCCAATATTTATCCGATAGCCAAAGATGAATTTGACACTCCGTTTGTCGCGCCGCTTTATCATGATTTTCCACCCTGGCCCGATGTTTCCCGATGCAAAGATTCTGGCGATCTGCCACTCGAACTCTGGAGTTATATTCAATACATCAATAAAAACCTTGATCAACAAATCAACACCATTGGCGTTGGCCCCGACCGCGAAAGCACCATTACCCTTATCAAATAATTAATATCCGCCTACTATTGGCGGTCTTTTTTTTATTTAGTCTAGTTGACATAACTACCTTTATAATGTATGATATATTTAGTACTAAACAATTGAATTTGAGAGGTAAAAAGATGTTTTGCAAAGAGTCACACCCCATTTTTGTGGATGTTTGGCCAAATAACGATGTTTTGCGCGAGTTGGGAAATAGACAATATTCGAACCTTGATCGAAAGGAATTCAATGATCTGATGGAAAAAAACTTTAGCCACAGCATTGAAGATGTCATTTCAGAAAAATTGTTTGATGGAAAACCAATCAATCGCGGTGGAAACTTTTCTGTCGCCTACAGCCAAGACCAATTTTTTGATGTTCCTGGAAAGGAAGCAAACCTCATCGGTTTCATGGCTGGTAAAGCCTATCGCTTCGACGAGATCGCTCCACAGCATTATCTCTATGCCAAAGCTGTAAATCAGCGCTCCAATGAGCCGGAAGTCCTGGCACTTCTACCCTTTTCCGAACTCCCCATTGACCAAGGAATGCAGCACAGCTTCGTTATGGACTTTGCTAACATCCACTTTGGAATGGAGTCGAAAAGCAACCGCTACCATCACCAAAATTGCCAATACCTTAATCGGATTTTCTACCGTCTTTTAGAAAAAACACAAGACGCCTTCCAAAAACATTCCCTGCCAACCAACAAAGCTATTGCCATCTTCCTTATATCCAACAAATCGAATACAGACGAAGCCAAATTCTGGTGCAAAAAAATTACCGAACTTGGCGCCAGAAAAGAGGGCTACACTCCAAAAGAACTAGGCGTAAAATGCGAAGACCCGCGCGCCCAATACTTTGATGGTTTTGAAACCGGCTACGACAAGGGACTCCGCGACTGGGCGCTCAAGCACGGCTTCTGGGACACTCACTGCTACCTGCATAACTCTTCTAAGCTCATGGCCGCCCCTCTCTCGTATCTAATTTAATAATCCGCCTTTCCGCGGATTTTTTCATGGTTTCCAAACGATACTTTTGAAATTTTTTATTGAATCATCTTCATTAAATTCTATTCCTTCTTCAGCCAGATACTTTTTCTGCCAAGTTTTGCCGCCAAACTTATAGCCATAGGTCAGGCGCCCAAGCGAGCCCACGACTTTATAACAAGGAATTTTTTCATCAACATTTTGCTGCAAAATCCACCCGACATTGCGCGGGTTGGGCACCTGGCAATATCTGGCCACCAGGCCATAAGTCACCACCCTACCTCTGGGAATTTTTTTCAAAAAATTAAAAACCTTATCCTTAAGCAAGGAAAGTTTTTTGCCGGGCCTTATTTGTTTTTTACTGACAAAAAAATCACTTTCCATTAATAAAGAGTCGCGTTTTAGGACCAAAGTAACCTTGGGCCGTTTTCATAATAATAACGGTTCAATAAGGATATCATAAAAAAATATTTTCAAAAGCGCAAAAGCGCAATTTTGCTTTGCCTATCCAAAGACTTGATTCTAGCCTCCTCGCGGCAAGCCGCCGCGCGGGTTTTGAATTTCCGCGAATAAACTAATTTTACGGGCCGGCGGGCCCTCGTATATTTGGCCCCCAATTTAGAATTATTATGCTCAGCAAGGCGGCGCTGTAAATCAGTGGTTATACCGCAATATAAAGTTTTATCTTTACATTCTACGATATAAATAAAATACATAACTAATCATAACAAAAAAGGCGCGTTTGCGCCTATAACGGACCGATTAATCCTTTAAGCAAATTGATCGAGCCATCGCGTTCAAGCAAATAAAGCACATAGACTACATAAGGCAAAAAGAGAAACAATCCCTTTTGCCAAGTAAGTTTATACTTTGGCCTAAGCACCGCCAAGGAAAGCCACAAAAGAAACATGGCGACAAAAGCCGCAGCGCAGTCAATCAAGGCATTGGTATTAAAGGGCACGCCGGCTTTACTGATGAAAGTGCGCACGATCGCACTGGCCCCTAAAACCATCAGGATATCAAGGATATCCGCCCCAATAATATTGCCGATACCTAAAGCATAACGCTTCTTGGCTACAGCAGAAACAGAAACAGCAAACTCCGGAGCGGATGTTCCCATTGCCACAATAGTTAGACCAATAAAAGTATCGGTAAAGCCAGCCATCTTCGCCAAGCTCGCAGCGGAAGAAACCAAGAATTTTGCTCCAAACACCAATGACACAAATCCGGCAATCATTACAAAAATTGCTCCGGAAATTTTCTTACCTTTCTGCTCTTTACTCAAATGGCGGTATTCATTTTCCTCTGCGGGCTTTCCTCGCTGTTCGCGCCTCATGTCACAAGCGACATACCATAACCAAAGACCAAAAAACACAATCAAGATAAGACCATCAAGCCATGTAAGCATTCCATCCCAACTTAGGAGCACGAGCAAAACAATAGAGCCCATTGCAAACCATGTCTTAGTAGCCGCATGCGGCGGAACATCAACTTGAGCCGGCCCCTCAATTTGCTCTGCTTCCTTTGAGTGCCTTTTATGGCCCAATCTCCGGCGGTTCTTTAACCAAATCTTGATGCGCTCACTAAAAAAGGGCCAAAGAACAATCATGGAGGCACAACCAACAATACCTAGAGTATTAAAGGTATAGCTTCCGACCGCATTACCTATTGCGAAGTCAATGTTATCAACGCCCGCTGATACTGAGGTTAGATTAGTAAATAACTCCGGAAAGGTTGTCCCGGGAGATACGAATAAAACCCCAATAGCAAACAAGGTCATGCCAAAAATCAAACCAATTACTGAAGCACCCTGAATAACCCAATCAGATCCATACATCAGCAAAAAAACTGCCAGAACGAGCAGCGCCACTTGAAATGGCCAAAATCCCGCCGCAGCGCCACCGGTTATTAAAAATACCATACCGAGGGAAACTGCGAGACCAATGGCAATCCAATCTTTGACCGTTAGGCGCTCACCGACGGATTCTAAGGCGCGGGCAATAAACTCTCTTGATTTCCTGACCAAATTTCCTCCTTTTCTGAAATAAAAGAACGGATTCCAAAGCTCCTTTTAGTTCTCCCGGCCATTTGGCATTCGGGCAAGCTTTGTTACTTTTACGATATTTTCCCGCTTTTGTAAATATACAAAAACAGCGCTTGAGCGCTGTTTTTCTAAATCAAGCCTCCCATTCCACCCTGGGGGAGCCGCCGTATTGATCAATAAAAGCGGTTGAGCGATTACAGGCCGGGCAAAGGCGCCCCTCCGTATCGGTCGCACCGTTGGTTATAAAGACCTTGCCGCAAACCGGGCAAGTTACAGCCAGAACTGTGCCATAAATATCTTCGGTTTTGCCTAAATAATATTTATCTATCTCCCGTTTTTCCATGTTCTTTTGATTATTTTGCAAGACAGCCGCTTATTGTGGTTGTCCCATTTTCTTCGATAAAGGCTGTGTCACCCTTATTCCAAAAAACAAAACTTTCCTGAGCATCGGCATAACGCGCACCTGAGCCAGACATGGCTCTGGGCAGCTCGATTTTGCGCCCATCGCTTATCTCCAAAGAAACTTTTTGCGGCTCGTTATTATTAAACTCAGCCTTAATACTCACTCCTCCATCACAATTAAAAACTGCTAAAATTATATTAGGCGAAGCGCTCTCTTTTGGGCTCTCGGGCACCTCCGGCTTATTTGGCGCCACCGAGGATGGTTGTTTCAGATATCTGCCACCAAGAAAAATTACCACGGCCAGAACCAAAACTATGATAATAATTTTTTTCACCATATTTTTCTTAAATTATAGCACCTCTCAGCGTAAAGCAATAATAATGGCCTTACCCCAAAAACATCAAAAGCCGGACAAATATATCCGGCTTTTAACAAAATTTCTGATAGGCTTTTTGGTAAGGCTTATCTTCATCGCCAATTATAGCTCGGGTCCAAAATCATCTGCCAAAAATAAAAACATCCTCTACTGCTAGATTAAAGTAATTGGCAATATCATGAGCCAGTTTCAAGGACGGGTTATATTTTCCTTGTTCTAAAAATACTATCGTCTCACGGCGAACCCTAACTTTTTGCGCCAATTGCTCTTGGGTTATTCCGAACTTTTGTCTTAACTCTTTGATTATATTTTTCATAATGGCTTAACGAATACGCTAAGAATGAAAAATGAGAAAAATATCAGAACTAACAATAAGGTAATAATCAATTTCGGGTCCTTCCAGCTTATTTTAGCGAAAAATTGGTAAGAGGCTGAATAAATCAACATAAGCAGGCAGGCAGAAAAAGCCATGATGTTGCAAACCGTGCCATAAATTGGATTAAAATGCTTCATCGCATTAGCTGCGAGCATCATAATTACCGCCAACCAACAGAAAATTTGTATGGCGGCCAATGCTGCCTTACCGCCAATCGCATAGCTCATTTCGTCCAAGATTACCTCCTTAACTCTTTTACGCAAAAATAAGAGCAATAAACTTCCGGCCAAAAGCACGCCCAAGCTGAGTGCCAAGCTGTTAGCAGCAAAGGTCTGGCTAAAAATAATAGAGATGAGAATTAATACGGCTATTTGAACTGTTTTATATTGTTTGAATGTCATATTTTAGAGTTATATTTTTCTAACATTATTTATGTTATATAATTCTAACATACATGTCAAGCCCTATAAAGCAGCTTATTCTGCCCTTTTAAGGTCCCGTTTCGCTTTACACTTGCACAAATATTACCACATAATTATGCCCCCATTTCTTAGCACATTTTGGGCAGCTGGTGTAATAAAAATAATACTTCTTCGATTTTTTATTAATCCCGGCCAAATATTTTTCAGTTTGCTCAATCCATTTGGGCACGTCCTGATATGGCCCGTCAAAAACTTTGGTAATAAAGTTTCCGCTTAATTTCACGTTCTCCATTCCGGGGACATCTTTTGAAACACTCAAAAATATCTCTGACTTCCAAGGGCTGGGGTCATAGGCCAAGAGCATAGAATCATTCATTAAAGCTCCAGCCTTTTCCGCTTGCGTGCAAAGTTTTGTCACCGCCGCCCCAAAAACCCAAGGCAAGGGCATATGCAAAAACTGCGGGATACTTTTAGTTATGAATAACTTATTCTCCCAAGTGTGAGTTTTATTTTCCCAACCACTTGGGTCGAACTTTGGGCAACATTCATCTTTGTTCATATATTTTGATTATACCTCATATTTTAAGTGAAGAAAAAGCCCCGCTTTTGCGGGGGGCTCTGGTTGTCATTTCGGAAAATCGAGGAAGTTACGCAAGAACCTGGGGACGCCTTTTTGTATATTGTCCCTTTCTAGCCAACGCTTCTTGCCCATTTCCAGGGTTTCGAAATACGAAAGATCGAGGATGTGGCAAATTTCTCTGGTGCAGGCAATGGCCATGGCTACGTCTGTATAAATCTGGTTCATGAGTGCTGCCCGGGTCATCCCTTGCGTGTACTTTTTTCGAGCAACGCGCAAGAGCTGCAACAGAGATAGCTGGCGGCTGATGTCAGAAATGAAGGCAGAAAGCACAATGTAAAAAAAGACCCTTTCTTCATCATCTTCTACACAACCGTCTGGGAATTTGGCGGCAAACTTTGGCTTGCCAAAATTATAAGCCTCCTCGAAATCCCAACCGCCAACTTGGCACATGTACTGCAAAGCAAATAGCGTATCGGAAATCTCGGTTTGCGAATAGTGGAGCAACCCTTTGATAACCATTTTTTTCACGGTCATCTCGATTTTCTGCTCCTCGGTAAGCTCCAGCTGCATCAAACACTTGGCTAAACCGCCAATTTGTAGGCGTAAAAAAGAATCTACAAATTGCATTCTTTGTTCTGTTCGCCAACTCCTCAGCTCCTGCAATATGTTCATCCATCCTCCTTAAAATTTTAATACGGTTTCTCGCTATTCATATAGTAACATATATTTATAGTTTGTCAATTAATACACTTACTTGTCCTTTCTACCCATTAAAATAACTTTTTCAAAAACAAAAACCCGCCGTTAAGCGGGATTGATATTTTATTATTCTGAACTCTGCCGATACTTCCCGGGCATCGACTTTATCATATTAGTGAGGATATGCCGAATGTTTTGGTCATCATTAACAATTTGGAGCTTATCCCAAAAGCTCTTTATGTTAAGGCTGACAACAACCTTCCGCAAATTCAACAACTCGCTGATTTGGCTAACAGTAATACAATTTTTCCCATTAAGGCCATAAAGATTTTCGACGACCTCAATTTCGGTTTGAGAAATGCCACATTCCCAAGCATGTTTGAAAATCAACTCTTGCAGTTTTTCCCGATACCGGCACATTCCGTTGAGCATCCTGTTCTTTTTCTCCTGAATATCTCGGAAGCGCTCCTCTTGGGCATAAGTTAAGCCACCTCTCCCCTTTTCCGAGATCCGCGCCAGTTTCTTTTTGAAATGCTCAACCACCTCCTTCTCTTCCTCGGAAGGATTTGTGGCCTCGGCTTGTGCTATCACTCTTTCCAGCAGCTGGGCACCATTGGGCAATGTATTGTCTTCAATCCTAGTAATGATAATGAAGGCAATCTTCCCAATACTACAAAAAGTCTCCGTTATTGTATGGTTTTCCGGGCAGGCAACTTCAACCATGGCGGCAATCGCCGCATTTTCCGCTTTTGTATTATGTGCCAAACTCGCCTTCAGGAATCTTGCGTAATGCCAAAGAAATGACCCCTCTTTAGCGCGAGACCAGTATTCAAAAGTCTCTCGAACCGCCTCCTCTTCCTCCTCTACTTTCAGCGGCCCCAGCCCTCTATAGCTTTTCATCGCAATCCTCCTTTCCCGATTAGATTATTAAAGATATTTTACGCTACCCTTAATTGGCGGTTTTGGCAAGAAAAAACTGCCCCGGGAGAGGCAGTAATAAATTAAATATCTTTCCACCAAAGGATAGCCCTTATTTTCTGCGCTTGGGGGTCATCAGCCAACCGCTTCCAACCTAGCTTAATATATTGGATAGAAGTTTTCTGCCCGAGGCCAAAATGTTTAGCAATCGCCAAATGTCCCATGGGCGGCAAACCATCCAATCCATAACGAGCCGTAAAAACCCGACGGAAGGACAAAGGCAGCTCAATAATTTTGTTTTTGAGCCAATCTTTGGCTTGGCGAATTTCCAATATTTTCTTCATTTGCTCATATACCAGATGAATAGTCTGGGCAACGCTTTGCACTCCATACTCTGCAGAAATATCAGCCAAAGAAGTCCGAAAGAATCCCAGCAGACCAAAGCGCTTGGCAAAGATTTGCCGGTCGCGCTCGGAAATCGGCAGTTCCAATAAAGCCGCTTCGATCTCGGCTGAATAATTTCGCTCTTCTTGGACCCCTTCAAAAATGGCCAGCATTTCTTCCTCAAAATTGCGCCTCGAGGCTGCAATTTTCTCCGGATCGCGGCAAGCGCTCAACCTGATATGCTTGGTAGCTACCAAATAATATTCCAGCTCAAACAATCCCCGGCGGTCAATATCTAGTTGCTCACAGATATACCATAATGGCAAATTAGCAGCCTGAAGCGGCAAATACTTTTTGCGCAAAGAAACAAATTTTTCCCTCTCACCGGATGTAATACCCAGCCAGCCAGTCGCCAAACGGCAAGAAAACTGAATCAACCGGCCGTAAATTGTTTTTATTGCGTAACCTTCAAAATTGCCTTTTTGCTCATCCCAAAAATTAATGGCAAAAATAAGCGCCAAACACCCCTCTTGAAAATAATCATCCCAATCGCTCTGTCTAGCCGAGGCGGAAAAATAGGTGCGGATGGTATAACCTACCAACCCCTGCGAGCGCCGTGCGATTTCCTGCATCGACTCAACATTTTTCGTCTCCCGGAATTCGGCAAAAAGCCTGTTTATCTCCCCTCTTTCCTGCTGCGATAGTGGCATACCTTCCCCTCCTTTCTGTTCTATATTATTAGTGAACTGGCATTGTTATACCATAAAATCGCAATAAAAAAAGGCATCTCCGTAACGCCCACTCACAGCAAAAATCCATTATATCCCACTATTAAATCAAAAACAAAAATTCTCGATAATCAAATCAAGGAAAACTATTTGATATTTTCCACTAATTTTTCTATCTTTTCCAAAACCTGCTCAACACTTAATGAGGTTGTATCAATTTCAATTCCCCCTTCAGCCTTAACCAAAGGAGAATGTTCGCGCTCACTATCATGCAAATCCCTTTCTTTTATCTTTTCCAAAACCTGCTCAAAGCTTTCCTGCCGCCCGATTGCGCCATATTCCTGCAAGCGCCTTTTGGCGCGTTCCTCCACGCTAGCCGACAAAAATATTTTTAGTTCCGCCTCAGGAAAAACCACCGACCCTATATCCCGGCCCTCGGCCACAGTATCACGGCCGGCAGCCAAGCGCCTTTGTTGCGCCAATACTGCTTTTCTTACGCCCGCAAATTTTGCCACCAAGGGTACCAGTTTATTAATTGTTTCGCTGTGTAATTCCTCGTCAAGAATATTTTCAAAAGAAAGTCCATTAGCCAGCTTTTCTACCACCACCATATCAGCAGTGTCTAAATTATTTTTAAGTGCATTATATGTTACCCAACGATACAGCCGCCCCGAGTTAAGATGAAAAAATCCCAGCCGCACAGCCAAGTGTTTAGCGACTGTGCTTTTACCTGATCCCGCCGGCCCATCAATGGCAATAATCATAGGATAATTATAGCAAAATGGCGCCTAAGCGCCATTTTCACTCAACTATTTTTATTTCCAATTTGGCCCAGCCAAACTGTTTCGCTTTACCTTTATAAAAATTCTATATCCTCAATCATTACCAGCAATCTCCGCAGCCTCATCTTCACTTAAGCCCTCATCAATCAGCTCCTGGGCGTACTCGGCCTGTTCGCTATCTAAATCATGTTCCTCTATCAATTCGCCTAACTCATCATCTTCTCCAAAATCATCACTCATACTTTTTGATTATTTTGGGCAAGTATAGTGCCAATATTGCTTAAATCATTCTCGGGGATAATCTGGTCAGCTAGACAATCAAGCTCTGGTTGGCCAGTCGCGGCCAAGAAAACCACTTTCTTCCCCGCACCCTTAGCGTAGCCAATTTCAGTTTTGACTGAATTGCCAAAATATCCCCCCGGGTTTACCACTAAAACAATATCGGCCGCGTTAATTTTTTCAAAATGCTCAAAGACAAGGCTAGAAACTATTTGAGGCGTTATAGTCTCTTGGGCTAGCCCCATGGTTGGTAAAAGGCATTCTGCTCCATTGGCAACAAGCACCTCGCCGACTTTTTTGATATTTTCTTCAAACCGTAAGCTGCCGCTAATACAAACCTTCATGGTTTTAATATTCTTTAACTTTTTCTTCTTTAGATGTTATCCGCAGGACACCATCGCGCATGGCTTCCAATTCCTTTTCCCCCGGATATACGCAAACACCGATGCCTAAAGCAAATAAATCTTTCTTGATAGATTCTACCAAGAGCGGCCAACGCGCCGCCCCACCGGTTAAAATTATCTGCTCAATTTTTTCTCCCTCAAAATCCGGGACAAGGGAGCAAATAGCACGGGAAATCCCGGCAAACATTTCATCTACTACATCCTTTTGCTCTTTATCAAGGTTTGGGTATTTCTTTTCCAGTTCAATTAAATCCTTTGTGCCTAAATGGGCATAAAGCCCACCGCCGCCGGTGACTAAATGTAAAATTTCCTCCTTGCTTTTGGTTTTAGAAAAGCACAGCTCAATCAAAGCCTGCAAAGGCACAGCACCAGACCTTTCCGGCGTCATCGGCCCCTCACCGGCTACGGCACTAATAACATTAATTGCCCGGCCATGGCGGTGTGCGCCAAACGAGGAGCCGCCACCCAGGTGCGCCACAATTAAATTCAAATCCTCGTATTTTTTACCAATGCTTTGGGCGTATTCCCGAGCTACGGCCTTTTGGTTTAGCGCATGCCAGCCCGCATAACGCGTAATTCCCGGGATGCCGGTTATCTTGTGCTTTGGTTCAATTTCATCGGAAGAAACCGGATCGATCACAAAGGCCCCTTGCTTAGCGCCAAATTTCTCCGCCAGCTTCCCTGCCAGCTCCGCCCCCAGGTTAGAAGCGTGCTGTGCCAAGGCGTGGTGACGTAAAACATCCATCATTTTGGCATTAACCGCATAAGTGCCCGATTTGATATTGGGCATATTGCCGCCGCGACCCACCACCGCATCAAGCTTTTCAATTCCCTTTTGCGCCAATATTTGAGAAATAGCAGAAAGACGAAAATCAAATTGTTCAAAAATATCACCGGGCTTAGAGAACCGGGTTTGAAAATCCGCATCTTTGGCATGATCTATTTTGGACTCGAAAACCAAGGATTTATCTTCAAAAACCGCAATTTTGGTAGTTGTTGACCCGGGATTGATAACCAGTATTTTCATAGCCCTTTCAGCTTAGCGCAATTCCCCAAATTTTCAAAAAAACCGATTACCTTATGGTTTTTATGTGTATAAATATTAAATGCAATTACTTTCTTACATTTACAAATCCGCCGCAATATTTAGCGCGATAGACAGCTTTCCCCTTAAATATAATCTTCTCCTCACCCGAAAAATTATCAACTTCCCCGTCAAAATCATTTTTATATTCAAAATTGTTCTCCGCAAAAGTTCTTGGCCCCCGATACGGGAAATCATCAAGAATTGCTGAAAGAGACTTCTGCAAGAATCCATAAATTGGCATTACGTCGATTACCGATTCTTCAATAAATCCATAATAAGTCATAATATAAACCGGCTCGCCGCTATAAAATACCACTTCCCGGCCGCCAAATGGCTCTCCGCCAAAATAATTATCGTGGTATTTCCAATCTCCGTCATCAAAATACAAAGAGGTTGATTTATCTGCCTCGACAATCTTTTTAGCTATATCACCAGCCGCATAAGTGGCTTTCTTGGCCTTGACCAAAAATGCGCAAAGCTCTTTTTTATCAATCATGCTTTATCATACCCCCGCTAACCACAATATGCAAAACTAAGGCTCAATAAAAAATCCCCCGACAAACGGAGGATTTTTCAAAATTTTTAGCGTTTTGCCCATTGTGGAGCTCTGCGGGCGCGTTTCAAACCAAATTTCTTGCGTTCTCTCATTCTCGAATCTCTAGTTAAGAATCCCACCTTCTTGAGTCTCTTGCGGAATTCAGAATTAAAGACTTCCAAAGCGCGGGCAATACCATGGCGGACGGCTTGGGCTTGCGAATGCATGCCACCCCCCTGCACCATGACCGTAAATTTATATTTATCGGAAACCTTCATCACCTCTAAAGGAGAGACAACTTCAGTTTGCATCACCAAATCGCGGAAATAGTCTTTGTAATCTTTACCATTAACCGTGATGGATTTGTCGCCAGTAGAAAACATCCTCACCCTTGCGGTGGAAGTTTTGCGCCTGCCTACGGCCTCAATGTATTTGCCATTGTCGGCAGCTTCGGCCTTAGGAGCCGCGGCTTTGCGCTTGCGGGGTTCTTTTACTTTTACGATTCCGAGTTTCAAATCTTCTGCCATATTATTTATGCGCTGATTTTAAGCCTTTTCATCTGCCTAGGGCGGAGCTTGTTGGCAGGCATCATACCGCGGACAGCCAACCACAAAATCCTGTCGGGTCTCTTTTCCGCCATGCTCTTGGCCGTGGTTTGCGTCACATTGCCGATATTGCGGCCATGTTTGAAATAAACCTTTTGCTTCATTTTGTCTCCAGTCAGCTTAATCTGGGAAACATTTTTAACTTCCACAAAATCACCCGAATCCAAATGAGGGGTGTAGCCGGCCTTGTTCTTGCCGCGCAAAATCAGGGCAATTTGGGAGGCCAACCTGCCAACCACTTGGCCGGCAGCGTCGATGCTATGGGTTTTTCTTTCAATCTTGGTAGTCATAGTTCTTAAATAAGTTCAATTACGGCCATGCGGGCGGAATCACCCTTCCTCTGCCCCAGCTTGGTGACGCGCGTATAACCTCCTTTGCGGTCGGTATATTTGGGCGCGATTTCTTTGATAATTTTCTTGGAAGCCTCTTCGCCGACATAAGAATTTATGTAGCGCAAAGCTGCGAGATCCTGCTTCTTAGCTCTGGTGATCAAGCGTTCAATCTTACCGCGGATTTCTTTAGCCCGGGCTTCAGTGGTGGTAATCTTGCCGTATTTGACAAGAGCCTCTACTAAAGACCTGAAAAATATTCTGCGTTGATCGGTCTTCCTATGGAATTTTCTGCCTTTGTTCTTCTTAAACATAACTGTCTTTTTTTACTTCTTTTCTTCTGATCTGAAAGATTCAAAAGTTTTTATTAAAATATCGATAGCCTGGTTAAAAGCTTCCTCAGGGGTAATGCTGCCATCGGTTTCCAAGCCCACAATAATCTTGTCAAAATCGGTCCTATCTCCCACACGGGTATTTTCTACCGCCAGAGCCACTTTCTTCACTGGGTTAAAAATCGCGTCAATCATGATTTCGCCGATCTCCAATTTATTCTTCTTGCGGCGTTCCACCGGCTCATAGCCAATGCCCTTTTCGATGGTAATTTCCATTTCCAATTCGGAGGATTTCTGGGTTAAGGTGGCAATGTGAGCATCGGGATTGATGAGTTCCAATTCCGAGGTCAGCCTGAAATCTCCACCGGTCACTTCTTCCTCGCCCTTCACTTTTAAGGTGGCCACCTGCGGCTCAGCAGAGAAGCTCTTAAAACGCAACTGTTTAAGGTTGAGGATGATATTTAATATGTCTTCCGAGACACCTTCCAAAGTAGAAAATTCGTGCTGGACATTCTTAATCTTCACGCGGGTCACGGCTGCTCCTTCTAAAGAGGAAAGCAAAACGCGGCGCAAAGAATTGCCGATAGTCGTACCATAACCCGGATAGAGACCATCTATCTCGAATTTGGCAAAATTCTCTTTCTTCTCTATGATCTTTGGCTGTGGTGGCAAAGGAATCATATTTGTTATTATTTTTATTTATGTTTAACCAGTTATTATTTCGCTTATTTTGAGTAGTGCTCAAAAATAGCGGAAGTCGAAACAGGCAAAGCGACTTCTTCTGCCGTCGGCAAGCCAACAACTTCTCCCTCCAAGGTATCAAAATTAATTTTAACCCATGAAGGGGCTTTGTATTTTTTAATCTCAATGGCCAATTTCTGGAAATAACCATTCTTTTTGGATTTATCAGAGACGATTATCTTGTCCCCTTTGCGGCACTGGTAGCTGGCCACATCCACTTTTTTGCCATTAACCTTAAAATGTCCTTGGGAAACCATTTTGCGAGCTTGCCTCAAAGAAGTGGCAAAACCCAAACGGAAAATGGTAGAATCCAATCTCATTTCCAATTTACGAACCAAGGCGTCATCGGCCTTAACCTTAGAATTGGATAATTTCCCCAAAACTTCATTAACGTAATTCTTGAATTGCTTTTCCCGCAAACCATACCATGCCTTCATTTTCTGTTTTTCGGCAAATTCCCGACCAAAATCAGTAATGGAATAACCTCTCTTCGAAAGCGGCCCGGGAGGGTTTGGGCGCCTGGTCATGGCGCACTTGGCGCTATAGCAACGGGCTCCTTTAATAAAGAGCTTCGTGCCGGTTTTTCTACAAATTTTGCACTTTTGTGTATCCATAGCAGTTTAATCGATTATACTCTCCTAGGTTTTTTAGATTTGCAGCCGTTGTGGGGAACTGAAGTCGTGTCCTCAATGCTGATAATTTCCACCGGCTTGGAAGATATGGCCCTAATAGCCGAATCCCGGCCCGAACCCACGCCGCGCACCTTGATATGCAAGCGAACCAAACCGCGTTTAAGAGCGGCATCCACTAAAGTCTCGCCGACTTTAAGGGCGGCAAAGGGAGTGCCTTTGCGGGTTCCGCCAAAGCCCAAGTGGCCGGCCGAGGTCCAATACAAAACATTGCCCTTGCGATCGCAAAGCGAAGCAATGGTGTTGTTGTAGGAGCAGGAAATAAAAATCATCCCCTCCTCAGAACGGGTCATGGCACCGGCAGCCTGCTTTCCGCGCACTTTCGATTCGACTTTCTCCTGTGCGTCAATGGCTGATTCGTCGTTTTTTGCTATTACTCTTTTCTTTCCCATAGTGTTAATTCTCTAAAATATTATTTAGGGGCGGGTGCTTCTTTTCTGCCTGAAGTGGTAGTCTTGCGAACATTACCACGCACAGTGCGGTTATTGGTTTTGGTGCGTTGTCCTCTGACCGGCAAACCCCTTAAATGGCGCATGCCTCTCCAGCAGACGATGTTTTTGAGCCTCTTGATATTGGCCAAAACTTCCCGGCGAAGATCGCCTTCGATTTTAATTTCGTTAGATTTGATGGCCTCCTGGATAGCATTGAGCTGGCTGGAGGTGAGCTTGTCGGAGTGGGTAGCGGGATCAATTTTGGCTGTAGCCAAAATTTTCTTACTCAAAACCGGCCCGACTCCATAGACATATGTCAGGGCTACATCAATTCTCTTTTTTTCTGGTATGTTTACACCTGCGATTCTTGGCATATTGCTTCTTTGTTATAAATAAAAAAACGCTCTGGCAAAAATTGTTTTCATCCCTGCCGTTGCTTGTGTTTGGGGTTTTTGCAAATAACGCGCAACACCCCTTTGCGCTTGATTACTTTACAATCTTTGCAGATTTTTTTGACCGATGGCCTTACCTTCATATTGCTTTTTGTTATTGACGCATCCTAAATGTTATTCGGCATTTAGTCTGATCATATTCGCTTATTTCTACTTCCACTTTATCTCCGGGCATAATCCTAATATGGTGCAGCCTCATTTTGCCGCCGAGAAACCCCATGATTTCCCTACCATCTTGCAAACGAACCTTAAAAGAAGCACTAGGGAGCGCTTCTGTTATTACTCCTTGCGTTTTTATAATCCCGTTTGAATTGGACATTTAGGTTGTAGTGATAAGCGTTATTAATGTAGCAAAAAGAACGCGATTAGTCAACCCCTTGCAGGACTGTGGTGATTTTTTGGATATCCTGGGGCAGCTTATCTTTAATGGGAGGGTTCAAATTTACCCTTATTTCGCTTACCTTTCCCGGGTACATAGGCTCAATAATACCTTGCACTTGACTTATGGGCTTGCCTGCAATTTCGGTTTTTATGAGCTCAAAATTTGGCGGATAATAATAAGGAGCCGCGCCCTCTACCCTTATCCAAGCTTGGCCTTTTTGCGTATCGGCATTTTCGGAAATTATCTTATAATTAAAGAGCTTTTCGGCGATTATCTGGCCTTGTTTTAGCTCCCCTCCCAAAGCTTTTTTAGCTAAAAATTCTAAATCACTTTTCTTGGTGGCCAGAACAATCGTTTCTACTTTAATTTCGTATGTGAACATTTTTTCTTTGGAATTGGGATCGAGCTTGCTCGAAGTTGCCATGACCCTTTGCTCAAAAGTGGTGTCTAAAATTTTATGCTCGGAATATTTTTGCACTATTGTGTCTTTGGCCTTTTTGAAAATTTCCCGCGACATAAAATCGTCGGCTTGGGTGATATCTTCGGGAGTGGCTTTTAACCCCGTGCCCACAAAACCGCCTGCCATGTTCGCAAAAGATTTGGCGTAGATTTTAGAAAAATAAGAAGTGGTTTTTAATTTGGGAATAGAAAAAACCGAAGGGCCGATATTATACTCCACGCCCGGCTTGGCCGCCTCTGCCGTAACGTCGAGGGTGCCGGGCACCAATTTCCCACCGTCGCTGGTGGCTGCCGGGATAGTCACCCTTTGGACAATAGAAAACATCAAATTGCTGTCGGCTAAAAACTGTGTCCCGGTTACAAAAGTTTTAGTGCTGTCGGTTTCATTAAAAATCCGGATAGTGCCCTTGGCTTTGTCGTTTATCTCTGCTTGCGTAGCCGGAAAATCCTGCGTCAGGGTGTATTGATCGCTTAGCTGGTAAAGAGCGATAGTCCGATTATTCAGGTCGGTTGTGGAAGTGTTTTTAATGGCCTTAATCTCGATTTCTTTTTGGGCTCGCTCTGGGGAGATAACCATGGTTATTTGGGCCGTGGGCTCCCAAAACCAGTAAACTAAAAAGCAAGATAGGGCCAAAAACAGAAAAACCAAAAGCCCGCCCGGCGCCCCATGGTCGCGCCGCGGCCGGGTGTTATAAGTTTCTAATTGAACTCTGTAAATATTTTTGTTCTGCATCTTTTTTTGCGGAACAACAACGTCAAAAATTCTTTTTTTATCCATATCGAATCGAATGCGAAAAATTGCCCCGTGTATTCCGGTGCAAACTTATTATAGCCCTCTTTAACCAAAAAGCCACCTGTGGAAATCGCAGGTGGCTGGGGACAATTTAACGTTTAATCAAATAAACAGTGGCTGTCCGGTATTGTTGTCCGATATCCGGATAATCCATTAGGTTAAGGGTGGCGCTCTCAGGAGTATTCTTCCAACCGATGGAATAGACTTCGCCATAAAAGTAGCCGGTATTATTGGGCTCGATATGCATGGCCACGGAAATGTATTTGGTATCGCCATTGCGGATAATATAATTGCTTCCCTGCAAATCGGCATTGACCGTATAGGAAAAAGTAGAGGTAGTCTCGGTAAAATCATTGCGCATGCCTCGGGCCAAAACTGCCCCGCTTGTAGGAATATAAATATCCCCGCCCTTAGGACTTAACTGTATCTGGATGGTGGCATCAGCCGTGTCGCTTACGGCTAAATTGTGGTTAATCTTGATGTCGGAATTAAGCGTGTAAAACGGCGCGGCCGAAGGCGTGCTAGTGGAGGTTGAGCCATTTGAGGGCTGGATGGACGCCTTAACCGCTTTGACCTTGATTTTAATAAAGCTTAATTGCTTGCTGGAGTAGGCTGATTTTTTCTTGGCATCGATTGAGCGCAAGCCGTTTTTCAAAACCGTAAAACTGAATTCTGTATCACTGGTTACATTGGGCAGACCCTTAACTATGATGCAGACATTTTTGTATTGGCCTCTGGCTACGGGCAAAGACATTTTGGGAAAATTCAGCCGGAAATCATTATCTTTAATTTTGTCGGCATCAGTGCCGGCCAATTCTCCTAAAATAACCTGTTTGCCATTGAGATTAGAAACAAGTTTGATGGAGGAAAAATATTGCCCCGGATCTTTAGGCGAATAAAGTTGGATTTTATTGATATAAAATCCGGTTTGCCCCGGTGCCGTGACTTTGAAACAGCCGGCCTGAACTTCTACTTCCCCTTTTATTTCAGGCACGGTTTGTTTGATTGTTTCCACTCTCATATCTGCAGCCATGGCTCCCTGTGCCGCCAGAAGCATCGCGACTGCTAAAATAATTTTTTTCATAAACATCATTTCTATTATAGCAAATACCTTTGATTACAAAAACACCCCGCTTTCGCGGGGTGTTAGTTTAATTACATTGCGTAGTATCAACCATGCTCGGAGCCGTGCTGATAATAGTATTAATAAAATCCTTGGCACTGGCTAAATCCACATATTCAGCCCAAGTGGTTTTATTACTAGAACCTACACCATAGGTATAGGGCCTCGTGGCATTAGTATAAATCTTTACCCCACGATGGCACTCATAACCCTGGGTGCTGCCGCTGCCTGAACCACTACCACTGCCCGAGCCTGAGCCGCTCGTGTTGCCGGTAGTGATACACTTATCATCATAGGACTGGGAAACATACTCACCGTAAGAATTTTTGGCATAGGCGCGGATACAGTAAACCGTATTGGGATCCGGGCTGCGCTTTGTTGCCACTACTAACTGCGGATAATTGACTGTGGCAATCTCGGCAATAAGCTGGCGGGCCGAATAGCCTTGAGTTTGCTTGTAGAGCGAGAAGCCGTATTCAGTCACAGCCGAATAACCGATATTGGTGATATTGGCCGACATGTATAAAGTATTGTCGCCTGAGCTGTAGGTTAAGGAAGCCGGGATAATCGTGGGCGTGCCGTAATTGGTGCCGCCCCCCACAATGGCATTGAGATAAACTTGGGAGGTCTTATAGGTATTCTGCAAATCGGAAGTGATGTAATTAGTGTCAGAGCCAGTCAAACTAGTGCGATACTTAAGCGCGGTCAAATAGGCATAATGGTTGCCCGAAGATTGCGGCCTAATCTCAAAGTTGATAGTGCAAATCATGCTCTGGTTGGGCTGCAAAATGTAAAGGCTGGAATTATTGGTATCTCTAGTGCCCGAGCAAGTAACAGTCTTGTAGGTAACCGGTGAAGAGCCGTCGGAATTATTGATAGCGTTGCCCTCAATACTGTCAGCTGGCACCCAAATGGTTTGATACATTGGGGCAGTGAGCTTGAGCGAAAAAGTAGCCTTGGCTGTTTCTTTGCCGGTTGTGCTCCTATCCACAGTGATACGAGGCGTGGATTCCATGGAAACCGTGAAATTATAATAACCACTGGAGCCGCTATTATAGCAATCCGAATAGCAAGAATAATAAGTTTCATTGTTATTACAGATTCCATCTCCACAATAGCCATAACTAGAGCCAGAGCAATCGCGGTAGCAGGTGTAATAACTTTCTCCATTGTTGCAGATTCCGTCTCCGCAATAACCATAGCCTGAACCGCCGCCATTATAACTGCCCCTGAGGGTAACTGTCTTAGAGATTACGCGCGCAATTTCCACGCCGCGATCCGCAGTCACATCTTGGCTGTCGATGACAAAATAAATTTGATCCCCATTATAAGCTTGGCCATAGGTATTGGCATTGATATCGGCTTTGATAGTTAAAGTTTTCGGATAGCTGCTGCCGTAAATATTGGCATAAAAACCAGTGAAGGCAAAAGTGCCATCCTCGTTAACATAAGCAGTGGCTAAACGGCTATAACTATCCCAAATAGAAACAGTAGAGGCAATATCATTGGCGCTGCGATAATAATCAGTGACCGGTAAAGTGGCAACTAATTTACCCCTGACACCGGTAAGATAAGCGCTTTGGTTGCTCTTGAATTCCACATTGCCCAAAACAACATCATAGGTCTTGTAGGAATTGATATTCTGGTCGCGAGTATAATCGCTGGTAGAAAGTGCCATAGTGATGGGCGAGCTTTGATAGCCTTGCGAGAGATAAAAGGTCCTATTGCTCGAATCAGTGCCAAAAACCGTCTGACTATAATTAGTAGTCGCCCGGACACCGTTTTGCGCTAAAGAAACATTAAAGGTTTTACTGCTGCTGTAGCCATAATCTTGCTGGGGCGTAGCCGCCAAGCAAACAATCTTAGAGGAATTGCTCGGAATATAAATATTGAGTCCCTCAAAGGCGAGGCTGTAGCCGCCATAATAATCACTCTGTCGATTAGAAGCATTTTGGGTGGCGAGCCTGGAGCTGCCATCCATAATGGCGAAGGTGGAAAAGCTCGGATAAACATCGCTGTTAAATTTGTAAGCGATTTTTTGAACCGTTAAGCTGTTGTAATCCGTAGTAATTTTGTGACAAACCACTTGCCTGTCATAATCATTGGTTTTCACTGTCACCTCGCTTGGCGTGTAGTAAAGGGAAACATTAACATTGCCCTGGCTATTGCTGGAGCAATCAGTAGAACAGCTGTAATAAGTTTCATTATTGTTGCAGATTCCGTCTCCGCAATAACCATAGCCGGAACCGCCGCCATTATTACAAGCGCTCAAAAGCGTAGTTTCGGTCTTGAAACTGCTCAAATTGCCGCTGTATTGCTTCAAAGAACCAAAGCCGCTGGAATACCAATTAATGCTCTTGATTCTCGCCAAATAATAACCGCTCTGATTGTTGCCGATTTGCACCCGGCTAAGCTTGATATTGAAAGTGCGGTTGGTTCCTTGCCTGACAACATAAAACTTCAAAGGATAACCCTGCCAAAAATATTGGTAGCCATTAAGCTGAGATTCGTAAACTGTCGTTTCTTCGGCATTGCTGCTTTCAATCTTGGTCGTAAATGAGGGAAGAGTGCTGCCATATTGGCTGGTAATTTCACCCACAAAAGAGGGAGTCACGCAGCGCTCATCAGCGCAGAAAAAGGCATCGCCGCCCACAGCCGAAACGGAAACTTTCAAATTATAATTTCCGGGCAGGCAACCTGAGCTGCAATTACTATAGCAGGAATAGCCATTGGCATCAGTGTAAACACTGCCGTCAGCCGTGGCGCTGTGAAAATAAGCATTGATACTGGCATCATTATTATTGGAAGGCGGGTAAGTGCCGCTGCCCTCGCCCAAATAAACGCTCTCGGTCTTGAAATATGCCGAGCTGTAACGCGTGGCATAATTCTCAGTATAATAGAGGCCGTTTAACTTGGCATAATAATTACCGCCAAAATTCGGGTAAATCTTAAAGTTAATGGTAAAGTATTTTGTCTGGTAAGCGGAAATATGGTGATCGTAATAATCCGCGGTCTGGGTCGGGCCGAGCCACTGATAAGTAGAATTGGAAGCGGCTTGCGAGCCATTCTCGGAAAGCAAGCTGACCACAAAACCCTTACTGCTACCATCATTGCGCGCAATAGTCACATCATAACGGCCGGCTGTAACAGCCACAGTCATTGAGCCCTCACCATAATATCCCGAATAAGAGCTGCCATAGGTGCGCTTAATCGTGGAATTGGTTACAACGATTTTGGCTTCGCCATTGCTGTAATTGCCGCTGCCATCATCATTGTTACCATAGCCCGAAGATATGGTCAGGTAGTTGGCCGTGGTATCGGCCGCGTATCTGGTCTGCGCATAATCATCGACCGCCAAAACACCCTGCGAAGGCATGGAATAAGTGACATATTTATCATAAGAGATGGCACCGGTGCGGATTTTCAAACAAACTTCTTTGGTCTGATAGGCGGGAATGTTGAGGGAAAATCCAGAGAAACGATATTGGTACTGACCAGAACTTACATAAGTCCTTTCCCCAAAAGTGCCTGAATCCAAAATAGTACTCTCGCTTTTGTCGATCAAGGCGAGCCATTTGATTTCATTGGTGTAATCGTTATTAAACATGAAATCAACCCGATTAACCCTCAAATTTTGGGCCGGAGCCGTAATCTTATAGCAAGCTACCTCTTCCTCGTCGTTGGCGCCGATGTAATTGGTGCCGCCATTAGCATTTTTATCCACACTGAAATATCCATAGGAAGGATAACTGCCATTGCCGCTGCCGCTACCATAGCTGGAAGCGGTGTAAAAAGTCAGCCAAGAAGTGGAGCCGCCATAGACATAATTGGACGAATAATATGATTCGCTCGCGCGCACGCCGCTATTAGGAATTTGGAATTGGAAAGTTTTTCCAGTGCTATAGCTGGAAAGTTCCTTGGCCTGTGCCTTGACTGTAATAGACTTGGAGCTATTTTTGGAAACCGGAATAGATAAACTATCGAAAGAAAGCCGCCAATCATTGCTGCCATATTCAGTCACCGAGTATGATTGCTTTACGGCCACTTGGCTTCCATTTACAAAAAGGGCGACATTGGAAAGGTCGCTGGAAATATCTTTGTTGAATTTCAAAACTATCCTGTTGATATTAAGGGCGGAACCATAAGCATAGGCATTGATGGTGCCAATCTCTTTTTGAGAGGAAGAATCAACAGTCTGATTGTAGTAATTCGAAGAGAGACTAATACTCATCGAGGAATCACCATAATAACTATCGCCATACGGATCATAATTGGATCCCGAATAAGTTGAGCCGCTGCCATAAGTCCCGATAAGCTTGACCACTTCGGTCAATTCGCTTTGCGAGAGCATGGAAAGCTCAATGGCCAATTGCATTGACTTAGAATCAATGGGGGCTGGCCCACCGTTTAAGGAATCAATTACGCTTTTAAGCTGGGTAGAGCTTAAAGCATTCAAGCGGTCCACGAGACTTAACTTCTCTTGGGTTGTGAGCGCACTTGCATATCCATTAGGAATTGCCATACCTGCTACAAGGGCAAAACCGAGGATAAAAACCAAAAATAATTTTGTGGTTTTCATATTTTTTTTATTATTTTGTGCAAACTCCGCCGGCTTTTGGCCGGGGGTTAAATTATCTACTTTTGCGCATTATATGCACGATTGCCCACACAAATCAAGCCCCCTGTCAAGGGGGATTTTGATTACGAAATATTATTAATTTTTGTCAAATTGACCGCTTTTAGTGTCCCTTGTCCTCATTCCAGCGTAGCCTTAATCCTTCTGACCCCAGCGGCCACCGATTCCTCCTTGATAATTTTGAATTTTCCAAGCTTCCCGGTACAGTCCACATGCGGGCCGCCGCAAAGCTCTTTGGAAAAGTCCCCTATCGAATAAACATTAACCTTATCGGGATATTTTTCCTTAAAAAAGGCCAAAGCGCCCGATTCCATGGCCTTCATATAGTCCATTTCCTCCTTGGTCACGATAAGATTTTTTTGGATTTGCTCATTAACGATGTCCTGTGTCCTCTTTATCTCTTCAGGGGACATCTTGCGTTCAAAAGAAAAATCAAAGCGCAACCTTGTAGCATCAATATTTGACCCCATTTGCTTGACGCCCTCCCCCAATACTTGGCGCAAAGCCGCTTGTAAAATGTGCGTGGCCGTATGGAGCTTGGTAATCTTTTCTTTGGACTGTTCATCTTGCACTTCATTGGCCCCATGGCCGCCAAAAAGCTTGGCCGCGCCCGCGCGAGAAATTTCCACATGTTGAGATTGGGTATTTTGAAAACCCGCCTTATCTAAAGTATAACCGCGCGAGGCCGCTTCCTCCGCAATCATTTCCCAAGGGAAACCATAGGTCTGGTATAAATCAAACGCATCGACGCCACTGATGATTCCGCCCTTTTCTGTTTTGGGATATTTTTTATCCAAAATTTTTAAGCCATTTTCCAAAGCCTTACCGAATTTTTCCTGTTCCTCTGTTAAAATTTTTATTATCCCGCTTTGGGCCCGGGCAAGCTCGGGATAAATTTCTCCATATTGGGTTACTATTTTTTGCGCTAAAAGCGACACAAAAATTTCTTGCGAGCCGATAATTCTTGCCTGCCTGATAGCGCGTCTGATGAGCCGGCGCAAAACATAACCCTGCCCGATTTTATCCGGCTTAAAACCATCCGCTACCAAAAAACAAGCCCCGCGCAAATGATCGACGATAACCCGATAGGCAAATTGCGCCTCACTATATTTTTTTTCGGAAATCTTTTCCAATTCCTCGATTAAAGGCAAAAATAAATCACTTTCAAAAGCTGAAGGTGTGCCATTAAGGATAGTCAGCACTCTTTCTAAACCCGAACCCGTATCCACATTGGTTTGCGGCAATTTTTCGAATTCGCCTTTTTCATTTTTGGAATACTGCATGAAGACCAAATTCCAAATCTCCACAAAACGTTTGCAGTTAGGGCAATTTGGCTTACAATCAGCCGAAGAGCAGCCAAACTCCGCTCCGCGGTCATAATGGATTTCCGAGCAAGGGCCGCAGGGTCCGGTGGCAGCCGTTGGCCCCCAAAAATTATCGCTCCCGCAAGGCAAAATGCGCTCCTCTGGTATGCCGTTTTTAATCCAAATATCTCTAGCCTCATCATCTTTGGCAATGACGCTATCTCCCTGATAAATCGTGGCCCACATTTTATCTTTTTTGAAACCTAAGCTCTGCAAAAATTCCAAAGCGTATTTGATGGCCACCTCCTTAAAGTATTGCCCGTTTTCGTCCGTGCCAATACTCCAGTTACCCAACATTTCAAAAAATGTGTGATGGGTATCATCGCCTATCTCTTCAATATCATTAGTACGGAAACACTTTTGCACTGAACATAAATGGCGCGAGCCGAATTTGTTCAGGGGATCTTTGTATCCGGCTAAATAGTCCACAAATTGTTGCATGCCCGCCGTGGTAAATAAAACCGAGGGGTCACTTGGCAGCAAAGAACTGGAGGGCACTTGCTTATGCCCATTTTTTTCGAAAAAATTAATAAATTTTTGCCTAAGCTCCTTTGATGTCATGCCTTATTCTTTTCGATTGATAAAATAATATTAACAAACTCCTGCCAATCCAAGGAAGCGCGCCCCACTAAAAGCCCGTCCATATTGCCGTTAGTAATATAATCCTTGGCATTGCCAGAATTAACCGAGCCGCCATAAATAACCGGAAACTCTTTAGCGCCGAAAACTTCATACATCAGGCCCTTGATATAAGTGGCCATGTTTTTGGCATCTTCACTTGAGCAGGGCTTGCCGCTGCCAATGGCCCAAACCGGTTCATAGGCAATACACAAATTTACCATTTCTTTGGGCCCAAAATCTTTTAGCCCTTGCAAAATTTGGCCGCGGATAATGGCGTTCTCTCTTTTAAGCTGCCTATCCTCGAAAGATTCGCCAACGCAAAGCACGGCCTTCATTTTATTTTCCAAACAGAGTTTGATTTTTTTATTGATGATATCATTAGGCTCGTTAAAATGTTGCCGCCTTTCTGAATGGCCCAAGATTACATATTGCACGCCCGTGGTTGCCAACTGTGAAGCGGAAACCTCCCCGGTATAAGCGCCAAAAGGCAGCCAAAAACAATTTTGGGCGCCAAAGGAGATACTGGGCTGTTTGAAATTGCAGGCTAATTGCAGAAATGGAAAAGGCAGACAAACGGTCACGGAAGTATTTTTCAGCCCTTTGCAGGAGGGATTAAGCTGTTTAAGAATGGTTTGGGCCTCCTGTTTGGTTTCCGGGAAGCATTTCCAATTCGCGATAACGATTTTTTTCATTTTAAGTATTTTTTGATAAATTGGGCGGCAATCTCCGGCTCGATAGTATTAACATCGAGCTTGGTGGACAATTCAAATCCCCCGATCTTTTTCACCACGGGTAAAATAGTGAAATGCCAATGATAGTATGGATAAGATTTTGCATTATCGCAAGGCGAAGTGTGCAAATAAAAATTATAATCCGGGCCATTGAGAGCTTTTTCTAAAGCCGTCAAAGTCTTTTTGAAGGCTTGAGCCAAGGCTAATTTTTCTTCTTCGGTTACCTCTTCGAAATTAGGCGAATGTCTTTTAGGGGTGATAATCATCTCAAATTCGCTTTTCGAGGCAAAAGGCGCTACCACCATAAAATGTTCATTTTCAAAAATCAGCCGGCGGCCTTCCTGCTTGTCAAAAACCCGCATATCGCAATAAGGGCAAGCATTATGCCGTTGCTCGTATTCGCGGGCATTAGCTAAAGCCCGCGCCAAATCTTTGTCCACCAACGGTGAAGTGATTATCTGGCTATGGTTATGACTCTGTGAAGCTGCCGCTTCCTTGCCGCAATTATGAAAAATAGAGATATAGCTGACGAATTTCTTATCCATCAATTCCAAATAGCGCCATTGGTAGGCATCAATCATCTCTTTTATTTGCCCGACCTCAAGCTGATGAAATCGCGGTTTATGGTCTTTGCTGATGACTAGCTCGCAAAACCCCGAGGCGGTAATCGTTTCGTAAAACTGGCCTTGGATTTTTATTTCCATTTTTTCAACCGGAGATAAAATCGGAAATTTATTGGGAATAATTACCGTGCTCCACTGGGCCGGAAAAACCCCGTTAAGCGACAAACGCTGCCCGTTATGAATCGCCAAAACCGGCGGATGCTGACCGGATTTCCCCAGATTTTCAAAAGGGCATTTGGATTTGGGAGTAAAAAACGGCTTGCTCTTATGCCGATAATCTTGCGGCTGGCGGTTGCGGGTTCTGGAAATTACTACCGAATCCTTGCTTATCAAGTCGCGGCGTAATTCTGAATTGATGATTTGCGGTTTTTCAATTTTGGCTTTCATATTTCCCGGTTAGGTCGTTAATTTTAATACGAAAAGCGTCTTTGAGCATTTCTAAAACCGTTTTTCCTTTGACGCGGCTGTCCGCATCATTTATCCAATGCACAGGAATCTCTTTTATTTTGAATTTATTTTTGCGCGCCAATAATAAAATTTCCGGATCAAAAGCAAAACGATCAATCCGGGCTTTTGGAAAAATCGCTTGCGAGGCTTTTTGGGTAAAACCCTTAAAGCCGCACTGTGTATCCCAGATGCCCCAAAGCCCGAGCAAAATCTGAATACCCAAATTAAAACCATTGCCGATAAAACGCCTCCAAGGTGGTTGGGGTGGATCTAAAATTGCGCCTTTAATATCGCGCGAGCCGATGACCACTTCAAATCCTTTTTCGAATTCCGGGATCATTTTTTCCCATTGTTCAATGGAGGTGGAATTGTCCGCATCGGTAAAAACTTGGTAATGCCCGCGGGCTTTTTGCATTCCGAAGCGCGTGGCATAACCTTTACCACGATTAGGTAAATATTGTAACACTTGTAAAAAAGGATAGCGGGCACAAAATTCTCGGGCGACTTTTTGCGTATTATCTTTGGAGCCATCAGAAACCACTATAACCTCACTGCTATAAGGGCGGCTGGCCAGCCAAGAGCAAACCGACTCCAAGGTTTTGGGTAATCTCTTTTCTTCATTGTAGGCTGGAATGATGACAGACAAAAATACGCTTTGTTCCATAGCTTGCCAGTATTTTATACAAAAAATTCCCCTTTGGCAAAGCTATTTTGTCCCCTAAAAAACTAAAGAGCCGCCCTTTTGGGTGGCTTAAATTATTTATTTATCCTGTCTGGGACCGAAATTCGGGGATTCGTTGGGATTAAAGATGGAGAATAAACCGTCACTGACGATTTCTCGATTTTCTTGCTGGATTAAGATCCAACAATAGTCACTGCCAACCATGTCCAATAAATTATGGGTGGCATTTTCCACCAAATCCTGCGGAACGTAGAGCTCACTTTGGCCATCATTTGCCTCATTCTCAAGAACGAACAATTCGTCGTAAGCATCGGCCGTGTAGATTTTTCTCAGAGAGATACGTAACTTGGTTTCGGGAGCAAAAAGCTTCCTATCCCATTTCACGCAAATCGGAGAACCGAGAAAGAATCTAGTGCCATCCTTGGGGCTGCTGATTGCGCTGCTTGGCTTGTCGGGCAAAACGCGAAAATACTGCTTGGCTAAAGATGGAATGCACTTGAGGTCTTCTTTGTCGCAAATCAGACTGAGGCCGTAAGTTACATTCCGGCCGCGACACGAATATTCTAAATCATAGATTATATCGCTTAAAGCGCGGACAAGCTTGCCGTCAGTTTTATTTGCAATAGCCTTAATGGTGCCCAAGCAAACCATTCTGTGGTCGCGCTGGAAATTAAATTCCGGCGAACCGGGGTTGCGCAGCAGAATAGCAAAGAATGTGACTTGCTGGTTCTGCTTAAGATCGTAGGCGCGAATATCAATCCTTAGATTGTCGCAGCCCGGATAAATGCGCGACTCCCACTGATAGTCCAAACATTGCGCGTGGCAAGGTATGTTGGCAAAAGAAGAAAATGTCGCCAATAATACCACCAAAACGAGGAAATTTCTGCTCTTCATGTTATCCCCTCCTTTCCGTATGTTTTTGTTAATTACCTAATTATATCACAAATTTTTGATTTGTAAAGTAGAGCCTTTTTAACTCTATAAAATAAGGAGTTTTGCACATCCCTTTTTGCAATTTTCGGATAGAATAAAGACGAGTATGAAGAAATTTTTCGTCTTTCTTTTTTGCGTATTCCTGATTGCTTTTGCCGCCAGTTATACCCAAGCGGCCCAATTCGCGACCCGAATAATTTTCGGTAACCGCTCGACGTCTTTTAACGATCCCTATTTTACGTTTTTCCCCAGCGGAGTGGATTTGGAATTTCACTGGAAGGAAACTTCTGGAAAAACCGCCGACTATCCGTTTTTTGACGTCATTTGCTATTCGGCCTATGGCTATACAGGACAGGAATACATTTCTTACGGGCAACGCTCTACCCCCGCCCAATTAGCCGAAGGTGAAACGCCCAACCAGAAAGAAATGACCGGTATTTGGACTGTGCCGCAGGATTCACGCACCTATCAAGATGCCGATGTGTCGCGTAACTGCTTCTGCAAAATGCGGGTATTTGATAAAGCCAAAAATTTGGCTTATGCAAGCCCAGAATTTACAATCTGTCCCAGGGATGAAATTCCCAAACTTCTGCCCATGATTAATACCGAGGCCACTACCCAAAACCAAAGTTTGGGTGATACGACTTTTCGCGCCAGCTTTTACAGCAATGGTAATGATTTGCAGGAACCCTACATCGCCTGGGACCTTTTCCCCAGAGAAACATTGGTCCGCGATGGTATGGAAAACAGCCTCGTTATCAGAATCGATCCGAACAAATCCACTGACGACCTTCCCCCGGTGCTGAATAACAGTATTTATTCTTATACCACTAAAAATTTCTTGCCCCCACTGCAAAATTATTGCTATCAAGCCTCGGCATGGAATAAAAACGGTTGGTTTTCCGGTAAAAGCATTTGCGATATTAACGGCCAAACGGTTTTTCTTTATCGCACCAAGTTAAAAACTCTGTCTGCGGAAAAAGTTACCAGAAATAGTGCGGTTCTAAGCATGGAAATAGTCGACCCCGGGGATGACCCGAGTGGCGCCGTGCCCTGGTTTAATTATTACAATGCCTACGACCAGGATAATGTTTCCACGACCATAAAAACTCCTTATGCGGCCAATCCCAAGTTCACTAAAGCGGGAAAACATTTTGCCCAAATCACCGGCCTTCAACCCTGCACCCCCTACTGCTTTTTTGCCTTAGCTCACACGGATTGGGGTTATTCGGTTGATAAAAAAAATGCTCAGTGCTTTACCACCTTAGGCGATGAAAATTGCCAAAACTGGGTGAAAAACGAAGTGTATGACGAGTCCACCGACTTTTTCTATCTAAAAAGATCGGATAGCCCGGAATTAGTAAACAAAATCCGGTTAGGCGGGCGAATTTTCCGCTTTGACCAAACCGTCAGTATCAGCAAAGGCTATACTTATTTTTACTGGGCCAAATACCAAGATGCTCTGCGCAACCAATGGCAAGGCCCCATACCCAACCCAAAAATTCTAAAATCCATTGACCTGAGAACAGAGCCGGGCGGGCAATATTTTACCACTGATCTGGATGTGGAATACAATCAAAAATATTGCTGGAAGGCAGCAGCGCAAAACTTAGGGCGCACCGAACAAAAAGCCTATGACGGTTATCAATGCTCGGAGGCGGTTCTGCCCCTTCAATCCAAAACCGTGTCGGCTGAAGGTATCGGGACAACCAAGGCCCGGCTGGAAGGGGAAATTATAAGTTCAGGTGGAAATCGCAATGCCGTTAAAGCTTGGTTTGAGTATTGGCCCTGCACCGATAAAAAACAAATACCTGATCCTGAAGAGATAAGGTCACTCCAGGATAAGGCTGTCGAAATATTTTATTACAAACAGAAAAAAGATTCGGGTAAAGTAACTTACGGAGTGGTAGTAGACACCCTTGAAGAGGGCGGCGGGCAATATTGTTTCCGCTCGGTGGTGGCTAATTCGCCCACGGATAAATATACCGATAAAACCAATGTCGGTATCTTCAAAACTTTGCGCCTGCCCAGAATCCAAACCTGCAAATTTTTTGTACCGCCCGACGCTTCCACGCCGCAAAATTACCTCCCCTATTATTACACCCAATTTACCCCCTTTATTGGAAAATCCCAACCCGAACCTTGCGGGCTTAATGCCTTAAATTTTATCAAAGATACCTCGGCCAGTTTTGAAGCCAAACTCGACGAACAAAATATTTATGATAGCAGCTTCAAGACCTGGTTTAGGGTGTGGGAAGCCAGAAAACGGCCAGTAGAAAATATCACTGATAAAAGCGATATATTCTACCTTGCCGATTGCAGCATCGAGCCCCAGGCTAAAGATAAAGAACAATTTTTTGAAGCCAAGACCGGCTCCCGCAACGGGCTTTACTATTTTGGTTCCCAAAACGGGCTTAAGCCCGATACGGAATATTGCGTCCAGGCTGTGGGCGCAAATAATGCGGGGACAACCTATGGAGAGATAATCCCCTTCAAAACATCATTTGCCAAGCCGACGCTGGAAGCCGATGATTTCCGGATAAAAAACATTACCTATCCGGCCAATAGCAAAACCTTTTCCTATAATGTTACCGGGCAACTTCTTTCCGATGGTAACACCACTAATGAGGGCGGCAGTGGCGCTCTTATCTGGGCCTATTGGTGGCTGGAGGGCGAGCCGGTTAATACCAAGCTCAACCCCAAAGACGATCCTTTCTTTAAGAAAAATCCCCACCGGGTAACCTTTTCACGCGCTGAAAAATCGGGCAGCCTGTTTGGAGTTTTAATCGGCAATGACCACTTGGACGGAAAAAAGAAATTTTTTGCCACCCTGATTGCCGAGAATATGGGCAAATACGGCGACAAAAAATATTCCCTCCCCGTAACTAAAGAATTTAATATCGAATCCCCGCAAGCTTTGACTTTGAAAGCCTACTCCATGAGCTGGCAAAAAATTCTCTTCTCTGGAGCGGCCAAAACTCTGGGTAAGGGCAATCCCCAAGCCAAATATTACTTCAATATCTGCTCCGAAGAGCCGGCCGGAGACGATCCCTCAATCAGTTTTGATACCCGGTTTGCCTGCTCACAGGGATTACGCAAACGCGAGCACATGGTTGCCGTCCCGGCCGAAAAAGGAATGTTCTATTATGCCCTTAATAATCCGTTTGAAGATTATGTTTCCGAAAAAATGAAGAATCAAGGCCTGCCGGTTTATGAATACCTCGAAGTTAAGAAAAAATATTCCCGCTACCTTTATAAATGGCAAGCTTGCGTGGCCACCGACTGCACTGGGAATAATACTTTTTCCTGCCTGAATTGCGGAGAGCCCAAATCGATTATTTCTATGACTGACGTGCCGCAATTCTCCCAAACCAGCGGACAATACACTTCCTGCCGCCGCCTTTATGCCACAGATAGAATGTCTGTGGTCGGCTCGGCCGGCTGTGGCGATAGCGCGCTTTCCATGTCTTTTGCCTACTGGTATCGCAACGACAACTCCTTCCGCGCTAATTGGCAGCGGGAATATAATCTGGCCATTCGCGGTTGTTTTTACGACATCAAAACCAACAGCTGTAATGACGATTGGAAGCCATACGAAAAAATCGATGATTCCAAATTAAGCGTCGAGGAGCGCTATGAAAAGTATGAGCCAACCACTTATAAAGTTTTGCGCTACTTAACCTGTAAAGGTCTTTTTTCCGTTGATTGGGCTTTAAGCGGCAAACATAATATTTTTAAGGATTTCCAAACAAATCTGGGCATGGTCTTTATGCCGATTACCGGCTCTAGCAGCATGGGCGATAAATTCCCTGACCGGCAATTTGTTAATTGGGAGCAAACCCAGAGGTTTACTTCCCGGGGTATTCCGATAATTATGCGCTGCTACGGCAATCCATCGCACTACGTAAATATTTCCCGCTGGGACGAATATGATAAAAACTCGGTTAAAGCAGTTGGCAATGATTCGATTGCATCCCCCCAGAGCCCCCGCAAATTATTCCGCCTGACCACGGCCGTTGATAAGAATTACAATGGGAGGTTAAGTGATAGCTGCGGCCAAAATGTTTCTGGCTTATCCGGGGACCAAACCTATATCCTGTTCCCATTAAGCAAACTAGCTGAGGTTGGAGAAATTTACGATATCTCAAGAAAAACATTTAAGGACTTTAACCCGCCCGAATTACAGTAAGCTTAAAAAGCCCCAAGTTATTTGGGGCTTTTTTAATTGAAACTCTACCAAGGGGGCAGAAAGGGTTGATTTTATTGGCAACTTCGTGCATTGATTTTTTGCTAAAAATGTGCTATAATATAAGTATCATAAGGCAACTTATGAATTAACAAAAAAATATACATCAAATAATCCAGAAGGAGGATTAAATGAAAAATATCAGCATTCTAATTTGCGTGGCAGTTGTTGCGATTCTGGCCGTTGGCTGCACTGGAAAAGGTGAAAAAGATCTGTCGGCCAACTTGGTGCCATCCGTTTCGGAAAGCCCCAAGAATGCTGCAAAAGTAATCACCTTTCCAACAGCCGCTCCCAAGGCAGTTGAACAAGCAGCCTCCCGGCCAAAGGAAGAAAAGGAAATCCTAAGGCTTCAGGAAGGTCAAAAGGTAGAGCGTGCTCTCGGGGTTAAGGCCCAGTATTTTTCCGGCCTTTCCGGGGAACAGCTTGTAGAAATCAAAGTAAAGAATTTCGGGCGCTGGCAAAGTGAAGACATTTTGCTCGCCAAGGTTCGCTACTGGTACGAGGGTGAATCGCAGACAGTCACCAATGATTCTATCTCGATTGGCAGCACCCCCTACTACTGGCAACCAACCCGAACCAGAAATGGCAACAAGCTGCTGCACTTCAACCTGGAAGTCTACAGCGCATTCGATGAAAATCTTGAAGATTTGCCGCTGCTTGATGATGCCGGAAACAAAACGGAAATGATTACCCTGGGAACATTTGATGTCAATATGCCTTGATTAAAGAACCAAGGCATCACAAAAGGCCCCCGCTTCACGAGGGCCTTTAACTATTTATTAACCTTGTTCCTTGAAGACGTAAATCAATTTATTCTTGTCGTTGCGGTGCAAAACTTCGCCCTCGGGCGGCCAAGGATCATAAGACGCTTCATCAAGCACTTTGCCATCCTTATCCAGAATCCGGATATTCTCGGCATCCTTATTGCTCCATACAAAACTCTTTTGGGTAAAAAAATGGAAATCCGCCCCTTCCCGATCTTGGCGCTCCATGGCGGCTTCAGCCATAAGCTTACCGGAATGGATGCGCAAAACTTTTTCTGAACCCAACTCAAAGTGAATATCGGCGGGAAATTCTAAAACATCCCACCAAATTACTTGTCCATCTTTTTCAATCTGCTTTTGAAGCTTTACTCCCCCCATCACATAGTGCCCTACCAAAGCATCGTATTTCAAATCGATCCACTCGCTAGAAACTTGATGTATCGGGGCGTCCGAAACGCCGTCGTAACGATCTTTACCCTCGGGGTTTGGCTTAATTTGCCATATCTTGAGCATATTTTGTCTGTTTAATTATATTATGATTTATGAATAAGTTAAAGCCTCTGGGCCATTATCTGTAATGGCTACCATATGCTCAAAATGAGAAGCCAATGAGCCGTCAACTGTCTTATAAGAAAAACCGTCGAGGCCTTTTTTAATTTCCCAATCGCCATTAGTAATCATCGGCTCAATACAAAAAACCATTCCTTTTTTAATAACTTGGCCCGTCCCCTTTTTGCCATAATTAAGGATTTGCGGATCCTCGTGGAGCTCTTTGCCAATCCCATGTCCACACAAATCGCGCACCACTGAGAAGCCTTGCGCCTCGACATACTTTTGGATTTCATATCCAATGTCACCAAAAGTATTACCCGGCACGGCTGTTCTGATACCTAGCTTCAAAGATTCTTTAGCAACTTTGCACAAACGTTGCGCCTCATAATCCGGGTGCCCCACAACCAAGCTGATGGCCATATCAGTATTGTAGCCTTTATAAATCGCTCCGCAGTCCAGTGACAGGAGATCACCGTCTTTTAAGACGGTGCCATTGGCGATTCCGTGCACCACCACATCATTAATAGAAATACAGGTCACATTAGGAAAGCCGCCATAATCCTTGAAATTGCTTTTAAGCCCATTCTGCAAAAGAAGTTTGGCGCAAGCTTCTTCGATTTCAGTATCCAAAATTCCCGGCTTAACCATTTTAGCCAGTTCCTGCAAAATAGCGGAAAGCAGCTTGCCGCCTTCGCGCATTATTTCTATTTCCTCTTTAGTCTTCAAAATAATCATGACAAAAATCCTAATAATTCATCAAAAAGTTTGGCGGGCGTATTTTCTCCGGAAAATATTTTAACCTTCAAACCTTCTTTTTGGAAAAATCCCACCAAGGGCTCCGTGCGCTCTTTATACTGAGAATAACGCACCCTGATATGCTCCGGATCGTCCCCTACTCCTACTCTTTTTACAAGTTTACTGCCGTCAATCGGGCAATATTCTAGCTTTTCAAATTCCTCGGAATGTAAAATTGAATGGCGCATTAGTTCGCAAATACGCCTGTGGCTGTTGCGGAAAATTGAGGTTTCGACATCCTGATCTAAAACACAAACCCAAATATTTTCCCGGCCATAAAGCTTTTCTAAAAACGGCACGAGCTTTTCGCCTTCATAGAGTGTGCGCGGGCTGCCCGAAGTAATAACGCCTTTGCCTTCATTAAAAAGTTGCTCAATCTTGTCGTGCACCAGTTTAGTGACAAAAGGCGGGCTGCACAAGATGCCCTGGGAGCGCATTTCTTTTTCGGCCTTGGCGTAAAATTTCTGGCCATCAGCTTCCACAAAATCATCGTCGCGTGATTTGGCAAACCAATCTTCCAAAATCTTAGAAGTTTCAAAAAGATATAAGCCTAAACGCTCAGATAAAAGCGTGGCCTGCGTGCCTTTGCCCGAACCCGGCGGGCCAATGAGTATTATAAATTTTTCCTTCTCCATACCTTTACCCAGAATAACACACTTTTGCCAATGGCAAAACCCTGATCAAATAAAAGCCGCCCTAAAGGCGGCTAACGGCTCATCTGCGAATAGCAAGCGGCCGAGTCGAGAATAATTTTGTTACAAGCCAAATTTATCAGCGAGTGGAAATTCGCCCAATGCTCGTCATTGGCCAACCAAAGGCTCGTCCTTAAAACCGGCAGATCCTGGCTCCGGAAAATCGCTTCCACAGTCAAGCGGCAACTGCCCGAATAAGCATGAACGCCCGTGATTTGAAATTCAACGGTATCGGCTTTGGGGCCAGGCACAAAAATATACTGCATCTGCGCCAGATACGCATCCCGGAATTCCTCGGACTCTTGCTGGCTGGTCGGGTCTTTTACCCTCTCATAAAATGTCTTGAAGGTATCAACGCGCAACTCAGGCAATTCCTTAGCCGTTTGCATGGCCTGGGAAAAAAACCTTGTAAATCACTTTCCAAAGCCTCGCCAATCTTAAAAGTCAATGATTCAATTTTGCTTTGGGATTGGCAATCGGCGGCAGCTTGGGCCTCCACGCGCTCAAAGAGGCCAGACACAAACGGTTCACAGCTAAAATATTTTCGCACCATCAGAACCCTCCTTTTTTTAATGGTCCACCCACAATATAGGGGAGAACATTCCTCCAGTCAATAAAAAATCCCCGCCGGAGGGCGGGGATTTTTTTAATTCTCAAATAGTTTCGTAATCTCTCATCTGTAATTGGGCATTGACCTTCTTGATTGTATCCATAACCACGGATACCACGATGAGCAGCGAAGTGCCACCGACCAAAAAGTCAAAACCTTGGATTTGGGTCAAAGAGCCCACAATGGAAGGGGCGATAGCAATAAAGCCCAAGAAAGCGGCGCCCACCAATAAAAGCCTGTTAAGCGTAGTGTCGATGTATTTAGCCGTATTTTCGCCGGGCCTGATACCGGGCACAAAACCGCCGGTTTTTTGCAAATTGTCGGCAATATCCTTGGGATTAAAAACCACGGCCGCATAAAAATAAGTGAAGAAAAATACCAACAAGAAATAAATCAAATCATAAAGCCCCGCACCCCAAACTGCGCCGGGAATCGGCCCCCAGTACGGAAAAGACGTAAAGGTTCTAGCGAAAAATTCTGAAACGCCCTCTAAACCTTTCATGGAGGGAATGCGCGCCAAAAGCTGGAAAATAGCCCCGGGGATAACCATAAAAGAAACGGCAAAAATAACCGGGATAACGCCAGTCGGGTTAACGGATAAAGGCAAATAAGTAGTTACGCCGCCAAACATTTTATTCCCCCTGACCTGCTTGGCATAGGAAACCGTGATATTGCGGCGGGCTTCATTAATAGAAACAACCAAGCCGATCATGGCAATAGAGATAAGGGCAAAAACCGCCATGTTCAGAATGCTGCTCAAATTCGAAGCATCAAAAAGTATTATCTGATTGTAAATGCCATTTGGCAAACGGGAAACGATACCGGCAAAAATCAACAAAGATACACCGTCGCCAATGCCCTTTTCAGAAATTAACTCGCCCAAAAACATAACCACAACCGAACCCGCGGCAATAGAAATCAAGGCGCTGATTAAAACCGAAAGCGGCAAATTGGGTATCAAGCCTTGGGTTTGGAAAAGTTTTATCATGGCCCAACCCTGCAAGAGCGCCAAAGGCACGGTGGCCAAACGGCTCCACTGATTGATGGTCTTGCGGCCTGCTTCCCCGCCTTCTTTCATCATTTCCTCAATGGAAGGGATAATCATGCCCAAAAGCTGGAAAATAATGCTGGCCGTAATATAAGGGCCCATACCTAACATGACCAAGGAAAGATTTTCCAAGCCTCCGCCCAAAATCATGTTCAAAAATCCGAACGCGCTATTCTGACCGCTGGCAAAAAACTTAGTAATTAAAGAGATATCAACTCCCGGAACAGGAATGCTTGCCATCAGGCGGAAAATGGCCATCATAGCGAGCACAAAAATAAATTTGTTGCGTAAATCCTTGGTTTTGAATATTTGTGTAATGTGTCCGATCATAATAAGCTATTATAATATGCCTTAGCCCGTTTGGAAAACGGGCAGGCGCGCTTACTTTGCGGTTTTCTTCTCCGCTTTTTTGGCAGGAGCCTCCTTTTTAGGAGTTTCTTCCTTGTTTTCCTTAACCTCCTTAACTTCCTTGGCGGGTTTAGCCGGCTTACCTTTCTTTTTCTTGCCTGCCGGTTTTGCTTTAGCGATATAAATGGCCCTCCCGCCGGCTTCTTCAATGCACTTGCGGGCAGAATTGGAAATCTTAACGCCGGAAACCTTCAAAACTTTGTCGAGCTTGCAGGTTCCCAAAATTTTAACTTCCGGATAATAACCATGCCAAATGGAAATCAAACCCTTTTCGCACAAAGTGCTGGGGCTGACAATTTCATTGGCTTGGAATTTCTTGGCCACGGCCTCTAATTCCAAAATTATCGGCTTGAGTTCAATAACCTCAAAGCGATAACCGCGCTTCTTGGGATAACGTTTAACGAATTGCCTGATAATCGGCTGGAAGTTGCGGCCCGCGCGTGAACGCTGACCCTTAGCTCCTCGACCGGAGAAAACGCCATGGGCGCCTCCGCGAGCAATACGTTTCTTATCCCTATTATTGGTTGTGCTCAGTTGGTGTGTCTGCATACCTTTATTCTTGAATTTGGTCACTGGGCTTAGCCACGGCCAATTGGTCTTTGGCTTCGCCTTTTTTCTTATTCATTTTCAATTTGGAAAGCGCCAAGAAAGCTGCTCTCGCGTTATTAAGCTTATTCTTGGTATTGCCCAAATACTTGGCCGTAACATTTTTGTATCCGGCCATGGAAAAAATAACTCTGGCAGCCCCACCAGCCACGATACCGCGGCCTTGGGTTTGCGGTTTCAAAATTATTTCTGAAGCGCCGGCGCGACTGCGCACTTCATGGGGAATCGTACCATTAACAATGGGCACAATAATCATAGCGCGCTTAGCATAACGGCCGGCTTTCTCGTTGGCCATGGCCACATCTTTACCCTTGGCCACACCCAAACCAACCTTGCCATTTTTATCTCCGATAACCACAATGGAGCGGAAGCTCATTTTCTTACCGCCACCAGTCACACGGGTCACGCGGGAAATTTCGATAGTTTTCGAATCGTAAAGTTTTTCCGGTTTGTCGCCCCTCGGGCCGCCAAAACCCCTCCGGAATCCTGGTTTGCCGCCAAAACCCCCTTCGCCCGGCCGGCCGCCACGATTAAAACCGCCGCGTCCTCCGCCAAAGCCGCCTCTGCCAGGTCCTCCTTGTCCACCGGGACCGCGATTAAAACCGCCTTGTCTTGGGCCGCCAAAACCGCGTTGCTGTCTGGCTCCCTGTGGAGCGGCCGCTGCTTGTGGGGCTGGAGCTTGAGGGACGTTATTTTGTTGTTGAGTATTGTCCTGTTCCATGATATTTCGATTAGAATTTTAAGCCGGCTTGGCGGGCGCTTTCGGCCAAGGCCTTAACCCGGCCATGATACCTGTTGCCCCCACGATCAAAAACGACTTTTTCGATTTTCTGTTTCTTGGCGAGCTCGGCAATAGCTTTTCCGATTTCTGAAGCCCTCTCCATCTTCTTACCCTTGGCATCTTTTAAGTCGCTACTGGAGGCGATTATCTTGCCGGTCTGATCATTTATCAATTGGGCATAAATATGCTTATTGGAGCGGAAGACGCAAAGTCTGGGGCACTCTGCAGTTCCCTGGACTTTGGCGCGGATGCGCACATGCCTGCGTATTCTTTTTTCCTGTGTCTTTTGCATGGTATTAGTCAGTTAGATTATGCGGCTTTGGCAGCTTTCTTACCCAATTTCTTGCGAACCACCTCGCCTTGGTAACGAATACCCTTGCCCAAATATGGTTCGGGCTTGCGAGTGGCGCGGATCTTCGCTGCAATATTGCCGACTTTTTCCTTGTCGATACCGCTTACAATAACGATATTCTTTTCCACTTTGAAATCGATTCCCTGCTCTTTAACAATCTTCACCGGGTGGGTGTAACCCACCTTAAGTACGAGGTTCCCGCCCTCCACCGTGGCGCCATAACCGATACCCTGTATTTCCAAACGCTTCTCATAGCCGGTGGTCACGCCGTTAATCATATTTTGCACCAAGGCGCGGGTTAAACCCCACAAAGCCCTGGTATCTTTATCTTCAAATTTCGGAGTGAAAGTAACACAAGTGCCCTCCAATTTAACTTCAATGGAAGGGTGCGCTGTCATTTCAAGCTGCCCTTTTGTTCCTTTGACAAAAACCTTGGAGCCGTCAACTTTGACTTCGACCCCCGTAGGAATCTGTATTGGTTTTTTTCCTATACGAGACATATTATTGTTTCTTTAATTACCAAACTTCCGCTAACACTTCCCCTCCGACCTTTTGCTTGCGGGCCTCGACATTGCTCATAATACCTTTGGAGGTGGAAATTATAGAAATCCCCTTGCCACCCTTAATCGCTTTGAGCTGGGTGTAGGCAGAATAAATCCTCTGTCCTTGGCGGCTGACACGCTTGATACCGCTAACAGCGGGCTGTCCTTCGCGATAAATAAGGGAAACATGCATCAGCTTCTTGCCCTTGCGGCCGGACCTTTCGATCTTGCCGACAAATCCGTACTTTTCGAGTACTTGGGCGATTTCATATTTTATTCGGGATTGCGGAATGTCCACGACCTCCTTGGCGGAAGCTTGGGCATTGCGGATCCTATTCAACATATCAACGATTGGGTCCATATTTTTACCAGCTTGATTTTTTCACTCCGGGTATCAAACCTTTATTGGCCATTTCGCGGAAGCAAATCCTGCAAAGGCCGAAGGCCCTCATGTAGGCGTGCTTGCGCCCGCACCTAAAACAGCGGCGCGACTGGCGGGTTGAATACTTGGGTTTCTTTTTTGATTTTGCGATTTGTGCTGCAACTGCCATGGTAGTTCTTTATTTTTTGAACGGGAATCCCATGAGTTTAAGAAGTGTCAAAGCGTCATCATGATTTTTGGCAGTGGTTACGACCGTAATTTCCATGCCTAAAATCTGCTTTTCCTTATCTTGAATAATTTCCGGGAAAACCGTGTGCTCCTTAATGCCGATGGAAAGGTTGCCGTTCTTGTCGACATTCTTAGTATCTATTCCGCGGAAGTCACGGGTGCGCGGCAAGGCAATATAAACAAGGCGTTCAAGGAAGTCATACATCCTCTTGCCACGTAAAGTGACTTTAGCGCCAATAACCAAACCCTGCCTCAATTTGAAACTAGAAATTGATTTGTGGGCGCGGGTCAAAACCGCCTTCTGACCAGTAACGGCAGAAACATCATTTTCCACGGTTTCCACAAATCTCTTGAGCTGGTCCTTAGTCAAACTGGTTGCCTGCCTGCCAAAGCCGGTATTAATGACCACCTTCGTTATTTTGGGTATAGCCATGGTGTTTTTGAAACCATGTTCCTTTTGCATTTTGGCCATGACCTCTTTTTTATAGATTTCCTGCAACATGATAATAAGCTAAATTAAACTTCGCTGCCGCACTTTTTACAGATGCGCACTTTCACCCTGGAACCTTTTTCGTCTTTTGCAGTGTTCACCCGATAACCTATCCGGGCCGGCGCGTTGCATTTAGGGCAAATTAATTTGGCATTGCTGACATGCAACGGCATCGGCCTCTCGATGGTCTGCCCTTTTTCGCCTTGCTGTTTGGGCTTAGTGTGCCTCTTGCCGATATTGGCACCCTCTACCACAATCCTCTCTCTTTCTGGAAAAACCTGCAGAACCTTTCCCTGCTTTCCGCGGGACTTGCCAGAAATTATTAAAACTTTATCGCCTTTTTTTATCTTCATACTATTTCTTTTGCCAAAGCTGCGACTGCGTCGAAGCCTTTTTCTTTAATTTCGCGCGGGATAGGTCCAAAAATACGACCTCCCTTGGGCTGGCCTTTGTCATCAATGATTACAACAGCGTTGTCATCAAAAGAGACATAGCTCCCGTCGGCCCTTTTGAAGGCCCTTTTTTGGCGGACAATAACGGCGCGCACTTTGTCATGTTTCTTGACTAATCTGCGCGGCTCAGCTTTTTTTACTGCGCAAACAATCACATCGCCTAATTGTGCATAGCGGTGTTTTGTTCCGCCCAAGATGCGAAAACACTGGGCAACTTTTGCGCCTGTATTATCTGCAACTATTAACATTGATCTAGTCTGTATCATGGTATCGTTTTAATCTTTAACCTTCGACGACAATAAATTTCTTGGTCTTAGAGAGTGGCCGGCACTGAGTAATGGCCACGCTCTGCCCCACGCCGTATTTGGCAGAATCCTCACAATGAGCGTGCAGTTTGGTGTGGCTCTTGAAAGACCTCCTGTATTTGGTATCGCGTTTAATGCTTTCCACTTCCACGGTGATGGTTTTGGCCATCTTGTTGGAAGTTACTATTCCTTTGAAAATCTTATTAGCCATATTATTGCTTGTTTTGGCTTATTTTCAGAATTGTCTTAATTCTAGCCACGGTCTTACGGGCTAAACCGTACTCATGGGTCTTTTTCAGTTTTCCGGCAGCGATGTCAAAGCGCATCTGTTCAATTTTCTTGCGCTGCTCGGCGAGCATGTCCAACAATTCTTTATGCGTTTTCTGTTTTAATTCTTTGGTATCCATATCACTTCAAAATGAATTTAACGGCCACTGGTAATTTGTGCGCAGCTTTGGTCAAAGCTTCTCTAGCTTCGGCCTCGGTTAAACCGTCGAGCTCAAAAATTACTCTGCCCGGCTGGCAAGGAAAAGCATAATGATCAACCGCACCCTTACCTCCACCCATAGGCATTTCCGCGCCTTTAGTGGTAATGGGCTTAGCAGGGAAAATCCTAATCCACATTTTTCCGCCCTTTTTCAAGAAGCGCAAAATGACGCGTCTAGAGGCTTCCAACTGCCTGGAAGTAATGTATCCGTGCTCCAAGGATTTAATCCCGAAAGCGCCAAAAGACAAAGTAGTGCCGCGGCGGGCAATACCCCGGTTGCGGCCCTTCTGCATCTTTCTGAATTTAACTTTTGATGGCATCAATAAAGACATGATAGTATTTATTCGAATTTATCTCCTTTGTAGAGCCAGACCTTTACCCCGATTAAACCGTAAGTGCAATGAGCCTCGGCAAAACCGTAATCGATATCAGCACGCAAAGAAGTTCTGGGAAGCCGGCCCTGAGAAAGCCACTCGCGGCGGGCAATAGTGCCTCCGTTAAGCCTTCCGGCCACATCAACCTTAATTCCCTTAACTTCCTTATTGAGGCTGGCCTTTTTCATGGCCTGTTTCATAACTGAGCGGAATTTGGCGCGTCTCTCAATTTGTCCCGCAATATATTGGGCAATGAAAGTAGAATTAATCCAAGGATTCTTAATCTCGCGGATCTCCAATTTAATTTCCTGTTTCTTGGTCTTGCCGCCGAATTTTTTCTCCAATTCTTTCTTCAAATCTTCAGCACCTTTGCCGGCGCGGCCGATAATAACACCGGGTCTGGCAGTATTAACGATAATCCTGATCTTGTCGGTGAATCTTTCAATTTCGATTCCTTGAACGCCGGCTTCTTTCAATTTCTCTTCTAAAAAATCGCGGATAAGCATATCGCTTTCCAAATTCTTAGGGAAATTCTTCACATCAAACCAGCGTGAAGACCAATCGCCTATTCCTTTAATCCTGAAAACTTTTGGGTGGACTTTGTGCGCCATATTATTTCTTAGATACTTTTTTCACTTTTTTGGGAGCCTCTTTTTTGGCTTCCTTGACCTCGGCTGCGCCTTGGGCTTTAGCCAACTTGGCAGCTTTAATCCCTCGGGCGCCCGTCGGCTGCTGGGCGATTTCCTCCTTGGTTCCTAGTTCCATATTGACATGGGAGGTAAACTTCATAATCGGGAAAGCGGTGCCGCGGGAACGAGGCATACTCCTTTTGAGTGTGGGACCCTTGTCCACGCAAAGCTTGCAGATATAAAGGGTGTCGGGATCTAATTGGAAATTATGCTTGGCATTAGCCTTAGCGGAAAGCAAAAGCTTAAGCATGGGCTGTGCTGTCCTATTGGTTTTGAATCTCAAAATGCGCTCAGCTTCAATAACTGATTTTCCGCGGATAAGATCAGCCATTAACATCATTTTTCTGGGCGCTATCCTGATATATTTTATGTATGCCTTTACTGACATGGTAGTTTATTATTTCTTGGTAGGTTCGGTTTGGGCAGCGGCGGTAGAAGCGGCAGCAACTGCAGCGGCTTTACCTTCAAGTTCCTTCTGCTTTTTACCTCCGTGGCGGGAGAACTTGGTAGAGGGAGAAAATTCCCCGAGCTTATGGCCAACCATTTCTTCATTAACAGCCACAGCAATAAATTCTTTGCCATTATGCACTCCAAAAGTGCGGCCGACAAATTCGGGCACGATGGTGCAATCGCGGGACCAAGTCTTTATGATTGTTTTGTCCTTGGCTGACTTAACTTTTCCTAAAAGTTTTTCGTCAACATAAGGCCCTTTCTTAAGTGATCTAGACATAGTAGTTGATATTATTTAGTCCGGCGGGCAAGAATATATTTATTGGTATATTTGCGTTTGCGGGTTTTAACACCTCTGGCAATCTTTCCCCAAGGAGTCTTAGGAGCAGACATACCAAGCGGTTGCCTTCCTTCTCCACCTCCATGCGGATGGTCAACAGGATTCATAACCGTACCTCTAACAGTAGGCCTGATGCCTTTCCAACGGCTGCGGCCGGCTTTACCTAATTTGACATATTTGTGCTCGGGTCTGGAAATGGCACCCACGGTGGCATAGCATTCATCATTAATAGTGCGCACTTCGCTGGAAGGCATTTTTAAGTTAGTCACGCCATTTTCATTAGCCAAAACAATGGCTGAGCTGCCGGCAGCTTTGATAAGCTTGCCGCCTTGATCAGGCTGGATCTCCACGTTGAAAACCGATGTTCCCACGGGGATATTTTTCAACTTCATGCGATTACCCACTTTAATCTCGGCTTTTTCCGCAAAAGTAATTGCGTCACCGACATTAAGGCCCTGCGGAGCGATTACATAAAATTTCTTTCCGCCAAAATCCACCAAATTAATGAAGGCGGTCCTGTTCGGATCATATTCCAAAGCAATAACTTTGCCAGTCTGGCCCAACATTTCCTTCTGGCCATATTCCACAAAACGATAAAGCTGCTTGTGGCCGCCGCCTTTGTGGCGCGTAGAAATTCTCCCGGCGCTATTGTGACCAGAGTTCTTCTTGCGGAAAAAAGTCAAAGCTCTTTCCGGCCTCTTTTTGGTGAGAAGAGAAAAGTCTTCGGTAACCGTATGCCTCTGGGTTTGAGTTGTAGGCTTGTGATGCTTCATCATGTTATTGGAATATTTCTATTTTTTCCCCGGCTTTAACAGTCACGATAGCCTTGTAAACAGCGGCTTTACTTCCGGCAAGTCTTCCAAAACCCTTGCGCTTGGCCGGAATCTTGGAAACATTAACATCGACAACATGCACCTTATAAAGTTTTTCCACTGTTTGGGCGATCTGGTGCTTGTTGGCGCGCTTATCGACTGAAAAAACGTACTTGTTGTTTTGGGCAAGCATAGCGGCCTTCTCGGTCACTAAAGGCTTGCGAATGACACTGAAGTTTTTTTCAGGTTTGGTATTCTCCCGCTTGATAGTATTTTTTTGTTCTTCTTGTTTAGCCATGGTAGTGATTTATCTGGTTATTTGAGAAAAACCTTTTTCAATTCTTCAATGCCGCCCTTGGTGGTCACAAAATATTTGCTGTTCAAAACGTCCAAAGAATTCAAATTGCGGACCTCCAAGACTTTTACATTTTTCAAATTAAAAATCGCTTTGACCAAGGCCGGCTCATGTTTTTGTAAAGCCACTAAAACAGTCGCTTTACCAACGGGCAATTTGGCAAAGAGTTCAGCCATTTCTTTGGTCTTGCCTTTTTCGGATTGCAAAGCATCCAAAATTATCAGTTCATTGTCGGCCAATTTACCGGAAAGCGCCATAAACAAAGCCTTGCGGCGCATCTTGGCCGGGATTTCTTTTTTATAGCTGCGTTCATTGCGCGGGCCAAAAGTAATACCTCCCTTGCGCCATAACGGTGAGCGCACGGAGCCAGCGCGAGCGCGGCCAGTGCCTTTTTGCTTCCAAGGTTTCTTACCAGTGCCGGCTACCTCGCCCCTGTCTTTGGTATGGGCATGGCTTTCGCGGCGGTTAGAAGCCTGGGAAACGGCAACTTGGTGGAGTAAATTATTATTAATAGCCAAACCGAAAATCTCCTCGGGAAGAGTAATTTCTCCTGCCTTTGATCCTTTTTGGTTATAAGTTTCGAAGTTCATAGTTTCGGATTATTACTTCAATCACTTGGCAGTGATTTCAAGGAGTGTGCCGGCATGGCCTGGAACTGCGCCCTTTATTGCAATTAAGTTCTGCTCCTTATCAATTTTTACAACAATCAAACCGCTGACAGTAGTGCGAATTCCGCCCATGCGGCCGGCCATTTTCTTGCCGGGCACCACCCTTTGCGGCCAGCGGGAACCAATAGAACCAGTGGTCCTGTGGTTATGTTTGTTACCGTGAGTAGCCGAAGCTGCTCCGCGGAAACCATAACGCTTGGCCGGACCTTGGTTACCTTTTCCCTTGCTGACGCCGGCGACTTTAATAATGTCGCCTTCAGCGAATTGTGACACATCTAAAATGTCGCCCACTTTTACCTGTGCCTCGATCGAACATTCTTTCAAATGGTCGAAGGGCTTGGCTTTGAGCGACTTGGTGATTTTGGATTCTTTTTCGATTTTGCCAAAACCAACCTGGACGCCATTATAGCCGTCCTTTTCTTTTTCTTTGACTTGGGTGACAGTGCAAGGCCCTGCTTCCACAATGGTAACAGGGATAACCTTGTTATCCTTCCAAATCTGACCCATCTTCAATTTTTTTCCTACAATGAATTTCATATTTATTTAGGGTAAATCAAATGCCGGGGCTAACCCGGCAAATGAATCCGGTTAACACCGATATCTGTATTTCTTGGCGCGCCCATTTTGGGGCAGCGCTATTGGAAATGTATTAGGTTTTTATCAGTACATTTTGACCTCAATATCCACTCCGGCCGGGAGGTTAATGTCGCGCAGTGACTCAATAACCTTCTGGTTGGGGCCGACAATGTCGATCATGCGCTTGTGTATGCGCATTTCAAACTGCTCCCGAGCGTCCTTGTGGACGAAGGTGGAGCGGTTGACTGTAAACTTTTTAATCTCGGTAGGCAAAGGCACAGGACCCACGGCATTGCCACCATGGCGCGTAACCATATCAACGATTTGTTTCGCGCCATTGTCAATGACCTTGTGGTCATATGCTCTTAACTTTACCCGTAATTTTTGTTTTATTTCTTCCTTTTTTACTGCCATGGTAGTGCCTTTGCTTACTTAGATTGGTAATAACTTACGCAATTATCTTGGTGATAACTCCAGCGCCCACAGTCCGGCCACCCTCGCGGATAGCGAACTTCTGTTGCTCTTCCAAGGCGATAGGAGCAATCAATTTGACCTTGATGTTAACAGTGTCACCGGGCATGACGATTTCCACGCCCTCCGGGAGACTAACCTCACCGGTAACGTCGGTAGTCCTCATGTAGAATTGGGGCTTATAGCCTTTGGCAAATGCCGTGTGGCGGCCACCCTCTTCTTTGGTCATAACGTAAATACTGGCTTCAAATTCCGTGTGCGGAGTGATGGAGCCGGGTTTGCAAAGAACCTGACCGCGCTCCAAATCTTCTTTCTTCAAACCTCGAAGCAAGATACCGACATTGTCTCCGGCCATAGCCTGATCCAAAATCTTCTTAAACATTTCCAAGGAGACCACGGTGGTCTTCTGGGTTTCGCGCAAACCGACGATTTCAACTTCATCGTTAGCGTTAACCACACCGCGCTCGATACGACCAGTAGCCACAGTGCCGCGGCCAGAAATGGTCATAACATCTTCGACAGCCATCAAGAAAGGCTTATCGGTTTCGCGGGTCGGAGCCGGGATATAAGAATCACAGGCCGCCATCAAATCAAGAATAGCCTTTGACCATTCATTGTCAGTGGAAGTTTGTTCCAAAGCCTTGGTAGCAGAACCGCGGATGAAAGGAATTTCATCGCCGGGGAATTTATATTTTTTCAAAAGTTCACGAACTTCCTGTTCAACCAAATCAATCATTTCTTTATCATCAACCATGTCGCACTTGTTGAGGAAAACGACGATGGCGGGCACACCGACTTGGCGGACCAAAATGATGTGTTCCCGGGTCTGAGGCATGGCGCCGTCAGCGGCGGAAACTACCAGAATAGTACCGTCCATTTGGGCCGCACCGGTAATCATATTCTTGACATAGTCTGCGTGTCCGGGGCAGTCAATGTGGGCGTAGTGCCTATTCTTAGTCTCGTACTCGAGGTGGGAAATGTTAATAGTTACTCCACGAGCTTTTTCCTCAGGAGAACTGTCGATTTGGTCGACTGAGCGCTCATCCACTGGCAAACCCTCCAAGTGGAGAGTGTGCAAGATAGCGGAAGTGAGCGAGGTTTTACCATGGTCAACGTGGCCGATGGTACCGATATTAAGGTGGGGCTTACCCCTTTCGAATTTCGCTTTATCTGCCATATTTTTTATTTATTTTATTTTGCCCAAAGGGCGATTTTTATTTTTTATTTTAATGGATTTTTGACGTATTTATTGTACCAAAATCTCTTTATAAGTCAAGGGTTTATTAGAGGAATGGGAGGTCATTAAGATTGAGCTTGTCGTTTTCATTTTCTGTCTTCTCCTGCGGCGCAGGACTATGCGGCTGAACAGCTGGCGTTTTGGTCCCGGGTAGAGCCTTACTCTCCTCCTTGGAAAGCGGCAACTCCGGCAAAGCCAAAGAAATCTGCTCATAGCCCTCATAAGGCATTACAACCATAATCGGCTTACCATTCTCAATGATGACGACCTTATCATTGCGCGACCTCATCATTTTTTTTATGTCATTGATATCCATACCCTTTTGTTAACTTATTTTTTCCTTCCTTCGATAATTTCTTTAGCAATATTGGCCGGAACTTCTTCGTAATCGTGGAATTGCATAGTGAATGTTCCGCGTCCCTGCGTAATAGAGCGCAGAGTGGTCATGTAGCCAAACATATTGGCTAGAGGCACTTTGGCTTTTACGACTTTAAGATTCATTCTGTCGAAAGTATCCTCAATGCGCCCGCGGCGAGAATTGACATCCCCGATCACGTCACCGAAGTATTCCGGCGGCATGATAATCTCACAATTCATTATCGGCTCTAAAAGCACCGGGCTGGCGTTGCGGGCGGCCTCTTGAACGGCCATGGAGCCGGCGATCTTAAACGCCATTTCCGAGGAGTCCACTTCGTGATAAGAACCATCCCAAAGCGTGACAGAAACATCAATCATCGGATATCCAGCCACAATTCCTTTTTCCAGTGCTTCCTTAATACCCTTTTCAATCGGATTGATGAATTCACGCGGAATCACACCTCCCTTAATCTCGTCAAGAAATTCGAATCCTTTACCTCTCTCCATGGGCTTGACCCTAATCTTACAATGACCATATTGTCCTCGGCCCCCTGATTGCCTGATGTATTTTCCTTCAGCCTCGACTTCCTTGCGGATAGTTTCTTTGTAAGCAACCTGTGGCTTGCCCGTGTTAATCTGCACATTGAACTCGCGGCGCATGCGGTCAATCATAATTTCCAAATGGAGCTCTCCCATACCGGCAATAATCGTCTCCCCGGTTTCCTCATTTTTAGAAACTCTGAAAGTCGGATCTTCATCGGTCAGTTTGCGCAAGGCCACACCCATTTTTTCTTGGTCATCTTTGGTCTTGGGTTCAATCTGAGCATTAATAACCGGATCAGGGAATTCCACTTTTTCCAAAATTACTGGATTATCCTCATCGCAATAAGTTTGACCGGTTTTGGCTTGCCCAGCGACAAAAGCGCCGATATCTCCGGCCAAAATTTCCTCAATTTCTTCACGCTTATCCGCATGCATACGCACCAAACGGCCTACGCGCTCCTTGTTCCCGGAAACGGCATTATAGGCATAGGTGCCTTTTTTCAAAGCGCCCGAATAAACACGCACATAAACCAAACTGCCCACAAATGGGTCAGTGGCAATCTTAAAAGCCAAACCGCAGAACGGCTCCTTGTCATCTGTCTTGCGCTCCACAATTTCTCCAGTGTTGGGATTGGTTCCCTGCACAGCAGGAATATCTAAAGGATTGGGCAAATAATAAATAACAGCATCGAGCAAAGGTTGAGTGCCTTTATTCTTCAAAGAAGAACCACAAAAAACCGGCACTAACTTGTTAGCAATGCAGGCCTTTCTTAAAGCCTTGCGCAATTCCTCGATGCTAGGTTCGATTCCGCCCAAATACTTTTCCATCAAAGCATCATCATTGCCGCAAATGTGCTCAACCATCTTGTCATGCCACTCTTTAGCTTCAGCTTTAAGCTCCTCGGGGATATCCTTTTCAATGACATTCTGGCCCATATCTCCTTCGAAATAATAGGCTTTCATTTTGAGCAAATCCACTATACCTTTGTGATTGGCTTCCAAGCCAATCGGAATCTGCATGGCCACGGCATTAGGCGTGAGCTTATGTAAAATGGAATTAAAAGAATCAACAAAGGAAGCGCCCATGCGGTCTAACTTATTGATGAAGCACATGCGCGGAACTTTGTAATCATCAGCCTGCCTCCAAACGGTTTCAGACTGTGGTTCGACACCGGAAACTCCATCAAAAACGACGACCGCGCCATCCAGCACGCGCAGCGAGCGGATAACTTCGGCCGTAAAGTCAATGTGTCCTGGGGTATCGATAACGTTAATCAAATATTGGTTGTCCTTGGTCTTGGGCAAATCCTGCGGAGTCCAAAAAGCGGTAATAGCCGCGGAAGTAATAGTGATTCCGCGCTCCTTTTCCTGAACCATCCAGTCAGTCGTGGTATTTCCTTCGTCAATGTCACCGATTTTGTGAGTCACACCCGTGTAATACAAAATACGCTCTGTGGTAGTTGTTTTACCAGCGTCAATGTGAGCGATAATCCCGATATTGCGGTATCTCTCAATGGGTACAATGCGAGGCATAGTTAATTAGTGTAAAATTTATAACTATTAATTTTTTATCCAAGGTGGGCAAATGACCTGTTGGCCTCAGCCATCTTGTGCACGTTCTCTTTCTTGCGGATAGCATCTCCCTGCCCATTGGCAGTTTCCATGATTTCGTTGGCCAGCTTCTGCGCCAAGGGCTTGCCCTTTTTCTTGCGGGAGGCCTCCAAAATCCAGCGCAAGGCTAAAACGGTTCCGCGCTGCTCATCAACCTCCTTAGGAACTTGATAAACGGCACCTCCCACGCGCCTTGGTTTAATTTCCAACAACGGTCTGGCGTTGCGGATAGCACTGTTAAAAACGTCCATGGGCTCTTGATTGGTTTTGCCCTTAACGATTTCAAAAGCACCGTAAACAATCTTGCGAGCAGTCTGTTTCTGGCCTTTTTTCATAACATAGTTCACTAGCTTGCTAATGAGGACACTGTTATAAATGGGGTCAGGGGACAGTTCTTTTTTTACAAATTTCTTAGCCATATTTGTCCTTTGTCCTTAATTATTTTCCAGTTTTTCCAGCCTTGGGCCTTTTGGCACCATATAATGACCTTCCGCGTTTGCGACCTTCCACGCCAGTGGTATCGAGGACACCACGCACAATGTGATAGCGGACACCAGGCAAGTCTTTTACCCTGCCGCCACGGATCATAACCACGGAGTGCTCCTGTAAATTATGTCCCACACCTGGGATATAAGCAGTCACTTCATGGCCATTAGAAAGGCGAACCTTGGCGATTTTACGCAAAGCTGAGTTCGGTTTTTTAGGGGTCGTAGTTGTGACCTTAATGCAAATTCCACGCTTAAAAGGCGCAAAATAGCCAACCGGTTTATTTTTCTTGGTATTAAAGCCGTATGTCAAAGCCAAGGTTTTGGACCTCTTCTTTGTGGCTTTCCTGCCGTGTTTTAATAGCTGATGTACTGTCGGCATAGTTTTCTTTATAATTTCTGGTTTTGATAATACAAAAAATGAAGTTAAAACTCCGTAACCCCACAATTTTTTGTTTGCATCGTATACGCTTGGCTCTATCTGATCTGTTGGAATAGCCATGCCAACAGAGCCGTTTATTATCCCGGGCAGTTCCCCGCCTAGGTTTTCAGCGTCTTCTATCAAAGGAAAATTGTAGCGCGAAGTTTTCTTTCGCGAAATCATGATAAGCGGAAAACCCAATATTGTCAATACCTGAGTATAAAAAGAGCCCCACAATGTGGGGCTATCCTGATTATCTTTAACTTAAGTGAGCGGGCCGATCATTATTTCTAGATAGAAATAATGAGGAAATGCTTCTCCGCCATCAAACCTTTCAAATAGTTTGTAAACCGCGTAGCCCTTCGCCAGCAGCTTCTTTCTTACGATACCCCAGACGCTTGGCGGCACCTTAACACATTCGGAAAAACTGTAGTATTTGATAGTCGTGCCCCAGACATATGGCTCATAGAGTTGCCTGCACGCCCGTTGCTCCCTTTCGACAAATTTCGCCCTGGCCAGAGAAAATAAACTGCTAAGTATTATTCCCCCTGAGTCATAAGCGCGCCCAAGTGCCGGCGACAGAGTAAAAGAAAGTGTTGGCTTGCCAAATAGATTACTTAGAGTGCATGAGTTAATGTTTTGGCCATTTTTGAAATTTGCCAAAACTTCCACAATAGCCTCTACGAAATCATCGGCCAGCATCTGGATACTTTGCTCTTGCGACACTGCGCTATTTGGTATTGCCAACAAATCAGCAGAAGTCACGGGCTCATTGCCTGTCATAAAATTCCTCCTTATCAAATCAATCTTGATTTGATATTACTACGCTTAAAATATCGCGCCTGCAATTATCAGGCATTTTAGGTAAAAACCTCTACAATTTTTAGCGAACGTGAATGTTTAATTATAACATAATATCCATAAAAAATCAATAAGAACAAATACTTATAAAACAAGCTGTTTTCATAATAAAAGCCGCACAGATGTGCGGCTATGTGATTAATGTTTTCACTCGTCCCAATTCCAGGGACTGAGGTCTTTGAGCGGATCAAGATGGCGCAGAGGGTTAAGCTTGTAAAGCGGGCTCCACCTGTCGTTGAAGGGGTCGTATTCTTTCCCGTCAAAACTCCTGCCGTCGCCAATGCATCCTATCAGTGTAGCGCAACACATGACTAGAACCGCAAAACAGAGAGCGATCGTAACTATTCTTTTCATCATTTCCTCCTAATAATCGTTGTATATTTGTTCTTGTACAAATCAGGCTTTTCTGCCTTCTTTACAATATATTAATTATAGCATTTTATTTTATTTTTGTCAAATACAAAAACAGGGGTTATCTCCCCTGCTTTTTATTAAAATGAGATGCCAGTAATCAACTTATATAAAAACATGGCAAAATAATAAACATAATCCCCGGCCACATAAAGCACAAACCACAAAAGCACAAACTGCATATAAAAATTCATCGTGTGCTTAACGCGGCGTAAAAATGGCAGCCACTGGCCAAAAATATCAGAACCATCTAAAGGCGGAATGGGCAAAATATTAAAAGAAAACAAACCGATATTAATAATTACTATCAAATTTATCATGGCCGCAAAATTGGCGGCATAAGGGCTATTTATAGGCAAAAACCGCAAGACTAAACCAAAAATCAAAGCCAAAGATAAATTGGAAAGCGGACCAGCTAAAGCCACTTTGAAAAGCCCCCAATTTTGGTCATTGAATTTATAAGGGTTGATTGGCACGGGCTTGGCAAAACCAAAAACCGGCCGGATATTGGCCAAAATCATGCTTAAAGGCAACAAAATCGTGCCGAATAAATCAATGTGCGCCAGAGGGTTTATAGTGAGCCTGCCCATATTGCGCGCTGTGTTATCTCCCATGGAATAAGCCACGTAAGCATGTGCCAATTCATGGATAACCACAGAAAAATACAAAACTAAAAAAGTAAAAATTGTTTGAATGCCAAAATCCATAATAATTCCAGTCTAGCATTTTTGGACAAATAAAAAAACCCGTTTGGCGGGCTAATAGTCTGGCAAATGTTCCTTGAAAAATTCTTTGGCTGCTTGGGCTTCCTGTTCCAATTCTTCTGGCGTTTTGGCCTTATCCTTTTCTTGGTTGAGTCTTCTGCGATGCTGGTCAAATTCCTCCATAGTCATGCCTTTGTGGCTGGGTTCCTTTTTAATCGGATTTTTGGGAGGGTCAAGCACACCATAGCGGCTCATATCCGGGAGCTTTACTTTTGTCCCCGGCTCATCGGGATTATCGAGTGCATTAGGGCCGCGCGGGATAGCTTCACCGTCTTTTAGAGAGCTACTGATAATTGGTTGTCTGGCAGGGGCCGGCGGTCTTTTTTCTTCCTGAGGCAATGGCTCAATCGGTTCAGGCAAGCTCTTTTTCTTTTCTACTGTTTGGGGCTTAGCCGGCGGGTTGCTGGGTGCTCGAGTAACTACTTTTTCATTGGTAGCGAGCGGCTCAGCTTTCTCTTTTTTGGCCGTATACATATTCTGAGGCACATACTCGCGCTCAGGAATCGGCACGCCACGTTTTTTAGCCCGGCGAATGTAAGTTTTCAAAACCTTACGGTTCTTAAAACCCGTCGCTTGCAAAATTTCTTCAAGGGCAGCATTTCGCCAATTAGCCACTAGATATTGATCTCGGAATTTTTGCAGTTCATCTAGCTCTTGTTGTTCTTTGGCGCAATCAGGGTTCTTTTCCAAAATTTTATCCAATAAGCCAAAAAACATTAATCCGGATTTATAGGCAAAAAGAGAATTTGGAGAAACTCCAAGCTCACTTGCCAAAATCGGGATATCAACACCGCGGCGCAAACCGTCCAAAAAATACTCTAAACGCTTTTCTTTGGGGATCTCCATTTTCCCTCCTTTCCTTATATATTTTGAAAGTATTTAATACAATAATCGCACTATTTGTCAAGAATGTCAACTAACTAAAAACCGCCCGGAAAACCGGGCGGATATGCTATTTATCTTAGACATCGGCCTTCAACCTTTCGGTACCCCGACTTACAAACCCAGGATTTGCCGTCAGCGGCCAGCTGGCCATTAAGCGGAATTAAAATTTTCGTGCACTCCCCGCCCGAATCCTCATAGCCAAATTTACAGCTTAGTTTTTTGACCCCGGCCACTGCTCTGAGGGGAGATTTTACTGTTCCGGCCTTAACACAAATTCTTTGATCATTGGCCAAATACTGTACAGCATAGCCGGAATTGCAAACCCAGGATTTGCCGGCCTTGCTGAGTTTGGCATTAGCCGGAATTTCAATCTTCTGGCAAAAGTCCCCATCTTCGGTTCGCTCGTATCCTCTATCGCAATCCCAACCATCTTTAGCCTCAGAATCTGCATGCCCATGCGCTGGGAAAATCAATCTCTCACAACCGCCGAAGGCCTTTTTGAAGCCAAAAACGCAACCCCAATCATTGGTATGGTTGTCTAGTTTAACCTTGGCCAAAGAAGGGACGGAATCCAATTCGCAAACATCTTGGCCATAAACTTTCTTAAACCCGAATAAGCAGCTCCACCCCTTTCCACTCTCGCTAAGTGCCGCATTTTCCGGCACGCTTATTCTCTCGCAACGCTGAGTCTGGGGATTTTCAACATAACCAAAATAGCAATAAAGGCGCCCGTCAACCATTTCCCCTGCATAAACAGGAAGGCTTAGCTGCCTTATAATAGAATAATCATTGGTTTCTCCGGCCGTATTTTGGGCTGCGTAATATTGGGCCATATCTTGATTATACTTGGCCTCCACGTAATCCTCGGAAATATAACAAGTGAATGGCGAGTTACCGCAATCCAACCCCGAATATGATGATTGCCTATAGCCGCTATCAACCCATTCTTGGTAGGCCAAAACCTTTGGCGCGATTAAAATAGAAAATATAACAAGCGCAAATAAAATCTTTTTCATATCAGACTCATTATACCAAACAGCGCCAAAATATCGCAAACCCTTCATCCTCTTGCCAAAAATGAAAAATTATACTATTATTTAGAAGTCAAAATAATTACTGAAACTATGTCCAGAATCTGCACCATTTGCGGCAAGGGCTCCATTATGACCCGTGAGTATAAGAAGCTCATGTCCCGCTACAATCCCGGCCCCAAGAAAAGAAAATTCCCGAATTTGCACAAAGTATTGGTGCCTGTTTCGGCTACCGGCAAATATAAAAAGTTTGTGGGACAAAAAGTATTGGCCTGTGCCAAGTGTATTAAGGCTCTTAGCAAAAAGACGAAATAACACTGACCCTTGGCTGCCGGGAACCCACCTTTAAGGGATCGCCCGATGTAGCCAATGGCTACATCGGGCTGTAGTACAACGGCAGTACATGCCCTTGGGGTGGGTAAAATCCGGGTTCAATTCCCGGCAGCCCGACAAACGGAAAGCGCTCAGAAATGGGCGTTTTTTTGTTGTAAAATAACCCTCTTGACAAAATATATAAAGTATGCTATCATTAAAAACCAATCAAGGACAAGGTCCTGGTTGGTTTACAAGGGAAAAGGCCCCAAATTCAGCAACAGAGATTGCTCCAGTAATATTTACGGCGACGATTGAAATCGGAAAGGGGCCTAACCCGGCATAAATGCTCATTCATATTAATATATTTTCCACTCTCCCACCCGCTCATGGTATTTGTTTTTGACCAGCAACCGGTTGCGGTTGCAAGTCTTCACCCAAGGCGCTAAAGCGCAGAGAGAACAATAGCCATGAACCATATTCGAGACGGACCTTGATTTTTGCCTAAAAATGGCCCAAGCCAAATAACCGGGACTGCCCGGATTACTTTGACCAAGCCATCCACCAACACGCTAAACCGCGCTGCAGTGCCAAAAGAAATCACTGCAGGCAAGCCGCCATTAGCCGGATTAATCAAGAAGGCTAATGGGAAAGGCGTCACCATCAAAAGATGGTAGAAGGGTGAATTATTCACCATGATAGGCCAAAAAATCGATCTTTAAGATCAATGAGTTCAAATGGGATCAGGGGGAATCTTTCAGAAAACTTATTTGCAGGGAGTTATGAACCATGCAAAAAGCCGTTCTGTTGATACCCCGCCCGGACAAATGATCCGGTTTATCTCGCTTAATTTGTTTGCTTGGCAGACATCGTCCAACAAACAGCTGGAGAACAATGTGTCCACGCCCTATCTATAAAAGGCCTTAGCGTTCGAGGAATAGCACTGGAATCGGTCCCGTGAGACCCATTCTTCCACTGCCAAGAGTTCCAAGACGGAGGCATTTGGCTTATTGCCAACAAGAGGGATAGCGCAAGTACGGCTCCAAAGCGACCCGTACAAGACATTGCCAGTATTTTTTGAAACATCAGATTTTCGTCAACATCAGTCGCAAAGACTCCTGACAAGAATCCGAATGCAAGGGGCAAGAGACATGGAAAATCCCACACAGGCGACCTTACCCCAAAGGCGCCTTTCGTTTTTTAAGGGCTTTTGCGCCCTTTTTTATATATATTGACAAATACCTCTCTCTTAAATAATATACTGTTACTGAACGCATGCGCGCTCAGGAGACCTAGCCCCTTAAAATACGCCTATATATCTTAGCAGTCATCCCACGCCCAGATGGAAAATTTCGAGGAGGTGCAATGCTCTTTATAAGAGCGGGTCCAAAATGATTTTTTAAGGTTGTTTTAGGGAAATCCAAATCCCGCAGTCAAAGGAATGCGAGGACTCCCCCAAGCCATCATCCGGCCACGTGCGCGGAATTCTCTCCAATGCAAAGACAAAGGAGGAAAATGGTTAGGAGTAGGGATAAACCCTGATAACAAAAATGCGACGGTCAAAAAAATGATTTTCTATTTTAAGTGGTTGATGCACGGGCAAGCGGCCAAGAATAAACAAATCCAAAAAAGGCTTGTAAGATCGCAACCAAGCTGATGGATTATATTGGCTTACAGCCAAATTCAGGTGACAGTACCCGTTAAAAATAATGCCATAAACTTTCACATCCTGGGCATTATGTATTCAGCCGCTCTACCAAACCCCACACCTTATGGGACAATGCCAAGATTATTCATTCAAAAGCGCTCTACCCAAGAGCGCGCTTTTATTTATCTTTATTTGACTAAAAGAGATTAGATGATATTATTATTTGGGATCAATCTTACCATTGCTCCTCCAGCACTTTTACCCATAAACACCCTAAAGATAATGCCGTAGGTAGACGATCCTACATTTTTCACCTCGGGCCCGGCCTGAATAATTTTCAAAATGCTTGAACCTCCTTATATGTAACCAATTTCGCCGGGCCCCACCACAAAACATCTTTGATGTCTCCCTCATAAGCCGCTTTTAGCGGCTTCTTTTATTATTCATATTTAATAAAATCTAATTCGCACTAACTACTCCCGCAAAAGGTTTTTGCAGCATTGCTTTGAAAAAAATAATTACGCTGCCATTTCAATAATAAAGCCCGAGCGTCAAGAAACAAAAACTGCCCGACTAAGGCAGTTTTTGTTTGCGTGCGCCTAAAAACCTTTTGTAAAAACCTGATCTACGGCATTAGCCCCGGGGAATTATAATCCCAACACGTCTGACATCTGCTTAATAAGGGAAAGGGCTACCGGGGCGGGCATCAAGGAATTAGAAACCACTCCCCGATCATCAATTATAGTCCAAGGTTTTTCCGTAACTTTTACCGAACCGTCTCCTTGGGTTTCATAAACATACTCGGGCGTGAGCTCGTAATCATCAACCATATCCCTAACTACATCCAAGGGCACCGAATTTCTCAACAAAACTTTTGGTATACCATAAAGACCAAAAGCTTTTTCTACTAAGGTATCATCAGCCTCAATCCGGTCACGAATAGCTTCAATGCCTAAGCTATCCCCTTCTTTCTGCACCATGACTGGATTGCCACCACTACAATCGGGATTGTCGCAAATAAGCTCATACTCTTTATTGTTCTTATTAAATTGAACTTTAGAGGTCCTTAAAAGCTTAAGGTTGCGCGGGGTTTTGCAAGCCGGGCAAATGCGCCGATATTTAATGCGCTCATCAATAATCGAAGCGGAAACATCTATTAAAACGAAAAAGTCCGGGTCTTGCCTATAGTCGATCAGGTCGCGGAAGTATAAGGAGTAAGAAATTTGGTCTAATTGCCTTGGAAAACCATCTAAAAAAATAGCTTTGCGCGGGTGCTTGGCAATTTCGCGCTTAGTCAAAGCCAAAATGAGTTCCGTAGGCAAAAGCTTAGAAACGTCACGAGAGAGCAAAATATTAATACCTTCTTCCGGATCGCTATAACCGCGATAATTTTTCTCTAACCAAGCAATTAATTCTCTTTTCTTAGCAGGGTCTTTCGCCTCTTCGTTGACCGAACGGACGAGATCGCCAATAGAAATATGTGCGACCCTATCGGTTTGGATAGCCTCAGCAAAAAGCTTAGAATAAGTTCCTTTACCGGAATTCTTCTTACCCAATAAATACGCAACAAAAGTGCCGCCCTTATCCAAATAATCCTTTATCTTGGCTATCTCTAATCCGGCTTTGGCCTGAAAATATTCTCTGCGGCCCGCTACGGTCGTAAGGTCGAACTTTCTATCAACCCCTTGGACTCTAGTTTTGAAAACCGGGAACTCAATCTTCATCATATATATTGCTTTAATAATATAAAAAAATCAGCTCTTTGCAAGAAGAGCTGTGGGTCGAAGTCTTGGATATCTTCTTAATACTCACACAAATTATCTTTTAAGGTATCGCGCAAGGCAGTTAGGTGCGTGGGGCAAAGCCCCAGTTTCTCAAATATAGTTTCGCACTTTCACACTCTTAAAATACGGCTTGGCGGCTTGTTCGGCTTCTTTGATTTCTTGGTCAGTATAAGGGGAAAGAGACATCAAGGAAGGGTCTAAAGTTTTATCCGGACGAAAATTCTGTAAATAATAAGGAACGTCTAAACCGCCGATCCATTTGGCAATTTGGGGCATATCCGAAGCCGAAACCAAGCCCGGAACCATCGTGGTTCTAAATTCAAAGGCAATATTATTTTTCTTCAACTCTTTTACGCTTTCCTCTACTTTTTGAAAATCCGAGGCACCACAGCCAACCTTTTTATAATTTTCAGGCTTGGCTTTGATATCCATAGCTACATAATCGAGAAAATTTCCCTTAAGGAGCTTTTTAAGCATGGCGGGATTGCTGCCGTTAGTATCCAGCTTCACCAAAAATCCTAAATTTTTTATTTTCTTTATAAAATTGGGTAAATCCTCATTTAAGGTCGGTTCTCCGCCGCAGACTACTACCCCGTCGAGCATCCCGACTTTGTCCTTCAGAAAAGCAAAAAATTTTTCCTCGCTGATCGTCGGCTGCCTTAAAATTTTTTCCGGCAAAACAATTTCCGCTGAGTAACAAAATGGGCACCGAAAATTACAACCGGCCAAAAAAACAACGCAGGCTATTTTACCCGGATAATCAATTAATGTTGTTTTTTGCAATCCGCCAATAAGCATAAAATCAACCGATAACTAATTTAGTTGAACCAATAATTTCATTTTGCCATACCGGCTTTCGCCGGTATCCATTGGATATTTTTCATTCTAAACCTTTCCCCGCTTTTTAGGCGGGGGAAAATTTAGGGTTCTTTAACTAAGATTGCCTGGACGTGTGAGCCCTCTTGGGCGGGAGCAGCTTGGGGAATTTCCACTTTATAAGTTTTCCGGTCACAATATTCCTGCTGTTTGCCTTCATTCCACTGGTTGACCGGCCTCAAGTACCCAACAATGCGCGAATACACCTCGCAAGGCTGCTGCACCACGCACTTGGGGCAAGTCTTGTGCTCGCCGGAAATGTATCCATGCACGGGGCAAATAGAAAAGGTCGGAGTAATGGTAATATAAGGAAGTCGGAATTTGCTGAATATTTTTTTGACTAAATTCTTCACTGGCCCTATTTCGTGTATCCTCTCCCCGACAAAAATATGCAAGACCGTTCCGCCGGTATATTTACATTGTATCTCGTCTTGCAGTTTCAGAGTCTCAAAAACATCATCGGTATAATTGACCGGCAATAAGGTGGAATTAGTATAGTAAGGCACTTCCTTGGTTCCGGCGTGGATTATATCGGGGTGCATCTTCAAATCCTTAAGCGCCAAGCGATAGGAAGTACTTTCTGCCGGCGTCGCCTCTAAATTATAAATATTTCCGGTTTCCTCTTGGTATTTGACCAATACATCTCTCATATAATCGAGCACCTCTAAAGTGAATTTACGCCCTTTTTGCGAGCCGATATCCTCACCCAAAAAATTCAAAAGGGTTTCATTCATACCCGTAAGGCCGATGGTAGAAAAATGATTGGCAAAATATTTTCCGCGGGCCTTTCTGACTCCGGCTAAATAATAGCGCGAATAAGGATAAAGGCCCTTCTCAATGAAATTTTCCAAAACCTTGCGCTTTATCTCCAAACTGTCTTTAGCCAAATCCATTATTTTATGCAACTGGGCAAAAAACTCCTTTTTGGTTTTAGAAGTATGGCCGATTCTGGGCAAATTAATGGTTACCACACCCACTGAGCCGGTCAGAGCTCCAGCCCCAAAAAGTCCGCCGCCGCCGCGATTACGCAGCTCGGTCAAATCCAAGCGAAGCCGGCAACACATCGAGCGCACATCCTTGGGATCCATTTCCGAATTTATGTAATTGGCAAAATAATTTATGCCATATTTTGCCGTCGCCTCCCAAACGATATCAAGATCGGGGTTATCCCAATCAAAATCCTTCGTAATATTTATAGTTGGTATCGGAAAGGTAAAGGGCCGTCCATTTTTATCACCCTCCAACATACACTCATAAATAGCTTTATCTAAAATCCGCATTTCTTCCTGATATTCGGAATAGGTTTTTTCTTGCGCCACGCCACCCACTAAAGCCGGCTCACTGGCAAAAGCCGCTGAGGGTTTAATATCTAAAGTAATATTAGTAAAGGGCGTCTGAAATCCAACCCGAGTCGGCACAGCCAAATTAAACATGAACTCCTGCATCGCCTGCTTAACTTGCTGATAATTCAAATTGTCATGGCGAATGTAAGGGGCTAGCAAAGTATCAAAATTAGAAAAGGCCACGGCTCCGGCGCACTCCCCCTGCATGGTGTACAAAAAGTTTACAATTTGCCCAAGGGCAGAACGGAAATGTTTTGGCGGTTTAGATTCCACTTTGCCGTTAACCCCGCCAAAGCCCTTGAGTAAAAAATCGTAAAGATCCCAACCCATGCAATACGGTCCAAGTGTATCTAAATTATGCACATGAAAAGCCCCGTTCTCATTGGCCTCGCGGACTTCTTTGGGATAAATTTTTTCCAGCCAATATTTTTTCATCACATAGGTCGCCACATAATGGTTAAGACCCTGCAAAGAATAAGCCATATTGGCATTCTCCTTCACCTCCCAATCCAGTTTATTCAAATATTGCTCGACGTGCCCAACCGATTCATCAGTAGCTTTTTCGATTTCGCGTAATTGGCGGCGTTGCTCACGATAAATAATGTAAGCCTTGGCCGTTTCCACCAAATCTTCCAGCATCAATACCTCCTCAATAACATCTTGTACCTGTTCGATATTAGGCGCCTCGCCCTTACGAAATCTTCTAGATAAAATATCGGTCACTTTATCAGAAACTTTTGCGGCCATTGCCCCGTCACCGGCATTGGTTGCCAAAATCGCCTTCTCGACCGCGTCGGTAATCTTCACTTGATCAAAATCAACAATGCGGCCATCCCTTTTTTGAATCTTTTCGAGCTTTTTCACCATAAAAATATTTGAAATTTTCTACTAAATTCTAGGTACTAATAATTTTAAGCTTTCATTTTTTTGCGTCAATTCTTGACCGATTTCGCAACTTCTGTCCTCCGAAGTACTTGTTTTATAGTCGTAAAACAAGTGCCCAAAAAACACTGAACGCGCAGGTTTTTTAGGAAAAAATACCCCACCTCCAAAAAACCTTTGAAATACGTGACGATTTTTTCTAAAATTTCTATTTTACGACCTAAAGAACAGAAAATGTCAAAAAATTCCTAAAAATTTGAGAAAATTTTTCTGATTTTTGCGGACAAATACCCTTAAAACCAGAAGTGAATTTTTTAAGTTTTCCACAGGTTAATTTTCCAAGGCAAAAAATAAAAAATGGATCATCCTTTTCTCGGATGACCCATTTCCGATCCGAGATTAGCGATTATAGTTCACGTAAACACACTTCCCGCCTATCACTTGATACTCTGTTTTGGCCGTAGCATTGTCGCACTGGGCATAACAAAGATTTGGATAAATTTGCGGCTGAGTAAATCCGGGTGGTACAGCGCAAACCGGCTGATATTGCGCAGTGCAAACACATTGTTTACCCGTTCCCGCGGCAATGCCTTTGCGATAAATCAAATCTACAGGAGTAGTCGAGAAATAATCTCCGCTAGTGGCCACAATAGAGGAAACTTTTGTTGCACCATTTTCCGTTTGCGTCCACAAAATACTCTCCAGCCTCACATAATATTTTCCGACAGCTGAAGACATATAAATGGGCTCAAAATTTACAATCAAATCACATTCATTGCCACCAATAGCAGAAATCTTATAAGAATACCCTACCCTTTCACTGCCGCAACTATATTTAATTTTATCCGGAGGGATAGTCCCTAAGCGCCCCTTAGCTGTTTCGTAAAGTCCAACTACGAATGCGCCGCTTGTCTTAATATAGGCACTCCCACCCACAGCTTGGATGAAAACTTTAATGTTTGCATTGGCCGTGTCGCTGGTGCTAAGTGTAGCCGAACCGGGAATCTTATTAACTCTGGCCACTATCGCCTTATTATACGCCAAGATACCGCTGGCCACTGTTCCGGTTTTAATAGTGACTACAGGCGTTGTTTGGCAAGCACCATAGCTCTTCAATCTTAAACCGACCTTCGTGCAATAATATTGGAAACACTCTTTTTCGTAAGTCTTATTGTCGCTGGCGCAAACCGCAGTTCGTATTCCAAAACTAGACGTAAAAGACGAATTGGGCGGGCGGGGTGCGGTAGTGATATTGGCACATTTGGCGCAAATCTCACTGTAAGATTGTTCGCTTTGATTTTTCCAAGCCGTGGAAGTTGGCGCAGTATAAACATCTAATTTCCAATCATCTTCTACTGGAGCAGTAAAACAGATCTCCTTAGCCGAATATTGCATGGAGCTATTCGAGAGGCCGGCAGCCAATTTATAGCAATAAGTATATCCGCTCCTTATCTGGCCATATTCGTACGATAAATCTCCTGGATAATCGAATCTCTTACTTCCTTGCACATATCCCGAATGCGTCTTGCTGATTAAATTATCATCGGAAGAAATAATAGAGAATCCAACCGTAACCCCACTGGCTGCTTGTGCGCCGCTGCCGATTTTAAGAACTTCGCCGCGCAACTCAGCTTTATAATAACCCTTTTGCCACCCGCGCTTTAATTCTCCATTTTCCAAGGCATTGATATCTGGGTTGATATAAGTTTTATCTGCCGCGGCAGAAATCTTAGCCGGCATACTTGCGGAATAAATCTTGCCATCATAAATAGCGAATGGATAATAATTAAAACTCATGCCGGCCAAAATGTCAGGCATTTTGAAATTGAAGGTATAGTCATCTTTACCCAAAGCAATACCCTTGCCGGCAATCACAAAATACGTTTTGCCGCTTTGCTGCACAGGAGCACCAGACAAAGAAATAGCCCCGCCCGCGTATGGGCCGCTGGCCGCAGTTGAGCCCCTCTGGAAGGCAAAGCCGACAACCGGAATAGCGATTGATTCTTTTTCTAAATCAGTCTTGTGCATCATGCCATACATCGTATCACTATCGAGTTTTATCGAAGTGGAGAAGAAAGAAGCTGTAATTGTAAATGGTCGGACAACATTCTTATAAGCACTGGCCCAATTTACTCCGAATTCGTCTAAATTCGTCTTATAACCCATTTTTTCTAGTTCCAATTCCGGATTTTCTGAACTTTCCGCTTTTTCCAAAGCATCACCAAATTGTGTCTTTACGCAAATGCTTTTGCCATACGCAGCCTTCTCTTTGGCGAGGGTTATTCCGCTAGCTATAAAGCCATATTCAGTCGGCTGAGTTGTTGCGCCGGCTTTTTGCAGCCAAGCAATGGCATTATAGCAATACTCCGTTCCGGGTTTTAATTCCTTAACAGTATATTCAAAATCGCCGACAGTGGCCATTTTTTGGCTAGGAGTTTCCTTAATGCTTGACCCTCCAAAACTCACATAGGTCTCGCGCTTGGCATATCGCGAATCATCGCCCCATGGCGGAGAGCCACCCAGCTTGGTTAACCTTCCTCTTAAGGTGATAGAATTAGTCGTAATGTTAACCGCTTCAAGGGTTGTAACTTCTGGCGATGCCACTTGCACGATTGATAAGTCTTCAAACGGTCGGCTCGTAGTAGCTGTAATTACCGAATCTTCGCCGACATTAATGCAATTATTGCCAACGCACGGATTAGTTACATTAATGCAAATTTCCTTGCCGTTAATCGTTTTACAATCCTTAGTCACCTGTTGGGCAAGGCCCTCTACTTTCACGCAAACTTCATTATCGGCATTAACTAAATATTGTTCGGCATAAGCAGTATTAGAAAGGTACTGATCACCGGGTTTATAATCTCGCATAGCATAAGCTCGCGCGATAAAGCAATGTTCTCCATTCTCGGAAATAATCGCCTCAAAACTTATTTGGTTCTGATTATCGCCGGGCTTAATAAACCAAGTTCCGGGAATATTTTTATTCGCATCAAAAATCTGCACTTGTGAATTAATCGGCGCGCTCGCGGAAATATTTTTAGCCTCGCCTAAAGCTAAAGCGCCGGTGGGATTCTTGGTCTTATTATATTGATAAGGACTGGACAGCAAGCGAATAGCCTGCATTGAACCGAAATCCTCTACCTTCATTGCAATCTTGACCCTAAACCTTTTTTGTTTTTGGTCATAACCCATTTCTCCCGGCTTAATCTCCGTAACTTCAGCCGGACCAACGGTAGAAATCTTAAATGGCGCCGTCACATCTTTGCCGCGGATAGTATCGCTCGTTTGGCATTTGCCGTTCTTCTTAAAATTATAATTGGTAGCCGGGTTATCCTTGCGGACTTTACCAATTTCGCAAGCCGCAATACAAGGATTTTTGAACTCAGCCGTAGAGGTAGCCACCACCTTGGTTGTCGTATTGTAGCTAAAAACATCGTAACAAACCCATTCATCGGTCTCGGGACAAGGGCATTCACCCGCTTTGAAAACCTTAGCCTGCCCGTAAATATATTGCTCGTTTTGCGCCTCAATATAAGCATAACCGCCCGATAAGCTAGCCGACTTTACCCTGATGGCGGCACGATAAGCGCGCGTCTTCCCGGGCAAAAGCGTAGGATCTTCGTAAGTTGCCGTAAATATTTTTGTCGTTTTGTCATAACTGGCGGAAACGAATCCAGAAACATTAATTCTTATTGATCCGGGTAAGCCACCGGCCTGAGAGCCAAAGCCAACGTTGGTTTGCCCGCTTTGAACACCCCCGATTTGTACCCCACCAGCTCCCCCGATTTGGGAACCACGGGTTTGCGGTTGGCTAGGATCATAAACAATAAATCCCGGCTCGCCTCCCGCAACAATTTCCGAAACGCTGCCACGTAAAATATTTTTGCCCTCTTTTACTTCCGGAGGCAAAGTGATCGGAGCTGATTGCTTAGTATAATCCTCGCCGCTTCCCGAGGCAGTCTCATTGCATATTTCCGGACATCTTCCGGTTGTGGGGTTGTACCACTTTCCACAAACCTCACACCTCAGCCAGCCCGGATATGGCGGATTATTATTCACTGTCCCAATAGAACTAGATTTACAATCAGAAAAACAATTAAGAGTAGTTTCGCCGCGCAATGGCTCGCACAAATTATTATAATTACAGGGATTCGCCCCGCCGGAAATTAAACCACCACCAAGATTTGTTGCACCCGTGCCAACCGTTCCCGGATAAGTGATAGCGCTGGTTTTGCAATCCGAAGCGCAATTAAGAGTAGTTTCGCCGCGCAATGGCTCGCATTGAAAATTATAATTACAGGGATTTTGAATCAAGGAGCCACTGTTAAGATTTCCGGTAGGATTATAGCCACCAGTCAAATTGCCGCCATAACCCGGCAACGTGGCCCCCTTGCCGCAATCACTCGGACAATTGGAATAATATTCCCCTGAGCCGCAAATACCATCGCCACAGCGGGAAGTTAAACTCCCCGACAAAGCCACGACACCCAAAACCCTCGGCTTAACAAAAAGTAAGGTTTTGGCCTGCGGCACGTAAGCCGCATCGGGCGTAGCATAAGCCCCGGCAACTTGCGGGCCGGCCATATCTTTTCGAATAGCAATTTCGTCAGCTAAAACTTGCAAAAATATCGCCTTCTGTTCGGCCGTTAAATTCTCGATTGTCTGGGCAAATAATGGCGTTATCGCTATAGCCAAAAGCCCCAAAACAACCGCTACCGCACTGATAATGAATTTTTTTTGCATATTTATTTTGAAAAATATTTGGTTTTTCAGCCCGCGCCCGAAAATCAGGCGCGGAAGAAAAATCAAATCACTTTATTGTCACAACGGGAACTGATGAAACATCTTTGCTTAGTTGAATATTCGCAAGCTTTTTGCGTCAGAAACTTTCCCGCATACCGGCAGGTCGAATTATTCAAATAATAAAAGTTTAGTTTCTGTTTTTCCTTTTCCTTATCAGTTGAGGCTGCGGCGATACTCGTATAACAAACCGAATAAGCTTTAAGCGGCGAATAATATTTGGCCACATTTTGTCTGCAAGCCGAGGGAGAGGCATATCTTTCCGTAGTCATCTTATAAATACCTTGTAAACCCTCGCGGACAAAAAACGCATAGCGGTTACCCTTGGCCTGACACTCAGCAAGCCAACTAAAGCAATCAGGCAAAGCTTCCACGCTCATCTTAGAATAAAAATCCTTGCATTCCCTTAGGGTAGAAAAATATCGTTGGCTTAGCACGCAGGATTCAATGGTCTTGTTGTAATAATAAAACTTATACAGCCCGCTATTCATAACCTTGGAAACATTAGGTACAGCCTCCCTACCGCCTTTGGGGAAATTGGAATTGCAATCGGCGGTATCAAGATAACAAGTCTTATTAACCTGCGTATCCCAAGCGCGGGAAATTTCGTTCTCGCAGGCTAGCTTGCCGTTTTCAAATCCGCTCAAGGCCAAACAGCCGCCATTTTTCCCGGCCGCCGCATCGGGTTTGATATAGAAAGCGCCCTTGAATTGCGAGGAGCCGGCATTTTTACAATCACTGTCGCAAGTGGCTGAATAAAGCGAATCATAACATTTATTCAAACCAACCAACCCTTTATTATCGCTTAAAAATTTATCGCATCCGGCCTGAGTATTTTCGTATTTACTCGGCAAAGCGGCACATTTGGCATCCCCGGATTTTAGGCAGACGCGCATGCGGCTCTTACCACTGATAGCCTCGTCACATTCCGAAAAAGTTTTATAGCAATCCAAATTGGTATCTTTGCGATTATTGGTATCTAAATATTGGCGGCATTCAGAAATCGCATCATCAACCTTCCCATAAAATTGCCTAATAGCGCCATTGCGATCTCTCTCTTTAACTTGGTCGCAAATTAGCCCCTCTTTTGGATCATTATAAGCAGTCCACAAAACATTTGACTGGCAAGCCTGATTGCACGTTTCTTGATCCTTGTAGCACTTAGGCAAAGCCTTGGGGGCATTTTTTATCACACCCGCCATACAAGCTGCCTCGTCGGCATAAGTATTAGAAGGCGAGCAGCCTTTTTTGGCTGGATCGGCCGGGCAATAATACCAACGGCTGCAGTGGTCTTTGGCTTCCTGCTCGCTATCGTAGCACTGCCCAATCGGGCCGGAGCCGGACTCATCAACCTTGAGGTTTCTCGTACATTCATAAACATCGGTATAGGCTTTGCCGGCTTTAGTCAGTAAAACATTGGTGGCCGTGCCATTACCCGAAGCGCAATAAAAATATCTCTTACAAGCGCTCTCAGCCTCTTGCCTGGTGTTATAACAATATCCAGTAGTCTTGCCCTTCAAGGCAGACTGATAAGCCAAACCGTCTTGGCAAGAAGTGAGCTTGTAATAATAGCGGGAAGTTTCAGTTACATTACAATTTTGGCCAGAACAGGCATTGCGCAAATCGCAATAAAACATTTTCCGACAATCGGAATTCAAGTTCTTCCCGTCAGGGTAACAATACTGCCACTCACCTCTATAATAAGGGTCATCGGCCGGGGCGCCCTTGGGGGCGAGGCTGCCGGCCGCTTTGGGAGTCGGATTTTTCACTCCGGCCGGTTTGGGAGTAGTAAAACATTCCTTAACATAATCGGGCGTTATATTTGTATAGATATCAATAAGGCTCCTCAAATAAGCGATGTTGGCATTTTGGTCATCGTTTTTAATGCTGCCACTAGAGCCAAACCAGAAAACATTGCCATCTTTTTCCGTAACTTTGATGTAATATTTTTGGCCCAACACTTTAGGATTGCCTTGCGCGGCATATCGGATAGAAATACTCTTATAGCAATCAACTTCCAAGTCTTGAGTTTCAGTGCATTGCGCGAAATTAAAATCATTCTTGGTTACCCCATTCCAGAGGAAATCGATGCGGGCGACAATCGCCATTTCCGTATCTTCACCAATCGGAACAGCCGTGCCACTAAGCCTATAATTGGCAATGTACCATTTGGAATTATTCACCGTATTGGGATTACCCGCCGGGTCATAATAAGCACACATGCCGTGCACACATTTGCGGCAACTAGCCCCCATCTTGGCACATTTGCCGGCACAAGTCGGGTCAGCCTTAAAGCAATTACCCTTGCCATATTTTGTTTCGCATTGGGTTAAAGTCGTGGCATCTTCTTGTTGGCATTTAGCAGGGCTGGATTTGTCGCAATAATTATAATCAGCTTTCTCCTCTGTCCCGGTGCAAGGTTCGGCAAATTTGAGCTGCGCCGAAGGCATAACACCTTTAAGGAACGCAATCATCTGGCTCTCGCTATCATGACCTATTGTTTTTAATTCTCCGCCTAAAATTATTTTCACCCAGAATAAAGTCTTGCTTTCCGCATTGGGTTTATTGGATCGGTAGTAATATGTCTTGTTATTGAAACAGATTTTTTCCATGACCTCGGGAATAAGGTCGGTGCGCTCGCACTGAGTGCAATTATAGCTCTTAGCATTAGTGCCATCGCAGAGCGAAGCCACATACATTTCTGCCGCGGCTTTGGCCGTTTCAACAGAACCGCTAAAACCTTTTAAGTCGCCACCAAAATCCCAATTGGAAAGCCAGTATTTTGCGTTGTTAACTTTGGGATTAGGATAATTGGAGAAATAAATATACATTCCCTTATAACAATATTTTTCCTCAGTCGGCTTTTCGCAATCCTGCGGACAAGTTTGGTAATTTTCATTGCCGTCGCATCTCCCATTGCCGCAAGCGCAATCAATCGGGCAGTTGCATTTATTTTCCGGATTCTCGCATTTGCCATCTCCGCATTTAGAGCAGAAACCCATGCCGCTGCTATATACATCTACACAAGTTACGCCGTCATAACCGACATTTTGGCCGGTAATTTTTGTTAAACCCGAGCAGCACGCGCTGCCATCTGGATAAATCACTTTACCCTCGGCAACACAAGTTCCGGGAATAACCGAACCACTGCAATCTTGCGGGCAGTTGCACTTATCTTCATATCCTTCGCATTTGGTATCGCCACATTTAGTGGTTACACAAATACCATTGATAAAGCCGCTGTCCGCACAGCTCGCATTACTGGAGAGGCGATATTTATTGGAAAGCCAATCAAGATTTTGGCAGCACAAGCCGGGGGAATCGGCATTCTGGTTGGCTGCTTTGCAACCCAAAACTTCTTTACAATCAACTGGGCAGTTGCATTTATCTTCATATCCTTCGCATTTAGCGTCTCCGCATTTGGTATTAACACAAATACCATTGGTAAAGCCGCTGTTTACACAACCCCCATCGCGGCCAAGGCGATATTGGTTAGAAAGCCAAGTCAAACCCGGGCAACAAAGAGTGGCATCCACCGCATTCTGATTAACCTTGTTGCATAAGGCGCCACAATCTTGCGAACAGTTACATTTATTTTCCATTGAGTCGCAAGAACCATTGCCGCATTTAGAGCAAATTTTCACGTTAGGATTGCCAGCCGTGCAGCTACCGTCATTTTTCAAAACGGAAGAATCGATTTCTTTGTAACCATCAGTGGCGCAGCAAATATCTCCGCGATCCTTGTAGGCAAAACCATCTTTGACACAAACTGACTTGCAAATATTTTGGCAAGTGCTGTCATTTAAGTAACAAGTCTTGGCAAAATTCGTGGCAATTTGGCATTCCGCTTCACTTTGCACTTCTTTGCCGGTTAAAGGATTTTTTACAATCTGGCAAAGAGCATTGGAACAGGCAAAATATTTAGGCGGCTGCGGAGCGATTCGGAAGAAATTTGAAACTTCCGCATCTTTATCAGGCGCATAATAACTCAAACCATTAGCACCCGTGGCGCGAGCCGCATTCTTATTAACAAATATCTGATAATTGACGGTAGAAAGTTGACCGTCGCGGCTTGTCAGGAAAACCTGCAATTCGTGCGGATAATTGGCCTCCAAAGGAACTTGCAATCTGAACGGTTCTATATTTATCCTCCAATATGAACCACTCTGGATAAAATCATAGGCAATAATACTCTTGGAAAATATTGAAGTCCCCATTGTGGCGTCATAAACATCAAGGATGGCAAAGTTCTCCCAAATCTTTCCGGAAAAATCCAAATTAAATCTCGTGAGATTCTGGGTAGATTCTTGGGCGGTCACTTTGAACCCGGCTACCTGTTTGCGCTGAAGAGGCCCATCCCAAACATTGGAGCTGAAATAATTATTTTTCAAGGAAAGGCTGCTTTCAGGCAAGTGTTCGATTACCTCAATTTCAACTTTTGTATCAAAGTCCCTTTGGCTGCTGGCAGCTTTAGCCCAAATAGTATGTTTGCCAAGCTGCGCATTCACCGTCCAACGGCAAGAGCCCGAGCCATTGGCATCATTGCGCCCGGCGCAAAGCGCTAAACTATTGCTGCCATAATTAAGCCAACGGGAAATGTAAACTGTTTCTCCCGGCTTGCCATTAATCCAAGTGAAATCGATGTTATCGTTAAGTTTCCAATAAGAAGCTGTTGGGTTGGTAATCGTCAGCTGCTTTAACGCGCCGCATTTGCTATCGCCATAATCAGAGATTGTGCCGCCGCAATATGGTAGAGCAAAACAATCCGTTCCATTATTCATGGCTTTGCAATTAGCGGCCGTAGTCTTCACGGTTTTGCAAGTTGCGCCAAGGCAATAAGAGCGCTCCTGCACAGGATCGAGGGCAGCGCATTTTTGATCGCCGTTATACCAAAGCCCGCCGCAATATGGCACCTCAAAACAATCCTGCCAATTATTCTTCTCACGGCAGGCGGTAGCCGTACTGCGGATAGTTATGCAAGAGTTGCCAGAACAATAAGAACGCTCCTTGATAGTATCGGTAGAGATACATTGGGTTTTAGTAAACTCATTTGGATGGTTATCAATATATCTTCTTGCATTATTTTTTACATCTTCGATAGTGTTTCCGCCAACGCAAAATTCACCGCCAGTCTTTGATGATTCATCACACCCGGTTATATCATTAAAATATCGGCCAGAAGTTGTATCCACGACTAATCTCGCCGAATAAGGGAAATCAACTGTTCCGCCAGCCGGCGCAGTTTCCATCAATCGACTGACAATAATACCTTTATAGCATTCGCAATCTTTAGTCAGCCTCGCAATATTATTATCGATATATCCTTGGATATTATTTACAGCCTCCTGCTCAGTGGTCGCGGCGAGCCGCCAAGCTAAATCTAAAGATGTATTCGAAAGATACACATCCTGTTCCACATACGGCATGTACAAATTCGGGCACTGTATCGCGCCGTATAATGACAAACCGACTTTCAATGTTACCCCCTTGTAGCAATATTTTTTATATCCGCCGGCATTTTCATAAACGCTTCGAAGTTCCGAAGATAAGCTTCTTAAACTCTCTTTACTGCAACTGGATTGTTGGCATTTGGAATCGCCGTTATACCAAAGCCCGCCGCAATATGGCACCTCAAAACATGCGTTGCCATTATTGCGCGCTTTGCAATCAGCGGCCGTGGTTTTTATAGTAGTGCACTTCCCGGCAGAGCAATAAGAGCGCTCCTTAGAAGTGTCTATGGAGGTGCACTTACTGTCGCCGTAGTCAGAAATAGTTCCACCGCAATAAGGAACCTCAAAACAGGCGTTGCCGTTATTTTCCGCTTTACATTCTGCGGCAGTTTCTTTCACCGTCCGGCAAACAATACCGGAGCAAAATGATCTCGTTTTGACTTCATCGGTCTGGGTGGCGCAGCTCTTGGCAATGAATTCGGCAGAAACAATAGAAGGCGCGGCATTACTGGTCCCTAAACTGGCTTCCACTTTATATTTTTGGTTTGGCTGGAATATCACTTCATTGCCATAGGCACTCCCGGCTTTAGCATCAGTATATTTTTGGGAAAGTATCTCCGTGCCAAAACTATTTAATACCTTCACGGTCGCTGTGCCGATTACTCCGCCAAAAGTGGAAATAATTCTAATTTTCACAGGTGCGCGGATAATGGTATCGCCAGCGCAAATCTGATCAAACTGGCTAGGTAAAACAATTTCAATCTTATTTTGGTCAAGACCCAAACAATTAGCATCGGGATTATTTATCTTCCCACCGCAATAAGCATTGACGTAGCAATCCTTGCCGCCATTAGCTGCCCGGCAAGCCGATTCGGTCATTTTGCGGGCCACGCAAGTTTTGGCTTCACAATAAGAAAAAACACTCACTGGTTCCTCGGCGCACTTTACGACCACATCCTTGGTCTGAATAGTTTTACCGCCCACTACATACAAGGTCGCCCGAACCTTTGCGGCCTGTTTGGGGCTTAAAGAAAAATTCCAGTAATAATTCTCCAGGCTGCGCACGCTTGCAATCGTCTTACTGGTCACCACCGAGCCATTGGCATCAAGCTGTTCAACTAGAATATTGCCGCTGTTATTACTGCCAAGGCTGGGCATCATAATCACAGAAATATCCGCTTTAGAGCCGGCAGCACTGCAATCTTTGACGGTCACCTCGGGCACAGAAAGCAGCAAACTATAATCCGCCGGCGCACCGGCTTTGCAAGTCTGGTCCGGATTGCTTGCTGTCCCGCCGCAATAAAGCCCGGCGCGGCAGTCCAAACCCTTATTTAATTCGGTGCGGCATTTGGTCTTGGTTGTTTTTACTCCTCGGCAAACTAAACCATCACAATATGAAAGTTCCTCCAAGGGCTCAGGCGTTGTGCAATAAGGCGTCGTAAATAAAACAGAAACGGAGGTGGAATTGCCAGAAGTATAGGCCGAAGCCTTGAAGCGATATTCAGTCCCTTGCTCGAGTAAAGGATTGTAGCTCATCTCACTACCGCTGGCCTTTCCTGAAAAACTCTGGCTGGCAACCCATTTCGCGCTTTTATCATACACATCAAAAAACACATTGGCGCTGGCCGCCCCGCCAGTCGAAAGCAACTTGGCGAAAAGCGCGGTTTCTACTTTAGAACTTAGTGTCTCGGAAACACATTTGAAATCAGTTGTTTCCGGAATATAAGGATTTATTAATAAGGCTGCGGTCGTGGGGATACATTTAGAATCGGCATTATACCACTGCCCGCCGCAATAAAGCCCGGTCCAACAATCTTTATTACCGTTTTTGAGTTTGCATTCCGTTTTGGTCATTTTTCCGCCAACACATTTGAAGGCCGTATCGCAATAAGAAAGCTCTTCAGAAGCCTCTCCGGAAGCTTTAGAGCAAGCCGCATTACACGCTAAAACACTATTTGTGTCACTGACAAGATAGCAAGTGTTAAATTTTGCGATACCTAAACCGGCAACGTAAGAATTACAGGCCAGTAAGGTCAGAGGACTTTGAGTAGTAAAATCGCTGCACTTGTCCGTATCGCTTGTTCGACAAATTTTGAAATTATTAGAAAAATCTTCCGCAGGCTTAGGAGAGCTGGCACCAGTGGTAATTTTCATTTGGGTAGCCCCAAATCCCCTGACATTGTCATCAGAAATTGCGTAAGGCTTCACGCAATAAGTCGTGTTAGCATCCAGAGAACCCTTAACCAAAGTAATTGTCCCATTCTTACTTACGGTCGAAGGTCCGGCATAACCGATTAATTTTGTGCAAAGAGAGTCATAGACGTAAGCATAAATTTGTCCTCTATCAGAATTGTCCCCTGTGTCGTTATAGCGGACAGTGATAGAAATTGAGGACACGCTCAGGGTCTTGCCCTCTAAAATAGAAATTGAGGGCTTCAAAGAACAAGCTTGAATCGGGCTGGTGTTAGCCCCTCCCAAGCCAATATTTAGACCTTCATTAGAATTACTGCCCTTCATGGCATAGGCCCAAATCTTGCAATATTGTCCCGCAGATAAAGCTGGGCTACTCCAAGTAATAGTATCAGAATATGCCCGCCCGATAGTATTGGTATCAGCTGCAATAGCCGGCGTGCTGGCGCAGGCATAGCGGACATACCAATGATCAAAGCCTACCGGTTTAGCGGCGGATAAATTCCAGGAAATCTTCAGCCCGCCACTGCCAAGCTGCCTCGTATCAAGGCAGGGCTTAAGCGGCGTATTGCGAATATCGGCAGAAACAGTCTGCGGATCATATTTATTATTATCGTAAATAAATATTTGCCCGCCACCGCCAGAAACGCTAATATTGCTGAATTTCACTTGCGATGTTGATTGCTGGGTAAAGGCATTAGCGATACCGGCAAATGCCAAAACCATCACAACGCAGAAAACCGTGAAAATGGCTTTACAAAAAACTTTATATTGGGACATATTTTATGTTTTTATATATACGCAAAAGGATTAAGCTTTTCAAAAAAAGCTTTATCCGCCCTTATTATAAATCCTTTTCTGGGTCAACCCAAAAAAACTTTCCACAGGGCGATTGGAAAAGCTGTGCTATGCTGATTTTGTCTTATGAACTACATGAAAGCTCCACCTTTGTGGAAAAAATTACTAGTCCCGGGCGTAATTTTTTTGATTTTGGCAGCTACAATAGCGTTATTCTGGCTTAATGCTTTTGGGCCATCTAGCTTCCAGCCCCGCCCTAAGCAGGAATTTATCGTCAAACTCAATGAGCCGCAGGATAAAATAATTGAGCGCCTCAAAAAGGAAAAAATATTCCGAAACAAAACCATATTTTTGAGTTTTTTGCGTGGGCGCAAAATCCAGGCCGGGGGCTACCTGGTTTCTCCCAGCATGTGGCCGCAACAATTAGTCGATGTTTTAACCTCCAAGCAAAGCGAATTCTGGGTCCAAGTGCCTGAGGGTTTGCGTAATGAAGAAATTGTCGATATTTTCGCCAAAGAATTAAATTGGGACAACGAACAGAAAACAGAATTTTTGGCCAATGCTTTGCAAGGCAGCATGTTCCCCGAAACTTACCTGCTTAAAAGCGGTATTGCGCCTAAAGAAGCGGCTAAAAAAATGCTTGATGAATTTTCCAAAAAAACCAAATCAATTTGGGCGGGCGTGAGCGAGAAAAAAAAGAAACAAACTTTGATTATTGCTTCCCTTTTACAGCGCGAATCTTACCGGCAGGAAGAATTACCCATTATTGCCGGTATTTTGCAAAATCGGCTGAATCTTGGCCAAAGATTACAAATAGATGCCACGGTCCAATACGTCATGGGCACCAGCACTGACTGGTGGCCAAAACTTGTCCGCGAAAATTATAAAATCGACTCCCCCTACAATACCTATGTAGTCAAAGGTTTGCCACCAGAGCCCATCTGCAACCCATCTTTGCCCGCCATTAGCGCGGCCCTCAACCCTGAAACTACCGACCAACTTTATTACATGCACGACAAAGCCGGCTACATCCACACCTCGCGTGATTTTGCCGAGCATCTAGAAAATACCAAAATGTATCTGCGCTAATTTATGGATTTCCTAAAAAGGTATTCGGCTTATATTATCGGCCTGGCTCCATTTATTGCTTTAATATTCCCCCAATTCGGGTTGCTCTTAAAACCGTATTCCACCTTTCTCCTGGGCTGCATAATGACCATTAGTTTCCTGAATATAGAAATCCCAGCTCTAAAAAAGGAATTCAAAAATTGGCGGGAAGCGGCGCTGATTTCCGCGGCTGTCCTGATTCTTGCCCCCATTCTCTGCCTACCCTTTAGCCGAGTCATACCTTCGGGATTTTTCGTTGGGCTAATTTTAGTTTGTGCTACGCCCGTAGCGGTTTCCGCGGCCGCAATGACAGATATTATGGACGGGGATACCAGCAAATCATTGGCCGCCTCGGTTTATACGCATCTCTTAAGCCCCTTGTTTACCCCTTTGATGATTTGGCTATTGGCCGGAAAAATTATTGAAGTAAAATTTACCGACATATCCGGATTTATTCTGCAAACCATCCTTATTCCTTTTGCTTTTGCCTACATTATAAAAATATTAAAACTCGACAAGCAAATAAAACCGCAGGGGCAAAAAATAAATGTTATTCTGATATTTTGCGTGATTTGGTCTATTGTTGCCGGCGCCAGAGAAACGGTTTTTAGCAATCTCAATCAGATATTTTGGATTACCATCGCTTTAATTATCGTCTCCTTGGTAGAAATAGGTTTTGGATTTTTAGTCGGCAAAACAAAAAAACAAAAGGCGACAATCGGGCTCATTGGCCTTTACCGCAATTTTACTTTAGCTTCTGTTTTGGCAGGAAAATTCTTTCCCATTCAGGCAGTGCTGGCTCCGGCCATTTATACTATCCTTATGAGATTTGCAACTATTCCTTTGCAGATCTACTGCCAAAATTGTCCCAAAGACGAAATTTGCAGCACACTAAAACAGGGCTAAAAACCCTGTTTTTGAATTGCCACAAAAAACCCAACAGTCATAATAAACCCCCTCTAGCTTGTCGCGTACGGAGTTATACGCTACTTCGCACGGGGCAACCAATAAACACCACCTAAAAGAGTTTGACTTTTTTAGCTACTTCGTCTCTTGATTTTTTGCTATTTTATGATATAATAAATAGTGTAATCAAAAAGGATTACCCTGCTCTATTAAGAGCGGATAAATTAAAAATTGAAAACTTAAGGAGGTAAGGAGTGAAAAAAATAATCGCAATAATTTGCACCAGTATTTTGGCTGTTTCTTGCATCTGTTTTTCTTCAGAAGTCTTTGCCGAAGAATGCCAGCTGAGCCAAGATTTCCGCACTATGGTGGAAATTAACGACTCGGGAACCGATTTCTTTGTCGAATATTTCGGAGCTGAATTTGGCATCGCCGATTGGCAAAATGTTCAGTGCCTTTCCAATTTGCCGTTTGTTTACAGAAAAGAATACCCGACGGGCGAACCATTCTCCCACGGATGTCTATGCACATTCAAATGGCAAGAGTCAGATAGGCGTTGCGAAATGATGTCGGCCTTAATGCTTCGGATGGATCCAAAGCATTTCGGCAAAATTGATGAATCTAATGCGGAATATTCGGTTTATTTTTTCCGTTTAGATCAGGTAGGCCAAAAAAAGACCAGTGAGTATAAGATTAAGGGCAAAATAATCTGCGGTAGCGGCCGGGGCGATAAAATTCTTATAGCTCCCATCAGCCCAAAAGAGCGCGTAAAGCTTTTCGGTAAATTCCCGGTGGCTTGGGGCAAGGATAAAAAAAGTCTGCTAGGCATAAAAATAATCAAAGAGGCTAAGGGTAAAAAACCCATATATTATAACTTTCCCCAAACAGTCTTTGATTATGACGCAAGAGGCAAATGTTTAATCAGCGAAACGCCACCCCTTCGCTATGAGCTCAATATGATGTTTATCGATCCCAGTATTTCGCCAGCCACAGAAACAAAAAAAGAAACATTTCTGTTCCCTGAAGTCAATTACATCGGCTCTTTTGACCGAGAGCAAACAATAACGCTCAAAGCTCAATTTAAGATCGGTGATTGGAAAAACGATGAGTTTAACGAGGTTGGGCAAGGCTCTCTTGATATTGGAACTATTCGGGACGGAGAGATAAAAAATATGGCAATAGAAAAAGAAGCGGTTATTAATCTGATACGAAAAACAGATCCTGGCTTCTCCTGGCAAACATCGCAATATACGGTATTCTGGAATGTGGAGGCAATAACCTCTTCGGGAAAGTGTGAAAATCCTGAATCCTATATCAGCGCCCAATCTGTCTTTGACAAGGACTCAGAAAAATAAACACTTGGAACAAAAAGGGCGCCGCCAAAATAACACTCCTTAAATCCCTAATTGCATTAAATGCAATAACAAAACCCCCGCAGAAGCGAGGGTTTTTACTTTTGGTTATTTATTTATCTCTTCCATTAAAATATTCATGGGCACGGCCCCGACAAATTTTTTCACTTCCTGACCGTTCTTAAAAAAAATAAATGTCGGAATACTCTGCACTCCATATTTCCCGGCAATCACGGGGTTTTCATCCACGTTTAGAATGCCCACTTTCACTTTTTCGCTTTGTTCCTGTGCAATCTTGGCAATGAGGGGCTTCATGGCTTGGCAAGGCGGGCACCAAGTGGCAAAAAAATCCACCAAAACCAATTTATCCGCCTTCAAAACTTCCTGATCGAAGTTGGCGTCTGTTAAAGTTATCTCCATAGTTTTATGTATTATTATATTAATTATTTGCCAGACTTCTATAATACTTAAAGGCCGCATTAGCGGCTACTGCCCCATCGGCGCAAGCCGTAATAATCTGCTTGAGCATATTATGCCCATTAGTACAATCTCCGGCGGCAAAAACTCCGGCAACATTGGTTGCCCTGTCATCTTTGACCAAAATAAATCCCGCTTCGTTGGTCTCTATCCCTAATTGATTCATTAAATCTTTAACTGGCAGGCTCCCAATCTCAATAAATACACCGTCTAAAGCCAATTCCTGACTGCCATTAACCGGCGTTGAAAGCAAAATCTTTTCCACTTTCCCCGCGCCCTTAATCCCCTGTACCTCCACGCCGCAATGTATTTCCAAATTCGCCTGCTTCTTGGCATCTTCAATGGTTTTGGCCTCAGCCCTTAAACATTCCTTACGCGCCAATAAATAAACTTTCTTGGCTAAGGTGCTCAGATAAATGGCTGCGCCTACAGCCGAATTGCCCCCGCCCACTACGGCCACAGTTTTGCCTTTATAAAGCGGCCCGTCGCAAGTGGCGCAATAAGCTACACCCTTGCCAACAAATTCTTCTTCTCCGGGAATGGAAAGTTTTTTGCGTTGCGTGCCGGTAGCAATAATAAGAGATTTGCCTTTTAGGCCTCCTGAAAAAGAAGTTTCAATTAAAAACAAATTGCCCTCCTTTTTAATGGCTGTGGCGCTGTCATAGATAAGCTCGCCACCCAAAGCCTGCGCTTGCTCAATAGTCTGCTGCATCAGCTGCATGCCATTAATTTCTTTATTCCCGGGCCAATTCTGCAAAATGTGCGCCTCGCTGGCCTGCCCGCCGGGCATCTGCCCAATGATGGCATTTTTCAGACCATAACGCGAAGCATAAATACTGGCAGTCAAACCGGCCGGGCCGGCGCCAATTATCAAAAGATCGTAAGTCTTTTCTTCATTCATAGTAGCTTATATTTTACTTTCCTTTCCCCCTTTAATCAACAAGGTGATATTTGGCTGCGCTCTCTTTTAGTAATTTGGCCCGCTCACGCAAATGCAAATGAATATCATTATTAGCCCAAGAATACGGATGCCGGCTCTTTTCGCCGCCGGCATTGGCCAGTTTTTCTAAAACCAAAAGCGTTTTTTGCTTGGCGGTCGAAAGTAAAAATGCATCAAAGTCAGCTAAATGATCGGTCCAATAAAAAATAGTCTTATAAATTCGATGGTAAAGGCGCTTGATGGAATTTGGCGTCTTTAGTTTTTCCAAAAAACCATCCATTTCCGCTTTAAGGTTCGTATCTTCGCTGAGGATATGCATCAAAGCCTGCAGAATAATAAACATCCCCTCTTCGCCGTCTAAAATATTAATAATATCACCGGAGATAAAAATATAATCATCAAGGCCGTCGGTGAGCGCACAGACTAAAAAATCCTCCTCTATTGTTTGAAAAATTTTCGGAGTATTTTTCCGCCCAAGCTCATTGCAGGTTTTCTGTAATTTTTCCAAAAATTCCGGACTGACATCCATAGGCCGGGAATTTTTCTTCAACCGGGCAATTTTATTTTTTGCGGCAGTTCTCGAAAATAAAGGTATCAAAACCCGGCCGGCAAAGACCAAAACCAGAACAATAAAAAACACGCCCCAAGCCGAAACATTTTGTAAGCCGCCATAAGCCCAGGCGATAAATACGGCCAAGGAAATATAAACAAATAAAAGATAAGGATGGCTAGCTAAAACAAAATAAAAAAGGGAAATGCCTCGCTCATCTTTTTCCCTTTTGCTGTATTTAAGATCCATAAAATTATCCTTATTATGCCTCTTTTGCCATACCCGCGAAAGCGGGTATCTTCAGCTTAATGCCTTTATTGGATATTAGATTCGCGCAAGGCGGCAATCCTTTCTGCCACACTCGGATGGGTGGAAAAAATTCTACTCATAAAATCTGCCGCATCCTTGCCACGCAAGGGATTAACAATAAATAGATGTGCCGTGGCATCGCTAGCTCTGCGCATATTATGCGGGAAAACCGCAATTTTTTCTAAAGCGGAAGCTAAGCCTTCAGGGTTACGCGTAATCATTGCCCCCGAAGCATCGGCTAAAAATTCGCGCTTCCGGGAAATGGCCATTTGCATCAATTTTCCTAAAATCGGGGAAATGAAAATTAAAGCTAAGCCTAAAATGGCGATAATTGCCCCGCCACGCTCTTCCCGATTATCGCTACGCCGCACCGAAGTGCGCCAAAAAATATCAGCAATCAAAGTTAAAATGCCAACCAAAACCACCATGGCCGCCTGCAAAAAAGTATCGCGGTTCTTGATGTGTGAAAGTTCATGGGATATAACACCCTCCAGCTCACTTTTCGTTAATATTTCTATAAGGCCGGTAGTCAACGCAATCACTGCATGCTGCTCATCTCGGCCGGTAGCAAAAGCATTTGGCTGCGGATCTGTTATCAAATAAATTTTTGGAGTGGGCAGTCCGGCAGTAATACAAAGGTTTTCCACTAAACGATAAATTTCTTGATTATCCTTAAATTCTATCGGCCTGGCGCCGGCCATACTTAAAACAATCTTATCCGAATAATAATATGAGACCCAAACTTGGATAAAAGACAAAACCACAGCAAAAACCAAAATACCCGGCCGATCCAAATAATAAGAAAAATACCAGCCTACACCAATAAGTAAAAGCGCAAAGGCCGTAATCCAGCCCCAGGTTTTGCGAACATTGGAATCAACTTGAGAGTAAAGAGTTGGCATAAATCAAAATTTGGTTGCTTGCGCCAATAATTTGGCGCAAGGCATCAAGTTTCGATTAGAATTTTACTTCCGGGACCGCCTTCTCGTTTTCGGCAATATCGAAAAATTCGCGCTTCTTAAAATTGAACATACCGGCAATAATATTACTGGGCACGCTCTCCACCATGGTATTAAAGTCGCGCACATTACCGTTGTAGAAACGGCGGCTGGCCTGAATTTTATTCTCCGTATCAGAAAGCTCTAATTGCAACTGTTGAAAGTTAGTATTGGCCTTCAAGTCCGGATAAGCCTCGGCCAAAGCAAAAATTCCCTTAACCATGCCAGCTAACTGGTTTTCCGCCGCTGCATGCTCTTGCATCGAGTGCGCAGCCATGGCTTGGTTGCGGGCTTGAATAACTTTTTCCAGAGTACCAGCTTCGTGCTGAGCATATCCTTTTACCGTATTGACGATATTAGGAATCAAATCGTATCTGCGCTTTAACTGCACCTCAATATCCGACCATGCCTCGTCTACGCGATTGCGCATGGAAACCAAATTGTTATATGCAACAATTACAAGCAGAAAAACTATGGCAATAATGCCTAAAATATACCACATATTATTTTTGTTTATGTTATATTATACCCCCAAGCCCATGGGCAGTAAATAGACGAAGTTATGAATAAAAACAAGCCTTTTCAGGCTTGATTTTATTAAAGTAAATTAAAAATTTCAGCTGATTGCAAAAATCAACAGGGTAATTTCACCCTAATTTTTCGCCACACTCCCCACAAAAAGCCGTGCCCGCTACATTCTTGGCCCCGCACTTTTTGCACACAAGCAAAGCCAGTGGCTGGCCGCAATTATTGCAAAATTTTCCCGTCCCGGCTGGTTTGCCACAAGCCGGGCAAAGGGTTTGCTTGGCTTCAATGTCGCCGCTAAATACTTGAGTGCTGGCCGCCTTGGCTTGGATATCCTCTGATTTCTTTTTAGCGCGGGCGCTGGCCACCTCCACATTTTCCCGCGGCGCACAAGCCGTGCAAAGATTATCCTGCTCATTCCAATCATTTTCACAAACCCACTGCGTGCACTTGGGGCAACGATGAAAATGGGCCTTGGCTTCGGCTTGGGCTTTTTCAAAAGCCTCATCGTGTTCTTTTTGCCACTCCGGGCTCATGCCCTCAAACCTTTCCGAAATCGCGTCAATGCCTCTGTCAACGCCATAGCCGATATTATATTTGCCCGCAATCTGAGCCGCGGCCCCGATTATCCCGCCCAAACCTTTAAGAAACTTCCCTTTGCCGTAGGTTTTAGATTCTATGAATTTAGTCTTATACCCTTCATTACAAATAGCGCAGAAAAAGGTGAATTGAAATCCCGCCTCCGTGCTATTGTCCGCAAAATTATCTGTAAATGGTTGAAGCGCCATATTTTTCTTTATTATTTTGTTATTTGGTTATTATTTGTTTGCTCCGGAGCGGTATTCTGCACAGGGCTAGCCGGTTTATTTTGGGCTTGATTGGTATTTTTATTTGGCTCTTTAACAAAAATTGCACCGCAAACCATACATTTATCCTTAATAAATATCTGTTGAGCTTTGCATTGTTGGCAAAATAAAGTTTTCACTAAAGCTGTGCCGCAATTTTTGCATTCATTCTTAAAAAACGGCTGCTCAGTTTTGCAATTTGGGCATTTGACCACCAAACGCTCATTGCATTTATCGCAATAATCTCCAAAAAAAGTCTTAGCGCCGCAATTCAAACAAATGGTTTCCAATTTCAAATTGCAGGCCGGGCACACTGTCCAATCTTTTTCTATCGGGTTGTGACATTTTGGGCAGCGCAGCGGGCCTTGCGGATTAACTTTGCCGCAAAACGGGCAAGAAACAGAATTAGGCGGAATTAATTTGCCGCAAAACTTGCAAGGATGCTTATAGCCCACCGTCGGCTTATTAGCCGCCTCATTACCGGTTTGAAGATCGGCCGCTTGCTCGCTAGGCGCCTTTTTATTGGTCATTAATGCGGCCACAACGATTACGGCCACAATAGCTAACCCCGCTATCAATAATATGCTCATATCTTTGATTTATTAATTTTAATTAATTTTTGTTTATTTGGCTAATTTGGCCACGGCCGCGATAATTTTTTCCACCATTTCCTGAGCCTCTTCTTTGTAAGCATATCCTTGGCTTGCAATCGTGCTATTAGGCTTTTCTCCCATGCCCGGCTGCTTGCCTATTGCAAAACAGGGCTGGCTTCCCGGCGGTAAGGCTTCCGGCAGCCCGAGCAGGCTGCCCGATAAAAGATAATTCCCTATGCTTAGGGCTTGGCACGCTTCCTTGAATTTATTTGATTTCAAAAATACCGCATCAAACCCTTTATATTTCCCGATCTTAAATCCGATCCCAGCCTTATTTTTACTTTTCGCAAATTGTTCTTGGGATTTTTTGGAAGCTTCTTCTAATTGCTTCATCTGCGCCGGACTAATGCGCCCCTTCATCTGACTTTTAATAATGTCTAAAAATGACTGGCCGTTTGGCGCTCCGGGCGCAGGAGCATTAAATCCCATTTGGGGCATCAGGGCCTGGTTTTGGAGCATTTGCTTGGCAATTTTTTTATCCCCACATTCAATAATGGTCAAAAGAGCCGTGTAATCGTATTCTTCGGGAATTAATTTGGCGCGCTCCGAGCGCATACCCTGTATCCTCTGCGGCGTGTAGCCTTTCATCATGCCCGTGGCCGCCATAGCCGCCATGCCTTCATAAAATTTGGTCATGCGCTTTTCCGGATCAGAGTGGCCCAATTCCAGCAAGACTTGTTTCTCCGCTACTTGCTTGGATTTAGCTTTCCAATGCTTCTGGCTTTTGATAACGCTATCAACTGCCGCTTTAATTTTACCAATTTTGTTTTCCATTTTATTTTTCCGGCATGCAGCAAGTCATCGCCGCTGGCCTGTCGCATTTGCTGAAAAGACCACAATCTACTTTTCTATTATACGGTCCGCAATCCGCCGGGCCGACATTTTTGTATCCCGCCGGGCAAGTACTTTCTTTTTGGCATTTCCCGCCCGCGCAGCTTGCCTCACCCGTGGCCATGCAGCATCTGGCCTGCACATCATCGCAGCATTTAGCCACCGCATAACATGTATGGCATTTATGTTTTTTCCCGCAATTAGCCGCACCAACATCTTCCATGCCCGCTGGGCAGCCTTCATAAGTGCAGACCCCCTTGGCACAGTTAGTAACCGGCTTGGGGTTTTCACAGCAAGTCGTGGGCACATATTCGCAGCATTTTTTCAGCCCCAAAAATCCGCAAGGCTTGCATTTCTGGTAAGACTCGCAGCCCGAGGGCCCTTTGTTTATCATTTTAGCGCCACATTTATCTCCCATGCTGCATTCCCCGGCGCATTGCTCAGGTGCCGGCGGAGACACTGTGCCCTCCTTGGGCACGCAACAAGTCGGCGTCACGTAATTATAACAATCAAACCAATTAAATAATCCGCATTTATATTTTGTTTCTATCTGCGCACAAGAAGTATTATCTTTTTTTTCATAGCCCTCGGGGCATTCGCTTGATTTGGCGCAAAGTCCAGAACAAGTCCCCACGGGCGGCGTGGAAGTAGTAAAAATTTTCTTGCAACATTTAACGCTCGTAAAATCTTTTGGCTGCGGGCAGCCACCCTCGCCAAAATCCATGGTGCCGGCGGGGCAAGATTCCAAGCATTGCCCGTCGCAGAGCTGCTTTTTTGATTCATCCTCAGTTAAACATCTTCCCGCAAAGCAGCCAAATTTGCATTTATGCATTACATCATTCCAGCAACCGTATAGGCAATCTTTTTCATCCTTTTTGCAAATCTTTTCCCGAACGCTATTGCCCACACACTCATCTTCATATTTGCAGGGATGGCATTTCCCCTGCTTGACTTTGTCATAAACATAAACGACTCCGAACCTATCCGGATTGTCACCATCATCGTCATAGCAGCCCTCCTTGGGCGTATCAGCTGGAACCGTATCGAAATTGCAGCCATTATCCTTTAACTCTTTCACTCTTTTTTCATATTGCTCGGCCAATGGGTAAACTCCGTTATATTCCGGATCAGTCATAATCATCTCCCAAAGCCTCAAATGGTAAGCAGTATATTCCATGGGGGTCACATCATATGGAGCCTTGAGCTTATTAAAATCTTCTTCGGATAAAATCGTTCCGCTCTTGTGGCAGGCGGAAATCCGCGCCGTAATTTCCATATCAAGAGCCACGGTCATTTTGCCGGTCGTTGCGTTGAGCACCTCCCTGATTTTTTTGGCATATTCATCATAAGATACGCCTTCAAACTGGCTTTGGTTCATAACCGCCCCCATGCCGGTAGAAGTTGATAAATACATATACTGATAGTAATTATCAAAATCCTGCTTTGTGGGCTTTTCTGCTGCGCCAAGATCCGGGGTAGCGGCTAAAGCATTAAAAGAAATAAAAAATAATCCGAGCGCTATGGCCGATAAAAATTTATTTTTCATCTTCAGGGGGTGGGTTATTTTCTTCTGGAGCTTTTTCGGGCGTCTCCTCCGGCTCCCCATTATCGTCAGCGGCTTGCCATTTTTTAGCATCGTCTTTTTCCTGCTCATTAAATTTCAAAAGCTCGGCTACATCTTTTTGCCACTGCTCATCAGAGCGGTGCATTACGCGGCCGATAAAAAGTGCCCGCAAAATTTTGAGCTCCGGATGATTGGAAATGGCAAAGCGGTATTTCCAGTATTTGGGTTCGAGCAATTTTTCCTCGCTTAAATAAATCGGCTCGCGCCTGAAATTAATGGCCCGCAAACATTTATTGATGGTAGTTATCAAATCTTTGGCAATAGCGGCCAAGCTCTCTTTTTTACTGGCAAATTCTGCCCGGCCGGCTAAACGGAAAAAATAGGTTGCTCGGCCAGAGCCCTCTTTGCTCGTGGCTTCCAAGGCAATGGCATTTTGGGCAAATAAAGGCACCAAGAACCAGGTATATTCTTCCATCAGGGTTTTCTTTATGCCCACATAAGCCTCCTGGCCGGCAGCCATTTTGCCCAAATAATCATATTCTTCTTTTATCCCCACTGTAGCCAAATATTTTTCAATTTCCTCCCAGGCCTTGGGCGCGATGGCAGACACTTGCGAGCGGGAAATTGCCCGTCCGTCTCGCATCGAATCAGAAAGCTCTCGCGCCACCAAGGGGTCTAAGCCCAAAATCATTTCTTTGAGCTGCTGCTGCGAGAGCAAAGACATGGCATTAAGCCCTGTATTGATTATTTTAACCACGTAATCAAATTTTTCTCCTAATTGCTTTAGTTCCACTTTGCCACCGCCTAAAACTAAAGAAACCGTAAAGTCCTGAGTGCTGATAGAATCAATGTCGCCATAATATACCTTAAAAAACGGCTCATGCTCTGGCGCCACCAAAAAAGAAGTCTCATAAAACTGGATAGGGCAGTTGCCCAAATCCTTGCCATCGCGCAAAACTTGGCACTCGGCGCGACCCTTGTCCGTGGGCTCCTGCATCATCATTTCCTGCGCCAAAATAGCATTGCGCGCCTTATTAAATGCCTTAGTAAAATTTTCGAATTCATATCCCAGCTGGGAAATTTCCACGCCTGAGCCGCTAGCCAAACGGAGCATGATTTTGTAATCAGCCACTGCCGAATCGCTCACGTCATGGAGATTAAGCGAAAGGGCTTTGCCATTAGCCGGGGAAAAAGAAATCTCCTGCTCTTTTAAGATAATTTTAGCCTCGCCGCTCTCTTTGGCTTGGCCATCAGGGCCAAAAATTGCATAAACTGCTTTGGCTTCGAAAAGTTTGGCGTTATTTTCTTTTTCTTCCCCGCCTTCCTTTTTTTCATCCTCAGCGCCGCTACTGGCCTCCTCTGGTTCTGCCGGATTTTGATTTTGCTCTTTTTCTTCGTCCATATTATTGGGTAACAATTTTTCCAAATTTTTGTTCGAGCTCCTTTATCCTGGCTTCTATTTTTGGCATCAGCTCTTCGTATCTAGTACTCTCGATTATGGAATTGGTATAATCTTCGGCTTTCTTGTCATTGATGCAAAAAGTTGGTACTCCAGCCTTGACAGCTTTTATTTTAACTGCCCATTCCGCCATATTATTTTGCCCTACTGCAAGTTTAGCGGCAAAAGGCGCCAGATACAGATTCTGCGCCGTAAATTCGATAAAGAATGCTTCATCCAGTTTTGTCTCCTTGCCCGTGCATTCCTTGGCCTCCAAATCAGTGTAATAAGCTTTGTCCTCGTCTTTCACTGTGGTCCCTGTTCCTTTGCCATCCGGGTTAACTCCCGGAAGGGTCCCATTGCCAGCACCGCCGCCGGGCGGTTTGGCGTCTCCCCCGATTTTGGGAAATAAATTATTCGGGCTGATGATAGTTGTCTTGTTGGAAGAAAAATACACCGCAACCGCAATAATCAAGATTATTGCGCCGGCCGCTATCCAAATGATTTTTTTATTATCCATATTTTTTATTTATTATTGCTTATTGGTCAGCGGATTTTTGGGCGGTTCTATAAGCCTCAACCATCTCTTTTGATTTGGCAAAACCATTGGCTGCATCTTCAGTGCATTCCTTATAAGTATCAGGATCATAGGCGACATAATTGCAAACTTCCGGCTTATTAAACATCCCGCCTAAAAAGAAATAGCAAAGCGGTATGGGATCGGCATTGCACATAGCCAAACCCTCTTCATAGGTCTTGGCATCTAAAAGGTTTTTTTCTTTGGCCGGCGGTTCTTCTGCCGTGGGCGGCTCGCTGGGCGGATTTTCCGCATCTTCTACGGCAGAAATAAAGGCATAAGCCTCCACGATTGATTTGCCTTCCTTCATGGCCTGCACAGATTTCTTGCAAGCCTCGATAAACTTGGCGCTCCCGCCGGTTTTAGGGCAATAAGAATCATTTTTCTCTCGTAAAGCAAACATGGTATAGCAAGGCTTTTTATCTTCTGGAGTTTTTTCGCAAACTCCGGCACCGCCCACCGCAAACTGCATCATCATATTCTGGATATCCATGGCGCCCTTTGGGCCGGTTAATTCGCCTACCTTTTTCTTTAAGGCTATTTTCGCCTGCTGATAGCCATAAAATCCCAGCACCCCAATGACTACTATCACGGCAACCACTATCAAGATTGTTTTTAATTTTTTGTCCATATTTTAGAATGTTAGATCAATTATCGCTTTTTCTTCATTATTTATCCGCATAGTCACCACTAAAGTAAGCCCGGGCTTAGAGCAGGTAAAACCGTTTTCCGAGCTATCGATTGTTTTATAACCCGCGCCATTACAGGCAGCCTTAAAAGCCGCTACATCTTTGGCGACAATCATCCTATTAACCACATAGGTAAGCATTGAGCCGCCAAAATCCTCCCTTAGTTTTACAATCGGCACTTCTTTTTTCCCCTTTACTTCAAAAAATATTTTGCCAAGCATGGGGAAGACGGCTTCGTGCACTGGCTTGCTCTTGGCCCCCTGTGGCTGAGTCTCCGGAGTCTTTTGATAAAAAATCTCAAGAGCCGTGAGCTCGGCCTTGGCTGGCGCAGCTTTTCCTTTTTCTTTTATTGCTTTAGTTTTTTTCTTGGGCATGATTTATTATTTTATTTCAAACAAAAAACCAATGTTACGGGCATTGGCTGGGTTTGAGAAAGTATTCGCAGGCAAAAATATCAAGGGGCAAAATATTTGTTGCATCAAGGACGGCGAAAAATTGTGCTGTTATCTCTAACATCTTAAATCCATTATAGAAGCATTGCGCGGGGCTTCAAATACCTTTTACACAGGCAAAAAAGAATAGGAATTAGTCATTAGAAATTGAATCTTTATTCTCCCAATTCCATAGCCACTAGCCCATTCTCTTCAATAGCCTCTTTATACCCCGGAAAGCTGTAATAGACCTCAATCATTTCTTCCTTAGAATTAACAAAGGGCATTATTTGCTTAAAAGAATAGACTTCAAGCATTTCATCAATGCTCTTAAAATGCCTAGTTTCTAAAATCTCTTTTTCCAAAATATCCTGCCCACACTTAAAAACCGCAATATCCCCTTTCTGGATTGCTAAGTATTTGGGGTTCGCCTTGCGAGTCTCAATCTTCTTCTCCCCGTTTTTTATGGCCTCAAACACGCGCCTATCTACCTCCCTGATAATAAAATTATGCTTCATTGTTTTGAAAAGATCCGTAACCATTTTACGATCCAATTTGTTATATCTAATGAGCGCCAGACAGGCCAGAATTAAGGAGTTTGGCAAATGGTCCGCGAGCACGCGGAAAACCTTGCTGTTTGAGCCTTGCTTGCCTGCAGGCAAGCAAGAGCGAGTTCGAGGTTTAACGAAGTCAAAACCCTATATATTCGTATCAAGCCGGAGTCCTAAGCGACAGTTTTTTGCTTACTTTTTGCCTGCGCAAAAAGTAAGAAGAATAGCCGCGGCCCTGGCTGCGGCAAAGGAATCAAAAAGCCCGCGCAAGCGGGCTTTTGTTAGTAATCCATTCCTCCCATCCCTCCCATTCCCGGCGGCATAGCCGGCATATCTTTCTTGGGCTCTGGCTTGTCTGCCACAATAGCCTCTGTGGTCAAAAGCGTGCCAGAAGCAGAAACAGCATTTTCCAGAGAGCTTCTCACCACTTTAAGCGGATCGATAATTCCCTCTTCCACCAAATCAACTAATTCATGGTTTGCCTTGGCAAAGTTATAGCCAAAGTTTCCACCCTTGCGCGTAATCTCCGAGATTACAACATCACCATTAAATCCCGCGTTTTCGGCGATCTGCTTAATTGGAGACTCAAGCGCCTTAACCAAAATCTTTTTGCCAAGCATTTCATCAGGATCATTGGGATTAAACTCCGTATTATCCTGCTCTAATTCGCGAGCTACTTTTAAGAGCGCCACGCCACCGCCCAAAACAATTCCCTCAGCAATGGCGGCCTTAGTGGCATTTACCGCATCCTCGGCCTTATCCTTTCTCTGTTTTTGCTCCACCTCGGTGGCAGCGCCAACTTTTAATACAGCCACACCGCCGGAAAGCTTGGCCAAACGCTCTTGCAACTTCTCACGGTCAAAATCGCTGTCAGTCTTTTTTATCTCGTTTTTAATCTGCCCAATTCTGGCTTCGATTTCTTCTTTGCTGCCCTTGCCATCCACAATGGTGGTGGTTTCTTTTTTCGCTACAACCTTGCGGGCATGGCCCAACATATCCAAATTGGCATTCTTAAAATCAAATCCCATTTCCTTAGAAATCACAGTGGCGCCAGTGACACAGGCAATATCTTGGAGTATTTCTTTTTTGCGGTCTCCATACCCCGGGGCCTTAACAGCCAGAGCATTAAAAACTCCACGGATTTTATTCAAAACCAAAGTAGGCAGAGCCTCGCCATCCACATCATCGGCAATAATTAAAAGCTCCTTTTTGCCGCTCTTAACTACTTTCTCCAATATTGGGAGCAAGGTCTCTAAAGAGGAAATTTTCTCATCAGTTACTAAAATATAGGGCTCATCTAAAACAGATTCCATTCTCTCGGCATCGCTGACCATATAAGGAGAAATATAACCGCGGTCAAATTGCAAACCTTTAACGATTTCCTTGGAAAAGCCAAATGACTTGGAATCTTCCACGCTCACCACACCATCCTCGCCAACCTCCTTGATGATTTCGGCAATCAAATTGCCCATTTCTTCATCTTCGGCCGAAATTGTCGCCACTTGGGCATACTCTTCCTGCTTGGCAATTGGCTTTGCCATTTTCTTCAAACTGCTTACAGCCAGCTTACTGGCCTTTTCAATGCCGCGCTTCAAAGCCAAAGGATTGGCGCCAGCGGAAACATTTTTCAAACCTTCAGCAACAATGGCTTGGGTAAGCAAAGTAGCGGTCGTGGTGCCATCTCCGGCAGTCTCGTTGGCTTTCTCAGCCACTTCTTTGACTATCTGGGCACCGAGATTTTCCACTTTATCCTCGAGTTCGATTTCCTTGGCGATAGAAACGCCATCATTGGTGATATTAGGGCTCCCATATCCTTTCTCCAAAACCACATTGCGCCCCTTGGGCCCCAAAGTGATTTTCACGGCATTAGCCAGCTTATCCACGCCGGCCTTGAGCTTTTTTCTGGCTTCTTCTGAATAAATGATTTGTTTGGGCATAGTATAGTTAAAGATTACTTTATTCAATAATTCCTAATATGTCTTCTTGTTTGGCAATTAAATATTGTTTGCCATTAAATTTGAGTTCGTGCGGACCGTATTTGGAGAAAAGAACAGTGTCGCCAACTTTGACATCCATTTCTAAACGCTTGCCGTCTTTTTGCTTGCCCGGGCCCACAGCAATCACTTTGCCCTGCTCGGGGCGGTCTTTATCAGCGGAATCCGGCAATAAAATCCCGGCTTCGGTTTTGCTCTTAGCCTCAATGGGCTCAATCAAAATATTATCGCTTAGTGGTTTTATATTCATATTGTTTGCGATTATTTTTAACTTTATTTTTTATTAAACACAAGAGAATAAATTAGCAGTCAGAATATCTGACTGCTAATATTTTATCCGCCAAAAAAATTGTGTCAATACCCTTTATCCCCGCAAAGTCTTTTTTAGGTCCCGCCCGGCGTCCGCTTGCTTACCTTTATACTTGCGGATCTGCTCCTGTAGCTCGTCTTTGGCATCAGTGATGGCCATCATCAAATCCTCCTTGCAGGATTCTACGCGTAACAAATCATTGTGGATAAGCAAATTGGCTTCCGCTCGGAAAATATCGCCCTTGGCATGGTGCTTGCTGGTCAAGCCCACCTCAACCCTTAGTTCTACGGGCTCTGTATTCTCCGGGATAAATTTGGCGATCGAGGAAAGCTTTTTTTCAGCTGCTTCTTGGATGGAGGGTGTAAGCTCGAAACCCGTGGCCTTGATGATAATCTTCATAATAAATTTTTAATTTAATTTTAATTCTAGTTTACTTTTTCTTTTTCGCTTTTGATTTAATATTTGGAATGTTGGCTTTAGCATTGGCATTTAGGCTATCTAGTATTCCCTTTATATCCAAGCCATACATTTCACAAATGGCCCCAAGGGTCAATTTATCCATTTCGGCCCGCGCAAAGGCACAGCCCAAACAAGGAACATTATACTTTTCCAAAATCTGAGGAGCTTGCGCATGTTTTAGCACCGCCTCAAGCGTGCTGCTTTTTGTATACTTCATAGTTAATTTTATCAAAATTTGTTTTTTGTCCAATATTGACGTTTTAGCTAATTGATTTTCATTAGTCATTGGAGATTTCCTGTCTTATCCTTCCTCCTCCCAATACGGCCTTGCCCACATAAAATGCACAATACTGCCCCGGGGTAATAAAGGCTGGAGCTTTCTTAAATTCGAGTTTCAACAGATCGGGGGAAATATATTTAAGGGTGGCGGGCACAAGCTCTTGCCGATAGCGGACTTTAGCCATAACTTTTTGCGGCCTATCAAAGAGGGAAAATAAGTTATAAGGCTCCAAAAAAATTCCCCGAGGCTGCTTATGCATTGTTTTGCAAACCACTAGCTCATTTTTCTTTTCATTAAAGCCACAAACATACCATGGCCCGCCCGAAAGGCCAATCCCCTTGCGCTGGCCAATGGTGAAAAAATGCAGCCCGTCGTGGCGGCCCAAAATATTGCCTTGAACATCTACAATATTGCCCGGCTGGCGGCCGATTTTTTCCAACAAAAATTCATCCAAAGATTTTTGAGGCAAATAACAAAAATCTTGGCTTTGCTTACGCTTTTCAAAAAATTTAATCCCGGCCTGCGCAACCAACTGATAGATATCCTTTTTGTAGTAATCGCCCAAGGGGAAAACTACGTAGGGCAACCAATTAACATCCAAAAAGCATAAGTTGTATGTTTGATCTTTGTTTTGATCTTTGGCCTTTTGTAACTGGTAATGGCCGCTTCTTAGTTTGGCGGTTTTAGCATAGTGCCCCGTAGCCACATATTTTATGCCCAAAGATTTGGCAAAAGCAAAAAGCTCCCTGAACTTAAGATTGCGGTTGCAAACCACGCAGGGATTTGGAGTATTTAATTTGGAATATTCGCTGACAAAATATGAAACCACGCAATCCTCAAAATCTTTTTTAACATCCACTTGATGATAGTCGCAGCCCAAAGAGGCGCAGACTTTGGAGGCAATTTCTAAAGATTCATTGGTGCAGCAGGCATTTTCTTTTTTTTCTTTGCATTGCCAAGAAGGCAAAAGCAAAGAAACGCCAACAGGAGACCACCCCGCACGCTTAAGCAAAAGCATCGCGGCGGTTGAATCTACCCCGCCCGACATACCCACAACAATTTTTGTTCCTTTAGAAGGTGGCTTTGGAAGCATCGTTAAATTTCTAGTTACTAATATCTAATTTCTAGTTTTTACCGAATTACCAATAATTTTTTATTAGACATTCTCTCACCCGTTCTTATCCGCTATTTCCCGCTCCTTTTCATTGCGCTGATGGATTTTTTCCAATTCTTCGGAAATCTCATGCTTGCGGGACTTTTTGTATTCGTAGATAGCCTCGGCCAAAGCATCATTAGCCAAAATGGAACAATGTATCTTAATGGCCGGCAAGCCGCCCAATTCTTCTATAATATCGTTTTTCGATATTTTAAGCGCATCGTCCAAGGTCTTGCCCTTGGCCAAATCAGTGATGACGCTGGACGTGGCAATGGCGGCCGTGCAGCCAAAAGTCTCAAACTTCACATCTTTTATTACGTCTTCTTTCTTCTTATTCTTCCCAACTTTGATATAAAGCCACATAACATCCCCGCAGACTACATTACCCACTTTCCCGACCGCGTCGGGATTTTTCATTTTGCCGAAATTGTGCGGCTTTTTGAAGTGTTCTAAAACTTTTTTGGAATACATACGATTATGGTAAATTTCAAAATCCAAATTTCAAATTAAAGACATTATTTTTCTTGCTTTTTCCTCATTTGATTTGAATTTTGTCATTTGGTTTTGGTTTTCTTAAAACGGGCTTATTTTTCTTAATTTGGCAACCGCCTTTATTAATTCTTTGAAAAGTTTATTAATATCCTTCTGCTTAGTATATCTGCCCAAGCTGATACGGATTGCCCCATGCGCCTCTCCATGCGAAAGCCCCAAAGCCATTAGGACATGGCTGGGTTCCAATTTAGGGCTAGAGCAAGCCGAAGCCGTAGAAACAGCAAAGCCGCGATTGTTAAGCTCCATCATGAGAGATTCGCCTTCAATGCCTTCAAACCGCAAATTAATATTATTAGGCAATCTGCGGCCATAAGGGCCATTAAGTTTGCAGTTGGCTATTTTGGTAGTGCATTGCTTAATAAATTTATCGCGCATCTTGGAAAGTTTGGCGCCTTCCTTTTTCTGCAGCTTAAAAGCTACTTTGGCCGCGGCGGCAAAACCGGCAATGGCTGGCAAATTGACCGTCGAAGAGCGCAAGCCATTCTCGTGGCCGCCACCATGCATTATCGGCTCAATAGGAGTGCCTTGGCGCACATAAAGGAAAGCAACGCCCTTAGGGCCATAAATTTTGTGTGAGCTGACTGTAAGTAAATCGATATTCAGCGCCTGCACATCAATATCGAGTTTGGTGTAGCTTTGGGCAGCGTCGGTATGGAATAAAACATTTTTCGAGCGGCAAAGCGCGCCAATGCGACCGATTTCCTGTACTGTCCCAATTTCATTATTGGCATGGATAATCGAGACGAGAGCCGTCTCGGGCCTAATCATTTTTTCCAATTCTCGAAAATTCAAAAATCCCTGTGGGTCAACTGGCACCACAGAAAGCTCAAAGCCCTGTTCTTTCAGCCATTTAGCCGATTCTCTCACACAATCATGCTCGATTGCAGAAATGATAAAATGGTTCTTTTTGACCTCGCCCTCAGAACCTTGAAAAAATTTCGCTACCCGCTGCATCACCCCTTTTAGGGCCAGATTATTGCTCTCAGTCGCGGAAGCCGTGAAATAAATTTCTTGGGGTTGGGCGTTAATGGTTTGGGCAAAATAAGTGCGGAAATTTTCTAATTCTTCGTGCGCCTCGGCCCCGAAATTATGCATAGAGGAAGTATTGCCATACTTTTTATTATAAAAAGGCAACATGGCTTTTTGGGCCTCTTTGCAAACCGGCGTAGTGGCGGCGTAATCCATGTATATCATTTTCTTTGGCATAGCTTTTTCTGTTATTTAATCAAATCGCTTAATTTAGCATCGTTTAAGGTTTCTAGCATCGCGTTTTGCAATTTGGCCCAAATGACTTTGGTGCGGCAACAATTCTGCTTAGAACAGGACACGCCGCCCAAGCAACTAATTAGGGCCAGCTTTTTATCGGCGGCTTCAAAAATTTCTTTAACGCTTATGCTTTTGGGATTTTTACTAAAGATATAACCGCCACTTTTGCCCTTGCGGGATTCCAACAAATTGGCTTTTTCCAATTTGGATAAAATTTTCTCCAAATACGGCAAAGGTGCACCTTGGGCCTTGGCGATTTCTTTTAAGGTTAAAACCTTGCCCTTGTTGCGGGCCAGATAAACCATGGCTTGCAAGCCGTATCTTGTTTGGGCGTTTATCTTCATTATCTAAATCGGACTATTTTGGTCTGCTTTATAATACCTTATTTTTCTACCATCTGTCAAGGTCACCAAATCCCCATTTTTACATAAAAAGAACCCCTCTTTTGAGGGGTTATGACGTTTAATGATAGAATTATTCAACAACCTGGTTTGCTGGGAGACCGACAAACTTATTCTTTTCTTTTTGCCAGGTAGTAGCAGCGATGTCGCTTTCCGGCAGGCTGATATCTTGAGGCGTTTTTACCCAACCTTTGGCATAGGCAAAGAAATTTGCTGGTAAAAATGAACCCGTCTCCTCGCACCATTGTCTGAGTGTTTCCCTGGTCTTGTTTTCGCCTCTTAGTTCAATAACAGCTTGCGCAAGACTTGCTCCCAGGTAATAAGCGATGAACGAACCGGGAGTGCCAAATGCTCGGCGGCAATCCTCTTGTGCGCCAGCTTCATCCATTGCTGATTGTTGGGCGTAGAAACTCACCAAAGACTTGGTATCACTGCCAGGGTAACGAAGGTGATATTTCATTTCCACGATGATACGAGCTGCGCGCTGAATCCTTCCCTGAAGAATGCCTAAGAAGGTAAAAAGATTCTTCTTGAGTATTCCGTACTTCCAGCCAAAGAATTCTAACGAGAATGCATGCCCTTCCAACCCAGCCAAATAAAGACGGCCGGTATTGGTGATGATGTATGGCATTTTGCATGAGTAGTGCCCTTGGACGCCATGGCCGCAAAGCTCGTGGCCAATCAATGACTCAAAGAAATAGCCATGCTGACGCTTTTTCTCCATATTGTCGCGTGTCCGAGAAACGATAAAGGTGCTGATTCTTGGGCCACCCGGTTCGCTCGATTCGCGCGGAGCGGGCATGCAAGCGCCAATCGGTATTTGGCTTTCTAGCGAGCCATCGGTGAAATTGATTTCCACTCCGCAACCCGGCAGATTCTCGGGAATCAATCCTTGGTTGCGATACTTTTCCATAATCTCGCCGGTTCGTTTGCGATAAGCAGCCAGCAGTTCGTCGTCGTCTGTTATCATGTCTGGCGGATTAACTCCAAACCAAACATCCTGCCAGCATTTTGAATTTGGCTCGATCATCTTTGCCACTTCATTGGCTGCAGACTCAAGCTCTTGCCTTCTCTGCTCTGCCCAAACCACTACATCCTCAGGCGTCTTGGTGATGCCAAGTTCAGCAAGCATATCTACATATACTTGCCTTCCCCAAGGACCTTCGCGTTTGGGCGCTGTATTCTTGACTACTTCTAAAAATTCGCGATTAGCCTTGTCGTATATTGGCCACAGCTCATCATCATACTCTTCTGGCGAGCCATCAAAAGAAAGCCAAACTTCTCTTAGGCTATCACGCGCTTCGTCTGTCAGCATTTGCTCTAGCGTGGCAATCGCGCCTTGCTTTTCGTCTTCTGTGATGCCGGCGGAATCGTTTGCAAAGAATGCCTTGGCCACATCTGCTCTATCGTAGGGTGTCGTCCTTACCTGCTGACGCATACGAGTCCTCATCAGAGCCTTAGTATCAGGCATCGTCTGATACATATTGCCAACATAGTTGGCTACCATACCCATGCCGCCAAAAAAATTATAAAGCGGTGTAGTAGGTTGATTGAGGATTGGGTGCCACATACTTTCAGCAGTTTCGCGCGCCCCGACAATAGCATAATGCCGGCAAAGCGCATCTATTCGAGTCTTTGGGGCAACACCCGGGTCGCATGCATTTCCTGGGATGAAGTTTAGAAGTGCTTTGACATAGTCTTTGTCCATTGCAGTATACCCAAAACAAATCTGGTTTGGGGTTCCAGTACCATCAAAAACATTTGCATCCGGCATCCACTTGTCAAACACACGCTTCTTGATGTTTGTGGCGGCTTCCATTTCTGGACTAACTCCGCCGACTGGAAGATTTGGAAAAACTTCCACACCATCACCACTTTTTTTCATTTCAACTACATTCGCATCACTATCGTTCACTATTTACCTCCTTATAGGTATTAAATTATAAATTTGTACCCCAGAATTTAATTATTCTGAAGTATTATATCCTAACATAATTTGACATATTAGTCAATTTATTTTAGAAGCCAAAAATCCTTTATTTATAAGCTACTTCGGCTATTGATTTTTATTTATTTTTGTGTTATAATATAGATGTAGTTGGGAACACCACTACCCTATTGAGCCAAGCTTAATAGGCTACAATTTAGGAGGATTAAAATGAGCACAATGACAGTAGTAGGAAGACCGACAGGCGCAGCGACAAAGACGTTACCGACGTTACCATTGAAGCATTTTTCACTTTCTCTGTTTGGCAAGTATAATGGCGTCAAAGTCTTTGATAACGAAAATCGCGTTGTGATCACCGATCGCACTAGAGGACAAAGCATTATTACAATGATGCAACGCTTCGATTCTTTGGCGGTAAAGCTCTCTGGCGATACGAAAGTTCTTATCATCGTCTGTAAGAACAAGGGAACAGTTGTTCTAGACTTCGAAGGAGAAGACGCCAGATTGCCACGCTGCGAAAGCGAGATCTCCGGTGTTCTCTACCAAATCCAATCCTCATTTCCTATGCCGCACTAAGTGCGACCAACAAAGCCCCGCCAAGCATCTGCTTGCGGGGCTCAACTTATTAAAAAAACGAGGCCCCATTTCTGGGGCCTTTTGTGCAAAGTCTGTCCTTATTGCAAAACAGCAGACAATGCGATTTGGAGAATCTTGGGGAGGGCTTTGGCAAGGACGGAAGCATCGGCAAGGAGTGGGTCGCTAGGCTGGACTTTCAAAAGCCCACCCTGAGCGCAAATCACTCTGACCGCTTCTCCGTTCTCCAGTTCGATAAGGTCTCCAACATGGAAGTTCCTTATCGCCCTGCCGTCTTTTTTCAAATCAACAATCAGGGTCGGGAATATGCTATTCAACATCCCGATCTGATAATCGAATGAACCAATCTTGTCGCTGACGTGCGAAACAAAGCCTTTAATCATTGTACTATCCTCCTAAATGTGGTTTTTAACCGCAAGCGCTTGCGGGCCAGAAAATCATTCTGACGCCTTTATTATAACATATAGAAATAATAATGCAAGGGGGGTATAAAAAAACCACTCCCTTAAGAAATGGTTAATATTTATATAATTAGCCAATGCTAAGTATCTGGCCCAAAAAATTCCGAAAGTATCTTATGGCGAACCTGCCGGGAACCCGCCCACCACGCGAACCATAGGGCGAACGGGCGCGGTTGAACCCGGAAAATGTGGACCCAGGGAGAATCGAACTCCCGTCTCGACAATGCGAATGTCGCGTCTTACCACTGGACCATGGGCCCCGATACGACTGTTATTATATTGGATTTTTGCAAAAAAGAAAGAGGCTTTGATTTCCAAAAATCGGAAAAAATTGGTAAAATTATATATGTTCTCCCGGAAAAAATTATTGTTTGCCCTGATTTTTTTGGCCTATCTTTTGCCTGTTGCAGGGAAAGCGCAAGAAAGCGACGCCACGCTCCAAAAATTTTCTTCAACTTTTCAGCAATTCTCTCCAGATAAATGCCACTTCACCAACAACCAAGGCATTAATATTTATGGCACCTCGCACGATGGCTACGATTTTTCCTGCGTCCCCCACTCTTATCTCCCGCTCAAAATTGCCATACCTTTAGAAATTATCGAAACCGGCCACGATTACCTTTATGGCAATTTTGTTCTGGCCAAAGATCCGGAAGGAAAATATCGTTTTCTTTTTGCCCACCTAAGCCGAATCTATGTCAAGAAAGGCCAAGTAACCGATCCCGACAAAACTCTTTTTTTGATGGGTAATTCCGGAAATTCCTCTGGCATCCATTTACATTTGGAAATCTTAAAAGACGGCTTTCCCGTCCAACTCTCGCCCGAGACATTCTCGCAATTTTCCACCATTTACCGCAAACAGGAAAGCTCTCCGGAAAAAGTTTTGTGTAAAGCATACAAAATATCTTTGGAGGAGGCCCAAGAAAAATATCTCCGTTTCGTTGATGCACAAATTTACCCGCTTAATTGGTTCAAACTTTTTGCCCTTTCCAAATACGAAAATCGCCCCATGGAAGAAATTATTTTTGACATCAAAAAGTTCGGTTGGCACCGCTTTTCTAATTTTAGCTATTATTTGCTCCAGAAAGGCCTCAAAAATTACTCCAAAAGGAATTACGAGCTCAATAGGACCCGGGCCTATTTTAATATACTAGAACGCGAACGTTTTGCGACTTTAAGGATAGGCGACCTCCTGACCCAAATCGCCGAACAAAATTTCCGCAAGAAAAACAGCGACACCTATTATCCCAAAAAAGGTGTAGCCGGAGCTAAAACAAAAAAATAAAAAGCCTCGGGTCTTGCCCGGGCTATTTGCTAACCAGTAATTTCCTTTGCTAGTTCCTTATTTTCTACCTCAAGAAAAGCATTGTTAACCCACTCCTTGCCAAAGAGAATGGCAAGAGTCAAGGCACCCAGGCACAACAACCCGGAAATAATTTTCCATTTGGTTTCCGGATTAGGCATTTTTCTCCTCGGTCTTTCTGCTATGGCCAAAATCGCCGCAGCTATCGCAGCAACTTTTGACCGCTGCGAGAGTTCGCTTATCTTCCAGCCATTTTCCCACCTTTACTTTGACAGGGCTTGCATATCTTTGGCCAAAAACCGCGGCCAAAATACCCATGACCAAACCAGCTGCAAAAAACAACCTTCTTTCTCCGTTTGCCATCATTCCTCCTTTACAAACAAATTGTAATTCTTTTCTGCAAAGTGCCGCGCAGCATTACGTATCTTAACGACGCGCACCCTAATGGCTTCTGCCGAAAGAGGCAAGGCCGATTCATGAAAAATCTTCAGAGCCTCGCTTAAAACATATTCGACGCTGTCTTTCTGCCAATCGCCCATGAACAAAACCGTGCTCTTGATACCGTAATGATACGGGAAATTCCTGGCGAAATTACAGGTCCTTTGAACTTTAAGCTTGGCCTGCAAATAACTGGCAGCCTCGATAACAAAAATGAACCCGGAAGGCTTCTTGGGTATGCCTTCGGAATCCAGCCGAATGATGAAAATATACTCAAAAACCGGAGCTTTTCTTTTTCCCATCTACCCTCCTTTTTAATGGTGCTGGCATCTCATATCATTTTTTATTCCACTTGGCAAGAAACAAAAAGCCCCTATTTCAAGGGGCTTTTTGGTAAAGAATCTTAGACTGAGGCCTGTTGGGAAACTATTGCTTTGGACACAGCAGCTTTCTTTTTTTTGAAAGAAAACATTTTATCCAAATCAAATAACATTCCCAAATAGGTGCCCACGCTGATTCCTACAGCGTAAACGATTATCGCTACCAAGCTTCTTTTTGCATCCAGGCCTGTCAGGATGTTGTAAAGAGAAACCATGCTCAACATCGTCAATAAAAACGAAGTTCCAACTGCCGGCGCGACTTTATTTTTCGCGATGCAACGGAAGTTCATGGTTACAAGGAAATCTTGCAAAATCCCGACCAAAAAATAGCCCAGCAAAGTAATATCTGTCATATTACGGTTTAGGTTAGTTTACCCGCGGGCCAAAACCCTTGCGGTCCATGTCCCATCTGCCGACTGAACAGACAGCTAACATATCCATGCCTTTGGCTGAAGGCATTTTATAAAAGAGTGGCTATTTGTTTACAATCTCCACCACCATGGAGATTTTGTAGCGTATTGCCATTATAGCATACAAAATCCTCCCTGTCAAAACAACAAAAACAAGGGCTTTTTGGCCCTTGCTTTCAAAAGTTTTACGCTTATTTTGGTCTTATTTTTTGTTGCAGCCACAACCTTTTTGAGGCAAAGGATTGCTGCTACTGGCAATTTGATTCTGGCAAGAGCCTTTGCAGCCGCCTTTGCAATCCTTGGCGCAATTACAAACGCCCTTCTTGGCGCAATCCCCCTTGCAGCCAAACGTACAATTACCATTCTTGCACTGGCCTTGGGCACAGTTACAGCCTAACTTGCCATTACCCTTAAACAAACCAAAATTAGTGGCCGCGGAAGCGGCCACGGCTCCAGCCAAAGATACCACTAATAGCCCAGCGAGCAAAATATTTTTATAGTTCATTATTTATTTATTATTTTCTTGGCGCCGCTAATAAGTAATACGCCGAAAAAATAATATTCTTCTCAGGGCTCAAACCGACAATAACCCTTTTGGGTGCAACCACACTTACCCCAAGGCACAATTTGGTCAGCTTCAAAATTAACCCCGACAATACGGCCCAAAATCTTCACTTGGGCGCCGGCCTGCATGGGATTGCCCTCATCATTATGGCGCCACTTCGCATGGCTGCCGATAACATGCCACTGCCGGCCATTAGGATCAAGCAAATCAAAATCAGCTTGGGGGTAAAGCCGCTCAATGCGACCGGCCAAAAACCCCTTTTCCGGGCGGTTCCAAACTTCTTGTTGGCGGTTAACACAGGTGCGATAAATCGGCAAAATATTTTTGGCGAGCATCTCCACTTGATGGGTAAAATTCAGCTCATTAAGCGCGTAGCCAAAAATGCCGGACAAAAACAAACTCAATAATATTACTAAAATCGGTGGGTAGCGGTAACCGCGCCCAACATGGCGGAATTGGTAGTAAGCTACAAAAGCGAAAAGTAAAAGCGAAACAATCCAAGCAAAGGGCAGCAATTGGGCGAGCGTGGGCAAATACTGCACCGAAAAAGCCAAAGCCGCCAAATCCCCGCCCGCCAACTCGTAGAATATAAACGAAGCGCTGATACTGCCCACAATGACGCAAAGGGCAAATACTGCCCAATAAACCCAACCTTTAAGCAAAAACATCCAGCGGGGCGCGGGCTTTATCTTTCCTTCTTCTATTTTTTTGAGTATATCGTCGCTTAAAACCATATCTTTTTCTTAAAATTTTATGCCGCCTTGGCGCGCTTGAGCGCGAAATTTTTCTTTGGCGCGGGAAAGCTGCGAGGCGACACTACCCATGGGCTTTTGCAAAATGTCAGAAATCTCTGCATAATCTTTCTGCTCAAAATACTTAAGCACCAATATCTCGCGGTATTCCCTTTCCATGCCAGCCAACACTTGAGCAATTTTTCTGGAGTCAAAAATTATTTGAGCCTCTTTTTGCAAATCAAGGTCTGAGATAAAAGTATCAAAATAATCAAACTCATCCTGCGAATAAACCAGCTTGGGGCGCGAAGACTTTTGGCGCAGGAAGCTCACTGTTTCATTGTGGGCAATCCGATAAACCCAAGAAGAAAATTTCAATTTGCGGTCAAACCCATTGAGATTGACGTAAACCTTAATAAAAATATTCTGCAAAATATCGTTAACATCCTCTGGGTTCAAATTACCTAATCTCCGAATATAACGCCTCAATTTTTCGCCATAGCGCAAAACAAGCTCGGCATAGGCCTGCGGTTTATGCAAAGATTCAGCCACCACTTGTTCATCTGTTTTTTGCCCTAAATCCGACACTTCCATCTTTATGTTTATTACGCTTGAGCCCAAATTTTCTTCTATTAAAACATAAAAAGACGCCTGTATCAAACAGGCGTTTTGTTAAATATCTTTTAATACTAGGAAGGGTTTGGGCACCATTTCTTCGTGAAATTCCAGAACTTTGCGAGCTTCTGCTAAACGCGCTTCCAAAACTCTAACAATCTCTTTTGCACCCAGCCTCTCTCGAGCGATACGCGTCATTTCCCCATAGAAGAAAAGCTTCTTTGGGTTTTTAATGAAGCGCTCGCGACAGGCCTGGTCTTGGCACTTGCGATAAACTTGGATATAGTAATCCAAATTATCCAGTTTGTCGGCGCAGGCAATGACAATAGCGGCTCGGCCTACATTACCATAAGTTTGCGGCGCACGGCGCAACACATGCAAATAGTGGGTTTTGTTGGGGAGCCAAAAATCCGGAGTGTCTTCGTTGGGATCCGTAAGAATTTCAACCATATCAGTTACATTCTTGCCGAAATCCTTTTCCATATTCAAGAAAGTGTAGCCCCGGGTGTCTTCGATAACATCATGCAAAAGCGCAGCTGCTACAACTTCAGCTACCGGAGGGTCTGCATCCTGCCAATATCTATGGACGATGCCTGCCACCCTGTTGGGATGCGTAATCATAGGCGTGTCGTCAAACTTGCGGTGCTGCGAGGCATGCTGCTTCTCGGCAATGATTTTTGCTTTTTCTATCAGGGAATCCATATTCCTCCTTCCATTTTTTAATTTGTAATGTCCGTTCTTACGATTTATCAGAATTGCCAGAGAGTGTCAAAAACAAACAGTGGAAAAGTTTTTGACAAAGTTCCCGGCTTGTCTTATGATTTTTTTGCTCGTCAGGTTATTAAGTCTTGAACAAACTTTTTCAAGGGAAGCTAATTTGCACGGCCCGTGGGCCCTGCATGCGCCTCCCATTATTAAATCTTGTTTTCTAAGATTTAATAATCCCTGGCGGGCACTAAAAAAATCCCAATTACTTTGGGATTTTTTAATTTTGAGGCAGTAATAAAAAAATCCTGTCTTACAGGATTATTTGATATCTTTATACCTTTGAGCTGCCTGCCAAGCATCTGTTTTGACCGGGCAAACCCAATAAGTTTTGAAAACACTTTGGCCGTTAATATCAACCCTTCCTTCGTCAGCAATGTCGCTTAGGGGAAAGCGCTCAAATCCGAATTGCATCAGCAAATCCATGGGCAGAAATTTTTCCACATTGTTTTCCGTGTATAGGAATAGATTCTTTATCTTCCAGGCTTTTGCCTGATAGAAAAGCCGGGTAATCTGCATCATGGCAATTATCTCGACAATCCCATTTCCTCGCGCTCGCGGTACCACGCCAATGCCGTTCATAAAAATGAACCCGTTGCCGTTGCAAAGCGGTTCCATGACCCTTAAAAGCTCCGGCGAAACAACATTTTCCTGACCCAAATTTATCTGACCAATGCCCTTAACTACATAGGAAAGCGCGTAGCCGATATCCTCGCCATTAGAGCTCACTAAAATATGATCATAGCCGGGCTGCTTGGCAAAGATGCGGCCCATTTCCATGAGCGCGCTATCGCCAATACCAAAATCTTCCAGCCACTCACCAGACCAAACCGCACTCCGGACATTGCCAATTCGCCTAAGGTGCTCGGGCGAATTATTATTAAACTCCAGCCGCAAATTAGCAATTTCAATAGTTTTTTCCAAAGTATCCTCCTTATGTATTTGTGAAATATTAATATTGATATATTAACATATCATTGACAAATAGTCAATATTGTTTTCTTTGTAATTTGTCTTAAAATCAAAATATCGAATATGAAAAACTGGCAAAATTTACGCAATAATCCCGCCCTTAAGGAACGCGAAATAAAACGCTCACTTTTGTTCCGCTATATCCGGGAGTTTTTTGACAAGCAAGGGTTCTACGAAATCCAATGCCCCCTGCTTTTGGCTTGCCCGGGCATGGAACCTTATTTGGAACAAATCGGTCTGGATTTATACGATGAAAAAAGGAATAAATATCGCGGCTACCTTTCCACTTCTCCAGAATATTCCATGAAAAAAATGCTCTCCGCGGGCTTTGAAAAAATCTACAATATGGCCTCAGCTTTTCGCGGAGGAGAAAGTTTTGGCGGCACGCATAATATCGAGTTCACTATTTTGGAATGGTATCGCACCAACGCCGACTACACGGCCATTATGGAAGATGTCGAAAATTTGGCAATTTATCTGGCCCAAAAGTTATATGGGAAAACTTTAATTAAATACCAAGGCCAAGAAATTGAGTTAGCCAAACCTTGGCAAAAAATGACAGTCAGAGAAGCTTGCCAAAAATATTCTGGCTTTGATTTGAGTGAGAATAAAGAATTGGAACAGATTAAAAAAATAGCCCTAAATAAAGGCTACAAAGTGGCCGACAATGCCACATGGGATGATATTTTTTATCTGATGTTCTTAAACGAGGTAGAGCCAAATTTCCCCAAGGATAAGCCGCTTATCCTTTGCGAATACCCACTCCCTCAGGCCGCGCTCTCCAAGCCCTGTAAGCATGATCCGTGGTATGCGGAGCGCTTTGAATACTATATCGGCGGAATTGAAATTGGAAATTGTTTTTCAGAATTAGTTGATGGCGACGAACAATTAAAACGTCTGCAAGAAGAGCAAAAACTGCGCGGAGTTTTGGGAAAAGAAATCCTGCCTATTGATATGGAGTTTATCAAGGCTCTAAAAATGGGCGTGCCCGATTCTTCGGGCATTGCCGTGGGCGTGGACAGATTGCAAATGCTTTTACTTGATGTCAAAGACATCAACGATTTGTTACCCTTCCCGGATAGGGATTTGTTTGATTTGAAATAAAGTATTAAGTATCAAAAAAGCAGGAGAGAATTCTCTCCTGCTTTAGGATTACTGTTTGTTACAAAAAAATGTTTTTATCTCCTCTCTGATTATCTTTCTCACTTTGCAAACCACGTCTTCACCCATCAATTTGATCAAGAGTTCTAAGCGGCATATGATCTTATCCTCGTCGTCCTTGTCGCAAGGTTCTTGATTTCTTGCACCGCCCCCCGTATCCCCCCAGTCTGTCTCAAATATCAAGATTTTCCTTATTTCAAACATTATTATTCTCCTATATTTTAACGTGCTCCCTCTCCGTTTTTGTTTGTTCCAGCCACTTTTGGTGGAGGTATTTGGACAAACTCACGGCCATGGTTATATATTAATTACATCATATTATCCTTGTTTTGTCAATGCTAACATTTTTCGCAATATATAATAAAAAGCCCTAGATCTTCTAAGGCTTTTGTATTTATTATCTAAGGTTCTTTCTCGGATTATGAGTTTTGTCTTAATCGAAGAATATCTCTCCGCCTCCTTGAATTCCATGACTACAACTTTATCATCACAAATTTATCTACATCTCCCTCGTGCATCTGGGCAGTTTCGCGGACGATACACCCTAATTTCAAAAGCTACTCAAAGGTGCCTTTTTCAATATGGTAACAAACAGATTCTTCGGACACTCTTTTTGCGACTTGCTCGGCTTTGTCTGCAAATTCTTTTCCCGCCACCCCTCCGATACCATGGCATTCTAGGGCAAAATCATTCAACTGCTTTTGAGGATAGTGCGCCTCCAAGTTGACGAATCGGCTCGTATTAAGTTGAGCCAGGGATTGCGGAAATTCATTATTGTTCGGCGCTATCCATGCCCACCTCTGGTTAAACCAATAGATTCTGATTCCTGGCAGGCAGCTGCTTGCCGTGATTTCTTTTATATCACGATGGAATTCCACAACCAACTTTGTAAGCCTCACACCCTCTTCTGTTGCTCCTCGTTGTTCCATACTGGCTAGCACCTTTTCTTTAGCGTGATTCTGGATAATACCATAAACAAATCCGCTAATAATAGCCACCGATATGCCCACAACAAATACCAAAATTGTATTCATCTTCATCGATTCCCCCTTCTTGTTTATTAAGTTTCTGTAAATTAATTATGTCATATTATCCTTGTTTTGTCAATGCTACTTCCCTTTGATAATTCTTTCAATATTTGACCAAAAGATAAAAATCCATTATATTAATAAAGCTAATAACACTACTATGACAGTCACTACTGCAGAGTTCGAAAGAGGCATGATCCTCAAAATAGACAGTAATTACTGGGAAATTTCCGAGTTTCAATTTGTTAACCCGGGCAAGGGCTCGGCTTTCACCCGCACAATCTTAAAAAACTTGACCGATGGCCGCAAATTGGAGCGCACTTACAAATCGGGTGAAGAATTCGAAGAAGTAGAATATGAAAAAATCACTGCCGAATTTTTATACGCCGACCGCAAAAGCGCCGTCTTTTTAACGGAAAAGAAAAAGGAACGCATCAGCATTCCTTTGGAGATCATGGGAGATAAAATGGGCTACCTTATCCCTAAAACCATGGTTGAGCTGATGATGGTAGAAGGCCAATATTTGGATGTATTATTACCCAAAAAAGTTGACCTCAAAGTTACCGAATCCCCGCCGAATTTAAGAGGCAATACGGCCGGCGCAGTCACTAAAACTGTTAAAGTGGAAACCGGGCTGGTCATCACTGTTCCCGCCTTTATTGAAGAAGGAGATGTTATCAGGGTCAATACAGAAAAAGGCGAGTATAGCGAAAGAATCAATAAATAAAAAAGTCCCCGCCTCTCGGCGGGGATTTTTTGTTCTTAGAATTCGTATTTTTTGAACGGCACGGCCTTATTGCCTTCCATCAACATAGCCTCGACCTGCAAATATTTGGCAATGCCCGAAGTCATAATTTTATCCGTAAGTAAATTGTCGATTTGAAAAATACCTGCCGGATTACCCATGGTAATTATTAAGCGCAAGGGGCGGCGCGGATTGCCGGTCTCCAAAATTGCCACTTCTTCGATAGCCATAGCCGAAACGCTGTGGATAGAAATACTGCCAGCCTGATAAGGCACGCGGGCGCGGCCCTTTTCCATGTCCAAAGCATCAGCCACTTTCACTATCCCTGCTTCAATAGTTAAAGGTTCAACATTGGGTTCATGGCAATAAATGCAATGCATAATCTCCCACTTCATCACCTCAAAATCCGCCTGCTCATAAATGCCATTTAATAATTCGCTGACAATCGGCTCGGCCACGATAATACCGATAGTCTCATGCTCCTTGCGGTGCACCACCTGCCCCACATCGTGCAAAATCGTGCCTAAAACCGTTATCACCTCAGCATCCTCGGGAGACATGCCATAATTTTTAACCGAACTGGGTAAAATTCCCGCTTCACCAAAAGTGCGCAACATTTTAAGTGCCATATTAGCCACAATTTTGACATGGGTCGGCCCATGATCATTAAAACCCAAGCGGTCAATAGTGGTAATATTGCTCATACGCAAAGCTGTAGCGAGCTTAACGCTTTTTTTGACCCGCTCCATCACCTCGCCGAGCTTGGTATTATTTTTAGAGGGAATATTAAACTCCATTACAAATACTATTTTAGCACATTATTTGAAATAATATTGGCAGGTTTTTCCCCAAAGGCCCAAACGTTCATTTTTGGCCTGTTTTTCCATAGAATAAAACCATTTAGCAAAAAGGAAATCAGAATATTGATAGACAAAAGCATAACCATTACGCACCATCTCGGCATTAATTATTTTCCCATTAGCCAATACGTAGCGCAAACTCCTGCCGTATTTATCTTTATCACCGGCATTGGGATCTTCTAATAAAATAACATTTCGCTCGCCAATCTCCTCTTGGAGAAAATTGGTCGCCTCTTTGCCGTAGCAATCGCCTTTGGTTTTGCCGTATTTTTCATGGGCAATTTCCGGCGCGTTAATGCCCAAAAGCCTGATAGTGCTTTCTTGCCGGCCCTTTTGGACAACTATAGTATCGCCATCTACCACATACTTCACCTTCCAACTGGAGGCCCAAGTGCCCGCGCCCAATAAAACCGCCAGGGTAACGATTATCCAGACAGCCGCTTGCTTTTTATTTTGAAAGTTAAAGGCCAGCATCTTATTGCACTATTTTGATTTGCTCGGGCTTATCCAAAATAATTTCCGGCTTGCCCTTATAGGTTTTAACCATTCCTCTAATTTCAACAATTTTACCTTCATATTCCTTCAGGTTATCAAACTTAGCCGCCGCCGATTTGAAAATAACAGCCGTAAACGGACACTGATTATAATTTTCGCAGAAATCCAAAAACACCGTTTTGCTCTTAGAAACAAAAACTTTCAGTAAAGCACCGCGCACACAAATCTCATCGCCTGCAAAATTTTGCGCATCCTCAATGGTTACACACCCATCTTGAGTGCCCTGTGAAGCTAGTGAATCGGTTAATGAGGCCTTGGGCAACCCCGCCTCATTGCCCAAATCATGCCCACCCCAGAACATACCCGCGCCCAGGGCGGCCAAGGTCAAAAGAATGGTTAAAAGAATATTGTTTTTCTGCCAAACCATAATTAATTATAGCAAACAAAAATGCAGGCTCTCACCTGCATTTTCCACTTTATTTATTGAAATCCAACTCGGTAGCTTTTTCCCACTTTGTCTCATCAAGCACCACTAGCCCATTATCATGAATGATATACATATAATCATTGATAAATACGGCGCGGCGGGCATTGATTTCGGAAACTGCTTTAACAAGTTTTAACTTATTACCCTCGTACCCGAACACATAACCACCGCTGCCTCCGGGCAAAAAGAAAACTTTATGCTTAGCATCCTGTAAAAATGCTTTGTGGTTATTTATCGCCTCTGAGTAGCTCTCCTGCATCAAATACTTATCCAACTCCTGGGGATTGGCCGGATTGGAAACATCAAATAACGATAATTTTAATTTCCAATCCTCTTGCCCTACGCCCAAAATAATATTATTAGCCAGAGGATGCAGATATCCGGAATAACCGGGTATTTTGAGCTCACCCCTGAGCTTAGGGCTGGCCGGATTGGAAAGATCTAAAACATAAAAGGGATCAGTTTGCTTAAAGGTAACGATATATCCACGTTCGGCAATAAAACGGGCGCTATAAATCCTCTCCCCCAAGCCCAGATCTTTCACCGAACCGATATTCTTAAGCGCCCCATCCAAAACATAAACATCATTGGCGCTCTGGGAATTAGAGAAATTAATACCCGACAGCCAGAGGCTTAACCCGCGATTGCCCGCGGTCGTGGCGATACGCAAATTCCCCTTATATTCATCCATACAAAATTGGTTCAAGGGCCGGCCCGCCACTTCACCTTGGGCGCGAATGGCCATATCCCCTAAAGAAATTTTGACTATTCCCGTACTCTCAAAAGTCCGAAAATTATTCTTGTAATAATCGGCAAAACGGTTGTTGAGGTCATTGGCTAATTTCAACCTTTGGTCATAATCCTCAAAAGACTCAAAATAATTTTCCCAGATATACTGGATTTCCGTATCCTTGGCGCGCTTGGAAATATCAAGGTTGCCAACTTTTTCTATCTTTGAAATTATCTCGCCGGGTATTAGGTCGCTAGCCTTTGTCTTGAAAAAGTCCGTAAAAATTTTAGCGCCATCCCCGTTGAAAGAATAGCCGATGTATAAATTCTCCTCTGACATATAAACAACACTTTCCCCGGCTGAGGCGACAAAAGAAACTTTATTAGAAACTTCCCCGCTCTGCATATTGATAGTCCAAACCGAGAAAGTCGTATCCGCCTGCATAGCTCGAGCCGGATACCAAATGTCATTGCAGGCCACAGACATTTTTTTGGCATTAACCTCCAAAGGAATTATCGGACAAGGTGAATAACGATTTATCCCTGAGCGGGTCACTAAATAAATTTTTCCATTATGGAGCCGGGCAGTCTGCAAGCCGGTGTTGCCTTTATATTTGATATTCCATTTACGTTGCGGAGATTTAAGATCTTTCACATCATAAGCAAATACGCCATCAGTGGCAAAAACCACTAAAGTATTATTTTCCAAAAGCATCTCTCCGCGCTTGTCTATCTCTCCCAAATAAGCCAATTTATCCAATGGCCAAGCTGAGACAACATTAATTTTTGGTTCATTATTGTAAAGCGGAGGCATAGGAGCGATCAAAGAAGAAACTTTAGATGTTGCCGAATTACTTCTAGTTGCTTCTTCTTTTAGCAAAGGCGTTGGCCTTGATCGCCAAGTCCAATTTGGGGAAAAAAATATAGCCGCGCCGTTTGTCTTGATGATATCTGGCTCATCGACTCCTAAAACTTGCACATTGGTCCCAGAAACCCTCCCTACCGAATCTTGGGGCGCAACTTCCGGGGAGCTGGCTTTAGCCATCATATTGGTTGCCACGGGAGCCATAACGGCATCGGTCAGCATAATTTCGCCCCGAAGGCCGCCGGAATAATTGCGAGCCGAGGAATCATTTTTCCGCAAAAATTCCCTAAACTCCTCCAGAGAAGAAAATTTCTTCATGGAAATTTTCGTTTTTAATCCAGAAGGGATGGCGATAGATGGCAAGACTAAAGGCTTGCTGGCTTCCGGCTTAATCCGCATCAGCTTAAGAATAGAATCGATAAGTGATTGTGCTGAAGCACTCTTGGCTCCAATGAGCCCAAAAATAGCCAAGGCAAAAATAACCGATAAGAATAACTTCTTGTTCATAAAAAATTGATTATATTAGTGATAACGCGCCAATGCCGGGTTTGTGACAAAATCATTTAGGCTGAAAGCTTCGGGCAATGGTATAAAATTCCTCCCGTGACTGGTCCCAATAATCTTGAGTGGTAACAAAAACCACTTCCCATACCGCACCTTGAGTAAATCCCGAAAGCATAATTAAAAGCCGCTGCTTACCGGCTTGAGCTTCGATAAAATAAATATCCCCTCCATTAGATTTTTCCTTACTCTCTTGGATAAATTTCAAGCCCTCGAAGGAGGCGGCTAATTTCCCCTTAACTACCGATTTATATGAGGAAAATTCCCAATCGCCTTTTTGGTCGTAACTGATAGTGGCATAGGTTGGCCCCAAGGTCGAATCCTTCGCGGCTTTATGCCGGGTATTAAAGGCTGTATAGCTGGCTCCGGGCATACTGCCGGCTTCTTGCCAGTAAAAAGGAAAAGTTATCGAAAAGTCCCCTTTCTGGATTGTAATATTGACGGCCGGAGAATTATCTTGCACGGGTGGTTTTTGCACTACCACATTCTGCTTTTGATTAAAGAGAAATCCCAACAGGGACAAGATGGCTAAAGCTCCCAATAAAATAAGAGGTCTTTTATCCATATGAGTTATTAATGGTTGGTTTATTATACCATTGCCGTTTTTTCGGCCTATATTGACTTTTTGGCAAATAAATGATATAATACATTAGGTCAAGAAAAATTCATCTTACCGAATTTTTAACCCGAAAGGGGGCAACAATGATCGATGTGATTATGTTTTCTTGTCTGCTATTGGTCTTATTTTTGTTTGTGTTCGTCGCATTATTCGGACTAGCTAGTTTTTGTCAGTATTGCGGCAAACTTGTAAACCAAGGAGGAAAATGTGTTAGACATATCCATGACAGTGCTATGCCTGATATGTATAGCGGGCGGAACAATCATTTTCATCCTAGCCTCGGGAAAAATCAGCGACCGGGAACAGGAAGAAATGGAACTGCAGGAGAAACGGAAAAAACTCAATCATCAAGCGCAAATCTCGGGACAAATTCCGAATTTGTCGCTCCCCCTCCTGTCCTACTTCGATGAAAAAAAATATCGCCAACGGCAAAATTGGGGTATTGGCCTTATCGCCACCGGAGTGTTCATCCTAACAATATTCAAAATGTTTTTTTGAATCAAAAGAGCCACGCAATATGCGTGGCTCAAATCATTTTACTTACTTGGCCCCCAAAATTACTAAGACATCAGCCTCGCTGGGCGCTTCGCCGCTTGGCATTTCTTTTACCGGATCTTTGGTAAAAATTTCTTGAAGTTTGGCAATATCTTTTCCTTTGAGGTCAATAATCATGCCTTCTGGATATTTCTGGGAGGCGTTTTTAGTTCCCAGCACCTCAAACCCGCCCAAAGCTTTAATTTTCTCGCCCCAAGCTGCCGCTGAACCCCTGGGCGCTCCCCCGTTGCGTATTTCCACTTTAACCGGCTCAGCTACTTGAGTGGTTGAACTGGGCGTTGCCTGGGTGGTAGTGGCTGCCGGTGCCTGGCTTGGCGGAGCCTCTAAATAAATAGGGCCGACATTAATTAAAATATCCTCTTTCTCATTATAAATAATCGCCTTATTGCTATAAATAATTAGCCTATCGCCATTGCGCGCATCCTTAAAAAAAGGCTGCTGGCTCTGGAGTATTTGTACATCTTGAATAGTAGAAATAGTTGGCCGTTCATCGCTGGGCAACTTGATGTGTTTGGCAATTCTTGAAAGCATTAAAGAAACTTCCTGTTCGTTTAACTGCCCTTGATTTTTGATTTCCCCCTTGAAGCTCGCCAAAAATTGGATAAGAGCAGCCAAAACAACAACAATGAATAAAATAGTAGCAAACAGGGCCACGTGCCTCATGATATCCGGAGTTACGGATTTTTTCTCCACGGGTTTAGCTAGAGGCTTGAGGTCAACTTTTTTGGCGGCCTTCTGCCCAGCAACAATAATATTATCGGTTTTAGAAATTGTTTTAACTCTGGCCGCTGAGGCAAGCTTAACTACCGGCTTTTCGACCGGAGCCTGAATTTCCGGTTCAGCCAAAATCGGCTTAATAACTTCCTGCGGATCAGAAACGGCTTGCGGTTGGACTGTCGGCTCAAGCGGCTTAGTGGCTTCTGGTCCTAATACGGCTTCCGGGGCCACGGGCTGGTCAATTTTGTTAATTTTCCTCGCCATATTTTTATATTATTAAATCATTTTACAATAATTGCCCTAACAGCGCAAACTAGCTTTTCACAGAAAAAAACCGCCGGCAATGCCGGCGGAAATTTTATTGCGAAAAATTATTTTTTCTTACTGGGCGTAGTTGTGGGTTGAACCGGCGCTTCCGGAGCCGGTTGGGCGGCTTGATCCTGCTGCATTAATATCGGGCCAGCATTAACAATAACATTTTTGGTTGGGTTATAGATAACCGCCTTGCGAGCCTGAAAAAATATCAAAAGCTTGTCGCCCTTCTGGGTGCCGGCATAGAAAGGCTGCTCTTTCTGCAAAGCGGAGGGATCTTCGATCGTAGCAACTAAAGGATCTTCTTGCGGCAAAACCATCAGCTTGCCCGCCGCAGCCAGTAACGATTGCACTTCCTGCTTAGCCTGTTCCTGTGAAGCTGCGGGATTATTATTACCATTTAAGGCTACCGGCTTTTGGGCTTTTACCATCCAAAAATACCAAGCCAAAGCCAAAATAACCACGACAATAATAAATATTGCCAAACCGATAAAATTACTTTTTTTAGCGGGTTTTTCTGAAGATTGGAGATTCTCTAACATAATAATATAATTAATTTCTAAATTACTTTAATCTTGTGCCGACAGAAAATCAACCTTGTCTTTTCCACAACTAAGTTTTATAATCTCTTTACATGAAAAGGTTTTTTTCGGTTATCGTTTTTTGTTTGGCGGTTTTGCTTAATGCTTCTTCGGCTTTGGCAGCTTCACCTGCCCAAAACCATTTGGCTCCCGCAAATTGCCCAACAAGCACGCCACCTAATTTACTGACTATAGAAGAAAAATTAATTTTGGAACAATTTTCCGAATCTTTTTTGCAATTCAGCCCGGATAAATGCCACTTCACAAATAATCAAGGTATCAGCGCTGATGGCACTATACACGATGGCTACGATTTTAATTGTTACCCGCCCGGCCGGCCATTTGATATTTGGATTTTGATTCCCTTAAAAATCCGCGAAGTGTCTTTTGACCCGGTCTACGGCAATTATATCATCGCCACCGACTTACAAGAAAAACTGACATTCGTTTTCGGCCACGCCGATAAAATTTATGTTAGAGCCGGGGAAATTACCGACGCCCATAAGCCTTTGATGAAAGTTGGCTCTACCGGAAACTCCCAAGGCGTTCACCTCCATTTAGAGATACTTAAAAACGGTTTTCCCCTGCAATTAGGTGATTGCGTATTCGAATACTACAAAACCATTTACCGCAAAGAGGAGAGCAATCCGATTGAAGTTATTGCTAAAACGATGAGGGTTACAACCGAGCAGGCACAAAAATATATTTCTCTGATTTCCGCAAAAAAATATCCACTCAACATTTATAAATTATTCGCCCTTTCCCTTTATGAAAAATTGCCCTTTCCCTTTGTTGCTTGGCTGGCACAACAGAATAGCCGTAATTTTTATAATTTCCGAGCCTATTTTACGAAGCAGAATAACCTGCCTAACTCCTATTTAAAGCAAAAAGCTGAGCTTAACGCCAAAGCTGTTATGGCTGAATTTTTCAAAAAACAATTCGCCCTCGACCCTACCCGGGAAAAAAGTATTGAAATGGCAGAAAAGCGATTTAAGGCCAATTATTTTAATAGAGGTTTTGCCGCGAGTATAAAAGAAAGTAATTAAAAACAACCCGCATACACGGGTTGTTTTTAATTACTTTAGCTATTGCTCTTGCGCCATTTTGGAAGCTTTTTCAACCGCTTTTTCGGGATTAATGATTTTTAGGCCGTTACTAGGGGAAATTTCCTTAAAATCTCCCCGACCCCTTCTGCCTTTACCAAAGCAAAGGATTCTTGTTCGAATCAAAAGTCTAGCGTCAGAAATAAGCAAAAAGCGCCACGTTGTGGCGCCTTTTGCTTATGTTGCGGGACTTGGATTCGAACCAAGATTAACGGATTCAGAGTCCGTCGTCCTACCATTAGACGATCCCGCAATTTTAATACAAAAGCGCAGTTTCCTGCGCTAGTACTATGGCATAAAATGCTTAAACCTTCAAGTATTGCCTAACCGCGGTGTAATTGAAAATTCCGCCCATCAAAACAGCAATAATTAAATCGAAAAACAAAATCTTGAAAAAATTAGCCTGATAAAAAGCAAAAAGATCAAAGCTCCCCCCAACCAAAACCATAACTTTAGGTGCTAAAAAATACGAAACAATGGCAAAAAAACCCACCGAAAGAAGCGCCGAAGCCAAACCGCAAATAACCCCCTGCACCACATAAGGTCCTTTAACAAACCAATTAGAAGCGCCCATCATTTTCATAATCCCTATTTCCTCCTTGAGATTGTGCACCGCCAAATGAACCGTGCTAGAAACTATGACAAAAACTATAATAGCTAAAAATATCGCCAAGCCTGCGCCAACATTTTTTATATCCGAAGCAATGGCAAAAATCTTTTTAATCATCTGCTCGGTCCGCGGATAGCTTACCTCCTCTACCAAACTCTTAAGCTCGTCAGCCTTCAAAAACGAATCAATCTCTTCATAGGCTTTCAGGCTTTCTGCTTTAATCCGAAAAGAGGCCGGAAAAGGATTTTCCCCCACAATTTCAATCGTCTTGGAGACGGCCTTATCGTCGGAGTATTTCTCATTAAATTGCTTATAAGCCTCCTCTCGGGAGATATAATCGACACTCTGCACTCCGGGCATTTCTTTAACCTTATCCTTCAGAGCCAAAATATTTTCACTGGGGGCGGCCTGATTAAAATAAGCCGTAATCCCGATTTGTTTTTGCAAATTGGAAAAAACTTCCCGACTCATCGCATCAACATAAAAAAATGTTGTTAAAAGCGCAACAGTAATTGCCATGACAAAAGTAGTGGCAAGGCTTAAACCCAATTGGCGAGTAAAGTTTTTTACTCCAGCGGAAATAATTCTTTTTAAGGATAACATCATAAAAAAAATCTTATAAAATAAATTTTCCTTTGGCTTGATCGCGTATTATCTGCCCGTCATCCAAAGTAATGACCCTCTTCTTTAACAAATTAACCACCTTTTCGTTGTGGGTTGCAAGTAAAATGGTCGTCCCCATAGAGTTCAATTTCTGCAAAGTTTCCACTACGTCGCGTGTATTGTAGGCATCAAGGCTCCCTGTTGGTTCATCGGCCAAAATTACATCCGGCCGATGGATTAAGGCGCGGGCAATGGCCGCTTTTTGTTTTTCACCCCCCGAAAGCTCGTTGGGAAAGTTGCCGCTTTTATTCCTTAGTCCCACCATGTCCAAAATCTGCGGGACGTCGCGCAAAATATCCTCATCGGTGGCCCCGATCATTTCCATGGCGAAAGCAATATTTTCAAAAATGCTTTTCGAAGAAATCAGGCGAATATCTTGGAATATCGCCCCAAATTTCTGACGATAGGAATGGATTTCACTCTTTTTTATTTGGGCAATATCCTCCCCGTCAAAAAATATTTTTCCAGAAGTTGGTTCCTCTTCGCGATTTACCAATTTAAGCAAAGTGGACTTTCCCGAACCGGTTTTACCTACAACAAGCAAAAATTCTCCGTTGGCTATTTCTAAATTGATATCATGCAGCCCGACGGATTTATTATGATAAATTTTATTAACCTGTTCGAATTTGATTAAGCTCATATGCTTGTATCTTTGAGCTCTGCCTCTATGAATCCATCCAAATCTCCGTCTAGTACTCCCTCGGCTTGGCTCGTTTCATAATCGGTACGTAAATCCTTAACTAACTTATAGGGGTGCAATACATAGCTCCTAATCTGGCTACCAAAATCCACACTCCGCCTCTCGCCCTTCATCTTGGAAATTTCTTCCTGCCTCTCCTGCTCTTTTAATTGAAACAGTTTGCTCTTGAGTATTTTAATCGCTTTTTCACGGTTGAGCAACTGTGAACGTTCACTTGAACAAGTTACAGCAATATTGCTTGGTATATGCACTATCCTAACAGCCGTTTCGCGCTTATTCACATTTTGCCCGCCCGCTCCACCAGATTTGCTAGTTTCCATCCGGATTTCGGCCGGATTCAGCTCAAAAGACTTCGCATCGATATCAGAAATGAGCGGCATCACTTCAACACCAGCAAAAGAAGTGTGTCTCAAGCTTTGGGCTGAAAATGGACTAATACGCACTAAACGATGTACGCCACTCTCTTTATGCAAATAGCCGTAAGCATATTTTCCGGATATTTCCATGGAAATACTCTTGAGCCCCGCTTTTCCGGTTTCGGGGCTAACCTCTCCCCGGCTTTCATCTAAGATAGAAATGCTAAAACCTTTTTTGTCGGCCCATCTTTGATACATCCGAGAAAGCATAGAAGCCCAATCCTCGGCTTCGTTGCCGCCTGCCCCGGAATTAATACTTAAGATTGCATCCCCCTTATCGTATTTGCCGGACAAAAATACTTTCATTTCTTGCTTTTCAATCTTCTTCTTAAGCTCTGAGATATGTTTATCCAATTCCTCCTGCAAACTAGAATCCGTTTGAGCCATCTCAAAAAGCTCCCCAATTTCTTTGGATTCTTTTTGCAGATCTTTTATGGTTTCGAGCTCGTCTTTGGTGTCGGAGAGCTCCTTTTGCAACTTGGCCGCCTCTTGAGGATCATTCCAAAAATCAGGAGAGGCCTGCAGATTTTCTAATTCTTGGATGCGTTTTGCTTTAGCCTCCAAGTCAAAGACAATCCATAAGATGGACGATGCGTTTTTCTAATTCTTGGATATCGTAGATATTATATTCCATCTTAATGGTGTTATTTTACCTGAGCCGATGAGAGGACTTGCCCTTCGGTCACTCACTGCTGTTCGTGCCTCAGGGCCCGGCTCGGCGCCGGTCGCGCCTGCGCCCTTTGCGCTAACGCGCAAAGCCCCCAACCTCCTCTTTACAAAAGAGTCTAAAGGCCAATCGCCCCCCAGGAGCCGATCAGAGGATTTGAACCTCCAACCTGCGGTTTACGATACCGCTGCTCTACCGTTGAGCTAGATCGGCTCTTGAGGGGCGATAACTGCTCCTTGTTGAAAAATCTTAACATAAATCGGCATATTTTTCAACAGAAAAATCCGCCCATCCAGGCGGACTTTTCTATTTTATTTTTTACTTGGCAAGCTCAAAAATAGCCCAAAGATTCACGATTGGAATAAGCATAAGGAGGGCAAACCATTGGTCCTTCCCGGCCTTTTTGGCAATTAACATCCAAATATAAACCGAGGTCAAGAGCGAGATAATCGTGCCAACGACCGGTACCAACCCCCCGAATAAAATGATCAAAAGCCACCACCACTGAAGGCCGGCGATCTGTAATAAAAGCCAAATATTGAGAATCGGAATCCAAGCCATCCACGGATTAGGAATATTAAACTTTTTGGCGAGCTTCATAATCCCAATGGCAGCGACAATATAATAAGCTATGGCGGCGATGAACACAAAAACTCCGTAGGCCATAAATAATCCCGCCCACGATCCTAATTGATTGAACTCGTCATAATTCTGCGCCATTGCTGGCATGGCGGCAATTAAGCCGGCTAAAACTAATAATGTTTTTTTCATTATTTTTATTTATTTTTTATTTTAATCTTATAATGATGAAATAGGCCGCAAATATGACTATCAACAGAAAAACAAAAACCATAGCGGCCAAGATAATATTATCCCAGAAACCTTTGGCCAATTCTTTTGACTCCTCAAAGTCTTGCCCCGGCGCTACATCCTCACTCTTGGCCAAAGTATCACTAACCTGATGCGCCGAAACTAAATCTTTAGGCTCCTCTCGCAAAACTTTTATCCTACCATCTTGAGCAGGCGGCGTTATTTGAATTTGGGTTGGCTGGGGCTGATCTTTGGTTATTATAATTGCTTCCTTGTTCTCGTTCCCTTCGTGAAATAAATCATGGCGGATAGGGCTAATGGAAGTTTGGAGAGCTTCTTGAGCCACAGCCTCATTAATTCCCATCTGTAATAAATGAGCCTTGATTTCCTCTGGCTTTTGGCCTTGCGACAGTTGTTTCTGCACAAATTCTAAAATGTGCGGGCTGACCATGTTTATTTGAGATTTTTCAAATAAGTCTTGGCTCTTGTTCTAAAAACGTCGTCACTTAAAAAACACCTATACCCTTTCGAATATTGGGCACAAATTCGGAATTCCCCAGCATTGGTCTTGCCATATGCAAAATTATACATTGAAACGGAATATTCCTTAAGCATTTTATAATTCCCCAGTGAAACAATGTCGCCAATATTTTCCGGATACTTGGAATTTTTGGAATTATATAACTGGAAGAAAAACGATAAATTAACCAGTTCGTTACTCTGTTCCAAATCCGCCTTCTCGTCGGCCGAATAAGCCGATTTATTTTTGAAATAAGCAATGACAGCTTCCAATTCTTTTACAATCGATTCATCACTAACTGATTGCGGGCTGGAAAGATTCTGAGGCGCTTGTGGCTTTGGTGTTTCAGCTTGCGGCTGGGTTGTAGTTACGACAGGTTGTTCTGGCTTAACAAGAGGCTCGCGCTTTTTAGCATCATTTATCGCCTTATAGCCGAAGAATCCGGCCAAGCCGACTATTACCAAAATTACCAATCCTATTATTATTGGACCAAAATTAAATTGCGGCGCCGCCCCTCTAGCTTGCCCCGCGCCACGAGGCTGCAAGGCCGGTTGAGGCTGCGCCTGGGGCGAAGTGGTTACCGGTTCGCGATACGAAGTTTGAGGCTTGCTCTCCAGAACCGGCTTTTGAACTGTCACTTGCACCTGAGGTTTAGGCTGCTGAGCTTGGGGTTGCGGCTGAGGTTGAGGCTGTATTGACGACTGAGCACCTCCCACTGGCTTAGCTTGGATACTGGGCGCTTGCGGCCTTTGAGACTGCAAAACAGGTTGAGCCGGAGCAGGCTTTGGGCCGGCCTGAGACTGGGGTTGAGCCGCTTGGGTTTGTGGTTGTGCCTGCGATACTTGAGGCTTAGCTTCGCTAACAGTGGCTGGCTTGGCCGCCTGTTGCTGGGTTCGAAATTCATCAAGAGGCTTTACTTCAATCTTGGGCTTTTCAACTTTTGGCTGATTGGCCTGATTTATAACATTAAAAGCTTCCCCGATATCACCCTCGGCCCACTTGTATTGCAAAAGTATTTTTCTGACATCCTCCTGGCTAACACCTTTGGCAATTTGTTTCTTAATATAATCAAGAAGTTCCTTTGTAACCATATACAAAGTTATTTACTTTATTATAGACTCATTTCCCTTTTGCCCAAAAGTTTTTTTCCACATGCGAAAAATCCGCCTTGAGCGGATTTGCTGTTAGTTAAAATAATAATAACAAATAAGAGAAAAATCGAAGGAATTCTGAGCGGGTAACGGGAATCGCCTTCGAGTCGCTCGCCGTTGCTCGCGCTCTTAGGCCCGACTCGCGCCCAGTCGGCACTCCGTCTTCGATTCTATTCCGTTCCCGTATTATATTCCCTGCGGGAAGGCTCAGATGAGCGGGTAACGGGAATCGAACCCGTGTCCTAACCTTGGGAAGGTCATGTAATACCATTATACGATACCCGCCAAATTTTATTCCGACTAAGTATGGCAAATATTTGACAAAAGCGCAACTAATGTTTGCGCCTCAAGGGATAATAAACCGAAAACAAACTTCTTAAGGGCAATGGCCCCTAAAAAAGCTGCTTTCGCGTTTGGGTTCCTTCGAGCCCAAGCAAAAAAGTAAATCCCTACGAGCAATATATCAACACAAAAATATTTGTCAAAATATTTTTCAACAGGCTAGTGTTTGAATATCTTGATAAAGTCTTCCCAAAGCGAAGCAACCAGATCAAATTTATTTTCGGCAACATTGTGTCCGGTTGAAGAACTGTTTTTTTCAGGTTTTTCTAAACCGGAGACATAAACAATCTTCTCCCCCGGCTTTTTATACATAGCCTTTTCTCTAATTAGCTCCTCTTCATAATCCCTGGAAGCTAAGCGCCCCTGTTCTTCCTTTAGGAGCCGATGCTTGGATTTTTCTCGCTCCAATTCCTGCCTTATTTGCTCATCTCGCTTTGATAAAATACTATTTTTACCAATCAGGGAAATATTCTGCCAAGCAAAAAAGACGATAGCAATCAAAAAAACTACCAAGGGAATGACGCCGGCCTGCCCCCCTTCTTTACGTTTAACAAATTTTACTGCTTGCCTAGAAGCCATTTCTGGTTTATTATACATCTTGTAATAATTTATTCCAATATGGACAAAAGATATCACAAAAAAATTTGGGCAGTTCTAGCAGCTTTATTCATCCTTGTGATGATTCTAGGTTTAATCAGCCCCTTATTCAAATAAATATTCGCATAGTCAAACAGCTAAAAAGCCCGCATTAAGCGGGCTTTTTTAGAAATCTTGCTTAAAAACTTCCAGATAAGCTTGAGGGGGAACCTTTACCGTACTGGTTTTCTGCATTAGTTTCTTGCCTTTTTTCTGCTTATCGAGCAGTTTGTTTTTACGCGTCACATCCCCTCCATAAAGATAACCGGTTACATCTTTGCGAAAAGCCGGAATGGTTTCGCGGGCCAAAACTTTCCCGCCGACACAGGCTTGAATAGGGATAGCAATCTGCTGCCGGGGTAAAATCTCTTTAAGCTTTTCGGCAATTTTACGTGCCTCGTAATAAATCTTGGATTCGGGAAAAATCCGAGCAAAGCCTTCCTCGGGCGTACCATTAAGTAAAATTTCCAATTTGCGCAAATTAGCGTCGCGGTATTCTAAAATCTTATAGTCCATAGAGGCATAACCCTGCGTCACCGATTTGAGCTTATCAAAAAATCCTGTCATTATCTCGCGCAAAGGCACTTCAAAAATCAAAATGACTTTATGCATGCCAATATACTCTGTGCCGATATAAGTCTTTTCCACATCGTCCATCATGGTCATAATCGCACCCAAATATTGGCTAGGCGCCACGATTTCCAACCAAGCATATTGCTCTAAAGTTTTCTCCACCAAGCTCTGGTCGGGCCAGTCAGCCGGCGAAGAAATTATATACTCCTTACCGCCTTTTTCGATAATTTTATATTCCAAAGAAGGATACGAAACTATAATGTCTAAATTAAAATCGCGCCTGAGCCTCTCGGTTGTAATTTCTACATGGAGCATTCCCAAAAAACCGCAGCGAAATCCCCGGCCCAAAATCGGTTTGGATTCCGGCTCGTAAACTAAAGCGGCATCATTAAGCCTCAATTTGGAAAGCGCATCCTTGAGGAAATCATAATCGTCATTGTTGTGCGGATAAAGCGAGGCAAAAACAACCGGGCGGACTTCTTTATATCCGGGCAAGGGCAAAACAGCCCCAATAACGCCATTAGCAGCCCGGGTAATATCATCTCCTTTGGCAATCGTCTCCCCGATATGGACTTTGCCCGGATCTTTAATGCCTGTGGCAACATAACCGATAAAACCGGATCGCAAATTCTCCTGTGGGGTAAATTCGGGCTTAAAAAATCCGACCTCCTTTGACTCACTGTCGATTTTTTCTTGCAGTAATCTGATTTTTTCGTATTTGCCGATTTTGCCGTCAAATACTCTGGTGTATGCCACTACCCCCTTATAGGGATCGTAAAGTGAATCAAAAATCAACGCGCGGAAAGCATTAGCCTCTAATAATTTAGGTGCCGGAACTTTCTCGATAACTTTTTTTATTACCGCCTCAATATTAATATTATTCTTGGCTGAAACTTTGAGAACCTCGTCGCTATGGCAGCCCAGCAATTCGGAAACTTCAATAATCGTTTCCTCTACCTGGGCGTTGGGGGCATCAATCTTATTAACAACCGGCACGATTACCAAACCCTGCTTGCGAGCCATTTCCAAATTAGAAAGTGTTTGTGCTTGCACGCCCGAAACCGCATCTACTAATAAAATCGCCCCCTCGACCGCAGCCAAAGAGCGGGAAACTTCGTATGAAAAATCTACATGTCCGGGGGTATCAATAAGGTTCAAAATGTATTCCTTTTTCGTTTCGCTGTCAGTATAAAGCATGCTAACTGGGTGCATCCTGATAGTAATGCCCCGCTCGCGCTCCAAGGACATGGCATCCAAATATTGCGGCTGCAAATCGCTTTTTTGGACTGTTTTGGTCAATTCCAAAAACCTATCGGCTAAAGTCGATTTGCCATGATCAATATGGGCAATGATTACAAAATTCCTTATCTCCATTATAATTTTCCCAAAAAGGCCTTTAGGCTCTTTTCCATTTCTTCGACCTTAAAAACATAGCAAAAAAACAAATACATGCCAACACCCAAAGAGCCAGCAACAAGGGTTTTAATAAATAAAAAAATAACAGGATTGCGCGCGGCAAAGGGAAAAATCGAAGCTTCGGGATAGAAGAGAAGCGCGGCATAGCAAACGCCCCCGGCAAGTAAAGAACATAAACACATCTTCGTCGCGGATTTGGCGGTTTTAAGAAGGCCAAAATCACCGTATTTTTTCATAAAAAATATCGAAAGCAAAATAACTTGAATACCTGAAGACAATAAAAGAGCCAAAGGAACGCCTACGACGGAAAAATCTTTAACTACTTCCAAATCCAAAGCGCCAGCCACCATTTGGGCGAAAAACGGATTGCCTTTGATTAAAACCGGGAATATCCACGAAAAAGCAATATCGATACCAATAGAAATAATAGAAATAACCGTGGGCATTAAGGTATTTTTGGCGGCAAAAAACCCCCGGATGAGCAGCGGGATAACCGAAGTAAAAAAAGTCGTCAAAGCATACACGCCCAGACAGGCTGCCGTGAGCATTACCGCCTCCTTACCGAAATTTCCCGCCCGGCCGAAATTTCCCAGTGATTCATAGAGCAACCGGACTATTTGGGCCCGCAAAAGAAATAAAAGTGTTGCCAGTGGTATGGAAAAGAAAAGGATTTGCCGCAAGGTATTATCGAAACTTTCAAAAAATTTCTCTTTTTCCCCTGCTTCCCATTGGCGGGATAGGGTCGGAAAGGCCGAAATCGCAAAAGGCAAAGCAAAAAGCCCAACCGGAATATAATGGAGGTTATAAGCGTAAGCCAAAACCGAAATGGCCGACACGCTAACAACCACTGAAACTATCCCGGTAGTCAATAAATCATCAAGCTGCTGACTGGAAGCGGCGATAATGCGCGGCAGACCGATGCGGTAAATTTTACGTAAGGCCGGAAAATTGAAATCTAATACCGGTTGGAATTTATACCCATTATGCACCGCTGTGGGAATCTGAATGGCAAAATGCAAAAAAGCTCCCACTATTACTCCATAGCCAACCCCCATAATCCCAAACCTCGGAGCTAAAAAAATAATTCCACCAATAATACTTAAGTTATAAAGAATAGGCGCCAAACTATAACTGACAAAATGATCGAAATGCATCAAGGCTGAAGAAAATAAAGACGATAAACCCATAAAAATCGGGCTCAAAAGCAGTAGACGCGTTAAAGGCACAGCTAAGGCCAGCTGCGCCTCAGAAAGGCCCGGGACAAAAGTCCGCATTAATTGCGAGGCAAAAATGAAGCATACTAAAGAGAAAAGCGAAAGCATCACAAAAATAGCATTGATGACATAATTAGCCATTTCCCAAGCCTTTTCTTTGCCCTCTTTGTGCCAATATTGCGCAAACACGGGTAAAAAAATTACCGATAGCCCGCCCGCCACTAAAAAATTAAAAACAAAATCAGGAATTTTGAAAGCGGCAAAATAAATACCCGCCTGATCAGTGGTAGAAAAGGCCCGCGCAAAAAGGCCGTCACGTAACAGCCCTAAAATTCTACTGATTAATTGAGATACTGCTATTATTATAGCTCCCTGCGCAACTGTTTTAGTTTTGGAATTTAATAAAGCTTTAATCATTTTGCCCTCTAGTTTGGATTTGAGTTGCCGGCCGCCGCCGGCAAATATTTTCTATTTAGGCTTTTAAGAAAAGCCTAAGCAAGTAATAAGCCGAATTCTGTATTAAACAATCATTTGTCTGCCTGATCAGTTACCTGACAGGTCAAGCGAGCTACTTTTTTTCATCCGCCCAAAGGCGAATGAATTTGCTCTTGCATCCAGTAAGGATTTGGCCGTTTCACCCTTGCATTACTACAAGGCTTCCCCTTGCGGGGCGATCGCGTCTTTCGTTGCGACCCGTCACTGTTCGCACCTCAACCCTCGCGGGCGACGGCTGTTAGCCGCTACTTTTTTAACCAACCTTTCGGCCGGTGAAAGTTCGGACTTTCCTCCCCCAATCTTGCGATAGAGAGCGATTGTTTGCTTGCTTAGGCAGTTTTAATATAACACAAAATTAACAAAAAGTCAAAATCAAATATCTTTATCTAAGGCGGCATTTACTAATTCGTCAGCTCGCTTATTTTTTTCTCTGGGGATGTGTTTGTAGCTAACCTGCAAGAATTTTTGCTTAAGGTTATAAACCTTAATAAACTCTTTCTGCAAATTTGCATCTTTCACTTTATATTCCCCTTTCAGCTGCTTGACGATTAATTCCGAATCGGCCTCAATTAAAACTTCGGCCCGTTTAGCCTTACTGCCCAAAAGTTTTGCTAAAGTCTCCAAGGCGGAAACAACCGCACTGTATTCGGCGATATTATTCGTTGCCTCCCCGATTGTTTTGCCATATTCTTTGGCCACTTTCCCCTTGCCGTCTTTTATTACCACTCCGATGGCCGCTGGCCCGGGATTTCCTCTCGCCCCGCCGTCTGTGTTAATGGTTATCATAATTATGCTCTTTGAAAAATTCGATCAATTTCTTTTTTACCTTGGCTGCATTCTGGTTTTTGAACTTGAAACCGCAGGCCGGCGGATGCCCCCCGTAGGTCCCCAATAATTCTTTGCAGGAACTTAGCGCCTCTACTCCATTAAAACCCTTCGGCAAACGGGCTGAGCCGGTAGACTGTTGCCGATCAATGGCGTATAAAAAAACCGGAATGTGATATTTTTGCATTAGTTCAGAAGCTGCACTCCCCAAATGGATTAGCCTCCAACTTTTATCCCCTTCAAAAATAATATTCTCTTTTTTCCCCACCTCCTCTAAACGCTTTGAAACCTCTTCTACCACTAAACGCTTTTTCTCCGATTTTTCTTTACTCCCCTTCAAAAGATTCTTGGCCCACTTTTCCGCCTCATCAGAAGTAGTGGAGGCTAAAAGTAAATATATTTCGTTGAGAAAGCCAATATTCTCCGAACTGTTAAGCGAGCCGACAATTTTTGTCACCACCTCAGGCTTGCCGGAATTCTTAAATTCCACTAATTGCATCAGCTTGCGCAATCCGATATTTTTTACCTCGGGCAAATGCTTCAAACCTTTCTGGGTAATTTCCTCATTTTCGCCCCGATCAGGAACCTGGTCGGCAATATTAGCCAAGGCAGTCCAGATATAAATTTCGGATATCTTTTTCTTATCTTTGATTATTTCCTCGGCTAGACGCAAACAAAGCCCGGCGTTAGAAAATTCCCGGAATTCATATTGCTCGCCGGGCTGGTGCGGATCTATAACAATCTCCGCCGCGGGCATTTTTTCTAAAACCCGATGGTGGTCAATAATAATACTTTGAAAGCCCAATTTTTTGGCTTGGGCCACTTCTTTAATATTTCCAATGCCGCAATCAACCATAATTATCCAGCAAGGGGCATATTGGCGCAAATCTTTTAGTGCTTTTTTATTCAGCCCATAGCCGTCCTTGGAACGATTGGGAAAATAAATTCTTAATTTTTCTTCTTTGCGATAGATCGCCGAGAGGCTCCGAAAAATTTCGCGCATAATCAAAACGCTGCTGGCCCCATCCATGTCAGCATCACCGTAAAGAATAACGCTCTTTTTTTCTTTAGCTATCTTTTTAATCAAAGCGGCAGCCTCGCGCAAATTCAATAATGAATTATCAGCCATTATAATACCCCAAAGCTTTTAGCCCGGGCAATTCCACCCCCTCTACAAATTCGAGCATTGCGCCCCCGCCTGTAGAGATATAACTTATCGCATCCAATAAGCCATGATCTTTCAAAAAAGCATTTGTTTCCCCGCCGCCGGCTACGGAAAACGCTTGGCTTTCTTTTATGGCTTGGAATATCCTCAAAGTTCCTTTGGCAAAGTGTTCATCCTCGGCTAATCCCAAAGGCCCATTGATAAAAACTGTTTTGGCGGTTTTAATCACTTCGGAAAACAACTTAACCGTCTCCGGACCAATATCGAAAATAACCTCCTCCTTGCGTAAGGTCCCTATTGGGCTGGTTCGGGAATAATTATTCCCGCCTTGAGCCAACTTAAAAACCGCATCAACCGGCAAATGAAGCTTAGAATTGGTAATATCTATTTTTTTGGCCATTTCGAGAGCCTCACCCTGCGGCAATTCCCCGGAAATCGTCAAACCTTTAGCCTGCAAAACAACATTAGCAACATTGCCGCCCAATAAAACATGGTCAGCTTTCTGCAAAAAATTATCAATAACCTTAACTTTGGTTTTTAATTTGGCGCCCCCGATGATAGCGACCATGGGCCTTTGAGGATTATTCAAAACCTCGCTTAAAGTTTTAACCTCCGACTCGAGTAAAAATCCCGCATAAGATGGCAAAAACTCTGTAATAGCGGCAACCGAAGCATGCGCCCGGTGACTCACCGCAAAAGCATCATTGCAATAAATATCCCCGCAGGAAGCCAACATTTTTGCAAACTCCCGATCGTTTAATTCCTCGCCCGGATTGGTTCTAATATTTTCAAAAAGGACCAATTCATACCCATTAGCCGGGTTAGAAGCTTCTTTGCACTGTTGGGTAAAATCCTCCACAAAAACCACTTCCTTTTTTAAGACATTTTCCAAATATTCGGCTACCGGCCGCAAAGAGGGCGCGGGCGCCGCTTTATCCTTATTCTCCGAGCTGCAATGACTGATAATTATCAATTTAGCCCCTTTTTCCAGTAAATATTTTATCGTGGGCAAACTTTTAACAATACGAAAATCGTCAATTATTTTCCCGTCGGGAGAAAAAGGAACATTGAGGTCACACCTTAAAATAATGCGCTTGTTGGCAACCTCCACATCTTTAATGTGCGCTAATTTATTCATAAAAATTGGGAGTTTTCATCTCCCAATCATTATAGCACAGTCTTACTTTTTTTCGAATTTCACTTTTTTGCCCGGCTCTAACTTGCCTTTTTGCGGTTCCTCCTCGGATAAATCAATATCGGGCATATCAATTTGAGAAACTTCTTCCCTAAACGGATAAGTATTATCTAAATCCTCATTGTCTTCTCCGGAAAAAGTTTGATGGTCTTCTAGTTGCCCTTCATTATATTCCTCTGACTCGGGAATCAAACCGCCTTCACCCTTTTCGAATGCCCGCTCAATTAAATCCTTTAGCGCGTCTGTATCTACGGGTTTGTTTTGCCGTTTTTTATCATCTTTTTCCTTGGGCATAAAAAACGGCATAGCCTCGCGTGACCCGATATTGGTCAAAGACATGTATTCCATTTTATTCTGCGTACTCTGAGGCTTTTGCTTCCCTTCAATAACAGTCTTTAGGCAAGTTTTGCAATAAAGCGGCCGGCTCGTATCTGGAACAAAGGGCACCTTAAAATCCTTGCCGCAGGAAGTGCATTTGGCATCATAGAGCTTAACGCCAGTGGGGCTGATAGAGCTTGGCTCTCCGGCACCCCGGCTAAAGCCGCCGCGCTCCCCGCCCTTGCCTTGCGGCATATCTGCCGGGCCCTTTTGGGCATTGGCCCAGTCAGCAATCGTTTTATCAACAATAGCCCGGGGCGTAGCAAAGTTCTTGCGCGAAAATTCGATTATTTCGCTCACGTAAGTTTTGGGCGGAGTGGGCCATGGCGGCAAAGTATTGGCCGAAAACGGCGAGCCTGCCAGACCATCAACCATCAATTTCAAATAAATAGTATATTTAGGCAAAGTAACAAAATCCGCAGCCAAAAAGGTTGGGGCAAATTCCTTTTCCATATGCTCAGAATCTTCAGCCCCGATTCTAAAAGTGACAAGCGTGCCCATGTTACCAAAAACGGCATCGCGCACGGTTTCTTCCATCTGGGCGATATATTGGTGCGCCAAAATGAGGCAAAGGCGGTATTTGCGCGCTTCAGACAAAATATTAACAAAGGCCTCTGTGGCGAAATTTTGGAACTCATCGACATAGAGATAAAAATCCCGTCGATCCTTTTCCGCAATATCCACCCGGCTCATGGCCGCCAAATAAATCTTAGTAACCAACATCGCGCCAAGCAGGCGGCTATTATCTTCGCCCACGCGGCCCTTAGAAAGATTAAGGATAATAATTTTTTCCTCATCCATCGCATGCCGGATATCGATACTGGAATGCGGCTGACCGACAATATTACGGATCAAAGGATTGGAGATAAATTGACCGATTTTATTCTGAATGGCGGCCGTAGCTTCTACTTCATAGCGTTGGTTGTAACGGGCATATTCCTTGGTCCAAAAATTCTTAACCACCGGATCTTGAATGGAATTAACCACTTTTTCCCGGTACTCCAAATCGGAAAACATCCAATTGATACCCAAAAGCGTGGCCTCGGGATAATCCATTAGAGCCAAAAGTGTATTGTTCAAAATATACTCCATGCGAGCGCTCCAAACATCAGGCCAAATTTTCTTGAATACGCCCATCAAACCGGCAGTTACCAAGTGCCTTTTGTCGATATCGACAGACTCCATGACATTAAAAGCAAAAGGATAGTCGGTATCGGCCGGATTAAAATAAACAACATCTTTTATGCGATTCTCCGGAACCATTTCAATGAGCCTTTCGGCCGCATCTCCGTGGGGATCGATAAAGGCCATACCATTGCCATTAATAATGTCTTGGATGGCCATGTTCTGTAAAAGTTCGGATTTACCCATACCGGTTTTTCCGATGACATACATGTGCCTTCTCCGGTCATCAGGCTTGATGCCGAATTTTTTAAGCTGGCCGCGAAAGTTGGCGAAAGCAAAAAATGTATATTTGTCTGAAGTCATGCAAATGCTTGATTATTCCATGGGTAAATTTGTTGGAGGTTCGGCCTTTTTGGGACCAACTTGATACATGCGCGGAGCGTCGAGTTGGTTGGGAAAATGATAAAGCGTGGCTAATTCTTCAATATTTAAGACAAACAGCGGACCAAATTTGATATCTTTACTGCGAATATATTTGAAATCCGGCCGGGGCGGGAGGCAATAGCGGTAATTCTTATAGATCTTCCTTTTGCGGATATAAAGCCGGCGTGGCCTTAAAATATATTGAATCTTAGTGCGCGTCTGTCCCCAAAAAAGAATACTATTAAACCCGGCAAAGTGCTGAAAATAAGTGCGTGTGATTCCCCAGGTTCCACTGTCGTGGGGCAAAGTTTTATTAAAAAGATGAATAGTTCTTATCCAACAAAGATAACTCCTCTTGGCAATTTTCTCCTCGATAGCCTCTAGTAGCTCCCTTTCTCCCGGAGTTAAAGTCTTATCTTCCTTTTCTTCCTTTTTTTCTTCGGGCTTGGGAGGAACATAAACCATGGCTGGTCCGCCCAAAGCTTGGGAGGCCGCCGAGCGAAAAGGGGTCGGCTCAGCTACCTTGCCTAAAACAGCAAGAATCGGATCAATTAAATCCTTCAACTTAAAACCTTTAGATGCTTCTTCCTTTTCCTTCCTTTTAGCGTATTTATTTTTAACCCTCTCGGCATATTCAGCATATTTTATTTCATTACCAAAAGGAATAAGGCCAAACTGTATCCAGAGCCTATCTCCAGACTTTACCGAACTCATAGCCTCCAATAGAGAATGAATCGGGTCAATCAAACGCTGCTCATCGATTTTTCCCATTTTCGGCTCGAAAAATTGTGAATATGTTTTAAGTGGCAGGGGGTCGTCTTTTAATAAGCGGTAATCTTCCCCCTTGAGGTCCCAGGTATCATTAGGCGCATCCCAAGGAATCTCGGTGGTATAATCTTCCACTTGAGAAATTTCCGCATCAGGATATTGGGCATACAAATTAGATTCAAAAACTCCCCTAAATGATTTAGGGATGCGGGCATAAAAATGCACTTTGCCCGCAATAGTGGCGATTTCCAAAGCAAACCAGCCCGGGCCACCGTAATGGATAGGCATACCCTCCAACCAATGCTCACGCCAGTTAGCTGGAGTATAAAGCATACCCCAGATTCCGGAATAAAAATCTTCCATGGTTCTGAAGGTCTTCGCCAAGTTTTTCGGAGGTATAATTTCTAAAACAATAAAGTTTTTGCGGAAATTTCCCAAACCCCAAAATTCATTCCACGACCAAAAATCATAATAGTCGCGAAGCTTATATTGCAAATAAAAAGGCATCGGCACCCACCACCAGTACCAGATTACCCGTAAAACAAAATAATAAATTTGTCCCAGCCACTCAAGTATCATGCTTTAATGGAACTGAAAAAGACCATATTCTTTTATGAATGAATAAATATAAATAGCGCCGACAAGAGAAAGAGTTATAAGTAATGCCGGCATAAAATAATTCAAAAACTGTATCCAGGTCACAAAAAATGCCGGCTTGAAGAATTTTGGATCGTCAGGACTCCCTGCGGTCCATGCGTACATTAAGGCAAAGAACACAAACCAGAAAATCACGGCCAGTACGCTCAAAATTATGACGCCTATGGCCAATATGGTCATTGTTTCGCGGGATTTCCCCGCTTTTTTATGGGCAGCAAAGCGAATAAAACGCTTAGGCCTTCAAAATATATTTACCGTCCTGATCTTTCAGGAAAAATCCTTTATCGGAGAGGTTTAAGAGGATGGTAGATTTTTTTACCTGCCTCTGGGCCAATACTTTCTCGATGAGCTCATCCTTAGAGAGTCCACGCCTTTCTTTTTTCAATGACTCAACCAAAATATCCTTAACCCAACCTGGTTGATAGCCCCATTCCTTTAAGGCATAAATACCCCGGCCAATCAAAACAAATTCCGGATTGCGAATAAGCTCATTGTGAACGGACTGCAATAAAATCGCCTTCTCTCCGCCAGTCAGGCTCTTGGTAATTATATCATAGATTTCAGAAAAATGCAGCGGCTTACTCAACTTCTTCAAAGCCAAGAAAGCTTTGTCCCTAATATTACGCGGATTTACTTCCGGCCAAGATGCCAAGCCATAAAGCCCTTCACTATTCACCAGTATTTCAGAGGAAATGCTGATATAATTATTCAAAACAAAATCAGAAAGCCCGGTTTCATATTCACTCAATTTGCAAGGAGCGCCTTTAGTCTTGAGATACTTAACAAAACCTTCCACAGTCTTTTTGGCTTCTTTGACCGCATTATCGTCGGTATACCAAAAAGCCACATATTCTTTATTGGCAGAAGAGAATTTGAAATTCTCATTGAGATTCAACAGGAAAAGAACATGGTTCTGGTTGTCTTTACCACCCCATTTCTTGAGGATTTCCTCTTCGCGCATTAATCCGCCGAATTGCTGCATTTCCTCGGCGAAATACTTGAAAATCTCCTGTAATTGCGCCCCTTTATTTTCCTTTATTTGTTTTAAGGCGCGCTCTTGGATTTGCCTTACCCGTTCACGGGTAATCTTGAAATCCTCGCCAATTGACTCGAGGGTTTCGGGCTCGCTGGCGGCAAGACCGAACCGGCGCACGATCACCTCTTTGGCGCGGGACTGTACGCCGTCCAAGAGGGATTTGCAAATTTTTGCATAATTGAAGTTCATGGCTTTATTTTTTATTTTTTGTTATAGCACCTCCTTGCTTGGCCACAAAGAGAAGTAGGGGGCTGGCAATAAAAATGGAGGAATATGCCCCTAAAAATATTCCCACTAAAAGAATCAAAGAAAAATAGCGCAATTCGTCGCCGCCTTGGGTGTATAAAACAATCAGAGGAAGCATGGTGGTAAGCGTGGTCGCTAAAGATCTCCACCAAGTTTCGTTAATGGAACGATTCATTGTTTCTTCAATAGTTGAGCCGGGCTTGCGCAAAAGATTTTCCCTTATCCGGTCGTAAACAATAATCGTATCGTTAATAGAGTAACCAAAGATAGTCAACAAAGCCGCCACAATCGGCAAACCGAATTGAACATTATAAAAATGTCCTAAATAACTCATAATTCCGATAGGAATAATAACATCGTGGCACAAAGCCAAAGCGGCCGCGATTCCGTAATACCAGGAATTAATATACCGAGACACGCCGCGAAATGACATGGCAATAAAAGCAATAGCCACAATTATAGAGATAACGATTGCCCAAATGGTTTTATTGGTAATAATATTGCCCACAATAGGATCGATTTCTTCAATATAGGTCTTTCCTTCATCAATAGCGGCAACTTTATTTAGAGATTCTTTGATGGCAACTTTTTCCGCCTCATTTTTCATTCCCTTATAAGAAATCTCCACTCCCTTATCCCCGATCAAGCGCATCTGCTCGTTAAGTTTGAATGATTCCAGAGCTTGGGTAATCTTAGCATTCTCCGGCCGCTGATTTTGAAATTCTACTTTCAAAACACTGCCCGGGCTAAATTCAATGCTGTAATTTAAGCCCCACATCGAAAATAAAACGATGGAAACGATGACAGCCGCACCCGAGATGGCGAAGAAGATATTTTTGAGTTTCAAGAAATTAAAATTCATATTATTTCCAAAGCCATTTTACTTTATCCAGCCCCATGTCGCAGGCCACTTCCATTAAAGCTCTCGTCACAAACAAAGCGGAAACCATGCTGAAAATAACACCCGCGGTCAGGGTAGCGCCAAAGCTCGCCAAAAAGGCCACCTGCGAACCAATTAAAATTATACCGGAAAATATCGTAGTCAAATTACCGTCCCGAATAGCCGGCCAAGCGCGCTTAAAGCCTTCATCCATGGCAGTGCGAAAATCCTTTCCCTGGGCTAATTCTTCCTTCATGCGGGCAAAAATCAAAATATTAGCATCCACAGCCATACCGATGGTCAAAATAAATCCACCGATACCCGGCAATGTCAAAGTAAATCCCGGCCAAAATTTGAAATAGGCCAAGTTCATCAAGAAGTAAACGCCCAAAGCGATAGAGGCCAAAAATCCCGGGAATCTGTAGAAAACCAACATAAAAAGTATAACCAAAATAAATCCGATTAAACCGGCAAACAACACATCGTGCAAAGATTTTTCGCCCAAAGTAGCACCCACGGTCTTTTCGGAAAGCTTTATGACTTTGACGGGAATAGCTCCCTCATTTAAGTTGCGAGAAAGCTCTTTGGCGGAGTCGATATCAAAGCTGCCGGAAATAACGGCGTTGCCCCCGGAAATTTTATCCTTAACTCTGGGCGTGGAAATGGGAGAGCCATCGACAAAAATCGCCAAGACTTTCCCTTTATTTTTCTCAGTTAATTCTTCAAAAATTTTTGCACCCTCGGAATCAAATTCCAAAGATACAACGGGATCATTACTATTCTGGTCAATCTGAACCCGAGAATTCTTAAGATATTGCCCGCTCAGACGAGTCGGTGAATAAAGCATATCAAAAGTAGTAGTGCCATTGAGCATTTCTTCTACGAGCTGGTCTTGGGTTTTTCCTTCGGTTAACTTCTCATATTCCGGACTTTGCTCCCTAAATTCCAAAACCGGAATTTTACCGATTTCTTCTTGGGCAGCAGCAGAATCCATTAAGCCGGCAATCTTTACACTCAAATGATAGGCCTCGCCCTCTTTTTGGATTTGAATTTCCGGTTCACTTGTTCCTAACGTCCGATTAATAATTCTCTTTTCAATAACACTCTTTAATCCTTCCATTTTTTCACTGCGCATATCCGAAGCAGTGCCGGCCGGAATATTAGCTTGGTATAAAAGCTCTGTCCCGCCTTTCAAATCAAGGCCAAAACGGTAACCCAAGTCATCCATTTTCATTTTGCCAAAAGCCGCCTGCATTAAATTCTGCGGCCGAGTGGAGCCCAAATCGTATCTGGCAATCTTGAGGCCAAAAAACGACCAAAAGGTAAATATGGCAACAATTACAAGGGTTAAAATAGTGGTTATTTGTCTCTTATTCATAGCGTTTTAGAATTACATATTATGCTTAAAAAGTCAATAGTGGCTTAAACTTCTGGCTTATTTTGCCAATCAAGCCCCATGGCACTTCTTAAATTTTTTGCCCGAACCGCAAGGACAAGGATCATTGCGATTTACCCCCTCAAAACCCTTTATATTATTGAATTTTTTAGGCTCGGGGGAACCCTGGAAAATATTTTTGGCCTCTTCCATCTCGGTTTTGGCCTCCTCTTCCTTGAGGGCAGTTTTAATAGCTAGAAACGAATCTAAAATAGAGGCACTCATGGTATTGACCAATCTATCAAAAGCCTGCTTGCCTTCCCTCTTATATTCGATTATTGGATCTAATTGACCAAAAGCCCGAATACCTACTGATTCACGCAAATGGTGCATCGTCTCCAAATGCTCAATCCAGAGAGAATCCATTACTTTCAAATACACAAAGCGCACGGTAAAAAGGCGCTTACTTTCCTCTATTTGGGATATTTTTTCATCTATAATTTTAGAATCTACTCCAGCCTTACCACCAATCTCTATTAAATCTTTTACTAAATCCTCCAAGTTCGCTTCCACGGTTTTGCGGCGTTTGCGGTAAAAATATTCCCGATGGGCATTCATCACATCGTCGTATTCGAGTAAATATTTGCGGGAATCAAAATTAGCAGCCTCTACCTTGCTTTGGGCCGATTCGATACTTTTCGAAATTAAGCTTGATTCGATCGGTTCATCCTCGGGGAATTTCAGACTCTCCATCATATTCTTCACCGCCTCCCCGCCAAAAATCCTCATTAAATCGTCTTCCAAGGATACGAAAAAGCAACTCTCTCCCGGATCGCCTTGGCGCCCAGAGCGACCGCGCAGCTGATTATCAATGCGCCGCGCCTCATGGCGCTCAGTCCCAATAACATAAAGACCGCCGGAATCTTTGACAGTCTTTGCATCTTCTTCCTTGGGAGGGTTGCCTCCCAAAATAATATCTACACCGCGGCCCGCCATATTGGTAGCAATGGTCACAGCCCCCGGAGAGCCGGCTTGAGCGATAATTTGAGCCTCTTTTTCATGGTTCTTGGCATTCAAAATTTGATGCCTTATACCTTCCACTTCCAACATCTTGCCCAAATACTCACTCTTATCTATTGAACGCGTTCCGACCAATATCGGTTGTTTCTTTCCGTGGCGATTTTTTATTTCTCTGAGTAGGGCCTTTAGCTTCCCCTGCTCGGACTTAAAAATCTTATCCGAAACATCCTTGCGCTGAACCGGCTGGTTAGTAGGAATACTCACGACATCAACTTTATAAACTTTATCGAATTCCTCGGCCGAAGTTTGGCCGGTTCCCGTCATGCCCGAAAGCTTTTTGTATTTCCGGAACAAATTTTGAAAAGTAACTGTAGCCAAAGTAACACTCTCCGGTCTTACTTCCACCGAAGGGCTGCCGAAAACATGTTCCTTAGCCTCAATAGCCTGATGTAGGCCCTCTGACCAGCGGCGGCCCGGCATCAGCCGACCCGTAAATTCATCGACAATGACAATTTCATTATTACGAACAACATATTCCCGATCCAAACGATGGAATTCTTTGGCCTTGAGTGCATTTTCTAAACGATGAATAGTCTTAAAATCGACTTCCTGCCAAGGATCAAATCCTAAAATCCTCGTCACATTATCTTCGCCGCTTTGTGTAAATTTTAGGCTCTTGGATTTTTCATCAATCTCGTAATCGGAAGGCTTAACTAAATCTTTGGCAACTTTAGCAAATTTATAATAACCCTCGGGGGCTTCCGGTAAGACTCCCGAGATTATCAAAGGCGTGCGCGCCTCATCAATTAAAATAGAATCAACTTCATCAACGATGGCAAAATTAAAATTTTGCGCCAAAGCTTCCGAGCAATCATAAATCATATTGTCGCGCAGATAATCAAAACCGAACTCATTATTGGTGCCATAGGTAATATCACAACCGTAAGCTTCTTTTTTACTGCAAGGGCGCAAATAATCCTCAACTACATAAAACCCGCCTAATTCGTCACGGAGATTTTCCTTATTTTCTTCGGGTTTCTTATACTCCGGATCGTAAATAAAAGTCTGCTCATTATTAAGGCAAGAAACCGTCAAACCTAAAAAATTATAAATCTGCCCCATCCAAACTGCATCACGTCTGGCCAAATAATCATTAACTGTCACTAAATGCGCCCCCTTACCTTCAAGGGCATTAAGATACATAGCCAAGGTAGCGGTTAAAGTCTTCCCTTCTCCGGTTTTCATTTCTACCACATGGCCCCGATGCAAAAAAATGCCGCCGATTAGCTGACAATCAAAATGCCGTTTTTTGAGTGTTCTCTTGGAGGTCTCGCGCACTACAGCAAAAGCCTCGGGCAAAATTTCATCAAGAGACTGGCCGTCTTTCAGCCGAGAACGAAATTCCTGAGTTTTATTTTTAAGCTCCAAATCGCTTAATTTGATTAAACCACTCTCAAGAGAGTTTATCCGCTCTACGAGCGGCAATACTTTAGAAACCAATTCTTCGTTTTTATTCCCGAATAACTTGGTGAAAAAATTCATGTTATGGAAAAAATTAATCCTCGCTACTTACTAGCCTGAAAACATTTTTTCGTATCTGAAAAGTTATAACACAAGACGATAAGCATTTCAAGGGGCAAAATAATCCGACAAAATGCAAAACGGTCAGTGATTTTTTGTCTTGTTTATAAAATCAAAAACGGCCAGTGCCGATAAACGTACTGACCGTTTTTGCCTTAACAAAGATCCTTAGCGTTTCTTTTTCTTACCGGCTTTCTTCTTAGAGGTCTTCTTGGCTTTTTTCTTTTTGGCCATAATATTTTTATTAATTTTAATTTGTTACCCGCAGGCGACCAAGCTGCTCACAACAAATTACTTCTCAAATAATTTTCGCATTTTAATGCACACTTGTCAAAAACTTTTCCACATTTTTTCCCAAAATTAAAAAAATAATTTTGCTTCCGCAAAAAAATCACCGATTCTTGGTGATTCTCTAGAAAATAATATTTTCGTATTCCAACTCGATACCAAATTTCTTTTTGACTTCGCTTTTAGCCAGTTCACCTAGAGCCAAAACATCTTTGGCACTGGCCGCATCTTTATTAATAATAAAATTGGCATGCCTATCCCAAATCACTGCTCCACCTATTGCGCGGCCCTTCAAGCCACATTGCTCAATTAATGCTCCAGCAAAATTTCCCGGCGGGTTCTTAAACACACTCCCAGCCGTCGGGAAATCATATTGGTGTTTGGCCATGCGGTCAGCCAAATACTTATCTACCGACTTGGCAATTTTTTCTGCCTCGCCCTTAGCTGCTCTAAGGCGCACGCTAATAATAATCAAATTTTTTTCCTTTTTGAAAATACTTTCCCGATAAGCGAAAGCACACTCTTGTTTTGATAAAATTTTTAGCTCAGCGCTATTTATATCAAAGACCTTAACGCTTTCTACCCGATCTTGCATTTCGGTAACATAAGACCCGGCATTGCCAAATACTGCCCCGCCCACTGTCCCGGGTATCCCAGAGGCCCATTCTAAACCAGTCAAACTTCTTTCCTGAAATAATTTGACAACATAAGCCAAAGGGGTGCCGGCCCAAATTTCCAACTCCTCGAAATCTCCTTCCTTGCTAGCTAAATCAATTTTTACGCCCTCGCACTTGATAACCAACCCTCCCAAACCCTCATCTGGGAATAAAATATTGCTGCCCTGACCGATTAAATAAAAAACCAGCCCTACTCCTTGAGCGGCCTTAATTGCGCCTAAAAGTTCTTCCTCGTTTTTGACACTGATGAAGTAGCGGGCTTTACCGCCAATCTTGTAGGTGCAATGCTTGGCGAGAGGCTCGGATTCGGAAACATTGGCCAATAATTGTTTAATCTCTGCCGCCATAAAACTTGACTGGATTATAATGCTTTTCTTTTCCAATTAAAAATGCTGGGGGGTTAAAACTCCAATTCTAGTTAATGTGAGTGCCAGCCCCAGCAATTTATTGTAGCAGGCACTTTACGCCCAAGTCAATAAATAGCCTTTTCTTAATATAAAACAACAGACCTTGCTCGAGGAAGGTCTGCTGTCCTAGAATTGAACTTACCCTTATTCAGGGCCACTCACACTATTACGATATCAACTTCCGGCTTTTTGTCAAGTCTCAGTTTTTAACAGCCTTAGCCGGTGTCGAGGTCGCAATTTGCAGAAGAGCCTGCTTCATTTTTTCGCCTTCTGTTAGCCAATATTCTTTGCGGTTAATTGATTTTTGGGCATTTTCTTCAAACTTGGCGATCGCCTGATTGGCATATCCTTTCGCCGCATTAAAATCGCCAGCCATTGCGTAAAATTGTATGAGATATTGATAAGACATTACTACACTATCATTTAAGGCTAAAGCATCCTTTAACCATTTGGCGGCCTCTTCCCGTTTACCCTCAAAAACAAGTGCTTGCGACATGTACCAAAAAGTATTAGGGTTTTTCGGAGATATTTCTTGAGCTTTAAGCAGGGCCTGCTTAGAGATATTCAAATATTCTGAACGCCCCGTATTTCTGGCGCAAAAAGCAGCCGAATAGCCCAGTTTCAAAAATGCCCTATAGTCTTGCGGCGACTCTTGCGAACTCTTTTGCAATTCTCCGATCCAAAAATCACATTCATTTTTTAGGCCGGTTAAAATATTTTTCATCATGACTGGGTCTTTATCCTTAAGGGCAGCCTCTACTGCCGTCCGATCAAACCCGCTGATATTAGTAATGTAAATATCGGCTAAAAAGTCGCGATTCTGATATATCCCGTATCTCCCAGCCGAAACACTCTCTAAGAAATATTTTTTTCTGGCTTGAAAATCCTTATCTTCAAACTTATTACGATATTGGTATTGGTCGCAAGGCCCATAAACTTTTATAAGGCTCTCGGCCGTTTTTCTAAACTCCGCCATAAACCTAACCTGCTCCGGCGTCAAAACCGAACGCTTCAAATTAGCCAATTTGCAATAGGTTGGCATATTATCATAGGCGCTGTAAGAAAATATCACATCAATTACGCCAACATTGGCTTCAAAACCCTTAATAACAAAAACAAAGCAAAACAAAATAAAAGTTATCGCGACCAAAACCAAACCAATCTGTTTATTTATCGGAGCCTCACGCAAAACAACATCTTTCTCTTCATACTTTCTGGCAGAAGTAATAAAAGCTAGAGCAAAAAAGAAAACCAAAAAGCTAGAAACCATGTCGAAAACCGTGGCATTTTGGACAAAGTAAGCCGCCATTAAAGGAACCATGGTCGCAAAAGCCCAATAATCCCCCTCTTCTTTTTTTGACTCCCGATACAAAAACCAAACTACAACGGCAAAAATAGCCAAATAAGCCGCCAAGCCCAAAAAGCCGGTCGAAATGACATTGTCGACAAAAACATTGTGTGCACGATCGAACCAAATCTCACCGCCGTTTTCCGGTAAAAACAACTTAGGATCAAAAACAGGATAAAAAGCCAATTCAAAATTCTCCGGACCCCAGCCTAAAATCGGCTTTTTCAAAATTTGCGGCACCATATCCTGCCAAATTACCAGCCGCGCTCCCCCGCCGGATTTAACAAAAACCTCATTAATATTGTAAATCTTGTTGATCGGAGAATCCTTATAAATTATAGACACCAAAAATAGCAGGGCCAATATGGCAAAAATAGCCAAAGAAATTCGACCGATGTTTTTATTCACTTTTTTACTGAAGGCAAAAATCAGAAAAAGTGCCGCCCCGCCTAAAAACGAATAGAACATCGCCCTAGCATTGGCCATCTTTAACACTAGGACCAAAATCGCCAAAGTCGAACCGGATAGTCCAATCACAAAATTACGCCAAAATTGGCTATTGGAAATTTTTTCCAAACCTAAACGCGCCTTATCAAAAATGGCTACCATCAAAAGATAAAGGGCAAAAAAAGCATTGAACATTAGATAGGTCCCCATAAATGACTTATTCCCCAGCGAAAGGCCATTCTGGCCATTAACATAGGCGGCATATAAATCTCCCCATGGCCAACCCAATTTTGTTAATAATTGCTGCTGCTGGATTTGGGGATCCTGCGCGGTAATTGCAGAAACCAATGTTTCGGAATGTTTGAATCCTAAGAAAGCAAAGCCCATCAGCAAAGAAAGAAAAACGGAAGTTAAAAGAAGTATTGTCCATTGCTTTTTTGTCCGGAAAAAAGAAGATAACGCGATAAAATACATCACGCAGTGAATAATCATCAAACAACCGGTCATTCTTTCAAATTTTGACCAAAAGGAACGGGCCGGATCAACGCCAAATATTGTAGCCAGACCCACTACCAAGACATAAACAAGTAATACCAGCAAAATCGGATTTTTAGTCGGCCGGTATTTGGGATTTATTATGGCTAAAGCCAGCCAAGAGAAAAACATCCATTGGGCCGCAAAGATGAACCACAAAGACTTGGGCCCAACAAACGGGAAAAAACCGCCGTTGCCAATTATCCAAGGAATAAAAAATGAACCAATCGCACCAAGCCAAACCATTACTTTGAGTATTTTTTCTAAAAATGACTCTTCTGGCATTCGCAAAGGCGCCTTTAGGGTGCTAAATTCGCTTTTAGACATATTATTTGACTTTTAAAAAGGTTATCAAACAAAGTTGATTTTGGCAAATATTTAACTTACAATCTTTGTATGAAGCCACTATATAAAAAACTAATCCTGATTATTGGGGATCTATTCTGTCTTCTGGCTGCCCTATTTTCCGAATTACTGGTAAGATATCGCACTGATTTCACCCCCGAAATACTTAATTTACATATTTTGCCATTTGGCTTACTTTTTTTCCTAACCATTGTAATTTTTTATATATTTGATCTCTACGAGCTTCACAAAGCTAGGCCGGGGCTGGATTTTTATGCCGCCCTAAGCATCATCCTTTTAAGCGTAACTCTATTTGGCGCCGTAGTATTTTATTTCCTACCGATCAATGGCCTCTTCCCTAAAATAAATCTCGTCCTGACCTTTTTGCTCGGAGGCATCATTATCGTACTTTGGCGCGGAGCATTTTTTGCCGCTTTTCAGGATTCTATTAGGGAAAAAATAGTTATTCTTAATTATAACGATCGGTTATCGGATTTTGTTATGCATACGGCCGGCTCAGCCGAGTACGATATCTTATTGTTTGTAGAAACGCCGCAGGCGCAGGGTAATCAAATCAATATTGAAAATTTTAGCGGCAAATACATACCCGCTAGCAAACTCTCCAAGCAAAAGGACTTAAAAGCCGATATTATAATAATCGGCACAAAAACAGAAGATCTCAATGAATGGCTACCAAAAATATCAGCCTCTTTAGGCTGGCCAAGAATCTGGGACATTGAAACTGCTTATGATACTGTTATGCAAAAAATTCCCCTCGCCTGCCTGGATGTTCTCTGGTTCGCCAAATATGCCAATGATGACAAGAAATTTTTCGAGCGACTGAAAAGGATTATCGATATCATTTTCTCTGTAATATTTTTCGTGCTCGGAATACCATTTTTTTTACTTATCTGCGTGGCGATATTTTTAGAGGATAAGGGGCCGATACTCTATCGACAAGAACGTGTTGGGAAAAATAAAAAAATATTTAAGCTGGTAAAATTCCGATCTATGTCGGTTAACGCCGAGTCCGACGGCAAGGCTCTTTGGGCCCGCAAAGACGACCAACGCATAACTAAAGTTGGCCGCATCATTCGCGCCTTACATCTCGATGAGTTGCCTCAATTATTTAATATCCTCTGCGGCGATATAGCCTTAATCGGGCCAAGACCCGAGCGACCGGAATTTGTTAAACAATTAGAAAAAGAAATCGAATTTTACGAAAACAGACACCTAATAAAACCGGGATTCACTGGTTGGGCCCAGATAAAATTCCGCTACGCCCGCTCCATTGATGATTCACGCCAAAAATACGAATACGATCTGTTCTACCTGAAAAATAGATCGTTAATGTTAGACTTCAAAATTTTACTAAAAACCGCGCAATTATTTTTCAAGCGCGATTGAATATACTTTAGCAATCTCGGAGCAAGACTTAGCTAAAGAAAAATTTTCCTTAACCTTCAAACTAGCTGCTTCGGCTAGTTTTTGGGTTTTAGACGGATTACGGATAAGATATTCTAAAATTCCCGTCCAAGCGAAAAGATCATTGGGCAGCAAGAACCCGCAATCAGGAGAAACCGCTTCGCTTAATCCCCCGACATTGGAAGCAATAATGGCATTCTTTAAGGCCATAGCCTCTAAAACGGTATAGGGCAAACCTTCCCAGCGGGTTGGTAAAGCAAAAATATGCATCTCCCCTAAAATTTCTAAGGCCTTTTCTCGACTTAACTCTCCATAAAAAGTAATTTTAGGATCAATGGCTAAAACTTTTGTTAAGGCCTTAGCTTTATTAAGCAGTGGCCCACCGCCAATAAGATGAAGTTCAGTTTTTTCCTTGCTCTCCGAGGAAAGAGCGGCATAAGCAGAAATTAAACTTTCCGGATCTTTGGGGCCTGCCATCCGGGCCACAAAAACAATTTTTAATTTTCCATTCCAGTTTTTTTCCGGAGGACTGATCTCCTCGATGCCATTATAAATGACCTCTAATTTGCCACTGGGGGCAATCTTGAATTTGAGTGCCAAATTTCTTACATATTTCGAAACACAAATAATCTTTGTGCAAAATAAGGAACAATATTTTTCGGAAATGACCCCGAAGAACTTTTGCCAAGCAGGTACGCCATCATTAAAGCTCCAACCATGGGCGGTAAAAACCGTGGGAATGGCATTTAAGACTGCTAAACGCGTCCAAACCCCAGCTACAGAGGAGTGGCAGTGTATGATATCGGGCTTAAAATCTTTAACGCAGGCAAAAACCCTATTCATGGCTGCTAGTCCACGAAAAATATCCAAACTATTTGAAAAGTATTTATTAGGGTAAAAGCTCACCCCAATTTCTTTGGCTTTATCCTCAAGCCAACCCCCAGGACGAGCCATAATCGCCACCTCATGCCCCCTGTCATGGAAATATTTGGCAAGCTGATAAACATGGGTTTGCGCGCCCCCCGCTTCTGATTTGGTGATTGTATAGAGAATTTTCATAAAAGGCTATTTTGCGCCAAATACAATATTGCCCGCCTGCCATACCTATGGCTTTCTTGTTTTTAATATAGCAAAAGGACAGAAAAAAATCTACCTCAAAAGGCATTATTTGTAATATTCAAATCATTCCTAAAATTGAAACTAACAGCTAAAAGATTCTTTTATTTTGACAGCTATATGCTAACATAAACACGATATGAAAAGGCAGGTCAAAATCATCAGTATAGTTGGGGCTAGGCCGAATTTTATGAAAATCGCCCCCCTTTTGCACGCTTTTGATAAATACCCCCAAATTAAAAGTATCTTAGTACATACGGGACAACATTATGATGACAAAATGTCGGGCACTTTCTTTCAATCTTTAGAGATTAAACCCCCGGACTATAACTTAAATGTAGGCTCGCTGGGCCACGGGCAGCAAACTGCAAAAATTATGGAGGCTTTTGAGCCTATTGTCACAAAAGAAAAACCTGATTTAATCTTGGTGGTCGGAGATGTTAACTCAACGCTTGCTTGCTCTTTGGTCGCTTCAAAAATGCATATAAAAATTGCGCACGTCGAAGCCGGGGGAAGATCTTTCAACAAAGAAATGCCTGAAGAAATAAACCGCGTGCTTACGGACCATATTTCTGATTTTCTGTTTGCCCATGCGCGACAGAGCTACAAAAATCTTTTAAGGGAGGGCCTGCCCAAAAAGTCAATTTTCCTGGTTGGCAATATTATGATCGACTGCTTAATGATGAATCTGCCAAAAATAAATGGTTCTAAAATTTTAGAGAATCTCAATCTTAAAAAAGGCAGCTTTGCCCTGATGACCATGCATCGGCCCTCTAATGTTGATTCCTTGGAAAACTTGGATAAACTTTATTCAATAATTTCCAAAATTTCGACAAAAATCCCCATACTATTCCCTATCCACCCAAGAACGGAAAAAAGCATCAAAAAAAATGAGCTTTGGGAAAAATTTGAAAATCTGAAAGACTTGAAAATAATCGCGCCACAGGACTATATTGATTTTATGCGGCTTCTACAAAATTGCTCTTTCGTGCTTACCGATTCTGGCGGCATACAAGCCGAGGCGGCATATTTCAAAATTCCTACCTTTACTATGCGAAAAGAAACCGAACTTTTAGAGACCATTGAGTGTGGTGCCAATAAGCTTGTAGGCATTAATGAGAGAAAAATATTAGAAAGTATTTCACGGTTGCAAAAAAATAAGTCGCATAAAATTGAAAAAATTCCACTCAATGATGGTTTGACTGCCCAAAGGATTGCTAAAATTTTAGCAAAATCCTTTTAACAATATGGATGAGTTTCAACAAAAAGTATCAATAATCCTGCCGACATATAAAAACACGCAATATTTGCGCCAGGCCATTGATTCGTGTTTAGAACAAACATACACGAATTTAGAATTGATAATAATTAATGACGGGCAATCGGAGGAAATTGAAAATATCGTAAAATCATATACCGATCAACGGATCCACTATATAAAAAATGCGCATAATTTAGGCATTGCCGGAGCATTAAATACCGGATTTAGCGCCTCTCGGGGGGACTTGCTTACCTGGACCTCTGATGATAATTGGTTTGACCCCGAAGCCATCAAGACTATGGCTCTGGCTCTACAAAAAAATCCTTTGACATCCTTTACCTATTGCGATTATTTTAACGTTGACGAAAAAGGAAAAATAATAAAAAAGATATCTGTCGGTTCTTATGATAAATTACAGGCAGTTAATTGCATTGGTGCATGTTTTTTATACAAGCGCGAGATCTATGAGAAAATCGGCAATTACAAAAAAGAATTATTTTTGGCCGAGGATTATGATTATTGGCTGAGGGTCGCCAACAATTTTAAGATTCTGCCGATCCATATCCCCCTGTATTATTACCGGGTGCATGCGCAAAGCTTGAAGGGACAAAACAAAACTTTACAAGTAGAAATCCAAGCTGCAAAGGCCGCAATTCAAAATCATGCGCCCAAATGGGCATTGTTTGTCCACGAAGGGAAAATACTGCTCAAAGAAGGCAAACCATGGCAGGCAGCCATGAAATTTGCACACTGCTTAGCGCTTAATCCTTTTTCCGCCTATACTTGGCAGTGGTTTTTCCTTGCTAAAGTTTCGATTCTTTTCCCGAAAATAACTAGCAAATGGACAAAATGAAAAAGAAAAATAGCCTTAAACTGAGAATCGCCATAATCCTCGGAACACGTCCGGAAATTATTAAACTTTCCCCGATTATTCGCGAATGCCAAAAGCGCCACCTTGATTTTTTTATTTTGCATACAAACCAGCATTATGCGCATTTCTTAGATCAACTATTTTTCGATGAGCTCGGTTTGCCCCAGCCAAAATACAATTTAAATATCGGATCAGCCAGTCATGCTAAGCAAAGCGCCGAGATGCTTTGTGGAATAGAAAAAATATTGTTGGAAGAAAACCCAAACATAATCCTTGTCCAGGGAGATACAAACACTGTCCTGGCTGGTGCGTTGGCGGCGGCAAAACTTCACATAAAAGCCGGCCATATTGAGGCGGGTTTGCGCTCTTACGATAAAACTATGCCCGAAGAAATTAACAGGATTTTAGCAGACCATTGCTGTGATTTCGCTTTTGCCCCGACCCCAATGGCCGGCAAAATACTTATAAAAGAAGGGCTTTGCAAAAAAAATATTTTCATTACGGGAAACACGATTGTTGATGCTGTTTTACAAAATATCGGAATTGCCCAAAAAAAATCCAATATTTTACAAAAACTGGGTATTCAAGGGAAAAACTTCGCGTTGCTCACCTGCCACCGCCCGGAAAATACGGATAATCCGCAACGACTTATTAATATCTTTGAAGGCATCAATCAATTTTCAATCAAAAACGATATTGAAGTGATTTTCCCCGTGCATCCAAGAACTGCCAAGACCATGGCGGAAAAAAACATTTTATGCCCCGGCTCAATTAAAATAATTGAACCGGTCGGGTTCTCTGATTTTTTAGTTTTAGAAAAAAATGCCAAACTGATTTTTACCGATTCGGGAGGCGTACAAGAAGAAGCATGTATTTTAAGAGTTCCCTGCGTTACTATGCGCAATAATACTGAACGGCCAGAAACAATCAAGGTTAAGGCTAATATTATTGCCGGCACTGATCCAAAAAAGATATTATCCTGCGCACAAAAAATGATGGCGCAAAAAATAACCTGGGCCAACCCGTTTGGCAACGGGACTGCGGCGCAAAAAATTCTTGCTATTCTAGAAAAAAATATTTCCCGCTAAGATGCAAAATCCGCTGACTATTACAAATAAAATATTGAAAAACTATATCTCGCCGCGCGCATATTATGCGCTTTTTAGCGCGCTCAAAGGAGAATTTTTCGGCTTTGGAAAATATCAGCCGCACCAAAATAGCTTGCTTTCGTGCGCCAACTGGCTTTTAGGCCAACAAACCAAAGAAGGCGGCTTTATTGATCAATATTCCCTTTTATATGGGTCTTGCCTTTTATTCCCGGAGACAACAGGCTACATTATCCCTACGCTTATTTCTTTATCAAGCGAAACCAAAGACGGAAAATATTTACAAAGTGCGAAAAAGGGAGGAGCATGGCTTTTACAAATCCAGAACAAAGATGGCTCATTTGGACAAGCCGGCAGTAATGAGCCGATGATTTTTGATTCCGGACAAATTATCTTTGGCTTGCTGGCGCTTTATAAAGAATTAAACGAAAGAAAATTTTTAGATGCAGCCAGGCATTGCGCTGATTGGATTTGCGCCCAGCAGGAAAGCGACGGGTCATGGAGAAAATATGCATACAATAAAATTGCACATTCATACTATTCCCGAGTATCTCTTGCCCTGCTAAAGCTCTGGCAAGAAACCAAGGAAGAAAAATATAAAACAAGCGCCACCAGACAGCTTGATTGGGTTTTAATACAACAACAGGACGACGGATTTTATCTGCACTGTTCTTTTTTTGATGATGATATTGCCCCTCTTCATACAATAGCATATACCATTGAAGGGTTGCTGGAATCCGGCATATTGCTTGGCAGGCAAAATGAAGGAGAAAAATATTTTCAATCAGCGCAAAAAGCCTGCAAAAAATTATTGGAATTAAACCGCCAGCCTAATTACTTGCCTGGCTATTTTTCGTCAAATTGGGCAGCAGCGGATGCTAGTCGCTGCTTAACCGGCTTGGCACAAACCGCCTGCAATTTTGTCCGTCTTTTTGAAGAAACAAATGAAAACGAATTCCTGAAAGAAGCACGCTCTATTTCCAGGTATGTCCAATCAAAGCAGCCCCAAGCTGCCCCCAAAGAAATAAATGGGGCTTTGGCGGGAAGCGCGCCCTTTTGGGGAAAATATATGCCCTTTGGATATATTAATTGGGCAGCTAAATTTTTCATTGACTGCTTATTACTTTTAGAAAAACATAAAGGCAAATTTTTAACACTGGCCGTCGTACCGACTGATTCTCTGAAAATGTATCTGAAAAAGGGCGAAATGCGCAAAAATTACTGGAATCCCCAAAGCATGTTTTCGGAAATACATATTTTTGATTTTGGCGGAGAAAAATACAGCGAGGAAGAAAAAAACCATCTTTCTTTCATGACGGGCCAGGCGGAACTTTTTATCCATACAATGCCGAAATTTGGATTTTATTCGATAATCAAAAGCAAAAAAATAACAAGCCAAGCAGTAAATGATTTGGCGGGGGCGCCCATAGATGTTTTGCGCTGCCATGGGGTATTTTATGAAGGATTTTTTGGCAGGGCTCTGGCAAAAAAATTGAACTGCCCCCTACTTCTTTCTTTGCATGGCGACTATGACCTTGATATCCGTGGCCAAATTTTACGGCAAAAAAAATATTTGAAATATCTTTCTTATGTGATTTGGAAGCTTATTTTTGAAATTGGAATATTAAAATCAGCAAATGCAATTATCGGCGTATACCGATTTGCAGTCAATTATGCCCTGCGTAACGGAGTTGAGGAAAGCAAAACTTTTCTCATTTATAACCGCGTAGATGAAAAAATGTTTTACTCCAATCCGGCAATCACCCAAAACAAAGAGTTCACAATCTTAAGCGTTTCCCGTTTAATCCCGGAAAAAAACCAGAAAAATCTTATCGCAGCGATTAAGGACCTTCCCTGCCGTTTGATTCTTGTCGGCCAGGGGCCAGAGCAGGAAGCGCTTAAAAATTTAGCCAAAGAACTTAAAATTTCCGAAAAGGTGGAATTTATTCCTAAAATTAACAATAAAAACATGCCCGAGCTTTACAATAGATGCCATGCCTATGCCACGGCCAATTTGTATGGCGGAGTTGAAATTGCCATGATTGAAGCGATGGCCTGCGGGCTTCCCGTTATCCGATCCAAACATCAGACAGAAAAAAGCCCCGAACTAGTCGGCTTAAATGATTGCGTTTTTGTTGAAAATTCCCCCCAAGGCTTTTCTGCTGGCATAAAAAAACTCATTGAAGATAAAAATTTATATGCCTGCCTGAGCCAGGGCTCACTTAAAATATTTTCTCAAATATGCGGTTCAAACATGGAAGCCAAAGAGAAAACCGTTTATTCCCAAATAATATGAAAATTGCGATAGTGGGCAATCTCGGACAATCAGGGTACATTATTGCAAAAGCGCTTCGCCAGCAAGGGCAAGATGCTGATCTTTTTATAACCTGCAAAAACAATAAAATTGCCAAAGGGCAAGATCCCAAAGAATACGAGGAAGCGGCCCAAAATTATAGCTGGATTAAACTTTACAATACTTCCCCGGCCTTAAAGGCAATTTATCAAGGCCTGCAAATATTCCCAAAATATGATCGCATGATCGCCCTGACCCTTTCTCCTGCCTATGTGCAATTTTTTAATAAAAATTACATTGCCATTTCCACGGGCTCTGATTTGCGCGAATTTGTTTTTGAAAAAGGGATAATGAATTTTTTGCTCCGCTTGAGTTATAAAAATGCAAAGTATCTTTTCTGCGGAATTTCAGAAATGAATACTGCCATTAAAGAATTGCGTCTGGAAAATAAAAGCGCGCCCTTATTCACTCCAATTGATATTAATCTCCTGGAATCATACGCGAAAAAATGCCCTGTCGGCAGAAATGGCGATCTGACTATTTTTGCGCCAAGCTCCTGGATTACATCCAAATATAATAAGTTCAGCAAAGGAATAGACAAACTATTAGAAGCCTCAATAAAACTCATAGAGGAAGGATATGCCCTGAAATTAAAACTTATTGACTTTAGTAATGCTGGCCTAAAAAGAGAGGATGTGGAATATGTGAAAAATATTGCAGGCCAATCAAAAGGAAAAATTGAAATAATCCCCAGAATCCCAGGCCGCCAAGAACTGGTTTGCCAATATTTGCAGTCAGATATCATTGCCGATCAGTTTGATATCGGGCTTTTCGGCAATATCGGAGGAGAGGCGCTGGCTTGCAAAAAACCCCTCTTAACATTTTTTAATAAAGAATATTTTAAATATTATAAAGGCGAAATTGCCCCCATTATTAATTGCCAGACTCAGGAAGAAATTTACCAAGAACTTAAAAAAATTTTACTGCTCCCCGGGCAGGAGAGAGAAAAAAATCTGCAAATCCTCGGAGAACAGGGATATAACTGGCTCCTCCGGCACCATGCCCTGCCAATAATCGCGCAAAAAATTATCAATGTTTTATAATTACTATAGAACCAAACCATATTATCAGTGCCAAAAACTTGCCGGCTCTCAAGAGGTCGCTGAGGGTATTTTTTTATCCGCATTCAAGCGCCAAATATTTATAAATCACTTTTGGCTGAAAAAATTCAAAGATTTGATAAAGGAAATATTCCCTGCTATCGATGTTTCGCAAGATGTATCTTTACTCGGCCCAAAAGACATTGCGGCGCTTGCGAGATTCAAACCTTTTTGCTTTTCTGCCCGATCATTCCAAAAAGTGGACTTTTTGCCAGCGGCAAAAACTTTTTATACTTTCCTTATTGATTTAAGCAGGACCATTGAACAAATTGAAGAGTCCCTTGATTATTCAGTCCAAAAACAAATCAAAAAAGCCCAAGGATTGGGAGCTTATGTCGAACGCGCCAGAAATTTTGAGGACTTCCAACAATACTTTGGTTTGCTCAAAAACTTCCGCGATGACATGGGTTTTGACACCGAATCATTTGATATTATCAAAAATTTGTGGAATGTAATGCATTCGGATGACCAAAAACAATCCTGCTATGAAGTATTCTTGTGTAAAAATTCCCAAAAGGAAATTTTGGCAGCCATGGGAATAATTATCAACCCGGAAGAAAAGCAATTTATAGAAGTCGCTTCTGCCCGATCAGCATTTGCCCGGACAAATAAACTTCCAGATAATGATTTTTTGAAATGGGAAATTATCAAATGGGGCCATGCCAATGGATTCAAATATTACGACCTGGCCGGATGCAACCCAAACGCCCTAAAAGGCTCCAAGGAGTACAACATTTACCGATTCAAGAAAAAATGGGGCGGTATACTTTCCCCCTATTATGTTTATGAGGAATATTTTCCCGAAAATAGATGGTATTACCCTATCGCGTTTGCATTGCTAAAAGTCCTTCGAAAAATATGAATTTGAGAGATAATATCAATAGTTCATTCAAAAAATACGCACCCCAATGCTACTGGGGCGACCCGCTTGATGTGCGGTATTTTCTTTGCGAAAAACTTTCCAAATTTCATAATAAAAAAATCTTAGATATCGGCTGCGGGATTGGAATTATTATATCCTGCATGCCAAAAGATAATGAAATTTTTGGAATAGATTTTGATCAGACATTAGTTGAGATAGCCAAAAAGCTTAATCCAAAAGCCGATATTAACAAGCAAGATATGTTTAATCTGCAATTTGAAGAACAATTTTTTGATATTATTGTTTTAGCCGATGTCTTGCCGCAGTATGACTTTGCCTGCCAAAAAACATCTCGCGAAATGATATCTCATGTTAAAAAATTTCTAAAGCCCGAAGGCGCAATACTGCTGACAACCCCCAATGGAAACAATGCCTATTTTTCCCGCAAGCACAAAATCTCCGCAAAAAACCTCAAAGAATTGATTAAAGATTTTGATTTTGAACTATTCGGATATAACCCCTTTCCCATCCAGCTCGACCATATATTAAAATATCTTCCATTTTGGCCAAGCTTTTTGGAATACTTAATGTACAAAAAAATAGGCCTGACTCGCGCAGTTGGCCTATTTGCCGAGCTCAAAAATCGCAATTAAAAATCCATCTCGAATGATTTGCGTACATCCGGCTTGGTGCGCGGAGTAATATAAACCTCAAAATCCTGCGTATCTTTCATTATTAGCGCGCCCGCGCCGATAAGATTTTCTTTGCCGATTATTGCCGCTTCCCTGATATTGGAATTAATCCCCAAAAAGCAATTTCTCCCGATTTTAGCCGAACCAGCTACCACGACATGCGAAGAAATAAAATTATTATCATCTATGGTAACGTGGTGCCCGATGTGATTTCCGCTCCACAATATTACATTGTTGCCGATTTTTACAAACGGCTGGATGGTATTATCCTCAAGAATAAAACAGTTGTCTCCAATCTCCAAATCTTTGGCAATGTGCGCCTGGCTGCTCAAATACGTTACTAATCCGTATCCCTTTTGGCGCGCAGTCAGGCAGCACTTTTCCCGCACCTTATTCATTTTGGAATATCCGACTGCCACAAACATTGAATATTTTGAAGGAGGATAAACATTCTCTATTGTCTCAAAGGGCAAAACCGGCAGCCCGAGCAGCTGATTGTTTTCCGGCAAAATATAGTTTTGGTTTGCACAAAAAACGACCGGGGAGAAATTACTATCATTTTTGAAATAATAATGCGCCACCTCAGCAAAAGGCCCTGTCCCCATTATTATAATTTCTTTTGATTTTTTTTCGCTCATATTTTTATTTTGCTGGTTGCTAATCCTATCCCCTCCTTTCCATATCCATTTCCATTATAAAGCAATGCTTTATTGCCGTTGCATTCAATAATACAAGGATATGTTGTAATCTCACTATCCCAGTTATTGTTAGTAACATCTAAGCCAAAATCATTATCCTTCCGCTTCCATTTAATACCGTCCTTTGACTGAGCGTATCCTATACGGTATCCCTTGCCTTTATTATAACAAAACCACATCTTATAAATCCCTTCTTCAAGTATGACCCAAGGCCTGGCTATGTTCGTTTCCTTTTTGGAGGAAAAATCCAGGCAAGTCGTGCCATCTCTTTTCCAATCAATTCCATTGCTTGAAGTCGCATATTTAATATTATAATACGAACTAATTTTATTCCCTCTTTTTTTGAAGCCCAAACCGGAAACATACCACATCTTCCATGCATTTTCTTCCTTGCGGACAAAATAGGAAAGCACTGCCCATGGATCATATTGGCTTCGCTCCATTATAGGTGGGCCGTATTTTTTAAACGTATTCCCGTTATCTTCACTTATAGCTAAGCCCGCAGATGTATAAAAAATAGGATCACTTTTGCCGGTATTCCAACCAACGTAATAAAGAAATATTTTTGAGCCGTTTCTGACAATACTGGTCGGTATGGCGCCGCAATCATCAAAATGCCCAGGCATTCCTGGTTCCAAAACCGGCTTTCGAGCATAGTTTAATACTTTAACATTATCGGAAAAATCAACATCAGCATAAGAGGTATGCGACCTATTTTGAGCGTCCCGAGTAGCAAAATAAATTCTGTAAAGGCAGCCCCTTAAATGCAAGGCTGTGGGCAAAGCGCAATGGCTTTGGCTCCATTTATACTGCTTTTGTGGCTCAATGATAATGCCGCTTTTCTTCCAAAACATATTATTTTTTTACAACTATCGTAAATTCCCACAACGGGTAATCGTGGATTAAGTTAACTTTTTTAGAAAAATTATTCTTACAATAACCAAACCAGAATTCCGGATCTGCGTAATACAAGTCATTATCCTTAAAATCAACATATTTAGTCATAGCATTAAAGGCAAAACCTTTTTGAGAAACTTCGTTCATATTCCCAAGCGTTTCTTTCATAAATGCCTCCCATGTTTTTGACTTTTCTCCAAGAGATACATTAAATATTCCCGAAGCAAAAGAATAATCGCATTTAATTTTCATTTGCGAATCACAAATAAACCGGCAATTTTTGTTATTTAGGCGCGAGGATGCGGCGTCAATCATTTTTTTGCTGATATCATATCCGTAATAATTTGATATTTTTATCCCATTAACGGTTAAAAAATCGTAAAGCGACCCATACCCGCATCCCAAATCAGAAACATTGGCCGGGCCACGCTTCATATCGGCGTATAGACACTCAACAAGTTTTTCAAAACGCAAAACCTGCGAAGCCTCGTCTTTCCAACCCAAACTCTTTGGGTCTTTGCCATATTTTTCTAAATTCCCGGTATAAAGGCGTTCAATGTTTTGTATGGTCTTTTTAATCATGTCTTCAATTTATCATAAGGCACCACAAAAAAATTCGGATACTCCAAAGAGATTTCTTCTTTCTTTGCTTTCAAAATATCCTGATTATTAATCTTAGTCAAATAGCGGTAGCGCCCTTCTTTACCGCCCCATTTTTTTTTGAAACGATAGACGCCTTCCTGGGAAAGCCAGGTCCCGCCCCAATTCCACCGCCTAAACCCCTGCTTGGCGCTATCAAGCATAGCCTGATAGATAATTAGGGCAAGAGGCTGCATTTCTCTGAATTCCTTCGTAATAACGGGGACAAAATACTCAACGGTGCCGTTAAAATAAAACAGTAAAAGGGCGGCGACTATCTCGCCTCCTTTTTTAGCTGCATAAATGTTATAGTCCTCTCCAGCGCAAAAATATTTAGAAATATTTTGGAAAAATTCCGGATTTTTAGGAATACCCCCAATACGCCCCATATTTTCATAGTGCGTTGACTGCAAGTAAAACATTAAAGAATTATCAACTTCGCATTTAATTCCAAACGACTGGGCCTTTTTAATATTTCGCCTTGTAGAGGACTCAATATTAGCCAACAAATAATCATCCTCAGGGAAATCCAAACTGTTTATAAAACTGATTCTCTGGCCCTGATAATCGATAGGTAGAGAATCGTAATTATAATTCTCTAATGGATTTTCAATAATGGTTGCCGAAGAGCAATTTTCAGCCAAGGTCCGATATTCCTTTATTAACGCCTCGCAGGCCAAAACATTGCTGCCGACTATTCCGCCATTGCTTCCATAATAAGGAAGCGAATTATAAACTTTTCCGAATTTTCCCTCGCAAGACATCAAGGGAAGCGCGGCTAATATTTTATCATTCTCACAAGCCAATAAATAATGCGATTGGCAATTAAGCAGCCTCTCAATAAATTCTTTATACTTAATTGAGTGGTAAAACAAAGAAGTCTCAGCGTTTAATAAAAAATCACTGTATTTACCAAAATTATCCGCTTTAAGTTCAATTATTTCAATCATTGTACTTAATGCAATCAATTAGAGAGGCACATATATATTTAAGATCGGCATCGCTCAATTTTCCAAATAACGGCAGAGTGAGGGATTGCCTGAAAGCAGTATATGAATTATTCAAATTCCCTGCCTTATAACCGTATTGCCTCATGAAAAATGGCTGGGCGTGCAAAGCATAGGTTCCAAGAGTCGTTTCAATGCCTTTGCTCCGCATTTTTTTTATCACCAAATCCCTGTCAATATTTTTATCCAATAAAACAACAAACGACTGAAACGTGTGCCTTGCCCCCTTTTTAAGTATGGGCAGAGTAATGCCCTTTACGCCAGAGAGCATTTTCAAATATTTTTCCGCAATCAAAATCCTTACCTTAATTATCTTTTCAATTATTTTCATTTGGGAAATACCCATAATGGCCTGAACTTCTGACATGCGGTAATTAAATCCTGCTTCCACAAACTGCGAGTATCCAAGCTGTTCGTCCAAAACTCCTCCGTGATTTCTTAAAATTGAAATCTTTTCGGCCAAACTATCATCGTTTGCCACAATCATTCCACCCTCGCCAGTCGTAATTGATTTGCGCGGATGAAAGCTGAAGCAGCCCGCATCAGCCAGGCCTCCAGACATATTGCTGCCAAAACGCGAGCCCAAAGCGCAGGCCGCATCTTCAATAACTTTTAAATTGTGTTTTTTGGCAATTCCCATTAAAACTTTCATATTAATCGGATTGCCAAAAGCATCCACGCAAATTATGGCTTTTGTTTTGGGCGTTATCTTTTTTTCCAAATCAGAAAAATTGATATTAAAAGTATCAAGATTGATATCAACTAAAACCGGAGTTGCTCCTGCCTGAACGACAATATTGGCCGTGGCTGGAAAAGTAAAATCAGAAACCAAAACCTCATCTCCCTGTTTAACCCCCATGGCAACCAAGGACAAATGGAGAGCGGTTGTGGCAGAAGTAGTTGAGAAGGCATATTTTGTTCCGACATACTTGGCAATCATTTTTTCAAATGCCAAAACATTGGGCCCTTTGGTCAAAATGCCGCTCTCAAACGCCCTTTTAATTTCTTTTATTGTCGGAGCCAGGGGAATTTCCGGCTTAATCAGGGGGATTTTATTCATAAGATTTCTTTATAATATTTAATCGTTTTTTTGAGACCCTGAGCCAAACTTGTTTTTGGCTTAAATCCGATTAATTTCTTGGCCAAACTAATATCGGCGCAATGGCGCATCACATCTCCTGGCCTTTGCGGTTTTTTGATAATTTTTCCTTTATACCCGAGCTCTTTGCAAATGGCGGCAATTAAATCTTTTATTTTTGTTTCTTGGCCGCTGGCAATATTTATCTCTCTTGCGCGGGTTTTGGGATTTTTATAAATTTCAAGCGCGGCATTGACTGCATCTTCAACAAAAATAAAATCTCGCGACTGGCTGCCCGTACCCTGCAAAACCGGCTTTTCTTTTTGCAAAATCTTTTTAATGGTAATCGGCACTACCCCAGCATATAAACCTTCATTTTGAAACGGGCCATACATATTAAACGGCCTGACAACAGCAATATCAAGATTGGGAAAAATGTTCAGATAAGAGCGTATCATCAAATCCGCAGCTGCTTTTCCGGCCGCATAAGGGGTCTTGGATCCGAAATAATGCTTCTCACTTATCTTTCCTTTTTCCTGCGAACCATAGACCTCTGATGAAGAAAAATGGATTAGCGTCTTAAATTTCCCATGGCGGAGCAATTTGAGCAAAACGGCGCAAAGCTCAACATTAACTAAAAAAGTGCTTTCGGGATCGTCAAAAGAATGGAGCAATGTTTGAGTTGCCAAATTGTAGACAATATCAATATTAAACTTTTCCAGCAATGCGGCCATAAAATCATAATCCTGCGCGTCATGCTCTACAACTTCCAAAGCCGGAAATTCCTTTTTTAATGGCTCAACATTTTCCTTTTTTCCGAGAAAAAAATTATCAACTATGATAATCCGGGCAGGTCTTTCTTTAATCAAAAATCTTGCCAGATTGCTTCCGACAAAACCCGCGCCGCCCGTTATTAAGATATTTTTATCTACAAAACTTAATTGTTTCATTGCATTCTTTCCAGAACTTTAATTCGTAACATGCAAAGCATTTAATAAACTTAAATTGCTTTTTTAAGTTTCATTATTAAGCTTTGATATACCTTGGGGTGGAATTTGTGTGCTTCAACAAATTTAATCAATTCAAAGCCATGCTTATAAAGCAGCCTATAAAGGGTTATTTTTTCATAAGACACGATATGCCCCTTCTCGGTTTCAATGTCATATTTGTCTTCTACTAACTTTCGAAAATCATACGTGTGCTTAAGATTATAAAGTATATTTCATAAACCTATAGAGTTTGGAGTGGATATAATCAATTCTCCGTCATCTTTGAGCAATTCCTTTATTCTTGAAAGATAATAATTTGGATTATCTATATGTTCGATTGTTTCTAAAAAAAGTATTGTATCAAATCTTGGCATTTCTGTTTTTAAAATATCTCCACAAATGAATTTCAAATTATCTCTCCGTCTTGTCTTGGCAATATCTATTGCTCTTTGGCAGATATCTATTCCAACAACATTATGCCCTTTATTTGCTAACATTTCTGATATTCCCCCTTCATTACACCCAATATCTAAAATAGTCTTTTTTGTTGTATTAATTAATGCCAATGTTTTTTTGACCCTATCGTCCATAATATATATTTCTTAATTTTTTTATCGCATTCTTTTTAAGGCCTTAAGGGTAATGTCCAACGCTAAAAGCCCCTCTTCGCCAGATACCATCGGCTTTTTATTTTTTAAAACACAATCTAAAAATGATTTGAGCTCTTCTTTGATTGGTTCTCTAAATTTGATCGGTATTTCTCTTTGCCCCGAAGTATCCAATTTCTCTTTTCCTATTTTTTTAACATTCACTTTGTAATATGTATCACAGACAAAAAGCTTTTGCGTGATGTAGTCCAGTTCTGCATAGCCCTTTGATCCGGTAACACGCAGCCGGCGGATTTTAAGTGGCGTAATCCAATTTACCTGGACATAGCCGCTCGTTTTTCCGTAATCCAAAAATATCTCGGCATGATCTTCAAAAATTTCGTCTACTATCCTCCCTCCCTTTGAATAAACTTTTTGGGGCCCTGACTTAAGCAAGTGATTGATTATATCAATATCATGGACCGCTAAATCAATTAAGACCCCCGTATCCCTGTTTTTTGGCACATAGGGCCCTACTCTTTGCGCCTCTATGGAAATTATTGACCCCAAGACGCCATCTTCAACTAAATCCAAAAGTTTGGCCACAGCCGGATTAAACCGTTCAATATGGCCGACTGACAGCAATGCGCCAGAGGCCCTGGCGGCACTAATGATGGCCTGGCCCTCGGCTATATTGAAAGCAATCGGTTTTTCCACTAGACAATTTATTTTGCGCTTCAAAATTTCAACGGCAATGGCTTTATGCGATTTTGTAGGAACAACAACCGAGACCGCATCTAATTCTTCGCTATCAAGCATTTGCCTAAAATCCTGATAATAATTGCACCTATATTTTTCTCCGAACTGCCTAGCTAAATCTTCATTTATATCGCAGATAGCAACAAGCTGGCAGTTTGGCAGCTCAGAATAAACACGCACATGGTTTTTGCCCATATTACCCGCACCGATTACGGCAACTTTTAATTTATTTTTTGCCATATTTTCTGCTTGCTTTTATAAACATCAAAATAATGCCAGGATTTACAATTTCTTAAAAAAATTATTTATTGATTTGATTATAGAATTTTTCTCCTGTGCGCTTAATTCTGGCCAGACCGGCAAAGAAATGACTTCTTTGCATGCCTGCTCGCAATGAGGAAAATCTCCTTTTTTATATCCCAAATTTTCTAAAGCCGGCTGCAAATGGAGCGGAGTGGGATAATAAATCATGGTTGGAATGCCTTTACCGGCTAAATATTTTGCTAAAACCTCGCGATTTTTTGTGCGCAAAGTATATTGGTGGAATGTATGCTCGCCGTCGTTAAACTCAGGAATTATAATATCGTTTAAGCCGCAAAAATTTTTATTGAAACTCTCCGCGATTTCCTGCCTTGCCCCGTTATAACTTTCCAAATGTTTCAATTTGACGCAAAGCACGGCTGCCTGAATGGCATCCAAGCGCGAGTTTATGCCTATTTTAAGATGCAGATATTTATTCTTTGCATCCGACCCGTGATTTTTAAGCTGCCTCGCTTTTCCGTAGAAATATTTATCATTAGTGACAATTGCTCCGCCATCACCAAAACATCCTAAATTTTTCGTGGGAAAAAAAGAGAAACATCCCGCATTCCCCCAAGTCCCAGATTTTTTCCCTTTATAAATGCTGCCGATTGACTGGGCACTATCTTCAATGACTTTTAATTTGTATTTTTTGGCGATTTTACAGATTTTATCCATTTGGCACATTCTACCAAAAATATGGACTGGAATTATAGCCTTAGTTTTTTTGGTAATGCTCTTTTCAATTAGCTCAGGATCAATGTTCAAAGTATTGGGGTCAATATCTGCAAAAACCGGTTTAGCGCCAGCTAAAATAATGGTGGAAGCGGTAGCTATAAAAGTAAATGGAGTAGTAATTACTTCATCCCCCTCCCTAATATCTAAGGCTCTTAAAGACAACAAAAGAGCGTCTGTTCCCGAGTTGCACGAAATGGCATATTTTGTGCCGCAAAATTTTGCCAACCCTTCTTCAAATTTTTTGACCTCATCTCCATTGATATAAACGCCCGAATCAATTACCCTGCTTATTGCCCGGTCAATTTCATTTCTTATTTTCTTATTTTGTCCGGTTAAATCAAAAAACTTCATATTAGATTTCACTTACCCCTTCTCCATTTTTCAAATATTTTCTCTGGCATTTTGCGCATTTGGCGCCATCGGATTCAAAATGCAATTTCTCTCCACATCGACACATCCACCCTATTATTTTCGCTGGATTGCCAGCAACAATAGCATAATCGGGAATATTTTCAGTTATTACCGCCCCTGCCCCAATAAACGCGTAACTTCCTATTTCATGTCCACAAACAATAGTAGAATTTGCACCCAGAGTAGCTCCAATTTTTACCAAGGTCTTTAAGTATTGTTCTTTAGTCTTTGGAAATTCAGCTCGCGGGTTAAGGTCATTGGTAAAAACAACACTGGGGCCGACAAAAACATAATCTTGCAATTCTACCCCCTGCCAAACATCAGTATTGGACTGAATTTTGACATTATTGCCAATTTTAACCGTATTGGCAATTAAAATATTATGCCCAATAGTACAATTCTGCCCTATCTGGCATCCGGATAAAATTTGGCAATGATTCCAAATTTTTGTTCCTTGGCCTATTTGCGCTTCTGGGCAAATGAAGGCTGTTTCGTGCGCCCAATATTTATTTTCCATGACTTATTATATCTTCAATTAGTTGCACGGCATTTAATGCCTCGCTTGGCTTTACGCCTTTTCCATCCAAAAAATCTCTATAAACAAATTTATGCAAATCCTCATAGGAAAGGTTATCTTGGGAAGAAAAATTATAGTCCACCCCATTGATTTTGAACACCCTCCTCTGGCTATTTTGAGGCGCGGCAGTGCTTACTTTGAACTTGCATATATAATTCTCGCCTTCCAATGTACCCGTACCCGTTAAATTATCAATTTTAACCCCTGAAATCTTTTTGACAGGTCCAAACAAGTGCAAAATCATATCAAAATAATGCACGCCCAGATTAAATAATACTCCGCCCGATCTTTGCGTTTGACCTTTCCAAGAGTTGTAATAAGCCTGATCCCTGTAAACAGAAATGTCCATTTCTATCTCGTTTTTCTTCGATAGATCCAATTTATCCTTTAACTCTTTTACCAAATGGTGGTGTCTTAATTGCAATACGCAAAATATTTTTTCATATTTTGCCAAATCTATGCAATGATCTGCGTTTATCGTCAGGGGCTTTTCGCAAATTACGGATTTATTATTCTCTAGAGCCATTTTACATATTGGATAATGTAAATCATTTGGAGTCAAAACAACGATACAATCCGCATCAGTTCTTTTTATCAATTTCTGCCAATAATTTTCTCCATTACTTAAATCAACAGCTTCCACAATTTCCCCATCAACACTCTTAATAGCATCGATATGGCGCGGGTATATGAATCCTTTCCCGATAATCGCAAATTTCATGTTTAGAAATGATAAACGTTCTTATATTTTCGGCTTTTAATAGCATTTCTCGTATCAACGACAATATTGGATTTTTTTGCTATGGCATCATAGGCCATATTTGAATGATCGGTTAATATCAAGACCAAATCGTAATTTTTTAATATTGATTCGGAATAATTTATACTCTTTATTGTCTTGCAGGTTTTCTGGAACATATCGTAATAAGAAAATTCTTTAATATGCGAATCATAATAATCAACCCTCGCGCCCTTTCTTTCTAAATTCGGTATTATATCAAAGGCGGCCGATTCTCTTGGGTCGCCAATATCCTTTTTATAGGCCACTCCTAAAATCAATATCTTACTATCCTTCAAATGATTACCATTTTTATTCAAAACGGAAATAATGTTGCTTACTACATAATGGGGCATCTGCTCGTTTAATTCCCCCGCTAATTCAATGAACCTTGCCCAAAAATTGTATTCCCGGGCTTTCCATGACAGATAAAATGGGTCTATGGCAATGCAATGACCCCCAACTTTCGGACTGGGATAGAAAGCTGTAAACCCGTAAGGCTTGGTCTTGGCGGCATCAATCACTTCCCAGATATCTATTCCCATTTTCCATGACAAAAGCCTTAATTCATTAATCATGGAAATATTCACTAATCGATAAGTATTCTCTAAAATTTTTACCATCTCTGCTGTTTTTGTATCCGTAACAGGATGGACGTGTTTCAAAAACTGTTTATAAAATTCTTCGGTAATTTTAGTACATTCTGGCGTGATACCGCCAACAACTTTAGGTACATCCTCAAGAGGCATTTTATTGCCGGGATCAATGCGCTCTGGCGCAAAAGCCAAATAAAAATCTTTACCGGCTTTCAACCCAGATTCCTCAAGCAAAGGTAAAACCACCTCTTCAGTTGTCCCCGGATAAGTAGTACTCTCTAAAACGACCAACATGCCTTGATGCAAACATTGCCTAACTTCTTTGACAGCATTAACAATATAGCTAACATCGGGAATTTTGTATTTATCAAGCGGAGTTGGCACGCAAATAATTACCACATCTACATCTTCGAGTGTAGAAAAATCGCCCGTAGCCTTGAATTTCCCCGAACGAATAATCTCCCGGAGTTGCGAATCTTTGATATCGACCACATAAGATTTCCCGGCATTAAGCATGTCTACGCGCTTTTTTTGGATATCGAGCCCAATTACTTCAATCCCCTTTTGGGCCATGCCGACAATGTGCGGCAAACCGACATAGCCTACGCCTATTACCGCGACTTTATCTTTTTTATTTTTGATTTTTGCCAAAATATTCATAGCTTATTCCTTAATAATGTTTCGCAAAAAAACGAATCTAAGTATCACATATGATATAGCATAACTGCACCCTCCTGCAAAGACTAAAAAGAAAATGTTATCAGATACTTTTAAGGACAATGCTACCATAGGTTCGATACATAGTGATGAAACTATCGCGCAAAAAATAGCTCGGCAAATGAACGAATAAGAAAAATTGATTAGCCTTTCCCTGTGTGCCCAAAAAACCATTACAAACAAACCACTATTTAGGGCTATAACACTAGCTATGGCCGTCCCCATAAACCCATATTTGGGCACCAAAAACAAATCCAAAATGACATTCAGGGCGGCAATCACAATATAAGGATACAAAACCTTTTTTTCATTATGCGAAGCTATCAGAACTTGTGAAAAGGGCTGCAAAAAATAAAAAACGATAGAAGTGAAAAGCAAAAGTCGCAAAGCGGGAACGGCCAAATAATACTTGGCGCCGTAAGCCGCCCCCATCAGGTTGGGAGCTAAAGCCCACCCACCAAATAAAATACCAATTGCTAAAAAAATCATGGTCTCTGTCTCGGCGTCTAAAATTTTTTTCAGCGACTCTTTTGACTCTTGGAAAAGCCTATTCACGTGCGGCGCAAACACGCTTGCTATAAGCCCAGCAGGCATAATTGAAACAGCTATAATTTTTAATGCGGAATTATAATACCCTGCTTCTAAATATTTTCTGTAAAAACCCAAAATGGTCGAATCGATATTATTGTAAATAATGGCAAAAAAGGATACAGCGGCTAAAGGTAGAGAAATCCGCAATATATTCAAAATCTGCTCTTTGTCGAAGGAAATACGCAATGGTTGTATCTTGGTGATAAAAAACATTAAAAAAACTATACTGACTACAGTTATAGCTAATAAATACGCCAAAGCTAAACCCGAAGTCGTCGGATGATATTTAATAACGAAGATACCAGCAATAACCGTTATGGCAGAAACGCACGTATCGCCCCACCCCAAATATTCCATACGATTCTTAGCCATAAAATAATAGTAAAAAAAACCCAAAAAAGCATATAGGCCGGTATAGAGGGCAAATATCCAAATAGCCCTTAATAAAAACCAATCTGCGCCGAGCAAAAACGAACATCCGAAAGTTACTAATATGGAAAAAATAACCAGCAGGACTTTAATTGTAAAAAAATAATCGACCCTTTTTTGATCGGCTTTTCCTTGCGATATTTCCCTCATTAAGATCTGTGAAGTCCCAAAGTCTGCAAGGATAACAAACATTGAGGCAAAAGATGAAGCAATATTAAATCTGCCATATTCTTCAATAGAAAAATACCTCGCTACCCAAATGACAAAAAATGACTTAATAGCGATAGCTGCAAATTGGGAAATAGAATACCAAAAAGTATTTTTAATAATAGTCTGTTTGGTACTATTATTATCAAATAAAAAACTTTTGACTTTTTGAATCATGCCTTTTTAGTCCTCAAAAACCATTTAGAAGTATTAGAGAGCCCCTCCTGCAGGGTATATTTTGAACGCCAAGAAAGAAATTGAGCGGCCTTAGAATAATCTAAGGCACTGCGAGCTTGATCTCCGGAACGCGCCGGTAAATATTGTTTAGTCGCTTTTCCGCCAACCAAATTATTCACAATTTCAAAAAGCTCATTGATGCTGGTTTCCTTGGCGGTAGAAATATTAAAAATTCCGGTTTGACTGCCTTGAATAGCGGATAAATTAGCGCCCACCACGTCATCAACATAAATAAAATCCCGGGTCTGTTCTCCATTACCGTAAATGCAAAGCTTTTCCCCGCTTTTAGCTTTTTTGAAAAATATACTCACTACCCCTCCTTCACCATTACTACCCTGCTTTGGACCATAAACATTAGAGTAGCGCAAAGCAACATAATCAATGCCGAATTGCTTTTGGTAAATATCTAAAAGATTTTCCGCTGTAAGCTTTGCTACCCCATAAGGAGAAACTGGCTGCAAAGGCGAATCTTCTTTAGCGGGAATACAGCCATTGTCGCCATAAACCGCCGCACTGGAAGAAAAAACAATTTTTTTGACTCCGTATTTTTTGCAGTTTTTACAAATATTAATAAATCCCAAAATATTCGTCTTAGCATCGGCTACGGGGTCTAAAATTGATTTTTGTAAATCCACTTGGGCGGCCAAATGAAAAACGATCTCCGGTTTTTCACGATGGAATACTTCATCAACCTTCTTGTTGGCAATATCCAGCTTATAAAATTTAGCTCGAGGGTTGAGATTTTTTCTATTACCGGTAGAAAGATTGTCAATAACCGCGACTTTATAACCATCAGAAACCAGGCAATCCACTAAATGGCTACCTATAAAACCGGCTCCGCCGGTTACCAAAACCCGAGTTTTTACTGGCTTTTGGCCTGATTTCATACTTTCGATATTATACAGTAAACATTAAATTAGTCAATATTTATTCCCTTTCCCTAATAAAACTGCTACTGATTATTTAGTCTTTAGACTCAATAGTAATCGCAATATTTCGAGTAGAAGCTTTAACCTCTCAGTGTTTGTAATAATATTGGTGCTATTGTTGGATTTTTCGTTTTGGCTAACTTTATTTTCCGTTTGGCTACTATTTGCCGAGGCTGATTTAGTAAAGTAAACCGACCAATTAAATTCATATTCAAGAGCGTTTTTTTTCTGCATATTCTGCGCCGAAGGAATGAAAACCAACCAATTGTTATCTTTGACAAAATTTTCAAACGATAAGTATCCTTTATTCTTATTTGCCAAGTCAATATATCCAATCTTATTCTTGCCATCTTTGGACTGCAAAATATAGGGAACAACGAACTTATCAGAAGAATTTCCAGAGAATTCAATCCTTAAATTGCCAATCCCTCCCACTATTTTATACCATTTGGCCGACCAATTGGGCATTGTATCAGAGAAGTAAAATTTGCTTTCCCCTTTAGTCGGCAAAAAATTAACCATCGGAACCACTCTCATCTTCTTCAAAATGGCATTCTTGTAACAAAAACTGCTGCTCAAAGAGCAATCATTCAAAAAATTTGCTACAGTCCAATTATTAAATACTTCTTGGAAATTTTCCTTGGCCCCTACCGTGCGCAAAGCGTCATTAAAACCGCTTATCCCGGTATAAGGCGAACGATAAAGCGCCTTAAGTAAGCCCGGGCCATACTGATCAACGGCATAATGGATAAAAATAGAACCAGCCGCATAACCGGCCGCATCATTCTGCCAGTCCACTATCGATTTGCTTGAATCTTCAGTAAATTTCCTTACTCTTTTTTCCAAATAGGTATTATCGGTCGGAACTTCGTTGTAACCCAAAAGGGTCGGGGTATATTCAGCTAACAATTCCTGAACCCAAACCTCTTCCCCATTGCCATTAATCCGAGTTTTTCGATTAAAAATAGCCAAATGGGTAAATTCGTGAGCCAAATAACTCTTAATATTAGGAGAGAGCAAATATTCGGCGTTTAAGAAAACCACCTCCTTCTGGTTGGAATTGGGAACTTGCAATTTATCGTATTGGTCCTTTTCCCGAAAATAACCAGCCGTATTATTGCTCATTTCATGGAATACAAAATAGACTTTCGGGTCCTTATCAATGCCCGGATTCCATTCGCTGCCGTAAAATTCGGTAATCTTTGGATAAATATGCGCGTCATACTCTTGAGCCAAATCGGAAAGTGCAGAATGAACCCTTGTCCTTTCGATATCATTAAGTTTTGACCAGAAATTACTGTCAATATAAAAGTATGCGCGTCCCGAAACCCGGGAAAGATTCGTGCTTATTGTCGAACGCTTAAAAGCATCATAACCCGAATCAACATTGAATTTAAGCGAACTGGCAAAAGCTTGGCCAGAAAATACCAAAAAAATTGCCGACGCAATCAAAAATTTAACAAATCGCCTATTTGCCATTAAGCAATATTACCATGGGAAAAAGAAAAATCAAACGAAAAGGCCCTTTGATAAGGGCCACTTTCCCAAAGCTTCAGCCGCTTAAGACATATGATCGACTTTTTCTCGAATAAGCGAACTCTTTTCCAGAAACTTTTGCCAAGTCTCCCTCTTAAACAAGAGCAATAAATATTGTTCTGGCCGAAAATCTCCCTTGAACTCATTAGCAATCAATAAAAGCACGGCCACGCCAGCCATCCCAAAAAGCCCGACCACGGCAAAGACCGAAACGAAACTTCCGGTTTTTTCCAAAATCCATCCCCCTAAAACCGCGCTTAGAGCTGTAACTAAGGCTACCGAGGAGCTAGAAATGCCAAACTCCGTTGATTCAAGTTTGGGATCAAGGTGACGCTGGAAAATAGCTGACCAGCCAGCCAAAGACATAGCCATGCCCAAACCATGCATAAATTGCAACAAGTATAAATGCCAAATCCTATTAGCAAAAATAAAACCGAAGGCAACTAAAGCGGCCAATAATAATCCAAAGGTCAGAAAAAAATAATCGTCCTTCTCCCCTTCCTTATTATCCAAGAATAAACCGAATGGCACGCGTAAAACCGAAAAGGTTAACCAGTAAATGGCGGTTGACCACCCCACAGAAACCGCATCGCCATTTTGGATGTTTTTGATGATAAAAAGCGCCATTAATGGTTGCACTAGACCCCAACCGATGTAAAAAAACACATCAGAAAGTAAAAGGGTTTTGACAATCGGATTAATTTTAATTTGAGTCGCCATATTTTAATTGGTAATGGACTAATTATAAAACAAAAAAGCGGGTTATTAAACCCGCCGCTTGTTTATTCGTAACGTAAAGCCTCTATGGGGCTCAGATCAGCGGCCTTTTTGGCCGGATAAAGACCAAAAACTAAACCGATTCCAGCCGAGACCGCAAAGCCAAGCAGAGCGGCCTGCCAAGGGAAAGAAAATGGCCAATTTAATCCAGCAACTTTAGTGATAATAGTGGCAGCCGCAAACGACAAAAGGGTTCCCAAAGTTATGCCCACTATCCCCCCACTTGAAGTCAAAAGCATCGATTCGATCAAGAATTGCATTAAAATTTCGTTAGAAGTCGCGCCTAAGGCTTTGCGCAAACCGATTTCACGCGTGCGCTCAGTCACGGAAACTAAAACAATATTCATAATGCCCACTCCACCCACCAGCAATGAAATGGCAGCCACGGCGGCTAAAAAAATAGTTAAAGTTCCCAAAACCGTACCCGCAGCCTTGGCAATATCAGCTGAGGTATTAACATGGAAATCATCCTTATCCGGATCGGTGATATTATGCGAGTCACGAATAGTGTCGCGGACATCCCGAACCGTGGCATCAATATTTTTTTCGCTATCCACCTCCACTACTAAGCGCTGAAAATATTTAATCCCCATTAAGTCACGCTGCAAAACATTATAAGGAACAATAATGGCATCGTCGAAATTGGCCATGGAGCCTTGGCCTTTTTCCTTCATAACTCCAGCCACCCTAAAAGACCTATCCCTAACCCTGATTTTTTCCCCCACCGCATTATTATCAGGGAATAATTTCTCCGCCACGCGCTTGCCGATGACTGCGGAATTGTTAAGCGAGCTGACATCACTGGCCGTAATAAAATCCCCGGACTGCATTTCAATTTGATATAAATCCTTCATCAACTCCGTCACCCCATAAACCGTATAACGATAGCTGTCCGAACCTCGGGTGACTACCTCACTAGAAAAAACAATTGGCATGGCAGATTTCAAATGGGGCACATTACTCTTCTTTTGAATTTGCTCCAAATCCTTATTTTTCAAAGCGTCAGAATACAAGGCATCCATGGGCATACCGGCCCCGGAAACTTCTTTCCCGGGCAAAACAAAGACTAAATTCGATCCCAAGGAACTAATTTGCCCTAAAATTAAATTCTGCGCGCCCGCGCCTAAAGACATCACCATCATAATAGCCGTGATTCCGATTACGATACCCAAAATTGTTAAGAAAGACCTTGTTCTGTTTGTTTTAAGCCCGATTAAAGCTGTCCGAAAAGAATAAAATGATTTCATATTATTTTAAGTGGCCATTGAGATTTGTTGCCCTTTCTTTGACCTGTTCATCTTTTTCGACTTTGCCGTCTCTGATATGGATGATTCTTTGGGCAAATTGAGCAGTGCTGTGCTCATGGGTAATCAAAATAATCGTCTTTTTTTCTTTTTCATTCAGATGCATTAAAGTATCCATGACAATAATGCCGGATTTAGAATCAAGGTTGCCGGTAGGCTCATCGGCAAAAATAACATCAGGATTGTTTATCAAAGCCCGCGCAATGGCCGCCCGCTGCTTTTCGCCTCCAGAAAGCTGGCTGGGCTGATGGCTAATACGATGTTCCAAACCAACTTTTTTAATAGCCCAAAGGGCCAATTTATCCCAGTCTTTTTCATTAATTTTAGAATAAAGCAATGGCAATTTGACGTTTTCCAAAACACTGGTGCGCGCCAAAAGATTAAAGGCCTGAAACACAAATCCCATTTTTTGATTGCGAATGGAAGCTAATTCATCTTGGCTGTAGTCTTGGCTGTCTCGACCGTCAAAAAAATACTTCCCAGATGTTTGCCGATCCAACATTCCCAAAATATGCAGTAAAGTTGATTTACCCGAACCCGAAGGCCCCATGATGGAAACAAATTCCCCCCTTTCAATTTTGAAATCAACGCCATCCAAAGCAATAGTCGGCTCCCCTTCGTTGGAGCAATATTCCATCCGTAAATTTTTTACCTCGATTAAAGCCATATTCGTTATTGGGAAACGATAACATCACCTTCGTTTAGTCCTGATACAATTTCGATATTACCATTATTGTCCTTAATCCCGGTTTTAACCTCTACAAGATTAATCTTGCCGTTTTGCATGACTTTCACCTGAATTTTGTCCCCTTTAATGAGACTCCTATTGGGAATATAAAGGACGCCCTCCTTAACAGCGGTCACGATGTCGATATTGGCCGTCATGCCAGATTTGATTTCATTATTCGGTTCGTTGAGCGCGAAAGTCGTTTTATAAGAAGAAACGCCATCAATTACCGTTTCGGCCGGATCTATCAAGGCGACACTAGCTTCGAATTTTCTATTTGTGCCCATGGCATCAAAGGTAAGAATACAGCGACTACCAATAGCGATCTTAGCAATATCATTTTCGCTTATATTAGCCTCGATTTGATAAGGATCATTGGACATTATAGAAATATAGCTTTTACCCGCATTAACATTTTCACCTACTTCTGTATCAATGGCGGAAATAATCCCGTTTATCGGGGCAAATAAATAAGTCTTGGAAAGCTGAGCCTCGATTAAATCCAAACTGGCCTGAGCCTGGTCTATTAAGGCCTGCTGATACCCTATTTGGTCTTGGGTGGCCGGCGCTTTCTTATAAGCTAACTGGCTTTGCGCGATATCAAGGGTTTTCTTATAAGCATCAATGGAATTATGCAGGGAGATAACTGTAGTTAATTGGGTATTGAGGCTAGTGATAGCACCCGAAACCATTGGGCGCGCCACATCCAGGGCCGCATCTTCGGCCGTGCTCAGCTGGCAATCAACGGTCAAGGTTTCGCTCATGACATTTAGAAATACTATTAACTTTTTTAATCGGGTTTCAGAATTGGCAATGGCAGCATCGAGCTGCTCGTGAGTATTCTTGTCTGCGGCTATGGCGTTAATTTCCTTTTCCCAATCATTAAGGTCAGTATCCAAGCTTTTGCGATTTTTGTCGGTTTGGCGGCCGGCGTTAGAATTGCAATAGGTATAATTGAGTTGATAATCCACATCGGCCGAATAATTAAAAGTTCGGAAAAGCGGAGAAATTGTCTGGTTGAGAGCAATATCGGAAGCGACAAAAGCGGCTTTTAAGGTCGAGGGCGCACCTAAATAAGCGTTATCCAAATCAGAGCTGGCTTTTTGGTATTGGCTTTGAGTAATCTGCACATCCTCAGTTCTGGCACCGCGCTTCAGTTCGTCTAAACGCACCAGTTGGGCGTCCAAAGCGGCCTTAGCCTGCTTTTTTTGCGCTAAGAGCTCGGAATTCTCCAAGGTTATCAATAACTGACCAACCCTTACTTCTTGGCCGGTTTTTATGCTTATGCCTTGCACCCGACCCCCGCGATCAAAAGCCATAGCAATGCTTTTGGCCGGTTTAACTTTACCAGTTACCGAGACAACCTGCTCCAAATTACCCCGTTCAACTTTCACGGTCTTCATTTGGGAGAGTTTTTTGTTATTAATAATAATATTATTGGCTACGATCGCCACTATTAATAAAACGATTATGCCGATAATTATCTGTTTTTTTGAAAATTTGAAATTCATATTGTTTTACTTCTTTTTCATTCTTTTTGCCATCTTTTCAATGTCTTTGGTGTGATTGACCATAGCTTTAGCCAAGCCTTGGAATTTGCTCGCCGGCATGGCTATTATCGCCTTGCCTTGGCAGAAAAAAATCAAATCTTCTTTGGTCCTAAGGTTGAGTAATTCCCTAATCCTTTTGGGGATTACCACTTGCCCGCGCTCCCCCATAGGGCTTATTCCGAAGGCATGCCCGAAATGCCCATTCATACTTTTCATATTTGATAAGTATAATCCGTCTAATAGCGCTGTCAACCATATTTTGCACAAACAAAACCCCCGCCAGATGGCGGGGGAGTTTTTTTGGTAATAACCTTTTTTAGTAAGGAAATTACGGAGTGAGGTTGACCTGGCTGGTCTTCCAAGTGCTGGCAATATCAGGCCAAGTCATTGTGTAGGTAGCACCCATGGCAGTAGAATCCCAAACCAAGGAGTTTACGCGGCCATAGTAGTATCCGGCAGCACCAGGATAAGTAGTGAAGGATACGACACAGGTCTTGGTAGTTCCCTCCCTGATAACGTATTGATCGCCAAAGGTGTTGACGTCAGCTGAGCATCCATAGCTGAAAGATGAGTTGGAACCAGAGGTATAAGTACCATCGGATTTAACCGAGGTGGCATTCACGCCTTTGGTGGTTGTAGCCATGGTGTTGATGTAGATATCTCCGCCAAGAGCAGTCACCGTGAAGGTGAGAGTACCTGCACCAGTCGTGCTCGCAGCAGTGCTAATGAGCTGGGTGGCGGTTAAGCCAGTGGCGCTGACATAAGCCAACTGCGGGAACTTGGTGTAGAAGTGGGTGGTCTTAGCATTGGCAGCGGCAGCATAGTTATTGCCGGCAGTGGTAATGGAATTTCCATTAGCATCCTCGGCGCTAAGTGAGCTGGCAGCGTTTTCAAAGCTGACCTTGACCCAAGAACCTTCCACAGCATAGCCGGTAGTGGCAGTCTTAACTTTGCCCTTGATGGTCAAAGTCTTGGTGGTGTCCTTAGGAATAGAGACGGCAAAATCAGTGAAGGCGGTTGAGGCAGCTGCAGTATTGCAGGTGAGCTCAGTTTCGCCATCAAAGAGGCAAAGAGTGCTGACAATATTGGCCACAGTGGCATCACTGGTGGTAACGGTGACAGTCAAAGCCTTGAGAGTCATATCAGCATACCTGGACTTAACATCCATGCTGCTAACAATGACATTGTCGGTCTCAGCAGTCTCGGAAGTCTGCTTGTTCTGATCCTTGAAAGTAGGAGTGATGGAAACATCGAAAGAACCAGTGGTAGCAGAAATAACATTGAAAGTCCTGTAGGCGGAAGTGACTAATTCACCAGCGCCAGCATAGACTGACAAGCCAGTACCATCAACACCGCGGACTCCATTAACAGGAATGCAGACGCGGGCAGCGGCAACAGCTCTGGTCAAAGAAGGAGCAGAAGCAGCCAATTGAATGGATTTCTTCTGGCCCTTAGGAATAATGATAGAGATACCAGTGATAGTAAGCCTGTATTGAGAGCCAACGGTCACCTCTTCAAAAACGTCTGAAGAGAGATCAATGGTCTTAACAACAGTGGTGCCATCCATCAAAGAGAGCTTGTTGATATTCCTCCAAATCTTGGAGTTGAAATCAAAAGAGATCCTCTTGAGTTCAATATCAGAGCCAGTGGCTTTGATTTGATAGTTGACAATCGGTTTGTCGGTATTGCCTTCCTTAATATCGGTGCCGTTTGAAGGGCTGCCGAAGAGGGTGGCAGTGAGAGTACCTTCCTCACCAGTGGTGCCAACCGTAGGTTCAGTGGTGGGCTCAGTGGTAGGTTCGGTAGTAGGTTCAGTGGTGGGCTCAGTGGTAGGCTCGGTAACAGGGGTAGCAGAACCAAGGCTGTTCAATTTGGCCTTAGTCATGTTTCCAACGATACCGGTTCCCTTGACGAGACCAGCCGGAGCAAGGACCTCAGCGGCGTACTTTTCTTGGAAAAGGACGACGGCGGCCTTGGTCATGTTGCCAAAGTAGCCAGTAATAGGCAAATTGGCACCGACTTCAGCGTTAAGGATCTGTTGAAGAGCCTTAACATCATCTCCAGTAGCACCCACGGTCAATGTCCTAGTGAAGACAAAACCAGTTGGGGTGGCAGCAGGAGCGGAACCCTGCAAAGCAGCGATCACAGCGCTCAATTGAGCAGGTGAAAGCTGGCTGAGCTGGGCGATAAGTGTATTCGTGTCTACCTGGGCGAAAGCGATGCTGGTGAGCAACACTGCGCCTGTGGCAGCAACGGCTAAAACTTTCTTAGCGTTCATTTTAGTTATTTATAATCTTTTACTCGCTTGCACTGGAATATTTATAGCCGTCCAGTACAAGTCGATTAAGTTAAATTTTTTCGGCTAACTGAATATTGGCTCGACCTTTTATCGCCGGGCTCTCGCCCTGACGATGGAATTTTCCATTGCCCGCTCAGAAACGCGCTTAGCGTGCTCCCGAGTGGGAAATGGAATAATTATTAATTTATTATTGACTATTACTTAAGAAATAAATCTTCTCGGCAGCACTCTGTAAATATTGCCAATCGCCCTCCTCTTGGTATTTAGCAAAATCAAGTTTCGCCTCGCTAAAAGTTTTTTCTTGGGAAGTGCTTAGAGTGGAGCTAGAAAGGTTAGCAATCTCATTTTTGACAATCTGCTCTAATTGGCTCTGGGCATCATTAATAGTATTCTGGATACACTCCGTAGCTTTGGCAGCCAACACTTGTTGCTCAGTAGTGGCAAATTGGGTCCCAGCCTCCTTGCGCGCAGCTTCAAGGGCTACGGCAATATTTTGCACTTTCTTGGCTAGTTTTTCCCCTTCCCGTTTGGAAGCGATTTTACTGGGCATGTTCTGGGCGGCTTTCTGGAGTAATTGCGTACTATCGTTAATAGCAGCGGTCAATTTCTTCTGATCTCCGGCCTTGGCAATTTCTTTAACCTCTTGTGCTTTTTGTTGGGCCGCATCCAAATAATAATCAGAATTTTTAGAAACTTGGTTAATAGAAATTATTTTCCCATTCTGAGAAAACAAAATCGAAATCCCTAAACCAAAGATTACAACAAATAAGGCCGCTGTGGCATAACGCGGGACAAAATTTAATCTAAAAACCGGGCTGGGTTGGGCAACAATGTCCCCATTCATAATGCGGGACTTAAGCGAAACCGCCCAATCTTGCCTTGGTTTGATGTCCTTAATAGCCCTTATTTGATTTTCGATTTGATTCTCGGAAATCATGTAATCTTGGTGAAAAATGATTGACCTTTCAAAAAAGATGACGTCTAAACGTCACTTTTGTTACAGTACCATATTTTACTAATAAAATCAAGCCTTTTGGACCTTGGTCCTAACCTGCTCCATAGCCCGGCTAAGGGTAGTGCGCACCGCCCCCTCGGATTTATGCAAATTACGAGCGATCTCGGGAATGCTCAACTCGTCTAAATAATACCAAACGACAATGGTCTGATATTCATCCTTCAATGAGGACAAAACATTAATAATTTGTCCCATATTGAGGACGGTCTGAGCATGACCCTCCAAATTCTGATTTTCGTCGATAGGCTCATTGACCACCTCTGAAGAAACTACATTACTGCGACCGCGCTTACGATAAAAATCAATAACCGTATTTCTGGCACATTGATATAAAAAGGCGCGCGGGTTTTTGATATCCTTTCCCTTAGTAAGTTCTTGCCAATATTTGGCAAAAACATCTGAGGTGATTTCTTCGGCTTCAAACTGTGAATTAGTCTTTATGTATGCAAAACGGAAAATACTGTTTAGGTATTCTTGGTAATTTTTCTCAAATTCAATTTTAGGATCAAATTTAATAGACACAGCAATCATTAAATCAGGACTGGAAAATTAATTCCCCCTGCATCTAAATATAATATCAGACGGATTTAATTTTGTAAAAAGTCAATTTCCCGACATCGTAGCGTTCCAAAACATTTTCTTCCACTAATCGAGCTACGTCGCGGCGCAAAGTTCTCTTATTAACGGCTGAAAAATTATTCACTAATTGAACCAATCTCATTGGGCCCTTTTGACTTAAAATTTTCTGAATATCAGATTTGCGCGTTATGTTCCCATTAGCTTTCTTGGCGCCACTTAGGGAACTATCGCTTTTCTTCTTGGGCGTTTCTTTCTTTTTTACTACTTTGTCCTTAATGGGAATACTGCGGCCAACTGATTGGATATGGGACATCGGTTGATTATCAGTGACTGGCTTAGCGGACATAACATAGGCTTTTGTCCCCTTAACAATTTTGTCCTCTAATAATTTCTTTTGGATATCCTGCTCTAAAGCTAAATAACCCTGTGATAAAACAACAAAATTACGTTCATTGGCCCAATTATGCATTCTGGCCAATTCTAAAAACGCATTAAGGACACCAAGGTCATTCAAAATCACCTCACAATTATTCCGATTCTCGCAAAAATTGGAGGTAGCGATACCCGCATAGATATCATTGGCCTTTTCCCTTATTTTATACCTCAAGGGCTCTCTTTCCGGAAACAATTCCGTGACCTTATAGAGGCCAAGAGTAAGTTGAAGAATATAGTTTTTGTCCATATTCCGGATTGCTTAATGATACCAGATTTTGACCCATAAATCAAGGGGCATTGACCCCTTTATTTACTTGCTTTTCCGGGTCAAAATGCGTTAAAATTAGGTATGGAAAATGTCCTCTTAAAACAAAAATTTCCTTTACTCTGGTATGCTTCCTTGGGCTTGATTTGGGCATGGCAGGCTCGGTCGTTTAATCAAAGCTCAATGGCCATTTCCCCGCTTTCGCTTATCCTGCCCATTTTACTTTTAGCCATACTGCGGAGCTTCTTGCGCCAGGAAACCACCGGAGTTCAAATCTTAAAAAGCATTTTCTGCGCTGGGGCCTCCTTTGTTCTGGCTCAGGCTTTTACAATTTCCTCCCTGCAGCTGTCGCGGATCTGGAGAATCCCCTTTCGCGCTCTAAATATTTCCGATGCACTTTCCGGCAATATTGTAAATTTTGAAAATTATTATTTTGCGGACCTCTGGCTGCAATTTTTTATTTTCAGCGCCAGCTATCTTGGCTTGTTAGGTCTTTTAAGCGGCAAATTTTCTTGGAGAAATACATTGCGGGCCGGACTGTATTTTGCCGCGGCTGCATTTTTCGCCCCGGCTTTTGGTAATTTTATTTTCCTAATCACGAGTAGTCAGCTAGCAGCCCAAATAATAACTTTTGTCTGTTTGGCGATATTTTTCGGGCTAGCCACAGGCGAAAAAAGGCAATTAACAATTTATGAAGCTTAGAATACTATTCGCAACTCTCGTTGCGATTTTTTGTGCGGGTCTTTTATGGGCTAGCCCAACCGATGATCGGGCTGCGGAAAATGATTTACTAGTAAAAAAATTTGCGCCTAATTTTTTATTTGCGGCCCAAGAAAAATACTTTCCCTGCGATTATAGTAAATATTACTTTGACCAAACCGGTCAAGAAGTGACAGGCAGCCAAGCGCTAGCAAAATATTGCCAAAAAACAAAATTTGAAAAGTTGCAGGACTTTGAAATATTTTATGAAGTAAAAATGTCCCCTGAGGGTGACTACACGATACAGTATTGGCAATTTTATATTTTTAATGATTTCCTCAATAAACATTTTGGCGATGCGGAAGTTTTTACCGTTTTTCTTGACGGCAAAACGGGACAGGCCTTAAAATTTGTCGGCAGCGCCCATCTGGGTAGTGATACCAAAATAATTGCGGCTAATAATGAAATCAGAGATGCAAATTTGGAACATGTTACTCTCCTTATTGAAGCAGGCTCGCATGCCATTTTCCCTGACGCTAACGCCAATGGCTTACCTGACGCGCAGGAGCTGGCCAACTGGTATAATGCTTACGGCATTACCGGTTGGAGCATCAATGATGCAAAAAGCGGGACAAGGGTCAATTTTGGCGATCAAATCTATAAATTGACCCCCATCAAATCACTTCAAGAAAAATTGGCCAACCACAGCAGACTGATTAAATCGCCTAAACTTGGCATTTATATTCCAATCAAAATTGACTTGCTTTTGATTAAAATCGAAGAGGAAATATATATTCCCTTGGGCGGAGAGCCAGTCTCTTTAGCTAATATTGTCCAGCGGCTCGACGATCCCCAAAAAGTCCTGCCTCTCGACTTAGGGAAAAATGCCACAACAAGTTCAAACGCTCTTACGGCTCGGCTTCAGAAAGGCAAAGTCTTGAGCGCCAGCATTAAAGAGACAGCCAAACAAATTAAGGAAAAGCCGCCCAAGGCCGGCAAAGAAAAACCGGAAAAAAGTAAAACTGAAAATATCTCCCCGATTTTGATAAATGAACTCTGTGCCGGCATTGATACTGCTGACAATGAATACCTCACCGTTTATAATCCCAATAATTTTCCCATCAGCCTTGGTTCGGGCTTTGTCCTGAAAATAGCCAATTCTGCGGGAAAATTCTCCGAAAAACGCCTTAAATTTCTGCAAGAAACAATCCCCGCTAAAGGATCTTTCCTCTTATCACCTAAAGCGGTTAAAATCGGGGCCAGTCTCATCGAGCCGGATGCTACTTACGCTTCCGGGCTTTCCAAAATCGGCTGCACCCAAATTTGCCTCAATAATATTTGCGATACCCTATCTTTTGGAGAAAAAATTCTCCCCTGCGCCCAAGAAAATTTTTATTTTCTCGGCGGCGGGCTTAAAACCGATTACTGCCTGCGGCGCAAAAGCGCTGATTATTTATTGCATGATTCCAATAATAACCAAGAAGATTTTTCTTTAGTGGAACAAGCTTGTCCCAAGAATTCCCGCAACCAAACTTCCTGCACTTCCCCCAAGAATAAAACGGAAGAGAGAAAAATCAGGAAAAATATAACGACCGATAAAAAACCTTCCTCGGGTGGCGGCGTCCCAGAAAAAATTCCGCCCCCTTCCTGCGAGCTCAAAATTAATGAAGTAATGTATAACTTTTCAGGAAGCGATACAGGCAAAGAATGGATAGAAATTTATAATAACAGTAATTTTGCCTGCAATTTGACTGAATATAAAATCGCCGTCAATGAAAATAACCACAAAATAGTTTTAGCGAGCAGTAGCTCCGAGATTGCCCCCAATGGATATGCCATCCTTTCGCCCGATCCTCTTACCTTTAAGGCGGCTTTTGCCAGTGGTAGCGATAGTGGAATAATTCTAAAGAGCGCCCTCTCGCTTCCCAATAATGGCACAACTATTTATCTAAAAAAAGACGAGATCGTAATCGACAGTTTCTCTTACGCCAGTAGCAGCGGCGCTAATGGCAATGGTAATTCGCTGCAATTATTCGACGGCTCTTGGTTAGAATCTGTGCCTACCCCCAATGAAAAAAATACTTTCTCAACCACTAGTATACAAAGTTCTGTCTTTGATTCTTTGCCCCAAAATACTCAAGTAGCTTCTTCTTCCAGCGCCGCGAGCAGTACTCTTGATACCTTAATACCGCCGATTCAATATGATTTAAGGATAAATGAAATAATGTATGACGCTTCGGGATCGGATAGCCAAAAAGAATGGATAGAAATTTATAACGCCGGAGAAATAGTTAATCTTGAGGCCTGTAAAATACTTGATTGGCAATCTGACAAAGAATCCAGCCACAATCTTTATTATTTGTCGCCGACGTCTTCTCTGGGCGCTAGGGACTTTGCCATAATCTTAAATGATAAAGATCCTTCGCTTTTTCTCGCCCAATATCCGGAGTTCAGATCCCTGCTCTTACGGGCCAATTTTTCTTTACCCAATACAACGCAAAAAATCTCTTTGCGGTGTAATGATTCGCAAGCCAGCGAAAAAACTTATTTGGCGATAGAAGGCGCTAATGGCAATGGTGATTCGTTGCAATATTTTGAAGATGGCTGGTTTGAATCACTGCCCACGCCCGGCCTCCCTAATAGCAAAACAAATATCCTAAATCCCACTTCTAGCCCAATAACAACCGCTAGCTCCTCAGAGTTGCAAACTACCACTACCTTGGCACAAATCTTTGATTCACCGACAGCATTCTTTACCTTCGAAATCTTGCCTAAAAGAGTTTTATTTAATGCTTCCAGCTCGAGTTGCGCCACTGGGACTATCATTCAATACGATTGGGATTTTGGCTCAGGCCTAAAACAGACAACTAATCTGCCCCAAGCCAATTATTCCTACCTGCAAATCGGGCAATATAATGCCTCATTAATTGTTATCGACTCTAACGGGCTCACTAGCAGTCCCTACACCAACATTATCAACGTTACCGAGCCAATGGTCACTATTAGTGAAACTCCCAAAATTTAGCCAAAAAGTCGCCCGGGCATTCAAGCCGGGCGACTGATAATTACAAATTACTTGGCATCCAAAACCGCTTTTAAGGTCGAAGCGACTATTAAGCCTTCGCCCTTATTTATTCCCAGAAGCCGACCGCGCGCATCAAAAACCGGTAAATTATCCTTGGCAGAATCTTTGGAAATTAAAATATCCTGCGCTGATATGTATCGGATATAACCATAAGTAATTGCGTAATCTGAATCAGCGGAGTTTTCTTGAACTACAAGGCTAAAAATATTCTTGCCGATATCCTTAGCTTCGATATCAGCCAAATCAGCCGAAACAAGATCCTTAGCTTGGATTCTTAAGAGCGATAAATTCTGCTCTTGCTTTTCTACATTAAAATCGTATTCCTTGCCGTCCAATTTAATCTTTCCTTTGCAGGTTGAAGGCATGCCCGGCAAAGAGGCAACCGCCAAACCGTCGCGCGTCAAAACTACCGCTTCCCCGGAAAATTTTTGATAAAAAACCTCACAGGAGAACGACCCCACTGATTTTTTGGCCTTCAAAAAAGCTTCCGCGATGGCTTCGTTTTCTTGAATATAATACTTTCTTTCTATCATTTGGGTCTTAACAGCTCCGACTTCCTCTTGCTCCTTGGGTGCAAAAATTTGCGAACCGATAATACCCCCAATCACTGAAAGTAAAATAATTAATAAAACTTTTGAAAAATTGTTCATTTTTTCTTTTCCTTAATATTTTTTTTCGACGCTCCCAAGCTCACAAAAACTATCTCTCCGCCCTTATCGTCAATAGAAATTTTTTGACCTTCGATAATCTCGCTGGAAACAAGCTTAAGCGCTAAAGGATTCAAAATTAAATTTTGGATTACCCGCTTAAGCGGTCTGGCACCAAAGTGCCTATCAAAGCCTTTTTCGGCCAAAAACTCTTTCGCCTTCACAGTCATCTCTATTTGCACTCCCTTAGCCAATAATCTCTTGGCTACTTTAGAAATCTCCAAATCTACAATCTGGCGGATTTCCTTTTTACCCAAATAATTAAAAATTACAATCTCGTCTATCCTGTTGAGGAATTCCGGACGAAAATATTCTTTTAACACACTGGAAATCTTCTCGTTCGCATTGTCTTTTTGGGATAAATCCCCTGCTATATTGGAAAAGCCCAATGTGTCCCCCTGAGAAATGTATTCCGAGCCGAGATTAGAGGTCATAATAATTATCGTATTCTTAAAAGACACTAAACGGCCTTTAGCATCAGTTAAGCGGCCATCTTCCAAAATCTGCAAAAGCATATTGAACACGTCGGGATTGGCTTTTTCGATTTCATCCAAAAGCAAAATACTATAAGGCCTGTGCCTGATTTTTTCGGTAAGCTGTCCACCCTCTTCATAACCGACATAGCCGGGAGGAGAACCAATTATTTTGGAGACACTATGCTTTTCCATGTATTCGGACATGTCCAGCCGCACAATGGCTTTTTCATCATTAAAAAGCACCTCGGCCAAAGCTTTGGCGGTTTCGGTTTTACCAACACCGGTCGGACCTAAAAACATAAAGGAACCGATCGGACGATTTTCTTCGGCGATACCAGCGCGAGAGCGTCTGATGGCATTAGCGATGGCCTTAATGGCATCGCTTTGATCTACGATGCGCTGATGCAAAATATCCTCCAAATTCTCCAATTTAGCCGCTTCCTCGGTCATAAGTTTTTTGACCGGAATACCCGTCCACTGTGCAATGACATTGGCTACATCCTCGGGGTCGACATCTTCCTTGAGCGTGCGGTATTGTTTCTGAAATCTGGCTAATTTCTTTTCTGCATCCTCAAGCTTTTTTTGCGCCTCGGGAATGGCTCCATATTTTATTTCCGCGACCCTTTGAAAATTAGTCTCACGCTGGGCTTTTTCGCCCTCAAAATTCAGCTCATCAATCTTGCGTTTTAGATCTTTTATCTCTTTAATAAGCGTCCTTTCATTGATCCACTTTTTTTCCAAGTCGTTTTCTTTGGAACGGAAGCTCAAAAGTTCGGCGTCCACTTCGGCTAAACGCTTTTTACTCTTAGCGTCATTTTCCTTTTTAAGCGCTTCTTTTTCAATTTCTAAACGCTGAATATCACGCTTAAAAGTGTTAACCTCCAAGGGTTCGCTTTCTATCTCCAATCTGAGTTTTGAAGCGGCTTCATCAATCACATCTACAGCTTTATCCGGGAGCTGCCTGTCGGTAATATAGCGGGCCGACAAATTAGCGGCAGCCACTATAGAAGAATCTTTGATGCGCACCCCGTGGTGTAATTCATATTTCTCTCTTAACCCCCGCAAAATAGAAATCGTATCCTCGATATTTGGTTCTTGCACATAAACAGGTTGGAATCGCCTCTCCAAGGCCGCATCCTGCTCGATATATTTTTGAAATTCTTTTAAGGTAGTTGCGCCAATGGCATGCAATTCCCCTCGCGCCAAAGCCGGTTTTAATAAATTAGCCGCATCAATTGAACCCTCGGCCGCACCCGCGCCCACAACAGTATGGAGCTCGTCAATAAAAAGCAAATATTTATCTTTGGCTTGCGAAATCTCTTTTAGTAAGGCTTTTACTCGACTCTCAAATTCTCCGCGATATTTGGTCCCAGCCACCAAGGCGCCTAAATCCAATTCCAAAAGGGTTTTACTTTTAATACTTTCGGGCACTTGGCCAGAAACAATACGCTGAGCAATACCCTCAACAATGGCGGTCTTGCCCACGCCCGGCTCTCCGACCAAAACAGGATTGTTCTTGGTTCGGCGGCTGATAATTTGAACTACACGCCGAATTTCTTCCTCCCGACCTATGACCGGATCAAGTTTACCCTCGGCAGCTAAGGCTGTCAGATTTCGGGAATATTTTTCAATCACCTGTAATTTTGTTTCCGGATCGGGATCGTTTACTTTTGAACCGGCACGCAGCTGTAAAACCACTTCCCGTACCGTTTGGTAATTTAAGACTGCAGCTTTTCCGTCTTGCTCCATTTTTTCACTGATCGGAGCGTGTTCCAAGAGCGCCCGGGCTTTAGTGCCGACTTTTAAGATGGCCAAAAGAAGATGTTCGACGGAAATGAATTCATCCTCCATAGATAAAGCCTCTTCTCTAGCAAATTCCAAAGATTTGGCCATATCCGGGGAAAGAAAAAATTGAGAATTAGCTTTAGCATTACTGGAAGGCAAACGGGAGATGGCGTCTTCGCACATCATCCTTAAAGCCTCCAAATCAACTGTAAAACGCCTCAAGGTTTTGAGGACAATAGTGTCTCCTTGAGAAAGCAAAGAAAAAAGTAAATGAAGCGCGTCAATTTGCTGTTGCCCCCGCTCGCGGGCAATTTCTTGCGCATTGAAAAGCGCCTCCTGGGTTTTGTTGGTAAAATTTCCTCCCGGATTTAGCATGGTCGTAAATTATTATTTTTTATTACTGACCCTTTTCGTCGTAGTGGTCGAATTCGTACTTAAACTTTCCTCCGCGGTCCGGACCGATAGTTTTAAGCCTTATCCCGCAGATCAAATATTTCCAAAAAGTGCTCATGTATCCATCCTTTTCGAAGCGCCTGGTCGGCATATAAAACTTCGTGCCTTGGATTATCCCAAAAGTTCCAATCTTCGCGGCTTGGCTCATAAAATAATGATCTTCAGCTAAAGTAATAGCCTCATCAAATCCCCCGACTTTTTGGAATAAAGTTTTACGACACATAATAGCCATTGCGCCCCAAACCATGGGCTCCATCCAAATGTTATAAAAAACATTTAGGGTCGCTTTATTTAATAATAAATTTCCTTCCATGGGCTGGATAGGAAAAGAAGACACGTCTAAGCTCCTTTCCTTTCTCTCTTTCATAGCTATAGATAGAAAATTCTCAGGCAACTGAATGTCAGCATCTAAAAAGAGCAAAAACTCTCCTTTGGCAACTTTACTGCCTTCGTTGCGGCCCTTAGCCGGTAATCCGCCTTTGACGATTTGACAACCGAAAGCCAAAGCAATATCCCGAGTTGCGTCTTTTGACCCGGCATCGGCAATAATAATTTCGTAATCATTATAATTGTCGGCCTTGATACAATGCAGGAGGGCCGGCAAACGTTTTTCCTCATTAAGAGTCGGAATAATAATACTTAGTTCCATTGTTTACTTGCTATTTATTATCGTTTTAGCATACTCCCAAAACTCTGGGTGGTTTTGTTGGGTTTTAGCCCAATACATCCATTCTGCCCCCCAAAGATAGACTTTATTAAACCCAGTATTGGCCCCAAAGTCAATATTAGCCTTAAATTGCTTAAAATCAAAGGCTTTTTCCTGCTCAGCCCAAGGGGTTTGGGGTATTAATTTTGGCCCCCAAGGCTCAGCCTGTAACTCGCCTAAAATCACCTCTTTATTAAAAAACCATTTTACCAATAAGGCTTTGCGATAGTAAAATACCGGCGGGAAAGGATAATTGACATAAACCTTCCAATGCTCGAAATAGGCCTTCCGATATAAAGTAGTTGATGGCAGGTCGCTGTTTTGGGCCGCCTTGAACCAAAATGATCCCTCCCCGCTATCAGCCATAATAGTGGGATGCGTTGGATCAAGTTCCTTAACCAAGGCCAATTCTTTTTTGTAAAAACTTTCATCAACCCAAGGGCATTGCCCGAATGGGAAAAGCGCCTCATTTTCCGGCTGCCAATAAGCCAAAGCCTTATGATCCTTGTAGCGCAAAACTACCTCCCGGATAAGCCTGATTATTCTTTCTTGTTGTTTTTCTTTCTCAAGTTTGCTGGCGTAATCGGGCATATGGCACTCTGGCCAACGGGTTGTTTTTAAGCCAAAAACAACAATAGCCTTGCCTTCTCTTTTGGCCAATTCATCCATCATAAAATCCAAATCGGAAAAATCAAATTTTCCATCAGCCCTTTCCAAATTATCCCAATGGGCGGCTATTTTCATATTTTTCGCGCCCAAATCATCTAACATTGCCAAATAAGTCTCGCGCCAATTTAGGCCCAAGCTCTGGGCAAATTTTGGGGAAAAATTCAGGCCCCAAGATATTTTCGCCGGTTTTCTGGCTGCCCCGACAAAGAAAAATATAAAAATAATTAAGAGGATAACTAAAACCATAAAAAGAATTTTATGCTTATTATTTGTCATGTCAAAGAGGCAAAAATTATTAAACCAGAGCAAAGTAAAACCAAACCGGAAATTTTTCGGAGAAGCGCATGGGAAGAAAAATCTTCATCTATTTGTTTAGGAAAGCGCTTTCTTAGTATCCACGCAAACAACATAATAAAAATATATTGTACGCCTTGCAGCGCATTAATTATTGGCAAGGCGACGGCAATCTGGGAGGAAAGCCAAATAGAAAAATTCTGTAAAATATTGGCGACAATACCGATAAATTGATTTAAGTAAAGCCAAAACCCTTTTTGGGCATTGGCCTTGGGCCGGCCGATCAAGCCTTTCAAAACTTGCGGACAAAAAACTCCAATAGCCAAAGAAATAAAAAATCCTCCAAATTTTATCCAGAGCAAGGCTTGCCAAAAACTCCCGCTAGCGCGAAAAACCTCTCGGCTTAAAACAAAAGCGGCGGCAAAAAGGAAGGCGGCGGTAGCCGCATAGGCTAACGCTTTTTTATCTAGCCGGAATTTTGGCGATAAAGAAATAAGAACGCTGCCCAAAACAAGCAAAACAAGGGCGCTGCCTTGATGCCAATTAATAATCTCGCCCAAAAATAAAAATGAAAGCAAGGTAGTGAAAACCGGGACTAAGCCGGAAATAGCCGGAATAGCTTGTGAGGAGTCGAAATTTTTTAATGACAAATAAAGCCAATAAAGGCCGTAGTTAAAAATAAATCCGGCCACCAGAGCCAAGAGTGCAATTTTGGGCTCTGGCCAGCCAAAAAACGGGATAAATATCGCCAAAAATCCCAAAGGCAATCCAACCAAAAAAACATATTCTTTAGGATCGGAAACTACATGACTAATCAGTAACTTATCTCCGGTATTGGTAACGGCTAGTAAAAAATAAGCCGCTATGGCAATAATTAACCACAACATAGTTATTTTGAATTACCCCAAATAATATCCCTGATCTTAAATGCTCCCATTTGTTCCCCTTCAACCAGACCCTGCATGGCACAATCGGCCAAAAGCCCAGCATCTAAATAATCATAAATCCATTGGAAGGCATAGCGCATATCCTCGGGCTCAAAACCAAAATCATTACGCAATAGCCAACGCTTATTAAAATCTTCCTGATAACCGATCGTCGGCAAAATCATAATCGGAACAGCCAAATTAGAATAAAAAGAAAGCTCGCTGGGCTTAGTCCACAAAATATCGGTTTTACGCAAACAAGCGTTGAATCTGTCAAAATACTTAACGATATCTGGCTCATATAAAATTTCCAGACTCTTACCGATAAGCTCGCTCAAGCCAAGTTTTTTTATCTGGGCGGTAAAATAGTCGGCTATATTCTTTCTGATACCCGGAGATAAAATTATCTTCATCTCTCCTTTTTGGAGTTGATTGCGGAATTGCTCCACCAACATCATCCCCTCTTCTTTTTGCGCACCCGCTCCGCCCACGGAAAAAAGCATGGTCAAAGGATGGTCGGATTTTTCTGGCAGCGGGCCGACATATTCATCGATCAAAGGCTTATATTTTTTGTAAAATACTTTTTTAGGGTCCAAATTAACCAATCTATTAGCTAAATCACCCTTAAGGATTTCCAAATTGCCAATGCCGACATTTTCCAAGGGCAAAGGAAAACCGGTATAAAAAATATTTTCCCTTCTCACTCCATACATGACTAGCCTATCCACTACCCGTCGCGTAGGAGCAAAATATTTTATTCTGGACTTTTTGGGATTAAGCGGCGCCCAAGGTCGGGCAATGTCAGTGTCGCAAACAATGCAATATATCTCATTAGGATAATTAAAATGCTCAGCCATAAAGGCAGTCACGAAAAATGTGGTCACAAAGGGCACTGGCGTTTTGGCACATTGATTAATCAAATCTTTGCCCCAGCCAGTCCAAATCAACATATTAGTTGCTCGGAAAAAAATATTAGCCCCCGACATATCCCGCTTTGGATAAAACGGTTGAATTTTTTGAAATTCATTAAACAAAGCAAACCCGGCCTCGCCAATAAAGGGAATTTTTTTGAATCGAGAAATAAACTCGTAAAATTCTTGGGATTGACTCCAAATACTCTTATCCTTCAAACTTATTCCCGGATAAGAATTAGCATTAATATTCTTCTCGTCCTGCGCCATGGGCAAAAGCGGGTAGGCCGTCCTTTGGTGTCCATAACCCATATTTACATCAATAATCCAGGCTTTCTTTTCCATAAAGTTTGTCTCTAAATTATATCATATTTTAAGGGTCAAATGCCATCGTTTTTCTCACATGTAAAACAAAAACTGCCAAAACAAAAGCATAAAGCGTTGTCAAAATTACGCCTAAACGGAAATTAATACTGGCCAAGGGCAGACCGCCCAAAAAGTTCACTACTAAACGCAAATAAGAAACCAAAGGAAAAACCGGCAAAGCTAACACCCAGCCCCCCGTTGGCCAAAAAGCTCCCAAAAAGACGGCACAAGCCCCTAAAGCCAGCATTATCCCGGCAATGGGCAGGGCCAAAAGATTAGCCAATGGAGCAATGAGGGAAATCCTGCCAAAACCCAACGAAACAACGGGCAAGGTAAAAATTAGAGCCGAAAAAGTCGTGGCCAAGTTTGTCCGAAGCTGCAAGAAGCCCATTTCCGGGAAAATTAACAGCTTTTTCAGAAAATACGGCTGCAGCAGACACATGCCCAAAACCGACAAAAACGACAGCTGAAAGGAAATATCATAAAACAAAAGCAAAGGATTAAAGGCCAACATTATTGCCGCGCTTATTATCAAAATTCTAATAGCTTGCGAAAGCCGGCCAAGCAATTTGGCAAAGATAAAAAATGAAGCCATTATCGCAGCCCGGACCGCTGAAACTAAAAAACCGGTGAGGATAACGTAGAATAAAACAAACAGCAAGGTGGCCTGCAGGGCCTGCTTGCGCCAAAAACCCAAAGTTAAAAATAAAGCAAAAATCATGGATTCAAACATTACGATATGGGCCCCGGAAATGGCAATTATGTGGGAGAGCCCCGCCGCTGACAAATTTTCTTGAAAACCCTGGCTTAAAGAATTTTTGTCTCCCAAAATATAAGCGCGCATGATTCCCGCCGCTTCCCCGCCAAATGCCCCTTGGATAAAACTGCGCATTTTTCGGCGCAGATCAATAATAAGGGTATAAATAATATTGCCTCGATTACGGGCAATAATTCTTATTTGCGGGCGCTTCATCTGACCAAAAATTGAATCCTTTTGCAAATATTTACGATAATTAAATGTTTCAAATATCGGCGCCTCCTCTAAAATTCCCCTAACTTCCACCTTGTCCCCAAAGGCAAGTTTTTCCGTTGTGTAAAATTGCACCCCTCCCTGCAGTTTTGAGGCTGTGCCATTTTTCTTAGTAATTTGAGCAGCACAAAGCTTGATTTGTTGCCCAAATTCCCGGGCAACCGGCTCTTCGCAAATAATGCCACGGATAATACAAAATTCTCCTCGCGCCGCAATTTGGGTAATCTGATTTTTGGCGATTTGCCCAATTCGATTTGTAAAAAACAATATCCCCAAAAATATAAAAGCTAAAAAGAAAAATAGAATTGGCAACCTTTTGTTACTCTGCCACCATAAAATAATTCCAATAATAAAGGCCAAGATAATAAGCCACCATAAAATATTAGGAGAAAATAAAAAATTCCATACATTGAGTATGGAACCACAAAAAATCCCACCAATAAAAGCTAAACAACAAAAAAGGAGGCCGTCACTTTCAGTCATTTTGTTCAACGCCTGTCGCAATCACGGTGAGCTTGATCGTCCCGTCTTTGTAGGCCTTCCCGTCTTGGATGGCGCCAAAAACGATTTTGGCCTGCGGGCTAATACTTTGAGTTACCAGTTTAGCTGTTTCTTTGACATCTTCAATGGAAAGATCATCTCCACCAGAAATATTAAAAAGCAAACCAGTCGCCCCTTTAATACTAGCATTCAAAAATGGACTGTTTAAGGCCATATCCACCGCCTCTTCTACCCGTTTTTCGCCGCGGCCTTGCCCCACCCCGAAGAGTACTGGGCCGGAATTCTGCATAATGGCCTTAATGTCGGCAAAATCCAAATTTATCAATCCGGGAACAACTATCAGATCAGAAATGCCCTGCACGGCTTGACGCAAAATATCATCACTCAAAGAAAAAGCTTCTTGCACCGTTTGTTCCTTATAATTCCGGTTTATTATCTTGTCATTGGGAATAACAATAATAGCATCAACTTTTTGTTTCAAATCAGCCAGACCCTGTTTGGCTAATCTCATTCGGTATTGCCCCTCAAAAACAAAAGGCAAAATTACGATACCAATCGTTAGAGCACCCATCGCTTTGGCAATTTCTGCCACCACTCCAGCCGAGAGCGTCCCTGTTCCGCCACCCATTCCGGCAGCAACAAATACAATATCGGAATCCTTGAGGGCTTCGGAAATTTCTTCGCGGCCTTCTTCGGCCGCCTTTCGGCCGACTTCCGGCTTCATGCCCGCACCCAAGCCTTGGGTCAAATTCTTCCCGATTTGAATTTTTTTATCCGCATCAATTTTTTTCAGATCGACAATATCACAATTAACGGCAATTAGTTCAACGCCCCGAACATTCCATTTGGCCATATGCGACACAGCATTACCGCCAGCGCCGCCAACGCCTACAATCCGGATCTTTGTCTTTTTGATACCCTGCTCAAGAGGGTTTTTGGCTGTCATATATCAGGGAATGAAAAATTTTAGTGCCCGGCCGATTGCCTTCCCGATTGCTGAAAATATTCCCGGGCCAGATTTTACGACCTCTACGTCCCTATCCATTACTAATCCGCATAATACGGCAAGGGTGGGGTCGGGGTCAATACCCACAAAACCCTGTGGATAGCCTATTCTTGTAGGTATATTAAGATACTTTTTGCAACATTCACTTATGCCGGCGAGTTTAGAGCCCCCCCCCACCAAGACTGCCCCGCCCGGCAGGCGCCCTTGGCGGCCAATCTTTTTCAATTCCTCGGAAATAAGGGAAAAAATTTCCGCCATCCGGCTATTAATTATTTTTTCCAAAAATTTATGATTATAGGAAATTATCGGTTCTTCTTTCACAAGGGAGTCATCATCCTCCAAAACAATAACTTTGGATTTTTTAGCTTTAGCCGTCTTTTTGGGTGCCTTAGTCTTATAATCACGCTTAACCCTTTCGGCCATTTCCACGGAGGTGCGCAAACCTATGGCGATATCATTGGTAATATTATTTGAGCCAATGGGGAATATGGCTACATGTAAAAGCTTTCCCTCCTCAAAAACAGCCAAGCTGGTTGTGCCTGCCCCAAAATCTATTAAAATAGTTCCCAATTCTTTTTGTTCCAAAGTTAAAACCGACGAGGCGGCTGCCAAGGGACTGGGAATAATATCGTCGACTTCCACATCGGCATCAAGCACCGCATCGGTCAAATATTTTTTATGCGGATTAAAAGCGCAAACCGCCATGATATCGGCTTCCAGGCGCGTACCCTTCATCCCTACCGGATCTTTAATTCCGTTTTCATTGTCCACGATATACTCATTGGGAAAGACATCTAAAACTTCATGATTAGGAGTCAAAGAAATGGCCTTAGCCGCTTCTAGAGCCCGAAGCATGTCATCTTCAGTTATAATTTCATTGGCATTAGCAATGACAACATTGCCTTTGGACTGCTTACCAAATATCCTTGACCCGTTAATATTAATACAGGCACTGCTAATTTTGCCCCCAGTGGTAGTAACCAATTCCTTGACTACCAACCTAATTTTTTCCGAAACCTTTTCGGGTATTTCTACGACGCCTTTGCGCACGCCAAAAGAAGCAATTTCCGAAGTGGCAAAAACCTCGTATTGCTCCGTTTCCTTTTTTCTAGTTGCACAAATACCTTTAATGCCTCCACTGCCAATATCTAGACCGATAGCAAAATGGGCCTTGCTCATATGAGAATGCTCTATTTTACCACGACTGGGGCTTAACTGGCAATGTTCAAAAACTGTTAAGAAATAGCTTTAACTTTGGCCAAATAACTCTCCTGCTTTTTCTCCATCAATTTTGCCTCTTTCTCGGTTTTTTCGTGGTCATAGCCCAAGAGATGTAAAATACCGTGGATATAAACCAACCGCAGCTCGTCAAAATAAGCTCTACCCTGCTCTTTGGCATTGGCCTTAACTCTTTGAGGGCAAATGATAATTTCGCCCAAATACTTTTTATCTAAAGCAAAATTTTTGTCCCCTTTGCTTTCAAAAGACAGGACGTCGGTGTCACTGTCTTTATGGCGATACTTAAAGTTTATCTGGCGCATTTTAGTCGAATTTTCCAAAGCGAGAGAAAAATAAAAATCCTCGCACTTTTCCCAAGCGAGAATTTTTTCACCGATTTTTTTCAAAAGTGGCTTAGCGATTTTTTCGCGGGTGCGGTTAGCAATCTCTATCATTGTGCTTTGGAAATTTCCTCCTTAATGATTTCGGAAACTTTGGAATTTTCTGCCCGACCCTTAACCTTAGGCATCACCTCCTTGATAACCCGCCCCATCTGTTTTTGATCTTTAGCCCCGACAACCTTAATAGCCTCAATTATAAGGGCACGCAAATCCTCATCACTTAACTGTGGGGGCAAATATTTTATCAAAATGGAAATCTCTTCTTGGGCTTTAGCGATTAAATCCTGTCTTTGAGATTTTTGGGCATCGGCGAGGGCATCTTTTAACTTTTTTATCTCACTCTGAACAATCGTCAAGATTTCCTCGTCGCTTAACAACTCTCCTTTGGCCTTTATTTGCGCCTCGCTTAATTTCTCTTGGCTGGCGAGCTTAAATTGCCTCTCCTTTTCTTTTAACAAAACAGCAGCCAGAAGCATCTTTAGAGTAGATGTTTCTTGCTGCTTTTGCGCCTTAAAAACTATTTTGAAATCCTCTTGGATTTTTTGTTTCAAGGACATTTTAGATTTTCCCCATTTTTTTGAGTTCCTCAAAATCCTGTCTGCGCTTTATCCTGACTAAAGCCGAACGTTTAAGCAAATTACGGCTCTTCTCTCTCTTATTGTAGGCTTTCTTGCGCATTTCCAAAAGCACGCCGCTCTTCTTGACGGTTTTAATAAATCTTTTGGCAATATCTTGAGAATTTTCTTTTTTCTGTTTTACGATTCTAATTGGCATATTAATTTGATTTGAATTTTATTTAACTGGCGTTTTATCTGTTAGGGAAGCTGAATATTTTCCCCGGAAAGTAAGTGGGCATGCAGATGATTGACTTGTTGTCCTCCTCCCGCTCCGACATTGATAACTACTTTATAATTGCCCGACACGCCAAGCATTTCGGCGACCTTTTGAATAATTAACATAAATTCTCCCATCAATTCTTTATCAGATTCCACGATTTCGTCAACACTACCAATGTGTTTTTTAGGGACAATGAGGACATGAATAGTAGCTTTAGGATTGATGTCCTTAAAGGCCACAAATCTCTCGTCCTCATAAATAATACTGGAGAGAATCTCCTTGTTTATGATTTTACAGAATAAACACTGCTCCATATTACATTACTTTTTTAATTTCTTTTTTACTTCCTGCACCACCTTGGCCAGCTTAACCGTTTCTTGCTTGGCCGTCTTCATATTCCGAATAATAATCGTCCCATCAAGCACTTCACGCTGCCCCAAAATTAAAGCATAATCAACACTATATTTGTCCGCAATTCCCAACTGGGCTTTTAGAGCATCTTTAGAAAACGCTTCCATACACCTGATATTTTCCTGTCGGAATTGTTCAAATAAGGAAAGAGCTTTTTTCTTGGCCACCTCCCCCAAGGGAGCTAAAAAGACGTGCGCCTGATGCTTGGGTTTCAAAGGTTCTTTAGCGCGCTCTTTAAGCTTTTCAATAATGCGCTCTACCCCGCCGGCACCGCCCAAAGCCGGAGTATCCTGGCCGCCGATACTTTTAATAAGAGTGTCATATCTTCCGCCGCCGATCAAAGTCGCGGTGCTGGATTGCTCCCCCTTATCTTCGTAAATTTCAAAAACAGTTTTAGTATAGTAATCTAAGCCACGGACCAAATAAGGGTTAAGCTTATATGCCAACCCGATCTCATCCAAATATTCCAAAACCTTCTTAAAATGCCCCTTACAGTCATCACAAAGATAATCAATAACCTGCGGAGCATTGGCAATTATTTCCTTATCGCGCTGATCTTTACTATCTAAAACGCGCAAAGGATTCTTTTTTAGCCTCTCTTTGGAATCGGAGGACAGGAGATTCTCTTTACTCTTCAAAAATCTCACCAAAGCTTTACGAAAATTCGGGCGACATTCAGAACAGCCAATGCTGTTTATTTCTACAACCAAATTTTTGAATTTCAATTCAGTTAAAATCGCCCAAAACATCTGGATTAATTGGGCATCAATAGCCGGGTCTTTAGACCCGAACATTTCAAAATTAAACTGATTAAATTGGCGATAACGGCCGGTTTGAGGTTTTTCATATCTAAACAGAGGCCCGAAAGAATACAATTTAATCGGCTTAGGCAAAACCCACATGCCGTTTTGCAAATAAGCCCGCACTACGCCGGGGGTAAATTCCGGCCTCATACAAAGTACGTCACCGCCCTTGGTTTTCACCAAGTACATCTCCTTTTCCACGATATCACTGGAGGAGCCGGTGCTTTTTTCAAAAATCTGAGCATCCTCCAAAATCGGAGTATCAATTTTTTGAAATCCATAAAATTCAGCAATATCATCGACGATATTCTGAACTTTGGCAAAATAAAGCATATCCTCGCCCAGAACATCATGCATACCGGTCGGCGTCTGAAACTTCAGCTTAGCTTTTTGCGGCTGGGGTTGTATATCTTTTTTTTCTTCTTCGTTCATATTTTTCTTATTTCGAATTAAAAATCAACTTGGGCGAAAGCGGTCTGACAAAAACCTTTCCGATTATAAAATCCCGCGGCAAAACTCCCCACATTCGCGAATCGTAAGAGACGATTCTATTATCCCCCAAGACATAATATTCGCTCTGCCCCAAAGTCACACCCTTATCCATAATAGTTAAAACTCCCGGAGATAAATATTTGCTCTCGTCTAAAACAATAGTTTTATTCGTTTTATCGGTAATATGAATCTGATTATTTTTCATTTCAACCTTCTCCCCCGGCAAACCGATAATCCTTTTGATAAACATCTGCTTTCCTCCGCATTGATATTCAAAAACTTTCCATTGCCCGAGCTTGAATTGGCATTTTTTTCCGCAGACCATCTTATCTACCCCCTCACTTTCGCTTTTAGCGCACTCACCGGGAAATTCAAAAACAATGACATCGCCCCGCTGTGGTTCGGAAAACCTATAAGAAAGCTCATCAATAATCAGATAATCACCATTCCAATAATTGTTCTGCATAGAAGATCCTTGGACGATAAAGGGCTGAAAAATAAATGTCCGGATCGGCCAAACTATTAAAGCAGCCAAAACGATTACTTGGATTAACTCCCAAAGCGAGCTAAAAAACCCTTTGGCTTTAGAGACTTTTCCCTCCGATTCCTTGGAGGCAAAAGACCATTGATTTTGCTCACTTTTTTGCAAATCGGGCTTGTTTTCTTCCATAAAAATACGTCTAATTATATCAAAAAAATACCTTTGACGCAAGGGCTGGAGGTTTCAATCTTTTTCCCCTTAAAGACTTCCCCTTTTTTGGGATATGCCTATAATATAAGTATGTATTTGATTGTTGGCCTGGGAAATCCGGGCGAAAAATTCGAAAAAACCCGGCATAATGCGGGCTTCTTGGCTCTCGAAGCTATGGCAACCGGGGCTAAATGGGAAAACGATAAGTATTCCGATTCTCTTTTGACCAAAGCGCAAATCGGCGGACAGCTGGTTTTGCTCTGTAAACCGCAAACTTTTATGAATGAATCTGGACGGGCCGTCCAAGCGGTTTTGGCCAAACGCGGTGGTTTGGCAGAAAATACCCTTATTGTAATTTGCGATGATATGGATACAAACCCCGGAGAGATAAAATTGCGCAATGGGGAATTTGCCAAAGGGCATAACGGATTAAAATCCATCATCGCCCACGTCGGTCATAATTTTTTAAGGGTGGGAATTGGCGTGGGCCGGCCGGAAGAAAAAGGCTCAGAAGCGCAACACGTTTTGAAAAACGTCAGCAATAACCAACAAACGCTTTTTGAAGACGGAATTAAAAAAGCTGTGGAGGCCGCCACACAATTAATAGCCAATAATAAAATCTCTTGGGAATAAACCAGTGCTACACCCAATCCAAAAAATTTCATCAGCTGAAAAAAACTTTCCCGCGCTTCTTCTGGGCCTTGACCCGAAAGTGCGGGAGATTTATTTCCGGGGAAATTTAGACTTCGGAAAAAATAATTTTGCCGTAGTTGGTAGCCGTCTGCCCTCCCCCTATGGGCGGCAGGTCTGCTTGGAAATGGTTACTTCGCTGGCTAAAAACGGACTCTGTATAATTTCGGGCATAGCTGCCGGCATTGATTCTATTGCACACATGGCCGCGTTGGAAGCCCAGGGCCAAACTGTGGCCTGTTTGGGCTCAGGATTAGATGAGGAAACGCTTTACCCTCAAGAAAATAAAAAACTGGCCAAAAGAATTTTAGAATCCGGCGGCTGCCTAATTTCCGAGTATGCCCCGAAAACTCCCGGATTCAAATCGAATTTTTTAAGTCGCAACCGCCTCATCGCTGGTTTAAGCAAGGCAACTATGGTGGTGGAAGCCCGGTTCAAATCCGGTTCCCTTAATACGGCTTGGTGGGCCAAAAAATACGGCCGTCTTATTTTTGCCGTCCCGGGCGATATCTCTTCTCCGCAATCAAAAGGGACAAATAAACTTCTAGAAAATGGCGCGCTCCCGGCTGCTAATATTAATTTTGTCTTGGAAAAGATCGGCATTAGCAAAGAGATACAAAAAAATGCTAAACTAAAAGGTGACTGCCATGAAGAAAATTTGATCCTTCATGAATTATCCGGAAGCATTCGGCACATTGACGAGCTAATCGAAACAACCGGCTTGGCGGCCCCAAAAATTTTGGCCTCTCTTGCCAATCTAGAAATTAAAAGTAAAGTTAAAAACTTAGGCGGAGGCCTTTACACAATAAGCGCATAATATGAAACTTGTCATTGTTGAGAGCCCAACAAAATCCAAAACCATTGAAAAATTCCTTGGCAAAGACTACAAAGTCTTGGCCTCTTTTGGCCATATCCGAGACTTACCTAAAAGTGCCCTAGGCATCGACACTGAAAATAATTTTCAGCCAAAATACGTTATACCCACTAAGTCTAGAGCTCATCTCTCTGAATTAAAAAAAGCGGCGGCCAAGGCTGATGAGATATATCTTTCCACTGATCCTGACCGTGAGGGCGAAGCAATCGCTTGGCACGTGGCCGAGGCATTAAAATTGAAAGACTACAAGCGCATCACTTTTCATGAAATTACCCAAGGAGCTATAAGTGAAGCTATTGAGCACCCACGCCAACTCGATATGCATCTAGTCGATGCTCAACAAGCTCGCCGCGTCTTGGACCGCCTGGTGGGTTACAAACTCTCTCCCCTTTTATGGCGCAAATTGGCCAAGGGCCTTTCGGCTGGCCGCGTCCAATCCGTGGCCCTGCGCCTGATTTGCGAACGAGAAAACGAAATCCGTAAATTTCAACCGCTTGAATACTGGAGTATCTCGGCTGCCCTAAAAAAAGCCGATAGCGAAAAAATATTCGAGGCTAAACTAGCCCAAAAGGCGGGCAAAGCCATTGATAAGCTGGAGATAAAAAATAAAACCGAGGCGGAAAATATCACCAAGTCTTTAGAGGGCGGAGTTTGGCTCGTAAAAAACATTGAGCGCAAAGATTCTCATAAAAGTCCTGCCGCTCCCTTTACTACTTCCACCCTCCAGCAAGAGGCTTTTAACCGGCTTCATTTGCCATCCAAGGTTACCATGATACTAGCTCAGCAACTTTATGAACAAGGTTTGATAACTTATCATCGTACCGATTCCACTAATATCTCTGCTCAAGCCATGGAGGCAGCGCGAAACTTTATTTCCCAAACATACGGCCCCAATTACCTCTCCCAAACGCCCAGGGTCTACAAAACAAAATCTAAAAATGCCCAGGAGGCCCACGAAGCCATCAGGCCTTCTTATGTTGATAATTCCCCAGAATCTTTAAGCAGCAAACTCGAGGCTAAACAACTTAAACTCTATGAACTCATTTGGCGACGCTTTGTAGCCACTCAAGCCAAAGAAGCGATTTTTGATGCCGTCCGCGCCGACATTGAAGTGGCAGATTGCGTTTTCCGCGCCAACGGTCAAACTCTAAAATTCGACGGATTTCTAAAAATCAATCCGCTGAAATTCAAAGAAATGGAGCTACCTTTACTGGCAAAAGGTGAAAAGCTCAATTTGCAGGAGCTTAAGCCGGAACAGCATTTCACTGAGCCGCCACCCCGATATACCGATGCCTCCATTATTAAAACTTTGGAAGAACTCGGCATTGGCCGACCTTCCACCTATGCCCCGATTATTGCTGTACTTTTGAAGCGCAATTATGTCATAAGAGGAAAATCCCGCCAATTTGAACCTACGGAAATCGGCGAGCGCGTTACAGCTCTTTTAGTAGAACATTTCCCGGCTATTGTTGACCTGCAATTTACCGCCAAAATGGAAGACCAGCTCGATGATGTAGCTGAAGGCCACCAAGACTGGGTGGAACTAATAAGGCTCTTCTATATTCCCTTCGAAGAAACGCTCAAGAGTAAGTATTTGGAAATCAAAAAGGAAAAAATCGAAGAGCCTACTGAAAAAATTTGCCCTGATTGCGGCGGCCAAATCTTTATTAAATCCGGACGTTTTGGAAAATTCTATGCCTGCTCCAAATTCCCCGAATGCAAATATACTGCACCTATGGAAATACCGGGCACAGGCGTCAAATGCCCCAAGTGCCACGAAGGAGAGATAATGCCACGACGCTCCAAGCGGGGCCGAGTATTTTATTCTTGCTCACGCTGGCCTAATTGCGATTTTGCCCTTTGGAATAAACCGACCGGAGAAACTTGTCCTAAATGCCAATCACTTCTAGTTTATGCTGGCAAAAACCAAATCAAATGTTCCAATAAAGAATGCGACCATAAGCAAGAGGCTTTAGCGCCAGAAGAATCTGAATAAAAAATTATGAAAATCGAAGGCCTGCTCCAAGAAATAAGGGAACGCAATCCGGAAATTGACCTGAAAAGGGTCCAGCTGGCCTACGATTTGGCTTTACAGGCACACAAAGAACAACTGCGTAAAAGCGGAGAGGAATATATCAACCATCCTCTGCGCGTGGCTTTTGTTTTGGCCAAAATGAACCAAGATGAAGCCACTATTTGTGCCGCCCTCTTACATGATGTCATAGAGGATACAAATTTACCCCCCGACGAAATAAAAAAGAAGTTTGGTCAAGAAATTCTTAGCCTAGTTCAAGGCGTGACCAAAATTGGCAAACTCCAATATGTGGGACGCGAGAGATATGCGGAAAATCTCAAAAAAATGATTTTAGCGGTTTCCGAGGATGTGAGGGTGGCTTTTATCAAACTGGCTGACCGTTTAGACAATCTGAAAACCTTGGGGGCAATGCCCAGTGATAAACAAAAGCTCAAGGCGCGCGAAACCATGGAAATTTATGCCCCCATCGCCAACCGTTTGGGCATGGGCTGGCTTAAGGGAGAGCTGGAAGATCTGGCCTTCCCCTACCTTTATCCGGGTGAATACGCCTGGCTAATGACAAAAGTTAAGGACCGTTTTAGCGAAAGACAGAGATACTTGAAAAAAATCTCGCCCAAAGTCGAAAGACTTCTTAAAAAAGAAGGGATAAAAATATTAAAAATGGATTTTCGGGCCAAGCACTACTGGTCGCTTTACCAAAAACTTAAATATTACGAGAACGATATCTCTAAAATTTACGACTTGGTCGCCATGCGCATAATCGTCCCCGACGTGGAGCAGTGTTATGCGGCTCTGGGAGCTATACATAAATATTGGCCGCCTTTGGTGGGCCGAGTTAAAGATTATATTGCCCTTCCTAAGCCCAATGGCTACCAGTCGATCCATACCACTGTCTTATGCGACGATGGACAAATTACCGAGTTTCAAATCCGCACACCCGAAATGCACGAACAGGCCGAATACGGTATTTCGGCCCATTGGTACTATTCCGAACAAAAGGGCCTTAAAAAAATATTCAAAAAAATAGCCGTCAAAGCTCCGGAAAAAAATCTTGCACTCATTAAACAATTACGCAGCTGGCAAAGCGAGATAAAAAAACTTTCCCATGAGGAGATTTTGAGTGATGTTAAAATTGATTTCTTCAAAAATCGCATTTTCGTTTTTACCCCGAAAGGCGACGTTATTGAGCTCCCGGAAAAAAGCACTCCATTAGATTTTGCTTACGCTATCCATACCCAAGTCGGCCACACTTGCGCTTTGGCTAAAATAAACGGAGAGGCTAAATCACTCTATACCGAGCTTAAAAATGGTGATATTGTCGACATTCAAACAGATAAAAACCGCAAACCCTCTCCAGACTGGCTAAACTTCGTAAAAACCCATCATGCCCGCTCCGCTATTAAAAAAATTTTACAGGGCAATAATAACAAAAAAGAGAATAAATTAGATATTTTAGCTGCCATTTTGCCCAAAAAAGCCAAAATTAAAAACGATGGCAAAAAAAGAGAAGTCGTTTTAGAAGGGACCTCGGGCATGCTTACCTATTTTCCCCGCTGCTGTAACGTGTCCTATGGCGAGCCGATTATCGGTTATATCACGCGCACTAAGGGTGTGGCTATCCATAATCCTCAGTGCAAAACATTTCTTAAGGCCAAACAACAAGAACCGAAAAATGTACTCAATGCCGATTGGAAATAAATTATAATTTCGCCAAATATAATAAAACTGCCCGGATATTCTCCGGGCAGTTTTAATTTTAACTAAGCCGTTAATCTCTTTATAAAACTTTCCACACCAGCCTTGTCGGCAAAGGTAATCATAATTTTCGGTTTGCCCATTTCGTTTTTAACTCTAATATTGTCAATTTTGAAATAATCTTTTAAGCGATTTTCTAGTTCGCCAAAATCCTGCAATCGTTTGGCTGTCCGCACCGTTCCCGTCTCATCTATAATATTGATTTTCTGGACCCACTCTTCCACTTCCCTGACGGTCAAGCCTTGGGCTAAAACAGCTTGGAAAACCCTATCTTGTTTTGCAACTTCTTGAAGGCCCAGAATAGCCCGAGCGTGCCCCTCTGATATTTTCCCGTCGCGAACCGCTTGAATAATATTGGGTGGCAGGCTCAAAAGGCGCATAGTATTGGCTACTCCCTCCCGGCTCCTTCCCGCTACCCGGGCAATTTCTTTTTGGCCTAAACGAAATTCTGTTTCTAATCTCTTATAGGCCAAAGCTCTTTCGATCGGATTTAAGTCGGCGCGTTGTACATTTTCAATTAAGGATAATTCCAACTTCTCTTGGCTAGAAGTTTGTCTCATGATAACCGGTACTTCTTTAAGGCCAGCCATCTTGGCCGCGGTCAATCTCCTTTCTCCGGCAATGAGCTGATACTCAACGGAAGCTCCCAAAGAATTCACTTTTTCGTTTTTGGAAACAACCAAGGGCTGAAGAATGCCATAATCTTTGATACTTTCCGACAAAGATTTCAAAGCTTCCAAATCGAATTCTTTACGAGGTTGATAAGGATTAGGAGTAATTTTGGCGATATCAACATAATAAATCGCATCGCTGTGTTTTACCCCAGGAACCTCGATCTTTTTAACCTTATTAGGTATCAAGGCACCCAACCCTTTCGAAAATGGTTTATTGTTCATATTTGAGTTGTTTGAGAAGTCTCAACATTATTAATATTTTCTCCCGGCGCTTGACCTCCGCCGGCCAAACGTTCGTGAACATGTAAAAATTCTTGAGCAAAATATCTGTATATTTGCGCCGCCTTAGAATTAGGGGCGTACTGCACGATCGGTTTGCCGAATTTAGGCGCGGCTGCCAAATCAATAAGGCGCGGAATTGAGGCATCAAAAACATAGCCGCCAAAATCTCGAGTCAATTCTTTGGAAACCTCCCGAGCAATAACATTGCCCCGGCTATGCATAGTCAACACCGCTCCGATAAAATTAAATTCATGCCCTAAATTATCCTGAACTAAAGAAATAGTTTCTAATATTTGGTTTACTCCTTCCAAGGCCAAATATTCAGCTTGGATGGGAATAATAACCTCATTAGCTGCGCATAAAGCATTCACTGTTAAAATTCCTAAAGACGGCGGTGTGTCAATTATAATAAATTCGTAGCTAGTCTCCAAACCCTTAATAGTCTCAGCTAACTTAAACTCCCGATTTTCCGCACTGACCAATTCAACATTGGCGCCAGCTAAAGCTTGATTGGCGGGCAAGATATCAAATCCTAAAATGCTCGTGCTTTTTATAACCGCCTCAGCATTAATTTCTCCAAGTAAAACATTATAAACGGAAAGTGATAAATTTTGCGGCCTGATACCCACGGAAAAGGTTGCGTTGCCTTGATGATCACAATCAATCAAAAGAACACGCTTTCCCATAGCGGCTAAAAAGGCAGAAAGATTCACACAGACGTTAGTCTTCCCTACGCCACCCTTATTATTAATAACGCAAACAACCCGCGCCATTGCTCTTAATTTAGCAACATCGCGCATCTAAATCAAGTTTATTTATTCAGTATTATTCCCAATACCCAGCCTTGCTAAAATTCGCTTTTGCTGTTATATTTTCCTTTGAAGCTAATAATGCCGAAGTGGTGGAACTGGTATACGCGTACGACTCAAAATCGTATGGGCTTTCGCCCTTGAGGGTTCGAGTCCCTCCTTCGGCACATAAATAAAAAATACTATTATAAATAGTATTTTTTATTTATATTGGGACTGAAGGATGGGACGAGAAGGTGCAGCCGCGACTGGCGGCGAGCCGGGCCCTGAGGCAAAGTCACCAGACTTTGACCGAAGGGCGAGTCCCTCTGAGGCTTTAGCATGAAACGAAGGATGGGACGAGAAGGTGCAGCCGCGACTGGCGGCGAGCCGGGCCCTGAGGCAAAGTCACCAGACTTTGACCGAAGGGCGAGTCCCTCCTGAAAACTTTAATCCGAAGGATGAGGGGCTCAAACCCCCCGGGGTCGTTTTTTAAGCAAAGTTAATGCTAAAATAAAACCATGGGAAAATTATTTCCAAAACTACAGCAATACCATCTCGCCTGGGCCTTAATTATTATTGTTTGCTTATTCCTATTTTCTTTGGAGATGGCCAATAAAAATCTAATTAAAGAATATCAATCACTTTCCTCTCCCAGTATTATTGATCGTTTTAATACGCCTCTCGTTTTAATTAAAAACAAAAACGGCTACTATACCCAATATGGAAAATGCCCGGAAAATATAATTAAAGCCCTAGTAGCCAAAGAAGATAAATATTTCTATTGGCACAAGGGATTTAACCCGATAAGCACTCTACAAGACCTTCTCGCCAGATTTGGTTTTGGAGAGCGTAAGGGCTCCAGTACTATCACTCAGCAATTAGCTAAAATTCTGCTCTCGCAAGAGAACCAAAGAACTGCCCCTAATAAATTCAAAGAGTTATTTTTCGCCCTAGCCCTAGACCTCTATAATCCTAAAAGCGAAATTGCTCAAATGTATTGCAATAGTATTTACTTCGGCAATCAAATACAGGGCGTTAAAACTGCTTCCCAAGCCTACTTTGCTAAAACACCCGATAACCTTCGCGATGAAGAGATATCTTTACTACTAGCGACAATTAGTAATCCTTCTAACTTTAATCCCCTTTCCGGCGAAAATGCGCCGACCGCCAAATTCTGGGCAGACAAAACATCTTTAGCCTGGGAAGCACCACCCGACCTTGGGCAAATCACGGCTAATTATAAAAAATTTAATGCTAATAATTTGCTGCCGCTGGAACTAGAAACTTATTTGAAAGAGGAAAAAAATAGCCAACAGCTGACACTCGACGCGGAAATCGACTATAAAGTGCGCCAAATAGTTAGCCGCAATATCACTAAACTCCAAACCGCCAAAGCCAAAAATGCCGCCGCAATAGTGATAAAAATTCCAGAAAATGAAGTGCTCTCTATGGTTGGCAGTCCAGATCAATATTCCCTGCAAGAGGGTTACCAAATAAATATGCTGCAAAAGCCCCGGGCTATCGGTAGCACGGTTAAACCTTTTATATACCTTTTGGCTTTTGAAAAAGGCCAAAGGCCCTACACCCTAATTGAAGACCGCGAATATAAATACATAACCAATGATGGCCTACCCTACTACCCGAGAAATTACGACAACAAATACCACGGTCTCGTCACTGCCCATTATGCATTAGCCAACAGCTTAAACGTTCCCGCTTTGAAAACCTTAGAATTTGTTGGCGTAGATAATTTTTCTGAATTTTTAGAGAATAAATTAGAATTTCCCCCAGTCCAGTCTTTGGAAAATTACCAATTAGGCATGGCTATGGGTCTGCTCGAAATGCCCTTAATTAAACTTGCTCATTATTTTACGATTTTTCCCAATGAAGGGAAATTTTCCCAGCTCCGCCTTTTTCAATCCCCAAAGACAAACGCTTTATATTTTCCGCCAATACAAAAACAAGTGGCGGAAAAAAAATACGTCCAACTCATTAATAAAATTCTTTCCGATAGAATAATCGCCCAAGACCAGTTTGGCGCCCAATCCCTTCTTAACCTGCAAACAAAAAACTATGCGCTCAAAACCGGCACCTCCCAAGATTATAAAGACTCTTGGATAATCGGTTATACGTCGAATTATTTAGTGGGCGTTTGGGTTGGCAATGCCGATAACAGCAAAACCGAAGGACTCTCTGGCGCCAAGGGGGCTGCAGTGATTTGGAATGATATCATGGATCTGCTCGCCAATAGCCGCTACGCCTCCAATGATAATTTCCAATATTCCGACATTGAAAATTTTGAAATCAATGGAGATACTGATTTTGGTCTTAAGGGTGACAATTTTGAATTTGCAAAGAATATCATGCTTAAATTAGACAGCGATCTGATTTTAACCCCCCACGCCAATGACGTTTATATCCTTGAAGACAATACGGTTATTAAACTTACCTCTAAATTTCCCGCGCAATGGAAAATTAATGATAAATTTTTTGGCTCGGGAACAAATCTGGAATTTTATCCGAAAGAAAAAGGCCACTATGATATTTCGGCCTCTTCCTCTGACTTGCGCGAAACTCTCGAAATTTACCTCCGTTAACTTAACGTATCTTAATTACTTCACTAGCAGTCCGGCCAAAAACTTCCGGCTCATACATTTCCGAAACTATTGCCGGTAACTGGGTAAACTCACCTTTACTTGTAGCCCGTAAGAAGTAATCGATCGTATATTCGCCCGGTTCCAAATAGGAAGTGTAAATAAAGGCCTTGTCGTCACGGATTTCTTTGAATTCCGGCCAGAAGTAATTGCCCTTTAATTCACTTTGGGCCAAGCGTAAAGATTTATCCTCAGTAGCGAGACTTAAATCCACAATCTCCATACCGGCTGGAATATAATCCTCAATAGAAACATGCCGACGCGTTTGCGGAACAATTAAGGCCAGATGTTCCCGAACTATATCGCCAACTTTAATATCCGAAAGTGGCGATTCATTTTTCTTATCGGTAACAGCATAAAAAGCGCGCGTGACCGTAAACCCTTCATCGCGAGGGGCAACTCTCCCCTTCAAATAATATTTTAACTCCACATCATAATACATTCCGTCATCGGAATTCTTTTTCAAGTCTAGGAAATTATAATCGCCCACTCTTAATTTTTTCATGGCTGTCTGCGCCTTGAACTGATCAAAAATATTTTTAGGCCCGAATGATTTTTGGGCTTGGGAAATGTTATTGATTAAAAGTTCAAAATCAAATTTGGCATCGTTCTCTTTATGCCAAGAAATGATACTGGCAAAGGCCTCAACCACATCCAAATTATTTCTCGTCGAGCCCCAATCCCCGGAGGCATTTTTCGAATTTAATACCCAGCGGAGGGCCCGCTCATATAGGGGCGCTTGGCGCTTGCCAAAAGCCAAAGATTTCAAATAAAGCGCCGTATCTGAAATGGAATTGTCATAGTAATAGTAACCTTGACGGCTGGCTTCCAAAAAGGCGCCGCGGGAATCAATAATCAAACTATTATCCAGTAGATCATTAACCTTTTTCTTAGCCTCAGGAGAAAAGTCGCGAGAATTCACCAAAATTCCCAACTGAGCCAAAGAATGCATACCTAATTTATCCTGTAAACGGGCTTTACTAGAAATGATGTTCAAAATTTTCCCTTTTAGATTTGCATCCGATTCATATTTTGGGACATCCATCAGAGCCGAAGTAATTTCTACTATATGCCCATCACTTATCGACTGACACGAACTAAAATTGCTTTGACTTGAGCAATCGGAACTGTTAAACAATCTAGCGTAAAGATAATCAGCCGCTTTGCCTCTGGCGGATTCGTTAATCACAAAGCCTGAAGATTTCAAACTATTAAAAGCCTGCAAGGCAGAAAGTGTGGCGAAATCGCTCGCCTCGGAATTCGGCCAAAGTGAAAAACCTCCATCCCAACGTTGATTATTATATATTCTAGCCAACCCAATTTGGACCATTTCCTCTACACTATATTCTTTTCCATTTTCTCCGGGATACTTTTTAGCTAGCAGGGTCGAGTCGACATTAGCGGCGGCTAAAGATTTTTTGACCACAGCCAAAGCCTGCAGCTTGCCGGCAACCTGCTCGGTGCAGCCATACGGATAGCTAATGAGTGATTCTAGGGCCTTATTCATAAAAACCGACAAAGTAGCGGCCGCCCCGACGGAAACCTCTCCCACTTCACTAGAGATGTTGGCGGGCAAATAAATCACCTCCGTGACCGAACGAGCCTTAATATAATTGGAGGTAGCCACTACCTCGTAGGTCAAATCGGCCTTAACGGGGATTTGATGTGTAACGCCATCGGAATAATTTTTCGCCCGGGCCATAATCGTAAAAGAATTGGCACCGCTCGTCTGCTCTGACGGAGATTTTACACTAAAGTAAACCGTTTGGGACTTGCCGGCCCCAATGGCTACTCTTCGCTTCGACGAGCTATCATTTATCTGCAATCCCTGCGTCGACAGCTCAACCTCAAAATCCAATTTCTCTTTGGTTTGATTGAAAATTTGCGCCCCTAAAAACATCTGGTCTCCGGGAACGCTAAAACGTGGTTTTAGGGCTACCACCATCACGTCTTTTTTACTCATAAATTGCGCATAGCCTACTCCGAGCTTAGTATCTTTACTGACACCTAAAGATTCAGCTTGCCACGTCGTAAGATTATCAGGAAGCTTGAAGGAAATTTTAGCATACCCATTATTATCGGTAATAATTGAGCCCTGCCAATAAGCCGTTTCCCTAAAATCCCCCCGCGGCTTAGCCGCTTCATCGGCCGCCATCCCGCCGCCGCCGGAACCACCCTTTGTCCGGCTCAAGGCCTTAGAGGCCGGCTCCAAAAACGTGTCTAAATTAGAATAGGTGGCAACGCCCAAAGGAAAGCCATCGTAAAAAAATACCAGGGGATTCTTTTTGGGATTGCCCTCCAAAGCCAGCACGCTCAAATCAATAACCGCTAAAGAAACATCAGCAGAAACTCTCGCCCCGGTTTTGTCACTAGTGATTATTTCTATTTGGACTTCATCTCCTGGTTTATATTGTGTTTGAGAGGCCTTAACCTCTACATTGAGCTTATTTAGCTCTCCTCCAACATTAAAATATTTCATGGCATATTTCGCACTGGGCTGCGGCGATTGCAAAAGAACACTGACATAAAAGTTCGGCCAATATTCTTTTTTGACATCGAAAGAATACTCGGAAAGATTGCCAAGCACATCAATGACTTTATATTCAAAAACTTTCCCTCTCTCGATAGCCACCAAGGCCTTGGCCTTAGGAAACGGCGACTGGATCACAATTGTTCCCTTATCGCCCACTTTATAATCGTTTTTATCCGCTACCAAATTTAGCTCCGCTCCCGCCTCTTCCCTAATAGAAGATGGGCCACTACCCCAAATATAAACATCTGTGCGCGAGCGAACAACATTTCCTTTCCCATCTGGGGCACTGACTGCTATTTCATAATTACCTTCTTGGGCTAAAGAAAATTCCTGTCTGGCATTGCCATCCTTATCGGTCCCAAAATAAAATTCCTTAACCTTTGTTAATTTTTTCTCCCAGGAAGTAGAATAGATTCCACCTTCTTGCCGCTTAGACTCAAACCACTCAACTCTGAAAATCTCGGCCCTAATATTACCAATACCGCGAGGCTTACCCGTTAAATCCAAAGTTTTAGCTTTTATGGCCAACTTCTGTCCCTTGCCGGCAAAATAAGGATCGGCCTTCACCCCTAAATAAAACTCACCGGCGTGGACAATAATGGTCTTTTGGGTAGAGACCATTTGACCCTGCGCATTAGAAACATTGATATCAAAATTAATAATCTTACTGTAATAGCTGTCATCAGCCTTAATGAGTTTGGCTAAATCAGAATCAAATTCTATATTGGCCCTGCCCTTCTCATCTAAAACCCCTTCTTTGCGATACAAATACCTATCACCATAATAATATTCCCCATAATTCTGCCCCCAATCGCCAAAAGTAAACCACTCGCCATCATACTTGTCAAAATAATAATTCTGGCTGGAAACAGTATAGGAGAATTTTGCACCCGACAGAGGCACGCCAAAATAATAATCGGAATTAATACTTATTCTCGCCTTATCTTTAGAAACATATTCTTCTTTGTCGGATTCTGCCTTGACTTGGAAAGGTGAAGCCACATATTCCTTAACATCAAGGTAAGAACAGTCATAGGAAGAAGCTGCCAGGCAAATGCGCCAGCCGCCCAAAGGTGCATCGGCTGGAATTAAAAATGACAAATTAAAAGTGCCAAAATCATTCAGCCGCACACTTTCTGTTTTAACCGCCTCGTCTTTTGAATTATAAATGACGACATCGTAATTTTTCCCAGAAAGTATTTCGTAATTACCATCAAAGCCAACGCGCAAAATACCTTTGGCATTAATTGTCTGGCCCGGTCTATAAATCGGCTTATCGGTGTAAAGATAAAATTTCCTTGCTTTACCCGCCTGATCGGAAACATAATTAAAACTCTCGCCATTCAAGGATAAAACCGTCGAATCATTGCCAGAAGTTATCAGGGCGTAAGAGGCGCCGGGCACTGGTTTTATTTGGGCGATTCCCTGGCTATCGGTCAAACTGCTTGCCCGGCTGCTGCCGGATACAAAAAGCTCAACCTTAGCTTGCCCAACCGGCTCTTGGGAATCTATTTTTGTCACCCAAAAAATATCCCTTAAATCAGAAAGCTGCGATTCGGAAAGCCCATCCAAAGAGCTGCCGGCTGTTACCGGATTAATCACTTTTTGGGCAACTGCCAAATTGGTCAAATTAATATCGGTCTCAATTGAGCCAACCACCGATTTCTCCGTGCAAGAATTATTGCCTTTCTCGCAAATATATTTTTTCTCGATAAAGTCCGGATTGGTCACGATAACCTTGTAGAATCCCTGCTGCCCTCCGGTAAATTCATCGAGGTCCACTTCAAAATACTTTGTTATCCAATATTTTTTTGGTAAATCGATTTTTTTACTGCTCGGATCCAAGCAGACATCCGAATACCTGCCTTTAATAAAATCAAAAACCGTCGAGCAAACTTTCACATTTACGTAATCCAAATTACGCGCCGCGTAAAGTAATTTGGCGCTACCAGGTTGGGCCACAACCTTATAACCGCTTTGAATAAGATATAATGAAGTTTGGTTATTTGGCATGGCGCCGGTTTTAACCTCAAAATTTCCTTGCCCAGTCTGCCCAAATTCATCCTTAAGGCGCAAATCTAGAATATACCTTTGTTCGGGCATCAAACCAACGCCAACGACCGTCACATAATTGCCGAGCTGGCAAACTTCCCCACTATTTTCTTCCCGATAAGAATGAGACCAGTAGCCCAGCTCGTAATCCAAATTACTGCTTATCCAATTTTTCTTTTCCTCTTTGCTCGGTTCGGCTATTGGGTTGTTGGAACAAATCTTCAGGCTCTGCAAATTGCTCTCTGCAACCTTATAAATCTTCAATTCACTGGGCACTTTCAGGACATAGCCAATCGAATCGTCGGAAAGGCGCAAACCGGAGAAATTATATAAACTGTCCAAGGTAATCATTACGTTATCTCCGGGTGAAAATTTTTCGGCGGTAAAGCTTAACAAAATCTGTTTTTTATTATCTACCTTTTGGCAATCGGAAAACTGGGGCTGATTGGGGTCGCAATGCTTGCCATATTCTATTTTGCGGATGTTAGGCCCAGAAATTTTACTTTTGCTTAAATCTATTTCCTCGTAGAAATTGAGTATGACTTGGCCTTGCGGGTCAAATAAATCAGCGGTAACTAAATTTGATCTGGGGGATTGAAAATTTATCGACTGGACAACATTGGTAGTCTTAAAGGATACAAATTTGGAATCTTTAATATTTATATCACCGGCAAGGGGATAAACTTTATTAATGGAGAGGGAATAATTTTTTTCAAAATCCCAAATTTTTTCCCGGCCAAACTTGTCTTTAGCCAAATATATCTCCACAATGCTTTTATCCTCCTCACCGCCCTGCGTAGAAAAAGAAAATATATCGAAAATACTGGCGAGCTGGGTAATGGCTCCGGAAAATATGTCGCCGCTCTTAAATTCAGCTTTATTTCCGTCAGATTTTATTTTGGGGTGTTTGGCGACAAATTCCAAACTCTGACCGCCGTCCTGACTGGTTAGCTTTATTTCTCTAATCGTTTTTTGCAAATCTATAGGCTGGTTAAAATATAATCTAAAAGGCTCATTATAAACCAAAGAGTTGTCGCTGTAATTATATTCTTGGACGTAGCGGAGATTTCTGGTAGTAAAAACACTCTGAGCGCCTTCCACGGCCAAACCCTCTTCAGAAACAAAGCCGGGTTTAACTCTTACTTTATAATTAGCCGAAGCGACGAGCCCGGCTTGGGGCCTGAATTGTAAAGTATTGGTTCCTAACCACTTCCATTCTCCTTTAGTGACTGGGATTATCTCTACCGGCACTTCCCTTTTTTCCGCCACATCTAAAGAAGTCAGGGCGACCATCGGCCTATTGAAGGCAATGGTAATTCTAGAATCCTCGGGCGCTTCCGAACCGTTAACGGGAATAATCGAAAGTATTCGCGGGTCATCAACGGCTAAAAAATCGGAAGACATTTCTTGCCCGCCGGAAAGTTTAATTTTAACCGCGTAATGGCGATTTGATTCCAATTTTTTACTGGGCTTAAAAATAGCCACCTGGGAACTTTCTGCGGCTAGCGCAACACTGGCCGCCTCATTAACAAAGGAAATTTCCCCCTTGCCCCAGCTGCCTTCCAGTGGAGGATCAAAAGAGATGTTATTTTTGGCTTCCGAAAAAGACATGCCTTTGGGCAAATTCACCCTGATGGCGGCAGAAACAGAAACCTTTTCGGGGACAATTCGTAAAAGGTTGAACGAATTATCAAAAGGACTTTTTTTAGATATAAATAGTCCCCAACGAGGAAAAAAAATAAATCCCAATCCCAAAATAATCAGACCGACAATAGCCGCCATTCGCCAAACAAGGTCGTTTTTCGAAGAAAAATCGTCGGGGGTTGGTGGAACAAAATCGTTTTCCATATTAATTGACTAAGTATTTTTCTTTATTTATTAAATGCTCTCGCAAATTTTTTGAAAATATTGTTTTGCCGTCTGGGGCAGATAAATAAAACCAATAAGGGCTAGGAGCCGGAGAAAAAGCGGCTTCAAACGACTCTTTGGCAGGATTGCATATTGGCCCCAAGGGTAAACCCGAATACTTATAAGTATTATAACCGGAATCCTCTGTTTTGAGCTGTGGATTCTTACTTAGAGAACCCTTCCCCACTCGGAAATATTCCAAGCTCGAATCAACCTCCAAAGGATAGCCGGCATCTAGGCGCTTCCAAAGGATGCCCGCCACTATTTTTTTATCTTCAAAACTTCTCACTTCTTTTTCCAATAAAGAAGCCATTGTTAGAATGGAAAAAGCGTTTCTGCTCTTTGGGAGAGAAAAATTTTTCGCTAAAATAATTTTCTTTTGAAAGTTTTCTAACATCTGTCGAACAACTTTTTCCGGCCGGCTCTTAGCCTCAAAATTATAAGTATCAGGATATAGATACCCCTCCAGGCCAGCCCCTTGGGGCAACTCGCGCAAAAATTCAAAATCAGCAATCAGCGCCTCAACAGAGCTTGTCGCCAAAGTATATTCCAAAAATTCTCCACTGCTGCAAATTCCCTGTCGGCTGAGGGCTTTGGCGATATCCTTAATGGTCCAACCAGAAATTATTGTTACCTTTTTAGGCGCCACTCGACCAGCTACTAGAATGGCCAAAATCTCTTTCGGACTAGAATCATTACGAATTTCATATTGCCCAACTTTTATTTTGCGCCATTGCCCACTGAAGAATGCCTCCCAAATAAACAAAAATCGATTCTCGAGCAAACCGGCTGTTTGGAGATTTTTGCTGACTTGAAGAATATTTTGCCCCTTCCCGACCGAAAACTCCGCACCCAAACAAATAGAGGGGATTAAAAACAGCAAACAAAAAAAACTTAAAACACGGCGCATCTTTTGCTAAAATATAATTTCCACAAAACGTAAGCACAGGATATCCCGATAGCCGCCCCGGCCAAAATGTCACTTAAAAAATGAGCCCCACAATACATCCGAGCCACCAGCGATAAACTACTAAGAAAAATTAATGAAATCCCCGGCTTTTTGCCGCAGCACAGAAAAACCGCCCAAGAGATAGCTAAAAGGAAGCTAGCGTGACCGGAGGGAAATGAAGGGTTAGGCTGTTGAGCCAATAAAGCCGGATATCCCAAATCCATGGGCCGGGGCCTTTGGAAGAAAAAATAAATTATTTCATTCACCCCAAAGCGCGCCACAACCAGAGAAAGCGCAACATAAATAAAATCTAAAATCTGGCGGCGATATTTGTTGTAAACAAACCATAAAGCCAAGGCGACCAAAAGCCAAGGCAAAATTTCCGCCAAAAAGACCATGACTACATCAAGGGTTCGATTTTGACCAACAATTTGGGAAAAATACTGAGCAATTTGAGTGTCAAAAATCATATTTCTTTTCCGAAAAATTTATTTCTTTGGCGCTCTTAGCCTTCGGGCTACGCTGCAAAATAAATTCTTTGGCCAAATCAATTAAATTTTCATTCGGCTCACTGTTAAATTTCCTTATCAAGGCCAAGGGTCCGGGAATATTTTCCATTTTAATACAAATATCCCCCTTAGCAACAAATTTCAATAATCCTGATTCATCGAGTTTATCGCGAGTTACAATTATCAAGTTACCCCCAATCCAATGATGCAAACCAAAAGGCATCAGGGCTGCATCATTTTCCGAATAATCGGCTTTAGTAATAGCCAAAGCCTTCAATCTCTGACCGAATTCTTTTTCAGTTAAAATACATCCACCCGAGGGAGTCGGATATTCTTTTATCCCCCATTCCTTGGCCAGCGCCATCTGCTTTTGGCGGCTGCGGCCGCTGATATCAAGCAATTCGCTGTCTTTTAGCCAACCGTTCTTTTGGACAATAGTTTCGTCGAGCAATTTGGCTGATAGGGGGCGAAATAATTTATCCCCTAAACCGGATTTAATTCTAATCAATTCCAAACTCTGCTTATTTTGAGACATGGGCCTCTGCCCCAAAACCTCTCCGGTAGCTACAAAATCAAACCCTTCTTTTTCTAAAACTTCCTTGGCTTTTTTGATCATCAATAAATGACAATCAATACAAGGATTCACACTAGACCCATAACCATATTGCGGTTTTTTGACGATCGCTAAATGTTCAAAAGAAAAATCCGCTACCAATAGTTTAGCGCCAATTCGTAAAGCGGATTTTTGCGCATTCTCATCACTAAAAAATACACTCTTAAAAACAAGGCAGGTTACATCGAAACCTTGCCTTGTTAAATATTTGGCAGCCAGCATCGAATCTAGGCCGCCAGAAAAAAGCACTAAGGCTTTGGGCATTTTTTTATTCATCCCACTTTATCCTGTTTTTGTTGTTCAAAAACCGTATAAAGAATTTTTTTGCCTTCCATATTTTCCCTAACAACCGTATTGCTCCCGATTACACAATCGCTGCCAATAAGCACTCCGGGCATTGTTGAGGCTTTAATGCCAAAGCGCGTGCGTGGCCCGCAAGCAAAACCAAAATAAGTACTCTTCGTGTCTATTTTTTCCCCTTTGACAACCGCGTTGATATTGGCCCTATCAATCCGCCGATTGGCCGAGACAAACCCGGCACCCAGGCGGCAATCCGGGCCAATAATAGAATTACCACAATAACCGCTATGAAAATGACTATTGGGCCCAACAATACAATCCTTAATTTCCATAAAAGCTCCGGTTCGGCAGAGCGCCTCAAAATTCACCGGGCCTCTTATTAAATTATTAGGACTTATTTCGCAACCCTCTCCGATATAGCAAGGTCCGTGAATAACCGTATTCTCACCAATAATAGCCCCCTTGGCGATAAAAACTTTTCCGGAAATTTGCGCCGATTTGGAAATCATGGCACCCTTTTCTTTTTTGGAGCTCAAATATTTAGCAAATATGAAATCCCGAACTCCGAACAAGTCCCAAGGATATTTTAGGGTAAAAGCCTCTTGTTTGCTGATTTTACAACTAGCCACCTTCCCCTCTTGAGCTAATTGGTTTATTGCAAAAATTAAAGAATAAGGATGATTTTCCTCTTTAGCCAGCCTTTGCAAAAAATCCTGATCGAATATATAAATTCCGACTACCTTCAAATTTCCCGGCTCTTTGCCCTTTTCCGGTTTTTCTACTATTTCCAGAACCCGGTTCTTCTCAGCCTTAATAATTCCATAAAGCCAGGGGCGGTTAGTTTCGCAGCAGGCCAAAACCACTTCCGCTTTGACAGCAGCCAAAGCCTTAAGATTACCGGCAAAATCAGCCCGCTCGGCATTTAACACGGCAAATCTACCCTTAAGCAAGGACGCCGCTTTCAAGATAGCATCACCGCTGCCATTAGGCTGTTCTTGAATGATAAATCTTACTTTTACCTTGGGGAATTGCAATCCCGCCAGTTCTTTTTCTACTGCTTTGTTGGCACCCTGCACAATTATTACCTCCTTGACTCCGGACTTGGCCAGACTGTCAATTGTATACCATATAATTGGCTTACCCATTATCCGCACTAAAGATTTGTGCACCTCGTTTAGCGGCCAAAAACGGCTGGATTGGCCGGCCGCCAAAATTACCGCTTGGGAAATTGGATTGTTAGATTTTGTTGCCATATTTTTATTTGCTTAAAGATAAAATAATATTAACCAATTTTTTGGCATCATGAACAATCTCGCCTTTATCGCTGACAATATCAACACCGATAAATTTATCGCCGTTTAGCTCCTTACCGTTTTTGTCCCAATAATCGGCCGGGGCCAATTCGCCGTCTTTCTTGGCCTTTTTAATTCTGGCGGGGCTGATTTTTTCCTTATTATAAATCACATAATCGACGTCGCCCCCTAACAGATCTTCGATTTGTTTGGAAAAATCTGAAACGCCGTAAGTATTCGTCTCCCCGAACTTGGTCATCAAATTACAAATATAAACTTTTTTAGCGCGGCTTTTCCTGATGGCCGGAGCAATACCGTCAACCAATAAAATTTGGGCTAAAGAAGAGTATAAATCCCCCGGACCGATTGTGATAATATCAGCCGTCTTTATCTCGGTTAAAGCTTCTTTATAGGCCTTAGCCTTGGGCTTGAGAAAAACTTTTTCGATTTTCAAATTTCCGTTATGCTTGGGAATATCAATATTAGTCTCCCCGCAAATCACCTTGCCATTTTCGAGCTTGGCGCAAAGAGTGGCCTTATCTAGAGTGGCCGGCAAAACCTTATGGTCGGGGTTGATATTTAATACGCGGTTGAGCTCGCCTAAAGTTTTTTTATAATTTTTGCTTGAAAGCTCCAAGGCCGTAATGAATAAATTGGCAAAATTATGCCCCTTTAATTCCCCGGCCTCAAAACGGTAATCAAAAAGCTCATTAAAAACCGGCGAAGTATTAGCTAAAGCAACAAAGGCCCGCCTAATATCTCCCGGGCTGACAATCTTATAATCCTTGCGCAAACGGCCAGCGCTACCACCCGAATCAAGCATAGCGCAAATAACCGAAATTTTTACCGGGTGATGCTTAAGGTCGGATAAAATAGCTTTAGGCATGGCATTGCCCCCTCCCAAACAAACTACTTTGATTTTTTTATTTTCCGCTTCCATGGAATTTTCATCCGTTATATATCTCCTTTTCTATGTCGTAAAAAACACCCAAAGGAATTTTGGCCTCATTTTTATAATCCCACTCATTGATTTTTTGCATAGCTGCAGATTTATCCTGTAAGGTCAAATTGTCGCCCTCATAAACCCGATTATTATAATCCTGATAAGTATTCAACCAGGCCACACAGGATTGTAACGCTTCGACAAAAGAAAAGCCCTTATGTTTTACGGCTTTAACAATTAAGTCTGCCAAATGATCTATCTTGGCGCAATAGCCCCGTGCAATAAAGGTCGCGCCCGAAGCTAACAATAAATCTAAGGGGTTAAAAGGGTCCTCCGTGGCACCCTGCGGCGTGCTTTTGCCCTTAAAGCCTTTAGGGCTCACCCCGGAATATTGCCCGGTCGTCAAGGCGAAAACGCGGTTATCGTGAACCACGGTCGTAATATTAACATTGCGCTTAGCCGCATAAATCAAATGCTCTAAGCCCTCATTATAAGAACATCCGTCGCCAGATAAAACGATAATATTGAGATCGGGATTAGCTAACTTAGCGCCAATGGCAGGCGGAATAGAGCGGCCATGCAAACTATAAAAAGTATTAGTGTTAATATAGTCAACAATTTTAGCATGGCAGCCAATTCCGGTAAAAATTGCAAAATTCTCTCTCTTATATCCTTCTTGTTCCAGTTTCAAAATAGCCTTCTTTACTGCCTCCAAAATGCCAAAATTTCCGCAACCCGGACACCAAGTAATTTTTGCCGTTGTGTTTAATGTTTTTTCCATGTTAATCACTTCTTAATTTTTTTCGCCAAAAGTTTTTGCAGCTCCTCAACTGTAAACGGCCGCCCGTCGTATTTTAAGAGGCAATCCGCGACTTGCCAGCCATGGCATTTCATTACTTGGGCCCATTGGCCGGTAGCGTTGGCTTCGATAGAAATTATTTTTTTCACGCCCTTAAGCGCCTTCTCCATTTGTGCTTTAGGAAATGGGCTGGCCACCAGAGGTTGCACTACTTTATAGTTAAAAGCCTGAGCCGCTTCGATTACCGCTCCTGTGGGCGCGCCCCAAGCGAGTAAAGCTGTTTTAGCATTTTTATTGCCATAAACTTTTACCAAAGGCAATTTAGAAAATTCTTTTTCTACCAAGGCCCATTTTTTAAGCCTTTTCTCTTGCATGGCCTTAATCATATCCACTTCCTCCTCAATAGTTATGCCATTTTCGTCATGCTCATAGCTAGAAGCTTTCACGGTGGCTTGGGGGTTACCCGGAAAAGCCATGGGTGAAATGCCGTCTTTTGTAAGTTTGTAACGACCATACTGCCCCTGCCCGTCCCAGAGCAAGGCCGGCCCTTTCTTCATTTTAGCGAAAACACTGGGGCTAATCGCATACGTGCCTTCACTTAAATCTTTATCTACCAACAAAATTACAGGCATTTGATATTTCCAAGCGCTGTTAAGCGAAAGCTCGGTAAGCTCAGCACACTCTTTAGCATCCCCGGGGATCAAAACGATTCTGGGTGCATCGCCATGACCGGCGGAAAGCGCAAAACTTAAATCTGCTTGAGCTGAATAAGTCGGGATTCCGGTAGCCGGGCCCGGCCGCTGGCTATTCACAATCACAACAGGCAATTCCCCCATATGCGCAAAACTCAAGCCCTCAACCATTAAAGCAAAACCTCCTCCTGAAGTGGCCACCATACTTCGTTTACCCGCGTAAGAAGCGCCTAAAGCCGCCAACATAACCGCAATTTCATTTTCTGCCTGCATGACCTTAAGCTTATATTCGTCTTTATGATTAGCCAACCAATGCAAAACACTAGTGGCTGGAGTCATGGGATAAGCCGCATAAAAATCTAAACCCGACTTGCAGGCGGCCAAAGCAATAGCCTCATTACCTGTAAACATTTCCGCGTCATCGCAGGGAAATTTTTCGATTTTTTCCAGCGCTTGAGCGCTATCATAACCAAACTTGGCAATCTGCAAATTTAATTCGGTTTCTTTTTTGAATTCCTCGCGGAAAACTTTTTCCAAATGTTCCCATTCCACGCCAATTACTTTTCCAAAGGCACCCAAAAAAGCAGTATTTTTCATAATCGGCTTGGCTTTGAATTTTTCCAAAATTTCTTTGGCGGAAAGACCAAAGCCATATTCGAACTGCGAAACATCGGAATTAAACATTGCTATGCCATCATCATCTAATTTATCCAAATGTTTATCTAACGTTTCCTTATTAAGAGCAATAAGAAAATCGACCTTCTCGCGCGGGGCACTGTTATATTTTTTAGTCGCCCTAATTTTAGAAAAATTGTGCCCACCCATGATTAAAGATTGATAATCTTCAACTATGGAAGTCTGCCAGCCCAAAGAATCGAAAATTCTGGCGATTATTAATCCGGCCATGCGCGACCCTTCTCCGGCCGCGCCGCCGACCAAAACATTATACTCTTTGGCCTTTGTATTGTTTTTATTCATTTTTTGTTTTTTTGTTGCCATAGGATTTTTGATATTATTCCACGGTTACCGATTTTGCGAGATTTCTGGGTTTGTCCACCTCGCGATTAAGCCTCACTGCCATATAATAAGCGAATAAATGCAAAGGAACAATGCTTAAAATCGGATTAAGCAATTCTAAAGTTTTGGGCACGTAAAATACATTATCGGCTGAAGCTTTTATTCTATTATCCCCTGAAGTCGCAATAGCTAAAACTTTTCCTTTGCGTGTTTTTATCTCCTCGATATTTACCAACATTTTATCATAAACACTGTCTTGGGGGCAGATGGCCACAGAGATAAAATCAGGATCAATAAGGGAAAGCGGGCCGTGTTTTATCTCTCCGCCGGCTACGCCCTCAGCATGAATATAAGAAATTTCTTTAAGTTTTAGCGCGCCTTCCAGAGCTACCGGGAAACTGTATTTGCGTCCCAAGAAAAAGAAATTTTTATATTGGCAATATTTTCCCGCCAGTTCTTTTATTTTCTCCTTTTGCTCTAAAATTTCTTGGATTTGGCTGGGGATTCTTTGCATTGCCTCGACAATTTCTTTACCCTGAACAAAATCCATTTTCCTCTGCCGGGCTAAAAAAGTGGTCAGCATCGCCAAAGCCGTCACTTGGCCGACAAAAGCTTTAGTCGAAGCGACTGCCACTTCCGGGCCGGCATGAAAGTATATTCCCGCATCAGCCTCCCGAGCCTGCGAGGAGCCGACAACATTAGTAAGCCCCAAAGTTAAAATGCCCTTTTTCTTCAGCTCGTGTAAAGCTCCTAGGGTATCGGCCGTCTCCCCGGATTGAGAAATAAAAATCGCTCCCAGATCTGGAGAAACTATCCCGGGCCGATAACGGAATTCTGAAGCTAATTCGGCCTCAGCCAGTAAACCGGCATAATCTTCTAAAAAATATTTTCCTAAAATCGAAGCATAGTGCGAAGTGCCGCAAGCTAAAAGTTTCAACCGCTTTACGGCCCTTAGTTTCTCTTCGATAAGTTCCAAGCCGCCAAATTTGAATGTCCCCTCTTTTTCCAAAACACGCCCCCGCATGACATTTTCTACGGCCTGCGGCTCCTCGTGGATTTCCTTAAGCATAAAGTGGTCAAAACCGCCCTTGGAAATTTTTTCCACGTTAATATCCAATTTATGCTCCACTTTCTCTTTTTGGGAAATTATTCCGTTAGGAGTCAAAGTCATCATTTCATAATCGTCCAAATAGATAACCTTGTCCGTATAAGAAATGACAGCTAAAGGGTCAGAAGCGGCAATATAACCATCAGGCATTATACCCACCAGCAAAGGGCTAGAAATCCGGGCGACCACAAGCTTATCGGGATCTTTTTTAGAAACCACGGCTAAACCATATGTGCCCCGCAAAACTTTAAGCGTTTCTTTGACCGCTTCAGACAAATCTCCCTTAAAATTTTTTTCAATCAAGTGCGCGATAACTTCCGTATCGGTTTCGCCATAAAATTTATGCCCCTCTTTTAGCAATTCGTCTTTTAATTCTTTATAATTTTCAATAATGCCATTATGCACCAGAAAAAAATCTTTGTGGCAATCGTGGTGCGGGTGGGCATTAATTTCAGTCACATCCCCAGTGGTGGCCCAACGGGTATGCGCAAGGCCGCAAGTGCCTTTAACTTCCATTTTAGAAAGTTCTTCCTGATAGGCAGAAATTTTTCCGACTTTTTTGAATAAAAAGCCGGAATCACCCTGCGGCACATAAAAGCCGAAGCTATCGTAGCCGCGATACTCGACCCGGATTAAACCGGAAAGAAGCATAGGAAAGGCTTGCCTTTTGCCGACATAAGCAACGATGCCACACATAATTAAATTATTATATTTAAGATTTTTTTAGGGACGTAAATTACCTTCTTGATAATGCTCTGATTTAGCCACTTTTTGATATTGGCATCACTCTTTGCCAATAGCTCTACCTGGGCCTGATTAGCTTCGGGAGAAACTTCGATTGTCGCGCGAACTTTACCGTTAATTTGCACGGGAATTTTAATTGAGCTTTCTTTGGCTAAAGCAGCATCATATTTTGGCCAAGTAGTCTGGAAAATAGAAATGAATTTCTTGCCTCCAACTGATTCTTGAAAAAACTCTTCAGTCAAATGTGGCGCAAAGGGTGCCAAAAGTTTTAAGAAATCCAAAAAATCACTCTGGGCAATTTTTTTGTCAGCGCAATCGTTCATGAACCCCATTAGCCCGGCAATAGCGGTATTAAACTTAAATTGTTCAATGTCCTCACTGACTTTTTTGATTATCTGGTGAAGCTTGCGGACTGTTTCCTCCCCTGTCTTAAATTTTTTATTTACTTCGACGTTTCCCTTAAAGCGCACCACCTTATCTAAAAATCTTTTGCAACCTACCACGCCCTGCTGGCTCCAGGCAATTGATTCCCCAAATGGCCCCATAAACATTTCATAGAGCCTCAAAGCATCTGCGCCGTATTCCTTGACCACATCATCCGGGTTAACCACATTGCTCCAGCGCTTGCTCATTTTTTGGTTGTCGGCGCCCAGGATCAAACCTACATGTTGCAGTTTCTTAAAAGGTTCTGGGTAATTTACAGCTTTGATATCAAACAAAAATTTGTGCCAAAACCGCGCATAAAGTAAATGGCGCGTAGCATGCTCAGCTCCTCCAATATAGAGATCAACCGGCGACCAATATTTTTCTTTCTTCAAATCAGCGAAAGCCTTTTGGTTCTTCGGGTCAATATAACGCAAATAGTACCAACAACTGCCCGCCCACTGTGGCATAGTATTAGTTTCGCGCCTGGCCTTGCCTTTGCATTTGGGGCATTTGGTTTCTACAAAAGATTTAATATTAGCCAAAGGTGATTGCCCATCCCCGGCCGGTTCATAACTTTTGACACTTGGTAACTTAATCGGCAAATCTTTATCTGGCACCGCAATCCACCCCGGGTTGGCTAATTCACCTATGCTAAACTCTCCCTTTTTGTACTTTCCTGATTTAATTTTATCGGCGCAATGCTGGCAATAAACCAAAGGAATAGGCTCGCCCCAATATCTTTGCCTGGCAAAAATCCAATCACGCATTTTATAATTGACCGTCTTTTGCCCAAAACCGTTCTTTTGCGCAAATTCGGCCATTTTCTGCCTAGCTTCAACTGATCTCAATCCGGAAAATTCCTTGGAATCGAATAAAATTCCGTCATCACAAAAAGCTAAACTCAGCGCTTCTTGTTTAGAAACTCCGGTAGCCAAAACTACTTCCTTAACTGGCAAATTGTGCTTCTTGGCAAACTCAAAATCACGCGCGTCATGAGCGGGGACAGCCATAATTGCGCCAGTCCCATAATGACCCAAAACATAATCCCCGACAAAAACGGGAATTTCTTCTTTGGTAAACGGATTAATGGCTTTAATGCCTTTAATCTCCACTCCGGTTTTTTCTTTTATTAAATCGGTCCGCTCCAAGTCAGATTTCTGCCTTGACGCCTTAATATATTCTTCTACTTGGGGTAAATTACTTATTTCTTTTCTAACAGACTCCAAAATTGGATGTTCGGGCGCTACCACACAATATGTGCAGCCAAAAATCGTGTCTAATCTAGTAGTAAAAATCTTTATTTCTCCGCTTGGCTTTACTTTGAATGCAATTTCTGCGCCTTCGGATTTCCCTATCCAATTACGCTGCATTTCTAAAATACTCTCCTCCCAGTCCAAATTATCTAAGCCGGAAAGCAAACGATCGGCGTATCTGGTAATCAAAATTTCCCATTCCCTGATGGGCTTGCGCTCAATAACAGTTGAACAGCGTTCACACTTGCCATCTTCAACATCTTCATTGGCCAAAACAGTTTTACAGCTTGGGCAATAATTAACCGGGTCCATAACCGAACGGACTAAGCCCGCTTCAAACATTTTTTTGAACTGCCACTGCGTCCATTTGTAGTAATTAGGATCGGTTGTGTTTATCTCCCTGCCCCAATCATAGGTAAAACCAACAAGCCCTAACTGTTTTTTGAAGGTTTTCACATTCTGTGCTACGGCCTTAGCGGGATGAATTTTATTCTTAATGGCAAAATTCTCCGCCGGCAAACCAAAAGCATCCCAACCCATAGGGTGTAAAACATTAAACCCCTGCATCATTTTTAAGCGCGCCATGACGTCGCTGGCAATATATCCTTTGCAATGCCCCACATGCATAGCTGAGCCGGAAGGATACGGGAACATATCCAAAACATAGTATTTGGGTTTTTTGGATTTATCCGCAGCCTTGTATATCTTTGCCTGCGCCCATTTTCTTTGCCATTTCTTCTCAATTTTTGTATGGTCAAAATCCGCCATAATATCTTTATAGTTATGCAAAAATAATAACAAAAACAGCCCCTTCCAACCATATTGACTCATTAGTAAATATATTTTCTAAACATAAACAATATTTTAAGAATACACTTATCTGCTATAATTAATGCATGCAAAAAGAGATATTCTTCAAAAACGAATTGGGCGCAGAAATCCGCAGCCTTTGGTATGATAATGGCGCGGCTAAAACCATCGTTTTCCTTCATGGCTTAAAATCCAGTTCTACCAATCATCCGATGGTAGAAAAAATCTGCGCAAAAATTGGTGAGACTGCCAATATCTTAAAAATCGACTTTATGGGCTGTGGTATGTCTTCGGGAAAATTCTCCGAATTTACCATCACCAATGGGACCCACGACGTCGAATATTTCATCAATAATCTCGTTCCCGAAAATAACCAAATTATAGTTTTTGCCCGCTCGCTGGGTGCGGCTGTGGCAGCCAAATATATGGCCGATAATCCCGGCAAAATATCCAAAATATTTTTGCACGCTCCCGGGCTTAATATAAAAACCATCTTACGTTGGCGATGCGGCTTTTACCATGGCCGGGAGCTTAATTGGCTAAATTGGCAAACCTACTTCCCCGAAGAAGAATACCAAAAAATCCGCCAAACCAGAGAAGAAATTTCGGGTATCCCGAAAAAATTGAATATCGAAAATGGCGAAGATGATTTTCAAGATGCCATTTTGGCTCTGAAGCCTGAACAATATTTGGTAGTGCATGGCGACGTTGACTTAGATGTGCCTATTACTTGCAATGACCGCCTCCCTAGTGAGCAAGTAATCAAAGTGGCCCATGGCGACCATAAACTGCTCGAGCAAGAATTGCTCGCCCAATATTTCGATAAGATGATAAACTTTATTTTGAACTGATATGAAATTGCTAATCAGACTGATAAATATTTTTGCCACATTTCTGATGGTCCTGGGCGCACTGCATATCGGCTTAACCGTCATCAGTATTAAGCTCATCCCCGCCCTGTGTATGGGTTATATCCCGGTAGCCGCCGTCTATTCCCTAATCGGCGTCTCGGGCCTTTGGGGGATTTATATGCTCTTTCAAAAAAATTGAGTTAATTGTCACAAATGGCTGAAATTAACGTATTAATTTATACGATTCCATGCCCGGAATAAACCGCGAAAATATTATTGATGAGTTTATCGCCCTTCATTTGCAAGGCAAAACCGAGGATCAAATATCCTCTGTTTTGGGTATTAGTAAAGCTGAGTGCCAAGAGATGGGCCGCATTACGCGGGCCATCTTGGCCTCGGCCCAAGAATCTAAAGCCGATCCAGAACACTTGAAAAAAATACTTTTGGGGATTGACCAATCTCCTGTCACAAACAAAACAACTAACCGTAATACCAATAAAGAAGGTGATGATATTTTTTCCAACATAGCTGCGGGATTTCAGAATTTAAGCTGGCAGTATAAGTTGGCCCCTGTACTGGCTCTCTGCCTGGTGGTAGCCGGCTTATGGATATTAAATATCCCCCAAAGGCCGATTTTGCCAAAAGTTAGCGATAACTTTGTTACTGACCAAGCAGACACTTCCAGTATCGAGCCACTGGCTAAAATGGAAAAGTCCGCGGGAGAAGCGTTCCCCTCACCAGCCCAAGATGCCCCGACTGACGTTTCTGCAAATAGCATAGCTACCTCCGAGGCCGCACCCCAAATGCTAATGACTGCCATGGCGCCAAGCCCATATTCAGCCGATGAAATATCAGAAATAGATAATCTTCTTAATGATATTTATATTGAAGATGGGATAATTTCTGAAGAAGGCTCCTATATTGATGCCATAATTGCCCAAGACCAATCGCTTAATCAATACGAAGAAATAACCATATAAAATAAATATGAATAAAATACACAAAGCGCTTATTGCTGGCGCTATCACAACCTTTGCCCTGGGCAATTTTGCCGCAGCGCAAAGCACTTCCACAGCAACCACTACCCCGCCGACCGGCAAGGCCAAAAGTTTTTGTGCCAAAATTATAGAACAGGATATCAAAATCCAAAATGGTTTGCAGGAAAAAAATGACCGCGCTCTGCAAAACCAAAATGAAAACCAAAAAAAACTTGATCAGCGCCGCTCGTATAACGATACGAAGTTAGCCGACAAACGCAAAAACTGGGATAAAAATAGTGACAGCAAATTTGAAAAACTTTTAGGCAAGGCCGATACCCAAGCCAAAAAAGATGCAATTGCTGCTTATCAAAAAGCTGTAGCTGAGGCCGTAACCGCCAGGCGCGCCGCTATTGATACTGCCAATGAAGCCTATCGCAAGGCCGTTAATACCGCTCTAACTGCCCGCAAAAACAAAATAAGCACCTTATTAGAAGCGTATAAAAAGGCTATCGGTGACGCCATTACTAAAGCCAAAGCCGATTGCCAAGCCGGCAAGGACAGCAAAACTGTCAGGACTGCCTTCTTAGCCGCTACCAAAGCCGCTCACCAAAAATTTTCCGCTGACAAAAAGGCGGTAGAAAAAATCGGTTCAAATTTAGAGGATGCTAGAGATACCCATAACGAGGCTATACATAAGGCTCAAATAGCTTTTTCAACAGCGATCGAAAAAGCTCGCGAGACACTCAAGAACACATTTGGTAATAAAAAAATCAATACCAAGCTAGACGACTAAAGCATTCCGCAATAAAAAAAGGAGGCAATCGCCTCCTTTTTTTATTCAAGACTCCCTAAAATACCTTGGATCCGAATAACCTCTTCTTGAACCAAATCACCATCATATTCCCCGGCGTGCGCCGTTGTCCCGTGATAAGAATTTCTGTTTTGGTCCAAATGAATATTACATTCTAGCTTTTGCCCCGACTCTCTAAAATAAATATGGAGGCGTGGATAACGTGCCACACCCAGTTCCCGGACAAAGCTCATCTCCCCTTTTATTTCATCTTGCCGATCAAAAACATAACCAACCTTTTTCATCAGGACGGCAGCGGAGTATCCGGTTTTGTTTTCCAAAATAAACTTCATCTTTTTGAAACTAAATTATGAGCCACGATTTTGGCCTTTTTCTTAATCAAATTTTCATTCTCGCTGACAAAAAATCCGTCCCGTAAAATTTCTTGCCCATTAATAATAACATCGCTGACCGTATCTCCCGCTGCTGCATAAACAATATCGGACTCGATATTAAATCCGGGCACTAAAGGAACTTTATTCAAATCCAGCAAAACAAAATCTGCTAATTTTCCTTCTTTTATCTCTCCCCCATTTAAGCCTGCAGCCTTAGCACCATTTTTAGTGGCTGCCTGTAAAACCTCTTTAGCCGGATAAGCCGTCGCATCTTTTTGTTTATGCTTTTGAGCCAAGGCTGATATTTTCATTTCCTGCATCATATCCAAATTATTATTGCTTGAAGCCCCATCCGTACCAATTGTTATATTGGCTCCCGCCCCCTTTAGCCCGGATATGTCCATTATTTCTCCAACGGCTAATTTGAAATTACTACTTTGGTTATTGATTACCGTACAACCTCTTTGACCTAAAATTTCCTTTTCTTTTTTGTCCAAATACACACTGTGCGCCAAAATACTCTGACCGCCCAAAAGCCCCAGTGAATCTAAATACTGAACTGGCCGCTTATTGTTCTGCTTCAGACAGTCCTCCACCTCTGTGTTGGTTTCTGATAAGTGGGTATGCAATAAAATTTTCTCTTTTTGGGCAAACTGGGCACACCACTTTAGCTCCTCGGCCCCGACTGTATAAATAGCGTGGGGCGCGATAGCGAATTGCGTAGTCTTAAGCCCCATCTTGCGAAATTTTGCTAAATTAGCCTGCGCGGTTTTAGGATTGCTCAATTTTGACCCGCCAAAAACTACCAAACCAATCAAGGCGCGCAGGCCCATCTCCTCGGCCGCCCGAACGCTGGCCTCGGGAAAAAAATACATGTCATTAAAAAATATCGTGCCCGTTCGCACCATTTCCAAAAATGCCAGCTTGCTCCCCCAATAAACATCATCTTCGCTCAGCTTTTCTTCTAAGGGCCAAATTTTGTTCTGCAGCCAATCCATTAAAGGCATATCATCGGCAAAACCGCGCAGTAAAGACATGGCGGCATGTGTATGCATATTATAAAGCCCGGGTATTATTGCCTTGCTGCCTTTACAATCTATTTTGTCGCCAGCTTTAGCATTGATTCCCTTACTAATCTTTTTAATCAGATTGCCCTCTACCAATAAATCCGTTTCTTTATCATTAAAGATTACATTTTTTAGCAAAATGCTCATATCGGGATTATACAAAACCGCTAGGCTTTTGCCTAGCGGCTCTATTTAACTAAATTGCATACTCGCAAGCTATCTTAAACTCTATACCATTAATAACATCATTTTTCAGCCATTCCACCGAACAATAAGCGCCATCTTTTTTCCGGATATAGCCAGCTAAACCGCCAATTGTACCATCAGCCGCACATTGGTTGTCAGCCACAAAACCCTTATTTTGAAAGTAGGCAGTAAAATTAAATTTAGTCTTGGCGGTAAATTTTATGCCCCTAATATCTTTGGACTTTAAGCAAGCCGCGCCGGACCATTTCTCGACGCGAGACTTCGACCCATTGATGGACAAAATATTTTCCAACAAAACATCAATGGTATCAACCGTCGGCAAAGGCAATGGAGTGGCGATTTTAGGGGTGCTCTGAACCGGAGGCGGAGCATTTTTGGCTTGGGGTTTAGTGCTAGTGGCCACATTTTCCGGCGCTTTAGTGCTTGGCGGCTGTTGGGCATAATACCACCAAATAAAGGCAATAACGGCTATAGTCAAACCAGCCAGCAAACCAATAGCCAAGTCTTTTTTGATTTTCATAATGTTTTCTAAATTATACAACAAAAAAACCGCCCTTCTAAGGCGGTTTTACACATCAAATATACTTGGCGGTCCAGGTCTTGGCTTTACGCATTTCCTGCAATGTACCTTCAAAAATAATTTTGCCTCCCTTGGCGCCACCCTCTGGCCCAAGTTCAACAATATAATCAGCCTCGCGTACCATATCAGGATTATGTTCAATAACCAAAACAGTATTTTTCTTTTCCACTAACTTGCGCAAAATAACCATTAGTTTTTTGACGTCGTGGAAATGCAAACCGGTAGTCGGCTCGTCTAAAATATAAAAAGTAAAGCCTGTATCCCGTCGTGAAAGCTCCTCGGCTAATTTAATCCGCTGCGACTCTCCGCCAGAAAGCTCCGTCGAGGGTTGCCCCAACTTCAAATAGTCCAAACCAATTTGCATAAGTAAACCTAATTTGGCCGCGAGAGGTGGAATATCTTGGTAAAATTTATAAGCATCAGCCACACTCATATCCAAAACTTCAGCGATATTTTTACCATTATACTTCACATTCAAAACCTCGGGAGTAAAGCGTTTGCCATGACAAACCTCGCACTGCACAAAAACATCTGGTAAAAAATACATCTCTACTTTTTTATACCCCTCTCCTTGGCAGGATGGACACCGACCCTGCTTGGTATTAAAACTAAAATGCCCTTGGTTAAAACCGCGCACACGAGCATCATAAGTCTGCTGAAAAAGCCCTCGGATATAGGTAAATAACCCCGTATAAGTGGCTGGATTCGATCGAGGCGTGCGGCCAATAGGGCTCTGATCAATAACAATAATCTTATTGATATGGTTTTTCCCATTTAGCTGCTTGTATTCGCCGGGCACCACTAATTGACGGCCGATTTCCAGCTGCATGGCCTTGGCCAAAATATCCAAAACCAAAGTAGATTTGCCCGCGCCCGAAACACCGGTTACCACATTAAAGCGTTCCAAAGGCACTTTAAGATTCACGCCCTTAAGATTAAACTGCTTGGCTCCTAAAAGCTCCAACCAATTATTATTCTTGCTGACCTCCAACTTATCAACGCCAGAAGCCACAGCCTCCTTGCCGCCAAAATACATACCCGTCACGGTTTTGGATTTTTTAAGCTGCTCGGGAGTACCTTCAAAAACTACTTTGCCGCCATTAATGCCGGCGGCCGGGCCGATTTCCACAATCCAGTCAGCGGCCTCCATCACCCGGGCATCATGTTCCACAACCAAAACGGTATTTTTCAACTCCACTAATTTTCTTATAGACATAATCAGCCTGTCGATATCGCGCTCGTGCAGGCCGATGGTCGGCTCGTCTAAAATATAAAGAATCCCCGATAAACCACTGCCCAGCTGGCAAGCTAAGCGTATTCTCTGATTCTCCCCGACTGATAAAGTATTGGCTTGCCGCGCCAAAGAAATATATTCCACGCCCACATCTTCCAAAAAAGTCATGCGCTTAACCATCTCATTAATGATGCTTTGCGCTACCTTCTGATCTTCTTTAGTTATTTTTTCCACGACCTCTTTAAGAGCGATGATAGCTTCACAAACTGGCAAACTGCAATAATCGGCGATATTTTTTCCAGCCACTTTAACAGCCAAAGCCTCTTTGCGTAAACGGGCGCCATTGCAATCGGGGCAAACCAAATTAGTCATATACTTACTGATTTCCTCCCGGGCATATTCTGATTCTGTTTGGTGATACATCCGCTCCATTCGCGGGATAACCCCCTCCCACTCGTCAATTTCGCTTCCGTTAAGAATAATATTTTTGGCCGGCTCGGAAATCTCGTGCCAAGGCATGGATAAAGTGAAGCCGTATTTATCAGAAATTTCCTGCAGCTTGGCTTCTTGGAAAGAAACAGCCAAAACCCGGCGAGAAAACATGGAAAGCGAAGCCCAAGGCACAATCGCCCCCTCTTCAATGGAAAGGCTCGGAGCCAAAATAAGTTTTGGGTCAACTTTCAAAATATTGCCCAAGCCTTGGCAAGTCGGACAAGCGCCAAAAGGGCTATTGAAAGAAAAAAACCTCGGCTCAATTTTGGGCATGGAAAAATTACAGTTAGTGCAGGATTCTAACTCGGAAAAAACAATTTCATTATCTTTCTTGCCATTATTGACTAAAGCCACCATGCGGCCTTTGCCGATTTCCAAAGCCTTTTTGACGCACTCCAAAATACGCTCTTTCTCATCGTCCATGTAGCCTTTCAGCTTTTTATCGCGATTTTTCAACGCCTCCTTTTCTGTTTTGCTTTTGGCATTAGCCCTATCATTGCTTTCAATCACATCTTTGAGCAAAAACTCGCCGACCAAAACATCAATTTTGTGCACCTTGTTCTTATCCAAATCTTTGCGTCTCGCTTCCTCGCAAGCATAAAATATTCCGTTGATGCGCACCTCCGGCCAGCCAGAACGGCAAATTTCTTCTAAAGTTCCTTTATGTTCCCCTTTATGTCCTGCCACGGCCGGGCCCAAGATTTTCACTGATTTATTTTCTTTGGCCAAGTTAAAAATCTTGGCCGCGATTTCCAAATCGGTCTGAGAAGAAAGTAAAATATCACAATTAGGGCAATACGGCTTGCCGATATTGGAAAACAGCAACCGCATATAGTCGTAAATTTCCGTAATCGTCCCCACGGTTGAGCGTGGATTGGCCGAAATTGTTTTTTGGTTCACGGCAATAGTGGGGTTCAAACCTTCAATATGCTCAACTTGAGGCTTTTTAATTCCGCCCAAAAATTGCCGCGCATAAGAGCTAAGGCTTTCCAGATACCTTCGCTGCCCTTCGGCGTAAATCGTATCAAAAACCAAGGAAGATTTTCCCGAGCCTGAAAGACCGCAAAAAACCACCAATTTATTCTTGGGGACTTTAAGCGATACGCCCTTGAGATTATTTTCACTGCAATTTGTCAGCGTGATGAAATCTTGTTCCATATTCTCCAAATCTGCATATTATAACATAGAAAAACCATTCTGAAAAGGAACTGCAAAAGCGGCCGAAATGGCCGCTTTGCGGTGGTCAGTGTCCGTATTGGGTATCCAATTTCTTCATAATCAGGTTTATCTGGTGCCAAACCAAACCCCAAGGATCTGTTTTGATATTATTACCGATTGTCCCCAGCTTATTAACCTCATTACGGAAAGATTCGTCTTCCGCTTTATTGGCAATATCATTATGGCCCAAAACATGTTTTATCTGATGGCGCGTGCCGATATCATTAACCAACCAAGCTAAAGACAGTTTTTGCTCATCGGTCAGATTGTCAGTCTCATGGCACAAAAGTTCAATCCCGATAGAAAATAACCCTACCCCGGTGCGACCATCTGGGGCCGGCATCAAGCTGGCTCCCGCGTGCCAAGCCACATTTTTTTCTTCGGCGGTCTGATAAATCGTTCCTTGGCGATCAATAAGATAATGCGGGCCGACACCATAAAAATTCCAGACGTCCATAATGCCATCCACACTATAAATATCATTGGAAATCCTCTTAATGGCGGGGTCATTATCCGGCTGATAAAAAGATGTATGCACAACAACCGTATCAATGGGCCGAGGATTATTTAATTTCTTAAAATATCTGTCCGGGGAAGTGATATCGTCATAACAATCTTTGCTCAGTAATTTTTTAATTACTACCGGCTTGGCTTCGGTTTTGGTTAAAAGCTCCTGCTGTTTGAAAATCGAAACGCTGCCAGCGCTGAGCGCATTACCCTTCTTGTCGGTTTTTTTGTAATACCCCTGCCCGTCAGTGCTTAAATTATATGCCTTCAAAATTGCAGAATTATATTTGGCATTTTGTTCACCGAGCAGATTGGTCGAGGCCAAATACATAGTTAATCCCGAATCGTTAAAGACCTGATATTCTCTTTGAATATTCGCATTTTTAATGCTAAAAATCTTGATGTAGTTATCGCGCACATTAGTCAAAACCGCCCGGGTAGAAGTTGCTAATTTTTTCGGGATTTCCAAACGCCTCAAAGACAAAATAGCCTCCAAATTAGCCGCCATAGAAACCATGTATTTTTTATCGAAGTCCTTGCGCGAAACAATATCTAAAGATTCATACCAATTCTTGTTGGCTTTTTGCGCCTTGTCCACGATAGCGATTAATCTTTCATTAAACATCGTGACCTCTGCGCTTGGCGCATCTAATGATTTTAGAAAACTGTCCGTGGGCGTTGTGGTAGCTACCGTGCTTGTAGCCCCATTAACCCAAATAACATTGGGCAAAAGCAAGAGGGCCAGAGCTAAAAGCCCTCCGCCAAAGAAGAGTTTGTTATCCATATTTTTTAGTTACTTTCCGCAATACTATCGCGCGCTAAAGACAGAGTCAACTTCTTGACAAATGGCCAAAGTATTGAAAAATCACGACAAATATCGTATTTTGAAGCCATGCAAGCCGAGCTAAAAGAACAAGTCGAAAAACTGCCCCAAAAGCCCGGGGTCTACCTTTTCCGTAATATCGAGGAGCAGATTTTGTATATCGGCAAAGCCAAAAACCTCAAAAAGCGCGTATCTGATCATTTCCTTAAAAAAAGTTTCCCTGATCAAAATTTCATTGACCAGGTTTCCGGAGTAGAAACCATTGGCACCAAAACCGAAAAAGAAGCCTTAATTTTAGAAAACAGACTCATCAAACAATATCGCCCCAAATACAATACTCAGTGGAAAGACGATAAAAACTATGCCTATGTAGCTATTGGCGAAGAAAACTTCCCTTTGATTTTTGTCACCCATCAGACGCACAACAAGGAGTTTGAATATATCGGGCCATTTGTCAGCGCCAAAGAATTAAAGAAACTTTTGGCTGAATTGCGCAAAATACTTCCCTTCCGGACCTGCAAGCATTTCCCGAAAAAAACCTGCCTCTATTATGATATGGGTCTGTGTTTGGGTTATTGCATAAACGCTCAATACAAAAACCAATACCAAAGGATTCTGCAAATGCTTTGCGCCATCTTGAAACTCTATGAAGGTAAAGGCGGGCGCAGCGAATGTTATGATATCTCCAACTTGGGCGGCACGCTTTGCGTCGGCTCCATGGTGGCTTTCAAAAACAATAAACCGGACAAATCCCAGTACCGAAAATTCAAAATAAAATCAGTCAGCGGGCAAGACGATGTTTCCAGTCTGCGCGAGATCCTGCAAAGAAGGCTTAACCATAAAAGTTGGCCCACGCCTGAGCTTTTCCTTTTGGACGGCGGTAAGGGCCAGCTAAAGGCCGCTCGAGATTTACATATACCTGTTCTAGCCATAACAAAAATTGAGCGCAATCCGCACAAGGCCAAAATATTCTCTCCGTTTTCCAAAAAAGCGCTTAACCTGCAAACCTTGCCCCCGGAGCTGGCTAGATTTTTTTTGCAAATCAGGGACGAGGCGCACCGTTTTGCTATCGGGTATAATAAGAAGCGCCGAATGATGAAATTAAAAGGCCAAATATGAAATTCAAAGTTATCTCAAAGTTTGAACCAACAGGAGACCAGGGCGAAGCTATCAGCAAACTGTCCCAAGGTGTTTTGCGTGATGATAAATTCCAAACACTCTGGGGTGTGACCGGTTCGGGCAAAACCTATGTAATGGCCAAAATTATTGAAAAGACCCAGCTCCCTACCCTGATAATTTCCCCGAATAAAACCTTAGCCGCCCAGCTTTATGAAGAGTTCAAAACATTTTTTCCGGAAAACAAAGTAAGTTATTTTGTTTCCTACTATGACTATTATCAGCCTGAAGCTTATTTGCCCAATACTGACACCTATATTGAAAAAGATGCCAAGATTAATGAGGATATTGACCAGATGCGCCACGCCGCTGTCCAAAACCTCCTTTCCCGCAATGATTCTATAATCGTGGCGTCAGTTTCGGCTATTTATAACCTAGGCAAGCCCGACTCTTATAAAAACTTTGCTCTTAATCTAAAAGTCGGAGAAAAGCTCACCCAAAAACAGATAATGTATAAATTAGTAGAGCTGCAATTTGAGCGTAATGATTATGAACTTTGGCGCGGCAAATTCCGCCTCCGGCATAATTATTTGGATATTTGGCCCTCGGGTCAGGATGAAATAATCAGGATAAAAAATACCCCTGAAGCCATTGAAAGCATTGAAATCTGTCCTGCTCCTTTTGGCGAATTCAAAAAAGTAAAAGACATCTCCCTTTTCCCGGCCAAGTTTTGGATTTCCGAGCGCGAAAAGACGATAGATGCCATGAAAGAAATCTCCAAAGAATTAGAAAAACACACTGCTAAGCTGAAAAATGATGGCAAATTCTTGGAAGCCGAAAGGATAAAAAGACGCACCGAATATGATATGGCCATGATGCGCGAAACCGGCTGGTGCCATGGCATTGAAAATTATTCCCGCCAGCTTGAAGGCCGCAAACCCGGCACCCCGCCCTATACCCTCTTAGATTACTTTCCAAAAAACTTTTTACTTTTTTTAGACGAATCACATATTGGCGTACCCCAATTACATGGGATGTTCGAAGGCGACCAAAGCCGCAAAAAAACTTTAGTGGAATACGGTTTCCGCCTGCCCTCGGCCTTGGATAATCGGCCGCTCAAATATAATGAGTTTATGGGCATCGAAAAACGCACCATTTATGTTTCGGCTACACCCGGAGATTATGAGCGCAGTCAAAGCGCCCAAATTGTGGAGCAAGTTATCAGGCCGACTTATCTCTTGGATCCGGAAGTAGAAATCCGCAAAACCGAAGGCCAAGTGGAAGACTTAGTTAAAGAAATCGAAATAAGGCAGAAAAAGAACCAGCGCGTGCTCGTGCTGACCTTGACCAAAAAAATGGCCGAAGCGCTCAGTAGCCATCTTAAAGAGAAAAAAATCCGGACCAATTATCTGCACTCCGACGTTAAAACTTTTGAACGCACCAAAACTTTGGCTGATTTGCGCCGCGGCAAATACGAGGTGCTGGTGGGTATCAATTTATTGCGCGAAGGTTTGGACTTGCCCGAAGTTTCTTTAATTGCCATTTTAGATGCGGATAAAGAAGGATTTTTACGTAACGAAACTTCCCTGGTGCAGATAATGGGCCGCGCCGCCCGCCACGAAGAAGGCCGAGTTATAATGTATGCCGATAGCCTTACCAAATCCATTAAAGCCGCCATTGAAACAACAAATAAAAGGCGCCAAATCCAGATGGATTATAATAGGAAGCATCACGTAAGTCCGCAACCCATTGTTAAAGCCATTACTGATATTTTCCGCTTTGACGAGGACGAGAAAGCTTTGCCTAAAAAAGAATTCCTCAAAGAATATCTGCATAAACTTAAAAACCAACTGGATTTAGCCAGGCGCAACCTGCAGTTCGACAAGGCCGCCTCTATTGCGGAAAAAATCAAAACCGTAAAAGCTAAAATGGAAGAGTCTCACAAAGAATAAAAACCGTCCGCCGCTTGGCGGGCAGTTTTTATATTATTGACATTACTATAATATTATGATATAATATAAAAAGTTTCCTAAAAGGAGGATTAACAAATGAAAAATATCGCCATTCTGTTTACCTTAGTCTTTTTGCTGTTTTCCGGCTGTGGCCAAACGCCCATTAGTCCATGGAGCATCAGTGAGGGGCCTGTTAGCGCCGCTTCACCGAAAACCACTAATGCTGGCCTTAAGGTAGAATTAATCTGTAATCAGATTTCGGTCAATGAGCTCCAAGATGATGTTAATAGATGGTTGAAAAACCACTACCAAAACATCGAAATTGTTTATCTCAGACAATCTGGTCAATATATCCCCTCGGTGATGATTGCCTATAATCCGTCATCCGTGCCCCGAACAAAAATGACTCAAGTGGAAATATTTTGCAACCAGTACTCAGTGAGCAGCTTGCAGGACACGGTTAATGATTGGCTTAAAAATCATTCCCAATCATACGAGATAACCAATATTGACCACTCAGGAAAATACATTCCGACTATTATGGTTACTTATCTAAAGTAAATGCCCCACTCAGGTGGGGCTCTTTTTATATTAGGAATAGCTTCTTGGCATTGCTATTAGCGATCTCAACAAGTTCACCCTCTTTTACATCTTTCCACTCGGCCACGGTTTTGGCCACACAGAGCACACCAAGCGGCGTGTTACGCTCCCCTTTTTTCTCGGGTGGTGGCAGATACGGGCAGTCGGTTTCGAGCACCAACTTATCCATAGGCACAGCCTTTACCATTTCTCTAAAATCTATCCCTTCGATATTTTTGTAAATTATCCCGTTTAGCCCAATATAAAAACCCAAATCCAAAAATTCCTGCAAAAATTGCGGCGCCATAAAGCAATGCAAAACCGCTCTTTTAGGAATTAAATTAGGGTTACTTTGAAAAAAGGAAAGCATATCCTCGTAGGCCATGCGGCAATGCAATATTGCCGCTTTATCAAATTCTTTACAAAGCTTTAACTCTTGAGTCAGTAAATCCATTTGCACCTGCTTAAAAACTTTTTTCTTGGCCTCGCTTTTGGGTTTATAATAGTAGTCTAAACCCATCTCCCCTATAGCGACAACCTTCAGACTTTGCGCTAAATGCTTATAAGCTCCATAATCAAAATTTTTTTCATCAGTTGGATCTTCATCCTCATCTGCTTGCAGCTCGCTTGCCAGATGGATGGGGTGTAAACCGACACTCGCCCACAAACCCTCGTATTGTTGCGCCAGCGCCACGGCCCTTTGGCTAGTTGGCAAATTACTGCCCACATTGACCATAAAAACCTGCTTATCTAAGCAGTCTTTTATAATAGTTTCGCGATCCGTCTCAAAAGCGTGGAAATTGACATGGGCGTGCGTATCGATAATCATATTTCAGATATTATCACAAATAAAAGAATCCCGACAGATCGGGATTAATAATTATCAATAATATCCTGCAACAAAGAAATATTCTGTTCTGGACCGATAACGATCGCCTGAAGATTTTCCGGCTGCAAAATTAGGCTAGCGGCGGAATTCATATCCTCAATGGTTAGTCGTAAAATACGGGCAAATCTGTCTTCTATTGATTCAAATTTATTTTCCAACAGTTCGTCCCGACCATAGAATTGCGCCTCCACCAAATGATGGTCTGTCAGCATTGCCAATTTCCCGGAAATAAAATTCCGAATCTTGGCCAACTCGCTCGGATTAACTCCTAGTTTGGCTATCCGGGAGCATTCGGTTACTAAAATATCCAAAGTCTCGGCAACATTTCTCGGAGAAACACCCGCCTCGGCGCAAAAATATCCAAAACCGGTAAACGATCTCTGGGTAGCCGAAACATTGTATGCTAAACCTCTTTGCGTCCTGACCCGCTTGAATAGCCGAGAGTTTTCCAGCCCGCCTAATAGATTAGCCAACATTTCTGCCGCCTCAGATAAAGGATGGGAAAGCTCCACGCTATCAAACATCAATGAGACGTTGCTTTGCTTCAACGGCTTGCGAATATAATGAAGCTTGGCTCCAGATTGTTTTGTCTTGGGTAAAGAAAAATTCTGGGGCCTTTGGCCTTGAGGCATAAACGAAAAATTCCTCGCGATTTCGTCGAGAGCTTCGTTTATATCCACCCTGCCGGAAACGGCTAGCACAATATTGCTCGCCACATAATACCGAGAAAAACATTTTCTGACATCTTCGAGCTTTATTGCATCAACCGACTCTAATGTTCCGGTAATATTGCGGGCAACTTTAGAATTGCCATACACAGCTTTAAGCGTTTCCTCCGTTAAACATTGTTGATTATCATCTAGATATCCTTCAATCTCCGCGGCAATGACTTTTTTCTCATTAGCCAAATCTTTTGGGCGCAATAATGGGCGCTGGAGTATTTCACCAAGCACTTTAGCAGCCACGGGAAATTTTGAGCTCTCTACGGCCAGCTCAAATAATGTGTATTCCTCGTTAGTTTCGGCCTCGATATCTCCGCCAATATCTTCAATTTCACCGATAATCTGATCGGGTTGCACAAATGCCTGAGTGCCCTCGAAAACCAGATGTTCAATCAAATGGGCCATACCCATATTATTCTCTTCCTCATAAAAAGATCCGAAGCCCACAAAAGCCTGCACGGCCGTGGTTTTGGATTCTTTTCTGGGTACAATAATGACCCGCAAACCATTAGGCAAAGTATCGTAAGCAAAAGATTTCTGGATATTCACTTTCTGCCTCCTTGTTGTCAAATTTCAAAGAACTTATCTGCTTATACCAAAAAACCCAAGGATAGCAATAAATTTCGTCTATTGAAAAATATTAAAATTTATGGTATAATTAATAATTCACAATAAAATAGGAGGCGAAATGAATAATTACGATAGAGATGACACCTGTGAGGATGAGGAAAACGATAACCCTTTTAAGAGCAGCACAACCGGTTTTTGGCGCAATATGGAAAATACCATATCGACCATGAGCAAAACCAAATATGCCAGGCTACTGGCCGGGCTAACCATGGCCGGAGTAGTTTTTTCCGCGCTAATCGCACTTTCTACCCTTCGGCTTGAACTGAACTGGGGCATTCTGCTAATTTTCGGGTTGGGTTTGCCGCTTTTGGGCGCGCTCATTGCTGCTAAAAGCCGCAGCCCGCTGGTTTCCGGTTTGGGATTTGTAATGATCTCCGGAGGCTTCGGGGTTTTGCTGGGGCCAACCATTGCTTCAGCCGGACTGGATATTGCCCTGACTGCCAGTATCCTAACTTTTGGCATCGCAGCCATCATGTCGCTAATCGGGATAATTTATCCTAAATCGTTAGAACATTGGGGCATGTATCTTGGCGCCTGCCTACTGGCTTTAATCGGCCTAAGACTGGTGCAGATATTTATTCTACCCCTGTTTGGAGTGATGCCTCTGGAAGGTATCTGGTGGCAATACCTCATTGAGTTTGGCGCCGCAGCCCTCTTTTGCTGCTACATCATTTATGATTGGAATAGGGCCTTGCGACTCCCCTACACTGCCGATAATGCCGTTGATGCTGCCATTGCCGTTTATCTGGACATTCTCAACCTCTTCCTTATCATTTTGCGCATTCTTTCTATGATGAAAAAAAGGTTACTCAAACAATCAAAAAGCCTCGCTATCTAGCGAGGCTCTTATTTTTTATTGTTTTCCTTCCCATTCCTTAAAAAATTCTTCTAAAAACTTTTCCATAAAATCGTGGCGGCTCATCGCCAATTCCTTGGCGGTTAACGTATTCATCCGCTCTTTTAGCAACAACAGCTTTTCGTAAAAGTGATTAATACAATGACTTTTGTCATTGCGGTATTCCTCAAAAGACTTATGCTCCCTTGGTTCTAAATCCGGCTCATAAATTTCGCGGTTAGTATGCCCGCCATAAGAAAATGTTCTGGCAATACCAATAGCTCCCATGGCATCAAGCCGGTCAGCGTCTTGAACAATTTGGCCCTCCAAAGTTTTCATAGGGGTGGCAACGCCGGCACCTTTATAGCTTAAAGTAGCGATAATTTCCAAAATCCGGCCAACTATATCAGAGTCATTGATTTGTTCGCGTAACCATTCACGCGCATTAGCCTGCTGCGAGGACACGAATTTCCAATCATCAACATCATGTAAAAGAGAAGCCATTTCGATTATAAAGCGGTCCCCACCCTCCTTTTGGGCGAGGTTCAAAGCCAGATTGCGCACCCGCCACGCATGCCACCAACCGTGACCCGACTCAATACCTTTAAGCTTTTCCTTGGCAAATGTTTGGGCATTTTTTAGGACCAAATCTTTATCCATTTTTCTCTTATTGGCAATTTACTTCTTTTTTACCAAGCCGATAATCTGTGTCCGGGCTACAATATGACCTTGGGCTGCTTCTTCCAAGGCAAAAGCTGTAGTTGTAGGGGGTAATTCTAATACCTTATCCAAGGCCAGTAATTTGAAAAAATATCTGTGCTCTCCGCCCGGCGGACAAAAAGGTATAAAATTTTTTCCCTTTGAGCTGTTTAGCCCTGTCCGGGCCTTTTCCGGAAGCTTACCCTCCTCTATCCCGGAAGTTTTAGAAGAAATATCAAATAAAATCCAGTGATAAAAAACCCCGCCCGCCGCATCGGGATCGCTGACAACTAAAGCCAAAGAAACGGCTTTAGTCGGCACATTTTTTATTATCAAAGGCGGATTGGTTCCGGCGCCCAAACAGGTATATTTTTCGGGTATAGTTTGGAGATTCTCAAAAGCCGGACTGGTGATGGAAAACTCCTCACTGCTTGGCGGAATAGGAGATTCGGTTTGGGTTATCTGGACCCGCGGGGCCGCATCTTGATAAAGCGGCAAATTATTTTCTTGATGTCTTGGTAAAAAATACCAAAAAACGGCAAAAATCATAATTACCGCCACGACCAAAATAAAAATTAGAATTTTTTTATCCATAACAAAACAATTATAGCACAAAAGCGCATCACTGCGCTTTGCTTGGCTTAATAATAACCGTATATTCTCCCTTAATGGGATCTTTGGAAACTTTCTCCAAGAGTTCGCTTAAATTACCCCGATAAACACTTTCAAACATTTTGGTTAGCTCTCGACAAACAATCCCTTTGGCTTCTTTATCTAAGACTTCAATCTCTTTTAGGGTTTTAATAATGCGGTAAGGCGATTCGTAAAAAATAACCGGGCAATCATAAGACAAAAGCTCCTTAAAATATTTTTGTCTTTTATTTTTTTGCGGCGGGAAGCCCAAAAAAACAAATTTATCCATGGCAAAACCCGCAATGGAGGCGGCGGCGGCCATGGCACTTGGCCCGGGAATGGGGGCAATCTTCAAATCCTCGCCTAACTGTTTATAAGCCTCTTCAATCAGCAAATTTCCGGGATCGGAAACCCCGGGTGTTCCGGCGTCAGAAACCAATGCAATATTTTTGCCCGCTTTAAGTAAAGCAATAATGCCTTCTATTTTCGAGATTTTGGAATGTTGGTGATAGCTTTGCACCGGGGTTTTTATTTCAAAACGCTCCAAAAGTTTTTTTGTCACCCGGGTATCTTCGCACAAAATCAAATCAACACTGCTCAAAATTTCTTTGGCACGTGAAGAAAAATCGCTAAGATTTCCGATTGGTGTGGCAACAATATAAAGCATAAGCGGAATATCTAAACCTAATTTACGAACAATCAAATCTTCAGCAAACCCTCAAATACTTTTTTATCTTTGTAGGGCCCAACAATGGCCAGATTCATTTTTTCTCCTTTGAATAAATCTTTAGCTACTTCTTGAATATCCTGCGGCGTAACCTTATTTATCATTTCCGCATATTCCTCGGGCGTTTCGATTTTATCCTCTAAAAGCTCTTGCATACCATAGTAACTGGCCAAGGCATCGCTTGATTCCATAGAGAGCGTCATGTGGCCAATAACATTATCCTTAGCTTTTTTAAGCTCGTCTTGGGAAATGCCCTCCTCTCTGATTTTGCGATATTCCTCGATAATAGCTTTAATGGCTGGCTCGATCCGCTTATTGTCCAACCCGGCCCGAGTGATTATGCAGCCCGTATCAGGATTCTCATCAATAGCAGTGCGAATATAATAAGCCAAACCCATTTCTTCGCGAATCTTCAAAAACATGCGCGAGCTCATCATGCCGCCCAGTGCTGTGGCTAATAATTCTTGGGCGTATTTTTTTGGATTATTGGAATTGTAACCGCGAAAGCCTAAACAAAGATGGGTTTGGTCTGTTTCGCGGAAATGTAAATTAATCTCGGGCTTGTCCTGTTTTTCCGATACTGCCTCTTTTTTCTTAAATGCCCCAGTGCCGATTGGCGCTAAATACTGCTTTATTTTTTCCGTAGCTTCTTTTTCATCAAAATTTCCCGAAATCACCGCAATGGTATTAGAGGCCACATATTGCTTTTTATAATACTCATTCATTATGGCCGAAGTGATGGCAGAAACCGTCTCCTTAGTGCCGGCAATATCCCAGCCTGCCGGCTGATCCCCGTATAAAAGATTGGTCCAAAGATGCTGCACATAGCTCATGGGATTATCGTAGTACATGTTTATCTCCTCAATTATCACGCCGCGCTCCCGCTCCAATTCGCTTTGTTCGAGTGTGGAATTTAGATACATGTCAGAAAGAATATCCAAGGCCAACTCAAAGTGGGTTTTTTCTACCTTGGCAAAATATCCCGTATAATCCTCACCGGTAAAAGCATTATACATCCCCCCAACCCTATCAAATGGCTCGGAAATATGAATTTTATCCGGCCGCTTTTTGGTACCCTTAAAAAACATATGCTCCAAAAAATGCGAAATCCCGTTAACATCTTTGGTCTCATATTTGGAACCGGTACCCACCAAAAGCATGACTGTCACAGCTTTAGTGTGCACGTCCGGAACTAAAAGTATTCTCAAACCATTTTCCAGTGTAATCTTTTTGTACATATTATTGCTCCAATTTTTTTGTAATATATAAAACCAAATCAGCGATAGCCACACGTTCCTGCGACATAGTGGTCCGATCCCTCACGGTCACCGCTTTGTCCGTTAAAGTTTCAAAATCAATAGTTATGCAATATGGCGTACCCACCTCATCTTGGCGGCGGTACCTTTTTCCGATAGTGCCACTTTCGTCATACTGAACTGCAAAAAATTTCCGTAACAGCATCTCGACTTCTTTAGCTTGGCCCGTGAGCTCGGCTTTATTTTTCAAAAGCGGCAAAACTGCCACGCTAATAGGGGCCAATCTTTTAGGTAAATTGAGATTAATTTCTACTTCTTTAACGGCTTGAGTAGTTGTGCTGCGCCCACCCTCCACTTCTTCATAAGCCTCACACAAAAAGGCGAGCATTGAGCGCTCCACACCCACAGATGTTTCAATAACGTGCGGGAAATATTTTTGCTTGGCTTCTTCGTCGAGGACCTGCAAATCTTGGCCGCTGAACTTTGCATGATTACTCAAATCCCAATCCCCTCTATTATGGATGCCCTCGATTTCTTTCCAGCCAAACGGAAACTGGTATTCTAAATCAATTTGCCGCTGCGCATAATGAGAGCGATCTTCCTTAGCCACCTCCACTAAACGCAAATTCTCTTTTTTGATTCCTAATTTTAGATACCAATTCAGGCGGCGCTCTTTCCATTCTTCAAACCAATCATTGGGGGATTTTTCTTTATCATTGGGATTGCAGAAAAACTCCATTTCCATTTGCTCAAATTCGCGCATGCGGAAAATAAAATTGCCCGGCGTTATCTCATTACGGAAAGATTTGCCGATTTGAGCAATACCAAAAGGCACTTTTACCCTTGAAGAATCAAGAACGTTTTTGAAATTCACAAAAATTCCCTGGCAAGTCTCGGCTCTCAAATAGGCAACATTGGCCGTATCCTCCAATGGCCCGACGAAAGTTTTCATCATCAAATTAAATTGCCGGGGCTCGCCAATTTCGCCCTGGCACTCCGGGCATTGCGACATTACTCCATCAACCTTAAATCTTTTTTTACATTTTTTGCACTCCACTAGCCTATCAGCGAAACCGGCCGAAAGGTGGCCAGAAGCCTCCCAAACCTTTGGCGCCATCAAAATACCCGAATCTAAACCTACCACATTGCCACGCAGCTGAACCGTGTCCTCCCACCAAAGTTTTTTAATATTATTTTTCAAGGCTGTGCCCAAAGGCCCGGCATCATAAACACTGCCAAAGCCACCGTAAAGTTCGGAGCTGGGAAAAATAAACCCTCTCCTTTTGGTTAATGATATTAACTTTTGCATTAAATCTTCCATATTATTGATTTGTATTAGTGGCGGGAGCTTTAGGGGGTGCCGCTCGCACCTTACCCTCTACCTCACCCAAAACACTGCTATCTATCCTTCCCAAATCAGTATTCAAATCTTTTTTAGTCCAATCATCTAGCCCGGAAATGCTCGTCTTCTCAATTAAGGGAGCATATTGCCCGGCTTGCCCCAAAGATGGGGTTAAGCGGATCTGAAAAGCCAAAATGCGCCTTTTATCCCTTAAGCCAATACCCGCCGCCACATCACCCACATTCCAAACCAATTCTTTGGAATCATTATTGAAAGAGACATTTTGCGATTGCGATTCGGGCGAAACCGTCCCCATAAATTCTACATTACTCGACAAAGTGGCTTTGATGACAATTTCTTTGGCGTCATTAAAATAATTCTTCACGTCCCAAAAAATTGTATATAAATTCGCCTCGCCGGCTACTGGTGGCACCGGGCCCTCACTTAAAAAAATATCATCATTAATCTGAACCGTCTGAGCCAAATCCAATTTTGAATTAACCCTTGTAATAAATTCTTTCTGATTCTGGCCAACAATGACTTTGCTGATGAGGCCGGGGCTACGAAATTCCCTTGGTATTTGCGACAAAGTTTTTACGCTAAAGCGTACAACCCCTTCTTCTCCGGGCGCTAAAAGTTTTAATTCGGGAATGGCGCTGGGCTCCCAAATGATAGCGCTTGTCGCACTATCGATTTGTGCCCCCTCAACCCGGATAGAAGAAAGATCAAATAAATCCCCTTTTAACCTGACACCCATAAATAAATCGTGATAAGGTTGATCGCTGATATTTTTGAATTTGATTTCGTAATTCAAAGTTTCGCCCAAATTCGCCCCATACCTTTCACTACCATTAACCGTTTCGGAAATATCAATGGCCGGTTCTTCCACGCCGATAGAAAATTCCGTTTCCTTCAAAGAAACAAACTCGCCTTCATGAGAGAAGCCGATTTTAGCCTTAAAAGTTTTTTTTGCCCCAACATCTCCGGATAAATATCCTCTAATTTCTATTCTTCCATTCTCGCCTTTTTTTAATTCATTAAGCGGCCAATAGTTATTCCCTTCCGGTTTAGGGTCGGCGGAGATAAAATCAAAATTTGCCGGGTATTGGGTTTCGATTTTTACATCTTTCAAATCAAAATCAATATCTGATCCGTAATTAAGCGAAAGCTTAATCTCCTTGCCCGATTCGATTTTGGATTGGGCCTCCATTGCCAAATTAATCGGCACTTCTTTTATCACAGTCGAAAATTCGGCCTTGGTCGGAAACCGCGCCTTTATCCCTGCAGGGCGATACATTAATAAAACCTGTATTTTTTTAGCATCTCGAATAGCGCCAAACATCCTTGCCTTAAAAGAAAAACTCTTTTCATCCCCGGGCTGCAGAGAGCCGATTTCTTTTTCATCTCTAATGGCCGCACGGCCACCCCCATCCAAGACAGTATGTGAAGGAAATTCTACCGTCAGCCTAATATCTTCTAATTTGGAATTGCTGTTATTCTTAAACTTCACGATATATTCCACCTCTTGGCCGGCTACTACCTGATCGGGTCCTAAAATTTCCAAACGCATATCCGAACGCGACAATGAATTGCGCCAAAAAGAATACCCCAGGATGCCGCAAAGGACCAAAAAAACTGCCAGCAAAAAAACAATTAACTTATTCATGTTTATTTAATTTTTTTAATGGAGGCTAAAATTTTCTTCCCATCAATAACGATTTCTTTTTCGATAGGATATTCTGGCTTATCCACCGAGAATCCGATTTTCGCTATCCGAGCCTCTTGGCCGAATTTTTCTTGATTCCTTTTAATTATTTCCAATAGCTCACCCTCGCCGCTAAAAATAACGATAATCTTATCGACGGGTTTTAGATCGGCCTCTTTGCGGGCTTCTTGAATAAAGCGCATAGCGTCTCTGATTATCCCCTCTTCCTTAAGTTCCGGAGTAATATTGAAATCCAGAGCCAGTTCTTTACCCATTATGACACTTTTTACATTGAGCTCATCTTTGATTAATCCACAAATGCCCTTGTTGCTTAAAATTTCTTTTTGTTTGATTGTAGCTTGGCGAAGCGGTTGGCGCACTTTTACTCCTGCCTTAGCCCGCAAAGCCAAAGCGTCTCCGATTATTTGCCGGGCGTCACTCATCATCTTTTCCAACTTTTTATCGGTAGCCTTGGTTTGAGCTTTAGGCCATTGGGCTAAATGCACGGAATTTTTGTAACCTAAACGCTGCCAAACCTCTTCGCTGAAAAACGGGATGAAGGGTGCGCCCAAAATTGCCACAGTTGAAAATACGTAATGTAAAACCGCACTCGCTGCGGCCAGATCTTTGCGGTCTTTAGGGTTTTGAAATCTCTTACGCGAGCGCCTAATATACCACAAAGACAAATCGTCCACTAAAAACTTTTCCAAGGAGCGGGCAGCTTCAGTTATCTCAAAGCGTTCTAAATTACCGGTCATTTCCAGAACCAGAGAATTTAATCTAGACAGAATCCATTTATCCAAAACATTATTTGCCACGGGCTTGGTTTTAACGGGCTTATTCAAGCCATAGGTTTCAAAAAATACCAAACAATTCAAATAAATCATCAAGAACCTTTTAACGACTCCGTCCACATCTTTCTCATTGAAAAGTTTGGGTTCGCCCGGGCTATTTATGGTATAAAAATACCAGCGAGCCGCATCCGTCCCGTATTTATTGATTATGTCCCAAGGGCTGACAATATTACCTCGGGATTTGGACATTTTTTCACCGTTTTGGTCCAGAACATGCCCCAAAGAAATGACGTTGCGGTAAGGCGATTGGCGGCCCATTAAAGCGGAAACGGCCAAAAGCGTATAAAACCAACCGCGAGTTTGGTCCACGCCTTCACAAATATAATCGGCTGGAAATTGCGCTTTCTTATCACTTTGATTTTCATACCAATTACTTAAGTCTAATTTGCGCCATCCGGCTGTTTCGATAATCGTAAAACCTCCGGAAAATCTTTTTTCCAATAAATCCGGTAAATTATAGCCCATCAAAGTTCCCTCTAAAATACTTAAAGGCAACTCGTGGGAAACGAGCAAAATTTTCTTATTCTTATATTTTTTATTCAAATCTTTGAGAAGCGAGACCATTCTTTGCCTTAACTCTACCTGGCTCTCCCCTTTGGGCAGCTTAATATGCTGATGTTCGTGGCGATTACCCTTAGAAAAAAGATATTCCCAACCTTTTTTGGATTCTTGTCCGCTAAAAATTCCTGCATTATATTCCCTGAGTCTTTTTTCCAAAATTACCTTGGCGCCGGTTTGCTTGGCGACAATGTCGGCGGTTTGGCGGGTGCGCAAAAGATCGGAGGTAAATATCAAATCAATGCCTTGCTCGCTTATTTTTTGGGCTGACTGCAAAACCTGCCCTACCCCTTCAGCCGTCAAATGCAGTGGCGGGTTTTCCGGCCAAGAACTGGCAATCTTTTTTAATTGCCGCTCACTGTGGCCGTGGCGCATGATGTAAAATTCATTGCCACTGGGATTACGTTCGATTTTTTCCACATTCTCAAAAGGATAATGCTGCTGAGCAAAAGGCATAGAGCCAGAATCAAACCAGCAGTCGATAATTTCGGGAGTCCGATACATTGGGCGTCCACACTTCTCACAGGCAAAAGAAATTTCGTCGATATAAGGTTTGTGCAAATTGACAGCAAGCTTATCATCCAAGGGCAATTGGACAAAATCCAATTCGCGGACTTCTCCGGTTTTTATCCTTTTTTTCGCATTTTCCCAACGCCATTTTACGTCCTCGGTAATCGGTTTGCCATCCAAAACCAGCTCCAACATAGTCAACGGGCTCTCGTGGGAAACTATTAAAATATTTTGGTTTTCATTTTTGGAATCAATATCGGTTACAAAATCCTTCATCCTTTTCTGGACATCAAAATAACTTTCACCGCCGGGAATTTTTGCAAAAGCCATATTCTCCTGCTTCTTAAACCACTCTTGAAGTTTGGAGTCTAACTGACCGTTAAAATCCCCACAATCCATCTCGCGGATGCGCTGATCGTAAATGACCTCTACGCCCAAAATCTTGGCTATTATTTCCGCGGTTTGGCGGGTGCGCAAAAGATCGGAAGAATAAATAGCGGTAATGTTTTTCTTACTCAATTTTTTGGCAGCCAGCTCCACCTCCTTGCGGCCTGCCGCTGTCAGCGGGCAATGAAAGGGCTCAGGCCAACAACAATTTTTACGCTCTTTAAGAGCTTCGGAAAAACCGTGGCGGAGAATATAAAATTTATTGGTGGTATATTTTTGAGATCTCAAATCCGCCAGAGAAGATATAGCCACTTCGTGCTTACATTCCTTATTTTCACACTGCCAAATCGGCAAAGGCGTGCCCCAAAAACGATTACGGGAAAGATTCCAATCTTTAATCTCGGAAAGCCACACACCAAAACGCCCCTCCCGCATATGTTCGGGCACCCAGTTGATTCCTTTATTACTCTCTTGCAGGCGTTCCTTTAAGGCGCGCATTTTAATGAACCAAGAAGGCGTAGCATAATAAATTAAAGGCGATTTGCATCTCCAACAAAACGGATACTCGTGCTCATATTTTTCCTCCTTAAAAAGTAAACCGCGAGTGCGCAAATCTTCGATAATCAAAGGATCGGCCTCTTTTACAAATTTACCATTCCATGCATAGCCGGGAGTTTGCATATCACCTTCGCTATCCACGGTCGCCAAAACCGGAAAATCCGCTTTGCCCGCTTCGCGCAAAGCCTTAATAGCTTGCATATCGTCTTCGCCGAAGGCTGGGGCGATATGCACAAAACCGGTCCCGTCTGCTTCCGAAACAAAATCACCTTCGATTATTTTATAGATATCTTTTCCTTCTATTTCCTGCCCCCTATAATAAAAGGGCGGCTCATATTCTAAGCCCAAAAGCTCTTTACCGGAAAATTCCATCTCCGCTTTCGCGCTTTCTAAAACAGCGGTCAGGCGGCTTTTAGCCATAACAAGCCTGCCCTGCTCCGGGGTTTCAATTAAACAATATTTCAAATGCGGATTAAGTGCCACGGCCACATTAGCCGGCAAAGTCCAAGGCGTAGTTGTCCAAACCAATAGCGCGGCGCCAGAAAATTTTTGCCCGCCGCTTTTTATGGGGAATTTTACAAAAACAGAGTTATCTTTGACTGTTTGATAACCTTGGGAAACCTCGTGGCTGGAAAGAGTTGTGCCACACCGCGGACAATAAGGCGCCACTCGAAAATCCTTATACAAAAGGCCGGACTTAAAAGTTTTGGCCAAAATATTCCAAAGCGATTCTATATAATTGGTTTGGTAGGTAATGTAAGGATTTTTCAAATCAACCCAATAGCCGATGCGCTTAGTAAACTTTTCCCATTCTTCCTTGTATTGCCAAACTGACTCTTGGCAGAGCTTATTAAACTTAGCTACACCAAAAGATTCAATTTCTGTTTTATGCTTGATACCAAGTTTCTTTTCTACTTCTATTTCTACCGGCAAGCCATGCGTGTCCCAGCCGCCCTTGCGCTCAACATAATAACCTTGCATGGCCTTAAAGCGACAAATAATATCTTTGAAAGATCTGGCAATCAAATGATGGATTCCGGGTTTACCGTTGGCCGTGGGCGGGCCCTCAAAAAAAACAAAATTCGGCTTGCCTTTCCTCTGGCTAACCGATTTTTCAAAAACCTTATTTTTGTCCCAATATTGCAGGATTTTCTCCTCGTTTTTTCCAAATTCAAATGGCATAGAATTGTCGAAATCTACAAGTTAAAATAACACTTTTGTCTTGATTTTTCAAGGCTTTCCAAAAAACAAAACTTGGCGCTTTTAGGCGCCAAGGCTTGGATTCTTCGGATTGTTTGCGCGCTCGATAACTATTATCGGAGCTGCGCAAAACTTGATGGCTCTTTTTATCAGGCTGGATGCTTTACCGATTTTTATCTTTCTTTCCAGAGCCTTTTTTACTTTTTGTTTATGGTGACCTTTGGAGCTACCCATATACTTCCCCCTTGCCTCCTCTCCACCTTAAGCGGATTTTGGCTTGGGACAAAAAGCATTATACCATATCCCTATAAATTGCAACAAGATGGCAAATTAAAGCTCGGGGTTTTCTCTAAATCTAACATTCCTGAAACCGCTATCGGGCAAAATCGAGGTAGCACAAGAATAAGGGTCGTCACCAATATTATCAAATGCCTCCAACCAGATACCGGTTTTTAGCAAGCCGGGATCTTGATCTAATAACCACCAATCATCAGATTCTCCATCTATTTTATCAGTAATTGGATTTTTCCTCGGAATACTTTGAAAATCCTCTTTCATCACATACCAACGCAACTCCTCAATATCTGAATTAGAATCAGGCGGCGGATAAGAATAAGCATGCAAATCAAGCTTACCGTCTAGTTCGATTGTATAGCTAAATCCGACGGTTGGGGGTTTGTGATCATCCAAAACTACCTCCTTGGTGTCTAGACCATTGCTATCTGGCGGGACAGTGACAGCTTCACCATGCCACTTAAGCGTGGCTGTCAAGTAATATTTTCTATCATTATCAGCGCAGTAATTGCTCAAAGAAAAAATTCCCACTTGTTTTCCGCTAATATCCTCTTCGGCTAATTTTGACGGAAGGCTTACATCGCTCTGATTATATAACTTAAATGTCGCCACTAACCCCCTTCCGTTATCAGGCAGCAAATTTTCAAAATTAAAGCCGAAATTAATGAATGGTAACCCCGCATTACATAACCCGCTGCCCGAAGCCCACCAATCTTTAGTAATCGGCAATTTCGGCACCACCAAATTTAGATCAGCCGGATTAGTCATATCATCTTCTGTTGCTGAATAACCGATAATTCTGATTTTATAAGACCGATCAGAGGTTTTGGGACTGCCCCACTCAAATGTTCCTTTGCTTAAGTCTTTGGGCGTTAAAACATCCAAAACGCTATCAAGGTTTTCTCCGTCCAAGATTTGCATTTTATAATGATCATCGCAATCACTATCCTCGGCAGCCAATCTTTCATAACGCCATTGTATTTTGGCCACTTCGTCCGGGTAAACATAAGAATTATTTTTTGGTTCATCGATAATAATAGTCCCGCATTTACCCTTGAGGGTTTGAAAAGAAAACTGCTCGCCCTGCATTAATACGCGCGAAGCGTCGGCTGAACCAAATTTACTGCGGATATAAGGTATAAAATAATACTTGGTATTATTTTTCAAACTTAAAACATTAATGGTTGTTGTGCCGTATTTTGATGTGACTAAATGCGGAGATTGTTGCCGCTCCCCGACTGTATCAGCCTCCCAATACTCAAACCAATATTCGCCGGGCGTGCCATCTTTACCCCAGCCGGAAATATTCATGCGCAAGTCAGCCGAATAAGGCGTCACGCTTGTAGCCTCAAGTGTTTTTACCCCTAACTGAAGCATGCAATCTTGGTTACAACTTTCTCCACTTTCCCCAGCCTGCCACGCGCAAGTAGTTTCACCGGGTGCACACCAAGCCTCCTCCTTGTAAACCAACTCTCTATCTTTCCCAGAGGTAATATAGTCTAATTCAGTATATGTTGTGGCTCCCATCTCGTCCGTGACGCTATAATGGCAAGTGCCGGTTGCCTCACCGAAATTACCACACAAATATATTTCGCTCTTGGAACAATTCTGGCAAAACATATCTATCGGGTTACCGGCTATGTTTGGACTTACGCGACTGCACAAAAACTTCGCATTGTCCGATCCCCTAGTGCCCTTATATTCCACCAAGCCTCCCGCACAGGGCGGTAGAGGTGGAGGGGGCGGTGGCTGCGGATTAGCAGGATCAAAGGGCGAAGGAGTATCACCGGTTGGGGTTAAAGTTATAGAATATTTTTCTTGCGCCTCTTTTTGGCAATAGCCGTCACCACATGATCCGCAATCCTTGCGGCACCCGGACTTTTGCTCGTCCCAAGTTTTTTCTGAAACCGACAAGCAGCCCTGTCTCTGATACACAAGGCCAAACTGATAATTTCTAATCCTGGGGCAGGCGCAATCGTAGTAACAATTATAAAAATTTTCTCCTTTTTCCGGTTCGCAAACCGTATCATTATCACACGGATTAATTTCCCCATTCTCGCACTGGTCTTTCAAGGTAGAATTCACATAATCGGCAAAATCAATATCTGTGTCGTGGGCAGAAGGAGGAGTTTTGAAAACTCCGCTCTTTATTTCATCCGGAGAACCAATAATATAACTCATCGAGCCCAAAGAATAAACATTGTGTTCCGTATCCTTAAATGATTTAAGGGCGAAATCAAAGCTTGGGCACAATTCTTCACTATAGTCAAAGGATGGCCAATATGGGCCGCTATACTTAGCGTCTTTTCTTGCAGGGCAATTGTATCCCTGATATTTGAACCATTCAACCCCTTTACAGTAATAAGTAGAAGTTGGAGCTAAACCGCACCTAGCCACGTCATAAGAAAAATCATTCTTTGATACAATGCCAGCGCTTTCCGGAAAATACCAAGGAAGGGGTAATTGTTTGCAATCTCTTTTGTAATCCCATAAATTGACTCCCCACACCCCCGTATCGCAAAATTTTTTCATTTCCCGAAAAAATTCCTCGCTTTTAGCGTCGTCAAAACAATCGCTATATCCGGAAACCGTGCCGATTTTGGACGAGACAATTACAGTGCCGGTTAGCGGCCTCCAGCACGGTCTTACAAAAACATCCATGGCCCAAGAAGAACCTCCATATGACGTTGATCGCATACTACTGTTCGACAGCTTGCCACTACTATTCAAAGATAATTTCGCAGGATTCTTGGGATAATGAATATAAATACCTTTATAGCACTCCCCACAATGATTGGCCGAATCCGGATCATTATCGTCGCACTCGATTTTATCCAAGGGCGCGCCGCCCTTTTCGCAAACCCCGTCGCTATCGCAAACACAATCGCTCCGGCACTCTTTAGGACCTTCCCAAGGATCGCACTTACCATCGGCATTACAAAGACAGTCGATTGGAGAATTATCGGTATTTTCTGGCTCCTTAATACCGCCATCTCCCTGCCAATTACATATCTTAGTGCTATTGCCCGGCCAATATGTTAAATCCCCAACATAGCAATCCTTATAACAATTACCCGGCGTCTCCCCGGCTTCGCGAGTACCTAGTTCCCCCAATCTATCGATTTTCCAGTTAATCAAACTGAAACTTAATAAATCTCCTTTTTCGTTAATAAGCTGCTTGCTGCCCGCACTCTGTTGACAAACGCCGTCGCCACATAAATAGGAACAATCAGGACAATTTCCCACCCCTTCGCAGGCTGAGGGCTGACAGATACCGTCATAATTACAGCCTGTATTTAACCAAGCCTTACCAGCCTCACCTTTCTCGCATTGGGCTGGTGGGTCAGCAAAACAATTATATGGACCACCCCCAGTTTCACTATAACCAGACAATTTATCGTCACAGCGCGTAGCACTCCCGATGGAGCTCAAATTCTTACAATCGATATTGGAACAATCAGAGCAATTATTGGCATCCTCCCAAAAATTCGGCTCGCAAATTCCATTTTTATTGCAGGGGCAATCAAAACGACAATTTTCATTGTCCTCAATAAAAGCCGGCTTAGGAACAATAAACCCTGTCGGTTTTGGTGGTGTGGTCGTAACTCCACCACTGGGCAATTCCCAAAATGATTCGCACCGTCCATTATTATTGCAATAATTCGGGCAATCATCTGGACAATTCGAAGATGTCTCCATGCTTCCATTGCCTAAGGGGTCATTGGTTTGGTTTTCGCAAATCCCGTTGTGATTACAATAAACCTCTCCGCAATCACAACAAGTATAACCGCTCTCGAATTGCGACTCGCAGATCCCGTTATTATTGCAACGCCCATCCGTATGTACTATGGACGAATTATAGGGATCTACCCATGACACACAATCATAGCAATTCTCCTCCCCGCTTTCGCATTTTCCATCGTAATCACAAATAATGTCTGAGGGCGATCCTGTTTTTATGGTATTACAATCCGGATACCGCCAAGAGCTAAATGATTTGTAATCCAAGCCACAATCTTTCTTGCAAGTCTCAAAATTTTCTCCTACATCTTTTTCGCATTTTCCATTACTATTGCAATAATCTTTGCGATAATATGGCCTTTTTGAACTGCACTCCCAGCCGCAATCATCCGAGCAATTCCCCGCCGTCTCATCAAATCCATTACTATTACTCTTCTCGCAAACCCCGTTATGATTGCAGCCGCAATCCGTAGGACAAACTGTTTTATTCTCTTTAGGGGCCTCGCAAACTTTATCGCTATCACATTCGCAATCATTTGAACAACCTTCGATAGTTTCCCCAGGGTCACAAATTCCATTACCTAAACCGCTCGTACATCCTCCTCCAATCCCTCCCCCCCCAATTCCGCCCCCAATACACTCCGTAGGGCACCCATTAAGAATATCACCGGGGTTGTCGCAAACCCCGTTACCGCACGTTCCTTCTCCGGTTTTACCGCCGCAATCATTGACGCAATTCATGCTATTCTCGCCAACCTCACACTGCCCATTAGAGTTGCCCCCAACGCAGCCATAATTATTAACACAATCACTCATGCATGTTTCAGGCATTTCCCCAAGGTCGCACACTCCATTAGGCCCCCCTCCCTTGCAGCCCATGTTGCTTGGTGGGGGCATTTGGGCGCGAGCTTGCCAAAAAACCAGCAAGGCAGCCGCAAAAATTATTACAAAAATATAACGATTCTTCATTTTATAAAATTACATTTTCTCGGGCGCTTGAATGCCTAAAATAGCAAGCGATGTTAAAATGATTTGCGAGACTGCAAAGGACAAATTAAGCCTAAACCGTCTTTCCTCCTCATCATTAGCCGAAGCAATAGAGCAAGTATCATAAAAACGATTATAACTCTGGCACAAAGAATAAAGATAATTGCACAAAATATTGGGAGAAAACTCTTTGGCACTGTGGGTAAGCACCTCCTTAAAACGCAAAACTAAAGATAAAATCTCCCGCTCGCTTGGCAAAGGCAAGGTGTAATTGTTTTCAATATATTTTTTCCACATTCCTCGGGCAAGCACGCTCTTGGCTCTAGCATAAGTATATTGGATATAAGGCCCGGAATTTCCTTTAAGATTCAAAATCTTATCCCAGTCAAAAATTATATCTTGGGCGTGGTATTGGCTCAAATCATTATACTTCAGGGCGCCAATGCCGACAATTTCGGCCAGCTCCCCTTTCCCTTTTTCATCCAATACTTTTTCCTTTTCCGTTTCGTTGGAAAGCTCATAAGCACGCTCGATGGCTTCATGGAGCACATCTTCCAAATGAATAGTCTGGCCTTTGCGCGTAGAAAACTTACCCTTTGCGGTTCTTATTAGGCCATGCCCTACAAAAACTAACTTTTCCTTAGTGGCCCAGCCCAACATTTGCGCCACAGAAAAAACTTGCTTGAAATATTGTTCCTGATCCACACCAACTTCATAAACCAAAAGGTTGGTTGACCAATTCTCTAAACGATATTTTAGGGCAGCTAAATCACGAGCAAAATACGTGCTCGAGCTGTCCGATTTTTGCAAAACTTGCACCGTTTTATCCTTAAATTCAATAATATAAGCATTTTCGCTGAGGCGGCCGATCTTTTTTTCCTTGGCCTCTTTGATAACCTCCTGTGCCAATTGGGAATAAAAACTTTCGCCGATAGCCTGATCTATTTTTACACCTAAAATTTTATAAATTCTTTGGAATTCCTTTAAGCTTAACTCCCGACATTTTTCCCAAATTTTCAAAGCATTTTTATCCCCTCGCTCCAACTTGGCAAACCATTCCTTGCCAACATTTTCTAACTCTTTGTTCGTTTCCAAATCTTTATGAAAGGCCACATAAAGCTCCTCAAGTTTATCGACAGTCAAATCCGAAAGCGGGATCTTGTTCTTTTCTATTTGATAAATTAATTTGCCGAATTGCGACCCCCAATCCCCTAAGTGATTAATACCTACACACTTCCAACCGGAAAACTCGTAGAGATTATAAATGGCTTGCCCAATAATGGTGGAGCGCAAATGCCCAATCCCGAAAGCTTTGGCAATATTAGGGCTGGAATAATCGATGACCATGGTCTGGCCCTTACCTAAACAATTACGCCCGAATTTTTCCTTTTCTTTGCAGATTTCAATAATATTATTTTCCAAAAATTCCTGCTTAATAAAAAAATTAAGGTAGCCATTTACAACCTCTACTTTCTGCAAATAGTCCGCCTCCAAATAGAGTTTGATAATTTCGGCCACTTGTACTGGGGATTTTTTGGCAGCCTTAGCCAAAACAAAGCAAACCGAGGAAGAATAATCCCCATGCTGCGTATTTTGCGGATAATCAATTGGGATATCCAAAGAGCCGACATCGGGCAGGAGGCCCTTTTTCTGGGCAATCTGAATAGCACACAAAATCAGCAATTTTATTTGCTCTTTTGTCATAATTGATATTAACATTTTTTGCCCCGCTTAGTCTATGATAGCGCTTCACAAAAAGCGCGCATTTGCTATGCTTACCATATGAAGGTATTCGCAGAAAATAAAAAGGCCTATTTTGAATACCAAATCCTCGAAAAACTGGAGGCTGGCTTAGCCTTGACTGGGCCGGAGGTCAAATCTGTTCAAGCTAATAGAATCAATATTTCATCAGCCTATATCACGATTTCGGGCCGGCGGGCTTTCCTCTTAAATGCCACGATTGCTCCCTATCAACCCAATAATCAAACTAGTAAGCATCAAAACGACCGAACAAGGCAATTATTGCTTTCCAAATCAGAAATCCTTTATTTGCAAGGCAAAATTCAGCAGAAGGGGTTGACAATACTGCCATTAAAAGTATATACTAAAAAAGCTAAAATAAAGGTAGAAATAGCGCTGGCCAAGGGCAAAAAGCTCCATGACAAGCGCGAGGCTATTAAAAAGCGGGAAAACCGCTTGGAAGATAGTCGGGACCTTTAATAAAATTTTGGGGATGATTGATTCGACGGGAAGCTTCGGCTTGATATGCATGGCCAGTACTCCGGAATCTGGCTAAACTTCCGGGAAACCTATAACTGCCAATTTCAATTTGGCTCCAGTTTACGCCTAATTTAGGCTAAACTCGTCTTACGGATAATGTAGAATAGTCTGCAAGGCGTTATTATTCTACTGGGTTTTTACCCTCCTCTGGTAAAGACTAAGACTTTTAGAGGAAAAACAGGCTTGGGCTTTTTGATTGTTTTTTATCCACGCCTGCCAAATAAAACAATATAACCATGTAGATATATCCCGCCAACCTTTTCGGATGTGGGTTCATTACCCGCCATCTCCACCCCCTCGCTATAATGCGGGGTAAAATTACAACAAAAACTTGATACCTAACAGGTTTAGCAGACAACCTCAAAAGAAGGTTATATATAACCAATACATAAGGGCCCAACAGGTCAGGCTTGTTGATGAAAATGGTCAGCAATTAGGCGTAATGGATTTCCGGGACGCCGCCAACATTGCCAAAAGCAAAGGCTTGGATCTTATCCAGGTTACCGAGAAAGTCGACCCGCCGGTTTGCAAAATCGGCGAATATGGGAAATTCCTTTATCAATTGGAAAAAAAAGAAAGAGAGGCTAAATCCAAAGCGGTTAAGATAGAGCACAAAACCATTCAGCTTGGCTACAAAACCGGAGAACATGATTTGCAGACAAAGGCCAAACAGATATACAAATTTTTAGACAAAGGACACAAAATAACAATATTAGTCGTTTTAAGAGGCAGAGAAAAGGCATTTGCCAATTTGGCCGCTGAACAGTTAAATAAATTCTTGGAGGTACTGCGCGCTACTACCCCGATCAAAGTGGAGCAGGAAATCCAAAAACGGCCCAATGGCTGTCTTGCAATAATATCAAAAGGAAAATAAAAATATGCACAAAGGTAAAACCAGAAAATCCATATCCAAGCGTTTCAAGATGACTCGCACGGGAAAAATAATGCGCCGGCCGACCGGTCAGGACCATTTGAATGTTAAATGCACTGGGAAACAAAGGCGCAATAAAAAAGGCTGGATTCCGCTCAATGAAAGCGAATACAAAGCCATTAAAAAAGCATTAAAATACTGGAAATAATATGCCAAGAGTAAAAAGAGGCACGATTGCCAATAAGAAAAGAAGGAATATCCTTGCGCAAACCAAGGGTTTTAGGCACGGCCGCAAATCCAAAATCAAGTTTGCTAAAGAAGCTATACTGCATTCAGGAGAGCATAGTTACAAACACCGCCGCGCCAAAAAACGCGATTTCCGCGCATTATGGCAAATGCAAATCAATGCCGCCGCTAGAAGCCAGGGGTTAACCTATAGCAAATTCATGTTTCTGTGCAAAAAGGCCAACATCGATCTTGATAGAAAATCACTGGCCACTATTGCCAAAGATAAGCCAGAAATTTTTGCCAAGATTGTCGCTAAAGTCAAATAAATCATAAAATAAAAACACCCATCAATAATGGGTGTTTTTATTTCCTCAGATTCCTCCCCCACCCCAAATTGGGTGTGTCTGGGGGCCAACATCCGTAGAAGTAGAACAAACTAATCCTTCACCATCTTGGACGATAAGCTCGATTTTTTGGTCTTTGCGTTGCAGACTAATTGGAAAATCCTGTTTATTGCCACTCAAATATTTTTCTGTGAAATTATTGCTATTATCCCGCAAATAAATATTCCAAGTATAAGCAAAAGGAGAATAAGCAGAATCCCCGTTGTGCCAACCATGCAAAACAACTTTGCCTTTATTGTCCACCACTTCAATATTAAAGAAGGCCTGCGGCGGTTTATGCGGTAAGGTTGAAAATCTTTGCGTTTGAGCATTTGGCGACCAACCTCCCTTTTGAGCCTTTACTCGAACCACCGCATAATACTGCCTGGTACTGTAAGTCAAATCCGAACCGCTTGGCGAAGCAGTTATGGAGGCGACTTTGCTGTTTACCTTTCTGGAAAATACTTCCTCTCCCGTATTTGCATCAATAACAGCATATTCCATAGCTTCAAATTGGCAATCATTACCGACATCCACCGACACATTGATATTTTGAACATCGGGACAGTTACTGCCGTTTATATCCTGAACCGATACCTTATTAATTGTACAAATATTACCCGTGCAAGCCTCGCATTGAGCGGTGCAAATAGCCTCGGAGGATGGATTACTACCCAATTCTCCTTCACTTCTAAAGGCGCCATCCTTAGTCATAACGACAACCCTACACTGAGTAAAAGGATTACCACTATCCATAGCCTCATAATGCTCCCAAGAATCAACCTTGCCGCCCTGACTATTACAATACCAAACATATCTATATTTATCCTTATTCGGCTCATCCTTACAATTATTCAGATCGAAGGCTTCGCATCTTTTTATTTGATTAACAGTAAAGATACTTTTGTCGCAATCTGAATTACAGGTCGCACTGCAGCTAACGGCCATCGGCCATTCCCCCGTGTCAATTTTGAAGTCACGGGATTCGCTGGCGCGCTGATATTTGCATTCCTTAAAATAAGAATTATTAAACGTCTGGTAGGTGAAAAGTTCTGGCCGCACGACAGTTAAGCGGGCATTCTCGGCTAAATTGGAAGAATTAGCCGCAATAAAACAAACCTCATTGGCTGCAGCATCAGGCGGACAACTGGCGGGCATGAATTGATTCGTAGCTTGAACATTAAAATACTTTTCTCCAACAGAAAGCGGGCCGGCTTGGCCGCCAAAAAATGGTAAGGGGCTATATCCTAAGTCAGCATAAGAAAAATTGGTTGTATTAGCTATCGAATTTTGAGTGGCAAAATTGGCCCGAGCCACATCGGAATATTCCATTTCATAAACCTTATCACGCGCGCCACCCGGCACAGTAGCAATAAGTTTGGGCGGCGGCAACTGAATACGGATATGGGTAAATTGTTTAAGATTACTTATATTAAGGGGCTGACCGGCCCAATCCAACCACTTTATTCCCTCTAAAGTAGAGAGTGTGGCCAGTTCCTCTTTCATCTCCACTCTCGAACCGACGGAATTAACAAATAAAGCCGGATTATTACCAGTCGGCAAATCGAATTCCCCGTCTTTTGTCCCAATATTGACACAGGTACCATCGGTACAGCAGTCAGAAGCAATAAATTTAATTGCAGACTGAGCTGAGCCACATAAAGATCCGTCAGCAGTATAACCATAAACGCCAAAAGTATATTCTGAACCTACCCCGCCTTTACTAATATCGACTGTTGCCCCAGTTAAAGCCGTTTCGATATTTTGATAAACTTTTGGCCCACTTATTACCCAGCGATATTTCACAACATGGCTTACTCCTGAACCTTGAGTTAAAGCCCAATTAGCGTCGAACTTCCCATTGATAATGCTCACCTGATCGTTGTTGCGAGGTTTTATTATCGTAATTTGATCGCTACATTGGCTGACCGGACATTTTACTTCAAAGCACTTAGCATAAGGCGCACCAAGCCAAAATTTCCTCTTAGTAAAATCAGGATCGTCTTGGGCAAAAGCCTTATAACAATATATACCCGATTCCATAGGTAGAGCGATTCGATAAGGCCTTGTTTTGCCATTATTATAAGTTGATTGGATCGGAGTTGTGTTGATATAAGTTGTTGGCTCAAAATTGTTTCCAACTTTGCGGCCACGGAAATATTCAAAGCCGTAATAAATCGGAGTGGGGCCGCCATTATTAGTAATATCAGCTACAGCATTAACATAAGATTCGAGACTATCACAACTTTGATTGGCCGGATCAGCTGTTTGTATAGTGATGGTATTAGTTTTGCAAATATCGGAGCAACGATTCGGCCAAGGCCCGTTGGCACTGCCTTCATCACATTCCTCATTACTATCAATCCGGCCATTGCCGCACAAGCCGCCACCAGTACAAGCCGAAGTATCAAACTTGCAATCCGTGCCGCATTTTAAATTTCCTCCACTAAAAGTGTCAAAATCCGGACAGCCAGTTATCGGACCCCAGTTGGTTCCTTCGCATTGCTCGCCTGTATCGATCCGGCCATTGCCGCAAGAGCCGGTTGTACCACCGCTGCATTTAGAGGTGTTAAATCTACAGTTAGAATCACAGGTTAAAGTGCCGCCTGTGAAATTATCAAAATCTCGGCAATCCTTTATCGGGCCCCAGTTAGTACCATCGCATTGTTCCCCGGCGGTAATTAAACCGTCACCACACCTCGTACCCCCACCAGTACAAGCCGAAGTATCAAACTTGCAATCCGTGCCGCAGGTCAAAGTGCCGCCTGTGAAATTATCAAAATCATTACAACCAGTTATCGGACCCCAGTTGGTTCCTTCGCATTGCTCGCCTGTATCGATCCGGCCATTGCCGCAAGAGCCACTGCTGCCGCCCGTGCATTTAGAGG